>Ga0209573_1000003_pt1 | contig 1482349 bp, 1440 predicted proteins | sample TNRBio252014_DNA_FD_185870 | JGI IMG/M metagenome (GOLD analysis project Ga0209573, IMG submission 185870) | Wastewater treatment Type I Accumulibacter community from EBPR Bioreactor in Madison, WI, USA - TNR Reactor_6/25/2014_ DNA (SPAdes)... | ecosystem: Engineered > Bioreactor > EBPR >... | reverse complement strand
GCCCGGCCAGTATTTCGCCTATGTCGCCTATGAGCTGGAGCTTTTCGAGGAAGGCTCGATCGCCAACCTCACGGCCTCGATCATCGGCAATGTGTTCTCGTTCAAGCCGCTCAAGGCCGCGCGCCTTGAAGACATGAAGTTCCCGGTCGCCTATGTGAAAACCTTCAAGGGGCCTCCGACCGGCATCGTCGTGGAGCGCGAGCGCCTCGACAAGTTCGGCCGTCCGCTGCTCGGCGCGACCACCAAGCCCAAGCTCGGCCTCTCCGGCAAGAATTACGGCCGCGTGGTCTATGAGGGCCTCAAGGGCGGTCTCGATTTCATGAAGGACGACGAGAACATCAACTCGCAGCCCTTCATGCATTGGCGCGACCGATTCCTCTACTGCATGGAAGCGGTGAACAAGGCGCAGGCTGTCACGGGGGAGGTGAAGGGCCATTACCTCAACATCACCGCCGGCACGATGGAGGAAATGTATCGCCGCGCTGAGTTCGCCAAGGAGCTCGGTTCCTGCATCGTCATGGTCGATCTCATCATCGGCTGGACCGCGATCCAGTCGATCTCCGAATGGTGCCGTCAGAACGACATGATCCTGCACATGCATCGCGCGGGGCATGGCACCTATACGCGCCAGAAGAACCACGGCGTCTCGTTCCGTGTCATCGCCAAGTGGCTGCGCCTCGCGGGTGTCGATCACCTGCATACCGGCACCGCCGTCGGCAAGCTCGAAGGCGATCCCATGACCGTGCAGGGCTATTACAATGTCTGCCGTGACATGGTGACGAAGGAAGACCTGCCGCGCGGGCTGTTTTTCGAGCAGGATTGGGCGTCTCTGCGCAAGGTGATGCCGGTTGCGTCCGGCGGCATCCATGCCGGGCAGATGCATCAGCTGCTCGATCTCTTCGGCGATGACGTGGTGCTGCAATTCGGTGGTGGCACCATCGGCCATCCGATGGGGATTCAGGCCGGCGCACAGGCCAACCGCGTGGCACTCGAAGCAATGATCCTCGCCCGCAACGAGGGGCGCGACATCAAGAATGAGGGTCCGGAAATCCTGCGCGATGCCGCCAAGTGGTGCCAGCCGCTCCGGGCCGCGCTCGATACGTGGGGTGACATCACCTTCAACTACACCTCGACCGATACATCTGATTTCGCGCCGACCCCGTCGGTTTCGATGTAAGGAGCAAAAAAACAATGCGTATTACCCAAGGCTGTTTCTCGTTTCTCCCCGACCTCACCGACGCGCAGATCACGGCTCAGGTGCAGTATTGCATCAGCCAGGGCTGGGCGCTCGGCATCGAGTTCACGGATGATCCCCATCCCCGCAACACCTACTGGGAGATGTGGGGCATCCCGATGTTCGATCTCGCCGATGCCGCCGGCGTCGTTCACGAGCTGAACGAATGCCGCAAGGTCCATGGCGATGACTACATCCGCATCAATGCCTTCGATTCCACCCATGGCTGGGAGGCGGTGCGGATGAGCTTCATCGTCAACCGCCCCAAGGTCGAGAAGCCGCTGAACCTCATCCGCTCGGAAGGGCAGGGCCGCAACCAGACCTACGCGATGCGCTGAGGTGGACATGAAGGACGAGACACGCATCGATCTTGCGGCGGATTACGCGGCCTCGGGCATCGGCGAGGTGCTCGATGCGCTCGATCGCGAGCTTATCGGGTTGAAGCCCGTCAAGCTGCGCATCCGTCAGATCGCGGCGCTGCTGCTCGTCGAGAAGGCGCGCGAACGCCACGGGCTCGGCGCCGGTGCTCCGACGCTGCACATGAGCTTCACCGGCAACCCCGGCACCGGCAAGACCACTGTGGCGCTTCGGATGGCCGAGCTCCTGCACAGGCTCGGCTATATCCGCCGCAATCACCTTGTCAGCGTCACGCGGGATGATCTCGTCGGGCAATACATTGGCCACACCGCGCCCAAGACCAAGGAGGTCCTGAAGCGCGCGATGGGCGGGGTGCTGTTCATCGACGAGGCCTATTACCTCTACCGCCCCGAGAACGAGCGCGATTACGGGCAGGAGGCCATCGAAATCCTGTTGCAGGTGATGGAGAACCAGCGCGACGATCTCGTGGTGATCCTCGCCGGCTATGCGGAACGGATGGAGACTTTTTTCCGCTCTAACCCCGGGTTCAGAAGCCGCATCGCACATCACGTCGATTTCCCGGACTACGAGGACGAGGAACTACTCGCCATCGCCGAAAAGATGCTGGAGGGTCAGCATTACCGCTTCTCGGAAGGAGCGTGGGCTGCCTTCGTGGAGTATATCGCTGCGCGAAAGACCCAACCGCATTTCGCGAATGCGCGTTCGATCCGCAACGCGCTCGACCGCGCGCGGCTGCGGCAGGCCAACCGCCATTTTAACGCGGGTGAACCGCTCACCATCGAGGAACTTGCGACCTTCGAAGCCGAGGATATCCGCTCAAGTCGTGTCTTTACCGGAGGTGCCTGATGACGACCGCGCTGAAAATCGCTCCCTCGATCCTCTCCGCTGATTTCTCGCGGCTGGGGCAGGAGGTCGTGGATGTCATGGCGGCGGGCGGTGACTGGGTGCATCTTGACGTCATGGACGGGCATTTCGTCCCCAACATCACCTTCGGCCCGCCGGTGATCGCGGCGCTGCGCTCGCATTGTGACAAGGTGTTCGATTGCCACCTGATGATCGAGCCGTGCGACCCGTTCCTGGAGGCCTTTGCCAAGGCGGGCTGCGATTACATCACCGTTCATGCCGAAGCGACCAAACACCTCGACCGCTCGCTTCAGGCCATCCGCAGTCTCGGCAAGAAGGCCGGAGTCTCGCTTAACCCCGCGACGCCGGAAAATATCATCGAATATGTGCTCGACCGGCTTGATCTGGTGCTTGTCATGAGTGTCAACCCCGGCTTTGGCGGGCAGGCCTTCATTCCCTCGCAGGTGGAGAAGGTTGCGCGCATCAAGCGTATGATCGGCGATCGCCCGATTCATATCGAGGTCGATGGTGGAGTTACACCGGAGACCGCACCAGCGCTCGTCAAAGCCGGCGCAGATGTGCTTGTTGCCGGTTCTGCTGTTTTCAGGGGAGGAAAGCCGCAATACGCCGCCAACATTGATGCGATCCGGGCTGCCTGCGGATGATCGCGGCACTGATCTTCGACGTTGACGGCACCTTGGCGGAAACGGAGGACCTGCATCTCGAAGCCTTCAATGCCACGTTCGCGGAAGAGGGTCTATCGTGGCACTGGGATGAAACGCTTTATCGCGAACTCCTCGCCGTCACCGGCGGCAAGGAACGCATGAAGGCTTATGCCGCGCGGCTCGGCGAGGCGATGGACGACGATCGGGTCGCCCGGCTCCATGCCCGCAAGACCGAAATCTACACTACCCGGCTTCGGACCGGCGCGTTGCCGCTTCGGCCGGGGATAGCCGAACTCATCGCCGGGGCGATGGGATGTGGGCTGCGCCTTGCCATTGCCACAACGACGAGCGTCGCGAACGTCGAAGCGCTGCTCGCAGCGGCTATCGGTGCGAAGTGGCGCGACTTCTTCTCGGTAATCGCGGCGGGGGACATGGTGCCGGCAAAGAAACCGGCGCCGGACATCTACAATCTCGCCTTGGAACGGCTGCAACTCGCACCGGGCGCCGCCATCGCGATCGATGACTCCGGGAACGGCATCCGGGCTGCCAAAGGCGCTGGCCTCAGGGTGATCGCGACACCCGGACGGTGGTTGGGTGATGAAGACCTCTCCGCCGCCGATACGGTGATCCCTGCGACCAGTATTCCCGACATGCGCCTGGTGTGGGAGGTAGCTCGATCGCGGCTCTCGGCAGGATAAGACGAAACGACAGAGAAAACCGGATATATTGCCAGCTTATCGATCCGGTAGCGGTGCGGGCAAACGCTGTTCTTCGCACCATCGGGCAAGTTTTTCGACGGCCTCCCGTTTCACCGGCCCGAAGCCGCGAATGTCGTCGGGGCATTTGGCGAGGTGCATCAACCTCGCCGGGTTTCCAATTGCGAGTTCGGAGACGAGCTTTCCGATGATACTCTCGTACCAGACGATCAGATGGCGCTCCATGCGGCGTTCTGCCGTCCAGCCGAAGGGATCGAACGGGGTTCCACGCAGCGGTTTCAGTCGCGCCAACACCTTGAAGACCGGGACGATCCAGCGACCGAATGAGCGCTTCCGGGGTCGGCCGCGATGGTCGGTGACTCCGGACAGAAGCGGCGGCGCAAGATGAAAGCGGAGGCTGAAATCGCCCTCGAATGCCTTGTCGAGCCCGGCAAGGAAGTCTGTCTGCGCGTGGAGACGGGCGACTTCGTATTCGTCCTTGTAGCTCATCAACCTGAAGAGCGCGCGTGCGACGGCTTCGGTGACGAAGATCGTGCCGTGTGCCGCTTCCGCCTGACGGACGCGCGCAACTGAACGGCAATAGCGTTTCGCCCAGCTCTCGTTCTGGTATGCAGTAAGAAAATCCGCCCGCCGTGCGATGATCTCGTTGAGGGAATCTGGCGGTGGAAGCGGCGCGGGCCTCAACCGCTCCGGCGCGGCGATCACCACGCGGCCGAGCGCGAAGGCCTGTCGGTTCTGCTCGACCGCGACGCCGTTCAGCGCGATGGCTTGTTCCAGCGAGGCCAGGGAGAGCGGCAGAAGGCCGAGCTGCCACGCCGCGCCGAGCAGGATCATGTTCGCGAAAACCGCATCGCCCATGCTGTCCTCGGCCAATGCATTGGCGTCGAACACCGCGAGATTTCTCCCGCCGACCACGCGCGCGATTTCGGCAAGCCTCTGGTCCCGGGCGAGATCGGCATCGCGATGGCGCACGACGTCGCCGGTCGGGACTTCGGCGGTATTGAGAAGCGCACGCGTGCCGAAGCGGTAGGTGCCCGATGCCTTCGGCGAGGAACTCACCACCATGTCGCATCCAATCAGCGCATCGGCGGCACCCTGGTCGATGCGCGGCTGGAACAGCGTCTCGGGCATCTCGGAAAGGCGCAGATAACTCAACACAGGACCAAACTTCTGGGCAAAGCCAGTGAAATCCAGCACCGAAACCCCACGACCATCGAGATGCGCTGCCATCGCCGCGACTGCGCCGACGGTGATCACCCCCGTACCGCCGACGCCGGCGATCAGCACGTTCCAGCCCTGGGCGAGAGAGGGGAGGACCGGATGCGGCAGTTCCGCGTTGCCGATGATTTCCGACGCGCGGCCGGGATTCCTGCGGCGCTTTCCGCCTTCGATTGTAACGAAGCTCGGGCAGAAGCCATCGAGGCAGGCGAAATCCTGATTGCAATTCGATAGGTTGATCTTCCGCTTGCGTCCAAGCGGTGTTTCCTTGGGTTCGACCGACAGGCAATTCGATTGAACTGAGCAGTCGCCGCACCCCTCGCAGACGAGATCGTTGATGACGGCATACCGGTTTGAAGCCGGCTCCAGGCCGCGCTTGCGCCGGCGGCGTTTCTCGGTTGCGCAGGTCTGGGCGTAGATCAGCACCGTCACGCCGGGAATTTCTCGTAACTCGCATTGAACCGCATTGAGTTCACCGCGCGGATGAAACGTCGTGCCGGGCGGGAAATCGCCGGCGTTGAAGGTTTCCGGCGCGTCCGAGACCAGCGCGATGCGCTCGACGCCTTCGGCGCGGACGGCATGGGCGACGCGCGGAACGGAGATAGGTCCGTCGACCGGTTGACCGCCGGTCATCGCAACAGCGTCGTTGAACAGGATCTTGTAGGTGATGTTGGCCTGCGTCGCGATCGCCTGCCGGATTGCCATCGAACCGGAATGGTACCAGGTGCCCTCGCCGAGGTTCTGGAAGATGTGCCCCCTGCCAGTGAAGCGCGAGGATGCCGCCCAGTTCACGCCTTCTCCGCCCATCTGGATCAGGGAGGAGGTCTCGCGATCCATCCAGCTTGCCATGAAATGACAGCCGATGCCGGCGAGCGCCTTGGACCCTTCGGGCACCTTGGTCGAGGTATTGTGCGGACAGCCCGAGCAGAAATATGGGGTGCGGGTCGCACCGGGAACGGCGATCAGGCGATCCGCCGCCGCCTTTAGCGCTTCGGCGCGGGCCGGCAGGTCCATCTCCGGGAAGAAGCGGTGCAGACGTCCGGCGATGATCGGTGCGAGGAGCCGCGGCGTGAGCTCTCCGATCCACGGCACGAGCCGGTTGCCGAATTCATCATGCTTGCCGACCATGCGCTCGGGCTTCGCTTCCGGCGCATCGTAGAAATATTCCTTGAGCTGGCTCTCGATGATGCCGCGCTTTTCCTCGACGACGAGGATCTCCTGCTTGCCGTGCACGAACCCGAGCGCGTCGCGAAGCGGCAGCGGCCAGACCATGCCGACCTTGTAGATATCGATGCCAAGACGCCGGCACGCAGTTTCGTCGAGGCCGATGAGGCGCAGCGCCTCCATCAGGTCGAGATGCCCCTTGCCGGTGGTCACGATGCCGTAACGCGCATTCGGCAGGTCGTAGATTTTCCGGTCGATCGGGTTGGCGCGGGCGAAGGCATAGACGGCATGCTTCTTCGCCTCCATCCGGGTCTCGATCTGCGGTCCGGGCAGATCGGGCCAGCGATAGTGCAGGCCGCCGGGGGGAGTCTCGAAATCGGGCAGGATGAAACGCCGCTCCGGCGGCAGATCGAAGCTCGTCGCGCTCTCGACCGTTTCGGATATTGCCTTGAAGCCGACCCACATGCCGGAAAACCGGCTGAGCGCATATCCATAGGCGCCGAATTCCAGGTATTCCGCCACCGAGGCCGGATTGAGCGTCGGCATGAAGAAGCTCATGAACGCTACATCCGACTGATGGGGCATCGAGGAGGAGACGCAGCCGTGATCGTCTCCCGCAACAACCAGCACGCCGCCGTGTGGCGAGGCACCATAGGCGTTGCCATGCTTCAGCGCGTCGCCCGCGCGATCCACGCCCGGCCCCTTGCCGTACCAGAGGCCGAAAACCCCCTGAACGGTCTTTCCGGCCTGTGTCTCGACCTGCTGAGAGCCGAGAACGGCCGTTGCCGCAAGATCCTCGTTGACTGCCGGCAGGAACTCGATGTCGTTGTCCGCAAGCAGCGCCTTCGCACGCCAGAGTTCCTGATCGACCGCTCCGAGCGGCGATCCGCGATAGCCGGAAACGAGGCCGGCGGTCTCAAACCCTGCCGCGCGGTCTCGTCTGGCCTGATCGAGCAGGATTCGGACCAGCGCCTGTGTCCCGGTCATGAAGATGCGACCGGTCTGCGCCTTATATCGATCCTCCAGACGGTAGACATCCCGTTCGAGAGCCTGACACGATCGATCTTGCATGCTGCACCTGTCCCAGCCGACCATCCGGCGGCATAATCTTGGAAGAGGTTAGCGAATCGTGATGGAAATTCCTGTCGAACAATTCAATTTTAGGCTGAAAAGTGATTGAAAAATTCGATATAGAAGCCACTTCAGAAATATCTTACCGAAGGAAGCCATGCATCTGACCGAAACCGATCGTCGGATCCTGCGCTATCTCCAGCGCGATGTCAGGTTGTCGAACCAGGAACTGGCGGAGGCCGTGGCGATGTCACCGTCGGCCTGCTGGCGGCGGGTAAAGGCGCTGGAAGAGGCCGGTGTCATTTCCGGCTACGCTGCCTTGCTGTCGGCGGACCGGGCGGGGTTCCATTTCTCTGCGATCCTCCACGTGACTCTGGCGCGGCATGAGCACGGGCATGTCGATCAGTTCATTGAAGCGATTTCCCGCCGCCCGGAAGTGCTCGAATGCTTCGCGACGACGGGGGAGGCGGATTATCACCTGCGCGTCGTCTCGCCGGACAAGGACGCCTACAACCGGTTTCTCGACGAGGTTCTGTTCCGGTTGCCCGGTGTATCGCAGGTCCGTACGAACGTCGTTCTCAAGGAAATCAAGTTGACGCTCGCGCTGCCGGTTTGACGGGCGATGAGGCGGGCGGTTGTCTCCCGGGCCGGCTTTGCAGGAAAAGCGGGCTGTCCGTTATTTGTTTGCACCGCCTGCATCGACGTGCTACCGGGATTTCATCGAGTTTTGGCCGACTGAATTTGCCCCTGCGGAAATGCTTTTCCGCCTTGGCCGACGATCTCTTCCTTCTCGTCGATAGAAGATGCGCAAGTGCGGTCGATTGTCCTCGCCTGCGCGCTCCTTTTTTCTTTTGCTCTACAAAGGTTATTCCCATGCAGAACGGAACCGTCAAATGGTTCAATGCCCAAAAGGGCTTTGGTTTCATCCAGCCGGACAACGGGGGCACGGACGTCTTCGTCCACATCAGCGCCGTTGAACGTGCGGGCCTGAACGGGCTCAACGAAGGCCAGAAGGTGTCGTTCGAGATCGTTGCCGATCGTCGCACCGGCAAGTCGGCGGCGGATCGTCTCCAGATCGTCGGCTGATCCGGCACCCGGCTTCGCTTGCGAGCGTCCGGGTTTTCGATGCCGTCCCTTAGAGGGACGGCATTCCCTAGGCTTTGCCATTTTTTCAGGAGAACGGCATGCAGGTACTGGTTCGCGATAACAATATCGAGCAGGCGCTTCGTGTCCTGAAGAAGAAGATGCAGCGCGAAGGCGTCTTCCGCGAAATGAAGCAGCGCAAGGCTTACGAAAAGCCCTCTGAGCGGCGGAACCGCGAAAAGGGTGAGGCTATTCGCCGTACACGCAAGCAGCAGCGCAAGCAGATGCAGCGCGAAGGCCTGCTGCCGATGCCGAAGCCCAAGCCGCGCCCGGAGCGCGTGCGTGCCGCGTCGTTGCCGGCAACCACCGCGCTTTGATGGCAATTGCGGATCGGACCATCTGGTTCGATCTGCGCCACCGGAACCGTGGTTCCGGATCTTGTGGCTTGACATTGCAGTGCAACATGTCCACATAGCACGAAGAACGTCAGCGCCCACCGGCGTGTGAGCGAAGCAGCGTGAACGCACCCGCCGAACATTCGGGCGAAGGTGCCGGCTTCCCCCTTCAATCGTTCCTTTTCCGGCTGCCCCATCACGCGGGCGGCTCTTGTTGCCCCGGCGCTACAAGCGCACTCCGGGGCCCGGTGGCTGTGTGGCCGCCGAACCGAAAGACAATCACTTTGGCTTCCTTCAATGATTTCGCCCTGCTCGCGCCGCTTAAGCGCGCCCTAGATGGCGAGGGCTATGTCACCCCCACCCCCATCCAGATCCAGGCGATCCCGCAGGCGCTCGCCGGCAAGGACCTGCTCGGAATCGCCCAGACCGGCACCGGCAAGACGGCGGCCTTTGCCCTGCCGATCCTCCAGCGGCTCGGCAAGTCCGGCATAACGCGCAAGCCACGCGGCTGCCGGGCGCTGATCCTGTCACCGACGCGCGAGCTCGCCAGCCAGATCGCGGACAGCTTCCGCGCTTACGGCAAGCACATGCATCTTGCGATCGATGTCGTATTCGGCGGCATTCCGATCGGCCGGCAGATAAAGCGGCTCGCGACCGGCGCGGATATTCTCGTCGCGACGCCGGGACGCTTGCTCGATCTCGTCAGCCAGAAGGCACTGCGCCTTGACGATGTCGAGATCCTCGTCCTCGACGAAGCGGACCAGATGCTCGATCTCGGGTTTATCATCCCGCTGAAGCGCATCAACGCGCTGCTGCCGAAGAAACGGCAGAGCCTCTTCTTCTCCGCGACCATGCCCGAGGCGATTGCGGGCCTGGCCAAGGAATTCCTGACCGATCCGGTGCGCGTCGCCGTGACGCCTGTCGCAACGACCGCCGAGCGCGTGACGCAGGGCGTTATGCTGGTCTCGCAGGGGGCCAAGCAGGAGCTGCTCTACCATGTGCTCTGCGGCAAGGAGATCGGGCGTGCGCTCGTCTTTACCCGCACGAAGCATGGTGCGGACCGCGTCGTGAAACAGCTGATGAAGGACGGCATCGAATCCGCCGCCATCCACGGCAACAAAAGCCAGGCTCAGCGCGAGCGGGCACTGGGCGCCTTCCGCGCCGGCACCTGCCGGGTACTGGTGGCGACTGATATCGCCGCGCGCGGCATCGATGTCGATGGCGTGACCCACGTTATCAATTTCGAATTGCCGAACGTGCCGGAATCCTATGTCCACCGCATCGGCCGGACCGCCCGTGCCGGGGCGGCTGGCATCGCCATTTCCTTCTGCGCACGCGACGAACGCCCCTATCTGCGTGACATCGAGAAACTGACACGGCAGGCCGTGCCTGTTCTCGACCTGCCGGAAGGGTTCTCGCCCGAGCCGGCTTCGATCCGCGAGGTAACGGCTTCGGGTGTGCCGGCTCAACGCCCGGCGGGCAATCGCCCGGCGGGTGACCGCGCCGAGCCTTCCCGGCAGAAGCCGGCACGCCATCGCCGGCATCGTTCCCGCCGACCGAAGCAGGATGCCCGCCCGAGTGCACGGGCGGCAGGCGCCTGAGCTGTCGCAGTGACAGAGAGCAGGGCTTTGTCGCCGCTACGGCGCGGTGGCACGCTCCTGCCAAAAGAGCCATCGCCAGATCGCCAGACCCAAAAGGGCTCCGGCGATCTGTGCCAGTATGAAAGCGGGTGCGCTCGACGGCGCGATTCCCGCGAAGCTATCCGAGAACATGCGTCCAAAGGTCACAGCGGGATTGGCGAAGCTCGTCGAGGCGGTGAACCAGTAGGTCGCCGTGATCGTGAGGCCGACAAGCATCGGCACAGCCCTGGGCGCATGCGCGAGGCCACCGAAGATGGCGCCGAGCAGCATGACGACTGCCACAGCTTCTGACAGCCAGAGCCCACCACCCGTCCTTATTTTCGTCGACCACTCGAGCAAAGGTAACCCGAACATGGCGTTTGCGAGCAGGGCGCCCGCCATTCCGCCCGCGCATTGGGCGACGATATAGCCCGCGAGCCTCCCAGCCCCCATCTGCCGCAAGGCTGCGAAAACAAGGCTGACCGCCGGATTGAAATGCGCGCCGGAAACGGGACCCAGAATTGTGATCAGCACGACGAGAATGGCGCCGGTCGGGATGGTGTTGCACAGAAGCGCGAGCGCCTGATTGTCGCCGGCAAGCCGCTCCGCCGTGATCCCCGAACCGACGACGGTTGCGACCAGAAAGGCCGTCCCGAGCGCTTCGGCGGCGAGGGCGCGGGGCAGGGGCGTTTCGTTCATGCCGACCCGGCCCGCGTGGCCGCATTCCCACCCGCGTGGATGATCTCGCCGTCTTCTTTTACAAAATTGGTGGTCAGTCCCTGCGGCAGGAGATCGAGAACGGCTTCCGAGGGGCGGCAGAGCCTGACGCCGCGAGCCGTCACCACGATCGGGCGGTTGATGAGAATCGGATGCTCCATCATCGCGTTGACGAGCACTTCGTCGCCGAGGGTCGGGTCGCCTAGTCCGAGTTCCGCGTAAGGCGTGCCTTTCTCGCGCAGGAGCGCCCGCAAGGGGATGCCCATCCGGGCCACGAGGTCAAGAAGCGTCGTGCGGTCCGGCGGGATCTTCAGATACTCGATAACGACGGGTTCAATCCCGGCCGCGCGGATCATCGCGAGCGCGTTGCGCGAGGTGCCGCAAGCCGGATTGTGGTAGATCGTAACGGTTTCCATCGGACGTCTCCGGAGCTGGTTTTCTGCTTGTCTATGCCATCGATGACATTTGCATGACATGCCCGGCAAGCCTTTACGGCCGCCGGACATCCGGTTGCCCAAGGGCCTGGGGTAAGGAATAGGAGTGAATCGCTCATGGCTTCCTGGACGCCTCCTTTCCTGCTTCTGACGCCGGGAGGCCATGATCGGCAGCACCAGATTCATCGACGAGTTCAAGCGCGACGCGGCGTGTCAGATGACCGAACGGGGCTATTCTGTTACGGAGGTCTCGCAGCGGCTTGGCGTTGGTCAGCATTCCCCCTACGAGTGGCGCAAAAAATTCTCGTAACCGGCCTGCGGGTCGGGCAATGCATCCATCCGGTCCAGCTAGTCTTCCGCCGTGTCAGCGGCTCGCTGCGCTTCCTTTGGAACAGCGGTGGGAATCGTCAGTTTATCAAGCGCAGTTCGCAAGCGCGGTGTTGCGAAATCAACGAAGGCCCGCACCTTTGGCGAGATCAGCCGGGTCTGCGGATAGACGAGGCTGACGGGCACGGCCGGAGGTATAAATTCGTCGAGAACCGGCACCAGGCTGCCCTCCCGGATCTTGTCAGCCACCATGTAGGACAAGGCGATGGTGATCCCGTCGCCCATTTCTGCTGCTCCAATTGCGGCCACGGCGTCATTGATTTCGAGGCGCGGCATAAACGAGACGCTGTGTCCGCTCCGGCTATCCATGAAGCGCCATTCTCGATTGGGCATCAGGCCCGTGAAGGCTATCATGGAATGCAGGCGCAGATCGGCCGGTGAGAGCGGATTGCCGCGCCGGGCGAGGTAATCCGGGCTCGCCACCAGGATACGACGCACCATCCCGACCTTCTTCGCGACAAGGCTGGAATCGGGCAGTTGGCCGATCCTGACGGCCACATCGATGCCCTCCTCGATGAGGTTGGCAAGGCGATCCAGCAAGATTACCGAGACGGAAACTCGCGGGTTCTGGCTGAGGAAAGCGCAAACGATCGGCGCCAGCGTCGAACGCCCGAAGGTCACGGAAGCCGTGACGTTGAGATGACCATTCGGAACGGCTGTTTCACCAACTGCTTCCTTTTCCGCCGTGTCGAGATCGCCCAGAATCCGCCGGGCATTCTCAAGGAAACGCTGCCCGACATCCGTAATCGCCAGACTGCGCGTCGTGCGGTTGAAGACGCGGGCGCCAAGTCGGTCTTCCAGTGCCGAAATCGCACGCGTGACGGCGGGTGGAGACATGCGCATGCGCGCGCCGGCTTTGGCGAAACTGCCCGCGTCAGCCACTGCGATAAAGACCTCGATCTCGTGCAGTCGATCCATATCTATTCCCCCTGATGGAACAATGAATTCCATGCATCGCGTATTCTTTCAAGACGGATAAGGCACCAATCTGTGTCGCAACGGACCATATGGTTCGCCTGATCAACCCAACGAGGATCGGTTCAAATGCATCAGGTTGTCGTTGCGGATACTCATGCCGCAAAAGACGCAGCGCGCTGCTCGGTCTCGTTATGGCCCGAGTGCTGCGGTCGGGCCCGTTCGATAGAGGTGTTTCTCGATGCTTGACGTCACACGACGCGGCTTTGCCGCATCACTTGCTGCCCTGCCACTCCTCGCAGCTCGACCGACAATGCTTCAGGCGCGTGCGGCAGGACCACTCTCCCGGCTGCCTGTCACTGCGCGCTATCAGATCGGCCGCTTCGAGGTGACCGTCATCTCGGACGGCTTCATCGACTTCCCGTTCGACCTGTTCACCGGCGTGACACCAGATCAGGCGAAAGCCGCCACGCAGGCCGTCTACGCCGCCGGCAACAACGGCGTGCGCGGCAGCTTCGCGACCTGGCTCATCAATGATGGCCAGCGTTATGTGCTGGTCGATAGCGGGCCGGCCGGCACGGTCAGCAGGACTTCAGGCTACCTGCCGGGAACGCTCGCGGTGCTCGGCGTGAAGCCCACGGACATCGATGCGGTGATCCTCACCCATGCCCATGTCGACCATATCGGTGGCATGGTCGCGGGGAACCGCAACAACTATCCCAATGCCGAGGTCTATATCGACCGGCGCGACGTAAAGACCTTCACCGATGCGTCGATCGAAGCCCGCGCGCCGGAGATCACGAAGTCGAGCTTCGTGGCCACGCAGCAATTGGTGCGGCTCTATCCGAAGCTGCAGCAGATCGACGGCGACCGCGAGATCATGCGCGGGATTTCCGTGTTCGATCTTTCAGGCCACACGCCGGGGCAGATCGGTGTGAAGATCGAGGATGGCGGGCAGAGCCTGAACCTCGTCTCCGACATGCTGTTCCATCCGGCGGCGCATCCGGCGCTTCCCGGCTTCGGGATCATCTTCGAGATGGACAAGGCAGCGGCAGATGCGTCGCGTGCCCGGTTCTTCCCGAAGGCAGCGGAGGAGAAGTCCCTGCTCGCGGCCACCCACATGCCCTTCCCGGGCGTCGGGCGGATTGTGAAGGAGGGAGCTGGCCTCAAGTGGCTGTCGGCCGATTGGTCCTACGCGAATTGAACACTGAAACGCGCGCGGGACGCCCCAGCACCCCGAGCCGTGCGCCGAAAAAGGAGATGATGATGTCAGCGCCCCCGATGGTTCCCGGTTCGCGTCCGCCTCTGCCGCCGTTTACGCGCGAAACCGCCATTCAGAAGGTGCGGATGGCCGAAGATGCCTGGAATTCGCGCGACCCGGAGCACGTCTCGCTCGCCTATACCGAGGACAGTCGCTGGCGGAACCGGGCGGAGTTCCCGGTGGGCCGTGCCCAGATCGTGGAATTCCTGACCCGCAAATGGTCGCGCGAGCTGGACTACCGCCTCATCAAGGAACTCTGGGCCTTCACCGAGAACCGGATCGCCGTGCGTTTTGCTTATGAATGGCGCGACGATGCCGGAAACTGGTTCCGCAGTCACGGCAACGAGAACTGGGAGTTCGACGAGCGCGGGCTGATGCGCCTGCGCTTTGCAAGCATCAACGATCAGCCGATCCGTGAAAGCCATCGGAAGTTCCGGTGGTCGCAAGGCCCGCGTCCGCAGGATCATCCGGGTTTGTCAGACCTCGGGCTCTGATGTCAGGGGCTTCGTGGCCCTGAGGAGAATGTCATGTCGCACAAGTTCGCAGATATCGCCTTCACCCCGACGGTGAAGAAGGTGCAGGAGGACCAGGGGAGCCGGACGGCCTATGCCCGGATGGAAGGTGTTCCGGAGGCGATGAACCACGCTCTCACCGGCGCGGAGGCCGGCTTCATCGCGGCACGGGATTCGTTGTACATGGCGACGGTCGGCGAGACGGGCTGGCCCTACATCCAGCATCGCGGCGGCCCCGCCGGCTTTGTGCGGGTGATTGACGAACACACGATCGGCTTCGCGGATTTCCGCGGTAACCGGCAATATGTCAGCGTCGGCAACCTGATGACTGACGATCGCGTATCGTTGTTTTTCATGGATTATCCAAACAAGACGCGCCTCAAGCTTTTTGGCCGCGCCCGCATCATCGGGCTTGAGGACCAGGCGACACTCGGCCGGCTTGAACTGCCGGATTACCGGGCACGGGTCGAACGCGGGTTTCTCATCAAGGTCGAAGGGTTCGACTGGAACTGCCCGCAGCACATCACCGAGCGGTTCACGCTTGATGAGATCCGTGCCGTGACCGCGCCGCTCACTACCCGCATTGCCAAACTCGAGGCGGAACTCGCCCGTCGTCCGGCCTTGCGCTCGGCTGATTGAGGTGCGCCATGCTGGAGAGAATCGAACGCCGGAGCCGTTACCGGGAATGCCTCGAACTGGAGGCGCAATACGGGCAGTTCATGCCGTGCGAAGGCTATGCCCATGCCGAAGACCTTGGAAGCAACGAGACGCAATCGGAGCAAAGCACCTTGCTCCACCGGATCGTGACCGCCTGGCTCGATGGGTTGCACGAATTGCGCTACACCCTTCGTCGGTCGTGACGTGGATATCATGGCCCATCCGATCAAGCTGCATCGCTTCCGCCTGTCTGGTCATTCGCACCGGGTCGAGCTCTTCCTCTCCCTTCTCGGACTTCCCTTCGAAAGGGTCGAGGTGGAGCTTGGAAAAGGTGAGCACAAGACACAGGCTTTCCTGGCCCTCAACACCTTCGGGCAGGTTCCCGTGATTGAGGATCATGGCCTCGTGCTCGCGGATTCCAATGCCATCCTTGTCTATCTCTCCAGCACCTACGACACCGAACGACGCTGGTACCCGCCTGATCCGGCTGGCATGGCAGCCGTGCAACGCTGGCTGTCGGCGGCGGCAGGCCCTCTGTTGTCGGGACCAGCCTTCGCCCGTCTTGTAGGCATTTTCAATGCCAAGCACGATCTCGAACGGGCGCATGCAACGGCAAGGAGCCTCTTTGCGGTGATGGAGAAGCAGCTGGACCGGCAAGGCGGTTATCTTGTGGCGGACCATCCCACGATCGCTGACATTGCCCTCTATACCTATACGGCGCATGCCGACGAGGGGCATTTCGATCTCGCCTCGTATCCGGCGATCCGGCTCTGGCTGGCGGCGATCGAAGCGCTGCCGGGCTTCGTGCCCATGGCCCGGACCGAGCCGCGCTACGGGTTGCCGAAAGGAGCATAAGATGGAACCCGTTACCGATCATCGTGATCGCATCTCTTCGTCGGAACCTTCCGAAGCAGCATCAGCGCGCCCTTCGCCGTTTCATGCCGGCGAGCAGAGCTTGCAGCTGAGGGTGGGCATCCGCGCGCGCTTGGAGGAGATCGGTCAGCGCGTGATCCGTGACTACATGCCCGATCAGCATCGTGAGTTATTCGAAAAATTGCCGTTTCTGGTGCTTGGCGCGGCTGACTCGGCCGGCCAGCCCTGGGCGGGGCTTGTTGCCGGGCAGCCTGGCTTCGTGACAACCACCTCCACCCGTATGGCGATCGGTGCGGTGCCGGACGCTGCCGACCCGATGGCAGGTCTCTTTCGGGTTGGCGCGCCGGTTGGTGTGCTGGGCATCGAACTCACGACGCGGCGGCGCAACCGGTTGAACGGCATCATCGCGAGCCATGACGGAGCGGGTATTGCGATTACCGTCGAGCAGAGTTTCGGTAATTGCCCGAAATTCATCCAGCGGCGCACCATCCGCCAGATCGAGCGGCCCAATCCACCCGCGACACGGATCGAAGGGAAGCGGCTCTCGGTCGAGGCACAGGCGTTGATCGCGGCCGCCGATACCTTCTTCATCGCCTCATGGAATCCACCACTTGCTGAGCGGGGAGCGGGCGTTGATGTTTCGCATCGCGGCGGGAAATCCGGTTTCGTGCGCGTGGACGAGAGTGACGGCCACACCGTGCTAACCGTGCCGGATTTCAACGGCAACGGCTTTTTCAACACCCTCGGAAATCTCTCGCTCGATCACCGTTGCGGCCTTTTGTTTCTTGATTTCGTCCGAGGCGATCAGGTGCAGATCGTTGCGCGGGCGGAGATCATGTGGGAGGGGGCGGAGCTCGACGCTTTTGATGGCGCCGAGCGTCTGCTGCGCTTGACGATTGAACACGGTCTCTTTCGGCCCGCTTCGCTCCCTTTTGAAAGCGAGATCACGGAATTCTCGCCGCATCTTGCCCATACGGGGGGCTGGTCGACATCGGAAGTGTGACACAGGCGCTTACGCCGCGTGCAACCGAACACCAGTCCTTGCCATGTTATTCAAATTTTCCCGCTTTGCGTCCACTCGGCGCGCGCCGGGCGCGTGGCAGCGTTGGATATCCGCTTTTCAAGGACGTCTACGCTCAAAGCCTGTGGCGATAGCTCATCCAAATTATTCCTTCAATCGGAATAGATATTTATATTTTTTGAATATTCATCCGAAAATCGAAACTCATTAGCTTGCGTGATGTCGAACCCGACACCCAGATCACAAGCCAAACTGGAACCTCAACCATGTCCCGTATCCCCACCCCCGCCAGCATCGAAGCCGCACCAGCCAATGCCCGGCCCTTGCTGGAAGCCGTGAAGAAGCAGCTCGGCGTCGTGCCGAACCTGTTTCGTCTCGTCGCCAACTCCCCCGCCGCGCTCGAAGGCTACCTCGGCCTCAACGGCGCGCTCGGCAAAGGCTCGCTCGATGCCCGAACCCGTGAGCGCATCGCGCTGGCCGTCGCCGAAATCAATGGCTGCAGCTACTGCCTTTCTGCACATACCTATCTCGGCAAGAACCTTGCCAAGTTAGACGATGCCGAACTCGCCGCCAACCGTCGTGGTGTCTCGAACGATCCGCAGGCGGATGCTGCCGTGCGCTTCGCGGTGAAGGTTATGAACAATCGCGGCCATGTCAGCGATGCTGATCTCTCGGCCGTTCGGATGGCCGGCTATTCGGATGCGCAGATCGTGGAGATCGTGCTGCATGTCGCGCTCAACACGCTCACCAATTACGTCAACGAAGTCGCGAAGACCGACATCGATTTCCCGGTCGTCGAGGCCCGCTCGGCTGCCTGAGACCTTCATCAACCCCCCTATTCCTTAAAGGAACAGTCACGTGGAAAAAACCAAGTCTATCACCCTCGGCCGGCGGGCAATCCTTTTCGGCGGCATCGCTCTGCTAACCGCAGTCACAACCATGCACGCGCCCGCGATCGCCTATGACGTGAACTCGACGGCGGCGATCAATGTCGACAAGAACGGCGTGATCCTGCGCAATTTCGACCCGACGAGCTACAGCTCGAACAAGGCCCCGCATGTCGGCGCGGCGGAATACACCGCCTCCAGCGAAGGTGCGATCTATCGCTTTGGGAGCAGCAGCATGCGGGATCGGTTCATCGCCGAACCGGCCAAGTACAAGCCGGCCTTCGGTGGCTTCTGCGCCACCGGCGCTGCACTTGGCAAGAAGCTCGACGGCGACCCGCAGATTTTCCGGATCTACAACGGCCAGCTCTATGTCTTTGTGCACCAGCAGGCCGCCGAAATTTGGGACAAGGATCCGGCGGGTACGCTCGCCAAGGCGAACGCCAACTGGCCCAAGATCCGCAGCAAAACGCCCGCTTCGCTCTGACGGGCTTGGGGGGGTAGCTGGCTTAAGGCTGGCCCCCCCCTTGAAACAGTCGTTGGCCCGGTGATGTGAGCATCCAAAGCTGCCTTTGCCACGATTGGATCGAATGCTTCATAGGGCGAAGAATCGCCATTTGCTGCAGCAGGAACGAGTGACTGCTCTCCAGAATACGAATTGAAACGAACTCCGACCCGGCCGCAGAGCGTCCGGGTCGGTCGCTTCATGCAGTACGGGTGCTACGGACCGGGAAGTCGATGTCGGTCCCGGCAACGTGGTTGATGTAGTTGATGAAGATGTTCGCTACGACGTTCGCGGCAGCCTCCGGGCTTGCGCCGGTGTCGGAGACTTGGGTGATACGTAACATTTAGACTAGTCCTTTCTTGGCGGATGAAAATCAGGCCGAAACCATGTCGGTTTCGGGCTTGGAAAGGCCGATCACGGCCACGACGGCGGCGCCGTTCAGCCAGTAGTAGGCGGCATCGAGCCCTGTAAGGCCGAGCGCGAAGGGCAGGATCAGGAAGAGCACGCCGACGGCGAGGTCGACGGCGAGGTGCAGTCTGTAGGGCAGCACCCGGATCAGGCCGGTCTGGTGGTCGGTGAAGACAGTCAGCAGCAGGGCCGCCACGCCGATGATCGGCGAAATGGTCAACGCGAGCGCGTTGGACGCACCGAGACCGAGGAGAAACGGCAGGGTGATGAGCGCGAAGGCGACGGGATAATCGAGCCAGGAATGGATTTGTTTGGTGACGAAGCGCATGGCATCTGTCCTTTCGGCGGGTTTCAGAAGACGACGGAGTGTCGCCGATGGCCATATTTAGCCACGCTTTTCGGGACGATGAATTCCAGAAAGTCCGGATTGCTGCGCAGATCGTCCGGAATGGACGGGCGATCTATCAGGCTGCGGTTTGCCGCATCTCTCCGGTTTGACGGAAGGCAGCAGGCGACAGGCCGATTTCCTTCTTGAACACCCGGCTGAACGCTGACTCCGAGGCGTAGCCGGAAACTTCCGCAGCCTCGGCAACGCTGAGCCCGCGCGTGGCGAGCGCCTCCCGTGCGATCTGCATTCGCCAAGAGGTGACATAGGACATCGGCGTCACGCCGAGTCGTTGCGTGAAGCGTTCGGCGAAACCGGTGCGCGACAGGCCGGCCTCGCGTGCCAGCGAAGCAACAGTCCAGTCTCCGGCGGGGGTGCGATGGAAGGACGTGAGCGCCCGCGCAAGCTGCGGGTCAGCGAAGCCCGCCACGCCGCTGCTACCCTCCGCGGTCTGTTCAATATGAGCGCGGATCGCCTGGGCAAAGATCGCTTCGGACAGTTTCAGCGCGATCAGGTCGCCACCAAGCCGCGCACCGCCCGCTTCGGCGCCGATGACCTTCAGCGTCGCTTCAAGCCATGGCCCGGCCTCGTCGCCGTAGCCGCGCAAGTGAATGAATGGCGGGAGCCGGTCGAACAGCAGGTGGCGCGAACCTTCGGCCAGCGCGAAATGGCCGCAGATAAGCTGGGTGTCGCGGATCGTCTCGCCGCCGCCCCAGACCAGTGTGCCATGGCCTGGGAACCCCGAGCGCGCCAGGACGTCATCGAGAGGTAGTGCCTCGTCAGGACCGGTATGGCGACACGATAGAACATGCGCTGTGCCATGCGGGATGATGATCAAATCGCCCTGCGCCAGATGTACGGGTTGCTTGCCCTCGCCGACACGCAGCATTGCCTCGCCCCGATGCGCGAAATGAAATCGCGCCACATCGCGGAAGGCAGGCACGCGAACGCCCCAAGGCTCGGTGAAGCTCGTGCGGAAATAGAGCGAGCCTCGAAGCGAGAGGCGGGTGAGGATGTCACTAAGCAGGTCCAACATGGCGGCACGATGTGACGGCAATCACCGTTTGTCCAGATAGCTGGACGAATGAGCGGATATTCCAAACTATAAGGCATTCTTTGTCCTCAATCGGAGAGTGTATCTGATTGGGGCTCTCAGAAAAGGAGACTCCAATGAACACGATGAACCGTTCCGTCGCCGCTGTCGCAGCGACAATCGCGCTCGTCATAGGCGGGTTTGGCGCCCATCAGGCTGTGCGCGTGCAATCGGCAATGGCCAGCAGCACGGTGATCGGTGAAGGCAATGTCACCTCGATCCCTGCAGGATTCCGCCAATGGACCTTCCTCGGCGCGCACCTGACGCCGAATGTGCTCAACGGCGCCGCCGCAGGCTTCCCCGAATTCCACCGTGTCTACATCCGCCCCGATGTGTAAGCCGAACTCGAAAGGACGGGGCGCGTTGACGAACCTTCGAGCCGATGTTTCCTCGCCAAAAGCTTCGCCGGCATCGGCATGATGGTGAAGGACGGCGACCGTGTCGCCGACACAAACGGCTGGGGCTTCTTCAACTTCGGTCATCACGAGCCGCCCCATGCCGAGACGGTGACCACCGCATCGGCCGCGGAATGCGCGTCGTGCCACGCCGACAACGCTGCGACCGAGATGGTGTTCGGCAAGTTCTATCCGATCCTTGGGCAGAACCGAGGGCGGGACCGGGTGCGATGGTGCGGCCCAGTAAAAATGCAGTGGATTCGTATCGAATTTCGGTGAAACACAATGTCTGTTCCACCTTTTCAATCGTAATCGTCCGTTATTGCGGACGATTGGACATAATCTCTGAACGCGCCGGAATTCCCACGGACCGCGATCTGCCCCAACCTTTTTCCACGCCCGACTGGTCAAGCGGCCGGGGCGTAGCCAATCAATCGAAAGGAAAGCTTATGTCTCGCAAACTGACCCTCGCCGCCGCAACACTCGTGGCTCTCTGCGCCTTCGGTCCGGCCATGGCGGCCGACGAAGTCAACGTCGTCCCGGGCCTGACCGCCGCAGGTGCGCCGCTGGGCCTGCACGGATCGGATCCCGTCGCGCTTCTTGATCAAGGCAAGAACGTCGGAGGCGCTGCGACCCAGACCGTCATCCATGATGGCGTGTCGTACTACTTCGCCTCCGAGGCGAACAAGAAGACTTTTGAGGCTAACCCCACCCGCTATGTTGTCCAGAATGGCGGCTTCTGCACCTTCGGTGTCTCGGTCAACAAGAAGTTCGACGGAGATCCCAAATTTTCGGCCGCCGTCGACGGCAAACTCTACGTCTTCCTGAATGAAGAGATCTACAATGCTTTCCTGAAAGACAAGGCAGGTACGATCTCGAAAGCGGCGAAGAACTGGAAGAGCATCAAACACTCCGCAGCCAAGGCGCTCTGATCCAAAACGCGCCTCCGGACCGGCCGGTTCCCGTCGGTCCGGACTTTCCATGGAGAAGCACATGCCCCAGCACATCACCCTCGTCAGCCAAGTGCTTTGCCCATATGTTCAACGCATTGCCATCGCGCTTGCCGAGAAGGGCGTGGCGCATGACCGCCTGACCGTCGATCTGGCGAACAAGCCCGGCTGGTTTCTGGCGCTTTCGCCGCTCGGGCGCACGCCCGTCCTGAGGGTTAGCGAGGCGGCGCTGTTCGAATCGACTGCCATCCTTGAATTCCTCGAGGAGACGCAGCCCCAGCCGCTCCACCCTGCTGACCCGGTCGAGCGCGCGCGGCACCGCGCGTGGATGGGCTTTGGCACAGAATGCCTGAACGGCATCGCTGGCTTCTATTCGGCGTTGGACAATTCAAGTCTGGACATGAAAGCCGCCACGCTTCACGCACGCTTCCGGCTTCTCGAGCGGCGCGGTGGAGCCCTGTCGCGGACACTCGGACAGAGCGCTCGCACAGTCGAACTGCTGGCGTGATCGAGGAGCTCGACGATGCGACACCCAGTGATTGAACACCCGGCGGACATGCCCGACCGGTTATCCGCGCCCACGATCACCTTCGCACGGCTGACCGAGGTGCCGCCCGATCTTCTGGTCGCGCACATGTCCGATCCCCGGATGGCCGAACACATGCCACTGCTGACCGAACCTTGGGACATCGCCGTCGCCGAGCACTTCGTGACGGCAAAGGAAGCCACATGGCAGCGAGACGGGCTTGGTCACTGGGCGATCCTCGCCGATGGAAGCTATGTCGGATGGGGCGGGTTCCAGAAGGAAGGCGATGAATGGGACTTCGGCCTTGTCCTGCGGCCAGACGCCTTCGGACTTGGCGCGGCGATCACGCGGGCCGCGTTGGACTTCGCCCGGGCTGATCCGCGGATCGCTTTCGTCACCTTTCTGTTGCCGCCGTCGCGCCGCAACCTCGGCGCGCTGGCACGGCTGGGTGCCCGCTTCGTCGGCGAGGTGGACCATGCCGGGGCATCGTTCCGGAAGTACTGGCTCGAGATGGAACGAGAGGCCGAACAGCCGGGACAGAGCACAATCAGGAGAAGAAAAAGATGGCCATCATCGATCACATGAGTCTCGGCGTCGCGGACGTACCGGCGGCGAGAGACTTCTATGTGATCTGCTTTCCAAACTCGGGATCAACTGTCCTTGCCAAGGGAGAGGGCTTCGCCGTCTTCGGACGCGCGCGTGGAGTTCCTGCTGCTATCACCCTTCGATGGCCGCGCAGCAAGCGCCGGCAATGGTGCACATGTCGCCTTCGCCGCGCCCAACCAGGAAGCGGTCACGAACGCCCATGCCGTCGGCCTTGATGCAGGTGCAAGCGACGAAGGCGCACCTGGCGTGCGCGCTGCCTATCCGATGCCGCCTGAAGTCTCATCCTAGTCACTTTTGGACATTGGACTTGTCTTCGGGCGCAGGGCAAGCATGTGTGGTGGCGTTGGATCGAGGTAAGACCGACACGGGTGACCTTACCTTGGGATGCAGTGGAGCGGGCTGCAACCAGGGCTTTGGGTGGTGAGGGTGGCATGGTGCCGCCCGTGCTATCCGGGAGATCCGTGCGATGTCGGCGACGACGTGTTCTTCACTGCAGCATGAACGAAGCTGGTGTGGTTTGCGCGCATAGTTGAGTCGATAGCTCGACCCTCCATCCGCCCGCTTCGAAGCAGGTAGCCCGGCTTCCTCTTCGCCTGTGGCCATAAGTCTTGATCGTCATTCCGGTGATGAGCCACATCAACAAGAAGGGTGCGGTATCGCTGCTATATCTCCCGCGCGCTCCTTGATGGCGAGCCCGAGCATGCGAAAGCCAATCCAGATGCAGACGACGCGCAGGCAAAAAACGACCCTTCAACAGAACGCCTGATCTGCCCCTGGCTGTTGAAGCAATGTAACCGGGGCCGACGCCCGCGATCGAACCCGACTGCAAGCCCGGCATGCAAACGATCGAACCCGACGAGGGGTTGCCGAACCTGCGACAAAAGCCGGCAATCACCAAACCGCCGCTGAGAAAACCTGCGCGGGGGCGCCAATCCCATCAGCGAAGACGTTCTGAGACGGCGCGCGAATGGCTGACGGGTCGCGCCAAGCCTCGGAAGTGTCGGGATGTTCCGGAAACTAAATAATCCAACTAAATCAATGATCTAGAGGATGGTGGAGCTAAGCGGGATCGAACCGCTGACCTCCTGCATGCCATGCAGGCGCTCTCCCAGCTGAGCTATAGCCCCGTTCCAAAAGACATGCCTGGGAGCATGTCGACCCGGCGTTTCGACCGGAGGCGCGGTAATGTCACAAGACGTTCCGCGCCGCAAGAGGGTTTTACGAAATTCCGAGCTGGGATATCTCCGGCGCTTCGCCCGCACCCGGAAGGACCTCAGCCCTCCTCGTCCTCGTCGATGTCGTTGTCGATAAGATCGCTCACATCGCCGTCATCCTCGTCCTCGTCGGCTTCGAGGAAGGTATCGTCGTCGTCATCGCCGAGATCGACATCGTCATCGGTGCCGACAACGACCTTTTCGTCCGCCTCCGCATCCTCGAGCGGAACGAGCTCGGCGGAGGTGTCCACCACCTCATCATCGCTCTCTTCGTCCGCCTCGGCCTTGGCGACCTTGGGCTGTGGGTCGAAATAACTGCGTGCGTAGCTCTGCCCCGTATAGGGCGAAACGATCGGGTCGCGACCGAGATCGTAGAACTTCTTGCCGGTTACGGGGCAAATGCGCTTCGTGCCGAGTTCATCCTTGGGCAATTTCGCGTTCCTGTCAGAAAGGCCCGGGGAGCGGACCGGGAGCAAAAACTTCCGCTTGCAAAGTCGGGATGAAGCCCGTTAGTGGCCTCAATCACCTGTGTCAAATGCTTGTTGCGATGAATTTGCGCAAGAGTGTTTTTTGTCCCCGTTTCCTCCAGGCCGGGGATAAGCGGGATGGCAGTCGAACGGGGATCGAATATGGCTCACGGCATTGAGGTGCGTCCGATGCAGGCGCGGCGCAAGGGCGCCCTCTCCGGCACGGTGACCGTGCCGGGCGACAAGTCGATCTCGCACCGCGCACTGATTCTCGGTCTGCTGACGGTGGGCGAGACGGTGGTGACTGGCCTCCTCGAAGGCGAGGATGTGCTCCGCACCGCCGATGCCGCCCGCGCGCTTGGTGCCAATGTAGAACATCTCGGTCCGGGGCACTGGCGCGTCCATGGCATGGGCGTCGGTACCTTGCTGGAGCCGCGCGAGACACTGGATTTCGGCAATGCCGGCACCGGATCGCGCCTGATGATGGGCGTCGTTGGCGGGCACCCGATCCGCGCGACCTTCGACGGCGATGCCTCGCTCAGGAAACGCCCGATGGGTCGTATCCTCACCCCGCTCCGGCAGATGGGCGTCGAGGTTCTCGATGCCGCGTCCGGCGATCGCCTGCCGCTGACGATCCGCGGCGCCGATGCCTGCATCCCGATCACCTACGAAACGCCGGTCGCTTCGGCACAGATCAAATCAGCCGTGTTGTTCTGCGGCCTCAACGCGCCGGGTGAGACGACCGTCATCGAGAACGAAGCGAGCCGCGACCACACCGAGAAGATGCTCGCCTATTTCGGCGCGGAGATCCGATCCGATGCTCACGGCACGCATGGCCGCCGCATCACGCTCAAGGGGCAGCCGGAGCTCGCGCCGAAACCGATCGTCGTACCCGCCGACCCCTCGTCCGCCGCCTTTCCGATGGTCGCAGCGCTGATCGTGCCAGGCTCGGATATCGTCGTGCGCTCGGTCATGATGAACCCGTTGCGCATCGGCCTCATCACGACGCTGATCGAGATGGGCGCCGACATTACCGAACTCGATCGCCGGATCGAGGGCGGCGAGGAGGTGGCGGATCTTCGCGTGCGGTACTCGGCGCTCAAGGGCGTTGATGTGCCGGTCGAGCGCGCACCCTCGATGATCGACGAATATCCTATCCTCGCGGTTGCAGCCGGCTTCGCGACGGGCGAGACGCGGATGAACGGCCTGCAGGAACTGCGCGTCAAGGAGAGTGATCGGCTTCAAGCGGTTGCGGATGGGCTTGCGGCCAACGGTGTCGCGCATGAAATCTTGGGCGCCGATCTCATCGTCTCCGGCAACGGCAAGGCGGCGCGTGGCGGCGGAACGGTCGCAACGCACATGGACCACCGCATTGCCATGAGCTTCCTCGTCATGGGCCTCGCATCGGACAAGCCGGTTGCGGTCGATGACATGAGCTTCATTGCGACGAGCTTTCCCGACTTTGTGCCACTGATGACGCGGCTCGGCGGAGATCTTGGCTGATGGCGGGGCCGATCATCGCGGTCGATGGTCCGGCGGCCTCGGGCAAGGGTACGCTGGCGAAGAAGCTCGCCGCGCGCTACGGCCTGCCGGCGTTGGATACCGGCCTCCTTTACCGTGCTGTCGGCCAGAAGATGCGTGATGGAGGCCATGATTTTGCGGATGAATCGGCGGCCGTCGCCATCGCAAAGCGCTTTGACGCCGCTTGGCTCGATGATCCGCGCTTGCGGGAGCGTCTCGCGGGGGAGGCGGCAAGCCGCGTCGCCAAGGTGACGGGCGTGCGCGAAGCCTTGCGTAAGTTCCAGCAGGATTTCGCGCACCGACCCGGCGGTGCAGTGCTCGACGGTCGGGATATCGGCACCGTCATCGCACCGGACGCGACGGCGAAACTATGGATTGATGCGGATGTGAAAATCCGCGCGGGAAGACGCTACAAAGAACTCACTGCGCGTGGTGAACCGGTGACGGAGGCGGATATCCTCGCCGATCTCGTCGCGCGCGACGACCGCGATGCACCGAACATGGTCATTGCCACCGATGCGGTGCGGATCGATACCTCCCTGATGGGGATTGACGAAGCCTTTGCGGCGGCTTTGTCTGCGGTCGAGGGTTGCCTCGCACGGAAATAGGCGAGGGGTCCGCGAAGGAGGATTTTGCCTGTGACCGCCACGACCAAGGATTTCGAGCCGATACCGCTGCCCGATTATTTCGAATATCCCCCCGGCGAGATGCTGGCGCGGGCGGAGGCCTTCCGGACGGAGATTGCGCGGCGGCACACGGTTCGGGAGTTCTCGTCCCGTCCGGTGCCCCGCTCGCTGATCGAGATCTGCCTGTGTGCCGCCGGAACAGCGCCGAACGGGGCCAACCATCAACCCTGGCACTTCGCAGTGATCGGTGACCCCGCGCGAAAATCCCGTATTCGCGCAGCAGCGGAAGAAGAGGAGCGGGCCTTTTACGCCGGTAAGGCGGGTGAGGAATGGCTCGCCGCGCTGAAGCCGCTCGGTACCGATTCGTCAAAGCCTTTCCTTGAGATCGCGCCGTGGCTGATCGTGGTGTTCGGGGCACGATCGAGCGCAAGCGCCGACGGGGTCACGCGTAAGAATTACTACGTGCCCGAGTCCGTTTCGATTGCGTGCGGTTTCCTGATTGCGGCGTTGCATCAGGCCGGGCTCGCGACGCTGACACATACGCCGAGCCCGATGGGCTTTCTCAACGAGATCTGCGCCCGGCCCGCAAACGAGAAGCCTTATTTCGTGGTCGTCACCGGTTATCCCGCGCCTGACGCAACCATCCCCCGGCATGCCATCGAGAAGAAGCCGCTCGCCGAGATCGCCAGCTTTTTCGAATAGTCTTGCGACTTTTCCATAATTGGGAAATATTCCCGATTATGGAAATGGAAGCACGATCGCTTGATTATCGCATCGCGGCCCGTCTCCGCGCGCTGCGTGCGGAGCGTGGATGGTCGCTGGATGAACTCGCCGCGCAATCCGGTGTGAGTCGAGCGACTCTCTCCCGTCTCGAAAATGGTGAGACCGGACCGACGACGCTCGTCCTCGCCCGGATTGCCGCTGCTTATGGGCTCACGCTCACCCGCATCGTTCACGAAGCCGAGGAGGCGCTGACGCCATTGATCCGGCGAGCGGATCAGGCCCAGTATGAGGACGACGAACTGGGGTTCCAGCGCCGGGCGGTGTCGCCGCCATCGGCGGGACTCAGGGCCGAGGTGCTCGAATGCCGCATCGCGCCGGGCCGGACGATCACCTACGATATGCCGCCGCGACGGGGGATCGAGCATCACCTCCTGCTGCTCGAAGGGCGTCTCGAAATGGAAGTCGATGGTGCGGAATACAGCCTCGGCCCGGGCGATTGCCTGCGTTTTCTGCTTTCCGGCGGCAGCCGTTTCCGAACGCCCCCCGGCGAGGGCGCGCATTACGTCCTGTTTCTGGTGTGAGGCCAATGTTCACGATCAAGCCTGGCGATTTTTCCGATGCCCGCGTCATTGCGCTGATCCGGCATCATTTCGAGAGGAATCGTGCCGTGACACCGTCCGGTTCGGCGCATGTGCTCGATATTTCCGCGCTCCAGCGGCCCGAGATCGCCTTCTTCGCATTGTGGGACGGGAATGACCTGCTCGGCATTGGGGCGCTGCGCGACTTCGGCGACGGTACCGGCGAAATCAAATCGATGCGCACGGCGGATCACGCGCTCAGGCGCGGAGTCGCAGCCGAGATGCTCGGTCATCTCATGGGACATGCCCGGGCGATCGGTCTGAACCGCCTCTACCTTGAAACCGGTTCCTTCGAGTATTTCGCGCCAGCGCGCGCGCTTTACGCTCGTCATGGCTTCGTGGCGTGCTCGCCCTTCGCCGGGTATCGGAACGATCCGAACTCGACCTTCATGACTTGCGAACTCTAGGCTCATGGCGAGGCGGCGGAAGATCGGTATCGGTCATAACGGCGGGCCGCCGCTCAAGGAAAAACCACACGTGCCGCCCTGGGGGCGCGGTGGCGTAGGGCAGTATTTCATCTGGAAGGCCAAGCATCGTGCGGCATGGCGGCCGGCCTCGACCGACGTTCTCCTGCGCCGGCAGGATAAAGCAGAAAAGCTTGGACTGACCTACGAGGAATACACGCTTGAAATCCTCGAACGCGGCATCCACCTGCAGGAAGAAGATCAGGCGAAAATCGCCGAGATCAGGCGGCGACGGAAGCGTCGTCCCGTGCGCCATCTGTGAAAGGTCAGGGCTCCTCGCCGGGCTCATCCGATCCGGGCAGGTAGGTCAGGAGATCGCCTGGCTGGCAATCGAGCGCGGCGCAGATGCGCGAAAGCGTCTCGAAGCGGATGCCCTTCACCTTGCCGGATTTGAGCAGGGACAGGTTCACCTCCGAGATTCCGATCTTCTCGGCCAGTTCCCGTGACTTCATCTTTCGCCGCGCCAGCATGACATCGAGTTCGACGACGATCGGCATCGACCACCTCAGATGAAAGCGCGGTTCTCATCCGCCAGCCGCGCAGCTTCGCTCATGACGCGCGCGAAGGCGAAAACGAACAGACCGAAAAGCACGAACACGAATTCATGCAGCGAGAACCCGATCACCAATTGCCTGTGCCCCGGCGGATTGTCGATCGTCAAGGCCAGCGCCATGAAGGTGCGGGTGGCGATGGAGACGGCGGTGCCGGCAAGCAACAGCCAGCCGATGGTGACGAGCCGCCGCGAATGGCCGGGATCGAGCACCGGCCCCCGCGCCCAGAGGCGAAACAGATTTCGGATTTGCCAGGCCGTAAGCAGAAAAAGTGTCAGCGCCGGGGCAAGCGCGAGCAGCAGCCTGAGCCGGAGCGCGCGCTCGTCCCCGCCGAAGGCCTTCACGCTCGAAGGCAGGCCGAACGCGGAACCGGATTCGAGTGGATGGGCCAAAAAAAAGGCGGTGCCGGCGATCGCAGCCGTAACCGACAGCCAGACGACAATTTCCACATGGCAGGAAAGGCGGCGCAGGGCCTCCGGCAAAGGGCGTTCCATTTCCGGGATGAACGATGAATGGGTCATCTAAAATTCCTTATTGCATTGGATATTTATTTTAATGTAAAACATAAAAATCTTAATGTCAAACTCGGTGGAGTTCTTATGTTGCGTTCTGTCATGGTGGGCCTAGCCTCGACCCTTATCCTGCAAGCCTGTTCGCATGTGCCGATAACCTCGATGGTTGCGCTCGCGCGGATCGATTTCGATACCACCGACCTCTCCGCCTTTCGTGCGGCGATGCGCTTTCCGGACAACTATCGCGCGCGCGGCAGCCGGATGGTCGTCAAGGTCATCGTCGAGGGAGTGCCGGAGATTCGCGAGGAATTCGCGCTGGAGGCTGTGAACGATCCTGACGAGCTCATGCAGCTTTCCGGGGAGGGAAGGCCTGGTGTGCGCCTTGCCGCCTTCCGCCTCTCGGCCGAGGCGGTCGCGCGTTTCGAGATGCACCGCAAGCGGGCGCTCGATGCCAAGCGCGAGAAGCGGAAGGGGAGCCTCAGCATCGCGCTCGAGCCGGATTTCTGTTACGAGAAGACACCGGCGCGTGACCGGTTGCTGTTCTCGACCTACCTCAAGACCGTCGAGACGGTGCGCTATGTCCCGGTCCTGCGCGATTTCGATGCCTTCTCGCAGAAGGAGTATGGCGAGCGGCTCCGGGCCATGCCTGCCTGCTGAGATGGGATGCGATTGGCCGCATTTTCCGGCTTTCGCTTGCCGGGAGACGGCTTTTCTGCTAGTCGCGCCCGATCCTCGGATTTCCGCGCACATCGCGTGGGGCTTGCGGGGAGGGAACACCGTCTCGACCTACCGGTTTTCTCGCGTCGGCTGCCCGAAAGGGCGACAATCCGGGCATCGATTGCCCATGATGGATTGGCTGGCGGGAAGAGACGCTCATCAACCAGCCTTGCCGGCGCGGATGCCCTGCAAAAACGGGCGCTTTTGGAGTTTTAATGTCGCTTCACACCAACCCCAGCCGTGAGGATTTCGCGGCCCTGCTCGAAGAGTCCTTCGCCACCGCGGATACCGCCGAAGGTTCCGTCATCACCGGCAAGGTGATCGCCATCGAGAAGGACGTGGCCGTCATCGATATCGGCTTGAAGACCGAAGGCCGCGTGGCCCTCAAGGAATTTGCTGGCCCGAACCGCGAGTCGACCCTGAAGGTCGGCGATGAGGTCGAAGTCTACCTCGAGCGCGTCGAGAACGCGATGGGCGAAGCGGTCATCAGCCGCGACAAGGCCCGCCGCGAAGAGAGCTGGGTCAAGCTCGAGAAGGCTTACGAGGCCAAGGAAAAGGTCTCGGGCACGATCTTCAATCAGGTCAAGGGCGGCTACACCGTCGACCTCGATGGCGCTGTGGCGTTCCTGCCGCGCAGCCAGGTGGACATCCGCCCGATCCGCGACGTCGGCCCGCTGATGGGCGTTCCGCAGCCGTTCGAGATCCTCAAGATGGATCGCCGCCGCGGCAACATCGTTGTCTCGCGCCGCACCGTGCTCGAGGAAACCCGCGCCGGCCAGCGTCAGGAGCTTGTCTCGAACCTCGAGGAAGGCCAGATCATCGACGGCGTGGTCAAGAACATCACCGATTACGGTGCGTTCGTTGATCTCGGCGGTATCGATGGCCTGCTGCACGTGACCGACATCGCGTGGCGCCGCGTCAACCACCCGACCGAGGTGCTCACCGTCGGCCAGACCGTCAAGGTCAAGATCATCAAGATCAACCAGGACACCCACCGCATCTCGCTTGGCATGAAGCAGCTCCAGGGCAACCCCTGGGAGGGCATCGAAGCCAAGTATCCGATCGAGGGCAAGTTCACGGGCCGCGTCACGAACATCACCGATTACGGTGCGTTCGTCGAACTGGAGCCGGGCATCGAGGGCCTGATCCACGTCTCGGAAATGTCCTGGACGAAAAAGAATGTCCATCCGGGCAAGATCCTTTCGACTTCGCAGGAAGTCGAAGTGCAGATCCTCGAGGTCGATCCCTCGAAGCGCCGCATCTCGCTCGGCCTCAAGCAGACCCTCAACAACCCGTGGGAAAGCTTCGTGGATCGTCACCCGATCGGCACCACCGTCGAGGGCGAGGTCAAGAACAAGACCGAGTTCGGCCTGTTCATCGGCCTGGAAGGCGATGTCGACGGCATGGTCCATCTCTCGGATCTCGACTGGAACCGCCCGGGCGAGCAGGTTATCGACGAGTTCAAGAAGGGCGACATGGTCAAGGCCGTCGTTCTCGACGTTGATATCGAGAAGGAGCGCATCTCGCTCGGGATCAAGCAGGTCGGGTCCGACCCGATCGCCGATGCGGGTGACACCGTCCGCAAGGGCGCCGTGGTCACCTGCGAGGTGCTCGAGGTCAAGGATGGTGGTCTTGAGGTCAAGATCATTGGCCCGGATCTCACCACCTTCATCAAGCGCTCGGAGCTTGCGCGCGATCGCGGCGACCAGCGTCCGGACCGTTTCGCTGCCGGCGAGAAGTTCGATGCCCGTGTGATCCTGTTCGACAAGAAGGCCCGCAAGGTCCAGGTGTCGATCAAGGCGCTCGAGATGGCCGAAGAGAAGGAAGCGATGGCGCAGTACGGTTCGGCCGATTCCGGTGCAACCCTCGGCGACATCCTCGGCGCGGCCCTCAAGAAGGGCAAGTAAGCGACCTTCCGCTTCGCACAGCAGAACACGAAACCGGCGGGGCAACTCGCCGGTTTTTTTGTTGTGATTGCGGGGGGCCTTTGTCTGCGTTATGCCGACCTGAGATCGGCTTCACGGGGCGCATCATGAACCCGATCTCTCTCCGGCTGATGGTTCTGATCGGCGTTGTGGTTTCCGGGCATGCCCTTGCCGGGGAACGCATGCGCGAGAGCAGCCTTGGCTTTGGAAAATCAAGACTATTGTCCGTTGAGCAGGTCAGATTATGCCGAGATTGCGGGCCCGGCTTCCAGTCGGCTCCCGGAGCCGCATCCTGCATCAGGGTCTTCGGCGCCGTGCGGGTAGAAATCGACGGCAGGAGCAAAACCCGCTAGGCCTTTTCTCGCCACTTCGCTGTGGCCCGCGCAAACGGGCGGGCTGACCTTGCCCGTCGCTGGCCCTATAACAACGCGATGAGCAACGACATCCCGCCTTCCATGCCCGGCCCGAGAAAACCCCAGACGGGTGATCATGTCATTCTGGTCGATGGCTCGTCCTTCGTTTTCCGCGCCTATTTCCAGTCGATCCGGCAGGACCAGCGCTACAACTATCGCTCGGACCGGCTGCCGACCGGCGCGGTGCGGATCTTCGCGACCAAGCTGTTCCAGTTCATCCGTGAAGGTGCGCGCGGTCGACGTGCCACGCACCTCGCGATGATCTTCGACAAGAGCGAGGACAGTTTCCGCAAGGCGCTCTATCCGGCCTACAAGGCCAATCGCTCCGACCCGCCGGAAGACCTTGTGCCGCAGTTCCCGCTGATGCGCGCAGTGGTGCGCGCCTTCGGCTACGAGCCGGTGGAAATGACGAAATACGAGGCCGACGATCTCATCGCGACCTATGCGCGGCAGGCGGTCGACCTTGGCGCGGAGGTCACGATCGTCTCGGCGGACAAGGATCTGATGCAACTCATCGAGCCCGGCGTCGTGATGTATGATCCCGCCTCCGGCGAGCGTGACGAGCGTCTGATCGGTGAGGCGGAGGTGCGCGATTACTTTGGCGTGCCGCCGGCAAAGGTCGTCGATGTCCAGTCGCTCGCCGGTGATTCGACCGACAATATCCCCGGCGCGTCCGGCATCGGCATCAAGACGGCAGCTCAACTCATCGAGGAATACGGCGATCTCGAAACGTTGCTGGCCCGCGCCTCGGAGATCAAGCAGCCGAAGCGCCGGGAGGTGCTGACCGATCCGGAAAGCGTCGCGAAAATCCGCGTCTCGAAGGAACTCGTCACCCTCGTGCGTGACGTGCCGGTCGAATGTCCGCTCGAAAAGCTGGTCGCGCATCCGCCCAACGGCGAAGCGGCGGTCGCCTTCCTCAAGGCGATGGAATTCACGACGCTGACGAAGCGCGTCGCCGAGGAATACAAGGCGGATGTCGAGAAGATCGAGCCCGATCCGGCCTACGCCAAGGGCAATTACCCCAAGGGTAATGTCTCCGTGTCGGGCGGCGAGGTGGCAGCTCCGGCTACCCAAATACCGGCGGCGGCATCCGCCTCCGCGGAGGGCGGCTTTGCCTCCGGCCCGGCTGCGCTGGCGGCAAGCCGCCTCGACGCGCTTCGCAAGCTGCCGGTGAAGTTCGAGGCCTACGGGACCATCCGCGATCTGGCCTCGCTCAAACGCTGGATTGAAGCGGCGCGGACGAAGGGCGTCGTCGCCTTCGATACCGAGACGAATTCGCTCGATTCCCTTCAGGCCGAACTTGTTGGCGTCTCGCTTTCGACTGAGGCGGGGAGTGGCGCTTACGTACCGCTCCAGCACAGCACCGGTGAGGGGCTGTTCGATTCCGGGCTCGTTCCGGACCAAATTCCGCTCCGCGACGCTCTCGCCGCGCTCAAGCCGCTGCTGGAGGACGGGAGCGTTCTCAAGATCGGCCAGAACATCAAGTACGATCTCAACGTCATGCGTCAACATGGCGTCGATATCCACCCTATCGACGATACCATGCTGATCTCCTATGTGCTTGATGCAGGCCGCAACGGCCATGGCATGGACGAGCTTTCGACGCTCCATCTCCAGCATCGTCCGATCCCGTTTTCCGAGGTTGCCGGCAAGGGCAAGGGAAGCGTCACCTTCAACAAGGTCGAGATCGACAAGGCTGCAGCATATGCCGCCGAGGATGCCGACGTGACGATGCGGCTCTGGCTTGCGCTCAAGCCGCGCCTTGCCGCCGAAGGCATGACCAATGTCTACGAGGGCCTCGAACGCGGGATGCCGGATTGTCTCGCGCGCATGGAAGCGCGCGGCATCGCCATCGACCGGCAGATACTCTCGCGTCTGTCGGGCGAATTCGCGCAAGGCATGGCGCGGCTGGAGAGCGAGATTCACCAGCTTGCAGGCGAGACTTTCAATCTCGGCTCGCCCAAGCAGCTCGGCGATCTTCTGTTCGGCAAGATGGGGTTGCCCGGTGGCAAGAAAACCCCCACCGGCGCCTGGGCAACCGGGGCGGACGTGCTGGAGGATCTCGCAGCGCAGGGCCATGAGCTCCCCGCGCGTCTGCTCGACTGGCGCCAGATGCAGAAGCTCAAGTCCACCTATACCGATGCGCTGCCCTCTTACGTGAATCCGAAGACGAACCGGGTGCACACCTCGTTCTCGCTCGCTTCCACCACCACGGGCCGTCTCGCCTCCACGGAACCGAACATCCAGAACATCCCGGTGCGTAACGAGATGGGTCGGAAGATCCGCACCGCCTTCGTCGCCGAGCCGGGTAAGCTGCTGATCTCGGCCGACTACAGCCAGATCGAGCTGCGCATTCTCGCGCATGTCGCGGAAATTCCGCAGCTTCGTAAGGCCTTTGCAGAGGGCATCGACATCCATGCGATGACCGCGAGCGAGATGTTCAACGTGCCGCTCAATGAGATGACCGGCGAAATCCGTCGACGCGCGAAAGCAATCAACTTCGGCATCATCTATGGCATCTCCGCTTTCGGGCTCGCGAACCAGCTCTCGATCCCGCGTGAGGAGGCGGGGGCTTACATCAAGAAGTATTTCGAGCGTTTCCCCGGCATCCGCGACTACATGGACGCGATGAAGGCAAAGGTGCGGGCGGACGGTTTTGTCGAGACCATTTTTGGCCGCAAGGCGCATTTTCCCGGCATCGCCTCGAAAAATCCGTCCGAACGTGCCTTTGTCGAGCGCGCAGCGATCAACGCGCCGATCCAGGGTTCGGCGGCGGACATCATCCGCCGGGCGATGATGCGGATGGATGCGGCGCTCGAAGCCGCAGGTTCGCCGGCGCAGATGCTGTTGCAGGTGCATGATGAACTCGTGTTCGAAATACCGGAAGCCGCAGCGGAGGCGGCGATCCCCATCATCGTCAAGGTCATGGAGGAGGCGCCGCACCCGCTCCTCCAGCTCAAGGTACCCCTCAAGGTTGATGCGCGTGCGGCGAAGAACTGGGACGAGGCGCACTAGCACTTTGATTTCATAACAGAATGTGGCGCGGTGGCGCCTCCGGATCCTTGTCGAATTTTGACCCAATGGGGGAACAGCGATGACCAAGAGCCGCATGGAAGCGTTCAGCGACGGGGTGCTGGCGATCATCATCACGATCATGGTGCTGGAGATGAAGGTGCCGCACGGGACCGAGATCTCCGCTCTGTTGCCACTGTGGCCGGTGTTCCTCAGCTATGCCCTGAGTTTCGTCTACATCGGCATCTACTGGAACAACCATCACCACATGCTGCATGCGGTTTCGCGCGTCGATGGCGCGGTTCTCTGGGCCAATCTGCACCTGCTGTTCTGGCTTTCGCTGTTGCCATTCACGACGGGCTGGCTCGGCGAGAACCACTTCGCGCGCGCGCCAATGATGCTCTACGGCTTCAACTTGCTTGCGGCGGCGATCGCCTATTTCGTTCTTCAGGCCCGGTTGATCCATCTCCATGGCGATGATTCCGTGCTCGCCCGCGCGGTGGGCCGTGACATCAAGGGGAAACTCTCCCCGGTCTTTTATGTGGCGGGGTTGGCGGCGACATGGTTCATCTCGCCGTGGTTCGGATTGGCCTTCTTTGTCGCGGTCGCACTGATCTGGCTGGTACCGGATTCCCGGATCGAACGCCAGCTGCGCGCCCGCGACTGAAAGCGGCCCGTTGACCCGGCTCCTTGTGACAGGGGCCGGGGCGGGATTGCAGAGGTCAGGCTGCGCCCTTCAGGTGCTTGAACATTACCTTGCGCGCCTCATCGTCCATCTCTGTCTTCCAGGTGAAGCGATCCTTGAGCGCCTTGGCGCGCGCGGTCGCCGGGCGTGCCTCGATTTCGTCATGCAGCCGCTTGAGGTTGGGGAGTTTCGTCCAGGCCTCTTCGCCGAGGATGAACGGGATCATCCGCGCCCAACCCCAGACGTCCATGTCGACAATGGTGTAGGTCTCGCCGACCATGTAGCGGCGGCTTGCGAGATGGCCGTCGAGCACGGTGTAGTGCCGCATCGCCTCATATTGGTAGCGGTCGTTTGCGTAGGGCACCTTCTCCGGCGCGAAGTGCTTGAAATGGACCGCCTGCCCGGAGAACGGGCCGACACCGGTCGCAACGAACATCAACCACGAGAGCAGCGCAGCGCGATTTGCTTCGCCCGGCGGCGGCAGGAACTTGCCGGTCTTTTCCGCGAGGAAGAGGAGGATCGCGTTCGAATCGAACACGGTGACATCACCATCGACGATCGCCGGAACCTTGCCGTTCGGATTGACCTTCAGGAATGCAGGAGAAAACTGGTCGCCCTTGCGCGTGTCGATCGGCATAGGCTCGAAGGCGAGGCCGGCCTCTTCGAGAAAAAGCGCTATCTTGGTGGGGTTGGGCGATCCGTTGAAATAGAATTTGAGCACGTTCGACTCCTTGGGTGGCTGTTGCGCGTTTCGCGCATGATGTCCCAAGGCTAGTTTCCAAGGGCAGGCTCCGCAATGTCGTACCGCCCCGTTCAGCAGATCGTGATCGGTCGTGGTGCCGTGGCCGGGTGGGATGGTCAGCCGCAATCGGGCCGGAAATCCATCACCTTGGGTGGGCCGTGGCGGTCGGCGACAAGCATGGTCCCCTGTGCGAGGGCGTTCCAATCTCCCCGGCTCTCGTCGAGCGGCTCGGAGACGACATGCAGGCCGTTGTTGTCGTGCCGCCAGTAGAGGGTTGGTGCCTTGTCGTCGCAGGCCCAGCGGAAGGCGTGGAGAGTGTCCCCGTTCGTGAAGGCGGCGGCGAAGCGCAGGGCCTCGGCGATGTCGGCCTTCTTTGTCATCTGGCGTATTTCGCTCAGCACGGTGCCGAAGGCCGTGCCGGCATCGCGCATCGCGCCGCGTCCGATGGCGGCGAGGAAGATCGCCTCGGAATCCGTGGTGCCTTGACGGTTCGCATAAAGCGAATCCGGGATCATCGCCTCGATCTGCCGGCGGACGAAAGCATAGCCGCCGATCTGGCCATTGTGCATGAAGAGGCTGGTTCCGTGGCTGAAGGGATGGCAGTTGGCGCGTGCGGTCGCGGTGCCGGTCGCGGCGCGGACATGCGCGAAGAACAGTGGCGAGCGTACCTGCGCGCAGATCGAGAGCAGGTTCTCGTCGGACCAAGCGGGACGGAGATCGCGGTAGATGCCCGGCTCGGGCCGCTCGCCATACCAGCCGAGGCCGAAGCCGTCACCGTTGGTCGAGGTCTTCGCCTCCGTGGCCTGCATCGACTGGTGAATGAGCGAATGGCAGGGTTTGGAGACCACGCTCTCGAGCAGAACGGGTTGGCCTTGGTAGGCTAAAAACCGGCACATGCGGGTGTTCTCTCCGAATTTTTACATGCTTGGCGAAGCATTTTCTTCATTAATATAACATTGCAGAAAATTAATCGGAGATGAAGGTGCGCATGCGGCCTGCCGGAAAAGGTTGTGAAAATCGCCCCGTCCTCTAGTTAGGTCGGAGTGATCGGTTCCTTGTGGTTTTGAAAAAGGAGAGGGAATGCTGCGGAAAACGGGAATGCGGGCCGGTCTGGTCGTTGCAATGTTGTCGGCTGCCGGGCCAGTCTGGGCAGCAGAAGGTCTCGATGGAAAAACGCTCTCGCTCCTGTGGGTCGTCCCCTTTGCCGGACTTCTCCTGACCATAGCAACCGGGCCGGTTTTCTTCCCGCGTTTCTGGCACCACCATTACGGCAAGCTCGCCGCATTCTGGGCGACGATGACAGTGCTCCCACTCGCCGTCAGCATGGGGCCGCTTGTCGCGGTCGAGGCCGTTCTTCATGCGATGCTGCTCGAATATGTCAGCTTCATCGTTCTCCTTTTTGCCCTGTTCACGGTTTCCGGCGGCATCCTGCTTTCGGGCAATCTGCATGGAACGCCGGCGGTCAACACCGGCCTTCTCGCGCTCGGCACGGTGCTCGCGAGCATCGTCGGCACGACCGGCGCTTCGATGATCCTCATCCGTCCGATCATCCGGGCCAACGACGATCGCGCGCACAATGTGCATATCGTGGTGTTCTTCATCCTGCTTGTTTCGAACATCGGCGGTTCGCTGACTCCGCTCGGCGATCCGCCGTTGTTCCTCGGCTTCCTGCGGGGCGTCGACTTTTTCTGGACGACGAAGGCGCTCGCCTTCGAGACCGCGCTTGCATCCGGCCTATTGCTGGCGGTCTTCTTCGTGCTCGACACCTGGCTTCGCAGCAAGGACGACGCCGGGCCGAGAATTCGCGACAAGACCCCGGATCGAGAAATCAAGCTGTACGGTTTGCGCAACATCGCATTGATGGGCGCGATCATTGCGGTGATCCTCGCCTCGGCGGCGTGGAAGCCCGGTATCGTCATCCCGTTCCCCGGTGGCGAACTCGCCCTGCAGAACATCGTTCGCGATGTGCTTCTGGTTGGTGTCGCGCTTGTCTCGCTCTGGATCACGCCGGGCCCGGTGCGCGCGGGCAACGAGTTCAACTGGGAGCCGATCCTTGAGGTCGCCAAGCTTTTTGCCGGTATCTTCATCTGCATGATCCCGGTGCTGGCGATCCTCGGCGCCGGCAAGGCGGGCGCGCTTGGCCCGCTTGTTTCGCTCGTTACGCAAGCCGATGGCTCGCCCAACAACGGAGCCTATTTCTGGGTAACGGGCCTTCTTTCGGCCTTCCTCGACAACGCGCCGACCTATCTCGTTTTCTTCCAGATCGCGGGCGGCGACCCCGCCATCCTGATGACCAGCCTCGCCAAAACGTTGGAGGCGATCTCGGTCGCGGCCGTGTTCATGGGCGCTCTCACCTATATCGGCAATGCACCGAACCTGATGGTGGCCGTCATCGCGCGCGACATGGGGGTGAAGATGCCCTCGTTCTTCGGATATATGCTCTGGAGTTTCGGCATCCTCGGGCCGTTGCTGGTGCTGATCTGGTGGATCGGCTACTGATCCGCCTTTTCCCGAACTACAGCCCTCGCGTGCCGCTTTTTGCTTGACGAGGTGCCGCTGCTCCGGTTCCTCTCGCCCCAACAAGAACATGGGGTGAGGGAGTTCCATATGTCCGAGAATTCGAGAATCCGGCTCGTCCGGCACGGCAGGCGCGCGCTTCTTCCGCTGCTGCCGATGCTCGTTGCGTCACCGGCGTTCGCGGCTGAAGGCCTCAACGGTGCCGGCCTCGGTTTTCTCTGGGCGCTGCCCTTTGCCGGCCTCCTGCTGTGCATCGCCACCGGCCCCGTCTTGTTTCATCGCACCTGGGAGCATCACTACGGCAAGATCGCTGCCTGTTGGGCGGCGTTGACCGTGGTCCCGCTCGTGATCGCCTTCGGGTTCGGCACGGCGCTTTCTGCCGTGCTGCATACGATGCTGCTCGAATACGTCAGCTTCATCATCCTGCTGTTCGCGCTGTTTACGGTCTCGGGGGGCATTCTGGTTTCGGGGAATCTGCACGGTTCGCCCGCGCTCAACACCGGGCTTCTCGCGATAGGCACCTTGCTCGCGAGCGTGGTTGGCACCACAGGCGCATCGATGATCATGATCCGGCCGATGATCCGCGCGAACGACAACCGCCAGCACAATGTGCATGTGGTGATCTTCTTCATCTTCCTCGTCTCGAACATCGGCGGTTCTTTGACCCCCCTTGGCGATCCGCCACTGTTCCTCGGCTTCCTGCGCGGCGTCGATTTTTTCTGGACGACGACGCATCTCTTCGGCGAGATGATGGTGGTGGGCGGCGCGTTGCTCGTGATCTTCTTCTTGCTGGATACTTGGCTCTACAAGCGTGACTCGACTCTGCCCGCCCTGCGCGATCCCACTCCCGACCGCGACATCAAGATTTATGGCAAGTTCAATGTTGTCCTGCTTGGTGCCATTATCGCGGCCATCCTCATTTCCGCCTCGTGGAAGCCCGGTGTGAAATTCGCCTTCCCTGGCGGCGAGGTGGAACTCCAGAATCTCGCGCGGGATATCGCGCTGCTGGGCATCGCCCTTGTCTCGCTGGCCACCACGCCCAAACCGGTGCGGGCGGGCAATGAATTCAGTTGGGGTCCGATCCTGGAGGTCGCGAAGCTCTTCGCCGGCATCTTCATCTGCATGATCCCGGTCCTGGCAATGCTGAAGGCGGGCAAGGCCGGTGCCTTCGGCCCTCTGGTCGCGCTGGTGACGAACCCGGACGGATCTGCGAGCAACGTTGCCTATTTCTGGCTGACCGGCATTCTGTCCTCGTTCCTTGACAATGCGCCGACCTATCTCGTGTTCTTCGAGCTTGCGGGGGGCAATCCTGCGGAACTGATGGGACCGAAGGCGCTGACGCTGGCGGCGATCTCGGCCGGTGCTGTGTTCATGGGCGCGAATTCCTACATCGGCAACGCGCCGAACTTCATGGTTTACGCCATCGCCAAGGACATGAAGGTGAAGATGCCCTCGTTCTTCGGCTACATGCTCTGGAGCGTCGGCATCCTCGTGCCGCTCTTCATTCTGGCGACCTTCATTTTCTTCCGCTGAGCAGGGAGCGGCGTGGCAAGGGGCGGCCTCCCGGGCCGCCTTTTTTTGTCAGGCGAGTTTCGCTGGCTTCTCGCCGCCGAGCGCCCAATCAACCAGTTCGATCGTATGGACGACCGGCACCGCCGCGCCGCGTTCCTCGAAACCGAGGCTGATTTGGCTGATGCAGCCGAGATTGCCGGTGGCGACCGCATCCGGGTTGAGGTGGGCGATATTGCGGGTCTTGCGCGCACGCAGGCGACCGGAAATCTCCGGCTGGAGCATGTTGTAGGTGCCGGCCGAGCCGCAGCAGATATGCCCTTCCGGCACGTCCTTCACCTTGAAGCCGAGGCTCTTGAGCACGTTCTTCGGCGCATCGGTGATCTTCTGCCCGTGCTGCATCGAGCAGGCGGAGTGATAGGCGATCGAGAGCCCGATCTCGCGCACCGGGGCGAGGTCAAGCATCGTGAGATATTCGGTGATGTCCTTCGCGAGAGATGAAACCTTCGCGGCCTTCGCCGCATAAGCAGGATCGTCGCGGAACATGAAGCCGTAGTCCTTGATCGTCGTGCCGCAACCCGAGGCGGTGATGATGATCGCGTCGAGGCCCGGCCCGTCGATTTCCGTCATCCAAGCGTCGATCAGCCGGGCGGCTTGCGCGTGGCTGCTCTTCTCATGGCCCATGTGATGAACGAGTGCGCCGCAACAGCCTTCGCCCTTCGGCAGCACCACCTCGATGCCGAGGCGGTTGAGCACGCGGATCGTTGCCTCGTTGATCTCGGGCGCCAGCACCGGCTGGGCGCAGCCCGAGAGCAGGGCGACGCGGCCTTTCGGCGAGGTGCCGGGCGGGAACACCGCCGGCCCTTCCATCGACGAGCGGTTGGGCGCGGACTTCGGCGCGAGCGCGAGCATGGCGCCGAGCTGCCGCCCGATCAGTGGCATTTTCTCGACGACCGGTCTGAACGGACGGCCGAGCATCGCCCCGAAAAGCGCAAGCCGGAACCGGTTCGGATAGGGCAGAAGGTTCGAAAGAACACCGCGCATCAGCCGCTGCACCAGCGGCCGTCTGTAGGTCGCCTCGATGTGGGCGCGCGCGTGATCGACAAGATGCATGTAATGCACGCCGGACGGGCAGGTGGTCATGCACGAAAGGCACGAGAGGCAGCGGTCGATATGCTGCACGACCTCTTTCGTTGCCGGCTCGCCCTCCTCGAACATCTTCTTGATGAGGTAGATACGCCCGCGCGGTGAATCGAGTTCATCGCCGAGTTCAAGATAGGTCGGGCAGGTGGCGGTGCAGAACCCGCAATGCACGCAGGTGCGCAGGATTTTCTCGGAAGCCTGCATGGCCGGATCGGCAAGGGCGGCAAGGTCGAAATTCGTCTGCATATCTTAGAGCCCCGCGTGCATCAGGCCGGGATTGATGAGGCCCGACGGATCGACTGCGGCCTTGATCCGCCGCGTCAGCGCTGCCACCGGGGCGGCTTCCGGCTCGAAAACCGGCACGGATGCCCGGACGGGGGCTGGCGCACGCATCAACGTTGCATGTCCCTTGGCCTGTCTGGCCGCCTCGCGGATCATGCGTTCACCCGCATCGCCCGTAGCCTCCGTCGCCAGCCAGACAAGCCCGCCTCCCCAATCGTAGAGCGCATCGCAGGCGCGTGCGGCGCGGATGGCGGCGACCATGCCCGCGGCGAGACTTGGCCGAACCGAGAGCCGCCAGAGCGCGCGTTCGCGTGGCAGCGCCACGGGTTTCGCATCGCGGATCGCGGGCCAGATGTCATCGCCTGTGCCGAGGTGTTCGAGCTTGCCATGGTCCGACAGCAACTTGCCGAGCGCCTCCGCGCGATAGCGGACGGAATCGCCGAAGCCCTCGATGCGGAGATAGGTCTGCCGGGCAGCGGGATCATGTGCCGCACCGGTGATCTCGAACGGCGAGCCGATCGCCCGGCCCATCGCCGCAACGGCGCGCGCATCATCGAGCCCTGCGAGCGTGAGCGTCGCGACGGTCTCGGGGCGCGGCGAGACCTTGAAGATGACTTCGGTGAGGAGCCCCAGCGTGCCCCACGCGCCGGCCTGGAGCTTTACGAGATCGAGACCTGTGACGTTCTTCATCACACGCCCGCCGGATTTGATGATCTCGCCGGAACCATTGACGAAGCGCACGCCGATCAGGCTGTCGCGCGCGGCGCCCGCCCAGAGACGACGCGGGCCGGAGATGTTGCCGGCCGCAACGGTGCCGATCGTGGGCTCGCCGCTGCTACCGAAAATCGTACGGTAATCCGCCGGCTCGAACGGCAGCATCTGGCCCTTGGCGGCGAGCGCGGCCTCGATCTCCGCGAGCGGTGTCCCGGCGCGCGCGCCGATCACCATTTCGGATGGCTCGTAGAGCGTGATGCCTTTCAACGCGGCGGTCGAAACCGTCATGGCGGATTGCACTGGGCGGCCGATGCCGCCGCGGGTCTCTCCCCCCGCGATCCGGATCGGCATGTTGCCCGCGAGCGCGTCGCGCATGGCTTCGATCGCCTCGGCCTCGTTGGCCGGGCGGAGTACACGCGCTTCGCTCATCGCCCTGCTCCTTCCCGAACGCGTCCGTCGAGCGGGAACACCTTGGCGGGGTTGAGAATCCAGTCGTCGTCGAAAGCCGCACGCACCCGCATCTGCTGGTGGAGGTCGGCCTCGTTGAACTGGTGGCGCATCAGGTCGCGTTTCTCGATGCCCACGCCATGTTCGCCGGTGAGGCAGCCGCCGACCTCGACACAGAGCTTGAGGATATCGTTGCCGGCGTCCTCTGCTCTCCGCGCTTCAACCGGATCGTTGCAGTTGTAGAGGATCAGCGGGTGAAGGTTGCCGTCACCGGCGTGGAAAACGTTCGCGACCCTCAGGCCATAGCCTTTCACGATCTCGTCGATGCGCTTGAGGACATGGGGGAGCTGTCCGGTGGGGATCGTGCCGTCCATGCAGATATAGTCCGCGATCCGCCCTGTGGCGCCGAAGGCGCTCTTGCGTCCCTTCCAGATCGCGGCGGTCTCCATTGCCGATTTCGATTCCCGGATGGTCTTCACGCCGTGTTCCCTCGCGATGGCGATGATGCGCGCGAGTGCCGAATCCATCTCCTTTTCGGAACCCTCGACCTCGATAATGAGCAACGCCTCGACATCCATCGGATAGCCGGCCTTGGCGAAAGCCTCGCAGATCTCGATTGCCGGCTTGTCCATGAATTCCATCGCGACAGGTACGATCCCGGCGGCGATGATCGCGGCGACCGCCTCGCCCGCCTCGACGCTTGTCGGGAAGCCGAAGAGCACTGGCCGCGCGCCTTCCGCCGCCCTGAGGATGCGCACGTGCGCCTCGGTGATGATGCCGAGCTGGCCCTCCGAGCCGCAGATGAGGCCGAGGAAATCGTAGCCCGGCGCGTCCATCGCCTCGCCGCCGATCTCGACGACCGTGCCATCAACCAGCACCATCGTCACGCCGAGGATGTTGTTGGTGGTGACGCCGTATTTAAGACAATGCGCGCCGCCTGAATTCATCGCGATATTGCCGGCGATGGTGCAGGCAAGCTGGCTTGACGGATCTGGCGCGTAGAAAAATCCTTCGACGGAAACTGCGTTGGTGATGGCAAGGTTGGTTACGCCCGCCTGCACGTGGGCGATGCGATCACCGAAATTGATGTCTAGGATGCGGTTCATCTTCGAAACCCCGATCACCACCGCGTCTTCCTGCGGAATGGCACCGCCGGCGAGCGAGGTGCCCGCGCCGCGCGGTACGACCGGAACGCCCTCGCGATGGCAGTAGGCCATGACGGCGGCCACTTCCTCGGTCGTGCGGGGTAACGCGACCGCGAGCGGCAGCCGGCGGTAGGCGGTGAAGGCGTCGGTCTCGAAGGCCCGGCGTTCGTCTTCGCTGGTCACGAGGCATTCGGGCGGAAGCAGCTCCGCGAGCCCGGCGACCAGCGCTTCGCGCCGTGCCATGATGCCGGGATCGGGGTTGGGAAACGCTATCGCATTCATCGCGCCGCTCCTTGTTGTATTTCCTCGCCGCCGATTTCTTACCAGTCCGACGGGTCGATGACCAATTCTAGTGCAGCTCGAATCTTGATGCAGCACCACGTCTCGTGCATGGCATCTGTTCCAAAAACGAATAGATCGCGCTATTTCTTGCCGATGGATCGTTTCGGTGACCTGGATGTCTTTGCACGCGTTGTCGCCAGTGGCTCGATGTCGCAGGCCGCGCGCGATCTTGGCTTGTCGCCACCGGTCGTCTCGAAGCGTATCCGGCGGCTTGAGGAGCGGCTCGGTTCGCGCCTCCTCCAGCGCACCACGCGGCAGATCGCGCTTACAGAGGCAGGCAAGGGTTTTCACGAGCGCGTTCTCGCGATCCTCTCGTCTGTCGAGGAGGCGGAGAGCTGGGTTTCTCAACGCGCGCATCAGGCCCGCGGACCGCTTCGGGTTTCGGCGCCAACGACGTTCGGCCGTCTTCACGTCGCGCCACATCTCGTTCGATTTCTCGAGCGCTACCCGGATATCTCGCTTGACCTTACCCTGTCGGACAGTTTCGTTGATGTCGTCGGCGACGGCTACGATGTCGCGATCCGCATCGCCGATCTTGCCGATACGAGCCTCGTCGCCCGCAAGCTTGCGCCGAACCATCGTGTGCTCTGCGCGAGTCCGGGTTATCTCGAACGGCATGGCGTGCCGCAAGCGCTGGGAGATCTTTCCCGCCATCGCCTGCTGGTCCACAATGCCGATTCCTGGCGTATCGAAGGACCGGAAGGGCCGGTGACGGTGCCGGTGGCGAGTGCGGTCGCGACCAACTCTTCCGAGGTGATCCGCGAAGCGGTGATCGCGGGGCTTGGCATTGCCCTCCGCTCGACATGGGATGTCGGGCCGGAGTTGCGTTCGGGACAGTTGTCGATCGTTCTTCCAGCCTATCGGGCGAGCCGCCGCGTCGGCATTTTCGCGGTTTACCCCTCGCGCCGGCATCTGCCGCTGCGCACACGGGTGTTCATCGATTTCCTGCTGGAGCTTTATGGCGCCGAACCCCCGTGGGATCGCGGGCTCTGGCTCAAGTAAGGGCGCTCATTCGGATGTTCAACTTGCGCTCATGTCCGATATGGACTATGCCGTGCACCGTCATATTCATGAAAGGGAATGCAATGCTTCGTCTTTCGGCTGTCGCCGCTTTCTCGCTCCTCTGCTCTGTTGCAGCCAACGCCCAGGATGCGGCTGCCGGCAAGACCGTGTTCAACCAGTGCCGCGCCTGCCATCAAGTCGGCGAAGGCGCCAAGAATGGCGTCGGTCCGGTTCTGAACGGCATTTCCGGCCGCAAGTCGGGCACGGTTGCGGGTTATAACTACTCGGACGCGAACAAGAACTCCGGCAAGATCTGGGATGACGCGACCTTCCTCGCCTACATCAAAGATCCGAAGGCGTTCATGCCGGGCAACAAGATGGCCTTCGCGGGTGTGAAGGACGAGAAGAAGGCTGCTGATCTCCTGGCCTACCTCAAGACCTTCGGAGAAGACGGCAAGACCAAGTAATTCCCGTTCGGGTTAGAAAGCTCAGGGCGCGGATCGTCTCCGCGCCCTTTTTCATGCCCGGAGGCTTGCCTGGTCGAGCCCGCGCACGAAGGCGAGCAGCGCCGCGATTGCGATATCGGCATCCTCGGCGGTGATCGATTCGGTTGGGTTGTGGCTGATTCCGCCCTTGCAGCGCAGGAACAGCATTCCCATCGGGCAGATGCCGTGGAAGGCTGCCGCATCATGCCCTGCGCCGGAGGGAAGCGCGATCGGTTCGTAGCCCAGCGAGCGAATGGCAGCGGCAAGGCCGGCTTGAATGGCCGGGTGGCAGGGCGACGCCTTCTCCTCGTAGCCCGGTGCCAGTGACAAAGTCACTCCACGCCGCGCGGCGATGGCGGTGATTTCCGACAGGACCTGCTCGACCCCTGCTTCGCGCGTCGCGTCGTCCGGCCCGCGTAGGTCGAGACTGAACCGAACTTCGCCAGGAATCACGTTGACCGCACCCGGTTGTGCCTCGATCCGGCCGACAGTGCCGACCATGCCCGGGATCTCGCGGGCAATGCGCTCAACCGCGAGGATCATTTCGGCGGTTGCCGCCAGCGCGTCCTTGCGGAACGGCATCGATACCGTACCGGCGTGCCCCGCCTCGCCGGTTACGCCCGCAGCGATCCGTTTGATCGATGCGATGGAAGTGACGACACCGAGCGGCTGGTCGGCGCCCTCAAGCAAAGGGCCTTGCTCGATGTGCAGTTCGACATAGCCGAGCATCCGGTCGCGCCGCCGCGCGATGGTGGGGATCGCCGCCGGGTCGAGGCCGAAGGCGCGCATTGCTTCGCCCATGCTGACGCCCGCATCGTCACGCCCGTCGAGCGCAGCCATGTCGAAGGTTCCGGCAATGGCGCGCGAGCCTGAAAGGGTCGCGGGGAAACGAACGCCTTCCTCATCGCCAAAGGCAATCACTTCGATAGCGAAAGGCAGCTTGTCGCCGAGCCGGTGTAATTCCTCGACCACTGCCAGCCCGGCGAGAACGCCGAGATTGCCGTCGAACTTGCCAGCGTCGCGCACGGTGTCGATATGCGAGGCGATGATGAGCGCAGGCAGGCCCGGCTCACGCCCTTCAAGCCTTCCCGCGACATTACCGACGGCATCGACGGTGGGCGATAGTCCCGCTTCGGCGAACCAGCCTTTCACCTTCTCAACGGCTTGTTTATGGGCCGGCGAGAGATAGAGCCGGGTCAACTTGCCCGGCTCGTCGGTAATAAGTGCGAGCTCCTCAAGCCGTGCCATCATGCGGACGGTTGCGGGGAGATTGGACTGCGGGGTCATCGGGAAGTCCTCATCACCTCCGCGGTGAACAACGCGAGCTTGGTGCGTTCGGCATCGGAAAGTTCGGTGATGTTGTTGGGCGGCATCGCGCGGCTCAGCACGGATTGCAGCGCGATGGCGCGTGCTTCGCGGGCGACATCGTCCGCGCTCTCGAGCCGCACGCCCTTGGGCGGTGCGACGATCCCTTCCCAGACCGGGTTTTGCGCATGGCACATCGAGCAGCGTGAGATCACGATCTCGGTCGCCTCGGCGTGGATCGTCGGATTAGCTGGCGTGGAAGCGAGCCGCTGTTCGGCCGCTGCCATCGCGCTACGGCCCGGCGCAGCTTGCCAGCTCAGCCAGATCGCAAGCGCGAGCGCGACGATCGCCGCGCCCCAGTACCACCACGGTGCCTTGGTGTGATCCGCATGCCAATGGTTGAAGAAATGACGGATGATTGCCCCGGAGAAGGTCAGCAGCGCGACGAGAAAGGGGATGATCGCGCTGGTCTGGGTGAGCGGATAATGGTTCGAGATCATCAGGAAGACGACCGGCAGCGTCAGGTAATTGTTGTGAACCGAACGTTGCTTGGCCTGCTTGCCGTATTTCGGGTCCGGCGCTTCACCCGCGAGCAGGGCCGCCACCACTTTCCGCTGGTTCGGGATGATGATCATGGCCACGTTGCCGCTCATCACCGTGGCCATCAGTGCGCCGGTATGGATCAGCGCGCCACGCCCTGAAAACACCTGCGTATAGAACCAGCTCATCGCGACGACGAAGCCAAAACCGAGGATCGCCAGCAGCGTCTCGTTGTTGCCGAGCGCCGATTTGCACAGCAGATCATACACCACCCAGCCGACGAGCAGGGAGCCGACCCCGATCGCCGCCGCCATCCACGGCGAGAGCTGCCGGACTGCAGGATCGATCAGGTAGAGCGAACTCTGCGCGTAATAGATCCAACCGAGCAGCACGAACCCGGAAACCCAGGTCATGTAGCTCTGCCACTTGTGCCAGACGAGTTCGGGCGGCAGGGATGCCGGTGCGACGAGGTATTTTTTCATCTCGTAGAAACCGCCGCCGTGGACATGCCACGCCGCGCCGCCCTTTCCGGCCGGAATATCGGGATGCGGCCTCAACCCGGCGTCGAGATGCATGAAAAAGAACGAGGCGCCGATCCACGCCATCGCCGCAATAACGTGGAACCAACGCAGGAAGGCGCTGCCCCATTCGTGAAGAAGAATCTCCAAGCCCGGCCCCCGTCTGGCAATGATGGCGACATGGTTGCCTTCCGCAACCGATTAAGCAAGGGGGAGGTTAAGCAAGAGGGAGGCGTGCATGGCCCTTTTGGCGAAGGGCTTGACGGCGCCGGGCGCCCCGCCTTTCCTGTGTCGAGGAGGATACTTCATGGATATGCAAGACAGCCGGCGCATCGAGGCACCGCGCGAGATCGTCTGGGCCGCGCTCAACGATCCGGAGGTTCTCAAGGCCTGTATTCCGGGCTGCGAGACCATCGAGAAAACCAGCGAGAACGAACTCGAAGCAAAGGTGACGCTCAAGATCGGTCCGGTGAAAGCCTCATTCACCGGCAAGGTCACGCTCTCGAACATCGACCCGCCGAACGGCTACACGATTTCGGGCGAGGGGCAGGGCGGTGTCGCCGGCCATGCGCGTGGCGGGGCGGATGTCCGCCTTGAAGCCGATGGCGAGGCGACGATCTTGCATTACACGGTCAAGGCCGAGGTCGGCGGCAAGATCGCCCAGCTTGGCTCGCGCTTGATCGATTCGACCGCCAAGAAGCTCGCCGGGGAGTTCTTCGAGAACTTTGCCGAGGTTGTTGCGCCGTCGCCGGACGACGATGGTGAGGAAAAGCCGAAAGGCAAATGGTGGAAGTTCGGCAAGGCCTGAGGGTTATTCGCCGGTCAGCACCAGGTGGAGTGGCGCATCGTGCGGCGCGCGCGGCACTGTCTCCACCCGTTGCTCCCTGAACGCGAGGCCGATGCGCAAGGCTTCGGGATGAGCGGCAAACAGTCGATCGTAGAACCCCTTGCCGTAGCCGAGCCTTCCGCCTTTTGCATCGAAGGCGAGCAGCGGCGTCAGAATGATGTCCGGCGTGACGACACGGGCTCCTGCCGACGGCTCCAGAATGCCATAGGGGCCGACGACAAGCCCGTCATCGAAGGCGAAAGCGTGAAGCACGAGATGCTGACCCTCCATGCGCGGGAGGGCGAGGCGGGCGCCGGCGCCGGCCAGCGCCCGCATCAACGGCAGTGGATCGATTTCCGAACGGAACGGCATGTATCCGGCGATCGTGGCACCCGCGACCGCCCGCCGGTCGGCAAGCATGGGCGCCCCTGTCTCGGTCAGTCGGACGACAGCTCGTGCCCGCGCTTCCGGTGGCAAGGCATCGCGCTGGGCCTTCATTATGCGCCGCAGGGCCTTCTTTTCGTGCTGAAGCGCGTCCAAGTGCGGGCTCCGCGTTGACTGTTCCAGTCTTGTTTCACAGCAGCGGCCAGAAGTCACCCGCCCCCTTGATACTCCTGAATGCTGCCGCCATATTGGGAGCGTCACGCCGCTCTTGGGTGACGATCAGGCGAGCCGCTTCATCAGGAGGGCTTTGAAAATGTCGCGTGTTCCTTCTCTCAACTCACCCTTCATGCTGGGCTTCGACGACATCGAGCGGGCGCTCGATCGCGTGGCCAAGGCGGCATCGGACGGCTACCCGCCCTACAACATCGAGCGCGTCGCGCGCGACGAGACGCTGCCGGATCGGCTGCGCATCACGCTTGCGGTCGCCGGTTTTACCCGCGAGGAACTCGACATCACGCTCGAGGAAAGCCAACTCGTGATCCGCGGTCGCCAGCAGGACGACAAGACGCGCCAGTTCCTGCATCGCGGCATTGCGGCGAGGCAGTTCCAACGCGCTTTCCTTCTGGCAGACGGCATGGAGGTACTAGGGGCGGAACTGAAGAACGGGCTCCTCTCCGTGGATCTCGCCCGGCCGGAGCCCGCGCGGATCATCCGCAAGATCGACATCCACGCCAAGGATTGACCGGTCGAGGATTGACCGGCGTTCCCGGCTTTCGCTCGCCCTGTGCTTCCGCTCACAGCGGAGACGCGATCGACCGGCCATGATCGGTTTGGTTCGATCGCTCAAGATTTTCGCGAATTTTTCCGATCGCAACACTTCGTCAACGCCTTGGGGCGTTTCATGAAGGAAATGGAGGCTTCTCATGGCCGAATTGAAGAGGACGACCAGCGCCAGAAAGACGACAGACCGGGTTGCCCCGCTTGCGGTGAAGCCGCAGGTTCATCCGGCCGCCGAGGAGATCAAGCGCACGCTTGAAGCGCTCGCGGCGATGGGAGAGGGTGAACTCGCCTATGTCCGGTCCTTCCGCGCCGCCGAATTGCGGCAGCTCTTCCCGCAAACGGCGGAACTCCACCCGGCCGTTCAGCTTTTCGCCCTCTTTGGCGCCGATGGCACCCCGCTGATGCTGGCTGACAGCCGCGACGCCGTTATCTCCGGCGCCTGGCAGAACGATCTCTCGATGGCGACCCTGCATTGAGTGCGTGACAGGAAAGGCGGCCTAATCCGCCTTTTCGATCTCTCCTGCCAGTGCCATCGTGATGCACTGGAGCGTTTCGATATCCTCGTCCCGCGACAGACGGTGGTTGCCGTCCGGGATCACCGTCATACGCACATCGTCCTGCGCGAGTTCCGCGACGAATCCTTCCACATGCGCGAGCGGCACATCCGGGTCTTGCCCGCCCTGCAGGACATGGATCGGCACGCCGAACCTCAGCGCCTTGCCGAGGAGAAGGTGCTTCCGCCCGTCCTCGATCAGCGCGCGGGTGATCGGGTAGGGCTCGGGCGAATATTCGGAGGGGCGATACCAGACGCCTTCGTCCATGATCTGCCGGCGGATCGTTTCCGGGAACTGCGCCCACATCAGCGCTTCCGTGAAATCAACCGCCGGCGCGATCAGCACGAGCCCTCCGGGCGGATTGCCGTCAGCCGCAAGTACCTGCGTCGCGCGCAACGCGAGCCAGCCGCCCATGGACGACCCGACAATCACCGGCTTCTTTCCGCCTCTTTCGCGGATCATATGGAGCGCATCATCGAGCCATTGCGAAAGCGTCGCAGTGGAAAAATTGCCGGAGCTATCTCCATGCGCGCTGTAGTCGAACCGGAGCGAGGCCCGCCCTTCCGCCGCCGCGGCTTCCTCCAGCTTCATCGCTTTGGTCGAGGTCATGTCCGAGCGGAAGCCACCCATCCAGATGATCGTCGGCCTTCTGCCGGCCTTGGCGACATAGGCGAGCCGCCGCGCAGGGAGGCCGCGCGCGGCGTCTGCGCGGACATCGAGGAATTGCGCGGCGGCGTTCATGTCTTTATGTCTCCGGTGAGGGCGCAGGGACGCGCGCGAATCGTCCTTACCTCTCACAAACCACCGGCGTGTTGAAGAGAATCGATGGCCTTTTCCTATTCCGCGCCCAATTCCGCGCCCAAGCCTCTCGCCGGCCGGACCATCCTGCAGATCATCCCTGATCTGAATGCGGGAGGCGCCGAACGCACGACGATCGACATCGCCGAGGGTGTGGCGCAGGCGGGAGCTCGCGCGCTCGTTGCCACCACCGGAGGCCGGTTGATCGGCGAACTGCAGGCGAAGGGCGGCATCTGGGTGCCGTTCCCCGCTGCGACCAAGAACCCGATCGCGATGGCGAGCAATGTCGGCAAACTTGTCCAGCTCATCCGGCAGGAACGCGTCGATCTTGTCCACGCCCGTTCGCGCGCGCCTGCCTGGGTCGCCTATGCCGCGACGCGTGTGACGAAGAAAGGCTTCGTCACCACCTATCACGGCGCTTACAATGGCAAATCTGCGCCCAAGATCCTCTATAATTCCGTGATGGCGCGCGGCGACGTGGTGATCGCCAACTCGATGTTCACTGCCGAACTGATCCAGAAAGTCCATCGGATCGATCCGGTGAAGCTGCGTGTCATCCATCGCGGCACGAACTTCGAGAGCTTCTCGCCCGAGATGGTGGGGCCCGATCGGGTGGAGAAGGTCCGGCGCTCCTGGCTCGCGACACCGGATGAGCGCATCGTGCTGCTCGCTGCGCGCCTCACGCCCTGGAAGGGGCAGAAGGTGTTGATCCGCGCCGCCGCCCTTTTGCGCGAGCGCGGCTATCAGGATGTGGTCTTCGTGCTCGCTGGCGATCCGCAGGGCCGCGAGACATACGTCGAGGAACTCGACCGGTTGATCGCGAGCGAAAACCTCGGTTCGGTGGTGCGCCGCGTCGGTCATGTCACCGACATGCCGGCCGCGCTGATGGCCTCGACGCTTGTCACTGTTCCCTCGACCGAGCCGGAGGCCTTTGGTCGGGTCGCGGTGGAAGCGCAGGCGATGGGCGTCCCGGTGGTCGTCTCCGATCTCGGCGCCGTGCCGGAGACGGTGCTTGCGCCACCACAGGTGAAGCCGGAGGCGCGCACCGGCTGGCGCGTCGCGCCGGACGAACCCGAGGCGCTGGCCGATGCCATCGCTCATGCGCTCGACCTGAAGCCGAGTGCGCGCGATGCGTTGGCGCGCCGGGCGCGGCGCCATGTCGAGGCCCAGTTCTCGCTCGATCATATGGTCAGCGAGACGCTGGACTGCTATCAGGCCTTGTTGGAAGGTCAGGTCGACTGAAAGTTGAGTCGTTTCACACGTTCTTGCCGTTGACTTTCCAGCCGAATATGAAGATTTTCAGCCGCGCGAGCCGCATCCCGTCGGATGCCCCTCGTGCTTTCGTCCACGACCGAGGAGAACGACCATTCGCCGTCCTATGAGAAATGCCCCTCTTCCTGAAAAGGGAGGTCCGCGCGTCAACCGCGATATCCGTATCCGCGAAGTTCAGGTGATCGATGCTGATGGCTCCAACAAGGGAGTCATGGTGACGTTCGATGCCATCAAGCTGGCGGAGGATCAGGGGCTGGATCTGGTGGAAGTCTCGCCGAACGCGAACCCGCCAGTCTGCAAGGTGATGGATTACGGCCGCTTCAAGTTCCTCGAACAGAAGAAGGCTGCTGAGGCCCGCAAGAAGCAGAAGACCATCGAAATCAAGGAAATCAAGCTTCGACCGGCGATCGACGACCATGATTACGGCGTCAAGATGAAGGCGATGAAGGGCTTCTTCGAGGAAGGTAACAAGGTGAAGATCACCCTGCGCTTCCGCGGTCGCGAGATGGCGCATCAGGATATCGGCATGAAAGTGCTCGATCGCGTCAAGCTGGACACGGTCGACATCGCCAAGGTCGAGAACGAACCGAGCTTCGAGGGCCGCCAGGTCGTGATGGTGCTTGCCCCGAAGTAAGGGCGGGCTTGATCGTTGGGCTCTCCTTCACGAGAGAGAGATCGCCAATGCACATCGGCCTGATCGGCGGCATCGGTGCCGCGGCGACCATCGTCTACTATCAGCGCCTGACCAAGGCCGTTGCCGCGCGTGGTGCGGGGCGGTTCGATCTCACAATCGCTCAAGGCGATATCCACGAACTGATCCGCAACAACCTCGCTGACCGGCGCGAAGAGCAGGCGCTCGCGTTCCTGCCGCTGGTCGAGCGGTTGAAGCGCGCGGGCTGCGACTATGTGGCGCTGACCTCGCTCGGCGCGCATTTCTGCTTTGCCGAACTGGAAGCGCGCTCGCCCGTGCCGCTGGTTTCCGGGGTGGCGCCGCTTGATGATTACTTTGTTTCGAAAGACATCCGAAAGATCGGACTCCTGGGAACCCGGGTGGTGATGCGGACGCGGCTCTATGGCCAATTGACGCGAACCAACGCAATAGCGCTGGACGATGAGATCGAGGTCATCGGCCAAGCCTATCAGGACGTGGCCGTCGCCGGCAGTTGCACGCCGGAACAGCGGGCGATCTTCCTCGACGCCGGTCGCCGGATGATTGCGAATGGCGCCGAAGCCATCGTTCTGGCCGGTACGGATCTCAATCTCGCGTTTGACGGGCAGGTTCCCGGCTATCCGGTGATCGATGCGCTCGACGTCCACATCGCCGTCCTTGCGGATCTGGCGGTTTCAGGGCCCCGAGCCCCTTGAACTCCCGCCTATTTTGGCCTATACGCGCCGCTTCCGTTGAACCGCCCGGCTGATAAGGGCTGCCGTGGCGGTTCTTTCGCGTACTGAAAATCCGCAAGATTTGAAGGCGCTTGCCCTGCAAGGGGCTTCCTTGATTGGAGAGGCAAATGCCCAAGCTGAAGACCAAATCCGGCGCCAAGAAGCGCTTTAAACTCACCGGGACGGGCAAGGTCAAGCACGCCCAGTCCGGCAAGCGCCACGGCATGATCAAGCGCACGAACAAGCAGATCCGCGATCATCGCGGCATGCGCGTGCTGTTCAAGACCGACGGCGACAACATCAAGAAGTATTTCCTCCCGAACGGCTGATCGCCCCCGGGAACTCTCAGAACGATCAGCAATTCAAGGAGTTAAAACATGTCTCGTGTGAAGAGGGGCGTCACCTCGCACGCCAAGCACAAGAAAGTCTTCAAGGCCGCCAAGGGCTTCTATGGCCGCCGCAAGAACACCATCCGCACCGCCAAGGCCGCCGTCGATCGCGCGATGCAATATGCGACGCGCGACCGTCGTGCCAAGAAGCGCACGTTCCGCGCGCTCTGGATCCAGCGCATCAACGCCGCTGTTCGCGAATATGGCCTGACCTATTCACGCTTCATTGACGGCCTGGCGCGCGCCAACATCTCGATCGACCGCAAGGTTCTCTCGGAGCTGGCGATCACCCAGCCGGATGCTTTCAAGGCGATCGTCGACCAGGCCAAGGGTGCGCTGCCGGCTGCCGCCTGAGCCTTTCCCCAAGGGTAGGTTAGTAACAACGGCGCCGCATGGCGCCGTTTTTTTATGGACGCTCCGGCAGCACATGCCATGAGTGTCGCCAAGACTGCGCTGGTCAGAAATTAAGCACCCCCGGTATTTTTCGAACAAAATGGCGAAGTATTAAGTTCTTGTTTACCAATATGTATCTGTTTCGCAACACCATTCGGTCAGTTTTTTCTGCGTTCGTAAATAAATTTGACGGAGTATTGTGCATAAGCCAAGTATTGGGAAATGAATTGCCTGATGAGGTTGCCATGATTCGCTCCTTCGCCTTTGGTGTGTCCCTGCTCATTGCCGTACCTGCGCTTGCGGCGGATCTTGGGGTCAAGAAGCCGACTCCGGTCGCGCCGGTCTCGGCAGCTTGCAAGGAAACGAAAGGTCTCCCGGCTGATGCATTCGGTTTTGCCACCGGCTCGGACGTCGCGGATCTCGGTTCCTGGGGCATCGCGCTTGATACGGCGGCGGCTAGCGGCCTCCGCGGCGGCACGACCTATAATGTGAGTCCGGTGGTTCAGGTCTCGGGCTCGTTTTTCCCGTGCTTCGAGGTGGGTCCGTTCGTGACCCTCGGCTACACGCATTCCAAGGCCTACAACACGGGCACCGTCACCCGGACGACCAGCATCGGCGGTGGTGTCGAGATGAAGTATAAGTTTCTCGGCCGCGCGACGCATGGTGTTGGTCTGACCTTTGCTGTCACGCCGAGCTTCGGCAATACCGATGTCTCGCCGGGCGCCAATTCCGGTTTCTTCGGCAATTCCTTCCGCCTGCTGGCGGATGCAGAGCTGATAAAGGGCAAGCTCTACGGTGCGCTAAACGTCGAACTCTTCCAGAACTGGACCGACTCGACGCCTTTCGCCAAGGCCTCGACCTTTGCGGTTCGGGGTGCGCTGACGACCCCGGTGACCGATGCGCTCTACCTTGGCGGCGAGGTCAGCTATCAGCGGGCCTACACCGGCGCTTGGCTCAACAGCTATCAGGCCTACGCGGTCTATATCGGCCCGACCTTCTTCTGGCAGATCAACGACAAGCTCACGCTCAATGGCACCTGGGCCTATCAGGTGGCCGGCGATGGCAAGACCAACCCGACCCGTGCGCTTGGCATCGACAACTTCTCGCGCCATCTTGCGCGCCTGAAGCTCGGCTACGCGTTCTGAGTCTACACGACTCGCCCGAATGCAAACCCGCCGGAAACGGCGGGTTTTTTCGTTCTTGCTCCCCGCGACGCTTGACGGCCTTCGCCTTCGCGTGACAAGCGAAGGCCCGAATAACGTTTGTCCGCAGGTAGTCGTCATGTCCGAACTTGCATCTCTTGAAGCCCGGCTCCTGGCCGAGATCGCCGACGCGAAGAGCGAGGAGGCGATCGAGGCCGTGCGCGTCGGCGCGCTCGGCAAGAAGGGTTCCGTCTCCGCGCTGCTGGCGACGCTTGGTGGCATGGCGCCGGAAGAGCGCAAGACCTATGGCGCCGCGGTAAACGCGCTGAAGGATAGGGTCTCGGAGGCGCTTGGCACCCGCAAGGCGGTGCTGAAGGATGCCGCGCTTGATACGCGCCTTGCAGCCGAGCGTGTCGATGTCACGCTGCCCGTGCGCGAGAGCGGCATCGAGGCCGGGCGCATCCACCCGATTTCGCAGGTGATGGACGAACTCACCGCCATCTTCGCCGATCTCGGCTTCGCGATCGCCGAAGGCCCGGATGTCGAGAGCGACGATCTCAACTTCACCAAGCTGAACTTCCCCGTCGGCCATCCGGCGCGGGAGATGCACGACACCTTCTTCTTCAACCCGGACGAGAACGGCGAGAGGAAGCTGCTGCGCACGCACACCTCGCCCGTGCAGGTGCGAACGATGCTCGCACAGAAGCCGCCGATCCGCGTCATCTGCCCCGGCCGCACCTACCGCTGCGATTCGGACCAGACCCACACGCCGATGTTCCATCAGGTCGAGGGGCTGGTGATCGACAAGTCCGCCAACCTCGGCCAGCTCAAGTGGGTGCTGGAGGAGTTCTGCAAGGCGTTCTTCGAGGTGCCCTCGGTCAAGATGCGCTTCCGTCCCAGCTTCTTCCCCTTCACCGAGCCGTCGATGGAGGTCGATATCCAGTGCTCGCGCAAGGGCGGCGAAATTCGCTTCGGCGAGGGCGACGACTGGCTGGAAATCCTCGGCTGCGGCATGGTCCACCCGAACGTGCTCCGCAACTGCGGCCTCGATCCCGATGCCGTGCAGGGCTACGCCTGGGGCATGGGCATCGACCGTATCGCCATGCTGAAATACGGCATGCCCGACCTTCGCCCCTTCTTCGAAGCCGATATCCGCTGGCTGAAGCACTACGGCTTCCGTCCGCTTGACCTGCCGACACTGGCGGGCGGGCTGAGCGTCTAAGCGGGAGATAGGAATTCCAATGAAACTCGAAGATTTCATCAGAGAAACGTTGGTCAGCATCGTCAACGGAGTTGAAGCTGCTCAAAAAGAAACCGGTCAAGGCATAGTGAACCCAAGTGCGATTATGATCGGGGCGGATGGCGTCCCGAAGAACAAGCATTACGTTCGGCCAAACAACCCTGTCGATTTTATCTCTTTCGACGTTGCAGTGACGACGGATGAAAAGGGAGGAAGCGGAGGCAAAGGCTCGATCAAAGTGTTTTCGTTGGAACTCGGTGCCGACCTGAAATCAGAGTCCCATGAGACAAACGTGTCGAGAGTGAAATTTGAAATCCCTTTAGTCCTTCCCCAAAGCGGCGAATTTTCAAGCCGGCAGCGCAAACCATGAAATTCACCCTCTCCTGGCTCAAAGAGCACCTCGAAACTGACGCTTCGCTTGAGGTGATCGTCGAAACCCTCACCCGCATCGGGCTGGAGGTCGAGCATGTCGTCGATCCCGGCGCGAAGCTCTCGGGCTTCACCATCGCCTATGTGATCTCGGCCGAGCAGCATCCGAACGCGGATCGTCTGCGCGTGTGCATGGTCGACACGGGCCTTGGCGGCGAGCCGGTGCAGGTGGTGTGCGGCGCGCCCAACGCCCGCAAGGGCATGAAATCGGTGTTCTCGCCGCCCGGCACCTATATTCCGGGCAAGGATATCACCATCGGCAAGGGCGTGATCCGGGGCGTTGAATCCTCGGGCATGCTCTGCTCGGGGCGCGAGCTTGAAATTTCCGAGGATCACGACGGTATCCTCGATCTGCCGCAGGAGGCGCCCATCGGCGTGCCCTATTCGGAATGGGCGAAGCTTTCCGACCCCGTGATCGAGATCAACCTCACCCCCAACCGCCCGGACGCGACGGGCGTGTTCGGCATCGCGCGCGATCTCGCCGCCGCCGGCCTCGGCAAGCTCAAGGATGCCGGCATTCCTGCCGTGAAGGGTGATGCCGCTTGCACCGTGCCGGTGAAGCTCGAGTTTTCCGGCGACGATCACGTGCTTTGCCCGGCCTTCGGCCTGCGCCTCGTGCGCGGCGTGAAGAACGGCCCCTCGCCGGAATGGATGCAGAAGCGCCTGCGCGCGATCGGCCTCCGCCCGATCAACGCGCTCGTCGATATCACCAATTATGTCACGTTCGACCGTGGCCGCCCGCTGCACGTGTTTGACGCCGCGAAGGTGCATGGTCCGCTGGTCGTGCGCCGCGCGAAGGCGGGCGAGAGCCTGCTCGCGCTCGACGGCAAGACCTACAATCTCGACCCTTCCATGGTGGTGATCGCCGACAACAACGGCCCGGAATCGCTTGCCGGCATCATGGGCGGCGAGGTCTCCGGCTGCGACGAGGCGACGACAGACGTGTTGATTGAATCGGCGCTCTGGTCGCCGCTCAACATCGCGCAGACCGGGCGCAAGCTCGGCATCTCGACCGACGCGCGCTACCGTTTCGAGCGCGGCATCGATCCGGCGTTCACATTGCCGGGGATCGAATACGCGACGAAACTCGTCATGGACCTCTGCGGCGGCACGCCGAGCCAGATCACGCTGGAAGGCGCGGTGCCGGAAACGGAACGGATTGTCGATTTCCCGGTTTCCGAGATCAAGCGTCTGACCGGGCACGAGGTGCCGCTCATCGAGATCAGGGCGATCCTCAATGCACTTGGCTTCTGGGTTTCCGGCAATCCGCCCTTGCTCAAGGTCGCGGTTCCGTCCTGGCGGCCGGATATCGAGGGCAAGGCGGACCTTGTGGAAGAGGTGATCCGCATCGTCGGCGTCGACAACGTGCCTCATGTGCCGATCCTGCGCGTTGACGAGGTGCACAAGCCGGTTTTGACACCGCTTCAGGTCAGGACGCGCCTCGCCAAGCGCGCACTGGCGACGCGGGGCCTTGTCGAGGCCGTCACCTGGTCGTTCGTCTCGAAAAAGGCGGCGGAGATGTTCGGCGGCGGCAAGCCCGAACTCGCGCTCGCGAACCCCATCGCGGCGGACCTCTCCGATATGCGCCCCTCGCTTGTGCCGGGGCTCGTGATGGCGAGCCAGCGCAACGCCGATCGCGGCTATCCCGATCATGCGTTGTTCGAGGTTGGGCAGGTGTTCCTCGGTGCGGGCGAGAATGACCAGCGCTATGCTGCGGCAGGCCTGCGTCGCGGCCTTGAGGGCGGGCGCCACTGGCTTGGCAATGCCGAGGCTGATCTCTACGCGATCAAGGCCGATGTCATGGCGCTGCTCGCGACGCTCAACGTCCCGACTGGCGGTCTCCAGGTGAACGCGGGCGGACCTGCCTTCCTGCATCCGGGCCGCTCCGCGACGCTTTCCTTTGGGCCGAAGAACGTCGTTGGCCGGTTCGGCGAACTGCATCCGCGCGCCGCAGAGGCGCTTGGTGCCGAAGGCCGGCTGATGGTTTTCGAACTGGTCCTCGATGCGCTGCCCGGTGCGAAGAAGAAGCCCACAAAGGCGCGCGCTAAGCTCGATCTGGCCGATCTCCAGCCGGTCAGCCGCGATTTCGCCTTTGTTGTCGATCACAAGGTCGAGGCCGAAACGCTGCTGCGCCTCGCGCGTAATGCAGACAAGGCACTGGTCGAGAACGTTTCCATCTTCGACGTCTATGCCGGCAAGGGCATCGAGCCCGGCAAGGTCTCCATCGGCCTCGCCGTGACCTTGCAGCCGCGTGAAAAGACGCTGACGGATACGGAAATTGAAGCTTTCTCGGCGAAACTCGTGAGCGAGATCACCGCGAAGACGGGCGCCGTCCTTCGCGGGTGATAACCCGGAATGGAACGACACTTGAAGATGCGGTTTTTTTTAAAAGCCTTCGTTGGGGGCGGCCTGCTTGTGTTCGGCACGCTGGCGGCCATGCCGCCTGCCGTGGCATCCTGCGAGGGCATCCAGAACGCCTTCGCCTATAACGATTGCCTCGCCAAGGCGGGGCCGCAGAAGCGTGGTCGGGCGCCGAAGGCGGGCAGGGGCGTCGATCCGGAATCAACGGTGCGCGGCCGCTCGCGCTACAACCCGTCGGCAGACGATGGCGGCCCGGCACGGGGGGTCAGGATTTCGCGCCACCGCGGCCGCTCGCGCGCCGTGATCGACCCCTGGGGTGCGATCAAGCGATCCTTTACACCGTCACGCAAGAAGCGGCGGCGCTGACGCCTTCGGCCTCTGCGAGAACAGCGTTCACTCCCGCGCGTAGTCGATCGTCTCGAACCGCATGTCGAGTGCGTCGATCATCAGCAGCTTGCCGACAAGCGCGGTGCCGAAGGGCACGATTTGCCGGATCACCTCGATCGCCTGCGCCGAGCCGACGAGGCCGACAAGCGCGCCGAGCACGCCGGCTTCGGAGCAGGTAGGGATGGCGCCGGGGGCAGGCTTCTCCGGATAGAGATCGCGGTAGCGCGGGTTGAGCATGCCACTCGCGCTGGCTTCCCACGGCTTCAGCACTGTCACGGAGCCATGCATCTCGTTGACGGCGGCATGGACGAGCGGCTTCTGCATCGCCTCGCACAGATCCGCGAGCAGGTAGCGGGTATCGAAGTTGTCCGATCCATCGGCAACGATGTCGTAGGGTGCGATAAGGTTTCCGGCGTTCGCCGCGCCGAGCCGGGCGACATGCGGGACAACCACAATCGCCGGATCGAGCCGAGTAATGGCTTCCGCCGCGCGTTCGGCTTTCGGTGTGCCGATATCGCTCGTCCCGAAGATCACCTGCCGCTGGAGGTTCGAGAGCGATACAACATCGTCGTCGACGATCCCGAGCGTGCCGACGCCCGCCGCCGCGAGATAGAGCAGCAACGGAGCGCCAAGCCCGCCTGCGCCAACCACGAGCACTTTCGCCGCGCGCAGGCGCTGCTGTCCCGGCCCGCCGATATGGCGGAGCACGATGTGGCGGGAGAAACGGGTGAGTTCGTCGGAGGAGAGCATGACGTTCCGCTGCGGTTTTGATCTGGTCGGCTTGCGCCGGAACCCGAACCGCTTATAGAACCACTCCCGGACCTAGTGCAAAGCGGGCCTTGCCGGCCCGCGCGAATTTCGGAACCGCGATCATCATGGCTAGAAGCGATATCAAGAAGGTTGTCCTCGCCTATTCGGGGGGGCTCGATACCTCCGTCATCCTCAAATGGCTCCAGACGACCTATGAATGCGAGGTGGTGACCTTCACCGCCGATCTCGGCCAGGGCGAGGAGCTGGAGCCCGCGCGCAAGAAGGCTGAACTTCTCGGCATCAAGCCGGAAAACATCTATATCGACGACCTGCGCGAGGAATTCGTCCGCGATTTCGTCTTCCCGATGTTCCGCATGAACGCGATGTACGAGGGGCAGTATCTGCTCGGCACTTCGATTGCGAGGCCCCTGATCTCCAAACGCCAGATCGAGATCGCCCGTGCGGTGGGCGCTGATGCCGTGTGTCATGGCGCCACCGGCAAGGGCAACGATCAGGTGCGCTTTGAGCTGGGCTATTATGCGCTTGAGCCGAACATCAAGATTATTGCCCCGTGGCGCGAGTGGGATCTTTCCTCGCGCACAAAGCTGATCGATTTCGCCGAGAAGCACCAAATTCCGATCGCCAAGGACAAATACGGCGAAGCGCCGTTCTCGGTTGACGCGAACCTGCTGCACTCCTCCTCCGAGGGCAAGGTGCTGGAAGACCCGGCGGTCGAAGCGCCGGAGATGGTCTATATGCGCACCATCGCGCCGGAAGCCGCGCCGGATCAGGCCACCATCATCACCATGGATTTCGAGAAGGGTGATGCGGTCGCGATCGATGGCGTCCGTATGTCGCCCGCGACCCTCCTCACCAGGCTCAACGAACTCGGCAAGGCCAATGGCATCGGTCGGCTTGATCTTGTCGAGAACCGGTTTGTCGGCATGAAGTCGCGCGGGGTCTACGAGACGCCCGGCGGCACCATCCTCTACGCGGCGCATCGCGGTATCGAGAGCATCACGATGGACCGCGAGGCGATGCATCTCAAGGAATCGCTCATGCCGCGCTACGCCGAACTCGTTTATTACGGGTTCTGGTTCACCCCCGAGCGCGAGATGATCCAGGCGCTGTGCGACAAGAGCCAGGAAATGGTGACAGGCCGTGTGCGGGTCAAGCTCTACAAGGGCAACGTAACCGTCGTCGGTCGCGAGAGCCCCAATTCGCTTTACGATCAGGAACTCGTGACCTTCGAGGAAGGCGCGGTTGCCTACGATCATCGTGATGCTCAGGGTTTCATCAAGCTCAACGCGTTGCGTCTGCGCACGCTGGCGATGCGCAAGGCCAGGGGCTAAGCCGGGCGGGGCGATCGGGAACTTCCTTCTTCGTGCCGCATTCCGGTCTGACGAAGGGACGGAACGAGAAGGAGACGTGCCGTGCTGCGCAGCAGATTGACCACGATCGCGCTGGTTCTGGTCGGAATCGCTGCTACGGCGTTTCTCGCTTACGCGTTGTTCGCGCCGCGCACCTTGCGGATTGCCGTTGGCCCGCTCGGAAGTTCCGACCTGCGCGTCGCGGTGGCCTTCCTTCAGGCCTTGCAGCGCGAGCGCTCCGGTATCCGTCTGAAGCTGGTGCTGACCGAGGGAACGACCGCCAGCGCGAAGGCGTTCAATGACAAGCGCGCCGATCTCGCTATCGTGCGGTCGGATATCGCGATGCCGGAGCAATCGGCGACCGTCGCGATCTTCCGGCGCGAGGCGACCTATTTTGTCGCGCGAGCCGGTGCCGATGTCGAGCGCATCGGCGAATTGCGCGGCAAGCGGATAGGGTTCAATGCCCAGCGTCCGGCGACAGAGGCGGTGCTGACCCGCATTCTGGCGAGCTACGGCCTCTCGGTCGAGGATGTCACGCTGAAGCCGGGCTCCCCGCCCGAGATTCTACAGGCGGCGCAGGACGGCGAAATCGACGTGATCTTCGTCATCGCCCCGATCACCGACAGGATGTCGCGTCGGACGCTGACCGCCTTTCCGAAGCAGGGCGAGAAGGACGCGACCATCCTCCCGGTCACGGAGGCCGACGCGATCGTCGAGCAATATCCGGTTTTCGATACGCTGGAGATCGTGCGCGGCGCCTTCACCACCGATCCGCCGCGCCCGGAGCAGGCGGTAACGACCCTCGCGGTGACGCACCGGCTTGTCGCACGCCGAACGCTTGACGAGAGCCTCGTAAGCGAGTTGACGCGACTTCTGTTCTCGCTCCGCCTCATCATTGCCGCCGAGGCGTCGGCCGCGCATCAGCTCGAACTGCCCTCGGTCGAGGATCGTGGCGCGAAACTGCCGATTCACGCGGGCACAATCGCCTATGTCGAGGGGGAGACGAAAACCTTCTTCGAACGCTACGGCGACTGGTTCTATCTCGGCGTGATGGGTTTCTCGCTGCTCGGTTCGGCTGCGGCGGCGCTTTATTCGCGCATGAACGCGAGCCGGGCTCCGCTGAGCCTCGACGATGACATGGGCCTTCTGGCGGCATTGATCGAGCAGGTGCGCGAGGCGGGAAGTCCGGAGCGCCTCGCTGAACTACGCGAGCAGGCGCGCGGGTTGCATCGCGACACGATCCGGGCTGTCGCCGTCTCGCAACCGGATTCGGACAAGGTCGCCACCTTGCGATTCCTGCTTCAGGAGTTGCGCGAACTCATCGAGCAGCGCGAGCGCGAACTCAGGATCGCCGACGATTACCGCCTGACTTGACGCAGCGTGGCTTGCCCAAAGCCGCGAAACCGTATATCGCGGCGCAACACGGCAATTCGGTAATCACTTGACGGATGGGCTGCGGCCTGACGCGCGCCTCCGCTTTTTTTCGGAAACATCACGATGACCCTTCGCAATATCGCGATCATCGCGCACGTCGATCACGGCAAGACCACGCTCGTCGACAAGCTGCTCGCCCAGTCCGGCGCCTTCCGCGAGAACCAGCGCGTCGCCGAGCGCGTGATGGATTCGAACGATCTCGAAAAGGAGCGTGGCATCACCATCCTTGCCAAGGCAACTTCGGTTGTCTGGAAGGATACCCGCATCAATATCGTCGATACGCCGGGCCACGCCGATTTCGGCGGCGAGGTCGAGCGTATCCTCTCGATGGTCGATGGCGCGATCGTGCTGGTCGATGCTGCCGAGGGCCCGATGCCGCAGACGAAATTCGTCGTCGGCAAGGCGCTGAAGATCGGCCTGAAGCCGATCGTCGCGATCAACAAGGTCGATCGTCCCGATGCGCGCATCAACGAGGTGGTCAACGAGGTGTTTGACCTCTTCGCCGCGCTCGACGCGACCGACGAGCAGCTCGATTTCCCGATCCTCTATGGTTCCGGTCGTTCGGGCTGGATGAATCTCAAGCCGGACGGCGATCAGGCCGAGGGCCTTGCCCCGCTGTTCGATCTCGTGTTGCAGCACGTGCCCGAAGCCTCGACGGAAGAGGGCGGTTTCCGCATGCTCGGCACGCTGCTCGAAGCCAACCCCTTCCTCGGCCGCATCATCACCGGCAAGATTTCATCGGGTTCGGTGAAGCCTAACCAGTCGATCAAGGTTCTGGATCGCGAGGGCAAGGTCGTCGAGACCGGTCGCGTGTCGAAGATCCTCGCCTTCCGCGGCATCGAGCGTCAGCCGATCGAGGAAGGCGTCGCGGGCGACATCGTCTCGATCGCCGGCCTCGTGAAGGGCTCGGTTGCCGATACCTTCTGCGATCCCGCCGTCACCGAGCCGATCCAGGCGCAGCCGATTGATCCGCCGACCGTGACGATGAGCTTCATCGTCAACGACAGCCCCTACGCCGGCACCGAGGGCGACAAGGTGACCTCGCGCATGATCCGCGACCGCCTGTTCAAGGAAGCCGAGGGCAACGTCACGCTCAAGATCGAGGAATCGGGCGACAAGGACTCGTTCTTCGTCTCGGGCCGCGGCGAGCTTCAGCTCGCGATCCTGATCGAGACCATGCGTCGCGAGGGCTTCGAGATGGCGGTTTCGCGTCCACGCGTCGTCTTCGAGCAGGGGCCGAACGGCGAGACGCTGGAGCCGATCGAGGAAGTCGTGATCGACGTCGATGAGGAATTTTCCGGCACGGTCGTCCAGAAAATGAGCGAGCGCCGGGCTGAAATCGTCGAGATGAAACCTTCGGGTGGCAACCGCCAGCGTCTGGTGTTCCATGCGCCGACGCGCGGCCTCATCGGTTACCAGTCTGAGCTGCTGACGGATACGCGCGGCACCGCCATCATGAACCGCCTGTTCAAGGCCTACGAGCCCTTCAAGGGCGAAATCGGCGGGCGCTCCAACGGCGTGCTGATCTCGAACGATCAGGGCGAGGCCGTGGCCTACGCGCTCTGGAACCTCGAGGATCGCGGCCCGATGGTGATCGAGCCTGGTTGGAAGGTCTATCAAGGCATGATCGTCGGCATCCACACCCGCGACAATGACCTTGAGGTCAACGTGCTCAAGGGCAAGAAGCTCACCAACATCCGCACCACCTCGAAGGACGAAGCCGTTCGCCTCACCCCGCCGATCCGCATGACGCTGGAGCGCGCGCTCGCCTGGATTCAGGACGACGAACTCGTCGAGGTGACGCCGAAGTCGATCCGCCTCCGCAAGCAGTACCTCGATCCCAACGAACGCAAGCGCTTCGAGAAGCAGAAGGAAGCGCTGGCGGGCTGACGCGCCGGTGCTGGCCGTGTTAACTTCCTCCGGATAACGGAAGGAGACGCTGCATGGGTTCCGTCAGCTTAGGGGTTTCGCTGCTTGTCCTCGTCCTGGCGGGTGTGCTCTACGTCGCGGCACGGCGACCTGATACCTTCCGCGTCGTGCGCAAGGCGGTGATCGCGGCTCCGGCGGAGGCGATCTTCCCGCATCTCAACGACTTTCGCGCCTGGGCGGCCTGGTCGCCTTGGGAAAGGAAGGATCCGGCGATGCAGCGGACCTTCGGCGACAGGACGGAGGGCGCTGGCGCCTTCTACGGTTGGGAGGGCAACAAGCAGGTCGGCAAGGGATCGATGACCATCACCGAATCCGTGTCGCCTGTGCGTCTCGCGCTGCAACTCGATTTCGAAAAACCGATGAAGGCGAGCAACAGGGTCGAGTTCTCGCTCGTCCCGGTAGCCGGCGGCACCGAGGTTGTCTGGAGCATGAGCGGCAAGGCCAATCTTATGTCCAAGGTGATGGATATGGTCATCGGCATGGACAAAATGGTCGGGCCGGATTTCGAAGCCGGGCTTGCCAACCTGAAAGCCGTTTCGGAAAAGCCGGTCGCCTGAGCCGGCAATGCTCGCAAGGCAGCGGGAATCGCCCTATCTAAATGGCATGCCCATCCGCCGCCTCGACCCTGTGCTCATCGACCAGATCGCCGCCGGCGAGGTGATCGAGCGCCCGGCTGCCGCCGTCAAGGAACTCGTCGAGAATGCGATCGACGCCGGAGCGACGCGCGTCGATATCCGCATCGAGCAGGGTGGGCGACGTCTGATCCGCGTTACTGATGACGGCTGCGGCATGGTGGCGGACGATCTCGCCCTTTCCATCGAGCGCCACGCGACCTCGAAGCTTCCCGACGGCAGCCTTGAAAGGGTCTCGACCCTCGGTTTCAGGGGCGAGGCACTCCCTTCGATCGGTTCGGTCGCCAGGCTTTCGATCACGTCGCGCCCTGCTTCGGGGGGTGAGGCCATGCTCATCCGCGTCGATGGTGGGCGTGTCGAGCCACTGAGACCGGCCGCGCTCAACAGGGGGACGCGGATCGAGGTGGAGGATCTGTTCCACGCGACACCCGCGCGCCTGAAGTTCCTCAAGGGCGACCGGGCGGAGGCGCAGGCGGCGGCGCTGGTTGTGCGTCGCCTTGCGATGGCGAATCCCTCGGTCGCTTTCTCGCTTGCCGGCGACCATCTTGCCGGGTTCGATCTCCCGACGGAAGCCGGCGAGGATGCGCCTGCGAAACGCATCGCCCGCATTCTCGGTGCGGAATTCGGTGCCAATGCCGTGAAAGTCGCCGGTCAACGCGGTGGGATGCGACTCTCGGGGCTGGCCTCGCTCCCCACCTTCCACAGGGCCGGTGCGCTCGACCAGTATCTGTTCGTCAACGGACGTCCGGTGCGCGACAAGCTGCTGATCGGCGCGCTCAAAGCCGCCTATGCCGATACGATGACCGCCGGGCGACACCCGGTGGTTGCAATTTTCCTCGACATCGATCCCACGGGTGTCGATGTCAATGTCCACCCCGCGAAGCTGGAGGTGCGGTTCCGCGAGAGCGAGCAGGTGCGCTCGCTCATGATCGGCGCGATCCGTGATGCGCTGGCGGGCGCAGGACATCAGGCCTCGACACGTGGCGGTGCGGCGATGCTCGAGCGACTTCAGGCTCAGGGCGTCACGCATGTCGCCCCGCGCCCGGATTTTGCGCCGCGCCCGCTCTCCTTCGTCTTCCCGCAAGGGGTGCCGGCGCGTCCGGCGCCGCAAGCCGGTTTTGCCGAAGCCGCGCGGCCTGAGGTGGAGCCCACCACAGTCGAAAGCGCGCCACCGCTCGGCTATGCGCGGGCGCAGTTCCATGAGACCTATATTCTCGCGCAGACCGGCAAGGGGGTCGTTATCGTCGATCAGCATGCCGCGCATGAGCGCCTTGTTTACGAGCGGCTCAAGAAAGCGCGTGGAGAGGGGGTGATCCCTCGCCAGCCGCTTCTGGTGCCGCCGATCATCGATTTCGACGAAGGCATCCGCGCCCGCCTGCTCGACCATGCAGGGGCCTTGGCCGAGGCCGGGCTCGTGATCGAGCCCTTCGGTCCCGGTGCCATCGCGGTGCAGGAGGTTCCGGCGGCGCTCGCGGGTGCGGACTATGTCGCGCTCGTGCGCGATCTTGCCGAAAGCCTCGACGACTGGGGTGGTGCGGAACGGCTGGAGGCGCGCCGCGATCTCGTGCTCAAGACCTTTGCCTGCCATCATTCCATCCGTGCCGGGCGGCGGATGCGGCTTGAGGAGATGGATGCACTCCTGCGCGAGATGGAGGCAACGCCCGGCGCCGGCCAGTGCAACCACGGCCGGCCGACCTATATCGAACTCGGCCTCAAGGACATTGAGCGCCTGTTCGGGCGCTCATGATTATTCCGGCATCCGACCGAAGACGAGCTGCGTTTCGCCGGCCTTACGCCGGTCAATCTCGATGAGCGGTGCGGGAAGGGCGACCTCGGCGTTCGCGCGCTCCTCCAGCATTACCAACGCGTCGGGCTTGAGCCAGCCACCCCTGATCGCGCTCGCGAGCGCAGCTTCGCCGAGTCCCTTGCCATAGGGCGGGTCGCAGAACACGAGATCGAACGGCGCGAAAGTGCCGAGGTCGCCGAGCTTGGTCGCATCACGCCGAAGGATGCGCGTGATGCCTCCGAGCCCGAGACTTTCGACATTCTCGCGCTGCAGCCCGCGAGCCTCAACGCCGATATCGACCATCACGGCATAGGCCGCGCCGCGTGAAAGCGCCTCGATGGCATTCGCACCGGTTCCGGCGAAAAGATCGAGGATGTTGAGGCCCTCGAACGCCACGTCAAAACCATGAGTCAGGATGTTGAACAGACTTTCGCGCATACGGTCGGTCGTCGGACGAATGTCGTGAGAGCGCGGCCCCTTGAGAGGTCGCCCGCCAAGACGTCCGCCGACGACACGCATCAATCGTCCCTGCGCGGCGGCCGCCCGCCTGGCCGATCGGAGCGAGGTTTGCCGCCAAAGGGCTTGCCGCCGGAGTGTTTACTGCCTGGCTTGCCCCTGAAGGGCCTGTCGCCACCCGACTTGCCGCCGAAGGACTTCTTGCCGAACGGGCGCTCTCCGCGATTGTCGTTCCGGTCGTCGCCCTGACGCTCACGGAACGGTCGTTCGCTCCTTTCCCCGTCAAAGCGCGGGCGCGGCGGGCGGTCGCCCTGCGGTCGATCCTCGCGGGGCGGTCGGTCACCGCGTCCTTCTTCGAAACGCTTTCTGAACGGTCGATCTCCTGGCGGACGATCCTCACGAGGAGGGCGGTCGCCGCGCCCTTCGTCAAAGCGTTTGCGGAACGGACGTTCGCCCTGCGGGCGGTCGCCGCGCCCGGCATCGAAACGCGGCTTGAAAGGGCGACCGTCGTCGCGTCCGCCCTCGCGCCGTGATGGCCGGTTGTCGAACCGGCGGCGATCATCCCGGCGTTCGTCACGCCGGCCATCGTGAACCTCCCGAGGCAGGTCTTCCGGCGAAAGTTCGACCTTGACGACACGCTCGACCTGCACCCGCCGGCCTTTGCGGTCGGCGACGCGCTCGCGCTCGACCTTGAGGTCGCGCGCTTCGCCGGAGACCGCAAGATCGCGCTTCTCGCTCGGTTTGCGGCGGTCGAAACGCTTGCGCGGCGCTTCCTCCTCCAGTGGCGCCATCGCGGCGCGCGAGGCGGCGCTTTCGCGGCGCGGTCCCTCGAAATAGGCGGCGGCTTCCTCAATCAGGCGTTCGCCGAGTTGATCCTTCAGGACGCGCGTCCGCACTTCCTCAATGGCCCCTTCGCCGAGGTCGTCGAGGTGGAATGGGCCGAAGGAAATGCGGATAAGCCGGTTCACCTGGAGATCGAGGTGTTCGAGTACACGCTTGATCTCGCGGTTCTTGCCCTCGCGCAGGTCCATCGTCAGCCATGCGTTGTCGCCGATCTCGCGTTCGAGCCGCGCGACGATCGGACCGTATTCGATACCGTCGAGCATCACGCCTTCCTGAAGCGTATCGAGCGCGGCCTGGCTGACCGAGCCGTGCACGCGGACGCGGTAACGCCGCAGCCAGCCGGTTTCCGGCAGCGCTACGACGCGTGCGAGCCCGCCGTCGTTGGTGAGGAGCATCAGCCCTTCGGTGTTGATATCGAGCCGACCAATCGAGATCACGCGCGGCATCTCGGGCGGCAGGTTATCGAAAACGGTTGGGCGACCTTCCGGGTCGGAAGCGGTGGTCACGAGGCCGCGCGGCTTGTTGTAGAGCCAGAGCCGTGTGCGCTCGCGCTCCGGCAGCGGCGCGCCGTCGACGAGGATACGGTCGCGGTCGGTGACGTCGAGCGCCGGACTGTCGATCACCTTGCCGTTGACCGAGACGCGGCCGGCCGCAATCCATTCCTCGGCGTCGCGGCGTGAGCACAGTCCGGCGCGCGCCATCACGCGGGCGATGCGCTCGCCTTCCGGCGCAAAACCGGAGGTTGCGGGCGCTTCCTCCCGCGGCCTGCGCGAGGGTCGCTCGTCCCTTCGCTCATCGCGGAAATGCGGTTTTGCGGGCCGACTGTCGTCGCGGTCGCGGGGCGGCCGCGGGCGGAAATCCCGCTCCTCGCGCGGAGGACGATTCAGTCGTGCGCCACGATCCTGCCCCTCGTGCTTCGGTTTGAAGCGGGGCCTGTCGTCACCGCCATCGCGGGGAGCATCTCCACGCGGGCGCTCGCGGAAAGGTCGATCCTGACGGAAAGGACGGTCTTCCCTCGCCGGACGATCTTCGCGCGGGACCCGTTCGCCGTCATTGAAGCGGGGCCGGAACGGGCGGTCACCCTGTGGCCTGTCTCTTTGCGGCCTATCCTCGCGCGGCGGGCGCGGACGGAATGTACGTTCGCCCTCGGTGTGTGGCTCGAAGGGGCGGCCCTCGTCGTTGCGGCGGCGTGGACGCGCGTGGCCCTCCGGCGCATCCTCTCGGGCGCGGAAGGGCTTGCCTTCGCGGAAGGGTTTCCCCGCGCCGGAAGGTTTGCCCTCGTTCTTGGCGCGGAACGGGCGCTTGCCTTCGCCGCCGGCTGGGCCGGAACGTTCGAGGCGCTCGCGGAAATTGCTGGCGCGCGGGCGTTTGTCGCGGGGCTTGCCACCGCGACGATTGTCGTTATCGCTTTCGGTCATGGCGCGGCTTCTATCAGGAAGCATCCGGTGAAGCGAGAGGCCGGAAAAGATTATTTCGCGAGGCCCAGAGCCGGAGATCGAGGCATGGAAGACGAGCAGGGAAGCACCGGGTTCGACATTGCCTTCGCGGAAGCCCGGGCGGCCGAAGCGCGCGGGGAAGTGCCGATCGGCGCGGCCATCCTGCTCGACGGGCAGGTGATCGCCCGGGCGGGAAACCGCACGCGCGAACGCAACGACCCCACCGCTCATGCCGAAATGCTGGTGATCCGCGACGCGGCTGCGAAACTTGGCTCGGAGCGCATCGGCGGCGCGGATATCTACGTGACGCTCGAACCCTGCCCGATGTGCGCGGGCGCGATCTCTTTCGCCCGTGTCCGTCGGCTCTACTACGCGGCGTCGGACCCGAAGAGCGGCGGCGTCGAACAGGGGCCGCGCGTCTTCTCCCATCCCACATGCCACCATGTGCCGGAAATTTACGGCGGCATCCGCGCGGCGGAAGCCTCGGCTATGCTGAGCGCCTTCTTCGCCGGACGGCGCGGTTCAGAGGGGTAGTGTGATCGCGGATTCGACCGCGCCCGCGATGCTCTCGGAAGCCGCGAGGATGCGTTTGGCCGCGAAGAAGTCGAGCGCGTGAAAGCCTTCCACTGGCGCCTTGATGCGTCGGATCGGCCGCGTCAGGCCGGTCATCTGCGCATCCGCAAGCGCGGCCTGCATCAGATCGTACACGCGGAAACCCATCTCGAAGGCGCCGGGCATGGTGTCACCCTCATCGCGCGCAGCGGCCCGGCTGACGTCGATCGCGAGAATGAGATCCACCTCGCGCTCGATGGCTCGGATCGGCAAAGGATCGACCGTACCGCCGTCGACCAAGACGCGGTTGTCAAACTGTACCGGCCGGACGAGGCCGGGGATGGCCATCGAGGCTGCGATCGCCGGCGCGAGCGGCCCTGAGCGGAACACCACCCGGTCAAGCCGGTGATAATCGCCGGCGACGACACTCAGCGGAATCGAAAGTCCCTCGAAGGTTTCGGGCAGCGGACCCGGCAGGAAGCGTTCGAGAATACTGACGCCATCGACCAGCACGGGATTGCCGAACCCGCCGCGCCAGATATCCGCGATGCGACCGACGCGCGTCTGGAACAGCCGCGTCATCACCTCAGCCCGGTTGCGGTAGTCCCGCAGGGCATGGGCGCGCAGGTCCGCGCCGGTCATGCCTGCGGCATAGGCCGCGCCAAGAATGGCGCCGATCGAGGTTCCCGCGATCTCGACCGGACGGATACCGAGCCGGTCGAGCGTTTCGAGCACGACGATATGCGCGAGCCCGCGCGCCCCGCCCGAACCGAGCACGAGGCCGATGCGGGGATGGGCGGCGGATTTTTTCTTCATCCAAGGAAATCCAGGAGCGCTTCGAGCGTCGCTTCCGGGTTCTCCTCGGCAAGGAAATGCCCGGACTCGACGCCATAGCCGGTCGCCTTGGGTGCAAGAACCCGCCAGGCCTCGAGCGGGGAGGCGCCTTCCGCCGGAATGCCGCTCTCGCCCCAGAGTGTGAAGACCGGGCAATCGATCGTCTTGCCTGCCGCGCGGTCTGCCTCGTCGGCATCGACGTCCGGCCCGGCGCCGGCGCGGTAGTCCTCACAGGTCGCGTGGATGCGGGAAGGATCGTTGAAAAAGGCACGATAATGGGCGAGGGCATGCGGATCGAAGGCAGAAAGATCTTTCGTCATCGTCCAGCTCGCGAGCGTATGTTCGAGCCATTCCGACGGAGATTTCGCGATCATGTTCTCCGGCATGGGATAGGGCTGGGCGAGGAAGCTCCAGTGATAGACTTTCATCGCCGCGCGCGCGTCCATCCGCTGCCACATTACATAGGTGGGGATGATGTCGAGCACCGCGAGCTTCGAGAGCCGACCGGGATGATCGAGGGCGAGGCGGTAGCCGACGCGCGCTCCGCGATCATGCCCCACAAGGGCGAACTGCGTGTAGCCAAGCTCTTCGACGACGCGGATCACGTCCTTGGCCATCTCGCGCTTCGAATAGGTCGTGTGCGGTGCCTCCGAGCGAGGGGCCGAGGACCAGCCGTAGCCGCGCAGATCCGGCAGGATGACGTGGAAGCGCTTCGCAAGATCGCCCGCGATCCGGTGCCACATCACGTGGGTTTGGGGAAAGCCGTGCAGCAGCACGAGCGGCGCGCCCTTGCCGCCGGAACGGGCGAAGACCTTGCCTTCCGGCGTCGGAATCCAGTGGTTTTCGAAACCGGGAAAGAGATCGGCGAGATCAGCCATTCGTGCTCTCCTTCACCAGCCTGGCAATGCCTCTCGCGGCGATATCCGTGCGGTTGAAACCGTCCGGCCAGTGGATGGCGGCAACGGCGGCATAAGCACGCTCGCGTGCCTCGAACAGGTCCTTGCCGGAGGCGCAGACGGTGAGCACCCGCCCGCCATTGGCAAGGATGCGGGAGCCGTCGTTTCGGGTGCCGGCGTGGAAGATTGTTGCACCTGGCAAGGCGTTGACCGCATCCAGTCCTTCGATCACCGACCCTTTCTCGTAGTCGCCCGGATAGCCTTTCGTCGCCATCACGACGCCGACGGCACTGACCGGTTTCAGCACCACCGAGAGTTTCGCGAGTTCGCCGCGAGCCACGCCGTCAAGCAATTGAAGCAGATCACTCTCGAGTCGCAGCATCAGCACCTGGCATTCGGGATCACCGAAGCGGCAATTGTATTCGATGAGTTTGGGCCCTTCGTCGCCGATCATCAGGCCGACGAAGAGGATGCCGCGATAGGGCATGCCGCGACGAACCATCTCGCGCGCGGTCGGGCGAACGATCTCGGCAAGTGCGCGTGCCTCCACATCGGCTGTCATCACCGGGGCAGGCGAATAGGCGCCCATGCCGCCGGTGTTCGGACCTTTGTCGTTGTCGAAGACACGCTTGTGATCCTGCGCCGAGCCGAGGGGGAGCACCGTCTCGCCGTCAACGAAGCAGAAGAAGCTTGCCTCCTCGCCCGTCAGCATCTCCTCGATGACGACTTTCGCACCCTTCTCGTTGGGGTAGAGCGCGCGAAGTGCATCCTCGGCCTCATCTGTTGTCGAGGCCACGGTCACGCCCTTGCCGGCCATCAGCCCGTCATATTTCACGACGATCGGCGCGCCTTTGGCCCTCACGTAGGCGAGGGCCGCTTCTTCTTCTGTGAAGGTGGAATAGGTTGCGGTCGGCACCTTAGCGGCATCGCAGATCGATTTCGTGAAATCTTTCGAGCCTTCGAGCTGCGCGGCCGCCCTCGAGGGGCCGAACACCCGGATGCCGGCCTCGGTCAGCACATCGGCAAGACCATCGACCAGCGGTGCCTCGGGTCCGACGACCACGAGGTCGATCGCCTCCTTGCGGCAGAATTCGACGATGGCCGTCGGATCGCCGACACTGACGAGCATGTTCTTGCCAAGCTTCGCAGTGCCGGGGTTTCCGGGCGAGATGAAAAGCTGCGTGAGGCGCGGGCTTTTGGCGATGGCGTAGGCCAGCGCGTGCTCGCGTCCGCCGTTGCCGATCAGCAGCACTCTCATCGCCGAACCCCCGTTCTCAACAGATCTGTGCGGGGCATCCCCCGGCCGATGGTGAGCGATGTAGCATCCTCGCGCGCCGATCTCTACATTGGCAACGCAAGGACAATCAGGTTTTCATGAACGATCAGGTTTCCAACACGCCCGAACTCTCGGTGTCCGAACTCGCCGGTGCCCTGAAGCGCACCATCGAGGATGCCTTCGGGCAGGTTCGTCTGCGCGGCGAGATTTCCGGTTATCGCGGGCCGCATTCCTCGGGCCACGTCTATTTCTCGCTCAAGGACCAGAACGCCAAGATCGACGCCGTCATCTGGAAAGGCGTGTTCTCGCGCGTCAAGTTTCGCCCCGAGGACGGGCTAGAAGTGATCGCGACCGGGCGAATCACCACCTTCCCCGGAAAATCGAGCTATCAGATCATCATTGAGCATATGGAGCCGGCAGGCGTTGGCGCACTGATGGCGTTGCTGGAAGAGCGGCGCAGGAAACTTCAGGTCGAGGGACTTTTTGATTCGGCCAGGAAACGCCCGTTGCCCTATCTGCCGCGTGTCATCGGCATCGTCACTTCGCCGACCGGCGCTGTGATTCGTGATATCATCCACCGCCTGACTGATCGCTTCCCGCGCGAGGTGCTGGTCTGGCCCGTTCGCGTGCAGGGCGAGGGCAGCGCCGAGGAAGTCGCGGCGGCGATTCGGGGGTTCAACGCAATCTCGGAAAACGACGACAACCTGCCGCGCCCGGATATTCTGATCGTCGCGCGCGGCGGCGGCTCGCTTGAGGATCTCTGGAGCTTCAATGAGGAGATCGTGGCGCGTGCTGCGGCCGAAAGCATGATCCCGCTCGTCTCCGCCATCGGTCATGAAACGGACTGGACGCTGCTCGACCTCGTGGCGGATGTTCGCGCACCGACCCCGACCGCTGCCGCCGAGATGGTGGTGCCGGTGCGCGGCGAACTCCTCGCCGGCATCCGCAACCACGCGGCACGGCTTTCCGGCACCGTCGCTCGGCTTCAGGACAGGCGGCGGCGTGATCTTGCCAATCTCGCCCGCGCTCTTCCATCCGCCGAACGGGCGCTCGAAGGCCCGCGTCAACGGCTCGACCGGGCGGCGCTGCGCGCGCAATCGGCGCTGCGTGGTGCGCTCGACCGGCGCCACCGCGGCTTGGCGATGCTCGCGAGCCGGCTTGCGGTGCAGAGTCCGGCCGCGCGGCTCGCCCGGAATCGTGAAAAGTTACGCCTGCTCGGCGCGCGGTTGCCGGGACTCGCGGATCGGTACCGGAAGATCGAGGCTCAAGCCGTCGTCCAGCTTGCCCATCGCCTCGCACGGGCGATGAGCGGGCGAGTCGCGCTGGAAAAACGCGATGCTGCCCGATACCGCGGCGATCTCGACAAGCTGGCTTCCCGCCTCGCCCGCGCCCGCGATCTCAGGATGGAAAAATGGAAACAGCGGCTCAGGTCCGCCGGAACGCTGCTCGGGTCGCTGAGTTATCGAAGCGTTCTGGGGCGCGGCTATGCCGTGGTGAGGGACACGGAAGGGCATGTCGTCTCGCGCCTTGCGCGGGTCGAAACCTCGTCGGTCTTGAGGATCGAACTCGCCGATGGTGAATTCGCGGCAAGGGCAGAGGGAAGCGCGCTTGATGCTGCGCGCCCCGCGCCCGCACGTTCTCCGAAGGCCACGCCGCGCGGCGAGGGCGGGCAGGGGACACTCTTTTGAGCACCGGCGCTTGTTACGGCGCAGCAGGTGGCCTAGATGTCCGGCGAGCAGACAGGACGATGCCATGATCAAGATGCCGACGAGCTTCGCCACCCCCGGTCTCGGCACCGAAGCCGTGCTCGAATATTCGAACAGCGATTACCAAATCGTGCGGCAGGGGACCTTTGTGCGCTGCGCGGTGACGGGGCAGCCGATCCCGCTCGACGACCTGCATTATTGGAACGCGGAGACGCAGGAGGCCTATTCGGGACCCGAAGCCGCGCTTCGGCGGCTGCGCGAGGCGCCCAAGGCGCGGTGAACGGCCTCGAACAGGGCCTCGTCCGCCACGAGGCGTATCGGCAAGGCCAGGCTTTCGGTGGCAAGCTTTTCCAGCATCGGTGAACCGGCGAGGCGGACATGATCCTTCTCGGTCGTGACCAGTTGTGCCCCGGACCTGGCGACACGCGCCAAAAGAGATTCGGCCTCGACATCGGTGAAGGCATGGTGATCGGCAAAGTCGATCCGCTCGATGACGCGGGCGCCGCAGGCTTCGAGGCTGCGCTGGAACTTCTCCGGCAGGGCAATGCCGCAGAAGGCGATGACATCCCGACCGGCGAGATGTTCTCCCTCAGGCACAATCCGCGCCGAGAGAACCGGTTTGCGTCCGTCGGCCCGCGCGGTGATATCGGAGCGATCCTCGCCGATCACCAGCACAAGATCGACGAACGGTAATTGCGCGTCGAAGGGCGCGCGCAACGGCCCGGCAGGGATGACCTCGCCATTGCCGAACCCCGCCGCGCCATCGACCACGGCGACCGAGAGATCTTTCGTGAGCGCAGGGTTTTGCAGCGCGTCGTCGAGGATGAGGCAGGTTGCGCCATCCGCGATGGCGCGCCTCCCGCCCGCCGCGCGATCGCGCGCGACGTAGGTTGGAGCGATGCGGGCCAGCAGGAGGGGTTCGTCACCGGTGATCCACGCGCTGTCCTGCGTGGGATTCACGCGGTGCGGCCCCGACATCGAGCCGCCGTAGCCGCGTGAGACGAAGGCGGGGCGTTCGCCGCGCGCGATCAGGTCTTGTGCGAGCGCCAGTGCGGTTGGCGTCTTGCCGGCGCCGCCTGCGGTGAAATTTCCGACAGAGATCGCCGGAACCGACGCGCGCCAGCCCGGACGCGCCATGCGTCGAAGCGTCAGCGCACCGTAGATCGCGCCGAGCGGCCGGAGAAGTGGCGCGAGCCAGAACGGGAGCGACCGGGACCAGAAGGCAGGGGCGCGCATCAGACGTTGTTTTCCTCGCATACAGGAAGCCAATCCTGCAACAGCCGGAGGGTAGCGTCGAGCGCGCCTTCATTTTCCCGCGCGATCCTTGCCGCATGACGGGCAAGCGCTTCCCGTCTTGCCGGGTCGGCGATCAGCCGGGCGACGGCATCCGCGAGCGATATGGGGTCGCTGATCCCGACGGCCGCGTCCTCGCGGTCGAGAACGGCATAGATGTCACGAAAATTGGCGACTTCGGGCCCGTGCAGGATCGGCGTGCTGAGCTTGGCCGGCTCGATCGGGTTATGCCCTCCGATCGGTACCAACGAACCGCCGATGAAGGCGACCGTCGCGAGTGAATAGAAAAGACCGAGTTCGCCGAGCGTATCGGCGAGATAAAGGGGCGAAAAATCATCCGGCATCTCGTTTAGGCTGCGAACGGCCGGTCGAATACCACCCGCACGGCACAGGGCCTCGATTTCCGCGCCACGCGCCGGGTGACGGGGCACAATGATCGTGAGGAGTTCCGGCTCCTGCTCGCGCAGTCTTGCAGCGGCTTCCAGCGCCAGCTCTTCTTCACCCGGATGGGTGCTGGCGGCAAGGAAGATGGGCCTTCGCCCGATGGCTCGTTCGAGCGCAAACAGCGCCTCGCCGTCGACGGGCAGGGGGGCGACATCGAACTTCAGATTGCCCGGAAAAGAAGCAGGGGCGCCGAGGCTCTCGTAGCGCGCGCAATCCTCGCGGCTCTGGGCAAGGCAGAACGAAACGCCGGAAAGCAGGGTTCGGGAAAGTGCGCCGAAGCGCTTCCAGCGTCGCGCCGAGCGCTCGGACATCCGGCCGTTGACGATGCCGAAGGGAATCCCCCGCTCCCGGCAGGCGAGCATCAGGTTCGGCCAGAGTTCGGATTCGCAGAAGACCGCGAGATCTGGGCGCCAGTGATCGAGGAACCGGCGGACCACGGGGGGAAGATCGAGCGGCGCGAATTGGTGGACTGCGCCCTGTGGCAATCGCGTCGCCGCCAATTCGGCAGAAGTAACCGTGCCGGTCGTCAGGAGGGCGCTGTGGCCGGCGTGCGTCAGCCTTTCGATCAGGGGCAGGATGGAAAGCGTCTCGCCAACGCTTGCGGCGTGCACCCACACCAACGATCCCGCTGGGCGTTTCGCGCTAGCTCGACCGAGCTTCTCCTCAAGCCGGACCGGATGCTCCTTGCCGGCGGCCAAGCGTCGCCGCAGCATCGCCCGCGCGAAAGGCGTCAACGCCCGGCCGGCGAGTCGGTAAAGCCGGATGGCCGTCGGGATGCGCAATGTGCGCGCTTCCGGGTGCATCACCCGTTTCCCTTCGTAAGGTCGGCTTCGCGCTTGTCCCGCTCAAGCCGGACCCTCTCTCGGCCGGCGCCGGGATCGCGCTGACCGAATGCGGCGTAACCTGCCGCGTAGAGCCGGTCGAGTTCGGCTTCGAGTTCGCGTCGCGCGGCTTCCTTGGCTGCCTCATCCGCATCCCGCGGCACCCAGATCGCCTTGTTCGTCACGATGGCGTATTGCCCGAACGGCAGCGCGATGCTCGCCGCGTCCCAGCTCTTGAAGTCGTAGCGGCGCGAGCAGACGACCGCCACCGGCAGGATCGGCCGGCCGGAAAGCTGTGCCAGCGTGATGATTCCATCCCCCGCGACGCGGCTGATTTTCGGCACGTCCGCCGTCATTGAAACGTGTTCGCCCTGTTCCAGCAAGCCGAGCAGCGCACGCAGCGCCTGGATGCCGCCACGCTTGCGCACCTGATCCTTGCGTTGCGCACCCGAACCACGCACCACCGACATACCGAGCAACTCGGCGGCATGGGCGTTGATTTCGCCGTCGCCATGCCGGGAAATCATCACGTAGCAACGATCTCCGGGCAGGCGGAAAAACGTCTGCATGAAATGCTGGCCGTGCCAGAACGTGAGAATGCCCGGCGCATTGTCGTAGATCAGCGCGCGTGCGTTCTCGGGAAGGAGGACTTCCCGGCTCGACCAGCGCACGAAACGCAGATAGCTGGCGAGCAGCCAGCCGAGCGTGTGTTGCACGAAGCGGGAGCTGCCGATCTTGCGCAGCATCAGGAAAGGGCGCGCTTCACGCCTGCGTCTCGGGATCGAGCAGGCGGTGCATGTGTACGATGAAATAGCGCATCTGCGCATTGTCGACCGTCGCCTGCGCCTTTGCTTTCCAGGCGACGCGGGCGGCCTCGTAATTCGGGAAGATGCCGACGATGTCGAGCTTGTTCAGATCGCGGAAGGTGATGCCGGTGATATCCTCGAGTTCGCCGCCGAAGACGAGGTGGAGAAGCTGCTTGTTGCCGGTTTCGCTGGGCATGATGACAGGTCCTGATTGTGCAAATAGCGGTGCAGCAAGCTCATTTTTTGGAATCGCACGCCGCTTCCGGGAAATGTCTGAGGCTTCGTTTCCCGATCACGCCGGGTTCGTCAAGTGCGAAAGCGGTTTGTCGTTCAGGAGGCCGGCCTTCCGGAGGAGGGTTTCGCTCGCCGCGACCAGCGGCGGTTGCTCCCCGCCGGCCAGCGCATAGCGGGGTGGTTGCCCCGAAATTGTTAGCAGGCGCGCGCCGGCCTCTCGCAGGATGCAATCCGAGGCGACGATGTCCCAGTCGTGCCCGCCGGCCCGTGCGAGAGCAAAATCGGCACGCCCGTCGAGCGGAGCCAGCACGCGATGCGCCAGCGCCGGGATTCCGGCCACATGCCGGAACGTGAGTCCGGTCCTGCGGATGAAGGCATCGAGCGCGACGCGCGGTCCGGTGATGGCGAGCGGCGGTTCGGCTTCGGTCCTGAGCGAGAGGCGCATACCATCCCGAAATGCGCCGCCTCCGCGAAAGGCCGAGAAGGTCGTATCGGTCGCCGGAACGTAAACCACTCCTGCAACCGGCTCGCCTGCGACGAGAACGCCGATCACGTTGCACCACGCCCGCCCGCCATCGGCGAAATCGCGGGTGCCGTCGATCGGGTCGATGACGAACGCGGAGCGGGTCCGCGCATCCCAGCTTTCGGAACGCTCCTCGGAATGCACCGGCAGGGGCGCGAGTTTCGGCAGGGCCTCGTTGAGAAAGGCATCGACGGCGAGATCGGCGGTCGTCACCGGCGATCCCCCGTCCTTCCAGTTGATGGTCGCGCGGGTTGTCTGGTCCGGACGATAGTCTCGGAGCGCGACCCCGCCGGCTTCCCGCGCGATGCTGACGAGGCCTTCGTGGAGGCGGGCAAGGTCGAAATCCGCAGTCATGATCCGGTCATTTCCAAGCCAAGATCAAGATTGAGACGGCCCCAAGGGCGAGCGCCGAGAAAGTCAGCAGCATGCCTGCCTGCCGCGGCCAGCTCGGACCACTGGTGCGCGAGAGACCGGCGGCGTGCAGCACGCGGCCGGTCAACCCGATCAGGCCGACGGCGTGAACAAGCCATTCACCGGCGCCGACAAGCGCGAGGCCGATGAGAAGCAGGCCGAGGAAGGGCGCATATTCACTGAAGTTTCCGTGGGCGCGGATGCGCCGCGCGAGCATGCGGTTCTCGCCATCGCCCAGAGCGACCTTGGCCGCATAGCGACCCCGGATAACCTGGATGGCAAGAACGATCGACATCAGCGCCATCAATGCAACATAGCTCAGCGCGAAAGAGAGGGCGTTCGTCGCGGCGATCTGCACAACCTTTTCCATGAAGCACCTTCCGTCCTGGTCCATCCTGACAGGAAATGTCGCCCGCCGGTTCGATCGAGATCGGGTCTCGCTTTCGCGCAGGCAATTCCTAGATTAGGGATATCGAGCATCGGCTCCCCGCCGTTCCTTAAGCGATCTTCCGGAAGAAACCAATGAGCCACGCGATACCGCCGGCAAGCGGATCACACCATCTGTCATTCTGGCGGCACTCGGCATGAACGCTCCCGACAAGACCCCGCTTCAGGCCCGTTTCACCCGTGGCTCGACGATGAAGCACGTTATCGAAATGACCGTGACGGGCACGATCGGGCTGATCGCGATCTTCGTCGTGGACTTCCTGTCGTTGTTCTATGTCTCGCGGCTCGACGACGACCGGCTGACGGCGGGCGTCGGCTATGCGACGACCGTGCTGTTCATTGCCGTATCGGTCAATATCGGCTCGATGATCGCGGGGACGGCCATCGTTTCGCGAGCCATCGGTGCGGGCAGGATGACGGATGCGCGACGGCTTGCGGCCAGCGCGTTGTCCATTTCCATGATCGTGGGCAGTGCCATCGCGCTGGCGTTGTTCCTGGCGCTGCCGATGATCCTTTCCGCCATCGGCGCGGCGGAGGTGCCAAGCCGGATCGCGGAGCGGTTCCTCATGATTACCCTCCCCGCCAATGTCCTGATGGCGGCGGGTATGATGTTTTCCGGCTTCCTGCGCGCCGTCGGCGATGCGCGGCGGGCCATGCAGGTCACGCTGTTCGGCGGACTGGTGACGGCGGCGCTCGATCCCTTGCTGATCTTCGGGCTCGGTCTCGGAACCGATGGTGCGGCAATTGCCACCGTGGTGTCGCGTCTCGTTTTCACTGCGGTGGGATTCAACGGCGTGGTCCGGGTTCACCGGCTGATGCAATTGCCTCGACTGGGGGACATGCTCGCCGACGGTGCAGCGTTCTTCCGCATTGCAGTGCCGGCGATCCTGACCAATGTCGCGACTCCGGTCGGCGGGCTGCTCTACATGCGCATCCTTTCCCCTTTCGGCGCGGAGGCGATTGCGGCAAGCGCGATCCTCGATCGGCTTGTGCCGCTCGCCTTCGGTGCCCTGTTTGCCCTTTCCGGAGCGGTCGGACCGATTCTGGGCCAGAACCTTGGCGCGGGCTTGTTCGGTCGGCTGCGGCAGGCGCTTCGCGATGCCTTTGTTTTCTGCGCGGGCTACACCCTCGTTGCCTGGTTGTTGCTGGTGCTGTCCCGAGAGCAGGTTGTGTGGCTTTTCAAGGTAGACGGCCCGACGGCGCGCTATGTCGTTTTCTTTTGTCTGTTCGGCGGCCTTGCCTGGGTTTTCGGAGGGCTCACGCTGGTGGCCAACGCCTCGTTCAACAATCTCGGCTTTCCGCTCTATTCCACGGCCTTCAACTGGGGGCGCGCCGTTCTGGGGGCCTTCCCCTTCGCCTTCATCGGCGCTCTTTATTACGGCGTGGAGGGCGCGATGGTCGGTCTTGTTGTGGGTAACCTGCTGTTCGGCATCGGCGCGCTGACCATGGCTTTCCGGGTCGTCGATCACCTCGAAAAGCAGGCGTTGGAGGAGGGACGGACCGCCGAATGAAGCATTGCCGTGCCGGAGCCGAATGGTTAGGTTCGGCAAATGGGAATGCAGCAAGGGGCGCCGCCATGATCAACCTGTTCGAAATCATGCAGGCCGCGCAGGGCGGGAATGCCTTCAACAATCTCGGGCAGCAGTTCGGCATCGGCTCCGAGCAGGCGCAGAAGGCGGTCGAGGCGGTCTTGCCGGCGATTTCCCTCGGCCTCCAGCAGCAGACGCAGACGATCGAGGGTTGGCAGAATATCCTCAACACCCTCAGCCAATCGCAAGGGAGTGCCGCCTTTTTCGACTCGGATGGGGACGGCATTCCCGATCACCTCGAAAACGAGAGCAACGGCGCTCTCGGCACCATGTTCGGCGGACCGGAAATGGCGCAGGCGGTCGCCAACAACGCCGCGCAGTTCGCGGGGCTTCCCGCCTCCATCATGCAACAGATGCTGCCGGTCATCGCCTCGATGATTATCGGTGGGCTCTTCAAGGGCGCGTCGAACAGCGGTCTCGGCGGCATTCTCGGCCAGATGATGCAGGGGGGCACCGGCGCCGGTGGCCTTGGGGGGATGCTGGGCGGGATGTTCGGCCAACCGTCGCAGCCGCAAAACCCGATGGGCAACGTCTTCGGCAATATCCTCGGACAGATGATGGGCGGCGGTGCGCCACAGCCGCAGCAGAACCCGATGGGCGGAATGTTCGGCAACATTCTCGGACAGATGATGGGCGGCGCTCGCCCGGCGCCGCAGCAGACGCCGGATCCGATGAGTGCCGGCCTCGATATGCTCAAGGGCATGTTCGAGACCGGGCGCGAGGTCCAGGCGAGCCAGATGGACGCCTGGCAGAAAATCCTCGGCCAGCTGGGCCAGCGAACCTGATTGCCGGAACCGTCCGCAATTTCTGTAAGTTTTTATAAAGTTTGTCCGCGAGAATTGCCGCAAACCCGAGCGGAATTTCGAAGTGCATAAAATTTGAGCTTTTTGATTTTGTAATCATCAGAAGGCGCTCACGTATCGACATCCCCGTGCAGGCAGAAAGCCTGGGCTAGGGGAAGTTGTAATGATCCAGAATGTTTCATCGAGCGCGGCCTCGGTTGCCGCCCTCAACAGCGCGAATGCGAAGTCCGCCGCCGCTGCGAACCAGAAAACCAACACCAATCAGCAGACGACCGTGACCAAGAAGGCGGTGCCGTCGATCTCGGAGCTGAACGCGCAGGCTTTCCTGCAGCGCCAGCAGATCGGCGCAGCGCTCTATGATCGCTCGTTCACGCTGAAGGAAGGCAGCCGCGCGCTGACCCGCCAGGATGCGATCCAGGCTTATGCCGAGCAGATCCAGATGAAGGACGGCGGTCCGACCGCCAAGGACCTTCGGATCCTGCAGCGCAAGCTTGATCGTGCCGCAGCCCAGATCGACCGCCTGTCGAATAATGCCGCCGGCATCAACCTGTCGAGCGTGGCGGGTATCGACGGCCGCGATATCGACATCGTGCAGGAGAACCTTACCGCCCGCATCAACGCCGGCATCAAGGATGGTTCGCTCACCGATGAGGAAGCGAAGGTTCTTATCGCCCAGCAGGATGAGATTGCCGGCATCGAAGCCAAGCTGCGCGAGACCGATGGCAAGCTCACTGCCGGTGAGATGAAGCAGGTCATGGATCAGCTGCGCAAGGCGGCGGATGCCATCAACCAGGCGCGTAACAACGGCTCGGGCGTCAATCTCGGCACCTATGACTATGCGAACTCGGTGAACGACCGCCAGGCCGCCCTCGAGAAGCAGCTCGAGCAGGCCATCAAGATCGGCTCGATCACAGCCGAGGAAGCGGATGCGGTCCGTGCTCAGTTCGATGCGGTCAACAAGCTCGAAGAGCAGGCGCTCGCCAACGGCAATATCAACTGGCGCGAGAGCGTCGGCCTTTCGACGGCGATGAACAGCGCCGAGATCGTGCTTTATGATCTCCAGCGCAATGATGCCGGTGTGAAGCTCGCTGACAGCTATGTCGACGTGAAATACGTCGATCAGCGCCAGTCGCAGCAGCTCGAGAGCGTCACCCGCGGGATCGACAAGGGCACGGTGACGAACGAGGAAGGCGTGGCCCTTCTCACCGATCTCCAGGGCATCCAGAACCTCGAGAACAAGCTCGTTTCGGGCGGCCTGACCCGCTCGGAATACCTCCAGCTCCAGAACGAGATGAACGACTTCTCGCTTCTGAACGCGGATCTGCAGGGCAACAAGGATCGCTACACGGGCCTTTTCCCGGCGGCCCCTGCCCCGGCCCCGGCCCCTGCCCCGGCCCCGACTCCTGCACCGGCCGCGGGCTCGGGCTCGGGCTCGGATTCCACGGGCGCTTCGACCGCGACCGATCCGGGTGCTACGGGCTCCACCAACGGTAACGGTGCGGCCAACGGCAACGGTGCGGCCAGCGGCAACGGTGCGGCCAGCGGTAACGGCGCTGCCAACGGTAACGGCGCTGCCAACGGTAACGGCGCTGCCAACGGCAACGGTGCGGCCAACGGCAACGGTGCGGCCAACGGCAACGGTGCGGCCAACGGTAACGGCGCTGCCAACGGCAACGGTGCGGCTTCGGGCGGATCGTCCGGCAGCGCGCCGGGATCGACGGGCACGACTTCCGGCTCGGGCACGACTTCCGGTGCTGGCTCGACCAGCGGTTCCGGCTCTACCTCCGGGACGTCGTCCTCGGGTTCGACCGACTCGTCCGGGAATTCGGGTTCGAGCACTTCCAGCGGAGGCAACACCTCCTCGTCGTCTTCGTCTGGCACGGTGACGAACGAGGCGGCGGCGCCCACGACCGTCAAGGTCGAGGCGAAGCCGGATTCGGTTGCCGCTGAGGAGCAGGCCGAGGTGAAGGCCGAGACCGCGCCGACGATCCCGCAGATCAACGCCGAACTCTCCGGCACCAAGAACATCTTCGGCGATCTCATGACGAAGATGATGCGCGACCGCACGGACGATGTCCGCGACTCGCACAAGGACTTCCTTGACAAGGCAGACGAACGGCGTCGCGAGGCGGCCGAGAAGTCGGCGAAGCACGACGATCACGGCCACGGCAAGTCCGATGCCTTCGGCCTGCCGGTCCGCGATGCAGACCGCGAGGCCAAGGTGGCGAGCTATTCCTCCGTCGCCAAGAGCGTCGAGGTGCCGGCTCCGGCCATCGCTAAGAAGGTCGCCTGACCTGCTCGAACAATGCCGGGCCGCGATCGGCCCGGCAACCATGCCTCATACCCGGACTGAGCCGTCCCTTCCCTCCGGAAGGGGCGGTTTTTTCATGAGCTGAGCGATCGTTATCATCTTGCCACCTTCCAACCGATCGACATCGACCGTTGCGGTTCACCGGCGCCGGCTTTCCGGTGGGGGAAGATTTCTCCGGGCCCAAAAAAAGAAAAACCGGACCGCAAGGCCCGGTTCTAGTCGATCGCGTATCGCAGCGTCAGGTGCAAAGCGCCGGCTCGGCGGAGGGGAGATTGCCGAGCCGGTCCTTGCCTGCCGGCATGCGGCCCGAAGGCTGCATCCGGCCTGCGCTATCCCGCCGGACGGGCGTCTCACGTCCGGCCGCGATCAGGGAAAGCAATTTCGTGGGATCCTCTGATATGGGGAGCTGTAATGCCCCTCGAACATCGCTCCGCGACAGTCCGATGTCCTTGAGTGCCCGATGATCCCAATTCATCAGTTCCTGCGCCGCGCGACGGTTGGCGATTGCGACCTGGAGGCGGACAACAGTCTTCGCAGCGGCGAGGACGAGTGCGGTCATAAATCCGGGAACGAGTGCCATGATGTGATCCTTTCGCGAACGGGCCGGACGGGATGTCGTCGGGCTTGGATTTGCGCTCCTTTCGATGGAGGGGTTATAGCGGAGCATCTTGCATTTCAAAAACGAATGTTTTTAATGTATTCATCAGATTTAAAGATGAATGGAAAAAGCCATGCTGCCGGTGCTCGACAATGACCATCTCCGCACGCTCGTCGCCATTGCCGAGACCGGTTCCTTCACCCGCGCGGCGGAACTCGTGAACAAGACGCAGAGCGCCGTTTCCATGCAGATCCGCCGGCTGGAAGAACGGGTTGGGCGAGACCTCTTCGCCAAGGAGGGCCGGGCCGCCAAATTGACCGAGGATGGCGAGAAACTGCTCGACTATGCCTACCGGATGCTACGGCTGAATGACGAGGCGGTGGCTTCCTTCCGGGAAGACCGTTTAACCGGCTCGGTGAAGCTTGGCGTGCCGGACGATTATGCCGAGCGCTACCTACCGAATATCCTTGCCCGCTTCACGGCTTCGAACCCCGGCATCGAGGTGATGGTGATCTGCGAGCCGACACCGCATCTCGTCGCTAACCTGCGCGCCTGCGAAATCGACATGGCGATTATCACGCATTCGCAGAAGAATTCGGTGGGCGAGATCATGCGCGAGGAGAAGCTGTTGTGGGTTACCTCCGCACGCCATTGCACGCATGAGCAACGCCCTGTGCCGCTTGCGCTTGGGCGCGACACCTGCGATTGGCGGCGCGCTGCAATCACCCGCCTTAACCAGATCGGCTCGTCGTCGCGCGTGCTCTATACAAGCTGGAATTCGGCTGCGGTCGGTGCGGTGGTGCTCGCGGGCATGGCGGTCAGCGTGTTGCCTGAAAGTGCGATCCGCCCCGGCATGCGCGTGCTGACGGCGGAGGACGGTTTTCCTGATCTGCCGACCGTCAAGATCGCGCTCTTGCGTAACCCGGCCTCGCGCGATCATGTGGCCAACGCGTTGGCGGAACATATCGTCCAGAGCCTCGATAATCTCTCACTCGAGAAGCCGGGCGTGATGCTGGCGGCGGAATAATCCTCAATAGGCGGCGTGCTCGAACACCGGATCGACCTTGCCGTTCCATTCGCCGTGATAGCGCGCTAGCAGGTTCTCCGCCTGCGTGCGCCCGAGACTCACCAGCTCATCGAGCGGATCGAGATAACAGGTCTCGTCATGCCCCATCCGGTCGAGCTGTCTGCGGGCTTTCAATCCGGCACGCGAGATTGCAAGCGCCTCGCGGGCCAGGTCGAGCATCTTCTTCCCGTCGATTTCCGCATTGAACCCAAGTCGCGGCACGTTATCGCGCAAACCTTGCCGATCGTTGGCGGACCAGGTTTTGGCGAGATCCCAGGCGGCATCGAGGCTCGCCCTGTTGTAAAGCAGGCCGACCCAGAAGGCGGAAAGCGCGGTAATGAACGGGCGCGAGCCGACGTCTGCGCCCCGCATTTCAAGATATCGCTTGAGGCGCACCTCGGGGAAGATCGTGGAGAGGTGGTTCGTCCAGTCCGACATGGTCGCGAAGGCGCCGGGCATGCCGGGGAGGTTTCCCGCGAGGAGGTCGCGGAAGGACTGGCCGGAGACATCGTTGTAGGTGTCGCCGCGCTTCACGAAATACATCGGCACATCAAGCGCGTAATCGACATATCGCTCGAAGCCGAACCCTTCCTCGAAAGCGAAAGGCAGCATGCCGGCGCGCTGGTTGTCCGTGTCGCGCCAGATTTCCGAGCGCATGGACAGGAACCCGTTCGGCTTCCCTTCCGTAAACGGAGAATTGGCAAAGAGCGCGGTTGCGACAGGTTGCAGCGCAAGGCTCACCCGAAGCTTCTTGACCATGTCCGCTTCTGACGAGAAGTCGAGGTTCACCTGAACCGTCGAGGTGCGATACATCATGTCGAGGCCATAGGAACCGACCTTCGGCATGTAGCCGGTCATGATTTTGTAGCGCGACTTCGGCATCACCGGGGTTTGTGCCCGGCTCCAGAGTGGCGACATGCCGAGGCCGAGGAAGCGGATGCCGAGCGGATCCGCCACTTCCTTGACCTGCGCGAGGTGTGCGGCGGTTTCGATGGCGGTGTCGTGCAGGGTGCGGACGGGTGCGCCGGACAGCTCGAACTGGCCGCCGGGTTCGAGGCTGATCGCCCCGCCGCCCGTCACGTCGAACAGGCCGATGGGGTGATCTCCCTCCATGATCGGCTCCCAGCCGAGCAGGCCTTGCATCCCTTCGAGCAGCTTTCGGATGCCACGTGGCCCGTCATAAGGCACGGGGGAGTGGTCCGCAGCATAGAAGGGAAATTTCTCGTGTTCCGTACCGATGCGGAAATCGGTTTCGGCGGAGATACCTTCTTCGAACCAGTTGATGAGGGCATTCCGCCCCTCGATCGGGGTGAGATCGACCGTGTCCCGTGCCATGAGAGCCTCGGAAAGAAAGGAAAGGAGAGCGACCGGGCGCCCATGCGTTGTCGAGAGTTATAGGTATCGCCCTGCCGCTCGACAATGGTGGCAGAAATCGGGCGGCCGAATTTGTTTGACCTCAACCGCCGCGCCAGTCGCCCAGCACGCCCTGAACGAGCGCCATCGCCGCAACCGCCGCCGTATCCGCCCGGAGGATGCGCGGTCCGAGCGACAGGCGGCACAGGGGCTTATGGCAGAGGATCGCCTCGCGTTCCTCTTCGGTGAACCCGCCTTCGGGGCCGATGAGCACGGTCACGCTCTTGTGATCGGGCGCGGCCCGCAAGGCGGCCAGCGGGTCGGCAATCTCGGCATCCTCGTCGCAGAAGATGAGCAACTCGCCTGCCTTCAGTGAGCGCAGGAAGGCGGCAAGCTTCACCTCGTCCTCAATTGCCGGAACCGAGAGGATGCCGCACTGTTCAGCCGCCTCGACGGCATTGGCGAAAAGCCGGTCGGCTTTGAGGCGCGTCATCTGCGTGCGCTGGGTGATAACGGGAACGAGGCTCCCCGCGCCCATCTCGACCGCTTTCTGGATGATGTAATCGAGTCGCGCCGATTTCAGTGGCGCGAAGGCATAGCGGATCGGCCCGACCGGCTCCTGCGTTCGGACGCGCTCGATCAGCTTGAGAACGGCGGTCTTGCGGGTCGGCTTGTTGAGTTCCGCGCGCCATTCCCCGTCGATGCCGTTGAAGGCCAGGAGCTTCGCCCCCTCTTCCATGCGCAGAACGTTGAGGAGATAGTTGATCTGCCCCGCTTCGAGCGGCAACACCATTTCCGGGCCATAGTTCCCGGCAACGAAAAGCCGGTGTGTCGCGAAGTCGTATCGGGCCATGAAGTCACTCCGGGTAGGCGCTTTGTCGTGCGGGATGGCAATCCGCCGACCCTTGATCTATAAGCCTTGTCGCGACGGACCGGAAACGGTGAGGGGACTTTGGAAGAAATGAAACGTGTATTCGTGGGTTTAGCGTCGGCGGCGCTGCTCGGTGTCGCTTTCTCGACGGGCGCGGCAGCGCAGGCGTTGACGCCGAGCTGTCAGGCCGAACTCGACAAGCACGGCAGCGCCCGGCTCAAGGTGATCGAGCGGATCAACGGCTTTCAGAAACGCCGTCCCACAGCCCAGCAGGCATGCGGCACCTTTCAGGAACTCGTGAAGGTTGAGGCCGAGATGCTGAAGTGGATGGAAGCCAACATGGATTGGTGCCGGCTGCCGGAACCCTTCGTGAAGAACTTCAAGGACGGCACGCAGCAGGGAATCAAGGCGCGCGGGCAGGTGTGCACGGCTGCCAAAAAACAGGCGCAGCAGCCCCGCCAACCGCGCGGTCCCGCCATCGGCGGCGGTGTTTCTCTGCCGAAGGGCGCGCTGTGACCGCGGGCAGCGGTCCGGCGACGCCGGATGCCGTCCACCAGAGTTTCGTCGAACGCTTGCCACCTCAATGGCAGCCCTACGCACGTCTCGCCCGGCTCGACCGACCGATCGGCTGGTGGCTGCTGCTGCTCCCCTGCTGGTGGAGCGCGGCGATCGCGGCGCGGATGGCCGGTCTCTGGCCAAGTGTCTGGGTGATCGGCCTGCTGCTCGTCGGCGCAGTGGCGATGCGCGGCGCCGGCTCGACATGGAATGACATTACCGATCGCGATCTTGATGCACGCGTCGCTCGCACACGGGGGCGGCCGCTGCCTTCGGGACAGGTAAGCGTCAAGCAGGCCTTCGTTTTCATTGCGCTCCAGGGCGGGGTCGGGCTCGCCGTCCTTCTTCAGTTCAACCGGTTCGCCGTACTGATGGGAGTGCTCTCGCTGCTGCCGGTCCTTGTCTATCCCTTCATGAAGCGCTTCACCAATCACCCGCAGATCGTGCTCGGACTGGCCTTCGCCTGGGGCGCCTTGATGGGGTTCGCGATCCATCTCGGCACCATCCCGCCGGCGGGATGGCTGCTCTATCTGGGCGGAATTGCCTGGGTGATCGGCTACGATACGGTCTATGCGCTTCAGGATATCGAGGATGATGCCATCGTCGGTATCGGTTCCACCGCGCTGGCCTATGGCGCGCAGGTTCGCGTGTTCATCGCGGCGATGTTCGTGCTGGCGACGGGTTTTCTCGGTGCCGCGCTCGTCATGTCCGACGCGGGCTACCTCGCCTGGTTCGGGCTCACCGGGCTCGTTGTCAACCTCGTGTGGCAGGTGACGACGGTGGCACTCGACAACCCTGAGCGCGCGCTGATGCTGTTCCGTTCGAACCGCAATGCAGGGTTGGTCTTTTTCGCCGGGCTGATGCTCGACGCGATTTTCGCACGTCTCTGACTAGCTTTTCCGGAGCGCTTTCATCGAACCGGCGGCAACGGACATTCCTGGCACCTTGCGGCGCGCGAGGAAGCGAGGCCGACGCCCCGAGAGGGGCGAGCCCTTGCGGCGGGCATGGACGATCTCGCCCGCGAGCGGCGTGACGGGGGTCATCACACCGCTCGCTTCGCGGAGGTAAAGCGGAAGGTCGAGATCGCGGCCAAGCCCGCGCCATTCGGCGATGATGTCGGAAATATCCTGCGTTGCCACGATCGCCGGCGAGAACGAGCCATCTGGGCCCAGCAACCGGATCGCGACGACGGCCGCGCCATCCGGCATGAATTCGGTAGAAAGTACGACACCGCGCGCCACCTCGCCCGGCAGCGCGAGGCTACCGTCGTTGTCGTTGGCGAAGCGGGCGCGGAGGGCGTCCGGACCGGGCGCAAGAAAGCCGCCCGGTCCATCAGCGCGATGGCTCGTCGTCATGTTTGATGCCTGTCCCTGTCGGAGAATTCTTTGTCCTCCGATCATGGAAAGACGATAGCGCCGAGGTGCCGAAAAACCCCTAAGAAGTGCGGTTAAGCCGCGATAACCATATGATTTCCGGTCTTTTCCCGGATTCGTCGTTCATGAAAGGTAACCACACTCTGGCTTGACGCGCCCGCCCCTGCACGCCAGAACCGCTGGGATTGACTGTCTCGAAGGATCGCCGATGATCGCCGCCGAAAAACCGACGCTTCGCATCCGCCTCTGCGCGCCGCGCGGCTTCTGCGCCGGTGTTGTCCGTGCGATCGACGCAGTCGAGGAGGCGCTCAAGAAATTCGGCGCGCCGGTCTATGTCCGGCATGAGATCGTCCACAACCGCTACGTTGTTGAAGGGCTCAAGCGCAAGGGCGCGATCTTCGTCGACGAACTCGACGAAATCCCTGATACCGAGGCACCGGTGATCTTCTCCGCGCATGGCGTGCCGAAGTCGGTGCCGGCGGAAGCTCAATCGCGCCGCTTCTTCGCGATCGACGCGACCTGCCCGTTGGTGACGAAGGTGCACCGCGAGGCGGAAATCCACCACCGGCGCGGAAGGCTGGTCGTTCTTGTCGGCCATGAAGGTCATCCGGAAGTCGTCGGTACGATGGGACAACTGCCGGAAGGCGCTGTCCGGTTGGTGGAAAATGTGGACGACGTTGCGCGGTTGGAGATCCCCGCTGGCAAACCGCTTGCATTCGTGACCCAAACGACGCTTTCAGTTGATGATACGCTGGCCGTGGTATCGGCGCTCAAGGCGCGCTTTCCCGAGATCGTCGCCCCGCACAAGGAGGATATCTGCTACGCTACCACCAATCGGCAGGAAGCCGTGAAGCGCGTGGCGCCGGAAGTCAATGCGATGATTGTCGTCGGTTCACCGAATTCGTCGAACTCCCAGCGCCTGCGTGAGGTTGCGGAGCGTTCGGGCTGCAAGGCGGCCCGGCTGGTGCTGCGCGCCGAGGACATCGACTGGTCGATCTTCGGCGATATCCGGTCTCTCGGCATCACAGCCGGTGCCTCGGCACCGGAAGTGCTTGTCGAGGAGATCATCGACGCCTTCGCCGCGCGCTACGCGGTCGAGGTCGAGACGGTCTCTACGGCTGACGAGAGCGTTTTCTTTCCGTTGCCGCGCACCTTGCGGCCGGATGCGGCCTGAATATCCGGGAACTACAGGTTCAGCAGCAATGCGACGCCGATGACGATCAATGCGAGGCCGAGGCCTTCGCGCGGCGTGGGCTTCTCCGAGAACAGCTTGCCGGAAAGCACGCGCGCGAACAGCACCTCGATCAGCGCCAGCGTCCGCACCTGCGCCGCCGTCGCCAGCGCGAAGCCAAGGAACCAGAATTGCGAGGCGAGGGCGCCCATGAAGCCAGCCAGCAGCGAGGGGCGCCATAGCTTGAAGATGGCCTGCAGGGCGGGCCGGTTTGTGACCGCGAGATAGATCGTCAGCAGCGCGGACTGAAAAAAGAGGCCGGCGACGAGGATTGTCGAGGCGCGGATACCGAAGCCACCCGAGGGCAACTGGTGGATCGCCGCCCGGAAGGCGACCGCCGAAATCGCGAACATCGCCGCAGCAGCGATGCCGAGACCGAGCGCCGGCAACGACCAGCCTTCACCGGTCTGCTTAGGCCAGGCGGTGAGCATCACGCCGAAGGTCGCGATGCCGATAGCGGCGATCATCGGAAGGGAAAGGTGATCGCCGAGCACGATCAGCCCGAACAGCGCCACCAGCACCGGCTCGGTTTTTGTGTAGGCGGTGGCGACGACGAAGCTCTTCGATTTCATCGAGGCAAGCATCAGTCCCGTAGCGCCGATCTGTGCCCCCGCCGCAATGGCGATGGTGGGCAGCAACGAAAGGCTCAAGGCAGGGATAGCCTCTCCGGTAATGAGCCGCATCACGCCAAGCATCAGCAGCGAGAACGGAAAACCGAACAGGAACCGGACATGCGTCGCGCCGACGACTCCGAGCTTCGCGGTGAGGTCACGCTGGAGCGCGTTGCGCAAGGTTTGCGAGCCGGCCGCGATGACCGTGAAGAGGGCCCAAAGCATTGGAAATCCGTCGGCAGGAGGGCCGAGAAGTTTGACGGGAAGGTTGATCGAGGCGTATCACCGGGCGGGAACCTTTGTCACGCAAAAAGCAGCCCGTCGGGCCGGCGGAGTCGAAGGAGGGCAGGACGATGGCCGTATATACCGATGTCAGCGCGGAAGAACTCACCGAGTTCCTCAAGGACTACGATATCGGCCCGCTTCTGAGCTTCAAGGGCATTGCGGAAGGCGTCGAGAATTCGAATTTTCTGATCGAAACCGGGCGTGGACGCTATATCCTGACGCTCTACGAGAAACGCGTGAACCGCGACGATCTGCCGTTCTTCCTTGGGCTGATGGGGCATCTCGCCGATCGTGGCATCACCTGTCCGCTGCCGGTGAAGGGGCACGACGGGCAGGCGCTGCGAATGCTCGCGGGGCGCCCCGCTGCCATCGTCACGTTCCTGGAGGGCGTCTCCTATCGCCGCCCGTCCGTGACGCATTGTGCAGCGCTCGGCACCGTGCTGGCGGGCCTGCACGAGGCGGGAAAGGGCTTCAGTCTCGTCCGCGCCAATGCCCTGTCGATCAATGGCTGGCGACCGCTTGCGGAGCAGGCAGGGGAGGGCGCGGACAAGGTTGCCGTCGGCCTAGGCCAGGCGATCCGCAACGAGCTTGCGGATCTCGAGACGCATTGGCCGCGCACCCTGCCGACCGGTATCATCCATGCCGATTTGTTTCCGAACAACGTGCTGTTCGTGGGCGACCAGCTTTCGGGCGTGATCGATTTCTATTTCGCAGCCAATGACGCACTCGCCTACGATCTTGCTGTCTGTCTCAACGCCTGGTGCTTCGAGGCGGATTATTCGTTCAATCTCACCAAAGGCCGGGCGATGATTGCCGCCTATCGCGCCAAGCGCTCGCTCAACCGCGTCGAGATCGAGGCGCTGCCGATCCTGTGCCGTGGCGCGGCTTTGCGCTTTCTCCTGACGCGCCTCGTCGATTGGCTGAATGTCCCGCCCGGCGCGTTGGTGCGCCCGCTCGATCCGATGGAATACTGGAAGAAGCTGCGATTCCATCAGGGCGTCGAAGCGGCCTCGGCCTATGGCCTGATGGATTGAGCCGTCCCGCATGTCCGATAGCACGAAGACGACCGGTGGCCCGGTCGAGATCTGGACCGATGGCGCCTGTTCGGGCAATCCCGGCCCTGGCGGCTGGGGCGCGATCCTGCGCTTCAACGGCACGGAGCGCGAGCTTTCCGGAGCGGAGCCGGAAACCACCAACAACCGCATGGAATTGCAGGCAGCGATCGCGGCGCTCTCGGCGTTGAAGCGCCCGTGCGCCGTCATCCTCACAACCGACAGTCAGTACGTCAAGGGTGGCATCACCGGCTGGATTTACGGCTGGAAGCGCAACGGCTGGAAGACCGCCGACAAGAAGCCTGTGAAGAATATCGACCTCTGGCAGGCGCTCGACGAGGCCGTGCAGCGTCACCGCGTCGAATGGCGTTGGATCAAGGGGCATGCAGGCCATGCGGAAAACGAACGCGCGGACGAACTCGCCCGCGCGGCCATCGCTGAACTGAGAAAAACTCAGAGCTGACAGATCAGGGTTTCGGCGGAGGAAAGTTCAGCCTTGCCAGGTGCTTCCTCGATGTTCAGCTTCTTGACGACGCCATCGTCGACCAGCATCGAGAACCGGCGGCAGCGGGTGCCGAGGCCGGCCACCGAGAGATCGACATCAAGCCCGGTTGCCTTGGCAAAGTCCGCGTTGCCGTCGGCAAGGAAGGTGATCACACCCTCGCCCCCCGTTTCCTTCGCCCACATCGCCATCACGAACGGGTCATTCACGGCGATGACGGCGATGCCGTCGACACCCTTTGCCTTGAAAGCTTCCGCCTCCTTGAGGAAGCCAGGCAGATGGGTCTTGTGGCAGGTGGGCGTGAACGCACCCGGCACGCCGAACAGCACGATCGTCTTGCCGGAGAAGACTTCGGAGGTGGTGGTCGGCTTCGGTCCGGTCTCGGTCATGGTCCGGAGGGTGACTTCCGGGAGGCGTTCTCCGCTCGCAATCGGCATGGGGTCATTCCTGTCTTGTGCTTGTCCGGTCCTGTCGCGGACCTGAGGCGCAATCTAGGGCAATTTCAGTTCGAGGCGAGTGGGTTTTTTGGCTGCGGGTCCCGCAGCCATCACGGTGTCGGCGCACCGTCAAGATCGAGCGTCTTTTCGAAGGACTTCTCCATCGTGCCGAAGGTCAGTCGCACGGGACCGAACTTTCCGTCGCTTCCGGGCTCCGGCTGACCGGAAATCGTCACGACAGCCTTGCCGTCAGCTCCGGCAGCGACGGTTTCCACCTCAAGGAATCCCTTTGCTTCTGCGAAGGCGGTCATCGCCGCAGCATCGCCAGTGTAAGGCAGGGTGACGCGCCACTGGTATTTGCCGCTTTCTATCCGCGCAACCTCGGCCGGGCGACCTTCATCCGGCTGCGGTAAGGCGGAGCGCACGGCGGCGAGCCGTCCCGCTTCTTCGCCGGCGAGCTTGGTGCCGGTCGTCGGGGAAAGCTCGAGCGTTCCGTTGAGCGGAATGCACATCGTGCCGCAGACTGCGAAATCGAGCGTGAGGGCCAACCGGAAATCCCGGCGCTCGGCTTTGCCGGAAATCGGGAGGATCACTCCGTGCTTATAGCCCCAAGCCTTGCCGCCTGCCCCGTCGTCGAAACGCTCGGGGAAGGGGAACGCGACCGCCAGCCCTGCGAGGGCTTGCGATCCGTCGAAGTCGAACATCGGCGGCACGCCCGAATCGCCGGCATGGCGCCAATAGGTCTTGAAGCCGTCCGCCAGCGCGATCTCGAGCCCGGCAACCAGTGTTCCTTCCGGCGCTTCGGCGTCGATCAGGAGCCGTATGCGTGCCTCGCGGAAATCGAGCCAGGGGGAAGCAAGAATATCCGCGCGCGTCCCGCTTTGAGCGACCAACAACAATGCGAAGCTGAAAAGGAGCCGTTTCATGGCACAAAGATAGGTCAGAACCGGTTCAAGACCGATGAACAATTCCGTGACCCCCGCAACGGGCTCTCTGGCGCTTCATGCAAATTCTGCGTTCCGCCCCTTGGCAAGTCCCGCAAGGACTGCAACTCTTCCCGCATGGACATTTCATCGCTCAGGAAGAAGACCGAAGCCGGCTTTCTCGATGGCCAGATGCTGATCGCTATGCCGGGGATGCCTGATTCCCGCTTCGCACGGACCGTGATCTACATGTGTGCGCATTCGTCGGAAGGCGCGATGGGCATTGTCGTCAACAAGCTTTCCCGCTCGATCTCCTTTCCGGATCTTCTCCAGCAACTCGATATCATCGACAAGGACGAGGCGATCCGTCTGCCTCGGCGCGTCGGGCGCGTACCGGTTCTGGCGGGCGGTCCGGTCGAGACCACGCGCGGCTTCGTGCTGCACTCGATGGACATGACGATCGAGGACTCAACCCTGCCGATTTCCGAGAACATCGGGTTGACGATCACGCTCGATATGCTCCGCGCCATCGCGCGCGGGGAGGGGCCGGAAGAAGCCGTGCTCGCGCTCGGTTATGCGAGTTGGGGCGCCGGACAGCTTGAACGCGAGATTCAGGAAAACACCTGGCTGCATGGGCCCGTTACGCAGGCGCTGATCTTCAGCCCCGATCACGATGCGAAATACGATATCGCCTTGCGGCAGCTTGGAATCGACCCCGCTTTCCTCTCGCAGGAAGCTGGCCACGCCTGAGGTCAGGCCGTGATGCCGATCAGCTTGCGCGTCTGTTCGAGGTTGATCGCCGGGCCGAACACATAGCCTTGCGCGAACTCGCATCCGAGCTGGAAGAGCTCCACCGTGTCGGCTTCGGTTTCGGCACCTTCGGCGACGATATTCATGCCGAGATCGTGCGCGAGCCCGACGATCGAGCGCAGGATGAGCGGCCGTTTGCCGCTGTCGTCGTGTCGGACGAAGCTCTGGTCGATCTTGAGCGTATCGAAGGGGAAGCGCTGAAGATAGGCGAGCGAAGAGAAGCCGGTTCCAAAATCATCGAGCGCGAGGCCAGCGCCGAGTTCGCGGATCTTCTGCAGGATCTGCGCAGCATATTCCGGGTTCTCCATCACCAGCGTCTCGGTGATTTCGAGCTTCAGCGAGCCGGGTTGGACGGGATAACGAATCAGCACGTTCTTCACGTCCTGCAGGAGATCCGACCGCAGCAATTGCCGGCTCGAGACATTGACGGAGGCGAAAATCGGCGGATCGACGACAAGGTTCTGTTGCCAGAGCAGCAATTCGCGCGCGGTTGTCTCCAGCACGAACATCCCGAGGTCGATGATGGCGCCGGTTTCCTCCGCGACGGAGATGAATTCGGATGGCGGCAGCCGCCCGAGGCGCGGGTGGTTCCAGCGCACCAGCGCCTCAAAACCGGCGATGGAGCGATCCTCCAGCCGCACGATTGGTTGGAATTGAACCTCAAGCTCCTTGCGTTCGATTGCCTTGCGGAGATCAGCGGCGAGGGTCAGCTTGTCCTGCGGCATCGATCGCATTGAGGCGCGGTAAACCTCGATCCTGTCGCGCCCTGTGCGTTTGGCATGGATCGAGGCAAGTTCCGCATTGCGCACGAGTGCCTCGCGGTCGAGCAGCGAGGAATCGTCCGGGAAGGCGATGCCGACCGAGCCCGTGAGATAAATCTGCCGTTCGCCATGCGTGATCGGGGTCGAAACGGCGCGACGAACGAGATCGGCCAGTGCGAGAATGCGCTGCGGATCCTGCTCCGAAATCACGACGAGGCCGAAACTGTCGCCGGAAAGGCGGGCAAGCGTGTCGCCGGCGCGCACAACGCGAGCGAGGCGTCGCGCAATCGTCAGCAATACCATGTCGCCGGCATTGAAGCCGATCTGTTCGTTGACCTGCTTGAAGCGGTCGACATCGACGATGATGAGGCTTGGCTTCGGCGGTGGTGGGCTGGCTTTGGTGCGCGCCGAAACGAGCGCGGTTTCGAGCCGGTCGAGCAGCAGCTTGCGGTTTGGCAGGCCGGTCAGGTGATCGTGAATCGCGTCGTGCAGCAGCCGGTCCTGTGCGAGATGGAGCGAAGTCACGTCCGCCATCGTGCCGACGATGCGCACCACCTCGCCCTCGCGGTTCACCACGGGGCGGGCCTTGAGGCGATACCACGAGATCGAGCCATCCCGCGCGACGAGGCGCAGGTCCTGCGCCACGCGGCCGCGGCGTTGCTCGATGAGCGTGTTGAGGATCGTGCGGTAGCGATCCCGATCGACATGATGAACGACCTCCATCAGCGAGGAGGCCCGGCCTTCGAGATCGCCGCGTTCGAGGCCGAGATGCGCTTCGAGGTCGGGGCTGACGTGGAGGTGGTCATCCGCGACGTCCCAGTCGAAAACGAGATCGCCGCCGCCGACGAACGCGAGGGCCTTTCGCTCGGCGTCTGGCACCGCGCCGGTGGCGACAGCCGATGAAGTGAAGACGTTCTGCATCACCGTGAAGCCGATCAGCAGCACGATGAGCACCAGCCCGCCGAGCAGGGCGGGCGCTGCGATGTCATTGGTGATCTGCCCGCTGACGACAAGGCCGGCGGCGATCACCCAGATCAGCAGCATGAACCAGGTCGGCACCAGCATTGTCGCGCGGTCGTAGCGATGGAGCGCGAGATAGACGACCAGCACGAAGCCGATCACGGCGATGGCGGCGATGGAGATGCGGGCAATACCCGAGGCGACCGCCGGATCAATCGATGCCAGCGCGATCAACGCGCCGATCAAACCCAGCCAGACGAGCGTGATATGTGCATAGCGCGAATGCCAGCGGTTGAGGTTGAGATAGGCGAACAGGAATACCAGCAGCGTTCCGCCAAGCACGGCTTCCGCACCGGCCCGGTAAATATTCTCGATTTCGGGTCGCACGCCGAAGAAGCGGCCGACGAAACCGAAATCGATGCCGAGATAGACGAGCACCGCCCAGGCTAGCGCTGCGGAAGCGGGGAAGATCAATGCCGCACGCAGGGCGAGCACGATGGTAAGGAACAGCGCCAGCAGCGCCGCGATGCCCGTAACAATGCCGCGGTAGAGCGTTAGCGAATTGAGCTTGTCCTTGTAGGCATCGGGGTCCCACAGGGTTAGTTCGGGCAAACGGTTACCCTTCAGTTCCGCGACGAAGGTGACGACCGCGCCGGGATCGAGTGTGATGACGAAGATATCCGCTTCCGAGGCCTCCTCGCGTTCCGGCTTGTGGCCGTGGCTCGCGGTGATCGCCTCGACGCGGCTCGCCGCGAGATCGGGCCAGAACACACCCGAGCCCGAAAGTTTGAAGCGTGGCGCGACGAGCAGCCGCTCGATCTGCTCGTTGGTCTCGTTGGCAAGCGCGAAGGCGATCCAGCGCGGGCGGGAGCCCGGTTCGCGCGCCTGCACCTCGATGCGGCGGACGATACCATTCGCATCGCGCGCGGTCTGGATTTCGATGCGGTCGTCGCGCGATTGCTGCGCCTGCGTCACCGGCAGGAGATCCACGGCCTCCGCCTGCGGCACGATCCGCACGGCCTCGAGTGCCAGTGCGGGCGCGACGAACATCGCGAGCAGCCACAGCATAACCCCGACGACGCTTGCCACCGGGGTGGCCAAACGGTCGTTGAACGGCGTGATATGCCGGGAAAGCGCGACGCGAGGCAAGCAATAGTCCATGTGTGAGCAGTAGCCGCAGCCCATGTCGTGGGCAAGCGCCGAGATGGCTTCTGAACAGCGGTCTCCCGCTATCCGGGGCGGCGATCGGTCGCCAGCAGCGCGAACAGCAGATGATCGCGCCGCGCCCCGGCAATCGAAAGATATCCCCGCACGTAGCCCTCGCGCTGAAATCCGGCTTTTTCGAGAACGCGGATCGAGGCGGCATTCTCCGGCAGGCACGCGGCTTCAACGCGGAAAAGCCCAAGTCGGGCAAAGGCAAAGGCGCAGAGCACCGGCACGGCCGCCGACATGTATCCCTGGCCGGCGTGGGGTGCGCCCATCCAGTAACCGAGCGTCGCGCTCATCGCCGCTCGGCGGCGGATATTATTGAGATTGATCCCGCCGAGTAGGGCATTGTCGGCTCGTCGCTCGATGAAGAAGGGGTACGCCAAGTCGGCCTCCCGTTCGTCGCGATAGCGCAAGAGGCGGCGCTTGAAGGCTTCCGATGTAAGATCGTCTTCCGGCCAGTTCGGTTCCCACGGCTGGAGGAAGGCGTAGGAACGACTGCGGAGATCGGCCCAACGCTCGTAATCTCGTGCGGCCGGCGCGCGCAGGCGGAGTTCGCCGCATTCCAGCGTGAAATCGTCCCGTTTCCGGCCGCCAAGCCATGAACCGAGAAGCCGTGCCAAGGTCAGCGCCCTCGGGTGAGTTTCGCCCGGATAAAGCCTTCGAGCGCTCGGGGATCATTCGCCACGCTTTCGCTGCGCTCGGGATCGGTCATGAGGTGGCGCAGACGCTCAGGAAGCGGTGCGTCAAGGCCGGCGACCGCCTTCATCGCGTCGGGGAACTTGGCCGGCGCGGCGGTCGAGAGAATGACGAGCGGGATCTCCGGCGCGAGCCTGGCCTTGAGGCCAGCGACGACGCCGGTTGCGGTGTGAGGGTCCAGGTCATACGCACTGTCCCGGTGCGCCGAGCGGATCGTCTCGCCAACTTCCTCCTCGCTCGCACGGAAGGCCATGAACTCGCCGCGGATGCGGGCGAGAGCGCTTTCGGGCAGCGTGAATGCACCGGATTGCTTGAGGCCAGCCATCATGCGGTTCACGGCCACGGCATCGCGTCCCGAAGCCTCGAACAGAAGGCGTTCGAAATTCGAGGAGATCTGGATATCCATCGAGGGTGAAAGCGTGGCTTCCACCTTCGCCATCTCGTAACGGCCGGTCGCGAGCGTCCGGGCGAGAATGTCGTTGATGTTGGTGGCGACGATCAAGGTCTCGATCGGCAGGCCCATCTTCTTGGCGACATAGCCCGCGAAGATATCGCCGAAATTGCCTGTGGGCACCGAGAAGGCGACCTTGCGATGCGGTGCGCCGAGCGCGACGGCAGCAACGAAATAATACGTCACCTGCGCGACGATCCGCGCCCAGTTGATCGAGTTGACACCGGAAAGCGCGACTTCGTCGCGGAAGGCAAGGTTGTTGAAAAGGCCCTTCACGAGATTCTGGCAATCGTCGAACGTGCCGGGAACAGTGATGGCGTGAATATGCGCCTCTTTCGGCGTCGTCATCATCCGGCGCTGCACGTCTGAAACGCGCCCGTCCGGGAAGAGGATGAAGACATCCGAACGTTTCGAGGCACGGAACGCCTCGATTGCCGCGCCACCCGTATCCCCAGAGGTTGCGCCGACGATCGTTGCCCGCGCGCCTTTGCGTTCGAGGGCGTAATCCATCAGCCGGGCAAGCAGCTGCATCGCCACGTCCTTGAACGCCAGCGTCGGGCCGTGGAACAGCTCCAGCACAAAGCGGTTCGGCGCGATCTGCTGGATCGGCGTCACGGCCTCGTGCGCAAAGGTGGCGTAGGCCGCCCTCGTCGCCTCCGCGAGCACGACATCGGGGATCGTCCCGCCGGTGAAGCGCCGGATGATGTCGAACGCCACCGCATGGAACGGCTGACCGGCATAAGCGGCTATCTCCGTCGAGGTGATCTGCGGCCAGCTCTCGGGCAAGTAGAGCCCGCCGTCACGCGCGAGACCGGCGAGAAGACAATCGGCGAAATCGAGGGAAGGGGCCTCGCCCCGGGTCGAGATGTAACGCATGGCTAGAGGCAATAGCGGGTTCAAACGGAATTGTCAGCGCGTCTCGTGCTTCGTGCGGCGGCGAAAGAGGAAAAACCCGAGCGCGACGATGTTGGTCAGCGCGAGCCCCCACCAGGTGAGGGCATATTGCCGGTGATTGTTCGGTACGCTCGTCAGGAAAGCCTGCGCTTCAAGCCCGAGTGGGGGTTTTTCGCCGGCCGTCGCCTCGCGGTCAATGAAGCGGCTGTAGGGTGAGGCGGAAGGCGCTTCGGCACCGGGCAGTTCGGCGGCCCGCGCCATCGCCTCGATATCGCGCGTGAACCAGACCTTGCGTGCTGGATCGTTCGCCGGGCCGAAAAGGCCGGGCCGTTCGCCGGGGCGGATAAAGCCGGTGATCGTCACCGGCTCGTCCGGTTTTTCGAAGGCGGGAATACGCCCGTCCGGCGGCGTTGGCACGAACCCGCGGTTGACATAGACATTGGCGAGCGTGCAGCGCCCCTCGGCATTGCACAAGCGCGTCACCATCGGTGTCATGACGATGACGCCGAACCCACCCTGCCGGTCACCCTTGTCGGGGCGGGAGGTGCGGACGTAGGCCGTGTGCTGGTGGAGATAGCGTCCGGTCAGGCTTACACGGCCCCAGAGTGGGGCGCCGGAGAGCGGACGCGGTTTGGATTTCGCAGCGGCGGCGATGCCGGCAACGAGTGCCTCTTTCTCGCCGAGGCGCTGCCACTGCCAGATGCCAAGTCCGGCCTGCACCGCCGTCGCAAGGGCGATGAATGCGAGGAAAGCCTTTTGCCGAAGAGACATTTATCGCCGCCTCCGCGGGTCAGGAGTCGAGCCGGCCCTGCTCGGCCTTGTTGCGGTATTGCAGGCCGATCAGCAGGCCCTTCAAAGGCCGCAGCATGCCGAGGCAGACGATCAGCGTCATTGGCAGGAAAATGACGAGATGCACCCAGAACGGCGGCTCGTAGTTGACTTCCGTCCAGAGCAGCGCCCCGACGATGATGAACCCGGCGATAAGGATCACGAACACGGCCGGCCCGTCGCCCGCGTCGGCGAACTTGTAGTCGAGCCCGCAGGATTTGCAGGAGGGCGCGAGCGTCAGGAATCCGTCGAACAGCTTGCCCTCGCCACAGCGCGGGCAGCGTCCGGAAAGACCGGACGAAACCGCATCGGCTTCGGGTCCGTCATAGGCCATCGGCGCGCTCCTTTGGGTGAAAACAAAAAAGGGGCGGCTTCGAGCCGCCCCTGTTCGCTTCTGCGGGGCGGGCTCAGTGCCCGGCCGCGGCGGCCGCGCCCCAGTTGGAACCCCAGACGTAGATCGCTGCGAAAAGGAACAGCCAGACAACGTCGACGAAATGCCAGTACCAGGCCGCGAACTCGAAGCCGAGGTGCTGCTGCGGCGTGAAGTGGCCCTTGTAGGCACGGATGAGGCAGATGATCAGGAAGATCGTGCCGACCAGAACATGGAAGCCGTGGAAGCCGGTCGCCATGAAGAAGGTCGCGCCATAGATGTGGCCCGAGAAGCCGAAATGGGCATGGGAATACTCGTAGACCTGCACGCAGGTGAACAGTGCACCGAGCAGCACCGTCAACCACAGGCCCTTCTTGAGGCCGTCGCGATCGCCGTGCAACAGCGCATGATGCGCCCAGGTAACGGTCGTGCCGGAAGTCAGCAGGATCAGCGTGTTGAAGAGCGGAAGCTCCCAAGGGTTGAACACCGCGATGCCCTTTGGCGGCCAATGCCCGCCCGTGAGCGCGGTGCGGCTGTACTGGATCGCCTCGTTCGAGAACAGCGAAGCATCGAAATAAGCCCAGAACCAGGCGACGAAGAACATCACTTCCGAGGCGATGAACAGGATCATGCCGTAGCGATGATGCATCTGCACGACGCGGGTGTGATCCCCGGTCTGCGCTTCGTTCACGACGTCCTTCCACCAGCCGAACATGGTGTAGAGCACGCCGATGAAGCCCGCGCCGAAGAGATAAGGGCCGGCAGCAAGCCCGCCCATGGTCATCTTCTTCATCCACATCACGGCGCCGACCGCCATGATGAAGGCCGAAACCGAGCCGATGAACGGCCAGGGGCTGAGCGGAAGAATATGATAGTCGTGATTTTTCGCGTGTGCGTCGGCCATGCCCTGGGCCCCCTTCCTATTTCGAAACCGTCCCGCGCTCGACGCGCGAACCGGTCAACTGCCCGGCGTCAGCGAGCGGTTTGACCCCGCTTCTGGCCGGAAAAAACGTATACGACAAGGTGATCGTGTCCACGGAATCGAGTTCGCTGTTCTTCTCGATATCGGGATCGATGAAAAACACGACCTCTTCCGAGCGAGTCTCGCCCGGCTTCAGCGTCACATCGGTGAAGCAGAAGCAAGCGATCTTGTTGAAATAGCCGCCGGTCTGGTCGGGCGAGACGTTGAAGCTCGCGACCCCGACGCTCTCCTGCGCGCGGCGGCTGGTAATGGTGTAGCCAATTGTGCGGACCTCACCGGCCTTGACCGTGATTTCCTCGACCTCCGGCTGGAATTTCCAGCCCAGCGAGGGAGCGACGTTGGCATCGAAGCGAATCTTGAAGACGCGCTCGGAAACGCGCGTCGGTGCTTGCTTGGCGACAATCGGCGTACCGCCGAACCCCGTCGTCTTGCAGAAGAGATCGTAGAGCGGCACGGCAGCGTAGGCTGCGCCCAGCATGAAAGCCGCACCGCCGAACAACGAAAGCGCCACGCGACCGTTGCGACGTGGATTCACGACGACCGGCGCGGGGCGAGCAGCCATGGATTTTTCGGAGGGCGAATGCTCGTTCTCCATCATCCCCTCACAGCGACCGCTTGAGAATCGCGGAGCCAATCTTGAACACGGTGATGAGATAGAACAAGGCGCACAGCCCGCCGACGGAGAGGGCGATGGCGAGGTTGCGCCGCGAACGCCGCGCCTTTTCCTCGTCGGTCAAGCGGATGCCGTTTTCCTCGGTGTCGACCTTGTTCATGCAAACCTCCCGAGGAGAGCCCAGAGAACCGGGCCGGCCTTTTGGGCGATCCATTCGACGAGAAGCGCGGCGAACAGCGCGAAAAGGTAGGCGATGGAGCCGCCGAACATCCGCCAGCAAGCCTTGCGCAGCGTCTCATCGTTCGCCGCCCGCCAGATGGCGTAAGCCCACCACAGCATGGCGCTGCCACCAACGACAGCGGCGAGGGCATAAACGAGGCCCCCAAACCCGTAGACCAGTGGCGCAAGACCGAACGGCACCACAATCAGCGTGTAGAGGAGAATCTGAAGCCGGGTGTTCTTCTCACCCGCGATGTTGGGCAACATCGGCACGCCGGCACGGCCGTAATCATCGGATTTTACAAGCGCAAGCGCCCAGAAATGCGGTGGGGTCCAGAGGAAGATGATCGCGAAGAGCAGCATCGGCTCTATCGTGACATTACCGGTCACTGCAGCCCAGCCGATGACGGGCGGCAGGGCACCCGCCGCGCCGCCGATGACGATATTCTGCGCCGTACGGCGTTTCAGGCCGATCGTGTAGACGACGACATAGAAGAAGATCGTGAAGGCCAGAAGCCCGGCCGCGAGCCAGTTTGTCGCGAGTCCGAGCACCATGACCGAGAAAAACGATAGGAAGAGGCCAAAGGAGAGTGCTTCGCCTTCCTTCACGCGACCCGAGGGGATCGGGCGAGCTGCCGTCCGCTTCATCACGGCATCGATGTCGGCATCGTACCACATGTTGAGCGCGCCGGAGGCGCCGCCGCCGATCGCAATCGCCAGGATCGTGATCGCGCCGATCACCGGGTTGATCGTCCCTGGCGCAACAACCATGCCGACCAGAGCCGTGAAGACGACAAGGCTCATCACGCGCGGCTTCAGCAGCGCGATGAAATCTCCGGGATCGGCGTTCGAGATCAGGTTCTCGCGCCTGGAATCGGCTCCCAATTCGTTCAACTCAACAACCTTGCCATTTGGCTTGTGGTGAATACGGTGGAAAGGGAAAGCCCCTTGCCATCGGAAAGCAGCGCGGTATGCCCACGCTGCTTTCCGATGGGCCGGGCGCCCGAAAGCGCCCGGTCCCCGGAATTAGTGACCGCCACCCGTGATACGCGGCAGGGTTTCGAACTGGTGGAACGGCGGCGGAGAGGTCAGCGTCCACTCCAGCGTCGTCGCGCCTTCGCCCCAGGGGTTCTCGCCGGCCTTCTGCTTCTTCGCATAGGCGACCCAGATTCCGTAGAAGAAGACCAGCAGACCGAACGCGAAGATGTAGGAGCCGTAGGACGAGATCTTGTTCCAGCCCGCATAGGCGTCGGGATAATCGACATAGCGGCGCGGCATGCCTGCGAGGCCGAGGAAGTGCTGCGGGAAGAACAGCAGGTTCGCGCCCACGAAGGCGATCGCGAAATGCAGGTTGCCGATCCAATCCGGGATCATGTAGCCCGTCATTTTCGGGAACCAGTAATACCAAGCCGCGAAGATCGCGAACACCGCACCGAGCGAGAGCACGTAGTGGAAGTGTGCCACGACGTAATAGGTGTCGTGCAGCACGCGGTCCGCGCCCGCGTTCGCAAGGACGACGCCGGTGACGCCGCCGACCGTGAACAGGAACACGAAACCGACCGCCCAGACCATCGGCGCGCGGAACTGGATCGAACCGCCCCACATCGTCGCGATCCACGAGAAGATCTTCACGCCCGTCGGCACGGCGATGACCATGGTCGCGGCGACGAAGTACTGCTGCGCAGCGAGGCTGAGGCCAACCGTATACATGTGGTGCGCCCACACGATGAAGCCGACGAAGCCGATCGCAACCATGGCGTAGGCCATGCCGAGGTAGCCGAACACCGGCTTCTTCGAGAAGGTCGAGATGATGTGGCTGATGATGCCGAAGGCCGGCAGGATGATGACGTAGACTTCCGGGTGGCCGAAGAACCAGAACAGGTGCTGGAACAGGATCGGATCACCGCCGCCCTCGGGGGCGAAGAAAGTCGTGCCGAAGTTGCGGTCGGTCAGCAGCATGGTGATCGCGCCGGCGAGAACCGGAAGCGAGAGCACGAGCAGGAAGGCCGTCACCAGCATCGCCCAGGCGAAGAGCGGCATCTTGTGCAGCGTCATGCCCGGCGCGCGCATGTTGAAGATTGTCGTGATGAAGTTGATCGAGCCGAGGATCGACGAGGCGCCCGCGATATGCAGCGAGAGAATCGCGAAATCCATCGCCGGGCCAGGGTGGCCAACGGTCGAGAGCGGCGGGTAGGCGGTCCAGCCACCGCCGAAGCCGTTCGAACCGGGCGGACCTTCGACGAAGAGCGAGATCAGGAGCAGGCCCAGAGCCGCCGGCAGCAGCCAGAACGAGATGTTGTTCATGCGCGGGAAGGCCATATCCGGCGCGCCGATCATGATCGGAACGAAGTAGTTGGCGAAACCGCCGATCAGCGCCGGCATCGCCATGAAGAAGATCATGATAACGCCGTGACCGGTCACGAACACATTGAAGGTGTGCGGATCGGAGAAATACTGGAGGCCCGGTTCCTGAAGCTCAAGGCGCATCATCACCGAGAGGAAGCCGCCGACAAGGCCGGCGACGATCGCGAAGATCAGGTAAAGGACGCCGATGTCCTTGTGGTTGGTGGAATAGAGATAGCGCCGCCAGCCGGAGGGCATTGCGTGCGAATGGTCATCAGCGGCGTGAGCGTGAGCCATTTTCGTCAACTCCTGTCGAATTCAGAACCGGGCGCGGCAAATCAGCGCGAGGAAACGGTGTTGTCAGCGGTGCGGACCGCCGGATCGGTCGAGGCGAACTTCTTCTTCGCGTCGGCGAGCCAGGCCTTGTACTTCTCTTCCGAGACGACGCGGATCGCGAGCGGCATGAACGCGTGGTCCTTGCCGCAGAGTTCCTGGCACTGTCCATAATAAACGCCTTCCTTGGTGGCGCGGAACCAGGTCTGGTTCAGGCGTCCCGGAACGGCATCGACCTTGACGCCGAACGGCTGCACCGCGAAGGCATGGAGCACGTCGGCCGACGTAACCTGCACGACGATGTTCTTGTTCACCGGGACGACGGCCTCGTTATCGACCGAGAGAAGGCGGTGATAGTCTTCCTTCTTGCCCTTGCCGGCCTTCACTGCCTCGGCGATATCTGCCTCGGTCATCATGCGGACGTCGAACTCGAAGCCGCCACCGGCATCCTTCGGGTATTCGAATTTCCAGTACCAGGCGTTGCCCGTGAGCTTGATCGTCAGATCGGCGGGTGGCGTGACGAGCTGTTGCTTCAGGAGGCGGAAGGACGGGATCGCGATCACGACGAGGATCAGCACCGGGATCAGCGTCCACGCGATCTCGAGGCCGACGTGATGCGTCGTCTTCGACGGGACCGGGTTGGCCTTGGCATTGAACTTGGCGACGATGATCACCAGCAGCGCCAGCACGAACAGGGTGATGACGGTGATCGTCACCAGCAGCCAGTCGTGAAAGCTGTGGATGAACTCGGCAACCGGCGTGGCGGCATCCTGCAGCCCGAGCTGCCAGGGCTGGGCGAGACCTTCGCCCGCCTGTGCGGTTCCGCTGCCCAGAAGGCCGACCAGGCCGGCAGTCGCAAGAAGGCGATGCTTCGCTGTTCCCAGCACGCCAGCGATATTGATTGAAGTCAAAGCCATGGCGAATGCCACTCCCTAAGGAAATTCCAACCCGGCATAAGCCGCTTATTGTTCCGACAGCACCGCCACATCCGCTTCGCGTTTTCGTGGCAGCATGCCGATCAGGACACATGCGCCTCGGCGCATATATCAACCGTCCACTTTTCATAATCCGCCTTGCGATGCAAGCGCTAGCTTGTGTTCGAAGGTTCGATCCGGATTACGCCACAATATCTCCTTAAGCGAGAGGCAATTTTGTTCCTCGCAGCCTCATCAATTGGCTGCAGACGGTTCAAGCGAGAGCCCGGCCGGGTTGTCCAAGCTTCCTTGACACCATCCGCTGAACTGTTAGGCCAAACCCACGCGTTGCGAAAGAGTCTTGGGAGCGTTTCGACCGTGCATAATTCGACGCATATCCGCGCGATGATTCGGGCATTCGGCGCCGCTGCGGCATTGGCAGCCGGCCTGGCGGGTGCTGCCGCGCAGGGGAATCTCAAGGAGAAATACGGGGATTGGCAGCATCGCTGCGACAAACCTTCGGCCAACGGCGTCGAGCAGTGCATTCTGATTCAAAACGTGCTCGACCAGTCCGATCTCAATCTCGCCGTCGTCGTCCTCCGGGTCGAGGATACGGCCGCTACCGCCGAGGCGCGCAAGAAAGATCCGAACGCCCCTTCTGTGCGCCGTCCTGTGCTGCGGGTGATCGCACCGCTCGGAATCCTTTTACCGCGCGGCCTCGGCCTCAAGATCGACGATCGCGAGATCGGCTCGACCGGCTTCGTCCGGTGCCTCGAATCGGGCTGCGTCGCCGAGGTCGATATGGACAACGCCTTGATCGAGAGCTTCCGCAAGGGCAAGGTGGCGCTCTTCGCGGTCTTCCTGACGCCGGAGGAAGGGCGTGGCCTGCCGGTGACGCTCGCCGGTTTCGAGCAGGGTTTCGCGCAACTCAAGTGACGGAAGCCGGTGGGACCGGCCGGGCGAGAGGATTTCCAGCGTGCGTGTGATCGGGGGAACCATGACGGATCGTTCTGTGCGGATCGAAGATGCGATGCGGTTTGGTAAACTGGGACTGGCCGCGGCGTTGGCCGGAGCCTTGCTCGCCGGCTGCAAGACGACGAGCGAGAGCGGCGAGGTCACCCAAACGGAAAAATCGATCACCGAGCGGATACTGTTCGCCAACACCAAACTGCCCGAACAGAAGGAGGCGGTGGTTGATTATGGTTGCCCGTCGGCTTCGATCCTCGATGGCACCGCGGCCTATCGTGTCGGCGGAGACACGGCGCGCGGCATCTCCCATCAGGCGGCGATCCATGACATCGCCCGCGAATGCAAGGCGCAGGGCAACACGATGCACGTCAAGGTCGGGGTTCAGGGGCGTCTGCTCCTCGGCGAGAATGGCAAGCCCGGCACCTTTACCATTCCGGTGCGTGTCGCCGTGCGATCCAACGGGCAGACGGTCTATTCGAAGTTGGTGCCGACCACGGTCACGATTCCGCCGTCCGACACGCAGGCCGCCTTCGTGACCATCGACGACGGAGTCAGCCTGCCGATTACGGCCGAAGACCCTGCGTCGGCCTACACCATTCTTGTTGGCCTTGATCCACAGGGTGCGAAGGTCGGCGGCGGCGGAAAGAAACGTCGTCGTTGACTCCCGCCCGCGATCGGGTAGGGGAATGATATAGGCCATCTCCCGCGCGGGAGAGAGCGGCTCCGCGAGGGCCGTCGCCGAAGGCGCAACCGCCCCGGAAACGCTCAGGCAGAAGGACCGCGCGAGAAAAGCCGCTCTGGAAAGCGAAGGGAAACCTTCCACCGACGGAGTAAGTGTGGACGCGAGTCGTTTGCATGAAATCTCTCAGGTTCCGTGACAGAGGGGGCGGATGCGTTCCAGCCGGGAACGTGTCGGACCCGTGTCACGGAAAGGCGGCGAAAGCCGAAGCGAGAGATGGCAGCAGCGCCGGATATCGACGATCTGAAATTCACCCCGTTGAACGATTGGCATATCGCGCAAGGCGCGCGCATGGTGCCGTTCGCGGGCTATTCGATGCCGGTCCAGTACAAGGACGGCATCATCGCCGAACACAACTGGACGCGCGAGCATGCCGGCCTGTTCGATGTCTCGCACATGGGCCAGTGTTTCCTGATCCCGAAGGACGGCCGGTTCGAAACCGCAGCCCGTGCGCTCGAAGCGCTGGTGCCGGCGGATGTTCTTGCCCTCAAACCCGGCCAGCAGCGCTATTCGCAGTTCCTCAACGACGAGGGCGGGATCCTCGACGACCTCATGATCACCCGTCTCGGCCACGAGGGGCATCACCATTGGCTCTATCTCGTCGTCAACGCCGCCTGCAAGGACGCCGACTACGCTCATATGCGCGCGAAGCTGCCCGCGGATGTCGATCTGCGCATCGCCGACAATCTCGCGCTGCTGGCCTTGCAGGGGCCGGAGGCGGTGGCGGTCGTCGCGACCTACGCGCCCGAACTCGCGACGCTGCCGTTCATGATGTCACGTGACCTGCCTCTCGGTCCGCATTGGTGCCACGTATCGCGCACGGGCTACACGGGCGAGGATGGCGTCGAGATCTCGGTCAAGGCTGCGGAGGCTGCGGCCTTCGTCTCGATGCTGGCCGCAGACCCACGCGTGAAGCCGATCGGGCTTGGCGCGCGCGATTCGCTTCGGCTCGAGGCGGGCCTCTGCCTCTATGGTCACGACATCGACACAACGACCTCGCCGGTCGAGGGCGATCTCAAGTGGTCGATCCAGAAGCGCCGGCGCACGGAGGGCGGCTTTCCGGGAGCGGATCGCGTTCAGCGCGAATTGAAGGATGGTCCTGCGCGCCTGCGCGTCGGCATCCTGCCCGAAGGTCGCCAACCCGCGCGCGAGGGAACCGAGATTTTTGCCGCAGAAAATGGACAGTTCAAGAAGATCGGCGTCATCACCTCGGGCGGGTTTGGTCCCAGTGTCGGTGGTCCGGTCGCGATGGGATATGTCGAAACGGCCTTCGCCAAGACGGAGACGTCCGTCACGCTTGTTGTTCGCGGTAAGGAACTGCCGGCACGCGTCCATGCGCTGCCGTTCGCGCCGCACCGTTATTTCCGTTAACCCACCGCATCCTCGGCAACAGCGATTTCCGGTCTTGCGTAAGAGAATGCGGCAGACAGACAAAGAGAGGGCCCCATGAGCACCTATTACACCAAGGATCACGAATATCTCCGCGTCGAGGGCGATACCGCGACGATCGGCATCACCGATTACGCCCAGAGCCAGCTGGGTGATGTCGTGTTTGTCGAGCTTCCGGCGGTGGGAAAAAGCTTCAAGCAGGGTGCCGAGGCGGCAGTTGTCGAGAGCGTCAAGGCTGCCTCCGACGTCTACGCCCCGGTTTCCGGCGAGGTCGTCGCAGTGAACGACAAGCTTCCGGACAACCCGGCCACCATCAATGACGACCCGGAAGGCGCCGGATGGTTCATGAAGATCCGCCTCGCTGACAAGGGCGAACTCGATAAGTTGATGGACGAAGCCGGCTACAAGGCGATGGTCGGCTGAGGGAGCGGGGCTCATGGCACACGAATATCGCGCAAAGGTCACCTGGGAACGGGGCAGCCAGCCCTTCACTGACAACAAGTATTCGCGCGGCCATCTCTGGAGTTTCGACGGCGGCGTGAGCGTGCCCGGTTCCTCCGCGCCTTCGTCCGTGCCTGTGCCGCTTTCGCGCGAGGATGCGGTGGACCCGGAGGAGGCGCTGGTCGCGGCGGTATCCTCTTGCCACATGCTGTTCTTCCTCGCCTTCTCGGCCATCAAGGGGTTTCGCGTCGATTCCTATGTCGACGATGCCCTCGGGACCATGACCAAGAATGAGAAGGGCAAGCTCTTCATCTCGCATGTCGCGTTGAAGCCAGTCGTCACGTGGTCGGGAGAGAAGAAGCCGACGCTCGAGGAAATCGACCGGATGCATCATCGCGCGCATGACGAATGCTACATCGCGAACTCGCTGCGTGCCGAGGTCGAGATCGTCCACACCGAACCCGTCTACGCCTGAGAAGGACGCACCATGCGTTACCTACCGCTTTCCGATGCCGATCGTTCGGCGATGCTCGCCCGTGTGGGCGCGAGCGATATCGATGCACTGTTTGCCGATATCCCGGCCGACAAGCTGCTTAGCGCGCCGGTCGATCTGCCGCGCCGCAAGGGCGAGATCGAGGTCGAGCGCATTCTCGGCCGCATGGCCGCGAAAAATGTTGCGGCCTCGTCCGTCCCGTTCTTCGTAGGTGCCGGAGCGTACAAACATCATGTCCCGGCAATGGTGGATCATCTGATCCAGCGCTCGGAATTCCTCACGTCCTACACGCCCTATCAGCCCGAGATCGCGCAGGGAACGCTGCAATATCTCTTCGAATTCCAGACCCAGGTCGCGGCGCTTACGGGCATGGAGGTCGCCAATGCCTCGATGTACGACGGTTCGACCGGCACAGGCGAAGCGGTCCTGATGGCGCATCGCGTGACGAAGCGCCGCAAGGCCGTGCTCTCTGGTGGGCTGCACCCGCATTACGCCGAGGTCGTCCGCACGCTCTCGCAGATGGCGGGCGACGCGGTCATTACCGCGAAGGCCTCGCCAAAGGCGGATGAGGATCTCGTTGCCCTCCTTGACGAGAAAACCTCTTGCCTCGTCGTCCAGAACCCGGATGTGTTCGGAAATGTCCGCGATCTCAGGCCGCTCGCCGCAGCCTGTCAGGCCAGGGGCGCGCTGCTGATCGCGGTGTTCACGGAGACGGTTTCGCTCGGGCTTCTCGAAAGTCCCGGCGCGATGGGTGCCGATATCGTGGTGGGCGAGGGCCAATCGATCGGCAATGGCCTCAATTTCGGCGGGCCTTACGTCGGTCTCTTCGCTGCCAGGCAGAAGTTCATCCGCCAGATGCCGGGCCGTCTCTGCGGCGAGACCGTGGATGCGGAAGGCAAGCGCGGCTTCGTGCTGACGCTCTCGACCCGCGAACAGCATATCCGCCGCGACAAGGCGACGTCCAACATCTGCACCAACTCGGGGCTCTGCTCGCTCGCCTTCACCATTCACATGACACTGCTGGGCGAGGCGGGGCTGACGCGGCTCGCGCGCATCAACCACGCAAACGCCGTGAAGCTGGCGGACATGCTCGCCGGCGTGAAGGGTGTGAAGGTGCTCACCGAGAGCTTCTTCAACGAGTTCACGATTTCCGTGCCCGGCAAGGCGGTGGACGTCGCCGAAAAGCTGGCGGCAAAGGGCGTGCTCGGCGGCGTGCCGTTCTCGCGGCTCGCGCCGGATGCGGGGCTCGATGATCTGCTCATCGTTGCCAACACCGAGGTGAACACGGATGAGGATCGCACGGCTTTCGTTCAGGCTCTGCGTGATGTTCTGCAGCCCTGACCATCAACCATCGGCCCGCCCGATGGCAGGGTATGGTTGGCAGCGTCGGATCAAGGAGAAAAATCCATGAGCATGAAAAAATTGACCGCCGAGGCTATCGGCACATTCTGGCTCACGTTCGCGGGGTGCGGCAGCGCCGTGTTGGCTGCCGCCTTCCCGAGTGTTGGCATTGGCCTGCTCGGCGTCTCGCTGGCTTTCGGCCTTTCCGTCGTCACCATGGCCTATGCCATCGGGCATGTTTCGGGATGCCATCTCAATCCGGCGGTGACGATCGGGCTCGCAGCGGGCGGGCGTTTTCCGGCTGCCAGTGTCGTTCCCTATGTCATCGCGCAGGTGATCGGCGCCGTTGCCGGCGCGGCAGTCCTCTATGTGATCGCCAGCGGCAAGGCGGATTTCAGCATCGGTGGTTTTGCGGCCAACGGGTTCGCGGAGCATTCGCCGGGCAAGTATTCCCTTGTCGCCGCGCTGGTGACCGAGGCCGTGATGACGATGATGTTTCTTTTCGTCATTATGGGCGCGACCAGTGCCCGGGCGCCGGCAGGTTTCGCGCCGATCGCGATCGGCCTCGCGCTGGTGCTCATCCATCTCGTCAGCATTCCGGTGACCAATACTTCGGTCAATCCGGCGCGCAGCACCGGTCCTGCCCTGTTCGTGGGTGGCTGGGCGCTTCAGCAGCTCTGGCTCTTCTGGGTGGCACCGATTGTGGGCGGCGTGCTCGGCGGCCTGCTATATCGCTCGCTCGACAACGAATGACATAAAACTGGCCTGGTGGAGCAACCGCCGCGCCTTCCCGCTTCGCATTGGAGATTACCGTGCTCAACAATCAGGGTCGCCCCACCGCGCCGGGTGAAGCCGTCGCCGCCGAGCCGTCCACCTTCACTGGCAACAAGGCGTTGCAGGTCGAGGAGGCGCTGCTGTTCGAGATTGGCCGTGCCGATGTCACCGGCGTTGATCTCGACGAGCCGGAAGCCTTCACGCCTCGCCTCGGCGGACTGGAGCGCAAGGAGGCCATTGGTCTTGTCGGCCTTTCGGAACCGGAGGCGATGCGCCACTACGTTCGCCTCTCCCAGAAGAATTACGGCATCGACACCGGGCTGTTCCCGCTCGGCTCCTGTACGATGAAGCATAACCCGCGCCTCAACGAGAAGATGGCGCGGCTGCCGGGCTTCGGCGATATCCATCCGCTCCAGCCGCAATCAACCGTGCAGGGTGCGCTCCAACTCATTGCGGAGCTTGCCCGCTACCTGATGGTGCTCACTGGCACCAAGGCGGTTGCAATGTCGCCCAAGGCCGGCGCGCATGGCGAACTCGCTGGCATGATGGCGATCAAGGCTGCGATCGAGGCAAAGGGCGAGGGAATGACCCGCCGCACCGTCTTGGTGCCGGAGAGTGCGCATGGCACCAACCCGGCGACCGCGGCACTGATCGGCTTCGAGGTGAAACCGGTGCCGGCCCGCGCCGACGGCACGGTCCATGTCGAGGACGTCAAGGCCCTGCTCGGCCCGGATGTCGCCGCCATCATGCTGACGAACCCCAACACCTGCGGCATTTTCGAGCCGCAGGTCGTCGAGATCGCAAAGGCGATGCATGATTCCGGCGCCTATTTCTATTGCGACGGTGCGAACTTCAACGCCATCGTTGGCAAGGCGAGGCCGGGCGATCTCGGCATCGACGCGATGCACATCAACTTGCACAAGACTTTCTCGACCCCGCATGGCGGCGGTGGGCCTGGTGCGGGGCCGGTGGTGCTTTCGGAGCGGCTTGCGCTCTTCGCGCCGGTGCCCTTCATCCGCGAGGCCGCGGGTAAACTCGAGCTCGTCGAACATCGCGCGGCGGTTGGGGGAGCGAAGCCGTTCGGCCGCGTCACCGCTTTCCACGGCCAGATGGGCATGTATGTCCGCGCACTCGCCTATATGCTCTCCCACGGCTCGGACGGTATGAAGCAGGCCTCGGAGGACGCGGTGCTTTCCGCGAACTACATCCGTGCCGGCCTGTCAGACCTGATGTCCGTGCCGTTCCCGGATCATCCGGCGATGCACGAGGCGCTGTTCGACGACACATGGCTTAAGGATACCGGCGTCACCACGCTCGATTTCGCAAAAGCCATGATCGACGAAGGCTATCACCCGATGACGATGTATTTTCCGCTCGTCGTCCACGGCGCGATGCTGATCGAGCCGACCGAGAGCGAAAGCCGTGCCTCGCTCGATCTGTTCATCATGGCGCTGCGCGATCTCGCGATGCGCGCCAAGCGCGGCGAGACCGAACGCTTCACCGGTGCGCCGTTCCATGCCCCGCGTCGTCGCCTCGACGAGACGCGGGCGGCCCGCAACCCGATCCTGAAATGGGTGCCGCCTCAACCGGTGCAACAGGCCGCGGAATGAAAAGAAGGCCGGGGCGACCCGGCCTTTTTCTTTTTCCGGCTGCAGGATAACGTGGCAGCCTGACGGGCGGGCAGGAGCAACGGATGGATATCGAAGGACTGGTTACGCGCTATTGCGAAGCCTGGTTCCACCCGGACCCGGCGCAACGTCGCCGACTCTTGGCCGAGGTTTTCGAGTCTGACGGGCTCTATGTCGATCCAAGCGTTCGGATCGAGGGTCTCGAAAAGCTCCTTGCTCATATCGAGAAGGTGATTGCGGATCGTCCGGGCTTCGCGCTCGAGCGAACCGGTCTGGTGGATGAACACCACGGGTTTCTCCGCTTCGGCTGGCGGCGACTTGGCGCGGAGGGCTTTCGCAGCCCGGAGTGCATAGACGTGTGTCAACTATCGGCGGCAGGAAAGCTCGCGCTTGTGATCGGCTTCTTCGGACCGATGAAATCGCTGCCGAACAGCGCTACATCCCCCTGAAAATCCCCATCACCCGGCGGATGGCATCTTCGCGTGCCTCCGGATGCGTACCGATCGTGACAGTGCCGTTGCCGTTCTTCGAGAACGCGGCCTTGCGCGTCCGTATCGGCAGGCTCGGGTGATCGAAATCATGATGCGCACCGTCATAGCCGATGAAGCGCACGCCGGACAGCGAGCGACACGGCTCCGGCACCGTCCAGTCGTCGGCCAGGCCGTGCAGGATGGTGAGCGGAATCCGCGCACGGAAGTCCTCTTCCGCCATCGCCTTGCAGCCCGGGTAGAAAGCGACGGCCTGACGGAACTCCACCCCCTTGGGTGCGCGGATCGTCCGGCTCGCCGAGAGGACGGAGGTGCCGCCATTCGACCACCCGAGCAGACCGATCCGGTGGCGGTCGACATCCGGCCGTGAAGCAAGCCACTCAGCTGTCGCAAAGGCATCGTAGGCGCGATCCTTGGAGCGGACGTCGCGGTCACGGACGTTGCACTGCGAGCCAAGACCCCGCGAGGAAAAGCTCTCGGGAAAAATCGCGATGAAGCCGGCGGACTGCAATCGCTCGGCCCAGTCCGCGTGGCGCGGATTGATGACGCCCCGGGTGTTGGAGAGCCCTCCGCAGCCGTGAAGGGCAATTACGGCAGGGAAGGGACCGGGCCCCGCGGGTTTGAACATCTGCGCCTTGAGACGGATGTTGTTGCGACCGGGGATTTCGACCCAATCCTGCGCTTGGGCCAGCGAGAGTGCATAAAGGCCGAAGCTGACGACGATGAAAATGCGGATGAAGAACGGCATGGGATACACCTTTCTCGAATCATCTTGCCGCAACCGGCCAAGCAGAAAATAAAAAAGGCCGCTCGAAAGCGACCTTTTTGCGTCAAAATGGGTGGAGAAGCTCAGTTGAGCTGCGCCTTTACTTCCTTGAGTCCGGCCGTGAACGCATCGTCCCCCTTGCTTGCGGTGAGGATCGATGCGGCAGCCTTGGTCGCGAGATCGACGGCGGCCGAGCGGACCTCGGCGGTCGCGAGCGATTCGGCCTGCTGGATCTTGAGTTCGGCCTGCGCCGTGCGGCGCTTGACGAAGTCCTCAAGCTTGGCCTTGGCGTCGGCTTCGAGGCGCTTGGCCTCGTCCTTGGCGGCGGCGACGATATCGGCGGCCTCCTTCTCGGCCGCCGCCCGCTTGGCCTCGTAGGTCTTGAGCAGAGCGGCCGCCTCGGCACGGAGGCGTTCGGCTTCGTTCAACTGAGCCGCGATCTTCTCGGCGCGCGAATCGATGCCTGCCAGCAGTTTGCGCGGCACGCCGAGATAGGCGAGCAGTCCGAGGAAGATGAAGAAGGAGGCGCCGACCCAGAATTCAGCGGTCATCATGGGAAAACTCTCCTTATTCGCCGCGGATGGCGGTGACAGCCTTGCCGACCGCAGCTGCGGTGGGGGCCTTGCCGGTCAGCGCTTCGACCATCGCCGAAACGGCGTCCTTGGCGATATCGTCAACGTTGGCCATCGCCTTTGCCTTGGTCTCGGCAATCGAGGCCTCGGCGGCAACCATCTTGGCCGAGAGCTCCTGCTCGACCTTGTGCCGCTTAGCGTCGATCTCTTTCGAGCTCTTGGCACGGGCTTCGGCGGCAATGGCCTGGGCGTTGGTCTTGGCCTTGGCCAAGGCCTGTTCGAGAGCGACGGCCTCCGCTTCGGAAGCTTTCTGCGCAGCTGCAGCGTCGCCGAGCGCCTTCTCGATCGTCCCCTCACGCTCGGCGATGATGGAGGCGATGCGCGGCAGCGCGAGCTTGCTCATCAGGACGTAGAGCGTGCCGAAGGTCACCGCGAGCCAGAAGAGCTGGCCTGCGAAGGTGGAACTGTCAAAGGGCGGAAACGCGCCGCCGTCCGCCGCGAAGGCGGGGGTGACGGTCGCTGCCACGATGAACGGCGTGACGAAATGACGCATCGAGCGCTCCCGAGCATTGGAACAGGACGCCTGCCTCAAGGCAGGCAGGGGGTGGCAAGCGGGCCACCCCGGATTTTTGGTGCGACGGCCTGAAGGGACCGCCCCAGCTTACTTCACGACGAAGAGCAGGATCAGCGCAACGACGAACGCGAAGATGCCGAGACCTTCCGCGAGCGCCGCACCGATGAACGCGCGGCCGAACTGGCCGTCGGCAGCCGACGGATTGCGCAGCGCGCCCGAGAGGAAGTTGCCGAAGATGGCGCCGACGCCGACGGCGGCGAGGCCCATGCCGATGGCGGCGAGGCCGGCACCGAGATACTTACCGAGGGTTGCGGCAGCTACGAGTTCCATTTTCATCTCCTTGGTGGAACAGGCAAAAGGGTGTGTAAAGGCTTCTCCGGATGCGACCTCGGGCTCAATGGCCCGGATGCAGCGCATCGTTGAGGTAGACGCAGGTCAGGATCGTGAAGACGTAGGCCTGCAGGAAAGCGACGAGGAATTCGAGCGCGGTCAGCGCCACGGCGGTCAGCAGCGGCAGCGGCGCGAGGACGCTCGCGGCGCCGGCACCCAGAAGACCGACAGTGAAGGCGCCGAACAGCTTCAGCGCAACGTGGCCGGCGAGCATGTTGCCGAACAGACGCAGCGCGAGACTGATCGGGCGCGAGAGGAACGAGATGATCTCGATCAGCACGATGAACGGCAACAGCAGCGCCGGCAGGCCCGACGGCACGAAAAGATGCAGGAAATGCGTTCCGTGGTTGATGACACCGGCGACGATCACCGTCCCGATCACCAGAAGCGCGAAGGCCGCAGTCACGATGATGTGGCTGGTAACGGTGAAGGAGCCCGGGATCAACCCGAGAAAGTTCGCGGTGAGGACGAACATGAACAGCGTGAACACCAGTGGAAAGAAACGCATGCCTTCCTTGCCGGTCACGCCTGTCAGGATATTCGCGACGAATTCGTAAGACATCTCGGCCAGCGTCTGGAGCCGACCCGGAACGATGGAGCGCTTCGAGGTGCCGAGCAGCGTAATGACGCTCACCACGGCAACCACGATCACCATCCACAGCGAGGAATTCGTGAAGGAAAGGTCGAGGCCGAAAAGCTTGAACTCAGCGATCTTCGCGATTTCAAACTGATGCATCGGATCGATTGCATTCCCGCTTGCCACGTCCGCTCTTCCTTCATTCGCCTGCGCCGGAGGCGCCGTTTTTCTTGCCTTCCGCCGGCAGTCCCGGCTTGCGGGTCGCCATGCGATAGACGTTCCAGAACCCTGCCGCCATCCCCATCATCAAAAAGATGATGAGAAAAAGGGGCGATGTCCCGGCCTGACGGTCGATCAGATAGCCGATCCCGCAGCCGACCAGAACCCCGGATACCAGTTCCGATCCGGCCCGGAGGCCCATGCCCATCGCGCCGCCATTCGAAGTCGGATCGGAACGAAGCTTGTTCCGGTCTCCCTCGGCGACATGGGCGTGCCCGATGCCGGCCTTGAGCGCTTCGAGGCGCGAACGGAGTTCGTCGGCTTCGGCGATCGGATCCTTCGTGCCCTTTTCGGGCGGCTTCGGCTCCGGTTCGCGCATCGCGTCCCAACACCTTGTCCTGAGGACCGGAGCACATGCTCCGGCGCATGACAGATCGAAACGAGAACCGGAAACCCCGGATATCGTCGAGGCGCTGTTAATCAGGCGGAAATCAGTGTGTCAAGGTGAGATCGCGGCAGAATGGCGGCAAGCGCCCTCAGGCAATAGTCCAACACCGTCCTGTTGTTGCCGCATTGCAGCACGGAACGCGTCGGGAGATGGCCTCAAACAGCTTCCGCCAGCCGCTCGGCCGTCGCGAGATCGACTGAAACGAGCTGGCTTATGCCACGCTCGATCATCGTCACGCCGAACAGTCGATCCATCCTGGCCATTGAAATCGGGTTGTGGGTAATCATCAGAAAGCGCGTCTGCGTCTCCTGGGCCATGTCGGTGAGCAGGTCGCAAAGCCGCTCGACATTCGAATCGTCAAGCGGGGCATCGACCTCGTCGAGCACGCAGATCGGTGCCGGATTGGTGAGAAATACCGCGAAAATCAGCGCGGTCGCAGTCAGGGCCTGCTCGCCGCCCGAAAGCAGCGAAAGGAGTTGCGGTTTCTTGCCTGGCGGTTTGGCGAGGATTTCGAGGCCTGCTTCGAGCGGATCGTCCGCCTCCACGAGTTGTAGCTCGGCCGAACCACCACCGAACAGGCGCTGGAACAGCGTTCCGAAATGCTCGTTCACCGTGGCAAAGGCCGCGCGCAGACGTCCCCGTCCCTCACTATTGAGCGTGTCGATCGCCCGCCGGAATTTGCGGATGGCTTCCGTGATATCCTCGCGTTCGCGGGCGAGATCGCCGCGCTCCTTCTCGATTTCGACAAGCTCGACATCGGCCCGGAGGTTCACTGCGCCCATGCGGTCCCGGTCCTGTCGGAGATCCACCAAGCGGGCCTCAATGGCGGCGGGATCGGTCATCCGGACCTCTCCGTCTTCCGCGATTCTCGCGGCCAGATCGGAAACCGGCGCCTCGATGCGCTCCTCGATCGTTTGCCGCAATTGCACCAGGCGCGCTTCCGCGCCTTCCGCAAGGGCGTCGAGCCGGGCAGCACCCTCCCGTGCTTCCGACAGCCGCCGGAAGGCGTCGCGCGCGGCCTCATCCGCCGCGCGTTGGCGGCTTTCGCCCTGGGCCAGAGCGTCGCTTGCGGCGCGTGCGGTGGCTTCCGCCGCCTCGATCATCCTCTCGATCTGGCGCTTCCGGGATGCGATCTCGGCGGGCAAGCCCTCCAGCTGTTTCGCCTGATCGTCGAGCGTGGCAAGACGCTCGTCGAGATGCTCCTGCGCGTGTTGCGCCTTGGCTGCACGGTCGCGCCAGGCCTCCCCCTCGCGGGCGATCGCCTGACGGCGTGTCTCCAGCGAGACGATTCGCTCCGTTCGCCGGCTCTGCGCGAGGTGGCAGGCGGATTCCTGCCGGCGGGCCTCCGCGAGGGCGGCGGACAATTCGCTCAGGCGGGCCGTTGCATCGCCCGCCTCGGCGATCTCCGCAAGCGCTTCGCGGGCCGTATCTGCGAGAGCCCTCGCCTCGTCGAGATCGGATTTCAAGGAAGTGGCCCGGTTTCGCGCGGCTTCAAGGCGCAAACGAGCCTCTTCGGAGCGGCGCATCTCGCGCTGCAATTCGGCATTGGCCGTGTCGCGCGCCTGCGCGGCCCGACGAACGGCATCGCGCGATTGCGCCTCAGTGTCCTGCGTCTTCCGAAGTGCGATTTGGGCGGCGTCGAACGCCTTGCGCGCAACCTCCCGCCGTGCGCGGGCTTCCTCGATCTGCGTTTCGATTTCCGCGAGCCGGTTGCGCTCGGCCAGCCGTCGCGCCGCAGAGCTTGGTGCTTCGGCCGCCGCCGTGAAGCCGTCCCAGCGCCAGAGGTCACCCTCGCGGCTGACGAGGCGCTGCCCTTGCCGCAATTGCTTCTGGGCAGAAGACCCGTTCTCCCGCGCCACAAGGCCGATCTGCGACAAACGTCGATGGAGCGAGACCGGAGCCGTCACATGCGCGAGAACCGATGTCACGCCTGCCGGCAACGCCGGTGCTTCTCCGAATGCCCCGCCGCCGCCCCAATGCCGCGAGGCGCCGGCTTCGGACGCGGCTTCGAGATCCTCGCCCAGGGCCGCTGCCAGGGCGGTCTCGAATCCCGGTTCGACGGAGATGAGATCGACAACGGGTGTCCAGAGACCCGGCTCGCTGTTCTCGACGATCTTGCGGATCGTGCGTGCTTCGGTTTCAAGGCGTTGAAGCAATCGGTCGGCTTCGCCGAATTTCGGACGTGCGGCCTGTTCCTCGCTCCGTGCATCATGTGCCGCCTGCTCTGCGGCGGCGGCTGTAGCCAATGCGGCTTCGTATTCCGTCGCGCGTGCCTCGACGGATGCTTCCACCGCCCTTAACCGTTCGAGGGCCTCACCGTCCGCTTCAATAGCGCCGAGATCGCGCTCCGCTTCCTGCAAGCCCCGTGCGAGGCGCTCGAGGCGGGCCTCCGTCTCACGGACCCGAGCCTCGGCGGCGCGACGCATGGCCGTTCGCTCGGCCATTTCGGTCTGGGCCGCGTTGAGCGCGATTTCGGCTTCGACGCGAGCGGTTTCGGCGTCTGCGGCGGCGGCCGCGTCGCCGGAGGAACCCGCGCGGTCCGCGGCGAGTTGGTCGGCGATTCCGCGATCCTCTGCCGCAAGCCGTGCGACAGATTGCTCGGCGTCGGCGAGAACCTCGCGCGCGGCTTCCGCATCGCGCAGCGCCTCGGCGCGGCGCGCGGCGATATCCTTCAGGCGCTGATCTGCGAGACGCATCTCGTTGTCGAGTGTCTCGCGCGCGAGCTGCTGGCGCTGGAGCGCGGACGCAGCTTCGCTGGCCGCACGGCGCGCCTGATCGAGTTCATGCTCCGAGATCGCGCGCACCCGCTCGCTTTCGCCTTGCACTGTCATTGCCGTGGCGATGGTGCGCACGGCCCGGTCATGCTCGGTGCGGGCAGCCTTAGCTTCCGTTTCCGCTTGTACGAGGCCGGCAGCGAGCAGCACGAGTTCAAGCTGGCGGATCTCGGCCGCGATGGCCTTGTAGCGCTCGCTCTGCCGGGCCTGCTTCTTGAGGTCGCCGATCTGCCGGTCGAGCTGACCAAGCACGTCCTCGGCGCGTGTAAGGTTGTCTTCGGCCTGCTTGAGGCGCAGTTCCGCCTCGTGGCGGCGGGCGTGAAGCCCGGCGATTCCCGCGGCATCCTCAAGGATGCGGCGGCGGTGTTGGGGTTTGGCGGCGATGATCTCGCCGATCTGGCCTTGCCGCACCATCGAGGGAGAGCGTGCGCCGGACGCGGCGTCGGCGAAAAGGATCTGAACGTCTCGCGCGCGCACCTCTCGCCCGTTCATCCGGTAGGTTGAGCCCTGTTCGCGTACGATCTTGCGCGCAATTTCGATGTGGTCGGCCCCGGTGAGATGGGCCAGCATATCGGTCGGTGGTTCGCTGATACGGATCGACACCTCGGCATGGTTGCGTTCAGGGCGCGTGGCCGAGCCGCCGAAGATCACATCATCCATACCGCCGCCGCGCAGCGATTTGGAAGAGGTTTCGCCCATGACCCAGCGCAGGGCCTCGACGAGGTTCGATTTGCCGCAGCCGTTCGGCCCGACGACACCGGTCAATCCGGGCGCGATCACGAGCTCCGTCGGTTCGACGAAGGTCTTGAACCCAGCCAGACGAAGGCGTTCGAATTTCACCCGTCGTTCCCGTTCGTTGCCAAACCGGCGGGCTTGCCCCGGCCGGTTATTTCGCGAGCTTGGCCTCGATCAGCTTCTCGAGATCCGCCATGGGCGTATCGCCGCGCTTGATTTCGCCGTTGATGAAGAAGGTCGGCGTCGAATCCACGCCGTGCACCTCGGCGCCGCGCTTTTTCACCACATTCAGGCCGTCATAAATCTTCTGGTCTTTCAAGCAGGCTTCGAAGCTTTCCTGTGTGAAACCGGCCTGCCGGGCGATGGCGAGGATTTCTTCGAGAGGCTTGTCGGAGCCGGCCCACTGGCGCTGCGTCTTGAAGAAAACCGAGACCAGCGGGAAGTAGCGTTCCTCGGTCGAGCAGCGCGCAATCATCGATGCGGCGGTGGAGAGCGGATCGAGCGGGAATTCGCGGAAGATCAGCTTCACCTTGCCTGTGTCGATAAATTTCGCCTTCAGTTCCGGAAACGTCGTTTCATGGAAGTTCGCGCAATGCGAGCAGGTGAGCGAGGCGTATTCGACGATCGTTACCGGAGCATCGGCCTTGCCGAGCACCTTGTCGCCCAGCGGGCCAGCCTGAAGAAGGCCGCCCGTATCGGACTTCGCGGTTTGCTGGCCGTTCGGCGATTTCGGCGCCTCAGCTTGCTTCTGATCGCCACAGGCGGCGAGGCCGAGGGAAAGGGCGGTGGCAACCGCCAGCGGCATCACGGAGGGTTTGAGGCCCCTGAACATTTCGATCTCTCCTCGTCGGCATTCCGGGCGCGCACGCCTGTTCATTTGTCTGTTATGGCGAAGTCCTTCTGCCCGCAAGGGCCGCGCCGGGTCGATCCGTTGCGATGCTACTGTGCCGGAATCATGACGAGTGCCGGTGCTGACCGGATCTTTGCGCGATCCCCGCGCCGAGTTCCGCCAAAGCCCGACGTAAATCAGGGGCTTCAATGTACGAAAGCCCGGCTTCGATCTCGCGGACGAGCGCCGGATCAAGTTCGCGTGATGGTTTGGGCGGCGACGGCTCCGGTTGCGGCATCTGCGCGATCTGGAGTGAGCCGACGCAACCAAATCCAAGCCGGCGGTTCACGGCCTCGATGATTGCGGCTGAGGCCATCTGGATATCGAGCGCGAAGGCGCCCGGGCAGCCGACAACGAGCACGGCGCGTTGCGCCTTTTCCTGTTTCGCGGTTGCAGCCTTGAAGGCCGGTGCAGCCTCGCCGGGACGTCGCGGCCAACGGATCTCGACCGGATGCGTCCATTGCGCAAGGTGCGGCCCGATGATTTCGCGCCACTGGGTGAGAATCGTACTCGATGCGAACCCGCGTTCGCGCAAGGCTGCCGCAACGGCTTCCGGCACGAGATCGCCGAGCGCGACAGTGCCCTTGCGGGGCAGGCGTGTCGCCTTGGTAGCCGGGCCGGTCATCGAACGAATTCCTGTTGGGAAAGAGGGACGGGCGCTTGGTTGCGACGGGCGATCCTGCCATGTTCCGGCTATGGTTGAAAGAAGCCCGCCGAAAGCCGGCCCGCAAGTCATGTCGCAAGTCGCGGCCGCATTGCTTGCCTGGTATGATCGGCATCGGCGTGACCTCCCTTGGCGCGTAAAGCCCGGCGAACGGGCCGATCCCTACCGCGTGTGGCTTTCCGAGATCATGTTGCAGCAGACGACCGTCGTCAGCGTGAAGCCCTATTTCGCGAAGTTTCTCGCGCTTTGGCCGGATGTTCATGCGCTCGCAGCGGCGGAGGATCAGGCGATCCTCACAGCTTGGGCCGGGCTCGGCTATTACGCCCGTGCCCGCAACCTCATCGCTTGCGCGCGAGCGGTTTCAGCGGCAGGCGGCGCGTTTCCGAAAACGGAGGAAGGGCTTCGCGCTTTGCCCGGTGTCGGCCCCTACACCGCGGCGGCAATCGCATCAATTGCGTTCAACGAGCCGGCGGTGGTGATCGACGGCAATGTCGAGCGCGTGGTGACGCGGCTGTTTGCGATCGAAACGCCGCTGCCTGCTGCGAAAACCGCAGTTCACGATGCACTTCTGCCCCTCGTTCCGCAAGGACGACCAGGTGATTTCGCGCAGGCGATGATGGATCTCGGATCCGCCATCTGCTCCCCGCGCTCGCCCGCCTGTCCGGAATGCCCGCTGCTTTCTTTCTGCAAAGCCCGGCGTGCCGGGAACCAGACAAACTACCCGGTCAAGACAGCGAAGAAGCCGAAACCTGTGCGCCACGGAACAGCCTATGTCGCGCGCCGCGCCGACGGCAGCCTGTTGCTCGCGACGCGCCCGGCGAAGGGACTCCTCGCCGGCATGGCGGAAGTGCCCAATTCAGGCTGGCAGGAGGGCTATGCGCCAGCATCCGCGCGCCCGCTGAAGAGTGATTGGAAGCGGCTCAATCGCGAGGTCGTTCACGTATTCACGCATTTCGAGTTGCGGCTGACAATCGAAACGGCCCGTGTGGGGAACCAGCCCGCCCCGGCCGGGATGCGCTGGGTCGCGCCGGATGCGCTGAGGGACGAGCCGCTGCCGACCCTGTTCCGCAAAGTGATCGATCTCGCCGGTTCGACCTAGGCCGCCTTCAGATTGGCGCGGATTTCGGCGCGGAAAGCATCGATCGGCACAAGGTCTTTACAGCCGTGCTTCGTCTCTTTGGCGAAGTGCCAGAAGGTCCAGCCGTTGCAGGCCGGCAGGCCTTGAACGAGCGCGCCGATCTTGTGGATCGAGCCGACGATGCCGTTCGACTGCAACTGCCCGTCCGGGCGCACGATGGCCTTGTACCGCCCCTTGGCGTCGCGCAACTCGGTACCCGGCGCGATGAGGCCGCCGTCTATGAGGGTGACGAAGGCGACGCGTGGCTCGTCCCGTTTCGCGACCGGCTGGGTCAGCAGCGCGGGATCAAGCGGCTGCACCTCGGCGATGCGCGCATGCGCCGCTGCCGCGTAACCGGGATCACGCTCGATGCCGACGAAATGCCGGCCGAGTTTCTTCGCAACCGCGCCGGTGGTTCCGGTGCCGAAGAAGGGATCGAGCACGAGATCGCCGGGGTTTGATGCCGAGAGCAGCACACGCTGGAGAAGCGCTTCGGGCTTCTGTGTGGGGTGCGTCTTGGCGCCGTTGCCGTCCTTCAGGCGCTCGGCGCCGGTGCAGAGCGGCAGATACCAGTCGGAACGGGCCTGGCAATCCTCGTTACCCGCTTTCAGCGCTTCGTAGTGGAAGGTATATTTCTTGGCTTCCGCATCGCGTGCGGCCCAGATCAGCGTCTCGTGTGCGTTGGTGAAGCGGCGGCCGCGGAAATTCGGCATCGGGTTGGCCTTGCGCCAGACGATGTCGTTGAGGATCCAGAAGCCGAGATCCTGAAGGATCGCGCCGACGCGAAAGATGTTGTGATACGAACCTATGACGAACAGCGTCGCGTTCGGCTTCATCGCGCGGCGCGCGCCGGCAAGCCAGGCCCGGGTGAATTCGTCATAGGCAGCGAAGCTCGCGAACTGGTCCCATTCGTCGTCGACGGCATCGACCACGCTCTGGTCGGGTCGCGAGAGCGTTCCGGCGAGCTGGAGATTATAAGGCGGATCGGCAAAAACGAGATCGACGGATTCGGCCGGCAGGCGTGCGAGGGCCCCGAGGCAATCCTCGTTCAAGATCTGGTCAACGAAGGACAAGCCGGTGCGATCAGCCAAGCTACGGGTACGCGAGACCTGATCCCGAAGCCTGAGGCTTGTCGCTTCCGAGCGGGAAATACGCATGACAACCGCACCGGTGGAACAACAATGCCGGCGACTATGCGGCCCTCAGGTGAAGGTCAGGTTTACGGGGGAGTAACGCTGGCTGTCCCTTTTCGGAACGCCTCAGAGGAGCGCGCGGCAGGGCGCGTAGCTCAGTCGGTGCAAGGGGGTGAGCCCACATTTTGCCAGCATGGCCTTGTGGGCCGGCGTCGGGTAGCCCGCGTGCCCTGCGAAGCCATAACCCGGAAAATGCCGATCCGCCGCGGCCATCAGCCGATCGCGCGCGACCTTCGCAACGATTGAGGCCGCGCCGATCGCCGCGACGCGCGCGTCGCCGCCGATCACCGCGAAGCCGGGGCAGGAGAGGGTGGCAGGCACGAATTTGCCGTCGATCAGCACTGCTTCCGGAGGTTCAGGCAAGGCGGCGATGGCATGCGCCATCGCGGTGAGGGTTGCCTGATGGATGTTGAGCCGATCGATATCCGGGGCAGGGAGATAGGCGATCCCCACCCGAGCCTCCCGCATGAGACGCGTGGCGAGTGCCTCGCGCCGGTTTGCGCTCAGTTTCTTCGAATCGGTAATGCCTGTGGGGTCGAACCCATCGGGCAGTACCACTGCCGCCGCAACGACGGGGCCGGCTAGTGGGCCGCGCCCGACTTCGTCCACACCGGCGATCCGCCGGACGCCCTGCGCCTGCCAACGATGGAGAACTCCTGCCAGATCGTTCACGCCACGTTTCCCTTCCGTCGGCCCCGGTCCGGTGTGCTATAGAGCGCGCGAACGGGCAAGTGGCAGGCGTGAGGAACGTATCGGAATGCAGGACAGGGTTTCGGAGACCAGCGCGATCGGCCTCGCCGGCACCGACGATGGCGGAATCCTGCATGCGTTCGGCGCGAATGCCGACGATGCGGTGGCGCTCGCGGCCTATGCGCTGCACCGCCGTGCGCGACTTGATTTCGAGGCTCGTTTCGCCGCGAAACACGGTCGCGAACCCGATGATGCCGAACGTGATGCTTTCCTTCTCGGCGAGGTGACGAAAGTGCGCATCGCCGCCTATCGAGCCGAGGCGGAGCGGCTCATGAAGCCCGGTGTATCGCCGAAGCCGCCGCGTAAGGCGCGCTGGCCCTTCTTCGGCCTCTGGGTCGATGCGCCAATGGGGCCTTCGCCGATATCCGAGTCGTTGAACTGGCGCGGGCTCTTCATCCGCCTTGTGGTGCTCCTCCTCGCTGTTATCGTCACCGCCATCCTGCTGCGGGTGCTGTTCGTGCAGCGTTGAGCTCTAGAACAGCGCCAACTGCGTTCCAGGCAATTGCGGCGGGACGAAAAGATCGGTTCTGAGCCTGTGCGCAGACCTTCGCCTCAATCCGAAGCGGTCGCTCGCCAGCCGGAAGCGCTTGGCGACGAGTTCAGCGAAATAGCCGGTGCCGATCTGCCGCTCGCCGAAGGTGGCGGTGTAGTCCTTTCCGCCCCGCGTCGATTGCACGAGGCTCATCACATGGCGCAGCTTGCCTGGGAAATGGGTGAGGAGCCATTCGCGGAAAAGTTCGCGCAATTCGAGGGGCAGGCGGAGAAGGACGTAATTGGCTTCGCTCGCCCCCGCCTCGCTCGCGGCTTCCAGCAGCCGCTCGATCTCGTGATCGTTTATCGCCGGGATGATCGGCGCCGTGAGAACGGCTGCGGGGATGCCGGCCGCGACAAGCCGGCGGATCGCGTCGAGCCGCTTCGGCGGCGTCGAGGCGCGCGGTTCCATCGCGCGGGCGAGCTTGCCGTCGAGCGTGGTAAGGGAGAGCGCGACGCGCGCGAGCCCCTTCTCCGCCATAGGCGCGAGGAGATCGATGTCGCGCACAACGGAGGCCGACTTCGTGACGATCGTCACCGGATGGTTTGTTCGCGCCAGCACTTCGAGAATGCCGCGCGTGATACGGAATTGCCGTTCGATGGGCTGGTAAGGATCGGTATTGGCGCCGAGCGCGATCTCGCGCGGCTGGTAGCCCGGCGCGGCGAGTTCACGTTCCAGCAGTTCCGCCGCGTTCGGTTTCACAAATAGCCGTGATTCGAAATCGAGCCCCGGCGACAGGCCGAGGTAGGCATGGGTCGGTCGGGCATAGCAGTAGGAACAGCCGTGCTCGCAGCCTCGATAGGGGTTGATGGAGCGGTCGAACGGAATATCGGGCGAATCATTGCGTGTGATGATGGTGACGGCGCGTTCGAGCGTCGTCTCCGTTCTGAACGGGGGAAGCGGTTCGTCCGATGCCCAGCCGTCGTCGAAGGCTTCTCGGTCAAAGCGCTCGAAGCGGCCACTCCCGTTCGTGACGGCGCCCCTGCCGCGTCGATTTGCCTCGGCGAGCGGCGTTGCGACGCGTTCGCGGCGGATATCGTCTGGATCGGGGGTGAAAGGGCGTGGCATCGAGAACCTGTAATCAGAACAAAATAAGAACATTCACCGCATGATTGTCAAGGCCAAGCAGGACGGAAAAGCAGGCTTGCCAAGCCTATGCTGCAATGCAACAATCTTGCCATGTTCACGGCGAAAGCCCTATCGAGTTCCCGATGCTGATTGCGGTCATCGATTCCCGGTCCGGCCCCTTGGCGCTGGCCTCGACGTTGGGGCCGCTGGTGCGCGGAGTGATCGAAGGCATGATCGGCACCGCGGTAATCGTTTCGCCCGAGGCGGATCACGACACGGTCTCGATTGCGGATTCGTCCGGTTGCCGCGTGCTGGCCGAACCTGTCTGGGCAGACGGTTTCGCGCGGGCGGTGACCAATGCGCCGGGCCTCGGCATTCTGGTGCTGGAAGCAGGCCTGATGGTCGGCCCGGATTTCTGGCCTATTCTGGCAGACATGCTGCCGGTCCTTGGCAATCGCCCGGCAGCGACGCTTCCGTCGGATGGCGGGGGTTGGCTGACGCGTATCGGCATTGGCGGTGTGCTGAGCGGTCGTGTCAGCCGGGAATCGGCCCTTTTGCTGCCGCCGAGTCTCGCACGCCGGATCTCGCAGGCGAAGGACGATCCTTTCCGTGTCCGCTACGGCAAGGAATGCGTCCCCTTGCGCAGCATGGCGACGCGCGTCCGGCTGTAGAACCTGGGCCTAGCGCGGATCGCGCGGCAGGCGGGAATAGTAATCCGCGATTTCCTCAAGTTCGGTCTCGTTCATGTGACGGCTCATGACCCGCATTTCCTTGTGCGGCCGCCGGCCCGACTGGAAATCCCTCATCTGTTTGACGAGATAGCCGAAATTCTGTCCCGCAAGATGGGGCACATCCTTGTCCTTGGCGATGCCGTCGTCGCCGTGGCAGGCCATGCACTCGAGAATGAGCGCGCGGTTGGGCTGCTGTGCCGCCGCCGGAAGGGCGTTCAACGCGGCAAACGCGACAAGAGCGAGGCGAAGCATGGCGCACTCCTTGTGCCGGCGAGCAAAGTGCGCGGCAGTTGCGACGTGTTATGCGTCGCGCGGTCAGAGCGCGCGACTGTTGAAGGTGTCGCAGGCCTGTACCTGCCCGGTGCGCAGGCCCTGCTGGAGCCAGCGCATCCGCTGCTCGGACGAGCCGTGGGTGAAACTGTCCGGCACGACATAGCCCTGTGCCTGCTTCTGGAGCTTGTCGTCGCCGATCGCGGCGGCGGCAGTCAGCGCCTCCTCGATGTCGCCCTGCTCCAGCACGCGATAGCGTTGGTTGGCGTGGTAGGCCCAAACGCCGGCGAGGCAATCCGCCATCAGTTCCACGCGCACGGAAAGCGCATTCGCCTCGCGGCGCGAGAGGCGCTGCTGGGCTTGCTGCACCTTGGGCAGAATGCCCAGCAGATTCTCGATATGATGCCCCATTTCATGGGCGATGACGTAGGCATAGGCGAAATCGCCGCCGGCACGCATCTTGCGAGCCATTTCCTCGAAGAAGCTCATGTCGAGATAGATCCGCGTATCGACCGGGCAGTAGAACGGTCCCATCGCCGATTGGGCGCCGCCGCAGCGGCTGTTGGTTTCGCCGCGGAAGATGACGAGTGGTGCCGGGCGGAACGCGACACCGCGCTGATCCGGCAGCACCTGCTTCCAGACGTCCTCATTGGTCTTGAGCACGCGGGCGACGAAGCTGCGGAGCTGTTCCTCTTCCGCGGACTGGCGCGGTGGAGCGCTCTGGCGCTGGGTGGTGATCTGCCCGCCTCGATTGCCGGTGACGATCTCCGCTCCCCCGATCAGGATCGCCGGGTTGATGCCGAGTGCCCACCCGACCAGAGTCAGCAGCGCGATCGTGCCGAAGCCGAGCCCGCCGCGACCGCCCGGAAAACCGAATCCGCCGCCTCCGCCCCCGCTGTCATAACCGCCTTCGCCGCGGCGATCCTCAACGTTTTCGGATTCTTCGATATGGTCGAGCCGCATTCCCAGAGCCTCCGCGAATTCCGCGCCGAGATATAGCAAGGTTGATGGCTGAACAGAACCACAACGAAGCTCAAACGGCGCATCCCCTGTTAGACAGCGGAACGCTGGTTGCCTAGTCCTGTTCCAGTCGCGCTTTCAGGGCGCGGAGATCTCGCCAGGCAAGCGCCTTCTGTGCCGGCTGGCGCAAGAGATATGCGGGATGGAGGGTCGCCAGCGACGGAATCGTGCGCAAAGGCCTATCATGGCCGCCGGTGTGATAGTCGAACCAGCGACCGCGCAGTCGCAGGATTCCCTCGCGCTGGCCAAGCAGATTCTGCGTCGCCGGCGCGCCCATCGTGATGAGGACATCCGGTGCCGCGAGTTCGATCTGCCGTTGAATGAAGGGCAGGCAGATCGCGATTTCCTGCGGAGTCGGCGTGCGGTTTCCCGGCGGGCGCCACGGCACGATATTGGCGATATAGACTTGGGTTCGGTCGAGCCCGATGGCGCTGAGCATCTTGTCGAGCAATTGGCCGGCCCGACCGACAAACGGGCGGCCTACCTCGTCCTCGTCGCGGCCCGGCGCCTCACCGATGATCATCACCCGACCTTCCGGATTGCCGTCCGCGAAGACAAGGCGGGTAGCCATGCTCTTGAGCGCGCAGCCGTCGAACGTGTCGAGCAGGCCCCGCAAGGTGTCAAGATCGGGCGCCGAGGCTGCAAGCTGCCGCGCCGTCATTGCCGCATCGTCAGGCGCGGCCGGTGCCGCTGCGGGCGAGACCCGCGCCTCGCTCTCCGGCTGGTGGATTACCGGAACCGCGCCGGCGGCAGGCTCTTTCGCCGGCGGAGCAAGCCGATTGACGGGTTCCTCGCCAAGCAGCGTCTCAACCCCCGCGGAAGCTAGGAATTCGAGAATCCGGTGGGGAGGATCGGCATGAAGCGTCATTTTCCCCTCTCTCAATGTCATCCGCTGAGCTTGCATTTCTAAAGAGCCTCAATATCCAGAACAAGCAAGTGATTGAAGTTGGTTTACATATAAACTAAAAAGAACCGTCGCCGTAAGCCGGGAAGGGGATTGGATATGGAACTGCCCGAACGCGAACAAATGGAATATGATGTCGTTATCGTCGGCGGCGGGCCGGCGGGGCTTTCTGCGGCGATCCGCCTGAAGCAGCTGGCAGCCGAGTTGGGCAACGACATCTCGGTGGTGGTTGTCGAGAAGGGGTCGGAGGTCGGCGCGCATATCCTCTCCGGCGCGGTGATCGACCCCATCGGCCTCGACAAGCTGATTCCGGACTGGCGCGAGGATGGGGATTGCCCGCTCAAGACGCCCGTGACCGATGATCGCTTCTACTTCCTCGGCCCGGCCGGTGTGGTGCGGCTGCCCAATTTCATGATGCCTAAGCTGCTCGACAACCACGGCAATTATGTCGTCTCGCTGGGGAATGTCTGCCGCTGGCTCGCCGCGAAGGCGGAGGCGCTCGGCGTCGAGATCTATCCCGGTTTCGCCGCGCAGGAAGTGCTCCACAACGACGAGGGTTCCGTCATTGGTATCGCGACGGGGGATATGGGCATCTCGCGCGAAGGCGAGATGAAGGACGGCTATACGCGCGGCATGGCGTTGATGGGCAAATACACGCTCTTTGCCGAAGGCGTACGTGGGCACCTTTCGAAGCAGCTCATCGCCAAGTTCGACCTCGACAAGGGGCGGGACGTGCCGAAATTCGGCATCGGTCTCAAGGAACTCTGGCAGATCGACCCGAAGAAGCACCGGCCGGGCCTCGTGCAGCATTCGTTCGGCTGGCCGCTCGATTCGAAGACCGGTGGCGGCTCTTTCCTCTATCACTTCGACGAGAATCTGGTCTCGATCGGTTTTGTGGTGCATCTGAACTACCAGAACCCGACCCTCTCGCCCTTCGACGAATTCCAGCGCTTCAAGCAGCATCCGCTGATCCGTGAGGTGCTGGAGGGCGGCAAGCGCCTTGCCTACGGCGCGCGCGCCATCACTGAGGGTGGTTATCAATCAGTGCCGAAGCTCTCGTTCCCCGGCGGTGCGCTCATCGGATGCTCGGCTGGCTTCGTGAATGTGCCGCGCATCAAGGGCAGTCATAACGCAATGCTCTCCGGCATGCTGGCGGCGGAAAAGATCGCGGAGGCGCTCGGTGCGGGCCGTGCGCATGACGAGCTTCTCGCCTACGAGCTGGCATGGCGAGCAAGCGAGATCGGCAAGGACCTCAGGAAGGTCCGCAATGTGAAACCGCTATGGTCGAAGTTCGGCACCTGGATCGGCATTCCGCTCGGCGCGCTCGACATGTGGACCAACGAATTGTTCGGCGTCTCGTTTTTCGGCACGCTGAAGCACGGCAAGAAGGATAGCGACAGCCTCAAGCCGCTCGCTGAGGTTGCGCCGATCTCCTATCCGAAGCCGGATGGCGTGATCTCCTTCGACAAGCTCTCCTCGGTGTTCCTCTCCGGCACCAACCATGAGGAGGATCAGCCGATCCATCTCACGTTGAAGGACCCTTCTGTTCCGATCGCCATGAACCTGCCGGTTTATGGCGAGCCGGCGCGGCTCTATTGCCCGGCCGGTGTCTATGAAGTGATCTATGGCAACGAGGCGGAGAAGAAGGACCCGCGCTTTGTCATCAACGCGCAGAACTGCGTTCACTGCAAGACATGCGACATCAAGGATCCGGCGCAGAACATCAACTGGATCGCGCCGGAGGGCGGAGGCGGGCCAACCTACCCGAACATGTGAGCCTGTTCACGGCTCGCAAGGCGCCGATCCGCGATGGCAAGGCAGAAAAGAAAAAGACCGGCAGGGGGGAACTGCCGGTCTCTTTGGCTTCGGGGCGGAGGGGAGCGAAGCCACTTACCCGAACAACGCAGGTCTCGTGCGTTGGTTCCCTTGAAGACAAAATTTTATTTGGCTGCGCCGGCGACGAGTTCGGCGATCTTGGCCTTGTCGGTGACTCCGCCCGAGCGCGCGACTTCCTTGCCGCCCTTGAAGACGAGAATGACCGACTGGTTGTTCACGCCATGAGCCTTCTTGAAATCAGCTTCCTTGTCGAAATCGACAACGAAGGCCGCCAGCTTCTTGAAATCGGCCGAGCCGGAAAGTTCGTTGAACACGGCCTCTTGCTTCTTGCAGACCGGGCACCATTCGGCATGGACGTGCACGAGCACCGGCTTCGAACCCTTCAATGCGGCATCGAAGGCCGGCTTGGTGTAGGTGGTAAATCCGCTTGCCAGCGAGAGAGCCGGCGCCGCGATGCCGGCAAAGGCCAGGGCGGTGACGGCGCCGAGCACGACACGGCGCGTGGGCGAAAGGTTGGAACGGGTATTCATCGAGAAGCTCCCTGCGGGTTATGGCTTAAGCGGGCGAGTAACGCGGCCCGTCACGACAACCTTCCTATGGTGGGCCGTTCACTGTCATTTCACGACTGTGCATGGGGCGATCACAATTCCGTGGGTGACCAACCGTGTGGGCATCCCGCGCGAAAAGCCTTTGTGCAGCCTTGTTTCGGTGCTAACCGGAACAGCGAGAATCCGCTATTTCGGCCCTGTGGCAGGGCCAATCTGGAATGTCCCGCTTCATGGATCGATCGTTTCGCGCCTTCACCTCACTGGTCTTCGCCGGCGTGCTGCTTGCCGGCATGGGAACCTCCCTCCCTGCAGCGCCTCGCGAGGCGCGGACACTTGAGGCGCTCGGCGCTTCGGGAATGTTTCTGGCCGGTATCGTTGCCAACTCCCAGCGCGACACGGGCGCGGCGGCGGAATATTTCCGCGAGGCCCTGAAAGCCGACCCACGCAATCCCGGCCTGCTCGATCAGGCGTTCCTGGCTGAACTTGTCGATGGCAATCTCGACGAGGCTTTCCGTTTGGCGGAGCGCTCCATCCAGCGCGATCAGTCCAACGCGCTGGCCCATGTCGCTCTCGGCGTCCGGGCGTTGAAGGTGAAGAATTTCCAGCGTGCCCGGAAGAGTTTCGACCGCGCCGGCGGCAAGGTGCGCAATGCAGATCTGACGATCGGTATGCTGCGCGCCTGGGCGATCGTCGGTGCCGGAGATATCGGTGCCGCGCTCAAGGCGGCGGACAGCTTCACCGATAAGGAGCTTGTCGGCTATCGCGATTTCGTCAGTGGGTTGATGGCGGATGTCGGCAAGCGGCCGGCCGAGGCCGAGGCGCGCCTTGCGAAAGCCCATGCCGCCGAGCCGACCGTTCTGCGGGTGGCGGACGCCTATGCCCGGGTGCTCTCGCGCCGGAACAAGCTCGATGAGGCGTTGAAGGTTGCGCGCGGCTGGCGCGAGCGCAACCCTTCGCAGCCCTTCCTGACTCCCGACATCGCCCTTTACGAGAAGGGGCAGCCCCGGCCCCCTCTGGTCGACGATGTCGCCGAAGGGGCAGCGGAGGTCTTCTACAGTCTGGGCGCGATGGGGTCCGCTGCCCGTGATCCGATGACGGCGGTGATCTATCTTCAGCTCGCACATTACCTTGCACCTGCCGATGCGCTGATCGGCATGACGCTGGCAGAATATTTCGAGCAGTTGGGCCAGCATCAGCGTGCGAGCCAGCTTTACGAAGCCGTTCCCCCCGAATCGGTGCTGGCGCACCGCGCGGCGATCGGGCGTGCCGTGGCGCTGGAACGTTTGGGAAAGACCGACGAATCCATCTCGGTTCTCCGTTCGCTTCTCATCCGCGAACCGGGCGATCTCGAGGCGACGGATACGCTGGGCGCGATCCTGCGCACCAAAAAGCGCTGGGAGGAATCCGCCGAGGTCTATGATGGGGCACTCAAGGCTGCCGGGGTGTTCCAGGCACGTCACTGGTCGCTTTTCTACGGGCGCGCCATCGCCTATGAGCGCTCGAAGAAGTGGGACAAGGCCGAACCGGACTTCCTCGCTGCGCTCGACCTCCTTCCGGTCAAGCCGCGCAACGCCCGCGAAGGTGCCGAGCGGGCGCAAGTGCTCAACTATCTCGCCTATTCCTGGGCGGACATGCACAAGAACGTCGACAAGGCCTTCGAGATGCTGCGCGAAGCGGTCGCTCTCTCTCCAGGTGATGGCGCGATCGTCGATTCGCTTGGCTGGGCCTATTACCGCCTCGGTCGTTACGACGAGGCGGTGAAGGAACTCGAACGCGCGGTCCTTCTCAAATCCGGCGATCCGACAATCAACGATCACCTCGGGGATGCCTACTGGAAGGTCGGCCGCCAGCGCGAGGCCTATTACAAGTGGGGGCAGGCGCTCGAGCTGAACCCGGAACCCGATGACGAGAAGAAAATCCGCCAGAAGCTCGAATCGGGTATGGAAGAAGGGCCTGCCGCCAATGCGGGGGCACCCAAGCCGAATGGCGGCTGAGGCAAGGCTCACCGGACTGGCACCGGCGAAGGTCAATCTCTTCCTTCATATCATCGGCCGCCGCCGCGATGGCTACCATGTGCTCGAAAGTCTCGTCGGCTTTGCCGATTGCGGCGACAGGCTGGAACTGGAACCGGGGCGACCGCTCACCCTGATCGTCGAGGGACCGTTCGCCGGTGCCCTCGCCGCCGAGGACGAGAACCTCGTCCTGCGGGCGGCGCGTGCTTTCGCTGCGGCATTCCCCGAGACCCGGTCGGGCCAGTTTCAGTTGACGAAGAACCTGCCGGTCGCTTCCGGAATTGGCGGCGGGTCGAGCGATGCCGCGACCGCGCTACGGCTCCTTGCAGCGGCGAATGCCGTGCCGCTCGATGCGCCCGATCTGCTGCGGGTTGCTGCAAGCCTCGGGGCGGACGTGCCGGTCTGCCTCGATCCGCACCCGCGCCTTATGCGCGGCATCGGCCACGATCTCGGCCCGAGGGTTGGTTTCACGCCGGTTCCCGCGCTGCTGGTCAACCCCAACGTTGCCGTTGAGACCCACGCCGCTTTCTCAAAGCTTGGCCTGCAACCCGGTGATCGCTTCCAATACGCCGGACCGGCTGGGCAGGCTTCCGAGGATACGGTCGCAACGCTCGCCGCGACGACCCGGAATGACCTGGAGGAGGCCGCCATCCGCCTTGCACCGGCCGTCGCGGTTGTACTCGATGAACTGCGTTCGCTGCCCGGCTGCCGTCTCGCGCGCATGTCCGGCTCCGGCGCCACCTGCTTCGCGCTTTTCGCGAGCCCGGACGAAGCCAAGACGGCCTGCGCGCGGATCGAGGCCGCAACACAGGGTTGGTGGGTTCGCGAATGCGCGATATCCGTGGCAACCTGAGAGGTATCATCGCGATGATCGGAACGGATTACGTGCGGACAATGGCCCGCTACAATCGCTGGCAGAACGGTTCACTTTACAACGCGGCGGATGGCCTGCCACCGGAGGCACGGCGGGCCGATCGTGGGGCGTTCTTCAAGTCGATCGAAGGCACGCTCAACCATCTTGTCTGGGGCGATTCGATCTGGCTGCACCGCTTCGCCGGCACGCCCGCGCCGCAGGGCGGCATCAAGACCTCGTCTGAGATGTTCGCCGATTGGTCTACCCTCAAGGCGGCGCGCGAGGCGCTGGATCGCCGCATCATCGAATGGGCCGATGCCTTGCTGGAGGATTGGCTTGAGGGTGACCTTGCATGGTTCTCCGGGGTGCTGGGTCGGGAATTGTCACGCCCGCGCGCGCTTCTTGTGGCGCATTTCTTCAATCACCAGACCCACCATCGCGGGCAGGTTCATGCCTTGCTGACGGCTGCCGGCGCGAAGCCTGACGATACCGATCTGATGATTATGCCGGGGGTGTGAAGCGCCCGGCAGGACGGGCGGTCAATACGCCCGGCTGATGCAGAAATCGACGACCTCATCGAGCGCATCGCGCATTTCGGATGCCGGGAAAAGTGCCAGCGCGTCCTTCGCCATCGCACCGTAGTGTCGCGCGCGCTCGACCGTGTCCTCGATCGCGTGATGCTTCTTGAGGAGATCGATCGCGCGTTCGAGCTGTGCATCGTCGCTCTCGCCCTGCTCGATGGCGCCGCGCCAGAACGCGCGCTCCTTGTCGGTCCCGCGCCGGTAGGCAAGGACCAGCGGCAAGGTGATCTTTCCTTCGCGGAAGTCGTCGCCAATGTTCTTGCCGAGTTTCGACGAAGTGCCGCCGTAATCGAGCGCGTCGTCAATCAGCTGGAACGCGATGCCCAGATTGAGCCCGTAGGACCGGCAGGCCTTCTGCCGCGCCTCGTCCGAGCCTGAGAGAATCGGCCCGACCTCGGCCGCGGCGGCGAAGAGCGCTGCCGTTTTGGCGCGGATCACGGCGAGGTATTCATCCTCGGTTGTGGAGGTGTTCTTGGCAGCGGCGAGCTGCATCACTTCACCTTCCGCGATCACCGCGGCGGCGGTGGAGAGCACGTCGAGACACTGGAGCGAGCCGACCTCGACCATCATCTTGAAAGCCTGTCCGAGCAGGAAATCGCCGACCAGCACGCTTGCCTCGTTGCCCCACACCTTGCGGGCCGAAGGCTTGCCGCGCCGCATGTCGCTTTCATCGACCACGTCGTCGTGCAGGAGCGTCGCCGTGTGCATGAACTCGACCGAGGCGGCAAGCTTGACATGGCCTTGTCCGCTATAATCGCAAAGCCGGGCGGTCGCGAGGGTGAGCATCGGCCGCAGCCGCTTGCCGCCGGAAGAGATGAGGTGCTGCGCGACCTCCGGGATCATCGTGACATCGGAGCCGGTGCGCGAGAGGATCGTTTCATTCACGCGGGTCATGTCGTCGCGGAGCAGGGCGACGAGGCGGTCGATATTGTCCCCGCCCGATTTCTCACCAAAAGAAACAACGACACCCACGAAATACGCTCCCGGACCCTGCTTCGCACCGAACTGGCGCGGCACCCTGTTGTCGGATAACGCTTGCACCTTCAAGTCCCGAATTGCAACGTTTCCAGATCAAACACGAACGAACCGGCATGGAAATCGATCCGAAAACACCGATCTCGCCGGCTTTCTCCGTGACGGAGGATCGCCTGTTCGGCACCAGCCTTCTTGTGATCCAGCCAGCGGACGGGCATCGCGCCGGAACCGATGCCGTGCTCCTCGCCGCGGCCACGCCGGCGGAGGCGCGGCGGATCGCGGATCTCGGCGCAGCAAGCGGAGTCGTCGGGCTGCGCGCGGCACAGCTCAACCCTGAGGCGACCGTCACCTTGGTGGAGCGGGATGCTGGCCTTGCGGAACTGGCGTGGCGGAATATCGCCCTGAATGGTCTGGAAAAGCGCGCCACCGCGTTGGAAGCCGATGTAATGGGGCTCTCCCGGCGACAGGATCTGCGTGATGCCTTTGATCTCGTGCTGACCAATCCGCCTTTTATGGAAGCGGGGACCGTGAGGGTTTCTCCCAAGGGCAACCGTGCTTCGGCGCATGTGATGGCGGCGCCGCTGGACGATTGGGTCCGCAACGCCGTTGCGATCCTCGCACCGAAAGGACGGCTCGTTATGATCCATCGCGCCGACGCGCTTGAGGATGCGGTGACGGCGTTTGGCAGGCGCCTTGGAGAAATCCGCGTGCGGTTCGTCCATCCACGGGCCGATGCGCCGGCGACGAGACTGTTGATCTCGGCGCGCAAGGGTTCGCGGGCGCCGCTCGCCGTTTTGCCCCCGCTGGTCCTGCACGATGAAGAGGGGCGCTTTCTGCCGAGGGCGGCGGCTCTCCATCGCGGCGAGGCGCGCTTGTGACGAAAGTGGGCGGGAAATCCCGCCCGTCCGAAGGTCTTTGCGAGGTTCCTGCCTTACCGGCAGACGCGCACCCAGCGGCGGACATATCCGTAGGGTGTCCAGACGAGGCGCGGTCGCGTCCAGCAGCGACGATAGACCGGATACGGACGATAGATGCGGGCCGGGCGATAGTAGTGGCGGCGATAGACCCGGACTGGGCGATAATAGCGGCGGCGGTAGCGGACCGTTTCCGTGGCGCGCGAGGCTTCCTCGAAGCCTGTCACCGAACCGGCGGGAATACCGGCAGCCTTGGCCGGCGCAAGGCCGACGACGCCGACGAAGGCAGCGAACAACGCGGCTACCAGAACCTGGGAAAATCTTGTCATGGGAAGTCTCCTCTCATGTCGCCCATCCGCAATCGTAGTGTGTCAAAATGAATATCGGCGAAACGGGATGGATTGCTTTACCGCGATGCAGGCCATCAACGGCGAAAACGGCCCCATGTTCCCATGGAGCCGTTCCCAGTCATTTCAGTCGCAATGGCGCGTCAGTTCACGCGGATTACGCGGCTGTTGCCGATATACTTGCACTCGCGGAGCGACATCGAGCCGTCGGCCTGGCCGCAGGGCGTCTGCGTGTCGCGGGCGCGGGCCGGCGGCGTCGTCGGGTTCGGGGGGGCGGCGATATTGACGGCTGCCATCACGTTGCCGTTGGCACCGCCACCGGCGCCGCCGGCACCACCACCACCGCCGCCGTTGCCGCGGGCGAAAGCCGGGGCGGAGACGCTGGCGAGGGCCATGAGGCCAGCAAGCGCGCCGGCGGAGAGGGTGAGGGCGAAGTTGGTGTTGCGGGTCATGTTCGTTTCTCCTTTAGGGGTCAAAGGGCCGGGGTGCCCTATGACCGGGACAATGCCGCCGATCGCTTCTAGCCGCGGTGTGCCCGCGCACAGGGCGAAAACGCTTTCTTAACCATCGCGCTTTCAGAGGCTCTTCGCGAAGGAAGGGCTTGGCGCATGCCGGACGCTCGGCTAAGCGTGACCCACGATCTTTACTGGTGAGCTGCCCGTGACCCTGCCTGATCCCTTGCGCCCTGATCGCTCCTTCCAGGGGCTTATCCTCACGCTCCAGAAGTTCTGGGCAGAGAAGGGCTGCGTCATTCTCCAACCTTACGACATGGAAGTGGGCGCGGGCACCTTCCACCCGGCCACGACGTTGCGCGCGCTCGGCCCCAGACGCTGGAATGCGGCCTATGTCCAGCCCTCCCGTCGCCCGAAGGACGGGCGTTATGGCGAGAACCCGAACCGTTTCCAGCACTATTACCAGTTCCAGGTGATCCTGAAGCCGTCGCCGCCCGATCTTCAAGGGCTCTATCTCGAAAGCCTATATGCCATCGGCATTGATCCGGCCGTGCATGATCTCCGCTTCGTCGAGGATGACTGGGAGAGCCCGACGCTCGGCGCCTGGGGTCTCGGCTGGGAGTGCTGGTGCGACGGGATGGAGGTGAGCCAGTTCACCTATTTCCAGCAGGTCGCCGGGCAGGAATGCGCACCGGTCGCGGGCGAACTGACCTACGGGCTTGAACGCCTCGCGATGTATCTGCAAGGCGTCGACAACGGCTTCGAGCTAAATTTCAATGGGCTCGAAGGCGAAAACAAGGTTACGTACGGCGATGTGTTCAAGCAGGCAGAGGAAGAATACTCCCGCCATAACTTCGAATATGCCGATACCGAGAAACTGTTCCGTAATTTTGCAGAGGCCGAAAAGGAGTGCCAGGCGCTGCTGGCGGCGGGCGAACCGAAACCGGATGGGAGTGATCAGCGACACAGGCAGGTGTTGCCGGCTTATGACCAGTGCATCAAGGCTTCCCACGCCTTCAACTTGCTCGATGCACGCGGGGTGATTTCGGTGACGGAACGGCAGAGCTATATCCTGCGTGTCCGCGAACTCGCGAAGGCCTGCGGCGCCGCCTGGGTCAAGACGGAAGCGGGTAGCGCGTGATGGCGCGGATCAGTGAACAAGCTAGCGTGCTCGTTGCACGGGATGTGTCCGCCGCGATCGATTACTGGGTCGAAAAGCTCGGCTTTGCCGTAAGGGGCCGCTGGGGCGAGCCTGTCGGTTTCGCCATCCTCGAACGCGACGGTGCGCGTGTCATGCTCGGGCAGGCCAAACCGGAGGCGGAGATCACGCCCTACTGGAAACAGCGGGACGGATTGTGGAACGCCTATTTCTGGGTCGACGATGCCCGGACGATGTACCATGAGATGACCGCGCGCGGTGCCGTCATCGACTACGATCTTTGTACGCAGCCCTACGGCGTCCTCGAGTTCGGCGTGCGTGATCTTGAGGGGCACGACATTGCCTTTGGGCAAGTGGTGGAGGCTTGATGATGAACCGTCGCGAACTGGTTTCTTTCCTTCTCGCAGGCTCCGTCGCACCCGCTTTCGCGCAGAAGGCCAAAGCATATTCAAGTCCGCTGGCCGCCGTGCAAGCGGTTTACGATCCGAAGATCAAGGAGGCCCAACGGCCTTATTCGAGGCGCTTGCGCGCGCTCTATGCCGCCGCGATCAAGAAGTCGCACGAGCTCAACGAGCCGGTTTCGGGGCTCGATTTCGACCCCACCACCAACTCGCAGGATTCGGATGACGATTTCCGTAAGACACTGAAATACACCGTCGAACCGCGCCCGAACCGCAACGCGCGGGTAATCGTGAAGCTCAAGGTGTTCAAGCAATCGCCGGAGACGACGCTTCATTATGAGGTGGTGCCGGAAGGCGAGGGTTTCGTGATCGATGATGTTATCTACCTCCACAAGACCGACGGCTGGACGCTCTCGACGATGCTCGAAGCAGGCGCCAAGGGGCAGTAAGCCGGGGTCATAAGCGAAAAACCGATGCCTGATCTTCTTTTCGAACTCTTCTCCGAGGAAATCCCGGCCCGCATGCAGCGACAGGCGGCGGCGGATCTCCAGCGGCTTGTCACCAACGCACTGGTTGACGCAGGTGTCACCTATGAAGGTGCGAAGGCCTTCGCGACGCCTCGCCGCCTCGCGCTCAACATCGTCGGCCTGCCCGCGCGCCAGCCGGATGTGAAGGAGGAGCGCAAGGGCCCGCGCGTCGGTTCGCCTGAAGGCGCGATCCAGGGGTTCCTGAAGGCTGCCGGCCTCTCGGACATCACGCAGGCCAAGATCGAGAGTGACCCGAAGAAGGGCGAATTCTACGTCGCGGTGATCGAGAAGAAGGGGCGCCCGGTCATCGAGCTGCTGGCGGAAATCCTGCCGGCGACGATCCGCGCCTTCCCCTGGCCGAAGTCGATGCGCTGGGGTGAGGCGAGTAAATCCTCGTCTTCGCTCCGCTGGGTGCGTCCGCTGCGCGGAATCGTCGCGACCTTCGGGCCGGAAACCGAGGAGCCGGAGGTTGTCCCGTTCGAGATCGACGGACTCAAGGCCGGCAATGTCACCCACGGCCATCGCTTCATGGCGCCCATCGGCATCACGGTGAAGCGCTTCGACGATTATGTGACGAAGCTCGAAGCCGCGAAGGTCGTGCTTGACGCTGATCGTCGCAAGGAGATCATCCGCGCGGATGCGCGGAACCTCGCCTTCGCACAAGGGCTTGAGGTGATTGAGGATGAGGGTCTGCTCGAAGAGGTCGCAGGCCTCGTCGAATGGCCGGTGGTGCTGATGGGCTCGTTCGAGGAGGCCTTCCTTGATGTTCCGGGCGAGGTGATCCGCGCCACCATCCGCGCCAACCAGAAGTGCTTCGTGTTGAAGAAGGCCGACGGCAATCTCGCCAACCGCTTCCTCCTCACCTCGAATATCGAGGCGAAGGACGGCGGCGCGACCATCATTGCCGGCAACGAGCGCGTGATCCGTGCCCGCCTCTCGGATGCGAAATTCTTCTGGGAGACCGACAAGAAGGTCTGGCGCGAAGACCCCACGTTCAAGCGGCTGGAGCGGTTCAGAAACGTCACCTTCCACGAGAAACTCGGCAGCCAGTATGACCGGATCGAGCGCATCTGCGCGCTGGCGAAAGAACTCTGCAAGGTCACGGGGGCGGACCCCGTTGAGGTCGATCTCGCGGCGAAAGTCTGCAAGCTCGACCTGCAAACCGAGGTCGTGGGCGAATTCCCCGAGGTGCAGGGCTTCATGGGCCGCATCTACGCGGGGCAGATCGGGCTACCGGCTTCTGTCGCAGCCGCCTGTGAGGAGCACTACAAGCCCGTCGGCCCTTCGGACAGCGTGCCGACGGACCCGGTTTCCGTCACGGTTGCCTTGGCGGACAAGCTCGATACGCTCGTCGGCTTCTGGGCGATCGACGAAAAGCCCACCGGCTCGAAAGACCCCTACGCGCTGCGCCGTGCGGCGCTGGGGGTAATCCGGCTGGTGGTGGAGAATGGCTTCAGGCTTGATTTTATCGGCAGCTTGATACCAGCACGCGTAAATGTGGGCGATGACATCAAACACGTGCAGTTGGATAAGCTTGTGGAGCCGATCACTGAACTCCGCGATGCAGGCCTATCGTCGCACCGAGTTGGTGGACTTTGGGCTTCACTTCAAAGGTCTAAGTTCCCTGAGAATTTGCCAGATGAGGAAATCGAAATCGGCTTGACCGATTTGTACGACCTCCTTTCCTTCTTCCATGATCGCCTGAAAGTCATGCTCCGCGACCAGGGCGCGCGGCATGATCTCGTCGATGCCGTGCTCGGCAATGGCGAAACCAACGACGATCTCCTGCTCGTCGTCCGCCGCGTCGAGGCGCTCGGTAAGCTGCTCGAAACCGAGGATGGCAAGTCGTTGCTCGCGGGCTACAAGCGCGCCGCGAACATCCTGCGCGCTGAGGAGAAGAAGGACGGCGAGGGCGCGTTTGAGGCCAAAGCTGATCCTGCGCTGCTTAGAGAACAGGCTGAGAAGGCGCTCTATGCTGCGCTGCAAACCGCCGAGACCGAGGCCAATGCCGCGCTGGAGAAACAGGATTACGCTGCCGCGATGCGCGCCATGGCGAAACTCCGCGCGCCTGTCGATGCCTTCTTCGAGGCGGTGATGGTCAATGCCGACGATCCCGCCATCCGCAAGAATCGCCTCGCGCTGCTGGCAAGCCTGCGCCGCGTGACGGCTCGAATCGCGGATTTCTCGAAAATCGCAGGGTAGCGCACAGCCGTCATGGCCGGGCTGAACCCGGTCACGAAGGCGGAAACCAGCTGACCCATCAACGATTTCTCGGTGATCCATCACATCTATTCATTCGTCGAATGAATTTGCCGTTGCTATAGCTCCGGTTTCCGTCCTGCCGCCCGCCCTTGAACCCGGAGCCTTGCATGACCGCCCAGAACACCGCCCGTGTGTTGCCCGCCGGCATCATCATCCTCGCCGGCTGCGCCATCGCGATGCTCGGTTTCGGCCCGCGCTCCTCGATGGGCTTTTTCCAGCAGCCGATCATCACCGCGAACGGCTGGGGGCGCGACGTCTTCTCCTTCGCGCTCGCGATCCAGAACCTGATGTGGGGCGTCGGCCAGCCGTTCATGGGCGCGATCGCCGACCGGTTCGGCACGCTCAAGGTGCTTTGGACCGGGGCGCTGCTCTATGCCGCCGGCCTCTACCTGATGACGGTCTCGACCGATCCCGTGACGCTGACGATCACGGGTGGCGTGCTGATCGGCTTCGGGCTCGCGGGGTCCTCGTTCAATCTCGTGCTGGCCTCGTTCAGCAAGCTGCTGCCGCCGGAGAAGCGCTCGATGGCGTTCGGCGCCGGCACGGCGGCGGGCTCGTTCGGCCAGTTCCTGTTCTCGCCCCTCGGTGTCGGCCTCATCCGCGATTACGGCTGGCAGAATGCGCTGACGATCTTCGCCGGGCTGACACTGCTGATCCTGCCGCTGGCGCTCGCGGTGGCGACACCGCCGCAGAGGAAGGTCGCCGCCGGGGCGCCGGCTTCCGCTGACGACCAGAGCGTGACGCAGGCGCTGACGCAGGCTTTCGGCCACCGCTCCTATGTGCTGCTGGTGCTTGGCTTCTTCACCTGCGGCTTCCAGCTCGCCTTCATCACCGTGCATCTGCCGAGCTATTTCAAGGATGTCGGCATGCCGCCGGAGGTTGGAGGCTGGACGCTGGCGCTCGTCGGGGTGTTCAACGTGATCGGTTCACTATCGTCTGGCTGGCTCGGCAACCGGATGCCGAAACGCTGGATCCTCGCGATTATCTATTTCGCCCGCTCGATCGTGACACTGGGGCTGCTGCTCTCGATTCCGTTCGTCGCAACCCCGGTGAGCGTATTCGGCTACCAGACGACCTGGGGTATCGTTTCCGCACTCGCTTTCGGCGCTTCGACCGGCCTGCTGTGGCTTTCAACCGTGCCGCCGACGGCCGCTCTGGTCTCGATCATGTTCGGTCCGCGTTACATGGCGATGCTCTACGGCTTCGCGTTCTTCTCGCACCAGGTCGGTGGATTTCTTGGCGTCTGGCTCGGAGGTCTGCTGTTCGAGAAGACCGGTAGCTACGATGTCGTCTGGTGGCTCTCGATCGCGCTGGGGATTGCCTCCGCGCTCATCAACCTGCCGATCACCGAAAGGGCGGCGCCGGGGCGCTGGCAGACACAGGCTGCCACCTGAGGCTCAGGCGCCGGCAGCCTCGCCTTCGATCAGCCGCCGCTTCTTGGCGAGTTCCGCCCCGAAAAATTCCAGGAAGGCTCGTACCCGCGCGGCCTTCTTGAGGTCTGGATGGGTCAGCACCCAAAGCCCGGTGTCCGATGCCGGCTTGATGATCGGGATGCGTCGCGCGGTGGGCATCTGCTCGCCGATGAAGCACGGCAGGAGGCCGATGCCGAGCCCCGCACTGACAGCAGCGGCCAGCGTCGAGACCATGTTGACCTTCACCGCAACGCATTCGGGAACGACGTGGTTCGTCACCCAGCGTCCGCCGGCCGTGGTGGCAAGCGGCTCGCCGAGGCCCACCCATCGTGTCGGGGGCCGGATCATCGATTCGAGCGAATTCTGATCGAAGTCCGCCTGCGCAAGAAAGCCTTCCGCAGCATAGGCACCCCAGGCGATTGTGGCGACCCGCCGTCCGATCAGCGTCTGCGGCGGATCGACGGACGCGCGGATCGCGACGTCGGCGTCGCGTCGCGAGAGGTTCAGCGCGCGGTTGTCGATGACGAAATCAAGCGTGATCTCGGGGTAGCGCTGGCGGAACGTGCAGAACATCGGCGCGACGAGATGCGAAAAAATCGTATCGGTCGTCGTCACGCGCAACTCGCCGGAGGGGCGGACATCCTGCCCGGCGATCCGCCGTTCGAACTCGATGATCGATTCGGCCATGCGGGTGGCAAGCGCGACCATCTCCTCGCCCGCCGAGGTGAGCAGGTAACCCGAGCGCGCACGCTCGAAGATGCGCACGCCGAGGTGTTCCTCAAGCGCGTTCAGGCGACGGAAAACGGTAGAGTTGTTAACGCCCAGCGCCTCCGCTGCGCCCCCGAGCGAACGCTGTTCCGCTATGGCGCGGACGAGGCGGAAATCATCCCAGGCAAGTGGTTGCATCGGGCCGTTCCAGCGCTTCAGGCAAGATCAGGTCAATACGAAGTGTCCCACACTTTCCGACGGAAATCATCGAAGAATTCATTCCATACCCGATATGGAGTTCACGGACGCGGCGCGGCAGCCCGTGCGAGCCGATCGAGGATTGCCTCGCCGAGCCCAACCGCCGGAATCGGAGCGACGGCGATGCCCACGACCGGGAGGGAGTCGAGGCGTCGGAGGTATCCATAAAGATTGGCCGCTGCCTCGGCCATGTCGCCGCGCGGCGAAAGGTTGAGTGTCCGTTCGGGGGCCGTGCCGGGAAGAAGTTCCGGGCCGAAGGCGAGGCAGGCTTCGCCGGGCCCTACTGCCTTCGTGTCAAGCCGGAGCCGATGTGTCGGCGCGTAGTGGGAGGAGAGCCGTCCCGGCGCGAGCGGCGCCCCCGCATCGGCATTGCTCGCGTTTTCGAGTCTCAGGCCGAGGAGTGCCTCGATCCGTTCACGGGCAAGGCCGCCGGGGCGCAGCAGCGTTACCTCGCCGTCAAGGCAGCCGAGGATGGTGGACTCGACACCGATCGGGCAGGGGCCGCCATCGACGATGGCCTCGATGATACCGTCGAGATCGTTCGCGACATGCGCTGCCTCGGAAGGGGAGACATGGCCGGAACGATTGGCACTCGGTGCCGCGATCGGTCTTCCGGCCGCCGCGAGTATAGTCCGCGCCACTGGATGATCCGGCACGCGGATCGCGAGCGAAGGCAGGCCCGCGCGAGCCAGTTCACAGACGGGGCAGTCAGGCGGCACGGGCACCACCAGCGTCATTGGCCCTGGCCAGAAAGCTTTGGCCAGCTTGCGGGCCAGCGCCGGCAATTCCGCGAGTTTTTCGGCGTCTTCCGGTGTGGCCACGTGAGCGATGAGCGGGTTGAACTGCGGCCGTCCCTTGGCGGCATAGAGCCGGGCGATCGCCTGTGCCTCGGTCGCATCGGCACCAAGTCCGTAGACGGTTTCAGTCGGGAAGGCGACGAGCTTGCCGTCCGCCAGCAGGCGCCCGGCCTCGGCGAGTTCGGCGGTCGATGTTCCCAGTCGGCGGGTTGTGATCGGGGGAGTCATGCCTGCCGCTCCGGCCTAAGCCGTTCGTCGATTTGTCGTCTTGGCGACAGCCGCCGTTTCGCGCTGTATGAGATAAGACGATGCAGCCCCCCCGGAGATTTCGGGCCCGAAAGCGGGGGTCTCGCCTGTTCGGGGGTTGCAAGAGTATGGTTCATATGTAAACTAAACCGTGATCGCGCGCGGAAGAGGGTGTCTATCTCGTTGCGGCGGCGGTTCCAAACAAGAAATGCATGCCGCCGATCACGGGGCATGTTCGTGGAGGAAGCAACGTGACCTATCGCGCGCCGGTTGAGGACATCTTGTTTGCCATGCGCCATGCCGCCGGACTCGATCGCGGCATCGAGGACGGGCTCTACGCTGATCTTGCCGACGGCGTGGCCGAGGCGGTGCTGGAAGAGGCCGCAAAATTCGCCGAGGAGCGTATCGCACCGCTCAATACGGTCGGCGACAAGGAAATGGCCCGGCTTGTCGACGGCAAGGTAGTGATGCCTAAGGGCTTCCCGGAAGCCTACCGCGACTGGGCGGCCGGGGGCTGGTCGAGCGTTGCCGCCGAGCCGGATTTCGGCGGGCAAGGATTGCCGATCCTTTTGAACATCGCCTGCACGGAGATCTGGAATTCCGCGAATCTCGCCTTCGCGCTCAACCCGCTCCTGACGATGGGCGCGGTCGAGGCCGTCACGGCGCATGGTTCGGATTTTCTCAAGAACACCTTCCTCGCCAAGATGATTTCCGGCGAATGGACGGGGACCATGAATCTCACCGAGCCGCAGGCCGGTTCGGATCTGAACCTCCTTACCTCTCGCGCCGAGCCGATCGGTGACGGCACCTACCGCATCTTCGGCCAGAAGATTTTCATTACCTATGGCGAACACGACATTACGGACAACATCGTCCATCTCGTCCTGGCGCGCCTGCCGGGTGCCCCCCCGGGAACACGTGGCATCTCGCTGTTTCTCGTGCCGAAATTCCTCTTGAACGCGGACGGTTCGCCCGGCGCGCGCAACGACGTGCGCTGCCATGCGCTCGAGCACAAGCTCGGGATCCACGCTTCCCCTACCGCGACGATGATTTTCGGTGATGACGGCGGTGCGGTCGGCTGGCTCGTCGGCGAAGAGAACAAGGGCCTCAACTGCATGTTCACGATGATGAACAACGCCCGCCTCGCCGTGGGCACGCAGGGTGTCGCCATCGCCGAGCGCGCGTACCAGCACGCGCTTGCTTACGCGAAGGAGCGCAAGCAGGGCCGCGCGGTCGGCGCGCCTTCCGCTTCGCCGATTATCGAGCATCCGGACGTGAAGCGGATGCTGCTCGAAATGCGGACCAAGACGGCTGCCGGCCGCGCCCTTTGCTTCATGACGGCAGCGGCGCTCGACCGATATCATCGGCTCGAAGACCCGGCTGCAAAAAAGGCGGCGCACGAGGATGCGAGCATCCTCACGCCGGTTGCCAAGGCCTTCTCGACCGATATCGGCATCGAGGTCGCCTCGCTCGGCGTGCAGATCCACGGCGGCATGGGCTTTGTCGAGGAAACCGGCGCCGCCCAACACTATCGCGACGCCCGCATTCTCGCGATCTATGAAGGCACGAACGGTATTCAGGCGATCGATCTCGTTCAGCGCAAGCTACCGCTTGCCGATGGAGCTCGTGTCCGTGAGATGATCGCCGGCTATCGTCGCAGCGCCGAGCACGCCCGCACGATCAACGATCCCGGTTTCAAGCGGGTCGGCGACCGGCTGGTCACGGCGGTCGCGGCGCTGGAGCGGGCGACCGATTTCATGTTCGCCAACCTCAAGAGCAACACCAACGCCGCGCTCGCCGGGGCGACTCCCTATCTCCGCCTGTTCGCGCTCGCCTCGGGCGGTGCCAGCCTTGCCGAGCAGGCGCTGGCCGCGCGAGTGGCGATGGCGGCGGGCGATACTGATCCGCGTCAGGCACGCCGCATCGCCGACGCCCGCTTCTTTGCGGAAAACCTCGCCGCCGGTGCGGAAGGATTTGAACTGGCCGTCACCGAAGGTGGCGACGCTGTTCTGGCGGAATTCGCGGATTGAGGAGCAAGATATGACCGATACCATCACGGCACACCGGGAGGGCGCCGTTCTTGTCCTCACCATGAACCGGGCGGATAAGAAAAATGCGCTGACTGGCGAGATGTATTCGGCACTCGCGGCCGGCCTCGCCGAGGCCAATGCCGATGCCGCGATCGGAGCAACGCTGATCCTCGGCCAGCCGGGGATATTCTGCGCCGGCAACGACATCAAGGATTTCATCGGCTTCGCGATGGGGGGCGGTCTCGGGGCGCCGATCCTCGATTTCCTGCGGGCGCTGGTGAACAACGGGAAGCCGCTCATTGCGGGAGTCGACGGCGGCGCGGTTGGGATCGGCACCACCATGATCCTCCATTGCGACTACGCGCTGGCCTCCGAGCGGGCGGTTTTCGCGACGCCCTTCGTCGATCTCGCGCTGGTGCCGGAGGCCGGGTCGAGTCTGCTCGCGCCGAACCTGATGGGCAACCGCCTCGCCTTCGAAATGCTGGTGATGGGCGAACGGTTCTCCGCCGAGCGCGCGGCCAGCGTCGGGCTCGTTAATCGCGTCGTTCCCTCTGCCTCTCTTGCAGAGGAGGCGCTGGTCGTCGCGGCCCGCATTGCCGCCAAGCCGCGTGAGGCTGTGGCGATCTCGCGCCGGCTGTTGCGGGGCGACACGGCGCCACTCCTTGCGCGGATCGAGGAAGAGGCGGAAGCTTTCAAGGAGCGCCTCCGTTCGGCCGAAGCGCGCGCAGCGTTCGAGGCCTTCCTCACGAAACCCAAGAACTGAAAAAGGGGGACGCTATGAGCCTTGCGGGCAAGACGCTCTTCATCACCGGCGCATCGCGCGGTATCGGCCTCGCCATTGCCCTCCGGGCGGCGCGCGAAGGCGCGAATATCGTCGTCGCCGCGAAGACGGCGGAAGCGCATCCGAAGCTCGAAGGTACGATTTTCACCGCCGCCGACGAGATCGAAAAGGCCGGTGGCAAGGCGCTGCCGGTGCAGTTGGACATCCGCGAGGATACGGCGGTTGAGGCGGCCATCGCCAAGGCCGCGCAGCATTTCGGCGGGCTCGATATCGTCGTCAACAACGCAAGCGCGATCAATCTCGCACCGGTTGCCGCGCTCGATATGAAGCGTTTCGATCTGATGCATCAGATCAATGCGCGCGGTACCTATCTCGTCTCGAAATGCGCGCTGCCGTTTCTCGTCAAGGCCGCCAACCCGCATATCCTGATGCTCTCGCCGCCGCTCGACATGAAGACCAAGTGGTTCGCGGGCCACACCGGCTATTCAATGGCAAAGTTCGGCATGAGCCTCGTCGTGCTCGGCCTTGCCGGCGAGACGAAGGGGCGCATCGGCGTTAACGCGCTCTGGCCGCGCACGACGATCGCTACTGCCGCCGTCAAGAACATCCTCGGAGGGGATGCGCTGATGCGCACGTCGCGAACGCCGGAAATCCTCGCCGATGCGGCGGCGATGATCTTCACCAAGGACGCGAAAACCTTCTCCGGCCATTTCCTGATTGACGATACCTTCATGGCCGCCGAGGGCGTCACCGATTTTGATGGCTACCGCGCCGATCCGAGCCAGCCGCTCACACCGGATTTCTTCGTGCCGGACGATATCCCCGCGCCGGCCTGCGCCAATTACGGTCCGCTGGCGCGCTGATCGCGCCGCGCACTTTCTCCTTGCGTCGCCGGCCCGGATGGAGTGGAACAGCCTTCGCTGGCGCCGGTGATCGGGGAGTGACGGCATGATATTTGTCCATCTTCCCCCGGCGGGGGATGATCCGGTCGCGGCGATCAGCCATCGCCGCAGGGGGCTCGACCGCCAGAGTCTCGGTCCCTCGGATTCCGTGCCGGCAGAAGCGGTCTGGATCGATCTGATCGACCCGACCCGCGAGGAGGATCGCCGGGTCGAGGTCGCGCTCGGTATCGAGATCCCGACGCGTGAGGAATCCCGCAACATCGAGCCTTCGGAAGTGCTCTATGTCGAGGACGGCGTTCGCTACATGAGCGCCCGGATCCTTTGCCAATCCGGCACCGAGAGCCCGGCGCTGGTACCGATCTCGTTCATCCTGAAGGAACGGCAGCTCATCACCGTGCGCTATGACGAGCCGCTCTCGTTCAAGATCTTCATCAACCGTCTCGCGCGCCCCGGCGGATGCCTGCCGGCGGGTGACCACATCCTTGTCTCGCTGTTCGAAACGGTGATCGACCGTGCGGCCGAGATCCTTCGGCTGTCGGGCGAGCGGATCGATGAGGTCTCCTCCGCGGTCTTTGATCCGAAGGGTGGCCAGCGCGTCGATGTCGATACGTTCCGCACCACCCTGCAGACGATGGGGATGGAAGGCACCCGCATCTCCAAGGTGCGTGAGAGTCTCGTGTCCATCGAGCGCATGTTGCTGTTTCTTTCGGCCAACACCGCCGGCGCCAGTCTCGGGGACGATCTCCGCGCCGAGGTCCGCACCACCTTGCGTGACCTTCAGAGCCTTGAGGACCACGCGACCTTCCTCTCGGGGAAAATCCAGTTCCTGCTTGACGCCGTGCTGGGTCTCGTCAGTCTCGAGCAGAACAAGATCATCAAGATATTTTCGGTGGCCGCGGTCGTCTTCCTGCCGCCGACGCTGATCGCTTCGAGCTACGGCATGAACTTCAAGAACATGCCGGAACTCGATTGGCACTACGGTTACCCGATGGCGCTCGGCGTTATGGTTCTCTCGGCGATCGGCACCTATCTCTTCTTCAAGCTCAAGCGTTGGCTCTAGGGCCATGTGCGGCCGCTTTGCCCTCACGCTGCCGCCCGACTCCGTGCGCGCCTATTTCGGTTACGCCGATCATCCCAATTTTCCGGCTCGTTTCGATATCCGGCCGACGCAGCCGGTTGCGATCATGCGGCTGGAGGTCGGCCAACGTCGCTTTGCACTGGTGCGCTGGGGCTTCATCCCCAGCTTCGTGAAGGACGAGAAGGAGTTTCCGCTTCTCATTAACGCCCGCTCGGAAACGGTTTTCGAGAAGGCCAGTTTCCGGAACGCCATCCGCCGTCGGCGTTGCCTGTTTCTCGCGGACGGATTTTACGAATGGCAGAAGCTCGACGAGAAGGGGAAGCGGAAACAACCCTACCTCATCCGCCGCCCGATGCAGGGACCGATCGCGCTCGCGGGCATATGGGAGGGCTGGCAGAGCCCCAACGGATCGGAGATCGAGACGGCGGCCATTCTCACCACCTCCGCCAACGCGACGCTCGCGGCGATCCACGAACGGATGCCGGTGATCGTCGAGCCGCGCGATTTCGGCGTCTGGCTCGCGCCGGACAGCACCGGCGATACGATCATGCGCCTCATGCATCCGCTCGACGACGACGTGCTTGAACTGGTGCGCATTGACACCGTCCCGCGCGACGATCCAGCCTAGAGAATAGCGGTGCATGCACGAGCGGAGGAACCTAAATGACAGACTGGCTCAGCATCATCCTCAAATTCGGTCTTCCGGCGGCCGCGATCGGCGGCGCGATTTATGCGGGCCTCCGAAAGAGGAACGCCCACAATAGCGACAGCGACGGAGACAGCAGTTTCGGCAGCGAGACTAGCTGGTCGAGCGATTCCGACAACAGCTCCGGAGGGGATTCCGGCGGTGGCGGTGATGGCGGTGGCGGTGGCGGTGGCGGTGATTAACGCCGGAAGCTTGCCGTAAGTTCGACGTGACCCGAATGCCGGAACTGATCGACCGGCGTAACCTGTTGGAGCTGGAATCCGGCACCGACAAGTGTTTTCGCATCGCGTGCAAAGGTTTCCGGGTCGCAAGAGATATAGACGATTAGCGGGATCTTCGATTTCGCCAATTCCCTGATCTGGGCTTCTGCACCCTGGCGCGGCGGATCGAGCAAGGCCGCATCATAGAGCTTAAGCTCTGGCGCGAAGAGCGGACGGCGGAAGAGATCACGCGCCTCGGCCATTGTCGGCTTGCCTCCGGGAAGGGCGCGCAGCGAGCGGTTGAAGGTTTCGATCGCGCCGGCGTCGCTGTCGTAGGCGGTCACCTTCATCTCACGCGAGAGACGCAGGCCGAAGGGCCCGAGCCCGCAGAAAAGCTCGACGACATGCTTGGTCTTCCCCAGTGCCTCCCGTGCCAGGCGCGCGAGCTGTGCTTCCCCGCGAGCGGTCGGCTGGAGGAACGAACCCGCCGGCAGGAAGGCCCGCATCTCCGGCCTGTCTTCGAAGGTGACATGCGGGGTTCGAGCCTCGACGAGCCGTTCGCCGTGCAGCGTCAGACGTGCGAGGTTCCGCGAAACCGCGAACTCGATCAGTTTTTTCCGCAAGGACTCGGGAAGCGGGCCGCATCCGCGTAGATCGCAATCGAGCCCTTCGATGGAAGCTGTTACCTGAAAGTCCATCGGCTTGTTAATGCCCCGGAGGATATGCCCGATGCCGCGTGCGAGATCGGGCGCGGGGTCGAGTTCCGGCACCAGCAGCGGGCAGCGGTCGAGGTCGATGAGGTCGTGGCTGCCCGCCCGCATGAAGCCCGCGGAGATTCCACCCTCGCGCTGGCGGATGTGCAGCGTGACACGGCGCCGCCCGGCTCCATGCGCGTCGAGGGGGGGAGTAACCTCGGCCTCAACGCCCGCGCGGATCAGCGCTGCCGCGACCCGCTCCCGTTTCCAGCCGCGCGCTGCGTCCGGGGACCAGTGTTGCATGAGGCATCCGCCACAGATGCCGAAATGCCGACAGATCGGCGAAACGCGGTCGGTGCTGGAGGTGAGTCGCTCGAAAGTCGCGGGAGAGGTGGTCTGCTCCATGCGATAGATTTCGCCGGGCAGACCGAAAGGAATGGCAAGGCGCGTGCCGTCCGTGAGGCGTACAAGCCCGTCTCCCTTCGAGCCGACGGTCTCGACCGCAACCTCAACCCCGGTCATGCCTTGTGTCCTATCAGCAGGAATTCACGATTGCCGTCACCCCCGGCGATGGGCGAGGGGATGATGCGATCGACGATGACGCCGAGGCTGCCCATCTCGTCGGCCACCCGCCTGCAGATATCGTCGTGAAGCGTTCCGTCCCGGATGATGCCGTTCTTGCTCGCGCCGGGCCCGGCCTCGAACTGCGGCTTGATGAGGAGGACGATCACGGCGCCGACCTTCAGGCGGGTCAACCCCGCCGGAATCGCCTTCGCAAGGCCGATGAAGCTGAGATCGGCGACGAGAAGATCGATCGGATCACGAACCAGTGCTTCATCGATCTTCCGGGCGTCGATTCCCTCGAGGTTCACAACGCGCGGATCGGCGAGCAGGCGTGGGTGCAACTGGCCATGCCCGACATCGACGGCATAGACCTTGCGCGCACCGCGCTGGAGGAGAAGATCGGTGAAGCCACCGGTCGAGGCACCGAGATCGAGAGCGATCAGGCCGGCAGGGTTGATGCCGGTCGCCTCAAGCGCCGCTTTGAGCTTCAGCCCGGCGCGCGAGACGGTCTCGAATGGCTCCTGCGCTTCGACGTGCTGGCCGGAGTGAACGGTCTGCGAGGCCTTCCTAGCCACGACGCCGTCCACCTTGACGAGACCGGCGGCGATCGAAGCCGCTGCGCGCGCGCGACTTGCAGCCAACCCGCGTTCGACGAGGGCTTGATCGAGCCGGAGGGCGTTGAGACGTGGGGAAGACATGCCCACCCCTATATCGTCTCGCCGCACCTGATCAACTGATAGTGAAATGGCTAGGCAGAATGGGAAAGCGCGTTAGTCTCCGTCTCATCCGCGCCAAGCGGGTAATTGGGGAGATGAAAATGCGAGTTCTGACGAGTGTTGCCGCGCTGGTTCTGGCCTCTGGCCTGGCTTTTGCTCAGGCGACAGCGACCCATGAGGCCGACGTCATTAACAACAAGGGCGAGGCGATCGGCAAGGCGAGCTTCAAGGGCAATGGCTCGACAACTGTGATCCGCATCCAGTTGAAGGCCGGCGCACTGACGCCGGGCTGGCACGGCATCCATCTTCACGCCGTGGGCGATTGCTCTGATCATGACAAGTTTATGGCCTCGAAAGGCCACGTGAATCACCACCAGAAGAAGCATGGCCTCCTGAACGCCGAAGGGCCGGATGGCGGCGACATTCCGAACGTCTTCGCGGCGGCCGATGGATCGGTGAGCGCGGAAGTCGCCTTGGCAACCGCGCTCGCTGGTGACAAGGGACTCAAGGATGCCGATGGTTCCGCCCTCGTTATCCACGCCAACGAGGACGATCACGTGAGTCAGCCGATCGGCGGCGCTGGTGCCCGCGTCGCTTGTGCGTTGGTGAAATAATTCAGGCCCGGATCGCGCGTTCGGCCGCCGTGCCGAGCGCGCGCTTCACCGTTTCCACGATGCCCTTGGCATCGAGACCGGCGTCCGCATACATCCGCTCCGGCTTGTCGTGATCCTGGTAACGGTCAGGCAGCACGAGGCTGCGAAGCTTGAGCTTACCGTCGAGCAGGCCTTCGGCGGTCATGAACTGCATTACCTGCGCGCCGAAACCGCCGACCGAGCCTTCCTCTATCGTGATCAGCAACGAGTGCCGCGCCGCGAGATCGCGCACGAGGGCCGTATCGATCGGTTTGGCGAAACGGGCATCGGCGATCGTGGTTGAAAGGCCGAGTTTTTCGAGTTCGTCTGCTGCTTTGAGCGCTTCCTGAAGTCGCGTGCCGAGCGAGAGGATGGCGATCTCCTTGCCTTCGCGCACGATCCGCCCCTTGCCGATCTCCAGCACCTCGCCGCGTTCCGGCATCTCGACTCCGACGCCGTCCCCGCGCGGATAGCGGAAAGCGATGGGGCCGGAATTGTATGCGGCAGCGGTTGCAACCATATGGACGAGTTCCGCTTCGTCCGCAGCCGCCATCACCACCATGTTCGGCAGGCAGCAGAGATAGGCAAGATCATAGGCGCCGGCATGGGTTGGTCCGTCGGCGCCGACAAGCCCGGCGCGATCCATCGCGAAACGGACCGGCAGGTTCTGCAGCGCGACGTCATGTGCGAGCTGGTCGTAGCCACGCTGAAGGAAGGTCGAATAGATCGCGCAGAACGGCTTGTAACCTTCACTCGCAAGACCTGCGGCGAAAGTCACGGCATGCTGTTCGGCGATGCCGACATCAAAGGTGCGCGTCGGGAACGCCTGGCCGAAGAGATCCAGTCCCGTGCCCGCCGGCATCGCGGCGGTGATGGCAACAATCTTCGCGTCCGCTTCCGCCTCGCGGATCAGGCTCTGCGCGAACACCTTGGTGTAGCTCGGCGCGTTGGACGGCGGTTTCGCCTGCTTGCCGGTGATGACGTCGAACTTGACGACGCCGTGATACTTGTCCGCGCTCGCCTCGGCGGGGGCATAGCCCTTGCCCTTCTGCGTGACGACATGAACGAGGATCGGCCCACCGACCTCCGCGTCTCGCACGTTGCGCAGGACGGGCAAGAGATGATCGAGGTTATGCCCGTCGATCGGCCCAACATAATAGAACCCGAGTTCCTCGAAGAGCGTGCCGCCGGTCACGTAGCCGCGCGCATGCTCGACCGCGCGGGTGATCGCGCTGTCGAGCCGCTTCGGCAGAACAGCGGTCAACTGCTTGCCGATATCGCGCAGCTTCAGATAGGTTTTGCCTGAGGCGAGCCGGGCGAGATAGGCCGACATACCGCCCACCGGCGGGGCGATCGACATATCGTTGTCGTTGAGGATGACGATGAGGCGCGAATGCATCGCGCCGGCGTTGTTCATCGCTTCGTAGGCCATGCCGGCGCTCATCGCCCCGTCGCCGATCACTGCGACGACATGGTTCTTGGCACCCGCGAGATCGCGCGCAACCGCCATCCCGAGGCCGGCGGAAATCGAGGTCGAGGAATGGGCTGCGCCGAAGGGGTCGTATTCGCTCTCGGCGCGCTTCGTGAAGCCCGAAAGCCCGCCGGCCTGCCGCAAGGTGCGGATGCGGTCCCGCCGTCCGGTCAGGATCTTGTGCGGATAGGCTTGATGTCCGACATCCCAGATCACCCGGTCATCCGGTGTGTTGAAGGTATAATGCAGCGCGACGGTCAGTTCGACGACGCCTAGTCCCGCACCGAGATGCCCGCCCGTGACCGAGACTGCGTCAATCGTCTCGGCTCGCAGTTCGTCCGCGATCTGCCGGAGCTGCGAGGATTCGAGTTTGCGAAGATCGGCGGGAAGGCGGATCGTATCGAGCAGGGGCGTTGCGACCGCCAAGGGGGTTACTCCAGATCGGGATCTGTTTTTGCTGTATCGGCTAATGCGCGGGCATTCAATCCCGCGTGGCATCACCTTTTAGGGAAGGGGGATGAATTCGGCTTCACCGGGCACAGAATCAAAGCGCCCGGCAGCCCAGTCGGCCTTGGCTTGATCGATGCGCTCCTTGCGGGAGGAGACGAAATTCCACCAGATGTGTCGGCGCTCGGCCATTGGGTCGCCGCCCAGGATCATCAGCCGGGCGTTGGTGAGGCCGAGGATGGAGATGCGGTCGCCGGGGCGGAACACCAGCAGCCGGCCGGGGCCAAAGCTGTCTCCGGCGATGTCGATCTCGCCGGAGACGATGAACACGGCGCGTTCCTCGTAATCGTTGTCAAGCGGCAGGATCGAGCCCGGCGAGAGGATCGCCTCGGCGTAAAGCGCGGCGTGGGGAAATTCGACAGGCGATTGCTCGCCATAGGCGGCTCCCATTATCAGCCGCACGCGCTTGCCTTCCGCGACGATGCGCGGCAGCGCCCGCTCCTCGTGATGGACGAAATCCGGCACCTGTTCTTCACGGCTTGCCGGCAGAGCAGCCCAGAGCTGGATGCCGAACAGCCGCCGGTTGGCTGCGTGCCGCGCCTCCGGCCCCGTGCGTTCGGAGTGGACAACGCCGCGACCGGCAGTCATCAGGTTGAGCGCGCCGGGGGTGATCTCCTGCACGACGCCGAGTGAATCGCGATGCATGATCGCACCGTCGAAAAGATAGGTGACAGTCGCGAGCCCGATATGCGGATGCGGGCTTACATCAAGCCCTTGCCCGAGCAGGAATTCGCTCGGCCCCATCTGGTCGAAGAAGATAAAGGGGCCGATCATCTTGCGGCCCACGGAGGGCAGGGCGCGCCGCACTTCGAACCCGCCGATCTCGGATGCACGCGCGAGGATCATCTGCTCGATGGCGTCGCAGCCGTGCGCATCGCCAGGCTCGGGATCGTCGCCGGGGAGATGGGACATCGCCGTGCTCCTGTTCTCGCGCTGCATCGGTAGAAAGGTGGCGCGCGAGGTCGATCCGGGAAGGGTCAGCGGTCGGGATCGAGCGGCGTCGCGCCGGCGGGTTCGCCGTTCGCCCCGAGCGAAATCTTGCTGATGCGCATCTCCGCCTCGGCGAGGAGAGCCTCGCAGCGTTTTTTCAACTGCTCGCCGCGCTCGTATTTCTCGATGGATTTCTCAAGGCTGACCTCGCCCTTTTCAAGTTCGGAGACGATGGCCTCAAGCTCGCCCATCGCCTTCTCGAACGGCATGGCGGCAATATCGGCGGGGAGGGCGGTGGAGGATGTCTTGGTCATGGGGGAAGACTAATGCAATCGGCCTTGCGGGGAAACGGGATCGACGGCTTTTTCCACCCGCAATGACGGATCAGGTCGGACGACCGAGCCTCAGGCCGGGCGCCGGGCGCTCTGTCAGCACATCGTGGCGGAACCGGAAGGTGGCCGCCGGGCGCCCGCCGGTTGTCGTCTGCTGCCCGGTCGGCTCCACGAGGCCGCCGGTTTCGACGAGGCGACGGAAATTCTGCTTGTGCAGATGATGGCCGGCAATGGCTTCGACCTTGCGCTGCAATTCGGTGAGCGTGAAGCGTTCCGGCAGCATCTCGAAAACCACCGGGCGGTATTTCAGCTTGGCGCGGATGCGGCCCAGCGCGGTCGCGAGAATGCGGCGGTGATCGAACACCATGCTTTCGCCGAGCGAAGGCAGGTCCGGCGAAGGCTTCAGCCGCCGGTCGCGGACGGCTTCCGCGACAAGCCCGGCGTCGTAGAGCAACTCGTAGCGCTCGAGCACCTTTTCCTCGTCGAAGGGGAGGTCTTCATTGCCGAAATAGAGGGCGATGCGCTCCTCACGCGACAGTCCCCGTCGCGTTGACGCATGTTTCTCCTCGTCACCGCACCCCGCCCAGCGGTGGAGCGCCGGCAAGAGGAAGGTCTCGATCGTCGGTGGCTTGCCGCCTCGCCAGTCTTCCCACGGAAAATAGTGGTAAAGATCGCGAAAACTGGCGGAGGTCGGCGCCTTGTCGCCAATGCGGGTCAAGGCCAGATAGCCGATGGAGACGACATGCGGTAGCGTATCGTGCCGCGCTTCGATCGCTTCAGGCACATGGCGACCGCGATCGCCGAAGGTGTACAGCTGCTCGACATAGCCGAGTTCAAGCCCGGCCTGATCCGCGGCGAATCCGCGCAAGCCGAGTTCGAGCGTGCGGTGATGAACGGGATCGAACGGGCCGGAAGGGAGCCCCGCCGGTATCGCCTTGTCGGGCGAGGAGGCAACGATCACCGGCCTGTCGCCCTCAACCGCCATGATGACGGCCGTCAGGTTGATCTCGATTCCGGTGCCTCCAGCCATTACCGGCCTCCCGGACGGGGTCCAATGTCCAGATGGAAGGGCGTGCCCTCAAAGCAGTCGACGCCGCGACCGATTTTCTCGATCGCGGCGATCATCCGCCCGCGCCGGTCAAGCAGGCGGTCGGCCAGCGTTACGAGGTGAAGATTGGGCGTCGCGGTTGGAGAGGCGAGGCGCAACTCCGTCGCCCATTCCTCTTCGGCCCGGTCCGGCCGCAGCGCGCAGGCCGAGATGAAAGCTCCCGCCGTCGAGCGGCTGACACCGGCATAGCAGTGCACCACGAGCGGCGCCTTTCGGTCCCAGCGACGCACGAAATCGACCAGCGCTTCCACCTGCGTGGAACTGGCAAGCACCTCGCCTTCCCTGGCTGCAACAATATCGGAAAAATCGAGCGCAAGATGACGATCTGCCGTGACGCTCGCCGGTCGCTCGACCTGCCCGGTATTCTTGATGAGCGTGAGCACCTGCCGCGCGCCAGTGCTGGCGACGGTTGGATGAAGGGTGCGAAGGGAGCAGACATGGATACGTGGCACGGGCTTATTCCTCCCTCGCACCATCCTGCATCGTGGCCCGATCCAGCGCAACGAAACGGTCGAGGAACCGGGCCTCCGCCATTGGTGCCGGCCAAGGGTCGAGCAAATCCGAGGCCGCGAGGTCGAGCCGCATCGGAGGACCGAAGAATTCGTCCGCCTCCTCGCGCGAGAACCCGGCAAGCCGGGTCGCCTCGTGGTAGGCTGCGACGCGATCGGCCTTCTTGGCGAGCGTGGTGGTCAGCCGCGTCATGGGCGCCGGCAGTCCGAAACGGTGCATCACCGCATCGATAATGCGGGCCTCCGTTTCGCGGTAGGCCGGACCGATCACAGCCTTGAACGGCGAGATCATGTCGCCGATCACGTATTCGGCGGCATCGTGCAGCAACACGGCAAGGCGCGTGCGCGTGCCGGCGGCCGGATTAATCAGCCCCGCAACGTGTTCGACCAGCAGCGAATGCTGGGCAACGGAATAGCTATGCTCGCCACGGGTCTGCCCGTTCCATCGGCCGACGCGGGCAAGGCCGTGGGCGATGTCCTCGATCTCGATATCGAGCGGGGAGGGGTCGAGCAGGTTAAGCCGCCGGCCGGACAGCATCCTCTGCCAGGCTCTCGGCGGCTTCTTTGGGGAGGTCGAACGCGATTCGGACGATGCAGCCATGCGCTCCGGTTTGCCTGCTTGCGGCAAACAGGGCAAGCCGCTTTACGCGGCCTCGCCGGGAGAGGAATCGGTCGGGCAGAGAATGGTTTTGATCGACATCAACAGCGCTTCGGTGCGCTTGTCGGTCAGGCTATAGTTGATGGTAGTGCCGATCCGCCGTGTGCTGACAATTCCGGCCGACCGCATGAGTGCGAGGTGCTGTGACAGCGCGGATTGGGCGAGATCAAGTCGCCTGACAAGTTCGCCCACTGAAAGCTCACCGTGGACCATCAGATTGCATAGGATTATGAGCCGACGGCGGTTGGCAAGGATGCTGAGAAGTGCCTCCGCCTCACCTGCTTTTTCCTCGAGGCTTTCGAGCGTCAGAGCGACATCCATAAGCGTCCTCTACTAAAAAATTGAATTTCGATGATCCCTTATTGTTCTTTCTCCCCTAGTTCGTCTGTATAAGGGCAACGTGAACATTGCTACTAAAATTTGGCATATTCGGGTTTTCTGATATTTAATTCGACGCCACCTGCCGTAACATCGATATTGCTTTCCAGCGCGTCGGAAAGCTTGTCGATCCGCAGTTGGGCCAACAAGGTTGAGCCATAGCTTTCGCCGGCTTTTCCGATCAGCGTCTCCCCGGCGCGAACATCGAGCCCGCCGAGCAGTCCGAAACCGTTCCGGGTCGTCAGGATCATCGTCCGCGTGCGGGCCGTGCCGCGGTGCTCCATACGGCTGACAACCTCCTGGCCGATGTAGCATCCTTTTTTGAAATCGATGCCGCCGAGCTGATCGAGATTGACTTCATGCGGGAACCGGTCGGAAGGAATATAGTCCTGCCCTGCTTCCGGGATGCCGAGTTCAGCGCGCCTTAGGTGATAGACAGCCGGCTGGGCGCTGCCGAGACGATCGGCGATCGCCTTCAGCGTTTCGGTCGGCCCATAGAGCCGGTGTCCAAGGCTTGGATGGCGAGGGTCTTTGAAGGTGTAGAAATCCTCGCCGAAAATCTCCGCCCGTCCGTCGCTGTCGAGACTGACCATCGCCGTTGCCGGGTCGCCAAGCCGGTCGATGGAGACGGCGGCGCGGAGACGGTAGGTCGTTAGCTTGGCGACGAGATCTTCGGCGAAACCACGACCGACGTCGACGAGGAACAGCGGTTCTTCGTCGCTGGCGTTGAACACGAGCATCTCGGCAATGATCTTGCCCTGCGGGGTCAGAAGCGCAGCCGGAACGCCTGCGCCCGGCGCGAGCGTCTCGATGTTGGCGGTCAGCAGGTTGTTGAGGAAATGGGCGGCATCCGCACCCCCGATCGCGATGATGGTCCGGTTCTCGGGAAAGATCGCCAAAGGCGCGCGGCTCGATGAATTCTGGCTTGTTTCGCTCATGGCAGGCAGATAAGTCCGCAAGGATGGGCGGGCAAGTGTCGAATACGCATTTGTGGAATTTACATTCTATCCGCTCTCTCGGAGGTTCCCATGTCGAATAGCTACGATTGTCTGCTCCGTGGTGCGGAAATCGTCAATCAGGACGGTCGGGCTGTGCGCGACCTTGCGATCCAGGGCGGGAAAATCGCCGCGATTGGTGATCTCGGGTCCGCGAAGGCTGCCGAGACGGTTGACTGCCGCGGGTTGACGATCCTGCCGGGCGTGATCGACACGCAGGTTCACTTCCGCGAGCCTGGTCTCGCCCACAAGGAAGACCTCGAGACGGGCTCGCGCGCAGCCGTGATGGGCGGCGTGACGACGGTCTTCGAGATGCCGAACACCAATCCCAATACGACCAGCGCCGAAACGCTGGCGGCCAAGGTGGCCGCCGGTCATCACCGGATGCACTGCGATTTCGCGTTCTTCGTCGGCGGCACCGCCGAGAATATCGAGGAGATCCCGGTGCTCGAGAAGTTGCCCGGCGCGGCGGGCATCAAGGTGTTCATCGGTTCCTCCACAGGCAACCTGCTCGTGGAGGATGACGAGAACCTCGCGAAAATCCTGAAGAGGATCACGCGGCGCGCTTCTTTCCATTGCGAGGATGAGACGCGTTTGCGCTCGCGCTTGGGCGAGCGTATTCCCGGTGATCCGCGTTCGCACCCGGTGTGGCGCGATGCGGAAGCAGCTCTGCTTGCGACCCAACGCCTCGTGACACTCGCGCGGCGGCTCGGCAAGCGCGTCCACGTGCTGCATCTCTCGACCGGTGAAGAGATGGAATGGCTCGCCGCCCATAAGGATGTCGCATCGGTCGAAGTCACGCCGCACCACCTGACGCTGACCGCGCCGGAATGCTACGAGCGCCTCGGGACTTATGCGCAGATGAACCCGCCTGTCCGAGATGCCGCTCACCAGGCAAAACTCTGGTGGGGCGTCAATCAGGGGATCGCCGATATTCTCGGCTCCGATCACGCCCCACATACGCACGAGGAAAAGCACCATGCCTATCCGGCTTCGCACTCGGGGATGACGGGCGTGCAGACCTTGGTTACGACCATGCTCGACCATGTGAACGCGGGCCGGCTGACGTTGGAGCGGTTCGTGGACATGACCTCCCACGGACCCGCGCGCCTGTTCAATATCGCCGGCAAGGGGCGGATCGCGGTCGGCTACGACGCGGACCTGACGATCGTTGACATGAAGCGTCGCGAGACCATCACCAACAAGTGGATCGCCTCGAAGTGCGGCTGGACGCCGTATGACGGTGTATCGGTGACCGGTTGGCCGGTCGGGACTTTTGTGCGCGGCACGCGCGTGATGTGGCAGGGCGAACTCACCGGTGCTTCGACCGGCGAGGCCGTGCGTTTTGGGGATGCTCTGCAACCTTCCGCATGAAAGACGCGCCAGCATCTGCCCTTTTCACGCGCGATGGTATCCGCCGCGGCTTCATCCGCGCTCAGAGTTTCAGCCTCGGCATTTTCGTCTATGGGCTCGCCTTTGGACTGATCGCCGCGCAAGCCGGGTTGTCCGCGCTTCAAGCGGTAATGATGAGCGCGGTCGTTTATTCCGGCTCGGCGCAGCTTGCCGCCATCGGCGTGCTCGGTTCGGGGGCGGGTTCGCTGGGCGCGCTCCTCTGGGCTTTGATCGCGACCATCCTCGTCATCAACGCCCGCTACATCCTGTTCAGCGCCTCGCTTCGACCCTGGCTCGGGCAGGTTTCCGCGCTTCAGGCCTATACGACGCTCTATGTCCTGGGGGATGGCAATTGGATGATGTCGATGCGCGCTTATGAAGCGGGCGAGCGAGATGCCGGTTTCGTGTTCGGGTCCGGTCTTGGCAGCTTCGCCTCGTGGATCGTCGGCACCTACGTCGGCCACATCGCTGTCGGTTTTGCGCCTGAGCCGCGACTGCTCGGGCTCGATTTCTTCCTCGCTGCCTTCGCGGCGGCGATGATGGCGGGAATGGTGCGCCGGCGCGGCGATCTCGCGATCGTGGCCGTGGCAGCCATTCTCGCGCCGCTCGTTGCGCATTTTTGGGGCTTCGGTGCCGCAGTTGTGATCGCGGGCCTCGCCGGCGGCTTTGTTGCCTATCTCCGCCATCAGCCGCCGGGCGAAGCAGCATGACCGGCGACACCTATTTCCTGATGGTGCTGGCGATGGCGGGTGCGGCTTTTTTCTGCCGCGCGATCGGCTTCCTCGCGATGCGCTATGTGCCAATCACGCCGCGGCTCGAAGCCGCGCTCAAGGCGACGCCGGTTTCGGTGATGGCGGGGATCGTCGCGATCGCCGTCGTCCGGGGCGGGCCGGCGGAATGGGTAGCGACCGCCATCGTGCTCCTGCTCGTAAAGGTGACCGGCAACGATATTCTCGCGGCGTTCGGCGGTATTATCGCCATTGCCCTGATGCGGGTGGCGGGGGCATGATATCCGAAGAGGGGATTCCAGCGAATTGAAGGACGCACCATGTTCGAGTGCAAGATTCCGGCTGTGCCCACCCTCCAGCAGGACGACGAGACAATCCGCATCACCCGCTATGATTTCGAGCCCGGTGCGGTGACGGGTTGGCATCAGCACGGTTGGCCTTACTTCGTCGTCATGCTGACCGCCGGAACCCTGCGCATTCACAATGGGCAGGAGGCCGTTGATGTCGCCTTGCAGCAGGGGCAGGCCTACATGCGCGCGGCCGGTATCACCCACGACGTGATGAACGGTTCGGACCACCCGATCACCTTCGTCGAGATCGAGGTGAAGCAGCCGGAGGCGCTCAAGGGCATGATGCTGCCCTGAAGCTGGTCAGCGCAGAGCGATCCGTTCGACGATCCGCGATTCCAGCGCAAGATCGTCGGATGTGCCGAGCAGCCAGAGCGTATCGACTCTGAATTTCACCAGCAGGCAGGACCAGAAACGGTCGATCAGCTCGGCCAGCTCCTGCGTCTTCGCCTGCGGGAGATGGTCGTTCAGGTTGAACAGCCCCGCGAGATAAAGGGCCGTCGCCGGCTTTCCCAGCGCGTGCTGGATCTCGGTGATCGCGTTCCCGCATTCCCGCGTCTCTGGATAGAGCCGGAGATATAGGCGACCGAGGTTGATGTTGCCCGAAAACAGCCCGCGCAACTCGGCCTCGAAAGACCGGAACTGTGAAAGCACTGGAGCGATCGGATCGGCGCTCATTCCCCCGGCAATCGTCGCGTGGAGGACATGCTGCCGGCGCGGCAGGAGGGCCCAGTCGATCTCGTCGGCAAATGAGGATTGCTGGAGGGCATTTTCCATCGCGACATAGCCAGGCGAGGATGCGAGCGCCGCGCCGTCGATGGGGATGACCACGGAGAAGGCTTCGGGCCTTTTTCCCATCCGGTAGGGTTTGCCGTCAGCCGAGGAAATGACGTCAGGATGACCGGGCGCGACGAGCGGAAGGTGGGCCAGCCGGTAGGCGGCGTCAAGACGAAGGGTTTCGACCTTGGAGAAGTCCGTCCGTGCGGTCTGATAACCGAGTGTTTTCTCGCCCGCCAGGTCCGGCATGGCGAGGGCCTTCAGTTCTTCGTCGTCAGCGAATATTCCCCGGCCTTGATCCGCTCCGGCAGGCGCTCGGCGAATTTGGCGACGGCCTCCTCGCCGTAAGTCGCGACGAGTTCGACGAAGGCGGCAAACAGTGCGGCATGGGCGAGGCAATCGCCGTCGATCCCATCGTAGCGGCCTTCGGCAAAGGCTTCACTCACATAGGAATAGGCCGCGCGGCGCTGGTCCGCGTAAAGCGAGTCATTGGCCTTGCCAATCTGATCGATCGTCTGCACGTCGCTCTTCCTGTTCGGCCGCCGCAACAGGTTGCGACGCTTGTTCCGGATGGTTCCGGTTGTTGTTCGTAAGCGGTCCCCACCGCTACCCCGGATCGAGGCAAGGCAACACTAGCGTGACGGAGCCGCGAAAGCGAGCCTTCCGTTGAGAATTCGTTAACGCGGGGGATCGAAGGCTGTGCAAAGGACGATTTTCGGCTGACGACTCAACTGCCGAAACGCCGCTCGATGTCGCGGGCCAGCCGGGCGGCATCCCGGATCAACATTTCGGCCGCAGCCTTGGCCGAGGGCGTGCAGGTCCGGTAACTCGTCGCGTAGTCCGAATAGCCGTGGTTGAAGGCGCCGCGCAGCCGGTCGACGATGCCGGATGCTTCGCCCTCGGCGACAACCAGACGTTCCATCCGCGCCCGCCAAGGATTGCTGGCCGAGCCCGGCGAGCAGACTTCCGCAAGAAGCGCCAGCGCGCCGATGATTTCCGACAGTTCCGTCAGCGGACGGTGATGCGGATCCGGGGCGGGTGGCGGAGGCGGCGGTGCGGCGGGGGTTTCGACGCTGGCCTTCTTCCTTTTGGGGTGAGGTGTCTGCGCTTCGGCGCCCGGCACCGCAAGACCGATCGCCAGCATCGCCGTGGCGAACATCAAAGCGAAGGCGAGGGCCGGGCCACTCCGCGTCACGAGCCGGTCTTTCCGGTGTGGAGGGTGCTCGCCTTGGCAAGGATTTCCGGCAGACGTCGCGTCATCGGCAGGTCGTCGGGGACGAGCGGGTCCACCCAGCGGATGTCGGAAACCTCGTCCGAGAGTTCGGGCTCGCCGCCCAGCCATTCACCGGCGAAGGCGACGATCACGGCATGTGCGCGCAGGGCGCCGTCTTCGCCATGTTCGATATGCTCGACATGATCGACGAAGCCTGTGATGGTTGCCGAGAGGCCGACTTCTTCCCGAAGTTCGCGGAGCACGGCCTCCTGCATTGTCTCGCCGGGCTCGACCCGGCCGCCCGGCAGCGAATAGAGCCCGAAGCCCGGTGCCTTCGCGCGTCGGGCGAGCAATACCCGGCCCTCGCGAAATACGGCGATCGATGCCGCGAGCACGGGTTTGCCGGTCGAAATGTCAGACATGCTGCCCGCCGTTGATGTGCAGCTCGGCGCCCGTCACGTAGGACGAGGCTTCAGTGCATAGGAAATAGATCGCTTTCGCGACCTCTTCCGGCGTGCCGAGGCGGCGGAGCGGCAGTTGTTCGACGATCTTCTCGGTGCCGGGCGAGAGGATCGCGGTATCGATCTCGCCGGGCGAGATCGCGTTCACCCGCACGCCGACGGGGCCGAAATCCGCCGCCATTTCGCGCGTCAACGCAGCAAGCGCCGCTTTGGAGGTGGCGTAGGCCGCTCCCGCGAAAGGGTGGACGCGCCCGCCGGCAATCGAGGTGACGTTGACGACCGCGCCCTTGGTTGCGGTCAATTCGTCGATGAGGCCGCGCGCGAGAAGGATCGGCGCGAAGAAATTGACCTGGAACACCTTGGTCCAGTCCTCGACCGGGGTGTTGATCGCGGAGAGCCGGGAACCGCCCGACCCCTTGGGCGAAATGCCGGCGTTGTTGACGAGCGCATGGAGCTTGCCGTCGCCGAGACGCGACTTGATCTCGCCGATGGCGCGCAGCGTATCTTCCGGGTCGGCAAGATCGACCTGAATGTGGTTGTCGCCGCCGGCGTCCCAGGGGCAGTTTTCCGGAACGGGTTGACGCGAACAGGCGATCACCCGCCAGCCGGCGGAAGCGAAGCGCTTGACGGTCGCATGGCCGATGCCGCGGGAGGCACCTGTCAGCAAAAGGGTTCGCCTCTCGCCGGGGGTGTTGGTGCGCGCGTTGTCCATGTCGAACTCCGAATATGCGAGGATCAGGGATAGAAATACGTTGTCTCGAACGGCGCGTCGATCCGATCCCGGCGATAGATCAGCCTTTCGTGGAGCCGGAAAGGCTTGTCCTGCCAGAATTCGATATAGAGCGGCTTGAGCCGCCAGCCGCTCCAGTGCGGCGGGCGTGGCACCTCACCGAGGCCGAAGCGTGCCGCCTCGCGCGCGACCGCCTTTTCGAGCGCGAACCGGCTTTCGAGCGGGCGCGACTGTTGCGAGGCCCAGGCGCCGATCCGGCTGTCCCGCGGACGCGAGGCAAAATAGGCATCGGCCTCCGCTTCACTCACAATTTCCATGGGACCCCGGAACCGCACCTGACGCCGGAGGCTTTTCCAGTGGAACACGGCAGACCCTTGCGGGTTGGCTTTCAGTTCCTCGCCCTTCTGGCTCTCGAAATTGGTGTAGAACACGACGCCGCGATGGTCGGCATCCTTCATCAGCACCATGCGCACATTGGGCAGGCCGCTTGCATCGGCGGTGGCGAGCGCCATCGCGTTCGGATCGTTGGGTTCCTTGGCGGTCGCTTCCGCAAGCCAAGCGTGGAACAGCGAAAACGGATCCTGCATCTCGCGCGACTCACCGGTCATTAACGCTTCCGATCTTAAATGGACGCAGCCAATCATCAGAGGTTGTGTCGTGCTGCGTAGTGCCACGGGCAATGAGGGCCGGAAGGCCCCGCCGCAAGAGGGATATAATGCGCGAAGCGTTCCGCGCAATCATCTCGTCGTGGCGGCTCGCTTCGCCGGGCTCGCTCTTGTCGCGATAACCGCCGCCGGCTGCTCGCTTTCCATGAAGCTGCCCTCGTTCCAGAGCGAGCCGGAAATGACCGCGAGCGTGACACCGGCGACGGCGCCGCTCAGTCCCCATCTCGATGCCGAGGACTGGCGGCGGGCGCAGGCCGCTTTCTCGCTGGCCGTCGACCCGCAAGGCTCCGGGCAGGTCGTCAACTGGGAAAACCCGGCAACGAAACGCAAGGGTTCCTTCATCCCCGCGGGTAATCTTGTTCTGGCCGAAAACACGGTCTGCCGTCCTTTCCGCGCGACGCTTGTCGAGCAGTTGAACGGCAAGCCGGTGGAAACGCATCACCTCGGCCGCGCTTGCCGCACCGGTCCCGGTGAGTGGGCGATGCGCGAGGTCACGACGGAAGGATCCACGACCGCTTCAGTGGCGACCGGCAAGACGCCGTTGAAACTCGAGGGTACCCAGCCGTTGCCGGAGGCGACGAGCGCCATGCTGCCGGAAAAGAAGATCGAGGAATAGCGGCCATATCCGTTGAAATCGCCCTCGCGATCTCCCATCTCCGAGGGTGATCACCAGATTGAATCGTCCGGTGGTCGGATCGTCAGTCGAAGGTCGGTCGAAATCATGTAAGCGAGGGAAACGATGCGGGATCCGTATACGGTTCTCGGGGTGGCGCGCGGTGCCAGCGCCGACGAAATCAAGAAGGCGTTCCGCCGGCTTGCCAAGCAGTATCACCCCGATCGCAACAAGAATGATCCAAAAGCGCAGGAGCGCTTTGCCGAGGTGAACAGCGCCTACGAGATTCTCGGAGACGAGACGAAGCGTCGCGCCTTCGATCGCGGCAAGATCGACGCGGATGGCAAACCGCGCGCGACGATGCATGGCTTCGAACAGGCCGGCGCCGGGCCGGGCGGCTTCCGGTTCGATTTCGGTTCGGGCGGCAAAGGCGATCCGCGTGACATCTTCTCCGATCTGTTCTCGAAGTTTGATATGGGCGGAGGAGCAGGACAGGGGGGCGGGCAGCGCGCCCGGCAATCCTCGTCCATACCGCCGGGCGAGGATATCGCGACCGAAATCGCCATTCCGCTCGAACACGTCGCCAAGGGGGGCGCTGCGCGCGTGACGCTCGGCGGCGGCCGCACCGTCGAGGTGAAGGTTCCGCAGGGAGTCGCCAACGGCAAGGTGATGCGCCTCAAGGGTCAGGGGCAACCCTCGCCCTTCGGCGGTCCCGCAGGCGATGCGCTCATCACTTTGCGTTACGCTAAGCATACGCAGTTCACGGTCGACGGCGCTGATCTCCGCACACAGATTTCTGTTCCGGTCCGCGATGCGGTTCTGGGCGGCGAGATTCGCGTGCCCACGCTGGAAGGCGAGGTTTCTATGACAGTTCCGCCGTGGACGAGCGGCGGCAAGACGCTCCGTCTGCGCGGAAAGGGCCTGCCGCTGAACGACCGCGAGGGCGATCTCTATGTGACGCTCCAGATCGATCTGGGGCCGCATGACCCCGAGGTCGAGGGGTTTTTCCGGCGCAAAAAGGGCTGATTTGCGCGCACGGCCCATTTCGTAACGCTTGAACCTTCGGCCGAACTCGGTAAGGAAAGGCAAAGACCAAGCGCTCATCCGCCACTTTCGGGGGCGGAGAGAGCGCGTTTCTATGCCGAGGACCAAGCACGCATGTCGATGACGAACGAGGAAAACCGGGTCAGCAACGTCTTGCGGGGCAAACGTGGCCTGATCATGGGCGTCGCCAATAAGATGTCCATTGCCTGGGGTATCGCCAGGGCCGCGCATGCTGCCGGCGCCGAGCTCGCCTTCACCTATCAGGGCGATGCGCTCAAGAAGCGGGTCGAGCCGCTCGCCGCCGAACTCGGCGCGCATGTTGTCGGCCATTGCGACGTCACGGAGGGCGCCACCATTGATGCCGTCTTCGCCGAGGTGGAGAAGATCTTCGGCAAGATCGATTTCCTCGTCCACGCCATCGCCTTCTCGGACAAGGACGAGCTGACCGGCCGTTACGTCGAAACGACCGAGGGCAACTTCACCAAGACGATGCTGATCTCCTGCTATTCGCTCACGGCCGTCGCCCAGCGCGCGGAAAAGCTGATGACGGACGGTGGCTCGATTCTGACGCTCACCTATTACGGCGCCGAGAAATGGATGCCGCATTACAACGTGATGGGTGTCGCCAAGGCCGCACTGGAAGCTTCGGTACGTTATCTTGCGGCAGATCTTGGCCCGAACGGCATCCGCGTCAACGCGATCTCCGCCGGCCCGATCAAGACGCTCGCGGCCAGCGGTATCGGCGATTTCCGCTATATCCTGAAGTGGAACGAATACAATTCGCCGCTCCGCCGCACGGTTTCCATCGAGGAGGTCGGCAACAGCGCCGTCTATTTCCTGTCGGATATGTCGGCGGGCGTGACGGGTGAGATCAGCCATGTCGATGCCGGGTATCACATCGTCGGCATGAAAAACCCGGATGCGCCGGATATCACGCTGGCCAAGGATTGAGCCGGAAGGTTACGCGGGGGAGGGGATATGCTGTTTCGTGAACTGCTGATCGGAAGCCTTGCGGTTCTGGCGGCCACGCTGGCGCTTGCCCAGACGGCACCCGCCCCAGCGGAAGAAAAAACTGCAACGGAATCGACGAAGACGGAAGTAGAGCGGACCGGGCGCATGGGGCGCGATGTGATTTTTGCGACCTACCTGACGCTGTCGAAGGATTGCAAGGTTGGCGCCTCGCCGCGTGTCGAATTCCCGGTGCCGCCCAAGAACGGCAAGGTGGGAACCCGCACCTCGGCAATCAATCTGCGGGCGGTGCCCGGCGCGCCGCGCAAGAATTGCATCGGCACCTCGCCGAACGGCGTGCTGGTTTTCTTCCGCCCGGATCGCCGCTTCAAGGGCGAGGAAGTCTTCACCTATCGCGTTGTGTATCCCGATGGTTCCTCGCGCGAAGTTCTCGCCAAGGCGATCGTGCAGTAAATCATGCCGCGCCTCTATTTCCTGCGCCACGGCGAGACCGACTGGAATCGTGTCGGTCGTTTGCAGGGTAATACGGAAACCGCCCTCAACGCGCGCGGCCGGGCGCAGGCTTCGCTGTTGAGCCAGCACTTGCGGGCGATCGCCGGTGACCGCCTCGCTGATCTGCCGTTCTATGCAAGCCCGATGCGACGAACCCGCCAGACGATGGAAATCCTGCGCGAGGGGCTGGGGCTTGAGCGTGAGGCCTATGCCGCCGTGGATCGCCTTCGCGAAATCGGCTTCGGCGCCTGGGAAGGCCGGAGCTGGCCGGAGATCCGGACCCGCGATCCCATCGGCGCGCGCGACCGCGACCGGGATCGCTGGACGTTCTGCCCGCCTGGCGGCGAGAGCTACGAGATGGTCTCGCACCGCGTGGCGGGGTGGCTGGAAACGATCGATCACGATTGCTGCATCGTCTCACACGGCGGCATCGCGCGCGTGATGATGGTGCTGCGCGGCGGTTTCACGCCGGCCGAGGCGGTCGAGGCGGATATCTGGCAGGGCAAGGTGCTGTTCTTTGACGGAGCAAAAGCGAAGTGGCTTCCCGGCCCTGGCCACGGGTAAACAGAAGATGTTCTGCAATATTCAGTTGTGGTTCAGGCGAAGAAATCCAGAAACTGACCGTGAGAAACCCGTCGGACGGCCACAGCGTTAAGCGGAAAAGCAGGACAGCGACCTCCGGAAGTTGACTTCGGGTGTCAGTTTGGGTGTCATCCGAAAAAATGAATAAAAAAAACGCGCGTTTCCCAGCATCGGAGCCAGAATGAACATCGTTGAAGCCGCCCTTCCGGTCGAGGACGGATCTCGCGCATTTCTGGCTGGTCCGCGTATTCCTGACCTCGCGCGCGATGAAGTTCTTGCCGATATTTTCCGCGCAAGCGCCGGGCGGCTAGGCGACAAGGTGCTTTATCGTTCGGGTGAGCGCGCCGTGACCTATGCGGAAGCCGATGAGGCGACCGATCGCGCGGCGGCGAAGCTGGCCGCGCTGGGGGCTGGCCCAGGAAAGGTTGTCGGCCTTTGGCTGCCGCGCGGCATCGATCTTCTGCTCGCGCAGGTCGCCATCGCCAAGAGCGGCGCGGCTTTCCTGCCGTTCGACGCGGACGCGCCGGTCGAGCGCATCGGCACCTGTCTTGCGGATGCTTCCGGCATCGGTCTCGTGACCGATGAGGCAGGCCTCACCAAGGCACGCACCCTTGATTTGCCGCTTCACGACACACACCAGCTTCTCGCCGTCAACGAGATGGAGACGGCCGAGTTGGCGCCCGCCACGCCGGACGATCCAGCCTATCTCATCTACACCTCTGGCTCAACCGGCGTGCCGAAGGGCATCGTCATCTCCAACCGCAACATTTGCCACTTCCTGCGTTCGGGAAATGCCGTCTACGGCGTCGAGGAAGCGGATATCGTCTTCCAGAGCGCATCGGTCGCGTTCGATCTGTCGATGGAAGAGATCTGGGTGCCGTATCTCGCCGGTGCTTCGCTCTATGTCGCCACGCCGGAAATCGTTGCCGACATCGAGCGCCTCCCGGCGTTGATGATGGAACAGGGCGTTACGGTCATCGATACGGTGCCGACGCTGTTGTCCGTCATTCCGCAGGATATTCCGAGCCTCAGGCTGATCCTGCTTGGAGGCGAGGCGCTGCCGCCTGCCCTCGTCGAGCGCTGGTCCCGGCCCGGACGCCGGATCTTCAACACCTACGGCCCGACGGAAGCGACTGTGGTGGCAACCGTTGAGGAGGTCGTCCCCGGTCGCCCGGTGACGATCGGCCGGCCGATTCCGAACTATACGGCTTATGTTGTCGACGAGGCCTTGAACCTGCTCGGTCCGGGCCAGGAAGGCGAACTCCTCATCGGCGGCCCCGGCGTCGCCGTCGGCTACCTTCAGCGCCCCGAACTGACCGCAGAGAAGTTTATCGCCAACCCGTTCGACGGCGATGGGTTCGATTCCATACTCTATCGCTCCGGCGATGCGGTTTCGATCAATGGGGACGGCAATATCGCCTTTCACGGGCGGATCGACGATCAGGTCAAGATCCGCGGCTTCCGTGTCGAACTCGGCGAGATCGAGGCCGTGCTCGCCGACACCGACGATGTGTTGCAGGCGGCTGTCGTTGTCCGCAACGACGGCGGCATGGATAGGCTCGTCGCTTTCGTCGTGCCGGAGCCCGAAAGCATCATCGTTCCCACCACCTTGCGCGAGGAACTCAAGCGCCGCCTGCCGGCCTACATGATACCGGAGCGCTTCGAGCCGGTGGAATCGCTGCCGAAACTCATCTCCGGCAAGACCGATCGCAAGGCTCTCAAGGCGATGACGCTCTCGGAAGCGATCATCGCCGCCAACGACGAGGAGCCGCCCGCGACCGAGACGGAGGCGATCCTGCTCATCGCCGCACGCAAGGTGCTGCCCGGCCGAGCGATCACCTTTGACGCCGACTTCTTCCTCGATCTCGGCGGGCATTCGCTCATCGCGGCACAATTCATCTCGCTGATCCGCGAGACGCCGTCTTTCGCCGGCATCACGCTGCAGGACATCTACCGCGAGCGCACCCTGCGCCGTATCGGGCATATGCTCGACGTGAAGTTCGGCGCCTCCGACGCGCCACCACCGGATCTGTCGTTTCCAGCACCCTCGTTCGCGAAACGCTTCGCCTGTGGTCTCGCGCAAGCGCTTGCCATGCCGCTGATCCTCTCGATCTCGACCCTGCAATGGCTCGGCGTGTTCATCACCTTCATGTTCGTGAACGAGGCGAGCCTCACCTTCTGGCAGACCGTGGGCGTGCTCAGCCTCGCCTATGTCTCGATCAAGTTCGGCACCCTGTTTCTCGTGGTGGCCTTGAAATGGCTGGTGATCGGCCGGACGAAGCCGGGGCGTTATCCGCTGTGGGGTGCGTATTTCTATCGCTGGTGGTTCGTGCAGCGTCTTAATGCGCTTGTCCATCCGAGCTATCTCGCCAATTCGCCCATCATGCGCCTTTACCTGCGCATGATGGGCGGGCGCATCGGCTCGGGCGTCATGATCGCCCATGCGGAATTCGGCGCGGTTGATCTCGTCGATGTCGCGGCCGGCGCCTCCATTGGCCACAAGGCCAATATCGCCAATGCGGAGATCATCGCCGGTCAGCTCGTAATCGGTCGCGTGAAAATCGGACGGGATGCCTATGTCGGTAACCAGTCGATCGTCCCGTCCGGCTGCGTGATCGGGCCGGACGCACGCATCGAGGACATGACGGCGCTGCCGGAGAACACGCAGGTTGCGGCTGGAGAAATCTGGGATGGCTCGCCCGCCCGCAAGCTCGGGATGGTCGATATTGCCGCGCTGCCCGAGAAGTCCTTACCGGGGCCGATCTGGCGCCATGCGCAATACTGGGTTTACGGCTTGATGATCCTCGCCTTCTCGGCGATCGGCCTGATGCCGCTGTTTCCGGCGTTCTTTGTGTTCGACACGGTGGAGACGATTCTTGTCGATCATCTGCCAGGGGTTGAATGGTATCACGTCCTGCCGGTCGTTTCCTGGCTGATGGGTGCGGCGCTTGTTCTGTTCACGCTCGTTTTCGTCATCGCGATCCGCTGGATCCTGATGCCGCGGCGGCTTCAGGAGGGCACCTATTCGCTCAATTCCTGGCTCTATTTCCGGCAGTGGGTCATCAATCTCGCGACAGAGGTCTCGCTCGATACACTCTCCTCGCTCTATGCGACGATCTACATGCGCAACTGGTATCGTCTGATGGGGTGCAAGATCGGCAAGGGTGCCGAGATATCGACCAACATCGGCGCGCGCTATGACCTCATTTCTATCGGCGAAGGCTCGTTCATGGCGGACGAATGCTCGCTCGGCGATGAGGATATCCACCGCGGCTGGGTGACGTTCAAGAAGACAAGGATCGAGAATCGCGTTTTTGTCGGCAACAACGCCGTCATCGAGCATGGCGTCCATCTCCGTGAAGGAACCCTGATCGGCGTGAAATCGCGCGCGCCTGCGTCCGGCCAGACCGGCGAGAACGAGACCTGGTTCGGTTCGCCACCGATCAAGTTTCCCGTGCGTCAGCAGTTCGGGGACATCGCTGCCAACTGGACATACGAGCCTCCGCTGCGCATGAAACTTTGGCGCGCGCTCTTCGAGGCGCTGCACACCACCTTCCCGACGATGCTGTTCCTCACGCTCGGGTCGATCGCGGTCTATTTCTACATCTACCCGGCCTATGAGAAGGGCTTGTGGCTGAATGCCTTCGGCTGGTTCGTGGCGGCCTCCATCGTCATGCCGATCGTCATGGTGCTCGCCGTCTGTGTCGTGAAATGGTCGTTGATGGGGGTCTACAAACCACTCGCCAAGCCGATGTGGTCCTGGTGGGCGATGAAGACCGAGGCGGTCGCGGTGCTCTACTGGGGGCTTGGCGGCAAGGTGCTGCTCGAACACCTGCGCGGCACGCCGTTCCTGCCGATGTTCCTGCGGATGTTCGGCACCAAGATCGGCAAGGGCGTTTACATGGACACGACCGATATCACCGAGTTCGACTGCGTGACGATCGGCGACCATGTCGCGATGAACGATCTTTCCTGCCTCCAGACGCATCTCTATGAGGATCGCGTGATGAAGGTTGGGCGGGTCGAGATCGGCAATGGCGTCACCATCGGCTCGTTCGCGACGGTGCTCTACGATACCAAGGTTGGTGATTTCGCGCGCCTTGCCTCGCTCACCCTGGTGATGAAAGGCGAGCAGATCCCCGCCAGCACCATCTGGGCGGGTGCTCCGGCGGAACGCGTGGCGGAGAAGCACAGCTAGGATTTCAATCCAAATCCATATTGAAAATCCGCGCCACTTCCAGTTAGTGTTCCGGGGGTATTTTCCGGAGGCTGCTGTTCCCATGAAACACCGTCTCGTCGGCGTCTTTCTCGCCGCTGCAGCAATCCTTTTTGTTGCCGAAGCCGGAGCGCGAGACCTACGCATTTCGGCTGCCGCCGGAAAAAGGACGCTGGTTTCAAGTCATGCCGTCTATGATTCGGATACATGCACCTTCGGTGCCGTGCCGGAGGGCAAGGTAGTAGTCGCGCCGCAATACGGGCGTGTCGAAATCGTCGAGGAGAGCCGCGTCATCCAGGGAGGCAATTGCGGGCGCATCGATGGTTGGGCTCGCAATGTTTATTACACGTCGGGTCGCGGCTTCCGGGGTAACGATTTCATGCGCATCGATTTCCAGCGAAACTATTTCTCGGATGCGCCGTCGCTGATTTCCGATACGGATAATATCAGCGTTATTGTTCGCTAGGCGGAGTTCCAGTCATGCGCTTTTTTCTCGCCGTCTTGTCGTTCGCCGGTCTCCTGTCTCAGGCCCTGGCGGAGGATATCGCCCGTGAGGCCCGCTCCGGCCAGCCGACATCGCTCTTTGTCTTCTCCATTTACAGCATCGGAACCTGCACGGCCGGACCGCTGGCCGAGCCCAAGATCATCCGGCAGGGCCAAAACGGCGTGGTGCGGATCTCCGCCTCGTCATCGCTACTTGATGCGCGCCAATGCGGTAGCCTCAAAGCTTGGGGCCAGAATGTCGTCTATACATCGCGTCCCGGCTTCCGAGGAAGCGACCAGATTGTGGTCGAATTCGCCTACAACCCGACTGTGGAAGCACCCCGCCTGACGAGTACCCGCTATACTGTGACGATCAACGTCAGGTAGGCGCGTGGTGCGAGATAGGTGGCAGAGTGCCTTGGACAAAGCCGGCCTTTCGCGCTAAAGGCCGCGCATGTCGCATAATTCCTTCGGCCACCTGTTCCGGTTCACCACTTTCGGCGAGAGCCACGGTCCCGCCATCGGCTGCATCGTCGATGGGTGTCCGCCGCGTATCCCCTTGATTGAGGCGGATATTCAGGCCGATCTCGACCGTCGTCGTCCGGGCCAGAGCAAGTTCACGACCCAACGGCAGGAGCCGGATCGGGTTAAGATCCTCTCCGGTATCTTCACGGAAGCCGACGGCATCCAGCGCACCACCGGGACACCGATCGGACTGCTGATCGAGAACGTCGACCAGCGCTCGAAAGATTACGCCGCCGTCGCGCAGGCCTACCGCCCCGGCCATGCTGATTTTACCTATGATGCCAAATACGGCATCCGTGATCCGCGTGGCGGGGGGCGTTCCTCGGCACGCGAGACCGCAATGCGCGTCGCCGCCGGTGCCATCGCCCGCAAGATCATCCCCGACATCCGCATCCGCGGCGCGCTCGTCCAGATGGGGCCGCATAAAATCGACCGTGCCAACTGGGACTGGGACGAGGTGGGGAATAACCCGTTCTTCTGCCCCGATGCCAAGGCCGCGGCCTTCTACGCCGAGTATCTCGATGGCATCCGCAGGAGCGGCTCGTCGATCGGCGCCGTGATCGAGGTGGTGGCCGAGAGCGTTCCGGCCGGCTGGGGTGCGCCGATCTACGGCAAGCTCGACAGCGACCTCGCCAATGCGATGATGTCGATCAACGCGGTGAAGGGCGTCGAGATCGGCGCGGGCTTCGGCGCCGCCGAACTCACGGGCGAGGAAAACGCCGACTGCATGCGCGCTGGCAATGACAGTAAGCCGCGCTTCACCTCCAACAACGCGGGTGGCATACTCGGCGGTATTTCGACCGGGCAGGATATCGTGGTGCGGTTTGCGGTGAAGCCGACCTCCTCGATCCTCACGCCGCGCGAGACCATCGACCGCGATGGCATTGAAACTGAAATCTTCACCAAGGGACGCCACGACCCCTGCGTGGGCATCCGCGCAGTACCGGTGGGTGAGGCGATGATGGCGATCGTGCTTGCGGACCACATGCTGCGTCATCGTGCGCAGAACGGATAAATTTAAGTTTTGCTTAAATTTTCAGAGAATTCCGATATATTTAATTGACGTCGTTGGTATTCGCGCCCATCTTCTCGCCATGAAACTGGCCGACTGGCTCACCCGCACTCGCACCAAACGCGTCGATTTCGCTGCCGCGATCGGAGTGTCGCCGGCGGCGATCACCCAGCTATGCAAGGAACATCCGCCTTGGCTCTCGCGCGAGACGGCGGAGCGCATCGCGCAGGCCACCAGCGGTGCTGTGACGCCGAACGATTTTCTTGGCCTTGCTACCCATTCGAGAGGACTGCCCATGAACGAGACCACGGCGCGCGTGGAGGCCGCCATCAAGGCGATCGCGGAAGGTCAGCTTGTCGTCGTGACCGATGACGACGATCGCGAGGGCGAGGGTGACCTTATCGCCGCCGCTTCGCTGTGTTCGTCGGAGAAGATGGCTTTCATGGTACGCCACACCTCGGGCATCGTCTGCGCGCCGATCACGGTGGCCGACGCGCGCCGCCTGCGACTCGATCCGATGGTTGCGGTCAACGACAGCGCGCACACGACCGCTTTCACGGTCTCGATTGATTACCGCGAGGGACTGACGACCGGCATCTCGGCTGAGGAGCGCACCGCGACCTGCCGCGCGCTGACGAACGGGAACGTCCAGGCCGGCGATTTCGTCCGCCCTGGCCATATCTTCCCGTTGATCGCGCGTGACGGCGGCGTGCTGATGCGCTCCGGACACACTGAAGCGGCGGTTGATCTCTGCCGCATGGCCGGTCTGCCGCCGGTCGGCGTGATTTCTGAGCTGATGAACGACGACGGCACCGTGACCAAGGGCCAGCAGGTCGTCGATTTCGCAAGGAAACACAACCTCGTCCACGTCACCATCGCTGATATGATCGCCTATCGGCAGGCCCGCGAGAAGCTGATCGAGCGGGTCGTGACCTTCCCGATCGAAACCAGTATCGGCAAGGTGACCGGACATGCCTTCTCGACGCCTTTCGACGAGGTGCAGCATCTGGCTCTGGTGTATGGTGACATCGGCGATGGCCGCTCCGTGCTGACCCGGCTGCACCGCGCCAATGCGCTGACGGATGTTTTCGGTGGCGGCAAGGTCATCGAGAGCGCTCTGGAGCGTTTCAAGGCCGAGGGGCGGGGCGTGCTGGTCTATCTTCGCGATGGTACGGCGGGGGTGCCCAAGGCAGGTTTCGAGGCGCCAGCGTCGTCGGATGCGATGCGCCAGCAGGCTTGGCGCGAGGTGGGCCTGGGCGCGCAGATCCTGCGCGATCTCGGTGTGTTCTCGATCCGCAATCTTTCGACGAGCGGCAACCGGGCTTTCGTCGGTCTCTCCGCTTTCGGCATCGAGATCGACGGCACGGAGGCGCTGTGAGGTTCACATTCCCGGCTTGGCGTTGGTGGTCCCGATCTCGGCGAGCTGCGCGGAAAGCGCCTCGATTGTGCGGGTGAGCTGGAGGATTTCCTGCTCGCGCATCGCGTCGATCTTGTTGTGCAGAAGCTCGATTTCAAGCTCGGCCTTCACATTGATCCGATAGTCGCTCTCAGCCTGCCGGCGGTCGATCTCCGCCTGCCGGTTCTGGCTCATCATGATGATCGGCGCGGTATAGGCCGCCTGAAACGACAAGATGAGGTTGAGCAGGATGAAGGGGTAGGGATCCCAGGCTTTCCAGAAGCCGATCGCGTTCGCGGCGATCCAGGCAAGAAGGAGAAGGCTCTGGACCACGATGAAGCGCCATGACCCCACGGTTGTCGCGACCGCGTCGGCGATCCGGGCTCCCAGGGACGGCGGGGAAACGCGGCGCGAACGGGCGGGCCGAAGCTGGCGCAATTCCTGAAGGCGAAGATAGTCGTCCGATGCGAAGACCGGACTGGCGATCGGGGCGTGCTTGGTCATGGTCGTGCTTGCCTTGGTGGGACGAGATCAGGCGCCCATCAGCATCTCGACATGGGCGGCGGCGGAAGAGGAGAGGCCTTCGAGGTCGTAGCCGCCCTCTAGCAGCGAAACGATGCGTCCGCCGCAGCGGCGGGCGGCGATGTCCATCAGCCGCCCCGTGGCCCAGGCGAAATCCTGGGCTTCGAGCCGGAGATTGGCGAGCGGATCGCGGCGGTGTGCGTCGAAGCCGGCGGAGATGAGGATGATATCCGGTCGATGTGCTTCGACGCGCGGCAGAACGCGCGTTTCGATGGCTTCGCGGAAAATCGCGCCGTCATCGCCTGCGGAGAGCGGCACGTTGACAATATTGTCGTGCTCGCCGCGTTCGCCGAGCGAGCCGGTGCCGGGATAGAGCGGCATCTCGTGGCTGGAGACGAACAGGATTTCCGGGGCATTCCAGAAGATGTCTTGCGTGCCGTTGCCGTGATGAACGTCCCAGTCCACGATTGCCACGCGTTCCGCGCCCGCTTTCTGAGCGAGTCTGGCCGCGACGGCGATGGTGTTGAAGAGGCAGAATCCCATCGCGGTTTCGCGCTCGGCATGGTGGCCCGGCGGGCGGGCGGCAACGAAGGCGTTGGCGAATTCCCCCTTCATCACCGCGTCAACGGCGCGGCGCGCGGATCCCATCGCCGCGACGGCGGCCGGGATTGAGCCCGGTGAGAGCGAAGTGTCGGCATCGATAAAGGCAAGCCCTTCATGTGGGGCGTGAGCGGCCAGTTCACGGACATAGCCCATCGGGTGAACGAGCGCGGCAAGTTCGATCTCGCCCGCAGCCGCTTTTTCGCGGTGAAGCGGCGCGAATCGTGGATCGGACAGCGCCTTCTCGACCGCGCGCAAGCGGTCCGGTCGTTCCGGGTGCCCGGCTGGCATGGCGTGATCCAGGAACAGCGGGTCTGAAATCAGAAGGGTCGTCACCGGGGGGAAGGCTCCGTTTGCTGCACCATGCCGCGCATCGGAGGCCCGCGCGCCAGAATGGTCAAGAAAAATCACGGTATGGCGACACTGTGGCATAATCGCACTATTGCGCAATTTCACTTGGCGTTAAGCAAACCGCAATCTTCCTCGCTGAAATTGCCGGCCATGCTTACGAAATCTTTCCGATTCCCGAATCCCCGTTGCTTGCGTCCTGCAGCTGCGTTGGCTGCTGCGCTGATGGCAGCCGCGTGCAGCTACTCGTCCTTCCCGGACCCGAAGCTCTCCTCGCGGGATGTCGAGCTGCTGGCGCTGGCGCCGAAGTCGCTCAATCGCGATCTCGATCCGACCCGCGCGCGCTATCGCATGCCGAACACCACGGGCGAGAAGGTTGCTGGCACGGTGGTGGTCGATTCGGCGGCGCGTTTCCTCTATTACGTCGAGGAAGGTGGCCAGACTGTGCTGCGCTACGAGATTTCGCCGGGTCAGGAAGCTCATCAGTGGTCGGGCACCGCAATCGTCGGCCGCAAGGTCGAGTGGCCGTCGTGGACACCGGGCGTGACAGCGCGCAAGATGGTTCCGGGCCTGCCGGGCGTCGTGCCGGGCGGTCCGAACAATCCGCTCGGTGCCCGTGGCATCTACCTTCACGACGAGAGGGGCCGTGACACCGAATATCGCATCCACGGCACCAACGAGCCGGAAATGATCGGACATCCCGTGTCGCTGGGTTGCATCCGTATGCATAACATCGACGCTATCGACCTCTACAGCCGCGTCAAGGTTGGCTCCAAGGTCGTCGTCCGTTAATCGGGGCACCTTCACCGGAAATCAGAAAAGGCGGCCACGGGCCGCCTTTTTTGCTGGTCGCTGTTGCCGTTTGGGGGGTCCGGGAACAGGTCTCGACAGGAGGGTCAGGTTAGCCGGCGAAAAGGGAGGCGGGCTGGCGAGTGCGTCGGGCCTTCCGAACATTGGCGATGCGCAGGGTGGCCGCAGCGAGCGCAGGCAGCGCGATGGCTCGATAATGGTTGGCGACGTGTTCGGCAGCGGCAAGACGCTCGCGGGCGTGGGCCACGGTTTCGCTGTTGCGGATCGCTTCGGCAAGCACGGATGCCGGATTCATCAAGAACTCCATTTTCCTTGGCCGGAACCGTCTTGGACCGGCATGGGCGCTTAACTGCCGCACGAAAATGGGGGTCGTTGGGCCGAAAAATGGAAAATTTACGACGCAAGGGCCTGGCCCGACGCCCGGTCAGGTCTCGACGTTCTTAAGCGCGTCGCGCCAGCGCGTGATGACCTTGTCGACAACCTCGATATCCACTGCCGGCAGGGTGCCGAGCGTGCGGCGGATGAACTCGTTCTGGAGCTCCATGCCTTCGAGCGCGACCTTGCGTCCGGTTTCCGTGAGGTGGAGGGCGTAGGAGCGCCGGTCGCCGGGGATGCCGCGCCGATCGACCATGCCGGCCTCGACCAGCCGGTCGACGAGGCCCGATACATTGCCCTTGGTGACATAGAGGCGCTCGGCGAGGTCGCGCTGGGTGATCCCCTCGCTTTCGGTCAGGGTCGAGAGGAGGTCGAACTGAGCGACCGAAAGGCCGATCGTCCGCAGCCGCTGCGTCATCGCCGCATGCGCGCGCTGGTGGAGACGGAGAAAACGGAACCAGACGCGGCTCGGTGAGGCAGGACTACGATCGGGCATTTCTTAAATCCGTGATGGAGGAGAGTTCCACGGGTTTGGGCCTCTTTTGTCAATCCGCTTTTCCTTGTGCAATGCTCGTGGCACAAGCAATCCACGACAAGCTTAGACGAAGCGGACTGGTGGAGTGGCCCGGAATGCATGTTCCGACGATCGAGCGAACCGGCGATGCGGCAAGGGTTTGGCCGGCAGCCGAACCGCGACAGGAGGGCGTGCGGCTCGAGGCCGTGCCCGCCTCGCTCGCCTGGCACGTCATCAAAGGGATCGCGCTGACGATCATCACCTTCGGCATCTATCGGTTCTGGTATCGAACGGCCCTGCGCCGATACTACTGGAACAATACGCGCCTCGCGGGAGACCGGTTCGAATACACCGGCACTGGCAAGGAGCTGTTCATCGGCTTCCTGATCGCCATCGCAATTGTCATCCCGATCTATCTCGTCGTCACGCTGGTCGGTCTCGTCGGCGGGGCGGTTCTGGGGCCGGTGGTGGCCTCGATCCTCGGTGCGTTGATCATGCCGGCGGTGGTGCAGGTCCTTTCCTACCGCGCACGACGCTACCGGCTGCTGCGCACGCGATATCGCGGGCTGCGCTTCCACCAGACGGGAACCGGAATCGGCTATCTCCTGCGCACGCTGAAATGGATGATCCTGACCGGGCTGACGCTCGGGATCATCTATCCCTATCTCCGGCGCGCGCTGGAACGCTACAAGATCGAGCATACCTGGTATGGCAGCGCGCGGGGCAGCTTCTCCGCGCCGGTGAAGCCGATGATGAAGCTGTGGCTCCTCATGTGGGGGCTGGTGGTCGGCGCGATGATCGCCGGCTCGATGGTTTCGATCACGGCGGCAATGGGGTCCGGCGGCGGGTTTCTGGTGGCGCTGCTTGGGCTGGTTGCCGCCATCGCGTTGCTGCCGATCGTTTGGCAGGCGTTCCGGGTGCGAGAATTCCGCGCCTTCGTCGGCGGCACGAAGATTGGCGATGTCTCGCTTTCTTCGGACCTGAAGACCAGTTCGGTGATCTGGGTCTGGATCAGTTATTACCTGATGCTGATCGGGTTGTTCGCCGGCGGCTTCGCCTTGGCGAGCTATCTCGCGGTCGGTCGCATGGGTTATTTCGAGCCGGAGGATATCCAAAATTATGTCGCGGCTGGACACGGTCAGGTCGCGATTATCACCAGTATCGTCGCTGTTGGCGTCGCCAGCGCGATCGTGACGGAACTTTTCCTCCGTCGGCGGCTGTGGGCGTTGCGCGCACGCTCGATCACCGTTCATAATCTGGCTTCGCTCGATCAGGTGCTCCAGAGCGCGGCGCAGGAGGCGACCGGCGTCGGCGAAGCGTTCGATTCCGGCTTCGATATCGCGGGATAGGCGGATGGACCTTGCCGGGCGCTATTTCGATGGGGTGAGGCCGGTCGCGCAGGAGGTGCGCCTGCGCCGCGTCGCGCAAGGTCTTGAAATCGCTCTGCCGGACGGAAGGCAACCTGTTCTCTGGCTTTACGGTGAGACGCGGATCGACGACATCGGCACCGAAGCGCATCTCCATCGCGTCCGTGAGGATCTCGATACCGGCGAGCGGTTGATTACCGACGGAGCCGCCTTCCGGGATACCTTCGGATCGGCCCTGTCTCAGTTCGGCAAGGGCCGGGCCGGGGAGGCGAGCCGTCGCCGCGTGGTGTTCTGGAGCCTTGCCGCCGTCGCCTCGCTCCTCTTCCTCTATTTCGTCGGGCTTGCTGCCTTCGCGCGCCTCGCCGCGCCGCTCGTGCCGTGGAGCTGGGAGGTCGCCCTCGGTCGCTCGGTCGAGCCGCAGGTGCTGGAAATCTTCTCGAAGGGAAAACCCGCGAAGACCTGTGGCACGGAGGGCGGAGCCGGTAAAGCGGCGCTTGAGGCGATGGTCGCGAAGCTCTCGGCGGGGGCCAGACTGCCTGGCCCGCTGCGGGTCGATGTTCTCAATGTCGGCGTCACCAACGCGTTCGCCCTGCCCGGCGCACGCATCTACATCTTCCGGCCCGTGATCGAGAAGGCGCAGGACCCGGACGAAATGGCCGGCGTGCTCGCACACGAAATCGGCCATGTCATCCACCGCGATTCCATGCGCGCGCTGGTGCATAATGGCGCACTCTCGCTCATCATCTCGGCTGTGCTCGGCGATTTCACCGGCTCGTCGACCATCGCGATCCTGACGAACATGATGATTGGCTCTGCCTTCTCGCGCGAGAACGAGAGCGAGGCTGACAAGGTGAGCGTCGATCTGATGCGCGCCGCCGGGGCAGACGCGCGCGCGATCAACCGCTTCTTCCAGCGCCTTGCGAGCGCCGAGCCGGGGAAGCGGACGATCTTCGACGCATTCAGCTCGCACCCGATCACCGCCGACCGGATCGCGGAGGTGGAGAAACTGGCCGGCGCATCCTCGCCAGCAGAGCCGGTGCTGGACGCAAAACAATGGCAGGCGCTGAAGGCGATCTGCACCGAACCGGGCGGCTGACGAGATGCCGTATCGCCTGCCCGACCTGCGCGAATCCCGGTTTGCTATCCTTGCCGAGCGGCTCGTCTTCGTCGCGCCGGGTTTCGTGCTGGCTGCGATCCTTGCGACCCGCTCCGGGCAGGCTCCGCCTGAAATGGGGCTGCTGATCCTGACTTCAGGGGTTGTCGTCGCCAGCGCGGCGCTGGCTATCGCCTTTGTCGCGGCGATCGAAATCTGGCGATACGGGCATCTTGGTATGGCGCGGCTGTTCCGCACCGTCCTGATTGCGGCGCTCCTGCTGGCCTATCCATCGGTACTGGCATTTCGTGCTGCCCGCCTTCCGCCGCTCAACGACATCTCGACCGATGTCGTCGATCCGCCGGTCTTTTCCTCAAGCCCGGCCGTCATCGCCGCACGGGAAGGGCGCCGTCCGCCGGATATCGACCGCCGCCTCCGTATCAGTCAGGAGCGTGCCTATCCGCAGATCAAGACGTTGGTGATCGAGGGCGAGGCGGAGGAAACCTTCCAGTTGGTCTTGCGGGCGGTGAAGACCCTCAAATGGCGGATTGTCGAGGAGGCTAGGCCGGACGACAACCGAGGTCTCGGCCGGATCGAGGCGATCGACGAGACATTCTTCATGCGCTTCCGCGACGATATTACGATCCGTCTACGCTCGAACGGCGGCGAGACGCGCATCGATGTGCGCTCTGCGTCGCGGTTCGGCCGTCACGATCTCGGAGCGAACGCCGCGCGCATCCGCAAATTGTTTGACGCGATCAGCAACCCGGCCGAGTGAACCTCAGGCGAGGCGGTAAGTGCTTTCGAGGCTGGGTAGTCCTTCGCAGGCAATTGCACCCTTGCCGATCAGATCCTCGACATGCGCGAAGACAGACAAGGCCGCTGCGCCTCTGAGATTGGGGTTCAGCCCCGGATAGTTCGCCTCGACCATTGCCGGGATTGTCGCAGGACCCTTTGCAAGGAAATCGAGCACCTGCGTCTCCCGCTGACGGCGATGGTTCAGCAACGCGCGCGTGAAGCGTTTCGGGTCGGCCACGGGCCCGCCGTGCCCCGGCCAGAAGGCGCGGTCACCCTCGCGCTCGATGAGCCGGTCGAGGCTCTCCATGTAAGGTCCCATCGCCCCGTCCGGTGGTGCGACGATGGTGGTGGACCATGCCATGACGTGATCGCCCGAGAACACCATGCCGGTGCCGAGCAGCTCGAACATCAAGTGGTTGGCGGTGTGTCCCGGCGTCTCGATGGCGCGGAAGCGATGTTTGCCGGCTTCCACGATCTCGCCATCGCCAAGCACGCGCTGGGGCGCGTGCTGCATATCCGCGCTTGCGTCGAGACGCTTCGTCTCGCTTTCGAGCGCGGGGCGTGATGCCCGGTGGGGGGCGCAACCGAGGATCGGCGCGCCGGTCCGTTCCGCGAGGAGCCTTGCCCCTGGCGAATGGTCCCTATGCGTATGTGTCACGAGGATGGTCCCGATCCGCTCGCCGTCGAGGCAATCGAGGATCGCTTCGATGTGGTTGAGATCCTCCGGACCGGGGTCGATCACCGTGACTTCCCCCGCGCCCACGACATAGGTGCAGGTGCCCGTGAAGGTGAAAGGACTCGGATTGTTGGCGATGATCCGCCGGATACCGGGGGCAACATCGAGGAGAATGCCGGATTGAGCGGGCGGTTTACGGTCGAAGTCGGGGTCCAAGGGAAAGCTGCTCCTGCGGCGCCTCGGGGCGCACACCACCATTTACGAATTTGCGTTTCGTTGCGACTTGCTTATACGACGATCCAGCCGAAAGGAATGGCGCGGGATGCCGCCGCCCGAGGCGGACATGTTAACGGGCAAGCAGGAGAATGCGATGCGCGCGACGACGACCTTGATCAACCAGGCTTTCGGGCAGGAGGCGCGCCACTCGTGGCTGCGCGATGCACTGCTCGTTCTCGGCGGTACCGGCCTTCTGGCGCTTTCCGCCAAGGTGCAGGTTCCTTTCTATCCGGTTCCGATGACCATGCAGACCCTCGCGGTTCTGGTGATCGGCGCCGCTTTCGGCTGGCGCCTCGGTGCCGTGACGATTCTCGCCTACCTCGCTGAAGGCGCGATGGGCATCCCCGTGTTCGCCGGCAAGGGCGCGGGTCTCGGCTACATGATGGGCCCGACCGGCGGTTATCTCCTCGGCTTTGTCCTTGCGGCGGCGCTGACCGGCTATCTCTCCGAGCGCGGCTACACGAAGAGTATCGTCGGCGCGCTGGCGGTGTTGGCGCTCGGCCATGTCGTGCTGTTCGTGCCGGGCTATCTCTGGCTCGCCTCGTTGTTCGGCGCCGCGAAGGCCTACGCGGTCGGTGTCGCGCCGTTCTACCTCGCGACCGTGCTCAAGACTGGCCTTGGCGCCGCGCTGCTGCCGGCGGCTTGGTGGGCTGTTGGTCGCCGCTGAAAATCGGTTGACAATGAAAAAGGAAGCCGGGCCTCGCGCCCGGCTTTTTTATGGGCGGGGCGCGAAATCGCCCATCGGCTCGATGCCCCTTGTATCGAGTCCCGCGAGTCGCCCGGCAATCTCGGTGCCATCGATCCGGTAATCAGGTGCGATCTCCCTGAGAGGCAGGAGCACGAAGGCACGCTCTCCCATTGCCGGATGCGGAAGCTTGAGGCGCTCTGTCGCGCTGCGGGAATCGCCGTGCGAGAGGATGTCGATGTCGATCACGCGCGGCCCCCAGCGCTCGCGGCGGACGCGGCCCAGCCGCACCTCGATCGCGAGTGCTGCGTCGAGCAGGACATCAGGCGACAGCCGGGTTTCGATCTCGATGACGGCATTGGCGAACCAGTCCTGATCGGTCTTGCCCCAGGGCGGCGTGCGATAGATGCGCGAGGCGCGCACGATACGCGTATCGGCGAGTTCAGCTATGGCACCCAGCGCGGCGTCGAGGTTGGCGATCTTGTCGCCCATGTTGGAGCCAAGCGCGAGAAACGCCCGGACCGGTCCGGTCTTGCGCATCTTTCACCTGTCCCGGCGGCGATGGACAGTGACGGAAATCGAATCGAGAATCGCCGCGACGGCCGCTGCCGGTTTCTCGACCGTGATCGAGATGTCCTCGATCAGCGGGAAAGCGCGGAGGAGATCGCCCGCGACCGCCTCGGCCAGTGCTTCGATGATCTTGTAGCGCTGACCGACGGCGATCTCCTGCACGCGGGCTGCGACATCGGCATAGCTCACCGATTTTTCCAGATCGTCGGCACGCCCTGCGGCACGCAAATCGAGATAGGCATCGATGGAGATGTAGAAGCGCTGGCCAAGCCGGCCCTCCTCCTCGTAGACGCCATGGTACGCGAAGACACCAATGCGCCGGATGGAAATCTTGTCGCGTCGGCCGGGGCTGGGAAGGCTCATGTCTCGTTCCTGTTCTGGCCCCTTGCCGCGAAAGCCGCGACGACGCGGGCCGCATCGCGGTGTTCGGCGATATCGTGGACGCGGAGGATGTCGGCTCCGGCAAGAAGGCCGAAGCTGTTTGCGGCGAGGGTCGCGGCAAGGCGTTGATCCACGGAGCGCCCGGTGATGACGCCGAGTGAGGATTTGCGCGACAGGCCGAGCAGCACCGCGCAACCGAATTCCCGCCGGATTTTGCCAGTGCCGATCACGGCGTCGATGTTCTGTTCCAGTGTCTTGCCGAAACCGTAGCCGGGGTCGAGCGAGATCCGGTCACGTGGAATGCCGGCCTCGTTCGCGAGGCGAAGCGAGCGCTCGAAGAACCGCAGCATATCCGAGACGATATCAAGGCCGGGGTCGATGCCGTCGCGGTTGTGCATCAGCACGACGCCCGCTCCGGCTTCCGCCGTGACGCCGGCGATGTCAGGATCGCGCTGAAAGCCCCATACGTCATTGACAATCCGCGCGCCGGCGGAAAGCGCGGCCTTCGCTGTCGAGCTCTTGTAGGTGTCGATGGAAATGATCCGCTGCGGATTTTCAACCATGAGCGCCGCGATCACCGGCACGACGCGGCGCGTTTCTTCCTCGGCCGAAACCACGGCATGGCCGGGACGGGTTGATTCACCGCCGATGTCGAGAATATCTGCTCCGTCGCCTTCGAGTTTCCGCGCTTGCGCGATGGCAGCGTCCGGCCTATCGAAGCGCCCGCCATCCGAAAACGAATCCGGTGTGACGTTGACGATCCCCATCAGCAGCGCACGCGGCTCCGGCGCCGCAGGCCACGGGCTCGCGAGCGGCGTTCTCCAGGTTTGGGGAAGGGCAGAGATCGGCATGGACGGGGCTCTGATCCTTCTGGCGTTGTCGCAAGGGCATCACGGAAATGTCGGCGCTCCATAGCGGCTCCGGTTGAGCGAGACAACGCACAAGGCCCGGCTGCAGTGCGGGAGTTGCGCTTTTCAGCGATCGTAACGATTGTTGGATGAATATTCGCGACAATAACGGCCTGATTCGGTTCCGGAAACCACGAATGGCGCTCGAACCCAAGACTGCGACACAGGCCGCCGCCCAGAAGATTCGGCGCACGCGGGCCCCAAGCATTCCCGCACGCCAGTTCGTCAACTGGTTCAGGCGCGATGCCCTGCCGTTCTGGAGCACCAAGGGCTGGGATTCCCGGCGCGGTGGCTTTCACGAGCGCTTCTTTTTCGACGGCGTCGCCGACGATCTCGTCGAGCGGCGCACCCGCGTGCAGTGGCGGCAGATCTATGTCCTCGCCCATGCGAGCGAACTTGGCTGGCACGACGGTCTGCGGGCGGCCTTTCGCGGTCTCGAGTTCATGCTCGAAAAGGCCTGGGCACCCGGCGGCGCGCCGGGCTTTGCGCATGTGCTAGCGCCGGATGGTTCCGTTACCGATGCTAAGCGCGACAGCTATGACCACGCCTTCGCAATCCTCGCGCTCGCCTGGCTGACGAAGGCGACGGGCGATTCGCAGGTTCGCGCCCTTCTCGATCTTCTGCTGCACTATTGCGAAGCCGCGATGACCGGCGAGGACGGCTTTCTCTTCGAGGCGTTGCCGCACGAACTGCCGCGCCGGCAGAACCCGCATATGCATATGCTGGAGGCGATGCTGGCTGCGGTCGAAACCGTCAGCCACCCCGAGGCCGCGCTCCGCGCCACACGCTATCGCCGGATGCTCGAAAGCAAGTTCCTAGACCGTGAGACGGGCCTCTTGGTCGAGTTCTTCGACGAACAATGGAACCCGGTCCGCGAGGAGGGGGCATTTGTGGTCGAGCCGGGCCACCTTGCGGAATGGGTCTGGCTGATCCGGCGCTACGAGCGGTTTTTCGGCCAGAAGCCATCGCCGCTCGCGACCCATATGCTGGGCGCCGCGCTCCGTGCCGCCGAGCCAGAATACGGCTTCCTGATCGACGAGATCGATTCCTTCCAGCAGGTGAGATCGTCGACGCGCCGGCTATGGCCGCAAACGGAACTCATCAAAGCCTGGCTCGCCCAGGCAGAGACTGGCGTCGATCGTGCCGGCGATGCGGCGGAAACACTGATCGAACACCTCGTGGCCACCTATCTCGCCGGGCCATTTCCCGGTGGGTGGTATGATCGCTTTGACGCTGCGGGTGCGATCTCGGTCGATACCGTGCCCGCAAGCTCGCTCTACCACCTGTTTGTGGCGGCTGCGGAGGCGGAGCGGATCATCGGAAGCTAGGGAAAGCTACGGAACAGGCCGACTGGTCGGAGTGGCAGGATTCGAACCTGCGACCCCCACGTCCCGAACGTGGTGCGCTACCAGACTGCGCTACACTCCGTAAGACCAGCGGAGGCGGTTCTATAGAGCCCATCCGGCGTTGCCGCAAGGGCGGAGCGAGAAAATTTCCGGCTCCCGGCGAAAAACTTTCGGGCTCTCGCGGCTTGGCAACAACCTTCGTGAAAACGTCAGTTGATGCCGGAGAAGGGAACCGCTAAAGGGCCATCTAAGCGATTGGGGCGTAGCCAAGTGGTAAGGCAGCGGATTTTGATTCCGCCATTCCCAGGTTCGAATCCTGGCGCCCCAGCCAATCTTCCTTGGCGTGTTCTAGCTCTCGTCCGGGATCAGCAGACTTCCCTCATAGCGCAGCGGGTTGTCGCGATCCTTCGCGAGCAGGAGCGGGCCGTCGAGGTCGATCACGTCCGCTTGCTGTGCGAGGATCACGGCGGGTCGCATCGCCAGCGACGTACCGAGCATGCAGCCGACCATCACCTTTAACCCGCGCGCCTTGGCGGCATCGAGCAGCTTGAGCGCGTCAGTGAGGCCGCCGGTCTTGTCGAGTTTGATGTTGATGGCGTCATACCAGTCCGGCAGATGGGCGAGACTCGCGAAATCGTGGATGCTCTCGTCTGCGCAGATCGCGATGTCGCTGCGGGTGCCCTTGAGCCCGGAATCATCTCCGGCTGGCAGTGGCTGTTCGACGAGCTCCACACCTGCCCTCGTGCAGGCCGCGAGGTTGGGGGCGAGGTTGTGCGGCCGCCAAGCCTCATTGGCATCGACGACGAGCCTGGACCTCGGCGCGCCCTCGCGAACCGCAGCGATACGTTCAGGATCGCCATCGCCGCCGAGTTTCACCTTGAGCAGCGGGCGATGCGCGGCCGCGGCGGCTGCCTCGCGCATGGAGTCGGGCGTGCCGAGGCTGAGCGTGTAACAGGTGACGACGGACTTCAGCGGCCCGCGCCCCGCGAGCTTCGCGACCGAAACGCCTTTGTGCCGCGCCTCCAGATCCCAGAGCGCGCAATCGACAGCGTTGCGAGCGGCACCCGCAGGCAGGAGCGTCAACAATTCGTCCCGCCTCGCGCCGGAACGCAATCGCTCGCGGATACTCTCGACCTGCGCGACGACGCTCTCGACGCTCTCGCCGTAGCGGGCGTAGGGCACGCACTCGCCCAGACCTTCGTCCTGGCCCTCGCGGATGCGGACCGTTACCACCACGGCCTCGGTGCGCGAGCCGCGCGATATCGTGAAGCTGCCGGCGATGGGAAAGCGTTCGACCTCGACCGAAATCTCGCGCATCTCAAAGCCTCCCGGTGTCTGGAAATTCGCGCAACAGCCGGTCGATGATCGCCTCGACACCGAAGCGGATCGGATCGGTCGTGGGCAGCCCATGTTCGGCTTCGAGCTTGCCAAGCAGCGCCTTTGCTTCGCCTTCCCCCAGCTTTTCCGTGTTCACCGCGACGCCGATCGGGCGGATGCCGGGATTGGTCAACGCGCCGCAACGTTGCGTGAGGTCAATCACATCGGCAATCGAGGGGAGGGGGTGCTTTACGCCCCGCATGGTGGTGCGGGTCGGTTCATGGCAGACGACATAGGCATCGGGCTGCGAGCCGTGCAGGAGGCCCAACGTCACGCCGGCGAAGGAGGGGTGAAAAAGCGAACCCTGCCCCTCGACAAGATCCCAATGGCCGGGCGCCGCTTCCGGCGATATCCATTCCGCCGCTCCGGAAATGAAATCCGCGACCACGGCATCGATCGCGACGCCGCGCCCGGAAATGAAGACGCCGGTCTGCCCCGTCGCCCGGAAGTCAGCATCAAGGCCACGCGCGCGCATCGCCTTTTCGAGCGCCAGCGCGGTGTATTTCTTGCCGACGGAGCAATCGGTGCCGACGGTCAGCAGTCGGTAGCCGGCGCGTTTTGTTCCCTTGCCGGTCGCGAAGATTTCGGTCGAATGGCGAACATCGGTGAGGCGCGCGCGGTGCTGCTCTGCGGCGGCGCGGATTTCCGGCTTCGATCCGAGCCGTGTGTGCAGCCCTGAGGCGACATCCATCCCAGCTTCGATGGCCGAGACGATGACGCTGGTCCAATGGTCCGGCAGCACCCCCCCCGCATTGGCGACGCCGACGATCAACGTGCGCACGCCTCGCGCGGCAGCTTCCGCGATCGTCATGTCCGGGATGCCGAGATCGGCCTTGCAGCCGGGAAGGCGGAGCTGGCCGAGGCACCAGTCGTGGCGCCAATCGACGATGCCTTGCGCAGTTTTCGCCGCGAGCTGGTCCGGCACGTCGCCGAGGAACATTAGGTAAGGCGCGGTCACGATCATGAGGTCTCTCCTGTCGCAGCAAGTATTTGGCGGGCGAAGCCCGCGCATCCAATGCAAAATTTGCATTGACGGTTTTCGATGCGATCAATCATCCTGCATCGAACGGAGCGAGAGGGAAGGTCATGGAAGTCCGGTGGTTGCAGGATTTTCTCGCGCTGGCGGAATCCGGCAATTTCACGCGCGCGGCAACAGCGCGGAACACCTCACAGGCAGCCTTCAGCCGGCGGATCCAGCAGCTTGAGGCCTGGCTCGGCGCGCCGCTGATCGACCGCTCGATGCTGCCGACCAAGCTGACGCCGGAAGGCGAGCAGTTCCGCGAAACCGCAAGTCGCATCCTAGCCGAGATGCTTGATGCCCGCGCTGCCTGCAAGGGGCCGACGGCGGGTAGCGCGGGCCTCGTCCGCATGGCGGTGCCCTTCGCGCTGGCGACCTCGCGGTTTCCCGTCTGGTGGTCGGAATGGCGCAAGGATCTTCTGGCTTCCTGCTCGATGACAGCCGGCAACATCCACGATCTCGGCATCGGGCTCCTGTCGGGGGCTGTGGAGATCATGTTCTCCTTTCACACCGCGCAGCAGCCGGTTCACCCGGACCCCGACCGCGTGGAGGCAATCGAGATCGAGACCGATTTTCTTCGCCCCTTTGCGAGCCCCGCGCTTGTCGAGCGGGAACGGATCCAGCTTCCGGGCGGCGCGCGCAATCCGGTCCCGCTGCTGAGCTATACGCCGGGCGTCTATTTCTCGCGCCTCGTCGATCTTATTGTCGATAGCGCGGGCGGCATCCCGCATTTCCGGACCGTGATTGAAAGCGACATGTCGGATGTCCTGCGCGACATGGCGATCGCCGGACACGGGATCGCCTGGCTTCCGGAAAGCACGGTCGCCGCCGGCCCCAAGGACGCGCTGGTCCCTATAGGCGGTGCGAAATGGTCGATGCCGCTGTCCGTCATGGCGTTCCGGACCCGCGACAACAGAAATCCGGTTGTCACGCGCCTCTGGTCCCTGATGCAAAGGCAGCACTCGCCCTTGCCGGTCATCCGCCGCGCCGCGCCGACCTTCAACCGGTCGCCCCGCCGCCTGATGTGAGCCAACCGAGCGCGCCGACCAGCGCCGCAAGAAGAACGCAAGCCGCGATCAGGATGCGAAGTGCCCGTCCGATGTCCGCTGGGGCGGCCACGATCCGGCCTTCGGCGTTCAGGAACGGATCGTCGACCCTGTGCGCCGCATATTGGCGTGGTCCGGCAAGCGCGAGGTCGAGCGCGCCCGCCATTGCCGCTTCCGGCCAGCCGGCGTTGGGCGAGCGATGCAAGCTTGCATCGCGCAGCATCACACGGATCGCCTTGAGGGGAGAACCGCCTGCGGCCGGGGCCGCCACAACGAGCAAAAGACCGGCGAGGCGTGCGGGAACGAGATTGACAGCATCGTCGAGCCGGGCCGCTGCCCATCCGAACGCCTCGTGACGCGCACTTCGGTGACCGATCATCGAATCGGCCGTGTTGATCGCCTTGTAGAGCACCAGACCCGGCAGGCCCAGGACTGCGAACCAGAACGCCGGCGCGACAATACCGTCGGAGAAGTTCTCGGCCGCCGACTCGATTGCCGCGCGACAGATCGCGGCTTCGTCGAGGCCCGCCGGATCCCGCCCGACGATCATGGAGACTGCAGAGCGGGCTGCCTCGATCCCGTTCATGCGAAAGGAGGCGAAAACCTCCCGCACATGGCGATAGAGCGAATTCTGCGCAATCAGGACGGAGGCGAAGAGACCGCTTGTCCAAGGGTGACCGGGGAGTGATCGCAGCTTGGCGTCGAGCGCAAGCGCCGCTGCCAAAGAAACCGTCAGGACAGCCCCAAGCGCTATTACGCCCAGCGCCTGCCTGCGGGCTAAGCTGTCCGGCTCGTGGTTGAGCCGGCGGTCCAGCCCGGCGATCATCGCGCCGATCCACGCAACCGGATGCGGCAGGCGTCGCCAGAGAAAGTCGGGATCGCCGATCAGCGCATCGGCAAGGAGGGCGATGAACAGAACGACAAAAGCGTCAGAATGCGCGAGCATCGCGCGGCTTCAGGTTGCGGATCTGGCGGGCGAACGTGCGCATCGCGTCGGCCAGCATTGGCCCGCCGCAAACTGTCAGGCTTTCGGGAATGATGAGCCGCCGCTCGGGCGGGAAAAGATGCTGCAGGGCCGGGTGGAGAAGCATGGCCTCGCCTTGATCCTCCGCAGAAGTCTGGTTCCGCGACAGCAGGACGGCATCCGGCTTGAGACTTACGATGGCTTCGAGGTTGGTGAACCCGCCGAAGCGGAACCCGAGCGACGCTGCGGCATTGGTGAGTCCGGCCTGCGTCAGCAGGTCGGAAACGAGCGATTCCCTCCCCGAAACCCAGGCCCGACGCGACAGGGGGAGAATGGCGAGCCGGGTTGCTGTCGCCGCCGCGCGGAGTTCTTCGAGCGCGGCATCGATCTCGGCAAGCCGTTGGGAAGCCTTAGCGGTATTGCCGGTAATCATGCCAAACCGCGCGATCTGGGTCCGGGCATCCTCGATGGAGAGAACGGTGTCGAACTCTTCCATCGGCATGTTGCGTGCCCTCAGAAAAGCCCGTGTCTCGCGCTTCGAGAACCGCCCGGTGACGACGAGATCCGGGCGCAGGGCGACGATATCCTCGGCCGTGCCGGAGAGAATGGGGAAATGCCGGGCTTTCTCCGCGAAATAGGAGCGTTGGGCGTTGCCGGCGTAGGGGCTGAGCCCCACGATCTGGCCCGGCAGTGCGAGATCGAGCAGCAATTGATCCGTGCACATGTTGTGCGAGATGATCCGTCGGTTCGTCGGCTGTGCACAGACGGACATGGTCACGGCGAGTATCGCGGCGGCGACGGCAGGGACAAGGCTCCGCTTCATGCGAGCCCCCAGGGTGTGATGATCTCCTCGTCTCCCGTCGCATGGCGCAGCACGCTGATGCCGTAGATCACGGCGAAGCGGTCGTCGGTCAGCACGTCGGCGGGGGCACCCTGGGCGACAATCCGGCCCTCGTTCATCAGCACAATGTCATCGGCAAGGCGGCTTGCGAGCGTGAGGTCGTGGGTCACGGCGATCACGAGCGCGCCACGGCGGCTTTCCGCCTTGAGCTCCTGCATTACCGCGATCTGATGGCGTGGGTCGAGCGAGGCTGTCGGCTCGTCCGCGAGAAGAAGAGGCGCACCAACGGCCAGAACACGCGAGAGCATGATGCGCGCCCGCTCTCCGCCAGAGAGGCTGCTTACAGCACGCCCGGCAAGGTGGAGGCTATCGGTGCGCGCCATCGCGCCCTCGACCACGCGCCGGTCCGCATCGGACATCCGCGCCGGATCGGTCACGCCATGCGGATAGCGCCCCAGTGCAACGATCTCGTGGGCGTTGAGCGGCCAATGCACCTGATGACCCTGCGGCAGATAGGCGATGCGTCGCGCGCGCGCCTGGCGGTTCAGCGCGTGGAGTGGCGTTCCCTCGATACGGATGTCACCGCTTGCAGGAATGAGGCCCGCCATGGCCCGCAGCAGCGTCGTCTTTCCGGCACCGTTCGGGCCAAGCAGCGCGACAAGTCGTGCGGTTCTCAAGGCCAGCGAAACCTCATGCAGGATCGGCTTGCCACCGAGATTCACGCTGACACGATCGAGTTCAATCGGGTACGTCATGTGGCGTCCCCCGTGAGGCTGAAGCGCTGACGCAGGATCAGGTAAAGGAAGAACGGCACGCCGATGATCGACGTCAGAACGCCGACCTTGATATCGGTCGTCGCCGGAATGATGCGCACAGCGATGTCCGCCGCGAGCAGAAGGCAGGCGCCGGCGAGCGCCGCAGGAACGAGAAGTCTGGCCGGGTCGTGCCGGACAAGCGGGCGCATGAGATGCGGCGCGACCAGCCCGACAAAGGAAATGGTCCCCGCGACGGCAACCGAGGCGCCGACGCCGAGCGCAACCCCTCCGATCACGATCAGCCGCAACCGGGCGACATTCACGCCAAGGCTCTCGGCGGCTTCCTCGCCCAGCGTCAGGGCACGGAATGCAGGGCGCTTCCACAGCAGCAGCGCGGAGGCGAAAACAATGAACGGCAGCGCCATCGTCACATGGCGCATGCTCCGGTCTTCCAGCGATCCGAGCAGCCAGAAGGCGATTTCGAGCGCGGCGAACGGGTTGGGCGCGAGGTTCATGGCGAGGGCGGTGCCCGCACCGGCCAACGCCGAGATCGCGAGGCCGGAAAGAATGAGCAGCAGCAGCGAGGCATTCCGCCCCGCGACCGCGACAAGCAGGAAGACGGACAGAAATGCGCCGCCGATCGCGGCGAGGGGCAAGCGCCAGCCGAGCGCGTCGCTCCAGCCGAGCGCGAGCATGGAAACGGCAGCGAACGCCGCGCTCTGCGGTGCACCGAACAGCGAGGGGGCAGCGAGCGGGTTGCGCAAAAGGCCCTGCATTGCCGCGCCCGAAAGTCCCAACATCCCACCAATGACAAAGGCGAGGATTGCGCGCGGCAGACGAATCTCCCACACAATAATGCGCCATTCCTCAGGCCCGCGCTGCGCCAATCCGTCGAGAATGGCCCCGATTCCGATCTGGGCCGGACCGATCATCAACGAGGCAAGCATGAGTGCAAGACTCAGCCCGGAGAGCATCCATTCGAGCTTGAAGCCAGCCCTGCCCTTACCTGACAGTGCGGGGGCGGCGGCATCAGTGGAGGGGGGCATCGCTTCGGGATCTCGCTCTGCGCGCGTCCGTCCTGCGCGTTCCGCACTCTTTCGGACAATTGACGCCATGTCGCAAGGGGGGTTCAAATCTGGCCGCACCAAGGAGGCGACGGAGTGAGCGCCGCAGGGCCTTCATTTCTGGCTCGCATCGAACCCTTGGTCGATCGGTTGATCGGGCCTGTGCGCAAACGCCGGCTCATCCATCGCTGGTTCATGCTGCGTCGAGGCATGACGCTGGGGGTGCGCGCGGCGGTGCTGGATGGAGCTGGCCGGGTTTTTCTCGTGCGGCATGCCTACATCGAGGGTTGGCACCTGCCGGGCGGGGGGGTGGAGCGCGGCCAGAGCGCCCGTGCGGCGTTGGAAGCAGAATTGCGCGAGGAGGCCAATATTGAGCTGACGATGGAACCAGCGCTGTTCGCGCTCTACCACAACGCCCGCGCCGCGCCGCGTGACCATGTCGCGCTTTATATCGTGCGCGCCTTCGAGCAGCGGGGGGAACGCATGCCCGACCATGAAATTCTGGAAGCGCGCTTTTTTCCGCTGAACGCGTTGCCCGAAGGCGTGACCGAGAGCACCCGGAAGCGACTCGGGGAAATCGCGGGTGTGGCTCCGGTCCCGCCGGAATGGTAGCCAGCCCTATTTGCGGGCGTAATCGTCCTCAAGCCTGATGATGTCGTCTTCGCCAAGGTAAGTGCCCGTCTGGACCTCGATGATTTCGACATTGGCCTGGGTTGGGTTCTCCAGGCGATGCACCGCTCCCAGAGGAATATAAGTCGACTGGTTCGCCTCGAGATCGCGTACGCTGGTGTCGATGGTCACCCGCGCAATGCCGCGGACGACGACCCAATGCTCGGCGCGGAACGCATGCTTCTGCAAGGAGAGCCGTCCGCCCGGATAGACGACGATGCGCTTGACCTGGAAATTTTCCTGCAGTTCCAGCGTCTGATACCAGCCCCAGGGGCGATAGATCCGCGCATGGTTGGTTGCCTGCTCATGGCCCTTTGCGCGCAAGGCCTCGACGACGCCCTTGACCTCGCCGGTGCGAGCCTTGTCGGCGACGAGCACGGCGTCACGGGTCGAGACGACAACGAGATTCTCGACGCCAAGCGTCACCACGAGCTGCGATTCGCTCGATACATAGCTCGAACCTGTCGCGAAGAGTTCGACATTGCCATGCGTGACATTTCCCGCCAGATCGCGCTGGCCGATGTCCCATAGTGCATCCCAGCCGCCGATGTCCGACCATCCGAAATCCGCGGCGATCACGGCCGCGTGGCCGGTTTTTTCCATGACGGCGAAGTCGAAGGAAATCTTGCGTGCGGCCGTGAAAGCGGCTTCGTCCAAAACCGGAACGCCGAGATCCTGGTTCGCGTTCGCGATGGCGGCACGGACGTCGGCAGCACCTTGCGGATCGAAGCGCTCATACTCCGAGATGACTGTTTCAGGGCGGAACAGGAAGTTGCCGGAGTTCCACAAAAGACCGTTAGCGACATAGCGCAACGCGGTCTCCAGATCCGGTTTCTCGACGAAGCGCGCAACGCGATGCGCCTTGCCATCAAGCGCATCGCCCGGCTCGATATAGCCGTAGCCGGTCGCCGGACCGGTCGGGAGGATGCCGAAAGTCACGATCGCTCCATCCACCGCTGCAGGCGCGCCATCGAGGATCGACCGGCGGAAAGCCTCGGGCTTGAGCACCATGTGATCCGCCGCCAGCACCAACGCCAGCGCGCCCGGCGTTTGCTGCGCGACATGCAGCGCCGAGGCCAGGATCGCCGGGCCGGAATCACGCGCGACCGGCTCGAGCAGGATATCTGCGGTCATGTCGATTTCCACGAGCTGCCGCTCGACCATGAACCGATGCGTCTTGTTGGTGACGACCAGTGGTTTGCCGAAGGCAGGTGCATCTTTGAACCGCAGCAACGTTTCCTGAAAAGTCGATTTATCCCCTATGATCGGCGCAAACTGCTTAGGAAAAGCTTCGCGCGAGGCTGGCCAAAGGCGCGTGCCGGAGCCGCCGCACATGATGACGGGACGGATCGGGGGAAGGGAATTGGACATGGGCGACATGGCTCTGAACGCATCACAGGCCCGCATTTCTAACAGCCAAAAGCCTTAAATTTAGTTGTCCGTTTCTGGCTGACGGTGGCCGCACTGGAAGCGCGGCAGAACTTATCCCCGGCGAAGCGGCGCAGCTTAGGATGAGGACAGCGCAGTTCCCTTGCGCAAGGAGTTCCCATGTCTAGCACCGCTCACCTCAACCTGCCCTATCTCGCCGCCGGGCAGGCGCAGAAACATGTCACGCTCAACGAGAGCCTGCGCATGCTCGATGCCCTCGTCCAGCTTTCCGTTGTCTCGCGCGCGACGACCGTGCCGCCTGCCGCTCCGGCGGAGGGTGCGCGCTACCTGTTGCCGCCCTCGCCGACCGGGGATTGGGCTGCGCATGGTGGTGCCGTCGCGGCTTGGCAGGACGGGGGATGGAACTATTTCGAGCCACGGGCCGGTTGGCTGCTCTGGGTTCAGGCGGAAGGACAATTGCTCGTTTTTGACGGGAGTGCCTGGCATGCAACCGGCGGTGGCGAGATGCTCGCCAAGCTCGGGCTCAACACAACAGCAGACACGACCAATCGCTTGGCCCTTGCGTCGCCGGCGTCACTTTTCGGGCACGATGGTGCCGGCCATCAGCTCAAGATCAACAAGGCCTCATCCGGAGACACCGGCACGGTGCTGTTCCAGACCGGTTTTTCCGGCCGTGCCGAGATGGGGTTGGCCGGGAATGACGATTTCAAGATCAAGGTCAGTGCCAACGGCGCAAGCTGGTCGGAGGCTGTTTCGGTCAATGCGGCCAACGCGATGGTCGGGGTCGGGGTGGCGACGGCGCTCGATCGGCTGCACATCAAAGGAAATGCCCGTATCCAGGACGATGGCGCCCGCATCATGTTCTATGACACGGCCGGCTCGACCCGCACGGGCTATTTTCAGGCGCACGCGCCTTCGGGGTTCTATTTCGTCATGGAAGTCAGCCAGCCGATGTATTTCTACACGGCGAACACCCAGCGGATGGTCATCAAACCGGACGGAAAGGTCGGGATCGGGACCAATACCCCGAGCGTCGCGCTTCAGGTTGCGGGCGGTGTGCGCGTCGCGGCTTACACTGTCGCAGCGTTGCCCAGCGCAACGGCGGCGGGCGAGGGCACGATCGTGCATGTCAGCAACGAGGTTGGTGGCAGCGTTCTGGCGTTCTCCGACGGGGGCAACTGGCGGCGCGTCACGGATCGCGCCATCGTGTCTTGAGACCGATCAAACGTGGAGCCGAGGGCGCCATTTTAGGCTTGACCCGGGTGTGGTTCGGGCGAAAAAGGGCTGCGGGCCGGACCAACCGGTAGGGGCAGGACCAGCAGGACAATCGCGCATGACCTTCCGACTTTACACGCCACCGCGTGTCATTGAGGAGCGGGGACAGAACTATTTCATCGCGCCGCACCCTGAGCCGCGCGAGGAGCCGCCGGGGTTGCTCGATATCATCCTGGGCGCGCGTTACTCGCTATTGGGCAACTGGACGCGCGATATGTATCGCTCTGGTGTCGACAGTTTTCCGGTCCTGCGACGCAATATCGTTTTCGCGAACACGCCGGAATCCATCAAATATGTGATGGTGACCCGGCACGATAACTTCGAGCGCAAGAGCCCGCAGATGCGTCGCGCGCTCGAGGTGTTGCTTGGCGACGGACTGTTCATCAGCGAAGGCCAGACCTGGAAAACCCGCCGGCCGCTTGTCGCGGATATCGTCCACAAGAACCGGGTTCCGGCTTTCGGCCGCACCATGGAGGAAACGACGGTTTCCTTCGCGCAGGGCTGGCAAAACTTGGCGCGGCAGGGCACGGAATTCGAGCTGACCGCCGCCATGGCGGAACTGACCGCCGAGATCATCTCGCGCACCGTGTTCGGGCATAATCTCGGTGCCGAGGCGGCGCGGCGGGTGATTGATGGCTTCTCCAGCTATCAGCGCCATATCGACAGTTTCAACCTGCCTTATTTTCTCGGGGCGGACGAAGGCTGGCCGATTCTGCACGGGCCGGCAAAACGTCGCGCGGTGAAGATGGTGCATGGCGTCGTCGAGGATGTGGTCAACGCGCATCTCGCGGGCGGTGGCGAGGAGGGGTCGATGATCGACCTCATGGTCAAGCGCCGCACCCGCAACCCCGAGCTGAAGCTGGATGTGGCCGCGCTGCGCAACGAAGCCGCGACTATTTTCATGGCCGGACATGAAACAACGGCCACCACATTGACCTGGGCGTTCTACCTCATCGCCAACGCGCCGTGGGTCGAGAAAACGATTGTCGATGAAATCGCCGCTGCTTGCGGAGACCGCACGCCGACGATCAACGATCTCGACGCCTTGCCCTGGTGCAAGGCGGTGATCAACGAGACCCTGCGGCTTTATCCGCCGGTACCGCTCTTGCCGCGTCAGGCGCGCGGGGAGGACACCGTTGGCGATATTCCAATCCGCAAGGGCGATCTCGTGATGATCGCGCCTTGGCTGATCCAGCGGGCTGAAGACCTTTGGGACAAGCCGACGCATTTCATGCCCGAGCGTTTCATGGGCGATGTGCGCATCAACCCCTTCGCCTACATTCCCTTCGCGGTCGGGCCGCGCCTGTGCGCGGGTCTGAATTTCGGTCTTTCCGAATCGATCCTGTGCTTCGCGATCCTGATGCAGCGTTTCCGCGTGCGGCCCCGGGCCGGCTATGTCGCCGAACCGGTCTGCCGGCTCACGCTGCGCCCGGCCGGCGGACTGCCCTGCACGCTCATCGAGCGCACCCGCGTTGAAGCCGAAGCGGCATGAGCGAGCAGGAAACCCGCCTGGAGCGAGTGCTTCAGGTTCTCTCGCACAAGCTGATGGGAATCCTGCCCACGGACTGGAGCTCGGCGCTGGGCGCGCGCGTCGTGCGGCAGAACGTGATGGCGAACCGCCCGCGGATCATCGAGAACGCGCGGCGCAATCTTCGGCACCACAAGCCGGATGCGAGCGAGGCCGAGATCGAGGCGATGATCGGCGAGTTCCTCGATGGCGTCGGTCGACTGATGGCCGAATTCGCGGTCATGCACAGGTTTGTCCCTGAAGGCAGACTTGAAGCGCGGGGTTTGGATGCGTTCAAGGAGATCGCCGGCACCCGGCCGGTCATCGCCTTCGGGCTTCATACCGGCAACTGGGAGACCTTCGGGCCGATGTTCCAGGCCAGCGGCATCCCCCTGGCATCATTCTACGCGCCGCCGTCAAACCGCTTCGAACGCAAGATTGCCGAAAACTCGCGCGCGCGCTTCGGTGTCGAACTCCTCAGCCCCGATGCGCGCGGCGCGCGCGACGGTTTGCGCCTGTTGCGACAGAACCGCGTTGTGATGATCTTCCCTGATGAAGCGCGCGACGGTGTCGTGATGGGTCCGCTGTTCGGGCGCCCGCCCCATGATCGCGGCAACCTCGCGGTAGCGGCGCGACTCGCGCGGCACTCGGGGGCGGATTTCGTGATCTGCCACAGCCGCCGCACCGCGCCCTGCCGGTTTCTGCTCGATTTCTCCGCGCCGTTCTCTCTGCCGCCGGCTGGTGAGGGGCAGGATCTCCTGGCCGATATCACCTTTCTCAATGCCCGGATCGAGCCGGTGGTTCTGGAGAATATCCCGCGCTGGTATTTTCTAGACGACGCCATTCTCCCGCTGGAGAGGAAGGGCGAGGCGATCGCTGAGGACGGTCTCGAATGATCCCGCAATCCGGCAAGGCCGCCGAGAGTATCCAGGCGTTTTTCTTCAACCTGATCCGGTTCCTGCCCACCGAATGGGCTTCGGCGATCGGATCATACGGAATCCGCAAGAACGCCTGGTCGAGCCGCCCCGAAACCATCGAGGGTGCCCGGCGCAATCTGCGCATCCATAGACCCGAGGCGAGTGACGCCGAGATCGATGCTATGGTCGATGAATTTCTCGACGGCGTCGGGCGCGTGGCTGCCGAATTCGCGGTGATCCAGCGGTTTCTCGACGAGGGCCGCGTGGAGGCGACAGGGCTGGATGCCTTCAAGTCGGTGTCGGCCGAAAAGCCGATGATCGCGCTTTGCGTTCATACGGGTAACTGGGAGGTTTTCGCCCCGGTCTGCCAGCGGGCGGGCATCAAGCTTAACTCGATCATCGCCCCACCTGAAAACGGCTTCGAGCGCATGGTGATCGACAAAGTGCGCCGAGCTTTCGGTGTCAATCCCATCCTGCCGGATCTCGGCGGCATCCGCGAGGCGATGCGGGTGCTGCGTGCGGGAGGGGTGGTGTCAATGTTTCCCGACGAGGCCCGCAACGGGCGTTCAATGGGGCCGCTGTTCGGGCGGGCACCGCATGATCAGGGCAATCTCGCGATTGCCGCGAAACTCGCTCGCAAGACCGGCGCGGCGCTCGCTGTCGGCCATTGCCGGCGTGTCGGCGCGTGTCGGTTTGTCCTCACGGTCGAAGCGCCCTTCGAGATGCCCGAGCGCGAGGCTCCCGATCTTCTCGCCGATGTCGCCTTCCTCAACGGGCATATCGAGCCGATCATCCAGCGCAATATTCCCAGATGGTATTTTCTCGATGATTCGATCTCGTGAGGCGCAAGCCGGGACCTATCCATTCGAAAAACCGGCTACCGTTGCGAAATTACCGCAAGCCCGGCAGCCGCGCTGAATGGTGACAACCCTGCACAATATCAGGAAAATTCTTCCCGATGGACGCAAATGAGTAGAACAATTTAAGGTTCTGGCCGCAAACCTGAGGCCGAGCCGGGCGCTTTCATTTCGTTGAGCGGCCATGTAGAAGAGCGCGTATCGAAACCGCTGGTCACACTGGATGGGTTTGAGTTTGCTGCGTCGTGTCTCACTCGGATTGCTGCTGGGGATTTCCCTCGCCGGCTGCGGCGCGTTGCCGTCCGCCGGTCCGACATCCGTGGAGATTTCGAGCGGCGCCGAGAATAACGGCGAGTTCCGTTATCTGCTGCGCGACATCGACGAGCCGACGGTCAACCTCCTGCTGGCGATGCGCCCGGTGAGTCTGCAGGGCAGTTTCGGCGCCCGGCGCCCGGCACCGACGCAGCGAATTGCGGTGGGTGACACCCTCGTCATCACCATCTGGGAAGCGGCGAGCGGCGGTCTTTTTTCCGCGCCGGTGCTCGATCGCACCTCGACGGGTGCGCGTTCAGCGATGATTCCCGAGCAGGTCGTCGCGCGGGATAGTTCGATCACTGTTCCTTACGCGGGCCGCATCTCGGTCGCGGGGCTGACACCGCCAGAGGTCGAGCGCAAAATCGTTTCGTTGCTGGCGGGCAAGGCCATCGAGCCTCAGGTTCTAGTCACCATCAGCAAGTCCATCGGCAATTCCGCCACCGTGATCGGCGAGGTCACGGCGGGCGCCCGCGTGCCGCTGTCGGTGCGGGGTGACCGCATTCTCGATGTCCTGGCGGCCGCGGGAGGGGTCAAGGCTCCTGTCCATGAAGCTTTCGTGACGCTTCAGCGCGGCGGGCGGAGCGAAACCGTTCCGTTCAGCACCCTCATCAATCGACCGGTCGAAAATATCTATGTGATGCCGAGCGACGTCATCACCGTTGTGCGCACACCGCAGACCTATTCGATCTTCGGCGCGACCGGGCGGAACATGGTCATTCCGTTCGATGCTGCCGGCCTCACCCTCGAGCAGGCGTTGGCGAAGGCGGGTGGCCTTGTTGATATGCGTTCTGATCCCTACGGCGTGTTCCTGCTTCGCTTTGAGGATATTGCACTCGCCCGCAAGCTTGATCCCAGCTATAAATTTGACGGCAAGGGCGTTCAGGTGCCGGTTATCTACCGCCTGAACCTGCGCGATGCGAACGGTTATTTCCTCGCGCAGCGTGTCCAGATCCGCAATCGTGACGTGATCTATGTTGCCAACGCGCCGCTGACCGAGATGCAAAAGGCGCTGTCGCTGTTCGCTACAATCGTCCAGCCGGTCTCGATGGGCGCCTCGACTGTTTCGTCCGGTATGGCGCTCGGCGTATTTTGACCCTCGTCTCGCGGGGATTTCGGCGCCGGGTTACCGTTTCCATAGCGACGTTTTATTGCACGGCTTTATATCCTGGGCGGCGACCGGTGTCCGGAAGCCGACGTGCCCAAATCGAGGCTGAGGTCGATGTTTCTTCAAGGTGGAATAAACCACTACGGACTAACGTTTCGCCTTATCCTCAAATTTCTCACCCGAAAGGCTGTGTGGGTCCGCCCTTGGGGGCTGGTGGACATCGAGCAGCTTTTTCGCCTTGCCGAAGGGGCTGCACTCTTTGATGAGGCACCACATCAGTTAGTCCGGCTCGTGAAAACCAGCCAGGTTGCGACCGATCTTGTCACGCTTGAAAAGGATAAGTTCGCGTTCCTGAGAGGCCTGGTGGCGCTCAGCGAATATCAGGTTGAGGATGCCATTGCGGAATTGACGCATCATGCGCAGCGGAATAACAGGCGGCCATCCGCCGTGACGGCTGATCTTCTGCGTCGCCGTCTCCTGTTGCAGGCTGACGGTATTGCGGATTATCAGCGGCTCATGAGCTGGGAAATCCAGCCGGCGAATGCGGAAGAGCACGTCATGACCACGCTGGTCGTCTCCGATTACCCGCTCGAGCGGGTGCTGCCAAACCTCGATTTTCTGGGTGAGAAAGAATCCGCCACCATCATCACGGCGTCCATGGGGTCGGTTCCTCCGGTCGATACCCCGCAGCGCCGGTTCGTCATGCCCAGCGTCTTCGTCTGGCATTCCAACAAGGGCCGCGAGCAACACCGCGCCCTGGAGGCCTTTGCCGGCGAGATTGCCCGCCACCTCTGCAGACACCACCGCGAGTTTGCCAATGTCGCCTGCGCTGCCAAATTTCATATCCTCGACAGCTACCTGTACAAGTGGCTGGTGCTCGACAACCTGGCTGAGGTTCTCGCCGGTCAGGTTTTCGACCGGATCGTGGTGGTGACCGGCGACGAGCGGTTCTATTTTCTGGTGGGTGCCGCCGCCCGTCATCTGGGAGCCACCTGCAAGGTTCAGCCCGCCTGGACCACGATTCCCGTTCTCCTGCGCAACCCCTTGGTCGCGCTTTGGCCGGAGCGGGCATCTGCCCAGATCCTGCGCGGCTGGCATCTCGCCCAGCGGGCGCTGGATGCCTTCCGCGCGCGTCCGGCACTGCCGGCCTTTGAGCGACGCTCGCCGACAATTCCCCCGAACCCCGCGATCATCGGCTGGAACCTTCGTGACCGGAACTATGTGAAAGGGCTTGAGCGGCTGCTCGACAGCACGCTCGCCCGCCGACCTGTCGTGTTGATCGTCGATTCGGATACCGACGAGAACGTCGCGGCGTTGCGCGAGGCGGTCGTAGACCGGATCAGGACGAGCGGACATCCATTGGAGATCATCCGCCTGTCGACACTCCACGCACGGGTCCGCGAGGAGGGGCAGGGCGCTTCGCTCGCCATTGCGGAAATCATTGCCGATAAGGCCAACGCCTTTGCCAGCGAAAGCGATCTCGCGCGCCTGATGCGTCGACATGATATTGCGGTGAACTTGCCGGAGAACATCCATTTCAGAGTCATCGTGGAGGTTGCCGCGTTGGTGCGCTCGATCATGGCCACCACCCGCCCGGCCTACGCGATTCTGGCCTCGGGGCGTGCCAGTGTGTTCGCGGCGATTGCCGAAATCCTGGCAACAGAGAACATCCCGTCGATGGATGCGCATATCTATCTAGTCGGCAATCACGCGCGGCAGATCGCGCCCCCCTGCTCGCATTTCGGTGTCATCGATGACCAGCAGGAAGCGCTGATCTGCAAGACATGGAACGCCGCCCCCGAGCGCATCCTGCGGATTGGCTATTTCTGGCGCGTGACAGGGGATGGACAACCTGAAACGGCGCTCCCACCCCCGCCGGAGCCGGCCCGCGCCCCGACCGTTCTGATCTGCACCCAGCCAGGGGATCCGGAAATGGTTCGCTCCTTTATCGCCGATGTGCTCGACTGTCTGGTCGAGATGGAGGATGTGACCGCCATCATCAAACCGCACCCGGTCGAGCAGGGCAGCACGCTCGATCATTATGACGAGGCGATCGAGGCGCGGGGACTGGGCAAGCGCGTCCGGCGCGATGCAGGGCGGCACGCCGTCGTGGATTACCTCAAGACCAGCCAACTCGTGCTCACACGGACCAGCAATGCCGGCATCGAGGCTGCGTTGCAGCTCAAACCGGTGATCCGCTATATCGAATACGACCGTTACGATCCGGGCGTACAGTCGAGTGTCGAATACGCCGAGACCGTGACGGAGCGCGCGGGCCTTCCCGAGGCGTTGCGCGCATTGCTGCGAGATGTGGAGGCTATGCGGCGGCTCTACGACCGGCAGATGCTCTATCTTCGCGAGAATCCGGCGCAGGCGGCGATTGACGGCGCTGAGCGGATGGTGAGCTATCTCGAGGCGCTGGGGGGCAACATGGAGCGGCAGGGGCAAAGCGGGGCAAGGGCACCATGACAGGCTCGAAACGTCACATCTGCGTGGTGACCGGCGGCAGGGCCGAATACGGACTTCTGCGCTGGCTCATCAAGGACATGCGCGAGGATCCCGAGCTCAGGTGTTCGGTGATCGCGACAGGCGCCCATCTCGTCCCGGAGGCGGGGCTGACCTACCGCGAGATCGAAGCGGACGGGATCACCGTCGATCTCAAGGTTGAAATCCAGCTCGCGTCAGACACCCATGCCGGCATGGCGAAATCCACCGGGCTCGCCGTGCTCTCCTTCACCGATGCGCTGATGGCTCTCAAGCCGGATATCGTGGTGGTTTTGGGGGATCGCTACGAAATCTGCGCCGTGGCGCTGGCCGCCTTCCTCCTCGATATCCCGGTCGCGCATCTCTACGGTGGCGAGAAGACCGAAGGGGCAATGGATGACGCCCTGCGCCATGCGATCACCAAGTTCTCGCGGTTTCATTTCACGGCTTCCGAACCCTATTGCCGACGGGTGATCCAGTTGGGTGAAGCGCCGGAAACCGTCTTCAATGTTGGAGCCCCCGGCCTCGATAATCTGCATCGCTTGCCCCTGCTCGATCGGGCCGAAACCCTCGCGCGGCTGGGGCTGCAACCGGACAGCCGCTTCGTGCTGGTCACCTATCACCCGGTCACCGCCGGGGAGGGCGAATCGCAGGCCGGAATGGCCGCCTTGCTCGAAGCTCTGGACGAGCTTGAGGGGCTCGATATCGTCATGACGCGGCCCAATCTCGATGCAGGCGCCCGCGCCCTTTCTGCAATGGCCGATGATTTTGCGGCCCGCCACACCGGCAGGGTGGTCCTCGCCACTTCGCTGGGGCAGGTGCTTTATCTCAGCGCGATGCGGGCATGCGAGGCCGTGATCGGCAATTCCTCGTCGGGTATTGTTGAAGCGCCGGCGTTGCAAAAACCGACGGTCGACATCGGCACCCGTCAAAAGGGGCGGCTCAAGGCAACCTCGATCATCGAATGCAACCCGACGAAGCCGGAGATAGCGACAGCCATCGCCAGGGCGCTTTCCCCGGAATTCCGCGCCGGACTCGCCGATGTCGAGCTGCTTTACGGCGATCTCGACGCCTCGCGGACGATCCACCGCATTCTCAAATCGGTGCCGATCGAGACCGGGCGGGCGAAGGTATTCCACGACCTGTAGCGATGCCTCATGCGAGGTTATTCAACCTTGCGGGAGGGTACGAAAGATGCCAATCAAACCCCGGCAGAGGCACCCTTTGCGTGAGCGCAGCGATGCAAGACGCTGCAACCACATCGATCCCGAGGGCGCGCGCCGGCGCGCCGCACGGGCTGTATGGAGACGGAACAGACATGGCACGCAAAGCGCTCGTAACCGGAGCAGATGGCTTCATCGGTTCTCACCTGACAGAACATCTGGTTCGTCAGGGCTGGGACGTGCGCGCCTTCGTCTATTACAATTCGTTCAATTCCTGGGGCTGGCTCGATACCTCGTCGGCGGAAATTCGCCAGTCGCTTGATGTTTTCGCCGGTGATGTGCGTGATCCCTTCGGCGTGAAGGAGGCCATGAAAGGCTGCGACGTGGTATTCCATCTCGCGGCGCTGATCGGCATCCCCTATTCCTACCATTCGCCCCAGGCCTACGTCGAAACCAACATATCGGGCACGCTCAACATCCTGCAGGCCGGGCGCGAGCTGGGCGTCGAGCGCGTGATCCAGACCTCGACCAGCGAAGTCTACGGCACGGCAATGTTCGTGCCGATCACGGAGGAGCATCCGCTTCAGGCACAATCGCCCTATTCCGCGACCAAGATCGGCGCCGACGCGATCGCGCTTTCGTTCAACAAGGCGTTCGGGATGAATGTCGGCATCTGCCGGCCGTTCAACACCTACGGCCCGCGCCAGTCGGCCCGCGCGGTGATCCCGACCATCATCTCGCAGATCGCCGCCGGCCAGCGCCGGATCCGCCTCGGGGCCATCTCGCCGACGCGCGACTTCAATTATGTGGAGGATACCGCCCGTGGCTTTGCAGCGATGGCGGACGGCGACATCGCCGGCAAGACCTTCAATTTCGGCTCCGGTTACGAGATTTCGGTCGGCGATACCGCGCATATGATCGCCCGGGTCATGGGTTGCGAGATCGAGGTCGAGACCGACGAGGCGCGCATCCGCCCGGCCGACAGCGAGGTCGAGCGCCTCAATGCGGACAACACGAAGGCCCGCGAGCAACTCGGCTGGAAGCCGCTCTACGGTGACCTCGCCGGTCTGGAGCGCGGCATCGGCAAAACAGCGGAATGGTTCTCGAACCCCGCCAACCTTGCCCGTTACAAGGCAGATCAATACAACATCTAAGTCCGAGTTGCGCCCTGTTGGCGCGCCGGGCTTCCAGGATATCGGCATGCATCCGCTCACGCTCCGTCTCAACGCCTTCCTACGCGATGACCTTCGTCAGGAGGGGCGCGTTGCCCTCCACGAACCGCTTTTTGATGGGCGCGAGTGGGAATACGTCAAGGAATGCCTCGATACCGGCTGGGTCTCGACGGTTGGCGCCTTCGTAACACGCTTCGAGAAGGATTTTGCGGCCTTCACCGGCGCGAAACACGCAATCGTCGCGGTCAATGGCACCGCCGCGCTGCATATGGCACTTTACGGCGCGGGGGTGCGCCCCGGTGACCTCGTGATCTGCCCGACCCTGACTTTCGTTGCCACCGCGAATGCCATCGCCCATTGCGGAGCGACGCCGCTCTTCATTGATTCCGACCCGGAAACGCTCGGCTTGTCCGTTCCGGCGCTGCGCGAGACGCTCACCCGCCTCAAGCCGGGCGCGGATGGGCCAACGCTCGACGGGCGGCGGGTCGGCGCCTGCGTACCGGTGCATATCTTCGGCCATGCCGCTGATATCGAGGAGATCGCAGCGCTCTGCTCGGCGCATGGGATCACCATGATCGAGGATGCCACCGAAGGGCTCGGCGCGAACAAGGGCGGCGTGGCGCTGGGACGGTTCGGGTTGAGCGGCGTTTTTTCCTTCAACGGCAACAAGATCATCACCACCGGTGGCGGCGGCATGATCGTGACCGACGATGACGCGCAGGCCGAACGGCTCAAGCATCTGACCACCACCGCCCGCGTGAAGGATGGCTGGAACTTCACTCATGACGAGGTGGGCTGGAACTATCGGTTGCCCAACATCAATGCCGCGATCGGGTGTGCCCAGCTGGAAAGCCTGCCCGGTTATGTGACAGCCAAGCGCGCGCTGGCCGCGCGCTACGCGCGGGATCTTGCCGGGATGCAAGGTGTCCGGTTTTTCAACGAACGCGCCGGAACACACGCCAACTTCTGGCTCAATGCCGTGCTGCTCGATGACCGCGAGACCCGAGACCGCGTGCTGGAGGAAACCAACGCTGCTGGCATCGAGACGCGGCCCTGCTGGCGGCTGATGCACAGGCTCAAGCCCTATGAGGCCGCCCCGCGCGCCGGTTCGCTGGCGGGGGCCGAATGGATTGAGGATCGGCTCGTCAATCTACCATCCTCGGTCAAGCTGGGGCAGGGCGTCCTCGCGGCGCGGTAGAGGCGGGGGGCGGTGCCGATGTCCTCTTCGCGAGAGAGCTTTGCCCGTCTACGTCAGGCCCTCGATGATCCCGGAAACGCGCTTGTCGCGGGCGACGGAAATGCCCGGGCGATGCCGGGGCTGGCGCGCTTCTTCGGACGTGAAGCCCTTGATCCAGATATCGCATCGGGGCGAGCGGGGTGGCGTCTGTGCGGTGCGCACTCGATGTCGGATGGTGTCATCCACATCGAACCGGGCTTGCTGCCACAGGTGCCGGATTTCGCCGGCAACCGCACGTTCCTCGCCGATATCATGCTCGATGATATCGGATTGCGGCGTGACGCAGCAGGCGAGAGCCGTTTCGAGCGCAACGCCATCGAAGCCGCGCAGGCCGGGCCACCCTCGCAGGCGGCCCAAGCAGCCCTTGCCGTGCTCCGTCGTGCTCCGGCGATGCCGGCTCTTTTGTCATTCGGTGCCGAGCTCAACCGTGCAAGAGTGCTGGTGATCGACCAGCACGGCGCGGACGATTCAATCGCCTTGGCTGGCGCTACATCATCCGCTTTCACGCGCATGCTCGCCGCCGCGCGAAGCGAGAACCCCGAGCACGAGATCTGGCTGCTGCCCGCGAATGCGGGAGCACAGGCCGGCCTTCTTTATTCAGAAGCCGTTCGTGCCGGCGTGCGCGTGTTGCCTTTCCGCCCCGATCCGGTCGAAACCGCACGGTTGTTCGACATCGCCTACACGGTCTCCGACGCCTATGGCTGGGACCTTCTCGTGCAGGGAATGTCTGTGCGGTGTTTTGCGCTGCCATTCTATGCTGGCTGGGGGCTGACTAGAGACGATAGGCCCCATACGCGGCGTGCAGCGGCAAAGGTCGAGGTCGGACATCTGGTCGATGCGGGTCTGGTGCAGGCGGGTTCCTTTATCAATCCCTTGACCGGGGTGCGTGTGACGCTGAACGAATGCCTTGAGCTGGGACGCGATGTCGCGCGGCAGCGGCGTGCGAATGCAGGACTCGGCGTTTTTCATCATATCCAGGGCTGGAAGCGCGGCACGATCGCGGCCATGTTCGTCCCGGATCACCCGGCACCGCGCTTCCATCATGGGATTGAGGCGAGTGTCGCGACGGCAGCCCATCTCAAGCGCCCGCTGGTCGGCTGGTCGTCCAGTATTTCCCCGGCGCTGGTGGCGAAAGCGGAGGCGGCCAGGGTGCCGATTGTCCGCATGGAGGACGGGTTCATTCGCTCCGTCGGGCTCGGAGCTGCGGGATATCAGCCCCTTTCGCTGGTCATCGACGATATCGGCATCTACTACGACTGCAACCGGCCGAGCCGGCTAGAGAAGATCCTGTCCGAAGCGCATTTCGATGACGCACTGCGCGCACGTGCTCGTTCGCTGGTCGACAAACTCGTCGATGCCCAGATTACGAAATACAATCTCGACGAACCGCAAGCGGCTCTGGGTATTCCAGCAGGTCGGCGCGTCATCTTCGTGCCGGGGCAGGTCGAGGACGATGCGTCAATCCTGCTTGGCGGCGGCGGGATGACGGCCGAGCGTCAGCTGGCGCTCGTTCGCGAGCGGATGCCGGACGCTTATATCCTCTATAAACCCCACCCGGATGTCTCCAGCGGTCTGCGCAAGGGGCTCGCCGATCGGTCGATAGCGCTGCGCCACGCCGATGCCTATGTCGAGGATGTCGCGGTTCTCCAGCTTCTCGCGTGCTGCGACGAGGTTCACACCATCACCTCGCTCACCGGCTTCGAGGGGCTTCTGCGCGGCAAGAGCGTTACCTGTTACGGCAGCCCCTTCTACGCGGGCTGGGGGTTGACGACCGATCTGACTACGCTTCCGCGACGGGGGCGCCGGCTTTCCCTCGAAGAGCTGGTCGCGGGCACCCTGATCCTGTATCCACACTATCTGGATCCGATGAGCGGGCTCCACGCCAACCCGGAGATCGCCATCGCGCGCATCGCCGAGCAAAAGTTGAGCCCGCCGGCCGCACACCGCGGCATGCAGGTGCGGGCGATGCTTCTGAAGCTCCTTCGCGGACTTCAGGGCTGGCGGTGACCATACCAGTGAGGACGACATGATCGAGGGGAAACGCGTTCTTGCGATCATCCCGGCGCGGGGGGGGTCCTTGCGATTGCCGCGCAAGAACGTGCTGCCATTTGCGGGCAAACCTCTGATTGTCTGGACCGTGGAGGCGGCTCGCGCGAGCCGCTACATCGATCGCGTCATCCTGTCGAGCGACGATGAAGAAGCGATGGCCGTCGTCCGTGCCAGCGGCGGTGACGTGCCCTTCCGACGCCCGGATGCGCTGGCGACCAGTTCAGCAAGTTCATCCAGCGTTGTCCATCACGCCCTCGAGGCGCTGGGGGAACACTGGGACATGGTAGTCCTGCTCCAGCCGACATCGCCGTTACGGCGCGCGCAGGATATTGACGCCTGCATCGAGAAGGCCGCGGAAACCGAGGGCGGCTCCTGCATCACCGTCTCCCGCTTGCCCAAGCCGCCGGCCTATTTCGGTCGGCTGGAAAGCGATGTCTTCTCGGGGCACGATTTTTTCGGTGAAGCAACACCCTGCATTGTCAATGGCGCGGTCTATGCCATCAACACCGTCCGGTTCTGTTCGATCGACGGCTTTGTCGAGGCCGGAACGCGCGCTCACGTCATGGACTGGGCTGATTCGATCGACATCGATGACGCCGAGGAATTCCGTCTCGCCGAGGCGTTGATGCAGGCGCGAGGTTCGCTTCCGTGAGTGCACGACACTCTGCGAGGACAGGTTTGTGGCGCTATCTGTGGCGTCACACGCAGGCGTTGACACGCCGGACTTCGGCTTTCAACGCGGGACTGGCAGCGCAGGTTCTGCCGCCTCGGATCATTGTCGCTCTTGGGGCGTTCTGGCTTTCCCTCGGTCGGTTCTGGACACCGGCCCGCCGGCATGCTGACGACTTCTTCCGGGGCGTTTTTCTTGCGTATGAGGCTTCCGGGCGGCGCACCGACGGCGCGTCAGTCCGGACCGAGGCTGGCTTCCTGACGGCGCTTGCGCGCGACGGCGTCGTTCCATCGCTCGAAGCGGGGGGCAGCAACACCCTCGCGGCTCTCTCCGGCGCGGCGAAGCGGATGACTCCCCAAGACGGCGCGCTGTTGGCAGGTCGCGTGCTGGTGCTGATCATCGCCGGCGCGGACTGGCGACGCGCGTTCGATTATGTTGACGCTACCGCAAGCCTCACTCTGGTCGATCTGTCGCGGGATGTCATGCGCGAACCCGGCGAGCGGCATGTCTGGGTCGGGCGGCAGGCGCTCAGGGATCATCACCCCTATGCCGACCATGAGGTGGTGCGTGCCGGGGTTGGTGCATCAATTGACCGGCTCATCGCGACCCTGCCGCCGGCGCTGGCGGGCGATGCCCGAACGGCCGAAGGGGCGTTCGCCAATCAGTTGATGAGCGAGATCGATCGCTTCCTGATGATGCTGGATGATGCGAGCCGCCACCTCAAACACGTGGCACCGGATGGTATCCTGATCCTGGATGGCGCTGAGCCTGCGGCGTTTCTCGAGCAGGCACTGGCATCCAGCTCCACGCTTCCGCTGCGGCGCGCCAGTGCCGCCTTCGAGTGGAATGCCCTGATGAGGAGGATTCTGCCGGAGACGGCGATGTCTGTGCCGGAGGCGATCAAGGTCCTTGAAGAGCAAGTGCTGGATATACGTTCCGGGCTCCCAGAGCTGGCGACCGGCGGGCGGGTGTTGGTCATGATGTCGACCAATCCGCGCCATCTGCCGGCGGCTCGATGTCTGTGGCAACGTCTCGCCCGCGATGAGGGCGTGCTTGTCGTCTTGCCCGTTTCGGATTTCGAGCCGGCCCTCGCGGGGGAACTGTTCCGTGGATCGCTGAGCATGAAGGGGCGCCTGCGGGCCTGTTTGCTCCCGGCCTACCCCCATCTCGCACATCTCGAATCGATGCCATCCTATGCAAGGGCCCTAGCGGGCGAGATCGATCGTTTCGACAGAATTGCCACGCCGCGCCGCGCCGCCATTCGGGAAGGCATCACGCATTTTGTCGCAGACATGCTTCCGGTCGCACTCGCGGTGCTGGATAATCTGGCGGTGAGTTTCGCGAGGGGCAGGCCGCGCGCCGTTATCGCCGTCCCGGGCACCCATGCGCTGGGAATGTTGGCGGTGGCGAGCGCACGTGCGCATGAAGTTCCTTCTGGACAGTTCCAGACTCTGCTCACGCAGGCTTCGGGTCGGGAATATCGCCCGGTCGCCAAGCTGGTCGGCGCGATCGATTCAGGCCAGCGTGCGCTCTTGCGAGATTATTTCCGGCACTCGGAAGCCGATATCGTGCTAACGGGCTACGTGGGTCTGCCAGCATTGGACGCAGCCCGTCCGCAAAGCTCCGCCTCGACCCGGCCTCCCATCGTCGCCTTTGCCAGCCAGCCCCTGCCGGAAATCGCGGCGGCGGCGCTTGCCCAGCTGATTGCTGGACTGGAAGATCAGCCGCACGTCGAGATTGAGGTCTATTCGCATCCACGGGAGAATTCCGTGCAGATGGCTGCATTGGAAGCGCTCTGTGTCGCGGCCGCGGCGCGTCGTCCGATCCGCTACTGTGGTGCTGGAATGGAGCGGAGCCACGTTGAGCGATGTTCGATCCTCGCGACATTGTATTCCAATCTCGGCATTCAGGCTGCTGCTATCGGCAAGCCCGTGATCGTGCTCAAGCCAGGCGGAGGCGATTATCCCGTCGAACTGTCCAGCATCGGAATTGGGGTCGATGCAAGTACGGCAGAGGAAACGGGGCAAATGATTGCCGACATCCTGACTTGTGGGCTGGTGGGTAAGACACTTGCGCTCACATCTGCGGCATACTTTGCGGATAACCCGCAACTGACCGGGCACGACGGGCTTGGCGATTTCCTCGCTCGCCTTCTGCTAGAGAAGCCATCAGGCGCTGCGGTTGGTTGATCTGCCGGATGGGATTGCCTATAGCCTTGCGCAGCGACGTCTTGGGTTATGCCTGCGCGGTCCTGAAACGGATGACAGGGCTGTTGTCCGGCTCATAGCAGTTTGAAGCCAATCGACCGGAATGCGCCGATGTCCAATTCAACCCTGATCATTGCCGAAGCAGGTGTGAACCATAACGGGTCACTCGATCTTGCAATGGAGCTGGTCGAGAAAGCCCAAGCCGCCGGGGCCGATATCGTCAAGTTCCAGACGTTCAGGGCGGAAAACGTTGTCGCGGCAAGTGCGCCGAAGGCGGCGTATCAGAAGGCGTCGACAGGAGGCGAGGAAAGCCAGCTCGACATGGTCCGCCGCCTCGAACTCGACCGCACGGCCCACCTGCGGTTGCGCGAAGAATGCGAGCGACTTGGGATCGAATTCCTCTCGACACCCTTCGACCCGGAAAGTGCCGAACTGCTCGTCAAGGAACTCGGAATCCGGCGAATGAAGATACCGTCGGGTGAAGTGACCAACGCGCCGTTCGTGCTGGCGCTTGCGCGCTACCGGCTGCCGATGATCGTGTCGACGGGCATGTGCACGCTCGCCGATGTCGAGAACTGCCTCGCGCTGATCGCCTTTGCACTGCTCGAGCCCAAGGCGAACCCGACACCGGCCGCCCTGGTCGAGGCGCTGGTGTCGCGGGAGGGGCAGGCCGCGATCGAGGAACATGTCACACTGCTTCACTGCACGACCGAATATCCTTCGGCATATGCCGACACAAATTTGCGGGCGATGGATACAATGGCCTTGGCATTTGGGGTGCCCGTCGGGCTATCGGATCATACGCCTGGTATCGCTATCCCGATCGGTGCGGTCGCGCGTGGGGCCTCGGTGGTCGAGAAACATTTCACCACCGACCGGGCGCTTCCGGGGCCCGATCATCTTGCATCGCTCGATCCCTTCCAGCTCGGAGCGATGGTCGAGGGCATCCGGGCAGTGGAAAGCGCGATCGGAGACGGCCGAAAGATCATCGGCGAAGCCGAGCGACGCAACCGAGCCATCGCCCGACGGAGCCTTGTCGCGCTCCAGCCGGTTGCCAAAGGCAATATCTGGAGCGAAGAGAACCTTGGTGCCAAGCGACCCGGCACCGGAATTTCGCCCTTCGCCTACTGGTCGTTGCTCGGTAAGCCAGCGTCCCGCGATTACATGCCGGATGACGTGCTGGACGCTCAGGAGTTGTCGCATGCTTAACCGTCGCCCGCTCGGAGACTCCTGGCGCAACGCGGTGGTATCGATCGATGCGACCCTCGAAAACGCAATCGCAACACTCGATAGCGGTGGCTTGCGTATTGTCCTGATCACCGATGGCGAAGGGATTCTGCGCGGGATCATGACCGATGGCGATGTACGTCGCGCAATTCTCGCCAAGATGCCGCTTGAAATGCCGGTCAGCGGGGCGATGAATACCCATCCCAAATCCGCCCGGGACGATTCATCGATCGAAATGCGACGCGCCTTTCTGGAGCGTCATGCGCACCATGTGCCGCTGGTGGATGCCGAAGGGCGCCTTGTCGGACTGGATACCTATTTCGACATTCTCTCCAAGCCCGAGCGCGACAACTGGGTTTTCCTGATGGCGGGCGGCTTCGGGCGCCGTCTCGGCGAGCTGACGCGGGCTTGTCCCAAACCCATGCTGCCCGTGAACGGAAAGCCGATTCTCGAAACGATCATCGATGATTTCGTGGCGGCTGGATTCCGGCGCTTCTACATCTCGCTCCACTTCCTGCCCGACGTGATCCGGAACCATTTCGGTGACGGTTCCTCGCGCGATATCGAGATCCGGTACGTGCTGGAGGAGACACCGCTGGGCACTGGCGGCGCGCTGGGCCTCATCCCCTCGACGGATGAGCTGCCCATGGTGATGATGAACGGCGACATTCTCACCAAGGTCGATTTCGGCCGGCTGCTGCAAAAGCACGAGGACGATCGCAGCGTGATTACCGTGTGCACCCGCGAATATGACCTCGAGATCCCGTTCGGCGTCATTTCCCACAAGGGATCGCGGATCGAGGGCATCGTCGAGAAGCCCGTGCACAAATATTTCGTCAATGGCGGCATCTATGTCGTCTCGCCCGAAGTGGTCGCCCGCTGTGCGCCGGCCCGGCGTCTCGACATGCCCGACCTGATTCGCCAGGAAATCGCCGAGGGTAAGCTGGTGAGCATGTTCCCGATCAGCGATTACTGGCTCGATGTCGGTCGCCCCGACGATTTCGACCGCGCCCAGCGGGATATGGGCAGCTGATGCGCCGTCTGACGTCCGCCGAAGCTGCTGCGGCCTTTGACCGTCTGCCGCCCGCACAGCGCATCGCAACGCTCTCGCCGGCCTATGTGATCGCCGATGCGCGCCGCGCCGAGGGGCTGGAGCCGTGCTTTGTCGGCACGGATGGTCCTGACGGTGTCTGGCTTCACGGCGGGCATCTCTGCGCGATCGATGGTACCGACATGGTCGATTTCCAGTCGCCCTATGGTTATGGCGGGCCGCTCAGCGACGGGAACGACACAGCATGGCTTGCCGCGCGGGCGCAGGACTACGATCGCTGGTGTCGGGACAACCACATCCTTGTTGAATTCGTGCGCCTGCACCCCATGATGGCAGCGCAATTGCCTTATCCCGGCACCGCGACGCCGGACCGGGAATGCGTCCATATCGCGCTCGACTTGGCGGATATCCGTGAACGTTACGAGACCCGCGCCCGCACCGCGATCCGCAAGGCCGAAAAAAGCGGTGTCATCGTCGAGCAGGCACCGGTGGAAGCGATCGTCACGCGCTTTGCCGAATTCTATCGCGACGGGATGCAGCTTATCGGCGCGAGCGCATTCTATCTGTTCAACGATGCCTATTTTGAAGCCTTGGCCGAGATCCCGGGCGTTACACTGCTGGTTGCCTCGCTCGATGGGGAGTGGCTCGCCGCCTCGTTGTTTTTTCGAGGTCCGCGCGTTTGGGAATATCATCTTTCCGCTTCGACCGCGCAGGGACGGAAATTGTGCGCGGCGAATCTCGTCATTGATCGCGCGGCCCACACGGCTGCGCAGGTGGGCGCGACATCGCTCTTTCTCGGCGGCGGCACCAACCGGGCGCCGGATAATCCACTGCTGTTCTTCAAGGCCGGTTTTTCGCCGGCGCGGGTGCCGTTTCGCATCGGCTCCTGGGCACATATGCCGGATGTCTATGCACGCATGCGCGCCGATCGTGCCCATGAGGCGACCCGCGAGCGGGTATTGTTCTACAGGTCCTGAAGGGGCGAAACGTGAAAGAGGAGCGCCCGCACGATGTGGGATCCGGTTTGGGATGAGATTTTCCGGTCGCAAGCCTGGGGGAAATACCCCGGCGAGGACCTGATCCGCTTTGTCGCGCGTCATTTCTACGCCCGCCCCGATCGTAGCGCCGTGCGCCTGCTCGAGATTGGCTGCGGGCCCGGAGCCAACCTGTGGTTTCTCGCGCGCGAGGGCTTCGGGTTCACGGGGGTCGATGGATCCGAGGCCGCGATCCGGCAGGCAGGCGAGCGTCTGGATGCCGAATGCGCCGGTTGGCGCACGAGAGGCTCTGTCATGGTGCATGATATCGCCGCGTTACCGTTTAAGGATGCCACCTTTGATGCGGTGATCGACTCGCAGGCCGTCTACGCCAATCCGAAGACCGTGGCCCAGCGCATCTTCGCGGAAGCGGCACGCGTCACCAAGCCCGGCGGCAAGCTGTTTTCGCGGGCCTTCGCGCAAGGCTGCTGGGGCGAAGGAACCGGAACCGACCTGGGCGATGACGCATGGATCTGCGCCGAGGGCCCACTCAAGGCCAAGGGTCTGAGCCGGTTCATGAAGGAGCAGGACATCCTCGAAATTCATGCGGGATGGACGATCACGTCCATCGAGAAGATCATGCGCACGATGGAAGAACAGCGCCACGAAATCCATGAATGGATCATCTGGGCGGACAAGGCCTGAGGTGAGGGCCGCTTTGGGGCATCATCCCATCAAGTGGAAACCGGTTGATGGAAAAGATGATGCAAAAAAACAAACCGATAGAGTGTCCGATCTGATCCGGTCAGATCGGAAAGCGCTCTAGCTGCCTAGACCTTTCGGGCGTTGAGGATATCTCGCTCGATCAGCGCGAGGCGCTCAGCATGGTCCGCAATTGACAACAGGTCACCGGCATCTTCGCCGGTGAGGAAGGCACGCGTCTGGCGGAACAGGCCCGGCTTGAAGCGCTGGTCGAAATCGTCCTCCGGCTCGACCTGCTGGAGCGAGAAGGTGTTGCGCGCCTGAACCTGCAAGGTCTCCATCGGGCGCAGCACGAACTTCCGCATGCGGGTGTTCATCTCGATCCCCCATCGGCCCGGAGCGTCCCAATCCGCGATGTAGGAGAACAGCGCGCCGCCCTGCGTCACGCCGTGGCCGGCGAAGCGCGCCGCAGAGGGGTGCCAGGCGAAGCCTCCGGTGCGGGTGCCGGAGATATCCGCCGGCATGCCGCCCAGGAAAAACGCTGTATCTATCACATGGGTCGAGTTGGCGGTGCCCCAACGGGCGAGCACCTCGGCAGGGGTTTCCAACGCGCCAACCCGGTCGGAAAGCTCGGTGAATTCGAAGGTGAAGGAGACGATGCCGCCATCCTCCCGGGCGAGATCGCGCAGCCGGCGAACCGAGCCATAGAAACGGCGATTGTAGGCGACGAAGACCTCGGCACCGGAATGCGCGGCGGTGTCGGCGAGCGAGGCTACCTCCGCCGCATCCAGACCGGCGGGCTTTTCCACCAGAAGGCGCTTTACGCCGCGCGCGATCAGATCAGCGCTCACCCCCGCGAGCTTGTCGACCGGGACCGCGATGATCGCGGCCTCGGGCGTGCCGGCGCCTGACGCAGCCCAGCCGGCGACGCCGCCCGCAACACAAGCGAAACCGGTTTCCTCGTGGAAGGCCGCTGCTGTCTTCTCACTCTGGCAAAAGGCCTCTGCATCGATATTCAGCGCTTTGAGCACCTTGGCATAGGCGCGCGCCATGTCCGAGCCGCCCGCAATCAGGACAGTCATGGGTTATCCTTTCTCAGGTGATCGCGCAGCGCGCCGTGCGGGCGTCGCGCGCCTTGCCCATCGCCTCCAGAAGCGCTTCGAGGCAGGCGATGTGCAGCGCCGAGGATTCGGCATAATCGGGCAGCGCGCAGGTGCCGCGCTCGATGATATCCTCGGCGATCCGGTGCGACAGCTGGCTCTGGAACAGGATCTCGAACGGCGCCTCGGTGCGCGTATCCGCGCCGTCCAGGGCGGTGGTCGTCATCGTCCGGGCGCCTTCGTCGATCCGGTAGAGCGTCCGATCAACCACGACCGTCATCCGCCCTTCGGTCGAAGCTGAGGGATGGATCGCGAGAATGTCACCACGATCCGACGCTCCGGTGAACGGACCGGCGAATTCGAGCGCGTCGGCATGCCGGCTGGCATCCTGCGCCGGAACGAGACCGGCACCATCGAAGCGGTAGCGCCCGCCGGGGCCGGCAAGGAAGGCGAGAAGGTCGATCAGGTGAATGAGGCTGGTCGCGAGACCATGGCGGGTGTCGTGCTCGACCAGCAAGGTCACCGGGCCGCGGCCGCGAATCCGTTCCGCGAGCGCCTGATAGCCGGGCCAGTAGCGCCTTGGCGTATTGACATAGGCCCGGATGCCCCGCGCCAGCAGCATCTCGCCGATTTCTTCATGATCAGCAATCGTCTGAAACAGGAATTTCTCGAAAACGATCGCCTTCACCTCGACGCGGGCGAGCAGGGCTTCGGTGATCTTGCGACGCGGGCCAGCGGGCGTCGCGATGATGGCAACGTCGAGCACCGGCGGGAGGTCATTGAGAGCACGATGAAAGGAGAAGCGCAGGTTCGCGCCCGCCTTGACCTGTGCGAGCCGTTCTGTCGCGAGGCTTGCCGCAGCTTCGTTTGGCTCGACGATATGGATATCGGCATCCAGACGGGAGAGGGCGAGCCCCTGGAGGTGCCGCGAGCCGATATTGCCGGCCCCCACAAGCGCGATGACGTAACGACGGTTCATGATGCTATCCGGCTCGGGTGGCACGCGGTGCGCCGCGCAAGGCATGGCGCGGCCCCGTCTTTACATGCGGAGCCGCGATGCGCAACGCCTCCCGGGCCTGATGCTTTCAGTGTCGATGACTGTCCCGGATCACGGAATAAACCAGCGTCGTCAGGAAATAGGACAGGATAGAAACCAGCAGCACCAGCCCAAGCGCCTTCCATATCCGCGGGTAGGCGTAGCTTTGCGGAACCGTGGGAGCGACAACGGTCAGGACGTATTTCTGCTTGAAGCCTGCCGCGACACGTGTGCCCTGCAAGGCAGCCAACGCAGCCTCGTATCCCTTGGCGGCGAATTCCTGATTGATGACGAGGCGTTGGTATTCCTCAAGCTGGTTGACGACCGATGCATCCTGATCGGTCGCGGTGAGCCGCCGCTTTTCGATTGCGATCTGCTCGTTGATCACCTTGAGCTTGGTCTCGAGCGCGGCTCGCTGCGGGCTGTTCTCGGCCGCAACCTTCATTTCGACGATCGAGGCATGCAGCTCCACCGATTTTGCTTCGAGCTGGGCGATGATCTCGGAAATCATCTTGGCGTTGGTTTCCGGGTTCAAATTGGCGTTGACCTTGCGCCACTTGTCGAGAGCGCCACGGGCTTCGGCCAGTTTGTTCTGCGCGTGCTCGACCTCGGATTGCGCAAACTGAATCGAGCCTTCAAGCGCCCGGCGATTCATTTCGTTGGCGAAGTCTTCGGCAAGCCCGCGCACGGCAGTCGCGACCTCGAAGGAGTCCTTCGGACGAAATGAAAAGACCGTTGCTGAAACGATGCCCTCAGTCAGATTGAAATGCGGTTGCACCATTGACCGATAAAACGCGAGACGCTGCTCCCGGGTCGCATTGGCTGGCAGTTGGTAGTACGGGTCCGGGTTTTCCACATTCATACGGGCAGAGAACCGAACCGTTTGATCAAGCTTTTCCAGGGCTTCGTATGAGGTCAGGTAATCCCGGACCGCAAAGCCATCGATCAACGAGGTGCTGCCCCCTCCCGAGAGATTGCCGGGAATGAGCTTGACCATGCCCATCGCGCCCCCGGCCTCGGCCGCGCCGCCCACGAAGAAGCGGACTTCGGAGGCATACATCGGCACCGCGAGCAGCTTGAAATAGAGGAACGCGAGCAGAGTCGGAACGACCAGAAACAGGACGGCAATGAACTTCTTGAGCCGTCGCGATCCCGACCGGGTCTGGAAATCGATCCGGGGTAGCAGTGTCGAGACCTGGCTCAGCCGCACGACGGGAACGCCGAGAGAGCCATCCGTTTTCTGCACGTGTTTGTTCATCCGTTCGCCCTGAAAGGTCGCCCTTGGCGTAACCATACCATGTGGCGCCCCGGAACGCGCCTTGTTTGTTAATTCGAGCCTTAAATCAGATTTGTATCGTCGAAATAGGGCAAAATTTCTCTGCTGCCCGCGTCGATTCGATCGTCCGTCGCACTCACGGCGGCATAGGCAGTATCGAGGTTGTCGTAATGTGTGAGCCGTCCGTTTTGCAGGGCCACAGCCGAGGTGGCAAATGCACGCGTGAAACGCTCGGAAAGTGATTGATAGATCATCCGCTTCCCGGTGATCCGCCTGCGGAACTCCTTTTCCCACTTGGCGTTGAACGCATCGTTCGACGTGTTGGTCGCCCCCTCGACGAGATAGACGTCGAATGTTGGTAGAAGCGCAGCGAAATAGGCGAATTCCAGCAGAAGCTCGCGAGGCCATTCGATTGTCTGGCGATCGAAATATTTCTCGATCTTCATCATGTCATAGGCCGAATGCTCGCATTCCTCATAATCAAGGTCATAGAGCGAACACAGCATCCGCAGGTTCTTGCGCCCTGTGAGCTGATTACGGAACGCCATCACACGACCGATTGGCCAAGACACGCTGCCCTGCCGCCGGATCCGCCCCTGCTTCGGTTTGATGTAGCCCACGAGCAGATCGAAAAAGACCTCTGCGGCCGCTGCTGAGTCCACCAGCAATCCGACATGGCCTTCGCCAAACGCAAAGGTCGCATTATCGAGAAGATCGATGGTCTTCCCGTGTCGTTTAGTGCTGTGATGAACCTCCGAAAGCACAATCACGCGGTGATCTCTTCCTTGTAATTCGCCCTCTCGCAGATAATGCCGAAGGTCAGCATGAACAGCGTCCCGACAAGAAAATAGGATATGCTCGCATCGCTGGAATTATAGTCCATGAAATAGGCCGAGCGCAGCAATTGCATGCCGTGAACCATCGGATTCCAGAGGAAATAGGCTGCATATTCCTTAGGAATCTGCTCGGTGACCAGAATGGCGCCGGAGAACAGATAAAGTGCGCGCAAGAGAACAAGGATGAGTCGCTGGATCTCGGGAAAGACGTGGAACAGTCGGCCAAAAGCAAGCGACAGACCAAAGCCGAATACCATCAGCAAGATCCAGTAGATGATCGCGAGTGCAACATCCTTCACGCCGTCGATGTAGCCATAGGCGAGGCAAATCAGCGAGAAACCGAGAAATACCATGAAGTACAGGACAGCATAGAAAAGCGTCTTGGCGAGCTTGACGTCGAGCGGAATGATCGAAGGGTAGACGCAGAGCCCGGCCTCGCGTCCGAGGCCGAAGCTGTTGTGCATCAGGCTCATCCGGATCATCAGCCAGGCGCTCACGCCTATGGCCGCGAACGGCAGCGCCGGCATCCCCTGAATTGTGTTGATGCCAAAGAACCAATACATCGAGACGACGATAGCGATCTGCGCCACCGGTTCGAAAATGATCCAGAGGTAGCCGAGCTTGTCTCCGCCGGCCGTTGCGTGGATGTAGTGCCGCAGGGCGAGTCCGACCGAGGAGAAGCGGTCCGAGAGGCTTTTGCCCAGCGCGCCCAGACCGAGGCGTTGGCCGGTCGCATGGGCGACAAGGCGCGCGAGTTCCTCGTCGCTGACCGGAATATAAGGGGAAGGCGCGAGCGGCATTTCTGACGGCGGATAGCCGGCTCCGGCCGAAGCGTCATCCGTCGCACGCGGGGATGCGGCCCCCATAGCCCAGTCCGGGAGCCTTCGTCCTTGCGCGGCGGCGAGTTCGAATTCTGCTTCGATCTCGTCGATCGCGTCATTGACCTGCTTGCGCACCGCTGCGATCTCGGCCGCGTCAAGCGCAGGAGAGGACCGGGCAATGAAGTCGTCGAGAGCAGCGAGCGCAGCCCGATACAGTTCGCCGCGCGCGCTCGCGGAGATGTACGGTAGCGCGAGAATCCGCGCTCGGAAGAAGGCATTGAACTCCACGTTCATGCGCGCAATCTAATGGCTATCGCGGTTGGTTCAAATGGTCCCCTGCTCAGCTCGCGCTGACGGGGAGTGTCAGATATAGAGGTCGCTGACTATCCCGCCTAACGCGTTGTAGGTAATCCGATGCTCGCTCCAGGCGAAAGCATTGGCTTGATCGTAGTCGATGTAGAGCCGGGTATTGTCGTCATAGGTTGTGTCGTCGCTGTCCAGCCTGCCGAGCGTGTCGTAGAGAGTAGTAATCTGTCTCCAGGTCTGGTTGGAGAAATTATCCTCATCAACGATGCGACGCGAGCCATCGGCGAAACGCGTGTCACGGAAATCGACCCGGTCGAGTGTGTCGTAGTCAGTGATCAGCCGTGAGCCGTCGGTGTAATGGGCGTCGCGATAGTCGGTTCTGCCAAGCGAGTCGTAATCGATAACGACACGGGTGCCGTCGAGGTAGCGCGCGTCGCGATAGTCGATGATCTCGGCGGTGTCGAACGAGGTGATCACCTGCGTGCCGTCATCGTAGCGAACATCCGAATAATCAAGCTTTGTATTGGCATGATAATAATAACGCAGTTCGGTGTAATCGAGGCTGGATTGATAGTCATAATTGAACACCGTGCGAGTTCCGTCCTTGTTGAGCGTATTCACCGACATGACTGCGAGTGAAGAACTGAGCTCAGTGCTGATGGTCGAGAACGTCTGTGCCGGCATTGAACTCGCACGAACTTCCAAGCGCGTACCATCGTTATTGAGATAGAGCGTGTAGGTGTCACCGCCGTTGGTCCAGCGCAACGCCTCTAGACCGTGACTGGCCATGTCATAACTGCGAAGGCCGGTCGTTGCGTCGATATAGACGCCGAGATCATAGCCCGAACCACCTTGAACAAAAGTGTCCGCAGCATCGAAATAAAGTGTATCGTCGCCAAGACCACCATCAAGGCTATCAGCCCCGGCATCGCCATAGAGGATGTCGGCGCCATCTCCGCCGGAAATCGTATCGTTGCCATTGTTGCCGTGCAGGGTGTTGTTGGCAGCATTGCCCGTGATTGTGTCGCTGCCGGATCCGCCGTTGGCGTTCTCGATCAATGAGCGGACATCGCCATTATACTGCAGGGCGTTGAAGATGTTGCCCGGCGCGTTGAACCCCGCCTGAAATTGATCGAGATCAGCGAGCTGCGCCGATGAGGTGATCGAGAAGGCACCGGGTGTCAGGTTCACCGTGAGATTGGTCGAATAGTTCGAGAAATCATAGGTATCGACGCCATTGCCATCCCAGATCGTCATGAAAATCTTGTTGCCGCCCGGGGCGCCCTGACCGACCCCGTTGATGGACATTTCCCCGGTTGTCGCACTCCAAGTGTAGGTAGTGTTACCTGAATTGGTGTTGAAATTCGCGCCATACATCGTCTGCAGCGCGGCGATGTCATACATCATGAACGTCTGGGCGTAGCCATTGAGCTCGTTGGTGTAGCCTGTCGTCGGTCCGTTCTCGTAGCTGCGATACGTCATGATCGTATAGGCCATCTGATCGTAAGCCGATTGGAGGGCCGTGTTCCCAGGGCCGCCCGTCTCGTGGCCATGCTTCAGACCGAGGGCGTGACCAAGCTCATGGATCGTCGTCGCCCAAGCATACTGACCCTTGATCGGGTTCTGGTAGACCGGGTAATCGCTGCCATACCAGATATCACCGCCCTTTGTGCTGTTCGACGGATAATAGGCGTAAGCAGTCGGGTTGGCGTCATCGGAAAACGCGACGCGGACGTCAGCCGTCCCGCCGGTCACCTCCGTCGTGGTCATGTTCGTATATTGCGACAACATATTCATCGCCGAGCGGATCGCGGCTTTCGTCGCTTCCGGAGCCTGCATGAAATTGTTGCTCGTTTCAGAGTAACCCGGCTCGTATTGTGATGTCGACGTCGGGAATGAGTAGGTCAGGGTCGCGCCACCCCACTTGCTCCCCGAGAGAACCCCGTTGATGTTGATGTTGCTGGTCGAGCCTTGGGAGGCCCAGAAATTGCTGCCGGCCCCGCCATATTGAGGTGCGGATGCAAGCCCGCCTGTTTCTGCGCTGGAGGTGCCTGCCGATGACGGGGCATAGCCGAGCGGCTGAAGTCCGCAAATCTGACACATCACAGAGTTCCTTCGTTCTCGAATTTACGGCTCAGCATGCGCAGTGCCTTGGAGACATGTAGTTTCGGCTGCGTTGCAGAGCCTCTTCCCGGCAGCTTGACCGATAATGCGGACTGTCCATCGCAAACCCGCACGCAGATTCGCCTCTCCTCCGGCAGGTTTGCCGAGAGCGCAGACGAGAGACAATCGTCGTCGCGTTGTGCCGGGTGGAGCATCGTTAAGCGCGGGCAGCATCTCGATCATGTCTCGCAGAGCCTACGCGGAACACATCAAGGAAACCCTACCAAATATTCCTGTCCGCCGTTAAGACCGGAAAGCCAGCGAGGTGAAAATTTCCTCGCTTGCCGGCGATCCCGGCCGATTGCTGGTCGGCAGGAACGTTTACGGTATATATCCGCCGAGCGCTGCGGAGAATGTGAAACGTTGAAACCTGTTGCCTTCATTACGGGAGGATCGAGCGGGATTGGGCTCGCCGCCGCCCAAGAACTCCTCAAGTGCGGATATCGCGTGGTCCTCGCCGCGCGCCGCTCCAACGGGTTGGAAAATGCCGTGGCTTATCTGCGCGAGCGACACGCTGTGGCAGAGGATATTTTCGCCAGATCTCTTGACGTGTGCCACGCCGGGCATTGCGCGGCGATCCTTGGGGAGATCGAACGGGACATCGGCCCGATCGACTATGTCCTTGCTGCTGCCGGCATCGCCGAACCCGGGCTTTTCGTCGAGCAGGATCTTGAGGCGCATCGGCGGCACATGGAAGCCAACTATTTCGGCACCCTGAATGTGATCCGACCGATGGCGCAAAAGATGGTGGAACGGCAGCGCGGGCACCTCGTGTTGGTCTCCTCAGGCGCTGCTTTTGTTGGGATCTACGGTTACTCGTCCTACGCGCCGTCGAAATTCGCTGTTCGGGGACTGGCGGAAACCCTCCGTGCCGAGCTTGCCGATGAGGGGGTGAGCGTCTCGGTCGCCTTTCCGCCCGATACGGATACGCCGCAATACCATGCCGAGCAGGCAACCAAACCTTCCGTTACCAAGGCCATTTCGGCGGGAGGAGGCCTCTTCAGTGCTGGGTCTGTCGCAGAGCGTATCGTGCGCCAGAGCCTCGCCGGCCATTTTCTGATCACGCAGGGCGCGGGCCTGTCGGTTCTTCGGTGGATACACAGCCTCTATGCACCGTTTTTTCTACGCCAACAGGCGAAACTCGCCCGCAAGATGAAGCCTCAGGGCTAGCGCCGCGGTGTGATGACCGGTTCGAGCGAGAATGGATTCCGGCGCATCGACAGCCGGGGCGGCGGATCGACGAAAGCCATTGGCTCATTGACACGGCGATCCAACACCCGACGAACAATCTCCGCGCAGGCAACAGCGCGCCCGGCGGGGTCATAGACCGAGCCACGGATCTGGATGGTTGCCGCCAACGCTTGCACGAAGGCGTCGCACAGCGTGTCGTCGACGGCCTCAGGCGTGGTCCAGAACCGGTCCAGCCCCGTCTGATGCGTCATGCCGGGGACGTCATAGACTGCCCACCCGAGCGCGAGGGTGGGAACGCCGGCTCGCAAGGAGGTCAAACCAACGGTCGAGTTCGAGACGATCACGCCGGAGGATTTTGCGATCAGGGCATCGAGATCACCGCCATCAAAGCAGAACACACGGTCCTGAATAGAGACTTCGGCCGCGATTGCTGCAACAACCTTGTCCCAGCGAATCAGGCCGGGGTCCATCGGGTGTAGTTTCACAAGCAGGTGCATCCCTGCCGCCGCGTGCCGGGCAAATGATTGAATCACCTCACGAAGGAGATGCTTTTGATCGCGGTAGGCCGTGTTCTCGCGGATCTGGTAGTCGCTCTGGAGCTGGAGCGGAACCAGCACAAAACGGGTTTCGCCGGCGAGATAGGGCGCGAGCATCGAATCCCGGGCTGAGGCCTTCGCACGCCGCCTGCGGAGATGAAGATATCCGGATATGTATTCAAGTGTTACAGGGATATATCCGCGTCCATTGCGATAGAACGGAAAAGGTAGCATGTAGTATTCATTTATGATTCCGAATAGCAGTTCGAAGGTCAGCTCCTTCGACATCTTGTGTGCTTTGTGGCCCTGCGTATCAACGGGCGCCACCGCCTTGGCGATGGCACGGATGCTGGGCGGATCATTCGGAAAATGCGAATAGGCGCTCATGCCGCCGCGCTCCAGCGTCAGCCAGCCCGGCCGCAGGTACCCGAATTCGACCGCATGGCAGGCGATGCCGAATTCGCGTGCAACATTCTGGGCGACCGCATGATAGGCGAAACGGTCGCCGAAGTAGAGGATATCGGTGATCCCCTCGCGACGGATCAGGTCGCGGAGGAATTCCGGCCAGCGAGAAAAGCGGCCGCGGTAATTGATGGCGCCTTTGCGCCGCCAGAAAACCCAGTCGCCAGAACATAGGTTTACTCTGTGCGTTCGGGCGCCCTGCGCTTCGAAGGTTGCGGCCAGTTCATGCCAGAATGGCGAAGGAGGCCCCTGCAGGAAAAGAATGTTCGCGCGGGAAGGAGCTTCGGCCCCGGCGATGCCTGCCACGATCATCCTGCCATCCGCCGCGTTCACGCTCGCATCAAAGCGGCAAGGATTTTGACGGCGCGATCGATGTCCGTTTCCTCGTGCGTGGCATTGATGAAGAAGCGCAGCCGTGCAGTTCGTTCAGGGACGCCTGGCGGCAGGATGGGGAAGGCATTGACGCCGGCCTCGAACAATCCTTGGGCGATTTGCAGGGTCTTGATCGTTTCACCGATGTAGATCGGAATGATTCCGTAGCCCCAGGCGGTACCGGTATCGAGGCCCGCTGCGCGCGCTTTTGCGAGAAAACGCTGGCTGAGCGCTTGCAGCCGCCCGACGCGCTCCGGCTCGCGGCGCATGATCTCGAGGGCCTTGGTCGAGGCAGCCGCTGTGGCTGCCGGCATTCCGACGGAATATACGAAGCCCGGCGCATGGCACTTCAGGAGATCGACGGCGGCCGCAGAACCGGCGACGTAACCGCCACAGCCAACAAGCGTTTTCGAAAGCGTGCCGAACCACAGGTCCGCGAGGCGGGGCGCGACATCCTGCTGCTCGAACAACCCCCGGCCTGTTTTTCCGAGCACACCGAGCCCGTGAGCGTCATCGATCATCAGCCAGGCGCCGTGCCGCGTCTTGATCTCGTGAAGGCGGGCGAGGTCTGGTCCGTCGCCGTCCATCGAATAGAGCCCTTCAGCGACGATCAGCACCCGCTCAAAGCGGTGCCGGTCAGCGGTCAGTAACTGGTCAAGCGTGTCGAGATCGTTGTGTGCAAAGGTGCGGCGCGCGGCACCGGAAAGCTGCGCGCCAACGACGATGCAATTGTGGATCAGCGCGTCATGGACGATGAGATCCTTCGGCCCCATCAGCGCCGCCATCGTCGAGACGCCGCCAGCATGACCGGAGTTGAAGATGACACAGTCCTCCGCCTCGTAGACGGTGGTGAGGGCGCGCTCGAGCTCGAGGTGGACCGCGCGCTCGCCCGCGCTGATGCGGCTTGCCGAGACGGAAGTGCCATAAGTCGAAATGGCCTCAGCAGCCGCCGCGTTGACCTCAGGGTGGCCGTTCAGGCCGAGGTAGTCGTAGGAGGCGAAGTTGATGAGTTCGTGATTGCCGATCCGCGCGCGCGCGCCCGACTGGCCGAGATGCTCGCGGTAATAGGGCACGACCAGTCCCGTCATGGCGGCAAAGTCGCGCTGGAGGCGGATCTTCTGCATTTCCGGCAGCGTCTCGAAAGAGACATCGTAATCACGGACCGCAGGGTCGAGACGGCCCGCGTTGTTGTCGACACCTCGCATGGCGGCGAGAAGCTTGTCGAGATCGGTGCTCATTCAGCCACAGCCGCTCCGGGACCTCGGACCAGCATCTCTGCGTCCTCTTCCTGCAAGGGGCCGACATTGTGCTGCGCGGAAAGCGCGGAAACGAGATCGCCACCCCCGACCGACGCATTGCCTCCCAACCCGGAAAGAATGAGGCCGGCAAGATCGGCGAGGCGCCTGTCGCCCGCGCCGACCATCGGCACCTCGGTGCCCGCAAGGCGTTCGATGGCGAGCTGGAGTTCGAGCGCCATCAACGAATCGAGGCCGAGTTCTGCCAAGGGACGGGCCGTATCGATCTGTTCCTCCGGCATCCGTAGAATGTGCGAGACTTCGCGTCGCAACGCGCCGACGATGATCTCGATCGCATCGCTCTGGGCCTTGCCCTCGATTGCCGAAAGGAGATCGCCGCTTTCGCCGCCGCCCTCGTCGCGCCGGGCGAGGCCGAGGCCGGCGAATGCCGGGCTGTTGATGAGGCGCAGTTTCTCCGCCGCCGCGCCGGGCGCGATGTTCGTATAGAACTGCATCGCCGGCACCGTATCCCCCAGGACCAGCAGGCGGCCGAGGTGGGCAAGCGATTCCGTCGAGGAGATACCGACGACACCAGTCGTCCGTTTCAGCCGCCGTCCGAGATCCTTGTCACGCGCGATGATGCCGACATCGGAAATCGCGCCCCAGCCGATCGCCAGCGCTGGCTTGCCGCGCTTGCGGCGGTCGCGGGCAAAGCCTTCCAGCCAGGAATTGGCAGCCACATAGGCACCTTGGCCCGGGCTGCCGATCACTGTGGTCGCGGAGGAATAGACGACGAAGAAATCGAGAGGCTGATTATCGAGCGCGCGGTCGAGGTTGATCGCGCCGTCGATCTTCGCAGCGAGGGATGCGCGAAGCCGGGCCGGCTCTAGGCCGGAGATCATCCCGTCGTCGAGCAGGACGGCGGCATGGACGACGCCACGCACCGGCGCATGTTCGCGCGCAACCCGCTCGACAAGCGCCTGCACGGCTTCGGCGTTCGTCACGTCGAGTGCGGCAGTCACGATCCGGGCGCCGCTCGCACGTAGCGTTTCGAGTTCACCTTCGAGGTCCGGTTCGATCACGCCGCGGCGTGAGGCGAGCACGATGGTGCCCGCGCCCTTTTTCGCGAGCCATTGCGCGGTCGCGAAGCCAAGGCCGCCAAGACCGCCCACGACAAGATATGCCCCGTCCTTGCGGGCCGAGAACGTGAGTTTGGTCGCATCCGGCACAGCGCGTCGCGCCGGACGGATCACGATCTTGCCGACATGCTCGGAAGCCTGCATCAGGCGGAAAGCCGTGCCGATCTCATGCGCTTCGAAGACACGGTAGGGCAGCGGCTTCAGGTCACCTGAGGCGAAGAGCGCCGACATTTCGGCCATCATCGCCTCGACGTAAGCGCGGTTGTGCGCAAGCAGTTCGTCGAGGTCGACGCCGAAATACGCGATATTCCGCACGAAAGGGCGCAGGCCGAGCCGGGTGTTGTCGAGATAGTCGCGCTTGCCGAGTTCCACAAAGCGACCGAACGGTTTGACGAGGTGGAAGCTCGCCTCCATCGCTTCGCCGGCCAGAGAATTGAGCACCACATCGACGCCGCCTAGTTCCTGCCGGATGGCTTCGGCAAAGCGGTTCTGGCGGGAATCATAGGCAAGTTCCGCACCGGCTGCCCGCGCGATGGCACGCCGGGCCGGTGAAGAGGCGGTGGCGACGACGCGGGAGCCTGCGCGGCGCGCGAGTTGGATCGCAGCCAGCCCGACGCCACCCGCGCCGCCGTGGATCAACACGCTCTCGCCCTTGCCGATCGCGGCCCGCTTCATAAGCGAGAACCAGGCAGTCGCGAAAGCCACCGGAATGGTCGCCGCAGCCTCAAGGTTCACGCCCGAAGGCACCGGGAAGAAATGCCAGGCCGGGGCAACAAGGTGCGAGGCGAAGGTATTCGCGGCAAAGCCCATGACGGCATCGCCGGGCTTCAAGGCGCTCACGCCTTCTCCGACGCGGGCGACCCTGCCGGAACACTCGAAGCCGAGCGCGGCGCCGGTCAGCCCCGCGCCGAGCAGGTCGTCATCGAGAATGCCGAGGCCGACGAGCAGATCACGGTAATTGAGGCCGACCGCCGCGACCTCGATCTCGATCTCTCCCGGTCCCGGTGTGCGGCGCTCCGCCTTCACCCAGCCGAAACTGTCGAGGCGACCGGGGTGCTCGAAACGTAGCACGGTTCGCTCCTCGCCCTCGATCGGTTGGGGAACGAAAAGGCCACGGCGCATCCTGACAGCGTAGATTTGGCCCGAACGGATGGAGAGTTCGAGTTCGTTCCCGGAAAACGCCAGGGCCTGCCGGACGAGCGCAGCCGCTTCCGTGGCGTCAAGTCCGCTTTCGACGTCGATCAGGCGGAGGTCAACGCTCGGGAACTCATTGATGGCAACGCGCATGAAGCCGCGGATACTGGCGCCGAGCGGGCAAGGTTTTCCCTGCTCCTCGATCGCGCCTTGCGTGACGACGGATACCCGGACGTTCGAGCCCGCGGCTTCGAGACTTTCGATCAGTTCCTTGAGCGCTTCGATATGGCGGGCTACAGTGTCGAGGGCTGCCCCGGCATCCTCGCCGATGACGTAAACGAGGTGAGCGGGTGCGCCCTCGCCTGCAGCGAGACGAGCGACTTCGCCCGTTCCTGCCATGCCGGTCGCCCCACCGGCGAGTTCCTCGCCGAGTGCACCAGACGCAGGCGTAACGAGGATAAACCGGCTATCGACCGTATGCTGTTTGCGGGCCTTCAGGCGTCCGACAACAAGCGCGCCGAGCCCGTCCACCGCGTCTTCTTCGATAAGATCGACGGCTCCGGCCGCACGGAGCGACCGCAGGATGTCGTTCCGGCTCGGAATGCGCGTCAACGCGGCTTCGTGCGCTTCGGCGTCTTCCAGCCAGCCGGACCAGAAGCCGCACAGGAAATCGAGGGCGGAATCGGCGCCCGGCGCAACGGAGACGACCACGCCCGCTTCGCGGATGAGGTCTGTAACGGGGGCGAGAGGCGGAACGCCGCCGACGCTAGCCAGCATGTCAAAGGCGAGCGGGGTTTCGAGCGCCGATTCCGCTTCGAGATCGAGATACTCGAATCGAGGCGAATAGCGTGCCATCGCCCGCGCATTGTCGATCGCCTTCCGGTTCGGCGCGGCGAGCGTGAGCTCGATCGCATCCGCGTCGACCAGCGGCTGAAGTGCATGGATGGCGCCCGCATGCCAAGGGTGCGCGAGCAGGACGCGCAACGGACGGCGGGCGAGGATCGCGAGCTGGGCCGTCTTCTCGCACAACTGGTTCAATGCACCGCGAACGAGCACCGACCCCGTCTCCATTTCCTCGATCAGCGCGGGGGAGGGGATCAGCGGCTTGCCCTGCGCAATCACATCCGCGCCAAGCGCAAGCGCCTGCGCGGCGAGGCGCAATTCGAGCGTCGCCTCGGGGAAATTCGTCATCAGCGTCGAGAGAATGACGTCGGGCGGTGGCAGCGGACATTCCGTCTTCAACTGGCCGTCACTGAACAAGCCGAAGCCTTCGAGCACGATCCGCGCGGTTTCAAGACGCGCGCGCGAAGCCGGTGGCACGTGACCGGTCTCGACGAGCTTCGCGGGATCGAAGGCGCCATCGGGCGCGAGCGCAATCGCAAGACGGTGGGCGAGCGAGACAGAGAACGCGCGCATGACGAGCCAAGCCGGTGCGGTCTCGGCCTGCGGGCGCGTCGCCGCTGGCGGCAGACGAATTGGATCGCCGGTAAACGGCAGGCGCGCGAGCGTGAAGGTCCGGTCCGCGACGGTGGCGCGGGAGAGGATCAGCGCCTGCAGCACGGCGGCCTCAACCGAGGCGATCATCTCGCCCTCGGCGTCGAAGAGGTTGATGGCGATAGTCTTGAAGCGATCGGTCTCGTGGGTCAGCAACGTGACCGTTCTCGTGACCGTCGCGCCATGCTTGAAGAGTTCGATCCGGCGGAACCGGACCGGCAGATGCGCCTTCTTCTCGCCCTCCTTCTGCGGCCGCGAGATGAAAAGGCCATGGAACGAGGCGTCGAGCGAAAGCGGGCTGATGACATGGAGGTCGTTGTAGGCGCCGAGCCCGTCCGGGTCCGGCGCGGCGAGCGTCGAAACCGTCGTCACCGCGTCACGATAGCTTTTCGTGACCAGCGCGAAATGCGGGCCGTAGTCGAGCCCTGCGCGGGTGGCTTCGGCATAGACCGCCTGCGCCGTGTCATGCACGGTATCGGCCGGCACGGGTGGTAACAGCGGTTTGCCGGGGCCGCGCCTTGCCGGCTCTATGGTGCCGCGGGCATGGAGCACCCATTCCTGCTCGGAAAAGCGCTTTCGTGACCAGATCTCGATCCCGCCTGTCGCTTCGGCATAGCGCGTCGAAACCTCGCGTGTTTCACCCTCGGCGATTGCCAACGCGCGCGTGACGTCGAATTCTGGGATTTCGAGCGGAATCTCGCCGAAGAGATCGCGCCCGGCAGCGAGCGCCATTTCGATCAACCCGGCTGCCGGCACGATTACCCCGCCATCCACCCGATGATCGGAGAGATAGGGCACGAGCGCGATATCGATGAGGTTGCGCCATTCAGGCGAACCGTCCGCCATGCGTTCGCCAAGCAGCGGATGGCGCGCGCCAGCACCCCACATGCGCCCGAAGGCGAGCAGTGCCTCATGCGTCGCGGGCAGCGCATAATCCTGCCGCTGGAACGGATAGGGCGGCAATCGCATCGCCGCGCCGGGCTCGCCGAACAGGGCCGTGCGGTCGACATTGGCGCCGAAAACCGCCAGCCGTGCCAATGTGCCGGTCACCGGGTCGATTGCAGGGGTATCCTTCTGGCCGAGGCTGGCGATCACCTCGGCATTGCCGGACTCACGAAGGATCTCGGCTGCGGGACCGACGAGAATCGCACGCGGGCTCAGCTCGATGAAAAGGCCGGCACCGGCTTCTCGCGCCCTGCGCAGCGCGGGTGCAAAAAGAACCGTCTGGCGGACATTGCGCCACCAGTAGTCGCCGGAGAGTTCCGAGCCGGCGAGGATATCGCCGGTAACGGTTGAGATGAAGGGAACGGGGCAATCCCGTCCCCGGATCTGGACAAGGTCAGCCACCATCGCTTCGCGGAGCGGATCGAGAAGCGAGGAGTGGAATGGGTAGTCGATATCGAGCGCGATCGTCGCCAGCCGCTGCTTGCGACAATGGCGCGAGAAGGCCGCGATCGCCTCCGCGGGACCCGTTACGGTCGTCGAGGTCGGCGCATTGACGGCGGCGATCTCGATCCTGGCAAGATTGCTCGCCTCGATCTGGGCCTCGACCGAAGCGCGATCAGTGGCGACGACCAGCATGCGGCCGAGACCGCGTGCACCTTCCTGGTGACGCGAGCGCTCGTAGATCAGCCGGACAGCATCGGCACGGGTGAGCGCGCCGCTGGCTTCGGCCGCCGCAACCTCGCCGACGCTGTGGCCAAGCACGGCCGCCGGGAGGATGTTATAACGGCGCAAGACGCCAGCGAGGGCGGACTGGATCGCAAAGATCAGCGGTTGGCTGACGGAGGTTTTCTGCAACTCGTCGGGGTCAACGCCATCGGCGATCGCCGCACGCAGCGACCAGCCGGCAATGGGCGCGAACAGCGCGTCGATTTCGTCGATTTCGGCGCGGAACAGTGCATTCGCGGCATAGGCAGCCCGCCCCATCTCCGGGAACTGCGAACCATTGCCGCTGAAAATGAACCCGACGGCATGGGCTTCCGCCGAGATCTGCGCGGTTTCGAGCCCGCCGGTCGCCTCGCCATCGCGCGCGAAGGCCTCGAGCGTGTCCGCCAGCGCCTCCCGCGCCGCAAGGGGAGCGGCGAGGCGCGCCTTCAACAGGTCTTGCTGGTGGCCCAGAGCGCGTGCCAGGGCAACGGCATCTGTGCCGTCGCGCAGCCGATGAGCGATGTCGGCCGCCTTGCGCTGAAGCGCCGGCAAGGTTGCTGCCGTAACCAGCATCAGCGGCGGCGCGTCGAGGCGCGCACCGGGGACGGCCTTGGATGCAGCATTTCCGACTGCCTGCCGTTCGCTCATGCGGGGCGCGCGAAGCACCACATGGGCATTGGTGCCGCCGAACCCGTAGTTGCAAACGCTTGCCATGAGCGGATCGTTGCCGGAAGACAGCAGCGGCAGCGGCCGGGCATTGGGAGCAAGGTTCAACGCGGAGAAGTCGATGGTCGTGTTCACGCGTTCGAGGAACAGTGAGCGCGGCAATTCGCCATGCTCGAAGGCCAGCACGGACTTGAGGAGGCCGGCGAGGCCCGAGGCGGCTTCGAGATGGCCGATGTTCGATTTCGCCGAGCCGATCGGCAGCGGTGCCTTGCGATGGCGCGCGATGGCGGTGCCGATCGCGGTCGCCTCGATCGGGTCGCCGACCTTGGTGCCGGTGCCGTGTGCCTCGACGAAAGCCAGCCGGTTCGGATCGAAAGACAGGTCGTTGTAGAGATCCTCGATCAGGCGCCGCTGACCATCAAGCGAGGGGAGCGAGATGCCGGAAGTCCGCCCGTCGGAGTTCGTCGCCGCGCCCATGAGCACCGCGCGCACCGAATTGCCGTCCGCCACCGCGTCTTCCAGCCGGCGCAGCACGAAAACCACGCCACCCTCGGAGCGGACATAGCCATCGGCATCCTGCGAGAACGGGCGCGACAAGCCTGTTGGCGAGAGCATGCGTGCCTGCGAAAAGCCGATGAACGGTGCCGGCGAGAGCAGCAGGTTGACACCGCCGACGATCGCCATGTCGATTTCGCCCTGGCGCAGCGCGTTCATCGCCTGATTGACGGCGACGAAGGAGGACGAGCAGGCTGAATCGAGCGTGAAGCTCGGCCCATGCAGATCGAAACTGTATGAAATCCGGTTCGACAGGATCGACAGTGAGTTGCCGGTCATGAAATGGCTTTCCATGACCGCCGGATCGTGCGAGGCGCCGCTCTGGTAATCCACGAGCGAGGCGCCGACATAGACGCCGACGTTCCTGCCGGAAAGCGAAAGCGGTGCGACCCCGGCATCCTCGAGTGCGTGCCAGGTCAGCTCCAGCAGCAGGCGCTGCTGGGGATCCATCTGCTGGGATTCGCGCGGTGAGATTCCGAACGGCACGGGATCGAAGGCGGCGGGATCATCGAGATAGCCGCCGGCGAAGGTATAGGTGAACCCGGGCTCCGGTTCGCCAGTCCGCAGGAAACGCTCGACGCTCCAGCGGCCATGAGGACGCGCGCGCACGCTGTTCCTGCCCTCGCGCAGGAGGGTCCAGTAGGCGTCGACCGACCCGGCGCCCGGTAGGCGTGTAGCCACGCCGATGACCGCGGTTTCACTCAAGACGGAGCACGTCTTTTCCATCATCAATAAACTATACCCGCAGGGTCCATCGCAGGGCAAAGCCCGCTTGTACAGGGAATGACTACCTAGGCTTTTGTTAAGACGCGCTGGCAATGTCAATGCCGCAGGGGGCCAAAAAGGTGTGGGGGCAACCCAGATGTTGTGCGCTGACGCACATGAGCAGGCGATGGACGACAATGCTGGCCTTTTTGTTTTTCACTCGCTAATGCAGGCGGAAAGAGTTTGGTATTCCGGTTTCGGCGGATTGTGACATGACCAAAACAGCCTTGATCACGGGCGTAACCGGCCAGGATGGCGCCTATCTCGCCGAACTGCTGCTCGCCAAGGGGTATCGTGTCCACGGCGTCAAACGGCGTTCGTCCTCCTTCAATACCGGGCGGATCGATCATCTGTATCAGGATCCGCACGAGCGCGATGTCCGATTCTCGCTCCACTATGGCGACATGACGGATGCGACCAACCTCATCCGGATCGTGCAGGAAACCCAACCGGACGAGATCTACAATCTCGCGGCGCAATCGCACGTCCAGGTATCGTTCGAGACGGCGGAATATACCGCGAATGCTGATGCGATGGGCACATTGCGACTTCTTGAGGCAATTCGAATCCTCGGTCTCGAGAAGAAGACCCGGTTCTATCAGGCCTCGACTTCCGAGCTTTATGGCAAGGTGCAGGAAGTGCCGCAGAGCGAGACAACGCCGTTCTATCCGCGCTCGCCCTATGCCGCGGCGAAGGCCTATGCTTTCTGGATCACGGTCAATTACCGCGAGGCTTATGGACTGCATGCCTCTAACGGCATCCTGTTCAATCACGAGAGTCCGTTGCGCGGCGAAACCTTTGTCACCCGCAAGATCACGCGTGCGGTGGCGGCGATCCACCATGGATTTCAGGATTGCCTCTATCTCGGCAATCTCGACGCGAAGCGCGACTGGGGCCATGCCCGTGATTACTGCGAGGGCATGTGGCGGATGCTCCAGCAGCCTACGGGAGACGACTATGTGCTCGCTACCGGCGAGACGCATGCCGTCCGCGAGTTCGTCGAGCGGGCCTTCGCCGCGATCGATATCACGATCGAATGGCAGGGTTCCGGCGCCGGCGAGAAGGGACGTGATATCAAGACAGGGCGAACACTCATCGCGATCGATCCCCGTTATTTCCGGCCCACGGAGGTCGATCTTCTGATCGGCAATCCGGCCAAGGCGCTGGACCGGCTCGGTTGGCGCCATACGACAGGTTTCGCGGATCTCGTGCGGGAGATGGTCGAAGCCGACCTCGACATCGTGCGTCGCGAACGCGACCGACTGGGCCGGCACGATTGAGGCCGGCGATGGCGAAGCTGTTCGATCTTGCCGGGAAACGCGTCTACGTCGCCGGCCACCGCGGGATGGTCGGGGGCGCCGTTGTCCGCGCGCTCCACGCTCGCGGTATCGCGCCGGTTGTCGCGACACGGGCCGAGTGCGATCTGGAGCGTCAGGCCGATGTCGAGCGCTGGTTCGGAGTCAACCGGCCGGAAGTCGTCGTCCTCGCGGCGGCCCATGTAGGGGGGATCCACGCTAACAACAGTTTCCCGCGCGATTTTCTCTACCGGAACCTGATGATCGCCTCGAACGTGATCGAGGCCGCCTATCGGAGCGGTGTCACGAAGCTGATCTTTCTCGGCTCGTCGTGCATTTATCCGAAGTTTGCGAACCAGCCGATCCGGGAAAAGGAGTTGCTGACAGGTAGCCTCGAACCCACCAACGAGTGGTATGCAATCGCCAAGATCGCCGGAATCAAGCTCGCCCAGAGCTATCGCCGGCAGTTCGGCGCGGACATGATTTCACTGATGCCGGCCAATCTTTACGGCCCTGGCGACAACTACCACCCCGAGCACAGTCATGTGATCGCCGCGCTGATCCGCCGGTTCCACGAGGCGAAGGAAACCGGCGCTCCGAGCGTGACGGTATGGGGCTCCGGAACGCCGCGCCGGGAGTTCCTGTTCGTCGATGACCTCGCCGAGGCGACGATCCACACGCTCGAGCACTATTCGAACGAGATGCACCTCAACTGCGGCACCGGTGAGGACGTCACCATCGCGGAACTTGCCGGTCTTGTGGCGGAAACCGTCGGCTATGCCGGCGAACTCGTGTTTGATCTCTCGAAGCCGGACGGCACGCCGCGCAAGTTGCTGAACGTCGAGCGGATCAAGGCGCTGGGCTGGGAACCCCGGACAGACCTGAAATCCGGTCTCGCCTGTGCCTATCGCGATTTTCTCGCCGGTGGCGGTCGAGCACGCTGAGCCCGCTCCGCGCCACCCGCATGTAAACCCCGCTCCGGAAATTCCGCGAGAAAGCGCCCGGATGCTGTGCTAACGATTCCGCACATGCAGAGAACGCGAATCCCCGGTGAAGACCTTTTCGGAGAGCTGTTCCGACGTTGGCGCAGCGCGACGGTGGCGGTCGCGCTGTTTTCGGCGGCTGTCAATCTTCTGGGGCTGACGGGCTCCTTTTACATGCTCCAGGTCTATGATCGCGTGTTGGCGAGCCGCAGTGTCGAGACACTGGTGGCCCTGTCGGTGCTGGCGCTGGGGCTTTTCGCCCTGCAGGGCTTTCTGGAGGTCATCCGCAGTCAGGTGACCCTTCGCATCGGCCTCGCGGTCGAGCGTGATCTTCTCCAGCCGGTGCACGAGCTTCTGCTTCACCCGCCTCGCATGGGGCATGCGCCGGCCGAGGCGACCCAGCCTTTGAGGGATGTCGAGGCGATCCGCACATTCGTCGCCTCTCCGGGGCCGCTTGCCCTGATGGATCTGCCGTGGGTTCCGTTCTATCTGTTCGTCGTCTTCCTGCTTCATCCCTGGCTCGGCCTGCTCTCGCTGGGCGGCATGGCGGCTCTTGCTGCGATCGCCATCGCCACCGAGCGCAGCATGAAACGGCACAGTCTCGAATTCTCCCATGCCGCGGCCAAGCGGCACGAGGCGGCGGAATCATCGCGGCGACACGTCGAGGTCTTGAAGGCGATGGGGTTCGCAGATCGCGCGGCGCATCGGTTCTTCCGGGAATCGGGAGCGATGTTCCGTGCTCATCTGCGCATTGCCGATATTGCCGGAACGCTCGGCGCGATCTCGCGCACGATCCGCATAGTCCTGCAATCGGCTATTCTCGGCCTTGGCGCCTTTCTGGTCATCCGGGGGCAGATGAGCGGCGGCGCGATCATCGCCGCCTCGATTCTTTCGGGGCGGGCGCTCCAGCCGGTCGATCTTGCGATCGCCCATTGGAAAAGCTTCGTTGCTGCGCGGCAGGCACGCATCCGGCTTTCCGTGATGCTCAGAGCCCTGCCGGCACAGCCGCAGCGGGTCGATCTGCCACTGGCGCACCAGCAGGTCGCGGTCGAGGATGTGACTGTTGCCGCCCCGGCGAGTCGGCAGCCGATCGTGCGGAATATCCGCTTCGTCCTGAAGCCGGGCGACGGGATGGCCATCGTCGGGCCGAGCGGTGCCGGGAAATCGACGATTGCGCGCGCAATCGTTGGTGCGTGGCCGGTTCTTTCCGGCCATATCCGCCTTGATGGCGCGCCGCTCGATCAATGGCCGGATAGCAGCCTCGGCCAGATGATCGGCTATCTGCCGCAGGATACCGAACTGTTCGACGGGACGATCGCGGAGAACATCGCGCGTCTCGATCCCGACGCAAAGGACGAAGATGTCATCGCGGCGGCCCGTGCCGCAAATGTGCATGACATGATTCTCCGGATTCCCGGCGGTTACGCGGCGAGACTGGGCGAAGGCGGGCATAATCTGTCGGTCGGGCAACGGCAGCGGGTGGGCCTTGCGCGCGCTCTCTACCGCGAACCCTTCCTTGTGGTGCTCGACGAGCCCAATGCCCATCTCGACGCGGAGGGCGAGGAGGCACTCGGGCAGGCCTTGCGCCGCATCCGCGAGCGCGGCGGCATCGTCATCGCGATATCGCATCGACAGGGCATACTCGCCAACGTCAACCTGGTCGGTGTGATGCGGGACGGGTTCCTTGTGGATTTTGGCCCGCGAGATGCGATCCTGAAGAAGCGATCGGAAACCAGAACTCCTGCGCGACCGCAACCGGAGAGCCGGCCCAATGTGCAGGCGATCCGACCGTTCCAGATATCCTGGCCGGCGCAAGGGCCTGTGGCTTCGGCCGTTCAGGGGGCAGCTATGTCGCCCGATCCGAAGTCGGATACTTGAGATGCAGCCCGGCGAAACGCCCCGCACGGCTTCTCCCCTTCCGACCGTTCCCTCGACGGTCGGGCACATCCGCCTCGGAATCTGGGTGGGGCTCGGCGCGTTCTTTGCCATCGTCGGCTGGCTGGCCGTCGCCGAACTGACCGGCGCGATTGTTGCCCAGGGGCTTGTCGTCGTCGAGGGCGAGCCAAAGAAGGTCCAGCACCAGATCGGTGGCGTCGTCGGCGAGCTTCTGGTGAAGGAAGGCGGGCACGTCGCGGCGGATCAGGTGATGATCCGGCTCGATATGACCATTCCGCGCTCGCAGCTTGCGCAGATCGAGACGCAACTGGCCCAGTTGGTCGGCCGCCGCGCCCGGCTCGAAGCCGAGCGGGACGGCCGGGACGCCGTTGTTTTTCCCGTCGGTTTCGCGGCTGGCAGCGAGGAAGAGCGTCAGGTCGCGGCACGCGAGCGCCTTTACCTTCACGAGAGCCGCGAGACACGGCGCCAGCAGGCGGAGCAACTAATCGAGCGTATCGGCCAGTATGAGCGCGAGGTCGAGGGGACCGGGGCGCAGATCGCCGCCAAGAGTAAGGAAATCGAGCTGATCGCGGTCGAACTTTCGGGTGTGGAGGTGTTGTTCCGGCAAAATCTCATTCCGATCTCGCGCATCACCGCTTTGCAAAGGGAAGTCGCGCGGCTTGGTGGTGAGAAGGGCTCGCTTGAGGCCTCCGTTGCCAAGGCGCGCGGGCAGATCGCCGAGATCCGCATCCAGCTCCTGTCGCTCGAACAGCGGGTGAAGGCGGATGCCGTCAAGGAACTGGGCGAGGTGGAAGCCTCGATCGCCCAGCTTGTCGAGCGGAAAGTGGCGGCGGAGGACCAGCTGCGGCGCATCGATATCCGGGCGGTTCAATCTGGCTTCGTGCATCAATTGCGTGCGCATCATGTCGGCGCGGTGATCGCCCCAGGCGAAACCGTGATGTTGATCGTGCCGGATCAGGAACGCCTCGTTGCCGAATTCCGCGTTTCGCCGACCGAGATCGACCAGATTCGTCTCGGGCAACCGGCACGGTTGCGCTTTTCGGCCTTCAACAGCCGGACGACGCCCGAGATCGGCGCGCGGGTCATCCGCGTCGCGCCCGACATCACGCGGGACAGCGCAAACGGCGCGATGTATTTCGTCGTTCGGGCCGGGGTCGAGCAGGCGGAGCTGGCCCGGCTTGGCGGGCATGCCATCAGCCCCGGAATGCCGGTGGAGATTTTCGCCGAAACCGGACGGCGGACGGCGCTCAATTATCTCTTCAAGCCGCTGCTCGATGCTTTTGACCGCGCCTTTCGTGAGCGATAGGTCGCCCGCGTCGCGGGCTAGGTGAGGGAATACGTCGTCCAAGTCCTAACCCATTCCATTGTTGTTCATTTTTTTGCGCGCATAGAGAGATGGCGTGAATGGTCACGCAATCTGGGGTCCTGTGTTCGGCAAGAATGCGGACTTCCGCTGGCTTTCTGTCGAGACAATATCCGATGAACACAAAGCGTATTCGCAAGGCCGTTTTCCCCGTGGCTGGTCTGGGGACGCGGTTTCTCCCTGCCACGCGGGCCATCCCCAAGGAGATGCTGACGGTTGTGGATCGACCCGTCATCCAGCATGTCGTGGATGAAGCGCGCGCTGCCGGGATCGAGCATTTCGTGTTCATCACGGGGCGCAACAAGCATGTGATTGAGGATCATTTCGACCGCCAGTTCGAGCTTGAGGCGACGCTCCGTGGCCGCGGCAAGGAAAAGGAACTCGCCATGCTCGATGCGGACACACCTGCCGCGGGCGCGACGAGCTTCACCCGTCAGCAGGTTCCGCTCGGCCTCGGCCACGCGGTCTGGTGCGCGCGCGACATCATCGGCGACGAGCCGTTCGCGCTGCTTCTCCCGGACATGCTCCATCTCGGCACAAAGCCCTGCCTTGCGGAGATGATGGAGGCCTACAACGCCAGGGGCGGAAATCACATCGGCGTCTATCCCGTCGCCGAGGACGAGACGCACCAGTATGGCATCGTCGATATCTCGGGATCGAGGGACAAGGTCGCGCCGATCGCGCGTATGGTCGAGAAGCCGGCCAAAGGCACGGCGCCGTCCAACCTTGCGATTTCCGGTCGTTATATCCTGCAGCCGGAAATTTTCGACCTGCTCGCGAAGCAGGAGCGCGGCGCTGGCGGGGAGATCCAGCTCACGGATTCGATGGTGACACTGGCGAAGTCCCAGCCGTTTCATTCCGTGCGTTTCGACGGCAAGGTCTACGACACCGGCTCGAAGCTCGGCTTCCTTGCTGCGAATGTGGCCTACGGCCTCGCCAATAAGGAGCTTGCCGGCGACTTCCGCGCGATCATCGATGCGCACATCGGCTGAACGGGTTAGCCGGGGTAGTGATGCCAAACGCCGGTCGGGTCGCGGATCTCGGTCTCACCGGATGCTGAATTACGCAAGTAATTTTCATTGACCGGCACCTTGCCGTGCCCGTCCGGCAGGTCGAGCACATAGGTGGGAATTGCGTACCCCGAAAGCGTGCCGCGCAGGCCCGCGTGCAGCGCCTGCCCTTCGGCAAGCGAAAGGCGGAAATGCCCGGTACCCGGCGCGAGATCGGGGTGGTGGAGATAGGCGGGGGTCACCCGGTTCGCCGCCATTTCCAGAAACAGCGCCCGCAACGTCGCGACATCATCATTGACGCTGCGCAGCAGCACGCTTTGCCCGAGGAGTGCGATACCGGCATCGGCCAGCCGCGCCAGCGCCGCACGCCCTGCCGCAGAGAATTCCCGCGCGTGGTTGGTGTGGACTGTCACGTAATTCGCCTTGCCGGGAAATCTGAGAGCGGAAACCAGCGCCGGGGTGATGCGCTCGGGCGCGACGAGCGGCACGCGCGAATGCCAGCGCACAAGGCGGATGTGCGGCATCTGCGCAAGACGCGCGCCCAGCGCCTTGATGCGCCGCGCGGAGAGCATCAAGGGGTCGCCACCTGTGAAAATCACCTCCCTGATGCCGGGCTGCGCCGCGATATAAGCGAAAACCGTGTCGAGTTCCGCCTCCGTCAGGTTGCCGTCGCCTGATGGGCCGACCATCTCGCGACGGAAGCAAAACCGGCAATAGACCGGGCAGGTGTGCGTGATCTTGACCAGCACCCGGTCAGGGTAGCGATGCACGAGGCCCTTCACGGGGCTATGCGGGTGATCGCCGATCGGATCGGGGGTTTCGACTGACGTTGTGACCAGCTCGTTCGCCGTGGGCACAAACTGGCGCGCGATCGGATCATCCGGGGTGGTGATCAGCGCGCGCATCGCCGGCGAGAGCGCGATCGCATAGCGCGCCGCGACCGCCTCAAGCGCGGGATCGGCATTTCCGATCAGCCCCTCGGCGGCCAGCGCTTCAAGCGTGGTCAGCGGCTTGCTCATGGCGCGCCATCCTCGAAGGGGGAGGGCGTAAAGATCACATCTTCCACCCGCTCTACGCCCGCTGCGAGCATCGCCAGCCGGTCGAACCCCAGCGCGATGCCGGAAGCAGGCGGCATATAGGCGAGCGCGTCGAGAAAATCCTCATCGAGCGGGTAGCGCTCACCGTAGAGGCGTTCCTTTTCCGCCATGTCGGCCTCGAAGCGTGCGCGTTGCTCATTCGCGTCGGTCAATTCGCCGAAGGCATTCGCCAGTTCGATGCCGCAGACATAAAGCTCGAAGCGCTCGGCGAACCGCGGGTCGTCGGGGCAGGGGCGGGCAAGTGCCGCCTCGGATATCGGGTAGCGATCGAGGATCGTTGCGCGGCCATTGCCAAGGTTCGGTTCGATCTTCTCGGAGAGGATGCGCGAGAAAATGTCTGTCCATGTATCGTCCGGCGCGACGCGGATGCCGATGCGCTGGGCGGCTTCGCGAAATGAGTTGGCGAGAAAGTCCCGGTCTGGTCCTTCCTCTTCGAGGGCGCTGGCTGCCAGCCGTTCGAATTCAAGAGGGAGATCGATCCCCGCATGACGCTGAAAGGCTTCGACCACGCTGAGCCGCTCCGGTTCCGCGAAGGCGTCGCAAACCCGGTCCCGGAACCGGAATTCCCGCCGCCCCCCGATTTCGCCGGCAAGGCGGAGCAGGGCGGCGCAATCCGCCATCAGCGTGGTGTAATCCTCGCCGGCGCGATACCATTCCAACATCGTGAACTCGCCGGCATGAAGGGGTGAGGCCTCCCGCGCCCTGAAAACCGGCGCGAACTGGAAAATGCGCTCCTCTCCGGCGGCCATGAGTTTCTTCATCGCGAATTCGGGTGAAGTGTGGAGATATCCCGTGCGTTGTTGCTCCCCGAAGGCGGTCCATTCGGCGTGCATCGCGTGGAGATGTGTCTCGTTGCCGGGCGAGACCTGCAGGATGCCGGTCTCGACCTCCCAGAAATCGCGGGCCTCGAACCAGCCGCGCATGGCCGCCTTCAGCCGCGTGCGTGTCATCAGGCCCGGCCGGCGTGCGGCATGGCGATGGCGGCTCCAGAAGGGCGTTGGGGCGGGCACGGGGTTTCCGGTTCCTCGGGTTGGTACGGCGAAACGATGTTTCAGCTTGGCGTTTCAAGGCCAAGCGTTTAAGGGAGCGCCTCGGATTTCATTTCAAAGCGCCGCTTTAAAGCAGGAACAACCGGGGTTCAACGTGGTCAGGGTCATCGCCTCCTCTATCCGCAAGGGCAACATCATCGAGCTCGACGACAAGCTCTATTCGGTCATCTCCGCCGAGAGCTTCTTCCCGGGCAAGGGCACGCCGACGACGCAGATCGACGCGCGCCGCCTGTCGGACGGCGTCAAAACCACGGTTCGCTATCGCACCACCGAGCAGGTCGAGAAGGCTTTCGTCGAGGAGAAGGACTACACCTATCTCTACGGCGACGATGACGGCTTCACCTTCATGGATCAGGAGAACTTCGAGCAGGTCGTGGTCTCGAAGGATGTGGTCGGCGACGGCATTCCCTACCTGCAGGAGAACATGGCCTGCAAGATCGGCGTCTACAACGGCGTGCCGGTGACGATCGTCCTGCCGCAGCGCGTGGTGCTCGATATCGTCGAGACCGAGCCGGTCACCAAGGGGCAGACCGCCTCCTCGTCCTACAAGCCGGCGATCCTCTCGAACGGCGTGCGCACGCTCATCCCGCCGCATGTCACCGCCGGCACCCGCGTCGTCATCAACACGGAAGACGGCAGCTACGTGGAGCGCGCGAAGGATTGATCGTGGTCACTCCGGAAAGTTTGGAGGCCGCCGTAAGGCGGCCTTTTTCATTTGGAGAGGTGCTTCCGCACCATCTCCGCTCGCGGGATCGGCGCGACGGCACCGTAACCCTCGGTCGAGAGCGCGGCGGCAACGGCAGCATAGCGCCCCGCCTCGGCAATCGAATCGCCCGCGATCAGGCGCGCGACGAAGGATCCACCGAAGCAATCGCCCGCGCCGGTGGCATCGACCGGCTTGCAGGGATGCGGCGGAATGCGGTGGCGCGATTTTCCATCTGCCACCAGCGCGCCATCAGAGCCGAGCTTCAGCGCGACGATTTTCGCGCCTTTCGCGAGGCACCAATCGACCAGTGCGTCAGGTTCCTGAAGTCCGGTAATGGCAACGATATCGTCATAGCTCGGCAGCACGACATCCGCGAGCGCGATCACATCGCTCATGATCGCCCGCGCACGGTCCTTCGACCACAGCTTGAGGCGCAGGTTGGTGTCGAACGAAACGAGCGTCCCGCCTTCCCGCGCGGCATGGATCGCGGCGTAGCAGGCGTCGCACGCGTTATTCGAAATCGCCAAGGAAATCCCGGAAAGGTGCAGCGCCTTCGCGGCCTTGATCGCCGTGACCGGCACATCCGCCGGAGCATAGAGGCTGGCGGCGGAACCCGCACGGGCAAAGGTGAACTCGTGCCCCGCCGTTCCATGCGTCACGAAATACATGCCGGTCGGTGCCTTGGGATTTTCGAGAACCAGGCCGTGATCGACGCCTTCCTCGTCCCAGAGCTTGCGGAACATCACACCGTTGGCGTCGGCGCCGAGCGCGGAGAGATAGCCCGATTGTGCGCCCTGCCGTGCCGCCGCGATGATGAAATTCGAGGTATCGCCGCCGAATCCTTGCAGGAAATTGCGGCCGTCGCCCTCCTTGACCTGATTGTATTCGATCATCGGCTCGCCGAGAGCGAGAATTTCTGGGGCGGGCTTCGGCATGGCGCGTTCCGTTCGGCTGGGGCGGATGCTGCATTTAGCCGCAAAACCTGCATCGTGAAAGTGGTATGGCAGAGTATGCCAGATTGCCGATCTATCGAGGCAGTTGGTCTTGCCGGCCGGACCTGCTAGGAGCCTGCCCGAATATCCGATGGAGCTTCCTGATGAAGATCGTGATGGTTGGCGCCGGCTATGTCGGGCTGGTCTCCGGCGCCTGTTTCGCCGATTTCGGCCATTCGGTGGTCTGCGTCGACAAGGATCCCCGCCGCGTCGCCATGCTGCGCGAAGGCCGCATTCCGATTTTCGAGCCGGGCCTTGCCGATCTCGTCGCCAAGAACATGCGCGACGGGCGGCTCGCCTTCACCGAGGCGTTGGGGCCGTCGATCAAGGGCGCGGACGCGATCTTCATCGCAGTCGGCACACCCTCGCGACGGGGCGACGGCCATGCCGACCTGACCTATGTCTTCGATGCCGCGCGCGAGATCGCGGCGGCACTCGATGGCCCCTGCGTCATCGTCACGAAATCGACCGTGCCGGTCGGCACTGGCGATGAGATCGAGCGGATCATCCGCGAAGCACGGCCGGACGCGGAGTTTTCCGTTGCCTCCAACCCGGAATTCCTGCGCGAGGGCGCGGCGATCAGCGATTTCAAGCGGCCGGACCGGATCGTCGTCGGCGTCGAGGACGAGCGTGGCCGATCGGTGATGAGCGAGGTCTATCGCCCGCTCTATCTCAATCAGGCGCCGTTGCTCTTCACCGGGCGGCGCACTTCGGAACTCATCAAATACGCGGCTAACGCCTTTCTCGCGACCAAGATCACCTTCATCAACGAGATGGCGGATCTCTGTGAGGCGGTCGGCGCGAACGTACAGGAGGTTGCGCGCGGCATCGGGCTCGACAACCGTATCGGCTCGAAATTCCTGCACGCCGGGCCAGGGTACGGTGGCTCGTGCTTCCCGAAAGATACGCTGGCGCTGATCCGCACTGCGAGCGATCATGACGTGCCGGTCAGTATCGTCGAGGCAGTGGTGAACGCCAACGACAAGCGCAAGCGTGCTATGGCGCGGCGGATCATCGCGGCCTGCGGCGGCGATGTGCGCGGCAAGGCGATCGCACTCCTCGGCCTCACCTTCAAGCCCAACACAGACGACATGCGCGATGCGCCTTCGATCGCCATCGTGCGTGCGTTGCAGGATGCTGGCGCGAAGGTCCGCGCCTACGACCCCGAAGGGGTGGAACAGGCAAAGCTCGTGCTGGAAAACGTCGAATATGCGCCGGGCGTCTACGAGTGCGCGGCGGGAGCCGATGCGCTCTGCATCGTGACGGAATGGGACATGTTCCGCTCGCTTGATTTCGCGCGGATCAAGGCGTCGCTGAAGGCACCGGTACTCGTCGATCTCCGCAACATCTATCGGCCGGAAGAATTGCGCGCACTGGGCTTTTCCTATGTCAGCGTCGGCCGCCCGTAATCGCCTCAGGAGATGCATGTCATGACCGATCCGGTTCTGGTCGAAATCACGCGCGGTGGAATCGTCGAGAGTTTTCATCACGGCGCGGTCGCGGTGGTGGATGCCGATGGTGCCACCGTGCTCGCGCTCGGCGATATCGACCGGCCGATCTTCCCGCGCTCGGCGGTGAAAGGTTTTCAGGCCCTGCCGTTGATCGAGAGCGGCGCAGCGGATCGCTTCCACCTTACCGATAGCGAGATCGCACTCGCCTGCGCCTCGCATTCGGGTGAGCCTCGCCATGCCGGCGCTGCCGCGGCAATGCTCGGCAAGGTCGGGCTCGATCTTCGTTGCCTCGAATGCGGCGCGCATTGGCCGATGGGCGAGAAGGCCGCGCGGGCGCTGGCGGCGGAAGGCAAAACCCCGCTCGCGCTTCACAACAATTGCTCGGGCAAGCATGCCGGCTTCATCTGTGTCGCGGTGCAGGAGAAGATCGACCCCAAGGGCTACGTAAAGCCCGATCACCCGCTGATGCGTGAGATCAGCGCCGTGCTTGGTTCGATGACCGGTTACGACCTAGCGAGGACCGCGCGCGGTGTCGATGGGTGCTCGATCCCAACCTTTGCAATCCCCTTGCGCAATATCGCGCATGGCTTCGCGAAATTCGCGACCGGGCAGGGACTGGCACCGGAGCGCGCCAAGGCGGCGGCCCGCCTGCGCAGGGCGGTCGCTGCCGAACCCTTCATGGTCGCAGGCACGGACCGGTTCGATACTGTCATCATGGAAGCTCTGCGCGAGCGCGCCTTCATCAAGACCGGCGCCGAGGGCGTCTATTGCGCGGCCTTGCCGGAAGCCGGTCTTGGCATCGCGCTGAAGATCGAGGATGGCGCGGGTCGTGCCGCCGAGACCGCGATGGCAGCACTGTTGCGCCGGTTCTTGAAACTTGAGGGTGATGCGGCGGCGGTGATTGCGGCCCGGACCGATCACGCCATGGAGAACTGGAACGGCATCGAGGTCGGGCGGATGCGCGCCGGGAAGCTGCTCAGCGCCTGATTCGTGCCCGGCGGATCATCGCGCCGACAAGGGCGGTGAGCGCACGCTGTATGTCGGGAAGGGCAGGGCGGGGATCGTGTTTGCTCTGCCCGCTCCTGCGTGGCATCGGGATATGCACGAAAACGACCTCGGCGCTCATCGGCAGCGCGTCGAGCATGTGCCAATAGGCCGCATTGCAGACATAACGCCCGGTATCGCGCGAGAGGCGGGCCGGGACCCGCTGCTCCCGGAGCGTCGAGACAAGAATCGCGCCGGGATGTCGACCGAAACGAGTGGCCTCGGAACCGCGTTCAAGCTGGAACGCCGCAGGGCGGTTGCCGGAGGCATCCCGATGGTGGATCGAGACCCGGTTCTTCGCCCGCAGTTCCACCCGCAGCCATTTCGCGCGTGCGGCAACTCCGAGCATCACCACGAACGCCGGAGATGGCCCGGCCTGCGCCCGCTCGGTGATCGTCCGCGAGACGATGGAATAGCCGGTGGGAAAAAGAACGCCTTCCATCGTCCAGCCGAGACGTTGCCAACGCGCCGCTGCTGCGACCTTCCGCATCAGGTCGCCGCTCGGGTTGTGGGGAACGCCAGGGAAGGGGCCGAAACCGGTGATCAGCGCATGCGGCATGGACTTGCATGAATTCCTTGATTTGGCCGGAATTCGGAGGCATTCCCGCCGGAGCATTCAGCAGGGAAACTGGCAGGTTTGGCGGCTTCGGTAAATCCGATGCCGGAGGGATGGGGGTTTGACGGGTCGATGACAGGGCTGGCTGAAACACCGGGATTTTCGCGGCGGGCGATGATCGCGCTCGCTCTGGGCCTGCCGCTTGGAGGTTGCATCGGTTCCTCGCGCACCTTCAACGCCCGCGCCGGCGCGGAAGACCTCTCCGCAGATCCGACTTTGCACATCATCACCACGCGCAAGCTGGTGAAGGGCGGCCAGAAATCGCCTTTCTTCGATGCGAGCCGCGGCACGTTGAAATACGCCCGGGCGCGGCTTGAAGCACCGGACGGCTCGATCTTCGGCCAGGTCAATGCCATCGTTTCCGGTGAATTCGCGGTGAAGTCGGTCGAGCTTGTCGAGGGCGCGCCGGCCGCGACTTTTGCCGAAGCGTTGCGCGGACGTGATTCGCTCCTGTTCGTTCACGGCTACAACCAGACCTTCGAGGCTGCGAGCCGCGATGCGGCGCTGCTCTCGAACGGCATCGGTTTCAAGGGCAACACAGCGCTGTTCAGCTGGCCCTCGCGCGCGGGGCTTCTCGACTACGGCTATGATCGTGAATCCGCGATGCTCGCCCGCGATCCGCTGGCGGAAAGCCTCACCGTCGTAGTGCAGGATCCGTTCGGCGCGCGCCTCCATCTCGTGGCGCATTCGATGGGCACGCTGGTGACGCTCGAAGCTCTGCGCATCTTCCGCGATCGCCACGGCGACAGCGCGCTCGACAGGATCGGCGCGATCGTCCTCGCGGCGCCCGATGTCGATGCCGACCTGTTCCGCGCCGCGATCGAACGGCTCGGGCCGTGGCGCAACCGCATGACGATCATCACCGCGACCAATGATCGCGCACTCGATATCTCGCGCCGCATTGCAGGGGGAGAGCGAGCCGGTGCGCTCGGGCGTGAAGCCTTCGAAGGGCTCGGCATCCGCGTGCTTGATGCCACCGAGTTCTCATCCGGCCTGATCCGGCACGATGCCTTCGTCGCCAATGCCGATGTCCGCGCGGCGATCAAACGCGTGATCGAACGCACCTGACAAAAAAGCCGCCCCGGAAGGCGGCTTTTCCAATATCAGATCGCGGGTTCAATCAAACGAACTGGCTGAGGCCGGGGATGGCACCGACGATGGCGCCCATCGTATCCTCGCCGACCTTCTCCTGCGCATAGGCGAAGACTTCCTTGGAGAGCGACTGGATCTGGCCCATGCCGATGCCTTCGCTCATCAGCTGCTGGCCGAGCGCCATCACGCCGCCGCCTGCGCCCATCATGTTCATCAGCCCGCCCATCAGGCCGCCGCCTTCGCCCGCGCCATGCGCCGCGGCAAGTTCGGCCGCGCCCGGCAGGTTCTGGAACATGGTCGAGACCTCGCCTTCCGGCGCATTCTTCTGCAGGAAACCGAGGATCAGGCCGACGGCCTTTTCCGCAACCGCGGGGTCGAGCCCGACATTCTGCACAACCCGGTTGATGAGCTCTTCCATCTGATCCTCCAAAGCGCGGCGCGTTTCCCTGCGCGCGCTTTTTCCGGTTACGCGAAGCCTGTGGCAGTTGCAAGGCGATTAAGTTCATATGTCAACTTTATTTGGCTGTCCGGGAGCACGCGCCAGCATTCCAAGCGCGGCGAAAACCCGCTATAGCCAGCGGGAATGGTCTACGGAGGGACTTATGGCGGGTGAAGACGGCACGATCCTGATCGGCAAGAGCGAAACGAAGTTCGAACGGCTGGTGCTGAAACTGGCCAACCGGCACGGGCTCGTCACTGGTGCCACCGGCACCGGCAAGACCGTGACGCTCCAGAAGCTTGCCGAAGGGTTCTCGGCTGCCGGCGTTCCGGTCTTTACCGCCGACATCAAGGGTGATCTCTCCGGCATCTCCGCGATGGGCAATTCGCTGCCGCCTTTCGTCAATCGTGCGAAGGAAATCGGCGTCGAATACGTTGCGGATCAATTCCCGGTCGTGTTCTGGGATCTTTTTGGCGAACAGGGCCATCCTGTCCGCGCAACGGTCGCCGAGATGGGGCCGTTGCTGCTTGCACGCCTGCTCGAACTCAACGACGTGCAGGAAGGGGTGCTCAACATCCTGTTCCGTTACGCCGACGAGCACGGCCTCCTGCTGCTCGACCTGAAAGACCTGCGCGCCATGCTCTCCGAGCTGGGCTCCAACAAGGAGCTTCAGGGCCAGTTGCAGGCGGCCTACGGCAATGTCTCCTCCGCCTCGGTGGGCGCCATCCAGCGCCAGCTTCTCGTGCTGGAGAACCAGGGCGGGGCCAGGTTCTTCGGCGAGCCGGCGCTCGACATCAAGGATTTCATGCGCATCGAGGATGGGCGCGGCACGATCAACGTTCTCGCGGCTGACAAGCTGATGCAGTCGCCGCGCCTCTACGCGACCTTCCTGCTCTGGCTGCTCTCGGAACTGTTCGAGATCATGCCCGAGGTGGGTGATCCGGAAAAACCCAAGCTCGTCTTCTTCTTCGACGAGGCCCACCTCCTGTTCGAGAACGCGCCGCCCGCGCTGCTCGAAAGCATCGAGCAGGTAGTCCGTCTCATCCGCTCGAAAGGGATCGGCGTTTATTTTGTAACCCAGAACCCGCTCGACGTGCCGGACAAGGTCGGCGCCCAGCTCGGCAACCGCGTGCAGCATGCGCTGCGTGCCTTCACGCCGCGCGAGCAGAAGGCGGTGAAAGCGGCGGCGGAGACCTTCCGTGCCAACCCGAAATTCTCGACTGCGCAGGTCATCACCAATCTCGGCGTCGGCGAGGCGTTGGTCTCGGTGCTCGAAGGCAAGGGCGCGCCCTCGATCGTCGAGCGCACGCTGGTCGCCCCACCGGGTGGCCGCGTCGGGCCGATCACGCCGGAGGAGCGCAAGTCCCTGATGCGCGAGAGCCCGTTCCGCAACAAGTACGCCGAGACGATTGACCGTGAGAGCGCTTTCGAAATGCTGGCGAAGCGCGCCCAGGAAGCGGCAAAGGCGGCTGAAGAGGCGGCCAAGGCCGAATCTGGCGGCGTTGGAGGCTGGCTCGGCGGCATTCTCGGTGGCGGCGGTTCGTCCACCGGCAAGGGCCGGCAGCCGCAATCGATGGCCGAAAAAATCGCAACCTCCGCCGCGCGTTCTGTTGCCTCATCGGTCGGGCGACAGATCGGCACCGCAATCGTCCGTGGCGTGCTGGGGAGCCTCTTGGGGGGGCGGCGCTAGGCTCGCCGCTCAATATACGGTCATGTCGATCTCATAGCGGCGGGCGCCACCGTCGCTGAAAACGATTAGGAAGGAGAATGTCTCCTTCCCCTTGAAGCCTTCGTTCGCGCGGAAATAAACGGTAAGCCCTTCGGTTTTCCGGGCCGAGCAGGCCTTGTATTCGGCGCTGTCGCCGAAATCGGTAAAATCGGTCCGCCAGACCGCTTCGAGCTTCCCGTTCTTTGGCGGCTCGGGGATTGCCATCCGGATCTCACCCATCGGTTCGCAGTCCGGTTTCACATGAGCGGCATGGTGGAGGCGGATTTGCTGAGTCCCGGCGGCAAAGCGGGTCCACTTTCGCGTCTGGCCGGCGCTCGTTTGTGCGAATGCGGTGCTTGCCGCGACGCATAGTAGCAGGGAAAAAAGAGTTCGGGTGGTTGCCAGCATCGTCATCACCGCCACACCGTCGCCTCGACCTCGAAATGGCTCGCGGTACCGTCGTAGTAGACGATAGCGAACTTGAACCTGTCCGTTCCCTTGAAATCCTCGCGTGCCTTATAGATGGCGAAGTTCGCCGGCGCTTTGCGCGAATTGCAGGAATGGCGCGGGTTGTCGCGGGCATAGCTCGGAAAGGCATCGAGCTTTTTCTCATAAAGCGTGCCACCAGTGGGTGGGACGATAACCACGATCCTGTTCGGTTCCAGCAAACCGCATTCGCGATCCATCGCGTAGGCGCGCCGGACCTGGATTTCCTGGCCTCCAACCGCAGTGATCTTGATCAGTTCGGTTTTCTGTCTCGCAGGTGGCGCGGCGCGCTTTCCCTTTGCCCACGCCGGGGCTACGAAAAGCACGATCACCAGGATCGCTGAAAAGGAAAGTCGGGTCGTCATCCGTTCGCACTCCCTCCTGATCGAGCGAGAATGCACAGGGTCATTTGAAGCGGCAAGAGTGAGCACCGTGTTTTTTCCTGCCTTCCTCTCCGGTTTCCTGATCGGCGGTGGATTGATCGTCGCCATCGGGGCGCAGAATGCGTTTGTGCTTCGCCAGGGCATCCGCCGCGAGCATGTCTTCGTGCTGGCGTTGATCTGCTCGCTCTCGGATGCGGCGTTGATCGTTCTGGGGGTAGCGGGGCTCGGCGCGCTGATCGAGCGCTTCCCGGCGCTGCTGAAGGCGGTGACGCTGTTCGGGATAGGTTTCCTGATCTGGTATGGCTGGCTGGCCGCGCGCCGCGCGATGCATCCGCACGCGATGCAGGTTGCCGACGAAGGCCCGGTGCCGCTTGGCAAGGCGGTCGCGACCTGCCTCGCGCTGACCTTCCTCAACCCGCATGTCTGGCTCGATACGGTGATCCTCGTCGGCTCACTCGCCGCGCCCTATGGCGGCTCGGCGCGCGTCGCCTATGCGCTCGGCGCAATCACGGCCTCTTTCCTCTGGTTCTTCTCGCTTGGCTACGGCGCACGCGTGCTGACGCCGCTTTTCGCCAAGCCTATAGCCTGGCGGGTATTGGATGCCTTCATTGCGGTTATCATGTTGGCGATTGCGGGAAAGCTCGGGCTCTGGTTACTTGGCCGGTGACCCTTCCCTCTCCCCAGGCCGGAAAATTCTCCATGTCGCTCGACAAGACACTCGCCCGTATCGATTCCGATCTCGATCAGGCCATTGCTCGCCTCGCCACCCTCATCCGGTATGAATCGGTCGGTGCGGACAGCGCCTACGACAAGCAGACACACGCCTGCGCCGAGCATGTCGTGAAGGATCTGCAATCGATGGGGTTCGAGGCCTCGTCGCGCCCGACGCCGGGTCAGCCTGTCGTCGTCGGTCATCGCCGCCGGCCGGGCAAGCCGCACGTGCTGTTCTACGGCCATTACGATGTACAACCGGTCGATCCCCTCAACCTGTGGGAGGATTCGCCGTTCGTTTCGAAGGTCAAGGAGATCGCGCCGGGTCGCAAGGTCATTACCGGCCGTGGCGCCTGCGACGACAAGGGACAGGTGATGACCTTTCTCGAAGCCTGCCGTGCCACCATCGCCGAAACGGGTGACCTGCCGATTTCTCTCTCGGTGATGATCGAGGGCGAGGAGGAGAGCGGGTCCGTCAATCTCCCTGCGTTTCTTGAGGCCAACGCGGCTGAACTCAAGGCGGACATCTGCCTCGTCTGCGACACCGGCATGTGGGACCGCGAGACGCCGATGATTACCTCCTCGCTGCGCGGGATGCTTTATGAGGAGATCATCGTCCGCGCGGCTGACCGTGACCTGCATTCGGGCATGTTCGGCGGCACAGCACAGAACCCGATCCATATCCTCTCGCGTGTTGTAGCGTCGCTTCACAACGCCGAGGGGCGGATCATGGTGCCGAATTTCTATGACGGCGTGCACGAGACCGGCGCGAACCGCCTCGCCGCTTGGGAGGCGCTCGGGCTGACGGAAGAGGAATTCCTCGGCCAGATCGGCCTCAAATATGCCGCAGGCGAAAGGGATCGCACGCTGATCGAGAAGATGCAGTCGCGCCCGACCTGCGATGTCAACGGCATCTGGGGCGGCTACACCGGCGAGGGCACCAAGACCGTGATCGCGGGCGAGGCGCGCGCCAAGGTCTCGTTCCGCCTCGTCGGCGATCAGGACCCGAAGGCGATCCAGAAGAATTTCCGGGAATATGTCGCAAGCCAGATCCCGCCGGATTGCTCGGTCGAGTTCATCGGCTACAAGGGCAGCCGCGCCGTGCAGGTGCGCGAGGACAGCGCGGACCTGAAGAAGGCCGTCGCCGCGCTCAAGGCCGAGTGGGGCAAGGAGCCCGTGGTGCTCGGCACCGGCGGCTCGATCCCGATCGTCGGCGATTTCAAGCGCGTGCTCGGCCTCGATGCGCTGCTGATCGGCTTTGGCCTTGATGACGACCGCATCCATTCGCCGAACGAGAAATACGACCTCTCCTCGTTCCACAAGGGTCAGCGGAGCTGGGCGCGGATCATCGCAGCGCTGAGCCGATAGCGGGCAAATCGCGCGCTTGTTGACAACATTTTGCAACGGGAATTTAGTCTCCCCCATTATTGGGGCTGCCCGTCAGGGGGAGGCGAAAATGTTGCGCAAGCTCGCATGGGTATTTTCGGTGCTGGTCCTCGTCGGGCTTCCAGATCGGCTCGCTCGCGCGGAGGACAACCCCGGTGGCTGGGGTGAGCAGAAAGTGTCGCCAACGCCAACCGACAAGGACAGGCTTTACGTTAGCGCAAAGGCCTCCGGGCCGGAAGTCGACCCCGGCAAGCTCTACCTCGTCCAGATCGATCTGACACGGATCATCAGCGAGGAGGAGTTCTCCAAGAGCAACCTGTTCTACAAGAAGCAGAGTTTCTCGTCGCAGAGCCTGTCGTTCCATTCGACGCTGCCGAACGGTTCGGAGGAGATCAAGGCCGATAAGGTCAATCACCTGATCAACGTGTTCTCGGTCACCAAATCCGCCGATGGCATCTCCGAGTTCTTCAACGAGGTGCGCACGATCCGCTTTGTCGCGGAGGGGCGGAATATCCGCTACGTCGCGCCGTTCTGGATGACCCAGACCGATGTTTCTCCGAGCACCGCCGCCAAGGCGTTTTTTGCGTTCACCGGCGTGTTCGTCAAGGCGATCCCGGTCTTGCGTCTGCCGACGAACCCGACCACGACGCTGATCAAGGCGATCCCGGACCTTGAGAAGCCGTACGAAACGCTGGTCGACGTCTTCGACAAGGCCAAGAAAACCATGCTCAAGGCCTACGCGCTTCGCGAGAAAACCCAGTTCGACACCAAGACCGCGAGCATTGCGATCTCGGCCAAGGAGATCAAGAGCTTCAACGAAGTCTATGGCCAGGCGGATCAGAGCATCAAGGATGGGTTGCTGGCTACGATCCGGGCTTATGCCGACCGCAAGGATGGCGCGAATCTTGTCTCCTGCCCGTTGCTGGCGCGCAGCTTGCGCGAGGATTACAAATACGACGAACAGAATCAGGCCTTTGTCATGGGCTATGTCGGCCAGACCCGCGCCTTTGCCGACTCCGGCGATACCGACAAGAAGGTCTCGGTGATGCTCGATTGCATCGCAAAGCCGGAGTTCATGCGACGGGTTCTGAATTACCCCTACAACCGGGACGAACCGGATGTGGCGATCGACGAAACCGACATCGACAATTTCAAGTACAGCTGGGCCGAAGCTTTGCCGACGGTGAATTCCAATTACGCCACCGGGTTGACGATCGGCGGCACGGACGGAATTGCGTTCGTCCGCAGCCGCAGCCTGCCGATGATCCGGGTGCGGCAGATCGGTGTCGACGTGCTGCCGCTCGGCTGGTTTCTCGCGGGGGACTGGTCCGAGCAAAAGCCCGAGGACCTGCTGAAAACGCTCAACGACAAGGGATATGGGGTGTTCGGTTGCGCGGGGGATACCGTGTCGGGCCCGGCTGCCACGATCATCGCGCTGCCGGCGACACCCAAGCCCGGAGCCGCGGCCTACACAGCGTCGGAAGCGCTCAAGCTGGCGATGGGCTACACCCTGTCGGCGGGGCGTCCGACTGTTGGGCGCGTGACGATCACGCGTCCAATGGCAACTGAAGTCAGCGAACGCGTGTGCCGGGACGGGCTGAAGCCCTTCGCAAAAGTTCCCTAGTTTTGCCGTCGGAATTCCGGCCTACACGCCGCCGAGCCCCGAGAGGTCTCCAACCACCACCACCGGATCGAGCCCTGGATACTCCGGCGGCTGGCCCGTGCGGTTGCACCATACCGGGGTGAAGCCCATTGCCGCGGCGCCCGCGACATCCCAGCGGTTCGACGACACGAAGACGATTTCATGCGGCGCCGGGCCGCCGACAGTCGCTCGCGCATGATCGTATACGGCTGGCACTGGCTTGAAGCGTTGGACAGCCTCGACCGTCACGACATGATCGAGCAGCGCACGCAGGTCGGCGGCGTCGATTGCAGCATCGACCATGCGTTGTGTGCCATTGGTGAAAATCGCGGTCGCATTTCCCGCTGCCTTGAGGTCCGTCAGCGCGGGCGCGACATCGGCGAAAGCATCGAGCGTCAGGTAGGCGTCGAGCAGCGCCTGCCGGAGCGGCGCGTCGTTGACGCCGTAGCGTGCGAAGGCGAAATCGAGCGCACGGGCCGTCAGCACTTCGAAATTCACCGGCATACTTTGGTCCATCATCGTCAGCGTCCAGGTGTACTCGAGCTGTTTCGCCCGCCAGAGCTGCGAAATCGCATCGCGGTTCGCACCCAAGGGTGCGCCAACACGGGCGATGGCGGAGTGAACGTCGAACAGTGTGCCATAGGCGTCAAACATAAAGATGCGTGGCATGGGTCTCTCCCGAACTCTTGTTTCAGGGGAGAGTAACGAGCAGAAAAATTTTCTGCCAGCACCCTCACGATCTATTGACCGGCAGAGGGAGACCCGGTCGAATGCCTTAAAATCCGACATTCGAGGAGCAGAAAATGGCTTGGTCTGAAACCTGGACCTTTGTGAACGGTGAGTGGCAGGGCGGCAATCCGCCTATCGTGGGGCCGCGCAGCCACGGGTTCTGGCTCGCTTCCAACGTTTTCGACGGCGCGCGCATTTTCGAGGGCGTCGCGCCCGATCTTGCCGCCCATGCCGCCCGGCTGATCCGCTCGGCGGAAACCATCGGCCTCAAGGCGCCTGTAACAGTTGAGACAATCGTCGGGCTTGCGCTCGAAGGGGCGAAGAAATTCGCCCCGGATACCGCGATCTACGTCAAGCCGATGGTCTGGGGTGAGGGCGAGAAGGGTTCTGCGATTCTCGCGGATCCGGACGACAGCCGGTTCCTGCTCTGCCTCTTCGCTGCGCCGATGCCGGCGCCGGGCGGCTCATCCTCGATCACACTCTCGCCCTACCGCCGCCCGACCATCGAATGCATGCCGACCGATGCCAAGGCGGGCTGCCTCTATCCCAACAACGCACGGGCCCTGCGCGAGGCACGCGGCCGCGGGTTCGACAACGCGTTGGTGCGCGACTTTCTCGGCAATATCGCCGAGACCACTACCTCGAATATTTTCATGGCGAAGGACGGAGCCGTCTATACGCCGGCCCCAAACGGTTCGTTCCTCAACGGCGTAACGCGCCAGCGCGTGATCGGTCTTTTGCGGGCAAGCGGCGCGACCGTTGTCGAGAAGAGCCTCACCTACGCAGACTTTGAAAATGCCGACGAGATCTTCCAGTCCGGCAATTACTCGAAGGTTCTGCCGATCACCCGGATCGATGGACGCGATCTCCAGCCCGGCCCGTTCTATGCAAAGGCGCGGGAAGCCTATTGGGATTTCGCGCATTCGCGCTGAAATCTGTTTCAAAATCCGGCAGGACGCCCTTGCCGCACGCTTACCGGTCCTTAATTGGGCTTGTGTATGAACAGAACCGTGGACATCGGGCCATTCGCCCCCCGAATTGAATTCTCGGTGCCACCGAAGGTTCGAGACCCTTTGAAGGAAAGGCCGCGGTGAGAGACCCGCGGCCTTTTCGTCGTTCTGCATGAGGAAGCTCCCCCTATGATAACCCGTCTCACCGAAAAACTTGCCGTTGAACATCCGATCATCGCCGCGCCGATGGCCGGAACCTCGGGCGGTGCGCTGGCGGCGGCCGTTTCCAATGCGGGTGCAATGGGGCTGATCGGCGGCGGCTACGGGCAGAAGGAGTTTCTCGAAACGGCGTTCCGCGATGCCGGCAACGCGCGCATCGGCTGCGGCTTCATTACCTGGTCGATGGCGAAGAATGAGGCGCTGCTCGATCTCGCGCTGTCGCGGAAACCGGCTGCGATGATGCTCTCGTTCGGTGATCCCGCGCCCTTCGCCCGAAAGATTCGCGATGCGGGCGCGGTGCTGATCTGCCAATGCCAGAACCTCGATCATGTCCGTGCAGCGATCGATGCAGGCGCCGAGATCATCGTCGCGCAGGGCACCGAAGGCGGCGGTCACGGCGCAACGCGCGGCACGATGAGCTTCGTGCCGGAGGTGGCGGATCATCTTGCGCGGCATGCGCCGGATGTCATCCCGGTCGCGGCGGGCGGTATCGGCGACGGGCGCGGCCTCGCTGCGGCGCTGATGCTTGGCGCGGAGGGCGCACTGGTCGGCACGCGCTTCTGGGCGGCAGCGGAATCGCTTGCGCCGAAAGGGCATCGAGAGGCGGGAGTGGCGGCCTCCGGAGACGAGACGTTGCGCACGAATTCGATTGATGTCATCCGCCAGCTCGATTGGCCGCCGGGCTATACCATCCGCGTCGGACGTAATGGTTTCACCGATCGCTGGCACGGCAAGGAAGAGGCATTGCGGGATGCGCTGGATGTCGAGGTGCCGCGGTATCAGGCGGCGGTTTCTGCTGGCGATCCTGTGAATTCCGCACCGATCTTTGGTGAGGCGATCGGCATGGTTCGATCCATAGAGCCGGCGGGCGAGATCGTCCGCTCGATCATGGCGGGAGCGGCGGCGGCACTGGGCCGCCACCGCATGGGCTAGATCACTGGCCTTTTTTCTTCAGCCAGTCGCGCATGAAGGCGATTTCCTTCTCCTGCGCCTTGATGATCTCCCCGGCGAGCTTCCTCGTCTCCGGGTCCTTGCCGTGCTTGAGCACCACGCGCGCCATGTCGATCGCGCCCTGATGATGCGGGATCATGCCGCGGATGAAGTCGATATCGGCATTGCCCGAAAACTTGATGCTCATGTCCTTGTGCATCTGATCGTTCGCCACCTGGAATTCGCGTGTGGATTCCGGCGCGTTCGAAGGGGTGGCACCATGTCCGCCATGCGAACTCTGGGCATGGGCGGCCGCAAGGGAAAGCACGAGCACTAGGCTCGCGAAACCGAGTTTCTTCATGATATTCTCCTGTGATTTCGATGAGATAGGTCGAGGTCAGGAGAAATGGCGCGGCGGCCTTTCGATGCGGTCCGCGATGCGAGGACTGGCGGGTTGCACTACAGGCGGCAGGAGGCGCTGGCCTTCAGGCCAGTCCGGCTCACCAAAAAAGGCTGGCGCGGCGGCAAGCGTCACGCAGGCCAAGGCGCAAAAATCGGGCATCGACGCGGGGTGATGCGGAGAGGACGGGATATTGTGGGCAGGCTCGTTATCCCCGGCGTGATGAGCGATAGCGAGCGTCCGCGTCTTGATCATGCCGCTGAAGGCGTTCGGCCCGAAGAAGCAGGCGGGCGCGCCGAGGCCGGCGAACAGCAACAACATGAGGGCAAGGGCGGGAATCCGACGCATGGTCAAAGGTTGGCGCGCCAGCGTGGAAATTTCAAGGCAGGGTTGCTGCATCTTGCCCACAGGGCTAGGAGGGTCCCCGGACATGCGCCCGCCCGGGAAATGGGTTACAACGGCCCCGCAACCGAGGATGATTCGACCGATGAAGAACATGCTTCTGACCCTGCTCGCCGTTTCCGCCGGTCTGGTCGTTGCGCCGTCGCAAGCCTGGACGCCGCCTTCGGTCGGCATGGCCTGCAAGGGGTTGCGCGGTGGTGGTCCACAGGTGGAGCGTATTGCCGGCAATTACCTCGGCGGGCGGCTGATCCGCAACGGCATCGTCGATCGCAAATCCTTCCAGTCCTGCTTCCGCACAGTCGAACATTGCGAGGGCTGGTTGGCTGAGAAGGCGTTGCGTTATCCGCTCCAGCCGGGTTTCGCGAACTGCACCCGCGTCGTTCTACGCTGAACGGCGCAGGTTGAGCGGCAACCGGAACAGCAGGAAGCCGAGCCAGACTGCGCTGAAATAGAACACGGCGCCAATCGCGCCGATTGCGACGAGGCGCGGCAGCGGTCCGAGAACGCCATAGGCCCAATTCGACAGCAGCATCACCGCGCCGAGCGAAAAAGCCGAAAGGCCGATGATCGAGGTTGCCTGCCAGAACGGGCGATCGGGCGCGCATTTTCCCTGCCGGTGGGCGAGAGTGAACAGGATCGCGAGGTTGAGGATTGCGCCGCAGGCCGTCGCGAGCGCGAGACCGGCCGCGCCGAGCGGCTGCCAGAGCACGAGCTTAAGCCCGAGATTGAAAGCAATGGCGGTCAGGGAGGCATAGAGCGGCGTCCGCGTATCCCCGCGTGCATGGAAGCTCGCGACCACCGAGCGGATTGCGACGATGGCGAATAGCCCGACCGAATAGGCCATCAGCACATCGGCGGTGGCGCGTGTTGCTTCGGCACCGAACGCGCCGCGCTGGAAGAAGGCGGCGACGATGAGATCGGGCAGCAGCACGAACCCGACGAGAAAAGGTGCGGCGATCAGCCAGGAGAGCGTGATCGCCCGGTTCTGCTGGCGATGGGCATCATCGTCCTTCCCCTCGGCAATGAGGCGGCTCATCTCCGGCAGCAACACCGTTCCGGCCGCGACGCCGATTACGCCAACGGGAAGTTGGTAAAGGCGGTCCGCGTAATAGAGCGAAGACGCCCCGCCTTGCGGCAGGAAGGTGACGATGATGGTATCTGCCAGCATCGCGATCTGCACCCCGGCAGCGCCGATCACCGCCGGGCCGAAGGCCTTGAAGAAGCGCTGCACCTCGGGGTCGAGCGAAGGCAGTCGCAGCGGAGCGAGCAGCCCCGCGCGTCGCGCGCCCCAGGCGAGCAGTCCTGCTTCGAGAAAGCCCGCGACCAGCACGCCGTAGGCAGCTGCATGGGCATAGGTTGTGAAGAAGCTGCCCGCGAGCAGGGTCGAGATCATCGCGATATTGAGCAGCACAGGCGCCGCCGCGCCCTCGAAGAAGCGCTTCTCGGCGTTGAGCACGCCGGACCACAGCACGACCAGCGTGATCAGCGCGAGGTAGGGGAAGATGATGCGTGTGAGGTCGATTGCCAGCGCCATCGCGTCTGGCCGGTCGGCGAAGCCCGGCGCGAGGAGACGCACGAAGCCCGGTGTGAACGAGAGGACGAGCGTGAGCAGCACGAGCTGGCTCGCAAGCACCAGGCCGAGAATGCGTCCCTGAAAGAGATCGGAGGCGGTCGCTCCCGCGCTCGCCCGGATACGGGTGAAAGCTGGCACGAAAGCGGTGTTGAACGCACCTTCTGCGAAAATCGCCCGGAAGTGGTTCGGCAGACGAAAGGCGACTGTAAAGGCGTCCATCAGCAGCCCCGCGCCAAGCACATTGGCGAGGAGGATGTCGCGGATGAACCCGGTCGCGCGCGAGACCAGCGTCCAGAACCCGACGGAGACGAAAGCGCGCATCATGGCGGAAAGCTCCGCCATGCGATCTCAGGCGTGGGGTGCAGCCTGTCGTGTCTCGCTCGCCTGGCTACCACCCGATTTCCTGCCCCCGATTTCGTCCGCGATCAGATAGAGCGGCCGCCGTTTCACTTCTGCGAAGATCCGCCCGACATATTCGCCGATCACGCCCAGAAACACGAGCTGGATGCCCGAGAAGAACATGACCGAGACGATGAGGGACGGAAAACCCGGCACATCCGCGCCGAGAAACAACGTCCGGATTGCCATCGTGATGGCATAGGTGAAAGCAAAGATCGAGATGCCGAGCCCGATATAGGTCGCGAGCTTCAGGGGAAGCGTGGAAAACGAGGAAAGCCCGTCGAAGGCGAAGCGTGTGAGCTGCCGGTAGCCCCATTTCGAGGTGCCGTGGAGGCGTTCCTGCACCTCGAACGGCACGCCGATCGATTTGAATCCGACCCAGGCGTAAAGCCCTTTCGAGAACCGCGCCCGCTCGCCGAGCCGGCGCAACGCATCGACCACCTTACGGTCCATCAGTCGGTAGTCACCGGCGCCGGGCGGGAGAGGTGTCTCGCCGAACTTGGCGAAGAGATCGTAGAAAAGCTGGGTAAGTCGGCGGCGCATAGGCCCGTCGGTCGAACGGTCGACGCGCTGGCCGTAGACCATGTCGTAGCCCTCGCGCCACTTGGCGACAAAGGTCGCAATCGTCTCGGGCGGATGCTGGAGGTCGGCGTCGATCATGACGACGGCATGCCCGTGGGCGTGGTCGAGCCCGGCGGCGAGCGCGATTTCCTTGCCGAAGTTGCGGCTGAACTGGACGGCCCGGATGCGTGGATCAGAGGCAGCGGCAACCCGGATGCGCTCGAAGGTATCGTCGCGCGAGCCGTCGTCGACGAACACGATCTCGAAACTCGCAACCGCGCCTTCGAGCACGGGCATGAGCCGGGCGATCAGCGCTTCGACGTTCTCGCCCTCGTTGAAGACCGGCACGACGACCGAAAGGTCTGGATGAAAGTGATGCGAGGCCATTCTTGAAACAAACTCTCGTGCGAAGGTCGAATTCTCTTGCGAAATCTCTTGAACCGTATGCTTGCCTTAATCCGTTGATGCGTTAAGCGCCAATTGCAACGGATTTCCAGCGTTTCGTCGCGATCTGCCATATTTACGATGAATGAGAGCCCAATGCCCGCGCCGCGCCTCTTTGTGCTTTGCGCCGATGATTATGGGATGACCCCGGCCGTCTCGCGCGGGATCCTGCGATTGGTAGAGGCTGGCCGCATCAGCGCGACCGGCTCGATGACCAACATGCCGGCGTGGAAGACCGCCGCGCACGAGCTCTGGCCGCACGACCAGAAAATCGATCTCGGCGTTCACCTCAATCTCACTTGTGGCAGACCATTGACCGCGATGAAGGCATTCGCGCCGGAAGGCGAATTCCCGCGCCTGCCGGCGATCGTCGCGCGGGGCCTGGCTGGGCGCTTGCCGCTCGGTGAGATCGAGGCGGAGCTTTCCGCCCAGCTCACCGAGTTCGAGGACAGCATGGGACGCACGCCGGACTTCATCGACGGTCACCAGCATGTCCATGCCATGCCGGGCGTGCGTCGGGCGCTTGCCGCTGTCGTCGCGCGACGCTATCCCGCCGCCAAGCCTTATATCCGCGATGCCGTGGATCGTCTTGCCGCGATCCGCGCCCGCAAGGTGCAATCGCGCAAGGCGATGATTGTCGCCGGGCTCGCGCGGCCGTTCGCGGCCGGCATTGCGCCACTCGGGTTTCGTCTCAACGAGGGCTTTTCGGGCTATTCGGCGTTCGATCCGCGGGCGGACTACGCGGCCGCGTTCCCGAGCTATCTCGTCGAGCCGGGCGCGAAGCCGCTGGTGATGTGTCACCCCGGCGAAATCGACGATGAGTTGCGTCGGCTCGACCCTGCCATCGAAAGCCGCCCGCAGGAGATCGCCTATTTCCTGTCGGGAGCGTTCACCGAAGCCTGCGAGCAGGCCGGTATGCAACCTGCACGCTTTTCCGCCCTCTGAGCCAGCCGGAGCCCCCATGTCGATTGCCACGCTCTCGCCCGCCCATCTTTGGCCGGTGGCGCTGCTCCTTGCCTCGAACCTCTTCATGACGCTTGCATGGTACGGGCACCTCAAGTTCAAGGGCACGTCGCTGCCGCTGGTGATTGCCGTGAGCTGGGGTATCGCCTTCATCGAATATTGCCTGGCGGTTCCGGCTAACCGCATCGGCCATGAGGTCTATTCGGCGGCGCAGTTGAAGACGATCCAGGAAGTCATCACGCTGATGGTCTTCGCCGGGTTCTCGGTGTTCTACCTTGGCGAGAAGATCACGACGAACCATCTGATCGGCTTCTCCCTGATCTGTGCCGGGGCCTGGTTTGTTTTTCAGGGCAAATGAGTGCGAAGGCCGCGAGGATCGAACACCGATACCAAAGCGCTACCCCATCCGGCTTGACCGGTGCGGGTGGCTTGGCGATAAGCGAAGTGGAACAAGGAGGCACCGATGCCGGACAAATACAATCGCCCGAAGGAAATCATCGATTACTGCTTGAAGCCGCTCGGGCTTGATCGCTCGGCGGAGGCGACGGAGGAAGTCTATCGCCGCTTCGAGCATGTCATCAAGACCTACCAGTCGCAGATTCTGCGCGCCAAGCAGCCGATCGAGGTTGATTTCTCGCAGATGCGCACGCTGACCATCAACGAAGACGCGCACGGGCACGACTGACCCGCCGATTTTCGGATATCGAAGGCCTGCCCCCGGTTTTCATGCCTGCGGCAGGCCTTTGTTTTTTCATTCCGATTCCCGCTCTCCGGAATGGTTCGAAACTGGGGCGCGGCTCAGTTTAGAGCTGTTATAACTTATTGAAATATAATTGATTTTTGAGATTAATCCGATTAAGTCCTTGCCATCAATCGCAAGGAACTTGACCCATGTCGATGCTGTCTACGGCCGTTCAATCCGGCTCCATCCTACTTCGTGAGGGCCTTGAAGCGCTTCTCATCATTTCCGCGCTCGCGGTGTTTCTGGAACGCGCGGGCTTCACCGCGCGCATCCGCACGCTCTATTGGGGTGGCGGCCTCGCGATCCTCGCGAGCATGATCGCGGCCTACGTCTTCGAGCGATTCTATGGGGGCGCCCACGATGACCGGCTCGAGGCCGTCGTGATGCTGCTCGCCGCCGCGCTGATGTTCTACATGTCCGGCTGGCTGTTCCTGAAGCAGGATCCGCGCCGCTGGCAAGGTGAACTCAAGGCGGCCGCGGACCGGGCACTGGAGCGGGGCACCGCCTTTTCATTGGGGCTGATCGCCTTCATGGCCGTGTTCCGCGAGGGCGGTGAGACCGTGCTGTTTCTCCATGCCCTGTCTAAATCGACCGGAGGCTGGTCGCTCGGCTTCGTGCTTGGCCTTCTGGTGGCGGCGGCGGCGCTTGTGGTCCTCTTCGTGCTGGTGCGGATTTTCGCGATGCGCCTGCCGCTGCGACCGCTCTTCCTCGTCACCTCAGCGTTCCTGTTCGCGATGGCGCTTCGCTTTGTCGGCGGGGCGATCAAGGAAATGCAGGAGATGCAGTTGCTGGCCTTCACGTCGGTCGATCTGCCGGGCTTCGTCACCGAAATCGGTGTCGGCGAGACGATGGAGGCGATCGCAATCCAGCTCGCGATCGCCCTGGTCGCGGTTCTGGGCACAGCCATTGCCCATTGGCGCCAGCGCCGCCTGTCTGCGGGCGCGATGGCCGCAGCCGAGTAGTCACCGGCCGGAATCCCGGCTCGATGGAAAAGGGAGGCCTCGGCCTCCCTTTTTTTGTTCGTCATTATTTGATCGCGGCCTCGTACATCTGGGCCACGTATTCCCAGTTCACGAGGTGATCGACGAAGGCCTTGAGATAGTCGGGCCGGCGATTGCGATAGTCGATGTAGTAGGAGTGTTCCCACACATCGCAGCCGAGGATCGGGGATGCGCCGTGGACGAGCGGGCTTTCGCCGTTCGCAGTCTTCATCACGACGATCTTGCCATCCTTGACCGCGAGCCAGTTCCAGCCCGAGCCGAACTGCGTCACGCCGGCCTGGATGAAGTCTTCCTTCATCTTCTCGACAGAGCCGAGATCCTCGATGATCTTCTTCTCGAGCTTGCCGGGGATTGCCCCGCCACCATTCGGCTTCATCCAGTTCCAGAAATGGATGTGGTTGTAATGCTGGCCGGCATTGTTGAAGAGCCCAGCGTTCTTGCCGAATGCGCCCTTCACGATCTCTTCGAGGCTCTTGCCTTCGAATTCCGAACCCTTGAGCAGGTTGTTGCCGTTGTTGACATAGGCAAGGTGGTGCTTGTCGTGGTGGTATTCCAGCGTCTCCTTCGACATGTAGGGCTGAAGCGCGTCATAAGCGTAGGGCAGATCGGGCAGGGAGAACGACATTCCGGAAATTCCTCGATGGGTGAATTGTTGGCGGACGGCGTGCGCCGCCGCGCCCCTTCTAATTAGGTCGCCGGCAGAGTGCTGGCAATCGTTTCCGAGGGGGCGAACATGTCGTCATGGATCGACCGATTAACCAAGCCTCCCCAAAACCGGTGTTTTTTGCCTCGGGTAAGTTTATTTTAACCACACTCGCCGCCCGCCCACCGGGCCGGACGCCGAAAGGAAGATAATGATCGCCGGAATTTTCATGCTCGCCGCCATGTTGGTGATCGCCGCGGCAGCAAGCCTCACCGGAGGCATCATGCTGGTGCCGACCGATCTCGGTTTCGCCTATCTGCAGGCAGGCAGCATCCTGATCGGTGCCGGCGCGATCGTCATGGCGGTCGGTTTCGCCGCACGGGTTCTGGACCGCCGCCTGGCGAGCCTCGCTTCCTCTGGCGTAGTCCGTCCCGCGATCGTCGAAAGCGCGGCGGAGCCGCCTGAGGTCGAAACAGTCGGGCTTAAAAAGCTCCCTGAGGAGCCCGCCCCGTCCTCCGCCGTTGCCGGGGCCGCCACGGCGGCGATCGCCGCAGCCGGAGCGACGCTTGCTGCCACGTCCCTCCTGCGTGATCGCGGCGACGAAGCGCGGATGCCGGAAACGGCGCCGATCGCCGCCGATCTGCCGGAGAGCGATCCGTTCAACGATATCCTCAAGGATGCGACGGGCGTCATTCCGTTGTCCGAAGCGGACGCGAGCAGCCCGGTCGAAGACCTGTCTGGGCCTGAGGCAGCATCGGAGGATGTAGCACCCGTGCAGGACGAACCGGCCACCCCCGCAGTCGATTTGCCGCCCGTCGATCTTCCGCTTCCGGTCGACCTTGAAGCGATCCGCATCGCGGTCGATGAAGCGGTGGAGGAGACCGCTGCTCCTGTCGAGGCCGCGAAACCTCAGGGTGCGGAGGAGATGCCGGCGCAAGAGCCGTCGAACGACAAGTACGTGGCGACCGAACCGCTGGAGGAACTGTCTCCGGCTCCTTCGCCGTCCACACCGGGCCTCATCGCCGATGCCGATCTGGCCGCGCTGTCCGACGACATCGGCCCACATCTCGCGCCGCTTGAGAGCCTGTCCCCGGTCGGCTCCTACGATTCCGGCGGCACACGCTTCACCATGTATTCGGATGGATCGGTCGTCGCGCTGGGGCCCGACGGCGAGCGGCGGTTCCGTTCGCTGGAGGAGTTGCGCCGACATATCGGCAGTGCCTGATTTCCTGTCGGATCAGGCAACCGTCGGCCCGGAGCCATCTCCTCCGGCGATTCCTGTGACGATCAGCGCGAAGGCATAGACCCGCGCAACATCGTCGAGCTGTTCGAACCGACCAGACGCTCCGCCGTGCCCCGCGCCCATGTTGGTGTGGAGGAGGATCGGTCCGCCGCCTGTCATGGTCGCGCGCAGCCGGGCAACGAATTTGGCCGGTTCCCAATAGGTGACGCGCGGATCGGTCAGGCCGCCGACCACCAGCATTGGCGGATAGTCCTTGGCGGTGATGTTGTCGTAGGGCGAATAGCTCCGCATTGTCTCGAAGACCGCCTTGTCCTCGATCGGGTTACCCCACTCAACCCATTCGGGCGGGGTGAGGGGGAGCGTGGGGTCGAGGATAGTATTAAGGCTGTCGACGAATGGGACTTCCGCGGCGATACCGGCGAACTTCTCGCCCGCCATATTGGCGACGGCGCCCATCAGCATCCCGCCGGCAGAAACGCCATTGGCGACGATACGCTTCGGCGCGGCGTAGCCCTTTTCGACCAGGAAATCGGCGACGGCGATGAAATCGAGGAAGGTGTTGATCTTCTTCTCGCGCTTGCCATCGCGATACCACTGGTAGCCCTTCTCCATACCGCCGCGGACATGGGCGATGGCATAGACGAAACCACGATCGACGAGAGAGAGCCGGTCGGTCTCAAAATCGGCGTCCATTGCATAACCGTAGGAACCATAGCCGTAGAGCAGGGCCGGGGGCGAGCCATCGACAGGGGTGGACTTCAGTCGCAGGATGGTCACCGGGACCATCACGCCGTCATGGCTCGGCGCCTGAAGCCGCTCAACGACATAGCGTGCGGCATCGTGTCCCGACGGCACCTCCTGCACCTTCAGCACGGTTTCCTCGCCCGTGCGCAGATTGTGATCGAGCGTCACATCCGGGTCGATCGGCGAGGAATAGGAGAGGCGCAGGATATCGCTCTCGAATTCAAGGCCGATAGTGGCCGCGATGTCGCCGACGGCCGCGCGGGGCGCGAAGTGCTGTTCCTTGCCGGTTGCCCATTCGCGCACATGGATGCGCGGACCCTCCTCGCCGAGATCAGACCAGATCAGCCAGTCTTTCAGAACATTGACGGTCTGGATCATCCGGCCTTTGGTTTCCGGGACCAGCGCACGCGCTTTCGAAAGATCGTTTTCGCCGACGGGCAGCGAGACGATGCGGAAGTCCTTCGCACCGCCATGATTGGTGCGGATGATGAGGTCGCCGCCGTGGTGGTCGATCTCGTATTCGACACCCTGCTCGCGGGGAAAGACGGGAACCGGCACCTCCGCACTGTCGTCGAGATCAAGCAGGAGAATCTCGCTCGTCTCATGGTCGTGCACCGAGATGAAGCCGTAGCGGTCATCCTGCGTGATATCGAGGCCGACGAACCAGCCGGTGTCGGCCTCCCGGTAGATCTCGACATCCTGCGCCTGCTTCTCGCCGACGCGATGGCGCATCACGCGATAGGGACGCTGCGATTTGTCGAGTTCGATATAGTAAAAGAAGCGGCTGTCGCGACCCCAGATCAGCTCGCCGTTGGTGCGGAAGAGCCGGTCGTGGTCCTTGCCGGTTTCGAGATCGCGCACGCGCATGACGTAGCTTTCCGAGCCGGTCGTATCCGCCGACCAGATCATCAGGCGGTGGTCGGGCGAGGGCTGGGCCGAGCCGAGTTCGAAGTAGTCGTGATCACGCGCCTCGCGCGGGCAATCGAGCAGGATCTGCTCGCGCTTTACCGCAGTCGGGCGGCGGCAGAAAACGGGATATTGCTGCCGCTTGCGATAGCGTTCGTAATAGAGAAACGAGCCGTCTTTCATCGGCGGCTCGGATTCATCCTCGCGCACGCGACCGCGCATTTCCGAGATCAACCGCTTCTGGAGGTCGCGTGTCGGCCGGAAGGCCTCCGCAGCGTAGCTGTTCTCCTGCCGGAGATAGTGGCCGATGTTCTTCGGCACCGTCGTCGGATCCTCGATCACCTGCTGCCAGTTGCGTGCGCGCAGCCAGGCGAATTCGTCGTTCAGGGTGATACCATGAACCTTGCGGGACTTCCTCTTTGCCTTGGCTTCGGGCGCTTTTCTCGTGAGGTGGGAAAACGGGCGATCACTCGGCAGCATCTTGAACCTTCCGGGTCGGGAGACTGTCTAAGCCAATATCGCGGTCAAGCAGGAATGCCGAGCTTTTTTCCGCGTAACATCAAGGGACGTCTCCTGCGGTCTTCAACTAAGTCGGGCGGATCCAAAAACTGAAATTCAGTCAAGTCGATGTGCGATATTGCTCTATAGTTGAAGAAAAGCATTGCCATTTCAGAGAAAATTGTTGGTTATGAGACCCATGAGTGAATCGGTTTCCCGCCTTTGTCGGTCTGGAGCCAAGTCACTTGAGAAATGACTGTCGATTGCTTTGATAGGTAAGGAGTGGTCGGGATTGTCCCGACGGGCGATCTGGGGACGCCTGGAGCTTTGCAATAAGAAGGAAAAAAGATGTCTACGAGTGTTGAACAGGGAGATCTGATCGAACTGGCCGCAGAAATCGTTTCGGCCTACGTCAGCAACAATTCGGTTCCTGCGGCGGATTTGCCCGCCCTTATCAACGAGGTCTATACTGCGCTGACGCGGGTCGGGACACCGGTGGCGGAAGTGATCAGCGAGCCGTTGAAACCGGCGGTCTCGGTCAAGAAGTCGGTCCACAACGACTACATCATCTGCCTTGAGGACGGAAAGAAGTTCAAGTCGCTGAAGCGGCACCTCCGGACTCAGTATCAGATGTCGCCCGAGCAATACCGCGAGAAGTGGGGTCTTCCTGCAGATTACCCGATGGTCGCCCCGAACTACGCCGCGGCGCGCTCCCGCTTGGCCAAGGAAATGGGCCTTGGCCAGCAACGTCGCCGTACTCGCTGAGGCTGCTTACGATCCGCAACAAAGAGGCGCCGAAAGGCGCCTTTTTTGTTTGCTAACAATTGCATTTTATTAGAATAATCCGGGGATTATTTTAGAATTGTATCGTTAATTTTTGTAGAAATTTTGCTAAAATGCAAATAACGGGGACTTTTTTACTGTTAATCGCGGTTTAATTCGTTTGAATGTTGAACAGAAACGTTGGGGAAAATAATAGATATTCATTCTTGTTGGCGCCGGAGATTGCGAGTTGTTGAAGAGAATTTATTGGCGGGCTCAGAATGGCCCGCATTTCTTGCCTTCCATGCAAAATAGAGTGGCTGGAAGGCGTGCGATCTCGGGACCGCGAGCCGATTTCCGGAAAGTGCTTTCGGAACGCGCCGTCGAGGCGGGGGCGGCTGCCTGGAAGGCCGTCCCCCCCGGGGCGCTCCGGCAGGCGACGCGCTGCACGGCGCCGGTGGCAAGGGCCCGACAGGCGGCAATGTATTTCGCGCATATCGTGTTCGCGGCGAACCTGACGCGGGCCGGAGGGATTTTCGGTCGGGATCGGACCACGGCCCGTCATGCCTGCTCGCAGATGGAAGATCTCCGCGACGATCCGCGCGTGGATCGAGCCTTCGATGCAATGGAGTTGGCGTTGAAATCCTGGGTCGGGGCTTTCTCGGACGGGGCACCGACATGAGGAAGGGCGTAGACCGCCGTGAAGGAATGTCCACGCGGGATGTTGCAACGGAATATCAGGCAATCGGGCGGCGTATTCTGTCCCGGCTCGCGGAAGCAGGCGTGCGGGGCGAACGACGGGGCGAGCTGCTGGTTCTGCTCAAGGGCGATCCGGGCGTCAGCCTCGCCTCCGGTTTCCCGAGTGGCGCTCTTGCGCCCCTGATTGAGGCTGGCGCCGTGCGTTGCGCGGTGATGAAGGGGCGGACCGTCTTCGTCATCACCGATGCTGGACGCGCCCGGTTGGCGCGGGAGGAGGCGGAAGCGGAACCCTTCGCGGCCCAACACCGGCAAATCGTCGAGCGCGTCACAGATGTCGAAGGGGCCAAGGAGACGATCCGCGTCAATATTGCCGACGATGTCCTCGAAACCTTCCGCCGGCGACGTATCATGAGCTGGCTCGTCGGCGAGCCGGAGCTTGAGGCGGGTGCGCGCCTCCAGCGTGATTTCGTTCTGGCTCAGACCGCTCCTCAGGTTACGGCCAACTGGTCCCGCCTCGTTGTCGACGGCGCGGGCTATCGCGCGGGCCTGTCGAAGGGAGAGGTCGCGATCGAAGCCGGCAGGCGGGTGGACAAGGCGCTTCGGGCCGTCGGGCCGGACTTTTCGGGCATCCTTGTCGACGCGCTGGCCTTCTCGAAAGGGATCGAAATCATCGAGCAGGAATACACACTCCCCGCGCGGTCGGGGAAGGTTCTGCTGGCTTTCGCCTTGCGCGGCCTCGCCCGGCACTACGGCCTTTCCGATGTGGCGCGGGGAATGAAGGCGCGCATGATCCGCCACTGGGGTGCGGAGAACTACCGTCCCGATCTGCGGGTCGGCTGATCCTTCAGCCGGCTTCGGCCTTGATGCGCGCGACCATTGAGGCCAGCCCGTTCGAGCGCTGTGCGGTAAGGTGACTGCTCAGGCCGATCTCCTCGAAGAATGCCTTGGCGTCGACGGCCCGGATCTCCTCTGGGTTCTTGCCGTCGAAAAGGGCGATCACGAGCGCGACGAGCCCCTTGACGATCAACGCGTCGCTGTCGCCGTGTATGGAAAGCGCGCCGGTCGTCGCGTCGCGATCCATCAGCAGCCAGACCTGACTGGCGCAGCCCTGCACCTTGTTGGTATCGCTGTAGGCTTCCGGCGGCAAGGGCGGCATCGCCTTGCCGAGATCGATCAGATAGCGATAGCGATCATCCCAGTCGTCAAGGAACGCGAGATCGTCACGAATGGTTTGAAGTGCGGAATCGGGACCCATCACTGCCTCAGCGCGGCAGCGTCTTTGCTGCCTCTGCACAGGGTTGAGTGGGCGTCGGGCACAGGAACGTCAAGCCTTTTTTGCAAGGCTCTCCGGGCGGCGCGGGGGCAACGGATAGAGCCCGGCCGCGACCGGCTCGCTCACGAGGTGGGCGGCCGAAGCCTTCGGTGCGGCGGGTGTCATGAGATCGCCGGCCTTTCCGGCAAGCGCCCCGCAGGCCGCGGCATTGTCGAGGCAGAGGGCCACGGCGGCCTTCGGCGCCTCGCGGCGGATTTCATCGGCCAGACGAGCGCCGTCCCGGGCGGAGTTCTCGCTTCCATGGACACAGTAGAGCGCGAACAGCGCAACGGCGATCCGGGTTATCATGGCAGTCCCCAATCAGTTTCCCCGCCTCCTGATCTACAGCACGGACATCACAGGGCCGTTTGAAAAATACCTCGCATTTTATCGATCCGGCGATTCGAAAAGCCCATTTCGCGGCTCCGCCTGCGGTTCCGCCGGTCGATGAGCAATTTTGGAGAGGGCTTGTTCACCATAGCGACGAATACCCGACCGGAACGTCCTTCGCAGGCGCGAATGTCAAGCAATGTCGCGCGGTTCTTAGGCCCTGTTTAAGGAGCGTCGGGCCAATTTTCGACATCAAGGGTGGCACGACAAGAACGGGAAACCGACGGGTGATGCGTATCGATTGGGCCCAGACGCTGTTGGGGGATTTTACCTCCAGGGGACAGGCTGCCGCAAACCGTTCCGGAACCGATGTCCGGTGCGTGCGGGCAGCACGTGTCATGCGCGGCACAGGCGTGTTGATCTCGGCCCTCTTCATTGGCATTGCCATCGCGGTTCTTCCCGCGCGCGGCTCAACGGTTTCCGCAAACGATATTCTCGCGCTGTCCGGGCTGCTGTTGGCGCAGACCTGCGGGTTGTTCCTGCTGGCGCCGGAACGTCTCCATTTCCGTGGTGCAGCATTCGGGGCAATGCTGGCCTTGCCATTTACGACTCTCGCTGGCCTCGACGCCAGGGTGATCGTCGCGGTGGGGCTGGTTCTCGCGCTCGATGCGGCGGCAATGCTGACGGATCGTCGCCCTCTTCGGCAACTCGCGTTAGCCGTCGGGGCCGGCGCCGCTGGGGCAGGGCTGGTCTGGGGCGAGCTGACGCTCGGTGCTAGCGCTGTTCTGTTCGCGGCGCTCGCGCCGCTGGCTGTCGCGGCTTTTCTGCCGATATCGGTTTCGACCGCTCAACCGCATTTCGACCCCTGGACCCGGTTCAACGCGCTCCTCGGCGTCGCGCTGACCTCGCGGAGCCGGCAGCTTTTCGTGACCGATAGCGTCGGCCTGATCGACAACGATGCCGATCCGGCTTTCGCTCGATTGCTCACCGCGCAGGAGTTTCCGGACAACTCACTGACTTCCGCCGTCCTGATCGCTGATCGCGTCCTGCTTCTTGATGCGCTCTCCCGCGCCATCCACAAACGGGAAGGCACGGAAGGCCTCGAAATCCGGTTGCGGCTGGAGCCGGCCGGCGCCGGGTTCCCTGCGCCGCCGCGTTTTGTTGCCCATCGCCTGGCGGTGCAACCGCTGCCGGAATCGGAAAATCGTGCCATCGTCCTGATCGAGGCGATCGAAGAGGTGTCCAGCCGCGAACAGGCCGTTCCGGGGAATCCGGATATCTCGCCGGTTCTGGCCCGTGCACTCCATGATTCGACAGCCCCGTTCAACGCCGGGCTCGGTTACCTCGAAATGATCGCCGACCCACGCCTGTCGCCCCGCGATGTGAACACCTATCGCGATTTCGCAGCTGAGGCGCACAAGTCGGTGCTGGAAGCCTATCGCAACACGGTGCTGCTCGGGCGCTGGGTGAAGCTGCTGCACAGCCACCCCGGCGAGCGCGTGGAGCGTGCCAGCCTGATGCCGCGCCGGATGGTCAACGATGCCGTCCGGGCACTCAATCTGCGAGAGGCGGAGGATCGCGGCGAACTGCGAATTCTGGAAGCCGAAGTCCTGCCGGCCGTTTCGCTGCCTCCCGCGCTTGCGAGGTTCGCGGTCGAGATCTTTCTTCGCGAGGGCCAATATGGTGGACCGGCGAAGGTGACGATCACGCGCGAAGGTGATGATCTCGTGCTGACCAGCCGCCAGCCCGTCTCCGAGGAAGCGCAGGACCATGACGACGTTTTCCGCAAGGTGATCGAGGATGCGGTTTCCGCCGCGATGCCCGGCATCCGGTTCCGGACCGGAGTCGATGGCCTGCGGGAGTTGCGGTTCGAAACCGCGTTCGACGCTAAGGCCGGCGAGGGGACGTCGGCGAAAGCGGGAGCCGTCGCCGAGATTCGGCGCATGGCATCCTGAGGGGAAAGGGGGATTTCATGAGCGAGAAGACGAAATTTCCAGCCCATGCTGCACGCCGCCGTCCAGCGGATGAGCACGAGATGCCGCGTGCGCGTTCGCGCACCGGGTTCGTCACACGCGGCAAGGCCATCGTGGCCGTCGCGTGCCTTTTCGGAGGTGCGGTCGTCGCCAATGCCTTGCTGATGCAGTCGGGCAAGCACCCGGCGCCGATGTTTCGCAGCGTCAACTCCGCATCGGCCGAATTTCCGATGCCACCGCAGCGGCCGGGCGCCAATCCGGCGGTTAAGAACGCGGCCTTCGCGCCGATGCCGATGAGTGCCGCCAAACCCGCGCCGATCGACAGGACTGCAGGCGCGACCGCCGCTGCGGACCCCGGCGAAGCCCTGCTTCTCGAAATCCAGCGCGAACTTGCCAAGCGCGGCTATTACAAAGGCGATCCGGATGGCAAGACCGGGCCGCGCACCACGCAGGCGATCCGCGATTTCCAGTTCGCACAGCGTGTCGCGGTCGATGGCAGGCCGAGCGAGGCGCTCCTGCAATCCGTTCTCACGACCAAGGTGACGATGAAGGACGAACTGCTCGACCTTGTCCGCAAGACGAGCCAGCCAGAGCCGGCAAAGGGGCCGATGCTCGATATCCAGCGCGCGCTCAACAAGGCCGGGTATGGACCGCTGGAAGAGGATGGGCACATGGGCCCCTCGACCCGGCAGGCGCTGGCGCGCTTCGAGGCCGACAAGAAGCTGCCGCCGCGGGGCGAACCCAAAGGCCCGGTGCTGCAACTGTTGGCGTCCGCGACGGGCATCGCCATCCGGCAGCCGTGAGATTCCGATGCGGGTGACGAGCGATTTCTTCGTCTCGGCCTACATCCGGCAATGCGGTATCGAGGGCGTTTTCGCAGCCCTGCGTCGACGTGGCGGTGTCGAGGCCGGCGCCATCTTCGTCATCGTTGACCGGCTCGACGGCACCGGAACGCTTTATGGGCCAGCCCCGCAGACGAGTTACGACGAACGCCCGCAGGATCGTGCTTTCACGCGGTTGCACCAGGCGGAAGCGATCGAGCGGCCGGAGATCGAGATGCGGCTCGAAAAGGAGATCCGGTTCGATCCGGACTGCTGGATCGTCGAGGTCGAGGACCGGACAGGCCGCTCCTTTCTCCAGCACGTTGTGTGAACCATGCCCGGATTGTGCGATTCAGAACGGCACGCCCGTTAGCAAAGGCTTAACCCATTCTGGCTGAATTTGTTCGAGGTGTCCGATTCGGCGCGTCGCGTCGTTGACATCGAAGGAGCATGGCCATGGGCGAATTGATCCGCTTCCGGCCTCGTCAGGAGGCCAGACCAGCAGGAACGGCGCATTCCGAGCGGAATGCGGTGCCGGCGGGCGGCGCTGAGATCCTTCTTTTCACCGGCGTTCGCTACGAACGCCATCCGGAAGAGGAGGCCGGCGCGGCCAAACGTCCGGCAGGACGGAACAGCCGCCGCAAGCGCGCCTGAACGATGAACTCGGGCGGCTGAACGCCTCCCGCGACCGTCGATCCCGAGTCGACGGCAAAGCGTAACTGTTGCGTACCTCGTCTTCCGCCCTTGCATGGGCTCTCTGGAGGCCTTCTTCGCAATGTTGCGCGTTCCGCTCCGCAAACGCCGCTTTTCGTCTTTCGCCGCGTTGATCGCGATCGCACCGGTGGCCGGCTGCGTCCATGATACCGGCGATTTCGGCCGACCGCGGCCCGGCTTCACGCAAGATGTGCTGCTGCCCTTCACCGGAACCGTCGCCGCCCGCTATCGTGGTGAACCGGCTTCTTTCTATGCCCTGACGGAAGATGAGAAGGTCTTGCGCAACCGCGCATGGAATTTTCTGATGCCGGAAGCCAATGCCCCGCGCGGCACGTGGCAGGAACACCATATGGCTTTCCATAAGGTTCTCCCTCAGCGTGAGCCGGACATCACGCTGTATCACCGCACGATCATGGGGGGCCCTCAACTCGGAACGCGCGTTGGCGATTCACCGATCTGGCGGCGGACGATGGACCCCGAGGGCAGCTTCCGCTCGCTCGTCTCGCGCTACAACCGCGTCAAGCAGAGCATCGAGACCGATCACGCCCTGATGCCGCACTTCAAGCTCGTCGCTGCACAGGTGGTGCAGGCCGACCATACCCGCGCCCGCGCGCTCGGCCATGTCGGCAATCTCACGGAAGAGCAGCGCAAGGAAGCGCTGGAGCGCATTTGCGAGAACGCGCTGATTATCGCCCGCGTGAACTGGGCATTCTACGACAAGGCCGCGCAGTATCGCTATTCGCTTGAGCATCTCCTCGTCGAGGGGCCGGAGCGCGAGGCCATTCCGGCCGAACGGACACTGATGGCTTTCGAGCAGGATATCGGCGGCTTCACGAAGGGCACGGTGCTGCCGCCGCAGTGCCTGAGGCAGGCGGAAATGCCGCCCGTTCTTGCGCCGAGACCGCTCGTGCGCAAGGGGTAAGCCAGGCGGCTAGTTCGGCAGTGCCTCGCTCTCGCATTGAGCCCGCCGCAACAAGGCCTCGGCTTTCTCGCGCGAACTCGGCCGGTCGATGAACACCTTCAGGATCGCAAGTCCTTTCAGGCTCGGCGCGGCGACGCGGATTTCCTCTACGGCCTGATCTTCGTCGTCAAGCCGGGCGATGCGGTCAAGTTGGGGGGCGGTGGCGACAACCACGTCGAGCATGCCGCCTGTAGCCGCACGATCCGACACCGAGGAGTAGATGCCCGACCGGCGTTCCGCCAGCGCAAGGACGAGAAAGGTCTCGGACAAGGGAACACGTAGGCGGAGTGGGCCCGTGGCAAGGTCATAGCGGCAGACCGCGACTGCGAGATTGGTATCGGCGAACGGAAAGGATTTGAGATCGTCGTTGTCGATCGCGGCCAACTGGTTGACTGGCGCGCCGGCCTCGAGCCGCGAATAGATGTCCCGATGCGTCAGATAGGGAATGAGGAAAATGCTGGCGATATGCGTCAGCCCCGCGACGATCGTGAACAGGATGGCATGAACGACGAACCTCATGGCAGGCACCCGGATCGGTCCAGCGCCGGCAGGGTTCGCGGGTCAAACTGCGTCGCGGTTGCGCTCAACGGGGTTTCGTAGAAGCGTAGGATGACGACGAATTTTCCTGCCTGGGCAGTGAGGGGAAGCCAGTTGCCGGGCAAAGGCTCCGGTCCGATCTCCATCGCGAAGCGGTTGCCGCTCCCCCGGACGATCTCGGCCGAGGTAAATCCGTGCCGGGCGGCGAGGTTGGCGATCGGGCGGCCTTCGGGATCGAACACCATCGCCGTCCAGTAGCGCGCGGGCGGGAAGGGGCCGGAGAGCCGGTAGAAGCACCGGGAAGTCAACGCTTCGCCACTCGAATCCCTGTCTGCGCGAAGGGCATAACCCTCGCCGGTTGCCAGCGGCAGCTCTCCGGTCGTGAAAAGGCGTGCGCGGGTATACGGGTCGATCGTCGTCGCCCCTGCATGAGGCTCGAATTGCCACTGGCCGATCTTGCGTGCGGCGAGATGCGCCGACGCGCCGGTCAACTGGATCGTGAGCCAGCTCCCCGCAAGAAGACCGAGAACAACCGTCATCAAGATAAGAAGAAGGCGCATCCGGAGAGCCTGTCAGGAGCGCCGCGAGGGGAGCACCGGTGCCTCAGACAGCGGCGCCTCGGGATTGTCAGCGCCGAGAACCTCGATCTCCTGCATCAGCGCCTTGCCGCGCGGGGACAGGCGATAGAAGTTGCCCGGCCCGGAAACGTTGGTGCCGGCCGTTCCGGCAACCTCTGCCAGTTTCGGATCCCGGACCGGCTTTTCGGGCTCGTCCACCCCGATGATCGATTTCGGTTCGACTTCGAGATGGGCGAACGCCATCACCTGTGCGAAGGTCATCGCCGGGAGCGAGCCGCCGGTCATATTGCGCGTGGCGGTGTAATCGTCGTTTCCGAACCAGACGGCGGTGGTGTAGTTGCCCGAATAACCGACGAACCAGGCGTTGCGATATTCGTCAGTCGTTCCGGTTTTCCCGGCGGTGGGGATGCCGGGCAGCTTCGCGCGTCCGCCCGTGCCGGCGGTCACGACCTGCCGCAGCATCCGGTTCATATCGAGCGCGACAGGCTCGGGTAGCGCACGCGGATGCTTCAAAAGATCGGTCTCCGCGCGATAGATGGTCTCGCCTTTCGAATTGAGGATTTCGCGTGCGACGTAGGGCTTGGTCTGCCTCCCGCCATTGGCGAAGGCATTGAATCCGGTCGCCATGTCGATCACCGTTACTTCGGAAACGCCGAGCGGCATGCCGGGGATGTCGCGAACCTCGTTCGCAAAACCCATAGCCCGCAGCGTTTCATGAACGCGCGCGCGGCCGCGCTTGTGGTTGCCCTTGCCGATCTTCTCGTTGAGCTGGATCGGGATCGTGTTGATCGATTTGGCGAGCGCGACAATCGCCGGCATCGCACCGGCATAGGAGCGCCCGTAGTTCTGGGGGCACCAAGGGCGACCAATATTCACACAGGTGGGTCGATCGACGACGATCGAATCGGGCTTGATGACGCCGTCTTCCAGAGCGGTTGCATAGACATACGGCTTGAACGACGAGCCTGGCTGGCGCATCGCCTGCGTCGCGCGGTTGAACTGGCTCTGCCCATAATCGCGGCCGCCAACCATCGCACGGAGACCGCCGGTGTGATCGAGTACGACGACAGCGGCCTGTTTCACGCCATAGCCGGGTCCGTGCTGGCGCAGCACACCTTCCATCGCCCGTTCCGTATGCTTCTGTAGGCCGGGATCGATGGTGGAACGGACGATCAGCGTACGCTCGTTGCCGACCTTGCCGGCGGCGGCGAGTTGCTTGATCTCCTCGAAGCCGAAATCGAGCGCATAATCGGCAATGTTCTGCCCTGCACGCTCGACCGGCGTCGCCGGGTTGCGCAACGCGGTCGCGACCTGCCCCTGCGTAAGAAACCCGGCCTCGACCATGTTGGAGAGCACGTCAGCCGCACGGGCACGCGCGGCAGGCAAGTTGACGTTCGGCGAATACTTCGACGGAGCCTTGAAGAGCCCGGCGATCATCGCCGCCTCGGCCAGCGAGAGATCGCGCACATCCTTCCCGAAATAGTGCTCGGCGGCGGACTGGACGCCGAACACGCCGTTCCCGAGATAGGCACGGTCTAGGTAGAGTTTCAGGATCTCCCGCTTCGTCAACCGCGATTCCAGCCAGAAGGCTAGGAAAGCTTCCTTGATCTTGCGCTCGATCGAGCGCTCGTTGTTGAGAAAGAGGTTCTTGGCGAGTTGCTGCGTGATCGTCGACCCGCCTTGCACGACGCCGTTCGCGCGGGCGTTGGCCGCCACCGCGCGCACAAGGCCGGAGGGGTCGATACCGAAATGCTCGTAGAAGCGCCTATCCTCGGTCGCGAGCGCGGCCTTCACGAGGTGCTCGGGCAGGTCCTCGATGGCGATCGACTGCGAATGGAGAATGCCGCGCTTGCCGATCACCGCGCCTGTCTGATCCGTGAAGGTGACGGCGAGATCCTGTTGTTTGAGCCATTGATCCTCGTTGACGGCGAGGAAGGCGGGTTTCGCCAGCGCGGTCAGCATCACACCGCCGATCGCGGCATAGGTCAGCCCTTCGCAAGCCAGCATGACGAGGATGCGGCCGGTGGGGGAGGGCTCCAGCCTGTCGGAAAAATGGCGGACCCGCCATAGCCCTTCCATGAGCCGCTCACCAAGCGCATGGAGTGAGTGCTCGACCCAAGCGTCGAGATCGCGCAGGCGACGCGCGAAGCGTTCGGCGAAAGTGATCTTGCGAAAATCGGACATTGACCGGCGTATCCCGACGACTTTCCTTCATTTAACGCCTCGGTCTCGGTTTTGCCAGCTTGACGGCAGCCGGGCGACGCTTGACCTCAGACAGGCTTTGACGCGAGGAAAGAGGCATGTCGAAACCGGAAAAGCCGTTCTGGGAAGTGAAACCGCTCGCTGCCATGAATGAGGCGGAGTGGGAAAGCCTATGCGACGGCTGCGGGCGATGCTGCCTTATCAAGCTCGAGGACGAGGATGACGGCCGCTACTATTTCACGGATATCGCCTGCCGTCTGTTCGACAACGCATCCTGTTCCTGCCGCGACTACACGAACCGCGACCGGGAAGTGCCGGACTGCGTGCGGCTGACGCCCGAAAATGCCGGTGCGCTCGGTTGGATGCCGCCGTCTTGCGCGTATCGGTTGCTCGCGGAGGGAAGGCCGCTTCCGGACTGGCATCCGCTCGTCAGTGGATCTCGCGAGACGGTGCACGAGGCCGGCGCCAGCGTTCGCGGCCGCATCCATGCGCTTGAGGACGAGGTGAGCCTGCATCGGCTCGTGCAGCGCATACGACAATGGCCTGGCCGCTGGCCGAGACGGCCGGCGAACAAGAAATAGGCCAAAAGTCTTAGTTTCTTGCTTCAGGCAATTTTTTTAGGAATATTGTCATTGACACCGTAACGGTTCGCGGGTATCTTTTCTCCATGCTCCGGAATTGCGCCCGCAGCAGATAGTGGCTCGGCAAGGCGCTCCCGGCATTTTTCAGGACAGTTAGACGATGATCACGATCCTCCACACGGGGGGCGGTCGGTTGCCGATCTGCTCCGAACTCGTTGTGTCGCACAAGGCCCGGGATTTTCCGGGCCTTTCTTTTGGACACCAGCAGGAGATGGCTGATGACGAAACCGCCCAACCCGCGATCCACGACAGGAAGCCGAGTTGCGGGCTCCCGGGCTTCCTCCCGAAGGCAGGTCGTCGCACGGCTGTGGCGGTCGGCCGAACGGCAGGTTGCCGAGATCGAAGCGCGGATGGCGCGTCTCGATGATGATCAGCAGTCCCTCGAAAGGGAAGCCAAGACTCTGGCGATCATCGCCAAGACCGTCCGCGATCTCGTCGCCATCGACGCCGAAGCCGCAATCCTGTCCCGTTCCCGTGTAAAAGGAGCCAATACGAGCAATGGCCGGGCAGTCTCGCGGGAAGATGACGGGGATGATCGGGCCGATGCTGCCCGGGACATTGAGGGTTTCCGCGCGGAGCTTGCGCGACGCCTTGATGAGCTGCGCCGAGAACGGGGGGGCGAGGGCTCTGCTTGAGCGCCTCTCGCCGGACGCGGTGGAATGGCTCCTGACAGATTGGATGCTGTTCGCCCGCGCCGAGCAATTGCCGCCTGCTGCGGCGCAAGGCGGCGGTTCATGGCATCTCTGGCTGGTGATGGGCGGGCGGGGCGCCGGCAAGACGCGGACTGGCGCGGAATGGGTCAGGGGCATGGCACTCGGCATCCCGCCGTTTTCGGATCGTCCGACAGGGCGGATCGCGATCATCGCCGAGACGATGCAGGACCTGCGCGAGGTGATGGTGGAAGGTGTTTCCGGTCTGCTCGCGGTGCATCCACGCGATCAGCGGCCGGCCTGGAGCGCCTCGCGTCGGCGGCTTGAATGGCCGAACGGCGCGGTGGCACAGGGGTTTTCGGCCGAAGACCCGGAATCGTTGCGCGGTCCCCAGTTCGGGGCCGCCTGGTGCGACGAACTCGCGAAATGGGCCTACGCGGAGAAGACCTTCGACAATCTCCAGTTTGGACTTCGGCTCGGTGATAATCCACGGCAGGTGATCACCACCACGCCGCGTCCGACCAAGCTTTTAAAGCGCCTCGCCGCCGACCCGGCGACAGCCCTGAGCCACGCACCGACGCGGAAGAATGCGGTCAATCTTGCGCCGACCTTCCTCGCGCAGATCGTCGGACGCTACGCCGGAACGGCGCTCGGCCTTCAGGAGCTTGACGGGCTGTTTATCGAGGACAGACCGGACGCGTTGTTCCGCCGCGAGACGCTGGAAGCACAGCGTGTTCTTGCGGCACCGGCGCTCACCCGCATCGTCGTCGCGGTCGATCCGCCGGCAGGTGGAAAACGCGGTGGCCGCTGCGGCATCGTCGCGGTGGGGCGGGATGACGCCGGCACGCTCTACGTGATCGAGGACGGATCGCTCGAAAACGCCAGACCCGAGGTCTGGGCCGGACGGGCGATCGATCTCTACCATCGCCACACGGCGGATGCGCTGGTCGCCGAGACCAATCAGGGTGGGGACATGGTGACAAACGTTCTGAACACCATCGACCCGGCTGTGCCGGTGACGGCGGTGCGGGCCAAACGCGGAAAGCATGTCCGCGCCGAGCCGGTCGCCGCGCTCTATGCGCAGGGCCGGGTGCGCCATGCGGGGTTTTTCCCAGCACTGGAGGACGAGATGGTTGCCTTTGGGCCCGACGGCCTAGCCGACGGCCGCTCGCCGGACCGGCTCGACGCGCTCGTCTGGGCGATCACGCATCTCGCGCTCGATGGTGAGGCCGGCGCACCGCGCGTGCGGCGGCTGGGGTGAGGGCAGGGGCAGTAAGGGGACAGGTTCAACGGAGCCAAAATGCAGTTCACCGATGCACGGAGGTGCGACATTCTCGCGGTCCGCTATGAATTGGCGGCGTTTCGTGCGGGAACCTCGGAGCGGCAGGCTGCCGCGTTTGAAATACAACCCGGAACAGCCACGCGTGCCGGCAGGCAACGTCGGCGGCGGACAATGGACCTCCGGTGGAGGCGCGGATATCGCGGCGAACGACTACGGCGGAAACCTAGCCGCTGAGTTTATGATCGGTGACGGGCGACGCTGCGTCTATTCGTTCGATTTCGGGCTTGTCGTTGTTCCTGGCCCGGTTAAATTTCCGTGCCCGCGTTGGACAACCAGCGCTGGCACCTCACATGGCCGGTTGTTGAACGACAATCGAAAGATGGTGCTCCGATGAGCGGGAAAGATTTCCCCAAGGTCAATTTTCGGTTCTCGCCATCCGCGCTCCAGGAAATCGGCCGGATGAGGGACAAGTGGAACCGTACCTTGCCTGAAGCGGCGGCGGCGCTTTGCGTCGGCTGGAGTGAGACCTTCGTCAAGGACGGGCGCAAGGGCGAAGGTGTCTTCATCTCGTTCTACACGCCGCAGCAGATGCCGGAGATGTCTTTCGCCGTCCGGCGTATTCAAGGCGAAGACGTGATCTTTTTCGTTCTGCCGGATGGCAAACGCCGGTTTGCCGGAAAGACACTGGATTTTGAGCCAGACGGGGGATTTGCCTGAACGAGCAGATGCAAGCCACCTAACGGGGCCTTCCTGCCATTATGAAAGCCGCCTTCGGGCGGCTTTTTTGTTGCACGATCCGTTACGCGCGGCGGATCAGGCCTGATCACGAATTTTCTCAACGGAGAAGGAAATGGCACGCTTTCTTGAGCGCCTGTTCGGCGGCGACACCAAACGCGACAAGGCGATCCGGCAGGCGCCGCTGGTGGCTTTCCACCAGCCGGCCTTCGGATTCTTTTCCGATCGCGCCGGGCCAGGGCTTGTGCACGCCGGGTTCCATCGCAACGCGGTGGTCTATCGCTGCGTGCGGCTCGTTTCCGAGGCGGCGGCCAGCATCGTCTGGACCGTGCTGGTCAACGGCGCGGAGCAGCGCGGCCACGCGGCGGAACAGCTCTTGTCGCGGCCGAACCCGCGTGAGAGCGGCACCGAACTGCTCGAATCCCTCTACGGGCATCTTCTTCTTTCTGGCAACGCCTATGTTGAACTGGTGATGGCGGGCGGTACGGCGCGGGAAATTCATGCTCTCCGCCCGGATCGCATAAGCCTGATGCCGGGGCCTGACGGCTGGCCCCGGGCCTACGAATATCGGGTGGGCGATGGCATCCGACGCATTCCGGCCGGAGAGGGTGCGCAATCGAGCATTCTGCATCTGCGGCTGTTCGATCCTCTCGACGATCATTATGGTTTCGCGCCGCTCTCCGCCGCACAGGTCTCGCTGGAGATGCATGAGGCAGCGAGCCGCTGGAACAAGGCTTTGCTCGACAATTCCGCGCGGCCTTCCGGCGCGCTGGTCTATTCCTCCGGCGAGAACCTTTCGGACGATGAGTTCAAACGGTTGAAGGATGAACTGGAGAATGCCTTCCAGGGCACCGGCAATGCCGGTCGACCGATCTTGCTTGAAGGCGGGCTCGATTGGAAACCGCTCTCGCTTTCACCGAAGGACATGGATTTTCTCGAAGCGCGCTCCGGCGCGGCCCGTGAGATCGCGCTGGCCTTCGGCGTTCCGCCCCTGCTGTTGGGGCTGCCAGGTGACAATACCTACGCGAACTATGCCGAGGCGAACCGTGCCTTCTGGCGCACGACGGTGCTGCCGCTGGTGCAGCGGACGCAAGGGGCGATGGCACATTGGCTCCAGCCGCGATTCAACGAGGAGATCCGGTTCGAGCCGGATATCGACCGGATCGAGGCACTGGCGAGCGAGCGTGAGGCGCTCTGGCGCCGTGTCTCCGCCGCGCCGTTCCTGACCGACGACGAGAAGCGCGAGGCGTTGGGCTACGGGCGCCGCAGCGGCGAGGAAACCGGAAAAGCCGGTGCGGGAAAATAGCGGCATGAACGCCGTTACCGAGTCGATCCTCGCGCGTGGTGACCTCGCCCACCTCGCGCTTTTCCTCTGGGCGAGCGGCGCCTCCGCCCTCCTTGTTCACACCTTTCGCGAAATCGCGGCGGCGAACCGGCGTTTCGACGCCTTCGTCCGTGAGCTCGCGCGCTTCAACAACCGTCATGGAGGACATGACCCATGAACCGCCTCCGATTGCTCCGCCGTCCCGAAGCGGAACACGCAAGATCCGACGACCACCGCGTCATCCGGCGCTTTTTCGCGCTGATCCAGCAGCTCGAACGCCCGTTCCGAAAGGGCGAAGCCGAACCCGCGCCGGAAGTGAAGGCACGGATCACCGCGCTTGGCGACGACACGATCCGCTCCAACTGATGCGAGGTTTCCATGGTTCATAATTCCTTTTCCGCCCGTCGCTCCTCCCCCGCGGGCGGGAACGGCGTCCACAGGCCTGCCCCCTCCCTCAAGCATGTGGACGCCACCTTCTTCCTTCCGTCCGACGATGGCGCGTTCGAGGGTTACGCCAGCCTCTTCGGGGTGATGGATCTCGGGCATGATGTCGTGATGCCCGGCGCTTTCCGCGACTCGATCGCCCGCCGCGGCGTCGGCGGCGTGAAGCTTCTCTGGCAGCACGATCCGGCCGAGCCGCTCGGCATCTGGACCTCGATCGCCGAGGATAAGCGCGGGCTGCACGTTCGGGGGCGACTGAACCTCGAACGCGAGCGCTCCCGCGAGGCTCTTTCGCTGATGCGTCAGGGTGCACTCGACGGCCTCTCGATCGGCTACCGCACCGAAATCGAACGCAAGGATCCCGAGACGGGGCTCCGCCGGCTCGAACGGATCGACCTCTGGGAAATCTCCCTGGTGACCTTTCCGCTTCTGCCGCAGGCGAGGGTTCATGCCGTCTCTCCCGGCCTTTCGAAAGGCTGGTTTTCCGTATCGTCCGGCCGTTGAGGCGGATGTGCCCTCCGCCTTCGGGCGGATTTTCTCCCTCTAGAAGGATTTGCAAGGATGGATCACAACCATGAAGGGCTTGCCGCGCCCGAAGTGAAGGTCGAAATGAGGACCATGGAGACCTTCGAGGCCTTCAAGGCCGCAAACGACGAGCGGCTCGCCGAGATCGAACGCCGCCAGCAGGCGGATGTGCTGCTGGAAGAGAAGGTCGACCGCCTCAACCGCGAACTCGACCTGATGACGACTCGTGCCGGCCGCCCAGCGCTCGGCGGGGTTTCGCGGCGAGAGGAGATCGCTTCGATCGAGCACAAGGCCGCGTTCGAGAACTATGCCCGCACCGGCCAGGCCGATGCCATCCGCCTGGTGGAATCGAAGTCCGTGAACGGTGCTGTGGCGCCGGATGGCGGCTATCTGCTTCCGCCGGGCGCGGAAGGCGCGATCCTCGCACGAATGGCGGCGCTCTCGCCGATCCGTTCGATCGCGACCGTCCGTCCGCTCGCGAATTCGGCGTTGAAGAAGGCGGTCTATCCTGCTGGCGCGAATGCAGGCTGGGCCTCGCAGAGTGCGCCGTCGAACACGGTCGGCTCGACCCAGTATGCCGAATTGTCCTTCCCGACAATGGAACTCTTCGCCCAGCCGGCGGCGACACAGGCCATGCTCGACGATGCCGCTGTCGATGTTGAAAGCTGGATCGCGGACGAGATCGTCTATTCTTTCGCGGAAGCCGAAAGCGCGGCCTTCATCACCGGCGACGGCATCAACGCGCCGAAAGGGCTGCTCGCCTATCCGACGGTCGACGATGCCTCCTACGTCTGGGGCAGCCTTGGCACGGTCTCGACCGGTGCTTCCGGCGCGTTCCCGGCCTCCAACCCCTCGGATGTTCTGGTGGACTTCACGCATACGCTGCGCAGCGCCTATCGCCAGCACGCGACTTTCGTGATGAACCGCAAGACGCAGAGCGCGATCCGCAAGTTCAAGGATGCCAACGGCAACTATCTCTGGGCGCCGCCGGCCACGATCGGCGCCAAGGCGACCCTGATGAACTTCCCGGTAGTCGAGGCCGAGGATATGCCGGATATCGCAGCGAATTCGCTCTCGATCGCCTTTGGCGATTTCCGGCGCGGCTATCTGGTGATCGACCGCGTCGGTATCCGCGCGCTGCGTGATCCGTATTCCGCCAAGCCCTACGTGCTGTTCTACACCACCAAGCGCGTCGGCGGCGGGGTTCAGGACTTCGAGGCGATAAAGCTTCTGAAATTCGGCACCTGACGAGGGAACAGGGCGCCAGGCTCAGCGGAGACTGGTGCCCCATTTCCGCATCGTCGCGTCGATCCAGCCGCGCTGCGGCGCGACCCGCACGGCCTGTGCGATCGTGCCGCAGCTCTGCGCGTTGTTGAACTTTTCGCGACCATAGACGACGCCGACCACCAACCCGCCGTCAATCACCGGCCCGCCGGAATCGCCGGTGCAGACCGCAAAATCCGAGAGATCGGCGTCCGGGCGCGTACCGAGGCGCAGGAAACGCGGATAAAGCTTAGGCAGAACCCGGACGCGCGCGCTCCGCAGCTTGCCGGCGCTCGCTTCGTCCCGTTCGGCGGCAAGGCCGAAACCGGCGATGGTCCGCCCGAGGCCGATCTCGTGCTCGCTCTCGCCACTGTCGATGGGCATAGGCTGGAAGCGCGCTGGCAGGTCGCTGTCCAAGCGCACGAGAGCCAGATCGATCGATACGCGCGCCGCGGGCGAGAAGCCCGGATTGATCGCCTTTGCCGCGATCCGCTGCAGCACGTGCGAACCGTCTTCCGGATAGGCAACGGCAACCTGCTTGTTGCCGGCCACGCAGTGCGCTGCCGTCATGATGACATTGCGGGCGACGACCGTCCCCGTACAGGCGCCATGCTTGTTGCCCTGCCGAGACAGCACCATCACGAGGTGGGTCGTCAGTGCGGAATTGGCCGTGACGGACGAACCGCCGAGTGCTTGCGCGCCTCCGGTCGGAAACAGGATGGAAGAGGCCAGTAGGGCGGCGGGAAGAAACCGAACGAAACGTATTGTCACGGCGCGGACCATCGCACCGGGGCAGGACACATGCAAGCGCCAATCGGACGCGCCAACCACCAGCAGATGGATTGCCAAGATGATTCCCGTTCTTCTCGATGGCCCGACGCTCGAACCTGTTTCGCTCGCCGAAGCCAAGCTATGGCTGAGGCTCGACGGGCCCGACGATGACGACCTTGTCCGTGCCCTGATCGTTGCCGCGCGTCTTCTGGTCGAGGCCGAGATCGGCCAGGTGCTTGTTGGCCAGAACTGGCGCCTCGTCGGCGACGAATGGCCGGAGGGCGAGACAATTCCGGTTCGGGTTGGCCGCATCCTCAGGGTCAACGGCGGGCGTGTCTTCGATGCCAACGGCGTCGCGGCACTCCTCGCCGCCGAACGCTTCACGGTGTTTCCCCATGCGGAGCCGCCCGCTATCTTGCCGCTTGACAGGCCGGTGCCCGGCAGACGGCTCTGTGGCATCGAGATCGATCTGCGGCTTGGCTATGGCGAGGCCGCGAGCGACGTTCCGGAAACGATCCGGCTCGCGATCCGCCGGCTGGTCACGTTGTGGTTCCACGAACGGGACGATCCGCGCAGCAGCGAATCCGGGCTGCCGCCGCAGATCCGCGCCTTGCTTCGGCCCTTCCGTCGCATCCGGCTTTGAGGCCCTGCCATGAGCGGAACAGCCCATCCTGTGCGCGCGCTCCAGGAAGTTCTCCGGAACCATCTTCTCGCGCAGCCCGCCATCGCCGCAATCCTTGGCCAAGCGATCTACGAGAACCCTCCGCGCGGCGCCAAGCCGCCGTTCATTGCCTTCGGCGATGCCACCGTCAGGGATGCAGGCTCGACGGAGAGCGAGGCCGCGGTGATCGAGTTCGATCTTCTCGCGCACGCGGCGGAGCGGAGAATGCACTCGGCGCTCGACATGGCGGTCGAAGTGGCGGCGGCGCTCCAGCTGCCGATGGCGCCGCCGGTCGGCTATCACCTCGTCTCGATCGAGATCCGACAGGGCGTCGTCCGCCACGACCCTGCCCGCAATCTGACCCGCGCAAGCCTCAGGCTTCGCGCCTTTCTCGAACCGCTCTGAAGGAAACGGACATGGCAGCTCAACGCGGCAAGGACATTCTTCTCAAGCTCGACGACGGCTCCGGAACGTTCGTCTCCGTCGCCGGGCTTCGCACGCGCAAGTTCGCGCTCAACGCCGAGATCGTAGACGTGACCCACAGCGAATCCGCCGGGCGTTGGCGCGAACTGCTGGACGGGGCAGGCGTGCGGCGCGCCAGCGTGACCGGCGCCGGTATCTTCCGCGATACCAATTCGGATGCGCTGGTTCGACAGGTGTTTTTCGATGGCCTCACTCGGGATTGGCAGCTTGTGCTGCCCGATTTCGGCACGATTTCGGGCGCATTTCAGGTCACGGGGCTCGAATATCGTGGGGAACATGCCGGCGAGATGGGCTTCGAACTTACACTCGAAAGCGCAGGCGTGCTCGCATTCGTGGCAGCGTGATGCGATGAGCAATCGCCATCGCGCGGAAAAGGCGATCGAGATTGGCGGACGCCGTCTCGTGCTGCGCTTGAGCCTCCGGGCGCTCGCGGAAATGGAATCGGTCTTCGATGTCGAGGGGATTGAGGCGCTCGGCGTACGCCTGGCGAGGGGCGGGCTACGAACCGAGCATGTGATCCACATCGTCGGCGCACTCGCGCGTGGCAGCGGAGATGCAATTCCTGACAGCGAGATCGCTCTCCTGATCGAAGCTCAGGATCTGCCCGGCATCATGGATGCCGTCACTTGCGTCTTCGCCTCCGGTTTCGGTGGAGGAAAAGAACCGGCAAACCCTCGTTAGCCGCAGGGTCCATAGACGGCGGAAGATTCCCCTGGCGGGAAATCGTCGCGTTTGGTCTTGGAACCCTGCGGCTCAGCCCCGATGCGTTCTGGTCGCTGAGTCTTCCGGAACTGCTGGCCATTGTTGATGCGGCGTTCAACCGCGCTCCGGCAATCCGGCCGATGATGCCGGACGACCTCGCCGCCCTCATCAGCCGCTACCCAGACCGGACATTCCAAAAGGAGAATTGACCCCATGGCCGACGATATTTTCAGCGAAGCCGATGCGCTGGACGGTCTTTCGACACGGCTTTCCCACCTCGACGAGATCACCCAGCAGTTCGGCAAGTCCCTGTCGCGGGCGCTGGCGACCGGTATCGCGCAGGGGCGGAGTTTCGATACGATTCTCCAGACGCTTGGCCAGAAGCTGATCGAGATATCGCTCCGGGCGGCGTTCCGTCCGCTGGAGACGGCCCTTTCGGGATCGATCTCAAGCTTGTTCGGCGCCTTTACGGGGGGCTTCACCGGGACTGGGGGATTGTTCGCGGACATGTTCGGAAGCGCCGACACATCCGGCACCGACCTGTTCGGCGCACCTGTCCGTGGCGCAGGGTCGGGAGCCGTGCAAGGCGTTTCCGTCACAATGCACGTCTCGACCCCGGACGCGGACAGCTTCCGCCGCTCGGAAGCGCAGGTGAGTTCCGCCCTGGCCCGCGCGGTGGCGCGGGGGCAACGCAACCTTTGACAAATGAGGTGATGGCATGGCGATCGCAGCCTTTCACGATGTTCGCTTTCCTCTTGATATCGCCCTTGGCGCGCGCGGCGGCCCGGAGCGGCGGACCGAGATCGTGACCACAGCCTCGGGACGTGAGGAACGCAACGCGCGCTGGGCTCATTCGCGCCGGAAATACGATGCCGGGTATGGTGTGCGCTCGCTCGCCCGCCTCGCCGAGGTGGTCGCATTCTTTGAGGAAAGGCGCGGCCGTCTCTGCGCCTTTCGGTTCCGCGACCGGCTCGACTGGAGCTCGGCCGCCGGCAACGCGGAACCGGGACCGCTTGACCAGCCTATCGGCGCTGGCGACGGCGTGCGTGCCGCATTTGATTTGGTGAAGGTTTACGGCGAAAGCTTCGCGCCTTACGAGCGGCCGATCACCAAGCCGGTGGCGGGCTCCGTCCGGGTCGCGGTCGGAGGCATCGAGAAGGCAAGCGGGGCCGATTTCGTGCTCGACGCGCTGGCCGGAACCGTGACGTTCTCGCCCGGTGCAATCCCTTCGCCCGGGACAGAGGTCACGGCGGGCTTCCTGTTCGATGTGCCGGTGCGCTTCGACACCGATTATCTCGAATTCGATCTCTCCGCTTTCGAGGCTGGTGCCATTCCATCCATTCCGTTGATCGAGATCCGGGGCTGACCATGCGCACGTTGCCTGAAGCGCTCGCCGCATCGCTCGCGACCGGCGTGACGACCCATTGCCGGTGCTGGCTCCTCACCCGTCGTGACGGGCTGCGGATCGGCGTCACCGACCACGACGCGGATATCGCGATCGAAGCGACGGTTTTCGAGGCCAACGGCGGGTTCGAGGCCAGCGATACCGAAACCCGGAACGCGCTTGCGGCCGGTGGCGGTGAGATCGCGGGACTCATGACGACCGAAAAAATTACCGAGATCGACATCGCGGGCGGGCTTTACGATGCGGCTGAGGTGCGGTGCTATCTTGTTGACTGGACGGCACCCGCGCTCGACTTTCTTCTCGATATCGCGGTGATCGGTGAGATTCGCCGGCAGGACGAGCGCTTCGTCGCCGAGATCCGCAACGGGCTGGACGCACTCGATGAGGTGCAAGGGCGGCTCTACACGGCGACCTGCGGTGCCGAACTCGGTGATCTTCGATGCGGCTTCGCGCTAGAGACCGAACCCTTTCGCATAAGCGGAGGCGTCGGGTCCGTCATCGGGCGTGAGGCGATCGTCAGCGCCGATGCCGCAGTGGGGGCGGGGTTCTATACGCGCGGCCGGCTTGTTTTCACGAGCGGGGTTGCTACCGGGCACGGCGTGACGATCAAGGATCACCGAAGTGGCGGCGAACTAGTCTTCTGGCAGTCATTGGCCGTCGACGTTGCGCCGGGCGACCGGTTCACGCTGACGGCGGGTTGCGACAAGCGCTTTTCCACCTGCCGGAGCGTGTTCGGCAATGCCACCAATTTTCGCGGTTTCCCGTTTATCCCCGCGCCCGACTTTGTGTTGACCTACGCCCGGCCGGGCGAGGGCCGACATCGCGGTCGTCCGCTTGTCCGCTGAGGAGTTCCCATGCTCGTTCCATCCCGTGAACCGGGCACCCTGCGCCGGGTCGATGTGGTGTGCGCGGCGCGCAGCTGGATCGGCACGCCCTATCAGCATCAGGCCTCATTGAGGGGTGAGGGCTGCGATTGCCTCGGCCTCCTGCGGGGAATCTGGCGCGATCTCGTCGGCCCCGAACCGGAGCGGATGACGGCTTACGCGCCGAGCTGGGCCGAGATCGAGGGCCGCGAACGGTTGCTCGACGCCGCCACCCGGCATCTCGTGCGGGGATACGGAGAAATGATCCAGCCGGGTAATATCCTCATCTTTCGCTGGAAGGACAACGCTCCGGCCAAGCACTGCGGCATCGCCACCGGCGTCGCCCGCTTCATCCACGCGCATGACGGGGCTTCGGTCGCGGAAGTGGCACTTGTGCCTTCATGGCGACGGCGCATCGTCGCCCGATTTGATTTTCCTTCCCTGGAGGACTGATGGCTACGCTCGCTCTTCAGATCGCCGGCTCAGCTCTCGGCGCATTCACGGGTCTTCCCTTCGGTCCCGCGCTCGGCTCGGCCGTCGGCGGCACGCTCGGCGCAATGGTGGATCGTGCGGTGCTCGGCGGCGGTGGTCGGGTCATTGAAGGGCCGCGCCTTGGCGATCTCCACGGGATTTCGGCATCGGAAGGTGCGCCGATCCCCCGCGTCTATGGGCGCGTGAAGCTCGGTGGTCAGGTGATATGGGCGACCGAGTTCGAGGAAGAACGGCTGGTCGAGAAACGCGGCGGCACCGGGGGAAAATCCACCGGTGGACCGGCCGTGCGGGCGGCGCGTTACACCTACTTCGCCAACGTCGCGATCGGCCTTTGCGAAGGGCCGGTGAATTTTATCCGCCGGATATGGGCGGACGGCGAAGAACTCGACCTCGCCGGCGTCAACCTGCGCTTCTACACCGGATCGGAGGAGCAGGAGCCCGATTCACTGATCGTCGCCAAGCAGGAAACAGGCGATTTGCCGGGGTTTCGCGGACTTGCTTATGTCGTGTTCGAGCGATTTCCGCTCGAGAAATACGGCAATCGCCTGCCGCAGTTTGCTTTCGAGGTCGTACGGGCGGCACCGGGTTTGCCGCGAGCTCTCCGCGCGATCAACATCATTCCCGGGGCAACCGAGTTCGGCTATGCGGCGAAGGAGGTGCGGGAACAATTCGCGCTCGGCTCGTCGCAGTCGGTCAACCGCGCGCAATGGACACATGAGTCCGACTGGCTCGCTTCGATTGACGCGCTTCAGGCGCTCGCCCCCAATCTCGAACGGGCGACACTCATCAGCGCGTGGTTCGGCGACGATCTCCGCGCCGGCCACTGCACGTTGCGGCCAAAGACGGAGAAAGGCGGCAAGACGCTCTTCGGCGGGACGTGGCAGGTTTCGGGCCTAACGCGGGAAACCGCACTCTCCGTATCGGACGAGGACGGCCGCCCGAACTATGGCGGCACGCCAGCGGATTCCTCCATCGTCGAGGCGATCCGCGATCTGAAGAACCGAGGTCTCAGGGTCGCGCTGCATCCCTTCATCCTGATGGACATTCCCGGCGGCAATGCGCTGCACGACCCATGGACCGGCGCTGCTGCCCAGCCGGCCTTCTCCTGGCGCGGCCGGATCACCTGCGATCCCGCGCCGGGAGCGGTTTCCACCGCCGAAGGGAGTGCCGCTGTCGCCAATCAGATCGCTGCGTTCGTGGGGTCCGCCCAGGCCAGCCATTTCACCTTGAGCGGCGATATCGTGATTTACGCCGGTCCCAACGAGTGGGGGTTCAGGCGCATGGTGCTCCACCATGCCATGCTGGCGAAGGCGGCAGGCGGGGTCGATACTTTCATCATCGGCTCGGAGATGATCGGGTTGACCCACTGTGCCGGCCAAGGCGGGACTTTTCCGTTCGTGAACGCGATCGTGGCTTTGCTCGCGGATATCCGTACGATTCTCGGGTCGGAAACCGTTATCACCTACGCCGCCGACTGGACCGAATATGGCGCTCGCGTCCGCAACGGCGGACAGGATGTTGCCTTTCCGCTCGACCCGCTCTGGTCGCACGCCGAAATCGGCGCGATCGGCATCGATTTCTACCCACCACTGACGGATTGGCGCGCCGGGCGCGACCACCTCGATTGTCAGGATTTCGATTCCCCGGTCGATCCGGCCTATCTCGCTTCGCGCATGAGTGGTGGCGAGGCTTTCGACTGGTTCTATGTCGACGACAATTCCCGCGCGGCACAGGAACGGACGTCCATCATCGACGGCGCTTTTGGCAAGCCGTGGGTCTATCGCCCGAAAGACATCGCAAGCTGGTGGGGATCGCCGCATGTCGAACGGCAGGGCGGCATCGAGGCCCCCCAACCGACGGCCTTCCAGCCGATGGGCAAGCCGATTTACCTGACGGAAATCGGCTGTCCCGCGATCGACAAGGGTGCCAATCAGCCGAACGTGTTTCCCGATCCGAAATCGGTCGAGAACGCCATCCCGCATTTCTCGTCCGGCGCGCGTGACGATCTCGTGCAATGGCGTACGCTTGAAGCGCTGATCAGCTGGTTCGATCCGGCGGGCGAAGGTTTTGAGAACGAGCGAAACCCGCTCTCCCCGGTTTATGGCGGCCGGATGGTCGATCCCGCTTTCGTTGCGCCCTGGGCCTACGACGCCCGGCCATTTCCGGCCTTTCCGTTACAACGCAGCCTGTGGGCGGACGGTGAGAACTGGCTGCGCGGCCATTGGCTGAACGGGCGGATCGAGGGGGCCCCGCTCGATCGTCTGCTGACGATGATCGGCGAGGATTTCGGCCAGCCCATCGTTCCGGCTTCTGCTTTGACCGGCTTCGCGAATGGCTACCTGATCGACCGACCGATGAGCGCCCGTGCTGCGTTGGAGCCTCTCGTCGGTCTTCTAGGGCTGGGCGTCCGGACCGACGAAAAGGGCCTTACGATGCGGAACCGGCCCACGCGGGTGGTCAGGCGGATTGCATCCGGCGATCTGGTCCCCATGCGCGAAGGGCAACTGATGGAAATCACCCGCCAACAAGAGGCGGAGCTTCCGAGAGCGTTCAGCCTGGGGTTCATCGACGACGAGGGGCATTTCCGCCAGGCGATCGCCCAAGCTGTATCGGGCAGCGATCTCACACGAAGGGAGGCGAGCGAGGCCGTCGCGTTGCATGTGCCCAGGGCCGCAGCCTTGCGTCTCGCGGAAACCCGGCTTCAGGATCTCTGGAACGGCCGCGAAACCTTCTCGTTCCGGCTCACGAGGTCGGATATCGACATCGAGCCGGGCGATCTGGTCGAGATCGAAACGCGAGCCGGCAAGCGACTGGTTCTCGTCACCTCGATCACCGACGGTTTGCACCGGCAATGCGAGGGGCGCGCCTACGATCTGCATCTGGCCGAACCGGGCGCCGTCGTCGACGAACTGCCGCCTGAGCCCGGTATTCCGGCGCTCCCCGGCGCGGCTCATGTTACTCTTGCGGAATTGCCGCTCGCGGAGGCCGATAAAGGGCTCGTCGCCGCGGCGGTCCGGGCCGAGCCCTGGCGCGGACCTTATTCCATCATCCGCACAGGATTGTCCGATACCGGCGCGATCCTTGCCGCCGAGGCGGCAGCCCGTTTCGGGGAAACGATGAGCAAACTTCCGGCCGGCCCGCTCTGGCGGTGGGATCACCATGCGACCCTCGATGTCACGCTCGCCGACGGCGCCCTGGCAAGCCTTGACGAACTCGCAGTCCTCGCGGGGAAGAACGCCCTGGCGCTGGTGGATGGAGCCGGGGAAACCGAGATCGTCCTATTCCGGGAGGCAGTCCTAATCGGTACCCGACGCTATCGGTTGAGCGGGCTTCTTCGCGGGATAGGACTATCCGAAATGCAGGCTGTGCGGACGCTGCCGCCCGGAACCCAGGTTGTCATCCTCGATGATGCGCTGGTGGACCTTGGTGTCACCGCCGAGGGAATCGGTATCGAGCACGCGTTCCGTATCGAGCCGGCCGGGCGCGCGCTGGACGGTGCCACGGCGATCACCCGGACGATTACCCCGCGTGGGGTGTCGCTCACACCATTGTCGCCCGTTCATGCACGGGCAAAGCGGACGAGCGAGGGCGTTGCCTTCAGCTTTATCCGGAGGGCGCGATCGGGCGGCGATTCCTTCGATCTCTATGAGGTTCCGCTGGGAGAGGACCATGAGGAATACCGGTTCGAGATCCTCAGCGCCGGCAGCTCTTTGCGGGAATACAGGCTCACTAAGCCATCGGTGGTTTATCCGTCGGCAATGGAGATCGCCGATTTCGGCACGATGCGATCCGAGATCGAGATTCGCGTCTGTCAGATCAGCCAGATCGTTGGCCCCGGCGCGCCGCTTCAGGTGCTGGTTCCGATCCTTTGAGGGATTCAATCGATGAAAGCGACTTTCGATCACGCCCTCGCCGTCGTTCTCGGCCACGAGGGGGGCTACGTCGACCATCCGGCCGATCCCGGCGGGGCGACGAACTTCGGCATTACCCTGGCAACCCTGAGCCGATGGCGTGGCATGGAGGTCACCAAGGCGGATGTCAGGGCGCTTGAGCGCGACGAGGCGGCCGCCATCTACCGGGCACGGTATTGGGATGCCGTGCGAGGGGACGAATTGCCCGTGGGAGTCGATCTCACGCTCTTCGATTTTGCGGTGAACTCCGGGCCCTCGCGGGCGATTTCCACGTTGCAGGAGGTTCTTGGCGTGGTGGTCGACGGCAGGATCGGTCCAGTCACGATGGAAGCGTTGGGTACCCAGCCTCCAATCGCGCTGGTGAAGGAAATTTGTGCTCGCCGGCTTGTGTTCCTGCGACGGCTTGCGACCTTTCCCGTTTTCGGGAGGGGCTGGACCCGGCGCATCGAGAACATCGCGCGCGAAGCCGGCAATCTCGCCAAGAGGGGGCGGATATCGGGGAATAACGACAGCAAACCTCGAAAGGAAGAAACCCTGATGGACATCACCAAATCGATTTTCACCTCCCGCACCGTCTGGACGAATGGAATCGGTCTTGTTGCTCTTCTTCTGTCCTGGTTCGGGTTCGATACCGCCGGCATCGACAAGAACGCCGTTACGGAGAGTCTTTTTCAGGCCGTCGCCGCGATCAGTTTCGTTGCCTCGACCTTTTTCCGGGTGATTGCGTCGAAAAAGCTGCTGTGATCGCTCCTCTGGCGGATATGGCCCCCGGCCGAGTTGGTGTATAAGCCGCGAAACGGAAGCGACCGCCCGGCATGGTGGTCGCCTTCGCGAATGCTATCGGCCGGAGTTCTGAATGCGCCTTCTTGTCATCGAGGATGATCGTGATCTTAACCGCCAACTCGTCTCGGCGCTCGAGGACGCCGGTTATGCGGTCGACAAGGCGTTCGACGGCGAGGAAGGTCATTACCTCGGAGAGACGGAACCTTATGACGGGGTGGTCCTCGATATGGGCCTGCCGGGGATGGACGGTATCCGCGTCCTTGAAAAGTGGCGTCGCGAGGGGCGGACGATGCCCGTCCTCATCCTCACGGCACGCGACCGCTGGAGCGAGAAGGTCCAGGGTTTTGATGCCGGCGCGGACGACTACGTCACCAAGCCTTTCCATATGGAAGAGGTGCTGGCCCGCCTCCGCGCGCTGCTGCGCCGTGCAGCCGGCCACGCGACGAGCGAGTTGCATTGTGGCCCGGTGACGCTCGATACGCGTTCGAGCCGCGTCGTCGTCGATGGCAACGCCGTGCGACTGACTTCGCACGAATATCGCCTGCTCGCCTACCTGATGCACCATCAGGGCCGCGTCGTGTCCCGGACCGAGCTTGTCGAACACCTCTATGATCAGGATTTCGATCGCGATTCCAATACGATCGAGGTATTCGTCGGACGTTTGAGGAAGAAGCTGGGGGTCGATATCATCCAGACCGTCCGAGGGCTCGGCTATATCGCTGCCATGCCGGACGCTCCGGTCAAGCGGTCCTGAAAGGTGCGCGCGGATGCACTTGAGGCTCCCCGCGACCTTGACGCCACGCTCGCTGGCGGGACGCCTGTTCCTCTCCGCAGTCGTGCTCTCCGGGTTGGTCCTGGTGACGGCGGCGACGATCCTCTCCGCGATCAACCGCCGTAGCGTCGAGGCCGCGTTCGACGAGCGTCTCAAGCTCTACCTCAAGGTGCTGGTGGCCGACGTCGCCTCGTTGACCGATGGCGGCAATGTCGAACCCGGCAACCTCGGCGAACCGCAATTCCAGATTCCTCTTTCAGGCTGGTACTGGCAAATCATCCGTATCGAACGGGCGAACGGCGCGACCAACCTTCTGCGCGCGTCCCGTTCGCTGTTCTCCGCCCGCCTCCCGTCACTTGTCAGTTCGGAAGCCAATGCCTCGCGTAGCGATTTCCGCGACGGGTATGTGAAGGGGCCAGGCGACAAGCGAATCCGCCTCGTCGAGCAGGAAATCGACCTCGGCGAGCAGAACCGTTTCGTGATTTCCGTCGCCGGCAACGCCGAGGAAATCGCCGATGAGAGCAGGCGCTTCGACTTCACCCTCATCGTTATCCTCACGATCCTTTCGATCGCGCTCGCGGTGTCGGCGCTTTTTCAGGTCCGGTTCGGTCTTGAGCCGCTGCGCCGGCTGGTCCAATCGCTCGGAGAGGTCCGGACCGGACAGAAAGAACATGTCGAGGGTAATTTTCCGACCGAGGTTGCACCGCTGGCGCAGGAGCTGAACCAACTGCTCGACGTCAATCGCGAGATTGTGGCCCGTGCACGTGGGCAGGTTGGCAATCTCGCTCATGCCCTCAAGACGCCGCTCTCCGTGTTACTCAACGAGGCCAATGCCGAACCCGGCCCGCTCGCCGACAAGGTGCGCGAACAGAGCGTGGTGATGCGCGATCAGGTCCAGTATTATCTCGACCGCGCCCGTGCCGCCGCCCGGGCCGTTACCGTCGGCAATCTCACCGAGATCGAGCCGGTGCTGCGCTCGTTGGTCCGCGCCTTCGAGAAGATCTATCGCGACCGTGACATCGCTTTTTCCGCTGATGTCCAGACCGAGCGAAGGTTTCGTGGTGAGAAGCAGGATCTTGAGGAGATGCTCGGCAATCTGGTCGATAACGCCGGCAAATGGGCGCAGGCGAAGGTCCGGGTCGAGATTGGCGACGAGCCGGATTCGCAAGCCGCGCCGATGATTCATCTGATCGTTGATGACGACGGCCCCGGTCTGCCGGAAACCGCCCGCATCGAGGCCACCAAGCGCGGCCGCCGGCTGGATGAGACGAAGCCGGGTTCCGGCCTCGGCTTGTCGATCGTCGTTGATCTGGCTGCGCTTTACGGCGGGTCGCTTAGCCTCGGTGACTCTCCTTTCGGTGGCCTGCGCGCGAAACTAATCCTCCCCGCGCTTTGACGCGAATTTAGCTGCGGTTGATGGCAATCGAGGCGAAATTAAAAAAGTTTGTCATCGGTCAACTGGCCATCCGGCTTGTCATGCTCTAGGCACAATCTCGAATTCTTTGCTGAGCTGATATGTCGATCTGGATTGCTATTTCCCTGCTGGTAGTCGTTGCGGTGCTGGTCACGCTGTGGCCGTTCATCGTCGCCGGCAAATCGTCGTCCCCGCTCGATCACGCCGTTTCGTTCTATGAAGCGCGCAAGGTGGAATTGCAGCGTCAGCGCGACGGCGGCGAGATCAGCGATGCAGATCTCGAATCCGCGCTCGCTGAACAAGGACGGGCGCTGCTGGCGATGGGGCGGGCCGAAGCCCTTTCTTCTGCTGACACGGGCCGTCTCGCACGCAGGAAGGTTGCGGCAATTCTCGCGATGATTGGCGTTCCGCTGGTTTCCGTCGCGATTTATTGGAAGGTTGGCGCGCCGTCACTGCCGGACATGCCGCTCGCAAGCCGCAAGGTCGAGCCGCGCAATCTCGATATCGCCGCCGCCTTGCAGAAGATCGAAGCACATCTGGCAAAGAACCCGAACGATGGGCGTGGGTTCGAAGTGGTTGCCCCTGTCTACCTGCGGGCCGGACGTTTTGACGATGCCGTGATGGCCCATCGCCGTGTGGTCGAACTCCTTGGCGAGACCTCCTCGCGGATGGCTGATCTTGGTGAAAGCCTCGTTGCTCAGGCGAAAGGGGTCGTCAATGCCGATGCCCGGGAGGCCTTCGAGCGGGCGGTCACCCTTGATTCCGGGATGGCGAAGGCCAAGTTTTATCTTGCTATCGCGCGCGAGCAGGATGGCGACAAGGCCGGCGCGCTGGAGGAGTTCCGACGTATCGTGGCGGGTTTGCCGGAAGGCCCCGCGCGCATGCGGGTGATGGATGAGATCGAGCGTCTCGATCCCGGCGCGAAAGGGCTGGCACCGGGCGGTGACGCGGGGCAGGCGATCGCCAATCTGCCGCCCGAAGAGCGCGCTGCCGCCATTCGCGGCATGATCGATGCGCTGGAGGCCCGGCTTGGGCAATCCGGTGGATCGCTCGCGGAGTGGCAACGGCTGGTGCGGGCGCTGATCGTGACCGGTGAACGGGAACGTGCAGGCAGGGCGCTCGAACGGGCCCGCAAGGCGCTCGACGGGAATGTCGAGGCCGGTCCGGTCTTGGATGAGCTGGCGAAGGACCTCGCCGCAATGCCGGAACAGGGGAAGGGCGGATGACCCGGAAACAGAAACGGTTGGCGATCATCGGCGGAATCGGGGCCATCATCGCGGTGGCGATGGGCCTCATCCTGACGGCGCTGCGCGACAAGATTGTATTCTTCCGATCGCCGACCGAGGTTGTGGAGGGCAAGGTCCGCCCTGGGGACAGTTTCCGGCTCGGCGGGCTCGTGCTGACGGGCAGCGTGCGCAAGGAGGAAGGCCAGCGCGTTTTCTTCACCGTCACTGACGGCGCGAAGGAGGTGAAGGTTCAATATACCGGGCTGCTGCCGGATCTGTTCCGCGAAGGGCAGGGCGTCGTCACCGAAGGCAGGCTCGACAACGGCGGGATTTTCACCGCCACCAACGTGCTCGCCAAGCACGACGAGAATTATATGCCGCGGGAGGTCGCGGATACGCTGAAGAAACAGGGACACTGGCGGGACGACAAGCCGGGGGGGGGCAAGCCATGATCGTCGAGATCGGCCATTTCGCGCTCGTCCTCGCGTTCGTCGTATCCGTCTTTCAAGCGGTGGTGCCGATTTGGGGGGCGGTCCGGCATGATGGTGTGCTCGTGCGCCTCGCGCCGCGCGCGGCTCTGCTGCAATTCGTCCTTGTAGCTATCGCCTTCGCGAGTCTCACGCACGCATACCTGACCTCTGATTTTTCCGTCGCCAACGTCTTCCAGAACTCGCACACCCTGAAGCCGCTGATCTACAAATGGAGCGGGGTGTGGGGCAATCACGAGGGGTCGATGCTCCTCTGGGCGCTGATTCTCGCGCTGTTCGGCGCTGCGGTGGCGCTGTTCTCCCGCCGCTTGCCGGACGACATGCTCGGCGTGACGCTGGCGGTTCAATCGATGGTCGCGTCGGCCTTCATGGCTTTTCTGATCTTCACTTCGAACCCCTTCCTGCGCCTCGCCAATCCGCCGTTCGAGGGACGCGACCTTAACCCGATCCTTCAAGACCCTGGTCTCGCGATTCACCCGCCGCTTCTCTACCTGGGCTATGTCGGTTTCTCGATCGTCTTTTCCTTTGCGGCAGCGGCGCTGATCCTTGGTCGTGTCGATGCCGCCTTCGCGCGCATGGTCAGGCCGTGGACGCTCGTTGCCTGGGTAGCGCTGACAGCGGGGATCGCGATGGGCTCCTATTGGGCCTATTATGAACTCGGCTGGGGCGGTTACTGGTTCTGGGACCCGGTGGAGAACGCTTCGCTGATGCCGTGGCTCACCGGCACGGCGCTTTTGCATTCCGCCATCGTTATGGAGAAGCGCGAGGCGCTGAAGATCTGGACGATCCTGCTTGCGGTCATCACTTTCTCGCTTTCGCTTCTCGGCACCTTCCTCGTTCGCTCGGGTGTGCTGACCTCGGTGCATGCCTTCGCTGTCGATCCGGAGCGCGGGCTGTTCATCCTCTTCATTCTGATCGTCTTTATCGGTGGCAGCTTCACGTTGTTCGCGCTCCGCGCCAATGCGATGCGCGCCGGTAGCCTGTTCTCGCCCGTGAGCCGGGAGGGGGCGCTGGTGTTCAATAACCTGTTCCTGTCGGTAGCGGCACTCGCGGTGTTCATCGGCACGCTCTATCCGCTTCTGCTGGAGGCGTTGACGGGAGCGAAGATCTCGGTCGGCGCGCCGTTCTTCAATCTGACGGCTGTGCCGCTGATGATTCCGTTGTTCCTCGCGATTCCCGTCGGTCAGAAGCTTGCATGGAAACGCGGCGATCTTGCAGGAACGATGAGCAGGCTCTGGTGGGTGCTGGCGCTCGCGATTGGCGGGGCGGCCGGCGTCGCTTCCGTTGTTTCGGGCGGGCCGGTGTTGGCTCTCGCGGGTTTGGCGTTAGGGCTCTTTCTCGTGCTGGGCGCGGTTGACGAGCTGATCGATCGCGCTGCGCGCGGCGGCTGGGCGCGGTTCGTGCCCCGGCTTGCCGCCATACCCCGCGCGAGCGTCGCGATGGTACTCGCCCATGCCGGCGCGGGGCTGATGGTCCTCGGGATCAGTGCGACGGCCTTCGAGAAGGAGAAGATCGTCTCCATCAAGGCCGGCGAAACGATAGCGCTCGGCCAGTACTCCTTGACGCTGAACGGCCTGACGACGCAGACCGGCCCCAACTACAACGCGCTCGTTGCCCGGTTCACCCTCCGGGACGGGACGGGCGTTGTGGCCGAACTCAATCCGGCCAAGCGCGTTTATGTCGGGCGCCAGATGCCGACCTCCGAGGTTGCCCGGCATCGCGAGGGCTTGAGCGAGGTCTACCTAGCCATCGGCGAGACATCCGGCGGGGACAGGGTCGATCTCCGCGCCTACTACAAGCCTTACGTTCTCTTGATCTGGCTCGGTCCGCTCTTGATGTCGATCGGTGGCCTGCTCTCCCTGACCGACCGACGCCTGCGCGTCGGAGCGCCGCGCCGCACCCGCGTGGCGATCCAAGGCAACCTGGCGGAGTGAGGGCATGCGAATAATCCTTGTCTCGCTCGCATTTCTAGCTTGGCTCGGCCCGGCGTTCGCGGTAAAGCCGGAGGAACAACTGACTGATCCGGCATTGGAAGCGCGCGCGCGGGAGATTTCGGCCGGAATCCGTTGTCTTGTCTGCCAGAACCAGTCGATCGACGATTCAGACGCGAGCCTCGCGCAGGATTTGCGGCGACTGGTGCGAGAACGTGTGAAGGCCGGCGATAGCGATCAGGGTGTCCGGGATTTCCTTGTCGCGCGTTATGGTGAGTTCGTCCTGCTGAAGCCGGGTTTCAATGCGCGCAACTTGGTGCTCTGGGGATTGCCGCTTGCGGCGTTGCTCGTGGGGGGGCTCGCTGCCTTGCGGCTGTTCGGCAGACGCCGCTCCGAGGAGAACGAGGAACCCACGCCCGCCGCGCTTTCTGCTGAGGAGCAAGCGGAACTTGAATGCCTCCTGCAGCAGGATCGGACGAAGCCGGAAGGTCGCTGAACCTTACGAAATTGTCATGTCCCTGTCAGGTTCGGGACATCGGGAAACCGCTAGACATGGAACGTGTCTCGCGGGATGAGTTTCCGGCATACCCCCGTCGCCCCCCGCTCCGGATTTCTCCCGCGAGACCGCCTCCCGGCTTGACGCCGCATCAAACCGATGGCGATCTGGTTTCCCCGAAAAGGACAGCCCCAAGCCGCGCATGAGAATCCTTGTTGTTGAAGACGATGTCGACGCGGGTCGTTACCTCACCCGTGCCCTGACAGAGGCCGGGCATGTCGCCGATCACGCCGTCGACGGCGATCAGGGCCTCGAAATGGCGCTTTCGGGCAGCTACGATGTGCTGATCGTCGACCGGATGCTGCCCAAGCGTGACGGACTTTCCCTTATCATGGCGCTGCGCTCCGAGAAGCGAACCACCCCGGTGCTGATCCTTTCGGCATTGGGGCAGGTTGATGACCGTGTACTCGGACTGCGCGCGGGCGGCGACGACTATCTCACCAAGCCCTATGCCTTCACTGAGTGCCTCGCCCGCGTCGAGGCATTGGCCCGTCGCCAGAACCCGCAGAGCGCACAGCTCGTCTACCGCGTCGGCGACCTCGAATTGGACCGCCTAGCCCATCGTGTCACGCGCGGTGGCGAGGACATCCTGCTCCAGCCGCGGGAATTCCGATTGCTAGAATATCTGATGCGTCATGCCGGGCAGGTCGTGACCCGCACCATGTTGCTCGAAAACGTCTGGGACTATCATTTTGACCCGCAGACCAACGTGATCGATGTCCATATCTCGCGGCTCAGGGGCAAGATCGAGCGAGGGCAGGCGGCAGCGCTGCTCCACACCGTGCGCGGCGCGGGCTACATGATCCGCGACAATGAGCGTTGAACGGCCTGGCATGCGGCAGGCGGCGGGGCGGATTTTTCGTACCTCGGCCTTCCGGCTTTCCGCCGTCTATCTGCTGATCTTCGTCTTCTTCGCGGTGTTCGTGCTTGGCTATCTGGCCTGGAATACGCGCCGCCTGCTCGACGCGCAGATTACCGAGACCATCGAGACCGAGATCAGCAGCCTCGCCGAGCAATACCGCATCGGCGGGGTGCGTCAGCTGATCGCCACGATGGAGAGACGGGGCCGCCAGAGCGGCTCCTTCCTCTACCTGCTCGTCGATCCGCGCGGCGATTCGGTGACCGGGAACGCGATCCTGCGCGTGCCCGCGCTCGACCAGAAGCCCGGATGGGTGGAGCTTCCGTTCAATTGGCCGGACGAAGTGGACGAAATCCATCGCCTCGCCAAGCTGCGGGTTTTTGTCCTGCCCGGCAACCTGCGCCTGTTCGTCGGACGTGACCTCGAAGAGCGCGCGCGGCTGCAGGAAGCCATACGGCGCGCGCGCGGCTGGACGTTGCTGATGGTGCTGCTCCTCGGTGGGTTCGGCGCGTGGTTCGTCACTCGCAAGGTGCTTTCGCGCGTCGATGGCATCGCTGGTTCGACCGCGCGCATCATGGAGGGAAACCTCGCCGAGCGCCTGCCTGTTACCAACGCGGACGACGAGTTCGATCGGTTGGCGATCCACCTCAACCAGATGCTCGACCGGATGAGCGAACTGATGGCAGGCTTGCGCGAACTCTCGGATAACGTCGCCCACGATCTTCGCACGCCACTGACCCGCTTGCGCAACGGCGCGGAAGAGAGCTTGCGCAACGCCCAGTCCCTGGAGGAAAGCCGCAACGGCCTCGAACGGGCGATCGAGGAATCGGACCAGCTCATCCGCATTTTCGATGCGTTGCTGATGATTGCGCGCGCGGAAACCGGCAATCTCTCCACCTCGCTCCAGGATGTTGCACTCGACGAGTTGGCCGCCGGCATCGCCGAACTTTATGAGCCGCTTGCCGAGGAGGCGGGTATGCCGCTGCGATCCGAGATCGAGCCGGGCTTGAAGCTCAAGGCCAACCGGGCGTTGATCGGGCAGGCACTTTCCAATCTCATTGAGAACGCGCTGAAATACGCCTCGCCGCCGGATGGCAGTGACCGAGCGGGAGAAATCGAGCTTCGTGTTCGCCGAAAGGGTGGGGTGATCGAACTTTCGGTCGGTGATCGCGGCGCTGGCATTGCGGATGGCGATCGTGAGCGGGTGCTGGAGCGCTTCGTCCGGCTCGACCGCAGTCGCGCCAAGCCGGGCTTTGGGCTGGGGTTGAGCCTCGTCAACGCGGTGGCGCGCCTCCACGGCGGTGCGTTGAGCCTTGAGGACAACGCGCCGGGGCTCCGGGTTGTCCTTGTCTTGCCCGCCCCGGTCGTGAATGATCCGGAGATCGCTCCGTCTGCCTAGGTTGTTCCCGTGATGACTTCTCTTGCCGAATTGCTCCACCCGGCGATCCGCTCCGGCAAGGTGGGGAAGAAATGGCTCGCAGAATTTCTCGAAGGCGAGGAAGGGGCCGCTGTTGCGCCGATAGTGGCGGCGCACCCCGAAGCCGGCGCGCTCCTCTCCGGCATCGCCGAGGGGTCACCCTATCTCCGCCGCATCATCACCCGCTGGCCGGAATGGCTGCCGGGATTTCTTGATGCACCGGTCGAAGCCTCGCTCGCGCGGATTCTCGAGGAAACCCGCGTCGCCGCCGATCAACCGGATTTCGGTGTCATCTCGCGCGCCTTGCGGCACAACAGGGCCCGCATGGCGCTTCTGGTTGCGATGGCTGATCTTGGCGGCGTCCTCGATACGGTGGCCGTTACAGAGGCGATCGCGGATTTCGCCGATGCAGCCGTACAGGCGGCGCTACGCTTCGGTCTCAATTCCGCTGTGCGTGAGGGGGACCTTGTCGTTCCAGATACCGCCGAGCCGGAGCGCGATCTCGGCCTGTTCGTGCTGGCGCTTGGCAAGCACGGGGCGCGCGAACTCAACTATTCCTCCGATATCGACCTGACCATCTTCTATGATCCCGACCAGCCAGGAATCGCTTCCGCGCGCGATCCTCAGAAAACCGCGATTTCGCTCGTCAAGGGCATCGTCAAGCTGCTCAACGAGCGCACGGTTGATGGCTATGTCGAGCGGGTCGATCTTCGCCTCCGGCCCGATCCCGGCCTGACGCCGATCGCGATGCCGGATCACGCCGCGCTCGGTTACTACGAGAGCGTCGGCCAGAACTGGGAGCGCGCGGCGATGATTAAGGCACGGCCGATCGCCGGCGATATCGCTGCGGGGCGCGCGTTCCTCCAGGAACTTGAGCCCTTCATCTGGCGGAAGTATTTCGATTATGCCGCCATCGCCGATATCCACGCAATGAAACGGCAGATCTATGCGGTGCGCGGACACGATCAGATCACTGTGCCGGGGCATGATCTCAAGGTCGGGCGCGGCGGCATCCGCGAGATCGAGTTTTTCGTCCAGACCCAGCAACTCGTTTACGGCGGGCGTCGGCCGGTCCTGCGCGGCGCGCGCACGCTCGACATGCTTCAGGCGCTCTCGGCGGAAGGTTGGGTCACGCCGCAAGCCGCTGCCGAACTCTCGACCGCCTATCGTTTCCTGCGCGATCTCGAACATCGCGTGCAGATGGTTCACGACGAGCAGACGCAAAAACTGCCGAAAAATGAGGACGAACTGAACGCGCTCGCCGCTTTCGCGGGCTATACGCGTGCGGGGCTCGAAAAGGCGCTCGTCCGCGAGATGAAGATTGTCGAGCGCCATTACGCGCGCCTGTTCGAAACCGTGCCCGGCCTGGCCTCGGAGGCCGGAAGTCTCGTCTTCACCGGCGTGGAGGATGATCCGGAAACGCTGAACACCCTGCGCCGACTCGGCTTCCAGCGACCGGAGATGGTGGCGGAAACCGTGCGCGGCTGGCATTTCGGACGTCGCCCTGCGATCACAACGCCGCGGGCGCGCGAGATCGTGACCGAACTCGTTCCGGGGCTGCTCGAAGCCTTCGGCAATTCCTCGGACCCAGATGGCGCACTCGTTTCGTTCGACAACGCGCTCCAGCACATGCCCGCGGCAATCGAACTCTTTTCGATCCTCAAGAATAACGACGAGCTGCGTCGGCTGTTCGCGGAAATTCTCGGCACGGCCCCGCGCCTATCGCAGATCGTGGCACTCTCGCCGCATGTGCTCGATGTGCTGGTCGATCCGGAATTCCTTTCCGGGTTGACGATGGATGCGGCGCGCGAACGTATCGCTCCGCGCCTCGCGCGCGAGCCCGACTTCGAGAGTTTTCTTGATCGCGCTCGCGAGCTGGGACGAGCGGAACGTTTCCTGCTCGGCACACGGGTTCTTTCGCGTGTCCTGCCGCTCTCCGAGATCGGCACCGCGCATACGGCTGTCGCCGAGATATTCCTCGATATCGTTCTGCGTCGCACGCGCGAGGAATTCGCGCTGACCTATGGCGAGATTCCCGACGCTTCGATGATCCTTGTCGGATATGGCAAGGCCGGCTCCCGCGAGATGACGGCCAATTCCGATCTCGATCTGGTGGTCATCTACAAGGCGCCGCCCGACGCGGTATCGGACGGCAGGCGTTCGTTGATGCCGGCAGAATATTTTGCCAAGCTCACCCAGCGCCTTGTCTCCGCGCTCTCGGCACCGATGCGGTCGGGTACGCTTTACGAGATCGACCTCCGGCTCCGGCCTTCAGGACGCAAGGGCACGGTGGCGACGTCGCTCAACGGCTTCCGCGACTACCAGCTCACCGAGGCCGAGACCTGGGAGCACATGGCGCTGACGCGTGCGCGTCCGCTCGCCGGCGACGCGGATCTCGCGCGCGAGTGGCAGGCCGTCGCGGTGGACATCCTCGCGCAAGCCCCATCGCGAAAGGCTGTCGGCAAGGCCGCTGCCGAGATGCGCGGTCTCATGGCTCAATCGAAGCCGGGGCGCGATATGTTTGACGTCAAGGATTGGCCGGGAGGGCTCGTCGATTGTGAGTTCGTCGCACAGGTCCTGACACTCGAAAACCCTGATCTCTTCGGCTTCGGCACGGGTGGCGCGATTGAAGAGGCTGCCCGGCGCGGCTTGATCGGCGCAGAGGATGCTGAAACGCTGTTGAAGGCCTGGCAACTCCAGTCGGCCTTCGCTCAGGTCACGCGTCTCTGTTTGCCGGAGGCGTTTGAGGAGGCGACGGCGAGCACGATCTTCAAGCGACGGCTGGCCGGTTTTCTCGATTACCCGGACTTCAACTTTCTCGTTGCCGAACTGAAGGCCGCCCAGGGCGCCGCGCGCGGGGTGTTCGGTAAGATCATCGGCAAGGTGCGGGCCGGTTGAGGTGAAAGGATCAGCCACCCATCGGCAGGTCGAGCTGGACGGGGTGAGCCCGTGCCGGCAGGTGAATCATCATCAGTGAGCCCATCTCGGCCGAGGAGCGCATGCGGACCGTCCCGCCGTGAAGCTCGATCAGCGCACGGGCGATCGGCAGGCCGAGCCCGGAACCCTTGCAGCCATCCTCCAGCATGCGGTCGATATGACCGAACGGGTTCGCCATCACGCCGATCTCACCCGGAGAAAGCGCGCAGGCTCGGTCGGCAATGAAGATGTTGACGTAGTCGCCGCACGGCCGAGCACGCACCGAGACGCGGCCGCCGGTCGGCGAGAGGCGCACGCTGTTGCGCAGGATGTGCCCCAATGCCTGACGGACAGCGTTCGGGTCAACAAACATCGGGCGAAGGCCGGCGGGCTCGGAGGTGGTCGGATCGATCTCGAGACGAATTTTCTTGGTCTGGGCAGCTTCCTGCACCTGCCGCGTGGCGCTTTCCAGCAGCGCACCAAGCGGCACTTCCTCGCGTTCCAGCGTCACGCGGCCAGCTTCAATCCGGGCCATGTCGAGAATATCGGAAATGATGGCCATTAGCGACGACCCGCTTTCCCCGATATGGCGGGCATATTCGACATAGCGATCCGAACCGCAAGGACCGAAAACCTCTGTCTCGATCATCTCCGCGAAGCCGATGATATGGTTAAGCGGCGTGCGGATTTCATGGTTCATGTTGGCAAGGAATTCGGCTTTCATGCGATTGGCCGAAACGGCCTCCGCTTTCTGCTCAAGGTAGCGGTCGGCGAGTTCCGCCAACTGCCCGGCCTGACGGCGGAAGGCTTCCCGGGAGTTCCCAAGATCGTTGATGGTAACCTGAAGGCGCCGCTCGTTCTCGATCAGATGCGCTTCCTGTGCCTTGCGTGCGGTGATGTCCGTCCCGACAGATACGTAGCCGCCATCCTTGGTCGGACGCTCGTTGATGAGCAGCCAACGGCCGTCGTGCAATTGGGCTTCGTAGGTGCGGGCGCCGGTCCCGGGCTGGGAAGCGTGATCGATCTCGATCTGGACTCGCGGCGCTTCCGCGCCGGCCATCAGGGTCTTGTAAGGCGTTCCACGCTGGACGAGATCCGTCGGCAGGCCGTGGAACGTCTGGTATTTCGAGTTACACAGAACAAGGCGATTGTTTTCATCCCAGAGCACGAAGGCCTCGGAGAGCGACTCGATTGCGTCGCGCAGGCGAGCATCGGCGCGACGGTTCTCTTCTTCGAGGGCGCGTTCCTGAGTCACATCCATGACGATTCCGAACAAGCGCGCTTTGTCCGCATGGGCGGTGTCCACGGCGATGGCCCGCATCCTGAGCCAGCGCCAGTTGCCGAGCTCGTCCCGCATCCGGAACACATTTCCGAATTCGCGCTCGCCAGCAGCCACGGCATTGCGGATCGAAGCGAGGAGATCGCTGTCATCTGGATGCAGTCGGGCGGAGACGCGGGCGCAGTCCTTGTTGCCGTCGGGTTGGCGGCCGAGCAGGTGGTGCATGGAATCCGACCAGAAAATCGAATCTGTCGAAATTTTCCAGTCCCAGAGCCCGCATTGGCTGTGCGACAGCGCGAGTTCGGCGAGGGTACTCATCCGTGTTGCGCTGGCGCTGGCTTGGCAGGCGCGCTGACGTTGGGCATAGAAGACGAGTGTGAAGGCAATCGTCACCGCACCGAAGCAGAGAAGGATTGCCAGCGTGGCGCTGGTCTGCGTCCACCAGAGACGCAGTTCCTCGTCGATCGGCTGATAGCCGACGACCAGTCGGTCGCCGAGGTCCGTGCGCGAGAAAGCAAGGCTGGCGAGGCGTCCATCGCGAAGCGGCAGCCGGGCCGGCGCGCGGGCACCGAGGGCGACGTCGAAGGCAAGGGGTTCGCCGAAAAGCCAGCGAGCCTTGCGGTTTAGGTCTTCGGCTGCGACATGCCCCGCGACGACATTGGCTTCCCGATCGATCAGAAAGAAGCGGCGGCCGGGCTGAATCGCTTCATTGGAGAGCCGCGGCAGCGCGGCGGGTGCGCCAGCCTCTTCGGTGTGTGCCGCCGCAAGTTTGGCCGCCGTGAGGTCAAGCGCGAGCTGGAGATTGGCTTCTGCCGAGGCGAGCTGATCTTCTCGTGATGTCGTCACCTGGACGACAAGGCTTGTGATCGTGACCGCAAGGAAGACGAGAACGAGCGCGATGACCGTTCGATCGAGGCGATGCGAGGTGAACCGCAACGTGTTCTTCCCCGCCAGCGTGGAGATGGGATCTGGTGTCTCCTCGCGCAAAAAAATAGCGCTGGCTGCGAATGCTCGCACCATGACTGCCCCCTCGGAATTCCCCCAAAAATTGACCCGGAGAATGTGCCGCATCGCTCCGAATCACAGGTAGTTGAATCGAGGTGAATCCGGCTTGCAAGGGCTTTTTTACTTTTGATTCATCTTTGGCGGCCGCCAAGGTTGGGCAGGAATCCGCAGAAATCACATGGTCTTGTTACGGATTCATTGTGATCTTCATTTGTTCTCATTTGATTCTGATTTTTGCCGAGCGTGCAAACTCATCTTTGCAGGCAGTAGCAGGCGACGCTAATGCAAAGCTGGCGAGTCTGGCTGGTTCTGCTCAACTTAGGAGAGTGTGCGCTCCAGAATATCGCCGAGATCGCGCGAACGTTCGCCGCCTGTCACCAGTGCCCGGAGGGCTGTTTCTGCCTGCACCCGACGGCCCGCCTCAAGCCCCTTCCAGCTTCTGAAGGCAGTCGCCAGCCGTGCCGCGATCTGCGGGTTACGGGCGTCAATCTCGCCGATCAATTCCGCGACGAGCCGATAGCCGGAACCGTCCGCTGCATGGAAACCGCGGGGGTTGGCATTGGCGAAGGTCGCGATAAGCGCCCGCGCCCGGTTCGGGTTGGTTAGGGTGAATTGGGGGTGCGCGATGAGCGCCTTCACGCGTGCCGGTGCGTCCTCGCCGCCGATGCGGGCCTGAAGCGCGAACCACATGTCGAGAATGAGATGCTCACCCTTGTAGCGCTCATAGAACAGGCTGAGCGCCTCATCCCGCTCGGCGGTCTCGCAAGGAAGCAGGGCAGCAAGCGCGCCGATCCGGTCGGTCATATTGTGCGCACTCTCGAATTGCCGGAAGGCGGTTTTCGCGCCGGCTTTGCGGTCCGCCGCGACGAGATAGCGCAGGAGTTGCGAACGGAGCGCACGCCGACCGGCGCTCGCGCCATTCGGGCTGAACGTCGTTTCCCTGGAGAAGGCCGTATAGGCGTCTTCGATATCGCGACGCGCGAACCGTGCGATCTCGTCGCGTAGGTGATCGACGGCGATGCCGATCGCGCCGGGGTCGACATCCTTTGCGATCTCTCGGGCAAGGTCCGCCTCCGTCGGCAGCGTGATTGCGAGCGCGGCAAAGGCCGGGTCGCTGGCGCTCGCCCCGACAAGGTGGCGGATGGCCTCCGCCAGCGCCGCGTCGGTGAGCGGCGCCTCGCCGCGGCGGATGGCAGTGACGGACTGGCGCAACAGCGCCGTCGCCGCATCCTGAAGGCTCTGCCAACGGTTAAACGGATCTGTGTCATGCCGCGCGAGTGCGAGGAGATCGCCCGGTGCGCGTTCGATGGCGACCCGCACCGGCGCCGAGAATCCACGGAACAGCGAGGGGATCGGGCGTTTGCTCATGCCCTTCCAGGAGCGGCTGATGCTCTCGCCTTCGAGCATGAGCACCTCATCGGATGCCAGTACCTCACCATCCTCGGAGATCAGTCCGAGCTTCACCGGGATAACCTGTGGTCCCTTGGTCGGCTGGCCCGGCGTTGGCGCGGTTTCCTGCCTGAGGTCGAGGCGGTATTCGCCGGTTATGGAATCGTAGTGCTGCGCTACCGAGACAAGCGGCGTGCCGGCTTGATCGTACCAGCGCATGAAGGGCTTGAGATCGCGCCCCGAGACGTCGGCGAAGCACTGGATGAACTGCTCGACGATGGCTGCCTCGCCGTCATGACGCGCGAAATAGAGGTCCATGCCCTCGCGGAACTTCGCCTCGCCGATTACCAGGCGGAGCATCTGGATCAGTTCCGAGCCTTTGTTATAGACGGTCGCGGTGTAGAAGTTGTTGATTTCCTTGTAAGTCTGCGGCCTCACCGGGTGGGCGAGCGGGCCCGCGTCCTCGACGAACTGCGCCGCGCGCAGGGTGAGCACATTGGCGATGCGCTCCACGGGCCGCGAGCGCATGTCGGAGGAGAACTCCTGATCGCGGAAAACGGTCAGCCCTTCCTTGAGGCAGAGCTGGAACCAGTCGCGGCAGGTGATGCGGTTGCCGGTCCAGTTGTGGAAATACTCGTGCGCCACAATGGCTTCGATGTTGTGGTAATCTTGATCTGTCGCTGTGTCGGGCGAGGCGAGGATATAGCGGTCGTTGAAGATGTTGAGGCCTTTGTTCTCCATCGCGCCCATGTTGAAATCCGAGACGGCGACGATGTTGAACAGGTCGAGGTCGTATTCGCGCCCGAAGGCTTCCTCGTCCCATTTCATCGAGCGGATCAGCGAATCCATCGCATAGGCCGCGCGCTCGGCCTTGCCCTTCTCGACATAGATATTGAGCTTCACCGTGCGGCCCGAGGGCGTGACGTGCTCGCCGGGAAGCGCGTCGAGATCACCCGCGACCAGCGCGAAGAGATAGCAGGGCTTCTTGTGCGGATCGTCCCACACGGCGTAATGCCGCCCGCCCGGCAGGTCGCCGGTCTCGACCGGATTGCCGTTCGAAAGGAGCAGCGGACAGGCGGCCTTGTCGGCCTCGATTCGCACGCGCCAGATCGACATCACATCAGGTCGGTCGAGGAAGTAGGAGATGCGGCGGAACCCGTCCGCCTCGCACTGCGTGCAATAGACGCCGTTCGAGCGGTAAAGCCCCATCAGCTTGGTGTTGGCCGCCGGATTGACCTTCGTTTCGATGGTGAGGGTGAAAGGAGAATCCGGCAGGTCCGGGATGACCAGTGCCGTTGGCGAGACGGAGAAGGCATCGGCGGCGAGCGCCTTGCCGTTCAGCGAAGCCGAGACGAATTCCAGTTCGTCGCCGTCAAGTTCCAGCGGTGCGTCTGTCCGGCCCGCCGGGCTGCGGCGCATTTCCAGCCGGCTGACGACGCGTGTCGCCTCCGGTTCCAGCGCGAAATCGAGCGAGACCCGATCGATCAGGAAATCCGGAACGCGATATTCCGAAAGGCGGATGACGGGCGGGTTGTCGGTGCGCATGGATAAACCGGAAAAGTTGAACCTCGTGCCTGACTACACCTTGGTATGGGCATGGGTAAAGGCGCGTGCCGGGTTCGCTGTCAGTGAAATCCGTGCCGCGCGCAATGGGAACGCAGGGCGACCATCAGCAGCAGCGCGACCATCGAACCCATCAGCATCAAAGTCACGAGCGAGGCGGCACCTGCGCTGTCGAGCAGTACGCCGCCGAGCACGGGACCAACAGCGCCGGCGATATTCTGCCCCACCGTTATACGGTTGATTCGCTCGCCATAACCGCGCGTGCCGAAAACACCGAGCACGATCGCGCCCCGCGCGATCGTCAGAAGCCCGTTCGAGATCCCGTAAAGCACGGCGAAGGCGACACCGTAAGCGGTGACGCCCTGCGACAGCGAAAGCGCGATGAACGCCATCGGCAGGGACGCGGCCGAGATCATCCCGGTCCACATGGCGCTGATCCGCCCGGCGTAAATCGATTCCGTGATCCGTCCCGCGACCTGTGCAATGCCGATAAGGCTTCCGACCAGAACCGCCGCCGAGGGCAGGAAACCGAGCGCGCCCAGTACCGGGAACACGAGCAGCGACCAGGCATTGATGATGAGGCCGTTGATCGTCAGCATCCCGGCGAGAAAGGCGAAAGCGGCGGGCTGGGCGTTGGCGGGTAGTCCCGGCTCGACGACGGGACCCGGCATGCGCGGGGTCCCATCGACATTTTCGCGCCCGAGGAGTCGCCAGTGGATCGGCAGGCAGACGGCAAGCTGCATCGCAGCGTAGAAGAAGGCGATGTTGCGCCAGCTCGTCAACGTCAGGAGCCAGGCGGTCAGGGGCCAGAACAAGGTCGAGGCCAGCCCACCGATGAACGTGAGGAAAGAGATGGAACGTCTCGCCTGATGCCCGGCGATCTGTGTGAGCGCGGTGAAGGCGGCGGAGTAGAGCATCATCGGCGCCGCGAGGCCGATCACGAACCACGCGAGGTAGAAACTCGCCGGTCCTTGCGCGAGGCCGAGCAGCATCAGCCCCGCCGCGACGATCACCGAGCCGATCGACATCACCCTCTGCGAACCGGCCTGATCCTGCCAGCGACCGATGCGCGGGCCGAAGAGCGCGGAACAGGCGAGTGTCAGCGACAGTCCGCCGAACACCGCGGGGGTGGACATGCCAAGTTCATCTGCGATCGGCCGCGCGAGCAGCGAGAGCAGGTAGTAGGTCGCGCCATAGCCGATGATCTGGGTGACGCCGAGGCCCCAGATCGTCCGCCGGGCATCGGGCCCGAGGGAAGCGACCGGCGGAGCGTGCATGGTGAAATCCGGCGAGAAGGAGGGAGGCGCCGCCGACGCGGCCCCGGTCCATCTAGAATGGCGCGCCCGGCCCGTTCGTTACAAGAGAATTCTTGGGCCGGGACCTCTATTCAACGAACACCTCGTCGCGCTTGGAGCGGATCGAGGGCAGGACAGCCAGAACGAGCAGGATGATCGCGATCACCAGCAGCGAGGCTGCTAGCGGATTTGCGCCGAAATCAACAAGGCTGAACCAGTTACCGCGCGCCAGCTTCATGGCCAGCCGCAACTTTTCTTCCATGATCTTGCCGAGTACGAAGGCGACAAGCATCGGTGCCGGTTCGAAACCGAGTTTGATGAAAGCATAGCCGACAAGGCCAAAGAAGGACGCGAGCACAATATCGAACCATTGCCCGTTCACCGAGTAGATACCGATGCAGCAAAAGATCAGGATCGCGGGGAACAGCATCCGGTAGGGAACGCGTAGGAGCTGCACCCACATGCCGATCAGCGGCAGGTTGATGACCAGCAGCATGAGATTGCCGATCCACATCGAGGCAATCATCCCCCAGAAAAGCTTGGGCTGCTCGGTGACGATCTGCGGTCCCGGCACGATGCCGTGGATTGTCATGGCGCCGACCATCACGGCCATGACGGCGTTCGGCGGAATGCCAAGCGTGAGAAGCGGGATGAACGAGGTTTGCGCAGCGGCGTTGTTCGCGCTTTCCGGCCCCGCGACGCCCTGGATCGCACCCTGGCCGAAGGCCTTCGGCGTCCTGGATATCTTTTTCTCGACCGTATAGGCGCCGAAGGCAGCCAGCGTCGCGCCGCCGCCCGGCAGGATTCCGAGGATCGAGCCGAGCAGGGTGCCGCGCGCGATGGCTGGCGCGGATTCGACGAGATCCTCCCGCGTCGGCATCAGGCCGGTCACCTTCTGCTCAACGATATCGCGGTTCTCCCGGTTTTCGAGATTGCGGAGGATTTCCGCGAAGCCGAACATGCCCATCGCCAACGTCACGAATTCGATGCCATCCGCGAGAGGGGCGTAGTTGAATGTCATGCGCTGCGCGCCGGTTTCGACATCGGTTCCGATGGTCGAGAGCAGCAGGCCGAGAAACACCATCGCAATCGCCTTCAGGATCGAGCCGCTCGCGAGTACGATGGCGCAGACGAGACCGAGCGCCATCAGCGCGAAATATTCCGCCGGGCCGAAGGCTTGCGCGACGTCGGTCAGCGGTTTGGCGAGTGCGGCGATCAGCACGGTGCCGAAGGTGCCTGCGATGAACGAGCCTATGGCGGCAATGGCGAGCGCCGCGCCGGCGCGGCCCTTCTTCGCCATCTGGTGTCCGTCGAGCGTGGTCACGACCGACGAGGCTTCACCCGGCAAGTTGACGAGAATCGCCGTGGTCGAGCCGCCATATTGTGCGCCGTAGAAGATGCCGGCGAGCATGATGAGCGCGCCGGTCGGATCGAGCTTGTAGGTCACCGGCAGCAACATCGCGATCGTGGCGATCGGGCCGATGCCGGGCAAGACGCCAATCAGCGTGCCGACCAGCGCGCCGATGAGGCAGAGAAGGAGGTTGATCGGGCTGACGGCGACCGAAAAGCCGAACGCGAGATTGGAGAGCAGATCCATCGCCCTATCCCGTCAGTATTTCGGCCAGATCGGGATCGCCTGCGCGAGCCCGTAACGGAACAGGATGACGCAGAACAGCGTCATCAGCACCGCGAAGACAACCGCCTCCTTGAGCCGGAAGTCGGGCGAGGCGAGGCCGGCGATGAGCATCAGCGGGATGCCCGTCAGCACGAGGCCGATCGGTTCGATCGCGAAGGCGAACAACAGAACGCCGCCAAGAATGCAGGCGATGCCCCGCCAAGCGACCCGTCCAATTCCCTCACCCTCGCGGAAGAGGCCGCCGGCCGCGATGATTGCACCGAGCACAAGCAGGGCAGAGGCGGTGTAGCGCGGCGCGGAGCCTGAATTGAGCCCGGACGCTCCGCTGATGGGCAGGTGCCAGCTCAGGAACAGCGCCAGCGCGGCAATCAGCATCAGGAGGCAACCACCGAGGATATCCTGCATCGCCCGCGGATTGTTGGGAATTCTCTCGCTCACGGTTCCCCCGGTGTGCGGCCATGCGATTACCGCGCGGCCGGCACCTCTGTGTTGTTCATTTTGGCGCAAACTGCCGGATGGCGTGCCGTTGGGCAAGGATAAAGGCCGGATGGTTCCACGATTTGCACGGCGCCCCGACATCGTTTACCCGATGGGTAACTCATTTTTTCAGGATGCCGCCGATGTTCGGAATTCCATTGGGTGATCTCATCACCCTGGTCATCGCGCTGCTCGGTGCTGGGCTTGTCACCGGGTTGCTCGCGGGCATGTTCGGCGTTGGCGGTGGCGCTGTCATCGTGCCGGTTCTCTATCAGATCTTCGGCTTCCTCAACGTGCCGGAGGATGTGCGGATGCACCTCTGCGTCGGTACCTCGCTGGCGATCATCATCCCGACCTCGATCCAGTCCTTCCGGGCGCATCGCGCCAAGGGCAAGGTGTTGATGGATGTGCTGAAGCTCTGGGCCGCGCCGGTGGTATTATCCGTGATCGCCGGCGGCGCGATCGCGGCCTTCGCGCCGGCGCTGGTGCTCAAGCTCGTCTTCGTGCTGGTCGCCGGGTCGAACGCGATCAAGCTCCTTTCCGGGCGCGACGATTGGCGCATTTCCAACGATTTGCCTGGCGCCACGGGCATGAGGGCCTACGGCGTCCTGATCGGGCTCGCCTCATCGCTGATGGGCATCGGCGGCGGCGCGATTTCGAATATGATCCTCTCGCTACACAACAAGCCGATCCACAACGCGGTCGCGACCTCATCCGGACTGGGCGTGCTGATCTCCGTTCCTGGCGCACTCGCTTACATCGCTGCGGGCTGGCCGAAGATGGCGCTGCTGCCGCCGCTTTCGCTCGGATTTGTCTCGCTGCTCGGTTTCGCCCTGATCGCCCCGACATCGACCCTCATCGCGCCCTTCGGCGCGAAGCTCGCACATGCGATGCCGAAGCGCCGGCTGGAGATTGCCTTCGGCGTATTCCTGCTGCTGGTCAGCGCGCGATTCATCTGGGGGCTTGTGGGCTGAACGATTGCGAGGTCGCTCCGGCGCGTTATGCTGCCGCCTCGAAAAGGGGGACCGCATGGCACGGGAGATCGCCGCAGATATCGAGCGCCTGTTCCGCCGGATTGAGGCCCGGCGCGACGAACTCGTCCGGCTGACGCAGAACCTCATCCGTTTTCCCACGGTCAACCCACCCGGCGACGCCTATGAAGCCTGCGCCCGTTTCCTCGGCGCGAGGCTTGCCGAACGGGGCGCACAGGTGGATTACGTGCGTGGTCGGGGCGAGCCGGATGATACCGATCTTCACCCACGCCTCAATGTCGTTGGCCGGTTCGAGAGCGGCCTTCCGGGCCCCTGCATCCATTTCAATGGGCATATCGACGTTGTCGAGGCCGGGCTCGGCTGGACGGTGCCGCCCTTCGAGGGCGTCGTGAAGGACGGTCGTGTCTACGGTCGCGGCGCCTGCGATATGAAGGGCGGGATCGCCAGCGCGATCATCGCGATGGAAGCACTGATCGACGAGGGGCTTTTCAAGTCCGGCGTGATTGAGTTCTCCGGCACGGTCGACGAGGAATCCGGCGGGTTCGGCGGCGTCGGCCACCTTGCGCGCAACGGCTGGTTCGACAAGGGCCGGGTCGATCACGTCATCATCCCCGAGCCGCTCAACCCGGATCGTGTCTGCCTCGGCCATCGCGGTGTCTGGTGGGCGGAGGTCGAGATTACGGGGCAGATTGGCCATGGCGCGATGCCCTTCCTCGGTGTTTCCGCCATCCGGGGGATGGGCGATTTCCTCACGCTTATCGAAAGGGAACTCGTGCCGGCGCTCGAAACCCGACGCACGCGCATGCCCTGCGTGCCGGAGGGTGCCCGGCAGGCGACGCTCAATCTCAATTCGATCCACGGTGGCCAGCCCGAACCCTTCGACGGATTGCCCGCCCCCGTCGTCGCGGATCGCTGCCGGCTGGTGCTCGACCGGCGCTACCTCATCGAGGAGCCGCTCGATGGTGTGAAGGGCGAGATCGTCGCGCTGCTCGACCGTGTGAAGGCGGCGCGCGCCGGGCTTGATTATTCCGTGCGCGAGATCATGACCTTCGCCCCGACGATGACGGAGCCGGATGCCCCGGTTGTCGCGGCGCTCGACCACTGGATCGAAAAACTCTTCGGTCGTCCGGCGGAACATGTCGCCTCGCCGGGTACCTACGATCAGAAGCACATCACCCGCTTCGGTGCGGTGCGCGATTGCGTCGCCTATGGGCCGGGAATCCTCGATCTCGCCCACCAGCCCGACGAATGGGTCGGCATCGAGGACATGGTGCTGTCCACCAAGGTCATGGCGGCTGCAACACTGACGCTGTTGCGCCGCGATGCGCACAGCGCTTAAGTCTGGCAACAGTCCGTAAGTCGGGACCGGCAGGGAAGGGGACTCAATGATCGTGAAGGTTTTGAAGCAGGTGCTGTTGGCTGGTATCGGCGCACTGACGGCCTCGGGCGCGATCGCACAGGCCAACAAGGACAGCGCGGTGATCTGCCAGACGCTGGAACCCCCGATCCTCGACCCCTCCGGCGGCGCCGCGGCGGCGATCCGGGAGGTGACCTACGGCAATATCTTCGAAGGTCTGGTCGCGCTCGACCGCAATTCGAGGATCGTCCCGGCGCTGGCCGAAAGCTGGGAGGCGAGCGCGGATGGCATGAAATACATCTTCCGGCTCCGGAAGAATGCGAAATTTCACGATGGCACGCCGATGACCTCGGCTGATGTGAAGTTCTCGTTCGACCGCGCGGTCGCGCCGGACTCGAAGAACGCGCAAAAATGGATATTCCAGCCGATCGGCGAGATCGCCACACCCGCGCCGGACGTCGTTGAGATCACGTTGAAGCAGTTCGCCTCCGATTTCCTCTATGGCATCGCGTGGGGCGATGCGGTGATCTTCTCGGAGAAGTCGGTCGCCAAGGCCGCGACCGATCCGATCGGGACCGGCCCCTACCGGTTCAAGAGTTGGAATCGCGGCGACCGCCTCGCGCTCGAACGGTTCGATGGCTGGTGGGGCGGCAAGCCCGCGTTGGCGACGGTGAGCTTCCGCTTCATCGCCGATCCGCAGGCGCAGGTCGCGGCGTTGCTCGCCGGCGATTGCGACGCACACACCAATATCGGCGCGCAGGAGGCTGTTCCCCAGCTCAAGGCCGATCCCAAGCTCGCCGTGATGATCGGCCGCACCGAGGGCGAGACGATCGTCGCCATGAACAACGCCAAGGCGCCGCTCAACGATCTGCGCGTGCGCCGTGCGCTGGCGATGGCGGTGGACCGCAAGCTCGTCAATGAAGGCGCGGTTTCGGGCTTGGGCACGCCGATCGGCAGCCATTTCTCGCCCAACCATCCGGACTATGTGGACCTGACAGGTGAAACGCCTTTCGATCCGAAGAAGGCGAAGGCGCTGCTCGCCGAGGCTGGCTTCCCCAATGGGCTGTCGCTCACCCTTCGCCTGCCGCCGCCGGCCTATGCGCGGCGTGGAGGCGAGGTGGTTGCGGCAATGCTTGCCGAAATCGGCGTGAAGGCGAGCATCGAACCGCTCGAATGGCCGCAATGGCTGGAGCGGGTGTTCCGCAACAAGGACTTTGACCTGACGATCGTCAGCCACGTGGAGCCGATGGATCTTAACATCTATACGCGCGACAATTATTACTTCGGCTACAAGTCCGAGGCGCTGAACGCCGCCTTCCAGAAGAGCAAGAGCGCTCGCTCCGATGCCGAACGCAAGGCCGCTTTCGAGGCGGCACAGCGGCAGATCGTCCAGGATCAGGTCAATATCTTCCTCTTCATGCTGCCGAAGGTGACTGTGGTGAAGAAGGGGCTCTCCGGCCTCTGGGACAATTCGCCGCTGCCCGCGACGCCGCTGGCGGAGCTGCGCTGGCAATAGCGGGAGAGGCCGGCGGAGGGCGGGAGCATGGGGCGCTTTATCCTGCGGCGGATCGCGGGGTTCGTCCTGACGATGCTCGCAGCCGCAATCCTGATCTTCCTGCTGCTGGAGGTTCTGCCTGGCGATCCTGCAGGGACGATGCTCGGCGTCAGCGCGACGCCGGAAACCGTGGCCGCTCTTCGGGCCGAACTGGGCCTTGATCGACCGACGCTGCAACGCTTCCTGTCCTGGATCGCGGGCGTGTTCACGGGCGATCTCGGTCTTTCCTATACCTACCGCGTGCCCGTCGGCGGGCTCATCGCAGAGCGGGTTGCGGTGACTCTGCCGCTCGCGGCGATGGCATTGACGCTGGCGGCGACCATCGGCATCACGCTCGGCACCCTCGCGGCCTCACGCGGCTCCGGTCCGGTCGACGCTGCCATCATGGCAGTTTCGCAACTGGGTATTGCGATCCCGAATTTCTGGTTCGGCATCCTGTTCGTGCTCCTGTTCTCGGTCACCCTTGGCTGGTTTCCCTCCGGCGGCTTTCCCGGTTGGCAGGCCGATCCGCTTGGCGCCTTCCGGGCGCTGGTGTTGCCGGCCTTTGCGCTCGCGCTACCGCAATCGGCGGTGCTCGCGCGGATGACGCGCACCTCGATGCTCGAAACGCTCGGCGAGGATTTCATCCGCACCGCGCGCGCCAAGGGGCTGAACCGCGTGCAGGTGCTGCGTCGGCATGCGCTCCGCAATGCGCTCATCCCGGTCATTACCATCCTGGGCCTGCAATTCTCGTTTCTCGTCGCCGGAACGATCGTGGTCGAAAACGTCTTCGCGCTGCCTGGATTGGGCCGGCTGCTGGTGCAGGCGGTCGGCGGGCACGATCTCATCCTCATCAAGTCGCTGGTCCTGCTGTTTGTCGGCACGGTGATCGCCGTGAACACGCTGGTCGATGTTGCTTATGGGCTGATCGACCCGCGCCTGAGGATCGCCGCATGATCGGCCGGGCTCTCCGCCATCCCTCGTTCCTCATCGGCGCGGTTTTGTCACTGCTGATCTGCGCGGTGGCGGTGCTCTCGCTGTTCTGGACGCCGGAAGACCCGACGAAGATGCGTATCCTGATGCGCCTCAAGGGCCCTTCCGGTGAATTCTGGCTCGGGACGGATCAGTTCGGACGCGATGTCGCTTCGATGTTGATGGTCGGCGCCCGCAACGCCCTGTTGACCGGGTTCGTCGCGGTGGCGATCGGCGCCGGTTTCGGCCTGATGCTGGGGGTCACGGCCGCGCAGATGAACGGTCGCTGGGCGGACGATGCCATCATGCGCGCGCTCGACTTCATCTTTGCTTTCCCCGCGGTGCTCAGCGCGATCCTGATCCTGACGTTTCTCGGGCCGGGGCTCGTCAACACGGTGATCGCGATTGGCGTTTTCAATGTTCCGGTCTTCGCCCGCGTCGCGCGTGGGGCGACGCTTCAGGTCCTGACGCGCGATTTCATCCGGGCGGCGCGGCTCGCGCGCGTGCCAAGACTTGTTATCCTCCGGCGCCATGTCCTGCCGAATATCGCCGGGCTGATGATCGTGCAGGCGAGCACCCAGTTCGCGCTCGCCATTCTCGCCGAGGCGGGCCTGTCCTATCTCGGACTTGGCACGCAGCCACCCAACCCCTCCTGGGGGCGGATGCTCAACGATGCGCAGACCTTTCTCGGGATTTCCCCGCGCCTCGCGCTTCTGCCGGGGCTCGCGATCGCCGTCTCGGTGCTCGCCTTCAACCTGCTGGGTGACGGGCTGCGCGATATCCTCGACCCCCGGCTCGAGGAGCGTTGAGCCATGCTCGAGATCGACAAGCTCACCGTTGCCTTCCGCGACCTGACGATTCTGCGCGGCCTTTCGTTTGCGCTCGAACGCGGGGAAACGCTTGGCATTGTCGGCGAATCTGGTTCGGGCAAGACGGTGACGGCACTGTCGATCATGGGTCTCCTGCCGCGCTGGCTGCAGATGGAGGGCGCGATCCGCCTCGCCGGGCGTAACATCGCGGGCCTGTCGGAGACCAATCTCTGCGCCCTGCGCGGACGCCGGATCGGGATGGTGTTCCAGGAGCCGATGACGGCGTTGAACCCGGTGCAGCGCGTCGGCGAACAGATCGCGGAAGCGCTCGTCCTGCATGGCGTGATGGATCGCGAGGCGGCCCGGATCGAGGCGATCCGCCTTATCGGGCGCGTGGGTCTCGACAGGCCCGAACAACGAGCCCGATCCTTCCCGCACGAACTTTCGGGCGGCCAGCGCCAGCGAGTGATGATCGCGATGGCCATTTCCTGCAGACCGGACGTCTTGATCGCCGACGAACCCACTTCGGCCCTTGATGTCACGGTGCAGGCCGAGATTCTCGTCCTGTTGCGCGAGATCCGCGACGAGACGGGCATGGCGATGCTGATCATCAGTCACGATCTCGCGGTGATCTCGCGCATTGCCGACCGCGTGCTGGTGCTCTATGGCGGCGCGCCGATGGAAACGGGGGCGACGCATACCCTGCTTGGCGCTCCGCGTCAGCCCTATACGCGCGGGCTTCTTGCGGCCATTCCGCGTGGTATGGCCCGGACGACACGCCTGAGTCCGATTCCCGGCCAGGTGCCGGATCTGCGTCACCTGCCGCGCGGCTGCCCGTTCTCCACGCGCTGCCCCAAGGCCGATGCGCTTTGTGCCGAGCAGATGCCCCCGCCCGATCAGGCGTCGACGCGGGCCTGGTGTCATCATCTCGAGCGGGGAGGGGCGCCGTGAAGCCGTTCCTGAAGGTCGAGAACCTTGCGCGTCATTATTCACTCCCCTCCCGTGAATTCTGGGGGCGCCGGCAGCGTTTCGTCGCGCTTCAGGGGGTCAGCTTCGACGTTTCGGAAGGGCAGATTCTCGGCATCGTTGGCGAATCTGGTTCCGGCAAATCGACATTGGCGCGGGTTTTGGTCGGGCTGGAGCCGCCCGATGCCGGCTCGATCATGCTCGGCGACCAGCGTGTCGCTGCGGGCGAGCCGCATCCGGGGCCGCTGAGCGATGTCCAGATGGTGTTTCAGGACCCGTTCGGCTCGCTCGATCCCAGGATGAGGATCCTCGACAGTGTCGCCGAGCCGCTCGATCATGCCGGCTTGGTGCTGTCGGCGGAGGAGCGCGCGGCGCGGGTCGCCGCGATTCTTGAACGTGTCGGCCTCGGCAACAGCGCGCTGAGGCGTTTTCCGCATCAGTTCTCCGGTGGGCAACGCCAGCGCATCGCCATCGCCCGCGCCCTCATCACCCGGCCACGGCTGCTCGTGGCTGACGAACCGGTTTCCGCCCTGGATGTCTCGATCCAGGCGCAGATCCTGAATCTGCTCCTCGATATTCGCGCAGAATTCGGCCTGACGATGGTGTTCATCAGCCATGATCTCGGCATCGTCCGCTACATGGCCGACCGCGTGATCGTCATGCAGGACGGGAAGATCGTCGAGGAAGGCGATACGGAGGTTTTGTTCGCGAGCCCCCGCCATGCCTACACGCAACGCCTTCTTTCGGCGATGCCGCGGCTGTAGCCCTGGGCGGCTGCCATCGGGATGGATTGATGGCTCGCCGCAGGCGCGAACGCGTGTCCGGACTTACGCCAGGGCCATCGGGGCTATACGCAGCGCCCGCCGTCTACTTCCAGCACCGAGCCGGTCGTCATGCTTGCTTCGTCTGAGGCGAGGAACAGGCAGGCGTTGGCGATGTCGGCGGGCGTCGAGAACCGGCCGAGCGGAATGGTCGAGATGAATTTCGCCCGGATTTCCGGTGTGTCCTCGCCCATGAAGGTGGCGAGCAGCGGCGTCTCGCCCGCGACCGGGGCGATGGCATTGACGCGGATTCTGAGCGGCGCCAGCTCAACCGCCATCGATTTCGAGACGAGATTCACCGCGCCCTTCGAGGCGTTGTACCAGGTGAGGCCAGGGCGCGGGCGGATGCCGGCGGTGGAGCCGATGTTGATGATCGCGCCGCCCTTTTCCTTCATATGCGGGACGCCGGCGATAGCGAAATTGTAAATCGACTTGACGTTGACTGCGAAAACCCGGTCGAACTCCTCTTCGGTCACTTCGGTCATCGGTTTGTTGCGATGCGAGGTGCCGGCGTTGTTGACGATGATGTCGAGTTTGCCGAGCGTTCTGATCGTTTCCGCGACGATGGCTTTCACATCCGCCAGCTTCGACACATCGCCGCCGAGCCCGATCGCTCCGCCACCGAGGCGGGCGGCGACCTTCTTCGCGCCCTCGGCATTCAGATCGGTCACGACGACTTTCGCCCCCTCGCGGGCGTATACCTCGGCGATGCCTTCGCCAAACCCCTGCGCGCCGCCGGTGACGATGGCGACCTTATCCTTCAAACGCATTGTCAGATCCTCTATTACCCGTGCTTGAGCACGATCGTCTTCAATTGGGTGAATTCGTAGAGCGCCTCGAAGCCCTTCTCGCGGCCGTAGCCGGATTTCTTGACCCCGCCGAACGGCAGTTCGATGCCGCCGCCGGCGCCGAAGCCGTTGACGAACACCTGCCCGCAGCGAAGGCCGCGCGCCATGCGGAGTTGTCGCCCGCCATCCCGCGTCCAAAGGGCGGCGACAAGCCCGTAATCCGTCGAATTCGCAAGGCGCAGTGCCTCACTTTCCTCTGAAAACGGAATGGCGGAGAGCACCGGGCCAAAGATCTCCTCGCGCGCAAGGCGCATCTCCGGCGGCACATTGCCGATCAGCGTCGGTGGGACGAAGAAGCCGGTGTCCGGTGTACCCTCGACGATGTTGCCGCGCGCGAGGACCGGCAGCTTGGCTGCATCCGCCTCGCCGAGGAAGGTCTCGACCCGGCCCTTCTGTCGCGCCGAGATCAGCGGCCCGCAATCGAGATCGGCCTCGTGCGTGCCGACGCGCAGCGCCGAGAACAGGCCCGCCAGCCGATCCATGAACCTGTCGTAGATCGGTTTCTCGACCAGAAGGCGCGAGCAGGCTGAGCAGGTTTGTCCGGCATTCTGCACGATGGCATTGACCGCGAACGGCAGAACGGCATCGAGATCCGCGTCCGCAAAAACGATCTGGGGCGATTTGCCGCCAAGTTCGAGCGTGACGCCGACGTGATTGTCCGCCGCGGCCTTCTGCACCATCGCACCGACTTCGGGCGAGCCGGTGAACGAGATGAAATCGATTTGTGGATGGGCGGTCAGCGCCGCGCCTGCCTCCTCGCCAGCGCCGGTCACGAGGTTCAGCGCGCCGGGCGGAAAGCCGACATCGAGCGCGAGCTGGGCGATGCGCACGAGGCTGAGGCAGGCGTCTTCGGCCGGTTTGACCACGCAGGCATTGCCCGCCGCGAGGCTGCCGCCGACCGAGCGCCCGAAGATCTGCATCGGGTAATTCCACGGCACGATATGTGCGGTAACGCCGAGCGGTTCGCGCAGGCCGATCACCGTCATGCCGGTGAGGTAAGGAATCGTCTCGCCGTGCAGCTTGTCCGCCGCACCGCCATAGAACTCGAAGTAGCGGGCGGTGGCGGTGACATCGGCACGGGCCTGCTTCATCGGCTTGCCGCAATCGCGCGCTTCGAGGTTCGCCAGTTCCTCGCTGTTATCGAGAATGGCCTGTGCGAGCTTCATCAGCAGGCGCCCGCGCTCGAAGGCGGCGAGTCTTCCCCAGGCGCCCTCGTCGAAAGCCTGACGGGCGGCCTTCACGGCAAGGTCGATATCCGCCTTGCCGGAAGCCGCGATATGCGCGAACACCGCGCCAGTCGAGGGTTCGACCATCGGCATCGTCTTGCCGGATTGGGCCGGTTGCCATTTCTCGCCAATGAGATTCTGATAGGTTGCGAGCCGCGCCGGGGCGCCGCGGTCGAGGGCGTTCATCGCCTTTCCTCCGGATAGAATGGATGGCACGGACCATGCGCCCGGAACAGGTATCAGAGCAAGGGCTGCATACAGAATTTTTGTGGCGTTCATCTCTGGGAACGGGCGGAAACAGGGCGCGGCTGCAAATTGACACATGCCAATGGGCATGATCGCGACTTGATCCGATAATAATTGCGCCATTCGCCCGTGATAGGAGCCGGCGCTGCAACCCTGTGTGTGTTCCGTGAAGGACGGGCCGATCGCGTCGGGTGCATCGGCAGAACGAGGACAAAGAGCCGGATATGGGAACTTATCGTCTCGGAAGCGTGTTTGCACCCGACAGCGTCGCCGTCATCGGCGCCAGCGAACGGGTAGGCTCGCTGGGGCACGGCGTCATGGCGCAGATTCTTGCCGGAGGGTTCCGGGGCAGGATCGTTCCGGTCAATCCGAAGCGCGCGAGCGTGATGGGCTTGCCTTGCGTTGCGGGCCTCGCCGATCTCGCCGAGCCGCCGGAGCTGATTGTCGTGGCAACGCCGGCCGCCAGCGTGCCAGGTGTCATCCGCGAGGCGGTCGAGGCGGGTGTCCGTGCCGCCATCGTGCTCACGGCGGGGCTGGGCGATGGCCCGGACTCCTATGCGGCGGAAATGATGGCCATCGCCCGCGCGGCGGGATTGCGCATCGTCGGCCCGAACTGCCTCGGCGTCCTGGCGCCGCCTGTAGGGCTAAACGCCAGCTTTTCGCCGGTCCTGCCAAAACCGGGGCGTCTTGCACTTATCGCCCAGTCCGGTGCCATCGCCGCGAGCGTTGCCGCCTGGGCTGCCCGGCGCGATCTCGGCCTCTCCGCCGCCATCTCGATCGGCAATGCGCTCGACGTCGATGTCGGCGATTGTCTGGACTGGTTCGCGGAAGACGCTTCGACCCGCGCCATCCTCGTCTATGTTGAATCCGTGCGCGATGCCGCCAAGTTCATGTCCGCCGCCCGCAAGGCCGCGCGCATCAAGCCGGTGGTGGTGCTGAAATCCGGGCGTCACGCCGCCGGCGCCCGCGCTGCCGCGACGCATACCGGCGCGCTCGCCGGTTCCGATGCGGTTTACGATGCCGCAATCCGGCGCGCCGGCTGCCTCCGTGTTGCGGATCTGCGCGAGCTGTTCACGGCCGCCGAGACGCTCGCGCTGCATGATGTGTTCTCCGGCGATCGCATCGCCCTCCTCACCAATGGCGGCGGTTTCGGTGTGCTCGCCGCCGACAGGCTGGAAGATCTCGGTGGCCGTCTCGCCGAACTCGCCCCGGAAACGCTCGCCGCGCTCGATGTCGCCCTGCCGGACACATGGTCCCACGGCAACCCGATCGACATCATTGGCGATGCGCCTCCTGAACGCTATGCGGCGGCGATGGATGCCCTGCTCGCCGACCCCGGCACGGATGCGGTGCTGGTGCTCAACTGCCCGACCGCACTCGCACCTCCCGAAGCTCAGGCCGAGGCGGTTGCCGCCGCCGTGCGGGCTGGAGGAACGACACCATCGCGGCCGGTCTTCGCCGTCTGGGTCGGCGGCGGGGAGGAGCGGATACGCCACTTCCAGGAAGACCGCATCGCTGCCTACGAAACCGAAAGCGATGCCGTGGAAGGTCTTATGCAGCTTGTCCGCATCCGTCGCTTGCGGGAAGCCCTCGCCGAAGCGCCACCGCTCGCTGCGCCCATTGCGCCGGACCGGGCGCGGGCCGGGCAGGCGCTCGCCGCAGCTGCTGCGGAGGGGCGAGCATGGCTCTCGCCTGTCGAAGTCTATGATCTCCTCGACTCCTACGGCATTCCCGCTGTTCCCGTCCGTCTCGCGGCAGACAGTGCAGCGGCGGCCGATGCCGGGGCAGAATGGCTGGCGCGGGGGCAGAGCTGCGCGGTGAAGATCCAGTCGCGCGACATTGTCCACAAGTCCGAGGTCGACGGCGTGCGGCTGGGCGTTGCCACGACCGAGGCGATGATGAAGGCCGCCGAGGAGATTATGGCCCGGGCCCGGCTGTTGCGGCCGGAGGCGCGCATCGAGGGGGTCACGGTCCAGCCCATGATCCAGCGCCCGCACGCGCGCGAACTTATCGTCGGCGTTGCGCCCGACCCGGTATTCGGCCCGGTGATCCTGTTCGGTCACGGTGGCACGGCGGTGGAAGTGATCAACGACAAGGCGATCGGGCTTTTGCCGCTCGATCTTGGGGAGGCCCGGCGACTGATTGCGGATACGCGAGTGGCGCGCCTGCTCGCCGGCTACCGCAATGTGCCTGCCGCGCCGGTCGAGGCGCTGGCGGACCTGCTCGTCCGCGTCTCGCGACTTGTCGAGGATTTTCCAGCCGTGCGCGGGCTCGATCTCAACCCCGTCCTCGCGAGCCACGAGGGCCTGATCGCGCTCGATGCGCGCGTGGAAATCACGTGTGACGCCGATGCCCGTCCCCGTTTCGCGGTCCGGCCCTATCCCCGTGATCTTGAAGGCGAGGTGGTGACGCGAAGCGGCGTGACACTCGCCCTCCGCCCGATCCGTCCGACCGACGCGCCGGCGCTGCTGGCCTTGGTTGGCGCTTGCAGCGCGGACGATCTGAGGATGCGCTTCTTCACCACACGCCGCAGCCTCGATCCGGAGTTGATCGCCCGCCTGACACAGATCGATTATGCCCGCGAGATGGCCTTCGTCGCACTCGCACCGGAGGGGCACGATCTCTTGGCCGTCGCGCGGCTGCACGGCGACGCCGACGGCGAGCATGCCGAATATGCGATCCTCGTCCGCACCGATTTTCAGGGGCAGCACATTGCCTATTCGATGATGGAGCGCCTCATCACCTTTGCGCGGGAACGCGGCTACCGCACCGTCTGGGGCCATGTTCTGGCGGCCAACCACCGCATGCTGATGATGTGCGGCGAACTCGGCTTCACGATCGGCGACGCAGGCTCGGGCGATGAGATGCGCAAGGTCGTGCTGCGACTGTAAGAGCAGGGTTCGCTCTCATTGGGTTGTCTCCTGGTCAAACCTCGGGCGGCTGAATATTTTTGCGTGTTTGTCCGCTTGACGACACCGCTCCCAAGCCAATCTGCACAAGATGTCGCATTTGGCGTACAAGCCCGCGAATGGTTATGTGCTTCGACTCTGGTTTGTCAGGAAAAATGTCCAGGCTGGAAGGTTTTCGTTTCTCCGTCGCGCCGATGATGGATTGGACGGATCGGCATTGCCGTTTCTTCCATCGCCTTCTCACGCGACGGGCCCGGCTCTACACGGAAATGGTGACGACCGGCGCGATCCTGCATGGCGACCGGGAGCGCCTGCTCGGCTTTTCGCCGACGGAACGTCCGCTTGCCTTGCAGCTCGGTGGATCCGATCCGGTGGATCTCGCCGCTTCCGCGCGCATCGGCGAGGACCGGGGCCATGACGAGATCAATCTCAACTGCGGCTGCCCTTCGGACCGGGTGCAAAACGGCCGGTTCGGCGCCTGCCTGATGCGGGAACCCGATCTCGTCGCCGAGTGCATTGGCGCGATGAAGGCGGCGGTTACGGTACCGGTCACGGTCAAATGCCGGATCGGCGTCGACGATCAGGAGCCGGAGGAGGCCCTGTTCGCGCTGGCGGAAAAGGTCGTGGCGGCGGGTGTCGATGCGCTGATCGTTCATGCGCGCAAGGCCTGGCTGCAGGGGCTCTCGCCAAAGGAAAATCGCGATATTCCGCCACTCGATTACGCCATCGTACGCCGTCTCAAGGCGCGTTATCCCGATCTGCCGATCGCGATCAACGGCGGCATCGCCTCAATCGAGGCGGCGCGGGAACTGCTGGCGCCGAACGAGGATGGCCCCGCGCTCGATGGCGTCATGCTTGGCCGCGCGGCCTATCATGATCCGGCGCTGCTCCTGCGGGTTGATCTCGAGTTGTTCGGCGAACCCGCCCCGAACGCCAGCGCGCATGAGGCGCTCGCAGGCCTGATGCCCTATCTGGAGCGCCATGTGGCGGATGGCCATTCTCCGCATGCGCTCACGCGGCATGTCCTCGGCCTTTTCCAGGGGCAGCCGGGCGCGCGGGCCTTCCGGCGACATCTTTCCACCGAGGCGGTGAAGCCGGGCGCGAATGCTGACATTCTTCGCGAGGCGGCAGCGATGGTGAAGCCACACCAGCAACAGGCGGCATGAGGACGACGATGAAAGACCGGATTCAAGAGAGCTTTGACAAGCAGGGCTTCCTCTCGACGATCAGAGCGAAGCTGGAATTGGTCGAGCCGGGGCGAGTCGTCATCCGCATGCCGTTCTCTCCGGCGATTTCACAGCAGCACGGCTTTGCCCATGCGGGTTCCATCGCGACGATCGTCGATACGGCCGGCGGCTACGCCGCACTGACGCTGATGCCGGAGGACAAGGCCGTGCTGACGGGCGAATTCAAGGTCAATCTGCTCGCTCCCGCCATCGGCACGCATTTTGACGCGGAAGGCGTGGTTCTGCGGGCCGGCAAGCGGGTTCATGTCGTCGAGGGTAAGGTTTATGCGATCAACGGCGAGAGCCGGAAGTTGATCGCGGTAATGCTCGCGACGATGATGGTGATCGACGGCGATACCGGCCTGAAATCCTAGAAACCCAGAACCGATTTGTACTGATAGGCGAAGGCGACAGCTGCGATGATCGCGAGCCAGATCAGGAGATGGACCACGGCCTGAGAGGCCTCCCCTGAATAGTGGTGGAGCACGCCGGAGCCGACCAGCGTCACCGCCATCGCCGCCCAGAGGAAATGGCCGAGATTGTCCGCGCTTTCGCCTGAAGAGCCGAAGGACCGGAACAGGAGCACGACCGCCAGCGTGATCGCGAGGGCGATGCCAATGCGCGTGAGGTTCATCGCGTTCGTCTCCTAAGCCGGGCCGCTCCAGCTCACAGCGGCCGAAAATGTCAGTAGCAGGGTGATTTCGGCCGCCTGCTGGGCTGCACCGAGGATATCGCCGGTATGCCCGCCGATCTTGCGGTCGGCGATACGGACCAATGCTGCCATGACGCCGATCAAGGCGATCAGCCCGGTCGCAGCCGGGGCGAGCATGTCGTTGCGCCAAGCGCTGGCCGCGAGGATCGCTAGGCCAAGCCCGATCGAGACGGCAAGCGCGGCCGGCCCCGGCAGCGGCACACCCGCGGCGAGCCCTTCCGATCTTGCAGGTGGCAGGATCAGCACGGGGATCAGCGCGAGCGGGCGCGAGGCCGCCGCGACGCCGATCACAAGAAGCAGCGCGTAAGGCCCGATCAGGCGGAACATCTCGGTGAGCGCAAAGACGCGTAATGCGAGACTCAACGTGAGACCGGCGGCGCCGAACGTGCCGATCCGGCTGTCCTTCATGATTTCCAGCCGTCGCTCCGGCGTTGCGCCACCCCAAAGCCCGTCGCAGGTATCGGCAAGGCCGTCCTCGTGAAACGCGCCGGTGATGGTGACGAGGGTCGCGACCGTCAGGACGGCGGCGATGAGTGTCGAGAGCCCGGCGAGATAGGTGAGAAGGCCTATACCGGCGCCAACCGTACCGATGATCGCGCCGACGAGCGGAATAGCCCAGGCCGCCCGCGAGAAATCCGGCAGGGCATGTGGCTCCGCTTCGAACGCGAAGCTCGGCGCGGGGAGGCGCGAGTAGAACCGCATGACCTTGAGGAAATCGCCGGCGAAGCGCGCCGCCGGGCCGGTCGTCTCGGGCGCGTGCGGGGGCATCTCGGTGTCCATCGGTTCGTGCATTCTCCTCGGATCGGTTGCGGTATCGCGCGACGCCATGATAGCGAGCCGGAACCGTTTGGGCTATCCCAACCTCAAACCTCAGGGCAGCCCCCTCAAGGAATCCAGCGCATGCACACCGGCCTTCCGTTCGACGATATCCGCGCCCTGTTTCTGCAATTGCCGGAGCCGGACGGGAAAGCCGCACAGGCCGTAGCGGCACGCGAGGAGCAACTGATCAAGCCGCGCGGCGCGCTCGGCCGGCTGGAAACGATTTCGGCGCATGTCGCCGCCTGGCAGGGCAGGGCGCAGCCTGCGATCAATCGTCCGCTCGTCGCGATTTTTGCTGGGTCACACGGCGTCGCGGCGAAGGGCGTTTCGGCCTATCCTCCAGAGGTGAACGCGGCGATGCTGGCAAGCTTCTCCGCCGGCCACGCGGCGATCAATCAAATCTGCAAGACCTTCGATCTTGGCCTCAAGGTGTTCGATCTCGCCATCGCGATGCCGACGGCGGATATCACCGAAGCGGCGGCGCTGGAGGAGGCAGCCTGTGCCGCGACCATCGGCTTCGGCATGGAAGCGATCGCGAACGGAACCGATCTCCTTTGCCTCGGCGAGATGGGGATCGGCAACACGACCCCGGCGGCGGCGATCTATGCCGCGCTTTATGGAGGACCAACCGCCAATTGGGTCGGGCGCGGAACCGGCGTCGACGACGCCGGCCATGCCCGCAAGGTCGCGGCGGTTGAGCAGGCGCTGGCGCTGCATGCCCATCACCTCAAGGACCCTCTTGAAGTGTTGCGCCGGCTCGGCGGGCGCGAGATCGCCGCGATGGCGGGCGCCATCCTTGCCGCGCGCATGGAGCGTGTTCCGGTGATTCTCGATGGGTATGTCGCCACTGCTTCGGCGGCCGTTCTCCATGCGATCGATCCCTCGTCGATCGCCCATTGCCTCGCGGGCCACCGCTCGGCGGAGGGAGCCCATGCGCGGGTGCTCGAAAAGCTGGGCCTCGAACCAATCCTCGATCTCGGTATGCGCCTCGGAGAGGGGTCGGGCGCAGCATTGGCGGCTGGGGTCGTCAAGGCGGCGCTCGCCTGTCACAACGGCATGGCGACCTTCGCCGAAGCATTGGTGCCGGACAAGGCCTAGACGCTGCCTTGGAGAATTTCACGAAGGGCCGTGGCCGGATCGAACCCGATCGCCTGTGCCAGCTCGATAAATTCGATGACGTCGATCCTGCGTTGCCCGCTTTCCAGACGAGCGACAAACGACTGGTATTCGCCAAGCCGGGCGGCGAGCTGCAATTGTGTCATGCCGGAAGCTTCTCGCTCCCTTATCAGGAGCTTCACAAGCGCAGCTTGACGATCTGATCCCAGTGTCTTGCTCAAGAGCCCCTCAGATAGCGGGGGCCTTGCATTAAATCGGTTGTCGAATTATCTAAAAATCAGATAATATACTGAAAGGGATCGTCGACGATCCTGCCGGGAGATGACCATTAAACCCGAAATCGAACCAGCCATTGCCCTTTCGGCGCGCGAAGGCAGCCGAGACCGGAAGGAAGTGGGGGCTGAGTCGGATGGGCCGGCAGGTATTGCCCTGCGCTATCTCCGGGCCTATTCCGTGCTTGACGGACAGCTGCCGAGGGATGACACGCTTCACCCGGCCGTTACCGCGTGGCGCCACCCCTACGCGGACGCGTTCTCGCGGGAGGAGGACCGCAATAGCTCGCGGCGGGGAGCGGGGAAAGGCGGGGGCTGATCAGGCGGCGCGGTTGCGGCGAGCGGCCGGGATGAGCGGATCGCCAGCGGGCGTCTCGGACACAGGCGCGATGGCGGCCATGACGCGGTTTGGCGGGAACATCACGATGGCTTCCGTGCCCTCGCGGACCTTGGATCTCAGGCGGAACGCGCCGCCGTGCAGTTCAATGAGGCTTTTCACGATCGGCAGGCCGAGGCCCGAGCCCTGATCGGCGTTCTTGATCGCCTGCGATCCGCGCCCGAAGGTCGAGAGGACGGTTTCGATCTCGTCCTCGGGAATGCCAGGGCCGTTGTCCTTCACCGAAAGATACTGTCCGCCGCTCGCGGTCCAGCCTACCTTGACCACAATCTCCGAGCCTTGTGGGGTGAACTTGATCGCGTTCGACAGCAGGTTGAGCGCCACCTGTCGCACGGCACGTTCGTCGGCCCAGAGGCGTGGCATTCCGCCGGTGAAATTGGTCAGGAGCTTGAGGTTGCGGCCCTTGGCGCGGATTTCGAGCATCTGGCAGCAGGCTTCGACCGTGGAGGCGAGATCGATCGCTTCCTCGACGAGCTCATGCTTGCCCGCTTCGATGCGCGAGAGATCCAGAACCTCGTTGATGAGCTGGAGCAGATGGTCGCCCGAGCGGTGGATGTCCTGGATGTAGGATTTGTATTGTTCGTTGCCAACCGGGCCGAACAACTCGTCCTTGATGACTTCCGAGAAGCCGAGGATCGCGTTGAGCGGTGTCCGCAATTCGTGGCTCATCGTTGCAAGGAAGCGCGATTTCGCCGCGCTCGCCTGTTCCGCTTGCCGCGTCGCTTCCTGCAGCCGGGCGTTGGCCTGTTCGACCTCGGCGAAAAGATCGTCTTTTTCCGCCCGCGCCTTCAGGTTTTCGAGCGTCGTTGAATAGAGGCGATTGGCGAGCCCGACAAACAGCAGCAGCGCCGTGAAGCACAATCCACCCAGAAGCCAGCGCTCCGAGGGTTGATGGTCGAAAGTCAGCAGCACGATGACGACGGAGAGCGGCAGAGCCGCGCCATAGACCGCCGACGGCAAGGTATGGGACAGCACGGTCGAGACAGCGCCGATGACCAGCACCGCGACCAGCAGGAAAAGGCGCATTCCCTCGCCTTGCGGAATGCCGACGATGATCGGTAGCAGCGCCCAGACCGTGACGAAGGCGATCTCGCTGGTAATGAGCCGTTTCACCCATGAGGGCAGGTCGGCGTCGCGCACTTCCGCCTTGAGGAAGCGGTTGGAGATGAAATGCTGGACGACCAGCGCGCCGATGCCAAGTGTGAGCCAGGCCATCGCCAGGGTCGGGCGGGTCCAGGAAAGGCTCGTTCCGGCGATCACGAAGGTATAAGGCAGCAGCGCGAGCGAGGCGCTGATGTGATTCTGCGCAAATTCGCGGGCCAACTCCTGCTCGAAAGCGCGATTAAGGCCCGAGGTTGAGGTGATTCGCTCTCGCGCGTCCTTCACGGCGCGCTGAATCCCCCGCTTCTTGCGGTTTGCGTGGTCAGCAGCGAGCTGTTTCCGCTCGATCTCTGTCGCGGTGGGGATGTTCGGGTTCATCGGCTTTCGGTTCTGCTGCCGAAGACGATCATGCCTCACAAAAGGTTAAGCGAAGCCTGACGGGACCTCAGGAATCTGAGGAGATCGGGCATTCCGCAACCAGAGCTCGAATCGCATATGTTTGTGTAATGCTCGGACCGCGCTTCACCCTTGCCGCCGCCATCATTGCCTTCGCGGTCCTGCTGTTGGCGCTGTTCGGTCGCCCGCCGGAAGAATTGGTCGCCGGTGCCGCCCGTGCGATCGACGGCGATAGTCTCGTCGTTGCCGGGCGTGAGATGCGGCTCAAGGGCCTTGACGCACCTGAATTGCGGCAGACCTGCGAGATTGACGGCAAATCCGTCGGGTGCGGGCGCCAGGCTGCGGCTGCCCTGCGTCGTTGGCTTTCGCGCGGACCGGTGACCTGCACCGGTCACGAGATCGACCGTTACAACCGCCTGCTGGTGACATGCCGCATCAACGGGCAGGATCTTGGCGCGGACCTCGTCCGGCGGGGTTTTGCCGTGGATTTCGGCGGGTACCCCGCCGAGGAGGCGGTTGCCCGGAAGGAAGGCGTCGGTATCTGGGCCGGCATGTTCGAACAGCCGCAGCTCTATCGTCGCCGGATGGCGCAGGAACGGGCGGCGCGGCCGTAAGCATCGGTCGCGGGGCATGTCGGCTGGAGACTTGACCCGGCCGCAATCCTCGTATCCGCTATCCGTATTCGGGAGGATGGGATGAAACTTTATGACGGCGGCCGCGTGCCGAATGCGCGCAGGGTACGGATCTTTCTTGCGGAGAAGGGCATCTCCGTGCCGATGGTCTCGGTCGATCTCGGCAAGAAGGAACACAAGAGCGCGGATTTCACGGCCCGCAATCCGCTCCAGCGCGTGCCGGTACTCGAACTCGACGACGGCACCATTCTCACCGAGTCCGTCGCGATCTGCCGCTATTTCGAGGACCTTTATCCCGAACCGCCGCTGTTCGGAACCGGCGCGGTCGGCAAGGCGTTGGTGGAGATGTGGAACCGCCGGGCGGAATTCGAGCTTTATCTCGCGGTCCAGGCCGCCTTTCGTCATCTCCACCCCGGCATGGCGGGTTATGAGGTTCCTCAGGTCGCTGAATGGGGCGAGGTGAACAAGGGCCGTGCCGTCGAGGCGATGCGGTTGTTCGATCACCAGCTCGCGGACAACCGTTTCGTGGCCGGCGCCGATTTCTCGATCGCGGATATCACAGCTTTCGTCTCGGTCGAGTTCCTGAAGGCGGCGCGGCTCTCGATGCCGGAAGGGATGCCGAGCCTCGCCCGCTGGCGCGACGAGGTCGCCGCGCGGCCGGGCGCCACCGCCTGACGATCGATCGATGCGCGCCGTCTTCATTGCAGTTCTGGTGCTCGGGGCGTCATCTTCCGCCCTGCGGGCCGAAACGCTGAACGGCGAGGCGATCCGCGAGGCTTTCACCGGCAGTACGGTCGCGGGCCGCTATGTGAACGGGAACAGTTTCAGCGAATATCATTCGAAGGATGGCCGTGCGCTCGGCGACAACGGCTTCGCGCTCAATGTCGACGCCTGCTGGAATATCGATGCGGACCGGGTCTGCTATCACTACGGGCCTTACAAGGACCGGCGCACCTTCTGTTTCACGGTCGAAAGGTTTGGCGAAACCTATCACCTCAAGGTCGCCGATTCCGGTCGTCTGAACGCCATTGCGACGATCGACAGGGGCAACCCGCGCGGTCACGGCGACGGCGGGCGACGCTGGTCCTGTGATGATCTGCTCTCGCGCGCGGTTCTGCCTGCGAAAAGGCAACGGCTGGCACTTGGCGGCAAGCGTGGTTCGATTGATCCATTGCATTGACGCGCTCGCGATACGGCGATCCAAATGCCGGGCAATCGACTGTCCCGGTTCGGCCATGTTTCATTCAGGTGCCGTTTAGATGCCGGCTGAAACAGTGGGCGAGGCGGGCGGCTTGTTCGGATGAAGTGCTAGGAGGCGCGATATGCCAATTTCCAGACCGTTCGAGCGATGGTTCGCTGCGGCCATCCTGCTGTTGGCCTGCCTCGTCGCCGGGCTCTCCGGCGCGAATGCGCAGGGCAAGAGGCTCGGCTTGGTCGTCGGTCTCGCCGAATATGGCGAAACGCGTCACCCGACTGCTTTGCAGGATGCCAGCCTCGTCGCGCAGGCGCTTAAGCAGGCCGGGTTCGACCTCGTCGAGGGCGCCAACCTTTCCCAGAACGAACTGCGGGCCATTCTCCGCGATTTTGCCGACAAGGTCGGCGCCGCAGGCCCGGATGCACTCGTCGCGGTCTATGTCGCCGGCGTCGGCGTGCAGGATGATGGCGAGAACATCCTCATTCCGGCCGGTGCGCGGCTCCGCCAGAAATCCGATCTCGGGATCGAAGGATTGCGGATCGACGACATGCTCCGCGTGATCGGCTCCATGCCGGCTTCGGCGCGCATCGTGATGCTCGACGCAGCCTATGCCCATCCTTACGCGCAACTGGTCGCGGATGGCGGGCGCGGCCTTGCACCCATCGAGAAGCGGGACGGGATGCTCGTCGCCTACAATCACAGCCCGAACCAGACGATCGAACTGCCACGCACCAACTACGGCGCCTACGCGATGGCGCTGGCGGAGGTTCTCGCTGAGCCGGGGCTGGAACTCGGCGCGATCTTTGATCGGGTGCGTCTGCGTGTCCATGATCAATCGCAGGGTCTGCAGACACCGTCGGATGTGAACGGCCTCACGCAACCCATCGTTCTCGTTGCGCCGGTCGCCGCCGCCGGCACGGCGCCTCCGCTTCCGGCACCGGCACCGCGGCGCCCGATCGCTGAACTGAGCGCCGACGAAGCCTATGGCCGTGCGGTCGAGATCGACTCGATCAAAGGCTACGAGGAGTTTCTCCGCGCCTATCCCGATCACCCGCAGGCCAAACGCGTCCGTGCGATGATCGCCTCGCGCCGCGAGGCCTATTACTGGCAGCGTGCCCGCCGCGCGAATACCTCGCGGGCATACTGGACCTATCTCAAGCGCTATCCGAATGGTGCTCACGCCGGCGAGGCCGAAGCGCGCCTTGCCCGCCTCTCGGCACCCGTCGAGCCGCCGGCGGATTTCGAGGAGGTCATCTATGACGATCTTCCGCCCCCGCCGCCGGCCGAGATCGAAATCTACGAGACCGTGGTCGTCGAGGATAACTGGGGTGTGCTTCCGCCCCCGCCGGGCTTTGGCATTATCGGCCTGCCGCCGCCGCCGCTCGCCATCATCGACTTGCCGCCGCCACCACCGCCCGCGCCGAGCCAGAAGATTCTTCCAGCCGTCGTGATCGGCGCGGGCGTAATCGGCGCCGCGATCCTCGCCAACCGCATGTGGAAGCGTCCGGCCACGGTTCGCCCGCCGGTCGCCCCGCCGATCGTTCGCCCGGTCCGCCCGATCGGTGTTGGCCCGCGCCCCGGCCAGATCATGCCGGTCGGACCGGGTGGCGGTCAGCCGCCGCTCGTTGGCCCGCGCCCAGGTCCGGGGCAGATCATGCCCGGTGGTGGCGTCGTCCGCCCTGGGCAACCTCCGGTCGTTCCCGGAGGGCGCCCAGGTGTGGTCGGTCAGCCTCCCGTCGTGCCTCCGGGTCAGCCGAACGTCGTCCGCCCTGGGCAACTGCCGGTCGTTCCCGGAGGGCGCCCAGGTGTGGTCGGTCAGCCTCCCGTCGTGCCTCCGGGCCAACCGAACGTTGTCCGTCCGGGCCAACCGCCGGTCACGCCTCCGGGTCAGCCGAACGTTGTCCGTCCGGGCCAGCCTCCCGTCGTGCCTCCGGGCCAGCCGAACGTTGTCCGTCCGGGCCAACCGCCGGTCACGCCTCCGGGCCAGCCGAACGTTGTCCGTCCGGGCCAACCGCCGGTCACGCCTCCGGGTCAGCCGAACGTTGTCCGTCCGAGCCAGCCGCCGGTCACGCCTCCGGGTCAGCCGAATCTTGTCCGTCCCGTTCAGCCGCCCGGCGCGACATCCGGCCGTCCTGTTATCGGAGCGCCGCCACAGGTCGGGCCGTCCGGGCGTCCGGTGATCGGCACGCCACCAAATCCGGGAGGTCGTCAACGGCCAGTGATTACGCCACAACGGCCGGCGCCTCCTGTCCTCCGACCGGCTCCACCGACGGTTCGCCCCGTCGCACCGGTCGCGCGTCCGGCCCAACCCGTCGTCCGGCAACCCCAGCCTGTCATCCGTCAGGCGCCGCCGGTAGTCCGGCAACCTCCGCCGCGCCCGGCCCCGGCCTATCGTCCGCCTCCGCCTGCGGTGCGTGCTGCGCCACCCCCGGCAGCACGTCCTGCGGCGCCGCTTGTCCGGCCACCGGCACCAGCAGCGCGACCGGCGCCGGCACCACGTCCCTGCACCCCGCAGATGCGCGCCGCACGGCAATGCTGAATAAAAAGGCCGGGGAGACCCGGCCTTTTCGTTGTGTGTTCGCGGAGAGTGATGTTTCAGCGGTCGAGTCGTGCGATCAGGCTTGAGGTGTCCCAGCGCTTGCCGCCCATCTTCTGCACTTCCGAATAGAACTGATCGACAAGCGCCGTCACCGGCAGATGCGCACCGTTGTGCCGGGCTTCCGCGAGGCAGATGTCGAGATCTTTGCGCATCCAGTCGACTGCGAAGCCGAAATCGAACTTGCCGGCGTTCATGGTCTTGCCGCGGTTCTCCATCTGCCATGAGCCGGCCGCGCCTTTGGAGATAACGTCAAGCACTGCCTCGATATCGAGATTGGCCTTCTTACCGAAGTGGATCGCCTCGGCAAGGCCCTGCACCAGCCCAGCGATGCAGATCTGGTTCATCATCTTGGTGAGCTGGCCGGCGCCGGAATCGCCGAGGCGTCGGCAGGCGCGGGCAAAGCCCATGATGACCGGCTCGGCTTTCGCATAGGGCTCGGCATCGCCGCCGCACATCACCGTGAGGACGCCGTTTTCTGCACCGGCCTGACCGCCGGAAACCGGCGCATCGATAAAGTGGAAGCCGCGCTTCCTTGCTTCCGCCGCGAGTTCACGCGCAACCTCGGCCGAGGCGGTGGTGTTGTCGACGAAGACCGAACCCGCCTTCATGCTGTGGAATGCGCCTTCCGGACCGATCGTGACGGCACGAAGGTCATCGTCATTGCCGACGCAGGCGAAAACGTAATCCTTGCCGGCCGCCGCTTCTTTCGGCGTTTTCGCCATCGCCCCGCCGTGCTGCCTGACCCAGGCTTCGGCTTTCGCCGCCGAGCGATTGTAAACCGTGACGGCATGACCGCCCTTGTTCTTGAGATGCCCCGCCATCGGGTAGCCCATCACGCCAAGCCCGAGGAATGCGACGTCAGCCATAGTATCTCTCCGTGTGTCCAGAATTGTGATTGGTGGTACAGAATCTCCAGAGGAGCGGCAACCGCTTCCTCGCCTCTAGCGCAGCACAAGATGTCGCGTGAGCCGGGCTTCGAGCAGGTCCCACAGGCGCCGGATGATCTCGACCAGTATCAGATAGATAAGTGCCGCGACGAGATAGATCGAAAGGTCGAAACTGCGCGCGAAAGCGAGGCGCGTTGCGCCCATCAGGTCGAACAGCGTCACGAGCGATGCGAGGGCGCTCGCCTTGATCATCACGATGAGTTCGTTGCCCAACGGGCGTAGCGCGATGATCATTGCCTGCGGCATCTCGACCTTCAGGAAAATCGCGAGCGGGCGCATTCCTAGCGCACGCGCCGCTTCCGCTTGCCCTGGCGGCAGCGCCTGGATGGCCCCCCGGAAGATCTCGGCCTGATAGGCGGCGGTGTTGAGCGTGAAGGCAAGAAGGCAGCAATAGAGCGGATCGCGGAAGAACCACCACAGGTTCACGTCCTGCCAGAACAGGCGGAATGCACCAAGCCCGTAATAGACAAGGAACAGTTGCACGAGGAGAGGCGTGCCCCGGAAAAAGGTCGTGTAGGCGTGGATCAGTGCCGCGACGATACGGTTCGAGCGCAGCTTCGCCACCGCAAGCGCGAGGCCGATCGCCAGCCCAAGCGTGAAGGTGAAGCCGACGAGGTAGAGCGTCAGCCCCAGACCGTCGATCATGCGGCAACCGTATTTTTCAAGTACCTCGAGGCCGATGACGCGGCCAGGCCATTCGCACCAGGTCATCGCACCGCTCCGTGGGCGGCATGGCCGCGATTGGCCCGTGCTTCGAGCTTGCCGAAACCCCAGGTCGAGAGAACGGAGAAGACAAGGTAGATCAGCGCCGCGACCCCGAAGAACAGGAACGGCTCCTTCGTCACCACATTGGCGCGTGTCGCGATGAACATCGTATCCTGAAGCGTGATGACGGAAACGAGTGAGGTCTCCTTGAGCAGCACCATCCAGTTGTTGCCGAGGCCTGGCAGGGCGACGCGCATCAGTTGCGGGAAGACGACAAGGCGGAAGGCTTGCCATTTCGAGAGGCCCAGTGCGGAGGCGGCCTCCCGTTGGCCTTTCTGGATGGAATTCAGCGCGCCGAGCCAGACTTCGGCGGAAAAGGCCGCGAGCACGACCCCGAGCGCCACCATGCCGGCGAGAAAGGGCGAGATTTCGAGATTTGATGTGAAGCCAAGCGCGGTCCAGAGTTTCTGAAGCAGCATCTGGAAACCGAAATAGATGACGTAGAGGGTCAGCAGTTCCGGCACGCCGCGGAAGATCGTCGTGTAGAGGGTCGAAAGGGCACGCAGGATGGGTGAGCGGGATCGCTTCGCCAGCGCCACCGCGAGCCCGAGCGCGAGGCCGAACGGCACGGTCGCGAGCGCGATGGAGATGGTGATCCACGCACCGGCGAGGAGCTCGTCACCCCATCCGTCGGGTCCGTACGAAAGCAGTTTGAGGTAATAGTCCATCCAAGGAACGGGCGCCGGCGACGCAGCCGGCGCCCCGTGTCCCGATTACTGGATGGCCTTCTTGCCGAGCCACTTCATGGCATGCTTGTCGAGCGAGCCGTCGGCCTTGGAGGCCGCGATGGCCTTGTTCAGCATCGCCTTGAGTTCGCCGTCCTCCTTGCGGACGGCCATACCGACGCCCGGCCCGTGGATCGCCGGATCGCGCTTCACCTCAGAGATCACCTTGCAGCAATCCTTGCCCTTGCCCTTCACGAAGGTTTCGAGGGCTTCGAGGTCGGCCACGATGTAGTCGAGGCGGCCGTTGAGCAGGTCGAGGTTGGCTTCTTCCTGCGTGGGGTAGGGGCGGGCGGTCGAGTCTTTGTAGTAGGCCTCCAGGTAGTTCATATGGATTGTCGAACCCTGCGCGCCGATCGCCTTGCCCTTGAGAGCGGCGGGCGAGATGTCGGTCGAGGTGATCGACTTGGCGCCGACCATCGCGATCGGGGTCGCGGTATAGACATCCGAGAAATCAACCTTCTTCTGCCGCTCCGGCGTTGCATTCATGCCGGCGACGATGACGTCATATTTCTTCGAGAGCAGCGCCGGGATGATTCCGTCCCAATCCTGCACCACCCAGGTGCACTTCACCTGCATCTTGGCGCAGAGGTCGTTCATGTAGTCGATCTCGAAGCCTTCGAGTTCCTTCTTGGCATTGAGATTGTTGTAGGGAGGATAGGCGCCCTCGGTTCCGATACGGATTTCCTTGATCTGGGCGCTGCTCGGGGCGGTCACTGCCATGCTCGCGGCCATCGCCAGCGCCGTGGCCATCATCAAACGCATCGCATTCATTGTTGTCTCCCTTTTTTATTTATCCGGCTGGGCCCGACTGCCCATGGCAGATATCCATTCCACTTTGCCAAGGAGTTTGGGGATTTGGCAATCGTGTTTATGGACGGGGCCGGAAAGACTTCCCGTTTCGGGGCGCGGGATGAACGCTCCGGGCGTTTCCTTGACCTCGGCCATTGACCGTGCGTCCGAGAGCTTCATATCTGGATCATCCATTCGAGAAAGCCCGCCATGACTGATAAAACTGCCATTCTCGCCGCTCTCGCCAAGGTGACGATGCCCGACGGGAAAGCCAGCCTCGCGGCTTCCGGCGCGCTCTCGGAGATCGTGATCCATCAGGGCAAGGCCTATTTCTCGATTTCTGTTCCGGCGAACGCGGTCGCAGCGTCCGAGTCCCTCCGCAAGGCAGCGGAGGCGGCGGCGCTTGGCGTCGACGGCATCGCTTCGGCGCTCGTGACACTCACGGCCGAGAAGGCGCCCGCCCCGGCGGCCCAGAAACCGGCGGCCGCGCCGGCTGGTGTGAAGACGGCGGTCGAGGGCGTGAAGCACATCATCGCCGTGGCGAGCGGCAAGGGCGGCGTCGGAAAGTCGACGACCTCGTGCAACCTCGCGCTCTCGTTCGCGGCGATGGGTCTGAAAGTTGGCGTACTCGACGCCGATATCTACGGCCCTTCGATGCCGAAGCTCTTTGCCATTCACGGCCGCCCAACGCTGGCCGGCGGCCGTGTGCTCAACCCGATGGAAGGCTACGGCGTCAAGGTCATGTCGATCGGTTTCCTCGTCGATGAGGAAGCCGCCATGATCTGGCGCGGGCCGATGGTGATCTCGGCGATCCAGCAGATGCTGCGCGAAGTGGCGTGGGGAGAGCTCGACATTCTCGTCGTCGACATGCCGCCTGGCACCGGCGACGCCCAGCTGACGATGGCGCAGAATGTGCCGCTTGCCGGCGCCGTCATCGTCTCGACGCCACAGGATCTCGCGCTGATCGACGCGCGTCGCGGCGTCGCGATGTTCCGTAAGGTCGAGGTGCCGATCCTCGGTGTCGTGGAGAACATGTCGACTTTCATCTGCCCGAGTTGCGGTACCCGGCACGACATTTTCGGTCACGGCGGCGCGATGGCCGAGGCGAAACGCATCGGCGTCCCGTTCTTGGGAGAGATTCCGCTTGCGATGACCATCCGCGAGAAGTCGGATGCCGGCCTTCCGGTAATCGTCAGCGAGCCTGAGGGGCCGCACGCCCGGGCCTATCGCGCCATTGCCGAGAAAGTCTGGTCGATGCTGGCATCAGGTGGTGTGCGCAAGGCCGGCCCGAGGATCGCTTTCGACTGACGCCCCGCGCGTGGCGCAATTCTTCCATGCGGTTTGCGCATGGCTGTTATAAGCTAAACAAGCAGATAGAGCAGGGCAACCGAAACGAAAAAGGTTGCCATTGCACTTCGGTTCACTACAAATGCCACCGTGAGTTAAAGAGCGGGGAGCGCCCGTCTTTGGTACACATGTGAAATGAAGAGGGAGAAAACGCATGAAGCGTCGTCAGTTTCTGACCGCCGCCGGTGCCGGTCTTGCAACCGCCGCGGTGGCCAAGCCCGCGATCGCGCAATCGTCGCCTGAAATCAAGTGGCGCCTGACGTCGAGCTTCCCGAAGTCGCTCGATACGATCTATGGCGCGTCTGACACGTTCGCCAAGTACGTTTCGGACATGACGGACGGCAAGTTCCAGATCCAGGCCTTCGCGGCCGGCGAAGTGGTCCCGGGCCTTCAGGCGCTCGATGCCGTCACGAATGCGACTGTCGAAGTCTGCCACACGGCTTCGTATTACTATGTCGGCAAGGATCCGACGTTCGCCTTCGGCACCGCCGTTCCGTTCGGCCTCAACGCTCGCCAGCAGAGCGCATGGTTCGGCCAGGGTGGCGGTATGGACCTCCTCAACGAGTTCTACGCGGGCTATAACGCTCACGCTCTCGTCGGCGGCAACACCGGCTGCCAGATGGGTGGCTGGTACCGCAAGGAAATCAAGACCGTTGCGGATCTCAAGGGGCTCAAGATGCGTATCGGCGGCTTCGCCGGCCGCGTCCTGACCAAGCTCGGCTCGGTTCCGCAGCAGATCGCCGGCGGTGACATCTATCCGTCGCTCGAAAAGGGCACCATCGACGCGGCGGAGTGGGTCGGTCCGTATGACGACCAGAAGCTCGGCTTCAACAAGGTCGCGCCGTTCTACTACTATCCGGGTTGGTGGGAAGGCGGCGCTGCGCTGTTCTTCTTCATCAACAAGGCCAAGTGGGAATCGCTGCCGAAGAACTATCAGGCGATCCTGAAGGCGGCTTCTGCTGCTGCGGACACCGAAATGCAGGCCAAGTACGATGCCAAGAACCCGGCCGCCCTGAAGCAGCTCGTCGCGGCCGGCACCCAGCTCCGCCCGTTCCCGCAGGAAGTCCTGGAAGCCTGCTACAAGGCTGCCAATGAACTTTACGCGGAGACCTCGGCCCAGAACGCCAAGTTCAAGAAGGTGCATGACGCGCACATGGCCTTCCGCAACGACCAGTATCTCTGGTGGCAGGTCGCCGAATACACCTTCGACAACTTCATGATCCGCGCCCGCGCTCGCGGCTGATCGGGTCAGGAGCGAAGTCAGGAATGAAACGGCGGCCTTCGGGCCGCCGTTTTTCGTTTGGCTGCTGCCGGGATCGCGCATCCCTTCGGTTGTGCGTCGCAATTCAGCCCGTTGCGTCTCGTTTCGTGGGAACCGGCTTCGATCGCCTTTCCGGCCTCCCGACAGGAGAACCCGAGCGATATCCGATTGTGGCGCTCCGCCGGCGGGATCGCAGCCAATAGCTCAAGTTTTGTCGGTTCGGTCAGGCAAGAACTGTGACGTTGCCCCTCTGACCTAATCCAGCTTGAAGTTCGTTCTGGCCGTATCGAAAGGACCAGAACATGAAGCGCAGCCGGTTCAGCGAGGAGCAGATCATCGCGATCCTGAAGGAGCAAGAGGCGGGCGTGCCCGTCTCGGAGCTCTGCCGGAAGCATGGCGTCAGCGACGCCAGCATCTACAAATGGAAAGCGAAGTATGGCGGCATGGACGTGTCGGAGGCCAAGCGTCTGAAGGCGCTGGAAGACGAGAAGGCGAAGCTCAAGCGCATGCTTGCGGACGCCATGCTCGATAACGTCGCCCTGAAGGATCTCCTGGGAAAGAAATGGTGACGCCCGCTGCCGAGCGGAACGCTGTCGCGCATCTCGTGGAGAAGCACGGAATGAGCGAACGGCGGGCGTGTAAAGCCATCGGCTGTTGCCGCATGACGATCCGATACCAATCGACCAGGCCCGATGACACTGTCCTCCGGGAGCGCATGCGCACCATCGCGCGTGAGCGCCGCCGCTTTGGCTACAGGCGCCTGCACGTGATGCTTAAGCGCGAGGGTTTGGCCGTGAACCACAAGAAGCTCTTCCGGCTTTATCGGGAAGAGAAGCTCTCCGTTCGGCGCCGTGGCGGCCGCAAGCGGGCCCTCGGGACACGCGCACCCATGCTCGTGCCACTGCGTCCCAACGAGCGCTGGTCGTTAGACTTCGTCTCTGACCAGTTCACCGATGGGCCATAGGATCGTGGAACGCGATCCGTTCTGGATCGCTATGGCTTCCGCGTGCTCGCGATCGTCGACGATTGCACGCGCGAGAACCTGGCTCTGGTGGCGGATACATCGCTATCAGGGGTGCGCGTTGCCCGGGAGCTTGATCGGCTCATCACGGAGCGCGGCCGACCGAAGATGATCGTCAGTGATAACGGCAGCGAGTTCACCAGTAACGCCATCCTGGCATGGGCCGATCAGGCGCATGTTGAGTGGCATTACATCGCACCAGGAAAGCCGATGCAGAACGGCTTCATCGAGTCGTTCAACGGTCGCCTGCGCGACGAGCTGCTCAATGAGACCCTGTTCTCGTCGCTCAGCCATGCCCGCGCTGTCCTCGCCATCTGGCGAGCAGATTACAATGGCTCGCGGCCTCACTCGCAACTTGGATGGCAGACGCCGGCCGAGTTCGCCTCCACCTTCAACCCGCGTCGGGCTCTGGCACTGCGCTATGCGAAAAGCTCCGCGCCATCGCCTGCGGCATCACCCACCCAGCAGGGCAATCCCAACCCCGGAAACGAACTCAGAACTGGATAAAAGTTGGGGGCAACGTCAACTGTAGAGGGCCCCGGACCAGCTGACGCGCTCAACGTCCCCGTGTTTCGCTAGCGGAACTCCAATAAACCGGGGGTGTCGGAGACGCAGGAACGGAAAAGCCCGGCACTCGGCCGGGCTTTTCTTATTCTATCGCCTTTATTGTGGCTTGGGCGGCTCCAGCCCGGGCGGCGGGCCCGGCGGAGGCGTGAGGCCCGGCAGACCGCCGCCACCACCACCCGGTGGGCTGAGGCCCGGCAGGCCGCCCGGCGAGTCGAGGCCGGGAATGGTTAGGTTCTTGAGCTGCTGCTCGATCACCTTCGGATCGACCTTGGTCTGCTGACCCTTATAGTGCAGCACCATCTGCGGGAAGATGATGACGAGCGCGACCATGATGCACTGGATCACGACGAAGGGGACGGCGCCCCAGTAGATCTGGCCGGTCGTGACCGGTTGCATCTCCTGGTTCGTGATCTTGTCGAGATACGGAACCTTCGGCGCCACGGAGCGCAGGTAGAACAGCGCGAAGCCGAAAGGCGGGTGCATGAAGCTGGTCTGCATGTTGACGCCGAGAATGACACCGAACCAGATCAGGTCGATCCCCAGCTTCTCCGCCGCCGGCCCGAGGAGCGGGACAACGATGAACGCCAGTTCGAAGAAGTCGAGGAAGAACGCCAGCAGGAACACCATCACGTTGACGACGATCAGGAAGCCTGCCTGTCCACCTGGCAGCGAGAGCAGCAGTTCCTCGACCCAGACATGGCCGTTGACGCCGTAGAAGGTCAGCGAGAACACGCGGGCGCCGACAAGAATGAACACAACGAACGCCGACAGCTTGGCCGTGGAGTCGAGCGCTTGCTTGACAAGGTCGAGCGTCAGGCGGCGCTTGGCGATCGCGATCAGCATTGCGCCGGTCGCACCCATCGCGCCGCCTTCTGTCGGTGTTGCAAGGCCGATGAAGATCGTTCCGAGCACGAGGAAGATGAGGCCGAGCGGCGGCATCAGGACCATGATGACCTCGGTCGCGAGGCGCGACAGGAGGTTCAGCTTCATGATCTTGTTCAGCAGCGCGACGATGTAGGCGACGATCATCGCTGCAAAGGCGGCGAGGATCATCTCGGAGCCCGGCTGAACATGGCCGACGAACACGTGTTCGAGGAAATAGGTGGCGGCCACGGCGAGCACGAGCATCACGATCAGCGAAGTCACGCCACCGCCGAGCGTGCGGGCTTCCTTGGGCAGCGCCGGTGCCCATTGCGGTCGCACGATCGTGACGAGGAACACATAACCGGCATAGAGCCCGGAAAGCACGATGCCGGGGATAAAGGCGCCTTCGTACATATCGCCGACCGAACGTCCGAGCTGGTCCGCCATGACAATCAGCACGAGCGAAGGCGGGATGATCTGCGCGAGGGTGCCGGATGCCGCGATGACGCCGGAAGCGAGACGACGATCGTAGCCGTAGCGCAGCATGATCGGGAGCGAGATCAGGCCCATCGAGATGACCGAGGCGGCCACGACGCCCGTGGTCGCCGCGAGCAGGGCACCGACGAAAATCACCGCGTAGGCAAGGCCGCCGCGCACCGGGCCGAACAGCTGGCCGATGGTATCGAGTAGATCCTCCGCCATGCCCGAACGCTCGAGAACGAGGCCCATGAAGGTAAAGAACGGGATCGCGAGCAGCACGTCATTGTTCATGATGCCGTAGATGCGTTCGGGCAGGGCCTGCAGGAAGTTCGGTACGAAAAGACCGAGTTCGATACCGACGATGGCGAAGAGCAGGCCACAGGCGGCGAGCGCGAAGGCCACGGGGTAGCCCAGCAGCAACATCGCCACCAGCGAGGCGAACATGATTGGTGCCATATAATGCGTGATAAAGCCGATGAACCCGGGCTTCACATCGGATGCGAAGGCCGGTTCTGTGCCGAGAACGGCGGCGATGGCCACCAGGCCTGCCAGAAGAAGCGCGCTCTTGAGGAAGGCAAGGCGCGAAAGCGGGAAGCTCGAAAACATCGGGAAAACCTCGAGGTGCGCGTTGCGGATCAGGAGCGTGTATCGGCCTGCACGGCCTGCAGGAGGCGCTCGGCCTCCGCTTCAGCCGCGCCGTGGTGGCCCACATGCGCATGAGGGTCTTCCATCTCGCCACGCAGGATGGCGATCCGCTTGATGAGCTCGGAAACGCCCTGGATCAGCAGCAGCACGAACCCGAGCGGTACCAGCACCTTTGCCGGCCACACCGTGAGGCCACCGGCATTCATCGAGGCCTCGTTGACTTCATAGGAGCGCAGGAAGAACGGAATGCCGTGCCAGATCATGATCCAGGCGAAAGGCATCAGGAACAGGACATGGCCGATGACATCGATCCAGTCGCGGGTCTTCTTCGAGAAGTTGGCTGTGACGATATCGATGCGGATGTGCTCGTTCTTCAGGAAGGTATAGGCCGCGCCGAGCATGAAGACGGCACCGAACAGGTACCATTGCAGTTCAAGCCAGGCATTCGAGCTTTCGTTGAACAGCTTGCGGATGATGGCGTTGCCGGTCGAGACCAGCACAGCCGCCAGAATGAGCCATTTGATGAATTGCCCGACACGCGAATTCAGCGCGTCGATCGCGGCACTTAGTTTCAACAAGGTCTGCACACCGCTCTCCCCAAGCGTTCTGCCCGGCTGGGTATCCAGCTCTTCGGGCTATTCATGCATTGTCTTTCCAGCAGGCCCAATGAGAGCCGCAGGTGATGACGCTCTTGCACAGCATCCAGTGGCGAACAACGTCACCAGTCATCTCCAATCATCATATTAGCTATGCAGAAATGCGATGGCTGAGCTTGCGCTGTGTGGAAAATTCACGGGTTTTGAATGAAATGCAAGCCCTATTGCGTCTTTTGTCGAATGCGCTCGCGATGGAGCGTGTAAAGACCGCTTATGCCGATCAGCGCGATGCCCGCCAGCGCGATGGGGCTCGGCCAATCGCCGAAGACGAGAATGCCGAGTAGCACCGCCCAGATGATGACGACATAGCGGAACGGGGACACCACCGAGAGTTCGGCATCCCGGCAGGCCGCGACGATCGCGTAGTTTCCCATCGCGACGAACAGTGCCGCAGAACCGATGATCACAGCCAGTTGCGGCGTGATCGGGCGCCAGCCATCACCGAACAGCGACAGGATCAGGCCGGCCAATGTGGTACCGATGATGCTCATCAGTGCGATGACAGCGGTCGGCACATCGAGTGGCAGGCGCCGTGTCGTGATGTCGCGGGCGGCGACGCCCAACACAGAGACGAACGCCAGCACAAGCGCGAAGAGCGGAAAGGCGCCGTCGCCGGGGCGCACCACCAGCAGCATACCGAGAAAGCCGACCACCACCGCGCTCCAGCGCCGCCAGCCGACTTTCTCGCCGAAAAAGATCATCGAGAGGGCCGTAATCAGCAGCGGCGCCAGCATCAGGATCGCGGTGATTTCCGCCAGCGGCATGAACCCCAGAGCGGTGATGAAAGTGGCGGCGATGCCCGCCTCCAGCGCGCCGCGCCCGAGCATCGGCGGCCTCAGAACAAGATTGAGTTTGCCGAGCGCGTGAGACTGCCGGAGCCAGATCGCCATGAGCGCGAGGCCGAAAAACCCGCGGACGGCCATGATCTGCCCTGCATCCCAGTGGACCCGCGCCAATTTCACCAGCGTATCGTTGATGACGAAAAGGCCCATGGCGAGCATCATCGCGACGATGCCGCGCAGGTTCTTCTGGGCTTGGGACACGGTCGTCCTTGCGGGAAATTGCGGGAAGCGTTGAAAATCACGCCCGCCGCGTGTCGATGATCGGGAGCCGTTATGGCTACATCTCGGAGCCGGACCCCGCAACTCATTCCATCGGAAAACTCATTCCGGCGTCGAACCGAAAGGATGGCGACCACAGAATTTTTTACAAGTGCTTAAGGTTACCGTGTTGGAATGTCTGAAACATGACATTCGGATTCGGTGGGCATGATCGGCAATCTTAGGTTGATTTTGGGCGGCAAGGCCCGCGCGAAGGCGCCTGCCGAAGGTTCGGGAGAGCCTTTGGTCGAGCCGACCGGCGTCGCCGCGCTCGACACCGACGCAACGGGTTCGACCGAAGAACTCGCGGAGGCACTCGATCTGTTCAGTCAGGATATTTCCCGCATCGTGAAAAATCTCGACAAGGAAATCCTGCTCGCGCGTGACCATTCCGTCGAGGCCGGCAAACACCTAGGTTCCGTTCAGCAGAGCATGGGCACGCTCGTGAGCGCGAGCGACAAGATCAATGTCGAAATCGCGGGAGTGGCGCAATCCGCCGATGAGCTCAATGCCGCCGCCGACGAGATCACCAAGACCGTGAAGGGCGTCCAGGATCGCGCGGCATCGACGCTGGTCTCGGCAGATAGTTCCGCGGCGCAGATCGAGAGCCTCGGTCAGGCCGTGCAGCAGATCGGCTCGTTACTCAACTCGATCAGCGAGATCGCCACGCGCACCAACCTGCTGGCGCTCAACGCGACGATCGAGGCCGCCCGCGCCGGCGAGGCGGGGCGGGGGTTCGCGGTCGTTGCGGGCGAAGTCAAGGCACTCTCCGTGGCTGCCGCCCAGTCCGTGGGGGCGATCCGTGCGCGGATGGAGGAATTGCAGGCCGCCTCGCAAAACGCCATCGAGAACATGCACAGCATACGCGAGGAGATCGGCGGACTGACGCCGATCTGTGACCAGATCGCGAATTCGGCACAGACGCAGCGTCACGCCATCGGCGATCTCGCCGGCCGCATGCACAATGCCCAGGCGGCGACGCGCGAAGTCGGCGAGGCCGTGCGCTCGGTCGAGGATGTCGCGGCGAGCGCCGTCACCGTCAGCCAGACGGCAGCGGATCTCTCGGTCAATGCCTCGCACGAGGCGGAAGATCTCGAGCGCCGCGTCGTCACGATCCTGCGGACAATTCCGGCGGCGGATCGCCGTCGCTTCGAACGTTTCCCGATCGATTTGCCGGTGCGCGTCAACGTGGGCGGGCAGATACTGGCATGCCGCTCCTTCGATATCAGCGAGGGCGGCATCCTGATAAAGGTGTCCGAAAAGGAGAAACTGAATTCGGGCGTGACATATGACGCGGAAATCAGCCGCGTCGGCAATGTCCGGCTGCGCGTCGTCGGCCACTCGAATCTCGGCGTCCACTGCGCTTTCATCGATATTTCTGACAGCGCCAAGAACGAACTCGCGGCGACCCTCGAAGCCTTCCGAAAGGAGAATCAGCCGCTGATCGATCGCGCACTGGGTTTCGCGGGGCAGATATCCGAAGCCATCGAGGCCGAGCTGCAGGCCGGGCGTCTTAACGTCGCCAGCCTTTTCGACACCGAATACCAGCCCCTTCCGAACACCGATCCGGTTCAGTTGCGGACGAAATACCTCGACCGGTTCGAGCAGATCCTGCCGCCGATCTACGAGGCGATGCTCGTGACCGACCCGAACATGGTCTTTTGCCTGGCCGTGGATCGGAATGCCTATATTCCCGTGCATATCCGCAAGTTCAGCCAGCCCCAGCGGCCGGGCGAGCGGACCTGGAACCATGCCAACGCCCGCAATCGCCGAATCTTCGATGATCGCGCGGGTTTGCTCGCGGCACGACTGATGCGCCCCTTCCTCATCCAGGCCTACAATCGCGACATGGGTAACGGTGTTTTTGTGCCGATGAAGGAAATCGATGCTCCGCTGATGATCGCCGGTCGACATTGGGGCGGCGTTCGGATGGCCTACAAGATCTGATCGGGGCGGCATGCGACCCGGAGCCGGCTTCCGCTGGTATTTTGCCTATGGCTCGAACATGAACCCCGCCCGCCTCTTCGGCGAGCGTATGGTGGGCAACGGAATCGAGCACGGCCGTCGTCTGCCCGCCTCGCTGCCCGGTTGGCGGCTGGCGTTCAACAAGCCCTGGTCGCGTTTCGATGGGGCAGGGGCCGCCAATATCGTGCGGGACGCGGCGGCGGTTGTGCATGGCACGATCAACGAACTACCCGAAGCCGGTTTCGATGTACTGGACCGCTACGAAGGTGTCGCCGGCGGGCATTATATCCGCGCGGACGTCATGGTTCTCGATGGTGAAGGCCAGAACACCACGGCGATGACCTATGTCTCGCGTTACCGTCTGACGGAAGGGCTCAAGCCGGCCTGCGCCTATCTCGCGCATCTCCTCGCCGGACGCGACCTGCTCCCGGCGGATTACTACGAGGTTCTCACCAAGACGCCGTGCATCTCCGATATCGCGGAAAAGCCGCTGATCCCCTAACCGCCGGTGACGCTCATGTGGCGCCCCACCGCCGGCTGGCGCGTGCGGCGGTCGATCACGAAATCATGGCCACGCGGTTTGCGCGAGATCGCCTCGTCGATTGCCTGCATCAGCGCCTCGTCGCTCTCGCTGGCGCGCAACGGCTTGCGCAGGTCCGCCGCATCCTCCTGCCCGAGACACATGAACAGCGTCCCGGTGCAGGTGAGGCGCACGCGATTGCAGCTTTCACAGAAATTGTGCGTCAGCGGGGTAATGAAGCCGATCTTCCCCGCAGTCTCCTTCGCCGAAACGTAGCGAGCCGGCCCGCCCGTGCGGAACGGAATGTCGTCGAGCGTGAACTCCTGCGCGAGCCGGGCACGCACCTCGCTGAGCGGCAGATACTGGTCCGCGCGCTGCCCCTCGATCTCGCCGAGCGGCATCACCTCGATGAAAGTGATATCCATGGCGCGGCTGTGCGCCCAGCGGATCATTGGCGAGATTTCATCCTCGTTGAAGCCCTTGAGCGCGACGGCGTTGATCTTGACCTTCAGCCCGGCCTCCTGCGCGGCATCAATGCCGGCGAGCACCTTGTCGAGCGTGCCCCAGCGGGTGATGGCGCGGAACTTCTCCGCATCGAGCGTGTCGAGCGAGACATTGATCCGGCGAACGCCGCAATCGTGAAGCTCCCGCGCCAGTCGGGCCAGTTGCGAGCCGTTGGTCGTCACGGTCAACTCGTCGAGCGTGCCTGCATCGAGATGGCGCGAGAGCGAGCGGAACAGCGTCATGATGTCGCGCCGCACGAGCGGCTCGCCGCCGGTGATGCGCAGCTTGCGCATACCGCGCCGCACGAAGGCGGAGCACAGCCGGTCAAGTTCTTCGAGGCTGAGGAGGTCGGCCTTGGGCAGGAACGTCATGTTCTCGCCCATGCAGTAGGTGCAGCGGAAGTCGCAGCGATCGGTCACGGAAACGCGGAGATAGGTCACCGCACGCCCGAAGGGATCGACGATTCCGTCGCTTCCGTTCCGCGACAGGGGAATTTCGGTCATTACGCTTCTCTCCGGCGACGACGCCCTTCAGCATGCAATTTGCCCTCTTCAAGATCAAAAACAAGGGGCCAGATCAACAGGCAAAGCTCAATTCGGGGCGTGATTGAGCGTTTCGCCCTTGAATTTCGCGGAGGGGCCAGCAATTCAGGGGTAAAGGAAAAAGTCGATGTCGCTTCTCGATACCCCCCTCGACGATCACGCGCCCTGGCCGACCGAGTTGCGGCTGAGCGCCGACAAGCGAACGCTCCACGTCGCATTCGAAGATGGCTTCACTGGCTCGATCAACGCGGAACTCCTGCGCGTGCGCAGCCCCAGCGCAGAGGTGCAGGGCCACAACCCGGACGAGCGCAAGACCATTCCCGGCAAGCGGGAGGTCATGATCATCGGTGTTGAGCCGGTCGGCAATTACGCGATCCGTCTGCGCTTCGACGACCTGCACGATTCCGGGATCTACGGTTGGCCGCTCCTCAACCGCTTCGCGCGAGAGGGGCAGGCGCTGATGGCTGAATACGAGGCGGAGCTGGCGACGAAGGGCATGAGCCGCGAGCGCGCCCGTCGTATCTGATCCGTCTGAAAAGAAAAAGCCGGCCCGCAGGCCGGCTCGAATGCTGATGGCGCTTCCCGCGAAACTCAGCGCATCACGACAACGCGTGTGCCGATTTTGACGCGGTTGTAGAGGTCGATCACGTCCTCGTTGAGCATGCGGATGCAGCCCGAGGAAACAGCCTGACCGATGGTCTCCGGCTCGTTCGAGCCGTGGATACGGTAGAGAGAGGTGCCGAGGTACATCGCGCGGGCCCCGAGCGGGTTACCTTCGCCGCCGGGCATGTGACGCGGCAGGTCGGGGCGGCGGCGCAGCATCTGCGGCGGCGGGGTCCAGCCCGGCCATTCTGCCTTGCGGGTGATGTTCTTCACGCCGCCCCAGGAGAAACCCGGACGACCGACACCAACGCCGTACTTCATCGCACGGCCATTCGGCAGCACGAAATAAAGGCGCTTCTCATTGGTATCCACCACGATGGTTCCAGGCGCATGCTTGCCCTTGTAATCCACTTCCTCACGCGGAATGGACGCGGCGTGAATTCGGCCGCCGTCAGCGTTCATAAGCGGCTGGCGGGTCACCGGATCGATCATCTCGTTCGCGGCGGCGCCGGTAACGATGGCCGAACCCATGACCAGTGCAGCAGCGATCGTCTTGCACAGACGCATCGTCTTTCCCCATCTGATGTTCGTGAACTTTGTCCGCAAGGCGGAAGCGAATACGTCAAACCGTATGCCTGCTTCGGCCAGCGTTTGACAAGTGCGCCAGCACACAACTGCGTGATCTATGTGACATTTTTGCGTGGCGAGGTCGCTCTGTTGCTCCCGCGCAACAGGCCGTTTGCCGACTGGCGGTTCCCGGTCTCGGGGACGACGACTCGTGGCCGTTTCTTGCCTTGACGAGCCGGGAGCCGTGTCCTATCGGGATGCCTTGGGGCGCGTAGCTCAGCGGAAGAGCACTTCGTTCACACCGAAGGGGTCACAGGTTCGATCCCTGTCGCGCCCACCATTTCTACCACAAACAGCATCGACGTTTACGCGTGCCACAGGTCGCGAAACGAAAAATTACAACTTAGAGTAGAAGTTGTATCCTGAATCCAGTCTAGGGGTTTGGGACGCGATGCACGTGAAACTCGATCGACCTGACGACCACGGAGCCGCCGCACCAAAGGCGAGCGCACCGTTCCGGAAAAGGCTCCTTCAGGGGATAGCGCGTCATGCGGCCGCTATCGTCGCGGTGTCGGCGGTTTTCGCGATGTGGTTCGTGCTGATCTCCAAGCGCCATGATGATCGGCAGACCGCGCTCGAACACGCGCAACAGAACAGTCGCCTCCAGTCGCGCTCGCTCGAGGAGCACTTCCGTCGCACCGTGGAGGGACTCGATCAATCCCTGAGGTATCTGCGTGACATCTACGCCTTCGATTTCGGGGACTTCGACCTGACGCGGTGGCGGAGGGATGGCCGCTTCCTCACCGAGGTGGCGTTGCAGGTCAGCATGATCGACCAGAACGGCATGCTGCTGGATACGAACCTGCGTCACAGCACGAAGGTGAACCTCTCGGACCGTGCGCATTTTCGGTTCCACATCGAAACCTCGCGCGATGTCCTGTTCATTTCGAGGCCGGTATTCGGGCGCGTGTCCAAGAAATGGAGCATCCAACTCACGCGCAGGGTCACGGACCTCGAAGGCAATTTCCGCGGGGTGATGGTCGCCTCGCTCGATGTGGAGAACATCGCGCGGTTCTACGATTCGGTCAGGATGGGTGCTTCTGGCGCGATCATGATTGTGGGGGACGACGGCATGATCCGGGTCCATGCGCCGGATGCCGCCACCTATATGACAGGAAAGTTCCAAACAACACCCGAGAGCACCATTCCGGACCCGGCCGGTGATGCCGATCAGTTTTTCTCGACGGTCGGCCCGGACGGGGTCGTGCGTCAATACGTCTCCCGTCGCGTGCCCGGCACCACCATGCGGGTGATGGTCGGCCAGGCCCAGGACGACATCCTGCACGACGTCAATAGCCGTTGGCGTGATGAGGTGCTGTTTGGCACGCTGATGACCCTTTGGATCGGCCTTTTCGCCGTCCTTGTCATCCGCTATCAGCGCGGCCTTGCCCGCGCTCGGGACGCGGCAGAAGCGGGAAAACGCGCCCGATCCGCCTTTCTCGCGACGATGACGCATGAGATCCGTACGCCGCTCAACGGTGTCATCGGCATCGCGGATCTTCTTTGCGCCACCCCGCTCGATGCGCGGCAGGTCAAGCTGATCGATACGCTGAAGACGTCGGCGATGCATCTGATGGGGCTCATCAACGGCGTCCTGCACTTCACGCGGCTCGAAGCCAACCCGGCGCATGTTGACCACCAGCATTTCTCGCTCGCCGATCTCGTGGGACAGGTCCTCGATGCGCTACGACCTGCGGCGCGGGAAAGAGGGATCGCGCTCGATCTCGAAGTCGATCCCGCAATCCGGTCTGCCTATTTCGGTGATGCCGGCGGCATCCGGCAGATGCTGTTCAATCTTGCCGGCAACGGCATCAAGTTCACCGAAAAAGGCGGCGTGACCGTAAGGATCGCAAGCATTGCCAGCGGAGAGCCGGGGCTGCAGCGGGTGGCGATCGATGTCGAGGATACGGGCGTCGGTATTCCGGAAGCGGCTCGTGCCGATCTGTTCGAGGTGTTCCAGCAGGCGGACGCCACGATCGCCCGGCGCTACGGCGGCTCCGGGCTGGGGCTTGCGATCTCACGGCGGATCGCCCGCCAACTCGGCGGAGATCTGGTGCTTGCCGGCAGCACCGGCGGAGGGAGTTGCTTCCGGATCACGCTGGATCTCGCCCCTGGAGACCCGGAGAGGATTGCCGGCCCGGAAATGTCTCAGGGCGGTCGCTTGGTGAAGTCTCGGCATTTCTTGTCGAAGCGCGTCTTGCGCATATTGGTCGCGGAAGACAACAGCACCAATCAACTTGTGATCTCGCAGTTGATCCGGCTTCTCGGCCATGAATGCACTGTGGTCGCAAACGGCGCCGAGGCGATCGAGGCGGTAGCGGTCGGGGCCTTCGATCTGGTTCTGATGGACATGATGATGCCGAGGGTCGACGGTCTTGCGGCAACACGGGAAATACGCCGGGGTGAGGGCGCGGGAAGGCACGTGCTCATATCCGCACTGACCGCGAATTCCCTGCCGGAGAACGAGGAGACCTGCCGTGCAGCCGGAATGGACGCGTTTCTCGCCAAGCCGGTAACGCGGGCGTCGATCGAGGGGCTGCTTGCGAGATTGTTTCCTGAACTATGCCATGCGAGCGAACCGGAACCGTTATCTGCGGAAGGCACGACGATCGAGGCCGGAGAGCCGGACTTCGAGCGGCGGATCGCCGAACTGCACCGGGAACTCGGTGAAGCCGGTGCGCGCGAGGTAATCGCGGAGTTCATCGGCGAGTGTTCCGAGAACCTCATGTCCATCCATCGGGCGATCGTGTCCGGCGACCGGCTCGAACTCAAGCTCGTCGCCCATTCCATCAAGGGATCGGCGAGAGGATTGGGGCTCGGTGCGTTGGCCGAGGCCGCACGGCAACTCGAATATGTGTATCAGGCCGATCTAGCGCGGCTGCACGAAGGCGAGAGGCAGATCAACGCAGCCTACGAGGATGCGCGACGCAAACTGGCCAACCTGCGGTGAGCACTGAATCTCCCGGCGTTGTTAACCAAACAACAACTACAGGTTGTTCAATATCTAGAAATCACCCAAGGCGCGAATCGCAGCGCCGCTGGATCGAGGAACCGCTGGATGAACGACCCGTCACCCGGAACGCTGCTGCTGCCGGCCGATTGCGACATGCAATGGGCGCGCGCTTTTCACGAGCGCGTGCTGGAGCGCGCTGCCTTCGATCAGGACATCGAAATCGGCGCCGAGGCTGTCGAGCGCATGACGACGCCGGCGGTTCAGGTGCTCGTCGCCCTTTCCCGCGCTTTGGAGGCCGAACGCCACCGCCTGGCGGTCACATCCCCGTCCCGAGCATTCCTGGATGGGTTGGCGGATCTCGGCCTTGCTGAATTGGCCGGACATTGGAGCGCGAACTGAATGGCGAAGACAGTTCTCACCGTGGATGACTCCAAGACGATGCGCGACATGGTCGGCTTCACGCTGCGAGGCGCCGGCTTTCAGGTGCTGGAGGCCGAGGACGGCGCCAAGGCGCTTTCGCTGCTCGGCAATGCCCGTGTCGATCTCGTCATCACCGATATCAACATGCCCAACATGGATGGCGTCACGCTCGTGAAGCATCTGCGGGGCATGAACAATTTCCGTTCGACGCCGATCCTCATCCTGACGACGGAGGGGGGGGAGGAAAAGAAGGCCGAGGGGCGTGCGGCAGGTGCGACTGGCTGGATCGTCAAGCCCTTCGCGCCCGACCGCCTGCTCCAGGTCGTCAACCGCGTCTGCCCCGCCTGAGGAGCGCGCGATGTCGACCGGCAACGAATTCGAGCAGTTCCGCAAGACCTTCTTCGAGGAATGCCAGGAAATACTCTCCGATCTGGATGGCCTGCTCGCGACGCTGGCGGCCGATCCGTCGGATCGCGAGTGTCTCAACGCGATCTTTCGCGGTGTCCATTCGATCAAGGCGGGGGCAGGGGCCTTCAGCTTCGCGCGTCTCGTCGGCTTCAGCCACAACCTCGAAGCCGCCCTCGACGGTCTGCGCGACGGACGGATCGCCGGCACCGACCAGGTGACACAGCTCCTTGTTCGCGCCGTGGATACGCTCGCGGCCTTCGTCGAGGCGGCGCAATGCGGCGCCGAGCCGCGCGTCGGCTTCGGTGAAGATCTCGCGCGCGATCTCCTGCAACTGATGGAAGCTGGCACCGGGGGGAGCGGGGGGCATTCGGCCGCCGTGAAAACGGGGAAGGTTCCAACACTGGCGACGGCGGTCGCGTCGCGCTTCCATATCCGTTTCAAGCCGCATTGGGAGATGTTCCGCCATGCCAACGAGCCGCTGCTGGTGCTGCGCGAACTCCGCCAACTCGGAGCCTGCACCATTGCCTGCGACATCAGCGGATTGCCGGCCTTCAACGCGCTGGATCCGGAGGAATCCTATCTCTGCTGGCAAATCGAGATCGAGACGACGGCCACCTGCGAGCGCATTGCGGAAGTCTTCGAGTTTGTCGAGGACGATTGCGACCTGCTGATCGAGCCAGCAGGGGAGGCCGTGTCTCGTATGATGGCGGAAGAGGAGGAGGTTTCGCCGCCACCGTCGTTTGTGGCGGAAGAGCCGGCGGAGCCCACCGGCCTTGCGCGGGGAAGCGTGGGAGAAGAGGCCGCCGGCAAGGCGCGCGGCAACGGCAACGCCGTTTCCTCGATCCGCGTCGAGCTCGCTCGCGTCGACAGGCTCGTCAACATGGTCGGTGAACTCGTCATCACCCAGTCGATGCTGGCCCAGCAGATTGCCGATCTCGCCCTGGCGCAAGGTTCGCAGGCGGTGCGGGGGCAGGAAGACCTTGCCATGCTGACCCGCGAGTTGCAGGAGTGCGTGATGGCGATCCGCATGCAGCCGGTGAAATCGGTCTTCGCACGGATGCCGCGCCTTGTGCGCGAGGTCTCCGCCAAGCTCGGCAAGCCGATCCGTCTTGCGATGTCGGGCGAACAGACCGAGGTCGACAAGACCGTGATCGAAGAACTTGCCGATCCGCTGACCCATATGATCCGCAACGCGATCGACCACGGCATCGAAAGCCCGGAGGTGCGGCGCGCCGCTGGCAAACCGGAAGAGGGAACGATCGAACTCACCGCGCTTCATGCCGGCTCGAACATCCTCATCCATGTCGCGGATGATGGTGGCGGCATTGATCGCGATCGGCTGTTCCGCAAGGCGGTGGAGAAGGGCATCGTGCCCGCCAATGCCAAACTCGGCGAGGAGGAAATCGACGAACTCCTGTTCTCGCCCGGTTTCTCGACCGCCGAGAAGGTGACGGATGTTTCCGGGCGTGGGGTGGGGATGGACGTCGTCCGCCGCAACATCGTCAAGCTCGGCGGACGTATCCAGGTTCAGTCGACCCTCGGCAAGGGCACGCGCTTCACTCTCGTCATTCCGCTCACGCTTGCGGTGCTGGACGGGATGATCGTCGCGGTCGGCACCGAGCGCTACATCCTGCCGCTGACCTCGATCATCGAGAGCTATCGCCCGCATCCGCGCACGATCCGGATGGTGACGGGGGGCATGCAGGTGGCCTCCGTGCGGGGCGAATATGTCCGGCTTGTGCATCTTCACGATCTTTTCGGCGTCGCCGGCGCCGTTACCGATCCCGCTCAAGGGTTGGTGGTGCTAGTCGAGACCGCGCAGGGCAACAAGATCGGCGTCGTTGTCGACGAGTTGATCGGCCAACAGCAGGTGGTCATCAAGAGCCTGACAGACAATTTCGATCCCGTGCGCGGGATTTCCGGCGCGACGATCCTCGGCAACGGCCGCGTCGCGCTGATCCTCGATATCGAGCAGCTTACCGCGATGCCGTCCCGGTCGGGCGGCGAGCGCCTCGTTCCACCCCCTGTCGAAGTGGCCGCCTGAGGCCGGAGGATCAGTATGGCAACCGAGTTCGAGGCCATGACCCATCGGATCGCAACCTTGCAGAGCGGTGCTTCCGCCTCATGCGATGTGATGCAATTCATCTCATTTCGCGTTGGCGAGGAGGAGTTTGCGATCGACATCATGGCGGTGCGCGAGATCAAGGGCTGGACCGAAACGACAACGCTGCCCAACCAGCCGGATTATCTGCTCGGTATCCTCAACCTGCGCGGCACCATCGTTCCGATCTATGATCTGCGCTGTCGTTTCGGCCTCGGCCTGACGACCGCGACGCGCACCCACGTCGTCATCATCGTCGCGGTGCTGGAGCGGACGGTCGGCCTGTTGGTCGACGCCGTGTCAGACATCCTCACCGCGCGGGGCGACGCCATCCGCCCGATTCCTGACATGGAACGGCAAGGCTCGACCCAGTTCTTCTCCGGAATCATCACCGTCAACGAGAGCATGGTGGTGCTGCTCTCGCTCGAAGCCCTGTTCGAGCGGGCCGCCGCCCTCCCTGAACTCGCTGCATAAAACCTGACAACCCGAGTATTCGATCACATTTCGGGCTGAGGCCCCAACCGAAGGAAACGCACATGTCCTGGCTCAATCTGGGCGCGAAATCAGGCGCAAAAAACAACGAAAGGTCGCAGATCGCTGAGCCCGCGATCATTTCCGCCGCGGCACATGGTCCCGCGCTTGCGCCGGTGGGCGAAGCTCAGGCCATCGCGGAGTTCACGCTCGAGGGTGATTTCGTTGCGGTGAACGAGGCTTTTTGCGACCTCTTCGGTTATGAGCCTGACGAGTTTCGCGGCAAGCATCACGCCATGCTCGCATCTGCTCGGGAAGGTGAGGACGACCGTCAGCTCTGGGGCAAGGTCATGCGCGGTGAATCCCAGACGGGCCAGTTCCGGATGACCGGGAAGGGCGGGCGCGAGTTCTGGCTTCAGGCCTGCTACGTGCCGAGCGCGGACGTCTCCGGCAAGATCTCGCGCGTGGTCATGGCCGGCATGGACATCACGGAGTTCGCACGCAAGGCGAAAGATGACGCGGCGGAACTCCGGGTTCGATCGGATATCATGAACGAGACCAGCATCGTCTCCTACGCCGATCTGAAGGGCGACATCGTCGCCATCAACGAGAAGTTCATCGAGGTTTCGAAATACAGCCGCGACGAGTTGATCGGCAAACCGCACAACACCACGCGCCACCCCGACATGCCCAAGGAAGTCTTCAAGGAGATGTGGGGAACCATCGGTCGGGGCAAGATGTTCCGCGGCATCATCAAGAACCGCGCCAAGGATGGCACGCCCTATTACGTCGATGCGGTGGTCGCGCCGTTCCTCGGCGAGAATGGCAAGCCGAAAAAATATCTCGGCGTGCGTTACGACATCACCGAGATGGAAATCGAACGGCAGAACATGCGCGGCGTCCTTGGCGCGATCGATGCCTCCTATGCTTTTATCGAGTTTGATCTCAACGGCAACATTCTGAATGCCAACGAGAATTTCCTCAAGACGCTGGGCTATTCGCTCGCCGACATCCAGGGGAGGCCTCATCGGATGTTTGTCGAGCAGGCTTATGGCAATTCGGCCGAATACACCCAGTTCTGGCATGATTTGCGCGCCGGCAAGGCGATGGCCGATGTCTTCAAGCGCATCACGCGTTCCGGCGCGGAGATCTGGATCCAAGCCGTCTACGCGCCGGTCAAGGACGAGATCGGCCGAGTCAACAAAATCGTCAAGATCGCCACCGACGTCACGCAGCAGGTCCAGGCAAGCCGGCTGTTGCAGGCGGCTGTCGAGGAGACGCAGGTGGTTGTGACGGCAGCCAAGGAGAACGATCTCACCCGCCGCATTCCGCTGGAGGGCAAATCTGGTGCGATCCAACAGCTCTGCGCCGGCGTGAACGGGCTGCTCGACACCATGTCCTCGATCATCGCCAATATGACCGAGACGGCCTCGACCATCTCCAACGCAGTGGCGGAGATCACTTCCGGCACCGACGATCTCTCGCGCCGGACCGAGAAGCAGGCTTCGAACCTGGAGGAGACCTCGGCTTCGATGGAGGAGATCGCCTCCACCATCCGCCTGAATTCCGAGAATGCCCAGCAGGCGAATTCGCTGGCGATCCAGGCCCGTTCGGTCGCTTCCGAGGGTGGTGAGATCGTGACCCGCGCGGTTGATGCCATGTCGCGGATCGAGGAATCCTCGACCAAGGTGTCGGATATCATCGGCGTGATCGACGAGATCGCATTCCAGACCAATCTCCTCGCGCTCAATGCGGCAGTGGAAGCGGCCCGGGCCGGGGATGCCGGACGCGGATTCGCGGTCGTCGCCTCCGAGGTGCGCAGTCTCGCGCAGCGGTCGAGCGAGGCGGCGAAGGACATCAAAGCGCTGATCGTCCAGTCCGGATCGCAGGTGAAGGATGGGGTTAAGCTCGTGAACGATGCCGGAACCTCGCTCGCCGATATCGTCACCTCGGTGAAAAAAGTGACCGACATCGTCTCCGAGATCGCGGCCGCCTCGAAGGAGCAGGCCGTTGGCGTCGAGGAGATCAACAAGGCCGTAGGCCAGATGGACGAGATGACTCAGCAGAACTCGGCGCTGGTCGAGGAAAGCGCCGCCGCCTGCCGCTTGTTGCAGGATCAGGCGGAAGACATGGCCAACCGCATGGCCCTGTTCAGGATATCGGGGGATTTCGCCCACCTCGCCCCACCGAAGCCCGCAGCGGCCAGACCGGGTCCGCGCCCGGCCGAGCGCGGACCGATCCGCACGCCGGTCAAGGCTGTCGGGGGCGCGCGTCCCGGCGCGGCCGCCCTCCAGGCTAATCTGCGCGAGGCCTACGACGATCCTGAATGGAAGGAGTTCTGACCGAAATGCCGGGTGATCCGCGTCGCCCGGTTTGTCCCGCCTCTTCCATGTGAGCCCGGTTCATGTCCGCAGCCGTTTCCTCATCGCCCCAGCGAGCCGATCTCGAATCGACCTTCACTGATCGGGATTTCGCGTTCTTCGCCCGGCTCGTCTACGAGAGGAGCGGCATCGTGCTGGCCGATCACAAGAAGAGCATGATGTTCTCGCGTCTCGTCCGTCGTGTGCGCGAACTGAAGCTCGGATCGTTCAAAGCCTATGGTGAGTTGCTGCGCGGGCCGGACGGCGACAGCGAGATCGGCGATTTCATCAATGCGATGACCACGAACCTCACGAAATTCTTTCGCGAGGATCATCATTTCGAATTTCTGGAGTCGACCGCACTGCCGCGCGCAGCCCAACGGGCGATGCAGGATGGAACGCGCCGCGTCCGGCTCTGGTCGGCGGGGTGCTCCTCGGGCGAGGAGCCCTATTCCATCGCGATCTGCCTCAAACGGGCGGCGAACCACCTGCGCAATCTCGATGCGCGGCTGCTGGCGACCGATCTCGACACCAACATGGTCTCCCGCGCCGCTGCCGGGGTCTATCCGAAGGCTGCCGTCGCCGCCCTGCCGCCGCATTGGCGCAACGGCTTTTTCCATTCCACAGACAAGAGCCGCGAGCAGGTCTCGGTGGAGAACGAGCTCCGTGCGAGGATCACCTTCCGGCCGCTCAACCTCCTCCATGATTGGCCGATGAGCGGACCTTTCGACGCGATCTTCTGCCGCAACGTCATGATCTATTTCGACGGGCCGACCAAGGTGCGGCTGGTCAATCGTCTGGCCGATCTGCTCCAACCGGGCGGCTGGCTCTTCATCGGCCATTCCGAGACGCTTCTCGAGCATCAGGACCGGCTCCGTCTCGTCGGCCGCACCATCTACGAAAGGATCGCGTGATGGCTCTTGCGGCGGATCGTGGTTCGGGTGCTGGCGGGCGAACGGGGCGGATCGTCCGCGTCCTGCCCGGCGATTTTCACGTGACGGACGATCCGGCCACGACCGTCGTCACTGTCCTCGGTTCCTGCGTCGCGGCCTGCATCCGCAATCCCTACAACGGGTTCGGCGGGCTCAATCATTTTATGCTGCCGGAAAGCGAAAGCGACGAGTGGAACGGCGTCAGCGCCGCAAACCGCTACGGCAATTTCGCGATGGAGGCGCTCATCAATGCCGTTCTCAAATCCGGCTGCACTCGGCAGGATCTCGAGGTGAAACTGTTCGGCGGCGCGAGCATGCACAACCCGGTTTCGAATGTCGGCGGCAAGAACGCGGCGTTCGCCCGGCACTACCTCGACGTAGAGCGCATTCCGCTCGCCTCGTCCGACCTCGGTGGAGATTACGGCCGCCGGATCCATTATTCGCCCACGACGGGCAAGGTGCAGCGGCTTCTGCTCAAGGACAGGGAAGACCGCCAGGTCATCACCGAGGAAGCGCGGTATGGCTCGACCCTCAGCAAGGTGCAGTTTGATGGCGATATTGACCTCTTCGACTAACCCCCGCGCACCCATTCGCGTTCTGGTCGTCGATGATTCCGCCCTGATGCGGCAGATGCTCTCGACCATGCTGGCCTCCGATCCCGATGTCGAGGTCGTGGGGACGGCGTCCGATCCACTGATTGCCCGGCAGAAGATCAAGCAGTTCGATCCCGACGTTGTCACGCTCGATATCGAGATGCCGAACATGCATGGCCTCGAATTCTTGCGTCGGCTGATGGCCTTGCGCCCCACGCGGGTGCTGATGATCTCCTCGCTCACGCAGAAGAACACGGAGTTCACCCTGGAGGCGTTGGCCAGCGGGGCGGTGGATTGCCTCGGCAAGCCGCGCGACGCAACCAGCGAGCTGGAGATGGCCGGATTCCGAGAAACACTCCTGCAGAAGATCCATGCCGTCGCCTCGGCGCGACTGCGATCGGCCCCGGCAGTAACCGCCGGAGTGCCCCTCCAGGTCGTGCCGGGTCGGACCCGTCGCCATTTCATCGCCTTCGGCGCCTCCACCGGGGGCGTCGAGGCGCTTTCGCGGGTTTTCGCCGAATTGCCATCTGGCCTGCCACCGATTGCGGTGGTGCAGCACATGCCGGGCGGCTTCACCAGCAGCTTTGCACGGCGGCTGGCGAACCTGTCGCAGATCGAGGTCGTCGAAGCGGAGGACGGGATGCCGATCCGGGCCGGGCAGGCCGCATTGGGTCCCGGCGGTTACCAGTTCGAGATCGTCCGCCGCGACGGCGAGTTCCGGTGCCGGGTTTTCGAAGGTCCGGCGCCGCTCGGCCATGCGCCCTCGGTCGATATTCTCATGGAATCCGTGGCCCTTGCCGTCGGCGACCGCGCGATCGGCGTTATCCTGACCGGTATGGGGCGCGATGGCGCACGGGGAATGAGCGCCATGCGCGCGGCAGGTGCGCTCACGATCGGGCAGGACGAGGCCTCGAGCCTCGTCTACGGCATGCCGCGCGTTGCCTTCGAGGCCGGGGGAGTTGAGCAGCAATCCCCGTTGGCGCGAGTCGCGGCCGAGGTCATTGCCGCCGTTCAGAGCCGGTGATGAGGGCACACGGGAGGCGTGTGATTTAGCGCGACACAACTTTTGATTAAATTATCATCGTTAACCTACTAGAGATTGTAGAAATCGGTCGAGGCTCATGTGACGATTCCGGCAACATATTCCGAGCACGATCCTACGGTTCCGGATTTGGCCGCGCCCGGAATCGCCCCGGAAGACGCGGTCGCCGAGATGCGCCGCTTGGCGCTGGAGGCGATCAGTCAGGTTCTGCAAGGGGTCTCCGAACTCGTCGAGGCAAACGCCACCGGCGTCTCCGCCCAATTCGGCAAGATCGCCGGCGATGCCGCTGCGCAGACGGCCGGCATCCGCGACCTGATCGACAGTACCTCGACGATCGAGGTCGCGGGCGAACGGGTCACGCTGACGAGCGTCGCCTCGGAGCTTCAGGGCACGCTGGCCGAGCTCGTCCGCAAGATCATCTTCCTCTCCTCGCGCGGCATGGCGATGGTCTATGCGCTTGAGGATGTTCTCGAGGAGGTGCGGCAGGTCCGCAAGAGCGTCGCGAATATCGAGAAGCTCAACAGTCAGACCAACCTTCTGGCGCTCAACGCGAAGATCGAGGCAGTTCACGCGGGCGATGCCGGCCGCGGCTTTGCCGTGGTCGCCAACGAGGTTCGCCAGTTGGCGCTGCGAACCAACGAGATTTCCGGCGATCTCCACGAGCGCATCACGCGCGTGACGGCGGGGCTCGACAACAGCTTCAGCCTTCTCAAGGAAATCTCGACCATCGACATGTCCGAAGAGAATGTTTTCGCGAACGAGCGGATCAACATGATCGTCGACAGCCTCGTCAAACAGCACGCGATGTTCTCTGAGGCGTTGGAACTGGCCTCGGTGAATACAGGGCAACTCACGAACGAGATCCGGGATGCGGTCGTCAAGATGCAGTTCCAGGACCGGGCGACACAGGAAATACAGAGCGTCCGGCAGGTTATGGGCATCCTGATGCAGTCGCTATCGAGCCCGGTCGGCGGCCGGAATATCGCCTCCGAGATCGATCGAACGCTGACCCTCGGCGATGTCAAGGCGCGGATCCTGGCGAAGATGCACGGTCTGCCGCCTCCCGCCGAACTGTCCCGCGCCGAACAGAGTCGCGCGGGCGAGATCGACCTGTTTTGAAGGAGGGCATCATGCGAGCGGAACTGACGAAGACAAATCAGGAAATGAAGGTGAAGCTGCACGAGCGCCTCTCCTTTTCGGACCACACGAAATTCCGGGAACTGCTCAACTCGATCGATAAGGAGAAACCGACACATTGCATCTTCGACATGTCGGAGCTGATCTCGATCGACTCCGCCGGCCTCGGAATGCTGATGATCGCGCACCAGCAATCGGAGAAGTCGGGCTGGAAGCTGTCGTTGCAGGCGCCGAAAGGACACGTGAAGCAGCTTCTCGAACTCTCCCGCTTCGACAAGATCATCCCGATCACATGCTGAACCTCGCCAACGGACGTGCCGTACCGCATCCTCCGGGCATCGGTGCCGCCGCTGATGCGGCCCTGGCGGTGGATTTCGTCGGCTCCCGCATTCTCGTCGTCGACGACAGCATCACGATCCGGAAGACGATCATGACCTACCTCCGTAACCGGGGGTTCGCCAATGTGATGGAAGCAGCCAATGGTCGAATCGCGCTCGACATCATGGAGAAGATCGAGCCCGATCTTGTAATTACCGATATTGCGATGCCGGAAATGGACGGGCTCACGCTTTGTCGCACGATCAAGGACAGCGAACGCTTCGCCCAGATCCCGGTGCTGATCCAGACCGGCACGGAATCCGCAGACCGACGGGCCGAGGCTTTCTCGCACGGCGCGCAGGACCTGATTACCAAGCCGATCAACCTGCGCGAAATGCTGGGGCGTGTGCAGGTTCATCTCGAACAGCGCCATCTGGTCAGGCGCCTGTCCGATTATCAGCAGTCCATGGCCCAGCAGCTTGAAATGGCCCGCGAGATGCAGGAATCCCTGCTGCCAAGCGGTGACGATATTCGCGCTTTCGAGGCCGTCTTCCCGGTTTCGATCGCACCGTCCTACAAGGCCTCGTCGGGGTTGGGCGGCGATCTCTGGGGCTGCCGGGCGACGGACGACGGCAATCTCCGTTTCTTCATGGCCGATTTCACTGGCCACGGTGTCTTGGCGGCGCTCAATACGTTCCGTTTCCACTCCTTCCTGCGCAACGAGCCGCTCGATTCGCTCCCCGAGGCGGATGCGATGGCCTGTCTCAACAGTTTCCTGCATGACGTGCTGCCGGTCGGGCAGTTCGCGACCTTCCTGAGCTGCCGGATCAATTTCCGGGAGAACTGGATCGAGATCTGTTCGGCCAGCGGGCCGCCGCCGATGCTGCGCAGCGGCGGGGAGGGTGAGTTCGAGCCGCTCGCTTCGGACGGCCTGCCGCTCGGCATCCTCACGGAGAGCGATTACTGCGCGCGCCGCTACCCCTTTCCGCCCGGCAGCATGCTGGTCCTCTACAGCGATGCCTTGATCGAGACCCCTCTCCCACCGGACGCCGTCTTCACTACCGAGAGCCTGTGCCGCCATCTCAACCGGCTGGCTCCGGATGCCAGCAGCCACAGCATCATGCGCGATCTCCTCGCCAGCCTGATGCCGAACCTTCCCGAAGATGACCTGACGGTGCTCGTCATCCAACACAAGGAGCAGCCGGTATGATGGAAAATAGCGCGAAGACGGAGGGGATACGGAACATGGCAGCCCCGGTGTCGAACCATCGCCCCCGCCCCGTCCGGAACGCTTCCCATACCGAGAGGCGGCAGGCGATCCGTCGCTATGTGGCGGTGAACAAGCCGGCTATCGGCCAGTTGGTCCAGGGCGTGTTCGACATCCGCACGCTGGAGGAGGCGGAACGACTTTCCTCCATGCTGGCGATGCAATGCCCGGAACCGGAAACGGCGGCGGTCGGGATATGGGAACTGCTGTCGAATGCGGTCGAGCATGGTTCGCTCGAGATCGACGGCGAAACCAAGGCGCGGCTCGTGCTCGAAGGTCGTTACCTCGACGAAATCGCGCGACGCCAGGATGATGAGCTGTTCCGCGGGCGCGTCGTCCGGGTGATGTTCCGCAAGCAGGCGCGCTCGATCCGCATCCGCGTGATGGATGAGGGACCGGGTTTCGATTTCTCGGTGCTGCCGCGGGATCTCCAGCCGACGGAAGTGCCGTGCGGGCGCGGTCTTGCTTTGGCGCGGAGCATCGCGTTCGATTCCGTGGTCTTTCTCGGCCGGGGCAATATCGTCGACGCCCGGATACGCGTGAAGATGGCGGTTGCGCCGACCTCCTAGGCGGCGCGGATCGAACCAAGGAACTCGTTGACGGCACCGGCGAGCGCCTGCCCCTCGCGACCGAGTTCGCGCGACGAATCGAGAACTTCCTCGACGAGACGCCCGGAATTCTGGATTGCGAGGCTGACGTTGGAGATGCTTTTCGTCACCTCGACCGTCCCCCTCGCTGCTTCATCGATATTGTCGGCGATCATGCCGGTGGTCGTCATCTGGTCGGAAATCGAGACCCCGATCACTTCCGAGATCTGGTTCACGTCAGCAATCGTGCCGGCGATGCTGCGGACCGCCTCGATGGCATTGGCGCTCGCGGCCTGAATGGCGGTAATCTGACCGGCGATTTCCTCGGTCGCGCGCGCGGTCTGTGCGGCGAGTTCCTTCACCTCCTGCGCAACCACGGCGAACCCACGGCCGGCTTCTCCCGCGCGGGCGGCTTCGATGGTCGCGTTGAGCGCGAGCAGATTGGTCTGCCCGGCGATGTCGCTGATGACCTTGGCGACCGTGCCGATCGATTCCGCTGCCGCGCCAAGCGACTGCACGTCCCGATCGGTCTGGCGGGCCTGCTCCGCAACCTGACGGATGCGCTCGCCGCTGTCGGCGACCTGCGAGCCGACCTTGTTCATGGCATTGGAGAGGTCCGCCGTCGCGGCGGCGACGGTGCGGACGTTTTCGGTCGCTTCCTCGGACGCGGCAGCCACGGCGGTTGCCTGCCCGGTGGCGGAACCCGATTCGCGCGACATTTCTTCGGCTGCCCGTTCCAGCATGGCGACCGCTTCCGTGACCGATTGCACGACCCGTCCGACACGCTGTTCGAACGCCTGTGCCAGCGAGGCAAGCCCGGACTTCCGGCGGTCTTCCGCTGCGGCACGCTCTTGCTCCTGCGCGACGCGTAGGGCCTCGGTCTCGCGCAGGTTCTGTTGGAAGATCTGGACGGTTTCGGACATCCGTCCCACCTCATCACGGCGCGTGCTGACGGGCACTTCCGCGTCGAGCTTGCCGACGCTCAGCTGCGACATCACGTCACTCAACCGGGAAATCGGCCGGATGATCCGCCGGAAGATGACCAGACCGGTCCCGAACAGGGCCAGAACGATGACGGTTCCGAGCCCGACGATCTTGATGAGCGCTTCCATCGCCGTGGATTCCATCCGCGCGGTGACGAACTGGATCCGGTCGCGCATGGCGGAGAGCATGTCGCCGGCGGATTCCGAAAGCGCGGTCATGGCTTGGTTCTGGCGTGAGGCGAGGGCGACACGCGCCTCGGTCTGGGCGCCGCCGGCCGCGCCGGCCAAGCTGTCGTCAAGCGTCTTGCGAGCATTGGCGAGCGCGTCGTTGGTCTTCGAAATCGCCTTCTTCACGGGCTCGGGAAAATCTGCCGACAACCCGACGAGGGACTTCCAGTCCGGGTCCACCTTGGCGTTGCGGGCGGCGACAGTGGCTCGAGCCGCCCCGGCCTTCTCTGGCGCGATCAGCGCGTCCGTCGCTTCGACATGGTTACGCCACTGGGCCTCGATGAGCGCGTGAACATAGTTCGGCGGAACGGAGGCCTCCCACACCGCGTCGCGGGTATTGTCGAGCAGTCGCAGTGTCATCGTCAGGGCCATCCAGCCCGCGACCGCACACAGGGTCAGCAGCACGCCGAATGCGAGGAGCATGTCGGCGAGAAAGGAATGTTGTCTGGAAAAAAGGCGCATGATGAAGCCCGAATTCGAGGAAATTCGAGTGATTTTTCGCATATTCGTGTTAAGTGGCCGTTAACTACGCTGGATTGCAGATGCGGCATGCGCTCGCATCGGTTGCGAATGAAACGACCGGTGCGGCCCTGTGCTCCCCGGCCGGCTCAGGCTGGCCGCTGTGCCAGCCCGGCCTGCCTGCGCAACCGAAGCTGCCGGAGCCCGAAAGCAACGGCTGCGCCGATCGCCAGCACGACGAGCGACACGACCGGCCGATATGCGAACCAGGCAATCGCGATCACGCCGGTGCCGACGATTGCTGTCGCCGCCCCCGCCACCAAGCCGACCGCGCCGGAGACGAGCGAGCCAAGGATCGGAATGTAGCTCGCGAGCAGCGTTACGGGTGCGAACAGCGCCGAGAACCCGATGAACAGCACGAGGAGGCCCACGCCGCGCAGGATCCAGGTGAGGGTCGCGTTGTCGTCCTGCGCCTTCTCGAACATTTCGTCGGTGGTCTTGGTCCCGGATTGGGCGAGCAGGAATTCGCGACCGTTCTTGGCACGATAGGCTTCGATGCCGTCCGGCGTCTGCTTGCCGACGAAGCTTGCCTTGCCTTCCGGCACCAGCCGGAAAGTCACGCGATAGTGCCCGATCTGCGGGTTGTTCGGATTGCCGCCGATGTAATAGCCGCCGTTGTAGATCTGTGCCGGGCCGAAGTTGGCACGGCGCACCGCATCGAGCCCGGACGAGTTAACAGTGAACTCGCTGCTGTCGGTCAGGCTCTGCGCCGCCAGACCGACGGGGTAAGCGCCGATCTTCGCGTCTCTCGCGGCAAAGTTCTCGCTGCGGATATTGAAATTGCCGGGGTTCTGATGCCCTTGTGGGAATTTGAAGCGCGAGGAATCGACCGGTCGGTCGCGCCACTCGCGGCTGTAGGTGAACTTGCGGTCCTGCCCGGAGCCGCTTTCCTTCTCCACCCACTGATATTGCTCCACGTGGCGGATCAGCTTGAGACCGCTTGTCCTCACGCCGAACAGGGGATCGGCGACGCCACCAGCACTCTTCACCTCGCCCGAAACGTGGATGAGCTTGCCGTCGAGCGCGCGGTCGACCCTGTCGGTGCCGATGGCTTGAACGATACTCTGCCCCTCGGTGAGCGCGCGTGCGGTCTTTACCGCACGACCCTCATTCCAGGCGAGCCCCCAGCAGGCGAGGGGAATCATGATGAGACCGGCGACGATCGAACCGAAGGAGTTGGAAAGCCGCTCGAAAAAGCCTTGCGGAGCGGCATGGACGTCCTCACCGCCATCGGGGGCGGAAAAGGTCTGGTCGCCGCTGTTGTCGAGGCCGAATTGCGAATAATCGTTGTCGTCGCTCATCGTTTGTCTCAAATCCCTTTATTGAAGCCGCACTGTCACCCGGTCGGTCGCGCCCGTGGCATCGATCACCGAGATCTGGGCAAATCCCATTCCTTCCGGGCGCAACCCTGCCTCGCGGCGGCTGGACGGCGCGTGCGCTGGCGCACCATTGAGAAGGTAGGTGAACGGCGGGGAGCCGCCGTTTATCTTGACCTTGAGCAGCGGATGGCCGTCGATCCGTGTCGCCTCCGCGTCGATTGCCGCGCCATCCGGCGGGAAGGCGATCTGCAATCCCGGCCGGCTCATGGCGGCAATGGTTTTCGGCACATCCTGTCGGACATGGCGCAGGGGCGGGGGCAGTGTCAGGTTGGTGGCGACCAGCGCCTCGCGCGGCCGGCGCGGCAAGCCGGATTGCAGGCCGATGCGGCTGAAGGCATCGAACAGGATCGGCGCCGCCACGCGCCGGCCGACGAGCCCCGGCACCGCACCGTTGTCCGCCTGCCCAACCCAAACACCGATGGTATGCTTGAGGTCAAATCCTACCGCCCAGGCGTCGCGATAGCCGTAGGACGTGCCGGTCTTGTAGGCGAGGCGCGCCTGCGGCGCATTGTCGGGTGGTGGCGCGCCGATCAGGATATCGGCGATATACCAGGCCGGAACATGGCCGACGAACTGGAGCGGATCGGATTTCGGCCCGCGCGCGGGCAGTTCGCGAAGGTCGAGCATCGCGCCGCCGCGCGCAAGCCCGGCATAGAGCATGGTGAGATCATTGAGCGAAATCCCGAGCCCGCCAAGGCCGATGGCAAGACCCGGTGCGCCGCCCTCCTTCGGCGTCTCGACCGTCGCGCCCGCCTCGCGCAGCCGCGAGATGAATTTCTGCGCGCCGACGAGTTTCAGAAGATCCACCGCCGGTAGGTTCAGCGACTGCTGAAGCGCCGAACGGGCCGTCACCATGCCCTGGAAAGTGTTGTCGAAGTTCTCCGGCGCATAGAGTCCGAAGCGGTGCGGGCGATCTTCCAGCATCGTCTCCGGATGGGCGATGCCATTCTCGAACGCGAGCGCATAGATGAAGGGCTTGAGCGCGGAACCCGGCGAGCGGATCGCGCGGGTGAGGTCGATGCCGCCCGCGCGTTCGGACGCGAAGTAATCCGCGCCGCCCACCGAGGCACGCACCAGCCCGGTCTCGTTTTCGACGACGACGATGGCCACCGAGAGTTTCGGCCCGATCGCTTCGGCGCGCTCCTTGGCGAGGCGTTCCAGTACCACCTGCCAACCATGATCGAGCGCGGTTTCGATGCGCGTGGTGCCGGTGTTTGCGGCGACCAGTGCTTCCGCGCGATGCGCGGCATGATGCGGGAACGGACGGCGAGCCTCCGGCACCGCCTCATCCAGCGCCCGCTCGATTTCCGCGACCGGTAGCACGCCGCCTTCGCGAACGCGGGCGAGAACCCGATCCCGCGCGGCCTCGGCACGGCGCACGAAGCGGTCTGGCCGGCGGCTCTCGGGCGCTTGCGGGATTGCGACCAGCAGCGCGGCCTCGGCCGTCGAGAGTCGTGTCGGCTCCTTGCCGAAATAGGCGAAGCTCGCCGCCCGCACGCCTTCGAGGTTGCCGCCGAATGGCGCGAGGCTGACGTAAAGATCGAGAATCCCTTGTTTGCCGACCCGGCGCTCAAGTTCGAGCGCACGCGCCATCTGCCGGGCCTTGGCGAAAAGGCTGCGTTCCTCGCGCGGTTCAACCAGCCGCGCAACCTGCATCGAGAGCGTCGAGGCGCCAGAAACGATCCGTCCGTGGCGGATCAGCTGCCACCCCGCGCGCAGGATCGCGACGGGGTCGACACCGCCATGCTTGTAGAAGCGCCGGTCTTCGTAATCGACCAGCATCGCCAGATAGCGGGAATCCACCTCTTTCGCAGTTAATGGCATGCGCCAGCGCCCGTCCGCCATCACGAAGGGGCGGAGCAGCCTGCCGTCCTTGTCCAGCACCACGGTCGAGCGCGCCTTGGTCGCCTCGAGATCGAGCGGTGGCAGGTTCGCGGCATAGAGTGCGAAGGCGAGAGGGGTGGCGGCGAGCGCCGCCACCCCTACCGCCGTCCAGCGCAGGGCGCGCGAAAAGCGCATCGGTTTACTTCTTCTCGTCCGTGCTCTTGTCCGCGTCGTCCTTGGCGTCCGTCTCCTTGCCGGGCGGCAGGACGATCAGCGCGCCGAAGGCGGTGCGGCCGAAGAGTTCGGGCCGGTACATGTCCTCCACGATCGCCGCCGGATGGACGTAGCTGCCCGGTGTCACGGCGCGGACGAGATAGCCGACGCGGATCGGTGCCTTCTCGCCGCCGTGGCGGTTGAAGGCGGCGACGAAGCGATCATCGCGCGATTCCGCATGGTCCGGTTCTGTCCGGTTCTCGAAGAAGCTCAGCCCCTCCGAGGAGGCGCCGGTGAGCTTCGGGTTTTCGATTTCGAGGCCCGCGGGGAGTGGATCGACCACCAGCAGCCGCCCACCGCGACGCGGCGCGGAGTCGACTTCCAGTGTCACGAGGTAGCGCTCGTTCTGGCGGATTTCGTTCGGCGCCACTTCCTCGCCCGAGAGCGTGAAGATCTTCCGGGTGATCGAGTAACCCTCGTTCACCGCAGGGGTCGGCGTCGTGGGGATACCGGAAACCGAGAGGATCACGCGCGCCTCGCCCTGGCCGTCATGGCGGATGACGAGCGGCTTGCCGGCGAGGCTCGCTTCGGGGAGATTGCGGTAGAACGCGCCGCGATGTTCCGCCCCGTTGACAGTGAGGCGGAAGTTCGCCGCTTCCTTGGCGAGTGCCTGCGCGGCAAGAACCATCCAGTTCTGTTCCTGTGTCGAAGTGTAGCGCTTGGCCGAGCGGGCCTGATCGACGAGCGAGGCGACGCGGGCGATGCGCGCTTTCTCGGCGTTGCCCTCCGCGAGGAGAGCGAGCACCCCGGCGCCGTCTCGCAACAGCGAGCCGTAGTCGGAGCGATAGGTCAGCGCGTCCTTGGTGGTCTGAAGTGTCTCGAGCGCGCTCGCATAAGCCTTGTCGGCGCGGCCCCGGTCACCCAGCAGGGCGAGTGCGGCGCCGAGTTGCGCCTTGGCCATCGGCAGGTCGAACTCGCCGAGCTTGTTGTCGACGATGTAGCGCAGGTCGCCCATCACCGGACGGCCATTGCGGGCGAGCACATAGAGCGCATAGGCAATGCCGGCGCGGTCCTCGGCGTTGAACTCCGTCGAGTTCACGACCTTGTTGCGGAGTCGGTCGAGCGCGAGCATGAACGCCGTCTGCGGAACGTTGATATTCCGCTCGCGGGCGCGGGTCAGGAAGTCGGTCACGAAAGCATCGAGCCAGATGTCGCCGCGATCTGTCGAGATGCTCCACAAGCCGAAGCCCCCGTTCGCCCCCTGGCGGGAGAGAACCCGCTCGATGGCCGCCTCGATTCGCTTGTCGGCATTGGCGTCGAGCGCGAGGCTCTCCATGGTCGCGAGGTTGTTGACGTAGAGGAGTGGCATCGCGCGGCTCACCGTCTGTTCTGTGCAGCCGTAGGGATAACGGTCGAGCGCGGCGAGCAACGCCGGCACATCAAGCGCCGCGAACGGCGAGACCGACACCGCGACTGAGCCGGATTTCGGCACGAAGCTCGCGAGGAGATCGGATGAGATTTCGAGGCTCTGCCCGCCCGCAAGCGGCCTGACGGTCCGATCGACGATGCTCGGTGCGGACGGCTTCACGTTGACGCGCACGGTCTGGTTCAGCGTTTCGCCGCCCCCCTTGAGGGTGAGGTCGAGTTCGGCGGTGCCGAGCCCGGCCGCGATCACGGGCAATGCGAACGCGACCTTCTTGCCCTTTTCGAGGTGGATTTTTCGTAGCGCCGGATCGAGCGTCACCGAGACCGGACCGCGGAGATCCACGTCAAGCACGTAGTCGCCGGTCGCCCCTTCGACATTGTTGATATCAATGTGGAACTGCGATTTGTCGCCAAGCGCGAGGAAGCGCGGCACGGTCGGCTGGACGACGATCGGATCGCGGACAATGACATCCGCCTCCGCCTCGCCGGATTTGCCCGTTGTCCATGCTACGGCCATCACGCGGACGGTGCCGTTGAACGCGGGGATCTCGAACTCGATCGGCACCGTGCCATCGGCGTTGGCCTTCACCACGCCGGAATAGCGCGCGAGCGGCTCCTGCGTCGGGCGTTCGCCCTTGGCCTCCGGTGCGGCGTCGCCACCCGAGCGGATCGCGCCCTTCGCGCCCTGCATCCCGTCGATGAGGTAGCCGTAGAGATCGCGCATCTCGCCGGAAAGCTGGCGCTGGCCGAAGAAATGCCCGGTCGCGTTCGGCGACTTGTAGCGGGTGAGATTGAGGATGCCGACATCAACGGCCGCAACCGTGATATAGGCTTCCTCGCCCGCCTTGAGATTGGTAAGCGTGATCGGCAGCTTCATGGCCTGCCGCGGCCGCATCTGCGGCGGCGCATTGAGCGCGACGCCGATCTTCCTTGCCTCGCGGCCGATGCCGAACCAGGCAAGCCCGAGCGCGCGGCCCGGCATGCGCTTGGCGGCTTCATCGAGCGGACGATGTGCCATCGCGACAAGATAGGCACCGGCACCCCAGTCCTCGCCCACTTTCAGCGAAACGGTCTTGCCGCCCTCGGCGACATCGATCGTCTCGACGTGCGCGACACGATCCGAGATCACCGCGAGAGTGGCCTTGCCGTTGAAACGGGAATTCAGCCGCACTTGCATGGTGTCGCCGGCGGCATAGCCCGACTTGTCGAGCGAGACCTCCAGCACGTCCGGCGTGTCGGCCTTGGCGTCGGCGACGTAGCCGACCGTGAAGTCATGTGCGCTCTCGGCATCATCCGCACCGGGCGCCCGCACTTCGAGGCGGTAGTTGCCCCAGCCGACCTTGGCGGCGATCTCCGCCGGCGCATTCTCCAGAGTCGCGATCTCGCCATCCGCGACGCGGCGCGAGATCTTGATGCCCTCGTAGGCCCAGCGCCCGTCCTTGAAGAACCACTGGTAATTGCGGGTGATACGCGAGAGCTGCCATTTGACGCCCTGCCGCGCGAGGCGCTTGCCCTGACCGGTCGCGAGGATCACCGCGAACTTGGCGGTATCGCCGTTGCCGATCTCGTTTTCATTGAACAGCGGCTTGATGCCGATGGCGTTGCCCTTCGGCAGGATCGGCATGACGATCGTGCGCGTCACGGCGCGGCCGCCGGTTTCCGAGGCGGAAACCTGGAATTCCGCCTCCATCGGCACATTGGTCTCCGGCTCCTTCACCGGAATAGAGAGCGTGACCTTGCCGTCGTCATCGGTGCTCGACGATTCAAACTCGCTACGCTGAGGTTCGACGGCCTCGTCCGTCAAACCGACGGTATAGCCTTCGAAACCGGGGATGGCGCTGCCCTTGGCGCGGCGGATCGCGATATCGCCGGAGACGGTTAGGTCCGCGCCGGGCGCGCCGTAGAGATAGCGCACATTGACGTCAATCTCGGCGTTCTGGCCGACGGTGATCGCCTTTTCCTTCGGCTCCAGCGTGATTTCAAGCCTTTCGGGCACATAATCCTCGACGAGGAAGGTCACCTCGCCGATGGCCGGGCGTTTCGGGTCGGAATAGGCCTGCACCCTCCAGGTGCCGACCGGCGCACCCGAGAGCAGCTGCACCGAGAGCGCGCGCCCGCCCGCACCCTGGTCCTGCACAACCTGCCGGCGGTATTCCATGCCGTCCGGCCGGCGAACGACCAGCGTCAGCGGCATCCCGGTGACGGCAACCCCGCGCGGATCACGGAGCAGGGTGGTGACATAGGCCGTCTCGCCGGGGCGATAGACGCCGCGCTCGGCGTAGAGATAGGCGTCGAGCCCGGCAGGGGCGACGCGTCCCGTCACGCCGCGATCCGTCAGGTCGAACGCACTTTGTTGAAGGTCGAGGAAGCCGTAATCGTCCTTGAGTTGCGCCGTCACGAGCCCCGGCGCGAGGCCGCCTGTGCCACGCGAAAGGCCGGCATCGAAGCGGGCATGGCCCTTGGCATCGGTCTTGACGGTCGCGAGAACCTCGTTGTTGCGCGCGAGAAGGCGGATTTCCGTATCCGTGACCGGCGCGGCGGTCGAAAGCGAACGCACGAACACATGCACGCCGTCCTGCCCGGTGAAGGCGGTCAGCCCGAGATCGGAAACCACGAACCATTGCGTTGCGATATCAGCATTGCCGGAACTGATGTCGCCGCCTTCGCCCTCGCCATCAGGATTGGGCGTCGCGGTCGCGCCGCTCTCGGTCTTGAAGCCGCCGGCCTGCGCCGCGATCAGGTAGACGCCGGGTTCGAGCTTGCCGGTCGCTTCCGTCACCGGGAATGCGGTCACGACATCCTTGTTGAGTTCGGATTTGACATCCATCTCGCCCTTCCAGACCTGCTGGCCGGATTCGCGAATGATCTCGTCGACCTTGTAGGGCTCCACCTGTTCGAGAAAGCCTTCCTTGCGGATGGTGTTGATGAGGTTTCGATCGCCGATGCGGAGCACGCGGATGCCGACCTTGTCGGTGTTGACCGAGACGAGCGGCACGCCCTGCTGGCCGGTGCGGGGAAGGACATAGGTCTTGCCGCTCGCGCGGACCGAGGGGCTGCGATCGCGGACGTAGATCTCGTAATCGCCGTTCTTCAGCAGGCTTTCACCTGGAATGGCGGAGGGAATGCCCTGCCGCAGCACGATCGCATAGCGTTCGCCATGCCGGAGGCCATCGACGCAGATTTCCGAGTTTTCGGCGGTGATCGCGAAGTCGCCCTTGCCGGAAACGGCGACATAGGGCGCGAAATCCACGCGACCGCGCGCCAGCGGCTCCGAGAAGCTGAAGCAGGCACGGGGGGAGGCGCTGTCTGCATCGACCTGGTTGGAAAGGAGCCGGAAGCCACGCTTCTCGCGCAGGTCCTCGTAGGCCTTGCGGGTCGAGGCGTCGTCGCGCGCTTCGAGGCTGATGCGATAGGCGGTGAGGGCCGGCCGCCACATCTGCCGCCATTCGAAGGTTTGGCCGAGAATGGAAAGCGCGATGCCCTCGGTCTCCTGTCCCTTCGCGCGCACGTACCCGAGATAGGCGGCAGCCACCGCGCGCTCTTGAAGGTCATAGCGCTCGCGCCAGTCCTTCGGTTCGATCGCGCGGGCCGCGCGGGACATCAGCAACCACGCGGGGGAGGAGGAAGGATCGGCCAGCACTGCGAGATTGGCAAATTGCAGCGCCTTGCGCGGGTCTTTCTGATTGAGGGCGGCGAGGCCGGTCTCGAAGCTTGCCCGGAAAGTGGTGCCGGCCGGCAATGCGACCTCGCGCTTGAGCTTTTCCTCGATCGCCGCGCCGGATTGGGCGAGATCGTCCCGCACGAAGGGCTTCTGCGGGCTCTGCGCAAGGGCGGAGCCGGCCAGAAAAAGGCCGAAAAGACCGGCGAGGGCGAAGGATTTCATGGTGGGCCTCGAGGAAGGAGAAACGGGGCGGACACAGGAAAGGCTTGAGGACAAGGGCACGCGCATGATGGGGCTCCGGTCGAGACAATCCTTCGCTCAACCTAGCACGCTGATTCCTGTCCGCAATGTGCGATATCGCACGGAAATCCTGTTTGCAGGCGGGTTGCAATGGGGGCGCGAGCCATGCGAGCCTGCACCGGGCCGGAACGCCCTTTCCATCCATATGCCGAGACTTTCCGCTGACGGAGTTGGCCCATGAGCCAGGAAATTCGCCCTTCGATCCGAGGTTATCGCCGCATGGCGGAAACGGCGCTTCTGGCCGTCTTGCTGGCGGGCCTTTCGCCGGTGCTCGCTTTCGGGCAGGCGGCCGACATGGGGCCGCCCGGCGCCGCAGCGCGACCGGCACCGAAAGTCGACCCTGCGTTTCAGGCGGCCGAGAAGGCGTTCCTCGCGCTCGACATCAAGGAGCGCAAGGCAATCCAGAACGATCTCATCTGGGCGGCCAAATTCGCCGGCTCGCCCACAGGCGATTTCGGCCCCCTGACCTTCGCGGCGATCCGACGTTTCGAGGCCGAGAGCAAGCTGCCTGCGACGGGCGCCCTCTCGCCCGCAGTGCGGGAGCGCCTGCGCGCGCAGGCCGAAATTCAGCGCAAGGCCACCGGCTTCGTGCTCCAGACCGACCCGAAATCCGGCATGAAGATCGGTCTGCCGGCCTTCCTGCGCGTAAAAACCGCGCCAAACAACCTTGGAGCCTCGCGCTGGCAGGACAAGGACGAGAAGGCGACTGTCGATCTCTCGGTCTACAAGCGTGAAGACGAATTGCAGCAACTCTACGAGCGCGGCATCGACCCCAAGGTCAAGGGGCGCAAGATTACTTACAAGCTGTTGCGCCCGGATTTCTTCGTCATCACCGGCGAAACCGAGGGCGGCAAGTTCTACCGCCGCGTCGAGAAGAGCGAGAAGGGTGATATCCGCGGCTTTTCCATCGGTTACGACAAGAAGGTGGCTTCGGCGGTAGACCCCTTCGTCGTGGCGATCGCCGCGACCTTCGATCCCTTCGGCAAGGCCGGCGGAGCGCCGGCGTCCTCGCCTGGCACGCCGGTTGCGGATGCCGGTCCTCAGAAACGCCGCGCGACCGGCCTCGTCATCGCGCCGGATACGATCCTCACCAGCGAAGGTGCGCTCAAGGGCTGTGCCGAGATCGCGCTCGATCTCGGCAACGACGGCAAGTTTGCGCCGGCCCGAATCGCGAAAAACCTCGGCGTCAGCGGGCTGATGCTGGTCTCGGCGAAAACCGGCAAACCTCTCTCGATCGGTATCACCGAAGGCGGCGAGGCGAGCGGCGTCGTCGTCCAGCGCGATGCGGTGGGCGAACTGCTCGCGAGCGGTGCCGAAATCGCCGCTGGCAAGGCTACTGTGTCGCTCCAGCCGGGCGGCGGCGGTGCTGCGCTCTTCAATCGCAACGGCGCGCTGGCCGGCGTGATTGCCGTGTCGCCGGTCGAGAAATTCAAGGTTGCGGGTGTCATTCCGAGCCTCAGCTACGCCTATCTTCCGGCGGCGGAAGCCTTGCGCCTCGTCGGCGTGGATGTGAGGCCATCGGAAGCGCGGACCCCGCAATCAGCGGCTGCTATTGCCGAAGCGGTGCGGGAGGGGGTCGTTTCGCTCGTCTGCGCGTCCGACAAATAGGATCAGAAGCCGAGCGCTTCCACCGCCCCGCGCAGTTCGTCGAAGTGGTGGATGAGCCGATCCGGTGCGAGTTCCCGCATCGGCGTATCGGTATAGCCGAAGCTCACACCGATCACCGGGATGCCCGCCCCGCGCGCCGCATCGACGTCGGTGCGGCTGTCGCCCACCATGATCGAGCGTTTGAGATCGCCACCCGCGAGACGGATCGTCTCGGTGATATGGCGCGGATCGGGCTTGCAGAACGGGAAGGTCTCGCGCCCGGCGATGGCGTCGAACAGCGGCAGGGTACCAAGCTTTTCGACCAGTGCACGAGAGTGCGGCTCGGGCTTGTTGGTGCAGATCGCCAGCGAGAAGCCTTCGTTCCTGCACAGACGCAGGGCCGCTTCCGCGCCCTCGAACATGTGCGAGAGATCGGCGATATGATCGAGATAATGAACGAGGAAATCCTGGAACAGGGCTTCGAGCTTCTCGGGGCCGAGCGGTTGGCCGGCGGCCTTGAAGCCGCGTTCGAGCAGGGCCCGCGCGCCGGCACCGACAAGGCCGCGCGCGGCGGAGACGGGGAGCGTTTCGAGCCCTTCGCGCGCGAGAAGGTGGTTGAGCGTCGCCATGATGTCTGGCGCCGTTTCCGCCAAGGTCCCGTCCAGATCGAAAACAAGCGTGCCGCGCATCGTTCTTCCCTTTTCGTGCGATGGAACGAGTGCCTACACTGAGACGGGCGATTCGGGAAAAGCAAACATCGGAACAGGGGAGGTAAGAATGCCTTCGAGGATCGGATTGCGGATTTTTCTCGCGTTTTTGCTGGCATGCCCTGTTGTCGCGCCGGTGCTGGCGCAAGGCGGATCCTATAGCTTCGTCCCCGCCCCCCAGCAGGATCTCAACCGCATCTATCGGATCGATACGGCGAGCGGCGAGGTGGTCGCGTGCCAGTTCGCGGTGAAGGAGGACGCACCGATCGGGCTGACGCTCTGCTATCCGGCAGGCGAGGGCGCGAAAGCGGGCGAGGCCGGCGACTATGGGCTTGTCGCGTCAAGCCACCGACAGGAGGCGGGAATTTTCCGCATCAACCGCCGCACGGGCGCGATCAGTGTCTGCTATGTCCGCGACGACACCGATGTTGTCTGCACGCCGCCGGCGAAGTAGGGGGGGTAGAAACCCACGCCCCTTTGCCGGAGACGAACCAACATGAGCGACCATCTCAAGCGCCGCGCGGCCGAAAAGGCAGCTGAGTGCGAACTCCGTTCCGGCATGAAAGTCGGGCTCGGCACCGGTTCGACCGCGAAACACTTCGTTGACATTGTCGGAGAGCGCATCCGCATGGGCGAGACCTACCTTTGCGTTCCGACCTCCGAGGCGACGCGGCAGCAGGCGCTCTCGCTCGGTATCCCGCTGACGACGCTCGACGAGATCGGCGCGCTTGACGTCACCGTGGACGGGACGGACGAGTTCGATCCCGATCTCAACCTCATCAAGGGCGGCGGAGCAGCGCATCTGCGTGAAAAAATGGTGGCGGTGAATTCGAAGCGCATGGTGGTGATCGCCGATGCGTCGAAGCGCGTCACCGAACTTGGCAGGTTTCCGCTCCCCGTCGAGATCGTCCAGTTCGCGCACGGAACGACGGAGCGGGCGGTGAAGGCGGCTTTCGCGGCGGAAGGGATCATGGCCGAGCCGCGGTTGCGCCCCGGCAAGGATGGCAAGCCCCTCGTAACCGACAACGGCAATTTCGTGCTCGATTGCGTCAATTCCGGCATTGCCGAGCCTGCGACCTTGGCCGCGCGGCTCGACCGGATTCCGGGCCTTGTTGAACACGGCTTGTTCGTCGGCCTTTGTTTTGCCGTTTATCTTGGTTCAGAGGAGGGGGTTGCCGTGATCGGCCGGAGGCCGTAACAGGCTCTCTGACCTCGCGGGGTGCCGGAAGGCATTTCGCCCGGCGGATCCGCAAAGCAAGGGATTGCCCATGAAAAGGCTCGTCACGTTCGTCCGTTCCGTCGCGCTCGGTGCGACTCTCGTTGCCGGCCTGGCCGGCGCGCAGGCGCAGCAGGCGCCGGCTGCTCCCAACGCCGAGGCCGATCTTGCCAAGATTCTGAGCGCGCCGGTCATCCCGTCCCATCTCGCGGTTGCCGAGCAGGTTCTCAAGGCATCCGGCCTTCGGACCATGTTCGAGAATTCGATGCCGAACGTGGTCGGCGCCCTGCGCGTCAACGTGACGCGCCAGCGTCCGGAGCTTGCCAAGGATATCGAAGCCGCGCTCAAGACTGTCGAGGAATCCGGAGCGAAGCTGATCGACAGCGGCGTCTCCGGCGCGGCGCGCCTGATGGCCTCGAAGCTCACCGAGGCGGAACTCAAGGAAGTTCTCACTTTCATGACCTCGCCGGTCGGCAAGAAATATGTCGAGGCACTGCCGAGCTTCATGGATCTCGTCGTACCCTACCTTCAGGTCTGGTCTCAGGAAGCGGGTGGGCAGATGACCAAGACCTTCGCGAATGAAATGGCCAAGCGCGGCCACAAGCTCTGACGCAACCCCGGTTGTCGTCTTCGGGAGGCGGGACGCGCAGGCGGACCCGCCTTTTTCATGTCGGATGACGCGGCGATCACGCAACTGTGGCGCGTCGAGGGGTGCACATTTGCGGGTGCCCTGCCTAGATTACGCGAGACACAAATCGGAACAGGGGGCCAGAAATGGCGGACGGGGCATATGACGTCGATCTCTTCGTGATCGGCGGCGGTTCGGGCGGCGTGCGCGCGGCGCGTATCGCGGCGGGACATGGCGCAAAGGTGATGCTGGCGGAGGAATTCCGCATGGGCGGTACCTGCGTCATTCGCGGCTGCGTGCCGAAGAAGCTCTATGTCATGGCCTCGCGCTTCGCGAAGGATTTCGAGGAGGCGCGCGGCTTCGGCTGGCAACTCGGCAACCGTGCGTTTGAATGGTCGCGGCTCGTGGGCGCGAAGGAGTCCGAGATCACCCGTCTCGAAGGGCTCTATGCCAAGGGGCAGGAGAGCGCCGGCGTCACGGTGGTTAAGTCTCGCGCCGTGATCGAAGGGCCGGGCCTCGTGCGGCTGGTCGCCGACAATCGCCTTATCCGCGCGAGGAACATTCTGATCGCGACCGGCGGCCGGCCCAATCCCGATCCGGGCGTGCCGGGAATCGAACACGTTGTCACGTCGAACGAGGTCTTCGATCTGAAGACCTTCCCGAAGCGCATCGTCGTCATGGGCGGAGGTTATATCGCGCTCGAATTTGCAGGCCTCTTCCGCCTGCTCGGCGCGGAGGTGACAGTGATCTATCGTGGCACGCAGGTTCTGCGCGGCTTCGACCAGGACTTGCGCGACGGGCTGACGGCCGCCTACGAGCGTATGGGCGTGCGCTTCATCTACAAGGATGTCTTCGCCCGCATCAAGAAGCACGCGGATGGTCTCAAGGGTTATCTCACCGACGGAACGGCGATTGAGGCTGACCAGATCCTCCTTGCGATCGGCCGCGCGCCGAACATCGAAGGGCTAGGGCTGGAGAAGGCCGGCGTGAAGACGGGCCGCGACGGCGCGATCCTCGTCGATACCGGTTCGGCGACCAATGTGCCGGGCATCTACGCCGTCGGCGATGTCACCAACCGCGTCAACTTGACGCCGGTTGCCATCCGCGAGGGGCATGCGCTGGCCGATACCCTGTTCGGCGGCGCGAAGGGCATAGCGCCGTGGCGGGTGAATTACGATTTCATCCCCACGGCGGTGTTCACCACGCCCGAGATGGGCACGGTGGGACTCACCGAGGAAGAAGCGCGGACAAAATTCGCCGTCGTTGACATCTACAAGACCTCGTTCCGCGCGATGAAGGCGACCCTCTCCGGTGCAGAGGATCGTGTGATGATGAAGCTCGTCGTCGATGGCGAGACCGACAAGGTGCTCGGCGTGCATATTCTCGGCGAAGGCGCGGGGGAGATGATTCAGCTTCTCGGCATTCCCCTGAAGATGGGCGCGACCAAGGCCGATTTTGACGCCACCATGGCCGTGCACCCGACAGCAGCGGAGGAGTTGGTGACAATGCGAACCCGCAGCGCAAGGCATTTGCGGAACTGAGATCGAGAGCCTAGTCTCCCGGCAACCTCACCTTGCCGGGATTTCCCATGCCGATCATCAACTACCTCACCACTATCCGCTTCGACTTCGGGGCGGTGGCCGCCCTTGCCGAGGACATCGCCGCCTGCGGCATGAAAAATCCGCTGCTGGTGACCGACAAGGGCGTCGTTGCTACTGGAATCGCTGCCAAGGTCGCCGCCTTGATGCCGATGGGTGGGCAGACGCCGATCTATGACGGCACGCCGTCAAACCCCACCGAGGAGGCGACGGAAGAGGCGGTCGAGCTTTTCAAGGCGCATGACTGTGACGGCATCATCGCGCTCGGCGGTGGTTCGCCTATGGATCTGGCAAAATCGGCCGCCATTCTCGCAACCCACGGCGGTACATTGCGCGATTATGTGATGATCTATGGTGGCATGCCGAAGATTACCGCGAAGATCGCGCCGGTAATCGCCATCCCGACGACCTCCGGCACCGGCTCTGAGGTGGGGCGCGGGGCTGTGATGAGTTTCCGCGACGGGCGCAAGCTTACGGTCATCTCGCCGTTGATGATCCCCAAGCGCGCGATCTGCGATCCGGAACTGACGCTCGGCCTGCCGCCCTATCTCACCGCCGCGACCGGCATGGACGCGCTGACGCACGGCGTCGAGTGCTTCATCTCCAATGTCGAGAACCCGCCCGGCGGCGCCATCGCCCTAGAGGCCGCGCGACTTGCCGCCCGTAATATCGAGACAGCGGTGACGGATGGCGCAAACCGCACGGCCCGCTACAACATGATGATGGCCTCGATGATGGGGGCGATGGCGTTCCAGAAGGGCCTCGGCTCGGTGCACGCGCTCTCGCACACGCTTGGCGGCATCAAGGAGGCAAAGCTCCATCACGGCACGCTCAACGCGGTGCTGCTGCCGGCCGTGCTACGCTACAACGCCTCGATCCGGCAGGAGGAATACGCTCGTCTGGCGCAGGAAATGGCGGTGCCGGCAGGGCAGAGCCTCGATCGGTTCGTCGAGGTGCTGAACGCCCGCATCGGCATGCCGAAGAACCTTCGGGATATGGGTGTTAAGCGCGAGTGGTTCGACAGCGTGGCGGAACTCTCGCTGGAGGATCACACCTCGAAAACCAACGCCCGCACGCCGAACGCAGCGGATTACCGCGCGATTCTCGACGAGGCTTACTGAAGTGTTTTCGCGCGAGGCGGCTCTAGATTTTCCGCGCTACGAGATAGCGGCGCGGCGGCGAGGCCGGGAAGTTTCCGGCCTCAATGATCTCGAATCCGGCTGAGCGGACCATTGCGTCGAGCGTCTCCACAGAGAATGTCTTCACCTTCGGCGCGAGGCCCATCAGCCGCAACAGCGGCACCGCGAGCATGAAGGCTTTGACCTTGAGCGGCACACCGCCGCCGCCGAGGCAGATGGTCTTGGAGATAAAAAGCCCGCCTTTTTTCACCCGCGCGGCAATACGGAACAGTTCAGACGGAATGTCCTCGACGAGATGGAGCATGTTAAACGCCATCACCGCGTCGTAGGGCTGGTTGCCGATCGCTTCGGCACCGACATCGCCCACCACGAAGCGAATGTTGTTCACGCCGGTTGCGGTGGCTTTTTCCCGACCGATCGCGATCATCTTTGAGGAGATGTCGCTCACGACCATCTCGCGCACGTTCATCGCGAGTGCAAGCGCCGTCGATGCCGTCCCGCAGCCGACCTCCAGCACCCGGTCTTCCGGCTTGAGGTGGGTGCGCGTGCGCTCGAGCGTATGGAGATATTTCTCCATGTCGGGGATGCGGGAGCGGGCATACCGCTCGGCGATCCAATCCCAGAAGACGGCAGAATCCTTCATCGATTTTCTCCTCGTGCCTCTGGATAACTGAGTTGTGCAACGGAGCAAGCGATTATGGCGGGCCGGAGCCCGCCGGGTTGGGCAGCCGGCATTCGCCTTCTTAAGTGCTCGCCATTTTGTGCATCCCGGTGTAAGAACCCCTCCCTTCCGGGTGACGAAAGTCATTTCCGGAGGCCTGCGCCATGCGGGCGCAGCGGCGTAAGAAGGAAAAGCGTCATGAGCAAGAACGGCAACAGCACCCCGAATGCAACCAAGGGTCCGAATTCCTGGACTCCGGGTTCCTGGCGGTCGTTTCCGATCTCGCAGGTGCCGGAATATCCGGATCAGGACGTTCTGAAGGCGACCGAGGCGCAGCTTGGCACCTTTCCGCCGCTGGTGTTTGCGGGCGAGGCGCGCAAGCTCAAGCGGGCGTTGGGCAAGGTCGCGAGTGGCGAGGCATTCCTGCTTCAGGGCGGCGATTGCGCCGAAAGCTTCGCCGAGCATTCCGCTGACCACATCCGCGATTTCTTCCGCGTATTCCTGCAGATGTCGGTGGTGCTCACCTATGCCGGCTCCTCGCCGGTGGTGAAGGTCGGCCGCGTTGCCGGCCAGTTCGCCAAACCGCGTTCCTCGCCGGTCGAGAAGGTCGGCGACGTCGAGCTGCCGAGCTACCGCGGCGACATCATCAACGGGACGGATTTCACCGCCGAGGCGCGTATCCCCGATCCGCGCCGCCAGCTTGAAGCCTATCGCCAGTCGGCGGCGACGCTCAATCTCCTGCGTGCCTTCGCGACCGGCGGTTATGCCAATCTCGACAATGCGCATCGCTGGATGCTCGGCTTTGTGAAGGATTCGCCGCAGAGCGGGCGTTATAACGAGCTTGCAAACCGCATCACCGAGGCGCTCGACTTCATGCGCGCCATCGGCGTTTCGGCGGACACGCACCCCGAGATGCAGCAGACCGAGTTCTTCACCTCGCACGAGGCGTTGCTGCTCGGCTACGAGCAGGCGCTGACCCGCGTCGATTCAACCTCCGGCGACTGGTATGCGACCTCCGGCCATATGCTCTGGATCGGCGATCGCACACGCCAGCCGGACCATGCACATATCGAGTACTTCCGCGGCATCAAGAACCCGATCGGTCTCAAGTGCGGCCCCTCGCTGACGGCGGATGGGCTCATTGACCTGATCGACAGGCTCAACCCGGAAAACGAGGCCGGCCGCCTGACGCTGATCTGCCGTTTCGGCGCGGACAAGGTGGGCGAGCATCTGCCGGGGCTGATCCGAGCCGTACAGAAGGAAGGCCGCAAAGTCGTCTGGTCCTGCGATCCGATGCACGGCAACACCATAAGCCTCGCAGGCTACAAGACGCGACCGTTCGACCGCATCATGGGCGAAGTGAAGAACTTCTTCGCGATCCATGAGGCGGAAGGCACCTATGCCGGCGGCATCCACCTGGAAATGACCGGAAAGGACGTCACGGAATGCACGGGTGGCGCCCGGGCGCTGACGGCCGAGGGGCTTTCGGATCGTTACGACACCGCCTGCGATCCACGCCTCAACGCCGAGCAGGCGATCGAACTCGCATTTCTCGTGGCTGATCTTCTCAAACACGAGAAGGCTGCGCGCGGCCCGGCGGTTCCGGCAGCGGCGGAATAGAGCAAGGGAAATGGCGGTCAGCGCGTGTAGCCGCGCCTGATCGCCTCTTCCTTGATGCAATCATCCCAGTCCCGGCTGCCCATCGAGATGTTGCGCGTGCGGCACGCTGCTTCGAGCGCTTTGACGGCGCGTTCGACCTCGCCGGGACTCATTTCCTCAATGGTTTTTCCTGTCGGTTCGCCATTGCAGGCGGTCAGCATCGACGCGACGACCAGCACCGTCCACCGAAAGACATGAGGCATGACAACCTCCCGGAACAAAGAGAATGGCGCCACGCTATTCCCTTCCGGGCATCCTGGAAAGATGAACGTTAACCAACATATCCCGTTCAGGCTCCGGCCAGTGCCGTCGGATTATTGTTCTGTCATGAAGCAGGGCATTCCGCCCGAATGCTTCGCGACAGGAGATCGACATGACCACCTCTTTCGGCAAGAAGGCCGCTGCGGCGGCGCTAGCGGTTCTGACGCTGGGCGCCGGGATGACCCTTTCGGCGGGCGACGCTGAAGCGCGTGGCGGGCGTAAGGGCGCGATGATCGCCGCCGGCGTGATCGGCGCGGTCGCTGCTGGAGCGCTGATCGCGGGGGCATCGAACGCTCATTCCGCACCGGCCTATTATTACACCGCGCCGAGCTACGCCTACGAGCCGCCGACCTATAGCTACGAAACGCCGCGCGCGGTGTATTACCCGCAGCAGCCAGTCGTGGAGTATGGTTATCCGGCGAACCCGGGTTATTACCATCGTCCGGCCCGGCGTCACTACGGCTACAGCGAGACGGGCTATGCCTATCGCGGCCCGGTTTGCAAGCTCCGCAAGGAGCGCGTCTGGGATGGCTACGGCTGGCGGATGCAGCGGTATCAGGTTTGCCGCTGAGGCGTGTGTCTTTTCCGGTCTCGCGTAACCCGAAAACGAAAAGCCCGGCAGATGCCGGGCTTTTTTGGTCCTGAAAAGGCCGATCTCAGAACTTGATGCCGCCGGCCACGCGCGCGGTGTTGATCGAGATATTGGGCCGCTGTCCGCCGGAGGCGAGCTGGACATATTGCCATTCGACGCGCGTGAAGGTGCCCGGCAGGAGTTGCATATCAACGCCAGCACCCAACGCGGCACCGTAGGTGATGCCACGCCGGCCGACGACGCTGGAGAAGCTGCCGCTGCTGATGAGGGGGCGTGCCGGGGGCGTCGAAACATCGTAGCGCGACCAATTCCCGTTCATCGTTGCGCGACCGTCGACATTGCCGAAGGCGACGCCGGCGGTGAGGTAAGGCATGAACATCCCGGCAGCCCAGCCGACGCGTCCGCGCAAGGTGCCCCAATCCGAGATCCGCGCGCGGGAGGTCGCACTGACGGTAACGTCGTATTCGTCGGTCGTACCGGTGGGGCGGGTGGTGATCCCGCCGGTGAACGTGGAATTCGCCTTGATGCTGGAACGGGTGTAATCCATCTCGACGCCGAGCACGACGTCATCCCACAACCAGTTGATGCCGACGAAACCGCCGTAGCTGATTGCGGCCTTGTTGGTCTCCTTCAGGTTGATGAGGGAGGAGACCGGGCCATAAAGCACCGAGCTTTGCGGAAGCGCGCCATCCGTCAGCGGCTGGGCGAAGGGGCGCGGGTCGGTCTGACCGGACGTGATGCCCGCGTGAACGCCGCCATAGACGCCAGACCAATCCACGCCGGCAGACGCGGGGGCGGTATCGCCCGAATAGGCGCCTCTCAGGTAGTCGGCCGCTTCGGCTCCCGGCACCATTCCCGCCGTCGCCGCCGCGCAGGCGATCGCCAGAGCGCGACCGGACATCCATCGAGACTTCACCATGACCTGCTCCCAAAAAGCACTGTTCCGCGAATCCGGCAGGGAGGCCGGAACGCTGCGATAATAAAAAAGTAACGTTACCCGCGCGTTAAGCGCGTTCGCCGCGTAGTTGGTCCGTTTTGGGACGGTTGACGGAAGGATGAACCTATTATACTCAAATTGAACATAATCGGTGTCGCCGATTGCCCGTCTGCTGCTGGCGGGATAAACCACTCCGGGCCAATTCCGCCCCAGGACGCTTCATGACCGATAGGCTCCGCCTCGCGCTTGCGCAGCTCAACCCCGTGATGGGCGATATCGCCGGTAATCTCGCAGTGGCGCGCAAGGCTCGCGCCGAGGCCGCCGGGCAAGGGGCTGATATTGTGATGTTCACCGAGTTGTTCCTGACCGGCTATCCGCCGGAGGATATGGTGACGAAACCGGCGCTTGAGGAAGCCTGTCGCGCTGCGCTCGACGATCTCGCGCGTGAAACGGCGGATGGTGGCCCGGCGGTGCTGATCGGCCTGCCGTGGCGGGAAGGGGACAAGCTGCACAACGCCTGTGCCGTGCTCGATGCCGGACGGATCATTGCCGTGCGGTTCAAGGTCGATCTGCCGAACTATGGTGTGTTCGACGAGAAGCGTGTGTTCGACCCCGGCCCGATGCCGGGGCCGGTGATGGTGCGCGGGTTGAAGATCGGCCTGCCGATCTGCGAGGACATCTGGGGCGAGGAGGTTGTCGAATGCCTCGCCGAAACCGGCGCGGAAATCCTGCTGGTTCCCAACGGGTCTCCCTACGAGCGCGACAAGACCGACACGCGCCTCAACATCGCCGTCGCCCGGGTCACCGAAAGCCGCCTGCCGCTCGTCTACCTCAATCAGATTGGCGGGCAGGACGAGCTCGTGTTCGACGGCGCCTCCTTCGGTATCAACCCCGGTGGCGACCTCGCCTTCCAGATGCCAGCGTTTCAGGAGCAGATCCGTCTGATCGAATGCAAGCGCACGGGCGGTGATTGGACGCTCATCCCCGGCGACAAGGCGCTGATCGACGAGGGGCTCGCGGGCGATTATGCGGCTTGCGTGCTCGGCCTGCGGGATTACGTCGAGAAAAACCGTTTCCCCGGTGTGGTGCTCGGCATGTCCGGCGGCATCGATTCCGCGCTTTGCTGCGCCATTGCTGCCGATGCGCTGGGGCCCGACCGTGTCCACGCGATCATGCTGCCCTATCGCTACACCTCGGAGGAGAGCTTCACCGACGCGAAGGCCTGCGCCAACGCGCTTGGTGTGCGCTACGATATCCTACCCATCGCGGCGGCAGTCGAGGGGCTGGAGGCTAGCCTCGCGCCGCTTTTCGCCGGCAAGCCGCGCGATATCACCGAGGAGAACATCCAGTCCCGCGCGCGCGGCACGATCCTGATGTCGATCTCGAACAAGTTCGGGCCGATGGTCGTTACCACTGGCAACAAGAGTGAGATGTCGGTGGGCTACGCAACGCTCTACGGCGATATGAACGGGGGCTACAACCCGATCAAGGACCTCTATAAGATGGAGGTGTTCCGCATGGCCGAATTGCGCAACCGCTGGAGGCCTGCGGGCGCCAAGGCGCCGGGCGGCGTGGTGATCCCCGAGAACATTCTCGTCAAACCGCCGAGCGCGGAGCTGCGCGAGAACCAGAAGGATCAGGACTCGCTGCCGCCCTACGAGGTGCTGGACGATATTCTCGAATGCCTCGTCGAGAAAGAGATGCACGTCGCCGACATCGTCGCCCGCGGGCACGGCTTGGCCGTCGTGCAGCGGATCGAGCATCTCCTGTCGATCGCGGAATATAAACGCCGCCAGTCCGCGCCGGGCGTGAAGGTCACGCGCCGCAACTTCGGACGGGATCGGCGCTATCCGATCACCAACCGCTTCAGGGACAGGCTGGAAAAGGCGTATGAGCCCGACCCAGGGATTGCGCCCGAGGGTGCAAAAAGCCTCGGTGAGGCGTATGACGGGTAATTCTGATCCCGGACGCTTCCAACTTTCAGCAAACACAATGCCCCCCGTTTTCCGTTTCGCTCCCTCGCCCACCGGCTATATCCACATCGGCAACGCCCGCACGGCGTTGTGGAACGCGCTGCTGGCGAAGAAGCTGGGCGGCACCTTCATCCTCAGGTTCGACGATACCGACACCGAGCGTTCCAAGCCGCATTTCGTCGAGGCGATCCTCGAAGATCTGGCGTGGCTGGGCATCACACCGGACCGGATCGAGCACCAGTCGGCCCGGATTGCCCGCTACGAGGCGGCGCTCGCGGATCTGAAGGCACGCGGCCTCGTCTACCCCTGCTACGAGACACCGGAAGAGCTGGATCGCAAGCGCAAGCGCCAGCAGGCGCGTGGGCTGCCGCCGGTCTACGATCGCGCCGCGCTCGCCCTGAGTGCGGATGAGCGGGTGAGACTCGAAGCCGAAGGGCGCCACCCCCATTGGCGCTTCAAGCTTTCAGGTCGAAATGTCGTTTGGGAAGATGGTGTTCGGGGAACGAGCCATATCGAGACCTCATCGCTCTCGGACCCCGTGCTGGTGCGCGCCGACGGCACCTTCCTCTATACTTTCGCCTCGGTGATCGACGACATTGACATGGAAACGACGGATATTCTCCGGGGGGAGGATCATGTCGCGAACACCGCAGTGCAGATCGAGCTGTTCGAGGCGTTTGGGGCGAAACCTCCAAGGTTTTCTCACCATAACCTCATCACCACGCTCACCGGTGAGGAGATGTCGAAGCGCACCGGCTCGCTCTCGATCCGCTCGTTCCGAGAGGAGGGCGTCGATCCGCTCGCCGTCGCTCTGGTCGCGGTGCTGACCGGCACGTCCGAACCGGTTCATCCGGTGGGAGGTCTCGACGATCTCGCCGCCATGCTCGAGCTCTCGAAGTTCTCGCGTGCGTTGACGAAGTTCGATTCCGGCGAAATCCGCGAGCTGTCGAAGAAGCTACTGCACGCAAAACCCTTCGACGAGATCGCGCCGAAGCTCGCTGCGCTCGGCGTATCGGGCCCGAAAGCGGAAGCGTTCTGGGTGGCCCTGCATGGCAATATCGACCGCATCGAGGAAGCGGCCGATTGGTGGCGCTTGCTGATGACGGCGCAGCATTTCACTTCGGCAGAACCCGAATTCCTCACGGAAGCCGCCGCGTGCCTGCCCGAAGAGCCCTTTGATGAAACGAGCTGGAGCCGCTGGATCGGGGCGATTCAGGCCCGGACGGGCCGGAAGGGCAAGGCACTTTTCATGCCGCTGCGCCTCGCGCTCACCGGGCGCGAGACCGGGCCGGAACTCAAGGCCGCGCTTCCCCTCTTAGGTCGATCGGCCGTTCTTTTCCGGTTAACTCCGGCGCCACGTTCCTGACAGTCCGCTTGGTGCCCTGGGCATCGACGACCTGCTGCTTCACGCCCCCCTTGCCATCGATCTTACGTTCGTTCGGCGAACGCGGGCCGATACCCGATGAGGCGTTGCCACCGGTGGGAAGGGCGGTCTCCGGCAGGGCCTCGGTTTCCTCGGCCTTGCGTGCGGCGTCGATTTCCTGCTGTTTCTTGCTCCTGCGGGTTGCCTTGGTTTCCGGCGCCTTGGCGTCCTTCGGGCGCGACATGGCCAGCGCTTGCTCCTGCGTGACGACGATATCACCCTTGCGCGCCTCGACGATATCCTCGACGCCCTTCATCGCGCTGGCCCAGGTTTGACCCGGCTGCTTGCAGAAGCAGGCGGGGTCGCGTTTCTGCGTGTAGAGCTTGGCTGCGGGCAGCGACATGTAGGGCGTGCCGTCGCGCGCCGCGGCGCGCTGAATGTCGGCCCCGTTGTTCATGAAGAAGATGCGGGTTTCCGCGCCGGGGCAAAGCGAGGCGCAGACGGCGGCGTATTCATCGCGTGCACCGATGCCCTCGAAGTTCACCGGGAAGAAGAACCCGTCGCAGGTGCGGACGCAGACCGCCATCCGTCCACCGAGCCGTTCTTTGAATTCGGCGTCGGGATCGACCGGCGGCTCATCTCCACGCGGTCCTTCCACCACGCCATTCGAGCCTTCCCCAAACAGGCGATCGAAAAGGCTCGGTTGGTTCGGTGCGGCATAGATCACACCACGCTGCGGTGCGGGGTCGCGTCCCGTGCAGCCGTAACGGTCGAGCGCGGCAAGCAATTGAGCGCGGCGGCCCTCGTTCACACCGCCGCCCTCGATCTGGCGGATCTGGGCCTCATATTGCCCGGCCTGCGCGCGCAATGGGCCGCAGACTGGGGGCGGGCCGCCGATGCCGAGAAATCCGGTGCGGCCGCAATCGTTCTGTTGCAGGGCGAGGCGGATGCGACCCAATTCCGTCCGAAGGCGCGAGGACTGTGCGGTCGGCCCGCCACCACCGCGCAACTGCGCAAGCTCGCTGCGGATCTGTCCGCACACGGGCGATTGCTGGCCGAAAGCCGCGCTGCCCGGAAGGGTGGCCGCAGCAAGGCAGATCGCCAGCCGCCGCAGCCAAACGCCCGCGGTGCGCCGCGACGAATTCACCCTCGCCGGTTCCGAATTTTTCGGCACGCCATCCGCCACGCGTTTCGCCCCGCCTCGAATCGTTCTGATCCGTTCCGGTTCTCTATGCTGCTCGATTTTGATGCAAGCAAGGCGGGAATGCGTCCAAGCGTGCACAAGTGTCCGGTCTCGGTCAGCTCTGGTGCGCGATCTGCCCCAGCTGGCTCATCAGCTTGTCGATCAGCCGATCAAGCTGGCTCTTTTCTTCGGCGCCCAACCCCCGGCACAATGCCTCGGAAAACGCGGTCGCCATCGGCACGATGTCGAGATAGACGCGGCGGCCTTCCTCCGACAGATCGAGAAAGGCTTCGCGCAGATCGTTCCGGTTCGCTTTCCGCGCGAGCAGCTTGCGCTTTTCGAGGGTCGCGACCGCCCGGCTCACGGTAGTCTTGTGCATATGGCTGTGGGCGCAGATGTCGCGTGCCGTGATCGTGCCGAATTGGCCAAGCGTCGCCAGCACGCGCCATTCGGGAATGGAGATGCCGAACCGCTCGCCATAGGCTTGTGCCAGTGCCTGACTGATCTCGGTGGCGAGCAGATTGAGGCGATATGGAAGAAAATTTTCCAGTTTCAGCGGCGCGACGGAAACGCTGGAAGGATCGACGGGCTGACGGGATGATTTATCGTTTCGCATCGTTTCCGGTTCGGGCAATAAAATCAATATAGTCCGGTGAACCGGCCACCATGATGATGCCGACCGTTGCCACATTTGTCCATAATGGCGGCAGGTTGCCGCCTTATACTATAGTAATATGGGGCGCTTCAGCGGCGCACCCGTGTCTTAATCATCATGGTATCGTAAGAATATTCACTGATCTGCCACCATGTATATTGCTCGCCGAGATAGGCATTCACGGAATCGAGTGCCTTCTTGAAGAGCGGATTCTTGGCCGCGATCTCATCGTAGTAAGTTTTCGCCGCATCGAACGCCGCGTCCATGATCTCCGGCGAGAACGGCCGCAATTCGGTCCCCTTGCCGACAAGGCGCATCAGCGCCGGCGCATTCACAGAATCATATTTCGCGAGCATCCAGGTGTTCGCCGCGTCCGCAGCCTGGCGAAAAATCGCCTGGTAGTGCTTGGGCAGGCGGTTCCATTGCTCGGTATTCGCGCACAGGTGCAGCATTGCGCCGCCTTCCCAGAAGCCAGGATAGTAATAATACTTCGCGACTTTGGAGAAGCCCAGTTTCTCGTCGTCATACGGCCCGACGAACTCCACCGCGTCGATTGTGCCCTTTTCGAGCGCGGGATAGATATCTCCCGGAGCAATCTGCTGCGGAACGACGCCCAACCGAGCCAGAATTGCGCCGCCGGTGCCACCGATACGGAACTTGAGCCCCTTGAGATCATCGAGGGTTTTAACTTCCTTGCGGAACCAGCCGCCCATCTGCGTTCCGGAATTGCCGCAGACGAAGGAGATCGCATTGAACTTGGCAAGCGCCTCGTTGACGATCGCCTCACCGCCGCCGAACTGCCACCAGGATTGCTGGAGGCGCGCGTTCGGGCCGAACGGCATGCCGGTGCCGAAGCCGAGCGTCGGATCCTTGCCGTTATAGAAATAGGTTGGCGTATGGCAGCACTCGAGTGCGCCGGACGTTACAGCATCAAGCGCCTGCAGGCCCGGCACGATTTCGCCGGCGGCGAAAGGCTGGATCTGGAAACGGTTGTCCGTCGCCTCGGCAACGTATTTGCAGAAGGTCTGCGCGGTGCCGAAAATGGTATCGAGCGCCTTCGGGAAACTCGAGGTCAAACGCCATTTCACTTCCGGCATGTTCTGGGCGATGGCCGGGCTGGCAACCGTTCCCGCCGCGACCGCTGTTCCCGCACCCAACCCGGAAAGCAACAGGTCTCGCCTACGCATGATCTTCGCTCCTCGCATTTGCGCACTTTCCCGTCCGAAAATGGTTTCATAAGAAACTTTATGCTTGTATCCGGCACGGTTCTCCGGGAAGAATTGCACAGAGAATGCGCGACGTCACCCGAATCCGCGATGCTTTTCGCTTCGGGCATGAATTATTCTCGACGTGGCGCCGAAGAAATGCAGGGCCAGGAAGGGCCGGGAGGAAAAGAATGAAGTTGGCTTCGCTCAAGGGCGGGCGGGACGGCCGTCTTGTCGTTGTCTCGCGTGATCTGACCCGCGCGACCGAGGCGACCCATCTCGCGCCCAATCTCCAGCGCGTGCTCGACAACTGGGATATCTTCGCGCCGGCGCTGGCCGATCTCGCGGAGAGCCTTGAGCACGGCTCGGTGCCGAGCTTCCGCTTTCACGAGCATGATTGCGCTGCCCCGCTGCCGCGCGCCTACCAATGGGTGGACGGCTCCGCCTACGTCAATCACGTCGAGTTGGTGCGCAAGGCACGCGGCGCGGAGCTGCCGGCGTCGTTCTGGACCGATCCCTTGATGTATCAGGGTACATCCGACTGCAATCTCGGCCCGCGCGATCCCGTGCCGGTCGCGAGCGAGGAATTCGGCATCGATTGCGAGGCGGAAGTCGCGGTAATCGCGGGGGCGGTCCGGGCCGGCGCGAGCGTGGTCGAGGCCGGGAAGGCTATCCGCCTCGTGATGCTGGTCAACGATGTCTCGCTGCGCAATCTCATCCCGGCTGAACTCGCAAAGGGCTTCGGGTTCCTGCAATCCAAACCACCAACGACCTTCTCGCCCGTCGCGGTGACGCCGGACGAACTGGGCGACGCCTGGGATGGCGGCAAAGTGAAGCTGCCGCTCCTCACCACCATCAACGGCAAGATGCTGGGCTGCCCGGAAGCAGGTGAGGAAATGACCTTCGATTTTCCCGCGTTGATTGCCCATGCCGCGAAAACCCGGCCGCTGGGACCAGGAACGATTGTTGGTTCCGGCACGGTGTCGAACCGGGATCCGGACGGCTCGCCCGGCCGACCGGTCTCGGACGGCGGGCGCGGCTACTCCTGCCTTGCCGAGCAGCGCATGGTCGAGACCATCCGCGACGGCTCGGCGAAGACGCCCTTCATGAAATTCGGCGATGTGGTGCGGATCGAGATGAAGGATCGCAGGGGCCATTCGATCTTCGGTGCCATCGAGCAGCGCATCGAACCAGCGGGCATGGGAGGCGCTTGAGATGAGCGGCCCCGCTTTCGCCTCTGCCTCGGATCTTGCCGAGAAGAAAATCACCTTCGCCGAGATCGGCGAGGGGCTCTACGCCTTTACCGCCGAGGGAGATCCGAACACCGGCGTCATCATCGGTGACGATGGGGTGCTGATCGTCGATGCACAGGCGACACCGGCAATGGCTCAAGCGGTTATCGAGCGCGTCCGGAGCGTGACCGACAAGCCGATCACCCATGTCCTGCTTTCGCATTATCATGCCGTGCGCGTGCTCGGAGCGTCCGCCTATAAGGACGCGAAGACGATCATCGCTTCCGATGCGACGCGGGCGCTGATCGTCGAGCGCGGGCAATTCGACATGGAGTCCGAGATCGGTCGCTTCCCGCGTCTGTTCAGGGGCAAGGAGACTATTCCGGGCCTCACCTGGCCGAGTGTGACCTTCCAGGGCGAGATGTCGATCTGGCTTGGCAGGCGCGAAGTGCGTATCAAGCACCTCGGACGCGGGCACACGTCGGGCGACACGGTCGCCTGGGTGCCCGATGCGGGCGTGATGTTTTCGGGCGATCTCGTCGAGTACAAGTCCGCCTGCTATTGCGGAGACGCGCATTTCGCCGATTGGCCGGAAACCTTGAAGAAGGTCGCCTTGCACGATCCTGTTGCGCTGGTGCCGGGGCGGGGCGATGCGCTGGTCGGGCGCGAGAAGGTCGGTGCGGCCATCGCCGGCACCAAGGATTTCCTTGAAACCCTCTACGGCACCACGCAACAGGCCGTGGCGGCGGGCAGGGACCTCAAGGCCGCGTTCGGTGATGTCCGTGCCGCGATGGACGGGCCGTTCGGTTCCTACGCCATCTACGAGCACTGCCTGCCGTTCAACGTCTCCCGCGCCTATGACGAGGCGCAGGGGGTAGACCATCCCGTGATCTGGACGGCCGAGCGCGATCGCGAGATGTGGGCGAAGTTGCAGGGGTAAAGGCCATGCACGCGGTTTATGCCAGCTTCCAATATCGGAAATCGCCCGATCAGGCGGCGGATACCCCGGTTCGCCATCCTGTCGTCGTGATCGGGGCGGGGCCTGTCGGCCTGTCGATGGCGATCGATCTCGCCCAGCGCGGCATTTCTGTCGTCATTCTCGACGACAACGACCGCATCGGCGAGGGCAGCCGCGCCATCTGCTTCTCGAAGAAGACGCTCGAGGCCTTCGACAGATACGGCTGCGGCGAGGAACTGCGCGATGCGGGTGTCTCGTGGAGCCGGGGCCGCGTGTTCCAAGGCGGGGGCGAACTCTACGCCTTCGATCTCCTGCCGGAGGCGGGGCACAAGATGCCGGCCTTCATCAACATCCAGCAGTTCGTGGTCGAAAAGGCGCTGGTTGACCGTGCCGAAGCACTCGACGGGGTCGACCTGCGCTGGAAGAACCGCGTCGTTGGCATCGAAAACGGCACGGACGGCGCAATGCTTGCCATCGAAACACCGGACGGCACATACCGCCTTGCAGCGGATTACGTCATTGCCTGCGATGGCGCGCGGTCACCGATGCGGGGGATGCTCGGGCTCGACTTTCCTGGCGAGATCTTCGAGGAACAGTTCCTCATCGCTGATGTGAAGATGCACGGCGATTTTCCGGCCGAGCGCTGGTTCTGGTTCGATCCGCCGTTCCATCCCGGCGGCTCGGCGCTGCTGCACAAGCAGCCGGACGATATCTGGCGGATCGACCTCCAGCTCCCGGCGACAGCGGATGCCGAGTTCGAGAAGCGGCCCGAAAACGTCGTTCCGCGCATCGAACGGATGCTCGGTCATCGCGACTTCACGCTCGAATGGGTATCGATTTATCGGTTCCGCTGCCTGCGGCTTGAGAAATTCATCCACGGCCGGGTGATTTTCGCGGGCGATGCCGCGCATCAGGTCTCGCCCTTCGGGGCGCGCGGCGCGAATTCCGGCGTGCAGGATGTGGAAAACCTCGGCTGGAAGCTTGCTGCCGTTCTCCAGGGTGACGCACCGGCAAGCCTACTCGCGACCTATGATTCCGAACGAAGTGAAGCGGCGGACGAGAACCTCGGCCACTCCACCCGCTCGACCGATTTCATCGCGCCGCAATCCCCTTCCGAACGCGGTCTGCGCGATGCCGCGCTGGCGCTCGCTCGGAAGCACGATTTCGCCAAGCGCATGGTGAATTCCGGCCGGCTCTCGGCACCGACGGCCTATCGCGCGAGCCCGCTTTCGACGCCGGATACCCAAACTTGGGAAACGGGGCCGGCCCCCGGCGCGCCGATTCCGGACGCGAGGCTGAAAAGTGCGGACGGGCGCGACTGTTTCCTCTCCGAATGCCTCGGTTCCGGCTTCGCGTTGCTGATGCGCGGAGGCGAGCCGAAAGAGGTTCCGCCCGGCGTTGTCCCGGTGTGTATCGGCGCCAACGGCTATTTCGACCGATTCGGCGAGGTTTCTAGCCGTTTTGCGCTGGAGCCGGGGAGAGCCTACCTCGTCCGTCCGGACGGGCATGTCGCGGCCCGGTTCACGGCATGGAAACGGGCGGACATCGAGGAGGCGGTGCGCAAAGCCAATGGGCATCGAACCAGCTTGGGAGGTGCCGCATGAGCGAGGCCCTGACGACCACCTCGCGCTTTCCCGATCCGGATCGCGCCTTCCGCCTGTTGATCGAGGCGCGGCGCGGGTTTTCGACGGAGGAGGCTGCCGCGCTCGATGCACGATTGGTTCTTCTGCTCGCAAACCACATCGGTGACGAGGCGGTGCTAGTGGAGGCAGTTCGCGCTGCGCGCGAGACGATGGGGAAGCCCTGAACGCCCTTTCAATTTTCCCGCGCCACACCTATCTGCTTGTATTGGTCCCTGGCGGCGAACCTTGAGGAGCGAGCGATGCGCGGAATTCTGGCAGCCCTGTTTCTGGCCCTGGGCCTTGCCTCGACCTTCCTGGCGCCGGCCTCGGCGCAATCGCCCGACCTGATTTTCAAGAAATCGACCGTCTTCCGTTTTCTCACGCCGGACGACAAGCTCGCGACCTACGCGATCGACGATCCGCTCATCGAGGGTGTCGCCTGCCATTACACGGTGCCAGAAAAGGGGGGCGTCTCGGGTGGATTGGGACTGGCGGAGGAAGTGTCGGATATCTCGCTCGCCTGCCGTCAGGTCGGGCCGATCCGCTTCAAGGAGAAAGCCGATCAGGGCGATGTGATGTTCCGCCAATCGCGCTCGCTCCTGTTCAAGCGGATGCAGATCGTGCGCGGCTGCGATCCGAAGCGCAACGTGCTGGTCTATCTCGTCTATTCGGACAAGCTGATCGATGGCAGCCCGAAAAACTCCACCTCGACGGTTCCGATCATGCCTTGGGGGCAGGCGGATGCGCCAAGGTGCGGGGAGTTCATCAAGTAGGCGGCGCTTATTCCTTGCAGGAAATCAGGAAGCTGTCGGCCGGTTTGCCGGCCGGCCCGGCGTTGGTCGAGCCGGTGATCTCTTCGGGGTCGAGCTTGCGATAGGCGAGGGCGGCCTTGAAGCCCTTGGCCTCGCACCAGGCATCGGCCACGATCCGCCCGCAATTCGACTGGGCGGCGAGGCATTCCTGCGTGCCGTATCCGTCGCTGCCGGCCACGACGAAATCGCGCTGCTTCGGCTTGGCCTCGCTCTCGACGCCGGACGAGGCGTAGATCGCCGCGGCGGTGACCGAGACGGCGAGAATGGCGAGAAGACTGACGCGCTTTTGCATGGCTGAAGAACCCCGAAAGATACGCGATGCAACTGAAGGTCGGTATTTTCAGGACAATGTGTTAAGGATTGATTGAGATTTCGACGTCTCGGCATTGGCCGTTCGGCCCGCTTGACGCGGCAACGCCGATCGCGCATTTTCATTGCATGACAAAAACGGCAATGCGTCGAATTTCGGTTTCGATTTGTGGCTAGCGCGCTTCGCTCGCTGGCACGCCGTCTCGTTTCCCCTTAAAGGTCACCCCGAGATGACGCCCCCGGCGAGCGGCGGGTGCGGCGTTTTGTGGCGAATTGGCCGTCGGTTCGGCGGACAAAACGCGTGAAGATGAAGGAATCGCCAGGCGCGGTTCGTGTCGGGGAAGAGATCATGGCGGGCTTGCGGCTCTACAACACGCTGACGCGGCAGAAGGAAAACTTCTCGCCGATCGATCCCAAGCATGTCCGCATGTATGTCTGCGGGCCGACCGTTTACGATTACGCCCACATCGGCAACGCTCGCCCGGTGATCGTGTTCGACGTGCTGTTCCGTTTGCTGCGTCACCTCTACGGCGAGAACAACGTCGTCTACACCCGCAACATCACGGACGTGGACGACAAGATAAATGACCGAGCCGCGCGTGATTACCCCGACTTGCCGCTCAACGACGCGATCCGCAAGGTGACGGAGGCGACGAACAGCCAGTATCAGGCCGATGTGACGGCGCTTGGTTGCCTGCCGCCGACGCATCAGCCGCGTGCGACCGAGCATATCGAGGCGATGAAGGCTCTCTGCGAAAGGCTCGTCGCGCGCGGCGTGGCTTATGTCGCGGAAGGCCATGTGCTGTTCTCGCCCGAGGCGATGAATGCCCACAAGAACGCGTGGCCCACATATGGCAAGCTCGCCAACCGCTCCCTCGACGAGATGATCGCCGGTGCGCGCGTCGATATCGCGCCCTACAAGCGCGGTGCGACCGATTTCGTGCTCTGGAAGCCGTCGAGCGAGAACGAGCCCGGCTGGCCCTCACCCTGCGGTATGGCCGGCAAGGGGCGGCCGGGCTGGCATATCGAATGCTCGGCGATGTCGATGGCGACACTGCTCGAACCGTTCGGCGGCGGGCTCGCGTGCGACGATCCCATGAAGAACACCTTCGACATCCACGGCGGTGGCATTGACCTCGTCTTTCCGCACCACGAGAACGAGATCGCGCAATCCTGCTGCGCCTTCGGTTCGGTGCGCATGGCGAATGTGTGGATGCACAATGGCTTTCTTCAGGTCGAAGGGCAGAAGATGTCGAAATCGCTCGGCAACTTCCGCACGATCCGCGAGGTGCTGGACGATTGGCCGGGCGAGGTCGCGCGTCTCAACATGCTCCGGACGCATTATCGCCAACCGATAGATTGGACGGAGGCGGCGCTCGCCGAAAGCGCTGCGATCCTCGACAGCTGGTATCGCAAGGCCGGCGACGCCGCACCGGGTGCAATCGATCCCTCAACGCTTGAAGCCCTTTCGGATGACATGAACATGCCGGCCGCGTTTGCCGCCATGCACCAGATCGTCGATCCGGGTGTCCTCAAGGCGACGGCGGCGCTGCTGGGGTTGCTCGATCGTTCGGCTGCTGAGCGCGAGGCGGAGGCCAAGGCCGGTGTCGATGGGGCCGCAGTCGATGCGCTCATCACCGCCCGCCTCGAAGCCCGTGCTGCCAAAAACTGGGCCGAGAGTGACCGCATTCGGGATGAACTCGCCGCGATGGGCATCGCGCTCAAGGACGGCAAGGATATGTCCGGTAACCCCGTCACCACCTGGGAGGTGAAGCGATGAGCAGACTCCACTTCACCGGCGGCTGCCAGTGCGGTGCCGTGCGCTTCGCCTGCGACGGGCTCAAGCGTCCGTCGATCTGCCATTGCCGCATGTGTCAGAAGGCTTTCGCCGCGCCGTTCGGCGCCTTCGTCGTGGCCGAAGAGGTGGTCTGGACGCGCGGTGCACCGAAACATTTCCGGTCTTCCGAAAAGGTCCAGCGCGGGTTTTGCAGTGATTGCGGCACCCCGCTGACCTACGAATACCTTGAAGCCGCCCATATCGATCTCGCGATCTGCGCCTTCGACGATCCAGCCGCCGTCGTGCCGACCATACAACTCGCCGAGGAGCAGCGCATTGGCTGGTGCGAAAACCTTGAGAGCCTGCCTGTTCGCACGCCCGAGCAGAAGGCGAAGTTTGCTCCGCTGATGGCGGCCAACCCGTCCTACCAGCATCCCGATCACGATACCGCCGAATGGAAGGCGCGCTTATGAAACGCGAACGCCTCTACCTCTTCGACACAACCCTGCGCGATGGCGCGCAGACCACAGGCGTCGACTTCTCGCTTCTCGACAAGACCAAGATCGCAGCGATGCTCGACCGGCTCGGCGTCGATTTCATCGAGGGCGGATATCCCGGTGCGAATCCGGTCGATACGAAGTTCTTCGAGAAGCCGCCGGCGACGCACGCCTGCTTCACCGCCTTCGGCATGACGAAACGCGCGGGCATTTCCGCCTCGAACGATCCGGGCCTCGCGGCGCTTCTGCAGGCGGGCGGGCAGGCGATCTGCTTTGTCGCGAAAAGCTGGGACTACCACGTCGAGTTCGCGCTCGGCTGTACGCTCGACGAAAACCTCGATTCGATCCGCGAGTCGGTCGCCGCGACACGCGCCGTCAACAAGCGCGCGATGATCGATTGCGAGCACTTCTTTGATGGTTACAAGGCCAACCGTGCCTATGCGCTCACCTGCGCCCGCACAGCAAAGGAGGCAGGGGCGGAATGGGTGGTGCTCTGCGATACGAACGGCGGAACGCTCCCGCACGAGGTCGAGGCCATCGTAGCCGATGTGTTGCGTGCGGTGCCCGGCATCAACCTCGGCATCCACGCGCATGACGATACCGGGCAGGCGGTGGCCAACAGTCTCGCCGCCGTCAGAGCCGGGGCACGCCAGATTCAGGGTACCCTTAACGGCCTCGGCGAACGTTGCGGCAACGCCAACCTCGTGACCCTCATCCCCACTCTCAAGCTCAAGAAGGAGTTCGCCGAACGCTTCGAGATCGGTATCAGCGATGATGCCCTGGCCGGGATCACAGCCGTCAGCCGCGCCTTCGACGAGTTGCTCAACCGCGTGCCCAACCGGCAGGCGCCCTATGTTGGCGTCTCGGCCTTCGCCACCAAGGCGGGTATCCACGCTTCCGCGCTCATCAAGGATCCGAAGACCTACGAGCATGTCGCACCGGAAACGGTCGGCAACCGGCGTCTGGTGCTGGTCTCGACGCAGGCGGGCAAGTCCAACGTGCTCGCCGAGCTTGAGCGTCTTGGCGTCTCGGTGGAGAAAAGCGATCCGCGCCTTTCGCGCCTCCTCGACGAAGTGAAGGAGAAGGAGGCGCAGGGTTATTCCTACGAAGGCGCGGACGCGAGCTTCTACCTGCTCGCCCAGCGTCTCCTCGGGCGCGTGCCCGAATTCTTCAAGGTCGAGCGCTTCAAGGTCAATGTCGAGCGACGCTTCAACGCGAAGGGCGACCTCGTGACCTTCTCTGAAGCGGTGGTGAAGGTCCGTGTCGGCGACAAATCGCTGATCTCCGCGGCGGAAGGCGATGGCCCTGTCAACGCGCTCGACAAGGCCCTGCGCAAGGACCTTGGGCGCTACCAGCAGTTCATCAAGGGCCTGAAGCTCTCGGACTTCAAGGTCCGCATCTTTCAGGGCGGCACCGATGCCGTGACGCGCGTTCTCATCGATTCAACCGACGAGACCGGCGAGACCTGGACCACGGTGGGCGTCTCGCCGAACATTATTGATGCGTCGTTCCAGGCTTTGATCGACTCGATCAATTACAAGCTGATGCGCGCGCAGGTGCCGGCGGAATAACGCTTCTGTCTGCCGCTTACTCCGTGAAGTTGACGGTCTTGTCGGCGCAGAGATCGACCTGCGTCGGCTCGAAAGGGGCCTCGTCGTCGAACGAGGCGTCGAGCGTGAAGGTGCAGCCGGCATTCTTGCGCAGTTTCACGGTAATCTTCTTGCCGGGTGCAAGCGGCGCCTTGAGCATGGAGCTGGGCTTGCCGCTCCGACCGGTCATGTTGATCGCCGTCACCGCGCTCGACCGACCGTTGAGGAAGACGACCTCGGTGGCGTTTTTCGATGTCACCTTGCGTCGAGCGGCGCGAGCTGCCGGACGGGCGGCCGGAGCGGCAGGTGCCGCGGCAGGCGCTTCCTCATCCGGGGTCGGCGCTTGCTGGGCCTGCGCAGGGAAGGAAAGGGCGAGAAGAGCAAACGAAACGCCGGCGAGAGCAGCGCGGACCATGACAAGACCTCAGGATCGCACGATCGAAGAAACCCGGATCGATCGCCCGATCATGCAAGCACGCGATCCCCCGTATGCCCATCCTGACACGGTTTTTGAAAACCGGAAGAGCGACGAAAGAAAAACTCTCCCGTCATTCCGGCCAAATTCAGGCGCTTTGCCGATCTCGCATGGTAATCGCCTGCCGGAGCATCGGCACGACTTCGTCCACCTTTTCCGCAACCATGTAATGGACTTCCAACCCCTCGCGGATGAAATGGAACTCGCGCATATGTGCAAGCAGCACGAGCAGCGGCTTCCAGAAATTATTTGTATTGAGCATCAGGATCGGCTTGTTGTGCTGGCCAAGTTGGGACCAGGTCATCTGCTCGACCAGCTCCTCGAGCGTGCCGATCCCGCCCGGCAGCGCGACGAAGGCATCCGCCTTCTGGAACATCAGTTGTTTTCGCTCGTGCATGTTCTTGGTGACGATCATCTCCTGCGCCTCGCGCAGCATGATCTCCTTGGCCTCGAGAAAGTCCGGGATGATGCCTGTCACATGCCCGCCGTATTGCAGAACCGAGCGCGCCACGGCGCCCATCAACCCGTGCGAGCCGCCGCCGTAAACGAGCCCCATGCCGGACTGCGCGAGGATGCGCCCCAGTGCATTGGCGTTTTCCATGAAGATCGGGAGAGAGCCGGGGCCGGAGCCGCAGAAGACGCAGACGTTGCGAATCGAAGTGTGTTGCATGGGACGACAATGCGGCAGCGGCGGCGAAAATGGCAAGACTGCCAGCTTTGCGGCGCGAAATATCTTCCAGGCATGGAAAATCGCCGCCGAGAACGAAATGTGTTGATGGGGCTTGGCAGAACCGCGACCAAGACCCAGATTGGAGATATTCCATTCATGACCAGCCCGAAGCGCGGCCTTGCGCCCGCCAGCCGGCAACGTCATTCCCGTCCGCATGTCCGCGCCTGAGCGAACGCCTGTGCCGAAAAGGCCCCGTCCTTGACCGAAACTCCCGCATCAAGTCCCGCCCGCGAAGCCTCGCTGATCTCGACCCTGCGTACACTTTGGCCGTTCTTCTGGCCGCATGACCGGCCCGATCTCCAACGCACCATCGCGCTCTCGCTCGCGCTGATCCTTGTCGCGAAGGGCTTCACGATCCTGATGCCCTTCACCTTCAAGTGGGCGACGGACGCGCTGGTCGCGGCCTCGGGCGGGAACATCAAGGCCGGGAGCACCGTGACCTGGTTGATCGGCGCACCGATTCTGGCGACGATCCTTTACGGACTGACCCGCGTTTTCATGGTGGTGTTCACGCAGGCCCGCGAAGGGTTGTTTGCCAAGGTGGCGATGAATGCCGTCCGCCGCCTCGCGTTGCGCACGTTCGAGCACATGCACCGGCTCTCCCTGCGCTTCCATCTCGAGCGCAAGACCGGCGGGCTGACGCGCGTTCTCGAGCGTGGCCGCAACGGCATCGAGGAAATGACGCGGATGACGCTGATGACGCTCATCCCGACCATCGTCGAGTTCACACTGGTGATCGCGGTGTTCGCCTTCGAGTTCGACTGGCGCTACGTCGTCATCGTCATCGTGATGATCGTGATCTATCTCTGGTTCACGGTGAAGGCGACCGTTTGGCGGATGGCGATCCGCCGGACGATGAACGAGAGCGACACCGATGCCAACGCCAAGGCGGTCGATTCGCTGCTCAACTTCGAGACGGTGAAGTATTTCGGCGCGGAGGCGCGCGAGACGGCGCGCTACGACAAGAGCCTCGCGACCTACGAGAAGGCCTCGATCAAGACCTATACCTCACTTGCCGTTCTCAACACCGGTCAGGCGATCATTTTCACCATCGCACTGACCCTCTGCATGGCGATTTCGGCAGCGGACGTGATTTCCGGCAAAAACAGCGTCGGCCATTTCGTGATGATCAATGCGCTGATGATCCAGCTCTACCAACCGCTCAACTTCATGGGAATGGTCTATCGCGAGATCAAGCAGGCGATCGTCGATATCGAGAAGATGTTCGACATCCTCACCCGCGAAGCCGAGGTCGAGGACAGGCCTAGCGCGGCGGCGCTGGTCGTTCCCGCGGGGCATATCCGCTTCGAGGACGTCACGTTCCACTACGTGCCGGAAAGGGCGATCCTCAAGGGGGTCTCCTTCGAAGTGCCGCCGGGCGAGACCGTGGCGATCGTCGGGCCTTCGGGTGCGGGCAAGTCGACGCTCTCGCGCCTGTTGTTCCGCTTCTATGACATCACCGGCGGGAAAATCACCATCGACGGGCAGGATATCCGGGATGTCACGCAGGCGAGCTTGCGGGCCGCGATCGGCATCGTTCCGCAGGATACGGTGCTGTTCAACGATACGATCCTCTACAATATCGGTTACGGCAAGGATGGCGCGGACGAGGCCAAGGTCGCCGAGGCTGCGAACATGGCGCAGATCGATCCCTTCATCCGCCAGTTGCCGGAAGGCTATCAAAGCCAGGTCGGCGAGCGTGGCCTGAAGCTCTCGGGCGGCGAGAAGCAACGTGTCGCCATCGCCCGGACGATCCTCAAGGGGCCGCCGATCCTCGTGCTCGATGAGGCAACCTCCGCGCTCGACAGCTATACCGAAAAGGAAATCCAGGATGCGCTCGAGCGCGTGTCCCGCGGGCGTTCGACGCTGGTGATCGCGCACCGGCTCTCGACCGTCATCAACGCCAATCGCATCATCGTGCTCGACAAGGGCGTGATCGCGGAGAGCGGCACCTTCAATGAGCTGCTGGCGAGAGGTGGGCTCTTCGCCGGCATGTGGAACAAGCAGCGCGAGGCCGACCTCGCCCGCGAGACCCTGTTGAAGGCAGAGCGGGAGGCTGAACCGAGCCTGCGGCAGAAAATCGAGTAATGTTGATCCGCGCGGCGATGTATGCCAGCGTCGCCTTTAACGAGTGCGGGAGCCGCTCGGATCGAAACTGATCGAGGTTCCCATGCCCATTCGAGTGACTTTCATTTGCCTCGCTTTTGCTGTTCTGACCGGTGCCTACGCGCAGACACCGCAGGTTTTTGCCTGGCCCCGCGCCGGTGTCACCGATGTCGACATCGACGCTTCCGTTCCCGAACGTCTCGACCGTGAACTCAAAGAGAAATTGCCGCGCGTCATCAGCCTCGGAATCGTCCGGCGCGGCAAGCTTGTCTATGAATATTACAAGGAGGGGGCGACGGCGGAGACGGCCGTCAACGTCGCTTCCGTCACGAAGAGCGTTCTCGCGCTTCTGGTTGGTATCGCGCTCGACAAGGGCGTGCTGAAATCGGTTGACCAGCCAATCACGGAATTTTTCCCGGAATTGGCGACAACAGATGTCGATCCGAAATCACGCGATATCCTGCTCCGTCACCTTCTGAGTATGTCGGCAGGCTGGCAGGTTGACCCGAACGATCAGCCCCCTTTCATTGCCTTGGATGCCCTCAAGCGCCGGGTGACGCATGCGCCGGGAAGCACGTATCAATATGACAACGCAACCTCGCATCTCATCGGCATCGCGCTTTCCCGTGCTGCCGGCATGTCACTGGAAGATTTCGCGAGGGTCCATCTCTTCGAGCCGCTCGGTATCGTGAATTTCAACTGGGGCAAGGATGCGCAAGGCCATACACAGGGATGGAGTTTCTTGCGGATTACCCTTGCCGACATGCTGAAGCTCGGTCAGCTGGTGCTCGACAGGGGTGAATGGCAGGGGCGCCGGGTTGTTTCGTCCCTTTGGATCCGTGAGATGCTGACACGGCGCAATGCCGGTGGTCCGCATACGAATCTGCCCTATGGCTATCAATGGTATGTCTATCACACGCCCGACAGGCAGCATGAGGCGGTGATGGGGATCGGCTATGGCGGGCAGTTTCTCTACGTGGTGCCGGCGCTCCAGCTCGTCATCGCCAAGACGCAAACGCGCGACCAGCGCTTCAGCGATGTCGCGTTTCTGCGTGAGATCGTCATGAAATCGCTGCGTTAGTGCGGCTTTTGCCTTGACGAAGGAGGACCTAGATGACGAACGCCGCCGGTGGGGGAACCGGCGGCGCAACGGTGAGACAATGGATAATCCGGGACGCCTAATGCGTCCCGATGCGCCCGCGCTTCGCTTCGTCGCGCAAACGTGCATGAATGGCACGGCGGGTTTCGTCGTCGATACCTTCGACCCAATCCGGGTGCTCTTCCGAAAGCGCTTCGATGCAGAACTGCACCGGATCGGATTTCTGGAGGATCCAGTGGGCGGGAAGGGAGTGGGGGGAAGTGGAGAACCGACGCTCGCGCAGAACGCGGACCGAACCATAACCGATTGCAGAGAAGGCCAGATTGTAGTCCATCGCTTCCTCCTTTCTTATTTTGCAGCCATATTAAACCAAAGTCGTAAGGCAGTTAAGAGACAAACCGGCAAACAGGGTGAAAATCGGGCCTGAAAGTGATCTTGTCTGGGACGGCCACCACCGAATGGCCGCATTACTTGCGGCGAGACCGGCGATGGGATTAAACGTGCCTTCCGGAAGATGGGGTTGACGCTGGTCTAAGCCAGTGGCCTCAAAGAAACGTGATGACGGTCTTTCGCAGTGCGCCAGCGCACAGGAGACCGCACAAGAACAACAGGAAGACTGCCGAATGTCCGTCGTTGCCTCGGTCCGCAAGTTCATCGTCCCGATTCATCCGGAAGGGTATCTGTTCATCGTTGCGGCGATCGTCCTCGCACTTTTCGTGCACTGGCTCATTCCCGCGATAGGATGGCTGTTCTGGATCCTGCCGCTGTTCGTCGCGTATTTCTTCCGTGATCCGCCGCGTGTCTCGCCGGTGCGCGAGGGACTGGTGCTTTCGCCGGCCGACGGCCGCGTCAGCCAGATCGGTTTCTTCCCGCCGCCGGCAGAACTCGGGATGGGGGATGCGCCGCGCCTGAGGATCTCTATCTTTCTCTCTGTGTTCGATGTTCACATCAACCGCACGCCGGTGGGCGGGCGCGTCTCGAAAATCGTCTACACGCCGGGCTTGTTCCTGAATGCGGATCTCGACAAGGCGAGCCAGGACAACGAACGCAATGCGATCGTTGTGGAGACTGCCCACGGTCCGATCGCCTGCGTGCAGATCGCCGGGCTGATCGCGCGCCGCATTCTCTGTTTCGTCCGTGAAGGCGAGGAACTCGCGCCGGGCGCACGGTTCGGCCTGATTCGGTTCGGCTCGCGCACCGATATCTACCTCCCCGAGAGCGCCCGCGCGCTCGTCGCAGAGGGACAGCGTGCGATTGGCGGCGAGACGGTACTGTGCGATCTCGGTTCGAAGGAGCCCCAGCGCAGCTACCGTGTCAGTTGACGGAGCGAGGGCACGCGCATGGAACCGATCTTCCCGCCCTTCGAACCCGAGCCCACGCCGCCGCAACGGCGCTTCCGGCCGGTCCCGCTGCGCTTGCTCATTCCCAACCTCGTCACGCTATGCGCGCTGGCCGCTGGCCTGACGGCGGTGCGGTTCGCGATCGAAGGGAGGCTGGACCATGCCGCCCTCGGGATCATCATTGCCGCGGTTCTCGACGGAATCGACGGTCGTATCGCGCGCTTCCTCAAGGGAACGTCGCGTTTCGGTGCGGAACTCGATTCGCTCGCCGATTTCGTCAGCTTCGGATGTGCCCCTGCATTGATTCTCTATTTCTGGGTGCTTCAGGATCTCAAGACGCTGGGCTGGCTTGCTTGTCTGCTGCTGGCCTTCGCGATGGCGCTGCGCCTCGCGCGCTTCAACGTAACGATTGACGGGCCGGAGCGTCCGGCTTGGCAGAAGGCTTTCGCGACCGGCGTTCCCGCGCCTGCCGGTGCAATGATGGTGATGCTGCCCGTCCATCTGACGCTGGCCGGCGTGCCGAAATTCGCCGGCGAGGCCGCTCTTGTCCTGATCTGGACATTGATTTCGACCGCGCTGATCGTCTCGCGCGTCCCGACCTTCTCGGGCAAGGGATTCGCCTCACCTGTCCCACGCGAGCATGTGTTGCCGATTCTCGCCCTCATCGTGGTGATTCTCTGGCTGCTTGTTTCCCACCCCTTCGAAACGGTGAGCCTTCTGACGCTGGTCTATGTCGCGGCGATTCCCGTCTCGGTTCAGCGCTATTTGCGTCGCAAGGCGCAGGATGCCGCCGGATCGAAGGACAAGGCGCCCGCGCCCGGAAACTGAGCCGGAGCCAGCGATTCTGCCGTGAGTGGTGGGGAAAACAGGGCTCCAAAGCTTAAGGAAGCTCTAAAACGCGATTCATTTTGACGCAGTTTGACCCGGTTGGAAGGGTGGGGCGTGACTTATCCGCAACATGGGTTCGAAAAGCCCCCTTTGAAGCCTTCCAACCTGCTTTCTGTGATTGATCGACCGATCCCCATGAGTATGTTGCCAATCGCGACGGGAGTTTCCGCTCGCTAGCTTGTCGTTTCTTTCGGGGGGTCCGGGGAGGCGGCAGGTGAGAAGGGAAAGCGTAGGCGGCCGAGGGTTTCCAAAGCCAAGTTCGTAAACTCCCGATTGGTCTCGAAATCTTTTGGAGGTACACCATGAAGCTCGTTAAGAGCCTTCTCCTCGGTTCCGCCGCCGGCCTCGTTGCCGTCGCTGGTGCCTCGGCTGCCGATCTCGGCGTCAAGAAGCCGACCGCTGTCGAATATGTGAAGACCTGCCCGACCTACGGTGCTGGCTTCTTCGTCGTTCCGGGCACCACCTCGTGCCTGAAGATCGTCGGCCGCGTTCGCCTCGACTACATCTTCGACAACCCGCGCCTCAACACCGGCAACGGCAACCGTTTCCGCGCTCGCGGCTACGTTGGCTTCGATCACCGCACCGCGACCGAGTACGGCCTGCTTCGTACCTATGTCCGTGCGTTCTTCCAGCGTGAGAACGCTGCTGACTCGACCACGCTTGAGTACGCGTTCATCCAGTTCGGTGGCCTCACCGCTGGTCGCGTGACCCCGGTGTTCGAGCATGGCTGGAACCAGTTCTTCATGTACTCGGGCCAGGGTGGCGTCGGTTATCACTCTGATATCTCGTACACCAACTCGATCGGTTACACCGCCAACTTCGGCGGCGGCTTCTCGGCCTCCATCGCGATCGACGACTCGCGTGAGCGCCGTCTTGGTATCTCGGGCGGCGCCATTGGTGGTACCCGTATGCCGGACATCGTTGCCTCGCTCGGCCTGACGCAGTCCTGGGGCTCGCTGAAGCTCTCCGGCGCGGCCTTCCAGGTCCGCAATGCCAACGCTGCTGTCGACACCAAGTTCGGCTTCGCGGTTGAAGGCGGTGCCAAGATCAACCTCGACATGCTGACCAAGGGCTCGAACCTCTGGTTCTCGGCCGGTTACTCGCAGGGTTCGGTCTCGTACAACGGCTTCGGCACGTTCACCATGGGCGCCTTCACGGTTACCCCGGTTGATGCCACCGTTGTCGGCACCGCTCTCAAGCTGACGACCTCCTACGCCCTCATGGGTGCCCTGCAGGTCTATGCGACCCCGACCGTCGCGGTTTCGGTTGGCGGTACCTATGCCAACTTCAACCCGTCGGGTGCCAACAACTCGGTCAAGACCTACGCGATCATCGGCCAGGTTGCCTGGATGCCGGTCGCTGGCTTCATGATCGGTGTCGAAGGCGCCTATCGTAAGCTCTCGTTCGATGCTGGCGCCGCTACGGTTGTCAACACTTCGGCTGGCGGCACCAAGCGCGACGATTTCGTCGGCCGCATCCGCTTCCAGCGTGACTTCTAATCTTCGGATGGCGTGAGTTTCACGCCGACCGGAAGATCAAGGGATTGGGGAGCCTTCGGGCTCCCCTTTTCTTTTTGTACCTGTAATCCCATCCCTCCGGGGGCTTGACCTTCCCTTAGCCAATGTCGAGATTGTCGCTCCGCGCCGCTGGCGGTGACGGGTTGGCGATCGCGAGGGAACGGTCCGTATGGTTCAGCCGAAGAAATGGGTCCTGGGATTGTTGCCGCTCGCGGCTATCGCGCTTGTCGCCGCCCTTTGGCGGCAGGGCAGCGTTGAGAAGGATCTGGCCTCGCGCGTCGCGGAAGGCCTGAACGGCGGTGGTTCGAGTTGGGCAAAGGTGCTCGTTGTTGGGCGTGACGGTATGCTCACTGGCGAGGCCCCCTCGCCGGAAGCGCGGGCGAAGGCGCAATCGATGGCGGAAAGCATATTCGGCGTGCGCAAGATCGCGGATGCGATGACGGTGCTCCCGGAAGCCAGACCGTTTACTTTCACCGTGCTTCGGGACGGCGCGAAAATTACCCTCGCCGGCGCCGTTCCTCCGGGTGATTTGCGCCAGAAGATCGTCGAGACGATCCGCAAGTCCGAGCCGGGGTTGACGGTCGTCGATGAAATGCGCGCGGCGCGCGGCGCATCCGCGGCCTTTGCTGCGCTCGTCGAGGCCGGGCTCTCCAATCTGGTCAGGCTCAGTCAGGGAACATTGTCGATTTCGGATAGCGCGCTTTCGTTGTCCGGTCGCGCCGCCGATTTCAACGGCTACCGGGAGATCCGTGCAGCGTTGGGCAAACTGCCGCCGGGAACAACGCTGGCCAAGGGGCTTGCACAGGGTGATATCCTGCCGCCGATCGCCGCGCCGTTTGCTTTTTCCGCAGAACTCGGCGCGGGTGGCCTCTCGCTTTCGGGTGCCTATCCGTCGGAAAATGCACGGGAAAGGGTCCTTGCGGCCGCGAAGGCACTCGGTGTGACCATCGCAGACCGACTCCAGATCGCGGATGGCGCGCCGAAGGGCGATTGGGCCGGTGCGGCAACCCTTCTGATTGCCGAACTTGGCAAGCTCGAGGCCGGTCGCGCGAGCCTCGCTGATGGGCGTGCGGGCTTGACCGGGCGCGCGAAAGGCCTGCTGGCCGAAGAAGATTTCCGCAATGATTTGCGCGCGTTGCCGGCCGGGTTCGCCCTTGCGGACCTCAAGATCGAGTCGCGCGTGATCCGGCCCTATCGTTTCCAGGCCGAACGGCGCGGCGACACCCTGACATTGACCGGGCATGTGCCCGACGCGAAGGCACGGGCGAGCGTGCTCGACATCGCAAAGGCATTTTTCGAGGGCGACCGGATTGAGGATCGTCTTCAGGAGGGGCTTGGTGAGCCGAAAGGATTCCTCGCCGCCGTCCAGGCCGGATTGCAGGAGCTCTCGCGTCTTGCCGATGGCGCCAGCCTTTCGATCTCGGACAGCGTTGCGGCGCTGAAAGGCGCGGCCCTGTTCGATGCCGCCCGCGATCAGGTCGCGCAAGGGTTCTCTCAGGGCATACCGCAAGGATTCGAGCGGAAGCTCGATGTTTCAACCGCGCCGTTGCCTCCGGTGATCGACTCGCTGCCGGATTGTCAGGCACTTTATACGAACCTGCTGAAGACGCGCACCGTACGTTTCAAGAGCGGATCGGCCGACCTTTCCGAGGCTTCCCGCGCCATTCTCGATCGTCTTGCCGTGATCTCGCTGCGTTGCACCACCGCGCGCATCGAAATCGGTGGTCATACCGACAATGACGGGTCACCGCAGAGCAACGCCGAACTGTCACGTCGGCGCGCCGAGACCGTTGGTGTTTACCTTGTCCGGGCAGGTGTCATGGCGACACGGCTGGAGCCAGTCGGCTTCGGCGAGACCGTGCCGGTGGCGCCGAACGACTCGCCGGAGAACAAGGCGAAAAATCGTCGCATCGAGTTCTTCGTGAAGTAAGGGGCGGGCGATGTTGTATCTGATTTCGACTTTCTGGTTCTGGCTGCTCCTCGCTCTCCTCCTTGGCCTTGCCGTCGGCTGGTTTACCTTCTCCCGCGAAGGGAAAGGCAGCTGGGGCGGGGTTGTGCCCTGGCTGGTCGCGCTTGTCTTCGGGGCTTTGGTCGCGTGGCTGAGAATCCTGCCGACCAGTCTCGGCTACTGGTTTGATGTCGCGATGCTTTTTTTCGCGAGCTACCTTGTGGGCTGCGTGATTTCAGGGCTGCTGAAAGGCGCGGGCAAAGCAGAAGAAGATGCCGCTGCGATCCGGATCGAACCTGCCCTCGCGCCGACGAAGGAAATGGCGGTCGAGCCGGCGACGCAATCCGCACCTGTTTCAGCCGAGGCGACGGAGGAGGCGATCACGGGCCTCTCCGCTGCCCGCGACGGCAAGGCGGATGACCTGACGAAGATCTATGGCGTCGACAGGGAAACGGAGGCGAAGCTCAATGCCCTCGGTCTCTATCACTACGACCAGATCGCGGCGCTGACGCCCGGCAATCGCCGTTGGCTGTTTCGCCACCTCGGATATGAAGGCCGGTTCCCGTCATGGTGGTGGCGCTGGCGCTACGATGCCGAAAACCTCGCGAAAGGAGAAAATTCGCGGGTTGCGGTCACGGCCATGCCGAAATCTGCCGAGTTGGCACTGCCCGTGGATGGCCCGGCCGAGAAGCCGGCGGGACTTGCGGCTCCGCGCGATGGCAAGGCCGACGATCTCAAACGCATCCGCGGCATCGGCAAGCAGAATGAGGGCCGGTTGCATGGTCTTGGTATCTGGCATTTCGACCAGATCGCCGCCTGGACGCCGTCGGAAGTGCGTTGGGTCGGGGCGTTTCTCGCTTTTCCGGGCCGGATCGAGCGCGAGGATTGGGTCGGGCAGGCGGCGATCTTGGCGAAAGGCGGCGAGACGGACTTCTCGAAGCGTGCGGACAAGGGCCTCGTCGCCACTTCGCGCGACGAGACGAACGATGACGGCCAGAGCAACGTCATTTCGATCGAAAAGGCCAAGCCCAAAGCCGGCGGCAAAACGAAACCGGCGAAGAAATAGCGCCGATTTCCCGCCTCCTCACCCGAATTCGGCGAGGAAGGCTTTCACGGCGGCGATGGTTGGCTCGTCTTCGAGCAGTGGCGCGTGCCCTTCGTAGGGAACGACATGCAGGCGCGCATTCGGATGGCGCGCGACCATTCCCTCGGCGGTTTCCTCGCTCAAGATATCGCTGAGTTCACCCCGTATCACCATCAGCGGGAAGGGATCGAGCGTCGCGAAGGGCGCTGAGAGATCGGGCATCGGCTGTTCGAGATTGAGGTCTGCCAGCGGTCGCATCAGGTTGGTGTCGTAGCGTGCGACGAAGCGGCCGTTGTCGTCCGCCCAGGTGCGGCGGGCATAACGCATCCAGGCCTCGTCGGAATGGTTGGTGAAATGCGTTCCGAATACCTGCTTCAGCAAGCTGGCGCCCTCGTTGAAGTCGCGCGGGCGCGGTAATTTACCGACATAGCTGCGGATGCGGGCGAGGCCGCGCGCTTCGATCACCGGGCCGATATCGTTGAGAATCGCGGCGTGGATGGTCTCAGGCTTCACGATTCCGGTCATCGCAGTCAGCAGCCCGCCGCGCGAGGTTCCGAAAAACACCGCCTTCTCGATGCCGAGCGCGATCAGGACCTGATGCAGATCGTCAAGTTCGGTCTTGAGATCGTAGTTGCGCCAGTCCGGATCGTATTGTGAGCCGCCGCGCCCGCGCGAGTCGAGCGCGACGACCTGCCGGTCTCCGATCGCCGCCACGGCGCGGCCGATCGTGTCGAAATCATCGACGTTGCGGGAAAGGCCCGGCAGGCAAAGCAGTGGCACGCGCGGCGCGGCCGGCGAGCCGATTGTCCGGACGTGGAGGCGCAAGCCATCCCGCGCGGAGACGTGCGTGGATGTCCAGTCGAGATCGGTCGGCACGAGCTGCAAATGCGCCTTGGCCTTGGCCTTGGTCTTGCCGGGTTCTGCCTGCATGTAACTCGCCTTTCGTGCCGGATTTCCTATTTATCGCATGTTCGGGGCGATACAACCGCGCTCCGCCCGTTGACGCGGGCACGGATTGCGGGGAAAACCGTCACCTTGTCCTGCGTGTTCAGTCAGCAACCGGATCGTTCCATGACCAAGCCTGCCAATGCCGCCCGTTTCCGGGGTTCCTTCACCGCTCTGGTGACGCCGTTCAAGAACGGCAAGCCAGATGAAGCCGCGTTCCGGGACCATGTTGCCTGGCAGATCGCGGAAGGAACTCACGGTCTCGTCCCTGTCGGCACCACCGGGGAAAGCCCGACACTCAGCCATGATGAACACAAGAAGATCGTCGAATGGTGCGTTTCGGAAGCCAAGGGGCGTGTCCCGGTGATCGCCGGCGCCGGCTCGAACAACACGGCCGAGGCAATCGATCTGGCCGTCCACGCCGACAAGGCGGGTGCGGACGCGTTGCTCGTCGTTACCCCCTATTACAACAAGCCGACGCAGGAAGGGCTCTACCAGCACTTCAAGGCGGTGAACGACGCGGTTTCGATCCCGATCTTCATCTACAACATCCCGCCGCGCTCGGTCGTCGACATGTCGAACGAGACGATGGCACGCCTTTACGAATTGAAGAATATCGCCGGAGTGAAGGATGCGACCGCGAACCTCGCGCGTGTTTCGCAACAGCGCGCCTATGTTGGCAGGGATTTCATCCAGCTTTCCGGCGAGGACATGACCGCGCTTGCGTGGAACGCAGCCGGCGGCGTCGGCTGTATTTCGGTTGTTTCCAACGTCGCGCCGCGCCTCTGCTCTGAACTCCAGACGGCGTGCCTCATGGGCGATTACGCCAAGGCGCTCGAGATTCAGGATCGCCTGATCCCTCTTCACGATGCGGTCTTCAGGGAGCCGGGTCTAGCCGGCGCCAAGCACGGGCTTTCGCTTCTCGGTCGTATGCGCGAGGAAATCCGCCTGCCGATGCTGCCGGTGCAGCAGGCCGCGACCAAGGATGCGATCCGCGCCGCTATGGTCCACGCCGGACTTCTGAACTGAAAGCGCCATGTACGAGCCAGCCCATTTCAAGATCGAGGATCGCGAGGAGCTTTTCGCGGTCATCCGCGCGAACGCTTTGGGACTGCTGATCTCTCAGGGCGAAGACGGCATCGTGGCCAATCCGATTCCCTTCGTGCTGGCGAAGAATGAGGCGGGCGGCGATGTGCTGCGTGCCCACCTCGCCCGCGCCAATCCGCAATGGAAGGCGATGGCGCGGCAACCGGATGTCCTGGTCGTCTTTCAGGGGACGGACCATTACGTGACGCCCGCCTGGTATGCCGCCAAGCGCGAGCACGGCAAGGTCGTCCCGACATGGAACTACGTCCATGTTCAGGTGCGTGGCAGGGCGGTTGTCCATGATGATCCCACCTTCGTCCGGCCGCAGGTCGAGGCGTTGACGGCTGCGCATGAAACGGGGCGTGCCGAACCCTGGGCGGTGGATGACGCGCCGGAGCGTTTCATCGAGGCCCAGATGCGTGGCATCGTCGGCCTGGAAATCCCCATCGAGGCGATCTCCGGCAAGTTCAAGCTGAGCCAGAACCGCAGCGCGGATGACTATATGGGCGTTCAGGCTGGGCTGGCCGACGAGGCCGATGCCGCCGGGCCGGCGATGGCGGAATTCATCCGGCAGAAGCGCGGCTCGATCCTACCATGAGCGCGCCCAACGAGGCGCGCTACAAGATTGCCGCCGATAACCGCAAGGCCCGGTTCAATTTCGAGATTCTCGATACTTACGAGGCCGGCATCGTGCTGACCGGCACCGAGGTCAAATCCTTGCGCGGTGGCAAAGCGACGATCGGCGACAGCTATGCCGAGATCGACAATGGCGAAGTCTTTCTCGTCAACGCCTATATTCCCGAATATTTGCAGGCCAATCGCTTCAATCACCAGCCCAAACGCCCTCGCAAGCTGCTGCTGCAGAAGAAGCAGATGGCAAAGCTCGCCAATGGGGTCGAGCGGGAAGGTATGACCATCGTTCCGCTCAAGATCTACTTCAACGAGAAGGGGCGGGCGAAGGTGGAGATCGCGCTCGCGAAGGGCAAGAAGCTGCACGACAAGCGCGAGACCGAGAAGGCACGCGACTGGAAGCGCGAACAGGGCCGCCTGTTGCGCGATCGTGGCTGATCAGTCCAGCAACTTGCGGATATCCGCGAAGACATCACGGAACATGGCGGTTGTCAGCACGCCGGTGTTCGTATTGTAGCGCGAGCAGTGATAGCTCGATACCAGGTTTGTCCGCCCAGCGGGCTGGACGCGCCCGTGCACGAACGGCACTTTTGACGGCTTCTCACCAAGCGCGCGCACGGTCGAATCGTGGGCGATGCGCCCGAGAACGAGAATCGCGCGCAGGTTGGGCATTGCCGCGATGGTGGCCGACAGGTAATCGCGGCAAGTGTTGATCTCAGCCGGCACCGGCTTGTTTTCGGGCGGAACGCAGCGCACGGCGTTGGTGATCCGGCAATCGATGAGTTCGAGGCCATCGTCGGCCCGCTCGGCGTAGGTGCCGCGCGCGAAGCCGAATCCGGCTAGCGTTTCGTAGAGGAGATCGCCCGCGTAATCGCCCGTGAACGGGCGCCCGGTCGCATTGGCACCGCGAAGTCCCGGCGCAAGACCGACAATCAGCAACCGGGCCTTGGTCGAACCGAAAGAGGGAACCGGTGCGTTGTGCCAATCCGGCTCGCTCGCCCGCCACCCTTCGCGGAAGGCGACCAGACGGTTGCAGGCGGCGCAATCTCGCCCCGGTTCGCAGGAAGTCGGATTCACCTGTGCAGTGTCCCCCAACGGCGCGTCATCTTCAAGTCGAACGGCGCCCAAATCGCGGCAGGAGGCTTATTCCTCGTCCCGGTCGCGCGCCGGGCGGGCTGGCGCGGGGCGTTCGATGAACGCAGGCATGGCCGTGCGACCCTCAGGCTTGCTCTCGCCGGTGCGGACCTCGCGGGCAGGGCGCTCACCGGGGTCACGACCGATGCGCGACTGGAGATCGACGAGATCGAGGAACTGGTCGGCCTGCCGGCGGAGATCGTCGGCAATCATTGGCGGTTGTGTTGCGACAGTCGAGATCACCGTCACGCGGACGCCCTTACGCTGCATCGCCTCGACGAGGCTGCGGAAGTCGCCGTCACCCGAAAACAGCACCATGTGATTGATGAAGGGCGCGAGTTCCATCGCATCGATGGCCAGCTCGATATCCATGTTGCCCTTGACCTTGCGGCGCCCCATCGCATCGGTGAATTCCTTCACTGGCTTCGTTACGACAGCGTAACCGTTGTAATCGAGCCAGTCGATGAGCGGACGGATGGAGGAATATTCCTGATCCTCGATCATTGCCGTGTAATAAAAAGCTCTTACAAGGTAACCCTTTGAGTTATATTCTTTTAGAAGTCGACGATAATCGATATCGAAACCGAGAGTTCGCGATGTGGCATAAAGATTCGCTCCATCAATAAAGAGGGCGATGCGTTCACCGGTCAACATTTACTGTTTTTTCCTTAGGGGCCGGAAAGAGAGAGGAAAGAAATTTTCTTTCTGACTGTTTAGCGCAGGGGGCTGTTCGTGGAATGGTAGGCCCGTTTGATTTTCTCATTGTGTAAATGAGAAGTCGATCTAAAGCATTCAGAGAGATTTCGGCGATATATATATTTTTATAAAAACGGCAACAGCCTATTTTTTCGTTCGAGCTTTATAACACATTTTTCCAATAGCAGTACCGGAACGTCCCCCGGCAATCGGCTGTCCGCTCCATAAAAGCGCGACTTGAAGCCGCCATAAACATCGTGTATCAGCCAGAACTTCAATGGAATTTACGGCATTTTGAAGGAGCGCGTCTGACATGGCCCGCGTAACCGTCGAAGATTGCGTCGACAAGGTCGACAACCGGTTCGAGCTGGTGCTGCTGGCCAGCCACCGGGCGCGGATGCTGGCGAGCGGGGCATCCACGCTTGTTCCGCGCGATCGCGACAAGAATCCGGTCGTCGCACTGCGCGAGATTGCCGACGAACGCCTGTCGCCGGGTGATCTCAAGGAAGATTTCATCCACTCGCTGCAGAAGTTTGTCGAGGTCGATGAGCCGGAGCCGGAGGCGGTTCCGCGTCTGCCGGGTGCCCAGCCGCAGGTTGCGGTCTCGCAGGTCGATGACAGCGAAGTCGCCTTCGACCGTATGTCGGAGGAAGATCTGCTGCGTGGGCTCGATGGCCTCGTTCCTCCGACAGAATCGGACGACGACGACTGATTTTTGCATTTCTCCGGCGGAGCCTTGCGTTTCCTGCATTGCACCGGGACGATTTGCTGACATACTGAAAAAGGGCGGCGCGGAAATTCCGGCCGCCCTTTTTGATCTCCCGCCTGTGGTTTTGCCGTAGGCGATGTTCCGAGGCAGGTTCCGCGCGTCATGATGCGCCAATTCGAGCTGGTCGAGCGCGTCAAGCGCTATCATCCCGAAGCCAACGAGGACCTGCTCAACCGCGCCTATGTCTATGCGATGAAGGCACATGGCTCGCAGAAGCGGGCATCCGGCGACCCCTATTTCTCGCATCCGCTCGAAGTCGCCGCGATTCTGACCGACCTCCATGTCGACGACCAGACGATTGCCGCCGCGATTCTGCACGACACGATCGAGGATACGGGAACCACCCGCACCGATATCGAGGAGCGGTTCGGCGAGAATATCGCCCATCTTGTCGATGGCCTCACCAAGCTCAAGAAGCTCGATCTTGTTTCCAAGAAGGCGGCGCAGGCCGAAAACCTGCGCAAGCTGCTGCTCGCGGTGGCGGCGGACGTGCGCGTGCTGCTCGTCAAGCTGGCGGACCGGCTGCATAATATGCGGACCCTGCATTTCGTGCCGCCCGACAAGCGCGCGCGCATCGCCGAGGAAACGCTGGAGATCTATGCGCCGCTCGCCGGGCGCATCGGCATGCAGGACATGCGCGACGAGCTGGAGGACATCTGCTTCCGGGTGCTGATGCCCGATGCGCACCTGATGATGACCCAGCGGCTCCAGCGCTTGCGCGAACGCGCCGGTGGGCTGATCGAGCTGATCGAGAACGATCTCAAGGCCAAGCTCGCGGCGAACAACATCGACGGCGAGATCAAGGGGCGCGAGAAGCGCGTCTACTCCATCTGGCGCAAGATGGAGCGCAAAAGCATCTCCTTCGAGCAATTGTCGGACATCTTCGGTTTCCGCGTCGTCGTGACGCGGATCGACGATTGCTATCGCGCACTCGGGATCATCCACCGAGCCTGGCCGTTCGTGCCGGGCCGGTTCAAGGATTACATTTCGACCCCGAAGCAGAACGATTATCGCTCCGTACACACCACCGTTGTCGGGCCGAAGCACCAGCGCGTCGAACTTCAGATCCGCACGCGCGAGATGGACGAGGTTGCTGAGTTCGGTATCGCTGCCCACGCCGCTTACAAGGACGGCAAGATCAATGGCGAGGGCACTGAATCGAATGCCTATCGCTGGCTGCGCCGGACGATCGAACTTCTGGCGGAAGGCGACAACCCGGAAGAATTCCTCGAACACACGAAGCTCGAACTGTTTCAGGATCAGGTGTTCTGCTTCACGCCGAAAGGGCTGCTCATCGCCTTGCCGCGCAACGCGACGCCGATCGACTTTGCCTATGCGGTCCATACCGATATCGGCAACAACGCGGTCGGCTGCCGCATCAACGGGCGTAACTCGCCGCTGATGTCGGAGTTGCAGAACGGCGACGAGGTTGAGATCCTCACGACGGAGGGGCAGGTGCCACCTTCTGCCTGGGAGAGCCTGGTCGTGACCGGCAAGGCGCGCGCGGCGATCCGCCGGGCGACTCGCGAGGCCGTGCGGAAGCAGTTCTCCGGCCTCGGCCGCAAGATCGTAGAACGCGCCTTCGCACGCGCCAACAAAACCTTCTCCGAGGAGAAGCTGGTCGCGGCCCTGCCGCGCCTTGCGCGCGCCACGCTCGACGATGTGTTGACTGCCGTGGGGCGCGGCGAGATGTACTCCGGCGATGTCGTTAAGGCCGTATTCCCCGATTTCAAGGAGGATATCGGCAAGGGCGCGGCGCCGGGCGCAGGCGCCGGCTGGTTTGGTGTTTCCGGTGCCGACAAGCTCAAATTCAAGGTGCCGGGGCAGGAAAATGCCGGTTCCTCGATCCCGATCCGCGGACTCTCGGACGATCTTCCGGTGAGTTTCTCGCCGGAGGGCGGCGCGGTGCCGGGCGATCGCATTGTCGGCATCCTGACGCCGGGCGAGGGGATCACGATTTACCCGATCCAGTCCCCGGCGCTGATGGCCTATGACGAGGAGCCTTGGCGCTGGCTCGACGTGCGTTGGGACGTGGACGAGCACGACCCGCGCCGCTTCGGTGCGCAACTCGTGGTCTCGGTCATCAACGAGCCGGGCAGTCTTGCCGAGATCGCTCGCGTCATCGCCGATACGGATGCCAACATCGACAATATCGCCATGCGCGCGAAAACGGCGGACTTTCGCGAGATGCTGATCGATGTCGAGGTCTGGGATCTCAAGCATCTAACCGCAATCATGTCGGAACTGCGCGCCAAGCCGATGGTCGCGAACGTCGAGCGTGTTGTCGGGTGAGGCGAGGTTGCCGACAATTTGTCATATGCGCGACAGGGCAAACCCGGACCCCGTGATTTCATGGCCATCTGACCTCTTGCCCGCTTCCGGAGCTGCCATGTCTCGTCCCTCGATTCTTCCACCCGATATCCACGAACGCATGTCTGGCCTCGAAACGCTTCAGGCCATTGTCGAAGGACGCCTGCCAGGCCCGCCGATTGGCGTGACGCTGAACTTCCGCCTCGCCTCGGTTTCGGAAGGGGAGGCAGTGTTTGAAGGCTCCCCCGGCGAGGAAAGCTACAACCCCATTGGCTCGATCCACGGCGGTTGGGCGGCGACAATCCTTGATTCCGCGCTCGCTTGCTGCGTCCACACGACGCTGGAAAAGGGTGAGCGCTACACCAGCGTCGAGATGAAGGTGAGCTTCGTCCGCCCGATTTTTCCGGGCAAGCCGGGCCGCCTTGTCTGCCGGGGGCGCGTCATCAACCGGGGTCGCACGCTGGCCTTCAGCGAGGCCACTCTTGTCGATGAGGCCGGGAAGGTTTACGCGCATGGAACGGAAACCTGCATGATTTTCCCGAAAGCCGGGAGTAACGGAGCCTGACATGACGCGCGATGAGGTGCTGGACGTTTTCCGCAAGGCCGGGGCCTTGCTCGAAGGGCATTTCATCCTCTCGTCAGGCCGCCGGTCCGGTTTCTTCATCCAGAAGATGCGCGTCTTTGAGAGCCCCGCGCTGACCGAACAGCTCTGCCGGGCGCTCGGCGAGAAGATCAGAGCCCGTTTCGGCACGGTCGATGTCGTGGTCTCGCCGGCCATCGGCGGGATCGTGCCGGGCTACGAGATCGCCCGCGCACTCGGCGCTCGCGCCCTCTTCGTTGAGCGCGAGGATGGCTATTTCCAGCTTCGGCGCGGGTTCGAGATCAGCGCGGGCGAAAAGGTTATCGTGATCGAGGATATCGTCACGACCGGCCTGTCCGCCCGGGAATGCCTCAACAGCCTCGCCGACCAGCCGGGGGAGATCGTCGGCGCCGCCTGCTTGATCGACCGTTCGGGTGGCAAGGTCGATCTCGGCGTGCCGCTCGTCGCGCTGTGCGAATTCGCCGTGCCGGATTACGATCCGCGCGAACTGCCGCCGGAACTCGCGGCGCTGCCGCCGACCAAGCCCGGCAGCCGGGGCATTCAGGGTGTGAAGGGTTGACCATGACGACGCGCATCAGGCTTGGCGTCAACATCGACCATGTCGCGACCGTGCGGAACGCGCGCGGCGGTGCACGGCCCGATCCGGTGCGCGCGGCCCTGCTCGCGATCGATGCGGGGGCGGATGGCATCACCGCGCATCTGCGCGAGGATCGCCGCCATGTCCGCGACGAGGATATGGCGCGGCTCAAGGCCGGTATCTCGAAGCCGCTGAACTATGAGATGGCCGCAACACCGGAGATGCTGGAAATCGCGCGCCGTATCCGGCCGCACGCCTGCTGCCTCGTGCCGGAAAAACGCGAGGAGCGCACCACCGAGGGGGGGCTCGATGTCGTCGGCCAGCAGGCGGCGCTGCGCCCCTTCATCGCCGAGTTGAAGGCGGTCGGCATCCGCGTCTCGCTCTTCATCGAGCCGGACCGCGCGCCGATCGAGATGGCGAAGATGCTTGGAGCCGATATCGTCGAACTCCACACCGGCACCTGGTGCCACGCGGTCGAAGCCGGGCGGACGAACAAGGCCGAGGCGGAGTTCCAGCGCCTGAAAGTTGGCGCGGCCACCGCTGCCGCCGTCGGGCTGGAAGTTCACGCCGGTCACGGGCTCGATTACGAAACGGCGGAGTATCTCGCGTCCGTACCCGAGTTTGTCGAGTTCAACATTGGCCATTTCCTGATGGGCGAGGCGATCTTCGTCGGCCTCAGCGAGGCGATCCTCACCATGCACGTCGCGATGGACCGGGGCAGGAATACTCAACGATGATCGTTGGGATCGGCGCCGATCTCTGCAACATCGACCGTATCGCCGAGACGCTGGAACGCTTCGGCGAGCGGTTTATCGAACGTGTCTTCACCGAAACTGAGCGTGTCCGTTCCGAAAAACGTGTCGAACGTGCGGCGAGCTACGCCAAACGCTTCGCAGCCAAGGAGGCCTGCGCCAAGGCGCTCGGCACCGGCATGCGGATGGGAACCGCTTGGCGCGAGATGGGTGTGGTGAATCTGAGGTCAGGTCGGCCGACGATGGAATTGACCGGCGGTGCCGCCAGGCGCCTCGCGGCCATCACCCCGTCGGGACATCGAACGGTGATTCATCTCACCATCACCGACGACAAGCCGTTCGCGCAGGCGTTTGTCGTGATAGAGGCCTTGCCGCTCGCGTGATCGCGACGAGCGCCACGCCATAACCCGGAATTCCGCCGCATTGCTCTTGTCAAACCGCGCCTGTATAGGCTTTGCCGGGGTGTATCTTCCGGTCGGGCTGGCGCTGAACCGCTCCAGGGTGCGGGCAGCTCACGGAGACAATTCGGAATGGCGATGGACAATTTGCAGGAACAGGCCAAGGCAGGCGCGGACAAGGGCAGCTTTGGCGAAACCATTCGCGTAATCATCGAGGCGCTACTGATCGCGCTGGTGATCCGCACCTTCGCGTTTCAGCCCTTCAACATTCCCTCCGGTTCGCTGATCCCGACGCTGCTGGTGGGCGATTACCTGTTCGTCTCGAAATACGCTTACGGCTATTCGAAGCATTCCTTCCCGTTCTCGGCAGTGCCGATCAATGGCCGCATCTGGGGTTCGGAACCCAAGCGCGGCGATATCGCCGTTTTCAAGCTCCCGCGCGACGGCGAAACCGACTACATCAAGCGCGTCATCGGCCTGCCGGGGGATCGCGTGCAGGTGCTCGACGGGCACCTGCGCATCAACGGTGTGCCGGTGAAGAAGGTTGCCGCCGAACCCATGACCACGGTCGATGCCTTCGGACGGCTGGTCAAGGTGCCGCAATACACCGAAACCCTGCCGAATGGCGTAACCTATCACGTCATCGAGCGCGAGGGGGACCGCTCTTACTGGGACAACACGGTCGAATACCTCGTCCCGCCCGGCCATTACTTCATGATGGGCGACAACCGCGACAACTCGACCGACAGTCGCGATCAGTCCGCTAACGGTGTCGGCTTCGTGCCTTACGAGAATTTCGTCGGCCGCGCCGAAATGATCTTCTTCTCGATCGACGAGGGCGCCCGCCCCTGGGAAATCTGGAAATGGCCGACCGAGGCACGTTGGGGCCGCATCTTCCAGAAGGTCCGTTGATGGACGGGAAGAGCGACGAGCTGGCGCGGCTCGAAGCGCGGCTCGGCCATCGCTTTTCAGACCGCGCCTGGCTGGAAGAGGCGGTGACGCATGTCAGCGCCGGCGCGAGTGGCAAGAGCTACCAGCGCCTCGAATTCCTCGGCGACCGGGTGCTCGGTGTCATCGTCTCCACCATGCTGTTCGAAGCCTTCCCGGAAGCACCGGAAGGCGAACTCTCGAAGCGCCTCGCGGACCTCGTCCGCAAGGAGAGCTGCGCGGCGGTCGCGCGGGAATGGCATCTTGGCGATTTCCTGCGCCTCGGGGAGGGCGAACGCCGCACCGGCGCGAAGAAGCGTGACGCCATTCTCGGCGATGCCTGCGAGGCGGTGATCGGCGCCATCTACCGCGATGGTGGGCTTGAAGCCGCCGACAAGGTAATCCGCGCCAATTGGACGACACGGATGCATGCGCCACTTGTTGTGCCCAAGGACGCGAAGACCATGCTGCAGGAGATCGTGCAGGCGCGCGGGCTTCCGGTCCCGGCCTATCGCGATGTCAGCCGCAAGGGGCCGGATCACGCGCCGGAATTCGAGATTGCGGTGCATGTGAGGGGTGAAGCAGAAATCACGGGCACAGGCCCTTCCAAGCGCCATGCGGAGCGCGCGGCGGCGGAAGCCTGGCTGCGCCGCGCGGGGCTTTGGAACAACGACGCGGTGCCGGCACCTTCGAAAGAGAGAACATGAGCGACGAGAACGCTTCCACGCCAACCCGCTGCGGCTTCGTCGCGCTCATCGGCGTGCCCAACGCCGGAAAATCGACGCTCCTCAACGCGCTGGTCGGCGCCAAGGTGTCGATCGTCAGCCGCAAGGTGCAGACGACGCGAACCCAGGTGCGCGGCATCGCGATGGCGGGGGCAACGCAGGTCGTCTTCGTCGATACGCCCGGCATCTTCACCCCCAAACGCCGGCTCGAAAAGGCGATGGTGACGAGCGCCTGGGGCGGGGCGGCGGATGCCGATATCGTCGGCCTGCTGGTCGATGTGACGCGGGTGGACGAGGAGGAGCAGGAGGCGCTGCTGATCCAGCTTGCCGAGGTGCGCCAGCCGAAATTCCTGATTCTCAACAAGATTGATCTTGTCCCGCACGAGAAGTTGCTCGCGCTGGCCGACAGCCTTAACAAGCGCATCCCGTTCGAGGCGACTTTCATGGTGTCGGCACTGCGCGGGCACGGCGTGCCGCGCATTCTCGAATGGCTCGCCGACAAGCTGCCGACCGGGCCGTGGCTCTACCCGGAGGACGAGATCTCGGATGCGCCGCTGCGCTTCCTTGCCGCCGAGATCACGCGCGAGAAGATGTTCGAACGCCTGCACGACGAATTACCCTACCGCTCCACGGTCGAGACCGACAAATGGACGGTGATGAAGAACGGCGACGTGCGCATCGACCAGACCATTTTCGTGGAGCGTGAAAGCCAGCGCAAGATCGTGCTGGGCGAGGGGGGCAAGACGATCAAGTCCATTGGTTCGGCCGCGCGCAAGGACATCGGCGAGGCCGCCGAAGCGAAGGTGCATCTCTTCCTGTTCGTCAAGGTGCGCGAGAACTGGACCGACGATCCCGAGCGCTATCGCGAAATGGGGCTGGAATTTCCACGCGAAGGCAGGAAATAATCCGGCGCGGATGCCGGAGCGACGCGGATGGAATGGCAGGATCAGGGCCTGGTGCTTTCGACCCGTCGTCACGGGGAGCGCGACGCCATCCTCGAAGTGATGACGGCGGAACATGGCCGCCATCTCGGGTTGGTTCGCGGCGGCCGGTCCTCGCGGCAGGCGCCGGCGCTCCAGCCCGGCAACCGGGTGCAGCTTACTTGGCGCGCCCGGCTGGAGGATCATCTCGGCCACTTCACCGCCGAGACGCTTGAAAGCCGCGCCGGTCTGGTGTTGACCGACGCGCTTGCGCTTCAGGCCGTGACTCACCTCGCGTTGTTGATACGGCTCCTGCCCGAGCGCTCGCCGCACCATATGATTTACGAAGCGGCGGACGCGATTTGCGCCCTCCTCGACCGGACGGATCTGCTCGGGCCGGTCCTTGTTCGCTTCGAATTGCTCATCCTGTCCGATCTTGGTTTCGGTCTTGATCTGTCGTGTTGCGCCGCAACGGGAACCGGTGAGAACCTCATCTATGTCTCCCCGAAATCCGGACGGGCGGTCTCGGCGGAGGCGGGGCAGCCCTGGGCGGACAAGATGCTGAAATTGCCGGGTTTTTTACTTCGCGATGTCCGCCCGCGCGCTGAGCCTGACGAAGTTGTCGCCGATGGTTTTGCCCTCACCGGATACTTTCTGGAACGGCACCTCTTCGAGCCGCGCGGTCTCGGCCATGCCGGCGGGCGGGCACAGATGATCGCAAACCTTCTGTCACGGCTGCGGAATGATGAGGCGACTCGAACTTAAGGAAAGTCTTATGTTCCGTAAAATGGCTCAACCGTTGATTAATGACACTTCCTAGGCATTTTTTTGGACTTACGCGGTAAGACGGCAGTGAAGGGACTAGACCATGTCGTCATTCCGCATCACGCAGGGTGCCCGTTCAAGAATTGAAACGGCCCTGACCGTCCTCCGGAAATTCACCCGTGCCAAGGGGGGAGCGACGGTGGTTACCCTGTCGCTGGCAATGCCGGTAGTGATAGGTGCCGGCGCTTTCGCTGTTGACTATTCGTCCGTCACCAGCACGGCAAACCGCCTGCAGGGCGTGATTGACAGCGCCGCGATTTCGGTCGCGCGGGAAATGACGATCTCGCCGATGACGGCGATCCGCGCGCAGGATTTGGCGCAGCGCTTCGTCGCCGCCAATATTCCCGCCAACACGCCCTATGCGATCACCGTGCAGGCGGCTCTGATCGAGAACAACATGGCCGTCGAGGTGCGTGGCACGCAGCAGCCCTACACACCTTTCGGCCTGCTCGAACGCTTTGCCGACGTTCAGACCGTCTCGGCCCGTGCGGTGGCCCGCGTCACGGCTTCTTCCAGCAACGCCAAGCTCTGCATGCTGTCGCTGGGCGACAAGATCAATGGCGGGATCTATCTCCACAACGGTTCGAAGATCACCGCGCCGGGCTGCATCATCCAGTCGAACTCGACCAGCAAATTCGGTGTGATCATCAATCAGGGTTCGGTCATCAAGACGAACCTGATCTGCTCGCGCGGTGGGATCAAGAACCAGTCCTCGACGGTGGATGGGCCGATAGTGCAGGACTGCCCGTCGCTCAATGATCCGCTGGCCAGCAAGGCCGAACCGGTGCCTTCGCTTGTCTGCGCCGGCACCAAGCTGAGCTACAAGACCGGCAATATCACCCTCAATCCGGGCACGTATTGCGAAGGCCTGACAATCGACAAGACCGCGAAAGTCACGTTCAACCCCGGCGTCTATCACTTCAAGGACGGGCCATTGATCGTGAGAAAGGATGCCGAGATTGTCGGAAATGGCGTGACCTTCATGTTCCGCGGCAAGGATGCCTATTTCCGCTTCCTCGACAATTCGGCGATCAGCCTGACGGCGCCTTCTTCCGGGGCGACGGCCGGGATGTTGCTGTGGGAATCGACCCAGTTCCTGCCTGGCACTGGCGCCTGGTGGAACGGCGGTTGCGCGGGCAACTCGTCAGATGATGATGATGACAAGGGGGTGACCTGTGATCCGACAGGGAGCCTGATGGTCAAGGGCAAGAAGACGAACGAAAACCACATCAACTCAAATCGCGCCCGCACGCTGACCGGGACGATCTATCTCAAGCGATCGGTGCTGTTGATCGACTCCGCCCTTCCGGTAGCCGATCTTTCGCCCTACACCCTGCTGGTGGCCAACAAGGTTGACCTCTTTGACGGCCCGAACCTGACGCTGAACTCCGATTATTCCAAGACGACTGTTCCCGTTCCGCCGGGCATGACGGCGTTCGGCGGCACGCAGTTGCGGCTCGGCTACTGACCGGGCGGGAGGTTCCGGCGCCTTACCGGAACATCTGCGACATCGAGATCATCATGTTGTATTCGTTGACGATCCAGGTCGTGCCCTGGCCGCGGGCACGGCGCGCGTCGCCACGGGCACGCTGAAGCTCTTCCTCGTATTCGCGCAGCTTGCCCAGAAGGCTGCCCGGCCGGTCCCGCATCGTGGCACCGGAATCCGGGTTGGCGCGCATGAAATCGTCGAACTCCCGCACCACCTTGCCATATTCCGCGACCGCGCTGGAGAATGCGGGCATGTCGACGATCGGGTTCTCGCGGTTCGGCAGCAGGTCCATCGCCTGCCGGGCCGCGATCTGCACGCGCTTCATCTGCCAGCGAGCCTTCCGGCCTTCCTCCATCTCGATCGCCGCCAGCTCGAGTTCGGCGACGCGCCCGGCGAAAAGCTTCATGAGCTGGCGCGTATTGACGTCCTCCTTGAGGAACTCGCGCGCGGCCGGCACCAGCCTGGCGTGGAGTTCCCGCCCTTCCGCCATGTTGTCGCTCTTGTAGTCCTTGCGCTCGTAGTAGCGCTCGGCGCGGTCGATCAGCGGCGCGAGTGTCTCGTAGGCACCGACGAAACGCTCGATCGCCCGGTCGAGTTCATCGACCTTAGGCGCCTTGCCGGCCGCATCGAGCGCCTTCTGGATCTCGGAGCGGACGTCGTAGAGGCTGTAGAGCCCGTAGGTGATATAACGCTCGCGCCCGGTGGGCCCTTTCTCGACATTCACCCAGCTCGTGTAGCGCTCCCATGACTGCTTGGCGCGCATCGTGCGGTTCAGCAGGCCGATGTAGGCGTTGTTCTTGGCGATCAGCGCGTTGAGTTCCGCCCGCTTGTCGGCGGGGAGCGGCGTTTGCGCGTTCGCCGGGAAGAGGGGGGCGGCGAAGGTGGTTGTTACAAGGGCGGCGAGAACGAAGCGGCGCGTCGTCATGGCGATCTCCAAGGGGGTGGCCGTCGCGGGGATAGCCGCACGGCGTGGGGGCCAGATGCAACAGCAGGCGAAGCGGAGCGGTGCATTATCGCACAGGTCGGCGCCTCTGCCACCGCCCTTCCCGGCTGCGGGACTGAAGGGCAGGGGAAAAACTACCCCCGCCGGAGCCGGGTGCTTGTCGCGACTCATCCGCTCGGCTAATCGGAAAGCATGGGAAAACCGGTCGATCCACCCGAAGAAACGGGCGCGGAAGTCGTTGCGCTCAGGGATGCGCTTGAAGAACGCTACCTCGCCTATGCGCTATCCACCATCATGCATCGCGCCCTGCCGGATGCGCGCGACGGGTTGAAGCCTGTCCATCGCCGGCTGCTGTTCGCCATGCGGATGCTCAAGCTCGATCCCGGTCAGGCATTCAAGAAATGCGCCCGCGTCGTCGGCGATGTCATCGGCAAGTATCACCCGCATGGCGACCAGGCTGTCTATGACGCGATGGTGCGCCTCGCGCAGGACTTCGCGCAGCGCTATCCGCTGGTGGAAGGGCAGGGCAACTTCGGCAATATCGACGGCGATAACGCCGCTGCCTACCGCTACACCGAGGCGCGGCTGACCGAGGTCGCGCGGCTTATCCTCGACGGGATCGACGAGGATGCCGTCGATTTCCGCCCCACCTACAACGGCGAGGACGAGGAGCCGGTCGTGCTCCCCGGCGCCTTCCCGAACCTGCTTGCCAACGGCTCGCAGGGCATCGCGGTTGGCATGGCGACCTCTATCCCGCCGCATAACGCCGCCGAGCTGTGCGGTGCGGCCATCGCGCTGATCGATGACGCGAACGCCAGCCTCGAAACCCTGATGAGCCATGTGCCGGGACCGGATTTCCCGACGGGGGGCATCATCGTCGAGCCACGATCCTCGCTCGCGGAGATGTATCGCACCGGGCGCGGCTCGGTGCGCACCCGAGCCCGCTGGCACAAGGAAGATACGGGCCGGGGTTCGTATGTCGTCGTCATCACGGAAATTCCCTACAACGTCCAGAAGTCGCGGCTGATCGAGAAGATCGCCGAGCTTCTCAACGAGAAGAAGCTGCCGCTCCTCGCCGATGTGCGGGATGAATCGGCCGAGGACATCCGCGTCGTGCTGGAGCCACGCGCCCGCACGGTCGAGGCTGAACTCCTGATGGAGGCGCTCTTCAAGCTCACCGAGCTGGAAAGTCGTTTCTCCGTCAACATGAACGTGCTGATCGACGGCAAGGTGCCGAAGGTCGTGGGCCTGGCCGAGATGCTCAAGGCCTGGCTCGGTCATCGCCGCGAAGTGCTGGTGCGCCGTTCGCGTCACCGGCTCGGCAAGATCGATGCGCGGCTCGAAATCCTCGGCGGTCTCATTATCGCCTTCCTCAACCTCGACGAGGTGATCCGCATCATCCGCGAGGAGGATGAACCCAAACCCGTCCTCATGAAGCGCTTCGAGATCACGGACATCCAGGCCAATGCCATTCTCGACACGCGCCTGCGCCAACTCCGCAAACTGGAGGAGATGGAACTCCGCCGCGAGCACGACGAACTGACCAAAGAGAAGGCTCAGATCGAGGCCTTGCTCGCCTCCGAGGCCAAGCAGTGGAAGACCGTACGCTGGGAGATCGGCGAGGTTGCCAAGACCTTCTCGAAGGAGACCCCGCTCGGCAAGCGACGCTCGGACTTCGGTGAAGTCGGCGAGGTTGCTGTCGATGTCGCGGAAGCACTTATCGAACGCGAGCCGATCACGGTTGTTGTCACGCAGAAGGGCTGGATCCGTGCGCTCAAGGGGCACGGCGTCGATCTTACGAATCTTCAATTCAAGGGCGACGACGGCCTTGCCTTCGCCTTCACCACCGAAACGACGGCGAAGGTGCTGCTTCTTTCCTCGGACGGCAAGGCCTTCACGCTCGACGCCTCCAAGCTTCCCGGCGGGCGGGGCTTCGGCGAGCCGATCCGCCTTATGGTCGATCTCGACGCAGAGGCGGAGATCATGGCCGCCTTCCCGTATAGCACCGGCACGAAGCGTCTCGTCGCGGCGCGGGATGCACGTGGCTTCATCGTTGCTGACGATGATCTGATCGCCACCACCCGCAAGGGCCGACAGGTGATGAACCTCGATGATGCACGGCTCTGGCGTGTTGTTCCGGTCGAGGGCGACATGGTTGCGGTCGTGGGCGAGAACCGCAAACTGCTTGCCTTCCCGCTCGCCGAGATGCCGGAGATGCCACGCGGCAAGGGCGTGCGCATCCAGCGCTACAAGGAAGGCGGGCTTGCGGACATCAAGACCTTTGCGGCCGCGGCCGGCCTCACCTGGCAGGACAGTTCAGGCCGCGCCTTCACGCTGAAGGGTGAGGATCTGACCGAGTGGCTCGGCCATCGCGCGGAAGCCGGCCGCCTGCCGCCCAAAGGGTTCCCCCGCTCTAACCGCTTCACGGGCTGACATGCGAACTCTTATTGCGTTGATGCAATAAATTTCTCGTGATATGTCGTTGAACTTTGCGGTTTCGCATCCAGATCTCCCTCATCTGGTTTTCAACACGAGGGAGTTTCTCATGGCCACAGTCGCCATTGCCTATCATTCCGGTTATGGCCATACGGCCGCGCTGGCCGATCAGGTCGCCGCGGGCGTCAAGCGTGCAGGGGGCTCGGCTGAAATCGTCAAGCTCGAAGGCGCGGAGCAGGATTTCACGGCCGCGCTCGAGACGGTCACCAAGGCAGATGCCGTGATCTTCGGTTCGCCCACCTACATGGGTGACGTCTCGGTGCCGCTGCGCGCCTTCTTCGTGGCGTCCTCGAAAATCTGGTTCACGCAAGGCTGGAAGGACAAGCTGGCGGCGGGTTTTACCGTGGGCGCGACCTTCGGCGGCAACAAGGATCACACGATCGGCTCGATGTGGGTGCTGGCGATGCAGCACGGCATGCTCTGGGCCGGTCCGGGCGTGCCGAATGCCCAGATCAATCGCAACACCGATGCCGGCACCACCGTGCCGAACCGTATCGGCTCGGCGCTCGGTGTCGTTACGCAAGCAGACAACGGCGCGCCGGACGTAACCCCGCCGGAGGGGGATCGCGAGTTTGCGCGTCTCCTCGGCGAGCGCATCGCGAAGCTCGCAGCCAAGCTAAGGTAGTTTCGCGCGGGTAACCACAATCCCGGGTGCCCGGGATTGCCGGGCGCGAAGAGCAGCGCCATGTTGATGCGGCCGGCGCGATCACCCGGCCGCAATTCCCGGAGACGACCATGGAACGCCCGCGCCTTCTCTATTTCGCCGATACCATGTGCTCGTGGTGCTATGGCTTCGCACCGGAGATGGCCACCGTCCTCGAGGTTATGGGCGATCGGGCGGAGATGATCCTCTTTTCTGGCGGGCTCCGTCCCTTCCAGAAGGAGCCGATGCCGCCCGATCTCCGCGAGAAGCTGCGTGGCGCCTATGAGCGGATCGCTTCGATCACCGGACGGAGCTTCGCGCCGGCCTGGTTCTCGCGGCCCGATTTCGTCTACGACAGCGAGCCGGCCTCGCGCGCGGTCGTCACCATGCGCCATCTCGCTCCCGGCCGGGAGTATGCGTTCATGAGCGTGATCCAGAAGGCCTTCTATGCCGATGGCGAGGATATCACGCAGGCCACGGTTCTCGCGCGGCACGCGCCGGCTTTCGGCGTGAGCGAGACTGACTTCCTCGCTGCCTTCGAAAGCGAGGCGATGAAGAACGACACGCTGGGAGACTTTCGTGTCGCCCAGCAGTTCGGGGTCAGTGGCTTCCCCACACTGGTTCTGCATCGGGCGGGCGAGGACGGCAGGGACGAGTTCGTCCTCATCGCGCAGGGCTATTCGAAGGCCGCAGCCGTCATCGAACGGCTGGAGGCCGGTATTGCCGGAGCGCCTGCAGCCTGACTCTCCGCAAGAACTTGAAGAGCCGGATTCGATCTCTCAGTTCGGTGGCCGGTTTTGATGAAACATCATGGGGTTGCGCTGCCGGATTGAATCGGGTCCGCAGGATGTTTCAGGCTTCGACCCTGTCCCAGCCGATCATGCCGAGGCGTTCCTGCGGCAGGAAGCGCGCCTTGTAATCCATCTTCCGCGACCCCTCGACCCAATAGCCGAGATAGAGGTAGGGCAGGCCGAATTCGCGCGTCTTGGCGATATGGTCGAGGATGAGGAAGGTGCCGAGCGAACGCGCCGGCATATCCGGATCGTAGAAGGAATAGACCATCGACACTCCATCCGAGAGGATGTCGATCAGCGCGACCGCGACGAGTTCGTCGGTTTCGTCCGGCGCGGTTGCCGGCCGACGATACTCGACGAGACGGGTCTCGACATGGCTATCCTCGATCATCGAGGCATAGTCGAGCACGTTCATGTCCGCCATGCCGCCGTCGGCGTGACGGCGATCGAGATAGCGGCGGAAGAGACCATATTGCTCGGCGTTTGGCTTGGCCGGAACGATGGTCGATTTCAGGTCGGCATTGGTGGCGATGACGCGGCGGAACCCGCGCGAAGGGGCAAAGTCGGCCGTGACCACCCGGACGGAGACACAGGCACGACAACCGTCGCACGCCGGGCGATAGGCAATGGATTGCGAGCGGCGGAAGCCGCCTTGTGTCAGGATTTCGTTGAGCTGGAGTGCGCGCTTGCCGACGAGGTGGGTAAAAACCTTCCGCTCCACCCGCCCCGGCAGGTAGGGGCAGGGCGCAGGCGATGTGAGGAAGAATTGCGGCGTATTCCGCGGCTGTTCCGTCATGAAGGCCGTGTCCGATCCGGATTCGCGTCTGGCTCCTTGCGGATATAGTTTCCCAATCGTCCGGCCACCACAAGAGGTCCCCGCGTCATCCCGCCGGAAGAATGACCCCGTTTGCGTCGATGCGGCGCGGCGAATAGCCGTCCACGCCGAGCTGCCGGACGATCTCCGCCGCGTGTTCCGCATTGCGGGCCTCGATCGTGACATCGAGCGAGACGCCTTTCGCCGGGACGGAAAGGAAGGTCCGGCGGTGCGTAACCTCGAGAATGTTCGCGCCGAGTTCGCCGAGGCGGGTCGCGACCCGCCCGAGGAAGCCGGGGCGATCCTCGCCGGTGAGGCGGAAGGAGACGATGCGCTCGCGCCGTTCAAGTTCGCGCACCATGATCGAGGCGAGGATGCGTGCGTCGATGTTCCCACCGCACAGGATGAGTCCGACACGCTTGCCGCGAAAGCGTTCGGGACGATGGATCAATGCGGCAAGCCCGGCCGCCCCGGCACCTTCCGCCATCGACCGCTCGTGATTGGCGAAGGCATCCACCGCGCGTTCGATCGCGCTTTCGGGCACGACGATGTGATCCGCGACGAGTTCCCGCACGACGGGAAGGGTCTTCGAGCCGACGTATTTGACCGCGATGCCCTCCGCGAGCGTCGGCCCGCCGATCGGCAGGTTGTCGCCGGTCAGGGCGTTGTGGAAGGAAGCGTAATTCTCCACCTCGACGCCGATGATCTCGGTTCTGGGCGAGAGCGCCTTGAAAGCGATAGCGTTGCCGGCGATCAACCCGCCGCCCCCCATAGGGATGACGACAATATCGAGTTCCGGTCCGTCCTCCACCATTTCAAGGGCGATGGTGCCTTGCCCGGCCATGATGTCGGCATCGTCGAAGGGATGGACGAGTTCGAGCCCGTTCTGCGCGATCTCCCGCTCGACGCGCTCCTGCGATTCCGCGAGCGTCGCGCCTTCGAGAATGACCTTCGCGCCGAAGCGGGCGGTATTCTCGACTTTAACGTATGGCGTCCCGACCGGCATGACGATGGTGGCAGGGATGCCGAGGCGGGCGGCGTGGTAGGCGACGGCCTGTGCATGATTGCCGGCGGACATCGCGATCACGCCGCGCCGGCGAGCATCGGCATCGAGCCGCGAGAGCTTCACATAGGCGCCGCGCGATTTGAAGGCGCCGGTCGCCTGCATGTTCTCGTACTTTACGTGGCACTCCGCGCCGGTAAGCGCCGAGAGGCGCGCGGAGGGGAAGAACGGCGTGCGCAGGACCTGCCCCTCGAGCAGGCGCGCAGCTTCGCGGATATCGTCGATCGAGACAGCGAAAGGGGTCTTGTTGGTCATTGTTGTTTCCTGTCGTTGGCACCGGCGATACCGAAAAAGCCCTCCGGCCTCAAGATCAGGAACAGCGTCAGGGCGGCGAATGAGACGAGTTCCCACTGTGCGATCGGTTGAAGCGCGCTCCAGATTCCTTGTGCGACAGCGATGGCTGCAGCGCCCAGGACGGCGCCCTTGAGCGAACCGATGCCCCCGAGGATGGCCGCGATCAGAGCCGTGAGGCCGAGCATCGTGCCACCTGAAAACGGCATCCCGCCATAATTGAGCGTGACGCTCGCGCCCGCGAGCCCGGCGAGAGCGGTAGCCAGTGCGCTCGCGCCGATCAGCACGCGCCGGTCGCCGATGCCGATGAGGCTTGCCGCCAGCGGATCGTCCGCGCTCGCGCGCCAGGCGCGACCGAACCGGCTCCATCGCATGAACGCCAGCACGCCGATCACCGCTGCCCAATCGAACGCGGCGGTGACTATAAGCCGCAGATGTGCCGTGACCTCGAACCCCTCGGCTCCGGCGATGAGGATCGGCGCGGGATCGACCGGTGGCAGCCATATCGTTCCCGATCCCTGCGCGAGCCGCAGGCCTTCCTGCACCGCAACCATCAGCCCCACGCCGGCGACGATGATGGGTTGACCGGAATTCTCCGCGCGGGCATGCGCCATCAGTGCCCCCCCCGAAAGCGGATGAAGGATGGCCCCACCGACCGCTGCGCCGGCGAGCGCCGTGAGGGTCGCGACGAGGATCAGCGCGAACCCGGCATTCAATGCAGGGTTTGGCATGCCGAACGCAACGGAAACGAGAATACCCAGCGCCGTCGCGACCCCGCCAACGGCCGCAAACTCGCCGAATGCGAGATTGATTCTGCCGACCAGCCCGTAGATTAGCGCCGTCGCCAGCGCGAGCAGCGCGAGAATGCCAGCTCGGGGCAGGGTGTTGATGACATGTTGGAGCGCGACCGCCGCGCCGCGTGAAACCTCGAACCAGGGTTCGGCATCGACCGGCGCGCCCGGATCGGCGGCGACCGCATCCTGCGTTTCAAGCCAGCCGAACTTCAGGAAGTAGAAGCTGGCCTCGCCTAGTCCCACGCCATCGACCAGCACCGCAACGAGATCCCGCTTCGCGGCGGAATACCCAACCCCACCAAACCGGCAGGTGAGGAGATGCGCGCGCATGTCGTTCCGTTCCATGCGGAATGCGACATGGACCGACTTGCCGCCGCCCGCCTCGCTGCCCGTGACGCGGATGCCGTCATCCTGCGGGAACAGCGCCGGGACCAGCATCCGGCAAAGCCGCGCCTGTTCGGCGTCGGCCCAGAGACCGGGGCCGTGCCGCACCGCCATCACCAACGCGACGAAAGCCGCCACGACCAGCGAAAGGATGGTGAAAGGCAACCCGGTGGTGCGGGACCTTGAGCGCGGCGTGCTCATGACATGGCGTCAGTTCTGCGCCTTGAGCCAGCGCGCCATGCGTGGCGCGAAATAGGTCAGGATTCCATCTGCCCCGGCCCGCTTGAAAGCCGTCAACGTTTCGACCATCGCCTTTTCCGGGTCGATCATACCTTGTGCCGCGGCCGCCATGATCATCGCGTATTCTCCGGACACCTGATAGACGAAGGTCGGCACACCAAGCGTCGATTTCACGCGGTGGACGATGTCGAGATAGGGAAGGCCAGGCTTCACCATCACCATGTCCGCGCCCTCCGAAACGTCGAGCTCTGCCTCCATCAGCGCTTCGGTGCCGTTGGCGAAATCCATCTGGTAGGTTTTCTTGTCGCCCGAGAGCGTGCCCGACGAGCCCACCGCGTCGCGGAACGGGCCATAATAGGCCGACGCGTATTTCGCCGAATAGGCCATGATCTGCACATCGGTGAAGCCGTTGGCGTCGAGCGCATCGCGGATCGCGCCGACGCGCCCGTCCATCATATCCGACGGCGCGATGACATCGGCCCCCGCGCCAGCCTGGATCACGGCCTGCTGGGTGAGGATCGCGACGGTCTCGTCGTTTAGGATGCGACCATTCTCGAGAATGCCGTCATGCCCGTGGCTGGTGTAGGGGTCGAGCGCGACATCGGTGATGAGGCCGATATCAGGCACGGCTGCCTTGATCGCGCGGAGCGCCCGGCAGGTCAGATTGTCCGGGTTGAGCGCTTCGCTCCCCATCTCGTCGCGTAGCGAAGGCGGCGTGTTGGGAAAAAGGCACAGCGCGGGAATGCCGAGTTCCTTCGCTTCGCGCGCAACATTGACGGCTTCCTCCACCGAAACGCGCTCCACGCCGGGCATCGTCGAGACCGGTTCTCGTGCCACCTTGCCCTCGTTGATGAAAATCGGCCAGATGAGATCGTCGATCGTCACGCGGTTCTCGCGCACGAGGCGCCGCGCCCATTCGGTCTTGCGGTTTCGGCGCGGACGGCGGACAAGGTCGAGCGGATCGTGGGCGGAATGACGCATGGGGCACCTTCTGGATTTCTCCATTCATAGAAAGCGACCCCAGGAAAGAAAAGGGCATTGGAAGGGGAAGGGCGTTGCCGGCCGGAGTGTCAGCTAGCTGATTGACGGGGGCAGGCGGCCCGTTTACGCCCCGAAAGGCTGGAGCAGGAGGGCGATGATGCGGATCGAATCGGGCGATATTCTCGTAGAGAAGCGCGGCGCGCTCGGGCTGATGACGCTGAACCGCCCGCAGGCGCTCAACGCGCTCAATGATGCGATGATCGACGGGCTGCAAGCCGCGCTCGACGCATTTCGCGACGACCGTGAAATTCGGCATGTGGCCCTGCGCAGCGCGAGCCCCAAGGCCTTCTGCGCTGGCGGTGACATCCGTTTGATGCACGATCTCGGCAAGGCGGATCGCCATGCCGATGCGCTCCATTTCTGGTGGCGGGAATATCGTCTCAACACCGATATCAAGCGCTATCCGAAGCCTTATATCTCGCTGATCGACGGCATCGTGATGGGGGGAGGCGTCGGCGTCAGCGTCCACGGAAAGCACCGGCTTGTCGGCCCCAACGCGCTGTTCGCGATGCCGGAAGTCGGGATCGGCTTCTTCCCCGATGTCGGCGCGACCTATGCGTTGCCGCGCCTTGAGGGCGCATTCGGCATGTATCTCGCGTTTACTGGCGCGCGTATCCGGCAGGCGGACATCGCGCGGCTGGGGCTCGGAACCCATGCCGTTGCGGCCGGGCAGGAAGACGCGATCATCGAGGCGCTCGCGGCGGGCGAGGCAGCGGATGTCGTGGCGCAGCGTTTTGCGATCGACCCCGGCCCCGCGCCGATCGACGACCTCCGCGCGCGGATCGATCATTATTTCGGTCGGCCGACGCTGAAGGCGGTGTTCGACGCGCTCGAAGCGGCCGCGCCATCCGATCCCTTCGCGACCGACCTTCTTGCCGGCATGGCCAAGCGCTCGCCGATGAGCATGGCGATTGCTTTCGAGCAGATGAAGCGCGGTGCGAACCTCGATTTCGAGGCTGCGATGATCCTTGAATTCCGCATCGTCAGCCGCATCATCCGCGGACATGACTTCTACGAGGGCGTTCGGGCCCTCATCATCGACAAGGACAACAGGCCGGTGTGGAACCCCGCCAGTGTCGCGGCGCTGGACCCGGAAATGGTTGCCGCGCATTTCGAGCCGCTGGCGCAGGATCTGACCTTTCGCGGGGCGGCACGCTGATGGCGCGGTTTTCTTTCGGCGCGAAACGGCAGGGTGGGGAAAGACGAGGTTCCGGCGATCTCGTCATCGAGCCCGGCAGTCGAGACGAACCGCCGATCGGCGCCGAGATCGAAAACCTCGGCATCCGCTGGGAGTTGATGTATGTGCTGCTGCTGCGCCTCATGGCTGGCATCTGGCTGGCGAAGGGGCTCGCCTTCTGGGCGCTGATTCTGGGGCTCGGCGACGTTCCTTTCTCGGATGAAACCAAGCTGCGGCAGGTGGTCATTACTGCCTTCGCACTGGTTGATTGCGCGGCGGCGGTCGGGCTCTGGCTGGTCTCGCCCTGGGGTACGAGCCTCTGGGTTTTCGTTGTCGTCGCCGAGATCGCGCTGGGGTTTTCCGGCATGGGTAATGCGGTGGGGTTCAGCTCCGCCACGGGCTCAATGCTGGCGCTCTTCTTCTACTTCGTGCTCGCTTTTGCAGTGCGCCGACGCCATCTGGGCTTATTTTGATTGATCCCGATTAGGCTTTCCAGAGTCTTCCCGGCAATGGTTTACGACAAATTTCGCCGCTCCAGCAAATCCGGTAAATGGATAATTACGTTCACGTTTCAAAAATACTAAGAAATGCTATCAGCAATCCTCTGTTTACTCCGAAGTATGAACGTCAAATTTACGCTGGAATTTAAACTCATTTTCATTCGTGCCCTTTATGTTGTCCCCATAAGACGAGGACGGGCAAAAGCACGCCTCAAATAAAACAGGGGTATAGTGTCATGAAGAACGCGAGTGCTGCTCGTAATATTGAAGAGAAGGTCGAAAGCTCGACCGCCATCCGTCCGGCTTATCTTGAATCGCTGGCGCTGGTCGAACGGCTTCATCGCCGCCTGCTCGATGTGATCAAGGATGAGTTCGATCGCCGGGGGCGTGCCGACGTAAATTCGGTCCAGGCGCTGCTCCTCTACAATATCGGTGACAACGACGTGACGGCGAGCGAACTGCGCACCCGCGGTTACTATCTCGGTTCGAATGTCTCCTACAATGTGAAGAAGCTGGTCGAACTCGGCTACCTCTCCCATCAGCGCAGCCGTGTAGATCGGCGTTCGGTCCGCATCCGCCTCGCGCCCAAGGGCAAGGAAGTGCACGAGATCGTCGCCGGCATCTATGACAAGCACATCCGCACGGTCGAGCAGATCGGCGGCATCGCGGCGAGCGACTTCGAGGCGCTGAATCAGGCTCTCATCCGCCTTGATCGCTTCTGGACCGACCAGATCCGCTATCGCCTCTGATCCGGCGTCGCCGGATTTTCGCGAGAACCATTTGTGCGAAGGCCCGCCGGCAGGTGGGCCTTTTGTGCGTTGCCGCACTTCCAATTCGCGCGATCCGTGATAACGACCCCGTGATCGCGGCCGTCTTTCGGGCGAATGCCACATTTTTGCCCGACAAGGCGCGCTTTCCCTTGGAGGAATGACGCCGCGATTGCGGATGCGCGGGGCGTGAGGCCAGCCGCTCATCCTTGGTTAATGGCGTTGAGCTAGATATTGACCGTGGGTGGCGCGGGTCGCGCCGATGGGGCAAGGGATGAAGGTCAGGCAGATGATGGCGATGGACCGGCGGCGTTTTCTTCTTGGCAGCGCGGCATTGGCCGGTGCGGGCTGGTCGGGCGCGGCGCTTGCGCAGCAGGCGGGCGTGATAGGCGGGCAGGCGGAATGGGCACAGAGCTATGACGTTGGTGCGCAGAAGTCCCGCAATATCATTACATCGCACCCGATTCTCAGTCCCTCGACACTCCAGGCGACCGAAGGCGCGATCCGTGTCTATCAGGATATCGTCGCGCGCGGCGGTCACCCGCCGCTTCCCTCGGGCCAGCGCCTGAAGCTCGGCACGCGCCACGCGAATGTGCAGCCGCTGCGTGATCGCCTGATTGCCTTGGGTGATCTCTCGCCGAATGTCGGCACCGGATCGACCTTTGATAGTTATGTCGATGCCGCCGTCCGCCGCTATCAGGCTCGCCACGGCCTGACGCCGACCGGCGTCGTTGGCGCGCAGACCTTCGCCGCGCTCAACACGCCGGCGGAAGTGCGTCTCAAGCAGCTGGAGATCAACCTCGCCCGCCTTCGCTCCTACCAGATCAATCTCGGCCGTCGTTATGTGACGACCAACATCCCCGCCGCCTATGTCGAGACGGTCGAGGATGGTGTCGTCCACACCCGTCATGTTGCGGGCGTCGGCAAGATCGATCGCCAGTCGCCGATCATGACTGCGAAGATCCTCGACGTGAACTTCAACCCGACCTGGACGGTTCCGGCCTCGATTATCAAGAAGGATCTCATTCCGCTGATGCGGAAGAATCCGAACTACCTCTCCGAGCAGAAGATCCGGATCATCAACCGGCAGGGTCAGGAGGTCCAGCCGGCGGCGGTCAACTGGAATTCCGACGAGGCAACCCAGTACATGTTCCGGCAGGATCCGGGCGGCGAGTTCAACTCGCTCGGTTTCGTGCGTATCAACATCGCCAACCCGCATGGCGTCTACATGCACGATACGCCCGCTAAAGGCATTTTCGGCGATGATTACCGGTTCGTCTCTTCGGGGTGCGTGCGTGTGCAGAACGTGCGCGATTACATCTACTGGATTCTCAAGGACAATCCGCAGTGGACGCGCGACGCGATCGACGCTGCGCTGCGCTCCGGCCAGCGCCTCGATGCCCGTCCGGCCGAGCCGATTCCGGTCTACTGGGTCTATATCACTGCCTGGGGGACCCCCGAGGGCGTGATCCAGTTCCGCGACGACATCTACGGCAAGGACGGTGTCGGCCCCGGCGCCGTGACCGAGGCCCTGCGCGCGGGTGACGACCGGCCCGAATAAGGGCCGTTGGCGCGCGCCTTGTGGCCATGCTAGGGAACGGGTATGCAGCTCGTTCCCCCTGATTCCGCAGCCATCCGCGCGGCTTATGCGCGGATTCTCCCCCATATCCGCGTCACGCCCGTGCTCAATATGGCACGCGGTGCGCTCGGCGGCGATTTCGTGCCGAATTTCAAGCTCGAACTGACCCAATTCGCCGGGTCGTTCAAATCGCGCGGCGCGTTCAACTCGATCCTGTCGAACGAGATAGGCCCGGCGGGGGTTGCGGCTGCCTCGGGCGGCAATCACGGCGCGGCGGTGGCGAATGCCGCCCGCTGCCTTGGCGTCAAGGCGCGTATTTTCGTTCCCGAGATTTCGAGCCCTTCCAAGATCGCTGCGATCCGCCGCTTCGGCGCCGAGATTGTCATCGGCGGCGCGCGTTACGACGATGCACAGGCTGCCTGCGACGCCTACGTCGGGGAAAGCGGTGCGTTCAAGATCCACCCCTTTGCCGCAGCGGCGACCATCGCCGGGCAGGGTACGCTCGGCCTCGAATGGGCGGAGCAGGCCGAGCTCGACACGGTGCTGATCGCGGTCGGCGGCGGCGGGCTGATCTCCGGTGTCGCAAGCTGGCTTCAACCGAAGGGTGTCCGCGTCGTCGGTATCGAACCGGAGGGCTCGCGCGCGCTCCAGGCCGCACTGGAAGCCGGTGGTCCGGTCGATGTCCCGGTCAATTCCATCGCCGCCGATTCGCTCGGCGCCAAGAACGTCGGGCCGCTCGTGCATTCCATCGCCAGCCGCCATGTCGATCGTGTCGTCCTTGTCCCGGACGAGGCGATCCGCGCGGCGATGGCGGCGCTCTGGCAGGATTTCCGCCTCCTCTCCGAACCGGGTGGCGCAACGGCGCTCGCAGCCGTTCTGTCCGGGGCCTACACGCCCGCGCCGGGCGAGCGCGTCGGCATCCTTCTTTGCGGTGGTAACGTCGATTTTACGAAGGCGGCGGAACTCATCGGCTGAGGGTGTGCGGCGCATTTGTCCCGGCAACGACCTTGCCGGTTGAGGGCGAGTGCGATAGACCGCCGCTTTCCGTCGCGCCCGCGTCTTTAAAGCCCAGACAGGACATCCGATGACCGCTGCTCCCCTGCGTTCCAACTCGTTCTTTTCCGCATCGCTCGCGGATGTCGATCCCGAGATCGCGAAGGCCGTGGCGCTGGAACTAGGTCGCCAGCGCGAGGAAATCGAGCTGATCGCCTCCGAAAACATCGTCAGCCGCGCGGTGCTCGAGGCGCAGGGCTCGGTGCTGACCAACAAGTATGCGGAAGGCTATCCCGGCAAGCGCTATTACGGTGGCTGCCAGTTCGTCGATATCGCCGAGGATCTCGCGATCTCGCGTGCGAAAGAACTCTTCGGTTGCGCCTATGCCAATGTGCAGCCGAATTCCGGTTCGCAGGCCAACCAGGGCGTTTTCCTCGCGTTGATGAAGCCGGGCGAGACCTTCATGGGGCTGAACCTCGCTGCAGGTGGTCATCTGACGCATGGCGCGCCGGTCAACATGAGCGGCAAGTGGTTCAATGTCGTGCCCTACAACGTCGACCGTGAGACGCAGATGATCGACATGGCCGAGGTCGAGCGCCTCGCGCATGAGCACAAGCCGAAGATCATTATCGCCGGCGGCTCGGCCTATTCGCGCCATTGGGATTTCGAGGGTTTTCGCCGCATCTGCGACGCGGTCGGTGCTTATTTCATGGTCGATATCGCGCATTTCGCCGGGTTGGTCGCGGGCGGCTCGCACCCCTCGCCGTTTCCGCATGCGCATGTTGTCACCACCACCACGCACAAGACCCTGCGCGGCCCGCGCGGCGGTATGATTCTCACCAACGATCCCGATATTGCCAAGAAGGTCAATTCGGCGATCTTCCCCGGCCTTCAGGGTGGCCCGCTGATGCACGTGATCGCGGCGAAGGCGGTCGCCTTCCACGAGGCGCTGCGCCCCGAATTCAAGGCCTATGCAGAAGCCGTCGTCGCCAACGCCAAGGCACTTTCGGACACGTTGAAGAAGCGCGGCTTCGACATGGTGACCGGCGGCACCGATAATCACCTGATGTTGGTCGATCTCCGGCCGAAGAAGGTCACCGGCGTCGCAGCGGAGAAGGCGCTCGGTCGCGCGCATATCACCTGCAACAAGAACGGAATTCCCTATGACCCGGAAAAGCCGATGGTGACCTCGGGCGTCCGCCTCGGCACTCCGGCCGCGACCTCGCGAGGCTTCGGCGTCGAGGAGTTCCGGCAGGTCGGCGAGATGATCGGCGATGTGATCGACGGGCTCGCCAAGAATGGCGAGGAAGGAAACGGCGCGGTCGAGGCTGCGGTCAAGACCCGCGCCCACGCGCTGACGGCGCGCTTCCCGATCTATTGAAATGAAATGGGGCGCTTCAACGACGCCCCATCCCCATCAGCTCCGGCGAACCGGCGCACCTTTTGTGGGCGTCAGATTTCCGAAGAGGTTGCGCTCCAGGTCGAGATCGTCCGGATCAGCAGGAGCGCAAGCAGCTTTTCCCGCTCCGTGAACTCACGGATAGCGCCGATGATGTCAATCATCGTCTTGTCGGATGGATCGAGCAGGGGCAGTTCGGTTTCCGACGCGTCGGCCTCGTCGGCCGCCCAGGCGAGCGGAAGATTGAAGTTCGCGTGCATGGCATTCCTGAATGGTTTGATCGCGCCGAAAAACAGCGATCGCCGCGAACGAAACCTTACCCGCAAGGCGCTGGTATCGAACACGTAGAATAATCGGTTCACACATATATATGTCAATTTTATTGACCTATTGGGCAACAAGAGTCCATCGTCAATTTCGCACGCTAAATATGCGCGGATGCATACGCTGCGCAGGGGGACTTTCCTGCGGCAACGGGCTTCACCGCTATTGACCTCGCGCGGCTTTTGCCTGACTTGGCTCGTTGCTCCGATCGAGAAAGGAAGAAGGCGCGATGCGCTGCCCCTATTGCGGTTCGCTCGATACCCAGGTGAAGGACAGTCGGCCTTCCGAGGATCACTCGGCGATCCGGCGCCGGCGCGTGTGCCCCGATTGCGGCGGGCGCTTCACGACCTTCGAGCGCATCCAGCTTCGCGAGATCACGGTGCTAAAGCGTTCCGGCAAGCGCGCGCCGTTCGACCGTGACAAGCTCGCGCGTTCGATCGAGGTGGCGCTGCGCAAGCGTCCCGTCGACCCGGAGCGGGTGGAGCGCCTCATCAACGGCGTCGTCCGGCAACTCGAAAGCCAGGGCGAGGGCGAAATCTCCTCGGAAGACATCGGCAGCCTCGTCATGGAAGCGCTGAAATCGCTCGACGAGATCGCATATGTGCGCTTCGCCTCGGTCTACAAGAATTTCCGCGAGGCCAAGGAATTCGGCGAATTGCTCGACGAATTGAGTGCCGACCAGCGCGAGAGCGGTGAGGGAACCTCGTGAGCGGCGAGAGCGCTGAAAGGTGGCGTGACGAAGCGTTCATGCGTGCAGCGCTCGCGCTTGCGCGGCGCGGGCTTGGCCGGACGGCACCGAACCCGTCTGTCGCCGCGCTCGTCGTCGACGAAAGTTGCGAGCCACCGGTCGTGCTGGGGCGTGGGCTCACGGCCCCGCGTGGCCGGCCCCATGCCGAGGCAATCGCGCTCGCCGCAGCCGGGGAGAAAGCGAAGGGTGCGACCGTCTACGTGACGCTCGAACCCTGCGCCCGGCGTTCCGTGCATTACGATGGCCCCTCCTGCACCGAGCAGTTGCTGAATGCCCGCGTCGCACGGGTGGTGATCGCGGCCGCCGATCCCTCTCCCTTCGCATCCGGCGACGGCGCGGCGCGGCTGCGTGCCGCTGGTATCGAGGTCGTGGAGGGTGTGCTTGCGGTCGAGGCGAGCGAACTCAACCGCGGCCATTGCCAGCGTGTGCGCCTCAACCGGCCGTTCGTGCGGGTGAAGCTGGCGCAGACGGCCGATGGATTCGCCGGCACGATGGACCGTCGACCACTGGCGATCACGGGTGAACTGGCGCGGGCCCGTGTCCATCGCATGCGCTCGGATGTCGAGGCCATCGTCACCGGTATCGGCACCGTGCTGGCGGACGATCCGATGCTCGATGTCCGTCTGCCCGGCATGGAGAGTTTCTCGCCCGTGCGCGTCGTCCTCGATACCGAGGGGCGCATGACACCCGATCTCAAGCTGGTTCTGGATGCGCCGCGTGTTCCGGTCGTCATCGCGACAGCGGAGCCTGAAAAAGTGCGCGCGCGGCTTGTCGGTGTGCGCGGCGTCGAGGTTCTCGGGGCTCCGCGCGGAGAAGACGGTCTCGACCTGGCCGCCCTGTTCGGCGCACTCGCGGCGCGCGGCATTACGCGTGTGATGATCGAAGCCGGGCCGAGGCTGGCCAATGCGGTGGCAAGGGCCGGCTTCTGCGACGAACTGGCGTTGTTGACGGGTGAGGCGCGTGCCGGCAACGGCTTGCCGGCCATCGGCCCCGATCTGGCGGAATGGCTCGCCCGGTCCCGCCTGGTATCGGAAGCGAGCGTTGGTGCGGACCGGCTCGCGATCCACTCTGGAGGAGCGTGATGTTCACCGGCATTGTCAGCGACATCGGCGAGGTGATCCATGCGGAAGGCGAGGGCAAGCTGCGCCGCTTCCGCATCGCGTCGCACTTTGACCCCGAAACCATCGCCATCGGCGCCTCGATCGCCTGCTCCGGCATCTGCCTGACGGTGACGCGCAAAGGAGAGATCCGGCAGGGGTCGGACGATGCAACCGCCGAGGCCTGGTTCGAGGTCGAGGCAGCGGCGGAGACCCTGCGCCTCACGAATGTAGGCCGCTGGCATCTCGGCACGAAGCTCAATCTTGAACGCGCGATGAAGATCGGCGACGAACTCGGTGGCCACATCGTGACCGGCCATGTCGATGCACTGGCGGAGATCGTCGCGCGTGACGAAGTGACGCCCGACGATGCCAACTGGGGCGCGACGGCGCGTTTCACGCTGCGGGCGCCGAAACCCCTTCATCGCTTTGTCGCCGCCAAGGGGTCCGTCACGCTCGACGGCACCTCGCTGACGGTGAACACGGTCGAGGACGACCTTTTTTCCGTGTTGCTGATCCCGCATACATTGAAGGTCACCACCTGGGGCGAGCGCCGGGCGGAAGACCAGGTTCACCTTGAAGTCGATCTCATGGCGCGCTATGCCGCGCGCCTTGCGGAAACCGCCTGAACAGGAGCCGACTCTTTGGCGCGCGTTATTTTACCTTGCGAAAGCTCTGCGCGCGAACCGGCGACCACTTCGCGCGGGCTTTCGATTGCCCGCCTTGCGGAAACCGCCTAGGCGCTCTATCCGTCACATTCCCGAACCGGAGTTAAGTTCATGGCCGAGGCCGCGCGCCGCGCCCTTTCCAAAGTTGACGCTTCTGGCGCCCATTTCGTGATCGTCGAAGGCCGCTTCTACGACGACCTCAACGATATGCTGGTAGCCGGTGCCCGCACCGCGCTCGAAGCCGCCGGCGCCTCGGTCGAGGTTGTGACGGTGCCAGGTGCGCTCGAGATCCCGATCGCGATCGAGATGATCCGCCGTCAGGCCGCAGACGGCCAGCGTCGGGCCGACGGGTTCGTCGCGTTGGGTGTCGTCATCCGCGGCGAGACGACGCATTACGAGATCGTCTCGAACGAAAGCGCGCGCGAGCTGATCGCACTCGGCACGCGCGAGGCGCTGGCCTTCGGGAACGGCATTCTCACTGTCGAGAATCACGATCAGGCCGAGGTTCGCGCCAACCCGGCCAAGGCGGACAAGGGCGGCGATGCGGCCCGCGCTGCCCTTGTGCTCTTGGCGCTCAAGCGGGGGAACGTGCAATGAACCCCGCCGCACCCGGAAACTCTGGCACCTCGAAGGGCGAGAAGCGTTCGAACGCGCGCCTCGCCGCCGTCCAGGCGCTCTATCAGATGGAAATCGCCGCCAAGGGGCTCAACGAGGTCTTCGCCGAGTTCGAGAGCTTCTGGATGGGCCGCGAGATTGAAGGCGATCAATACAAGCCCGCCGAAGGAAAGCTGTTCAGGGCGCTGGTCGAAGGCGTGCTCGCCGAGCAGATCGGGATCGATCGCAAGGTCGACCAGCTCCTTGCCGATGGCTGGCCGTTGAAGCGCATTGAGGCGATCATGCGCGCGGTGCTGCGTGTCGGGGCTTTCGAGCTGATCCATCGCGCCGAGACGCCGGTGCGCGTGGCGATTTCCGAATACGTCGATATCGCCTCGGCCTTTCTCGAACGCGACGAGGTCGGCATGGTCAACGCCGTGCTCGATCGACTCGCCAAGGAAACGCGCGCGGAGGAACTGGCACGGCCAGCCCGGCAGGGCTGAAGGGGGAGTTTCCGGCAGGGTGGAATCGCTATCCGAATTCGAGATGATTGCCCGCCTTTTCGCGCCGCTGGCCGGGGAGGGCGCCTTCGAATTGCGGGACGATGCCGCGATCCTCACGCCCAACCCCGGTCGCGATCTCGTCCTTACCAAGGATATGCTGATCGAGGGCGTGCATTTCTTCGCCGACGACCCCCCAGCTTCGCTCGCCCACAAGGCGTTGGCGGTGAACATGTCGGATCTCGCGGCGAAAGGTGCCCGGCCGCGCGCCTTCCTGCTCGGTCTCGGACGCGCGGAGCGGCTCGACGCGGAATGGCTGACCGCCTTTGCGCAAGGCCTCGCCGCGGCCTCGGGGCGTTTCGGCTGCCGGCTGCTCGGCGGCGATACCGTGAAGGCGAGCCAACTTATCCTGTCCGTGACGGCCTTCGGCGAGGTTCCTTCTGGGCGCATGGTGCGGCGAGAGACAGGCAAGGCAGGCGATGCCCTGTTTGTTACCGGCTCCATCGGCGATGCGGCGCTCGGGCTGAAATTGCGGCTGGCGCCGGAGGCCGGTTGGGCCCGGCGTCTAGGTGTCGAGCATCGGGCAAGCTTGCTCGATCGTTATCTGCACCCCCAGCCGCGCCTTGGGCTGGCACCGGCCCTCATCGAACATGCGCGCGCGGCGATGGATGTTTCCGACGGCCTCGTCGGCGATGCCGCGAAACTGGCGCCGCATCTCGGCCGCATCGTCGATATTCCGGCAATTCCGTTCTCACCGGCGGCGCAGGCCGCCTTCGCGCTGGCGCCGGAACTCGTGGATGCTGCCCTCACGGGAGGCGATGATTATGAGATCCTCTGCGCCGTGCCGCCGGAAAGCGAGGAAAGATTCGCGGTTCACGCCCTTCAGCTCGGCGTGCCCGTGACGCGGATCGGGCGGCTAGTGGCGGCCGAAACCGGCGCGCTTTGGCGCGATCTGGACGGACGATCGCGCCATTTTCTGCACGGCTCCTATACCCATTTCTGAGCTGATTCCGGCGAGACGACGAAAACAACTCGGAATAGATATTCCGGAAGGAGATAACCCGCCTTGCGAATCTCCGGGCAGGCGTAGATTGTTTTTCTCCAACCTCCCGGAATCGGAAGCCGATCCTCCCTATGCCCCAGAATGATGCTCTCGCCCGCCGCAACGCCGTGATCCTGGCGGGAGCGCAGGGGCTTGCCGGCGCCAATGCCTCCGTCGTCATTGCGACCGGCGGGCTTGTTGGCGCGATGCTTGCCCCTTCGACCGACTGGGCGACGGCGCCGATCACCGCCTTCGTGCTCGGAACCGCGCTCGCGACCATGCCTGCGGCCTGGCTGATGCGTGTGCTCGGCCGCCGCGACGCCTATCGCATCGGGGCGGCGATCGGCGCGGTGGCGGGACTGATCTCCGCCTTCGCGGTACGAGAGGCCTCGTTCTGGGTCTTCATGGTGGCGACGCTGATGTGCGGCGGTTACCAGGCCTTCGTGATTTCTTACCGTTTCGGCGCCACCGATCATGCCTCGGTGACCCTGCGGCCGAAGCTCATTTCCTATGTCACCCTCGGCGGGCTGGCTTCGGCCATCGTCGGACCGCAACTCGTGATCCACACTCAGGATCTCTGGCCACCCTACACGTTCATGGCGAGCTATGTGGGGCAGGCCCTCGTCGCCGCGCTATCGATCCTGCTCCTTTCGGCGCTGCGGTTTCCGCCCAACCCGCCGGTGGTGAATGCGGATGACAAGGCCCGGCCGCTCGCCGACATCTTCCGTTCGAAGCGGCTGCGGGTGGCAGTGTTCTGCGGTGCGATCGCACAGGCGTTGATGAACCTCATCATGACGGCGACGCCGCTGGCAATGGTCGGCTGCGCCCATTCGACGACCGACGCGACGCTGGCGATCCAATGGCACATCGTCGGCATGTTCGCGCCCGGTCTTTTCACGGGCACGCTCATCAACCGCTTCGGCGTCTACAGGGTGATGACGCTGGGTCTTGTGCTGCTGGCGGGCTGCGGCGCCGTCGCGCTCGCCGGCGTCTCGGTTCCGCATTTCTTCGCAGCGCTGATCCTGCTCGGGCTCGGCTGGAATTTCACGTTCGTGGGGGCTTCGACCCTCGTGACGGAAGGTCTCCGTCCGTCGGAACGGACGCGGGTGCAGGGCTTCAACGATCTCATCGTCTTCGCGACGACCTCGCTCGCCTCGCTCTCGGCCGGCAAGATCCTCGCCGGTTTCGGCTGGGGCACGCTCAACATGACGATCTTCCCCTTCGTCCTTCTGGCCGCGGTTCTGGTGTTCTGGCTCGCGCGCCACGAACGCGATCAGGAGCGCGACACGGCGGGGCGCGTATAACTGCCTGACAGGCAGATTTGCCCCGCGCCGGCGAAGGTCGCCCGAAAAGGGTGCAAAATCCACGGGAATGCCCCTAAAGCCCCGTGGATTCGCGGTTAAACCTTTGCTAACACGCTTGACGATCAGCGGGCCGGGGCGGGGAGGCCTTGTGGCCAGAGGCTGAGCATCAAAGAACGAGTACGAACATGACAGCTCTTCTCGCTATCATCGCGCTCGGTGCCCTTTCGATCGTCTACGCGATCGTCACCATCAAATCGGTGATGTCGCAGGACGCGGGTAACCAGCGGATGCAGGAAATCGCCGGGGCCATCGCCGAAGGGGCGAGCGCCTATCTCAAGCGCCAGTACAACACCATCGCCATCGTCGGCATCGCCATTTTCGCGCTGGCATGGTGGCTCCTCGGCTGGCAGGTCGCCGTAGGCTTCGCGATCGGCGCGATCCTTTCCGGCGTCGCCGGCTTCATCGGCATGAACGTGTCGGTGCGGGCCAACGTGCGCACGGCGCAAGCGGCGATGCAGAGCCTCGCTGGTGGCCTCGACATCGCCTTCAAGGCCGGCGCGGTCACCGGCATGCTGGTGGCGGGTCTCGCGCTCCTCGGCGTCGCGGTTTATTATCTCGTTCTCACGCAGTTCATGGGTCTTTCACCTGCTTCGCGTACGGTGATTGACGCGCTCGTCGCGCTCGGCTTCGGCGCCTCGCTGATCTCGATCTTCGCTCGTCTCGGCGGCGGCATCTTCACCAAGGGTGCGGACGTTGGTGCAGACCTTGTCGGTAAGGTCGAAGCCGGTATTCCGGAAGATGACCCCCGCAACCCGGCCGTGATCGCGGACAACGTCGGCGACAACGTCGGCGACTGCGCCGGCATGGCGGCGGATCTCTTTGAAACCTATGCCGTGACGCTGGTTGCGACCATGGTGCTCGCCGCCATCTTCTTCGGCGCGCTGCCCTCGCTCGGGGCGACGATGCTCTACCCCATGGCGATCGGCGCCGCGTGTATCCTCACCTCGATCATCGGCACCTATTTCGTCAAGCTCGGCACCAACGGCTCGATCATGGGCGCGCTCTACAAGGGGCTCATCGCCACCGGCGTGCTCTCGGTCATCGGCCTCGGCGCGGCGACCTCGCTCACCATCGGCTGGGGCACCCTCGGCACCGTGGGCGGCAAGGTCATCACGGGCCAGGCGCTGTTCTACTGCGGTCTCGTCGGCCTCGCCGTGACCGCGCTGATCGTCTGGATCACCGAATACTACACCGCCACCGGCAAGCGCCCGGTGGTCTCGATCGCGCAGGCTTCGGTCACCGGCCATGGCACCAACGTCATTCAGGGCCTCGCGGTTTCGCTCGAATCGACCGCGCTGCCGACCCTCGTGATCGTCGGCGGCGTCATCGCCACCTACCAGATGGCGGGCCTGTTCGGCACTGCGATCGCCACCGCCACCATGCTCGGCCTCGCCGGCATGATCGTCGCGCTCGATGCCTTCGGCCCGGTGACCGACAACGCCGGCGGCATCGCCGAAATGGCGGGCCTGCCCAAGGAAGTCCGGCAGTCGACCGACGCGCTCGATGCGGTGGGCAACACCACCAAGGCGGTCACCAAGGGCTATGCGATCGGCTCGGCGGGCCTCGGTGCGCTGGTGCTCTTCGCGGCTTATTCGGAGGACCTCAAGTACTTCGTCGCCAATGCCGACAAGTATCCCTACTTCAAGGGCGTCGTGATCGATTTCTCGCTCTCGAACCCCTATGTCGTGGTGGGTCTGCTGCTCGGCGGCCTGATCCCGTTCCTGTTCGGTGGTATCGCTATGACGGCGGTGGGCCGCGCGGCGGGTGACGTGGTGGTGGAAGTGCGCCGCCAGTTCAAGGAGAAGACCGGGATCATGGCCGGCACCGACAAGCCGGATTATGCCCGCGCCGTCGATATGCTGACCAAGGCGGCGATCCGCGAGATGGTGGTGCCCTCGCTGCTCCCCGTGCTCTCGCCGGTGGTGCTCTACTTCGCGATCTCGGCGCTCGCCGGCAAGTCGGCCGGCTTCTCGGCGGTCGGCGCGATGCTGCTCGGCGTCATCGTCACCGGCCTCTTTGTTGCGATCTCGATGACCTCGGGCGGCGGCGCCTGGGACAACGCCAAGAAGTCCTTTGAGGACGGCTTCGTTGACTCCGCCGGCGTGAAGCACCTCAAGGGCTCGGATGCCCACAAGGCTTCGGTAACCGGCGATACCGTCGGCGACCCCTACAAGGACACGGCCGGCCCGGCGGTCAACCCGGCGATCAAGATCACCAACATCGTGGCTCTGCTGCTGCTGGCGATCCTCGCGCACTGAGCACATAACCACACTTTTAAACGTCGAACCCCGCGGGCACCCGCGGGGTTTTTTGTTTCCTGGCCGAGCGGCACAGCATCAGAGCTTACCGAGAATGTCTCTCCACCCCGGCAGGGCGCCGGAGACCGCCTTCTCGTTCGCGGCCGAGATCGTCACCATATAGAAGAATTTCTGGCCGCTCGTCTCGACATGCTCGCCGAACGCCAGCATCTCGTGCGCTTGCCTTGGACGAGACGGGTTGGTGTAGCGGAAGACCTGCCATTTACCCTTGCCGTCCGCGCGTTCGATATCCGCGAGGCGCTCGACCTTCGAGTCCTTTACCATCTCCTTCCAGCGGGCATTGCTGGTTGAAACCTGTGTGTCGAGGCTGCGATTGTCGTCGTTTTGGCTCGTGCGGATATAGATCAGTGGGTCGTCCGGGCCGAGCTTTGCGCGGTCGGGGAAAAACGCCAGCAGGCGATTGCCGCGACTGAAATCGGGGTCGACCCGGAAACTGGCTGGTGCGGCAATATCCGCCTGATACCACGGACAGAGCTTGCCGGAACCGCAAGGCTCGATGAAGCGCTTCACATCGGCGGCGGAGGCAGAACCCCCCACTGCTTGCGCGCTGACGGCAAGTGCAAGAAACAAGGCCGGTCGGTACGTCGTCATGGATCCCTCCGTTCGCGCCTCAATGAGGGATGACGCGGGCGGAAACCATGCGCTGGCGCACAGTTCTCCCGGCAGCCTAGACGGCCGACGCGCCGATCCGACGGAAGAGGCTAGCAAGGAAATGGTTCTCGGCGCCGCCGGTCGGCGTTTCACGCGAGATGAAGTCGAAGATCTTGCCGTCCTTGATCCCGTAATTGGCGACGCGCTCGACCTTGTTGTTCTTGTCGAGATAGATCGCGATCACGCGCTGGTCGGTGATCTTGGGCTCCATGAAGAGCGCCGGCTGGCTGACGCGCTGGGAAATGTAATAATAGGTCTGCGAGCCGACCGTTGATGTCGTCGAGGGCGTGCCGAGAACGAGGACGACCTGCTCGGCCGAGGAGCCGGGGCGGATCTGGTCCAGCGCCTTGTCGTCGAGCACGAAACCGCGATGCGTGACGCCCTGATCCGAAATGCAGGCACCCAGCAGCAGCGCTGCGAGCGCAACGCTGCCGAGGCGTGCGATGGTGCGAACGGACGAGCGGCTCGAAGAAAACATCGGGGAAAACGTCACAGTCTCAACTCCGGAAAAACGGATCGTCTCGCACCTCCCGGCTTTCACCGGGATTGAAACGCCGTTATGGATGCCCAACTTTGGCGCGAAACACAATCACCGAGGCATCCGAATTTACCGCGAAAGCGCGTTTCGGCCGCCCCGGTTTTGCCCTGCGAGGCAATTCTGGTGAAGGCAGCATGATCCGGCTTCCGTTTCTCAAGCCCCGTGGCCCAGCGGTGGCATCGCTCTACGGCGATATCGTGGCGGCCGCACGCAGGCCTACGGTCTATCGCGATTTCGGCGTCGAGGACGATTTCGAGGGGCGCTTCGAATATCTCGTGCTGGTGGCGACGCTCGTGTTGCGCCGCTTGCGGGAACTTGGCGCGGGAGCGGAACCCGCAGCGCAGGAACTTGTCGACCATCTCTTCGCCGATCTCGACAACGGCCTCAGGCTCGCCGGCACCGGGGATCTGTCCGTCGGCAAGAAGATGAAGAAAATGGCGCAGGGCTTCTATGGGCGCGCCGGAGCTTACACGGCGGCGCTGGGCGAGGGCGAGGCGGCCCTCCGGGTCGCGCTGGCCCGCAATCTCTTCGGCAACCGTCGCTCGCCGGATGCGATCTCGCCGGGGCTTATCGCCGAGATCGATGCGCTGTGCACCCGTCTGAACCCGGCCAACCTTGAGGCTTTGCTTGGTGGCAGGGTGCTCTCGGGCGAAGCGGGCGCATAAGGTTCAGTGAGGATGCCATGACAATGAAAACACCGGCTCCGGCCTACTCTCATCCCGTTGCGGTTGCGACGCTGCACGGCGAAAACCATCTCCGGCTGGTGCCGGACGAGGCCGCGCGCAAGGCCATCGCCCGTGCGCTCGGCCTTCATGCCGTCGACCGGCTGGAGGCACGTCTCGCGATCAGCCATGCGCAGAGTGGCCTCGTCTCCGTCGAGGGCGAGCTGGAGGCCGATGTCCAGCCGCTCTGCGTCGTGACGCTCGATGCGTTCCCCCAAGCCATCCGCGAGCCGGTCAGCCTGCGACTCGCGCCGACCGACCTCGTCGAACGCATGACGAAACGCGCCGAGGAGGAAGAGAACGAGGATTTCGAGCCGCCGGACACGATCGACAACGGCGTGATCGATTTCGGCGCGCTTGCCGTCGAATTCCTGGCGCTGGCGCTTGATCCCTATCCGCGCAGACCGGGGGCCGAATTCAAGGGCACCGACCCGCTGGAGCCCAAACCGTCGCCTTTCGAGGCGCTCAAGGCGCTCAAGATCGATAGGGAATGAGGATCGGTTGCCGGTTTTCGGTCGAGAAGTGCCGGAATTCGCAGAATTTACTGTCCCCGCACCGCTTTTTGAGGAGCGCGCACTGCTTTTCGTCTTGCACGCGGGCGGCACAAATTCTATGCCGTCACACCCGCCGGCCGAGCACGCCCCATCCGCATGAGGCATCGGCCAAGCCGAAACCGGAGGTTCGACCCCTGCATGTCTCGACCGGCTAACGGGATGGTCCGCATTTCACTGGATGCGATGGGTGGGGATCACGGCCCCGCGATCGTGGTGCCGGGGGCGGCGCGGGCGCTGGAACGACATCCGGATACCGAATACCTGTTTTTCGGCGACGAGGCCCTCATCAACGCCGAGATCGTGAAATTTCCGGGGCTGAAGGCGCGCGCGAGCGTCCATCATTGCGAGATCGCGATCGGGATGGACGACAAGCCGAGCCAGGCGCTGCGCAAGGGGCGCTACAAGTCCTCGATGTGGCGTGCCATCGACGCGGTAAAGAAGGGCGAGGCCGATGTCTGCGTCTCCGCCGGCAATACCGGCGCGCTCATGGTGATGGCCCGTTTCTGCCTGCGGATGATGGAGGGCATCGATCGTCCGGCGCTGGCCTGCATGTGGCCGACGGCGCGTGGCGAATCCATCGTGCTCGACGTTGGCGCCTCGATCGGCGCCGAAGCCGAGAACCTCGTCGACATGGCGATCATGGGCTCGGCGATGGCCCGCATCGTTTTCGATATCGAACGGCCGAGCGTGGGCCTCCTCAATGTCGGCGTCGAGGAGGTCAAGGGCATCGAGCAGGTCAAGGAAGCCGGACGCATCCTGCGCGAGGCCAACCTGCCGACGCTCGACTACAAAGGTTTCGTCGAGGGCGACGATATCGGCAAGGGCACGACCGATGTCGTGGTCACCGAGGGTTTTTCGGGCAATATCGCGCTCAAGACCGCCGAGGGCACCGCCAAGCAGATCGGCGAATACCTCAAGGCGGCGATCGGCCGCTCGCTGCTCGCCAAGATCGGTTATGTTTTCGCCCGCGGCGCTTTCCGGGCGCTGCGTCACAAGATGGACCCGCGCCGGGTCAACGGCGCCGTGTTCCTCGGTCTCGACGGCATCGTCGTCAAGAGCCACGGCGGCACGGATGCACTTGGGTTTGCGAGTGCGATCGACGTCGCCTACGACATGGCGCGGCATGAACTGATGGGCAAGATTTCCAAGGCGCTTGCGGATCGGGGCGAATGGGTCCTGCCGGGAGCTTCCTCGACAATGGTTGCCGCAGATTCCGGGGAAGCCGCCGGCGCCCCCGATTCCTCGGCTGAGGGGACGGAAGGGTAAGAATGCGTCGTTCGAGAATCCTGGGCACAGGCAGCTATCTGCCGGCCCGTCGCGTCACCAATGCTGAGCTTGCCGCGCGTGTCGATACGTCCGATGAGTGGATTGTCCAGCGAACAGGCATTTCCGCGCGCCATGTCGCTGCGGAGGGCGAAACCACTAGCATGCTGGCGACCAAGGCCGCCGAGCGTGCGCTCGAAGCCGCCGGCGTGAAGGCTTCGGATATCGACCTCATCATCCTTGCAACGGCGACACCGGACTACACCTTCCCGGCTACCGCGACGCAAGTGCAGCATGCGCTCGGGATTACCAAGGGTGTCGCCTTCGACGTCGCAGCCGTCTGCTCGGGCTTCGTTTTCGCCCTCTCGACGGCGGACAAGTTCCTGACCTCGGGTTCGCACAACCGAGCGCTCGTCATTGGCGCCGAGACCTTTTCGCGCATTCTCGACTGGGAAGACCGCACGACCTGCGTGCTGTTTGGTGACGGCGCAGGCGCGGTGGTTTTGGAAGCCTACGACGCGTCCGGCACTCGCGAGGATCAGGGTATCCTCACGAGCCACCTGCGCTCGGACGGCCGGCATCGCGAGAAGCTCTTCGTCGATGGGGGGCCTTCGACGACCATGACGGTCGGCCACCTGCGCATGGAAGGCAAGGAAGTATTCAAGCACGCCGTCGGCATGATCACGGATGTGATCGTCGATGCCTTCGCTGCGACGGGGTATGATGCGAATACCATCGATTGGTTTGTGCCGCATCAGGCGAACCGGCGCATCATCACGGCGAGCGCGGACAAGCTGAACATCCCGCAGGAGAAGGTGGTGCTGACGGTTCAGGACCACGGGAATACCTCCGCCGCTTCGATCCCGCTCGCGCTGGATACAGCGGTGCGTGACGGCCGGATCAGGAAGGGTCAGGTTGTGCTGATCGAGGCGATGGGCGGCGGTTTCACTTGGGGCTCGGCGCTGTTCCGACTGTAACCGGGTTGACCCTCGACGGTTCAACGAATAGCTATCCGTGTCAGACAGATAAGATTCAGGCGCTGGACAGGAAACGTATCATGGCAGGGCAGACCATCACCCGTGCGGATCTTTGTGAAGCGGTTTATCAGAAGCTTGGCCTGAGCCGCGCCGAATCATCCGATCTGGTTGAAGCCGTGCTGCGCGAGATCAGCGATACCCTCGCCAAGGGCGAGACGGTGAAGCTCTCCTCGTTCGGTTCGTTCGTCGTGCGCCAGAAGGGCGAGCGCATCGGCCGCAATCCCAAGACCGGCGTTGAAGTGCCGATCACGCCGCGTAAGGTGCTGGTGTTCAAGCCGTCCAACGTGATGAAGGCCCGGATCAACGGCCAGATCGTCGACGACGAGGATTGATCGGCCGACCCTGTCGGAGAAGGTGATCCAGAATGGACAAGGCGCCGGATGCTTATCGGACGATCAGCGAGGTTGCTGACGATCTCGACCTCCAGCAACATGTCCTTCGGTTCTGGGAAAGCCGCTTTTCGCAAATCCGCCCGCTCAAACGTGGTGGCGGTCGCCGTTATTATCGGCCTGATGATGTCGAACTGCTCAAGGGCATTCGCCACCTCCTCTACAAGGAAGGCTACACGATCAAGGGTGTCCAGCGCATCCTGAAAGAGCAGGGCGTGCGCGCAGTGCAGGCCTTCGCCCGCGAGCCGCTGGCAAATGTCGTTTTCGAGCCGGAAGGCTATGAGCCGCCACGCCCGGCTCCGACCCCGCCCGCGATGCTGGAAGACGACGAGCCGGAGGATTTCGACATCATTCCGGAACCGACCGCTCCGCAGGTGGCGGCCGCGACCTTCGAACTCCGGGAGCCGGAGCAGATCTTCGAGGCTGAAACGGCTCCGTTACCGGCTCCGCCGCCATCGGCCATGCCGCCCTTAGTCCCGCAGACCGAGCCGACCCAGCGCGGCCAGGTGTCGATGTTCCGAGGCGGCCTCCAGCGTCCGGAGAGCGGAAGCGAGGCTGCAGCCTCCACCGATTTGTCCGAACGTATGCGGGCGCAAATGGCGGGTCCTTCGCACGAGGAACGGGCGATGCCGGTACCCGCGCTCGGCGGCCGGGCGAGCCTCCAGTTGGCGCTCGATGAACTGCTCGCCTGCCGCGCCCGGATCGACCAGATTCTCGCGCGCCGCTAGGGCAGGCTCCGATCCGACGGGTTCGTATCGCCCGCTCCAGCATACCCGTCTTCAGCGACCGTCTTCAGCCCAACAGCACCCGCGCGCGGTCGGAAAATGCCGGCGGGTTCAGTTGGCGATGATACCGCGCCGCACGAGATAGTGTCGCGCCAGGCCACGCATGGGCTCAAACATGAAAACGACCTTCTTCGCGCCGCGCGGCAGCACGATGGAGCGGAACACGCCGTTGGCACGCAGAATCCGCGTCGGCATGCCGTCTACGGTCGCAAACCACCAGGGGTGGAAAACGTCGTTTAGAACGAGGAGGCCGCCGTCCGGCGCCTCCACCTCGATTTCGACGCGCGTATTTTCATAGTGCGTAATTCGTGCGGTTCCGCCCTTGCCGCCATGCGGCAGGGGAAGCGCGCTTGGCTCGACGAACGCGATTTGCCTGAAATCTGTAGAGGGCCACTGCCCGCTCTTGACCAGTTGCGCCTGATCGAGGGCCTGCGCTTCAGGGACCAGCATAACGCGCGGCAACGTATCCTTGTTCTCGTAGACGCGATACTTGCCGATTCGGGCAAGCAGGGGCAGGGGATCGGCCGCTTCCTTCGCATCGATCGTCTCGATCGGCACTTCGCTGACGATATAACGCAGGCCGAGCAGCCGCGCGAAGGGCGAGCGGTAGCCCGGCATCAGCGCGCCGAACTTGCGCTGGTCCCAGCCCGCTACATGGTCACGCGCGCCTGTCGCCTCGCCATAGAAGCCGATTCGCAACGGATTGTAGCCGAGGCTCGATTCGAACCGATGGATCAACGGCGTGTTCGGCCATTCGAAGCCTATTCCTACGAGCTCCACACGGTCGCGGCGATGGCCGTCCTGCACGATATGCTGTCGGAGGAAAGCGACCAGCGGCTCCTTCGTGTCAGGGCGCAGGTATTCGAAGTTTCCGATCGGCAGTGCCGTCGAGTGATTGGGACGGATGTTCCAGGCAAGATCGGCCGTCAGGCACAGCGCCAGCACGACGGTCACCCGCATCGGATGGCTGCGGGCGTTGCGCATCGCATAGGCGAGCGCGGCGAGCGAAACTCCGACCGTGAGGAACGCATAGAGCATGTCCGGCCAGGATTTGCCGACCTTGCCGAGCCATATCGCCATCGCAAGGCTGCCGGCGAAGAACAGGCCCAGCACGACGAGAAGCCCCAGGAGAAGGTGGCGTGGCGACACCTCGGGCGGTCGACGCAGCAATGCGTCGAGGCCGTATCCGCCAAGCAGCGCACCGAGCGCGCCGACAAGGAAGGTCGCGTCGGCCGGCCGGCGGAAGAGGTCGGTGCCCGGAACGAGGTGGTAGAACGCGGAGAAGACCGGTGTATAGCGCCCCATCGCATAGGCTAGCATCACGAGGAACATCGCCGAGAGGAGCCAGGTCCGGCGCGTCCAGCCCGTGCGGGTCGAGAGCGCCAGAAGCAGCCCCAGCACCGTCAACAGGCCCATGTAGACGTTGACCATGTTCCGCGAAAGCCAGGAGTAGACGATATAGGGCCAGTGCTGGCTCGGCGCGCCCCAGAACTCGGCGCCGCGCCCGATCGTGCCGTAGAGATTTGCGACCACGAAGGTCAGCAGATTGGTTGGGTGAAGCGACCCGTAATAGGCATCTTCGAGGCTAATCTGCGCCCGGTTCGAGCCGTCGGCAAAACTCAGAACCATCAGGATCGGAACAGTGATGATAACAAGGCCCACCAGAGCGCCGGCGCCAAGCGGGCGAAGGCTCGCGCGCATTCGTGCCAGGACGCCGGAACCGTCGAACCACCGCGACGCGGTGAAGCCCGCAAGAACGATCAGTCCGAGAAAACTCACCTGGTCCGGCCCGAGCACTGTCATCGCCGCGAAGAAGCCCGCGAGGGCGCCATAGCGGATCGAGCTCAGCCGAAGGCCCCGGTCGAGCATCCAGAGGGACCAGGGGAAATAGGCGAGGCTCATGATCTGGCCGATGTGCTGGATGCGCCATGCCGCCGCGCCGCTGAACGCGAAGGCCAGCGCCGCGACCAGCGCCGCCGCAGGATGCCACTGCCGGTCGCGTGCAAAGCCGATGACGCCAAGCGCGCCGAACACCAGCGTCGCGAAGGCGGTGGCATCGACCATCGTCATGGTCGGATCGGGCGTGAGCAGCGCGAGCAGGAGATAGGGCGGCGAGAAGATCAGCGACTGCGGATCCGCGATCTGCGGATGCCCGCCGAAAACATATGGCGCCCAGAACGGACTCTGCCCGCTGTGGATCGATTGCGCGAGGAACGCGGCCTGGGCCTGAAAGTGCCCCTTTGCGTCCCACGGAATAGTGTAATGGCCTGAAAGCCAGGGCGAGGCGAGCACGAGCGAGGCGACAACCAGAAGGAGGCACACGACAAGCCACTGCTGCGTCGATGCCGTTGGCATCGGCTGCGGGTAGTGGACCTTTCCGGAACGGACCTTTTTGGCCTCGGTTTCCGAAGTGTCAGGTCGCTGTAGCATCGCTCCCCCCTTGGGCGATCAGCGAAAAGGGGACGCGGAAAACGCGCCCCCTTTCCTGACTAGTCGGTAATCGGTGCATGGGCAACCATTGCATCGAAATCGATGAAATGGCCTGCCCGGTCGCGTTTCGAGGCGAGGTACCGGATATTCTCCGCAGTCGGTCGGCCGTAGGCGCGCTTGTCGGCGACGACTTCGAGCCCGGCGGCCTTGAGCGCGCCGATCTTCTCCGGGTTGTTGGTCATCACCTTGACGCTCGCCACCCCGAGCTGACGCAGCATGACGGCCGCGAAATCGAAACGGCGTTGATCGAGCCCGAAGCCGAGCACCTCGTCGGCATCGTAGGTGTCCCAGCCCTGCGACTGGAGCTTGTAGGCGCGCATCTTGTTGGCGATGCCGTTGCCGCGCCCTTCCTGATCGAGATAGAGCAGGATGCCTCCTTCTCCCTCGGCCATCTTCTGCACCGTGCCGCGAAGCTGGTCACCGCAATCGCACTTGAGCGAGCCGAAAAGGTCGCCCGTGAGGCAGGCGGAATGCATACGGATGGCAACCGGCTTGGTGAGATCCGGCTTGCCGACGATGATCGCGACCTGATCGCGCAGGCCCTCGCCGCCGCGGAACACGACGAATTCGGTTTCCGCCGCGAACTCAAGGGGAACCGGCGCGCGCCCGACGATCTTGATCGCCTTGACCTGATCGGCGCGATAAGCCCGGACGTCGCTCGCCTCGACCTGAAAGATGCCGGGTGGCAGCGCCTCGCGCACCGCCGGGACCACATAGATTGCCGGAGCGACCAGCGTCAAACGCGCGAGTTCCAGCACGGAATCGTCGAGTGGAACGGTCGGCGAGACCGGCGCATCGATCCGGCCGTCAATCCTGAGAGCCAGCATTTCAGCGCGGGCGGCATCGGGAATGGCGAAGGAGACGACACCCGGTGCGGTGCGCTCGATGCCGAGCCGGCGCAAGCGCGCCGCCGGCAGCACAAGTCGTGCGCGGCCCGGAGAAAGGGCATCGAAAGCCTTGGCGACGTTCTGGTCGAGCGCCTCGACATTCAGCGCCAGAAGCGCCTCGTCTGCTTCCACGATGGCAACCGGGCGGCCCGCGCGGTATTCAGCGATGGCCCGGTCGACGGCGCGTTCGCCGGCAGCGTCAAACAGTTCGAGAATCGGATTTACATCACCCATTTACGCCTCTTTCGTCCATGTTTACGGTCGTTTCGGTGGGGTAATGCCACCGGATGGACACCTGTTCTTAGGTTCTGGAGGTCAACTATGACCACCCAACATGAACATTGGCTGTCTGCTTTTGGTTCCAAGATACGGTCACGATATTGTTATGGTCGCGTGGGTTCATGTTCCCTGCGGAAACGGAGATAGGGTCAGACACATGAGTTTCGAGACCTTTCGCCGCACCCGCGCGGACCGGCCCTTCATCGTCGCCCAACTCGGGCAATCGCTCGACGGGCGGATAGCGACCCGCACAGGCGATAGTCGTTACATAGGCTCGCACCCGTCGCTCGATCACCTGCATCGCATCCGCGCGCATGTCGATGCGGTGGTCGTCGGCATCGGCACGGTCCTTGCGGATGACCCGCAGTTAAATGTTCGTCGCTGCGAGGGCGGGAGCCCGGCGCGCATTGTCATCGATGCGAAGGGCCGGCTTCCGGCGGTGGCGAAGTGCCTCGACGGGGCGGACGGCGTGGCGCGCTATGTTTTCCGGGCGTTGGGCACAGCAGGGAAAACCCTGCCCGCCGACGTCGAAATCGTCGAACTGCCCGCCGCCGGTGGTCATTTCGCAATGGCGGATCTCGCTGCAGCGCTCAACCGGCTCGGTTTCGACCGGGTTTTGATCGAAGGCGGCGCACAGATCATCTCCCAGGCGATCGACGCGGGTATCGTTGACCGGCTGCACCTTATGATCTCGCCTGTCATCATCGGTTCGGGGCGTAACGGGCTCGATCTCGCCCCGATCGATCTTTTGAGGGACGCGCTCCGCCCGAAGGTGGATGTCATCCAGCTCGGCGAGGGCGATGTGTTATTCGATTGCGCGTTTCACCAAGCGGACGCAGACTGAACAGCCTCTTTCTCACATCTCGGGGAGCCTGACATGGGTGGAATGAACGGACATCCCGCGGCCTATTCCGGCTTGCAGAAGCTGCTTCACTGGGTCATCGCGCTGATGGTCTTCGTGCTTATCCCTGTCGGCTTCTACATGGTCCGGCGCGGCGAACTGACCAACTTCGATGCGACGACCAATCAGCTTTACACCGCGCACAAGACCTTCGGCGCGTTGGTTCTGCTGCTGATGCTCGTGCGGATCGCCGTCCGGTTCTCGCAGGGCACCCCGGCGCCGGAGCCGAGTCTCAACCGGCTTCAGATCATCGCCGCCGAAGCCGTGCACGGGCTCATCTACCTCGCGTTGCTGGCGATCCCGATCCTTGGCTGGCTTGGCGTCTCCGCTTTCGACGCGCGCGGCATCCTCGGCGGATGGCAACTCCCGGCTCTCCTGGCGAAGAACGAGGAGCTCGCCAAAATCATCCTCAAATATCACGGCTATGCCGCGATCGGGCTCGTGCTGCTGCTCGGCGCGCATATCGGCGCGGCTCTGCTGCACCGGTTCGTCCTCAAGGATGGCGTGGTGAAACGGATGCTGCCCTAGGCATCCGCCCGCCAAGTGGGAACCGGTTGGCGGGACAAGCGGATGCGAAGAAAACCCATCCGCCCGCCAAGTGGGAACCGGTTGGCGGGAAGGAAAGGAAGCTCCGGCGGCTACAGCGTTGCCAGAATATCCGTATGGCCGGTCATCATGCGGGAACCTTTCTCGACCGCCATCGCATCGCGGTAGAAAGCCCAGCTCTGGAGTCCCTTCTCGGCGATGAAGCCGGTCTCCTCGACCGCGTTGACGATCCCCTTGAGCAATTCCCGCTTCAGCGCGGCATCGGAGGGCTTGAGCACCCAGGGCGAATTGCCGGTCGAGACCGAATAACCGACATCCTTCAGCACCTTCGCGAGGGCCGTCGCCGCACGTGGGCCGGCGGCGGGGCCGAAACCCTTGTCGCGCTGCTGGTGCATATCAAAGGCGCGCAAAACCGATTCATCGAACGGATGCGGCGGCACGAACTCGTCCTGCCCGTTGTAGGTGAGAACGGTGTAGAAATCCGCTCCGCTCGCATGCAGCGCGCTGGCGAAACGCTTCATCCAGCGCTCGGAGATGAGGTCGAACAGCGCTGAGGCGCTCACAAGATCCGGCCTGCTGGCGAGAATACCATCGAGATCCTTGTCGAGATCCGCGACGCGGAAGGACACGCCGATATTCCGGCCGTCCTTGAACAGCGCGAGACTGTCGCCGACCGCCTTCGCTTCGTCAGCCCAGCGGGTGAGGGCGCGGGCCGCTTCTTCGAGCAGGTCCGCGTCGTGATCGACCAGCGTCCATTCCTGCGTCTCGCCAAGGTGCGGTGCCGTGGCGCGGAGGTTGGAGCCGGTGCCGGAGCCGAGATCGACGATCCGGATCGAGGACCGCCCGCCAAAGCGCTCGCCGAGTTTCGTGGCAAGATCACCGTTACGCGAGCGATGGTCGGCCGGCTCGCGCAAGGCGAGCCAATCGGCGGAAAAACCACTCATGAAAACACCTTCTTCGAATGGGAAACAGAGTCGAGGCAATCTGCGATGAGCCGCGCCGTATCCTCCCAGAGAGGGAGCGCTTGACCCGCCTGCCAAGCGGCCTCGGCCAGTTGACGGCGCAACGCGGGGTCGCTCATGGCTCTGTCGAGGGCGCCGGCGAGCGCTTCGGCATCGCCCGGCGGAACCTTGAGGGCCGCGCCGTCCGGCACCGTCTGGCTCGCGGCGCCGCCGCTCGTCGTGACGATCGGCAGACCGCGAACCATCGCCTCGGCCAGCACCATGCCGTACCCCTCGAACAGCGACGACATGACGAAGAGGTCCGCGCCGGCATAGAGGGCATCGAGATCGCGCTCGCGCACCGCTCCCATGAGCTGGATGCGGTCCGCGAGGCCGTGGGCGCTGATCTGGCCCTGAAGCGCATTGACGACATCGAGCGCGCGCGCTGCGCCGACGATCCGGAGCCGCCAGTTGCGCGTCTTCAGCGTCGAAAGCGCTTCAACCAGCACGCCATAACCCTTGCGCGGCACGATGGAGCCGACCGCCAGCAGCTCAAGTGTGGCGCTGTCTGAGCCGGTCGCGCGGGGCCTGCGCTCGGTGCCCGGCTCGGCGACCGTGATCTTCCCGGAAACGATTCCGAAATCGCCTTGCAGGATCTTGCCGGTGAGCGGGGAGGTGACGATGACATGTGCAGCGCATTGCAGCGCTGCGGCTTCCGACAGATGTAGCTCCTGTGCCCGTTCGGCCGAAATGCCGTTCTCCAGCGCGAGCGGGTGATGGCACAGCGCCACGACCGGGCGGTTAAAGCCTTGGATCAGGTCCGTCGGCATCGCGCCGTAGGCGAGCCCGTCGATCAGCAGGACACAATCCTCCGGCAATCCGGCGACAATCGCGGCGCAATCGGCAAGATCCTGGGCGCTCGCATTCGGGAACGAGCCAGGAAGCGCGACATGAATCGCGTTAACGCCGAGCTTCGGCAGGAGCCGGATCACCGCCCGGTCGTAAGCATAGCCGCCGGTCGGCAGCGAAAGATCGCCGGGGATCAGGAAGGCGAAATCAGGCATCGCTCAGGCGACCGGGCCTTCGAACCAGGCGCGGGCGAGATCGGTCTCGTGCAGCGTCACGCGGATCTTGGCAAGGCCCTTGCCGTCCTCGCCGAGCGTGCCGTTTTTGACCGCCTTCACCATCTCGTCGAAAATGTGCTTGCACAGGAATTCGGTGGTGGTCAGCGTCCCCTTGAACTGCGGCAGCGTATCGAGGTTCTGGTATTTCAGCGGTCTGAGCACGGCCGCGAGCGTATCAAGCGCCGCGCCGATATCGACGACGACGTTCTGTTTCGTCATCGCCTCCCGGAAGAAGGCCACGTCCACCACGAAGGTTGCGCCGTGCATGTTCTGCGCCGGTCCGAAAAACGGATCGGGCAGTGAATGGCCGATCATGATGCGATCACGGACTTCAACGGCGAACATGTCTTCTCCTCAATAGTGAACCAGCGTAACGAGCCCCGGCGCATCGGCCGCGAGCAGGCGCGGGATGGCCGGTGCGAGCGCATCGAAGCGAACCGTCTCGGTGATCAGCTCGTCGAGCTTCTCGTCCGCCAATAGGCGCATGGCTGCCTGAAGGCGCGATGAATAGGTCCAGCCGCGCGCCGCATGGCCGGGCGAAATCGTCCCGACCTGCGACGAGACGAGGCTCACACGGCCCGCATGGAAATGCCCGCCGAGCGGCGCGGTAATCTCCCGGGCGCCATACCAGGAAAGTTCGACGACCTTCGCCTCCTTGCCCGCCGCACGGAGAGCCGTCGCGAGGCCGCCTGAGGAGGCGGAGGTATGGAAGACGACATCCGCGCCGGTCGGCGCGTGGTCCGGTATCGAGAAGCTGGCCCCGAAATGCATGGCGACGGCGGCGCGTTCGGGGTTGGTGTCGACGAGTGTCACCTCGGTTCCCGGCATGCATGCCGCGAGATAGGTGACGAGCAGGCCGACCAATCCGCCACCGACGACGACGACCCGATCCGCCGCGCTCACGCCCGAATCCCAGATCGCGTTGAGCGCGGTCTCCATGTTGGCGGCGAGCACCGCACGTTTCGCCGGCACGAAATCCGGCACGCGGTTCAGCCACCCAAGCGCGCAGACGAAGCGATCCTGATGCGGGTGAAGCACGAAAACGCGGACACCACGCCACTCCTCCGGACCATCCTCGACAACGCCGGTGGCGCAATAACCGTATTTGACCGGGAACGGGAAAGCGCCCTCCTGAAGCGGACAGCGCATCCGCTCTTCCTCGCCCGTCGGCACCTGCCCGGAGGCGATCAGCCGTTCGGTGCCACGCGAGAGGGCGGTGAACTCCGTCCGCACCAGCGCTTCGCCCGGGCCGGGCCGGGGGAACGCGAGGGGGCGCGTCTCGGCCTGCATCACGCCGGTGTAGAACAGGGCGCGGGCGTTCACGGCTTGGTCTGCAGATTTTGAATTCGCGCTGCTCATGATCCCCCAGGGTCGGTTTGGCCGGTATGCTCCCGTTCAGCTTCGATCGGCGATACGCTTCGGCGCCGGGAGTTCCCGCGAGGAACCCGCCGCGCTGCCGGACGTTGACGAGAACGGGGCTTCAACCCATTTCACGCCAACGCAGGACGCGCAAGGGTATCGCGTTTTCCGGCGACGACCATGAAAGGTATTGCCGCCCATGTCTTCGGACAATTCCGCCCCGTCGGCCCGTATCGCGCTCACGCCGACCGGCACGCAGAGTGCCGAGGCGTTGACCCTGCGGCGTGTCATCTTTGTGATGCTCAACGTCGCGCTCTATCTTGTGCTCGCGCGTTGGGCCTGGGTGATCCTTGCGAAGGGGGGCTGGTCGCTTGTCGACGTCCTGTTGTTCGTGTGCTTCCTGTTCGGCACGCCCTGGGCGGTGCTCGGCTTCTGGAATTCGGTGATTGGGCTCTGGCTGCTGCACCGGGGCCGCGATGCGATGGCGGAAACGGCGCCCTTCGCCGATCTGGCAGATCCGAACGCGCCGATTTCCGTTTGCACCGCAATCTTCATGACGCTGCGCAACGAGAATCCCTCGCGGGCGCTGTATCGGATGAAATTGATCAAGGCTGAACTCGACGCAAGCGGGCAGGGTGCCGGGTTCGCCTATTTCCTGCTTTCCGATACCAGCATCGATGCCGTCGCTGCGGAAGAGGAAGCCGGTGTCGCGGCTTGGAAGGCGGAGGCAGGCGAAGCGGCGCCGATCACCTACCGACGCCGCACCGAGAACACCGGCTACAAGGCCGGCAACGTCCGTGATTTCCTGGTGCGCTGGGGCGATGCATTCGATCTCATGCTGCCGCTCGACGCCGACAGCCTGATGGATGCGAAAACCATCCTCCATCACGTACGCATCATGCAGGTGAACCCCAAGCTCGGCATTCTCCAGAGCCTCGTCGTCGGCATGCCCTCGAAAAGCGCCTTCGCGCGGATTTTCCAGTTCGGGATGCGGCAGGGGATGCGCTCCTACACGATGGGACAGGCCTGGTGGGTGGGCGATTGCGGCCCGTTCTGGGGCCATAACGCGCTCGCGCGTATCGCCCCGTTCCGCGATCAGTGCGAATTGCCGGAACTCCCCGGCAAGCCGCCCTTCGGCGGGCATATCCTCAGCCACGATCAGGTCGAGGCGACCTTCATGCGTAGAGCCGGCTACGAGGTGCGCGTGATGCCGGAGGAGGGCGGCTCATGGGAGGAGAACCCGCCGACGCTGCTCGAATTCATGAAGCGCAACACACGCTGGTGCCAGGGTAACCTGCAATACGTGAAGCTGCTCGGCACAAAGGGGCTCTACCCGGTCTCGCGTTTTCAGCTCGTCTGGGCAATCCTGATGTTCCTCGGCATTCCGGCGTGGACGTTCATGTTGCCGCTCGCCGCGCTGAAGCCGTTCGACGGCGAACCGCTCGTGATCTTTCCGGCAGCTTCCGCGCTCTGCCTCTATCTCTCCTTCACGGTGATGAACCTGATGCCAAAGCTCGCCGGGCTTGCCGATATCATGCTGACGAAGGGGGGCACCGCGCGCTACGGCGGAACGTCGAAGTTCCTGTCCGCCGGCCTGAGCGAGATCGTTTTCGCCTGGGTTCTCGGCGCATCCGATACCTTCAAAACAACCGTGTTCATCGTCGGCCTGCTTTTCGGCAAGTCGATCACCTGGGGCGGACAGGCGCGCGACGCGCATGGAATCCCCTGGGATATCGCTGCGCGCAACCTCTGGCCGCAGACGCTGTTCGGCGTCATCGTTGTCGGGTTGATGGCGGCAACCTCGATCCAGTTTGCGCTCTGGTCGCTACCGTTGACCCTCGGCTTTCTCGTGGCAATCCCCTTCGCGGTGCTGACGGCGGATCCGGCGTTCGGCCTCGCGCTCCATCGCCGCGGGCTCTACGCGATTCCGGAGGAGATCGAGAGGCCGGAGATCGTTGTGAAGGCGCAGGACAAGGGGACGCAGTGATGGCCCTGCCCGCTGATGTGATCGACCTGCTTTCCCGCCGTTGGCCGCCCCTGAAGCGCTCCTTCGAGATCTATTACGGCGATCAGGCGCGCGACGACGCGATGGACCGGCTCTACGAGCGCCTCGTGCCGCGGGGCGGGCTCGCGTTCGACATCGGCAGTCATGTCGGTGACCGGATCGCCTCTTTCCGGCGGATCGGCGCGCGCGTCGTCGCGTTGGAGCCGCAACCGGATTGCGCCGAGGCAATTCGGGCGATCTACCAAGACGATGCCGACGTCTCGCTTCTCCATTCCGCCTGCGGGCCGGAGGAGGGCAAGCTCACGCTGCACGTCAATTCCGCCAACCCGACCGTGACGACCGCCTCACCCGCATTCATTCAGGCGGCAGACGGTGCCGGTGGATGGGAAGGGCAGGTTTGGGATCGCACGATCGAGGTGCCGGTGACGACGCTCGATGCGCTTGTCGCTGCGCATGGCGTGCCGGACTTCGTCAAGGTTGACGTTGAGGGTTTCGAGGCCGATGTGCTCGCGGGGCTTTCGCGGCCTGTGCCGGCGCTGTCGTTCGAATTCACGACGATCCAGCGTGCCGTGGCGCTGGAATGTCTCGCGATTGTTTCCGCGCTGGGCAAATATCGCTTCAATGCCGCGCTTGGCGAGAGCCAGTTGCTCACCTTTATGGAGCCGGTGTCCGCAGACGACATGGCGGCGCATATTCGCGCTCTGCCGCACGAGGCCAATTCGGGGGATGTCTATGCCTTTCTCTCCGCGTAGGGCGCTGCTCGCCGCAATCTCGCTGGCGTTGGCCGGAACCGTTCAGGCTCAGACCGCGGCGCCGGACCGGACCGTGCAGGGCGCACACAATGCCAAACCGCCGAGCGAGACCGTGCGGGTCGAGAACCATACACAACCCGAGACTTGCGCGGAGAAGGACAATATCGACATCCGTTTCCTGGGCCCGGCGATCCGCAGGTTCCGCATCCAGGCGATCCATCCGGCCTATATCGGTACCTTGAAGGAAGATCTGGCTCTGCCGGATTTCACGGATTGCGACCTTTCAGGCGATCCGGTCCACAACCCCGGCCAGCCGCGCACGGTGACGCTTTATGAAACGCCGTGGATTTCCATCGTCGGGCAGGTCTATCCAAGTTTCTGGCGTCCCGCGACCGTTCCGGTCCGCGTCGGGGAACGGGTCGAGCAGGGCCTTCATCTTGTGCAGGTCTATCAGCGGATCGGCCAGCGCATGGAGGAGATGCTGGTCGTCTACCCGCCTGACGGCTATTGGCGCGCGCGCCCCCTGCCAGCGAAACACATGGGTTGGACGGCCTATGGCTCTTCCTTCATGATCGGGCCCGTGACGATAGAAGGACGACCGGTCGTCGCCTTCAAGGAAATCCGGTTCGAGCCGGAAACGAAGACTTTCCGGTTTTCCTTCCGCGACGGCGGCGAGGGGAGCCTGCGCCTCGATGCACTGGATACCGATCATATCAGCCTCGAGGTCGAGCTTTCGGGCGAACTGCCGAAGGACAAGCCCTTCGCCGCCCTGCGCTCGATGTATGTCACCGAGACCAATAACGACGCCGCCCGCGTCGCCTGGCGCGAGAAGAACAGGGCGCGCTGGGGCGAGGGGCACATTCTCGACTTTCGCGGGGGTGAGGCGACGGAATTCTGGCTGGGAAGGCACGTGCCGTCGCGGCATAACATGTCCGCCCCGGACATGACATTTTCGCGCTTTTTGCCGTAGGCCAAGCCGGTTCAACCTCGCGTTTACCAAACATAAAACAACCACAGGTAGCAGTATTGCAGAATCTGTGGGGGTTGCCGTGGCTATGTCGATTCGTCGTTCCTTTCAGCTTGTGCTTCTCGCGCTCGTGCTGACCTCGCTGGGTGCCATCGGCACCGGCATCCACGCGATGCTAGGCATGACCGAGCGGATCGAGACGATGCAGCACGAAGTCGCCGTTCCGCTCTCCGGCCTGCGCGAGATTTCCGATGCCTATGCAGTGACGATCGTCGACACGACGCACAAGGTTGCTGCGGGCAGCATCAGCCCCGAAGAGGGGTTGAAATCGATCTCCCAGTCGATGGGCAAGATAGAGAAGGCATGGCGGTCCTTCATGCATCCGGGCATGCTGCCGGACGAGCGGCGCATCGCGGCGGAATATGAGGCCATGATGGGCACATCACGGACCTTCATCGACCGCCTGACGAAAGCCTTCACCGGCAAGAATCTGGAGCTGGTCCGCGAGATCGCTGCCAAGGAGCTTTACCCGGCGATCGACCCGCTCACGGAGCAGATCGACAAGCTCATCCAGATCCAGTTCAACGAGATGAAGCAGTCGCTTGAAGAGGCCCGCATGGTCGGAAACCGCGCCATCACGCTTGGCATTGGCGTTGGACTGGTTGCGCTCTGCGTTGCGATCATCGGTCTCATCCTGCTGTCCCGCGGCGTTATCGGCCCGCTGGCCCGCGTGCGGGACGCTATGAGAGCGCTCGCGGGCGGCGATACCGGGTTTGCGCTACCGGACGCCTCCGCGCGCAACGAAGTCGGCGACATGGCAAGAATGGTCGAGAGCTTCCGCGATAGCGCCGTCGCCCGAGCGGAGCTGGAGCAGAAATCGCGGAACGAGCATGCGCAGGAAATCTTTCGTCAGAACAGGATTGATGCCCTCATCCAGCGCTTCCGGAGCACGATCGATGGCATCCGTTCCTCGCTCGATACCGAGCTTGGTTCGATGGGCCAGAGCGCGGACAGCCTGAACCGGATCGCCGGGCAGGCGTTGTCGGGTGCCGAAGCCGCACGGGATGCCGCCGGCACCTCGTCGAGCAATGTCGCCTCGGTCGCCGGGGCCGCCGCCGAGCTCACGTCGGCCAGCCGCGAGATTTCCGAGCAGGTCCATCACGCCAGCGAGGCCGTCAACAAGGCGACCGCCGTCGCACGCGAAACCGACCGGGAATTCGCAAGCCTCGCCGATCTTTCGAATCGCATCGGCGATATCGTCGGCATCATCCGCAACATCGCCGAACAGACCAATCTGCTTGCCCTCAACGCGACCATCGAGGCAGCGCGCGCGGGCGACGCCGGAAAAGGTTTTGCCGTTGTTGCCTCGGAAGTGAAGACCCTTGCTGGTCAGACCGCCAATGCGACCGAGGAAATCTCGAACCAGATCGCCGCGATCCAGGCGGCAACCCAGCATGCGCTGTTCGCGATCCAGACGATCACCAGTTCTGTCGGCGAGATTGAATCGCGCACCGTCGCCATCGCAGCGGCGGTCGAGGAGCAGGAGGCCTCGACCCATTCAATCTCGAACTCCATCGCACTCGCCTCGGAGGGGTCGGAATGTGCGGTTCGCAACGCCCAGCAGGTGACTGGAGCGATCGATCGCACGAAGGACGAAGCGGAAGGGTTGCGCCAGACCGCCTCCCAGCTCTCGCAGGTTGCCGGCGCGCTCTCGGCCTCGGTCGAGGATTTTCTGCGCAGCGTCACGGAGGATGTGAGCGAGCGTCGTCAGGCCACGCGCCGCGCGACCCGCCAGGCCGTGGTGATTCTCGACAATGGCCGGCGCAATCCTACGCAGTTGATCGATCTATCGGAACAGGGCGCGCGGTTCGAGGCCATTCCGGGCCTAGTCGTCGGGTCGAACATCATGGTGGAATGGAGCAACGGAACCCGCGCCGCGGCACGGGTGATCTGGGTGCGTGACGGTCATGCCGGCGTGCAATTCGCTCAGCGCCTCGCGCCGGAGTTCACCCAGCTCGCGGCCTGACGGGTTCAGGATGCGGCCAGCATCACCGAGCGCATCGAGATCGAGCCGAGATCGAATCCTTCGGCGAAAAAGGTCGGCCGGTCGCGTTCATCCGCCGCGCCGAGGGTGTAGAGCAGCGGCAGGAAATGGTCGATCGTCGGATGTGCCATCCGCGTCAGCGGATCGCGCGGGTTGAGTTCAGCCAGCTTGTCGAAATTGCGTGCCTCGATGTGCCCGGCGACGAGCGCGTCGAAATCGCTTGCCCAGTCGAAGGCCTGTGCGCCAAAGCGCATCGCTGGCAGGTTATGGACGACGTTGCCCGAGCCGACGATCAGCACGCCCTTGCGGCGCAGCGTCCGCAATTCCCGCGCCAGCGCGAGGTGGTCCGGGAGCGGCCGCGAAAGATCGAGCGAAAGCTGATAGACCGGCACATCCGCCTTCGGGAACATGCGCAGCAGCACACACCAGGCGCCGTGATCGAGCCCCCATTCGATATCGGGCGCGGTATGATGGTTCTGGAGAAGGTCGAGCGTCGCGGCAGCGAAATCCGGCGCGCCGGGGGCCGGATACTGTGCATCATAGAGCACCTGCGGAAACCCGCCGAAATCATGGATGGTGCGTGGACGGCCGCCGACATGCACCAGGCTCGCGCCGCGCGTCATCCAGTGCGCGGATACGACGAGAATTGCCGAAGGGGTTGGAAGACCGGCGCCGGCTTCACCCCACGCGCGGGAGAAACGGCTGTCCTCGATGGCGTGCATCGGGCTGCCATGCCCGACGAACAGGACGGGCATCGGCGCGGTATCGTGAAGCTTGTCGAGGTGAAGTGAGGTCATGAAAGCTATCTGATTTGCGCAAACGCAAATTTCAATGGCCTTCCAGCACCATTATTGCCAAGCGATCTGGCAAATTTGCACGCGAGACCACGATGCTGTTCCCACCCTTCTGCTCGATCGGGTGCTTGCCACGCATCCGCGACAGAAAGCGTTCCAGCGAGGTCGAGGTGATGAAATGCATCGGGATGACAACCTTCGGGTCGAGCTGGCGGATCACCTCCTCGATCCCGTCGAGATCGAGCGTCCAGGAACCATCCACCGCGGCCATGACGATATCGACCTTGCCGATGGCCTTGAGGTGCTCCGGCGTCAGGAGGTGATGGAGATGGCCGAGATGAGCGATGCACAACCCCGCGACTTCGAAGATGAAGATCGAATTGCCGGAGTATTCGGTCGCTCCGCCGTCGCGGATATTGGTCGGCACGTTGCGCACGCGCATGTCGCGCTCCTGAAGGTCGAACGAGGGCGGCCTGCCCTGATGCGACCAGCCGCGCAGTACGTGGCGGATCTCCGCTGCGGGGCGGTGGGTGTAATGCGTCGAATGCGCGTGGTTCATCGTCGCGATGTCCGGTAGAACCGGCGGGCGGACATAATCGTTGAAGTCGGTCGCGGCGACAACGCCTTGCGGGCTCTCGATGGTGAAGGTCGCATGGCCGACGAAGGTGATACGCACCTCCTCCCGTCCCAGCGCCGCATAGCGGATCGGCGTGCCATCGGGAGTCATAGGCGCACGCGCCACCGGGCCGAGACACGCATCGGAGCCGGCCGCGAAAGCGCTTTGGGCTACCAGGAATATCAGGGCAGTGAGAACGAGACGTCGAAACATGGCGAGCCTCCCTCAGGGAGACGCAGGATCGCCAACCCGTTTCACGCCGTCAATGGCGGAACGCTCTCACATTTGCGCGATGGCGCCTGTCACATCTCGGTTGAATTGAGGCAGTCGGCGGAAAGCGTGAAGGTTCGCTTGCCGACCTTGACCTTGTTCGGCGCGACGATCGAACCGATTTCCGAATGGTAGCGGCTGTTGAGCTTGCAGATTTCGGAAGTGCCGACTTCCTTGCGGTCGAAGCCATCCGCGATGCGGAACTCGCCGACACGCTTGCCGCCGCTATAACCGACGATGACCTTGCAGCCCTGCACGTGCGGTGATTCCTCGGCCGCGAGCCGGCAGGTCGCGCTCTGGGCGAGCGCGCCGCTGCCGGGCGGGAAAATCACAGCGAGTGCCAAGCCCGCCAGCGGAGCTAATTTCATCATGATGCCTACCTCCCTGATGTGTCCTTGCCATCATGACAGCATCGGGTGTGGCTTCATTGATCCTCGTCATGAGCCGGCGGAGCGCTCCGCCGCGTGACCTCAGAAGGTCACCACCGAGCGGATCGACTTGCCCTCGTGCATCAGATCGAAGGCGGTGTTGATCTCGTTAAGCGGCATTACATGGGTGATGAGATCGTCGATGTTGATCTTGCCCTCCATGTACCAGTCGACGATCTTCGGTACGTCCGTGCGGCCGCGTGCGCCGCCGAAGGCCGAACCCTTCCACACACGTCCGGTGACAAGCTGGAACGGCCGCGTCGAGATTTCCGTGCCTGAAGGCGCGACGCCGATGATGATGCTCTCGCCCCATCCGCGATGGCAGCATTCAAGTGCCTGACGCATGGTGTGGATATTGCCGATGCACTCGAACGAGAAATCCGCGCCGCCGCCGGTGAGATCGATGATCGCCTGCACCACCTTGTCACGGCCGACCTCGTCTGGATTGACGAAATGCGTCATGCCGAACTTGCGGGCCATCTCCGCTTTCGCCGGGTTGAGATCGACACCGATGATCTTGTCCGCACCGACCATCCGCGCGCCCTGAATGACATTGAGGCCGATGCCGCCGAGGCCGAACACCACGACATTCGCGCCGGGCCAGACCTTCGCGGTATAGATCACAGCGCCGATGCCGGTGGTGACACCGCAGCCGATGTAGCAAATCTTGTCGAAGGGAGCATCCTCGCGCACCTTCGCGACCGCGATTTCCGGCAGCACGGTGAAATTCGAGAAGGTCGAGCAGCCCATGTAGTGGAAAATCTCGCCCTTGTGTGGCACGCTTTCGCACGAGAACCGCGAGGTGCCGTCCGGCATCAGACCTTGCCCCTGCGTCGCGCGGATTGCGGTGCAGAGGTTCGATCGCTGCGAGAGGCAGGTTTTGCAGCCGCGGCATTCGGGCGTGTAAAGCGGGATCACATGGTCACCCGGCTTCACCGAGGTCACACCCGCGCCAACCTCGCGGACGATGCCGGCGCCCTCGTGGCCGAGAATCGCCGGGAACTTGCCTTCCGAATCGAGGCCCGAGAGCGTGTAGGCATCGGTGTGGCACACGCCCGTCGCCATGATCTCGACCAGCACTTCACCAGGCTTCGGACCTGAAATCTCGATGGTTTCGATGGTCAGGGGCTTGTTGGCCTCCCAGGCGACGGCGGCGCGGGTCTTCATCGGCATTTCCTCGGCATGTAACTCTCGGCGATATTGGGCCGAAGGAGTCCACAAATTGCAAGGGGCGATCAGGCGGTGCTGGTCAATGGCCCCCGGGCCGTGATCTAACACGGATGTCGCTGAAATGGTTTGCCGATGAGCTTCGCCCTCAACCCCCGTCTCCTAACTGTTGAATCGCCCCCGATACCCGAGGCGCAAGGCTGGCGCGCGCAATATTCCGGTGCTCTCGGCTCGATGATCGATCTGTCGCAGGCGGTGCCGGGCACGCCGCCGCCGGAGGCCATGCTCGAACGGCTCGCGTCGGCCGCTGGCGCCGGCGACATGGCGCGCTACGGCCCGATTCTCGGGGATGGCGTACTACGCGAGGCTTATTCCGCTGAGGTCTCGCGCTTCTATGGCGCAGCGATTCCGGTCTCTGCGACCGCGATCACGGCTGGCTGCAACGAGGCCTTCGTTACGGCGATGCTGGCGCTTGCCGGGGCAGGGGACAACGTGATTCTGCCGGTGCCGTGGTATTTCAACCACAAGATGACCTGCGACATGCTGGACGTCGAGGCGCGGCCGCTGCCATGCAGCGCCGAGGCCGGCTTCGTGCCGGATCTCGATCGGGCCGCCGCGCTGATCGACGCCCGTACCCGTGCGATCGTCCTGGTTTCGCCGAACAATCCCACCGGCGCGATCTATCCGCCCGACGTCATCGCCGGTTTTGCCCGGCTTTGCCGCGCGCGCGGCCTTGCACTGGTGCTCGACGAGACCTACCGCGATTTCCTGCCCGCCGGAACTGCGCCGCATGCGCTGTTCGAGGACGCGGACTGGGGCGACGTGCTGATCCAGCTCTATTCCTTCTCGAAGGCCCATGCGATTCCAGGCCATCGGCTCGGGGCTATGGTCGCGGCGCCGTCCGTGATCGCCGAGATCGCGAAGGTGCTCGACAGCGTGCAGATCTGTCCCGCGCGCCCGGCGCAAGCTGTCGTTGCTTGGGCCATCGAGGCGATGCGACCGTGGCGCGAAGCTCAGCGGATGGATTTGCAGCGCCGGGCCGAGGCTTGCCGCGCGGCTTTTGCCCCGCTCAACGGTTGGCGCCTGCATTCGATCGGCGCCTATTTCGCCTATGTGTCGCACCCGGACGCCGGAGAACGCGCGGCCCGCGACGTTGCCCGCGATCTCGCCGCCAAGCGTGGCGTGCTCGCACTTCCCGGCCCGTATTTCGGCCCCGGACAGGAGGATCATCTGCGGCTCGCTTTTGCCAATGTCGGTGTCGAGCGCATCGCCGAAGTCGGTGTGCGCCTGCGTCAGGCATAACGGGTCAATTGGCGGGAGCGTGCGGCAGTGCGCCAGGAGTGCCGGGGCGGGTGGGCGCCTTCTTGACAAAAAGCCCGGCCGCGATGGCGCGGGCTATGTATTCCGCGGTGCAGATCGAGCTTGCCTCGGAATTCTGCGCGAAGTCAAAACCTTCGGCCGTGTCGCGGTTCAGCTTCGAGAGCGCCTGTTCGGCATCGTAGCGGCGCAAGCGGATCACCTTCTCGCTTTCCGCGACATCCGTAATGATGTTGCGGATGCCAAGATAATAGGGGTCCTTCGCCAGCGAGGCGGCATAACGCAGGCCGACGAGGATGACATCGACCTTGTGGTCCTTCAGCCAGCGGATCTGGCCCGTCACGGTATTGCGGAACTCGTAGATCGGCACATGGGCGAGCGCGTCGGCCGTGCCGACCTGCCAGAGGACGAGGTCCGCCTTCGTCAGGGCGATTTCGGTCTTGATGCGGTTGGCGGCATCCGCCGCCAGTTCGCCGGAGACGCCACGATGGATGATGACCACATCGAGCGGCTTGAACGCCTTTTCGAGAATGCGCTCGACGATGGCATAATAGCCACCCCGGATAGGGCCTCGCATCGTCGCCGAGGTCGAGCCGATGGCGAGGATCACGATCTTCTTGCGGTCGCGCAGGGCTGCGGCGACGTTTGGTAAATAGGGATCCTGAACCTCGCTCGCGCCGGGACCGACGCATTCCTTGGGCACCGCAGCGATCTCGCCCTGCGTTTGCGCCGTGGTCGATGCGGGCAAGCCGAGAACCAGAAGCGCGAGTAGAGCCGGCAAGAGCTTCATGTGGCCGGCGCCCTTGCCCGGTCTTGCCATTCGGCGAGCCAGGCCGTCGCGAACAGGATCGCGATACCGGCAGCGACAAGGCCCGTGTCGATGACATAGCTGCCGCCAGTCTGGAACCGCACGACCTGACCGAGCAGGCTCAGAACCGAGCCGACACAGAACACTTCCAGCGAATTGCGTCCAAGCATCGATATCGGTTCCACGAGTCGTGGGCCAAGTTTCCGTATGTAACCATATGCCGCAGAAAATACGGCTACAAGAGCCAGGAACTGGAGCAATCTGATCGGCGTGACGAAAGTCTTGCCGACAATAAACAGTAACTTCGGCTCCGGCATCGAGATGGGATCGGGATAGATGTCGAAGATCACCATGATTGCCCCGCCGATGACGATCGGCAGTGCCATCCAGCGGATCGGTTGGATATGCCGCCGCACGAAGCCGCCGATGCCGGCGGGGCGTGCCATCACGAAGCCGAGCACGAACACAAGCTGCCAGCATAGCGGGTTGAAGAACCATTGACCTTCCGTCGGCCAGGTCGGGATCGTGATCGGTACGGAAAGCGCGACGAGATAGATTGCGATCGAGAGCGGCAACAGCAGTTGCGGCAAATAGCGGTCGATTGCCGCCACGAGCGGAGCGAAGATCATCAGCACGACATAGAGCGGCAGGATGTCGAAATAGCCGAGTTGGTGGCTCAGCAACGCCATGCCGATATGCGTGTTGACGGGATCGAAGAACACCGCCGCCGCGTTGTGCCATTCGAGGAGGAGCGGGTTGTCGAACACGATGGAGGCCGAGGCGAGGATCGCGATGGCGATCATTCCGATCATCATGTGCGCGGCATAGAGCGTGATGGCACGGCCACCGAGACGGAAAGCGATCTGCGGCATCGGCCGGGGTCGGTCATCGCGACCGACAATCAGGCGCAGCGACCATCCGGCGAGGAAAACGAACAGTTCGGCCGAATCCGAGATCGAAAAGTTCTTGCTGGTGAACCGGTCGAACACGATTCCCGGAATGTGATTGATGAAAATCGTGATGAGGGCGAAGCCACGCCAGAAATCGATCGCATTGGCTTCGCGTTTCATGCTGACTTCGCCTGCCTGCCGGCCCCGTGGAACACTGGGGCGTTCCGCCCCAAGATTCGGCCGACATTAGGGCGAGACACGCCGGAAGACGAGAGGCAGGCACGAAATCCTGGCTCCGCGACCGGAACGCATCATCGGTGGGGCTCAACGGCAGGAGCAGGATTTTCCTGGCTGCATGTTGTTCTTCTTGGCGAAGTTTTCGGCATCCGAGCGGTAGCTGAAGGTCCGGAAGGAGCAATAGCTCGATCCGAACGCGATCTTGAGCTGCCGTTCGTCGCGCGAATCGATGTCGTATTTCCCGTGTTTGCAAATGATGCTGTAGGCGAAGGCCGGCGAGGCGGCCAATGTGGCGAAGGCAGCGGCGGCAATCGCGCCGGTACGGATTTTCGAGCGGACGGACATCTGGATCTCCTGTGGCCGATCATGCCGGCCGTGTGACGGTGCTTTCGGTTCATCCTGTGCGGGTGGGCACATCGCCGATCGGGCTGAAGGCGTTCAGTGGCGGCAATGATCGACCGTTCCGAAGAGGACCGGGGCCCTTTCCCGAGCCCCGCTCCTTTCGATCAGGCACGCGTGTGTCCGCGATGTGCGCTGGCGCACCGTCGCACCTCACAGGAATGCCTGTGCCAGCTGCCAGGCGACCCCGGAAAGAACCGCGCCGACGACCGCAAAGCCGATATACAGCCCGAACACAGGTGGCCGTGCGACCGACCAGACGGCGATGGCGGCGGGAATGGAGGTGATGCCGCCCCCGATCAGGAAGGCCATTGCCGCGCCGGGCGCCATGCCCTGGCCCATCAATTCACGCATCAGAGGCAGGGCAGCCGTCCCGTTGAGGTAGGCGGGAATGCCGATGGCCGTCGCGGCGAGAATCGGGGTGAGACCTTCCCCGCCGAGCCAGCGGGCAATCAGCCCGGTCGGCATCCACGCGGACATGAGGCTCTCGATGAGGAAGGCCAAGATCAGCATCTTGCCGAGGAAGAACGTATTCTTGCGGGCGGCGATGAACGCCTTCTCCCGCCTCGCCGGTTCGTGCCAAAACGCCCAGACGACCTCCTTCGGGTTGCGGATGCGGCTGCCCCCGCAGCCACCGTTGCCCGCGCGATCTCGCAACGGAGCAGCGAGCGCGCCGGCCCGCGTGAAGGCGAAGGTGCCGAACCCGCCCAGCAGCCCCACGCCAATCGCGGCAAGTGTCTTCGCCAGGGCGAAAGGCAGGCCCAGCACGGAACTCGTGAGAATGAACTGCGCGGGGTCCATCAACGGCGATGCCAGCCAGAAGGCCATCACCGCAGGAAGGGGAACGCCGATCGCCAGCAACGCGGCGATCAGGGGGATGACGCCGCAGGAACAAAAGGGCGAAAGCGCCCCCATCAGTGCGGCGAGGACGATCATGGGTGTCGTGCGACCCACGAAGGCCCGTGCGATCAGGTTGTCCGCCCCGGAGGCGGTCGTATAGGCCAGCACTGCGATCGAAATGGCGAAGAGGGGCGCAACCGAAAGAGTGGCGCGCAGCACAAACGCGGCGCTGGCCCAGGCCTGCTGAGGCGACAGGGCGATCAGAACCGCGAAGGTCAAGGCGACAGCAAGCCAGACCGGATCAGGCTTCGGCCAATTTCTGGCCGGTGTTGCAGGCGTCGAGGCACATTCAGACATTCTATTCTCCTAGTTTTATCGAAATAACAGGCAAAAAAGAGAGCCCGGAATGGCCGGGCGCTTTCATGCCTGATGGGAGTTGGGCCCGGGTAAGGTCAAAGCATCCGCGCAACATTGATCGACCAGTGAATCAACCAGATTGCGCATCATTGGGTAATTGGCGCGGCAGATCAGCACCGTGGATTGCCGTTCCTGGGTGACGAGGCCGACAATCACCAGCTTCTGCAGGTGATGCGTGAGAGTCGAGGCGGCAATGCCGAGCTTCTCCTGAAGCTTGCCGACCGGCAATCCGGGACTGCCGGCTTTCACGAGAAGACGGAATACCTTCAGCCGAGTCGGATTGCCGAGGGCTTCAAGGCGGGCGGCGATATCGTCTATGTTCATATTTCTAGAATAATAGAAATATAGATCTTGTCAACTACCGCGCGACCCCGGCCTTTCCAGGAGGAAAGAAACGGCCCTGCCGGTTGGATATCGTCCGTGATTTCGCGGCACAGATCGCGTTCCGCCTCGCGTCCGGCTAGGGATCGGCCGCAAGCGTGGTGGGAGGGGGCGAGAAAGATGGGGCGGAAAGATGGTCGGAGTGGCGGGATTCGAACCCACGACCCCTAGTCCCCCAGACTAGTGCGCTAACCAGGCTGCGCTACACTCCGACGTGGACGGGCTTATAGGTGCTGGCGGCGGGGCTTGCAATCTCTTTCCGGTGCCCGGCGTACGGTTGATGAGCGATACATTGACCGGTTTCTTTATCAATTTCCTCTAGGGCGGGAAGAGTGATGGACGGACTGACGGGTCAGATGCGCATTCTCCTCGTTCTCGATACCGCGTTCGTGAATGGCGGGCAGGCCAAGGTGGCGATCGATTCCGCGCTCGGCCTCAAGGCGCGCGGGCATGAGCCGGAGATCTTTGCCGCGGTCGGGCCGGTCGCGGCGGAACTTCAGACGGCCGGTATCCCTGTCCATTGCCTCGACCAGAGCGAACTCGTGAAGGATGGATCGGTGCTGAAGGCCGCCTGGCGCGGCATCGACAACCGGGAAGCAGCCGCCGCGCTTGAAGATGTTCTCGCGCGCCTTCCGCGCAGGGAGAGCATTGTCCATGTCCACGGCTGGGCGAAGGCGCTTTCCTCCGCAATCGCCGGGCCTATCGTGCGCTCGGGTCTGCCAAGTCTCTATACGATGCACGAGTATTTCCTGCTGTGCCCGAACGGCGGGTTCTACAACTATCAGAAGCATGCGCATTGCCCGCTGGAACCGCTGTCGATGCGCTGCATCACGACCCATTGTGATTCGCGTTCTTACCTGCACAAGGCGTGGCGCGTCGCCCGAACGGCGGCGATGAAGCACGTCCACCATCTGCCGGAGGCCATGCGGGATATTGCCTATTTTCACCCGTTCCAGCGGGCGGTCGTCGAGCGGCACTTGCCGGAAGGAGTGCGCCTCCACGAGGTTGCCAACCCGGTCGAGGTCGAGGATCTCGGCCCGAAGCCGGATGCCGCGAGCGGCGAGATCATCTTTCTCGGCCGGATTTCGATGGAGAAGGGCGTCTTCGTTTATGCAGAAGCCGCGCGGCGTGCCGGGATCGTGCCGGTTTTCGTGGGCGACGGGCCGCTCGCGGGAGAACTCGGCAGGCGCTACCCCGAAGCGCGGTTGCTTGGTTGGCATGATGCCACCGGTGTCCGCAGGCGGCTGCGCGAGGCACGCGCGCTGGTGTTCCCCTCGCTCTGGTATGAGGGGCAACCGCTGACGGTGCTGGAAGCTCTTGGCCTCGGCACGCCCGTCATTGCAGCCGACCGATGCGCAGGCAGGGAGAGCGTGATAGACGGCGAGACCGGGCTGTGGTTCCAGCAGGCGGACCCTGATGATCTCGCCCGCGCGCTGCGCGAGATGATGGACGACGGGACCGTTCGCCGGATGTCGGAAGCCGCCTATCGCCGGTACTGGGCCGATCCGTTCTCGATCGAGCGTCATTGCCGCCGGCTGGAAGAGGTTTACGGTGAGCTTCTCGCTCGCCCCTGATTTATTCCGCCGGCTGGAGGTTGCGCGGTGGCATCCGCGCCGCCTGTTCGGCTTGCGCGCGATAGGCATGATGCGCGTAGGCGCGATATTCGCCGATGAAGCGGCGGGAGATCGCGGCGAGACCCCAGCACAGCCCGTAGATCATGAACAGGTGCCGCCAGCGGTCGGTATCGATCTGGAAATTCTGTACGAGGTGCGGCACCAGCCCGGCGAATATCACGACTGCATGCGCCTGAAACGGCGTCTTCATGAAGAGGGTCTTCCACGCGATCACGGTTGTCGAGACAATGAAGGCGAGAAAGGTGATGCCGCCGAGCCAGCCGTAAGATGAGAACGCCATCATGTAGGTGTTGTGCGGGTTCTCCGGGAAATAGAGCCAGTGCCGGTTCGGCCCGTAGCCGAAAGGCAGGGTAAGAAGTTCGGGTAGCGCGCGCAGCTGGTTGCCGAAACGCCCGGATGGCCCGGAATCGTAATCCTTCTGCAAGGTGAAGCGATCGGCGAAGACCTGCGCGATGCTGTCGACCGAGAGAAGCGCGGCGAGGCCGATAGCAGCCGCTGCGAAGCCGACGAGCGCAAGGAGGGTGATCTTCGCCCGCATTGCATCGCGTGGCGCGGTGATGAACATCAGCCAGACGAGAACCATCGTGCCGATCACCATCGCACCCCATGACCCGCGCGAATAAGTAAGGAACAGCGCGAGCAGGATCGGTGCTGCAAGCGCCAAACGCAGGAGGCGCAGCCGCTCGTATCGCAGGAAATCATGGATTAGGTAGAGCGCCGGCAGCACAAGGAAGGAGCCGAGAACGTTCGGATCGCGGAAAGTGCCGGAAACGCGGCCCTCGTGCATCGTGAAATAGGCACCAAGCCCGCCGATATTGCGCCAGCCGATGATGCCGGCGAGGGACGCCGCGACCGCGCCGAGGATCAGCCCCCATTTGATCGCCTCAAGGCGTGGCAGTGCGTTCTGGTTCATCGTCAGGCAGAAGAAAACCGCTGTTGTTGCCACGAAACACGTGCCGATCATGAATTCACGGCTGTCCGCGAAATCGAGATGCGGCTGAAGCGCGATCAATCCACCGATGTTGAACACGATCAGGAACAGGATCAGCGGCATGTTCTGCCGGTCGATGCGCAGGCCCAGCAGGGTGAACAGGCCGATCGCCGCAAGGCTGGTGACGTTGTAGGCGATATCGAAGACGACGAAGGCGCCGGTAAACACCATCAGCGCGAGCACGAACAGCAGCAACGGCTCGCCACTGTGCGGCGGTATCAACAACCCGGAAGGGAAGGGGGCGTAACGGGCCCAGGCCGGGCGGGGGATCGGGCCGGAATGACGCAAGGACATACTCGCAACGCGGAACGCATCCGGCAGACCGGACGCCTTGAGTTTAGGCGAGGCATCTCAAGAACGGGTTAAGGGCGACCGGCGCATTCACGTGCGGCGGCTGGCGATGGCATCGCGATAGGCGGTCTCTATCGTCTCGATCATCAACGGTACGTTGAAACGGGTCTTGATCTCATCAGACCGGATAACCGCTTCGGCCTTGATCTCGTCGCAGGCTCGGGAAAGGGCGTCGCGCATCGCACCGGCCAGCGCGGCCGGTTCGTTGGGCTGGATGAGGTATCGATAGTCGCCCGGGAGGATCTCGGGGATACCGCCGACGTTGGTCGAAATGAGCGGCAGTTTTCCGGCCACGGCTTCGAGCACGATGTAGGGCAATGATTCGAAGCGGGAGGGCACGACCATGACCTTGCCCATCTTGAAAGCCTGCGCGGCCGGCGTCACCCCGAACCAGCGGAACTGCTCCTCGATGCCGCGCTCGGCGATCAGCCCGCGGATTCTGCCCTCGGAGGGGCCGGAGCCGACCATCGTGATCGTCGGGTGGCGCCCTTCGCTTGCAAGGATGAACAGCGCCTCGACGAGGGTATCGATGCCTTTCGCCTCGCGGAATTCGCCGACGTAGAGGAAGTCGGTCGCATCCGGGTTCGGCTCGACATTCGCGAACTCGTACTCGTAAAGCCCGTTCAGCGCGATGGTTGTCGGTCGGTTTGAGACGCAGACGAATTCGTAGTAGCGGTCGCGGATGAATTGGCTCTCGAACAGGAACAGATCCGTTCCATGCTCCAGCAGCCGCTCGATCAACATGAAACCGCGATGCGCGAGCGAACCCGGGTAGTAGTTCAGCGAGCCGCCATGCGGCGTATAGCAGCGGATCGGGCCGGAAATCGGCGTCAACACACCGGCGAGTCGGGCGTAGAGCCCCCCCTTCGCGCCCTGTCCGTGCACGACGTCGATACCGTGCTCCCGGACCAGCGCCCTGACCTTGAGGATCGCCGGAATATCCGTGACATGCGGGTTGCGGTGCATCGGCATCCGGTGGATGCCGAGCTTCATCTTCGGACCGAGTTCGGCGAGCAGCGCCTCGCCGCGCGTGCCGCCCGTCTGGCTGTCGCATAGGATGCCGATCTCGTGGCCCCGCGCGCTCATCGCGCTCACAACGTCATAGACGTTGCGAAAAAGGCCGCCGACCGGCGCGCGGAACACGTAGAGGATGCGCATAGGGCTCGCGGCGCTGCGCACCGCCTCCGGGATCAGAAGAAGCGTTCCTTGATGACGACCGTGTCGCCCGGCCGCACCGGCGTTGTGATCGGCACCGCGACCGTCATCATGCCTTCGGGCATCGCCCTGGTGATCTCGGCATAGCTCCGGTTGGCCCGCGGCCCATACCCGCCGGCAATGGCCACTGCCGTCTGCACCGTCATGTTGTTGACGAACGGAAACTGGCCGGAGGAATTCACCTCGCCGAGCACGAAGAACGGGCGGTAGGTCTCGACCTCGACCGAGACCTTCGGCTCGCGCAGGTAACCCTCGCGCAGACGGCCTTCGATCTGGCGGGCGAGGCTCTGCGTCGTATGACCCTGCGCTGCGACGATGCCGATCAACGGCATCGCGATCCGGCCGGAGCCATCGACGGCATAGGAATTCGAAAGGCTGTCCTGCCCGAAAACGATGATGCGCAGGCGGTCACCGCCCGCGAGAGTATAGGGTTGGTTAGGGTCGGTCGCGAGATATTCCGGCGCAAGGCGCGGCGTCATCGCGCAGGCCGAGACCGCAAGGCTCAGCATCACGGCAATGAGGGCTTTCGTCGGGCGCATCGGGAAACATGAACTCCGGGATTTTCTTCCATCCGCACATTGCCCGCTTATGGTTAATGATTGCTCAATGGCGCGTCTCTTAACCCGAAAGAAACCATGTTCGTTCAGATTCCGGCTCTGGTAGAGAGGGAGAAATCCGGATGGACGCCGAAACGACAGCCCCGGTGCGGACGCAGGCAGCGCCCGCAGCGACGCATGAGAGCGTCGGCTCGGTCGCGTCCGCGCTCTGGCGCAGGAAGTTCTGGATCATCGTTCCGACGTTGTTCGCGCTGCTGGCTTCCCTCGCGGTGGTCAACATCCTCACGCCGCGCTATACCGGCGAGGCGCGTGTCCTGCTTGAAAACCGCGAAACCTTCTATTCCCGCGCCGATCGCGATACCGGTCTCAATTCATCGGCGATCGACCCCGAGGCTGTCGCCAGCCAGGTCCAGAACGTGATGTCAAAGGATCTCGCGCTGAAGATCATCCGCGAGATGGAGCTGCACAAGCGCGCCGAATACGATCCCGTGCAGAAGGGGCTCGGTATCAGCGGGCAGATTCTCGTCATGCTCGGTCTGCAGAAAGACCCGCGCACCATCCCGCAGGAAGAGCGCGTGCTGGAGATGTATTACAAGCGTCTCCTCGTCTATCCGCTTGGCAAAAGCCGCGTCATGGCCATCGAATTCCAGTCGGAGGATCCGAAGGTCGCCGCCGATGTCGCCAACCGCATCGCCGAGGAATATCTCACGCGCGAGGAAGGCGCCAAGAACCAGACCAGCCGCGTGACGTCCGAGTGGCTCGACAAGGCCATCGCCCCGCTCATGAAGAAGGTGCAGGAGGCCGAGGCCAAGGTCGAGGCCTTCCGTGCCTCCAAGGGGCTCTTCGTCAGTTCGAACAACACCACTATTTCCACCCAGCAGCTCTCCGAGCTCAACACCCAGTTCTCGCTCGTGCGTTCGCAGCAGGCGGATTTGCAGGCCCGTGCCAAGGTAATCCGCGAGGCGCTGCGGCTTGGACGAATTTTCGAGACCTCCGAGGTCATCAACAACGAACTGGTCCGTCGCCTCCTAGAACAGCGCGCCCAGCTGAAAGCGCAGATCGCATTCGAGGAGCGCACGCTTCTTCCCGGTCATCCGCGTATGAAGGAACTGACGTCGCAACTCGCCGATCTCGAACGGCAGGTGCGCGCCGCTGCCGAGCGCGCCGCGCGCGCGCTTGAAAACGATGCTCGCGCTGCCGGTGCCCGCGTCGCTTCGATGCAGGCGGAACTCAACAGCCAGAAGAAGACCGCCGCGCTGTCCAATGAGGACGAGGTGCAGCTCAAGGTGCTTGAGCGCGACGCGGTCGCCCTGCGCGAGCAGCTCAACTCGTATCGCAACAAGTTCCTTGATGCCGCCGCCCGCTCGACCGAGAGCGCGCAACCGGCGGATGCCCGCATCATCTCGCGCGCTTTCCCGCAGAGCGAGCCGACCTTCCCGAAAAAGGTGCCGATCGTGCTGCTGGCGACACTCGGCACGCTTGTCGTCGCCTCGACGCTGATCGCAACGCAATCGCTGATGGCGCGGGCTATGTCGCCGGATTACGGCTATGCCCCGGCCTATTACCCAGCGCCCGCCGGCGAAGCGCCGGCTTCGTTGACCGCCGAACCCACCGCCGAGCCGTTGCCGTGGGAAAAACCGGCCAGAGGGTGGGGCAGCTTCTCGCTGCCGTTCGGATTGGGCGCGAAGAAAAAGAACTCGATGCAGGCGGCGGTGTTCCCGCCCGTATCGATGCCGGAGAGCGTGCCCATGCGCGTTGGCGCGGCGCGCGATCCGCAGACCTCCGAGCAGGTCGAGGGGCTGGCACGAGAGATCGCGCTGATGGACTTCGGCGGTGGCGGCAAGGTGATCCTTTTCTATGCCCTGACACCGGAGGCGCGCGCGGGGCTCAGCACCCTTCGCTTCGCCCGCCGGCTTGCACAGGACGGGGCGGCAATCGTGGTCGATCTGGCCGGGCAGGGCTTTACCGGAAAAGGTGGCAATCTCTATTCACGCGTGCTTGGCCGCATCGACGGTGTCGGCTCGGCCGGACTGGCAGCCTGGCTCGACAAGGTTGCGCCCCTCGGCGACATTATCCACCGCGATCCGCGAACCCGGCTGCATGTCGTCCCGGCAGGCGATGCACTCCAGAACCGCGTCGCCAGCGCGCCGCTCCGAAACGAGATCGCGACGCTGGTTTCGGCCTTGCAGCGCTCCTATTCCCATGTCGTCATCGATGGCGGGAATATTGGCGGCGCGGGGGAGTTCTTTGCCGGGATTGCTGATGTCATCGTGCTGGTGACCCCGGACGGCGGTGAGGATGACTTCCTCGAACGCACGGTCGAGCGCCTCGAAGCGCTGCGCGATGCACCGGTCTACGTCATGGCGGAGGAGGCGGGCGTCGAGTTCTCGCCGGCGAACGACCCGATGCCGCAGGGTGGTTTTCGCGCCGTGTGAGTTCAGGTGGGCAGCCGGCGGCGGACACCTTTCGCGAGTTCGAACAATTTCGGGTTCCGCTTGATGACGCGTTTCGCGCCGCGCAGGGCAAGCCAAGCCGCAGCCGCCAGTTGCCCGCGCAGGGTAAAGCCTTCCGCGATATCGACGATCGGCAGTGTTTCCGGGCAGAACTGGTTCTTGTAGCGCGCCTCGCCGATGCCGAGATCGAAACCGGTGCAGCCCTCCTGCCGGAGCGCGACGACAAGCTCGCCCATCGCCACGTCGCCGGGGCTGAAGCGGGCAATGTCCGGCGAGGGATCGTAGGCCGTGAACATGCCGGAGGCATGGGTGCCGCACCGCGCGACACCGATAACGGCGACAGGTCGCCCTTCCAGCGTCAGCGTGAAAAGGCGGATCGCGCCTTCCGGCCCGCAGACCGCTTCGAAGAGGAAGTCTTTCACATCCCGTGCGGCGAAAGGATCGGGAACGCCCATCGACAGGAACTGACGGGCCTTCCAGTCGAAGAACTGGTCAAGCGCTGCTTCCGCGCTGGTTTCGCATGAGGCCCAGCCGGCGGCGATGGCCCCGATTTCCGCAAATTTCCGCCGTTTGTAACGTTGCTTCTTGAGACCCTCGCGGTCGAAGAGCCGCGCCATGAGATCTTCCGCCGGGCCATCGAGATGGAGGAAGGCGGCATCGCTCGGCGCGGGGCGATGATCGAGCGTGAGCAGGGGATGGGGCGATCCCGCCCATACGACGGGACAATCGGCGAGCGTGAGCGCGTCGATGCCCTCCGCCCCGGCGATCTCGCGGAATGTGCCTCTGAGCGCGTCGGCGGGAATCGCCTGTCGGGATGCGGCGGGCGCGAAGAAGCTCGCGTGGGCGCCGCCGATCTTGCCGAGGACTGCGAGCCCGTGAACGAAATCGTGCTGCAAGGGCAGGACGAGCCAGCTGCCGTCGGCGAAGGAAAGATCGAGGAGCCGGAACCTATCCGCCAGGCCTTGTGAACGAACGAGGGCCTGCAGCCATGCCGCACTCTGGAAGGGCGAGCCCGCTGCCTCGACCGCTCGAAGGCGTGCAAACGCATCCTCGCCAACCGGCAGGACCGTCCAGGTGCAGGCCGTTGTGATTCCGCTGAAGCGTTCCGGTGGGATATTCCCTATCATGCTTGCGATTATGGGCGTGAAAGGACGAAAAAACCGATAATGTCGGCCACAGCGATGAATCGCGCGAAGGGCTTGGAGGAAAGGTGTCGGCGTTCCGCTATGCGATGATCCGTCTGGCGCTCGGCGGGATCGCGGCCTCGGGGCTCGATCGGGCACTCGCCGCGCGTTTTCGTGGACGCGGGGTTATCCTGACCTTTCATCACGTCGCGCCGCCGGGGCCGTTCCTGCTCGATGAGAATGCTGGGTTGTCGATCACACCGGCTTTTCTCGAAGCGACGATTCTCACCTTGCGCGACCTCGGCTACGAGATCGTACGGCAGGACGAGATTCCCGCGCGGCTCGCAGAGGAGGGGGAGGTGCCCTTCGCGGTACTGACCTTCGACGACGGCTATCGCGACAATCTCACCCATGCCTTGCCGATTCTGAAGCGGTTGGCAGCGCCTTTCACGCTCTTCGTCTGTGCAGGCTTTACCGAGCGGACGGCGCCGCTCTGGTGGCTGGATATCGAGGAGGCGATCACGAAGCTCCATACGCTTCGCCTTGAGCTGCCGGAAGGCGGGGTGCTCGAACGTGCGGAAACGGTGGCCGAGAAGCGCCATGCCGCCCAAACACTCTATTGGCGCCTGCGCGATCAGCCCGAAGAAGTGCTTCAGGCTGCCGTCGCGGCGCTCTGCCGGCAGGCCGGGGTCGACCAGATGGCACGGGTCGCGCGGCTGTGCATGGATTGGGAGGCACTCGAAACCTTCATCGCCGAACCGCTCGCAAGCCTCGGGGCGCATACGCTGAGCCATCCGCGTCTCGCCCGGCTGGAACCGAAGGCGGCCTTGGCCGAAATGGCCGGAAGCCGCTCGGCGATCGAGCAACGCTTCGGCGTCAAGGTGCGGCATTTCGCCTATCCGGTGGGCGATCCCGGCTCGGCTGGCCCACGCGAATTCGCCTTTGCGGAGGAACTCGGGTTCGCGAGCGCGGTGACGACCGTGCCAGGGGTGCTTCGACCGTCGGACCGGGAACGCATGACGGCGCTCCCGCGGATTTCGGTCAATGGCCTGTTTCAGGAGCCGCGCTATCTCCGCGCGCTACTCTCGGGCCTGCCGTTCGCGTTCGGACGGCGCTAGTCGGCCTTGCGCCGCTCCATCCAGCGGATGATCGGCAGGAGCGGAATCGCCCAGGCGAGGCCGGCGACGACATAGAACATCATTTCCGTGAATTTATTCGCGCCGGAGAGGACGCGCGGCGCCAGCGCCGCGACAACCAGCGCATAGAACGCCACGAACACCACCATCAGAATCGTGCCGAAAAACTTCTTGATTCGCGGGTTCATGAAATCTTGATGTCTCCAATGAAAAAAGCGCCCCTTGCCGGGGTAGGCCGGTTGTGCATATCGACCAGAACGCAACCGAGAACAAGAAGGAACTCGCCCTTGCCCGCTCCGGCCCCTGCTGCGCTCAACCCGGCGTCGTTCGGCGACAATCTCCGTCCCGGTGCCGCACGCGCGTTCCGGTTCTGGCTGCTTGTGCTCATCGTGCTGGTGCTGCTGATGGTCACGGTCGGCGGCGCGACGCGCCTGACGGGCTCGGGGCTCTCGATCACCGAGTGGAAGCCGGTTCTCGGCGCCATTCCCCCGCTCAACGCCGAGGATTGGGCGCGCGAGTTCGCGCTTTATCGTGAGAGTTCGCAATACAAGAACCTCAATTCCGGCATGAGCCTCGGCGAGTTCCAGTTCATTTACTGGTGGGAATGGGGGCACCGGCAGCTCGGGCGCTTCATCGGCCTCGTCATGCTCGGCGGGTTCCTCGCGTCCTTCCTTTCCGGTGCGATCAAGGGACGGCTTGCGGCCGCGACCTTCGGGCTCGGGTTGCTGCTTGGTCTTCAGGGCGCGATTGGCTGGATCATGGTCGCGAGCGGCCTGAAGCCGGGCATGGTCGCGGTCGCTCCGGTGAAGCTGACGCTGCATCTGGTCTTCGCCTGCCTTTTTTTCATGGGGCTTGTTGCCCTGGCCACGTCTCTGGGCGCATTCGGCAGAAGGCAAGCTGTGACGCCGGGCCTTCGTCGGGCTGCCTGGGGTCTCGTGATCGCAATCCTTGCGCAGATCGCGCTTGGCGGGCTCGTCGCCGGTTCGCACGCTGGCTTCACCTACAACACCTGGCCGCTGATGGACGGCGACCTGATCCCCGGCGCAGGCAAACTCTTCGTCGTCTCGCCGTTCTGGGAGAACTTCGTCGATAACCCGACGATGGTGCAATTCAACCACCGACTCGGGGCCTATCTGGTGCTTGGCTTGGCCCTCTGGCACATGCTGGCGGCGCGTGGTGCACCGGTTTTCCGGCACGCGGCCCATCTCTTCGTGCTGGTTCTGGCGCAGGGTGTGCTTGGTATCGTCACGCTACTTATGGTCGTGCCGCTTCACGCGGGCCTCGCGCATCAGGCGTTGGCGATGCTGGTTCTCGGTTACGCGGTGATGCATGCGGTGAAAAGCAGGTGATGTTCCACCGAAGGCTTCTCCCGTTGGAACGTTTCCCTCGCAACGGGACGCGCGCCCCTGCTCGGTGTCACCTTCACCCCTAACCCCGGCGGTGCCGGGGCAAGGCGATTTCCCAATGGCGTTTTGAGAAAGTCGTGGATGACTGGGCCAAGCCCAGCCATGACGTTGAAAAGTGCCTCAACGACCAGGACCTATCTCCCCGCAGGGTAAAGCCGAAGTTAGGCGCGCATTTGCCGCCAAGCCAATGCGAGGAAAATGTGGCCCAGATGAAGCCTCGGGGCCACGAAAATAAATCAGGCGCGCAACGCCTGATCGAGATCCGCGATCAGATCCGCGACATCCTCGATGCCGATCGAGAGGCGGACGACATCCGGTCCCGCGCCGGCGATCGTCTTCTGCTCGTCCGTCAGCTGGCGATGCGTCGTCGAAGCGGGATGGATCACGAGGCTGCGCGTATCGCCCACATTCGCGAGGTGCGAGAACAGCTTCAGGTTCGAGACCAGCGCGATGCCCGCGGCATTGCCGCCCCTGAGGCCGAAGGTGAAGACCGCGCCGGCGCCCTTGGGCGCATATTTCTTGTGGAGCGCGTGATACTTGTCGCTTTCAAGGCCGGGATAGGAAACCCAGCTCACCGCCGAATGCGTCGAGAGGAATTTCGCCACCGCCAGCGCGTTGTCCGAGTGCTTCTGCATGCGAAGCGGCAAGGTCTCGATGCCGGTGAGGATCTGGAAGGCGTTGAACGGCGAAAGAGCCGGGCCGAGGTCGCGCAGGCCGAGCACACGGCAGGCGATGGCAAAGGCGAAGTTGCCGAAGGTTTCGGCCAGCACCATGCCGGCATATTCCGGGCGTGGTGCGGTCAACGAGGGGTATTTCTTGCCGGCCTTGAGCCAGTCGAAGGTGCCGGCATCGACGATCACGCCACCGATCGAATTTCCGTGGCCGCCAAGGAACTTCGTGAGCGAGTGCACCACGATATCCGCGCCGTGCTCGATCGGGCGGACGAGGTAGGGCGAGGCGAGGGTATTGTCGACGATCAACGGGATGCCGGCCTTTTTCGCCACCGCCGAGATCGCGGCGATGTCGAAGATCACGCCGCCCGGATTGGCAATAGACTCGATGAAGATCGCCTTGGTCTTGGGCGTGATCGCTTTTTCGAAGCTCGCGGCATCATCGCCATCCGCCCAGACGACATTCCAGCCGAACTTCTTGTAGGCGTGGTTGAACTGGTTGATCGAACCGCCGTAGAGCTTCTTGGCGGCAACGAATTCATCACCCGGTTCGAGCAGCGTATGGAAAACGAGATGCTCCGCCGCATGGCCCGAGGCCACCGCCAGCGCCGCCGTGCCGCCTTCGAGCGCCGCGACGCGCTCTTCCAGCACAGCGCAGGTCGGGTTGCCGATGCGGGTGTAGATATTGCCGAAGGCCTGAAGGCCGAAGAGCGATGCAGCGTGGTCGACGTCATCGAAGACGAAGGAGGTCGTCTGGTAAATCGGGGTCGCGCGGGCGCCTGTGGTCGGGTCAGGCTGGGCGCCGGCATGGACGGCGAGGGTCGAAAATCCGGGGGCGCGGTCGGTCATTGTCAGGCTCCTTCTGTCGTGGGAGGCGTTCTAAATGTCGGAAATTCGTTCGTCAAGACGGAATGTTCGATTTGAAGAACGATATCGCCAGCACGAAATCGCTCCCAACCGCGCGTTGGCGGGGAGCTTAGCATCACGATCGGGAAGGTGGAAACCGGCGGCATCGGGCGACTCCGAGGAGCCGCCCGGCTCTTGTCAGGCGGCCTTCTGCGGCGCGACCTTCGGAAAGTCGATATCGGTATCGAACAGGTGGTTCGCATAGTTGGTGAAGATATTCGCGACCGTTACCGCGAAAACCTCGACGATGAGCGAGTCGTCGAGCCCGGCCTGACGCGCGGCGGCGAGTTCCGCATCCGGAACATGGCCCTTGGTCGCGACGATCGAACGGGCGAACGAGACGATGGCACGGGTGCGGGCTTCGGCCGGCGTGCCGTAGCGGGCATCAGCGATGTCGTTCGCGCTCAGCCCCGCGCCTTTGCCGATGGCGGTGTGGGCCGATAGGCAATAGGCGCAGGCATTGGCCTCGCCTACGGCAAGCGCGATCTGCTCGCGCTCTTTGGCCGAGAGGCGACCGCCGGCAAGCTTGCCGCTGAACTCGAGATAGGCGCCGAGAACATGCGGGGCATGACCGAGCGTGGCGTAGAGATTGGGAACCATGCCGATCTTGGCCTTCACGCCGTTGAGGATCGTGGCGGCGTCGCCGGAGGGATTGGTAACGGGCTGGATGCGGGGCATTGTGACCTCCTGTTTGAATTTCAAAAACTGACTGACTAACCAGTAAGAATGGATATATATTTGACTGATTGATCAGTAAAGGCAAAAATGCCTTTGAACTGAGGTGAGCCATTCACGAATGTGTGAAGGCTGCGGACGGCGCGGACGGACGCGCAGAAGGAGGCGCAAGTGAATGCGCAGACGAAGGCGGGTGGTCGTCAGGAGGGCGGAACGCGCGCGCAGCTTCTGGAGATCACCGAGCATCTGATGAGTGCGCGCGGCTACGAAGGCGTCGCGATCAAGGATATCGCGGCGGTCGTCGGGCTGCGGCCGGCCGCCATATTCTATCACTTCCCCACCAAGGCCGAGCTTGTTGCGGCCGCGCTCGAAGCTTCCATCGCGCGGGTCGGGGAGATGTTGGCGCAGATCGACCGGCAGCACCCCGATCCTCTCGCACGCGTCAAAGGGTTTCTCGAACAATTCGGCGCGATCAAGCGCGCTCGCAACGAATTCTGTTTCGCGGGTGTTCTGGCGGCAAGTTGCAACGGGCTTCCGGAGAACGTTTCGGACGGCGTGAAGCGGTTCGAGACGCAGATCGTCGATTGGGCCGCAGCTCATTTCCGCGAGGCGTCTCCGAAGCTTTCGGGGAGCGAGGCCCAGTCCAACGGGCAGGCGGTGCTCGCGCTGGCCGAAGGCGCGCTGCTCGTCACGCGGATGTCCGGCGAGCACGCGGCCTACGACCGGGTCATCGCGGCGGCGTGGCCTGTTCTCGCGGGGAGATAGCGGCCCCTAACTCTTGCGATCGATCGAGAGCTTCTGGAAGCCCTTGTTTGACAGTTGTGGTCGTCGGGCGGAAAGAACGCGCGAATTCACGCCTGCCCAGGAAATCTCCCCGGAGAGACGTCCGTATTCGATCTTGGGGCAGCGGTTCATGATGACCCTGATGCCCTTTGCTTCCGCCAGTTCGGCGGCGGCCTCGTTATAAACGCCAAGCTGGAGCCAGATCACCTTCGGGAGCGGATCGAGCGCTAGCGCCTCCTCGACGACCCCGTAGGCAGCCTCCGAATTGCGGAACACCTCGACCATGTCCACCGCGCCCTCGATTTCCCCGAGCGAGGCGGCAAACGGAATGTCGAGAACCGAAGCGCCCTTGCGCGCCGGGTTGACGGGAGCAACCTCGTAGCCGCGCTCCTTGAGATACTTGAGAACGAAGTAGCTCGGCCGCGAAGGATTGTCGCTGGCGCCGACGATCGCGATTCGCCGCACATCTTTGAGGATCGAGCGGATCAGGTCGTCGGAATATTCGGCATGGTGCATGAGGATCGACCATTTTGACGTTCGGGTGAAAGGTTGCCATCGCCAAGGGAAAGTCAAGGTCGCGTCGGCAGTGAAAAAAACGACTGGAAATTGCTTGCCGACAAAACAATAGGAACGCCTCATTTACCATTCGCTCACATAGTTGGTCGGGGCAAGTGTGGGTTGAATCCAATGACGCGAAAACTTTTCCTGAAACTCCAGCTTTCGATGGGGCTGCTGGCCCTCTTGTGCGCGCTGCTCGCCGGCGCGCTATGGCAGGTCAACGCGCTCAGCGACAACCTCTACGAGCAATCCCGCGCGCTGATGCGCAAGCAGGCGCTGATCGAGCGGGTTAATGGTCTCGTTTATGCGGTGGTGATGGAGTCGCGCGGCCTCTACATGGCCGATACCGAAAAGCGCATCGACACCTTCGGCAAGGGGCTGGAAAAGCAGCTCAACCGCCTGCAGGAGACCGCGAAGGAGTGGCGGGGCCTGACCACCGCAGATGAGAAGACGGACTTCGAGGTGCTCGAAGGGCACCTGTCCCGCTTTGTTGCCTTGCGTACGGAACTGGTCGCCGCCGCGCGTAAGAGCGGCTCCGCCGCCGCGCGCGAAATAGGGGACAACGATGCCAACCGCGCGACCCGCACCGCCTTCAATCAATCGCTCGAGAAACTCGCCGCCCGCTATGCCCAGTCGCTCGCCGCGAGCGAGGCGGACAGTCAGGCCAAACAGGCACTCGCCGAAATGATCATGGTCGGTGTGCTGATGACGACGCTCACGCTCGCTGTCGTGCTGGCCTTCTGGACCAGTCGCCGGGTTGCACGGCCTTTCGGTGAATTGACGGCGGACCTGCAGCGTATCACGGCCGGCAAGACCGATTTTTCGGTGCGCAATCTCGACCGGAAGGATGAGGTGGGCGTGATCGCCGACGCAATCGAGCGCTTCCGCGAGGCTGTTTCGGTCCAGAAGAACCATCAGGCGGAAGAAGCGTCTGGGGCAGAAATTCGCGCTGCCCGCCAGCGCAGGCTGGAGGCCGCGATTGCGCGGTTCGAGGCGTCGGCATCGGGGCGCGTGAACAATCTCACCCGCACCTCGTCGGATCTGCACACGGCGGCCGCCTCGCTTTCGACCGGCGCGGAGGAAACGGCCCGCCAGGCTGAAATCGTCACCGAAGCCTCCGACGAGATGAACACCAATATCGAGACGCTCGCCTCGGCCGGCGGCCAATTGGTCGGCGCCATCGGCGAAATCGCGGCGGGTATGAGCCGTGCCAGCGAAGTCTCGGAGCGTGCGCATACGATCAGCGCTACGACGGCCTCGAAGTTCTCGGAACTCGCCACTGCAGTTTCCGCGATTGGCCAGGTCGTCGATCTCATCAATTCCATCGCGGCGCAAACGAATCTTCTCGCCCTCAACGCGACGATCGAAGCTGCCCGCGCGGGTGATGCCGGCAAGGGCTTCGCGGTGGTAGCCGCAGAGGTCAAGCAGCTCGCGGGCCAGACCACCCGGGCCACGGCTGAGATCGCGGAAAACGTCGCCCGCGTTCAGGCGGTCGCAGGCGATTCCCTCGGCGCGGTCGAGCAGATCGGCTTCACCATTGAGGAGATGCGGCGGATCGCCGCCGAAGTGACCGGCGCCGTGGAGAGCCAGCGTTCAGCGACTGAACACATCGCCGACAATGTTCGCAGCGCCTCAGAGGGCACGCGGCAGGTCTCCGACAACATCACCGGTGTCGCGCAGGCAGCCGACGAAACCGGCAGCGCATCGATGAAGGTGCTGCAGTCGGCCGGAAAGCTTTCCGAGGAAGCGGCGCATATCCGCGAGGACGTCGAAGGCTTCCTGTCGGAAATCCGCGCGGCCTGACCCCGTTCAGGCCGCCGACGCTTTCCCGCTGCGATCGGTGAAGGCGGCGATGCCGTCTTCCGCCTCGCGGATCAGCAGGTTCTCGACCATGACGCGCGAGGCGTAAAGATAGGCATCCTCCAGCGTCATCTCGGTCTGGCGATAGAAGGCCTCCTTGCCGATCTTCACGGTGGCAGCCGGTTTCGAAGCGATGAGCGAGGCGAGCCGCAAGGCTTCCTCCAGCGCTGTGCCCGCCGGCGTGATGCGGTTGACGAGCCCGAAGCGCCGCGCCGTTTCGGCATCGATCATCTCTCCGGTCAGCAACATTTCCATCGCATGCTTGTTGGAGACGTTGCGCGAGAGCGCGATCATCGGCGTCGAGCAAAAAAGTCCGATGTTGACACCGGGCGTCGCGAAACGCGCCGCTGCGCCGGCAACCGCAAGGTCGCAGGACGCGACAAGCTGGCAACCCGCCGCCGTCGCAACCGTTTCCACGGCCGCGATCACGGGGAAGGGCAGGGCGCGGATCTCCATCATCATGGCGGAACAGGCCGCCATCAACCCCTCGAAGAAGCCGCGCCCCTTGTCCTTCTCCGCGCGCGCGGCCTGAATCTCCTTCAGGTCGTGCCCGGCGGAAAAGGCCGGCCCCTCCGACGCAATAATGATCGCGCGTAGATGGGGTGCCGTTCCGGCTTCTCGCAGCGCGCGATGCAGTTCGCCGATCATCACCATCGAGAGCGCGTTGCGTCGCGTCGGATTGTTGAGCGTGATGACGCGGACAGCATCACGATCTACGATCCGGAGCAGCGGGCTCGTAGGTTCGGGCTGGAACTGGACGCCGGTTCCGTGCGGGTTTGACATCGGCCCTCCTCGCTGGTTCTGTTCTGTTTTGAACAATCTACCGGACTTCCCGTCCGCTTGCGAGCCATTTGCGAGACCTGTGAATGACCAAATCCTATCGCCCCGCCGCGCCGGCGCTCAACCGCGACGAGATGACCGCCTATCTCGACGAGGTCTTCCCTGAGATCCATCATGGCGGGCGGACGATGGAGGTCGAGGCGGTCGAACAGGGCGCCTGCCGCGTGCGGATGGCCTATCATCCGCGGCACGTCCGGCCGGGCGGCACGCTCTCCGGCCCCTCGATGATGACGCTCGCGGATTTCTCGCTCTACGTCGCGGTGCTTTCTGTGGTCGGCAAGGTCGAGCTGGCGGTGACGACCAACCTCTCGATCAACTTCCTGCAAAAGCCGGAGAAGGCAGATCTCATCGCCGAATGCCGGCTGCTGAAGGCGGGCAAGCGGCTGTGTGTCGGCGAGGTGTCGATTTTCTCCGACGGCGGGGAGGAGCCTGTCGCTCATGTCACGGGCACCTATTCGATCCCGCCTCGCATGAATTGAGGTAAAATAATACCGCATTGTTAAAAGTATTGAAAAACAAGGATTATTGATCGATAGAGATTGAAAATCATCCGTTGACGAGACGGGTGACCTTGGCGTATAGGCTCTTTCGTTCGCGGCGCATTTCGGCGCCGCTTCGTTTTTTGTTCGCAACCTTCGAGGATTGACCATGAAGGCCCTCACCTCTGCCACGCGTTCGTTCGTGGCGAAGCCGGCCGAAGTCGAGAAGAAGTGGGTCGTGATCGACGGCACCGGCCTCGTGGTCGGCCGCCTCGCCGCGCTCATTGCCCTTCGCCTTCGCGGCAAGCACAAGCCGACGTTCACCCCACATGTCGATACCGGTGACAATGTCATCGTCATCAACGCGGAGAAGGTGGCGTTCACCGGCCGCAAGCTGACCGACAAGTTCTATTATCACCACACCGGTTTCCCGGGTGGGATCAAGGAACGCAGCGCCAAGTTCATCATCGAGGGGCGCTTCCCGGAGCGTATCGTCGAGAAGGCCGTGGAGCGCATGCTGCCGCGTGGCCCGCTTGGCCGCCAGCAGCTAGGCAATCTCCGCGTTTACAAGGGCCCGGCGCATCCGCATGAGGCCCAGCAGCCGGAAGTGCTAAACGTCGCATCCCTCAATTCCAAGAATACGAGGCTCGGGTAATCATGGCTGAGGTTCTCAATTCCCTCTCCGATCTCGGCGGCACCAAGACGGCGGCGCCGGAAGCTCCGGTTCACGTCCAGAAGCTCGATGCCCACGGTCGTGCCTATGCCACCGGCAAGCGCAAGGACGCGGTCGCCCGTGTCTGGATCAAGCCCGGCTCGGGCAAGATCACGGTTAACAACCGCGCGGTCGAGGTTTATTTCGCTCGCCCCGTGCTGCGGATGATCCTCAACCAGCCGCTCATCGCCGCTGGCCGTGCCGATCAGTACGACATCATGGTCTCCTGCAACGGCGGCGGCCTTTCGGGCCAGGCCGGTGCGGTGCGCCACGGTCTTGCGCGCGCGCTGACCTTCTACGAGCCGGAGCTTCGCTCGGTGCTCAAGAAGGGCGGCTTCCTCACGCGTGACAGCCGCACGGTCGAGCGCAAGAAGTACGGCAAGGCCAAGGCCCGCCGCTCCTTCCAGTTCTCGAAGCGCTAAGCGGTCCGAATCGAAGCGAATTCAAAAGCCCCGGGAAACCGGGGCTTTTTTCTTTTCATGGCGTCTTTACACCTCGTCTTCACCCACGGCCTCGCTCCACGGATGATCCATGTCGGTCATGCCGCAATTCATACCGTCCTTACGGGAGACGGCGCTGGCGATGGTGAACGGGTAGGGCGAAGGATTCGGCAGCGCCTCGGCGGTCTTGTATTTGCCGGCGATAGCGGCCTTCACGTCCTCCGCGAGGCGCATGTCGACGACGAGGCTCGCGCCGGCGGAATGGTCGAGACGCGGCGCCATGAAGGCCTGCTCGAGATCGAGACCGCGATCGTTCATCAGCGCGAGGATCTGGAAAACAGCCGGGATGATCTTGCGTCCGCCCGCGCCGCCGATGGCAACGGTTTCGCCGGCGCCGGTCATGATCGCGGGGCAGAAGTTTCCGAGCGTACGCACGCCCGGCGCGATCCGGTTGGGGGAGGAGGGACGTGGGTCGAACCAGTTCATGCCGTTGTTCATGGCGATGCCGGTCGTCGGCGAGACGTAGCGCGCTCCGAAGATCGAGAGCAGCGTCTGCGTCAACGTGATCGCCATGCCGTTGCGATCGACCACCGAGAAATGCGTCGTCGAGGTCGGCGCGCGATGCTCTCCGCCAAGGTCCCCCCCATGCCCCATCTTCGTGAAGCGGTGCTTCCAGGCGGCATCGAGCGCATCGGCATAGCCGAGGAAGAGTTCGGCATCGCCCGCCGGGGCGGCCTGCGGCAGTTGGCCATAGGCGACCGCGAGCGTCGGCCCACCGTTGAGCTCGGGGATGACGTGGATCTCGCGGCCACGATAGGGGATCGCCCGCGGCATGACGCGGTGGACGGTGTAATCCGCGAGGTCCTCGCGCGAGAGGTAGCCGCCATCGCGCTGAATGTCCGCCACGAGGGCCGCGCCGATCTCGCCACGATAGAGCGGGTCGGTTCCTTCCGTCGCTAACACTGCGAGCGTGTCAGCGAGCTTCGGGTTCGGCAGGCGGGCGAGGCGGCCAGTGTTGTGCAGCGGCTGCGCCGGCGGTACGCGCGCCGGGAGGAACCAGCCTTGCGAACCGGGGTCAGCGAGGAGATCAGCGAACGCGCCGGCGATACAGACGGTCGCGTACCAGTCGACATAGAGCCCGTCGCGGGCAAGTGCGATGGCCGGCGAGACGAGATCCTTCCACGGCATCCGGCCATAGGCCTCGTGGATCGCCGCGAGGCCTGCCGGCTGCGAAGGCGTGACGACCGCGCCCGCGCCCTTGATATTGCGGTCGCCCTTCACCGAGGGCCAGCCGAACATCTCAGAGGCCGCGCCCTTGACGAGCGGGAAATCCATCGGGTTGATGGTCTTCGGCGAGACGCCGCCAAAATCGAACGCGTCGATCGCCGCGCCGTCACCGGGACTGATGAGGGCGAGGCCGACGCCGCCGACGCCGCTCATCCACGGCTCCATCACGCCCATCGCGAAGCCGGTGGCGATTGCGGCATCGACCGCGTTGCCGCCCGCCTTGAGGATCTCCGCACCGATGGTCGCCGCCACGCGATTCTGCGAGACGACGATGCCACCCTTCGAGCGATAAGCCGGTTTGGAGATGGTTCGGCGGCGGGACAGACTCGGTGAATGGACGATGGCGCGGGTCATTGCGGTTCCGAAGGGAAGGGAGGCTGACGCCGACTATGCGGCCGACAACAGGCCAAATCCAATAGAAGTTCGGCAAGGGATCGTTGCCCAACTGCGAAAGCCCGGCCCGACGAAATCCCGCCCTTGCCAGTGACCCGGCGCCGGCGCTATGCGAAGGCGACACTCCGGAGCCTCGCTATGCGCGCCCTCTTTCTCGCCATCACCTTTGCGTTCGTGCTCCTACCCACGTTGTTGATCCTGTTCGCGCCGCAAAAACCGATCCGTGCCCGCATCCTGTGGGGACTGGGTGCGTTCCTGTCCCCGGTCGTGACCTTCGCCGCCGTGCGGATGATCCCGGTTCTTTCGAACAATACGCCTGAGGCGGCACAGTGGGAGCGGTTCTTCGGGCTGGTACTCTCCGGCGGCGGGTTCATCGTGCCGTGGATCCTGTTTGCGATATTTCTGCATCGCACCGGCAGCCGCTGAGATCGACCGTCGAAAACCCTTGCCATTTCGAGGGGGACGCGTCATTTAGGTCGCGTGCGGACCCGTATCGGGGCTGTGAAGCGGATTTGGACGGATGAATAGCATCCTTACGGAAATCGCGTCGGCGTGCATCCTGCCGACGGCGATCTGGCGACGACGAGGCTGAGGGGCCTCCCCCTTTCGCCTTTATCTGCCTTTTCCGGTTCCACCGCGAGACTTTCCAGCGCCACACTTCTCATCGACGCTGAGCCGGCTCGCCTCTCGCACGGGAGTGCTCTTATGACCACGAATGACGCCGCGCCGAAGCTCAAGAGCTTAAAACCCGCCGTTTTCATCGACGGCGAGGCCGGGACGACCGGTCTCCAGATCCGCGATCTTCTCGCGAACGAGAAGGGCATCGAAGTCCGCTCGATTGCGCCGGAAGCGCGCAAGGACGTGGCCGCCAAGGCCGCACTGATGGCGTCTGTGGATGTCGTGATCCTTTGCCTGCCGGACGAGGCAGCGAGGGAAGCCGTCGCGCTGGGCGATACCCTCGGTGCGGAACGGCCGCGGTTCATCGATGCCTCGACCGCGCACCGCGTCGCGCCAGGCTGGATCTATGGCTTTCCCGAACTGACGAAGGATCATGCCGGCAAAGTTGCCGGAGCGATGAACGTCGCCAATCCGGGCTGCTACCCGACCGGCGGCGTCGCGCTCCTGCGCCCGCTCGTCGATGCCGGGATCATGGCGGCGGATTACCCCGTCACCATCAATGCCGTCTCCGGTTATTCGGGCGGGGGCAAGTCGATGATCGCTGAATACGAGGCTGGAACCGCGCCCGATTTCGAGATGTATGGTCTCGCGCTCATGCACAAGCACCTGCCGGAGCTAAAGGCTTATTCGAACCTCAGCCGCGAACCGATCTTCGTGCCGTCGGTCGGCAATTTCCGGCAAGGCATGCTGGTTTCGGTGCCGCTTCATCTCGATACGCTGAAGGCCGACACGCGCGCGGACGATATCCAGGCTTGTCTCGCCGCGCGGTATGCGGGTAGCGCGTTTGTCCGGGTCGCGGATGCGGAGGAGGTTGCCGGCCTCAAGGGGAAGATCGAACCACAGGCACTCAACGGCACCAACAAGCTCGAACTCTTCGTGTTCGGCAATGCCGCCAAGGGCAAGGCTGTGCTGGTCGCGCGGCTCGACAATCTCGGCAAGGGCGCATCCGGCGCAGCGGTGCAGAACCTCAAGCTGATGCTGGGCTTGCGCTGAATCCGATTGTCATCGCGGACGTGTAGGCGATTCAGATGATTCATGAAAAAGGCGGGTCTTGAACCCGCCTTTCAACGTCTCGAAGTGGTGCGCGATTACACGTGCCAGGCGTTGAAGAGCTGCTTCTGCTCGCCAAGCCCGTCGATCCCGAGGCGGACGATGTCGCCCGGCTTGAGGTAGACCGGCGGCTTCATCCCCATGCCGACACCCGGCGGCGTACCGGTGGTGATAACGTCACCCGGTTCGAGCAACAGGAAGCGCGAGATATAGGAGACGAGGAAGCTCACGCCGAAGATCATGGTTGCGGTCGAGCCGGTCTGCATCCGTTTGCCGTTGACGTCGAGCCACATGCCGAGTTTCTGCACGTCGGCGATCTCGTCCGGTGTCACGAGCCAGGGGCCGAGGGGGCCGAAGGTCGGGCAGCCCTTGCCCTTCATCCACTGCCCGGTGCCCTCGGTCTGGTAGGCGCGCTCGGACACATCATTGCAGACGCAGAAGCCGGCAACGACCTTCATCGCATCCTTTTCCTCGACATAGGAGCAGCGCTCGCCGATGACGATGGCCAGCTCGACCTCCCAGTCAGTCTTCTGCGAACCGCGTGGGATCGTCACGTCGTCGTTCGGGCCGACGATGCAGGAAGGCGCCTTGTTGAAAAGGATCGGCTCCTTGGGGATCGCCGCGCCGGTCTCCGCCGCATGATCGGCATAATTGAGGCCGACCGCGATGAAGTTGCCGACCTTCCCGACACAGGGGCCGATCCGCGGCCTTCCCCGAACCAGCGGCAGCTTTTCCGGCTTCAGCTTCGCCAGTTTCGTCAGCGATTTCCGGGAGAGGGTTGCACCCGCGATATCGGGAACGACCTCCGAAAGATCACGGATTTTGCCCTGGCCATCGACGAGCCCCGGCTTTTCCTTGCCCGGTTGCCCATATCGAACGAGTTTCATCGATTATACCCTCAGCCCTTGGTCGGTTTTTTTGTGGCGCCATAGAACGCCCGAATGCCGGCGATTGCAACATTGATTCCCGCCGCATCGATCGCATCGACGACGGCAGGCGCGATGCTGGTGCCAGCACGTTGGTTATTTTGTTGTTAATGCGCAACACCGCCTACGAAATATGCATCATGCCTTCCGGTGAGCGGCGTGGGATCGATGTGCAACCCCTGCGGCAAACTGGCGGAGAACCCGGTAAAGTTTATGCCTGAACTGTTCTTTTCGGCCCAAGTCCCGGTTCCATGAAAAAAAACGCCGGAAATTTGCCAGATCAGGGAATCGGGAAACACCCTCCCTTGATGCACCGCAAGGAAACGATCCGGTTGCGCGTCCACCCGGTCTCTGCAAAATGTCCGGAAAGGGGAGAGATGACGGCTGGATTGAGGCGTCGTCGAAAGAAACTAAGGGGTCTTCAATGAAGGGTATGATCAAGGTCGCGCTGGTCGCTTCGACGTCGATCGTCGCGCTTGCGGGCATGGTTGGCGGCGCAAGCGCCAGCGGGTTCATCAACTCGTCGCAAAGCTCGGTGTTCAACGGCATGGCCTATGCCGGCGCCGCCGCGCCGGGGTCGACATCGGCGGCCTCCATGTTCATGAACCCCGCGACGATGACGAGCTTCAAGCGGATCACCTTCGACACCAACTACACCTTCGGTGTGCCGACGACGAAGATCAACGGCACCTATACCGGGGCTTCGCCGCTCAATCCCGGGCTCAACGCGCGGCCGCTTTCGGGTGACATCGGCCTCGACTACTTCGTGCCGGCCACCTACTTTATCTACCCGTTCAACGACCGCCTGTTCTTCGGCGTGTCGCTGAACACGACCTACGGTAACTCGACGAAGGCCGATCCGCTCTCGCGCACGAGCTTCCTCGCCTCGACGACCAAGCTCCGCATCACCACGCTGACCCCGTCCGTCGCCTACAAGGTGAACGACATGTGGTCGTTCGGTGTCGGCCTGCAGATTCAGTATGCGAGCGCCCGTCAAGTTGTTCCGCTGCCGCCGGCCGGTGCTGCCGGCGCCGGCATCACGCAGGCAGATGGCTGGGGCGTTGGCTTCACTGCCGGTCTGACCTTCACGCCGACCAAGACGACGCAGATCGGTCTCGGCTGGCGTTCGTTCATCGATCAGAGCATTGAGGGCACGACGGTTCTCGGCGCGGGTTCTTCGCCGAATTCGAAGGGCACGCTGAACCTGCCGAACCGCGTCAATCTCTCGCTGCGCCAGACCTTCCACCCGAAGTTCGACCTTCTCGCTTCGGTCGAGTGGCAGAACTGGGGCCGCATCGGCCACGCCGCGCTCACCAACCCGGCGCCGGGCTTCCCGGCCGTGCTGCCCTTCGGTTACTCGGACGGCTGGTTCTTCTCGCTCGGCGGCGAATATCGCTATAACGACAAGCTGACTCTCCGCGCTGGTATCGGCTACGAAATCTCGGGCGTGACCGATCAGGTCCGCCGCGCCTCGCTGCCGGATAACGACCGCCTCTGGCTCTCGACCGGCTTCACCTACGAGGTTTCGGACCGCTTCTCGGTCAACGCGTCCTACTCTTACCTGCACATCAAGAAGGCGCCGATCACGCAGACGCTCGCTGCCGGCTCGGTGTTCGTCGGCGAATCGAAGGCCGATGCTCACCTCGTTTCCTTCGGTCTGACCTCGCGCTGGGGCGCGCCGCCGAAGCGTGAGGATGTTCTGGTCAAGAAGTTCTGATCGGAAGAAAGGAATACAGCCTCTGGGGGGCTAGGGGGCCGGGTTAACCGGCCCCTTTTTTTGTTCACGACGGGTCGCGGCATTCACAGGACGGCCAACGCGAATTCCAGCCGTATTCAAGGCCGGGTAGAGGTCTCTCCCGTCCCTCGGCGCAAAGATTTCGGTCGGGACTTGCTTCGGTCAGGCCTTGATCCGGACATAGGTGCCCGGCGCATCGCAGAGCGGCCTGAGCTTGCCACCGCCCGGCTCGCGGGCGCGGACCTTCTTGTCCCCGGTCGTGACCCATTCGAGCCAGTGCGGCCACCAGGTGCCGGGGTGTTCAACGGCCTTCGAAACCCAGTCCTCGAAGGCGCCCTTCACCGGACCACCGGTCCAGAACTGGTATTTCGGCTTCGAAACCGGGTTGATGACGCCCGCGATATGCCCGGAGCCCGCCATCACATAGGTGACCGGCCCACCGAAGAATCCGGACCCGACGAAGACCGATTTCGCCGGGGCGATGTGGTCTTCCTTGGCCGCGAGGTTGTAGATCGGAATCGTCACCTTCGAGAGGTCGAGCGTGCGGTTTCCAAGCACCATCTTCTTCTTGGTGAGATTGTTGTGGAGGTAGCAGTTCCGCAGGTAGAAGCTATGGTTGGCTTCCGCCATCCGCGTGGAATCCGAATTCCAGAACAGGAGATCGAACGGCGGCGGCTGCTTGCCCTTGAGATAGTTGTTGACCATGTACGACCAGATGAGGTCGTTCGGCCGCAACATGTTGAAGGCGCCGGCCATCTTTCCGCCGGCGAGATAACCGGTCTTGGTCATCATTTCTTCGACCGCTTGGATCTGGTTCTCATCGACGAAGGCGAGAAGTTCGCCTGCATAGGTGAAATCGACCTGCGTCGTGAAAAACGTCGCGGACTTGATGCGCTCGGGCCGCTTTCCCTGTGCGATATAGGCGAGCGTGACGGCCAGCAGCGTGCCGCCGACGCAATAGCCGATCGCATTGACTGATTTTTCGCCCGTCGCGGTTTCGATCTGTTCGATCGCCTCCAACACGCCTTTCTTCATATAGGCTTCGAAATCCGCCTTGCGGTGACGGGTATCCGGGTTGACCCAGGAGATGACGAACACAGTCAGTCCCTGGCTCACCGCCCAGCGGATGAAGCTTTTCTCGGCATTGAGATCGAGAATATAGAATTTGTTGATCCACGGCGGCACGATCAGCAGCGGTGTCTTGAAGACGTCCGGCGTGGTCGGCGTATACTGGATCAGCTCGATGAGGTCGTTGCGGAAGATGACCTTGCCGGGCGTTGTGGCGAGATTGACGCCGACCTCGAACTTCGAGCCGTCCGTTTGCCGGATTTTCAGTTCTCCCTTGCCGGCATCGATGTCCTCGGCGAGCATTTTCATGCCGCGCGCGATGTTCTCGCCCTTCTCCTCCAGCGTCAGGCGCAGGAGCTCGGGGTTGGTCATCACGAAGTTGGAGGGAGACAGCGCGGAAGCAAACTGGCGGATATAGAAATTCGCCTTGCGCCGGGTGTGCTCGTCGAGCGTTTCAGCCTTGTCGACGAGCCCTTGCGCCCAGTTCGAACCGAGGAAATAGGCCTGCTTCAGGAAGTCGAAGTAGGGGTTTTCGTTCCACTCGGGGTCGGCGAAGCGCGCATCCTTCTGCGGCATGGGCGCCACCGGCTCGACCTTCTCGCCGGCGGCCTTCTTGAGCGAGGCGTCCCACAGTGAGATCATGTCCATTGAAAGGCTTTTCTGCGCCTCGACGAGCCGACTGGGGTCTCTCATCCAGTATTCCATGACCGCGCCGAGCGTCTTGGCGATTTCCGCGCTTTCTTCCGGCACGTTCTTGGATTTTTCCTCGCTTTCGAGTCCGCGCAGCAGGGCGACGCCAGCCTTTCCGGTCTCGGAGAGGATATCGGTCGAGACCGCCGTCAGCTTCTCGACATCGATCGGTAACGGCAGCGTGGGGTCGAGCGGCGCGGTTTCGGTTTGTGGCGCCGGTTTGGAGGCGCTGGGCTCCGGTCGCGATGCAGCTTCGATTCCGGGAGGAGGTGAGGAAGGAGGAGCCGAAGAAGGCGCAGCGGCTTTGTCGGTCTTCGCCGGGCGGGCCTTTGCCTTGGGCAGCGTTTTCGCCGACGTTGCCTTCGGGGACGTTGCAAGCTTTCCGACGGGTGGTGCAACCGGCTCGGCAACGGTCTTGTTCTTGGGCTGCTTCCCGGGCTGCACGGGGGGTGAAGGCTTCGCGTTGCTCTTGGAGGTCACCTTCGCCGCCGCCTTGGCCGGGGGGGGCACGGTCTCCCGGGCTGGCTTGTCGGCCTTGGTCTTTTTGTCGGCTCGCTTCGATCCGCCCTTCTTGCCCTTGCTCATGTCCGTCCGCGTTGCCGCGCTCCCCATTCCAGCCGGTGGTTGTGTCCCACCGTGTAAGTGTAGATTAGCCACGGATGTTGCTCCGAGACCAGCGCGACTTTCGCAGACCCTTCATGCGCGAACCGGGCGGAACGGGTAGCAGCCATTTTTTGCCGCATTAGCAAAGGATAAAGGCAAATGACGTCACTCTGGTGACCGAACCCCCATGAGGATCCCGATGTCGCACGGCTTGCCGTTTCGCTGCCCTCGCATGCTCTCGGCCGCCTTGCTGTCGGCCGGGCTGGGTGCCTGCGCGACCGAAGGCGCGGGAACGGGCGCGATTTCGGCACAGGGCGCGGCCGCGCCGCGTTCCATCGGCATCGTGACGACGGTGCAACCGGTGCCGGAGTTTGTCTCGGCCTCGCGTCCCGCCGCCGCGCCGGATTTCATTCCTGTCGGCGTAACGCCGCCCCCGCGCGGAACGGACAAGCGCAGTGCGGAGGATGTGAAGAAGCTTGAGGCTGACCTCGATTCCCAACGCAGCCGGAGTCGGAGTTTTGCGCGGCGCCCCGCACCGAAATCGAGCTACGACGGAAGGCTGCCTCCGCGTCCTGCCCGCCCGGTAAAAGAGCCGGCCGCGGAATAGCCCCGACCAAGGGAGGCGCATCCTGCCGCGATTCATGCTAGACTTTTCATCGCGGCTTGTGTCATCCGCGACGAGCCGGTTCCCCAACCGGCGGGCATTGCCCGAAATGACATGAAACCAACCCGATCGTAACCAACCTGAAAGCCAGAAAGATGAACGAGTTCCACCGCATCCGCCGATTGCCGCCTTACGTGTTCGAGCAAGTGAACAAGATCAAGGCGCAGGCGCGAGCTAATGGGGCAGACATCATCGATCTGGGTATGGGGAACCCGGATCTGCCGGCACCCCGCCACGTCATCGAGAAGCTGGTCGAGACCGCCGGTAAGCCGCGCACGGACCGCTATTCCGCCTCCAAGGGCATCGGCGGTCTGCGCCGCGCGCAGGCGAACTATTACGAGCGCCGCTTTGGCGTGAAGCTCAACCCGGATACGCAGGTGGTCGCCACCCTCGGCTCGAAGGAAGGCTTCGCCAACATGGCGCAGGCAATCTGCGGGCCCGGCGATGTGGTGATCGTGCCGAACCCGAGCTATCCGATCCACGCCTTCGGCTTCCTGATGGCGGGTGGCGTGATCCGCTCCGTCCCGGCGGATCCGACCCCGGCGATGTTCCCGGCGCTGGAACGCGCCGTGATGCATTCGGTGCCGAAACCGATTGCACTCGTCGTCTGCTATCCCTCAAACCCGACGGCGCTGACGGCCGACCTCGATTTCTACCGTGATCTCGTCGCCTTCGCGAAAAAGCACGACCTGATCCTCCTGTCGGATCTCGCCTATGCCGAGGTTTATTTCGACGATGCCAACCCGCCGCCTTCCGTGCTTCAGGTGCCCGGCGCGATGGATTGCACGGTCGAGTTCACCTCGATGTCGAAGACCTTCTCGATGGCCGGCTGGCGCATGGGCTTCGCGGTGGGCAACGAGCGGCTGATCGGCGCGCTGGCGCGCGTCAAATCCTACCTCGATTACGGCGCCTACACGCCCATTCAGGTGGCCGCGACCGCCGCGCTCAACGGGCCGGACGATTGCATCCGCGAGATGCGCGATACCTACAAGAAGCGCCGTGATGCGATGATCGAGAGCTTTGGCAAGGCCGGCTGGGACATCCCCGTGCCAGCGGCGACGATGTTCGCCTGGGTGCAGATTCCTGAGAAATACCGCGCGCTCGGCTCGGTGGAATTCGCCAAGCTTCTCGTCGAGAAGGCGGAGGTCGCGGTCGCACCGGGCCTCGGCTTCGGCGAACATGGCGACGAATACGTCCGCCTCGCCATCGTCGAGAACGAGCAGCGCATCCGGCAAGCTGCGCGCAACCTCAAGAAATTCTTCGACGGCGGCGACGCTTCGCTCCACAACGTCATTCCCCTGCCGCGCGCAGGGTGAAGGCGCGTCCTTCCGGCACCACCGTGTCATGAAAGGCGGGGGCAACCCCGCCTTTTTTACGGAATCGGCGGGATCTGGGTGCGGAAATCGAGTTCGATGGTCGTATCGTCGGACGTCATCCGGTGAACGAGGCCGTCCGTGACACCGATCCACGCGACCTGTCTGGCGGGTTTCGTGCCGGCGCCGGGAAGGCCCTTTGGCGGCGTCATCATGTATTCAAAGACCTTTACGCGGCCGGCGGGCAGGGTTTCGCTGCGCAACTCTTTGCAGTCAAAAATCGAGGTCATGTCCAGAAGCGCGGTCAGCATGCCGATGCGACCGCCGGGCTTAAGCGGAATCTTGCGCCATTTGTCGTCCATCCGGGCATAAATCATGTCACCGATGACGACGGACTCCATCTTGGTGCTCAGGCCCGGCATGTCCACAACCTGCCGGTAGCCGGGAACGCTGGCCACAGCCTTGTAGGCATTCTGGATCGCTTCGCATTCGACCGGGCCAGCCTGTGCCTGGCCGGCGAGGAGCATGGCGGCCATTGCCACCAGCGAACGGGAAAGGTTTCGTATCATCGCGCCCTCGATCATCGTCTCATAGCTATAGTGCCCTCGACATGTTGGCGAGGTGTGAAATCACACAAACCCGACGATTGCTGTCCTGTGGAGGATGACAAGTTCAGGCGCGATCCCTAGGGTCTGGATCTATTCAATTTGGCGAAGCGGCATGGTCATGAGAGATGAAACGGCAGGAGAAGCCGGAAAAGCGTGCCCTTCGGCACGGTTGAGGGGTTCGACACACCGGTTCGCTCTCATGACCCTGTCCTTCGGATTGGATGAAGAAACACGGCCTTCATGTCGCACTCTTTTGAAAACCAGGTGGCTTCCTGCAAGCCTGCTCCTCAATGCCGCGTTTTTTTGATCCAACCGCCTTCGTCGAATTGAATAGATCCAGACCCTAAATCTGGTGCCTCACCCTTCGCGCGTTTCAACCGCTGGACCTGACCATGACCGATCCAACCGCCAAGATCGAGCCAAACGGCAAAACCGATGTCGATACGCTGCGCGAGCAGGCGCATCTGCCCTCGATCCAGCTGGATAAAGGCAAGGTCGAGGCCGCCAAGCGCGATCTCGATATCGAGGACCGTTCGCGCATCGTCACCTATGGCGATGCCGCCCAGCGACAGGTTTCGGACTTTGCCGACCGCATTCTCGCCGAGACCCGCAACAAGGAAATGGGCCGTACCGGCGAACTGCTCTCGGACATTCTTGCGAAAGCCAAGGGGCTCGACCCCGCCGCCATCGGTAAACTCAACTGGTTCCAGCGTCTGTTCACCTCGATGGAGGCGCGCGTGCGCCGCTTCAAGGAGCGGTTCGAGAATGTCGCCGGCCAGATTGACCGCGTGACAATCGATCTCGACAAGCACAAGGAGGGGCTGCGCCGCGACATCGCGATGCTCGACGACCTTCATGAGCAGACCAAGGCCGCTATCGCCGAACTCGACGTCTATATCGAGGCCGGCAAGGCCTACGGAGAGGAATTCAAGGCCGGGCGTCTTGCGCAGCTCAAGGCCGATGCCGACGCGAAGGCAAATACAACCGAAGGCTTGATGGCCGCGCAGACCTATCAGGACGCGCTCCAGGCGCTCGACCGGCTGGAAAAGCGCGTCATGTATCTCCAGCAGGCCCGGCAGATCGGCTTCCAGCAACTGCCACAGATCCGCATCGTGCAGGCTGGCGACGAGACGCTGATCGAAAATCTTCAGGCGACCACGCAACTCACCATTCCGGTGTGGAAGCAGAAGATGATCCTGCTGCTTGGCCTCTCGCGCCAGAATTCCGCGCTGGAGATGCAACGCACGGTGACGGACGCTACCAACGAAATGCTCAAGCAGGCCTCGGAGATGATGAAGACGCAGGCGATTGAGATCGAGCGTCAGAGCCAGCGCGGCATCATCGATATCGCGACGCTGGAAAAGACCAACCGTGATCTCATCGACACCATTTCCGGCGTGCTCAGGGTGCAGAACGAGGGTCGCGCCAAGCGTGCCGAAATCGAGCGCAAGCTCGGCGAGATGACGAACGAGCTGAAGCAGCAGCTCAGCGCGCTGCCCGCGCGCTGAGTTCTGGGCTGGCGATCGGCCTCAGCGCACTTCTCCGCCGCATTTCGGATCGTCGCCCATCTCGGCGATCATGGCTTTGAAGCCTTCCTCGATCTCGGCTGGCGTCAGGTCGCGTTTGTGTGTTGCGATTGACCAGGCATGTCCGAACGGATCGACGACGATACCGTAGCGGTCGCCCCAGAACATGTCGCTCACCGGCATCTTGACGGTGCAGCCAGCATTCACCGCTCTGGCAAAAAGTGCATCGCAATCTTCGACATAAAGATGGATCGTCACGCTTGTTCCTTTGTAATGGAGCGGACCATTCGAGCCCCATTCCGGAAAGGAATCTGCCGCGAACAGCACTGAATTGCCGATGCGAAAGGAGGCATGCATCAACTTGCCGTCCGGGCCCGGCAGACGGCTGAGTTCAACGGCGTCGAGGGCTGCTTTGTAGAAATCCAGAGCTTTAGCCGCGCCGTCGATGACAAGATGCGGCGTAACGGTGTTCATGCCGTCGGGGATGGGGCTTGCCATGGTCAACTCCTGTTGTCGGCTGAAGGGGAAGGCGTGGAGAAAAAGGCTGCGAGCGCCGCGCGCAGTCGGGCCGCCTCGCCCGGCGGCGCCTCGCGTTCGAGTGCCGCGTGCTCCGCCTTCCAGATCGGCAAGGCCGCGCGCAGCGTTTCATGTCCCTTGGGCGTCAACGCCGGATGCCGGACCCGCTTGTCCTTCTCGTCACGGGCGACTGTGATGAGCCCCGCCCGTTCCAGTGCCTTTAGGGCGGCAGTCGTCGTGGTCTGATCTGTCCCGAGAAAGTCCGAAAGCTGGGAGACCGTCGCCGGTTTCGGCACGCTCAGCCGCATAATCAGCGAAAATTGGTTGTTGGTGATCCCGATCGGCCGGAAGGCGGCATCGAAACGCCGCGCCAACCGCCGCGCCATGCGCTGCGTGGCGAAACACAGGCAAGTATCGCGGACATGAAGCACTTCGGCGGGGGGCAGGGGGGCTGACATGGGTGTTTGACTCTCCATGAAACATTGATATCAATATTTATATATCCCGGCAAGATGCCACCGATGGGGGTAACTGAGGGGTGCGATATGCGCGAAAGGGCTGTGCAGGCCGCTTCGCGAAACCGGGAGGCAAGACTGTGCAGGCTGCCAAGAACACCATCTGTCTCTGGTATGATCGTGACGCGGAGGCGGCTGCCCGCTTTTACGCCGAGACCTTTCGGGACAGTTCCGTCGGCACCGTTTTCCGCGCGCCCGGCGACTATCCATCCGGAAAGGCGGGCGACGTGCTGACGGTCCAATTCATCGTTGCCGGAATTCCCTGCATCGGTCTCAATGGCGGCCCGGCTTTCCGGCACGGCGAAGCCTTCTCGTTCCAGATCGCCACTGACGATCAGCAGGAGACGGATCGCTACTGGGATGCCATCGTCGGGAACGGCGGTCAGGAAAGCGCTTGCGGCTGGTGCAAGGACAGGTGGGGCATCTCCTGGCAGATCACACCGCGCGTACTGACCGAGGCGATCGCGGCCGGTGGCCCCGAGGCAAAGCGCGTGTTCGAGGCCATGATGCAGATGACGAAGATCGATATCGCGGCCATCGAGGCGGCACGGTGGGGAGCGTGAAGCGCCCCAGTTCGCCGCGTGAAGTCAAAATTGCTCTCATGAACAGAGGAGATGACGATGTATGTCGATGGATGCGTATTTGCGGTGCCGACGGCCAATAAGGAGGCCTTTACCCGCTTCGCTCAAATGGCTTGCGCCGCGTTCCGCGAAAACGGCGCGCTCGAAGCCTATGATTGCTGGGGAGTTGATGTTCCGGACGGGCAGCTCACATCCTTCCCGATGGCGGTGAAGTTACAGCCCGACGAGACGGTCGTTTTCTCCTGGATGGTGTGGCCGGACAAGGCAACGCGCGACACCGGCATGGCTGCCGTGATGGTGGACCCCCGCTTTCAGGGTGACGAGATGCGCTCGCTGTTCGACGGCAAGCGGATGATTTTCGGCAGCTTCATCCCGATCTCCGGAGGTTGATCGCCAGAAACGCGCGAAATAGCCGAAAATTCGAGGTAATTTATAACAAAAATTTCGAAAGTTCCGGCTTATAGACGGCGAAAGACGAGGCGCGAAAAGGGCAGGCTTATGAACCTTCCGCATCTATTGGCTGGCATTCTTGTCATCGCTATTGCGCTCGCTCATTCCTATCTGGGCGAGCGTCGCATCTTCCCGGAACTGGCGGAAAAACGCGGTGTCGCGTTCGAACCGTTGCTCTCGCCCTGGCAATTCCGCGTCCTGCGCGGCACCTGGCACACGCTTACGCTGTTCGGTTTTGGCCTTGCACTGCTCCTTTTCACGCTGGCGGTTCCTGCTGTCTCGGAAAAGATCGGTGTATGCGGCGCGATCTCGATTTCCACTGCCGCCGTTGCCGCCTATTGGGCCTACATGAGCCGTTTCTGGCATTTCGGTTGGGTCGTTTTCCTGATCGTCTCGCTGCTGTGCTGGTGGGGCTGAACCGGTAGGCCATCCGCGGCCACGCGAACGGGGCAAAAAACCTGTTTCCCCCACGCATGGCGATGTTCTAGAACCCCTGCCGTGGTGCTTCGGAATCGGCGAGAGCCCGGTCGTTGGCAAGGGAGTTGGGCATGGCGCAGGCATTGAAGATCGGTATCGCGGGTCTCGGCACGGTCGGCGCCTCCACGGTCCGCATTCTCACCGCTGCCCATAATGAACTCGCCGAGCGCGCCGGCCGGCCGATCGAGATCGTCGCGGTTTCCGCCCGCGCGAAGGGCAAGGATCGCGGCGTCGAGCTTGGCGTCTACCGTTGGTATGACGATCCGGTCGCGCTCGCGGCCGATCCGGACGTCGAACTCGTCGTCGAGTTGATGGGCGGCTCCGAAGGCTCCGCCAAGGCTTTGATCGAGGCGGCCCTGTCGCTTGGCAAACCCGTCGTCACGGCCAACAAGGCGTTGCTCGCCGCGCATGGTCCCGCGCTGGCCTCGCTGGCCGAGCAGAAAGGCACGACCATCGCCTTCGAAGCGGCGGCGGCCGGGGGTATCCCGGTCATCAAGGCGCTGCGCGAGGCGCTCGTCGGCAACAAGATCAGCCGGGTTTCCGGCATTCTCAACGGCACGTGCAACTACATCCTTTCGCGCATGGAGGCGGAAGGGCTCGATTTCGCGCAATGCCTCAAGGCGGCGCAGGAGCTCGGCTATGCGGAGGCCGACCCGACCTTCGATATCGAAGGCTACGACACCGCCCACAAACTCGCGTTGCTCTCGGCGCTGGCATTCGGCACCGAGGTGGATGGCGACGCCGTTTATGTCGAGGGCATTTCGAATGTGACGCCGCTCGATCTCGAAATGGCCGAAGAACTGGGGTTCCGAATCAAGCTGCTGGGTGTCGCCGAGCGCACCGCGCAGGGCGTCGAGCAACGCGTGCACCCGACCTTCGTGTCGCGGGCGAGCCAGCTCGCGAGCGTAATGGGCGTGACGAACGCCGTCGCGATCGAGGCCGAACCTGTCGGGACCGTCACGCTCGTCGGCCCCGGCGCCGGCGGCGGCGCGACGGCCTCGGCGGTGGTCGGCGATATCGTCGACCTCGCACGCGGCAATCAGGTGGCGACATTCGGCCGGCCGTCCGGCGCGCTTGAGAAGCCGGTGCGCGCACCGATGCAGCGCCACGAGGGTGGCTACTACATTCGCCTTCAGGTCATGGATCGCCCTGGCGCAGCGGCGATCATCGCGACCCGCATGGCGGAGCGCGGAATCAGCCTCGAATCCATCCTCCAGAAGGGCAGGGGCGTGCGTCGATCCGAGAGCGGCGCCGTGCCGGTGATCCTCATTACCTATGCCACCACCGAACTGCTGATCCGCAACGCGGTTGCCGCCATCGCCGAGGACGGCGTGCTCGACGGTCCGCCGCAGGTGATACGGATCGAGCGGTAAGGGCATCGAGCGCTAAGCAAAACCGTGAAATTCTCGCGCGCCCCCGTGACGCGCGGCGGTTCGACTGCTAGAAGCCGCTCGCATTCGCGCATACGTCGCCCATAACCGAGCGGGACCGCCATGACCGACCTTATCGTCTCCGAAGACAAGATCATCGAACGCATCCTGACGATGGAACTGGTGCGCGTCACCGAGCGCGCGGCGGTCGCGTCGTCGCGCCTGCGTGGGCGTGGCGACGAGAAAGCGGCGGACCAGGCAGCGGTGGATGCGATGCGCCGCGAGCTCAACAAGCTTCCGATCGATGGCACCATCGTCATCGGCGAGGGCGAGCGCGACGAGGCGCCGATGCTGTTCATCGGCGAGAAGGTCGGCACCAAGAAGGGCCCGAAGGTCGATATCGCGGTTGATCCGCTCGAGGGCACGACCCTCTGCGCAAAGGACATGCCCGGCTCAATCGCTGTGATGGCGATGGCGCAGGCAGGCACGCTCCTTTATGCGCCGGACGTCTACATGGACAAGATCGCCATCGGCCCGGGATATCCGAAGGGCATCGTCGATCTCGATGCGACCCCGGAAGACAACATCATGGCGCTGGCGAAGGCTAAAGGCGTGAAGCCGGGCGAGATCACCGCGCTGGTCATGGATCGCCCGCGCCATGCGGACCTGATCGCGCGGCTGCGCAAGATCGGCTGCGGCATTCGGCTGATCACGGACGGGGACGTGGTCGGCGTGATTCAGTGTGCTGAGACCCACAAGACCGGCATTGACATCTATCTCGGCATCGGCGGCGCACCGGAAGGTGTGCTGGCGGCGGGTGCGCTCCGCTGCGTCGGCGGCCAGATGCAGGGTCGCCTGATCCTCGATACGCCGGAGAAGGTGGCGCGCGCCGCGACCATGGGCGTCAAGGATCCGAAGAAGAAATACGATCTCTCGGAGCTCGCCTCGGGCGATGTTGTCGTCGCCGCGACCGGCGTCACCGACGGCGCGCTCCTGAAGGGCGTGAAGTTCCACGGCGATATCATCGAGACGGAGACCATCGTCTACCGCTCGCTGACCGGCACCGTGCGCCGCATCGCGGGCGAACACCGCGAACTCGCCAAATTCCATCTGGACTGAGGCGTCCCCCAGTTGCAGGTTCGGTTCCGGAGGGGATTCTTTCCGGATCCGAAAGGCAAGTTCATGACACTCGACATTCGCCCGCTCGCCGCAGGCGATCGCACCGCCTGGGAACCCCTCTGGCAGGGTTATCTCGCTTTCTACAAGGCGAGCCTGCCGGCGGAGGTCACTGACGTCACCTGGCAACGTCTTCTGAATCCCGCCGAACCGATGCTCGCGCGCGGTGCGTTTGAGAACGGCAAGCTTCTCGGCATCGTGCACTGCGTCCTGCATCGCACCTGCTGGAGCCCCAAGGATATCTGCTACCTGCAGGATCTCTTCACGGTGCCGGAAGCGCGGGGCAAGGGCGTCGGCCGTGCGCTGATCGAGCGCATCTACGAGGAGGCGCGGGTGGCGGGTTGGTTCCGCGTCTACTGGCAGACGCACGAGACCAACGCCGAGGCACAGGTGCTCTACAACAAGATGGCGGACCGATCCGGGTTCATCGTCTATCGCAAGAATTTCTGAGTTATGGAGATGGCGGCCTATCTCGGGGTCACGCGCTCAGCCCTTGGCCGCTGCTGGCGTGATCGGTTGACGCCCGAGCTCGCGCGCGAAGCGCAGGCAATCGGCGCTACGCATGGCCTCCCGGAGGTGCTCGCGCGCGTGATCGCCAGCCGCGGTGCGACGCTGGGTAACGTCGGATCGTTTCTCGAACCGCGCCTGCGCGAGGCGATGCCGGACCCGTCCGTCCTCGTCGATCTCGATCGCGCGGTCGACCGCCTCGCGACCGCAATCAGCGCCCGCGAGCGGATCGCGATCTTCGGCGACTACGATGTGGACGGTGCGTGCTCGGCGGCGCTGCTCGGCAACTACCTCAGCTATTTCGGGCTCGATCCGCTCATCCATATCCCGGATCGGTTGACGGAGGGCTACGGCCCGAACAGAGCGGCCATCGCGGCGCTGCATGAGAAGGGTGCACGCCTCCTCGTCACGGTCGATTGCGGCACCTCGGGTCACGAACCGCTCGCCGAGGCGGTACGACTTGGCATGGATGTGATCGTGCTCGATCATCATCAGGCGCCCGAGCATTTGCCAGCGGTCCATGCGTTGGTGAACCCCAACCGGCTCGACGATCTCTCGGGCCTCGGCCATCTCTGTGCAGCGGGTGTGGTGTTTCTCGTGCTTGTCGGGCTCAACCGGGCCTTGCGTGCGCAAGGGCTCGCGATCCCGGACCTTATCGCGGGCCTCGATATCGTGGCGCTTGCGACTGTGGCGGATGTCGTGCCGCTCACTGGCCTCAACCGCGCCTATGTCGCGCAGGGGCTGAAGGTGATCCGCGCGCGGGAACGGGCCGGGCTCGTCGCGCTGGCGGATGCGGCACGGCTCGATGCCGAGCCGGAGGCCTGGCATCTCGGCTTTCTTCTCGGCCCGCGGATCAATGCCGGCGGGCGGATCGGCGATGCCGGCCTCGGCGCGCGCCTGTTGATGACGACCGACCCTGACGAGGCGCGTGCGATTGCCCAGCAGCTGGACCACCTCAACCGCGAGCGGCAGGCGACGGAAGAAGCCATGCTCGCGGAGGCCGAGGAGGAGGCACTGCGCCTCGTCGGCATGGAGGAGCAGGATCGGTCGGTGCTGGTCGTAGCGGGCGAGCGGTGGCATCCCGGCATCGTCGGCATTGTCGCCGGGCGGCTGAAGGAGCGTTTCCAGCGACCCGCCTTCGCGATCGCGACTGGCGAGGACGGGCAGGGGATCGGTTCAGGCCGCAGCCTCGCAGGTGTTGATCTCGGCGCGGCCGTTCGTGCGGCGGTCGAGGCCGGTGTCATCACCAAGGGCGGCGGACATGCGATGGCGGCGGGCATAACGATCAAGCGCGACCGGATCGCGGATTTCGCCACCTTCCTCGAAACCCGGCTCACAGCGGATGTCGTCGCCGCGCGTGCGGCGGATGCGCTGCTGGTCGATTCCGCCCTAACCGCAGAGAGCCTGACGCCGGAATTCGTCGCTGATCTTTCCCGGGCCGGGCCGTTCGGTCAGGGCAACCCCGAGCCGGTGCTGGTGCTGCCGGCGCATCGGCTGCTTGATATTCGCGAACTGCGCGGCAGCCACCTCAAGCTGACTCTGGTCAGCGGCTCCGGTGCGCGCGCGGAGGCGATGGCCTTCCGGGCGGCCGGCCGGCCGCTCGGCGAGGCGCTGCAGAAGGCGCGCGGGCAGGCCATCCATATCGCTGTCAGCGCCGGGCGCGACAACTGGGGCGGGCGGCCGCGCGTCAGCCTGCGCGTGATGGATATCGCGTGGCCGGTCTGAGCCGGATCAAGGCGCCTCGCGCGAGCGAATCTGCTCGCGCAGGAAGATATAGAGCCCCGCCGCGACGATGATCGCCGAGCCGATCAGCACGTTGTTGGCCGGCCAATCGCCGAAGAAGGCATAGCCGAAGATCATCGCCCAGACGATGAGCGAATACTGGTACGGCACCACTACCGCCGCAGGTGCGTATTTCAGCGAGCGATTGACGCCCATATGCGCGAAGGTGGCGACGATGCCGAGCAACGAAAGGCCGAGAAAATCGTGGAACGTCGGCGTCGTCCAGCGGAACGGCGCGACGGCAAGACCGAAAAGCACCGCGCCCATCACTTGCCAGGACACCAGCGTCACCTCGTTCTCGCCGGCCAGGAGCCGCGTCAGGACATTTGAGGCGGCGAAGATGAAGGAACCCGAAATCGCGATCAGGGCCGGCCAGCCAAGTCCTTCCCCTGTCGGCTTCAGAGCGATCAGCACCCCGACGAATCCGACGAGAATGGCCGACCAGCGCCGCCAGCCCACTTTTTCCTTGAGGAAGACCACTGCGAGGATCGTCACGAAGATCGGCGACGCAAGATAGAACGCAACCGTATCCGCAAGTGGAAGATAGACCACTGCCCAGTAGAAGAGGGCGGTTTCCGTCACCGAGCAGAAGGCTCTGAGCGCATGGATCCACGGACGTTGCGGCCTGAAGATCGTTGCGAACCCCGTTCGGTGCACCGCCGGCGCCAACATCAGGCTGGCGGCAATCGAGCGGATCAGCAGCAGTTGCGCGACGCCATAGGTGCCGACCAGCCATTTGCCGAGCGTGTCGTTGAGCGAGAAGGCCAGCATCGCGGCCAGCATGAGGCCGATTCCCGCCAGCATGCGGTCTTTGGTCGGGTGAGTGGCGGGCACGGCAAGGCCTTTGGACAAGGTGTTGCTCACTGGAGAGCACGATTACGGAGCCTTCGGCAAGCCATTTGCGCGCGCTTGGCATTTTCTTGTTCCCACGCGTGATTTTTCAGGTGAAGGGCGCTTGCCCCTCCGGACGAACCCCGCTATGAGCGTGGCTCTCGCGCGGGCGCCCTTCGTCTATCGGTTAGGACGGCAGCCTTTCACGTTGCAAAGACGGGTTCGATTCCCGTAGGGCGCGCCATCATTTCCTTCCAGATCTGCCCGCTCCATTCCGCATTTCCGGCGGACCGGCATGACCATCCGGCGTTTCGTCGGCTGGGGCACGGATCATCTCTCCGGATGATTTGTGCCAAATTGCCGGCCTTGGGGTACGAACCGGGATGCGGCCCGCCATATAGAAAGCTGTCCGCATGTTCTTCCGGACTATCCGTCCGGAGCGGCGTGTCCGACGGATGGCCCCGCCGAGAATGGTCTTGCGCCGATCATCGCCTGTAGCTGAGGCCAGCGTGCCGCGATCGAGAGCTGGCTAGTCGTCCCTGCCGGTCAACCCGGAAAGCGCGGTGAGCTCAAAAAACGATGTCGGCAGCAATCCCCGCGCGCCAATTCCACTTTTTGAAAACGGTGGAAGTCTCTTGACATGTCTATTTTATACAATCTACAAGTTTATCATGAAACATCCTCCCGGTATCCCTTCTGGCATCCAGCCCGATTCCCGCAGGGCGGACTCGGTTGGCGCATCGGCGCCCGTCCGCTTCGTGATGGCGCTTTCCCGGGGGCTGTTGCGTTTCGAGCGTTGCGCAATCACCGGCCTGATGTTTCTCCTGACGGCGCTGATCCTGTTGAATGTCGCGACCCGCTATACTGGCCACCCGATCTACTGGATCGACGAATCTGCGGTTTATTCCGTGGTCTGGTTGACCTTCATCGGTGCCTCGGCAATGACGCGGCTGCGGCTCGATTTCGCGGTGACGCTGCTGACCGAGCGTCTTCCGCCGAGAGCCGTGCGCGCGGCGCGCGTTGCTTCCACGGCCAGCGTTGTACTTTTCGGCGCTGCGCTCGCGATGATGTGCTGGTTCTGGATGGATCCCGTCGGCATCGCCAGTTTCGGCTTCGACGCCAAGGAATTCGCCGGCGCGACCTTCAATTTCCTTTATACCGAGCGCACGCAGACGCTGAATTGGCCGACCTGGGTCGTTTATCTCGTGATCCCGCTCTTTGCGGTTTCGATGGTGATCCACGGGATGGCGAATATCGCCGAAGATCTTGGCCTCGCCGAGCGAACGGCGCATCCGGGCTTCAGGATGGCCAGCGCCGAGAGCGTGAACTGACATGCTGACGGCAGGCGCTTTCCTTTTCATCATGCTTGTCGGGGTTCCGATCGGGCTGTGCCTCTGCATCGGCGCGATCGCCTATATCTCGGCGTCGGGCAATCCGCTGCTGCTCCAGAGTTATCCGCTGCAACTCTTTGGTGGCGTCGACAGCTACGGGTTGATCGCGATACCGCTTTTCATCCTGATCGGCGAGATCATGAACTCCGGCGGCATCACACGGCGGATCGTCGATCTCGCGATGGCCTTCGTCGGTTCGCTCAAGGGCGGGCTCGCCTACGTCAACATGCTCGCGAACATGTTCGTTTCCTCCATTCTCGGTTCCGCGACCGCGCAGGTCGCGATCATGGCGCAGATCATGGTCCCGGAGATGGAGAAGAAGGGGTACGACAAGTCCTTCGCTGCGGGGTTGACGGCCTACGGTGGCATGCTCGGGCCGATCATCCCGCCTTCGGTGATGTTTGTGGTGTATTCCGTGCTGGCGCAGGTGTCGGTGAGCGACATGCTGATCGCGGGCATCATTCCCGGCGTGATACTCACTGTGCTGTTCTGCGTCGTCATCGCGTTGATGGGCTTCGTCTACAATTACCCGCCCGGAGAGAAACGGACGTTGCGTGAACGGACGCAGACCGTGCTCAGCGCTTCGCCGACATTGCTGATCCCGATCGTGATCGTCGGCTCGATCCTGGGTGGGCTTGCCAATCCCACCGAAGCCGCTGCGGTCGGTTCCGTCGCGGCGGCGCTGATCGGGCGGTTCTGGACGCGAGAGTTCCGCTTCGCCCAACTGCCGGAGATGATGCTGCGGGCCGGCGTCTATTCCGCCATCGTGCTGTTCCTCGTCGCGGCTGCCGCGGTGTTTTCCTGGGTGCTGGTTTACGGCAAGGTGCCGCAGGCGGTGGCGGGCTCGATCCAGGCGATTGCCAAGGACCCCGTCACCTTCATGCTGCTGACCAATGTGATCCTGCTGGTGATCGGCACGGTCATCGATGGCATTCCCGGCCTGATCATGACTGTGCCGATCCTTTTGCCGATCGCGACCGAGATCTACGGCATCGACCCCCGCCAGTTCGGCGTCGTGGTGGTGGTCAACCTCGTGCTGGGGCTGCTTTCGCCACCGGTTGGACTTTGCTTCTTCGTTGCGGCCGCCGTTACCGGGGCAAGCCCCGGAAAGATGTTCATGGCAACAACCCCCTTCTTCGGCGTTGCGTGCATCTTGCTGATCTTGCTTTCGATTTTCCCTTGGCTTTCGCTTTTCTTGCTGAAATAGGCCCACCCAGACAACTTCAAGGAGCGCTTCATGAAACTCTCTCGTCGCCATTTCATCGCCGCCGGTGCCTCCCTTCCGCTGGCAGCGCCCTCGCTTTCGCTGGCCCAGAGCCGCGAACTCCGCCTTGGCATCCTCACGCCGAACGGGCATCCCTGGAACAAGGCGGCGCTCAAGGTCGGCGAGATTTTGAAGGCCGAGACGAACAATCGCCTCTCCCTGACGGTTTTCCATTCCGGCCAGCTCGGGAACGAGGCTGCCATGCTGCAGCAGATGCAGTCCGGCGTGCTCGACATGGGCTGGATCATGGCCGCAGAGCTGGGTTCGCGCGTGCCGACGATCGCAGCGATTACCGCGCCCTACATCGTCGATTCCACGCCCAAGATCGCCAAGCTTGTGCGCAGCCCCGCAGCGATGAAGCTGCTCGACGTGCTCCCCCGCGAGACCGGCACCGTTGGCCTCGCCTGGGGCATTACCGGCATGCGTGCGATCTTCTCGGCCAAGGACATCAAGAGTCTCGCCGATATCAAGGGCATGAAACTGCGCATCAATCCGACCCCGGTTTACCGTGATTTCTACCAGCTTCTGGGCGCCGCGCCGACCCCGATCCCCACGCCGGCGGTCTTCGATGCCATGACCAACGGCCAGGTTGATGGGCTCGAGGCGGATCTCGAGTTCTCGTGGAACCAGCGATTCGATAAGGTTTCCAAGGTCATCCTGCAGATGAACGCGGTCTTCATGCCCGTGATCGCGCTCGTCTCCGGGCGCGTTTGGCAGGCGCTTCCGGTGGCGGACAAGGAAATCATCACCCGCGCGGTAAAGCATGCGCTCGACACCCAGATTGACGAGCTCGCCGGAAACGAGCCGATGCTCGTGGCGCAGTTCAAGGCAGCCGGTGCGACCATCCGTCAGGCAGACCCGAAGGATGCGGAAGCTGTCGTTGCCGAGTTTGACAAGATCTGGTTGCCTAAGGCGCCGGTCCTTGCCGAGTTGCGGAAAGCCGGCAAGGAGCTCTGATTCCTGTTCGGCGCGGCGGTGGATCGTTTTCCTCCCGCCGTGCCACTGCCTTCCGGGCGCGACCGGAGGGACGTCCCGTGTTTACCTGCCATTACCTGTCAGACACCGATATCCGGAGAGGCAACATGCCCGCCAACATCTTCCGCGGAACCATCCCCGCTCTCATGACCCCCTGTACAAGGGATCGCAAGCCGAACTTCGATGCGCTCGTCGCTACCGGCAAGAGCCTGATCGAAGCCGGCATGTCGGCGGTTGTCTATTGCGGTTCGATGGGTGATTGGCCGCTCCTCTCCGACGAGCAGCGGATGGAAGGCGTCGAACGTCTTGTCAGCGCTGGCGTGCCGCTGATTGTCGGCACCGGCGCGCAGAGCCCGGCGCGGGCTGCCGCGTTCGCGGCGCACGCCAAGAAAGTCGGCGCGCAGGGGCTCATGGTGATCCCGCGCGTGCTTTCGCGCGGCTCGTCGATCGCTGCTCAGCGAGCGCATTTCGAGGGCATTCTCGAAGCGGCGGTGGACCTGCCGTCGGTGATCTACAACAGTCCGTACTATGGCTATGAAACCAAAGCCGATCTCTTTTTCGAACTCAACGCGAAGTATCGGCACCTCATCGGCTTCAAGGAATTCGGCGGAGCGGATTCATTGCGTTACGCTGCCGAGCACATCACAGGTCGCGACCGTTCGCTGACTTTGATGGTCGGTGTCGATACCCAAGTCGTTCACGGTTTCGTCAATTGTGGCGCGGGTGGCGCGATCACCGGCATCGGCAATGCCTTGCCGAAAGAAGTGCTTCACCTCGTCGCGCTTTGCGAAAAGGCGGCTGGTGGTGACGCCATCGCTCGCCGCCAGGCGCTGGAGCTTGAGGGCGCACTTGGCGTGCTCTCTTCTTTCGACGAGGGGGTCGATCTCGTGCTGTTCTACAAGTACCTGATGGTGCTTGAGGGGCACCGGGACTACGAGCTCCATTTCAACGTTAGCGACGCGCTCTCCCCGAGTCAGAAAACCTACGTCGAGGATCAGCACCGGCTGTTCAAGACGTGGTACGCGAACTGGAAGACACTGAACGGATAATTCCATTCCGGCGGTGCCCGCGTGACAGGGCACCGTCATCCGGCGAGCTGGCGCGCGGTTGCGCCTGCCATCTTTTCCGGCTTGCGGTTTGGGCCTGCCACTGCATCCGCTTCCCGCATCGTGCCTTGATCGCAGGCAGTGAAGCGGCCGGCAGGTCATGGACAACGGTGCGAAACTCGCGGGCGGCGCGAGAAGACCCTTGCCGAGGGGACCGCTTTTCGGCTTCACTTTCCGGTTAGGGACGACCGGCTTCGGATCGCCATTTCATGGCACGGGGCTTGCGTTGTCACGGTTGCGGCTCACCCGGTTTCGGCGGCGTGGCAGGGAAGGGAAAAGAACATGACGATCTTCAAGCGGGCGGCCGGTCTGGCGGCCATGATGCTCGGGCTGGCTGCTTCGCTGCCAGCCACGGCACAGACATCGGTCAAATTCACGCTTGACTGGGTGTTTCAAGGGCCGACCTCTCCGTTCCTCGTCGCGCTGGAGAAGGGCTACTACAAGGCCGAGGGGCTCGACGTGACGATGGACCCCGGTCAGGGGTCTGCAGGCGCGGTGCAGCGCGTTGCGTCCGGCGCATACCAGATCGGCTTCGCCGATGTGAACTCGCTCATCGAGTTCAACGCCAAGAACCCGGGCAAGGAGATCCTCTGCGTCTTCATGGCCTATGATTTCCCGCCCTTCGGCGTCTATGCGCTGAAGAAAGGAACGATCAAGACCGTCAAGGACCTTGAAGGCAAGAAGCTCGGCGCGCCGGTGTTTGACGCTTCCTTCCGCCTGTTCCCGGCCTTCGCGAAGAAAACCGGCATCGACAAGGCCAAGGTCGAGCATGTGAACCTCACGCCGCAACTGCGCGAGCAGAGCCTTGTGCAGGGCTCGGTCGATTTCATCTCCGGCCATTATTTCTCGTCGATCCTCGACCTCAAGGCGCGCGGCGTGAAGCTGGAGGATATCGTCGCGATGACCTATTCGGATGCTGGCATGGATGTCTATGGCAACGGCATCATCGTCTCGCCCGAGATGGCGAAGGACCAGAAGGCCGTCACCGGCTTCATCCGCGCCACGGTCAAGGCATGGAAGGATGTGATCGCCAATCCGGCGCTCGGCATCGCGGCGGCCAAGAAGCGCGATCCGCTCATCAACGATGCGCTGGAGCGCGAGCGGCTCGACATGTCTCTCAAGATGAACGTGCTGACGCCCTACGTGAAGGCGAATGGCATGGGCGATGTCGATCCGGCCCGTTTCGCGCGCTCGGTGAAGGATGTCGCAGAAGCCTTCGGCCTTCCGGGCGCACCCGAGCCGGCCAAGGTGTTCACGAATGCCTATCTGCCGTCGAAGGCGGATCGCATGGTCGCGCCGTAAGCAGCCGAAACGGGGACAGCATGGCCGGAACGGATGGCGCCGTCGCGCCGCTAGTCGAAATGAGCGGCGTGAGCCTTGCCTACGGGCGCGGCAGGGATGAGACGCTTGCGCTCGCCGATGCCACCATGAACATCGCCCAAGGCGAGTTCATCGCGGTGGTCGGCCCGTCCGGCTGCGGCAAATCGACGCTGATGAAGCTGGTGACCGGGTTGCTGCCCGCCACCAGCGGTACCGTTAAGGTGCATGGCGAGGTGGTGAAGCGCCCGATCAAGGGAGTCGGCATGGCGTTCCAGAACGCGACGCTGATGCCCTGGCGCACGACGCGCGACAACATCCTCCTGCCGCTGGAAGTTGTTGAGCCGCACAAGCGCCGCTTCCGCGCCAACAAGGCGGAATATATCGAGCGCGTCGAGAAGCTGCTTGCCTCTGTGGGGCTCGGCGGCTTCGGCGATAAATATCCCTGGCAACTCTCGGGCGGAATGCAGCAGCGCTCGAACCTCTGCCGCGCACTCGTTCACGAGCCGGAAATCCTGATGCTTGACGAACCCTTCGGCGCGCTTGATGCCTTCACGCGCGAGGAACTCTGGGGGGTTCTGCAAAAGCTCTGGATGGAGCGCCGCTTCACCTGCGTGCTGGTGACGCACGACCTGCGCGAGGCAGTCTATCTCGCCGATACGGTTTACGTGATGAGCAAACGGCCGGGCCGTGTGATTCTCAAGCGTGAGATCGAACTGCCGCGTCCGCGCACGCTGGAGGATACCTTCACGCCGGCGTTCGTCGATATCGTGCACGAGCTGCGCGACCGCATTCACAAGGAGCATGCGTAATGACCGATGCGCAGCGCAACTTGCTCAAGATCGCAATGCCGTGGCTGGTGACGATCGGCCTGTTCCTGATCTGGGAACTCGCCTGTGTGCTCTTCAACGTGCAGGAAATCGTACTGCCGCGGCCGAGCCGCATTTTCGCGGTTTCGGTCGAGCGCTGGTGGATCTTGCTGGATTTCTGCCTGCAAACGCTCTGGACGACCGCCATCGGCTTCGGCCTCGCGATCATCGGCGGTGTGCTGATCGGGCTTGCTATCGGCGCCTCGCCCTTCGTGTATTCGGGGCTCTATCCCTTGCTCATCGCCTTCAACGCGATCCCCAAAGTCGCCATCGTGCCGATCCTGATGATCTGGCTCGGCGTTGGCGCCGCGCCGGCGATCATTACCGCTTTCGTGATCTCGTTTTTCCCCATCGTCGTCAATGTCGCGACCGGGCTCGCGACCATCGAGCCGGAGATGCGCGACGTGATGCGTTCGCTCGGTGCCTCAAACTACGAGATCCTGACCAAGGTCGGCATTCCGCGTGCGATGCCCTACCTCTTCGCCTCGCTCAAGGTGGCAATCACGCTCGCCTTCATCGGCTCCGTGATTTCCGAGACGGTGGGCGGCAATCGGGGCATCGGCTTTCTGATGCTCTCGGCGGGCGCCCGCAACGACACCGCGACAACCTTCGCCGGGCTCTTCGCCATCGCGATCATGGGCGTGCTGATGTATGCCCTCTGCGCCTGGGTTGAAAAGCGCATGACCGGCTGGGCTTTCCGTGGCGAACTGGTGGGCTGAAGCCCGCCTTTTCAGCAAAACGCAATAATCGGCGCGCATCCTGTTGACGGCGCGGGCCGTTTCGTCGTCACATGGCGTGATTGCAGCGTTTACACGGCCATTTCCGGCAGGCGGCAATCACGATGAACGTCAATCGCAAGGGCCATATCCGGCTCACGTCCCACCCCGAACCCGGCACGGCTTCCGCGCGCTTCCCCATCCGCTGGGGCGCAGGGGACCCCCGCGAGCGCGGCCCGGTGATCGGCACGGTCTCCCGGCCGGGAGACCGTAACGTGATCGGCGCGCATGGCGGAGCCTATTCGCTCTACCGCGCGCTCGCGGTCTCGGCCGGTGCGCTCAACCCGTTGGTGCGCTCGGATTTCACGAACACGCATCCGGTGGCGGTGATCGGCGCCTATCCGCAATGGTCGGAGCCGGGCAAGATCGTCTCGCTTGATCCTTTCGGCCATATGGTGACGGACCTGTTCGGCCCGGAGATCGCGGAGGGCGTCGATGTCCGCCCCTCGATCGCGATCACCAAGGCCCGGCTGCATCTGCCCGAAATCCAGTCGGCGATGGCGGCAGGACGGCTGAAGGCTGACAGCGACATCCTCAAAGACAAGGGCGAGATCGCGGTGACGAAGATCGCGATCGATCCCGTGTGGTATCTGCCCGGCATCGCCGAACGCTTCGGCACCACCGAGAAGAACCTCCGCCGTACGCTGTTTGAGGAGACGGGCGGCATGTATCCTGAACTGGTCACCCGGCCGGATATGAAAGTGTTCCTGCCGCCGATCGGCAATATCACCGCCTACGTCATGGGCGATCCGGCGCGCCTTTCAGACAGGAAAACGCGTATCACCTGCCGGGTCCATGACGAATGCAACGGCTCGGACGTGTTCGGCTCGGATATCTGCACCTGCCGGCCCTACCTCATCCACGGCATCGAGGAATGCGTGAAGGAAGCGCAGTCCGGCGGCTGCGGCCTCATCGTCTATAACCGCAAGGAGGGCCGGGCGCTTGGCGAAGTGACCAAATTCCTCGTCTACAACGCTCGCAAGCGGCAGGAGGGCGGCGATCAGGCCGCGACCTATTTCGAACGCACCGAATGTGTTGCGGGCGTGCAGGATGCCCGCTTCCAGCAACTGATGCCGGACGTGATTCATTGGCTCGGCATCCGCAGGATCGATCGATTCATCTCGATGTCGAACATGAAGTTTGATGCGCTCCATGACAGCGGTATCGAGATCGGCGAGCGCGTGCCGATCCCGGATGAATTGATCCCGGACGATGCCTCGGTCGAGATGGAGGCCAAGAAGGCTGCCGGCTATTACGCACCCGAGGGCGCACGCGACAGCGAAGGCCTCAAAGAGGTGGTGGGGCGTGACCTCGAAAAGTTCTGAAGCGCTCGCGCTCCTCTCTGCGAGGGCCGTGCGGGAAAGGACCGGCCGCCTCTTCGCGCTCGGGGAAGCGGGCGGGCTCGACCATTTCATGCTGGATCTGACGGCCATGCCGGCGCTCGCCAGGCGCGTCGCCGAGGTCACGCGTGCGGCCTACCCGAAGCTGGATGTTCCCTTCCATGCCCGTTGGCGGCACTTCGTGCATCGAGGCGAAGACCGCTGGGCAACGCTTGCAACGCGGACACGCTGGGTGACTCCGACGGACCGCGCCCGCGCGGCATTCGATCTCGCGATAACCTCCGTATTGCTCGACGCCGGCGCGGGGTCGACCTGGCGTTACCGCGATCCGGTGACAGGGGATGCCGTCGGTCGCTCGGAAGGGCTGGCGCTCGCGAGTTTCGACATGTTCGCCGGCGGAGCGTTCTCGGCCGATCCTGCCGATCCGCTTCGTGCGGATGCCGGGAGGCTCGTGGCCCTGTCTGTCACCGATATCGTGCAAGGTTTTCAGGTTTCGCCGGAAAATCCTCTCGAAGGGCTTGAGGGGAGGGTCGCACTCCTGAATGCTCTGGGACGCATGCTGATCGCGCACGACGCACCGCGCGACGGGCACGGTGCCGCGCGCCCCGGCGCGCTGTTCGATGTTCTGACGGGAAGCAGGAGTGTCGTTGTCGCCCCCGCCATCCTCGGCGCGGTGCTGCGCCATCTCGGTGGAATCTGGCCCTCGCGTCTCACGTTTGACGGCGTTCCGCTGGGCGATTGCTGGCGACATCCCCGGCTCGACAACGGAACGCCGGGCAGCGACCTCGTACCGTTCCACAAGCTCTCGCAATGGCTTTCCTACTCGCTGATCGAACCGATGCAGGCGGCGGGCATCACCGTCACGGATATCGGCGGGCTCACTGGCCTGGCGGAATATCGCAACGGCGGATTATTCCTGGACGGCGGCGTGATCGTGCCGAAGAATCCGAAGATCCTTGACTGTTTACAGGCACCGGGATCGACCGTCGTCGTCGAGTGGCGTGCACTGACGGTCCAGCTTCTCGATCGAATCGCACCGCTGGTCCGGACCGAACTTGGCGTGTCGGAAGCTGAATTCCCGCTGGCGAAGGTTCTCGAAGGCGGCACCTGGGCCGCAGGACGCGTGCTCGCACGCGAGCGGCGCGCGGATGGCGGTCCGCCGCTGCGGATCGTCAGCGACGGAACGGTTTTCTAGAGAGGCAGCATTCCAGAGAGGTAGGACATGCAGGGCGTCACGGTTGTTTCCCACCCGTTGGTTCAGCACAAATTGACGCTGATGCGCGACAAGACGCGCTCGACTTCCGGGTTCCGCCGCCTCGTCCGCGAGATCGCGATGCTGCTCGCCTATGAGGTGACGCGCGAACTGCCATTGACGCGCGAACGCATCGAGACGCCAATGGAACCGATGGATTCGCCCGTTATCGAAGGCAAGAAGCTGGTACTCGCGCCCATACTCCGTGCCGGCCTCGCGCTGGCAGACGGGATGCTCGAATTGATCCCCTCCGCACGCGTCGCCCATGTCGGGCTCTACCGCGACCATGAATCGCTCGAAGCGATCGAGTATTTCTTCAAGGCGCCGCACGATCTCGCCGACCGCTTGGTCATCGTCACCGATCCGATGTTGGCGACGGGCAATTCCGCGACCGCCGCGATAGACCGTCTCAAGGCGCGCGGCGCCCACGATATCCGTTACGTCTGCCTGCTCGCCGCGCCCGAAGGCATTGCCCGGATGCGTGCCGAACACCCCGACGTGCCAATCTGGACGGCGGCGATCGACCGCGAGTTGAACGACAAGGGCTATATCATGCCAGGCCTCGGCGACGCGGGCGACCGAATCTACGGCACGCACTGATTGCAAGCCTGCTGATCGCGCGATTCGTATCCGTAACGATTGCGGTGTGGCGCAGATGTCGCGATTTGCTGCAACCGAGAGGGGAAAGCGGCTCTCTGAACTAGGAATGAGAGCATTTTCAAAGGGTAAAGCCGATTATCGACGCCCGGTTATCACTTTCTTAATCTTGCGGTGCGCTCCTGTTTCTTGCGAAGAAATTCGTTCGCGCAAGCAAGGGCTTCCGCGAGAAAATTGCGAGAACGGCTTGGTTTCGTGACAAAGGGCCGGCATGCCTGTGAGCGATATTCGGAACACCTCCAATAATGCGGCTTCGATCCGCAATGAGTTGATTGAAGCGCTTTATGCGACCCCGAAGCCGATTTTTATCGGCGCTGCGATGGTTACGGCGGTCATCGCCGGCGCGGCACTTCTTGGGGGAAATGATCTGTTTCTCTACGGCCTGGCCTTGATGATGGCGTCCGTAGGGTTGTTTCGCTACATCTCCCACGTCTCCTACGAGCGGTTCCGGAACACGGCCCGGCCCGTCTCGACGGCACGTTATTTCGAACGGTTGGCGATGTTGGGCGCCTGGATGACTGCGGCTGTCATCACTACCTTCGGCACCTATTCGCTGGTCCATTACCTCAATAACACGGTATCCGTGCTCGGTATCGCGCAGACCATCGGCTATCTCGCCGGCCTGTCCGGCCGCAATACGTCCCGCCCGCTGGTAACGAAAGTGCAGGTGCTCGTGGCGGCCGTTCCGTTCACGCTCGCCCTTCTGTGGACGATGGAGCCGGTCTATATCCTCATCGCCCTGACGGTGATCCTGTCGACCTTGCTGACCTTCTCAAGCGCGAAGGTTCTCTACGAGGTGTTTGTTTCCCGGCACATGACGATGCGGACGCTCGAGCGCATGGCCAATCTCGATACCCTTACCAACCTGCTCAACCGGCGCGGGCTGCTGCGCTGGCTTGACGATATCGCGGCTGGCAAGGGGTCTTATTCGCTGCTCTCCATCGACATCGACAACTTCAAGACGATCAACGACACCTTCGGTCATGATGTCGGCGATGACCTCCTCGTCGCACTCAGCGAGAGCATCGAAGGGCTTCTCAAGCCGGGCGATGTCGCAGCTCGCATGAGCGGCGACGAATTCATGATCGCGACGCGGCGTTCGCCGCGTGAAGCAGTCGAGCTGGCTATGCGGCTGATCGCCCATATCCAATCGCAGCGCTATGTCGCCAGCCGCAACCTGATGACGACCGTCAGCGTCGGTATTGCGGATGCGGAAAGCGGCATGCCGGTGGAGGAGGCTCTCAAGCGGGTGGATCTCGCGCTCTACAAGGCGAAGGTGGACGGCCGGAACCGGTACACCGTCTATTCCAGCGAACTGAGCGCCGAGCACGACGACCGGCTCGCCTTCGAGGCCGAAATGCGCGACGGCATCCGGCGCGGCGAGTTCTTTCTCGTCTACCAGCCGATCTACAATCCTCGCTCTGGCACCGCGACACATGTCGAGGCGCTCCTGCGCTGGAAGCACCCGGCACGCGGCATGGTCAGTCCCGGCATCTTCATTCCGATCGCCGAACAGACCGGGCTCATCAAGGTGCTCGGCGCCTGGGCCATCGAGACAGCCGCGCGCATGGCGAACACCCTGCCGGGTGGCGCGCGCGTCAGCGTCAATGTCTCTCCCCATCAGTTCGAGCCCGATCACGATCTGGTCGGTATCGTCGATGCGATCCTGCGCCGCACGTGCCTCCCGCCGCACCGGCTGATCCTCGAAATCACGGAATCGGCGCTCATCAACGAGGGCACGATCGTCGCCAACACCCTGCGTCGGCTGCGCGAGATGGGCGTCGGCATTGCGCTCGATGACTTCGGAACGGGGTACTCATCGCTCAGCTATCTCACCTGGCTGCCGATCGACATTCTCAAGATCGACAAATCGTTCTGCCGCGAAATCGAAACTTCGCAGCGCGCACATGCGCTGATGGGGGCGATCACCCAACTCGCTCATGACCTCGATCTTATCATCATTGTCGAGGGTATCGAGACCGAAGCCCAGTTGACCGCGGTGCGCCAGTTTTCGATCCACGGCATCCAGGGCTATGTCTTCGCCAAGCCGATGCCGGAAGCGGAGCTTCGCGGTATGATCGAGGACCGAGTTCCGGGAACCCGCTCCGGTGCCGTCGAAAAAGGCGCTGCAGCCGAGGCGTCCGGGCAGACAAGCTCGAACGTGGCCTGACTCCCTTGTATCCGGGCCCCTGGAAAGAGAACGAGACGCAAGGAATGCACAGGCCCAACTATCCGAGCGGCAAGGACCTCCTGAGCGCCGATGCCGTATCCCGGCACGATCTCGAGGATGTGTTCGCGCGGGCTGACCGGTTCTGGGCCGAGGACAATGCCGGGGAGACGGAGGCAGGAGCGGTTGCACCGTTGCTGCGCCGGCGACCGAAAGTCGTCGCGAACTATTTCGAGCAACGCTCGACCAGGACGCGCCTGGGTTTCCAGTCTGCCGCGGTCCGGCTCGGTCATCAGGCGATCGACGCGCATGATACCGAACGCAGCCGGATGGGGACGACGACCGGCGAGTCGCTCGAGGATCATATTCGCACCATCGAGGCCTACAGCGACCTTATCGTCGTCCGGACGCATGTTGAGGAGTTGCCCTATCGCATTTCGCGGTTGAGCTACCTGCCGATCATCAATGCCGGCAACGGCGCGGACGAGCATCCGACGCAAGCCTTCGTCGATGTCTATGCCATCCGCATGTTGCGCGGTCCGATCGGCGAACTGTCGATCGCGCTGTCTTGCGACACCCGTGCGCGTTTCGCGCTGTCCTTCGTCAAGCTGCTTCGTCTCACGCCGCCGAAGCGCTTCACCTTGTGCTGCATGCAGAACGTGAGCATCAACCCGCCGATGCGCGAGGCCATGCAACGGCTCGCGACACTCGGCACGCGTATCTCGATCGTTCATGATGTTCGCCACACACTCGATCACGATGTTCTCTCGATCCAGATGCAGGACATGAGCCGCTTCGCCCACGCCTCGCTTGGCGCTGAGGCGGTCGACAAGGAACGCGAGACCGAACCTTTCACGATCACCGCGCAAAAGGTGCTGGACGCCAAGTCCGACATCCTGATCCTCAACCCGCTGCCGCGTTTCTCGGAACTCGACGTTTCCTGTGATACGCTGCCAAACGCGGGCTATTTCCAGCAGGTCAAGCTCTCAACCCCCATCCGGATGGCGATCCTCGACCGGATGCTCTCAGGCATTCCATGGACCGGGCAGATCGAGACTTCATCCGGTTTGTGAGCTGGGTCTCGGCTCATCTGCTCGCCTACGCGGCGATCGCGATGGCAATCCGCTATCTTTCCCGCCATGTGAACATCATCGAAATCGGGCTTATCCGCTCGGCCGGCTCACTGCTGATCTCGGCCGTGCTTCTACGGCTGGGAACGGCCAGCGAGAAATCCGGCAGGCCACATATCACGGAGGATGTGCTTCGAAGCCTGCTGCATCTCATCGGCTCGCTCGCGCTCATCTGGAGTGTCGCCAATCTCCCGTTGGCCTATGTTGCGACGGTCGAGTTCACCGGTCCGCTTTTTGCCGCCTTCGCCGGTTGGATTGTCGGCCGACAGTTGCCGGGACGGACGAGTGCCTTCGGGCTTGCCGTTATCGGTCTCGGCTGCACGATTCTCCTCCAGAGCCAGGGCGTTGCCGGCGATGTGCGCATATTGATGCCGGTTCTGGCGGTGATGCTGCTGACGGCAACCAATCTCATGCTGGCGCGCCTTGCGCGCACGCGGCGGGTCGCCTCAATCATCTTCGTCATGCATGCGATCCAGTTTCCGGCCTATCTCGCGCTGCTGACATGGTTGTCGCCCCACTGGACTGACGCGCTGATCGCGCGGGCAGGAACCTGGACGGCGGCGGAATGGGCGGGCGTTGCGGCGAGCGGCCTCGTTCTGAGTTTCGCGGGTTTCATCACCCAGGCGGCGCTCGCCAATGCGTCGCGCCACGGCACGCCGCTCCAGCTTTGTGCCGCGGACGTCATCCGTCTGCCGTTGATTGCACTTGTCGGTGTCGTTGTGTTTCACGAGATGCTGGACATGTCGCTGGTCGCGCCCGGTCTCATCGTGCTTGCAGGTTCGGTGATTGCGGCGCTGCCGTCCCGCTCCGGAGGAGCCGCCCGGGCTTGACCGGAACACGGCGACCTGCCTCGATAGGGCATGAACATTCTCTCTCTCCCCGCGTCAGGCTTTCAGCGAAGGCCGTGGAAGAACGGTCTCGGAGAAACCGTGACCATCGCCGCCCAAACGGAGGGCAGCGGTTGGCATGACGTGCAATGGTCACTCAGTCGGACGGAAATCGCGAATGCCGGTCCCTTTTCCGATTTCTCGGGCTATGAGCGCTGGCAAGTCGTGATCGAGGGGACCGGGCTTGTGCTGGAGACGCCGGAGGGTGAAATCGACCTCCGGAAATCTTTCCGTCCCGTTCGCTATGACGGCGCCTTGGCGATCCGCGCGCGGCTCGAGAACGGGGAGGTTGGTGTTGTCAACCTCATCGCGCGAAAGGCCCGGTTCGCGGCTTCGATGATCGTTCTGGCTGAAGGCGGTTCCGCGAGATTGCCGGCCGGGATTCATGTGCTGTTTGCGCCGACGGGCGAGAGCAAGCCGATGCTGGAGGGCGCACGCCTCCTTATCCGGGCTGGCGACGGTCTCCGCGTCGATTCGGCTGCGCCGCTGGTCATCGCGAACACCGGCACATCGCTCCTCGTAGCTTCACTTGAGGATCGCGCGCATCACGGCGCTTGAAAGCCTCGCTCTCCTTGCCCAGGTTGGTCGCAACATTTCTCTGGAATTTCAGGAACCTCCCGCAATGAGCAAACTCTTTGACTCCGTTACCCTTGGCTCACTATCCCTGCCTAATCGCATCGTTATCGCGCCGATGTGCCAATATTCCGCCGAAGAGGGCAGCGCGACCGACTGGCACCTCATACACCTCGGATCGCTGGCATTGTCGGGGGCCGGTCTGCTCATCATCGAGGCAACGGCGGTCACCGAGGACGGGCGGATTACGCCCACGGATCTCGGGCTCTATTCCGATGCGAACGAGGCCGCGCTCGGAAGGGTGTTGAGTGCGGTGCGGCGCTACTCGTCCATGCCCATCGCGGCGCAAATCAGCCATGCCGGACGCAAGGCATCGAGTCAGGCGCCTTGGGACGGTGGCAAGCAGATCGCGCCGGATAGGCCGGGCGGCTGGCAGGCCTGGGCGCCCTCGGCGCTGCCGCACGCGCTTGGCGAGATTCCGCCGGCGGAGCTCTCGCTGGCCGAGATGGCCCGTATCCGCGACGGATTTGCCGAGACAGCGCGTCGTGCGGCCCGGATCGGGCTCGACGGGCTCGAACTGCATGGCGCACACGGCTATCTCCTGCATAGTTTTCTCTCGCCGCTTTCCAATACCCGCACCGATGCCTACGGCGGCTCGCGTGAGAACCGGATGCGCTTTCCGCTCGAATGCTTTGAAGCTGTGCGGGCCGCATTTCCAGCCGAAAAGCCGGTCTGGATGCGGATCTCGGCGGTCGATTGGGTCGACGGCGGACTGACGATCGAGGATTCCATCGCCCTTTCAAAGGAACTGGAAGCGCGCGGCGCGGCGGCGATCCATGTTTCTGCCGGTGGCGTGTCTTACAAGCAGAACATTCCGCTCGGAGCGGGCTACCAGGTGCCGCTTGCGGCGGCGATACGGAAGGCTGTCGGCATCCCGGTGATGACGGTCGGCCTCATCACGGAGGCGGAGCAGGCGGACGCCATCGTGCGGAAGGGGGAGGCGGATATGGTCGCGCTCGGGCGGGCCATTCTCTACGACCCGCGCTGGCCCTGGCACGCGGCGGCGAAGCTGGGCGCGCAGGTGGAGGCGCCGAAACAATACTGGCGTTCGCCGCCGCGCGAGGTGAAGGATCTGTTCAAGGGCGCTTTTTTCGGCCAGCGCTGACGGCGGAGCCTTTTCGCGAGGCAATCTGCCGTGTTGCACTGCATTTACAAACATACTTGACGGTTTGTTTTTGGTTTGCAACCTTTGCCGTATCGGACGAGGGCAAGACGTGGCTGTCAAGGTAAGACGATCCCAGCAGGAACGGACGGCAGAGACGCGGACACGCCTGCTCGACGCGGCGGTGACGCTGCTGCACGACAAGGGCCTGATGCATACCTCCACCAACGACATCGCCGAGGCGGCGGGGGTCTCGCGCGGCGCGCTGACGCATCATTTCGAGAGCCGGGAAGACCTCATCACCTGTGCCATCGAGCACATGCTCGCGGGCGTGACGGTGGAACTTGAAGCCTTCACGCACCAGTTCGCAGCCGGGGAAGCCTCGTCGGACGAACTGATCGATTTTCTCTGGCGGCTGATGTCGAACCGGCTATTCTACGTCACGCTCGAATTCCTGCCCGAGGCGCGCCACAACACGATGTTCCGCGAGCGGCTGGTGCCTGTCGTTAGCGACTGGCACTTCGCGCTCGACGTGATCTGGAGCGAACTCACCCAGCGCTACGGCGTGCCGTCCGAGGAAGCGCGCTCGCTAATGAATGCGACCATGTGCGTGCTGCGCGGCATGATCGCCCAGACGATCCTGCGCGATGATCCACCCTATTACGCCCGGCTTCTCGAATTCTGGAAGGCGAGCGTGCGTGCACAGCTTGCCCGCGCGCCGCTACGGGTCGTGGAGGGGTGATGAATCGTTTTCTCAACATTCGGAATCAACGCGCGAGTTGGCGCCGCTAACCATCTGGCCGATCAACGAAATCAGGAATCGAACATGGGTATGTTGTTGCTGACGAACGGGCGGATCGTGGATGGAACGGCGGATTTGCCTTCCGCGTCGGTCAACATCCTGATCGAGAACGATGTCATCCGCGAAGTCGGGCCGAAGGTCGAAACAGCCAAAGCGCGTCGGCTCGATCTCGGCGGGCGCGTCGTGATGCCGGGGCTGATCGATTGCCACGTGCATGTCATCGCCTCGAACCCCAATCTCGGGCAGAACGCGATGCTGCCGGATTCTCTGGTGATGGCGCGCGGCATAGGCATCATGAACGGGATGCTGATGCGCGGCTTCACAACCGTGCGCGATGTCGGCGGGGCCGATTTCGGAGTCAAGCTCGCGGCCGAAGAAGGGCTGGTGCCGATGCCGCGGATCGTCATGTCCGGCAAGGCCCTGAGCCAGACCGGCGGGCATTGCGATTTCCGCGGCCGCTTCGATGATCGCCCCACGGCGAAAACCGGGTTTCGTCTTGGCGCGCTCGGCCGGATCTGCGACGGCATCGACGAATGCCGCCGCGCTACGCGCGAGGAGATCAAGGGCGGGGCCGATTTCATCAAGATCATGGCCAACGGCGGTGTCGCCTCGCCAACGGACCCGATTCACTTCCTCGGCTTCGCGCGAGACGAGATCATCGCCATCGTCGAGGAGGCGCGGAATGCGGGGACATATGTCTCGGCGCATCTCTACACCGACGAGGCGATCCGCCGTGCGGTGGAGTGTGGTGTCCATTCGCTCGAACATTGCAACCTGATCGAGAGCGAAACCGCTAAACTGGCCGCCAAGGCGGGTGCATTCGCGGTGCCGACCCTTGTCACCTACGACAAACTTGCATCGGAGGGCGCGAGCCTCGGCTTCCCGACGGATTCTGTCGCCAAGATCGATTCCGTCCGCCTCCGCGGCCTGCAATCGCTCGACGTCATGAAACAGGCTGGCCTGAAAATGGCCTATGGCACCGATCTTCTCGGCGCGATGCACCGCCACCAATCGCATGAGTTCATCCTGCGCCGCGAGGTGTTGAGCGCACGCGAGGTGATCGCCAGCGCGACCCATGTCGCCGCTGAACTCTGCCGCATGACCGGCAAGATCGGTGTTGTCGCCCCCGACGCTTTCGCCGACCTCATCGTTATCGACGGCGATCCGCTGAAAGACCTTTCCCTGCTGACGGGGCAGGGGCGGCACATGCCGCTCATCCTGCGCTCCGGCCGCATCGTGAAACGCAAGGGATTGGGCTGAACCCTTCCCGCTTCGTGCCTTCGAATGCCAATTCCAAAGGGAGAACCAACATGAACCTTACCCGTCGTACGACCCTCCAATCGCTCGCGGCCGCGGCGCTTGCCCCTGCGCTTGGTGGACAGGCCTTCGCGCAAGGGACCACCTTCCGCATCGGCGCGCTGAACCCGGTGACGGGCGCGGGCTCGCCCTACGGTTCGGGCATGCAGAAAATGATCCTTGCCGCAGCCGAGATGGTGAACGCGGCAGGCGGTGCCGGCGGGAGGAAATTCGAGGTCTTCGCCGAGGACACGCAGACGACGCCGCAGGCGGCTGTGCTTGCCGCCAAGAAGCTGATCGAGGTCAACAAGGTGCAGGCCGTTGTTGGCACTTGGTCTTCCGGTATCTCGCTCGCCGTGATCCCGCTCACCAACGACGCCAATATCTTCCTGATGAACACCTCCGGCGCGCCCGCGCTCTCGGTGCCGCCGGCCAATGCCAAGGGGCTCTCCTATCGTTTCCAGGCGACGAACGACCGCTTCGGCCGCGCCTTCGCGGAACTCTGCGAAAAGGAAGGCTTCAAGCGCCCGGCGACAATGGCGTTCAACAACGCCTCCGGCATCGGCAACACCGAAGGCTTCAAGAAGGCGTGGGAAAAGAAGGGCGGCAAGGTCGTCGCCAATGTGGTCTACGAGCCGAACCAGACGAGCTACCGCGCCGAACTTCAGAAGGTGCTCGCCGAGAAGCCGGACGTGATCGTCACCGGCTCCTATCTTGGCGATACCACCATCATCCTGCGCGAATGGTTCCAGACGGGCGAGGCGACCAAGTGGGTGATACCGGCCTGGGCCGCAAACCCGCAGCTCGTGAAGGCCATCGGCAATGAAGCCGCGGAAGGGCTTTTCGCGGTCGACTCGATCTCGAACGAAGGCTCGCCCGCCTTTGCGGCTTATGACGCCGCCTACAAGAAGGCGATGAACCAGCCGGGGCTCTCCAATGTCTATGCCGCGATGACATGGGACATGGTGGTGGCGCTGGCGCTGGCGATGGAAGCTGCCGGCCCGAATGCCGACATTGCCGCGATCAACAAGAAGATCCGCGAGGTTGCCAATCCGGACGGCGCCAAGGTCTCGACCTTCGCGGAAGGCAAGGAAGCGCTCAAGAAGGGCAAGATCAACTACGAAGGCGCTTCCTCGGTGCTCGATTTCGACGAGTTCGGTGATGTGACGCCGGACTTCTCGGTGAGCCGCGTCGAGAAGGGCGAGATCAAGCGCAAGTATCTCGTGAAGATCTGACACTCCTTCCCCCGGCTCGGCGGCTTTCGTCGCCGAGCCAATCCGGCAGGTATCCGTGATTCCCTTTATCGAACTTGCGCTTAACGGCATCGTCTCCGGCCTCGTCATCGGGTTGGCGGCGTTGTCAATCACGCTGGTCTTCGGCGTCGCGCGCTTCCCGAACGCCGCGACCGGCGATGTGATGAGCCTTGGCGCTTTCGCAGCGCTTGCGGGAGCTTCTGCCAGCGGCACTTTGCTGCTGGGCGGCCTGTTCGGGCTTGCGGTCGCGGCGGTCGTGTCGCTCGCCTGCTATTTCCTCGTCTTCCAGAAGCTCGCGTCGCGTCCGCCGGTTGCCTCGCTACTCGCCTCCATTGGCGTCGCTTTCGTGGTCCGCGCGGCGATGGGGGTGATCTTCGGCCACCAGCAAAAGGTTTTCGACCTGCCGCTGGCTCGCCCTTGGCGTGTTCTCGATATCCGCCTTCACCCCACCGATCTCAAGATTTCGCTCGCCGCCCTCGCGACCCTGCTGGCGGTATTTCTCATCCTTCACGCGACGCCCATCGGCCGACGGATGCGCGCCGTCGCGGATGATCCCTCGCTTGCGCGCGTCTCCGGAATTTCCCCGCGCCGGATCATGGTCGCGCTGTGGCTGCTCTCCGGCGCGGTCGCGGGAATCGCCGGCGTTCTCGTCGGGATCAAGACCGTGGTGACCCCCGAAATGGGCTGGGATCTCCTGCTGCCGGCCTTTGCGGCGGCGATCTTCGGCGGCATCGGCCATCCCGTGGGTGCGGTGATCGCGGGCGTGATCCTCGGCATCGTGCAGGAGGTGGCAACGCCCTTCGTCGGCTTTACCTACAAGATCGCCTTGTCGTTCGCGGTGCTGTTGGCGGTGCTGCTTTTCCGCCCCAAAGGGCTTTTCGGAACCGTGGCGGGAGCACGCTGATGGAAGCCTATCTCGTCGCCATCGCTATTATCGCCTCGATTTATGTGCTGCTCGCGCTGGGCCTGAATCTGCAATACGGGCTCACCGGTATCATCAATTTCGGCCATGTCGGGTTTTTCTGTGTCGGCGCTTACACCGCGGCGCTGCTGGCCGAAAAAGGCTGGCCGCCACTGTTCTCCTTTCTCGCCGCTGCGGCGCTGGCGATGCTCGCCGCCTGGCCGATGGGGCTCATCAGCCTCAAGCTGCGCGAGGACTATTTCGCCATCGTCTCTCTGGGATTCTCCGAGGTCGTGCGCCTCGTCGTCACCAGCGAGAAATGGTTGACCAGCGGCGTGCAGGGGATCACCGGTATCCCGAAACTTTTCGGCGGGCTGGCGACGGGTCTGCCCAACAGCCTCGCCGTGCTGGCGGTGCTCGTGGCGGTCAATCTGCTGGCGATTGCGGCGATGCGCCGGATCGTGACCTCGCCTTTCGGCCGCACCATCGAGGCGATCCGCGACAACGAGGAGGCGGTCAAGGCGCTCGGCAAGGACCCTGCCGCGTTCAAGATCCAGGTGCTGATGCTCGGCGCCGCGCTCGCGGGTGTCGCCGGCGCGTTCTATGCCCATTACATCGGCTATATCTCGCCGGATCAGTTCGTCCCACTGGTGACCTTCCAGATCTGGATGGCGATCATCATGGGTGGCGTCGGCCGCATTTCTGGCGCGCTGGCCGGCACTTTCATCCTGATGCTGTTCCTTGAGGGGTCGCGCTTCCTGCGCGATATCCTGCCGTTCATTTCCGAAGTCGAGATGGCGAGCGTCCGTCTCGGCGTGGTCGGGCTCGCGCTGGTGCTGTTCACGCTCTACCGCCCCACGGGCCTGATGGGGGATTTCACCCGCAAATGACGCTGCTCGTCGAAAATATCTCCAAGGCCTATGGCGGCCAGATTGTTGTCGATGGCGCGACCCTCGCTGTCGGTCCCGGCGGCATGGTTGGTCTGATCGGGCCGAACGGTGCCGGGAAATCAACTTTCTTTTCGCTCGTGACAGGCTTCATCGAGGGCGAGGGTGGTTCTGTCCGGCTCGATGATCGGGCAATTGGCTCGTTGTCGCCGCAGGCACGCGCGCAGGCCGGCATGGTGCGAACCTTTCAGGTACCGCGCGAATACACGCATCTCACCGTGCGCGAGAACCTCATGGCCGCAGCGCCGGGGCAGGCGGGAGATGCGCTCATCAATGTCTTTTTCCGCCCCGGCAGGGTCGCTGCCGAGGAGAAGGCGCTCGCGGCCCGCGTTGAGGAAACGATCACCTTCCTCCGCCTTGGCGCGGTGGCGGATACGCCGGCCGGCAAGCTCTCGGGCGGGCAGAAGAAGCTCGTCGAACTCGGGCGCGCGCTGATGACCGGCGCGACGCTCATCCTGCTGGACGAGCCCTTCGCGGGCGTCAATCCGGTGCTGATCGAGGAGCTTTCGGCGCGGATCAAGGAGTTGAACGCGCGCGGCATCGCCTTCCTCATCATCGAGCACGATCTCGGCGCGCTCGCCCGGCTCGTGCCGATGCTCTACGTGATGGACCGTGGGCGGATCATCGCTTCCGGCCCGCCGGCTGACGTTCTGGCTGATCCACTCGTGCGCGAAGCCTATTTGGGGGGCACGACATGAGGGCGCTCACGGTCGAAAACCTCCACGGGGGCTATTCCGAGGTCGATATCCTCAACGGCGTCAGCCTCGAACTGGGTGCGGCGGAGATTCTCGTCGTCGCCGGCACCAACGGGGCCGGGAAATCGACGCTCGCCAAGGCGGTCGCCGGGTTGCTCCCGCGTGTCTCGGGCAGGGTCTGCCTTGCGAACGAAGACATCACGCATCTTCCGGCCGAACGGCGTGCGCGCTCCGGTCTGGGGTATGTACCGCAGGTCGCCAATGTATTTCCCTCGCTGACGATTGTCGAAAACCTTGCCGTGGTGGAAGGCGTTCACGATCGCGCGGCGCGTATCGAAGCCATGTTGGCAACCTTTCCCGCGCTCGCCGAACGGCGGAAATCGCGCGCCGGCAGCCTTTCAGGCGGTGAGCGGCAGCAGCTCGCCTTCGCGCGGGCGTTGATGACCCGGCCGCCGGTGGTGGTGCTGGACGAGCCGACCGCGGCGCTCTCTCCTGCCCTGGTCGGCGAGAGCTTCGAGCGGATCGCGCGCCTCGCCAGAGATGGCACCTCGGTGCTGTTGATCGAACAGCGGGCGCGGCAGGCGCTCGCCATCGCCCATCGCGGCGTGATCCTCGACGGCGGCAAAGTGGCGATGGAAGGGCCGGCGCAGGCCTTGCTCGCGGATGATCGGGCGGCGCGGCTCTATCTCGGACAGTGAGGCGGGAACGCACAGCGCATTTGCAGAACTCAATTCTGCGTCCCTTGACCGGATCAGGTGTAAACTGGCAGCTTGCACCGATTGCCGAATGCGCGACGGTTCCGTCGCCGGGCGAGAGGGACAGACCGCGTGCGCAAGAGAAGCCAGAACGTCACGGACGACAGCGCTGTCAGGGATGACGATGATCTTGCGGGCGGCGACCGCCAGTTCGTCGTCGCTCTACAGCGCGGGCTCGACATTCTCCGCTGCTTTCGCCCCACCGACGAGGCGCTCGGCAACCAGGAACTCGCCGATCGTACCCGGTTGCCGAAGGCGACCGTCTCGCGCCTCACTTATACACTTTCGAAACTCGGCTACCTCGTCTACCTTGAGGAGACCGGGCGTTACCGCATGGGTGTTCGCGTCCTCGGCCTCGGTTATGCATGCCTGTCTGGGCTGAAGATCCGCGAAACCGCGATGCCCTACATGCAGGCGCTCGCCAATCTCGCGGGCGACGGATCGCTCGTCTCGCTCGGCGGGCGCGATGATCTCGCGATGATCTATATCGCTTGCGCCCGCTCCGCCGGCATGGTCTCGCTCCAGCTCAATGTCGGCTCGCGCATTTCGCTCTCGCGCTCGAGCATGGGCTGGGCCTATCTCGCCGCGATATCCGACGCGGAGCGCGCGGAACTGCTGCCACGTCTCGCGGACAAGGCCGGGCCCGATCGCTGGCCGGTGATCGAGGCCGGTATCCAGCGAGCAGCGCAGGAAATCGCCGAGCGCGGCTTCTGCATCAATGTCGGCGAATGGCATGCTCAGGTGCATTCGGTGGCCGTGCCCTTCAGGATGCCGCACCAGGACATGCCGGTGCTCGCCTTCAACTGCGGCGGGCCCTCCTACCTTCTCTCGAAGGAGCGGCTCGAGAAGGATCTGGGCCCGCGCCTTGTCGAACTCGTCCGCAACGTGGCGACCGCAGGCGGCATTTACGGTTGACCTGAACCGGCGCTGCCGACCGGGTTGCCTTTACCCTGCCGATAACGGTGCGTGCCGCTGGCCGTGGCAACGAGCGTTCCAAGCTCGTCGCGGATTTCGGCTTCCGCGAAAAACAGGTTGCGGCCGCCGCCGATCCGGCGGCCGGTCGCAACAAGTTTCCGCCCGCGCGGCAATCCAACGAAGTTGATCGTGAGCGACAGCGTCATCGCGTAGACCGGCGGCTCCGCGTCCGGCCGCCAGCAGCCCGCGAAACCCGCCACCGTGTCGAGCAGGACGCCATAGATACCGCCGTGCGGGATGCCGTGACGATTGGCGTGCTGCGGGCCGAGATCCAACTCGGCGCGCGCATGGTCGACCGACCATTCCGTGATCGCGTAGCCCAGCAGGCGTTGGAACGGGTAGGGCGGTTCGGGCGAGGCAAGATCGTCGTTCATGCGGATTCGGCTTTCGCGATGCGTCTGGGTGCTTGACTCGTCATTCTGCACTTCTTAGCTTCAGAATTAATTGCAGAAATAAATTCTGCAATACGAAATGCATAAGGGAGATGGGCGTGGGCGATGAGATTGCCGTGCGGCGCGAGGGCGAGGTCGCGATCATCGAGATCAACAACCCGCCCGTGAATGCGCTGTCGAACGCTGTCCGCGCCGGTCTGTTGCAGGCGCTGCAGGCAGCGGCGGAGGAGGACGATGTCGAGGCTATCGTCATTGCTGGGGCAGGGCGCACCTTCTGTGCCGGTGCGGAAATCCGTGAATTCGGAACGCCGCCGCTCGCGCCGCTGCTGCCCGACCTCATCGGCGCGATCGAGGCGGTGGAGAAGCCTGTCGTCGCGGCTATCCGCGGCGTCGCGTTCGGCGGCGGCTTCGAGATCGCGCTCGGCACCCATGCCCGCGTTGCCGCGCCCGACGCACGCTTCGCGCTGCCGGAGGTGAAGCTGGGACTGATCCCCGGTGCTGGTGGCACACAGCGCTTGCCGCGCCTTATCGGCCTTGTGAGGTCCGTGCGCCTCATCCTCTCCGGCGATCCTGTCGATGCGGCGGAAGCGAAGACACTCGGCATCATCGATGCGATTGTCGAAGGGGATCTGCTTGCCGGCGCGATCGCGCATGCAACCGCGATGGCCGCTGCGAAACAGCCCTTGCGCCGTCTTTCGCGCGAGGAGGGGGCGCTCGCGGCAGACAGGGCTGATCCGGCTGCCTTCGAGACTGAGGCGGCAGCGCTTCTGAAGCGTGCGCGCGGCCTCGATGCTCCCACAGGCTGTCTTGAAGCGCTGCGCAACACGCTGACCCTGCCGTTCACGGAAGGCCTGAAGCGCGAGCGCGAGATTTTCGTCCGCCTGCGCGATGGCGAGCAATCGAAAGCGCAGCGTCACCTCTTCTTCGCCGAACGGGCGGCGCTCAAGGTGTGCGGCATCGGCAAGGAGTTGAAGCCGCGCGCCGTCAAGCGCGTCGCGGTGCTCGGTGCGGGAACGATGGGTGGCGGCATAGCGATGTGCTTTGCTTCTGCCGGCATTCCGGTGACGATCGTCGATCCCAATCCCGAGGCGCTCCAGCGCGGGCTTGGCATCGTCGAGGGGAATTACCGGGCGAGCGCCAAGCGTGGCTCCATGACCAACGAGGCGGTCGAAGCCGCGCTCGCCCTCATCGCGGGCTCGTCGGATTTTGCGTCGGTCGCGGCGGCGGATCTCGTGATCGAGGCGGTGTTCGAGGACATGGCGCTGAAGAAGCGCATCTTCGCCGATCTCGACCGGTTGACGAAGCCCGGCACGGTGCTCGCGACCAACACCTCTTCGCTCGACATCAACGAGATCGCCACAGCCACCAACCGACCCGGCGACGTGCTCGGAATGCACTTCTTCTCCCCCGCCAACGTGATGAAACTGCTGGAGGTCGTCCGCGCGGAGAAAACCGCGACGGACGCACTGCTGACCGCGATCGATGTCGGCACGAAGATCGGCAAGGTGCCGGTCACGGTCGGAGTTTGCTATGGTTTCGTCGGCAACCGGATGCTGCACGCACGCGGCCGGCAGGTCGAGGCGCTGCTGGTCGAAGGCGCATCACCCGCCGATATCGACGCGGCTGCAACCGCCTTCGGCTATGCGATGGGGCCTTGCGCGGTCGGCGATCTCGCGGGGCTCGATGTCGGCTGGCGCATCCGCAAGGAGAGCGGCGCCAAGGCTCCAGTCGCGGATGCAATCTGCGAGCTCGGTCGTTTCGGACAGAAGACCGGTGCGGGCTACTACCGCTACGAACCCGGCAATCGCACACCGATTTCTGATCCGGAAATCGACGCGCTGATCGAGCGGATCGCGGCTGGAAAGGGCATCGTGCGGCGGTCGATTTCCCGCGAGGAAATTCAGGAACGGCTCGCGTTCTCGATGGTCAACGAGGCTGCACGCATTCTTGACGAGGAGATCGCCGAGCGGTCATCCGATATCGATGTCATCTGGATAAACGGTTACGGCTACCCGGTCGCCAAGGGCGGGCCGATGTTCCATGCCGACCGGGTGGGGTTGGCGAAGGTCGCCGAACGGCTCGCGCATTATGCCGCAATCACCGGCGACGAGCGGCTGAAGCCCGCACCGTTGTTGGCGAGGCTTGCGGCGGAGGGCGGCAGCTTCGCGGGCTTCGCCGGCAACTCGGGACGGTGACGGATGGATCTCCATTTCACGGAAGAGGAAAATGCGTTTCGCGCGGAGGTTCGCGCCTTCATCGATGCGAACCTGTCGCCGCGCGTCCGCCAAAGGCTGATCGAGGGCCGCAAGCCCTCGCGCGACGATCTCGTGGAATGGACGCGGACGCTGCACGCGAAGGGCTGGTCCACGCCGCGTTGGCCGGTGGAATACGGCGGCACCGGCTGGTCGCCGATCAAGCAATATATCTTTCTTGAGGAGGTGCTGGCTGCGCCCGCGCCGGAGTTCCTGTCCTTCGGCGTTTCGATGGTGGGGCCGGTGATCTACACTTTCGGAAACGAAACGCAGAAGAAGCGTTTCCTGCCGCGTATCGCCAATCTCGATGATTGGTGGTGCCAGGGCTTTTCCGAACCGGGCGCTGGGTCCGACCTGGCCTCACTGACGATGCGCGCGGTGCGCGAGGACGACCACTACCGCGTCAACGGCCAGAAGACCTGGACGACGCTCGGCCAATACGCGAACTGGATCTTCTGCCTTGTCCGCACGAACCCGGAAGCGAAGAAGCAGGAGGGCATCTCCTTCCTGCTGATCGACATGAAAACACCGGGCATCACCGTTCGACCGATCATCACGGTCGATGGTGCGCATGAGGTCAACGAGGTTTTCTTCGATGATGTGGAAGTGCCGGTCGAGAATCTCGTCGGTGAGGAGAACAAGGGCTGGGATTATGCCAAGTTCCTGCTTTCCAACGAGCGCATCGGCATCGCCCGGATCGGCGTCTCCAAGGCGCGGCTCCGGCGCCTGCGCGAACTCGCCTCGCTCCCCGGCGTCGATGGCAGCTGCGCCATTGATCGCCCCCGCTTCCGCGATCGGCTGATAGAGACGGAAATCGCGCTGAAGGCACTGGAAATCACGCAACTGCGCGTGCTCTCCGATGAAGCCAAGGGGCTCAACAAGGGCAAGCCAAACCCGGCTTCCTCTGTGCTGAAAATTCGTGGTTCGGAACTCCAGCAGGCGACGACCGAACTGTTGATGGATGTGGTGGGCGCTTATGCGCTCCCTTTCGCCGATCCGCACAACCCGCGCAACGAACCGCCGGTGGGGCCGGATTGGGCCGATGCCGCCGCGCCACTCTATTTCAACATGCGCAAGGTCTCGATCTACGGCGGTTCGAACGAGATCCAGAAGAACATCATCGCCAAGGCCATTCTGGGATTGTGAGATGGATTTCGATCTCAACGACGAGCAGCGCCTCCTCAAGGAGAGCATCGACCGCCTGATGGCCGACCGTTACGGCTTCGACAAGCGACAGGGCTACATCCACGCCGAGGGTGGCTTCGACCGCGCTCTCTGGCAGGAATATGCCGATCTCGGCCTCTTCGCGCTGCCGTTTCGCGAGGAGGATGGCGGCATTGGCGGCGGCCCCGAGGAGGTGATGCTGGTGATGGAGGCCTTCGGACGCGCGCTCGCGGTCGAGCCCTATCTGCCGGGCATTGTCATGGCGTCGTCGCTGATCAACGCACTGGCGGATGAGGCGCAGCGTGCGACGCTGGTGCCGGGCATCATCTCGGGCGAGAGGCGGCTTGCCATCGCCCATACCGAAATGGGCGCCGGCAATCGGCTTCCTCATGTCGCGACCGTGGCGCGCGAGCGTGAGGGCGGCTGGACGCTCGAAGGGGCAAAGACGCTCGTGCTTCATGGTGGCACGGCGGACGCCTTCCTGCTGACGGCGCGACTGTCGGGTGAAATCGCCGATGAATCCGGCCTCGGCGTCTTTCTCGTACCGGCGGATACACCGGGCCTTGCACGCCGCGACTACCCGACGCAGGACGGGACGCGCGCCGCGGAACTCACGCTCGATGGTGTTAAACTCAATGCGAGCGCGCTCCTCGGCGACAACCGGGATGCCTTCTCTGCGCTCGCGCGGATGCAGGACGAGGCAATCGCCGCGATCTGCGCCGAAGCTGTCGGCGCAATGGAAAAGGCGCTCGAACTGACGGTAGATTATCTCAAGGTCCGCAAGCAGTTCGGTCGGCCCATCGGCGATTTTCAGGTGCTCCAGCATCGTGCGGCGGAGATGCTGATCGAACTCGAACAGGCCCGGTCGATGGCGATCTACGCCACGATGATGACCCGCGAGCCCGATGCCGCCGCCCGCTCCCGTGCGATCTCCGCCGCCAAGGTGCAGATCGGCAAGGCGGCGCGCTTCATCGGCCAGCAGGCGGTGCAGCTTCATGGCGGCATCGGCGTGACGATGGAAGCCGCCGTGGGTCACTATTTCAAGCGCCTGACGATGATCGAGAAAGCCTTCGGCGATACCGATCATCACATGGAAAAGCTCGCGAATGCCGGCGGCCTCGCGGCCTGAGAAGGCTGCCTAAAGGCTCGCCGCCGCGCGCGCGGCCTGATCGTAATGGCCCGAGAGAGCGCGCATCCGCTGCGCGACCTCGTGCAGCACCTTCTCGTCGAGGCCGAGTGAGCGCACAGAGCGCACGAGCAGCGCCTCGCGGATCTCACGATAGGCGAGGCAGGCCTGCTCGCCGCCGGCGGTGATCGTCACGGTCTTTTCCTTGCCCGCGCGCCCGCTCTTGATGAGCTTGAGACGTTCGAGCTTCTTGATGGCATAGGTGACGGTATGGGTGTCTTCGACATTGAGGACGAGGCAGATATCGGCGAGCCGCTTCGAGCGGCCGCGGTGGTTGACGGTGTGAAGCACCAGCACGTCGAGCGCGGAAAGATCCTTCACGCCTGCTGCCGCCATGCAGCGCACCATCCAGCGCTCGAAGGCATGGCCGACGAGAATGAGCCCGAATTCGAACTCGGAAAGCGCCGGGCTCGCGCCCGACGCCAGATGCGCGGAGGAAACGATCGGTCCGAGAAGGCCGCCCTGGCGGATTTCGTCGAGGCTTAGGGTCGGTGCATCGTTCTTGGCCAAGGAATCCTCCGTCTTTGTCCCCCTATTTCTGCCCTAGCATCTGGTTTGGCAACCACGTCACGAGATCCGGGACGAGGATGATGACGAAAACCATCGCGATCATCGCCAGAAAGAAGGGAAGGGCGGCGAGCGCGATGTAACCCATCGGCTTGGCCGTCAACCCTTGCAGGACATAAAGGTTGAACCCGACGGGCGGCGTGATCTGTGCCATCTCGACCACCAGCACGACGAAGATGCCGAACCAGACGAGATCGATGCCCGCCGCCTTCACCGCCGGCATCACGACAGCCGCCGTGAGCACCACCATCGAGATGCCGTCGATCAGGCAGCCGAGGACGATGTAGACGATCATCAGCGCCATGATCAGCATGAACTGGCTGAGGCCGAGCGAATTGATCCATTCCGCGAAGATGCGCGGCAGGCCGGTGAACCCCATCGCCACCGTGAGGAACGAGGCGCCGGCGAGGATCAGCCCGATCATCGCGTTGGTGCGCACCGCCCCCATCACCGAGGCGTTGAACATCTCCCACGAGAAGGTGCGGGTAAGGACGGTTAGCACAAGCGAGCCGACGACACCGAGCACCGCGCTCTCCGTTGGCGTCGCGACGCCGGTATAGATCGAGCCGAGCACGATCACGATCAGCGCGACGATCGGGATGAGTCGACGGCTCTCGTGCAGCTTCTCGCGAAGGCTCATCGGCGGATCGCGCGGAGGAACCTTGTCGGGATTGAGCACGGCCCAGCTCATCAGAACGCCGGAGAAGACGAGCATCAAGAGGATGCCGGGGATCACGCCGGCGATGAACAGGCGGGCGATCGAGACTTCCGCTGCGACGCCGTAGACGATCATGATGATCGACGGCGGAATGAGCAGGCCCAGCGTACCGGAGCCGGCAAGACTGCCGATATTCATGAAGTCGTCGTAGCCGCGCTTGCGCAGTTCGGGAATCGTCATCTTGCCGATGGTCGCGGCGGTTGCGGCAGACGAGCCGGAAATCGCCGCGAAGATCCCGCAGCCGAACACGTTGGTGTGGAGAAGTCGGCCCGGCAGGCGCTGCATCCACGGCGCGAGGCCCTTGAACATGTCATCCGAAAGGGAGGAGCGGAAGAGGATCTCGCCCATCCAGATGAACATCGGCAGGGCGGTCAGCGTCCAGGAGTTCATCGAACCCCAGACAGTGGTCGCGAAGGAAAGCGCGGGGTTGGCGTTGGTCATCAGCACGAAGGCGATGTAGCCGACGAGGCCGAGTGCGAGGCCGATCCAGACACCGGTGGTGAGGATCGCGAGCATGATCCCGATCAGGATCAGGGAGGCGGTTGCGGGTTCCATGGCTCAGCTCACTTCTCGACCGGCATTTCGTCGCCGGAGACGGCAACGGCAAGGTGGCTCTGGGTGCCTCCGGCAAGATCGGTCACCAGATCGTCGATCAGCGCGACGAGCAGGACGATGAAGCCGAATGCCATGAAGCTCTGCGGCAGCCAGAGTTTGATCGGCAGGAGGCCTTGGCTGATCTCGTTGTAGATGTAGCTCTCGTGCACGAACTTGGCCGAGAACCAGGCCGCCCAGGCGACGAGCACGATCGAGATCGCGCAAACCGCGCGCTCAAGCAGCACTCGTGTGCCTGTGCCGAGCGGGAAACGCTCGATGATTAGCCCGACGCGGATATGCGAATTGTGCCGATAGGTCGGCGCGAGACCGACGATGGTCGCCGCAACCAGCGCATAACCCGCGAAGTCGTCTGCCGAAGGCAATTGCGAGCCGAAAATGCGCAAGGCAACCTGGGCGAGGATGAGAAGCGCGATGCCGACCATCGCCGCCGCGGCGATGACGGCCGTCGCCGCGTAAAGCCAATCCAGTGCGCGTCTCATGGCGCATCTCCCTTGATTCTGGATATGAGGAACGGTGCGCGGGAGCGCTCTTAGGGTCGAGGCCCCGCGGCGGAAAGTTGCCGTCGCGAGGCCTCTCTCGGGGAAGAACGTTTACTTGCGGAAGTCGGCGATGAGCTTGTCACCGTCCGGGCCGGCCTTGGCCGCCCACTCCTTGGCCATCGTCTCGCCGATCGCCTTCATCTCGGCCTTCATCTTGTCAGTCGCCGGCAGCACCTTGATACCCTTCTCGGCGAGGGTTTTCTTGTAGCCCTCGTTGAGTTCCTCGCTCTTCTTCCAGCCGCGATCCTCGGCGCGGGCGGCGGCTTCGAGCACGACCTTCTTCACGTCATCGGGGAGGGCGTCGAACGCCTTCTTATTCACGAAGACGAGATTCTGCGGCAGGAAGGACTGGGTGTCGTAATAGTGGTTGAGGTAGTCCCAGGCTTGCTGGTCGACGCCGGTGGCACCCGAGGTGATCATCGCGTCGAGAACGCCAGTGCGGAAAGCCTGCGCGATTTCCGGCACCTGGATGGTCGTCGGCACTGCGCCGATGAGCTGTGCGAAGCGGGCAGTCGCAGGGTTGTAGGAGCGGAACTTGGTGCCCTTGAAATCGGCAAGCGCATTCACAGGCGCCTTCGCATAGATGCCCTGCGGCGGCCAGGCGACTGAATAGAGATACATCATGCCCTGTTTTTCGAGCCGGGCGGCGACGGCACTCTTGGCGAGGTTGTGGAGCTTGCGGGCCTCGGCATAGCTCGGCGCGAGACCGGGAACGCTCTCGAAGCCGAACATCGCGTCCTCGTTGGCCAGCACCGAGATCAGCACTTCACCGATCGCCACCTGGCCCGACTGCACCGCGCGCTTCATTTCCGGCATCTTCACGAGGCTGGCGTTGGAATGCACGGTGATCTGGAGCTTCCCGCCGGAGGATTTGGCTACATCCTCGACGAATTCCCGGACGTTGACTGTTTGGAAGGTGCCGTCGGAATAGGGGGTCGGCATGTCCCACTTGGTCTGCGCCATCGCGGCCGAGGCGAGGAGCGAGAAGCTGGCCGCGGCCAGCGATTTCATCATGATCGTCATCCCTGTTCTCCCATGTTGTGAGCGTCGGCCAGGGGAGGACCGTCGCCCGGTTCGTCGCGGGCCTCACAAGGCTGCGAGGCGCGAATTCCTGATATCCGTGATCAACATCGACCCCGGGTAATGCGTGATGGCGAAGGCGGGTTGCGCGGCGGCGATCACCGCCTGCGGCGTCACGCCGCACGCCCAGAAGACCGGAAGCTCATCGCCCCGGAGCTCGACCGGATCGCCATAATCCGGTTTGCTAATGTCGGCGATGCCAATCAGTTCTGGCTTGCCGATATGCACCGGCGCGCCGTGGACGGAAGGAAAGCGTGAGGTGATCTGGATGGCACGGATCGCGTCCGCCGGTTTCATTGGACGCATCGAGACGACCATCGGCCCGGCGAGGCGGCCGGCCGGCACGCAGGGAATATCGGTGCGATACATCGCGACGTTTGAGCCGCACGCGACGTGACGTAACGGGATACCGTCCTCGATCAGCGCTTCCTCAAACGAGAAGCTGCAGCCGATGACGAAAGCGACGAGATCGTCGCGCCAGAATTCGGTGATGTCGGTCGGCTCGGCGACAAGCTCGCCTTCCTTCCACACGCGGTAGCGCGGCAGGTCGCGCCGGAGGTCGACGGTTGCGCCCAGCGTCGGCACCAGCGGCGAACCGATCTCGCTCACGCCGATCAGCGGGCATGGCTTGGGGTTGGCCTGCGCGAAACGGAGGAAATCGGAGGCGAGGTCCTGCGGCAGGATGCAGAGATTGCCCTGCACATAGCCGGGCGCAAGGCCTGCCGTCGCCCCGGTGAAAAGGCCGTCGCGAATTCTTGCGCGTGCACTCTCGGGCGTCTGGCGCCAGAGTTCTGCTTCCGCATTGGCCATGCGGCTCTCCCGTTTGGTCCGGTCTTGGTGCCGGATTGGTGACGCATGCCGTTTCGGATGCGATGACATGAGGCTATCTTGGAAAATTATCTTGTCAACAAATTATCGACGTTTTATTGATGATCTCGATAATTCAAATCGGTTGGGAGGCCGCCATGGCGCAAGGAGCCATTTCAAATAACGGAAAACAATGGGATTTCTGGATCGACCGCGGCGGCACTTTCACGGACGTGATCGGTTGCGATCCGGCAGGAAACCTCCACGCGAGGAAGATGCTCTCGGAAAATCCGCGGGTTTATCGCGACGCGGCGGTGCAGGGTATTCGCGAACTTCTTGGGCTTGAAACCGGCACGCCTATCCCGGTCGGTCTCGTCGGCGAGGTCCGCATGGGCACGACGGTGGCCACCAATGCGCTGCTTGAGCGCAAGGGTGAACGCACCGTGCTCGTGACGACGCGAGGCTTCCGTGATGCGCTCGAACTCGGCTATCAGGCCCGGCCGGATATTTTTGCAAAGGAAATCGTCAAGCCGGAGCTTCTTTACGCCGATGTCGTCGAGATCGACGAACGCATCCTGACCGACGGCACGGTCGAAATCCCGCTTGACGAGCCCGGCGCCGCGGCTGCGCTCCGGAAGCTCAAGGCGGATGGCGTCGAGGCCATCGCCATCGTCTTTATGCACGCCTACCGCCACCCCGCGCACGAGAAGCGTGTCGCGGAACTGGCCCGCGCGATGGGCTTCGCGCAGGTTTCCGTGAGCCATGAGGTTTCGCCCTTGGTGAAGCTTGTCGGGCGCGGGGATACCACGGTCGTCGATGCCTATCTCTCACCCATTCTCTCGCGTTACGTGAAGCAGGTTTCGGATGAGCTTGATGTCACCCGCACTGGCATCCGGCTGATGTTCATGATGTCCTCCGGTGGGCTCACGGCGGCCGATCTCTTCCAGGGCAAGGATGCGATCCTCTCCGGCCCGGCGGGCGGTGTCGTGGCGCTGGCGGAAACCGGCAAGTCGGCCGGGTTCAACCGTGTGATCGGCTTCGACATGGGCGGTACCTCGACCGATGTCGCGCATTATGACGGCACCTTCGAGCGCGCCTTCGAGACCGAGGTAGCCGGTGTCCGCATGCGTGCGCCGATGATGCGCATCCACACGGTCGCGGCCGGCGGCGGCTCTATCCTGCATTTCGACGGCGCACGCTTCCGCGTCGGTCCGGACAGCGCCGGCGCCAACCCTGGCCCGGCGTGCTATCGGAACGGCGGTCCGCTTGCCGTCACCGATGCGAACGTGATGGTCGGAAAGCTAAACCCGGACTACTTTCCTGCAATTTTCGGCCCCAAGCGTGACGAGCATCTCGACGTTTCGGCCGTGAAGGCGAAATTCGCCGATCTCGCCGCCAAGGTTCCCGGCAAGAGCGCCGAGGAAATCGCCGATGGCTTCATCGCCATCGCGGTGATGAACATGGCGAACGCGATCAAGAAGATATCGGTCGAGCGCGGCTATGACGTGACGCGCTACGCGCTCAACTGCTTCGGGGGTGCAGGCGGACAGCATGCCTGCCTCGTCGCCGACCATCTCGGCATGACCGAAATCCTTATCCACCCGTATTCGGGTCTGCTCTCGGCCTATGGCATGGGCCTCGCCTCGATCCGCGCGACCCGGCAGGTCGCGAGCGAGGTGCCGCTTGCGGGCGATGTCGGCGATCACGCGGCGCGCGCGGAAGCAACCATCGGCGCCGAAGCGGTGGCGGAAGTTGCGGGGCAGGGTATTCCAAAGAACCAGATCCGCCTCGTGACCGAACTCCACCTGCGTTACGCGGGCACGGATTCACCCATCGAGATCATCTGGAAGACGGGCGATGGCCCGCAAGCGATGCGCGCCCGCTTTGAGACCGCGCATCGCGCCCGGTTCGGCTTCACCGACAGTGCGAAACCTGTCGTTATCGAGGCGATTTCTGTCGAGGCCATCGGTGGCGGCTCCGGCTTCGAGGAACCGAGCGTCACGACGGTCGCCGTCGAACCGGCGGCGCATGCCCGCACACGCTTCTTTAGCCAGGGTGCCTGGCGCGATGCGGGCATCCACCTGCGCGCAGACCTTCAGCCTGGCGCCCGTATCGCGGGCCCGGCTATCCTCATCGAACCCAACCAGACCATCGTCGTCGAGCCGGGTTGGGAGGCACGCCTCACCGCGAAGGATCACATCGTCTTGAAGCGTGTCGAGGAATTGCGCCGTGCCAAGGCCATCGGCACCGAGGCCGATCCTGTCTTGCTCGAGATCTTCAACAACCTCTTCATGTCGATCGCCGAGCAGATGGGCGTCGCGCTCCAGAACACGGCCTATTCGGTCAACATTAAGGAGCGACTCGATTTCTCCTGCGCGGTGTTCGACGAGGAAGGCCGGCTCGTCGCCAACGCGCCGCACATGCCGGTGCATCTTGGCTCCATGGATCGCTCGGTCGAGAGCATCATCAAGAACAACGCTGTCATCAAGCCGGGAGACGTTTACGCGATCAACGCACCGTACAACGGCGGCACGCATCTGCCGGATATTACGGTCTGCACACCGGTGTTCGATGCGAAGGGGGAGGGGCTCTTGTTCTGGGTCGCCTCGCGCGGGCATCATGCCGATATCGGCGGCATCGCACCGGGTTCGATGTCACCGCTCGCGGTGAACATCGAGGAGGAGGGCGTCTATATCGACAATTTCAAACTGGTCGATCAGGGCGAGTTTCGCGAGGAAGCGCTCGTCAAGCTGCTGACCGGGGCGACTTACCCGGTGCGTAACGTCGTCCAGAACGTCAACGACCTCAAGGCGCAGATCGCGGCCAACGCCAAGGGCGTCGCCGAGCTTGAGAAGATGATCGATAACTTCGGGCTCGATGTCGTGCAGGCCTACATGGGCCATGTGCAGGACAACGCGGCCGAAAGCGTTGCGCGCGTCGTCGCCAAGCTCCACGACGCCGTCTTCGACTACGAGATGGATCAGGGCTGTCGTATTCGCGTGAAGATCACGGTCGATCGCGATAAAAGGGAGGCGACCGTCGATTTCACCGGCACTTCGCCCCAGCGCGACGATAATTTCAACGCTCCCGAGCCGGTGACGCGCGCGGCGGTGCTCTACGTCTTCCGCGTGATGGTGGAGGACATGATTCCGATGAACGCGGGGTGCCTCCGGCCGATCCGGATCGTCGTCCCGCAAGGTTCGATGCTCTCGCCGAAATATCCAGCGGCGGTGGTCGCAGGCAATGTCGAGGTCTCCCAAGCCGTCACCAACTGCCTGTTCGGTGCTCTCGGCGCGATGGCGGCGGCGCAGGGCACGATGAACAATCTCACCTTCGGCAACGACAAGTATCAGTATTATGAGACGATCTGTTCCGGTTCGCCCGCCGGTCCGGGCTGGAATGGCACGCCGGGCGTCCATACCCATATGACCAACTCGCGTCTTACCGATCCGGAGATTCTGGAGTTGCGCTTCCCCGTCGTGCTGGAGGATTTCCACATCCGTCGCGGATCAGGTGGTGACGGCCAGTGGAAGGGCGGGGATGGCACCTTGCGCCGCATCCGCTTCCTCGAGCGTATGGATTGCGCGCTGCTCTCCGGCCATCGTCGCGTCGCGCCCTTCGGGCTGGCTGGGGGCGAGACCGGCGAGGTGGGTCGGAACTCGGTCCGACGCAATTCCGGCTCGGTTGATGCCCTCGGCGGCTGCGATCAGACCGTGTTGGAGTCCGGCGAGGCGATCATTATCCAGACCCCGACGCCGGGCGGGTACGGGCGGGTTTGAATCGAGAGGCCGGGTTGAACCCGGCCTCTTTTCTTCACCAGCTGCCGATATTCGGCGCGCTGGCCCAGGGCTCGGCGGGGGCGAGCGGGTCGCCCTTCTGCAAAAGCTCGATCGAGATGCCATCCGGTGACTTCACGAAGGCCATCCGGCCCTCGCGCGGCGGGCGGTGGATCGTGTAGCCCGCCGCCTGAATTTTCGCGCAGGCGGCGTAGATGTCATCCACCCGATAGGCGAGGTGGCCGAAATTGCGCCCGCCCTTGTAGTCCTCGTCGTCCCAGTTGAACGTCAGTTCGAGTTCCTTGGTTCGGGTGGCGCGGGCCTCGGCGGCATCTGCGGGCGTTGCGAGGAAAATCAGCGTGAAACGGCCCTTCTCGTTCTCGATTCGCCGGGTTTCGACGAGCCCGAGCGCACCGCAGTAGAACTTGAGGCTTTCCTCGATATTGCGGATGCGGACCATCGTGTGAAGATATTGCATGGCCTATTCCTGTTCCTTGGTCGTGGCGCCGTTCGCGAGGCGATGCCGGGTCTCGCCCCTTGCGCCCGCGAACTTGTATGGTAGATCGTCGGAATCAACATAGACCGCCCTCCGCTCCAAGCAAGCCATTCCGAACAAAGCCATTCCGGGCAAAGACCATCCCGAATAGAAACCCTCCCGAGAAAGTTCCTGCCATGTCAGCCCTTCCGCGATTTTCTCCGCTGCTCGACGCCGCGCGCGTCATCCCGGTGCTGACGATCGAGGATGTCGCGCAGGCCGTGCCGCTGGCGCGCGCTTTGGCGGAGGGCGGCATTACAGTTATCGAGGTGACGCTCCGGACGGATGCGGCGCTGAAGGCCTGCGAGGCGATTGCGCATCATTGTCCAGATGTCGTGCTCGGTGTCGGCACCATCCTCACCCCCTCGCAGGTTGACGAAGCACGCGACGCGGGCGCGAAGTTCCTCGTTACCCCCGGCACGTCCGAAACGCTCGGCCGCGCAGTCGCGGAAAGCGGTATCGCAGCGCTTCCCGGCGCGGGAACGATTTCGGAAATGATCGCGCTGCTCGAAATGGGCTTCCACGAGATGAAGTTCTTCCCCGCCGAAGCGGCGGGTGGGGTCAGTTACCTCAAGTCCGTCGCCGGGCCGCTCGCCGATCTCCGGTTCTGTCCGACGGGCGGCATCGGCCCGGCCAATGCTGAAACCTATCTTGCCCTGCCGAACGTGATGTGCGTTGGCGGCTCGTGGCTGACGCCAAAAGCCGCGTTGGATTCGGGAGACTGGGGTGAAATCACCCGGATTTCGCGTGAGGCGGCCCGGCTCGGGCGACACTGAGCCGGCAAACGGCCGAGATCGACCGGAACTTGCGGTGGATATTTCCGCGCGAGGCGGAATCCCTCCCGCTTTTTGGGATTGCCGTCCGCCCGGCATTGGATGCTATGGTTAATGCAGACAAAAGATTCGTCGGGCCGTAACCGACGGACGGGGGAGGAGCCTTCGTTCGCCGTTCGGTTCGGGTGGGTTTCAAAGCGGGCCAAGAGTAACAATGGGTGACGAATACGGCGCCAAAGGGTTTGGCAATCGCTTCATGGTTCCGGGGCCGTCCTCCGCCACCGAACAGCGGCAGGACGATCAGCCGCTCGACCTTGTCGAGATCAGTGGCCGCATCAAGTGGTTTGATGTCTCGAAGGGCTTCGGTTTCATCATTCCGGACAACGGCCTTCCCGATATTCTGCTGCATGTGAGCTGCCTGCGGCGTGACGGTTATCAATCGGCGCCGGAAGGTGCCCGCATCACTTGCGAGGTGATCGAGCGTCAGCGCGGCTATCAGGCCTTCCGGATCCTGTCGATGGATGTCACCACCGCGACGCACCCCTCCCAGCTTCCGCCCGCACGGACCCATGTGCAGGTGACGCCGCAGGGTGGTTTCGAACCGGTCAAGGTGAAGTGGTTCAACCGGCTGCGTGGTTTCGGCTTCGTTACGCGCGGTGACGGCACCGAGGATATTTTCGTGCATATGGAAACCCTGCGCCGGACCGGTATTACCGAGCTGACGCCGGGCGAAACGGTTCTCGTGCGTTTCGGCAATGGCCCCAAGGGGCTCATGGCCGCAGAAGTCCGGCTTCTCGAAGCGGGCAATCCGCCCAGTTCGCACTGATCTCGTCAGACAATGGCTGAACGCGAACCCGAGCACTCAACGCCGCAACCCTTCCTTTCAAAGGGAAGGATCGCCGTCGTTTTGATTGTCCTCGCGACGCTGGCCGTCGTCACCATTTCGGTGAAGAGTAACCTCACCCGCATGTATCAGGGCTGGGAGACCGTTTCCACGGCGGGCGAACAGCGGTCGACCGGTGGACAGGCCAAGCTTGAGCGGCTGGACATCGTTTCCGGGGAGCGGCGCCACTCCTTCACCGTGGAGGTCGCGCGTTCCGATCAGGATCGAGCACGCGGGCTGATGTTCCGCCAGCATATGCCACAGGATCAGGGCATGCTGTTCGACTTCGAGCGCGACCAGATGGTCACGATGTGGATGAAGAACACCTACATCTCGCTGGACATGGTCTTCATCTTCGCCGACGGGCGCATCCATCGCATCGAGAGCCGCACCGAGCCGGAATCCGAGCGGACGATTTCTTCCGGTGTGCCCGTGCGAGCCGTGCTCGAGCTCAACGCCAATGTCGCGAGCCGCCTCGGTCTGCGCTCCGGCGATCGCATCGTCCATCCGATGTTCAAGTGACGCAACCCTTGTCGTGCGCGCATGGGCGTGCTAGCCCGCCTCGGATCGGGGCATAGCGCAGCCTGGTAGCGCGATAGTTTTGGGTACTATAGGTCGTAGGTTCGAATCCTGCTGCCCCGACCATCTCCCGGAAGTCGTTGATCGAGCCTACGGCTTTCAGCAGTCCGTCAAGTTGCCGTGTTGACTGTCCTGCCGGGAGGGTGCAAACGCCTTGAACGGAAATTCCTGTTGAACCGAAAGCGGCCATGCGCTTCGTTGACGGGACGTTCTGGATGCCGCGAATCGGACAAGACCCGCGCGGCGATGCAAGGAGATGCCGCCCGATGACCGCCCGGATCTGCCGTCCCGCAAAGAACGCCATGCAATCCGGCACGGCCAAGAGTCAGCGCTGGTTGCTCGAATTCTTGCCGGCGGCGCAGCCACGCTCGATCGAGCCGCTGATGGGATGGACGAGTTCGGCCGATACGCTGTCTTCGCAGGTCAAGCTGTGGTTCGATACCAAGGAAGAGGCCATCGCTTATGCCACGCGCAACGGCCTCGCCTACAAGGTTGAGGAACCCAAGGACGCTGCTCGCCGGACGATGGCATATTCGGACAATTTCCGCTCTGACCGCATCGGCACCTGGACGCATTGACCGTCCTTGCCGCGAATTCCGGCTTTCCCGGCGGGTTGTGAAAGGCTATCCGGGATCGTCGAGGCCCCTTAGCTCAGCTGGATAGAGCACGTGCCTTCTAAGCATGAGGTCGCTGGTTCGAATCCAGCAGGGGTCGCCATTTGTTAACATTAACAAGGCGTTATATCCGTTTTCTAGCAAATTGATTCAGGAGGTTGAGTTCTGGGGTCAAGAACTTGAGATTTTGATTCAGGGCAGCCGAGGCGCTCGTTTCCATCCTCGCGCAGGCTGAGCGAACACCTTGAAATGCCTGGAAACCGAATCCTTTTGGATCTCGATCAGCGCAAACACGGAATTCCCGGAAATTTGCTCTCCCAGCCCTTTCTGGCTTGAATCCGTCGGACGGAACGCGCAAATAGCGTAAAACCGTAAGCCTTCTGCTTGGCCTCGATCCTTGTGAATCGGAAGTTGAATCGCGTCAAGCCGAAAAATCCCGTCCCCGTCCGGGCCAAAACCGCCCGGCGCGTTGAGAGTCTCACCTGATGCGAAACGCGGTATCGGCGCTCCTCCAGCATGATTGGCGCGGCCTGCTTCATAGCGTCACGCGTACGCATTGGCGCGCGGTTTTCGCGCTCGCAGTCGTGTCGTTGCTCTTCTTCCTGCCGGGCCAGTTCCACCTCCAGCCGATGGACCGCGACGAACCGCGCTTCGCGCAGGCCTCCAAACAGATGCTGGAAACCGGGGATTTCGTCGATATCCGGTTTCAGGAAGAGGCGCGGCACAAGAAGCCGGTCGGCATCTACTGGCTTCAGGCAACCACTGTGAAGCTGGGGGAAGCGGTGGGCATCGAGGATGCCAAGCGCGTGATCGGGCTTTACCGTATCCCCTCGCTCCTCGGCGCGCTGGCGATGGTGCTGCTGACCTATTGGGCCGCGCTGGCTTTCCTTTCGCGGGAAGGGGCACTGATCGCCGCGCTGATGATGGCGGGATCGGTGCTTCTCGGCGTCGAGGCCCGGCTCGCTAAGACCGATGCCGTGCTCGGCGCGCTCTCCGTGGCGAGCCTTGGGTTTCTCGCCCGAGCCTATTTCGCCGCGCGGTCGCCGGCCGTTGCGCCGACGCTGTCACGCAATCTCCTTATCACATTCTGGGCGGTAATCGGTGCGGCGGTGCTGATCAAGGGGCCGATCACGCCGCTGGTTGTCGCGCTGACGCTGATCGTCCTCGCGGTGCGCGACCGTTCTCTTGGCTGGTTCCGGCAGACGCGGCCAGGCATGGGCCTGCTGATCGTCGCCCTTGTCGTCCTGCCGTGGCTCGCGATGATCCTGTCGAAGGCCGGCATGGGGTTCATCACCGAATCCATCGGCAAGGATATGCTGGCCAAGGTCGGCGGCGCGCAGGAGAAACATGGTGCGCCGCCCGGAAGCTATTTCGGGATCTTCTGGCTGACGTTTTGGCCGGCCGCCCCGCTCGCGCTGCTCGCCTTGCCGTTCGCCTTCCGGGAGCGCCGTGACGACGGCGTCGCGCTCCTGCTTGCCTGGATCGTGCCGTTCTGGCTGATCCTTGAAGCCGTGCCGACGAAACTGCCGCATTACGTGCTTCCGCTCTATCCGGCGATTGCGATCCTGATCGTGTTGGCTGCCGAGCGCGGCGAACTGCTGAAGGCGCGCTGGGCGCAGGCGCTGGCGGCGTTTCTGATGGTGCTGGTGCCGCTCGTTTTCCTGATCGGCGCGCCCGGTCTTTTCTATATCGTCGAGGAAGGCGCACCGCTTCTGCGACTGCCGTTCCTCGCGCTGCCGTTCCTGCTAATCGCTGCCCTCGTCGGGGGGTATGCGGCATGGCTGCTGTTCCGGTCGGGAACCCCGGTCCATGCGCTGCTGCTGGCGTTGTTCGCCGCGCTGTCTCTCACCTTCGGCGCCTATCTCTACGGCCTGCCGATGCTGAAGGCCTTCAACCTCTCGCCGCGCCTTGCCGCCGCCGCTAAGGCGAGCGGCTGCGCAAACCCGGCCTTCGCCTCCGTTGGATACCGCGAACCGAGCCTTGTCTTCCTCAGCGATACCAAGATCCGGCTCGCGGATGCAAAGGAGGCGGCTGCGTTTATCGAGGCCGAGGGCGTGGGCTGTCGCATCGCCTTCGTCGAGCGCCAGCATGAGGAGGCGTTCCGTGCCGCCTTGCAGGGCAAGGCCGCGCCAGCGCTGGTGACGCGCGTGCGCGGCGTCAACATCAACGCGGCGGTGGACAAGCAGCGCAGGTTGCGCGTCCTTGACATCGCTGTCTATGTGCGGCGCTGAGAGGCGAAAGGGAGCCGGACGTGGGCGAGAAGACCGACAACAAGGATATCGTGGCGCCGCTCGTTTCGGTCGTCGTGCCGGTGAAGAATGAGGAGGGCAACGTCGCCCCTCTCATCGCAGAGATCGCGGGTGCTTTCGAAAGTGGCGACACCGCGTTCGAGATGATCTTCGTCGATGACGGCTCGACCGACGAAACCCCGGTGATCCTCGCCAACCTGCGCGCGAGCTATCCCATGCTGCGCCAGTTGCGCCATGTGGAGAGCCGCGGGCAATCGGCCGCCATCCGCTCCGGCGTGCGTGCGGCACGCGGCGCGTTTATCGCGACGCTTGATGGCGACGGGCAGAACAACCCGGCCTTCGTTCCGGCCATGGTCGAGGTCCTCAAGCGCGGCGAGGGAACTGTCGGCATCGTTCAGGGCCAACGGGTCGGGCGGAAGGATACCGCCTTCAAGCGCTGGCAATCGCGCATGGCGAACCGCATCCGCGGCGGCATCCTGAAGGACGGCACGCGCGATACCGGCTGCGGATTGAAGGCCTTTCCGCGCGCGGTCTACCTCGAATTGCCATATTTCGACGCCATCCACCGGTTTATGCCCGCCCTCGTCAAACGCGAGGGCTACGAGATCGCCCATCTCGACGTGATCGACCGCCCGCGCCATTCGGGCGTCTCGAATTATGGCTTCTGGGGACGGCTCAAGGTCGGCATTCTCGATCTCGCCGGTGTCTGGTGGCTCATCAAACGCAAGAAGCCCGCGACCAAGGTAACGGAAATCGTCTGATGCTGATCCAGCTATCGCAAGGCCTCAACTCGTTCCTGCACGATGTCTTCGTCACCAACTTCACCTGGTGGGCGGCGATGGGCGTGTTCGGGCAGCTCTTCTTCGCCGCGCGCTTCATTGTGCAATGGATCGCGAGCGAGCGGGCCGGGCGTTCGGTCGTGCCGCTCGCCTTCTGGTTCTTCTCGATCGGCGGCGCGGCGATCGTGCTCGCCTACGGCATCCACAAGCGCGATCCCGTCATCATTCTCGGGCAGGCGCTCTCGTTCCTGATCTATTTCCGTAACCTAGCGCTGATCGCCAAGGAGAAACGCGAGCGGGGTAAGGTGCTGAGCCAGGGCGAGGAATAAAAAGAAGGCGCGGAAATCCGCGCCTTTGTTTTTTGATTGGGTCTTGGCTCAGCGCGCCTTTTCCATCGCCTTCAACCCGGCCTCAAGGTCAGCGAGGAGATCCTTCGGCGATTCAAGGCCGATGTTGAGGCGCACGGCACGCCCGCCCGGGCGAAACTCGGTCGCGCTGCGGTATTCGGTGCAGTCGAACGGTACGGCGAGGCTTTCGTAGCCGCCCCAGGAATAGCCCATCCCGAACAGCTTCAGGCTGTCGAGAAAAGTCTCGACTTCTTTGTCGGTATCCGCAGCCAGAACGATTGCGAAGAGACCCGAAGCGCCCTTGAAATCACGCTTGAAGAACGTGTGGCCGGGGCAGGAGGGCAGGGCGGGGTGTAGCACGCGCCGCACCAGCGGATTGCCCTCCAGCGCCTTGGCGATCTTCAGAGCGTTGGCGCCCTGTTCGCGCAGGCGCAGCGGCATGGTCCGGAGACCGCGCAGCACGAGAAAGATATCGTCCGGCCCGAGGTAGAGGCCGAGATCGCCGTGCGTCGCCTTAACGGCCGGGAACAGGGCCGCATTGGCGGCGATCATGCCGATCAGCACGTCCGAGTGGCCGGAGGGATACTTGGTGGCGGCGTTGATCGAGATGTCGACGCCAAGGTCGAGCGGTCGGAACAGCAAGCCGGTTGCCCAGGTGTTGTCGATCAGGGTCGGGATGCCGTGCTTTTTCGCCACCGCGACGATCGCCGGCACGTCCTGCACCTCGAAGGTCTGCGAGCCGGGGCTTTCCATGAAGATCGCCCGCGTGTTCGGCCGGACGAGCGCTTCGATTTCGGCCCCCACCATCGGGTCGTAATAGGTCGTCTCGATCCCGTAGCGCGTAAGAATATTGTCACAGAAGGCGCGGGTGGGACGATAGACCGAGTCTACCATCAGCAGATGGTCGCCGGCCTTGAGGCACGAAAGCAGGGCCGTGGTGCAGGCCGAAGCACCCGATGGGCAGACGACCGAGCCGACGGCGCCTTCGAGTTCGGACCAGACCTCGTTGAGCGCATCCATCGTCGGGTTGCCGCGACGACCGTAGGTGTAGCGGTTGCGATGCGCGAGACAATCGGCAGCATTCGCATAGACGACGGTCGACCCCCGGAATGGTGGGATGTTCACGAAACCCATCATCTCCGCCGTGTTGTGACCGGACACGATGAGACGGGTTTCTTCATCAAGAAAATTTTTCTCTTCACTCGTCATAGTCGACATGAATTTCCTCATTTCATGTTTAAAGACGTAAATGTTTCTGATTGAATTGATATCACAGGGGTAATTTTCTGCAAGAGACTTGCGGTGCGCGCTTTTGAGGCATCCATGCCGGTTTTGCAGTCATTCTGTCCGGATTTATGGTTGTTGGCGATCATTGGGGGGTATCCGGGCCCCTGAAAACGCAGATTTTCCACGGCGAACATGCAAAAATTGCAATACGGCTTGACCTTTCGTCTGATATCGCCTGTCATAAAGGTTCCTGCCGCGAAAGCGTGCCTGTCTCGCTATGGGAGGGCCCGGCGGCGGGAACAATGAAACACTCGGGGAGACGAGTTAATGAAAAAAGTACTGATGTCGGTGGCCGTTGGCGCCGCAGTTGTGATGGCTGCCGGTGCGGCTTCCGCGCAAACCCTCAATCAGGTCAAGGCCCGTGGCGAATTGCAGTGCGGCTCGAACACCGGCCTCGCGGGCTTCGGTCAGCCGGACGCGCAGGGCAACTGGTCGGGCCTCGACGTTGATCTGTGCCGCGCGATTTCCGCGGCGATCTTCAACGATCCGAAGAAGGTGAAGTTCGTTCCGCTGTCCTCGAAGGACCGCTTCACGGCCCTTCAGTCGGGTGAAGTCGATCTTCTCTCGCGCAACACCACCTGGACCATGTCGCGCGATACGTCGCTCGGTCTCGAGTTCGGCCCGGTCAACTACTATGACGGCCAGGGCTTCATGGTCCGCAAGAAGCTGAAGATCGCCTCGGCGATGGAGCTTTCGGGCGCCTCGGTCTGCTCGCAGCAGGGCACGACCACCGAGCTGAACCTCGCGGACTATTTCCGCGCCAACAAGCTCAAGTACGAGCCGGTCATCTTCGCGACCTCGGACGAAACCATCAAGGCCTACGACGCCGGCCGTTGCGACGTGTTTACCACGGACGCTTCTGGCCTCTATGCCGAGCGCCTGAAGCTCACGAACCCGGACGATCACATCGTTCTGCCGGAAATCATCTCGAAGGAGCCGCTCGGGCCGGCCTGGCGCCACGGCGACAACCAGTGGGGTGACATCATCAAGTGGGCCCACTACGCGATGATCAACGCCGAAGAGCTCGGCGTGACCTCGAAGAACGTCGACGAGATGCTGAAGTCTGCCAACCCGGAAATCAAGCGTCTGCTCGGTGGCGAAGGCAAGTTCGGCGAGGCCATCGGCCTGACGAACGATTGGGCCTATCGCATCATCAAGCACGTCGGCAACTACGGCGAGAGCTTCGAGCGCAACGTCGGCAACGGCTCGCGCCTGAAGATCGCCCGCGGCGTTAACGCGCTGTGGTCGAAGGGTGGCCTGCAGTACGCGCCGCCGGTTCGCTGATCGCGCATTTGCAAGGGGGATGACAGGCGTCATCCCCCTTTTTCTATCTGGAATTCGCCCGCAACACGGTTCGATTCGTCCCCCGAAGAAGGGAACGAGCCGAGGTTGCCGGCAGTTTCCGGCGGCTTGGTCCAGTCAGGCCGCGCGACCATTCAGGGGGGGACCCCTGTTGAAGTGGGGAGACTTCAATGAGTAGCAGTGACACCCGCGATCCGCGGTTCACAGGGGGCGCGGAGAAACCGCGGGTCTCCTTCTGGAACGACCCGGAGAAGCGCGGCTATCTGTTTCAGATCGTTCTGTTTTTGCTCGTCGGCTATTTTGTGTATATGGCCGGCTCCAACGCGGTGGACAACCTCCAGAAGCAAAAGATCGCCTCGGGCTTCGGGTTCTGGAACAACACGGCGGGCTTCGATATCGGCCAGCGCCTGATTTCCTATGAAACCACGTCCACCTATGGCCGTGCGTTCTGGGTCGGCCTGCTCAATACCTTGCTGGTTGCCGTGGTGGGCATCTTCTTCGCCACCTTTCTCGGCTTCGTCATCGGCGTTGCGCGTCTGTCCAAGAACTTTCTCGTCAACAAGCTGGCGACGCTCTACGTCGAGCTCATCCGCAATACCCCGCTGCTGCTGCAATTGCTGTTCTGGTACAACGCGGTGCTCAAGGCGCTGCCGGACGTCAAGGAATCCGTTGCCCTACCAGGTGGCGCCTTCCTGAACACGCGCGGTCTCTTCTTCCCCGAGCCCGTGCCCGGTGACAAGTTCTCGATCGTGATGTGGGTGCTCGCCGCTGGTCTCGTCGGCTATTTCGCCTTCGGCCGCTGGGCGAAGAAGCGTCAGGCCACGACAGGCCAGCAGTCGCCTGTGCTCTGGGTCGGCCTTGGGCTGATTGTCGGGCTGCCGCTGCTCGTGTTCTTCGCGCTCGGCATGCCGTTGACGTTCAATTTCCCCGACCTCGGCCGCTTCAATATTCGCGGCGGCGTGCAGATCTATCCGGAATTCGTCGCGCTGACGCTGGGCCTGGTGATCTACACGGCGGCCTTCATCGCCGAAGCCGTCCGCGCCGGCATCCAGGCCGTTTCGAAGGGGCAGACGGAAGCCTCCTATGCGCTCGGTCTCCGGCCGGGACCGACGCTCAACCTCGTGGTCATCCCGCAGGCGATGCGCGTCATCATCCCGCCGTTGACCTCGCAGTACCTGAACCTCACCAAGAATTCGTCGCTGGCCGTGGCCATCGGTTATCCGGATCTGGTGCAGGTTTTCGCCGGCACCGTGCTCAACCAGACCGGTCAGGCCGTCGAGGTCATCGCCATCACGATGGCGGTCTATCTCACGATCAGCCTCGTCACCTCGCTGGGCATGAACTGGTACAACGCGCGCAAAGCGCTCGTCGAACGCTGAGGAGGGGGACATGGAAGAAAATCTCGCTCCCGGCGCCGTTGCCGGTCAGGTCGCGCCCACTGGTGCCCTTGCCCATGCCTATGTGCAGAACGAACCGATGCCACCCCTGCCGCCGCCGGCAAGCATGGTCGGTGTCGTCGGCTGGCTGCGGCAGAATCTGTTCTCGTCCGTCGGCAACACAGTTCTCACGGTCGTCGCGTTCCTTCTCGCGCTCTGGATCATACCCGGGTTCATCCGCTTCCTGCTGACGGACGCGGTCTGGGCCGGGGCCGACCGGGACGCCTGCCTCGCGAAGAACGGCGTGCTGCCCGGCGCTTGCTGGGCCTTCGTAAAGGACCGTATCGGGTTCTTCATCTACGGCTTCTATCCGGTCGGCGAACGCTGGCGCGTGGACCTGTTCTTCGTGCTCGGCGCCATCGGCGTCACATGGATGCTGTGGCTGAAGGCACCGCGGCGCGACATCGGCATGGTCTATTTCCTGATCATCCTGCCGTTGATCGTCTATGCACTGTTGAGCGGAAAGAACCCGCTCGCGTTTCTTACCTATCCTTACGATATGCTGAGGGGCGGGAGCGTGGTGCTCGGTGCCCTGTTCTCCCTCCTGTTTTTCCTCGGCGGTTTCTTTGTCGCGCGTGCGAGGAACATGGAAGCCGGTCCTGCCGTGGTCGCGGGCGGTGCGGCGTTGCTGCTGCTGACCCTCGGCGGTAAGGCGATCGCGGGCATCTGGCCGTCGCTCGGGTTCAACTACGTCGACACCGCCAAATGGGGCGGGCTGATGGTGACGCTGGTGGTTGCGGGCGTCGGCATCGTCGCTTCGCTTCCGCTCGGCATCCTGCTCGCCTTGGGGCGCCGGTCGAAACTGCCGGTGGTGAAGTTCTTCTCGGTGATGTTCATCGAGTTCGTGCGCGGCGTGCCGCTTATCACCGTGCTGTTCATGGCCAACACCATGCTCCCGCTTTTCCTCCCGGATGGTGTGGAGTTCGACAAGTTGCTGCGCGCACTCGTGGGTATCGGCCTCTTCGCCTCGGCCTATATGGCGGAGGTGGTGCGCGCCGGCCTTCAGGCCCTGCCGAAGGGGCAATACGAAGGTGCGATGGCGATGGGGCTCGGCTATTGGCAGATGATGCGTCTCATCATCCTGCCACAGGCGCTCAAGGTCACGATCCCCAATATTGTCAACACCTACATCGGCCTGTTCAAGGATACATCATTGCTGCTCATCGTCGGCATCTTCGACTTCCTGAAGGCCATCGAAACCGCCCGTATCGACCCGCAATGGGCCGCGCCAACGGTTTCGCCCACCGGATACGCTTTTGCGGCGATTATCTATTTCCTGTTTTGCTACGGCATGGCGAGTTACGCCCGCGCGACTGAGCGGCGCCTCTCCGTGGCCGACAAGAGGTAAGGGAGTAACCTCATGGCTCAACTCAATCTGAAACCCTCGCCGCTCAAGCACGAGACCGCGGTCGAGATGATCGGCGTCAACAAGTGGTATGGCGAGTTTCATGTGCTGCGCGATGTGAACCTCAAGGTCACGCGCGGCGAGAAGATCGTCGTCTGCGGGCCTTCGGGCTCGGGTAAATCGACCATGATCCGCTGCATCAACCGGCTGGAGGAACACCAGAAGGGGCAGATCATCGTCGATGGTGTGGAACTCACCAACGATCTCAAGAAGATCGATGAGATCCGTCGTGATGTCGGCATGGTGTTCCAGCACTTCAACCTGTTCCCGCACCTCACCATCCTCGAGAACTGTACGCTTGCCCCGATCTGGGTAAAGAAGATGCCGAAGAAGGAAGCCGAGGAGATCGCGATGCACTATCTCACGCGCGTCAAGATTCCGGAGCAGGCGGGTAAGTACCCCGGGCAGCTCTCTGGTGGGCAGCAGCAGCGCGTGGCGATCGCCCGCTCGCTCTGCATGGCGCCGAAGATCATGCTGTTCGACGAGCCGACATCGGCGCTCGATCCGGAAATGGTCAAGGAAGTGCTCGACACGATGGTCAGCCTCGCCGAAGAGGGCATGACCATGCTCTGCGTGACCCACGAGATGGGCTTCGCCCGCCAGGTCGCCGACCGCGTGATCTTCATGGATCAGGGCCAGATCGTCGAGATGAACACGCCGGATACGTTTTTCAAGAATCCGCAGCACGAGCGCACCAAGCTGTTCCTCAGCCAGATCCTGCACTGACGCGGTTTGACCGGAAAACAAAAAAGGCGCCGCGAGGCGCCTTTTCTTTTTCTGAGGGCGGATGAAACGCTTATATCCCCGGAGCGAAGACTCGCAACCGGTGGCCATCAGGGTCGGCGGCGGTGAACGTGAAGCCGAAATCCATCCTGATCGGTTCCTGGAGGATAGAGAGGCCGCGGGCCGCCCAATCGGCATGCCGCGCCGTGACGGACGCATCGTTCTCCACTGCGAAGGCGAGTTCGCCTCCGCCGGAAGGGCCTGCCTTCGGCTCGACACCGCCGCGCGCCCAGAGTCCGAGCATCACCCCGCTGTCGAGCGGAAACATCGCGAATGTGGGCGAGGATTCGGCCGGCGCCTTGCCAAGGAGATCGGCGTAGAACATGGCGCTGCGGGCGGCGTCCTCGACGTAGAGCAGGATGAAATTGGGGTCTTTCATGGCGGTTCCTCATCGGTTGAGCCGCATCGCGGCGATGAGGAACCCTACAAGACGCTCCTGACAAAAAATGGCAGGAGCCTGGCGCCGTAAGCTGTATCGGCGCTACCGGGTGCTGATCGGGAGATCCTCGCGCGTGCCCCACTCGGCCCAGGAGCCGTCGTAAATGCCGGCGATCTTCGCGCCGGCGCGGCTCATCGCCATGGCGATGACGACCGCCGAGACGCCCGATCCGCAGGAGCAGACGATCGGCTGGTTGAGATCGATCCCGGCCTTCTCCATCTCGGCGCGGATTTCTTCCGGCGCACGGAGCTGACCGTTGGCGACGACATTCGGGAACGGCAGATTGTAGCTGCCGGGCATATGGCCTGAGCGCACACCCGGCCGGGGCTCCGGCGCCTGCCCGTCAAAGCGTGGCGCGGGGCGGGCATCGACCACCTGTGCATCGCCCGAGGCGAGGTGGCTGCGGATGCGTTCGAGATCCGCAACTGTCGCGGCATCGAGCCGGGCATCGAAAGCCGCCGGTTTTGGTGCGGGGATGTCGCGGGTGACGGGGCGCAGCTCCGCAGCCCAGGCCGGTAACCCACCCTCCAGAATGCGCACGTCCTTCGTGCCATAGATGCGGAACATCCACGCAACGCGCGGCGCGGTGAACAGGCCAAGCTGATCGTAGACGACGACGGTATCGCTCTCGCCGATGCCCATCGCACCGACTTTCTCGGCGAAAAAGGCGGCGTTCGGCAGCATATGCGGCAGGGCGCTCGCGGGGTCCGAGATGACATCGAGATCGAAGAACACCGCGCCGGGAATATGCGCCTCGGCGTATTCCTTCGCACCGATTCGACCCGTGGGGGGGAGATGCCATGAGCCGTCGACGATCTTCACCGTCGGGTTCGAAAGCTGTTCGCCGAGCCAGGCGGTCGACACAAAGGGAATAGAGGTGAAGACGGACATCTTGGGGGCCTATGAATTCGTTTCAGGAAAAAGCGGTTTCCATTTTTTTATCAGCTTTTCCACATTCTCAAAAATGGCCTTGTTGTTCAATGTGGCTCTCTGAGCCTGGATCAGGCTGACGTTGAATTTATCGTACAAGCAAATTGTATGACCAACATACATTTTGCAAATATCTTCATCCAATATTCCTTCAAATATTCCTATGGCCATGAGTTCATATTTATAGAAATCTCTTTTCAGAACATCCATTTGTTCTTTTGAGACATTGTCATCGTTACATGAGGCAAGAATTTCATAAATCTGCTCATCCTGAATTTGAGATTGGGAGTATTGCTCGATATCGAATTTGCTGAAAAAGTCGATTGTCGCCTTTTTCTTCGCAATTTGCCTGTTTGTCTGAATCGCCCAAGAGGCGACGCATGCCGCGGCAATGCCAACAATTAGTGTTGTGATCGGCTGAATATAGGCAATATTCATCCGAGAGCGTTCCCTCTAAGCAAACGCGATCCGCACGCGGCGGTTCTGCTTGCCCTTTTTCTCGATGTTGATGACGGCGACCCGGCCGATCTCGCGTGTGTTGCGCACATGGGTGCCGCCGCAGGGCTGGAGATCCAAACCGGCAATTTCCACGAGCCGCACCCGCCCGGCTCCACGCGGTGGTTTGACCGACATGGTTTTCACAAGGCTCGGGTTGGCGTCGAGTTCAGCGTCGGTGATCCAGCGCTCGGTAATCGGTGCATTCTGGGCGATCAGCGCGTTGAGCTTTTCCGTCACCTCTTCCTTGGTGAAGCCAGCTTCGGGAATATCGAAATCGAGTCGTCCGTCCTCGGTGCCGACCGAGCCGCCGGTGACGGCGAAGGGCAGCGCGACGGAGAGGAGGTGGAGCGCCGAGTGCATCCGCATCAGCTTGTAGCGGCGCTCGAAATCGAGCGCCTGCGTGACAACCCGGTTATTCCAATCGGACGGGTCTTCGCCGTCCGGCAGGCGGTGACCGACGATCGTCTTGGCGGGGTCAAGATAGCGCATTTCTCCGATGGCAAAGGAAACGCCGTCATCGCGCGTGATGGAACCGAAATCGGAAGGTTGCCCTCCGGAGGAGGGATAGAAGATCGTCTGATCGAGCACGAGCATATGCTCATGAACGTCGATCACGCGGGCGGTGAGGCGGGTTTCGTAGGCATCGTCGCGAAAGGCGAGATGGGTCGCGGGAAAATCCGGGATCGGCGCAATGGCGGCTGGCATCCCTGGAACGTTCTCCTTGTCCACGGTAAGCTCCATGACTCGATGATTGCTGCCAGCTTAGCCGGGCGCCGGCGAAGCGGGAAGGGCGTCAACCGCGATTGGCATCTTCGCGGCAGGGGAAATCCGCAAATGCGGTATTCTCCATTCCTGCCGCGCGCCCTATCTTGATGATGTTCATATATGATCCGGCCATCTTCACCCCGCGTATAAGAAAAAGCAGGTTGGTGGGATCGGCCGCGAACCCGAAGGAGCAAGCAGAATCGTGAAGGCCGCAGCCGGCAGTCGAGATATTTCCTCACGGGAATTGCTTCTCGCGGCCTATGCCGCCGGGCAATTGCCCTGTGCCGCGCATGCGCTGGTTGCCGCGCATCTCGAAATCTCGCCGGAGAACCGGGCCTTCGTTGCCTCGCTGGAGGAATCGCTCGCCAAGGAACTGACGGTGGACCGTCCCTGTTGCGAGATCCGCAAGCGCGAGGCGCGTCTCGACGCGATTTTCTGCTGCGACCAACTGGCCGGCAAGACGCAGTGCGATTCCGATATTCCGCGCGCGCTTCGGCACTTTCTCGGTCGTTGCGTCGATGAAATGCCTTATCGGACGTTGCTGCCCGGTATCCGTGAATGCCGGATCGAAGGGGAAGGCGGCATGAACGCGATGCTCTACCGGATCGCGCCGGGAAAGAAGATCCCGCAGCATTCGCACGAGGGCACCGAGATCACGCTGGTCCTGCGCGGCGGCTTCTCCGACGAGACCGGGCACTATCTCCGGGGCGACATCGCCATCGCTGATGAGGATGTCGATCACGTTCCCGTGGCGGATGGGGGCGCGGAATGCGTCTGCTTCGCGGTGCTGGATGCGCCGCTCCGCCTGACGGGCCCGGTCGGCCGCCTCCTGAACCGTTTCATGCGCTAGCCGGCCTCGGCTTCCGCAGCCGAAATCGTCTTGAACGCCGCGAGCGCCCGCTCGCGCGCGGCGTCGTGCGGTACGATGGGGTTCGGGTAGGTCTCGCCGAGCCGAATGCCGGCTTTCGCCCGCTCCTCCGGCGGCGCCTCCCACGGGCAATGGATATATTGATCCGTCAACCCGGCGATCTCCGGCACGAAGCGCCGGACGTAATCGCCTGCCGGATCGAATTTCCGGCCTTGCGCGATGGGATTGAAGATTCGGAAGAACGGGGCGGCGTCGGCGCCCGAACCCGCGACCCATTGCCAGCTCGCCGCGTTGCTTGCGGGATCGGCGTCGCACAGCGTGTCCCAGAACCAGGCTTCACCCGTGCGCCAATCCTGCATCAGGTGTTTGATGAGGAAGGAGGCGGCAATCATCCGCACGCGGTTGTGCATGTAGCCGGTCTGCCAAAGTTCGCGCAGGCCAGCATCGACGAGCGGATAGCCGGTCTGACCAAGCCGCCAGGCCCGGATGGCGTTGATATCCGCGCGCCACGGGAAAGCGTCAAACCTGTGCTGGAAGTTCGCGTGCGGCAGATCGGGGAAGTGAAACAACAGGTGATAGGAGAACTCGCGCCAGCCGAGTTCGGCGAGGAATTTTTCGACATCGCGCTCCGAAGCCGGGCTGCGGCCATTGAGCAGCATCTGTCGTGCCGCATTCCAGATCTGTCGCGGCGAAATATCGCCCGAGGCGAGATGAGGCGAGAGCCGCGAGGTCGCGGGTAGGTCCGGCCGGTCGCGGTTCTCGGCATAACCCGCAAGCCCGCCTTCAAGGAAGGCATCGAGCCGTGCGCGAGCTCCTTGCTCGCCCGGCGTCCAGTTCGCGCGAAGTCCGCCGGCCCAATCGGGTTCGCCGGGGAGAAGATCCAGCGCTGCGAGCGGGACAGCCTCCGGGAACGCAACGTTGCCGGACGAAGGCAGTTTCGCCGCGGGAAGCGGCGCGGAGGGCTCGCGCAACACACGGCACGCCTTCCAGAACGGCGTGAAGACGCGCATCGGCCCGCCCGCCTTCGAGCGGATTTCCATCGGCTCATAGAGCAGCGCGCCGTTGAAGCTCTCGGCCCGGATGCCTCGCGAAGCCAGCCGTTGCTTGATCTCGCCGTCGGTTTCACGCTCGGTCGCCCCGTAACGTCGATTCCAGGTCACGAGATCGCAGTCGAACGCTGTGGCGAGCGCGGGGATGATCTCGCGGGAGTTACCGCGAAGAAAGTGCAGCCTGCCACCCTTGGCTTGGAGATCGACCTCCAGCGCGGCCAGCGAATGATGCAGCCACCAGCGGCTCGCGCCTCCGGGTGGTCGATGGCCGGGATTTTCTTCCAGCACGAAGACGGTCAAGCATTCCCGCGCCGCAAATGCGCGGGTCAGTGCGGGATTGTCGCCGAGGCGCAGATCGTTCCGGAACCAGTGCAGCACGCGGCGCGGGGGGGCGGAGAAATCGCTCATGAGAGAAGGAAATAGCCGTACTCGCGGCGTTGTGAAGCGGTTGCGCGCTTTTTCCGTTCGCCTGCGGCCGGTTCCGCAGTAAACTTGGCTGATAACGAGCGGGGAGTACCGCCATGCGATTTTCGAGGCGCTCCGTGATCGCCGGAATGGCTGGCCTCGGTTTTGCGGAGGTAGCCTTGGCCAAGCCGGGCCGGGATGCCGAGCAGATGTTGCTGCATTCCGCCGAGATCGACGACGGCGACACCGTGGCGCGCCTTATCGGCATCGGCACAGACCTTGAGGTGCGCGACGCACGCGGCCGTACGGCGCTGATGATTGCCACCCACAGGGATCACGTTGAAGTCGCCCGGATCCTGATCGAGGCGGGTGCCGATGTGAACGCCAAAGATTCGATAGACGATTCGCCGTTTCTCTATGCCGGTGCCGAGGGGCGGATTGAGATCCTCCGCCTCGCGCTCGCGCATGGCGCCGACCTTGCCTCGACCAACCGCTATGGCGGCACGGCGCTGATCCCGGCCTGCCATCATGGGCATGTCGAGGCCGTGTACATGCTGCTCAAGACGAAAATCGCCATCGATCACATCAACAATCTTGGCTGGACCGCGCTGCTTGAAGCCGTGATTCTCGGCGATGGCGGGCCAATTTACGTGGAAATCGTCGATGCCCTTGTCCATGCCGGGGCCGATGCTCGCATCACGGATCGTGGCGGTGTTACCCCGCTTATCCACGCGCGGCAGCGCGGATTTGCCGAAATTGCGGCGATCCTTGAAGGTGTGCCGAAACACTGAGAGCGGAAAAGAAGGGGATGGCTCCTCGAGCTGGACTCGAACCAGCGACCATTCGATTAACAGTCGAACGCTCTACCAACTGAGCTATCGAGGAATGAGGGCTGGCGTTTACCAAAAACGCGCGCCGATGCAAACGCTTTTATGCCGCGCGTTCGTAAAAAATATCTGACACGCTCGCGAAAACGTGGGTTGCGCGTGAAAAAAAATGCAGGACCCGGCCGAGTGTATTGCGCCCGGCGCAGGGGAGGGCTAAAAGCCGCATTCGCAGCGAGGGGCCTCGTGGCGGAGTGGTTACGCAGAGGACTGCAAATCCTTGTACGGGGGTTCGATTCCCTCCGAGGCCTCCAGTGCCGCCAGGGCACGCCGGCAGTGCGATTCGTCTTCAGGATAAGCCGCAAGCTCTTGCAATCGCCCCGGCACTCGCGCAAAAGCCGTGAGGGGCGGCCGATCGCGCCGCCTGCTGGAACATCGTTCGGGAGCCTTCCATGGCCGATATGCACAATGCCCGCCGCGTGATGGTCGACAATCAGATCCGCACCTTCGATGTTACGGATCGTGATGTTCTCGCCGCCTTCGATGCCGTGCCCCGTGAACTTTTCGTATCCGAAAAGGACCGGGCCATCGCTTATGCCGATCGCACCATCGCGCTCGGGGATGCGCGCCGCGCCATGCTGCCGCCGCTGCTGCTCGCCCGCCTCGTCCAGGCGCTTCAGCCTCAGGCCGGCGAACGCGCGCTCGACGTCCTGAGCGGCACCGGGTACCCGGCGGCGATCCTCTCGGAAATCGGCCTCGACGTCACGGTTCTCGAATCGGATACCGCGCTTGCCGAGCTGGCGAAGGTCGCACTGGCCGCTTCGGGCAGCAACGCACAGGTCATGCCGGTCCAGGCCGATCTTGGCGCGGACAAGGTCGTCGCGCCGGCCGGTGGCGGCTTCGATGTCATCCTCCTCAATGGCGCGGCTGAGCGCGAACCGAGAGCATTCTTTCCGCTTCTCAAGGACGGCGGCCGTCTCGGCGTTTTCGTTCGCGAGGCTGGTGCCTGCCGTGCGCTGGTTTACGTCAAGTCGGGCAGCCATGTGAGCCCGCGTCGCGCCTTTGATGCGCTCGCGCCGGTTCTGCCGGGCTTTGCGGCGGAAGCGGGATTCGTCTTCTGAATTCGCTTGTTTTGCGGCTTACGTTCTGAACAAAACCGTCAATTGTTCAGAAGTGTAACCTTTTGGCCCCAGTTCCGTGATTTTCCCACGGCGGGCGTCGTCAGGAATTAAGGAAAGGTTTACAAGCCGGGCTCGCTCGCTAGAACTGAACCCCGACGCGGCGCTTCGCCTGACTCGCCCGGCAGGAATAGCTCTCCTGCGGTTTGAGCCGGCGCCGGGATACGAGTTCGAGCAAAGCTTCGGGTAAGCCAACGTGAAACGGTTTCGGTCTTTTGCTGCGCAGTCGATTCTGGCTGCTGGTCTCGGGTCGGCGGTGCTGATCCCCGGACCGGTTGCCGCCCAGGATCTGATGAGCGCGCTCGCCCGTGCCTACGCCAACAATCCGGATCTCAACGCCGCCCGCGCCAATACCCGCGCCACGGACGAAGGCGTCCCCACGGCGAAATCCGCGATGCGGCCGCGCGTGTCCGCGTCGGCCGACGCGGGGCGGACCTGGCTCGACTCGCGCATTCCCGGCCGACATTCGCACAGCGAACTCAACCCGTCGGGTTTCGGCATCACCGTCAACCAGACGCTTTATAACGGCGGGCGGATGGGCAATTCCGTGCGCCAGGCCGAGTCGAGCGTGCTAGCCTCCCGCGAGACGTTGCGCAATACTGAGCAGAACACGCTGCTTGATGCCGTCGTTGCCTACATGAATGTCGTGCGAGATACCGCGATCCTCGATCTTCGCCGCAACAACGTCACGGTGCTGAACGAGCAGGTACGGCAGACCCGCGACCGGTTCAATGTCGGTGAAGTGACCCGGACAGACGTGGCGCAGGCCGAAGCGCGTCTTGCCGGCGCGAAGTCCGACCTCGCGCTGGCCCAGTCAAACCTGCGCGGCAACATCGCCCGCTTCAAGCAGGTGATCGGTGCCGATCCGAAGAAGCTCTCGTCGGTGCGTCCGGTGGCCGCCAATCGTCTGCCCAAGTCCCAGAGCGTGGCGGTCTCGCGTGCGCTGCAGGACCACCCCGCAATTGCCGCAGCGCTTCACGGCGTCGATGCGCAGTTCCTTCAGGTGAAGGTCGTCGAAGGCGAATTGCTGCCGACGGTCTCGGTCAGCGGTTCGCTGTCGCGTCGCTATGATTCGAGCGTCGAGAACGACCGCCGCAATACGGCGTCGGTGATCGCCTCGGTCACGATCCCGATCTACGACGGCGGCTCTGCCTATGCCCGCACGCGCGCTGCCAAGGAAACGCTCGGCGAACGCCGTTTGCAGGTCGATTCGACCCGCGATCGCGTGATTCAGGCCGTCATCGCCTCCTGGGCGCTGATGGAGGCCACCGGCTTCCAGATCGAAGGCGCGTCCGCGCAGGTGCAGGCAGCAGAGATCGCGCTCAACGGTGTGCGCGAGGAGGCGCGCGTCGGCCAGCGCACGACTCTCGATGTCCTGAATGCACAGCAGGAACTGTTGAACGCGCGCGTGGCACAGGTAACGGCGCAGCGGGACCGCGTGGTGGCATCCTATTCGCTGCTTTCGGCGACGGGGCAGCTTTCCGCCCGTTCGCTCGGCCTCAAGGTCGCAACCTACGATCCGAAGATCCATTACATCCAGACCAAGGATAGCTGGCTCGGTCTCAGGACGCCCAGCGGCGAATGAGGTTTCACTGCCGGGGGCTTGTCCCCAAGCTTCGGCAAATCTGCTCCGGCATCCGCAAGTCCTTGCTTGATCCGGGTATTTCCCCTGCCATACTCAAATCGTCGTTGCGTGATTCTTGTTCGTTCAAGTTCAGGATTTGCATTTCAGCGTGCCGAACCTCGTGCATTCTCGGCATGGAATTGATGGAGTAGGGTGAACAGCATGTCTTCCAAAGCCGCTGCGGTGCCGGATCCGAAAGACGACAACGAACCGTCAATGGAGGAAATCCTCGCCTCCATCCGCAAGATCATCGCGGACGATAATCTCGGCAAGAAGCAGGACGAGGCCGTGAAAAAGCCGGTGCCGAAGAAGGAACCACCGCCTGAGCCCGAGCCCGAATCCGTCATGATCGACGATCCGCAGCCGGAGGCGATGGATGTCGCCGTGGATGTCGACGTGCTTGACCTCGCGGAGGTCGCGAGCGTCGCGCAGACGCCGGAGCCTGTGATGATCGAGCCGGAGTCGGAAACATCGGCGCCGGTCGCCGAAACGGTTTTCGATCCTATTCCGACCCCGGTCGCGGTCGCCGCGCCGGCTCCCCTAAAGGATGTCTCCGCCTTGGAAGATCGTATCCTTTCCGACAACACCGGCGCGCTGGTAAGTCAGGCGTTCCAATCGCTTTCGCGTAATACGCCGATGCCGGCGATCGGCCGCAGCCTCGAAGACGTTGTCGTCGAACTGCTCCGCCCGATGCTGCGCGGCTGGCTCGACGATCACCTGCCCGGCATCGTTGAAAAGCTTGTGAAAGCCGAAATCGAGCGCGTCGCCCGCGGCGGCTGACGTTTTACCCGCATTCCCGGCTTGACGCCGGGAAACGCGGGATTACACGGAAAAGCCATGCAGGGCGCCGCTCCGGCGCCCTTTTTCGTTTGTCCGGGAACCGCGCAACGCGGATTGGTGTCGCAAGATGATGGAAAAGACGTTCGACCCTGCTTCGATTGAGGCGCGTGTGAACGAGGCCTGGGCGCAATCCGGTGCCTTCAAGGCCGGCGCGAAGGGGCGCGAGAACGCCGAACCCTTCACGATCGTCATTCCGCCGCCCAACGTCACCGGCTCGTTACACATGGGCCATGCGCTCAACAACACCTTGCAGGACATCCTGTGCCGCTACTGGCGCATGAAAGGCAAGGACGTGCTTTGGCAACCGGGCACCGATCATGCCGGCATCGCAACCCAGATGGTGGTGGAGCGCAAGCTCGCGAGCGAGGGCAAGCCCGACCGTCGCACCTTGGGTCGCGAGAAATTTCTCGGCGAAGTCTGGGCGTGGAAAGAGCAATCCGGCGGCACGATCATCAACCAGTTGAAGCGGCTCGGCGCCTCCTGCGACTGGAGCCGTGAACGCTTCACCATGGATGAGGGCCTCTCGCGCGCGGTGATCGCCTTCTTCGTCAAGCTCCACGATGCCGGGCTGCTCTACAAGGACAAGCGCCTCGTCAACTGGGACCCCAAGCTCCTCACCGCGATCTCGGACCTCGAGGTCGAGCAGCGCGAGATCAAGGGTAATCTCTGGCACTTCGACTATCCGGTCGAGGGTGCAGTTTACGATCCCGAAAACCCCGATACCTTCATCACCGTCGCGACGACGCGACCGGAAACGATGCTGGGCGATACGGCTGTCGCCGTCCACCCCGAGAACGAGAAGCTCAAGCGCCTGATCGGCAAGCGCGTTGTGCTGCCGCTGGTTGGTCGCGCCATCCCGATTGTTGCCGATGATTATGCAGACCCTGAAAAGGGCACCGGTGCGGTCAAGATCACTCCGGCGCATGATTTCAACGACTTCGAGGTCGGCAAGCGCCATCGCCTTCCGGTCATTTCGATGATGAGCCGCGAGGGCAAGGTCGATCTTTCGGATCCTGCTTTCGCCAAGCTCCCGGCGGAGACGCGCGATCTTGCTGGGCTCGATCGCTTCGAGGCAAGGAAGCGCGTCGTGGCGATGATCGAGGCGGAGGGCAGGCTGCGCCAGATCGAGCCGCACACCCATCAGGTGCCGCATGGCGATCGCTCCGGCGTGCCGATCGAGCCGTTCCTGACCGAGCAGTGGTATGTCAACGTGAAGCCGCTTGCCGAGAAATCGATGGATTGGGTGCGGAAAGGCGCGGTCAAGATCCTGCCCGCCAACCGCGAGGCCGATTTCTTCCGCTGGATGGAGAACATCGAGCCGTGGTGCATTTCGCGCCAGCTCTGGTGGGGGCACCAGATCCCGGCGTGGTATGGGCCGGACGGCAACTACGTGGTGGCGGAAGACGAGAAATCCGCGCGCGCGCAGGCGGACCTTAAGTGGGGCGTCGGTGCGCCGATCACCCGCGATACCGATGTGCTCGACACCTGGTTCTCCTCGGCGCTATGGCCGTTCTCGACACTCGGCTGGCCCGAGCGCTCGCCGGAGCTGTCGAAATATTACCCGACCTCGGTGTTGGTGACAGGCTTCGACATCCTGTTCTTCTGGGTTGCGCGGATGATGATGGCCTCGGCGCTGACGCAGGCCGATGTGCCCTTCGAGACGGTCTATCTTCACGGCCTCGTCCGTGACGAGAAGGGCCGCAAGATGTCGAAGACGCTAGGTAACGTCATCGATCCCTTGACCGTGATCGACGCGCTGGGTGCCGATGCGCTGCGCTTCACCCTCGCGAGCCTCGCCGCGCAGGGGCGCGATCCGAAACTCGGCGTCAAGACCGCCGAGGGCTATCGCAACTTCTGCACCAAGCTGTGGAATGCCTCGCGCTTCGCCGAGATGAATGAGTGCCGCCGCGCTGCCGGTTTTGATCCCAAGGCGGTAAAGCTGCCGCTCAACATCTGGGCGATCGCCGAGGCCGACAGGGCGCTCGGCGAGATCGAGGCCGGGATCACCGGCTACAAGTTCAACGAGGCGGCGCTCGCGGCGTATCGCTTCACCTGGAACACCTTCTGCGACTGGTATCTCGAACTCGCCAAACCTGTCCTGGTGGGCGATGACGAGACGGCAAAGGCGGAGACGCGTGCGGCGACAGCTTTCCTGCTCGACCGCATCGTCGCGATGTTGCATCCCTTCATGCCTTATATCACCGAGGAACTGTTTTCAGCCTACGCGGAACAGGCCGGAACCTCGAATGCCGGGCTCCTCTGCGTCGAGGCCTGGCCAGCACCGGTCGGAATCGAAGGCGGCGCGGCAGCCGCCGACATCGGTTTCATCGTCGATCTCATCACTGAGATCCGCTCCGCGCGCGCGGAGATGAACGTGCCGGTTGCCACCACCGCGCCGCTGGTTTTCGTCGGGCTCGAGATGGGCGCGCAGAAGCGGGCTTCCGATGCTGCCGATGCCCTGAAGCGCCTCGCGCGCGTCTCGGAACTGCGGTTCGAGGCGAGCGCGCCCGCCCAGAGCGTGCAGATCGTCACGCACGGCGTCGTTGCCTGTATCCCGCTCGAAGGGGTCATCGACTTCGCGGCGGAGAAGAAACGCCTTGCCGGCGAACGCGACAAGCTTGTCAAGGATATCGAGGGCACGATGCGCAAGCTCGACAATCCCGACTTCCTCGCCCGCGCGCCGGAAGAGGTCGTCGAGGAAAACCGCGAACGTGTCGCCACCGCTGAGGAACGGATCGCGCGGATCGACGAAGCACTCAAGCGCCTCGGGTGAAGGCCGCGCAGCGCGTGTGTGAAGCGCTGCGTGCGTGTTCCCCAAATTTGTATCAATTCTGCAACAAGCAGAAATCAATCGCCCGACGTCCGATTTGGCGGGCGAGATGCCCCTTTTGCGCCACAAAATCGCGTGCATGGTCTCTTTACCAAAGGGTCGTCTGATCGATGCGCGCTCACTTGGCGTTAAAGCTTGGTCGCGCATCGTCGTCGTGCCTGTCGGTGCAAGGGGGTCTTTTTCTGATGGTGCGTGCTCGGGCAGGGCAGAGGGCTGCGATTGCCGCCGGAAGGCTGGCGAGCCTTCCGGCGTTGCCAGGTTCCAGTCAGCTCTCTTCCGCCAATTTGTTGTTTTTCGGCAACGTTTCTTCCGCTTCGGCTGCCATCGGCGCTTTTTTGGCGGGGGACACGCGCTCGGCTAAACTTTGCCTTGAGCCCGCCCAAGTTGGAGCGCGGGATGCCAGCATGACATCGCGCATGGTGCCGAAGCCGAGGCGCGTAACCCACGTTTCACATCATCGCATGCTGGCAGGCGCGGTCTCCGCGCTGCCTGCCGGGCATCGAGGAAGTCGAGAAGCAGAAACATGGTGATCTCCGCACAGATGAGCGGCTGGACCTGTTGTCGGCCGCTGGCGAAACTGGCGCTGATGCTGGCGCTGGTCTTCCCCGTCGCTGCCCGCGCTTTCGACGTGAAGGAATCCGCCGAGACTTCGGCGCCGAAAGGCACCCTGTTCCGTTCGGTCGGGGATTCACTGCGGGCCGGACTCCGGGCGCTTTCGAGCGGAGATCCGGAATCGGCCGTCGAGCCGCTGACCTTTGCCGCCCGCGAGGGCAATGTCGCCGCGCAGTGGAAGCTCGGCCGCATGTACAAGGACGGCGACGGTGTCGGGCGCGACGATCTCAAGGCCTATCAGAATTTCTCGCAGATCGTGCGGTTGCGTGCCGATGAAAACCCTGACTCCCCCCATGCACGGATGGTGGCGCAGGCTTTTGTCGCTCTCGGCGGCTATCATCTCACCGGTATCGCCAATTCCCGCGTGAAGCGGAACCCCGCCCGTGCGGTGGAGATGTTCCATTACGCCGCCTCCTATTACAACGATGCCGATGCGCAGTATCATCTCGGTCGCGTGCTCGCCGACGGGCTCGCCGGAACGACCGATCTCCAGCAGGCCGCGCGCTGGTTCAACCTCGCGGCAGAGCAGGGGCATCGCTACGCGCAGGCCCGGCTCGGGCAGATGCTCTTCAACGGCGAAGGCGTTCCGCGCCAGGCACCGCGCGGCCTGATGTGGATGCAGGTTGCCGTTCAGCAGGCGGATCCGCTGCGGGATGCCTGGGTCATCGAGCTGGAAGCCAAGGCGCGAGGTCTCGCTTCGGAAGACGAACGCCGGATCTCCGAAACCTACCTGCGCAAGCACCTTCGCGCGTCTCGATAGATTTTTGCCGCCAAATCCGTCTATTATCCCGCGACCGAACACTTTCTTGGGAACGGTACGATGCGGGTTATGCATGATATCTTGCGCGTGGGCGCAGCCATGGCGGCGATGATTGCCATGACGGCCAGCCTCGCCGCAGCCGAGGTCATCGGATCGGCCGATACGGTCGCCAACCGCGTGACCGGCGAGATCTCCAGCAAGAAGCGTATTCTTGTCGATCGTGATGTCGTTCACCGCGATGAGGTTGTTCAGACGGATCGATCCGCCTCCGCACGCATCGTCTTCCGCGATGCCTCCGATCTTCGACTCGGCGCCAACGCGCGTATCAAGCTCAGTTCCTCGGTGTATGGCGGCCAGCAGGGCGCGACGCTCGAACTCTCGCGCGGCGCCTTGCGATTCTTCAGCGGCAATGGGCCGGTGGGTTCCTATCAGGTCCGGACGCCGGTTGCGACGATCGGGCTCCGCGGCACCGGGATCGGCATCGTCATCACGGCCACGCGTACCTACGTGACGCTGCTCAACGGTGCGGCGCAGGTCTGTACGCGCGGCGGCCAGTGCAGCCTGCTCGCGCAGAGATGCAGCTACGTCACGGTCGATCGCGCCAATGTCACGCAGCCGCAGCCGGTTCAGGCGGGCGTTCCCTCTTTCGCCAGCCGTTGTACCGGCCCGGCATGCGGAGAGGATGTCTGCGGTGTCAGTGCCTCGCCGTCACCGAGCCCGATGGGCTATGATCCGGCCGGAGGTTCGAGCAACGGTTCGGGTGGGAGCGGCGGTGCCGGTGGCAAACGCTGATGCGCGCTTGCGGCCGGTGCGGCGGCGCACTGACGGCCACCTTGCTCACGCTAGGATCGGGCCGACAATGCTGAAAAGGTGAAAGCCATGCGCCCCGCTTATTCTGCCGTGAACGCCCGTTCTCTGGCCGGTCGAACCACCTTCTCCGGCGGATTGCTGTTGCTCGCCGCCGTAATCGTCACGCCGGCTTTCGCCGCTGAGACGATCGGCAAGGCGGAGAAGATCGAGAAATCCGTGACGGGCGAGGTCGATGGCGGCAAGCGTGACCTCGCGGTGCCGAACGATGTGCACCGCGACGAGATGATCCGCACCGGTGACGAGGCACAGGGACATTTCCGCTTTTCCGACGAGACCGATCTCAAGCTCGGCCCCAAGGCCTCACTCAAGCTCGACGCTTTCGTGTTTTCCGGCAAGAAGGACGCCGCGATGGAGCTGGTATCCGGCTCGATGCGCTTTGTATCCGGCAAGGGGCCGAAGGGCTCCTATCTCATCCGCACGCCGGTGGCGACGATCGGTCTGCGCGGCACGACCGTGGAGGTCACGATCCGCAACGGCCGGACCTATGTCTCCCTGCACGAAGGGCAGGTGCAGGTCTGCACTCGCTCCGGTCGATGCATGGACTTGAGCAATGCTTGCACCTATCTCTCGGTTGACCGGCGCGGCGTGACGACCCCGCAGCCGCTTTCGAACCGCGTTCCTACCTATTCCGGCCAGTGCAGGGGCGATTTCTGCGTCGTCGATTCCTGCACGCCGCAGCTTTCCGGTGCACCGGGCGCCAACCCGCCAGGGGGGGCAGCCCCACCCAAGGTCACGCCCCCGAAGGCCAAACCGCCGCGCAAGGCAAAACGGCCGCCGCGCGGGCGCGGGCCGGGGCGCTATGTCGAGGAGGAGGTCATTCTCGACGACCCGGAGTATGTCCGGCCGCGCCGCCCGCATTATCCGGTCGATGTCGTGCCGGTTTTCCCGGTCGATCCCGGTTTCATCCGCCCAGGCCGTCCGCCGCGGGGTGGAGGATATCCGACCCGCCCGCCACGCGGTGATCGCGGCGGCGGTATCAAGATCTACCCGTCCGATGGTGCGCCCGGCATCACGCCGCGCTTCGACCGTGGTCCACGCCTCAACCTCAACCGCGGCAATTTCGGACGAGGTGGCTTCGACATCCGCTGATCAGCGGATGCGGCACCAGACAGGCACGTGGTCGGAGGGCTTTTCTTCCGCTCGGAGCACCTTGTCGATCCCGGCCTCGACGAGACCGTCGGCGAGGCGCGGCGAGAGCAGCAGGTGATCGATACGGATGCCGTTGTCGCGTTGCCAGGCGCCGGCCTGATAATCCCAGAACGAGTAGTGCCCGCCGGCATCGGTTGTCGCGCGGAAGGCGTCGGTGAAACCGAGGTTGAGCAGGCGGCGATAGGCCGCGCGGCTCTCGGGGAAGAACAGCGCATCACCCCGCCAGTTCTCGGGGAACTTCACGTCGCGTTCCTCGGGAATGATGTTGTAATCCCCGGCGATCACGAGCTTTTCCTCCAGCGCCAGCAGGCCGTGCGCATGGGCGGTGAGCGCCTTCATGAACGCCAGTTTGTAATCATATTTCGGCCCCGGCGCCGGGTTGCCGTTGGGGAAATAGACGCCGCAGACACGGATCGCCTCGCCAAGCACTCCGTCCTTGCCGGGCACGCTCGCCACGGCCTCGATGTAGCGCGCCTGCTCGTCCTCGAAGCCGGGCAGCCCGCGAAGCTCGACCTCCAGCGGATGCTTCGAGAGGATCGCGACGCCGTTGAAGGTCTTCTGCCCGTGCGTCGCGACGTTATAGCCCAGCGTCTCGATCTCCTCGCGCGGGAAGGCTTCATAGACGCATTTGAGCTCCTGAAGGCAAACGATATCCGGCTCACGCGTTTTCAGCCAGCGGGTGAGATGTTCGATGCGTTGGCGGATGGAATTGACGTTGAAGGTCGCGATGATCATGCCCGGAAGGTAAGGCCGCGCCCGGCGCTTGTCACGCGCAAGGCCTGCGGTTCGCGTTGGAAAAAACGACCCGTCCGGGCCATGATCGGCGCGATGAGTCGGGAGCGGATCATGGCCGAGAAAAAATCGAATCGGGCGCAGATGGAAAGCCCGTCCTACCGCCTGCCGGCGCTGGACCCGGACTTCATCCTCGGGGATTCGACGCGCGGTCTTCGCATGGCACTCGAATACCAGAAGGCGGAGGATGCACTGCGCGCAGCCAAGATCGCCTCGACCATCGTGGTGTTCGGCTCAGCGCGATGCGCGGAGGACAGCGCGGGCGAGAAAGGGCGCTGGTATCAGGAGGCGCGGAGGTTCGGGCGCATCGCCTCGGAGCGGGGCGGGGCCATCGACGGCAATGGCGTGCGCACCAATGTCATCGCCACGGGGGGCGGGCCGGGCATCATGGAGGCTGCGAACCGGGGCGCGCATGAAGCCGGCGCGCTTTCGATCGGCTACAACATCCGCCTGCCGCACGAGCAGGAGCCGAATGCGTACTCGACGCCGGAACTCACCTTCCAGTTTCACTATTTTGCGCTGCGCAAGATGCATTTCGCGATGCGCGCGGCGGCGCTGGTGGTGTTTCCCGGCGGCTTCGGCACCATGGACGAGCTGTTCGAAATCCTCACCCTGCGCCAGACCGGCAAGATGGTGCCGATCCCCGTGGTGCTGGCGGTGGAAAGCTATTGGCGGCGCGTGGTGAATTTCGAAGCGTTTGTGGAGGCCGGCACCATCAGCGCGGCGGATTTGGCGCTGTTCAGTTTCGCCGAGGACGCCGAAGGTGTGTGGGCGAAGCTGGGGTTGGGTCGGTAATCTCAACCGTCACGCTCGCCCGTGGGGCGGGTATTCATGACTTGAAAAGAAAAACGAGGGCTTCCGCCCTCGCTTTATAATTTCTGTCAAAACAGCTCACGAACACCCTGTCGTTGAGCCACAGGTATCGCACTTGAGGCACGTCCCGTTGCGCACGAGGGTGAAGTTCATGCACTCGGGGCAGGCCTCGCCGACATAGCCCTTCATTTTCGCAATCGACCGCTTGGTGGCGATATCGTCCGCCGCCCGGGCGACCGGGGCCGCCGGTGCGACAAAGCCGAGGCTCTCGATGGCTTCGGCCACCGATTGCTCCTGCTTGAGCGCGGTGGCACCCGCCATCGCATAAACGGTGGTGGTACTGGTCGCCGTCGCGGCCAGCGCGCCCGCGCCGCCCTCGACGACGCCGAGGAAGTTGGTCGCCTTGCCGCGCACGAGACCCTTGGAGACGACGCGCGCCGCCGGGGTCGAGCCCGAGGGCAGGCTTTCGGCCTCGTCGCCGCGGCCGAGGGTCGTGTGGCCGAGGTCGTCCATCGTCACATGTGCGAGGTCTTCGCGGCCGAGATACGAGATCGCGAGCTCGCGGAACACGTAATCGAGGATCGAGGTCGCGGATTTGATCGCGTCGTTGCCCTGCACGAAGCCCGCCGGCTCGAAGCGCGTGAAGGTGAAGGCCTCCACGTATTCCTCCAGCGGCACGCCATATTGCAGGCCAAGCGAGATGGCGATGGCGAAATTGTTCATCATCGCGCGGAAGGCGGCGCCTTCCTTGTGCATGTCGATGAAGATCTCGCCGAGGCGACCATCCTCATATTCGCCGGTGCGGAGATAGACCTTGTGCCCGCCGACGATCGCCTTCTGGGTGTAGCCCTTGCGGCGGCCCGGCAGCTTCTCACGCTCGCGCACCTTCTCGATCCGCTCGATGACGCGCTCGACGATCTTCTCCGAAATCTGCGCGACGCGGGCGGCGGAGGGCTGGGCGACCAGCGTTTCCACCGCATCCTCGTCCTCATCCGCCTCATCCGAGATCAGCGCCGAGTTGAGCGGCTGGCTGAGCTTCGAGCCGTCGCGGTAGAGCGCGTTGGCCTTGAGCGCGAGCTTCCACGAGAGCAGGTAGGCCGATTTGCAATCCTCGACCGTAGCCTCGTTCGGCATGTTGATGGTCTTGGAAATCGCGCCCGAGATGAACGGCTGCGCCGCCGCCATCATGTGGATGTGGCTCTCCACCGAGAGGTAGCGTTTGCCGAGGCGTCCGCAGGGGTTCGCGCAATCGAACACCGGATAGTGCTCGGTCTTGAGGTGCGGCGCGCCTTCCAGCGTCATCGCCCCGCAGACGTGGATGTTCGCGGCCTCGATGTCCTTCTTCGTAAAACCGAGGAAGGGAAGAAGCTCGAACGTCATGTCGTTGAGCTGCTCATCCGAGACGCCGAGTGCCTTCATCGCCTCGTCGCCGAAGGTCCAGCGGTTGAAGGCGAACTTGATGTCGAAGGCGGATGGGAGGGCTTTTTCCAGCTTCTCCAGCATCTCCTCGCTGAAGCCCTTGGCTTTAAGCGTCGTGTGGTTGATGCCCGGCGCCTGCCGGATCGAACCGTGACCCACGGCATAAGCCTCGATCTCGCCGATCTGCGCCTCGGAATAGCCGAGCGTGCGCAGCGCAGGGAGGGCGGCCTGATTGATGATCTTGAAATAGCCGCCGCCGGCGAGCTTCTTGAACTTCACCAGCGCGAAATCAGGCTCGATGCCGGTGGTGTCGCAATCCATCACGAGGCCGATGGTGCCGGTGGGGGCGATCACGGTGACCTGCGCGTTGCGGTAGCCATGCTTCTCGCCGAGCGCCAGCGCGGCATCCCATGAGGCGACAGCGTGCGAAACAAGGTCGTCGATCGGGCAGTTGGCGTGATCGAGCGCAACCGGGTTTACCGCGAGACCTTCGTAACCCGTGGTCTCGCCGCGCGCGGCGCGGGCATGGTTGCGGATGACGCGGAGCATGTGGCTCGCGTTCTTCCTGTAGCCGGGGAAGGCACCGACTTCCGCCGCGATCTCGGCTGAGGTCTTGTAGCACATGCCGGTCATCAGCGCGGTGAGGGCGCCACACAGGGCGCGACCCTTGTCGCTGTCATAGGGTAGACCCATCGTCATCAAGAGACCGCCGATATTGGCATAGCCGAGGCCGAGGGTGCGGAACTCATAGGAGAGCTCGGCGATTTCCTTCGACGGGAACTGCGCCATCAGCACCGAGATTTCGAGCACCAGCGTCCAGAGGCGGACGGTGTGTTCGTAGGCCTTGATGTCGAACTGGCGGGTTTCGGCGTCGTAATACTTGAGCAGGTTCATCGACGCGAGATTGCAGGCCGTATCGTCGAGGAACATGTATTCCGAGCACGGATTGGAGGCGTTGATGCGCCCTGAGGCCGGGCAGGTATGCCAGTCGTTCATCGTGGTGTTGAAGTGGAGGCCCGGATCTGCCGAAGCCCAGGCCGCGTAGCCGATCTTCTCCCACAGGTCGCGGGCCTTCAGTGTCTTGACTGTCTTGCCGTCCTTACGGGCGGTCAGGTTCCAGTTCCCGCCTGCCTCGACCGCGCGCAGGAAGTCATCCGTCAGCGAAACCGAGTTGTTGGAATTCTGGCCGGCGACGGTGAGATAGGCTTCCGAATCCCAATCGGTGTCGTAGGTGTCGAATTCGAGATCCTTGTAGCCCTGCTTCGCGAACTGGATGACGCGCTTGATGTAGTTGTCGGGCACCATGAGCTTGCGCGCGGCGCGGATCTCGCGTTTGAGGGCGGGGTTCTGCTCGGGGTCGAAGCAGGCGTCATTTGCGCCCTCGCAGTTGAGGCAGGCGCGCATGATGGCCTTGAGCGCCTTGGCGTTGATCTTGGAGCCGGTGACGAGGGCGGCGACCTTCTGTTCCTCCTTCACTTTCCAGTCGATATAGGCCTCGATATCGGGGTGATCGGCATTGACGACGACCATCTTGGCTGCGCGGCGCGTGGTGCCGCCGGACTTGATGGCGCCCGCCGCGCGGTCGCCGATCTTGAGGAAGGACATGAGGCCGGAGGAACGGCCGCCGCCCGAGAGCTTTTCGCCCTCACCACGCAGCGCCGAGAAGTTGGAGCCCGTTCCCGAGCCATACTTGAACAGGCGCGCCTCGCGGACCCAGAGATCCATGATGCCGCCATCGTTGACGAGATCGTCCTGCACGCCCTGGATGAAACAGGCGTGCGGCTGAGGATGCTCATAGGACGACTTCGACTTCGTCAGCTTGCCAGTCTTGTGATCGACGTAATAATGGCCCTGGCCAGGCCCGTCGATGCCATAAGCCCAATGCAGGCCCGTGTTGAACCACTGCGGTGAGTTCGGCGCGCAACGCTGGGTCGCCAGCATGAAGCACATCTCGTCATAGAAGGCCTGCGCGTCCTTCTCGGTGGTGAAATATCCACCCTTCCAGCCCCAGTAGGTCCAGCAGCCGGCGAGGCGATTGGCAACCTCCTTCATCGAGGTCTCGGAGCCGTAACGCTCGTTCTCCGGGAGCTTTGCCAGCGCTTCCTCGTCGACGACCGAACGCCATAGGAACGAGGGGACGTCGTTCTCCTCGACCTTCTTCAGGCGCGCAGGCACACCCGCCTTGCGGAAATACTTTTGGGCCAGCACGTCAGCCGCGACCTGGCTCCAACCCTCGGGGACCTCGAGCTTTTCGAGGCGGAACACCACCGAGCCGTCGGGATTCTTGATCTCCGACCGCGTCTCGTTGAAAGCCAGCCCCGCGTAGGGGGACTTGCCTTCAGTGGTGAAAAGCCGTTCGAACTTCATCGTCTATCCCCTTTTCGCGCGGCGCCGCTCAGTGGCCCGCTTCGTTCGCTGAAAGGCGGTGTCGCTACATGAGACGACAAAACCCCGTCGAGCCGTGGACAACACGACCCCCGCCCATCTGTTTGACTGTAAAAACTACCCCCGTTGCCCGAACTAGATCTAGCGTTTGCCGCCCGGCTTCCGGAGCCCCTCCGTCACCCTGGCGATCCGCCTTCTGAAGTTCCCGCCGAAGCGACACCTCGCGATGCCGCGCCGCCGACGAACCCTCCGTTCGAGCAGACCCTCACGCTAGGCCAACGGATTCGATGCCGTCAACATCTAGTTAGGGTCCGCCTCAAGGGTCTCTATATCTGGTTTCAAAGTTGTGAATCGTGGGGACAATTGTGCGATTCCTCGCAATCCCATGACTCTATTCGCTTTTTCCCGAAAACCACCATACTGGCCCATTGCGTCGGTGAAAAATCAAGAGCTGAATTCGTGCAAAATTGCGTGCCGGCGAAATTTTTTGAACCACTAGATATTGGGGCTTGATGTCAACCGTGCCGCAGGAATGCAACCGAGAGGCGGTGAGTCACCGTGGAAACCTCATCGCGGGTTGCGGGATGTGGGCAGAATCAATCCGGTCGTTGCGAATCCACCTGCTAATCCGCCTTCGCCTAAAGAACGGCGCGGAGCGATTCCCGCGCCTGCCGAAATGCTGGACCTTCGCCGCCAAATTTGCGAAAAGCCGGCGAGGCTTCTGCTGCGGCGGCACGAACGAATCGACGCGGGCGGGAGCGTGCATGAGGATGCTAAGGCGATGAAGACTTTCCTGCTGCAGTTCTTCACCTGGTGGAACGGCCAGACGCTCGGAACCCGGTTTTTCACCTGGCGCAAGGGCGAACGCGTGGGGCGGGATGAATTCGGCAACATCTACTATCGCACGCGCGGCGGCGCGAAGGATACGGCCCTCGGTCACGAGCGTCGCTGGGTGATCTATAACGGCGAAGCCGACGCCTCGATGATCCCGCCGGGTTGGCACGGTTGGCTCCATCATCGCGTCGATGTCGCGCCGAGCCAGGAAAGCTATGCCGCCCGCGAGTGGGAGCTCCCTCATCGCGGCAACCAGACCGGCTCGGCCGAGGCCTATCGCCCGCAGGGGTCGATTCTGGCACCCGGACAGCCGGCGCCGACCAAGGGCGAGTACCAGCCCTGGACGCCGTGATCCCCCACACCCGGACTTTCGGGCATGGCCCTTTTTTCGGCATGATTCGCGTGTTACTGGCGCCAAGTTCCTGCATAAGTTCCTGCATGAGCCGGCTCGCACCCGCCACGGCTTGGTCGCTTGCCGCAGCGGCAGGGTGCCCGACGATCTGGATTGGTTGAACATGCGCATTCTGGCACGGCTTTCCGCAGCCCTTCCGACAATGACGAGAGCCGCGCTTGGCTCGGCGGCACTGCTGGCTGCCGGCCCGGCATTCGCCGACAAGATCAAGAATCCGACAGCCATTTTCGCGGGCCTCGACAAGATCACCGGCCGCATCATCGCCTTCGAGGCGGCAGTGGACGAGACGGTGCAGTTCGGTTCGCTCCAGCTCACGGCGCGGGTGTGTTATTCGCGCCCGGAATACGAAAACCCGCAAACCACGACCTATCTCGATGTCGAGGAAGTCAACTCGGACAACCAGTACAAGAAGATCTTCTCCGGCTGGATGTTCGCAGCGAGCCCTGGCCTCAACGCCATCGAGCATCCGATCTATGATGTCTGGCTGACGGAGTGCAAAGGCGGCACGGACATCATCAAGACGCCGCCGGAGCAGGATCTCGTTGAGGATATTCCGCCGCCGGAGATTGCCAACAAAACCGCGCCGAAGCCCGCCGTGCCGCTGCCCCGCCCGAATGCGCCGGGCGCGACCGCGCGCAATGCACCGCTGCGCCTGCCTGACGCGACAGGCGCCCCGCCGCCGGCCGCTATTGCGCCGCGCCCGGCGCCGCAGCAGCGCTTCTTCCCGACCAATGCCAACCCGGGGCGCGGCGGGTACGATCCTGCCGGCGGCGGCAGCGGACGTTAAACCGCCGGTTCTCCGAGCGCTTGGAGCACGGCTCCGGTTCGGTCCGGAGCGCGGCATGGCCAGATATCGTAACGCCCTTCGACCCCGAGCGCCCGTTCGAGCATCGCGCGATATGACTTGCGTGGCACCTCGATCGCACCGAACTGACGCAGATGCGGCGTCACGAACTGCGTATCGAGCAGAGTAAAGCCGCCGGCGCGCAACCGGGCGACGAGATGGGCGAGCGCGAGCTTCGAGCAATCCCGCTCGCGGTGGAACATGCTCTCGCCGAAGAAAGCGCCACCAAGGGCGATGCCGTAAAGCCCGCCGACGAGCCGCTCGCCGTCATAAACCTCAACCGTATGGCAATATCCCTGCTCGAACAGCGCGCCGTAGAGCTGGCGGATGGGCATGTTGATCCAGGTCTCGCTGGTCTCCGAGCGGGGTGCCGCGCAGGCTTCGATCACGGCCGGAAAGTCCCGGTCCACTGTCACCGTGTAGCGCGCCTGCCGGACGAGTCGTGCGAGGCGGGCAGGGAGGTGAAACCCTTCCAGAGGAATGATTCCGCGCATCCGAGGCTCGATCCAGTGCAGATGGGGATCGTCGGCGCTTTCGGCCATCGGGAAGATCCCGGCGGCATAAGCCCGGAGCAGGATCTCCGGCGTCACGGGAAAGTCCGAATGCGACATCGGGGTACGTCAATCAAGAAGTGGCGGCCGAAGTGTCGCGCGGGGGCACCGGCCCCGTCAATCGCGACGCTCAGGGCAGTTCACCCATCCCGCCGTCCTTGAGGAATTTCTCGAGCCAGTGGATGTCGTAGAGACCGTTCTGGATATCCTGATTGCGCACGAGTGTGCGGAACAGCGGCAAGGTCGTCTCGATGCCGTCGACGACGAACTCGTCGAGCGCGCGGCGCAGGCGCATCAGGCATTCATTGCGGGTGCGGCCGTGAACGATCAGCTTGGCGACGAGCGAATCGTAGTTCGAGGGAATGCGGTAGCCCTGATAGACGGCGGAATCGACGCGCACGCCGAGGCCGCCCGGCGGGTGGAAATAGGTGACGAGGCCGGGCGAGGGCCGGAACGTAGCCGGGTGCTCGGCATTGACGCGGCACTCGATCGCATGGCCCGAGACCTTCACATCCTCCTGCCGGACGGAGAGCGCCGAACCTGCCGCGACCTTGATCTGCTCGTTGACGAGATCGATGCCGGTGATCATCTCGGTGACGGGATGCTCGACCTGGATACGCGTGTTCATCTCGATGAAGTAGAACTCGCCGTTCTCGTAAAGGAACTCGATCGTGCCGGCGCCGATATATCCCATCTCGCTCATGGCTTTGGCGACGATACCGCCGATCTTCGCGCGTTGCTCGGCGTTGAGGGCGGGAGAGCCGCCTTCTTCCCACACCTTCTGGTGCCGGCGCTGGAGCGAGCAATCGCGTTCGGCGAGGTGAATCGCATGGCCCTTGCCGTCACCAAGCACCTGAATCTCGATATGGCGCGGCTTTTCGAGATATTTCTCGATATAGACGGCGTCGTCGCCGAACGCAGCCTTCGCCTCGGTGCGGGCGGCGTGGAGCGCGTAGGAGAGTTCGTCCTCGTTGCGCGCGACCTTCATGCCGCGCCCGCCGCCGCCCGCCGCCGCCTTGATGATGACCGGGAAGCCTATCTTCTGTGCGACCTTCTTGGCTTCCTCGTCTTCCGTGATGCCGCCGTCCGAACCGGGCACGACCGGAATGCCGAGCTTCACGGCGGTGCGCTTGGCCTCGATCTTGTCGCCCATCGTGCGGATGTGTTCGGACTTCGGGCCGATAAAGCCGATCTTGTGCTGCTCCAGCACCTCGGCGAAGCGCGCGTTCTCGGAAAGAAAGCCGTAGCCGGGGTGAACGGCATCGGCGCCGGTGATTTCGCAGGCGGCGATCAGCGAGGGGATGTTGAGATAGCTGTCACGCGGGGAGGGTGGGCCGATGCACACGCTCTCGTCGGCGAGCTTGACATGCATCGCATCGGCATCGGCCGTCGAATGGACCGCGACCGTGGCGATGCCCAGCTCCTTGCAGGCGCGGAGAATGCGGAGCGCGATTTCGCCGCGATTGGCGATCAGAACCTTGTCAAACATCCCCGTCGCTGCTCCTGCGCTCAGTCGATGACGACGAGCGGCTCGCCGTATTCCACGGGCTGCCCGTCCTCGACGAGGATATGGGTGATGGTGCCCGCCTTGGGCGCGACGATCTCGTTGAAGGTTTTCATCGCCTCGACGAGCAGCAGCTTTTCGCCGGCCTTGACGACCGAGCCGACCTCAATGAACGCGTTCGCACCGGGCGAGGGGCGACGATAGGCGGTGCCGACCATAGGCGAGCGAACCGCGCCGGGGTGGGCGCCAAGATCGGCGGCCTTTTCTGCAACGGCCGGCGCAGCGGCAACCGGAGCGGCGGCAGGCGCTGCCAGAGGCGCCGGGGCTGCAACCGTCTGCATGACCGGCTGCACCGTGATCTGCCGCGCGACGCGAATCTTGAGATCGCCCTTCTCGACCTCGATCTCCGTCAGATCCGTTTCGGAAATCAGCTTCGCGATTTCGCGAACGAGATTGGGGTCGATGGTAAGGTCTTTCGACATGAGCTTTTATCGCCTTCGTCCTGTCTGGTCCGGCGCGCGCGGGCGTTTTCCAGCCGCCGCGAGCGCATCGGAGCGGGAGCACATACCGTGTTGTGCATCATCCCGCAACCGCCATCCCATCTCCCGGACGATGACGATCAGCACTCCGCCTTCTGGCATTTGCGGTAATTGGCAACACGCGTCTGCAGCGCCTCGAAGCCGCGCGCGCCCACCACCAGATCCTCGGCAACGATGTAGCTCGGCGTCCCGTTGATGCCGAGCGCCTCTGCCAGAAGCTTGGATTCGTCAAGCGCTTCCTGGATTTTTGGCGAGTTCATCGCGTTTTCGAGGCTCTTCATGTCCGCGCCAAGATCTTTCGCCACCGCGAGGGCCTGCGCCTTGCCGATCGTGCCGCGCGTGTTGAGAAGCGTCGCGTGGAATTTCCACAGTTTCTGGCTGTCGAACTGCTCACGCAGCGCAAGCGCAACCACGGAGGCTTCGCGCGAACCAGGAGCGAGGATCGGGAATTCCTTGAAGATCACGCGGACGTTCTTGTCGGTTTCGAGCAGTTTCTCGACATCGGCGAGCCCGCGTTTGCAGAAGCCACAGTTGAAGTCGAAGAACTCGACGAGCGTCACGTCGCCCTTCGGATTGCCGACCACCGTATGATGCTCGGAGACGTAGAGCGGGCTTGTCTTGTCGCCGGTGATTTTCTTCACGGCCTTGGCCTCCGCCTCGGACTGGCGACGCTGGAGCTCGACCATCGCTTCCTGGATGATCTCCGGATTCTTGAGGAGATACTCCTTCACGATGGATTCGACTGCAGACTTGTCGAGTTTGTCGGCGGCGTTCTGTGCCTGCAGCGGCACGGCGGCCAGCAGGCCCGCGGCCAACGAACCCGCGCCGAAAACCGCGCGCAGATTACGGAGAGAGAAGAGAGACATGGCAGGTCCTTCCGGCATGGGGCGCTCAGCGCTGGCGTTCGGGTTTCGATTCGACGATATCATGGGCCGCTAGATAGGATGGCGAGCCTGGTTTGAGGAGGGGGAGGGCGCGGCGCGCGAATCTCTGCGCTTCCGCATGGTTACCTCCGATCAGCGCCTCGCGGGCGGCGGCGAGCGCGGCGTTCCCCTCGTCGCCCTTCCGGGCATAGGCCTGCGCCAGATAGCGGAAGCCTTCATAGTTGTCTGGATCGCGGCCGGTGGCGTTCGACAATTCGCGGATCGCCTCGTCGATGGCCCTGGGGGTGTCGAGCGAGACCAGCGCATGGCCGAGCATGGTGCGGATCAGCGGCTGGCCGGGAGCAAGCGACACCGCCTTGCGCAAGGGGGCGACGGAATCGCCCGCCCGTCCCGCTTCGAGCAGCGCCTGCCCCTTGAGTTCCCAGAAATAGGGATTGCCCGGCTGTTCGCCGATCAGCGCGTCGATTGCACGCAAGGCGGCGTCAGGACGGCCGAAGCGATATTCCGCGATCGCGCGGGCATAGCGGGCGGGCAGATCCTTCTTGAAGACAGGATAGCGGCGGGCGATCTCGCCCTGATCCGACGTGAAGGCGTAAAGCTTGGCGCGGATCATGTCGTGCTTGAGCTGGCGCGCGGGCGGATCGGCCTTCTCGAAATGCGGGCTTGTGGGGGCGACCGAGCGCAACGCGGCGACGCGTTCCTGCGGCAGCGGATGGCTGAGGAGATATTTGTCGAGCCGGGTTGCAGAAAACAGCGAGTCGTTGGCCATCCGCTCGAAGGTCTGAAGCATGCCCTTGGAGGATTGCCCGGTCTTTTCGAGGAACTGAAGGGCCGCGCGATCCGCTGCCTGCTCCTCGCCGCGCTGATAGGCGAGCAACGAACGGCGGGCGAGTTCCGGCCCGGCGAGGATTGCCCCGACGGCGCCGGAAGGGTTCGTGCCGACCTGCCCACTTCGGGCAGCGCCGACCACCGCAGCGCCACCGAGAAGCGTGCCGATCACGGCAATGGCTGTGGCCTTGTCGATCTCGGCGCGCATGCGGGCAAGGTGGCCGCCGGCGATATGCCCGGTCTCGTGCGCGAGAACCCCGATGATCTGGTTCGGCGTTGTCGATTCCATGATCGCGCCGATGTTGACGAACACGCGCTTGCCGTCCGCTACGAAGGCGTTGAAGCTGCGGTCGGATACCAGCACGACCCGGATGAAGCCTTTGCGCAGACCTGCAGCGCCGAGCAGCGGGTCGAGGTATTCGCGCATCACCTGCTCGATCTCGGCATCGCGGATGAAGCTCATCTGCCGACGCTGCTGGGCCTCGGCGGAAACGGTAGCCGAAAACGTCATCGCGCCGGCCAGCATCGCCGCTCCGACGCGACGGCCGCTCATCAAGGCAGCGATCCCCTTCACCCCGGACACGGAGGCCATGCGCGCGTGAGTCTCCTTCGATTTCCTGAGGCATAGGATATCGCCACCAATGCGGTCAATTCTGGGCAGAAAATCTCATGATTTCGTGAAGTTCCCGCCATGCGTAAGGGCCGGTTGACAGCGATCCGTCGTTTGGCCGACATGGCAGCTCCTTTCCCGAACGGACGCTACCTCATGTCGCCCAGCCCGCTTCCGATTTCACAGCGCTCACAGATCGCGTCCTTCATCGCGATGGACGTGATGCGTGAGGCGAAGGGCCTCGGCCGGGCTGGCAAGGGCATCGTTCATCTCGAGGTGGGCGAACCTGGCGCGCCAAGCCCGAAGCCCGTGCGCGAGGCGGCGATTAAGGCGCTCGAAGCCGGCCGCATCGCCTATACCGAGGCGCTGGGGCTTCCGGCGCTGCGCGAGGCCATCGCCGGGCATTACAAGGCGCGGCACGGGCTCGACGTGCCGCCGAGCCGCATCGTCGTCACGACCGGCTCCTCAGGAGGCTTCATCCTCTCGTTCCTGACGCTGATGGATCATGGCGGGCGTATCGGCATTCCGTCGCCGGGCTATCCGGCCTATCGCAATATCCTGCAGGCACTCGGGATCGAGGCCATCGAGATCGAAACCGGCGCCGCGAGCCGCTTCGCGCTCTCGGCAAGCGCCATTGAGGCGGCGCATCGCCAGAAAAAGCTCGATGCCGTGCTCATCATGAGCCCCGCGAACCCGACCGGCGTGCTCACCCCAGCGAGCGAGGTGCGCGCCATCGCCGAGACCTGCCGCCGACTCGGCATCTGGCTCGTGTCCGACGAGATCTATCACGGCCTGACCTACGAAGGGGAGGAAGCCTCCGCGCTCGCCTTCTCGAACGACGCGGTGATCGTCAATTCCTTCTCGAAGTATTTCTGCATGACCGGCTGGCGCATCGGCTGGCTGGTGGTGCCGGAGCGGCTCATCCGGCCGATGGAATGCCTCGCACAGAACCTCGCGATCTCCGTTCCTTATCTGTCGCAGGTCGCCGCCATCGCCGCGTTCGACGCAGTCGAGGAGTTGGAGGCGATCAAGGCGGGATACGCCCGCAACCGTGCGGCGCTGATGGAGGCGCTACCCGCGCTCGGCCTCAACCCGCTGCCGATGGACGGCGCGTTCTATGCCTACTGCGACATCGGCCGGCATTCGAACGATTCGATGGCTTTTTCGAAAAAGGCGCTGCACGAGGCGGGCCTCGCGATCACGCCCGGCCTCGATTTCGACCGGCAGGAGGGCCATCGCTACGTGCGCCTCTCGTATGCCGGTTCGGAAAGCGATATTGTCGAGGGTATCCGCCGCCTCAAAGCGTGGTTGGGGTAATCTGGAGGTCCGATGCCCATCTCCACTTCGCTCTTCCTCGCCTGCATGACCGTGATGCGCATCCTGTGCTTTGCGGTGGCGGCGCTGTTCCTGCTGCTGGCGGTGCGTGCGCAGTTCGACCCCGAGGTGAAGCTTTCCTGGCTCACCTCCACCGCGGGTGCGGTGGTTTTCATCGTAACGGGCGTCGCCTGCGGCTTTTTACGCAATGCGCTTCACCGCCGCGTGCGTGGGGATGGGCCGAAATAGCGCCTTCGCCCTTGACGCTGTGGCAAACCCTCGCGAAAAGGCCAAAAGCGGCATCTGCCGCGCCATCACCGTCGCGCATCGAAAGATGAGAACATGCCCCTCGATATCCGTTCCGCCCCCTCGAAATACTGGATCAAGGGCGCGAAGGCCGATTGGGAAATCATCATCGGCATGGAAATCCATGCGCAGGTGAACTCCAACGCCAAGCTGTTCTCCGGCTCCTCGACCGAATTCGGCGGCGAGCCGAACGCGCATGTTTCCTTCGTCGATGCCGCGATGCCGGGCATGCTGCCGGTCATCAACAAGGAATGCGTTGCGCAGGCGGTGCGCACCGGATTGGGGTTGAAGGCGAAGATCAACCGCCGCTCGCGCTTCGATCGCAAGAATTATTTCTACCCGGATCTGCCGCAGGGCTATCAGATCAGCCAGTTCGCCGAACCCATCGTGGGCGAAGGCGAGGTGACAGTGGATGTGCCGGGCGAGGCCGAGCCAATCACCGTCCGTATCGAGCGCCTGCATCTTGAGCAGGATGCCGGCAAGTCGATCCACGATCAGGACCCGCTGAACTCCTTCGTCGATCTCAACCGCGCCGGTGTCGCGCTCATGGAAATTGTCTCGAAGCCCGACCTGCGTTCGGCCGAAGAGGCGCAGGCCTATGTCACCAAGCTGCGCACCATCCTGCGCTATCTCGGCACCTGCGACGGCGACATGGAGAAGGGCAACCTGCGCGCGGATGTGAACGTTTCCGTCCGCGAGCCCGGCAAGCCGTTCGGCACCCGCTGTGAGATCAAGAACGTCAACTCGATCCGCTTCATCGGGCAGGCGATCGAGGTCGAGGCCCGCCGCCAGATCGGTATTCTTGAGGACGGCGGCAAGATCGATCAGGAAACCCGCCTCTACGATCCGGGCAAGCGCGAAACCCGCTCGATGCGCTCGAAGGAAGAGGCGCACGACTACCGCTATTTCCCCGATCCCGACCTTCTGCCGCTGGTGTTGCCGGAAGGCTTTGTCGAAGGACTCGAACGGCATCTGCCGGAACTGCCGGACGAGAAGAAGGCGCGCTTCATCGCGGATTATGGCCTTTCGGCCTACGATGCCTCAGTGCTGGTGCAGGAACGCGACAGCGCCGATTATTTCGAGGCGGTTGCCAAGGGGCGCGATGGCAAGACGGCGGCGAACTGGGTCATCAATGAGCTCTTCGGCCGTCTCAACAAGGACGGCAAGACGATTGAAACGACTCCGGTTTCGGCCGCCCAACTCGGTGGCATCATCGACCTGATCGGCAAGAACGTCATCTCCGGCAAGATCGCCAAGGACCTGTTCGAGATCGTCTTCACCGAAGGCGGCGATCCCGCTGATATCGTTGAGAAACGCGGCATGAAGCAGGTCACCGATACCGGCGCGATCGAGAAGGTGGTGGACGAGATCATCGCCGCCAACCCCGACAAGGTGGCTCAGGCGAAGGAAAAGCCGACGCTGCTCGGCTGGTTCGTCGGGCAGGTGATGAAATCCTCCGGCGGCAAGGCCAATCCGGGCGCGGTCAACGAGCTGCTCAAGAGCAAGCTGGGGATCGAGTGAGCCTTTTCCTACCGATGCGACCAATCGTCCGGGTCGGCCGAATTATTGGGTGAAAGGCCGATGATGTCGCCATCGGTCGAGCAGCCGAGGCCGAGCACGGTGCGGTTCGCATAGCCGAAATAGGCCGTGACCTGATTGATCTCGAGGATCTCCCCGTCGTCGTAGCCGGCGGCGCGCAGCTGCTCGACCATGGCGCGCGTCATCTCCGCCGGGGTCAGGGTCAGGGCGCGCGCATAGGCGAGGGCGGCCTTTTCGCGCGCATCGAGCGGCGCGGCGCTGATGTCGCCGGCGAGGATGGCGGCGCGGATCGCCTCGGCGCGATTGTCGTCGCGGAGGTTGCGCTTCAGGCCGACGAAATGGTGCTCGAAGCAATAGTCGCAGCGGTTGAGGTGGCTCACATAGGTTCCGATCGCCTCGAGGAACCATTTAGGCACGGCGTTGGCCGAATGGTGCAGCACATATTTGTAGAGCGCCATATGCCCTTCCATCGAGTGGGGGCGCAGCGAATGGGCCATCATGATGTTGTCGACGTTGTTGTCAGGCCCTTTTACCCGATCGTAGAGTTGCCGGAGGCGGCCGGTGGATTCGTCGTAAGTAACAGTCTTGATCCAGCTCATATATTCATTCCGCGATGATCGGCGAGGGGAAGGCGTTCGTGTGGTCAGTTTCCCCATGCCGGAGACGATGGCAATGTCTGTTTTTAGAAGGGACGTCGCTTGATCGCCCTGCGCCCCGCCCGCGATTCCGATGCTCAGGATCTTTTCGGCCTGCTTTCGCTCTGCTTTGCGGAGTATCCCGGCTGCTATGTCGATCCGCATGACGACCTGCCGGATATCGTCAAGCCAGGACATTGGAATGAGCGTCGGGGCAAGAACGGGAAACCGCTCGGCGGTGAGTTCTGGGTGCTGGAAGACGAGCGCGGCCGCGTCTGCGCCTGTGTCGCTTTGGATTTTCCGGGAGAATTGGCAAGCGAAGTGGCCTCCGGTTCGCATGAGGCCAATTCGATCAACTCAAAAACCGCTGAGCTTCATCGCCTTTACGTCCGACCTGATTGCCGCCGACGGGGTATCGCCGCGCGACTCGTCGCGCATGTCGAGACTGCCGCGCGGGAACAATCCGCGACCCGGATCGTTCTCTGGTCCGATACGCGGTTCGAAGACGCGCACCGGCTCTACGAGAAGTGTGGGTATACCCGGTTGACCGGCGTTCCGCGCGAGCTCGGAGATCTGTCGCAGAGCCGGGAATACGGATTCGTGAAGTCGTTGATCGGCAAATAGGAGTCGCCAAAAAGCCGGAATTCGTTCATCTTGCGCTCAGGTGCCCTGATGCACCGTTTATTGCACGGGGATGGCAAGTTCAGAGATCCGCCGGCGGCAACGGCAGGTATTCGGGTTTTTCCCGGCCGCTTGGGCGAGAGAATGGAGACAAGGATGATTGGAATTTCGAAGTTCACCAAGGCTTCCGCTCTCGGCGCTGCGGCGCTGGTTGCGGCGTTCGCGTTGGCGCCGGTCAACGACGCCGAAGCCCGCTATGGCCGCAAGGGCGCGTTGATCGGCGGTCTTGCCGCGGGTGCGCTGATCGGCGGCGCGCTGCTCGCCCAGCCGCGCCCGGCCTATGGCGCACCGGTCTATGTCGAGGAAGGCCCGACCTGTTATTTTGTCCGCGAGCGGGTGTGGGACGACTATCGTGAGCGCTGGGTTCGCGTCCGCCGCCGCGTCTGCGAATAAGCGCTCGGCCAACGAATACGAGAAACCCGCCGGAAACGGCGGGTTTTTTATTTCGAGATCAGAACGGCCACTTGAGCTGACTGAAAAGACTCCTGAACCATTCCGAGGAAACAACGAGATAACCGGGCGCGAAAAAGGTGCAGATCCAGCCGAGCGCGCCGAGCAGATTCGCCAGCATGAAGGGCGCCGGCGGCATCCGCGAGATGCCGGAGACGATCGGGATCAGCACACGGATGGGGCCGCCGAAGTGGCCGATCATCACGCCCCAGATGCCCCACCGCCGCGTAAAGGCCGCAGCTTTGCCGATCGTGTCGCGATAGTTGCGGAAGGGCCAGTAGGAAAGGAGCCGCCCCTCCATCGTCACGCTGAGGAGATACATCAGCGAGAAGCCGAGCGAAGCCCCCATCCAGCCCGCGACGAGCGAGGGCATCAGTGGCACGCCGGCTGCCGCCATGAAGCCGCCGATCGCGAACAGGAGGAAGGTCGAGGGGATGAAGATCGAGACGATGACGATGGTCTCGCCCATCGCCATCAGGAACACCACCAGCGGGGCCAGCCCCTGGTTGGCCTGAACAAAGGCGATGATCTTGTCCGGGTCGAGATCGAAAGGCATGGAAATCCGAAGGTTGGCGGCCATCGTCAGATAGGCAAGCGCGCGGGAGCTGTCCATAGCTGGATACGCAGCCGCGAATCGTGTTGATCGGCAGTATGGCCGCGCGATTGCGGCATCTCTCCGGAGACTTTCATGGCCATGCCTCCCGTCGTCGTCCGCCCAGCCGCCGAGACCGATCTGCCGTCGATTGTCGGCGTGCTCGCGGACGACGATGTTGGCGGGCACGGCGACATCTGGAGCGAGAGCACGGCGCCAGCCTATCTCGATGCTTTCCGCGAGATCGAGGGCGATCGCAACAGCGAAATCCTGGTGGCGGAGCAAGAAGGTGCGGTGCGTGGCGTCCTTATCCTCCGCTTCCAGCGCGGGCTGACCGATCGCGGCGGGTTCAAGGCGATTCTGCAATCGGTGTTCGTCTCGGCGCATGCACGCGGGGCGGGGATCGGCCGCCTCATGGTAGCGGAGGCGGAACGGCGCGCCCACGCGCGGGGTGCGAGCCGCGTCGAACTTGTCTCGAACAAGAAGCGCCTCGACGCCCACAGGTTCTATCGCACGCTTGGCTACGCGCAGAGCCACGAAGGGTTTCGCAAGAAGCTCGCCTCGGACTAGACTTGCTGACCTTTCAACCGCGCCCGGCATTCGGCGCTGAAACGATACCAAGTCCACCCCTCCGCCCTGAGAGCCTCTTTCCTGACCCGCCACTCGCGGCCGCAGGCGCGCATCCGCTCGTCGTTCGCGCGTTGCGCCGGCGAGCGCGGGCGCTTGGTGCCGGCCGGGGGCGTTTCCGGGTGCGCTTCGGAGGGGACGACCGGCGCGACCTCCCTGCGAACGGGCGGGGCCGAAGCTGGCGGAGGTGATGCCGAGGGGCGCAATGGATGCGGCGCGCTTGTCTGCGCCGATGCCGTGCCGCCGGCAGCGGCTATCGCCATCGCGAGAAGGAATCCGGCAGCGCGGTTCATAGGCAAGCCCTTTCCGATGGGGCGTTCGGTCGAGGGCATCCTGCCGCGTCAAACGGGTGAACGGAAGCGGGTTCACGGGAAAGTTTGATCGAGTTGAGTGCCCGCACCTTGGCGGAAGGCCAAAGCGCTATAGGATAGGCTCCAACCGACAATCCCAAGGAGCGCGCTGATGAAGCCGATCGATCTTTACTACTGGCCGACCCCCAACGGGTGGAAGATCTCCATCCTGCTGGAGGAGTTGGGGCTACCCTACAACCTCCACCTGGTCGATATCACCAAGGGCGAGCAGTTCGCGCCCGACTTCCTCAAGATCTCGCCCAACAACAAGATGCCGGCCATCGTTGACCACGAGACGGTCGGCGGCGAGCCGATCTCCGTTTTCGAAAGTGGCGCGATCCTGCAGTATTTCGGTCGCAAGACCGGCAAGTTCTATCCCGCCAACGAGCGCAGGCGCGTTGAGGTCGATCAATGGCTGTTCTGGCAGATGGGCGGCTTCGGCCCGATGCTCGGCCAGACGCATCATTTCCGCATCTACGCGCCGGAGAAGATTGAATACGCCATCAACCGCTACACCAACGAAGCGAAGCGCCTCTATGGTGTGCTCGACAAGCAGCTCGCCAGCAACGAATGGGTGGTGGGCGACTATTCCATCGCCGACATGGCCATCGCCCCCTGGGCGCGGCTCTGGGAGCGGCAGGGCCAGAACATCGAGGAACTGCCGAACGTGAAGCGCTGGCTCGAAGCTTTCCACGCCCGTCCGGCGGTGCAACGTGGGCTCGCGGTCGGCGCCGAGAAGCGTGATCCTTCGAGCCAGCAGATGAAGGACCCGAAGGTTCAGGAAGTCCTGTTCGGGAACAAGGCGAAGGCCTGAGAATGCGTAAGGTCGCGGCGGCGGCGTTGTTGGTCGCGACCCATTCTCCGGCGGCAGGCCAGAATCTGGAGATTTCCCAGGCCTGCTTTCCGGGGTTCTGTGTCGAATCAAAGCTGCCCTTCATCGCGATCTTCCGCGATCCGGCAAAGCAGCATTACCGGCTGCGCGAATACCGGTCCGAGGCTACGGTCTATGTGCAGGCGGGCGAGGGGCCGGCTTTCCCCCACTGCGCGCCGATGATGTGCCGCACTGAGACGGAAGGCGGCGAACCGCGAGCCTTCCATGCGAAAACCGGGCGGCTGTTGGCGCGCCTGATCGGCCCTGTCGAGGGGTGCGATGAAGCGAAACCGCTGATGGTCAATCTCTACGTCTATATCCCGACGGTCGACCTCAGGGATTTCGCGATCACGCGCAAATGCCCATGAGGTTCATACCCGCGTCGTCAGGATCTTGATCGCGGCCGCGCCGAATGCCGCCGCGAAAGCGGCCTCGAACCAGCGCTTCAGCTTGAGATAGCCACGCGCCATCGGCGCGCTTGAGAACAGGAACACGTAGGCCGTGAAGATCAGTGTGCTCTGGAGACACATCGAGCCGACGACGAGGGCAAGCGCGGCAGGGGGCGCATCCGGCGGAATGCCAAGCGCGAAGAGCGACGCGAAGAACAGGATCGCCTTCGGATTGGTGAGGTGCATCGTCAGGCCACGGAAATAGGCCGCGCGCAGGTTGGGCACCGAGAACGGCTTCACCTCCGCCCGCGCGCCGAGCCAGGCCGACCACGCCGATCGCACGGCAAGATAGAGGAGGTAGGCCGCGCCGGCATAGCGCAACGCCTCGAACAGCCAGACGTTCGCCCGCATCGCCGCCCCGAACCCGAGAGCAGCGAGTGTGGACCATGTCACCGAGCCGGTGATGACGCCTGCGACCATCGCGAGGCCGAATTTGCGCCCGCTCGCCATCGACAACCCGGCGACGCCGAGCGTGGAAGGGCCGGGGCTTGCGGTGGCGATGAAGGCAGCCGCGAGGATGACGGGGAGATTGATGTCGGAGAGCATCACAAATTGCTATCATGGAGGCCCGATGAATCAAGGTGTCCATAGCGCTGGGAAGGAGATTTCGGTTTGGATCATCAACCTGTTCGCTTCAGGGACAAGCTGATCCCACTTCTCACCACGAGTGCCGTGTGGATGATCTGGCTCGCGTGGACGGTGTTCGGCAACAACCTGTCGCGCACCGACGAGAACTTCCTGTTCGCCGCCATTGCGTTGGCGCTGATCTACGCCATTGACCAGTGGGTCTTGCTCGAAAGCCGGTTGGGCTTCTGGGCTGGCATAGCTGCGTTGCTCGCCTCGTTTCCGTTAAGCGCGCGCGACGACATCGACTGGTCAGACCTGTTTCCCGCCGCAACATTGCTCGGCGTCGGCGCCGTGGGCGAATACCTCAAGTGGAGAGAGCGGCTGCACTTTACTTGATTACACCACCACCGTCAGCTTTTTCGCGGCCCGTGTCACGGCGGTATACAGCCATCGCGCGCGATGCTCGCGGAAGGCGAAGCTCTCGTCAAACAGCACCACGCTGTCCCATTGCGAGCCCTGCGCCTTGTGGACCGTGAGCGCGTAACCGTAATCGAATTCCTCGACATGGCGGCGGATCTCCCACGGGATATCCTCACCGATGCCGTCGAAAAAAGCGCGCGGCACGACGACCTTCACCGTCGGCCCCGTTCCTTCTTCCGGCGCGACGCGCATATGAACGAAATCGCTTGAGCGTTCGCCGACGAGTTTTACCGTCCAGGTCGAGCCATTGAGCAGGCCCTTCTGGCGGTTGTTGCGGAGGCAGACCAGCTTCTCCTCCTTCTCGGGGAGGGCGTCGGCGTGGTTTAGGAGTTGGCGGATGCGGGCGTTGTATTTGCGACGGGTTTCGTTGCGCCCGACCAGCACCTGATCGGCGGCGAGGATCTGCGTGGCATCGATCGCCTCGCGCCGGATCACCTTGCTGTCTCCGAATTCGCCGAGCGGCAGCCGTTCACCTTCGCGTGCGAGCATCGAGAGCTTGATGATCGGGTCGTTCTCCGCCTGCCGATGGACTTCGGTGAGCATGATATCGGGCTCATGCTCGGTGAAGAACCCGCCACCCTTCACCGGCGGGAGCTGCGCCGGATCGCCCAGCACCAGGACGGGCGTGCCGAAGGAGAGCAGATCCTCGCCCAGCTCCGCATCGACCATCGAGCATTCATCGACGATGACGAGTTCGGCCTTCTTCACGTCCGATTGCCGGTTGAGGACGAAAGTTGGCTCCTCCGCCTTCTGCTCTTTCGAGCGGTAGATCAGCGAATGGAGGGTCTGGGCATCGCCGCAGCCGCGCTCGCGCATCACCGCCGCTGCTTTGCCGGTGAAAGCCGCGAACAAAACGTCGCCGGAAATGTCCTCGGCGATATGGCGGGCGAGGGTGGTCTTGCCGGTGCCGGCATAGCCAAACAGGCGAAAGACCTGCGGTTCGCGCCGTTTGCGGGCGGCGCGGTGCCATTCCGAAATCGCCAGAAGCGCGTTGTCCTGCTGCGGGGAAAACTCCATTCCCCGCTTCTAGCGCGCGTTCGCCCGATTCGACAGGCCGATCAGTTGGCCTTGGCCCAGTTGACGCTCTTGCAGATGAGGCCGCCGAGCGCGCAACCGGCGGTGGTAAGGCGGTTGCCGGAGAGCGACATCTTGCCGGAATAGGTCTTGCCGTCTTCCGGGTTGAACGCGCTACCCTTCCAGGCGTTCTCGCCGTTCGGCATCATGTCGTAGAAAACGCGCTGGCCAATTTTGGCGGGGCCACCCGTATCTTTCAGCCACACGATATGCCCGCAATAGGCGTTGCCGCATTTGGCGATCTTGACGCGGCTGGCGCCGTTCTCGCGCAACCAGGTGCCGCTCGGATCGTTGGCGAGCGCCGACGTAGCCAACGCAACAAGTGCCGCGATGGCAAGTCCGGCTCGGATAGGACGCTTGGTGTAATGCATGAAACCCTCCCGTTGTTGTTGTTTGAGATAAGTTCATACATAAACTTTCTCGCTGTCAAGCGTGCGATGGAAGATGGCTGCGTGAGATGGCTTTCGCTGGAATGGTTGAGGGAAGGTTCCGGTAACGGAGCTTTCCTGAACCTGAATCCTTGAATCCATTGATAAATTAGCCTCTTCAGCCTTACCCGAACCTGAATCCTGCCCGAAGCTTTGATCTAGGTGAGATTCCATTAGGGACGTCTTTTCAGATGATCTTTCAAAATTTAGCTCAAATTGTCTCCATCGACCGACGGAAACGGGCAGAAAGTTCGGCCAGAGGTTCAGAATAGAAAAGAAATCAACAGGGTATTCAGGGGTTAGTCAGATGGGACAGATGCAGGAATTCGCGAGCATCCGGGAGCCGGAACTGAATTTCTTCGAGCTTGGGGTCAACTATGCTTGCGGCCGCAAGGTCGATGCGGATCTGATCGAAGCGCACAAGTGGTTCAACATCGCCGCGATGCGGGGCGACGTTGAAGCTGCCCGCCGTCGGCAGGAAGTTGCCGCCGAGATGAGCGCGTTCGAAATCGCTTCGGCTCAGCGCCGCGCCCGGGAGTGGCTCTCGCTGCATTGATTTGATCGGAATCCGGTCTCAAAGGGGCGCCCGAGGGCGCCCTTTTTGTTGCTGGGGGTGCCGCTTAGTGGCTGTGGACGCCGCAATAGGCTTCGAGGCGGTATCCATCCGGGTCGATGACGAAAGCGGCGTAGTAGTCGGGGCCGTAGTCCGCCCGCAGGCCCGGCGCACCGTTATCCTGCCCGCCGGCAGTGAGTGCTGCCTTGTGGAACGCATCGACGGCCTGCCGGCTGGCCGCGGCGAAGCAGAAGTGCAGGCCGGATGCCATGTCCGGCAAAACGGGGCGTTCGGAGAGGCCAATCCAGAACCGCACGCTTTCCGCACCATAACCGAGCGAGTCCGCACCCGGACTGAGGCAGGTATATCCGAGGGGGGCGAGAACGGCATCATAGAAGCGCTGTGTGCGGGCGATATCGCGAACGCCGATCGAAACGTGGTCGAGCATGAAAATCTCCTGACAAGGGGTGGACCCGGCGGGGAGGCCGGGCCCGAAACCTCGTCTAGAGCGCGGCGCTTGCCGGCACTTGGGAAAAATTGCTACGCCTTCGCTATGTCAATGCAGGCCGAAGCAATTGCGAACGGAGAGGGATGGCGGATCGCGCGGTTCGTCTGCACCGCCTTGCCGGACGGCCGGCCGGTCGAGGAACGGCACGAGCGTTATTCCGTTTCGATGGTCCAACGCGGCAGTTTCGATTACGAGGCCGGTTCCGGCCGTTCGACACTAGCACCAGGGGCGATGCTGCTCGGAAACTGGGGAACCTGTTTTCGCTGCACACACGAGCATGCGGGCGGCGATATCTGCCTCTCCTTCCAGTACGAGCCGGATTGCTGGGAAGAAATCGTCGCCGGAATGGGCGATGTCGAAGGCTTGAACTTTCCTAACGCTGCTCATCCGCCGGACTGGCAGCTCGGGGCGCTTCAGGCGCATGTAGCCGATCTGGGCGCCGGGGTGCCGGACGAAGTGGCGGAAGAACTGGTATTCCGGGTCGCGGGGGCGGTGCTGCGCCGCAGCCGCGGCATCGCTTTCAGGGAGCGCGCCGTATCTGCTGTCGAGCGGCGGCGCATTATCGCAGCTGCGCTGCTGATCGAGGCTCAAGCCGGCGATTTCGAGAACGAGGCTCTCGCGCTCGTCAATCTCGCGCGCGAGGCTGGCATGACCCGCTATCGGTTTCTCCGATTGTTCCGGCGGGTCGTCGGCATAACGCCGCGCCAGTTCGTGCTGCTGCAACGAATGGTGCTGAGTGGTCGCCGGCTTGTGACGAGCGACGATCCGGTCTCTACCATCGCCTATGAGAGCGGCTTCGCTGACCTTTCGACGTTCAACCGCCAGTTCCTCAGGGCGATGGGCGCGACGCCCGGCGCCTTCCGGCGTAACGGGATCTCGATGTCGGCCCGTATTCCTGCTTGAAACGCCCGGCGGCGTCGGGCATAGAGCACGCTTCCGGGGATTCTCGCCCTGGTGCGGAGACGTGGCCGAGAGGCTGAAGGCACTCGTTTGCTAAATGAGCATACCTCGAAAGGGGTATCATGGGTTCGAATCCCATCGTCTCCGCCATTTCATTTTCCAATGCGCTGAAATTGCTGGAATAATTGGATTGCTGGAAAATCGGCCCCATGTAATGCCTGTTTTCAAGCGCGAACGTGACAGGGCGGGCAACGTCAACGAGAGCGGGCGACGCTTCGCTTCCGGCGCATGCGAAGTTTGCAGAAATTCGCCGCAGTTCACGGCGCGCTTCACAACCACTTCAACTTGGAACGCCACCTCTCATCCAGACCCACATTCAAGGAACGCCGAACCGCCGCTCTCAGCGAGTGGCATCAACTTTGCGCGCCCTGACCGACGTCGGGGTAGGGGACTTTCCCAGACTTGTGGGGTTTGTCTGACAGCACCATCTCGTGCAATGCCTCAGTGGGATGGCCGCATCCTGGCTGCCTTTTTTCAATCGCCTCTAGGTCATAGGTAGTCCCCCCGGGCGGTGCCGCCCATCGGAACCTGATGGTTTTTCCGAACCCGAGTTTTTTCCGCGTGCGCGCTTCAACATCGATTGAATCTCTTCAGCGACGGCTGACGCTACGATCTGCGAAATACGCGAACCGCGCCGCGCGTTGACGGCGACACAGATCGTCTGCGGTTCGGCAACCTTGTCGCGGATCGGGATGAAACGAAGTGATCCCTCCAACAGTTCCGGGGCGACATCGAACTCTGATGTGAAGGCAATATGACTGCCGCTCCGTGCGAGGTGTTTCATGAACTGCAGCGAATTGGTCACGACAGGCGGCCTGTGCTGGGTGAATATCCATCCATGCTTGGCCTCCAGATAGCGCCGGATCATCAGTGAGCGGCTTTGGAGCACGATCGGAAACGACGCGGCTTTCTGGAGCGTGGTCGTCCGGGACTGGGCCAGCACATGGCCCGGCGCCACCACGCACCCCAGCGGCAGTTCGGTTGAGGATTGAATGATGATTTCCTGATGCGGCGAAAGATTGAAGGCTACGGTGACATCGACGTCACCGTTGATGAGCGCCGTGGCCGCGCCATCCGTGCTCATGATCTCGGCCTCGATGGAAATCGCCGGGTGCTCCCGCGCCAGATGCCCGACCAGCGCCGGCAGAAGCCCGTTGGCGTGGCTGTCCATCGCCGCGATGCGGACATTGCCCTGATTGATGCCCTGCATCGCCTTGATTTCGGTTGCGAGGCGCCTCAGGTCATTCCGCCATCGCTGTGTCATGGCGGCGACCGCTTCGCCTGCGGGGGTTGGCCGCATGCCCTTCGATGAGCGCTCGAACAACAGCACACGGAAATCGGCTTCGATCATCAGCACCTGACGGTCGATCGCGGAAGCGGCGACATTGAGTTCGCGCGCCGCACGCTGGATCGAGCCGCAGCGCGCGACGTAATCGACATACTGCAGGGCGAGAGGCAGATAGCGCTTGTTCATGGTGCAGCCCATTCTAAAAATGCGAACACATAATTGCCCAGACGATGATGGACAGCAATGTGTCCACGTCCCACGATTTGCCTCGGCGAAATGTGGTGGCACATGGCAGAGACGGCGATAAGGCAGAGCACATCGGTTCTGGAGCGTCTCAACGAGGCGAGTCCGGATCAGTTCATTGCGCTCCTCGGAGCCATCGTCGAACATTCCCCCTGGGTTGCGGAAGCCGCGGCCTCGAGGCGTCCGTTTTCAACCATCGACCTCCTTCACCAGACGATGATGCAGATCGTGGCGGAGGCGCCCCCAGAGCAAAAGCTGGCGCTCATTCAGGCGCATCCGGAACTCGCGGGGCGGGAGGCCGTTGCCGGGGAAATGACCCCGGCCTCCACCAGCGAGCAGACCCGGCTCGGTCTTGACCGCCTGCCGGCAGAGGAGTTCGATGAGATCAGCCGTTTGAACCGGACGTATCGGGAACGTTTCGGGTTCCCTTGCATCGTGGCGTTGCGGTTGCATCAATCTCGCAGGGAGGTGCTGAGAGAGATGGAGCGGCGCCTCGTCAATGACCGCGCGACCGAAATCGGTCTTGCGCTCGAGCAGATCAGCTACATCGCGCGCGGCCGCCTCCAGAAGCTCGTCGAGGGGGGTACGGTGTGAAGTTTATCCGGCAAGAGACAGAGAAGCGTCCATGAACAGCCGCCGAAGTCATAGCTTGACGCTTGATCGGATCAGTCATCGGTTTGGGGAGTTTCAGGCCGTTCGCGATATCACGCTGGAGATCGCGGCAGGCGAACTCGTTGCGCTGCTAGGGCCATCCGGCTGCGGCAAGTCGACCTTGCTCCGCATCATTTCCGGTTTCATCGCCCAGACGAGCGGAACGGTCCTTTTCGATGGCAGTCCGGTCGATCATTTGACACCACGTCGTCGCGGCGTCGGCATCGTCTTCCAGAACTATGCACTTTTTCCGCATATGACGGTGCGGCAGAACATCGCCTACGGCCTCGAAGCGCAAAATTGGCCGAAAGCCGAGATAACACCGCGGGTGAACGAGATGCTGGCACTCGTTCAGATGAGCGAGATGGCGGATCGCAAGCCGTCCCAGCTCTCCGGCGGACAGCAACAGCGCATCGCCCTTGCGCGCTGTCTTGCCGTCGATCCGAAAATCCTGCTGCTCGACGAGCCCTTCGGCGCGCTGGACAAGAACCTGCGTCTCGACATGCAGATCGAGGTCAAGCGCCTTCAGCGCGAATACGGGATCACCACGGTTCTGGTCACACACGATCAGGAGGAGGCGCTCTCGATGGCCGATAGGGTTGCGGTGATGAACCGCGGCGTCATCGAGCAGATCGCGAGCCCGACCGATATCTACGACAAACCGGCGACATTGTTCGTCAACGAATTCGTCGGCACCACCAACATCTTGCGGGGAGAGATCGTGCACACGGACGGGACATCGGCCGATGTCCGTGTCGACGACGAAGTTGTCCTGAGATGCAGGGTCGGCATTCCGGTCTCGGACGGCCAGCCGGTCTCCGTTTCCGTCCGGCCCGAAAGTCTGCGGTTTGCCCGGGAGGCAGGGCCGGGGCGCATCAGAGGCATCATCAAGGCCGTGATGCCGCTCGGTCCGAACGTGCTCTATGAAATCGAGACGGCCCGACAGGCGACTATGAAGATCAGCCTGTCGAGGGTCGCGGGCAATGCGCCGGACGTTCGGCTTGGCACGGCCGTCTTTGCGGAGGCGGTGACGCCCGAAAGTTGTCTTGTCTTTTCACCGGCCCGGCAGGGCCAAGGCCATCTACCGAGCAACAGCATTGGAGAAAATCCATGACGGACGTGTTTGATCGACGGACTTTCTTGATGTCATCTCTGGCAGCGGGCTCTGCGGTAATGATGCCGGATGGTGCACGCGCCCAGAGCGGTTCGCTTGTCGCCGCCACCTTCCCGGGAACCTGGAACGAGGCGCACCGCAGCATCCTCAAACCTGCGTTTGAGGCACGGACGAAAGCGAGCGTCACGCAATCGATCATTCTCGGCCACGATCAAGTGTCGCGGCTGGCGGCGGCCAAAGGCGGGCAACCGCCCTTCGATGTTGCGATTTTCGATTCGCCTCAGGTGCTGGACGCCGCCAAGCAGGGCCTGATCGCCGAATATCCGGCCGCTAAATCCCCGAATTTCGCCGCGTTGCGGCCGGAGTTCCGAGGCAAATGGGGACCGGTGATCTCGATGCAGGTTGTCGGCATCGGCTACAACCCCAAGAGGGTCAAGAACCCTCCGAAGAGCTGGGACGATCTGTGGGACCCCCAGTACAAGGGGCGCGTGGGACTCACCGCGCTCAACAGCCAACTCGGCATCGCCTTTCTTGCCGAGATCAATCGGCTCAAGGGCGGGACGGATACGGATTTCGAACCTGCCTTCAGGGCCCTGAAATCGCTCCTGCCCAACGTCGGCGTGATCGGCGCCAACCTCGGCGCCTATGCGACACTGTGGCAACAGGAGCAGATCGATATCGCGCCCTACAACTTCAATTTCGTCCAGACGCTGAAGGGCAAGGGTGTTCCGGTTGAATTGGCCATCCCCGGCACAGGCGCGGTCGGCTGGCATACGAGCATGCATATCGTCTCGGGCTCGAAGAACGTCGATCTCGCGACCGCCTATATCGACAGCCACCTCGATGCCGGCGTTCAGGCGCAGATGATGAAGCCGCCCTTCGACGTCATCCCGACCAACGGCAAGGTGCCGCTGGATGGCGCGATCACGCAATCGATCGCCAAGTCGCACGAGGATCTCGGAAAGATCAGGGGCTTCAATTGGGAGGTTCTCAATCCGCAACGTGCGGCGCTCATCGAACGCTTCAACCGCGAGATCCGGCTCTGATGGCTGCGGCGCGCAACGAGCCCTTCAACGAGGCGCAGCTGGCACTTCCGCTCGCTGCGCTCTTTCTTGCGTCTTTCGTTGCGCCGCTTGTCATCCTCATCCTGCTCTCGTTGGCGAATGACCCCTCGAGCGCAGGCTGGACAGCTTCGCACTACGTCAAGTTTTTCACGGATCGCTACAATTACTCGATCCTGATCGATACGTTGCTGCTGGGCTTGAAGGCGACTGCGGTGTGCTTCGCTTTCGGGTTTCCGATCGCCTGGATGGCGGCCCGCGCGAGCGCGCGCTGGCAGAGCGTGATGGTGTTCCTCGTCATCCTGCCGCTGCTGACAAGCGTGGTCGTCAGGACCTTTTCGTGGATCGTCATCCTCGGACGGCAGGGGATCGTCAACCAGATCGGCATGGGGCTCGGGCTTTTCGATGAGCCCTTGCGGCTTCTGTTCACCGAAGCAGGGCTTGTTCTGGTGCTCGCCCAGGTGCAGTTGCCGCTGATGGTGTTGCCGATCCTGACCGTGTTGACCCGTATCGACCCCAATCTCGCCGATGCCTCACGGGTGCTCGGCGGCGGAGAATGGCGAACGCTTGCCCGCGTGACCATCCCGCTGGCGATGCCGGGGATCATCGCGGGCTGCATTCTCACTTACGCCGCCTGCGTGACGGCCTTCGTCACCCAGACCCTGATTGGTGGCGCGCGCCTCATCTACATGCCGTTGCACATCTATTCGCAGGCGGTCGGCGCCAACGATTGGCCCTTTGCCGCGGCGATATCCGTTATCTTCATGTTTGCGGTTCTGCTCGTGGTTTTCGCGCTCAACCGTCTGAGCAAGAGGTGGTCTGTCCAATGATCCCGAAAGCCCAGCAGCCCGATTGGGAGGCACGATCTGTTACGATCATCTTCGCGATACTCACCGCCGTCGCCGCAATATTCCTTGTCGCCCCGACCATCATCGTCATCCTGACGTCCTTCACGGCGTCGCAATCGCTGAAATTTCCGCCCGAAGGCCTGTCGCTGCAATGGTATCGGGCGCTTTTCGATGCTGACCAGATGCAGCGCGCCGCTTGGACGAGCTTGATCGTCGCCGTCTGGACGACACTCATTGCCGTGATTCTCGGCGTCGCGGCGGCTGTCGCCTTGAGCCGCAGCCGATCGCCCTGGATCAAGGTCGCCGACACGCTTTTCATGTCGCCACTGGTTCTTCCAGCCCTGGCTTTCGGGTTCGCTGCGCTGATTTTCATCAACCGGCTCGGCCTTCGCCCGACGATCCCCTCGCTCGTTGCTGGCCATGTCGTTGTCTGCGTGCCCTTTGTCCTGCGGACGACCATTGCATCTCTCCAACAGATGGATTCGGCCCTACTCGAGGCCTCCTACAGCCTTGGCGGAAGCTGGATTGGCACTTTCCGGCGCATCACCCTACCGCTCGCGGCAAAGGGGATCGCCGCCGGTGCCTTTCTCGCCTTCATGTCCTCGTTCGACAATGTCCCGGTATCCCTGTTCCTCGCCGACGAAAGGACAGAAGTGCTTCCGATCCATCTCTGGCAGCAGATCGAGTCAAACCTCGACGTCAGGACGGCCGCTGCCTCCGCCCTGATTGTCATTCTCACGCTGATCCTGATGGGCCTCGCGGAACGCTTTGCGGGTCTGACCCGCCAGCTGCGCTAGCCTTGCGAGGTACTTGGATGCCCGGCATGTCCATCCATGTTGTCGATGTCACCTGCGGTCGGGTCGCAGTAGGCATGCGGGTTCGGATCGAACGGATACCGCTCTCCGGCGACGAAAGTTCCGTCCTCGCGGATGGTGTCATCAACGCAATCGGCCTGCTCGCTTCCCCGGCGCTGGAGGGAAGATTGCCACCCGGCCGCTACCGCGCCCGATTTCATGTCGCCGACTATTACAAGAAAAGCGGCGCCATGCTGGCGGACATTCCTTTCCTCGATATCGTCACCTACGATTTCGGCATTGATGATGCCGAACAACACTATCATCTGCCGTTCAAATGCACGCCCTGGGGATATTCCTGTTTCCGTGGTGGCGCCTGAGATAGACAATTGATCCGCGCGCATCCCACGGTCGGGGCGCGTGCCAATGGAAACAGGACGGCACACGGGAGAGAACATGGGCCGGCTTTCAACGCATATCCTCGACGTTACCGTCGGCAAGCCTGCCGAAGGCGTCGCGCTGGAGCTTCATGAACTCGCGGAAGATGGCGGCTGGCGCCTCCTCCGCCAGACGGTAACCAACCGCGACGGGCGCACGGACGCGCCGCTCCTTGTCGGCGACGAATTTCGTACCGGCACCTATATGCTGACGTTCCATGTTGGGCCGCATTTCCGGAAGACGAGCACTGAACCATCCGGGCGTCCGTTCTTCGACGTGATACCGCTACGTTTTTTTGTCAGCGATGCGGAAGAGCATTACCATGTGCCGCTCCTCGTCACGCCCTGGAGCTATTCGACCTACCGCGGAAGCTGATTTCGATGTTCCATCTCCCGATAGAGCCGCTGACCGCTGAGGCTTTCGCGCCTTATGGCGACATCGTCGAGACCACCGGGGCACCCCTCATCATTAATGCTGGCTATGCCCAGCGCTTCAACGACCTCGCTGCGGTGGATATTGCCACAGAGGACGGGGAGGCGTGCGTGAGCATCTTCACCGCACGGGCTCGCGAGCTGCCACTCACGATCACGATGATGGAGCGGCATCCGCTCGGCAGCCAGGCATTCATGCCCTTGCAGAACAATGCGTGGATGGTCATCGTCTGCGAAGACCCGGGCGAGCCCGCAAGCTACCGCGCTTTCACGGCGACGGGGCTGCAGGGCGTGAATTATGCACGGGGGACCTGGCATTTCCCGCTCGTGACCTTCCATGACGGCGACCGTTTCATGGTCGTGGACAGGAAGGGACCGGGAAACAACCTCGACGAGCGCGTCCTGCCATGCGGGACACCGATCGTCGTCAGCCGCCGAGAGAAAAAATGACGGAACATCGCTATTTCGCGCCGCAAGGCGGATTACCGCCGCAGACCCAGCTCCTGACGGATCGCGCCATGTTCACGCCCTGGTACGGCGTCATCCCGCGCGGCACCTTCAGCGATATCGTCGTGTCTTATTTGCCCACGTGGAGCGGGACACGGCTGTGGGTCATCGCACGCCCCATGTCCGGATTTTCCGAGACCTTCTCGCACTACATCATGGAGGTCGCGCCGGGCGGCGGGTCCGGCCATCCGGACGACGATCCGGCGGCCCAGAGTGTGCTGTTTGTCGTAAAGGGCACGGCCAGACTGACGATCGGCGGCGTGGCGCACGATCTGAACCCGGGAGGCTATGCCTATCTGCCGGCAGGTTGTCTGTGGTCGCTCTCCAACCAGAGTGAAAGCACTGCACATTTCCACTGGATCAGGAAGCGTTACCAGCCAGCCGAGGGTTTTTCGGCACCGGAGCCCTTCGTGACCTCCGATCAGGCGGTCGCTCCCGTTGCCATGCCGGGGACGAACGGCACTTGGGCGACAACCCGCTTCGTCGATCCTTCGGATCTGCGCCATGATTTCCATGTCAATATCGTCACGTTCGAGCCCGGCGGCGTGATCCCTTTCGCCGAGACCCACGTGATGGAACACGGGCTCTATGTTCTCGAAGGAAAGGCCGTATATCGCCTCAATCAGGATTGGGTCGAAGTCGAAGCAGGGGACTATATGTGGCTTCGTGCCTTTTGCCCCCAAGCCTGTTACGCCGGCGGGCCCGGACGTTTTCGCTATCTGCTCTACAAGGACGTCAACCGGCATATGCCACTTGCTCTGAACTGCCGCTAGAACCGCGGCGAATTGGCGAATTGGCGAATTGCAGCGCCAATGCCTTACATTTCACCATGCCCTCGCAAAACGGTGGTGAAGGGCATGGCGGGATGTTGCTGAGCTTTCCGTAGCGAAGATGTGTGCCTAGCCGGCGACCCAGCACGCGACCTTACGGCCAGCCTTTTTCTCAAGCATCGGCTTTTCCTGCGAGCAGCGGGAGATCGCTTGCCCACAGCGCGGATGGAACGCACAACCGGACGGCGGATCGAAAGGCGAGGGCAGTTCGCCGGAAAGGATGATCCGCTCCTTCTTGTGACCGGGGTCGGCTACGGGCGTCGCGGCGAGAAGCGCACGCGTGTAAGGGTGCTGCGGGTTCTCGAAAATGGCCTCGCGGCTGCCGATTTCGACCGCGTGTCCGAGATAGATCACCATGATGCTGTCGGCGATGTGCTTCACCACCGAGAGATCGTGGCTGATGAAAAGGTAGGCCAGCCCGAATTCGTCCTGAAGGTCCTTGAGGAGGTTCAGCACCTGCGCGCGGATCGAGACGTCGAGTGCCGAGACCGGCTCGTCGAGTACGAGTAGCTTTGGGTTCAGCATCAACGCCCGCGCGATCGCGATGCGTTGGCGCTGGCCACCTGAGAACATATGCGGATAGCGTCCGTAGAACTCCGGCCGGAGGCCTACTCTGGCCATCATTGCGCGGGCGGCGGCCTCGCGGTCAGCAGCGTTCATCGCTGTGTTGACGAGCAACGGCTCTTCCAGCGCCGCCCCGATGGTCTGGCGTGGGTTGAGCGAACCATAGGGGTTCTGGAAGACGATCTGCACCTCGCGGCGCAACCGGTCGCGCGTCGTGGCATCGGCCCCGGCGACATCTTCGCCGTTGATGAGAAGCTGCCCCGAGGTCGGGTTCTCGATCATGGTGACGATGCGGGCGAGGGTGGACTTGCCCGAGCCGGACTCGCCGACAACCGCAAGCGTCTTGCCGGCCTCCAGATCGAAACTGACCCCCTGAAGCGCCTTCACGCTCGCGTAAGGCGAGAACATGCCGCGATTGACGAGATAATCCCGCGAAACGCCCTTCGCTTCGAGGATGGGGTAGGTATCGGGGCGCTGGGTCATGGGGTGTTGGCTCATGCCGCTGCTCCTTTCCGCTGCGGAACGCCGCCGACGAGCGGTGTGAAACAGAGCGCCTGGCCCAGCGCCGCCCCGGCCTTGCCCGGCGCGGACTGATGACACTCGGGCGTGGCGAATTGGCAGCGCGGCGCGAAGAGGCATCCCTGCGGCCGGTTGAACTGGCCTGGCACCATGCCGGGAATAGTCGGCAGGCGCGCGGCGTTCGCCCGCTCGGGCAGTGCGGCGAGGAGGCCGTGCGTATAGGGATGATGCGGATCGGCGAACAGCGGCATCGTGGCGTTCTCCTCCACCTGCTTGCCCGCGTATTGCACGATCACGCGCTCGGCGGTCTCCGCCACCACGCCCATATCATGCGTGATGAGCACCAGCGCCATGCCGGTCTCGCGTTTGAGGCTGACGAGGAGATCGAGAATCTGCGCCTGAATGGTGACGTCGAGCGCAGTGGAAGGCTCGTCCGCGATCAGGAGTTTCGGCTTGCAGGCAAGCGCCATCGCGATCATCACGCGTTGGCTCATTCCGCCGGATAGCTGGTGCGGAAATGCCGTCAGCCGCCGTTCGGGATCGGTAATGCCGACCTGGTCGAGCAGTTCGAGCGAGCGCAGCCGCCGCGCCGCCTTGTCCATGCCGAGGTGAGTCTTCAGGCTCTCGCCGATCTGGAACCCCACCGTGAAGCACGGATTGAGCGAGGACATCGGCTCCTGGAAGATCATCGAGATATCCTTCCCGATGATCTTGCGTCGTTCGGGCGCCGAAAGGGTCCTGAGGTCCGTACCGGCGAACAGCATGGCATCGGCGGTTACCGTCGCGGTCCACGGCAGGAGCCCCATCACGGCGAGCATCGCGACGGACTTGCCCGAGCCGGATTCGCCGACGATCGAGAGGATCTCGTTCGGCTCGACGATGATATCGACCCCGTCGACTGCCTTGAACAGCCCGGCACGCGTGCGGAAGGACACAGAGAGATTGCGGATTTCGAGAAGCGGCATGCGTTCAGCTCCTTCTCATCTTCGGATCGAGCGCATCGCGCAGGCCGTCGCCCATCAGGTTGATGGAAACCACCGTAATCAGGATGGCGAGGCCGGGCAGGGTGACGATCCAGGGGTCCGAGCGGATGAATTCGCGTGCGTCGGCTAGCATCGCGCCCCATTCAGGCGTCGGCGGCTGTGCACCGAGGCCGAGAAAGCCCAGCGCGGCGGCTTCGAGGATTGCCTCGGAGACGCCGAGCGCGGACTGCACGATAAGCGGTGCAAGGCAGTTCGGCAGCACCGTGCGGAACATCAGCCTCAGTTTCTTCACGCCGATCACCCTGGCGGCAATGACGTAATCCTTCGAGAGCTCCGCCATCGCCGAAGCTCGCACCAGCCTTACATAGCGCGGCAGGAACACCACCGTGACCGCGACGACCGTGTTGGTGAGGCTCGGCCCCAGCACCGCGACGATCAGGATCGCCAGCACAAGGCCGGGCACGGCCATGATCAGGTCCATGCAGCGCGAAATGATGGTGTCGACCATCGGGTTCGAGAAGGCGGCAACCAGTCCGAACAGAACGCCCAGAACGAAGGAGACGCCCATCACCATGATGCCGATAAAAAGCGAGACACGCGCGCCGTACATCAGCCGGGAGAGCATGTCGCGGCCAAGGCCGTCGGTGCCGAGGATGAATTTCCAGCTCCCGCCCTCGACCCATACCGGGGGCGCGCGCACGGCGTCACGGAACTGCGCCAGCGGGTCGTGCGGGGCGAGAACGTCAGCGAAAATCGCGGTCAGCGCCACGAGCAGCAGAATGATCAAACCGCCGACCGCGCCCCGGTTTTCGGAAAACGAAGCCCAGAGCTGGGCAAAAGGCCCATCGGCGGGCGGCAGGGTTTCGGCGCTCTGGCCGGTTTCGGTGATGTCAACCATGCCGGATCCTCGGATTGATGACGCCGTAAAGGACATCGACGCCGAGATTGACGAGAATGACGATCGCCGAGACCAGCATCACACCGCCCTGAAGCGCGGGATAATCGCGCCGACCGATGCTCTCGATCAGCCATTTACCGACACCGGGCCAAGAGAAAATCGTCTCCGTGAGCACCGCGCCCGCCATCAGCGAGCCGACCGAAAGGCCGATCACCGTCACCACCGGAATCAACGCGTTTCGGAGCGCGTGGAGGCCGATGACACGGAACGGCGCGAGCCCCTTGGCCCGTGCCGTGCGGACGTAATCCTCGCTCAGCACCTCCAGCATCGACGAGCGGGTCATGCGCGCGATCACCGCGAGCGGCACGGTGCCGAGCACGATCATCGGCAGGACCAGATGATGCAGGGCATCAAGAAACGCGCCTTTCTGGCCGGAAAGCAGACTGTCGATCAGCATGAAGCCTGTGACGGGCTCGAAATAGTATTTGATGAGGTCGATGCGACCGGAAACCGGCGTAAGGTGCAGCCGCTCCGCGACCAGCATGATGAGCAGAAGCCCCCACCAGAAAATCGGCATCGAAAAGCCGGCGACCGAGAGGCCCATCAGCGTCTGGTCGTAGCGCGAACCGCGCTTCACCGCCGCGATGGCGCCGGCCGGAATGCCGATCAGGGTCGCGAAGAGCATTGCGGCGAGGCTCAGTTCGACGGTCGCTGGAAACAGCGTGAAGAACTCGGTTACGACTTTTTCGTTCGTCACCAGCGACTTGCCGAAATCGCCTTGGAGGATGCCCCAGACATAATCGAGAAACTGTTTCCAGACCGGCTGATCGAGCCCCAGTTCGTGGCGGAACTGCGCCAGCCTTTCGGGGCTGATGCCGCGCTCGCCCACGCGCACCTCGACCGGGTCGCCGGGCACGAGGCGGATCGCGACGAACGTGATGAACATGAGCGCGAAAAAGGTCGGCACGGTCAGTGCGACGCGCTTCAGAAAATGGATAAGCATGGGCTCTCCCCAACCCAAGTGCATGACGGGGCGGCCTTTCCAGGCCGCCCCGCAGGTGCGGCAGGACGCGCTTACTTGAGGTCGACGCCCTTGAAGTGATGGCTGCCGAGCGGTGCCATCTTGTAGCCGACGAGGTTCGCCGCGGCGGCGTCGTTCACGACGGAATGGGCGATCGTGAGATCGGGCGCCTCTTCCTTCATGATGACCTGCATTTTCTCGTAGGCCTTGGTGCGTTCGGCGACGTCGGTGGTGGCGCGTGCCTTCACAAGCAGGTCGTCGAACTCCTTGTTACACCACTTGGTGATGTTCTGGCCACCGGCGCGAGCGCCGGAGCAGCCGCGCAGGAAGAAGAAGTTGTCGGGATCGCCGTTATCGCCGGTCCAGCCGAGCTGGGCGGTCATGTGTTCGCCCTGCTGGGCGCGCTTGCGGTATTCGCCCCATTCGTAGGTGACGAGCTTGGCGTTGATGCCGACCTTGGCGAGATCCGCCTGCATCATCTCGGCGATGCGCTTGGCGTTCGGGTTGTAGGGGCGCTGCACCGGCATATACCACAGGTCGATGTCGAGCGGGGTTGTCACGCCGGCCTTGGCGAGCATTTCCTTCGCCTTGCCGGGATCATAGGCATAGTCCTTCACCGCATCGTTGTAGGACCAGAGCGTCGGCGGAATGAGGTTCTTCGCCGGCTGGCCCGCGCCGAGGTAGACGTCGCGGATGATCGTCGCCTTGTCGATCGCCATGTTGATCGCCTGCCGGACTTCCTTCTTGTCGAAGGGTGGCTTCTGGACGTTGAACGCCCAGTAGGCGATGTTCAGGCCCGACTGGCTGATGACCTGAAGTTTGGAGTCCTTGCGGATTTCCGGCAGGTCGGCCGGGCGCGGGGCGATGGCGTAATGGCATTCACCGGCTTTCAGCTTGGCGAAGCGCGCGGTCGGGTCGGGTGTGATGGCGTAGACGAGGTCGTCGACCAGCGCCTTCTCGCCCCAGTAGGCGGCGTTTTTCTTGTAACGGATCACCGCATCCTTTTGGTAGGTAACGAACGAGAACGGGCCGGTGCCGACCGGAAACTGGTCGAACTGCTCCTTCTTGCCCGCCTTGTCGAGCATGTCGGCATATTCTTTCGAATGGATCGTCGCGAAATCCATGGCGAGATTGGCCATGATCGGCGCGGTCGGCTCCTTGAGCTTCATGACGACTGTGTGATCATCCGTCTTGGTGATGCTTTCGAGCAGCTTCGGCATGTCCATGTCGGAGAAGTAGTCGTACTTGCCGCCCGAAACCTTGGCGTAGGGATGTTCGGCCTTCCACTGCCGTTCGAACGACCAGATGACGTCGTCGGCGTTGAAATCGCGCGTCGGCTTGAAGCCGTTGACGCCGGAATGGAACTTCACGCCCTTGCGGAGGTTGAAGGTCACGGTCTTGCCGTCGTCGCTCACCTTCCAGCTTTCCGCGAGGCCGGGGATGACCTTGGTGGTCCCGCGCTCGAAGATCACGAGCTGGTCATAGACCGGGCGGGCCGCATCGAAGCTGGTGCCGGTGGTGTTGACAGCCGGGGTGAAATTCTCCGGCGAGCCTTCCGAGCAGTAGACCAGCGTCTTCGCCGCCAGCGCGCCTGGTGCGAACACCGCGAACGAAGCGGCAAGACCCAGCGCGGTCTTTCTCAATATCGACATTTTTTTCTCCCGTTTTGATCGTTCCAGAAATCTGGATCCTGTTTTTTCTTGTTTTCGAGGCCGACTTTTTCGTCGCGGCTTCGGAGCGGCCAGCCTAGTCCCGAATTCCGGTTCTGCAAGAGGCGATCGCACCTTCTTGCAAGGATTGCGGCTTCACGTGCCGATGACCCGGAGTTCGCGCGGAAAAGTTGTCATGACCTCGCATCCGGCGTCGGTTATGACCACGTTATCCTCGATGCGCACACCAATCCGGTCGATTTCATAGAGTCCGGGCTCAATGGTGAACACCATGCCCGGCGCGAGGATCATCGCGTTTCCGCGCATGATATAGGGGTCTTCGTGCACTTCGAGCCCGAGGCCATGCCCGGTCTTGTGCCGCATGAAGGCGGCGTAGGGCGAGGCTTCGAGGTTTCCCAGCACGGCATCATCGAGCGTGGATGCCGTGATACCCGGTCGCGCGCCCGCGCGCCCGATTTCGTTGGCGGCAAGCACCGCCTCGTAAAAGGCCCGATCCGCGTCGGATACCTGCCCGACGAAGAAAGTGCGCGTGATATCGGCCCGATAACCGTTGATCGCGCCGCCGAAATCGAAGAGCAGGGCATCGCCGGGTTGGATGGCATAATCGGCGCGGGCCTTTGCGTGGCTCTGGGCCGAATTGCCGCCGGCGGCGACGATGGGCTGGAACGAGAGTTCATGCACCCCGGCGCCGAACAATTCGCCGATCAGGATTCCCTCGACCTCGCGTTCCGTCATCCCAAGGCGCACCCGCCGAACGGTCTGCTCCAGCGCGGCTTCCGAGAGGCGGATCGCATGGCGCATCTCCGCAAGCTCCTCTGCGGTCTTGTGCAGCCGGATGGCCGAGATCGCAGCATGGGCATCGACAATCTCGCCTCCCGGAAAGGCGCGCGCCAGCGCAAGTTGCTCGAAGACCCGCATCCGCTGGCCTTCCACCCCCAGCCGAGCGATGCGTCCCATCGCGGCACCTGCCGCCTGAAACGCGCCCTCGAACCTTTCTTCATCCCGCCATAGGAAGACCTCGCCCGAAAAGCCGAGCGGCTCGAAGGAGGGCCATTCGATATGCGGCACGATCGCCGCCGTCTTGCCGTCGCGGCGGAGCAGGACGACGACCGGGCGTTCGTTCTGATGAAAGTCCCAGCGAAAAATCCGCTGGAAATTGGGGCCGGCGACCAGCGCGACCATGTCGAGACCGAGCGTTGCCATCGACGGGAGCAACGCCGCGAGACCATGCATTGGGGACGCCATTTTTCTGAAAACCCGCTGCTGACTTGTCTTGACGGTCGATCTGGCTCGCGATGGATCGTTCCACCAGAGACCGTTTCTCTTGCAACCTAGTTGGTGATTCCGTCGGGTGCAATCGGGTGCCGTGTTCAGGGTGGGAAAACTGACGGCTTCGACAGAGGAAAACCGGCTTGCCGCTGGCGAGGCGGGCGGCATTCCAGAGCCTGCCGTCGCCATATCCGGTGTGAGGTGGGGGCGTCCCACGGCGCGCTCCACCTTCGAGCCCCTCCTGTACATATTGAGCGTCCTGAATATGGCCGGCAGATTCCCCTGAACGCTCGAATTGCTCGTGGCCCTGAGAATGCCGACTTTTGGTGTCCGCCTCAGTTTTCCTGGACATCCGTTTCGCGGGCGCCTTGACGGCCAACCTTTCAGTCCACATCAGGAGGGGATGAGCACGCGCCCGACCATTCTCGTTTTCATTGATGCCGATGCTTGCCCCGTCAAGGACGAGGTTTACAAGGTTGCGGGCCGCCACGGCGTGAAGACCATTGTGGTCTCCAACAGCTACATGCAGATACCGCGCGATCCGCGCATTGAGCGGGTGGTGGTAGGTGCAGGGCTCGATATCGCCGACGATTACATTGCCGAGCGCGCCCGGCGCGGCGTTGTCGTGATCACGGCGGATATTCCGTTGGCGGCGCGCTGCATCAAGGCTGGCGCGGATGTCATCGCACCCAATGGCCAAGCCCATACGAAGCAATCAATCGGACATGCGCTGGCGACGCGCAACCTGATGGACGAGCTGCGTTCCGCCGGACAGATAACTGGCGGGCCGCGCCCTTTTGCGCCGAAGGATCGCTCGAATTTTCTCTCCGCGCTTGATCTGGCGATTGTCCGGCTGGAGCGGGCCGGCCTGCAGCCGGAGAGCTGAAAAACGCGGAGTTTCGGGGTGCTTTGCACATCCGGCTCCGGTCTTGCGCCAAGAAAATTCTTACGACAGACCCGATGGTGAAAGGGAACCTTTTTCGCTGCGGTCGCAGAGTTTGGGGTGCAGCAGAGTTCTTCGTTAGGATGAGAACCTCAGACGACACTTTGCACCGGGCACCGAACCGGGTAGCCTTCGTGTCCCAACAAGCCGAAACAACGATGACCCTGCCTGCCGGCCACCCACGATTGACGCGCCGCCCTTTCAGCCAAGGCGAGCTGATCGCCGATGGGCTGCTGCATGCCGCGGCCTTGCTGGCCTCGATCATCGGGATCGCGGTGCTGATTGTGCTCATTCTGCTCAAGCGCGGCGGCCTCGAGCTCTCGGCGGTTGTAATCTACGGCATTGGGCTTCTGGCGATGTTCGGCTTTTCGGCAGCCTATAATCTGGCGCCCACCTCGCCATTGAAATGGGTGCTGCGGCGGTTCGATCATTCCTCGATTTATCTTATGATTGCCGGAACATACACGCCGCTTCTCGTGCTGCTGGGCGATCCGTTCTGGGCGATCACCCTCGGCGTGATCGTCTGGGCGGGGGCGATTGGCGGCATCGTGCTGAAGGTGGCGCTGCCGGGGCGGTTCGATCGGCTCTCGATCGGAATCTATATCCTGCTCGGCGGCGCGGCGATGATCGCGCTCCGCCCGATGATCGAGAGACTGCCCGGACCGACGCTTTATCTCCTGCTCGCGGGCGGGGTCATCTATGTCGCCGGCGTGGCGTTTTATGCTTGGAAGAACCTGCGCTTCAACAACGTGATCTGGCACGGTTTCGTCTCGGTGGCCGCGGGCTGCCATTACGCCGCCATCGCCTATGCAATGACGGTGTGAGGGGAGAATTGCTCATCACGTCAAGATGGCGCTGACGAGTACAATCCCCTCCCGGTTTTCCCGACGAGAATGCAGAAGGCTACCAATAATGACGTGCTGGTGTCTCGTTTGAGGCGCTGGCCACAAGCCTTCGAGTGACCGTGATGCGCGGCGCGCTCCTGCTATCTCTGCTGCGGTTGGATCTATACTCTCAACTGAGCGCGCCAGCGCCCAGGGCTGGTGCCGACGATCCCCTTGAAAGCGCGGCTGAACGAGGGCAGGTCGTCATAGCCGACGGCACGGGCGACACCTGACAGATCGGTTTTTCCATCCCGAAGCAGGCGACAGGCAACGAACATCCGCCAATGTGCCACATAGGACATAACACTTTGTCCGACCGTTTCGCGGAAACGCGCGGCAAAGCGGGAAGGCGACATTGCGGTCATCCCGGACAGGAGCCCAACCGTCCAAGCGCGGGCCGGATCAGCGTAAAATGCCTTCAAGGCGATCGAGAGTTTCGGATCGGCCAGACCTCGATACCAGCCGGGGCGCATTCGAGCATCATGAACGGCGATTTGCTGGACGGCTTCGGCGAAGAAGATCTCGATCAGCCGGCAGGCCGTGAACCCGGCGCTGCGTTTTGCTGCAACCTCCTGCTCCAGCATGCTTGCCACGAGATTGAGCCGAGGGGCGGAATCCGCGCCAGCGCTGATGCGGACGACAGGCGGAAGCGAAAGGAAAAGCGGGTTGAGATCGGTGTTTCGCAAGACAAAGACTCCGCAGAGCAGCTCGGTGGCTTCGCCGGATGCGGGTTCGCCTCCGGCTTTTCTCACTTCCCCCCTGTCGCGCAGCACCTCGAGGATTGAAACATCCTCCACGCCCGTTCCCGAAGACATTCGGTGAGGCCGGCCATCGGGACATATCGCGACCTCGCCAGCCTGAACAACCATCGGCGTTGCCCCGCCATGATCGAGGTTGAACTGCCCGGAGCGAACGAAATGGAAGGGAATGACACGGGTATCGTCTGCGAGACCCAATGCCCCGCGCAGGCACGCCTCCTCCTCGATCCGAACGGCCCAGGGTGCTTCGTAGCTCTCGAACAGCAAGACACTCCCGGTAACACGGAGTTCACCGAGGGCATCATCAATCGGGGAAAGGAGGTTCTCGAGCATTAGTTGTTTAAGCTAATAATTCGATGGTTTTTGCTATAGATACAACTGTCACTCATCCGTAACGTCCCTGTCAAGACGAGTGCGCGATCCAGCGCCCCGGATATACGAGGATATGAGATGACGATTTCCGCCGAACTGTATTTCACCGCGCTTACTGCGGCATTCACCGGATTGATCTGGGTTCCCATCATTATCAATCGCCTGCGCGAGATGGGCCCGTGGAAGGCGCTCAAGAATCCGGAACCGGATGTGCGCCCCCGTGCCGACTGGGCCTACCGAATGAGCCACGCCCATCGGAATGCGATCGAGAACCTTGTGGTATTTGCCCCACTTGCCCTCGCGGTGCACCTGCAGGGCGTCGGAAACAGCACCACGGCCACGGCGGCGGGCATCTTCTTCGCGATGCGCATCGCCCATGCCGTCATCTACACTTTCGGCATCCCCCTGCTGCGGACCGTCGCCTTCTTCGTGGGCTTCCTGAGCCAGATGCTGCTGGCTGGTCGTTTGCTGGGTTGGCTGTAATGGGCACGGGACGGGAAAGCTTCATGAGTGTCGATTTGTGCGCCCTGTCCGGCCTCACATGCTCTCTGCGGATCCCGGTGATCTGAAGGCAGCATCGTTCCAATCGCCCGACACGCGTGGCACGGGGCGATTTCGGAATGCCGGATTGTGGGGCATCGTGCTACCGGATCGCGATTGGAGCAGGGCCAGGGCAAGGATTTTATGATCTTGTCAAACTGTGCTGGGGGATCAACTCGCGGGACCCGGTCAGACGAGTTTCGCCTCCCAGTTTCCCGACCGCACGGCATTGCCGACCAGCTTTAACAGGAGGCGCTCCACCGCTTCGCGGGCAAAGGAAGCGGGCTGGTCGGCCATCTTGCACAGATAGAGGCGTCGATGGAGGGTCGGCTCGGCGATAGGGCGGGCTCGGACCTTGCCTCTTTCGATCTCGGCGGAAAAGAAGTGGCGTGTGCCGATCGTGCACCCAAGCCCGGCAACGAGCGAACCGGATATCGCATGAACCGAGTTCATCTCAAAACGCGCCGCAGCCTCCAGCCGTTTCAGGAGTGTGGCATTGTCGAGGAGCGCGCGCGCTGACAGGCCCTGGTGCAGGATGATGATGGGAAGGTCGAGGATATCGGCAAAAGCGATCGGCGCATCGGTGTCGCCGAGGAACTCGACCCGCCCAACACAGAAAAGCTGCTCGTCCAGCACCGGAACCGTGGCGAGCCGCGCATCGTCCGGCGGGTTATAGACGAGGGCGAGATCGACCTCAGAAGCCAGAAGATGCAGCAGCATCGGACCCGAGAGACTTTCCGAGAGCGAGAGCTGGAGGCGCGGGTAATCTGCCGTCGCACGTTGGAACATCTCGACGCCGATGGCCTTGACGGCGGAATGAGCCATGCCGACCGACACTTTCCCCGCGATCTCGTCGCTGGAATCGCGAATGTCCCGTTCGGCGGTGTCGAAGGCCTTCAGGATCGTCCTCGCATGGGCATAGAGCCTTTCGCCTGCGGCGGTGGGTTCCAGTCCCTTCGGCTGACGAACGAAAAGGGTGGAGCCGAGGTGCGCTTCAAGATTGGCGAGGTGATGGCTGAGCGCGGACACGGCGACACGCACTTCGCGCGCGGCACGGGCAAGCGCTCTTTGTTCGTAGATCGCGACGAAATAGCGGAGCTGTCGTGCGTCCATATATTTCTAAAATCTAGAAAGATGATTGCTCAATATTATAATTGTTGGAAAGATAAAGCAATGCTTAGCTGATCGGCAACGAAGCCCGCCCAACGAGATGCGCCGCATGTCCGATTCCTTCCGCCCGCTCGAAGGCATACGCGTCGTCGAGATGAGCCATATGATCATGGGTCCGTCGTGTGGCATGTTTCTCGCGTTTCTCGGGGCTGAGGTTATCAAGGTCGAACCCCCGGTGGGCGACAAGACACGCCATCTGACCGGTATGGGCAGCCCGTTTTTCCCATTGTTCAACCGGGGCAAGAAATCGGTTCAACTCGATACGACGAACCCGGCCGGACGCCGCGCGCTCGACGCGCTGCTCGCGACAGCGGATGTCTTCGTCGATAATTTCCGGGATGAATCGCTAGCCCGGATGGGAGCGGACCCGGCCGAACTCCGGCTGCGCTATCCGCGCCTCATCCTCGCCTCGCACAAGGGGTTCCTGAACGGCCCGTATCAGGACAGGACCGCTATGGACGAGGTGGTACAGATGATGACCGGCCTCGCCTACATGACCGGACCGACCGGGCGCCCGCTGCGGGTCGGTTCCTCGGCGAACGATATCATGGGGGGGCTTTTCGGCGCGCTGGCCGTCGTCTCGGCGCTCAACGAGCGCGAGCGGACCGGCAAGGGGCGAGACCTGCGGATCGGTCTTTTCGAGAACTGCCTGCTGCTCGTGGCGCAGCACATGGTGCAGTTCGATCTAGAGGGTGTGAACCCGCCTCCGATGCCGGAGCGCACCTTTTCCTGGCCGGTCTACGACATCTTCACGACCTCGGATGGCAGACAGCTTTTCGTCAGCGCCGTCACGGAAGGGCAGTGGGCGAGCCTGTGCGATGTGCTCGGTCTTGGCTATCTGAAAGACGATGCGCGCCTTCGGACCAAGATGGATACGATCAACGCGCGGTCATGGACGATCCCGCTGGTTGCGGAAAAGATCGCGACCCGCGAAAGCGATGAACTCGTCGAAACGTTCGTGCGGGAAGGCATTTCGTTCTCGCCCATCGCCAAGCCCTCGGACATGTATCACGATCCCCACGTCCTCAGACCCGGAGGGCTCGCGACTTCGCGGATGCCGGATGGTCGCGTGTTCCGGGCACCCTCGCTTCCCGTTTCGGTCGACGGCGAAGTCCTGTCCGGCGGGGGAGACGTCCCCGAAGCCGGAGCTGATACAGAGAGGGTGCTCGGCGCGCTGGGGTTGGACCCGGCCTCGATCGCGGCGGCACGTGGTACAACGAAGGAGCGCGCGGCATGAGCAGATCCAGCGTTCTTTACCCGGCCGAACGCCTCGTCCTGCGCGAAGTAGGTCTGCGTGACGGCCTGCAACTGGTGAAAGTCTGGCCCTCGACAGCCGACAAGATCGCATGGCTCCGCGCGGAATATGCTGCCGGTGTTCGCCATTTCGAGCTTGGCTCCTTCCTGCCCGCGAGCCGGATGCCGCAATTCGCCGACTTACGTGAACTCATTGCGGCTTCGGGAACGCTTCCAGGCGCCCGTTCGGCAGCGCTGGCGTTGAACGAGCGCGGTGGCAGCGACGCGCTCGCGACGGAAGTTGACGAGATCGTCTGTGTCGTTTCGGCCACAGAGGAACATTCGCAAGCCAATATGCGCCGGTCGCGCGCTGATGCTCTTTCTCTGGTGCGCGAAATCGTGGCGAAGCGCGATGCCGCCGGCCACAAGGCGATCGTCAATGTCGGAATCTCGATGGCGTTTGGCTGTTCGATCGCCGGCGATGTCAGTGAACGCGAGGTTCTCCGTCTCGTCGAGGCGTGCCTCGGGAACGGCGCGGACGCGGTGGGGCTTGCCGATACGGTTGGTTACGCTGGGCCGCGACAGGTGGGCGACCTCGCAGCCATGGCACGGAAATTGGCGGGCGAAGTGCCGGTGATCATCCACTTGCACGATACGCGTGGTGTTGGCCTCGCGAACGCCGCCGCGGCCCTCGATGCCGGCATCCGTGTCCTGGATGCCTCGCTGTGTGGCCTTGGCGGCTGCCCCTTTGCGCCGGGGGCTACGGGCAATATCGTTTTCGAGGATCTGGTTTTCCTTGCGGAAAGCATGGGGTTTGACACCGGGATCGCGCTGGACCGGCTGGAAGGGCCGCGTGCCGTTCTGGCGCGGGCGATGCCGGACGAGCCTTTGCACGGTCAGCTTTCGCGTGCCGGTGTGCCCAAATCACGCTGGCGAACCTGCGCGGCTTGAAACCTCGCTGCCTGCCTGCTTGCAACAAGACTGAAAAATAACGGAGGAAACCATGAAAAATATCGCCATGATCCGGAAAATTGCACTCACCGCGACCATCTTCGCGCTCCCGCTCAGCGCCGAGGCTGCGACCGTAATGCGCTGTTCGCATCAGCTGCCGCCCGCGCACCATATCGCCAAGGTGATCGAACAATGGGCCGCGGAGGTCCGTTCGCTCTCGGGCGGTGAGCTCGACGTCCAGGTATTTGGCGCGGACAGTCTGGTGAAAGCGAACCAGAACATCACGGCGGTCGCCAAGGGCGATATCGAATGCGGGTTCTCGCTGAATTTCCAGTGGGGGCGCACACTGCCGCTCATGAATGTTACGGTTGCGCCTTTCGCGTTTGGCGACCTCAATATCTGGCGTAAATGGCCGGACAGCGAAGCCGCCAAGTTCTTGGGTGACAAGCTGCTCCAGAAAGGCGTTCGCAATATCGTCTGGATGTTTCAGACGAATACCTCGGTTTTCACTGCCAAGGGCAAGTTTCTCAAGGCCCCTGCGGACTTCAACGGCGTCAAGATCCGCGGACTCAACCCGCAGTTCGACGCCGGTTTGACAGCCATGGGCGCGAAGACCTCGGCGATGCCGGGCTCGGAAGTCTATCAGGGGCTGGCGACCGGCGTTCTCGATGCGGCGATCACCGATGCCGCTGCCGCCGTTTCACGCAAATACTACGAGGTGCAGGACCATTTCACCGTGTTGCCCGTGCTGAGTGCCTATCTCCACGGATACGTCAATCCGAAATGGTATGATGGTCTTTCGCCGAAAGCCCGCGAGGCGTTAGCCGGGGCCGGCAAGAAGGCCGCGATCTGGGCCATCGAGGCCTCGGAGAAGGCCGGCGCAGCCGCGCCCGATCAACTGCGGGCCAAGGGCGCCCAGGTTCACATTGCGACGCCCGAGGAGAATGAGGCACTGCGCAAGGTGATGCGCCCGGCGTTCGACTCGAAATTCGGCGAGGATCCCGACAGCAAGAAATTGCTCGAACTGCTCGCGAAAATCTGAGCCGGAGCGAGCCATGCATTCCGGAGGACAGGCCGGTGGGGGCGGACGCTCCCCCACCCAGTTGGGCCGCATCGTCGAAGGGCTTGCGGAAGTTGGCGGCATCTTGGCAGCGCTGATCGTCCTGATCATTCTGGGGCTGATTACCTACGGCGTGGCGCAGCGCTATTTCTTTGGCGTGCCGGTCGCATGGGCGGAAGATCTTTCGAGTTATCTGCTCGTGGCGTTCGTCGCTTTTGGTGCGGCCGCTGCCTACCGCCGCGGCGACCACATCGCCATCGACCTTGTTCCGGGCCTTCTGGGCCCCAGGCGCCGCAAATGGGTCGATCGCTGGTCCGATCTTGCCGTACTTCTCTTTGCGGGCGTGCTGGGGTGGAGCGCTTGGGGGCAGGCGCGCTTCGCCTACGATTTTGGTGCCTATTCGAACGATCGGCTCGAACTGCCGTCCTGGATCCCATTCGTGCCGCTGGTCATCGGGGCGGTGCTTCTCGTTTTGCTGGCGCTCGTGCGGTTTGCGCACGCCGGTGTATCAACGGACGGCGCAACGCATCGGCCTGAGGATCACGCATGACGCTCTTCCTCGTATTTGCCGGGTTGCTCGCCCTGCTGATGTCCGGCATGCCGATCTTTGCCGCGCTCGGACTGACCGGCATTGCCATTCTGGCGATCTTCGAAGGCAATGTCTCAAGCGTGGCCGAGACGTTTTACAGCCACATCAACAGCCCGGTACTGACGACGATCCCGCTTTTCGTGTTCATGGCGCAGGTAATGATCCGCGCCAGGGTGATCGACGATCTTTACGAGATGGCTCATGTGTTGATCGGCCATCTGCGCGGGGGGCTCGGCGTGGCGACAGTGGCCGCCTGCACGCTGTTTGCGGCGATCTCCGGTTCGTCGGTTGCAACCGCGCTTTCGATCGGCACCGCCGCAATCCCGCAGATGAAGCGCTTCGGCCACCCGGAACGCAGTGCGCTCGGCGTCGTGGCGGCGGGCGGCACGCTCGGCATCCTCATTCCGCCTTCCGGCCCGATGATCCTCTATGCCGTCGTTTCCGAAGCCTCGATCGGCGCGCTTTTTCTCGCCGGCATTGTGCCGGGGCTGATGCTCGCGGCGATATTTGCAATCTATTGCGTTGGCGAAGCCAGGTTCCGACATAGCGGCGAGCGGCCGGAATGGGCCGGCTGGCCAAAAGTGCGGGCGGCGCTCAGGCGATCCATTTGGGCTCTGCTTGCGCCGCCTGTCGTGATGGGGGGTATCTACACCGGTCTCTTCACTGCCACCGAAGCGGCGGCCATCGGCTCGGTCTACGCACTGGCCGTGGCATTTCTCGTCTACCGGAACTTCGGGCTGCGGGATCTTTACGTTTGCGCCCATTCGACCATGCGCACCTCGATGATGGTGTTTCTGATCATTGGCGGGGCCGCCATTTTCGGTCATGCCATCACGATCATCCGCCTTCCGGTTGGCGTGACTGAAGCGGTGACGCTACTGGGTCTTTCGCCGCTCGGTTTCATCCTTTCGGTGATGGCACTGATCTTTGTCCTCGGCATGTTCCTTGAATCGATTGCGATCATCCTGATCACGACACCAGTCCTGCTGCCGACCATGATCGCGATGAAGATCGACCCGGTCTGGTATGGTGTCTTGCTGATGATCAATCTTGAACTGGCGATGATCACGCCTCCGGTCGGCATGAATCTCTTCGTCATCAAGGGCATTTCGAACGCACCCCTTTCAGAAGTCGTTCGGGGCTCCTTGCCCTACGTGGTCCTGATGCTGATCGGCATCGGTATCCTGATCGCGGTTCCGGATCTGGCGACGTGGCTGCCGCGCACGGCAGGGTTCGGGCGCTGAACCTTGCCGTGTTGCAAGATGTATTTGAAGGTCGCATCGACGGCATAGGCGCGAGGGAAGGAGCAAGGGTCTCCCATGTCGTCTTTGGTGGAAGCACCTCGTTCCGGGTGGTCTATGAGCCTTCCAGCCGTGCCTGACTGCTGCGCGGCGTAGCCAGCAGCAGATGCGTTTCGGATGCGCCCACGCCGGCAATCATGCGGATCCGATGCAACAGCGCGTCCAGCGCCGTGAGACTGGCCGTGCTTAACTCGGCGATCAGATCCCACTTCCCGCTTGTCGTATGAATTGCGGTGATCTCCGCAAAGCCGCTGAGGGTCTTGACGACGCGATCCTTTGCACGCCCCTCGACCTCGATCAGCGTGATGCCGCGCACCGGCGCGGAAACGACATCCGCCTTGAGAACAACGGTATAACCGATGACCTCACCGGATGTTTCGAGCCGAAGCATCCGGGCACGGATGGTTGCGCGCGAAACACCGAGGGTGAGGGCGAGATCGGAGATGCTGCGTCGGCCGTCGTGCCGCAACAGAGTGATCAGCTGCTGGTCGAGATTATCCATAGAGTTATCAAAACGTCAGATAATGATGCCGAAATGATAAAATAGCTGGATCAAGTTTGCAAATTGACTTGTTCATATCGACGGCACTCCAGGTTACCTCTCCTGTGAAAGGGAGAGCTTGGATGGACCCGAAGACCTGTATTCTGATTGGTGCGCCGGTGCAGGATGGTACCGGCCGGCTCGGTTGCGACATGGGGCCGAGCGCCTATCGCGCCGCCGGGATCGGACCAGCACTGGAATCCCTTGGTCTTCGTGTGGTCGATCAGGGCAACCTTGCGGTCGGCAACTTCGATTCTCGGGTGCACGCGAATACCGCGATCCGCGGTCTTCCGGAGATCGCGGCCTGGACGCAGGTACTTTCCGAGGCCGTATGTGAGGCTGGGCGGAAGGGGCTTCCGATCGTTCTGGGGGGCGATCACAGTCTGGCCGCGGGTACGCTATCCGGACACGCTCGCCGCGCTGCGAACGAAGGTCGAAAACTCTTCGTGCTATGGCTTGACGCGCATCCCGACATGCACACACTGGAGACCACGACGAGCGGCAATCTGCACGGGGTGCCTATGGCCTATGCGCTGGGGCTACCGGGTTTTTCTGGCTATTTTCCGCCACTTTACGCGCCGTTGGATCCGTCGCACGTCTGCATGATGGGGCTGCGCAGCGTCGATCTCGCGGAGCGCCGGCTTCTGGGTGAAACGGGCATCCGCGTCCATGACATGCGTTCGATTGACGAGAACGGTGTCGTGCCTCTGCTGCGCGATTTTCTGAGTCAGGTCGAAAGGCAGGATGGCTTGCTGCACGTGAGCCTCGATGTCGATTTTCTCGACCCAGAAATCGCTCCGGGAGTCGGCACTACCGTTCCCGGAGGCGCGACTTTCCGCGAGGCCCACCTCATCATGGAGATGCTGCATGATTGCGGCCGTGTTTCCAGCCTCGACCTCGTGGAATTGAACCCCTTTCTCGACGATCGAGGGCGGACGGCGCGGCTCATGGTAGACCTCACCGCAAGCCTCATGGGCCGTTCCGTGCTCGATCGCCCCACCCGGAGCTACTGACATGGAAGCCCGCAAACTCAATGTCGTGCGCTTCGTCAGCGTCGATTGCATGATGAAGCTGATTGTCCGACGCGGCGTCGAGCATGTGTTGACTGATCTGGCGGCCCGGATTGAAGCGGATTTCAAGCGTTGGAGCCGTTTCGATAAGACGCCTCGGATAGCCTCTCATAGCGCCGATGGTGTGATCGAGCTTATGCCTACCAGCGATGGCGGGCAATTCGCCTTCAAATACGTCAACGGCCATCCCAAAAACACGCGGGATGGTCGCCAGACCGTGGCGGCATTCGGTGTGCTCGCCGATGTCGAGACCGGTTATCCGCTGCTTTTGACCGAAATGACGCTCCTCACGGCCCTGCGCACGGCTGCGACTTCGGCAATGGCCGCCCGTCATCTTGCACCGCGCTCCGCGCGGACGATGGCATTGATCGGCAACGGAGCGCAGTCCGAATTCCAGGCTTTGGGCTTCAAGGCTCTGCTGGGAGTGGGCCGACTACGCCTGTTTGACGTTGATCCGAAGGCCAGCGCGCGATGCGCCAGAAACCTCTCGCGTTACGGGTTCGAGATTGAAATCTGCGCGTCAGCCGAGGCCGCCGTCCTCGGCGCGGAGATCATCACCACGGTTACGGCGGACAAGACGAACGCGACAATCCTGACCGACAATATGGTCGGTGCCGGTGTCCACATCAACGCGGTGGGGGGTGATTGCCCCGGTAAGACGGAACTGCACGCCGACATCCTGCGACGCGCCGATATCTTCGTCGAATACCCGCCGCAGACACGAATCGAGGGTGAGATCCAGCAATTGGGGCCGGATCACCCGGTAACCGAACTCTGGGAGGTTGTCGCGGGGATGGTGCCGGGGCGACAGGGCGAACGACAAGTCACGGTTTTCGACTCCGTCGGCTTCGCCATCGAGGATTTTTCCGCGCTCGGATGGCTGGCGGACGAGATCGACCGCACGGGCCTATTTGCCGAACTCGATCTGCTCGCTGACCCGGACGATCCCCGCGACCTGTTCGGCATGTTGCTGCGCGCCGGGCTGGCCTGAAGGAAGCGGACAGGGTTCAATTTCTGAGGTGGCGTGCCCCCCCCCGGCGCCGGTCAGGCGACGCCCGGACGCCAGAACGGAATCGGTCGACCACGCAAACAGGGCGGGACGTCGCGCGCGATCGCAAGTTCGCCGCCATAGCCGCCTTCTCCCTTCGCGGTGATGGCGATCCCGTCGGCGGTAAGCGCCAGCTTGGTCGGGGCAGGAAAGGGCAGTTCGAAAGTATGGGCGGGGGCACCGTCCATCGCGAAGCCATAGAGCGCGCTGCCATCCACGCCCGCGATCCAGTAAAGGCCGGCGTCCGAGGCGAGGGCCGCGCCGTCGGGTCTGCCGCCGAGGTGGCGGGTTGTGGCGAAGACCTCCCGCGCGCCGAGCATGCCGGAAGCGAAGTCGCACGGCATCGACCAGATAGCCTGAACGTCGGGGTGGGAATCCGAAAGGAACAAACGCCCGCCCGCAGCATCGGCAGCAAGGCCGTTCGGCGTCGTGAGGCCATCGATTGCAACGGCAAGACGAAAATCGCCCGTCACGCGATGGAGCGCGCCACGGCCCGACGTGTTATCGAGCGCCAGAGTGGAAACCCAGAGCCGTCCCGTATCGTCGATGGTCGCATCATTGAAACGCTCGCCCTCGCCAATGAAGGGCACGATCCGCTCGAACGATCCACGCGTCGGGGAGAACGAATAGATCCCGCGCTCCATGCCGACAATAGGGTTGTCGGGACTGGCAAGCACCACGAAACCCGGCATTTCCGGCGTTGGCCAGGCATCCGCCGTTCCGGTTGAAAGTGTGGTCCGCATCAGCATGCGGCCGGTGATATCGACCCACCATATGCAGTCGCCATGATCCCAGAATGGGCTCTCGCCCAGCATGGCCCCCATGCCGCCGACGATTTCAAGCCGAAGGCTAACGTCCGTCGCCAAACCCATGCTCCGGTAGCGGCTCCGTTTCCGCGAGCCTGTTGACAGGATCAATTTTTCACTATTAGAACATTAATGCAACTAATATTTTAGTTATCATCAAAAGCATCATGGGAGGTTCGATATGAAGATTACGAGCAAGGCACTCGGCCTTTGCGCGACGCTCGCCGCCGTCTTGGCATTCGGTGCGCCCGCCTATTCGCAGACCCTGCGTATCGGCACCGTGCTGGCGCCGACCGACCCGATGGGGCAGGGGCTGGAAAAGTTCAAAAAAGACGTTGAAGCCGCGACGAAAGGGCAGGTGAAGGTCGAGATTTTCCACAGCTCGCAACTTGGCGATACCGGAGAGATGATCGATCAGGCCCGTGTGGGAGCGAACATCGGCACCGTCACCGACGTCGCTCGCCTGTCGAGCTTCGTGCCGTCGCTGGCCATCATGTCGGCGCCCTTCATTTTCGATACCTACGAGCAGGCCGACAAGTTCGCGCTTTCGCCGGCCTATCTCGGATGGGGCGAGCAATTGAAGGCCAAGGCGGGTCTCGTGATGCTGGCCTCGAACTGGTATCAGGGCCCACGCCATCTTCTGACGAAAACCCCGGTTTCGAAACCGGCCGATCTGGCCGGCATTCGCATGCGTACGATCGGCGCGCCGGTCTGGATCGAGACGATCCGCGCCATCGGCGCCCAACCGACCCCGATGGCTTGGGGCGAGGTCTATTCCGCGCTTCAGCTCGGCGCGCTCGACGCGGCCGAAGCCCAGCCGACCGCGATCACCGGCGCCAAGCTCTATGAGGTCGTCAAGCATGTCACCAAGACCGGGCATATCCAGCTCGTGACCGCGCTTGTCGTCGGGGCAGAGGCCTGGGGCCGGCTCTCGCCGGAGAACCAGAAGATCGTGCGCGACCTGGCGGTCGAGAACGGGCGCTTCGCCTCCAGGCTGACCATCGATCTCGGCGAGAAATCGCTGGCGCAGGTCGCCGCCTCGGGCGTGAGCGTCACGGCGGTCGATCTCGCACCGTTCAAGACGGCGGTCGCCAGTGTCTACGAAAAGCTGAACCTCAAGTCCGAGGTCGCTGAGGTCAACAAGGTGCTCGGCCGCTGAGCGGCCGACATCCTCAAGCTTGGTTGTGAAAAAGGGCGATGTTCATGCTGAGACGTCTGGAGTTTGCGTGCGCATCGCTCCTTATGGCTGCGGTGGTAGGGTTGGTGGGGATCGCGGCCATCACCCGCGCGTTTGGCGTGCCGATCATCTGGTCGGTGGAGATCGCGCAGTTGTTGTTCCTCTGGCTATGCATTCTTGCGATTGATCTCGGCCTGCAGGACGAGCGCCATTTCGGCCTGCAGATCCTCCAGGACAACGTGCCGCCCGGTGCCCGCAAGGCGGTGGAAATCATCAATATCCTCATCATGATGGGGCTGCTCGCCTATCTCATGCAATTCGCCTGGCGGAACACCGTCCTTATGCACGACCGGCTCGACGGCGCGTTGCAACTGCCGGGCTCCTACTACCACGGCTCGATGCTCGTTGGTTTCGCCCTGATGATCCGCACGCTGATCGCCAAGTTCCTCGCGGTCGTCTCGCGGAAGGAAGCCTGACATGTTGCTCGTCATCGCTGCGCTCTTCACCGTATTCCTGTTCATCGGCATGCCCGTCGCCTTCGCGCTGGCCCTGGCTGCCTTCCCCGTCTTCATCTTGACGGGAACGATGCCGCCGACGGTCGCGATCCAGAAGATGGTCACGGCTACACAGAGCTTCCCATTGCTCGCCGTCCCGCTCTTTATCCTTGCGGGTAACCTCATGACGGCAACGGGGATCACCGAACGCCTTGTCCGCTTCGCGCGGTTGCTGACGGGCTGGATGGCCGGTGGACTCGGGCAGGTCTCGATCATGCTGAGCCTGCTGATGGGCGGAATTTCCGGTTCCGCGGTCGCGGATGCCGGGATGGAAGCGCGGATGCTCGGCCCCAGCATGATCAGCCAGGGCGGCTACTCGAAGGCAGCGACCGCGGCGGTGCTTGCGTTCGGCTCCATCATCACGGCGACCATCCCGCCGAGCATCGGCCTCATCCTCTTCGGCTTCATCAATGAGGTCTCGATCGGTCAACTCTTCATCGCCGGTGTGGTCCCCGGTCTTGTGCTGACGGGCATCCTGATGATCACGGCGTGGTTCGTCGCACGGCGGAACGGCTACGCGGCCGATCTGCCGGAACTGCCGAAGTTCGCGGAACTCTGGGCGAGCTTTCTCGACAGCATCTGGGCATTGGCTTTCCCGGTTATCCTGATCGTTGGCTTCCGCTGGGGGCTGTTCACGGCGACGGAGGCCGGCGCCTTCCTTGTCGGTTACGCGCTCGTCATCGGCTTCTTCGTCTATCGCGAGCTGAACTGGGAGAAGCTCTATCAGGCGACGAAGGACTCCGTCTCCGATCTCGGCATGGTGATGCTGCTGATCATGATGGCTGCCGTCCTCGGCTATGCGCTGACCATCGAGCGCGGCCCGCAACAGATCACCGAGTTCGTCACAACGCTGACCACGGATCCGGGACTGATCCTGCTTCTGGTCGTGGTGCTGCTGGTCATCAGCGGCATGTTTCTCGAAGGCGCGGCCAACATCCTGCTGATCACGCCGATCGTCATGCCGGTTCTTCTCCACGCGGGCTACGATCCCGTGCACATGGGCATCCTGATCGTGACGTTGATCAACTTTGGCGGGTTGACCCCGCCGGTGGGGGTCATCATGTTCACCGTTTGCGGCATCCTCAACGTCAAGTCGGGCGAATTCACCAAGGCGGCATGGCCCTATTACATCGCCATGGTCTTCTTCTTCGTGATCCTCGCACTGTTTCCATCCGTGTCACTATTCCTGCCGGGGCGAGTGATGTAGGAGGCGCGGAGCGGGCGATGGAGAAGGCGGCGCGGGGCATGAATGTCGGATCGTTCTCGGGAGCATTGATGAAGGCGGCGGACGAAATCTCGCCGCGCTCGTCGCTCGGCTCGACCGCCGGGCGGATCTACGCGACGCTTCGCAACCGGATCATCTCTCTCGAGCTGCTTCCGGATACAACGCTGGTGCGCAACGACATCGCCGATGCCTTCGGCGTCAGCCAGTCGCCTGTCCGCGAGGCCATCCAGCGGCTCGAGCAGGATGGGCTCGTCATCTCCTATCCGCAATCGCGGACGGTGATCTCGAAGATCGATGTCGCGCACGCGCGGGAAACGCAGTTCCTGCGCCTGAGCGTCGAGTTGGAGGTGGCGCGGACGCTCGCGGGTAAGGGGGATGCCGGCTTGCTCGTGCCGGCAAAGCGCCTTCTCCGGATGCAGAAGCTTGCCGGTGACGACCGCGACATCGGCGAATTCACGACGCTGGACTGGCTGTTTCACCTTGCGCTTTTCGAGGCGGCCAGCGTCCGCACCCTCTGGCACCTGATCTCGGACCGTTCGGGCCACATTGACCGGCTGCGCCGGCTCAATTTGCCTGACCCTGGCAAGATCGCCGAGGTTGTCCGCCATCACGAGGATATCCTCGACGCGATCGCCTCCGGTGATTTTCAGGTGGTGGAGCAGGCGGTCCGGACCCACCTTTCCGGTACGCTCGCCGCGATGCAGAAGATCATCGAGCAGAACCCGGCCTATTTCTGAGGCTGAACCCCCGGGGATCGGAGCCTCTTGGATCAGAGACCCTTTGCGCAATGACGTGCGATATCGGCGTGGGTGGCGAACCAGCAATCGCCCTTGGCTTTCGCGGCGCGGATGATCTCTTCAAGGATGAACAGTCGCGAGCGGTAGCCGGTGACATGCGGATGCATCGTGAGGAGAAATAGCCCGCCCTCGGCGTAGGCACCTTCGAACTCGCGCAGGAAGATATCGAGCACGGCGGTCGGCGGCGTATAGGGGCGGAGCGCCTGAAAGCGATTCATGTTGAAATAGGGCGCGTCGTCGCGAATCCACTCGACCGGAAGCTCCACGATCCCTGTCGGCTGGCCGTCTTCGATGAGTTCGTAAGGATCGTTGTCCGCCATCAGCGAGGAATCATAGATCAGCCCCAGTTCGCGCTGAATCTTCAGCGTCGCCGCGGAGAAATCCCATGACGGCGTGCGCATTCCGACCGCGCGAATGCCGGTGATTTCCTCCAGTGCATCGGCGGCGCGGAAATGGAGATCGCGCTCGATCGCTTCCGGCAAGGTTGAATTCACCTCGTGGATCCAGCCGTGGAGGCCGATCTCGTGGCCCTCGGCGATGACACGGCGCTGCTCGCCCGGGTAGAGCTTCGCCGCGACCGCCGGCACGAAGAACGAGGCCGGCACGCTCTCGCGCTTCAGGATGTCGAGGATGCGCGGCACGCCAACGCGGTGGCCGTATTGCCCCCAGCTCATCCGGCCGATGGAATTGCCACCATCGCGCAGTTCGTTGGTTTCATGATCGGAATCGAACGAGAGCGCCACCGCGCAGCGCTTGCCGCCGGGCCAGCTTTTCGGCTTGAGCGAACGCCCGGCGCGGATATGCCCAACGCGGCGCCTCCATTCCTCTTCCGGCCATTGCCAGGGTTCCATTCAATGATCCTCCAGCGGAAAGTGACAGGCGACGTCGCGGCCGGTGCCGCAGGGGGTTCGCGCCGGAATATCGGTCCGGCAGCGCGGCGCGGACTTGGCGCAGCGCAAATGAAAGTGGCAGCCCGGCGGCGGCGCGAGCGGCGAGGGGAGTTCGCCGGCGATCGGCTTGAACGTCACCAGTTCGGCCGAATCCGTTACGAGGCGTGGCACGGAATCGAGCAGCGCACGGGTATAGGGGTGGCGAGGCGTGCGGTAGATCTCCTCGGTCGGCCCCGTCTCGACGATACGGCCGAGGTACATGATCGCCACGCGGTCCGAGATATGCCGGACGACCGAAAGATCATGGCTGATGAACAGCATGGTGAGGCCGAGATCGCGCCGGAGCTTGAGGAATAGGTTGACGATCTGCGCCTGGATCGAAACGTCGAGCGATGCCACCGGTTCGTCGCATACGAGCACGTCCGGCTGCATGGCGAGCGCACGGGCGATGGCGACTCGCTGGCGCTGGCCGCCGGAGAACTGGTGCGGAAAGCGCCCGGCCGCATCCGCCGGCAGGCCGACGGCTTCGAGCCAGCGGGTTACGTAGGCGAGTGCATCTTTGCGGCTCACAAGCCCATGCGCGATAGGCCCTTCCGCGATCGTCTCGCCGATGCGGATGCGCGGATCAAGCGAGGCAAAGGGGTCTTGAAACACCATCTGGACGCGCGTCGTCGTCTTGCCGTGGCGAGCCGACATCATCGGCGTGCCGTCGAGCAAAGCCTGGCCCTCGCTCGGATGATGGATGCCCGCGATTACCCGGCCGAGCGTCGATTTTCCGCAACCGGATTCGCCCACGAGCCCCAGCACCTCGCCCTTGCGGATATCGAGATCGACGCCGTCGACCGCATGGACAGTGCGGGTTTCGATCGGCTGGCCGAGCGCCGAAGCTATCTTCTCACCGAGGGTCAGGCGCGGGGTGAAGCGCTTTGAAACGTTCTCGACCCGGATCAAGGATGTCATGTGCGCCCCCGGACTTCGAGCGGGAAATGGCAGCGAATGCCGCGGGTACCCTCACGGACAAGATCCGGCATAATTCCGCACTGCGGGCGGGTGTGCGGGCAGCGCGGCGCGAAGGCGCAACCGGGCGGAAGCGCGAAGAGGGATGGCGTTGAGCCGGGAATTTGCATCAGGTCTTGTCCCGGTGCGGCATTCGCCGGCAGCGAAGCGAGCAGCCCGGCCGTGTAGGGATGGCGGGGCGCCCGCAAGACGTCAGCGACTGGGCCTTCCTCGATGATCCTGCCCGCGTACATCACAAGGAGTCGGCTCGCGATGGACGAGACTGTCGCGAGATCGTGGCTGATCCAGATCATCGCCGTGCCGAGGTCGCGCGCGAGCGCTTTCATCTCGGTCAGAATCTGCGCCTGGATGGAAACGTCGAGTGCGGTCGTCGGCTCGTCGCAGATGATGAGCGCGGGGCGGTTGAGTAACGCGATGGCGATGGCGACGCGTTGGCGCATCCCGCCGGAAAACTGGTGCGGATGCGCGTCAAGCCGCCGCGTCGCGTCCGGAATGCCGACGCGGGTCAAAGCCTCGGCGGCGCGATCGCGCGCGGATTTCTCGCTCACCCTCTCGTGTGCCTCGATGGCAAGGCGCATCTGCGTGCCGATGGTCAGAACGGGGTTGAGCGTCGCCGAAGGGTCCTGGAACACCATCGAGATGCGGCGGCCGCGGATGGCGCGGAGCGCAGAAGCCGGCAGGCCCACCAGTTCCTCACCGGTAAGCTTGACCGATCCGCCGGCGATCTGCCCCGGCGGATCGATCAGCCCGAGGATCGAAAAGCCGGTGACGCTCTTTCCGGACCCGGATTCGCCCACAAGACCGACGATCTCACCGGCCTCGACCGAGAAGCTGACGCCGTCCACCGCCTTCAGCGGGCCCGATCGCGTCATGAAATGGGTGGCGAGGTTCTCGACCTGAAGCAGTGGCGCGTTCATCGGCGGAGCCTTGGGTTCAGCTGGTCGCGGATCTGGTCGCCAACGAGGTTGATTGCCACGATCAGGATGATGAGCGCGACACCGGGGTAGATCGAGATCCAGTAGCGGCCCGAGAGCATGTACTGGAAGCCGTTGGCGATCAGCATGCCGAGCGAGGGTTCGCTGACCGGCAGGCCAAGCCCAAGGAACGAGAGGGTGGCTTCGAGCGCTATGGAGTTGGCCACCTGCACGGTCGCCACCACGATCAGCGGCGGCAGGCAGTTCGGCAGGATATGCCGGAACACGACGCGGCGCGGCGAGAGCGGCGTCGAGAGCGCGGCCTCGATATATTCCTTCGAGCGCTCAGCCGAAGCGGCGCCATGCGCGGTGCGCGCGAAATAGGCGTATTGCGCCGTCACCAGCGCGGCGATCAGCGGCCCCTTGCCTTGCCCCAGCACGGCAGCGAGCACCAGTGCCAACAGAATCGCGGGGAAGGAGAGCTGGAGATCGATCACACGCATGATCAGCGCCTCGATCCGCCCGCCGAGATAGGCGGCGAAGGTCCCGAGCGTCACGCCGATGGCGAAGGCAAGCGCACCGGCGACGAGCCCCACCTGAATGGAAATCCTCAAGCCGTAGAGAATGGCGGAGAACAGGTCGCGCCCCTGCGCGTCGGTTCCGAGCCAATGCGTGAACCCCTTCGAGCCGATATAGCCGGGCGGACGGCGCGCATCGGTGAGGACCAGGTTCGAGAGGTCATATGGGTTCTGCGGCGTGATCCACGGTGAAACTACAGCGATCAGCACGATGATCGCGACCACGATCAGCGCTCCGAGGGCGATGCGATTTTGTCGGAACTCGCGCCAGAAGCGGCCGAAGGGTGAGGCGCTTTCCATCACGCCCTCCTTGCCCGAAGGCGCGGATCGAGGGCCGCGTAGGACAGATCGACCGCCAGATTGATGAGGATGAAGAAGAAGGCGACCAGCATCAGGTAGGCGACCATCACCGGCCGGTCGAGCGAGGAGATCGAGTCGATGATGAGCTTGCCGACGCCCGGCCAGGAGAAGATCGTCTCGGTCACGACCGCGAAGGCGAGGGTCGAGCCGAGTTCGAGTCCGAAAACCGTGACGATGGGGATGGCGATCAGCCGCAGCACATGGCGGGTGAGAATCGTCCATTCGCTCTCGCCCGCAGCCCGCGCGAATTTCACCGTATCGGTGAGCATGGTCTCGCGCGTGCCGGCGCGGGCAAGGCGCACCATCATCGCGAACTTGAACAGCGAGAGGTTGAGCGCCGGCAGAAAGAGGTGCGAAAGCCCGTTGCGGGTAAGGAAGCTCCATTCGATGCCGAAGAGCATCGCCGTGTCGCCGCGCCCACCCGCCGGCAGCCAGCCAAGCTGGACGGCGAAGGTAAAGATCAGCACGAGCCCGATCCAGAAGGTCGGCACCGAGAAGCCGAGGATCGAGATCGCCATGATCGTCTTGGCGAGGGTGCCCTCGGGCCGGTAGCCTGCATACATGCCGAGCGGCACGCCGAGCAGGGTCGCGCCCATCACCGCCGCCAGTGCAAGCTCGGTGGTCGCGGGCAGGCGCGAGCCGATCAGTTCGAGCACCGGCATATTGTAGACGAAGGAGCGGCCGAAATCTCCATGCAGCAGCCGCGTGACAAAATCGAGGTATTGCTTCCAGAGCGGTTGATCGAGCCCATAGGCGCGGATCGCGTCCTCGCGGATCTGTTGCGTCGCATCCGGCGAGATCAGCACGTCGATCGGGTTGCCGATCGCGTAGACGCCGATGAACACCAGCAGCGAGATCACGGCCATCACCACGAAGGCCTGAAGGACGCGATGGATGACGAAGCCGATCATCGGCGATGTTCCCGCGTCGTCCTCATGCCCAGTTTTCCGTGATGACCTGTCGGGTCTCCTCGGTCGCGACCTGCCAGATCGCCAGCATCTCCTCGTCCGAGCGCTGGTAGAAGCCGCCGTAGTTGCCGTCACCCAGCATGGTAGCCTTGGCGCCGGGGTCGAGTTGCGGGAAGCGGGCGAGATCGGCCATCGACTTCTGCATCTCGGGCATCGTCACGCCGGGGAGGCGCGTCCAGGGGAAGTTCTCCATCCAGGAGGCGTGCGAGGCGACAGGATCGGTCGCCTGAACCTTGGTCCAGGTTTTCGGTGCATTCCACCAGTTGTGCCATTTCACCTGACAGCCACGATGGCGGTCTAGCCATTCGAAGACCATGCCCTGCGCAGGGCCGTTGCCGCCATGGCCGTTGACGATGGTGATCCGCCGGAAGCCGGCGCGGGCGATCCCGTCGAGCAGATCGCTGACGAGGGCGATATAGGTTGAGAGACGCAAGGTGACCGAACCCGGAAAATCCACGAAATTCGGCGTGAAGCCGTAGGCCTGCACCGGAAAGACCGGGATACCGAGATCGCCCACCGCATCCAGCGCGATCTTCTCGGACAGGATCGCATCGACGGCGAGGCTGAGATAGGCGTGCTGCTCCACCGAGCCGAGGGGCAGCACGGCACGGTCGTCCCGCGTCGCCCGCTCGCGGATCTGCATCCAGTTCATATCCGCGGCGCGCATGATCTACTCCAGGGTTTCCTGTTCTGCCTGATCGGTGCCGAACGTTGCCAGCACCACCTTCGCCAGCAGCATCGACAACATTTCCCGCTCGACGAGGCTGAGAGGAGCAAGCATTTCCTGTTCCATGCCGGCAAAACGGGGCAGGGCCTCGTGGTAGATCGCCCGCCCGGCTGGCAGCAGGGTGAGGATTTGCATCCGGCGGTCGTCGCCATCGGCCTTTCGGGCGATGTAGCCGAGCTTCAGCAATCTGTTCACGGCGCGACTCAGCGTGTTTTTCGGGAACGCGGTGGAGGAGGCAATCTCAGAGGCGGTGACGCCATCGTGAATTGCCAGCGAGTAGATCACCACGAACTCGACGCGGCTGAGCCCGAACCGCTCCTCCACCCAGCCGTACAGGGGGATGTTGTAGCGCAGGGCGATATAATTGAACCGCGCCGCGAAACCGCAGGGGTTCTTCCAGAGGCGCGCGTGGGTGAAGGTATCGAGGCGCTTCCGGTCGAGCCGGGCAGGTTCGCTCATCGCGGCTGTCACCGGGGTGCCGCTTTCGGGAGCGTCCTGCTGCGTTTTGCGTCGGGCTGTTCCGGTGAGGGGCATTTATATAGTTCCATATCGAACCAATATCGCGATCGAACCTACTATAACCCGGAAAATTAGTTCCACAAGGAATTGACGGATCGAAAATCCTCGCATTCAATGGGTGAGGAACGCCCGGCCGTGGCGGCCGGGACGCCCCCATTTCCGGAGGTTCGCCATGGCTGCGCATTTGAAGTTCTCTCCCAAGAAGCTCTCTCCCACGAAGACCATCCGTTCCCTTGCTTTCGCCCTGCTGGCGGCAAGTGCGCTCGCCGCTCCCGCCTTCGCGCAGACGCTGACCATCGGCGTGCGCGGCGGCCCCGATTCCATCGATCCGCATTTCACCGCCACCGGCACGCATGCCGAGGCGCTCAAGCACATCTATGACACGCTCGTCTGGTCCGGCGACGGGCTGGAGCTGGAGCCTCGTCTCGCCGAGAGCTGGAAGGCGATCGACACCTCGACCTGGGAGTTCAAGCTGCGCAAAGGCGTGAAGTTCCACGACGGATCGGATTTCACCGCCGAGGACGTGAAGTTCTCCATCGAGCGTATTCCGGTCGTCGCCGGCCCGAATCCGACGACGATCTACGTCCGTTCGGTCAAGGAAACAAAGATCATCGATCCCCACACGGTCCACATCGTGACGAACGGGCCGGCGCCGACGCTGCCGAACGATTTCATCCGCCTGTTCATCGTCTCCGCCAAGGCTGCGGCGGGGCTGACGAAGGAAAGCGCGAACGAAGCCTTCAATTCCGGCAAGGCGGCGGTCGGCACCGGGCCTTACAAATACGTTTCATGGCAGCCGAAGGGCGACCTCGTCCTCGACCGCAACGACGCCTATTGGGGCCCGAAGGAGCCCTGGGCGAAGCATATCCGCAAGGAAATCGCCAACGACGCGGCGCGCGTCGCGCAGTTGAAGGCGGGGCAGCTCGATCTCATCACGCGCGTCCCGGCAACCGACGTCGCAGCCCTCAAGCGCGATCCGAAGCTCAACGTCCAGACGGTCGATACGGTCTATGTCTTCAACATGGAACTCGACATGCGCGCCGAGGTGAAGGACACCACGGCGAAAGACGGCTCGCCCCTGCCGAAGAACCCCTTCCTCGATCTTCGCGTCCGCGAGGCGATCGACCTTGCTATCGACCGCAAGGCGCTGGCCGAAGTCGCGATGGAGGGGCTCGGCAAGGAAGTGAACCAGATGGTGACGCCCTCCATCTTCGGGTTCAACAAGGCGCTGCCGCCGCGCGAATACAATCCAAAGAAGGCCAAGGAACTGCTCGCGGCGGCGGGCTATCCCAACGGCTTCAAGACCAAGCTCTCCTTCACCAAGGATCGCCTGCCGGGTGATACACAGGTCGGCACCTCCATTGCGCAGATGCTCGCCGCCATTGGTATCGACGCGACGCCGAACGCCCAGCCGGCGGCAGTGTTCTTCCCGGCCCGCACGCGTGGCGAATTCTCGATGTCGATGTCCGGCTGGGGCACGCTGACGGGCGAGGCGAACTACACCCTTTCTTCGCTCGCGCACTCAAACGACAAGGACAAGAAGATGGGTGCGTTCAACGTGCTCAACTACAAGAACGAGGAGATGGACAAGCTTCTCGAAGCCGCTGCCGTCGAACTTGACGAGGCCAAGCGCCGCAAGTTCCTCGAAGATGCGAACGCACTCGTCCTCAAGGATCGCCAGCGCCTGCCGATCGTCGCGGTCGGTTCGGCCTGGGCGATGCAGAAGGCCAAGGTCACGATCACGCCCCGCGTCGATGAAGACACGCTGGCGATGAACATCAAGCCCGCGAAGTAAGCATGGCCGACATCGCGATTGGCCTGCATGGCGGCTGCGGCACGCTCGACCGCAGCCTCCAGTCCGAAGCCGAATGGGCCGAAGCGCGTCAGCACATTGCTGATGCGCTTCGCGCCGGATGGGCGATCCTGAAACGCGGCGGCACGTCGCTCGATGCGGTGGAGGCAACCGTCGTCGTTCTGGAAAACTCGATCCATTTCAATGCCGGCTACGGCGCGGCGCTCCACGCCGACGGGGGGCACGAACTCGACGCCTCGATCATGGACGGTCGCGACCTTCGTGCCGGTGCGATGGCGGCGATCACCCGCACCCGCAACCCGATCCGGGCCGCGCGCGCGCTTCTGGAAAGCGGTCGCGCGGTGATGCTCACAGGGCCATCGGGCGATGATTTCGCTGCATCCGCGGGGCTTGAGATGGTCGAGCCGGCTTATTTTACGACCGAACGCCGGGTGAAAGCGCTGGCGAGCCTCAAGGCTCACGCGGCGCAAGGTACCTTCGCGAAAGCCTCAGAGGCAGAGAAACACGGTACGGTCGGCGCCGTCGCACGCGACCGGAACGGGCATCTCGCTGCCGCGACCTCCACCGGCGGTTTCAACAACAAGCCGGTCGGGCGCGTCGGCGACAGCCCGATCATTGGAGCGGGGACCTACGCGGCCGATGGCATCTGTGCTTTTTCCGGCACCGGTCAGGGCGAGATCTTCATCCGCTGCGTCGCCGGGCACGAGCTCGCCTCGCGCATCCGCTACGGTGGGCAGAAGCTCGGCGAGGCGGCGCATGACCTCGTTCACAACACGCTCGGCGGCTTCGGCATCGGCGCCGGTCTCGTCGCCATAGGGCCGGAGGGCGACCCCGTGACGCCCTACAATACCCTCGGCATGTATCGCGGCTGGATCACGACGCGCGGCGAGTTGGTTGTCGCCACTCACAGCGAGCTTCACGCGCTTGGAGCCGCCGGATGAGCCCACGCATCCTCATCTGGGGCGCGGGCGCGATCGGCGGCACGCTGGGGGCCTACTGGAAGCGCGCCGGGCTCGATGTCACGATGGTCGACATCGTGCCTGAACACGCGCACGCCTGTTCCACCACTGGCCTTGCGATTTCCGGCCCGGTCGAAGAATTCCGGCAGGTCGTTCCGACGCTGACGCCCGATCAGGTCAAGGGGCGCTGGCCGATCATCGTGCTGGGCGTCAAAGCGCAGGCAACCGAGCCGGCCCTCGTCATGCTCGAACCGCATCTGGCGGCCGATGGCTACGTGCTCTCCGCCCAGAACGGGCTTAACGAGATCGCCATCTCCCGCACCATTGGCGCCGAGCGGACGATGGGCTGTTTCGTCAATTTCGGTGCCGATTGGCTCAGGCCTGGAGAAATTCTATACGGCAATCGCGGCGCTGTCGTCGTCGGCGAGATCGATGGGGCGATCCGCGATCGGACGCGCCAGATGCATGAATGGCTGCGCCTCTTCGACCCTGCCGCCGTTCTCACTGACAACATCTGGGGCTATCTGTGGGGCAAGCTCGCCTATGGCGCGATGCTGTTCGCGACCGCGCTGACCCCCGATTCCATGAGCGCAAACTTCGCCGATCCTGCCCGGACCCGCGCGTTCGTGACGCTGGGACGCCAGGTCTTGGCCGTGGCCCAGGCGAGAGGCGTCCAGCCGATCGGCTTTCCGGAGTTCGATGTCGATGCTTTTCTGCCCGGCGGTGCGGATGCACGCGCGGAAGCCGCCATCGCCGCGCTCGCGGTCTATACCTCGAAGACCGCCAAGACCCATTCCGGCATCTACCGCGATCTAGCCGTCCGCAAGCGCAAGACGGAGGTCGATCCACAGATCGGTATCATCGCGAAGTTGGGGCAGGAGGCAGGGATTGCCACGCCGGCGATTGAGATGCTGGTGACACTGATTCACGATATCGAGGACGGAAAGCGGTCGATGAGCGCGGAGACGTTCGCGGTGCTGAGCAGCGGTTGTGGGGGCTGACATGGATATCCGCTTCGACGATAAGGTCGCATTGGTGACAGGCGCCGCGCAGGGCATCGGGCAGGCCATCGCGCTGGCGCTGGCTGGGTCCGGCGCGCGCGTTTTCGTCGCGGATATCGAACAGGCCAAGCTCGAGTCCTTTGCCGCAGGCGCCGGCATGACCCCGCTTGTCCTCGATCTTGCCGATCGCAAGGCTTGTCATGACGCCATCGGTGCGGTGAAGGCCGGGGCGGGGCAGCTCGATATTCTCGTCAATGCGGCTGGTGGCGTGCGCGGGCAGGTCGGCGGGCCCGTCGAGAAAGTAACTGAAGCCGGCTGGCGTGCCATCTTCGAAGCCAATGTCGATGGCGTTATGTGGCTCTCGCAAGCCGCAGCGCCGCTGATGCGGCAGGGAGGGCAGGGGCGTATCGTCAATATCGCCTCCGGCGCCGGGCTGCGACCGAGCCTTACCGGCATTCAGGCCTATACGGCGGCGAAGCACGCGCTCGTAGGGCTCACGAAGCAGCTCAGCCAGGATCTCGGACCGTCGGGCATCACCTGCAACGCCGTGGCGCCGGGGTTCGTCCGCTCGAACCCGACGACGGAGAAGCAATGGCAAAGCTACGGACCCGAGGGGCAGGTGCGTCTCGTATCCTCCATTCATACGCGCCGCCTCGGAACGGCGGAGGATATCGCCCACGCGGTGCTGTTTCTCTCGTCCGATCAGGCCGGCTGGATCAGCGGGCAGATCCTCTCGGTCGATGGCGGGCGGTCCTGAGGGCGCCCTCGTGTTCTGCCGTTCTCCTTGGCGGCGAGGGAATTAGGGCTTGCGACTTTCGTCGGGGATTGCGAACATCCGTGCAGTGAATGAACGCCGGGCGATGTTGAGACCCGGCGCAAGAACCGGGAGTATTTCCATGATTTTTTCACGTCGTGACGCCCTTAAGGGCGCCGCAGCCCTTGCCGCTCTTTCCGCCACCGGTGGTTCGGCATTGGCGCAGGCCAAGTTCTTCCGCATCGGCACGGGCGGCACGGGCGGCACCTACTACCCGATTGGCGGTATCATCGCCAACGCGATCTCGAACGACAAGGTCAACGCGTCCGCCGTTGCCTCGAACGGTTCGGTTGCCAATGTGAACGCCATCGTCGGCGGGGCATCCGAATCCGGTTTCAGCCAGGCGGATGTCGCGACCTGGGCTTATACCGGAACGGGCATTTACGAGGGCAAGGGCAAGGTCGAGGATCTGCGCGCCATCGCCAATCTCTATCCCGAGACGGTGCATATCGTCGTCAAGAAGGGCTTGGGCGTGAAATCGCCGGCGGACATCAAGGGCAAGCGCTTCTCGGTCGACGAGCCAGGCTCTGGTTCGCTCGTCAACGCCCGCGCGATCCTCGCCGCCTATGGCGTGACGGACAAGGACTACAAGCCGGAATTCATCAAGCCGGGCCCTGCGATCGAGAAGATGAAGGATGGCTCGCTCGACGGTTTCTTCTTCACCGGTGGCTACCCGTTCGGCGCGCTGACCGAACTCGGCGCAACGCACGGTTTCGAACTCGTGCCGGTTGATGGACCGCAGGCGGCCGAACTCAAGAAGAAGTTCACCTTCTTCTCGGACGACACCATTCCCGACGGCGCCTACAAGGATACCAAGGGTGTCAAATCCCTCGCCGTGGGTGCGCAATGGGTGACGAGTGCCAAGATCGATGCCGATCTCGTCTACGAGGTGACGAAGGGCCTCTGGTCGGACAAGGCGCGCGCTGCGCTGGACGCGGGTCACGCCAAGGGCAAGGCCGTCGTGAAGGCGAATGCGCTCGCGGGCATCGGTATTCCGCTGCATCCTGGAGCCGAACGCTTCTACAAGGAAGCTGGGCTTCTGAAAAAGTAAGCCGCTGATCGGGAAAAAGAACGGCCCGCACGGCATCCGCCGCGCGGGCTTTGATGCTTTGCAGGGCGGGCTGAGGGCAGGGGGCTGGGATGACGGACGCGAAATCGCCGATCGGTGATCTCGATCTCAAGAAGGCGCAGGAGCTGGAAGAGAGCCTCGATCACGAGATCCGCTTCCGGCCCTTGCTGCCGCGCACCGCATGGTTGGTTGCCGCCCTCCTGCTGGCGCTGTCGTTGTTCCACTACTACACCGCCGGTTTTGGTCTCCTCCCGGAGGTGACACATCGCGGTATCCATCTCGCGTTTGTCATCGGCCTGATTTTTCTTGTTTTCCCGGCCTTCAAATCGAAGGTGGCCTATATGCCGGAGGCTTCGCTCCTGCGGCCGATGGGCATCCATGTTCTCGATTGGGCGTTGTTCCTGGCGGCGGTTGCCTCGAGCCTCTACGTGCCGTGGATCTTCCACGATCTGGTTTTCCGCGTTGGCAATCCCGGCACGGTGGATGTCATCATGGGATCGCTCGCCATCCTCGTGCTGATCGAGGCGACGCGCCGTGCGATCGGCTGGCCGCTGCCGATCATCGCCATCCTGCTGATGCTGTACGCGATGGCTGGCCCGTCGCTGCCGGGTATTTTCGCGCATCCCGGCAATAGCTGGAAGTCGATCGTCAACCACCTCTATCTCACCTCGCAGGGCGTTTACGGCATCGCGCTCGGTGTGGTGGCGACCTACGTATTCCACTACGTGCTGTTCGGCGTGCTGGCGACGCGCGTTGGGCTCGGCAAGCTTTTCATCGACCTCGCGATGGCGCTGGCGGGGCGTTTCTCGGGCGGTCCGGCCAAGGTCTCGATCTTCGCTTCCGGCCTGTTCGGGATGATTTCCGGCTCCTCGATCGCCAATACCGTGACCGTCGGCTCTCTGACGATCCCGATGATGATCCGGATCGGCTATCCGCGTCATTTCGCCGGTGCGGTCGAATCCACCGCCGCGACCGGCGGGCAGATCACGCCGCCGATCATGGGCGCGGCAGCGTTCCTGATGGTCGAATTCCTGAACCTGCCGTATCAGACGATCATCATTGCCGCCATCGTGCCAGCGGCGATGCATTTCTTCGGCGTGTTCTGCCAGGTGCATTTCGAGGCGAAGAAACTCGGCCTCAAGGGCGTGGCCCAAGCCGATCTGCCGCGCGCCTGGGATGTTATCCGCGAGGGTTGGCCCTCAATAACGCCGCTGGTGGTGCTGCTCGCCGTGCTGCTTTCGGGCTATACGCCCTATCTCGCCGCTTTCTGGGGCATCACCGCATGCATGGTGGTTGGGTTGACCGACCGGAACAAGCTGGTCTCCGTCGCGCTGCTCCTGATCATGGTCGCCCTGATATCGACTGGCTTGATCGTGACGGCTGGGGGAACGGCGGTCGGTTTCGGTTTTTCCGCGCTCGCTTCGGCCTATTTCGTGCTGAAGGACGGCAAGGCCAATGGCCTCCTGCGCGTCGCCGGGCTTACGGACGCCTTCGTCACCGGCGCGAAATACGCCATCGGCGTCGGCGCGGCTGCGGCAACGGTGGGGATCATCATCGGCGTCGTGACGCTCACCGGCGTCGGCTTCAAGCTGTCGGATATCGTTGTCGGCTTCGCGCGGGACCTCACAACCCTCACCACGACCTTCGTGCCGGCGGACTGGTTCACGCCTGCGAAGCTGACGTTGTTCTTCACGCTCGTCATGACCGGCATCGTCTGCATCCTGCTCGGCTGCGGCATCCCGACGACGGCGAGCTATATCATCATGGTGACGATCGCCCAGCCGGCGCTCGGAAAACTCGGTATCGAGCCGATCGTCTCGCACTTCTTCGTGTTTTATTACGGGCTTCTGGCGGACATCACGCCCCCCGTCGCGCTCGCCGCCTACGCAGGTGCGAGCATGGCCGGCGCAGATCCGTTCAAGACCGGCAACACCGCGTTCCGGCTCGGCCTCGCAAAGGTCATGGTGCCGTTCGTCTTCACCTTCTCGCCCGCGATGCTGCTGGTGACCAAGGGTTTCACCTGGGGCGAATTCGCGCTCACGGTTTCCGGCTGCGTCGTCGGGATCGTGATGCTCGCAGCGGCCGTGACCGGCTTCGGTCTCACGAGGATGCGGCGCTGGGAGCAGTTGCTGCTCTTCGCGGGCTCCGTGCTGGTGATCTCGCCGAACACGATCGCGACCCTCATCGGGCTCGCGTTCGCAGTGCCGGTGATCCTGCGGCAGGTGGCGGCCTCACGGACGGCGATGGTCTGAGCGGCGCGCCGCGGGCAGCCTTACCGTCCGTTCTTCTTGCGCCAGACCTCGAAATCGAGCTTCGCCTGCGGGTCGGTCGGCGGGTAGAGGCCGAGGATGGACCGGCCTTTCTGAACTTCCTCCGTGACGAAATCCTCGAACGCCGTCATCTCGACGGCTTCAACGGCAACCTCGTCTGCGATATCTGCAGGGATAACAAAAACGCCCTCGCCATCGCCGACGATGACATCGCCGGGAAACACGGCAACGTCGCCGCAGCCGATCGGTCCGTTGATCTCGATTGCCTGATGAAGCGTGAGGTTCGTTGGCGCCGACGGGCGGTTGTGATAGGCGCCGATCTCGAGTTCGGCGATCTCGGGGCTGTCGCGGAAGCCGCCATCGGTGACGATTCCGGCGACACCGCGCACCATCAGCCGCGTCACGAGGATCGAGCCGGCAGAGGCCGCGCGCGCGTCCTTGCGGCTGTCGATCACCATCACGGCACCCGGCGGGCAATCCTCGACCGCCTTGCGCTGGGGATGCGCGCGGTTCTGGAATACCGTGATCGGGTTGAGGTCCTCGCGCGCGGGGATGTAGCGCAGCGTGAACGCCTCGCCGACCATGTTGCGGCCTTTGAACTTCAGCGGCCGGACATCCTGAATGAACTGGTTGCGCAATCCACGCTTGAAGAGGGCCGTGCAGAGCGTTGCGGTGGAAACACCCATCAGCCTGTCACGGGTTTCGGGTTTGAGCGCCATCGGAGTTCCTTTTGTTCAGTAGATCGAGGGCTCGCCCACGGGCGCGCCGAAGGCGGTTTCGAGAAAGTCGAAGTCGCAGCCTTCCTCAGCTTGGCGGATGTGGCGCGAGAACATGAAACCATAGCCGCGCTCGTAGCGCGGGGCAGGGGGCTTCCACGCCGCGCGACGGGCAGCGAGTTCCGCCTCCGGGACCTCGAGCGTCAGCCTGCGATTGGGAATGTCCAGCGCGATGATGTCGCCCGTCTTCACCAGCGCGAGCGGGCCACCGATGTAGCTCTCGGGAGAGACGTGGAGAATGCAGGCGCCATAGGAGGTACCGCTCATGCGCGCATCCGAGATGCGGACCATGTCGCGCACACCCTGCTTCACGAGCTTCCGTGGGATCGGCAGCATCCCCCATTCCGGCATTCCCGGCCCGCCGAGCGGCCCGGCGTTGCGCAGCACGAGAACAGTATCCTCGGTGACGTCGAGATCGTCGCGGTCAATGTTCTTTTTCAGCTCCGCGTAATCGTCGAACACCAGCGCGGGGCCGGAATGCTTCTGGAATTTCGCTCCGGCTGCCGAAGGCTTGATGACGCAGCCGTTGGGTGCGAGGTTGCCGCGCAGCACCGCGAGCGCGCCTTCGTTGTAGATCGCGTTGTCGAGCGGCCGGATCACGTCATCGTTGTAGATCGCGGCGTCCTTGAGGCTCTCTCGCCATGTCTCGCCGGCGGCGTTGATCTGGGAAATGTCCAGCAGGCTCTCGAGCCGCTTCATCAGTGCGAGCAGGCCGCCGGCGTAGTAGAAATCCTCCATAAGGTATTTCTCGCCGGAAGGCCGGATATTGGCGATGACGGGCACCTTGCGGCTTGCCGCGTCGAAATCGTCGAGCGTGATCGCATGGCCTGCGCGCCGCGCCATCGCGAGAATGTGGATCACGGCGTTGGTCGAGCAACCCATCGCCATCGCAACCGTGATGGCATTGTGGAACGCACCGGCGGTCATGATGCGCGTCGGCGTAAGGTCATCCCAAACCATCTCGACGATACGCCGCCCGCAGGCCGAGGCCATGCGGATATGGTTCGCATCCGCCGCCGGGATCGAGGAGGTGCCGGGCAGGCACATGCCGAGCACATCGGCGAGGGCCGTCATGGTCGCGGCGGTGCCCATCGTCATGCAGACGCCGTAGGAGCGGGCGATGCCGGTCTGCATCTCGTTCCACTGCTTTTCGGAGATATTGCCGGCGCGGCGCTCGTCCCAGAACTTCCAGGCATCCGAACCGGAGCCGAGCGCCTTGCCCTGGAAATTGCCGCGCAGCATCGGCCCGGCGGGCATGAAGATCGCCGGCACGCCGGCCGAGGTCGCGCCGAGAATAAGGCCCGGAGTCGTCTTGTCGCAGCCGCCCATGAGGACCACCCCGTCCACCGGCTGCGAGCGGATCAGCTCTTCGGTCTCCATCGCGAGGAAGTTGCGGTAGAGCATCGTCGTCGGCTTGACGGTGCTCTCGGAGAGCGAGATCGCCGGGAGTTCGACCGGAAAGCCGCCCGCCATCAGCACGCCGCGCTTCACGTCCTCGACGCGGCTTTTGAAGTGGGCATGGCACTGTGCGAAGTCCGACCAGGTGTTGATGATGCCGATCACCGGCTTGCCGCGGAATTCGGCGTCCTCGTAGCCCATCTGGTTCATGCGGCTGCGATGGCCGAACGAGCGCAGATCGTCCGGCGCGAACCAGCGTGCGGATCGAAGGTCTTCGGGCTTCTTGCGGGTCATCGTGCCACCCTGATCATTATTGTTGCAGGCCCCAGCGCTGCACGGTGCGGCGCTCGATGGTGCGGAAGATAAGATTCTCGACGATCAACCCAATCAGGATCACGGTAAGAAGGCCAGCGAAGACGGATGGAATTTCGAGAAGGTTCCTGTTCTCGAAAATGAACCAGCCGAGTCCGCCTTGCCCGGAGGAGACGCCGAACACGAGTTCCGCCGCGACCAGCGTGCGCCAGGCAAAGGCCCAGCCAATCTTGAGGCCGGCCAGGATCGAGGGGAACGCCGCCGGGATCAGGATCTTGCGGATGAAGGCGAACCCCCTGAGGCCGTAATTGCGACCCACCATCCTGAGCGTAGTCGAGACGGCACGGAAGCCGGAATGGGTGTTGAGTGCCACGGGCCAGAGCACGGAATGGATCAGGATGAAAACGAGCGACCCGCTACCGAGCCCGAACCAGAGCAGCGCCAGCGGCAGCAATGCTATGGCGGGCAGGGGCGAGAGCATCGCCGTCATCGTTTCGAGGAAATCCGAGCCGAGCCGGGTATTGATGGCCGCGACGGTGAGGATGCCGGCCATGACGATGCCCGCTGCATAACCCATCAGCAGGATCTTGAGCGAGGTCCAGGCACGGGCGGGCAGCACGCCGGAGCGGATATTGTCCATCAGCGCGGCGAAGGTATCGGAAAGGGGCGGGAAAAGAAGCGGATTGTCCGTCCAGCGGCCGTAAAATTCCCAGATCAACGCGAGCGCGAGGATAATTGCCACCTTGCGCACGCCGCTGTTGTCCCAGGCCTTCTCGAGGAAGGACAACTCCTGTTCCACCTCTCCGGTGGTCGCGCCTTCGAGCGGGCGCATCACGATGCGGGCCTTGCTGCTCATCCGTGCGCCTCCTCTTCGTGGGAGAAAAGCATGTCGTGGATTTCCTTTTCCAGCCGGCCGGCCGAACCGTCCGTCGGGTTCGCGGTATCGACATCGACGACCTCGGCCTTGACGCGCCCCGGATGCGGCGAGAGCAGCAGGATGCGGTTGCCGATCTTGATCGCCTCGTTGATCGAATGCGTCACGAACATCACGGTGAAGCGCGTCTCTTCCCAGAGTTGCAGGAGCTCATCCTGGCAGGTGCGGCGGGTGAGCGCGTCTAGCGCCGCGAAGGGCTCGTCCATCAGCAGGATATCCGGCTCCATCGCCATGCCGCGCGCAATGGCGACACGCTGCTTCATGCCGCCCGAGAGCGTGTGCGGATAGCTGTGCAAGGCGCGCGTGAGGCTCACCTTGTCGATGTAGTGTCGCGCCTTCTCCTCCGCTTCCTTGCGGGAGAGGTTGCGCGCATCGAGGAGCGGGAACATCACGTTTTCCAGCACGGTCTTCCACGGCAGGAGTTGGTCGAACTCCTGAAAGACCATCATCCGGTCCGGCCCCGGCTCCGTCACCTTGCGGCCGAGGATGGTGATCGAACCTTCCGACGGCTTGAGATAGCCGCCGACCGCCTTAAGCAGGGTCGATTTGCCGCAGCCCGAGGGTCCGAGCAGCACGAACCGGTCGGAGCGGTTGACGGCGAAGCTCACGCGCTCGGTCGCGGTGATGACCGCGCCGGGCGTCTTGTAGCGCAGGGTCACGCCGCTCACGTCGAGGAGCGGCGAACCGGAATCTCTGGCCATGTCAGCTACCGGGCATGTCGTGGGCGATCGGGAGGTAGTAATCCTTCCACGAGGTGGGCTTGGTCTTCAATGTGCCGATGGTGTTGAGGTGGCTCGCGAACTTCATCGTCCCTTGCGGGAACGTGTTCCACTCCATCATGCCGGGTTCCTTGAGCAGTGCGAGGATCGCATCCGTCTCGGTCTTGTCGCCGGTGACCGCGCGATACATCTCGACTGCCTCGCGCGTGTTGCTCTGGATGAAGACCTTGGCCTCCTCCGCCGCCGCGCGGACAGCCTTGATGAAAAGCGGATTGGCCTCGGCGAATTTCGTCGTTACCATGAACTGGCCCTGGCTCAGCGGGCTGCCGATGATGTCCGGCGAATTCAGGATCACATGCGCGCCGGCAACCTGCTTCAGTTCGTAGAACTGGAACGGCGGCGCTGCGAAATGGCTCTTCACCTCATGCGTCGGATTCTTGAGCGCGATGAAGGCATCGGGGTGGCCCATCTGCACGGTATTGGCGTCGAGTTTGCCGTAGTTGGCGGCTCCGAACTGCTTTGCGACCGCCATCTGCAGCAGGATTGCCTGCGTCGAAACCTTGACTGTCGGCACTGCGATCTTGTCGCCGGCGCCGAAATCGGCCAGCGACTTGATGCGCGGATCACGCGAGACCAGCGTCAGCGGCTGCGCGGAGGAGGCGACGACGCCTTTCACGCCGCCCTTGGTGCGATCCCACAGGAGCAGCAGCGGCCCGGTGCCGGTGTTGATCATATCGACGCCGCCGGAAAGCAGCGCATCCTGCTGGGCGGAGGAGGACGAGAAGCTCATCCATTTGACGCTCACGCCCTTGAGGCCGAGTTTCTCGGCATGCTTCTCGAATAGCTTGAGCTTCTCCATCACATGCGTCGGCATGTAGAGGATGCCCAGCTGGCGTGAGATCGAGAATTCGGTCTTTTGCTGGGCGAGTGCGGATTGGGTGAGCGCGGGTCCGGCCAAAACGGCCGCGAGAGCCGCGCCGGCCATCAGGCCCCGGCGCGTGTGCATCAGTTGTCCTCCCATCGTTCTTCGGCACGAACGGCCGAGCGATCGCTTCGGGTGCGATAGGCTGACTAAAACACTAATATATTAGTTCGTCAAGCGTTGGATTTTGTGCTAATGCTTCAGTGGCGATCAGGGGAAAACGTGAATGGAAAAATCGCTTGAGCCGCAAAGATTGCCCCGCGGCCGGGGCGTGCCGACGATCTTCGAGACCCTGCGCGAGGAGATCATCGGCCTCGTGCTGCCGCCAGGGACGGTGCTTTCGCGTCACGAACTGCAGGCGCGTTTCGGCCTTTCCGCGACGCCGATCCGCGATGCGTTGCTGCGCCTCCAGCTCGAGGGGTTGGTCGATGTGTTTCCCCAACACGCGACGATGGTCAGCCCTATCGATCTCGAACGCGCGCGGGCGGCGCAGTTCCTGCGTCGCTCCATCGAACTCGAACTGGTGCGTGCGCTGGCGCTCGAACCCGCGTCGGCGCCCGTTACGAAACTGCGAAGCCTGATACGGCAGATGGAGACCCTGGCGGAACTTCAGGAGTATGCGGCGTTCAACCTCGCCGATCAGGCGTTCCACCGCACGATGTATGAAGCGGGGCGCGTTGGCGATCTCCACGATCTCGTCAAGCAACAGGGCGCGCATATCGACCGCCTGCGCCGGCTTCACCTGCCAGTCGCCGGCAAGATGGGGGAAATCCTTTCCGAGCACGCGGCCATCGTCGACGCCATCGAAGCTGGCAATCCGGATGCCGCGCAACGGGCGTTGCGGGCACACCTGTCGCGTTCGCTCCAGTTCGTCGAGACGCTGAAGGAGCGGTTCCCGCAGTATTTCACGCGCTGACGTGTGCGACCGCCACCCTTCGGTTGTGCTTCGGTCAGATGATGCGCTTCCGTATCGTGCTCGTGAAGATCTCGACGAGAATCACCACCGCGAAGATGACCGCGAGGATAAGACCGACCTGATCCCAGTAGAGGTTGGAGAGCGCAGCTTCGAGCGCGACGCCGATGCCGCCGGCGCCGACAAGGCCGAGCACGGCGCTCTCGCGGATGTTGATATCCCAGCGGAACAGCGCGACGGCCCAGAAACTCGGCTCGATCTGTGGCCAGTACCCCTTGATAAGCAAGCTCGCCGGGGAGGCGCCGGTCGCCTTGAGCGCCTCGATCGGTCCTTCGCGCGCCTCCTCGATGGCCTCGGCCAGCAGTTTGCCGACGAAGCCGATCGAGCGGAAGGCGATGGCGAGGACGCCCGCGAGCGCACCGGGGCCGAAGATCGCCACGAACAGCAGCGCCCAGATCAACGAGTTTACCGACCGCGACGAGACGAGAATGAAGGTCGCGAAGAGGTTGAGCGCACGCGAGCGGGTTATGTTGCGCGCCGCCATCAGCGCCACCGGCGCGGCGAGTACCAGCGCAAGCAAGGTACCGAGCGTCGCGATGTGGAAGGTCTCGATCAACGCCGCATGGACTGCCTTTGGGTAATGCGACCAGTCGAACGGCCACATCCGGCGGAAGAGGTCGACGGTCTGCTGGGGGGCGTCATAGAGGAATTCCGGGATGATCTCGATGAAGCGCGCCGACCAGACAACAGCCGCCACAGTGACGAGATAGACCGCGAAACGGGCGAGTCGCTCGCTCCGGCTATGCGCCTCCCACTTGCGGCCCGTGACGGGCAGGGCGGTGTTCTCGATGGTCATTGGAACACCTTCCTCAGCCAGCCCGAGGCGATTTCGCTCACCATGATGATGGCGACGATGGCCATCAGGATCGTCAGCACGAAATCGTAGTCGAAGCGCTGGTAGGCGGTGAACAGCGTCGCGCCGATGCCTCCACCTCCGACGATGCCGACCATCGTCGAGTTCCGGAGGTTGGAGTCGAGCTGGTAGGCGGCAAAACCGATGAATCGCGCCATCACCTGCGGGAGAACACCCATGACGAGCACGCCCCAGAACGAGGCCCCGGTCGCCCGAACGGCTTCGACCTGCTTGAGGCTCATCTCCTCGATCGCTTCCGCGAAAAGCTTCGAGATGAAGCCCATCGAGGCGACGATCAGCGCGAGAATGCCCGCCAATGCACCGAAACCCACGGCCTTTACGAACAGGATGGCGACCACGATTGGGTGAAACGAGCGGCAGAGCGCGATGACGCCCCGCGCGGCCCACGACACCCATTCCGGCATGAGGTTCCGCGCCGCGAGCAGACCGAGGGGGAGGGAGAGCAGCACGCCGACGAAGGTTGCGAGGATCGCGATCTGGATCGACTCGATCATGCCGGTCTTCAGGAGGTCGAGTTTCGTCGCTTCGAAGTTCGGCGGCCACATCCGTCCGAAGAACTCGTCGGCATGGCCAAGCCCGGTGACGAAGCGCTCCCAGGTGATCTCCAGCGTGGACATCGCATAAAGTACGTAAAGGAACAGCAGCGCAAAGCCGACGCGCTTGGGCCAGTTTGCCGGGAAGGCCTCGGCCCGGCTGTGGGAAAGCGTTGTCGGGCTCATGCGGCGAGCCAGCTTTCGCCGCCGTAGATCGCGGCCAGGTCCTGATCTGTGAGGTTCTCCGGCGAGCCGTCGAACACCACCGAACCTTGCGACATGCCGATCACGCGGCTCGCGAAGCGCTTGCCGAGTTCGACGTCGTGAATGTTGATGATGACGGGAATGCCGCGCTCGGCGGCGAGCCTCTGCATCAGCTCGACGATTTCAACCGAGGTTTTGGGATCAAGTGAGGAGGTCGGTTCGTCGGCAAGCAGTAGCTCCGGGTCCTGCATCAGCGCGCGGGCGATGCCGACCCGCTGGCGCTGGCCGCCGGAAAGCTGGTCCGCCCGCCGGGTGGCGAAATCGGCGAGGCCCACCGCATCGAGCAGGCCAAACGCCCGATCGATATCCTCCTGCGGGAAACGCCGCAGGAAAGCCCGCCACGCCGAGACATAGCCCAGCCGCCCCGTGAGCACGTTCTCCATCACGGAGAGGCGCTCGACGAGGTTGTACTCCTGATGCACCATGCCGATCCGGCGCCGCGCCATCCGCAAGGCCTTTCCAGACAGTTGTGTCAGGTCGAGCCCCTTGAACAGGATGGCCCCGGAAGTCGGAGTCACCAGTCGATTGATGCAGCGGACCAGCGTGGATTTACCGGTTCCTGACGGGCCGATAATCGCCGTGATTCCGTTTGCTGGGATCGTCAGCGAAATGTCTTTCAGAACCGGCTTGCCAGGCACATAGGATTTCGACAGCGCGCGGATCTCCAGCGCGCTGCTCTCGTTGCTGGCCGGCATCACGGCGCTTTCTTCTTCTCGGCGGCCTTCTTTGCTGCGGCTTCCGCTTCGCGCTTGGATTCGCGCTCGTAGGCGTTCTTGTTGTAGGGCGTGCCGGACTTCTCCGCCACATCACGCACCACGGCCCAGTCCTTCTGGTAGGTGATGGGCAGGAAGCGGTCGTCGCCGTTGAATTCCTTCTGCATCGCTGCCGGGAAACGGAAGGCGAAGAAGCATTCCCTGAGCTTCTTGGCGAGTTCCGGCTTCAGATCATGCGCGTGGGCGAAAGACGAGGTCGGAAACACCGGGCTCTTGTAGATGATGCGGAAGTCGTCCTTCTTCACCGTGCCGCGGGTCGCCATGCGCTCGAACACATCCGACGCCACGGCGGCCATGTCGTAATCGCCCGAATTGACGCCGAGCACGCTCTTGTCGTGCCCGCCGGACATCAGCGGCTTGTAGTCGTCGTCCGGCTTGAGACCCTGATCGGGGAACAGCACGCGCGGCGCGAGATTGCCTGAGTTCGACGAGGGCGAGGTATGGGCGACCTTCCTGTCCTTGAGATCGGCGAGCTTCTGATAGGGGCTCGACGTCTTGACGATGGCGAGAAGCTGGTAGCCTCGCACTTCCGTGCCGAGCCCCTTTGCCGCGAAGGGCACCGCGCCGGCGAGGTTGACCGCGAAGCCGGTCGGCCCGGTTGAGAATCCCGCGAAATGCAGCCGCCCGGACCGCATGGCCTCGATCTCGGCCGAGTTGGACTGAACCGGATAATAGACGATGCGCTTGCCCGTGCACTGCGCGAGATGATCGGTGAACGGCTTGAAGATATTTGCGTAGACGGCTGGATCTTCGACCGGGGTATAGGCCCAGACGAGCGTCGAAGGGTCGCGCTGCTTGGCCGCTGCCGGCACATCGGCCACCAGGTCCTTGTCGGCGTCGCAGTAAAGATCATCGAGCTGACCCCTGTTGGGGCAGGCATCCTGCGCGTTGGCGGGGGCCAGGGAAACAGCCGCGCCAAAGGCAGCGAGCGTGAGCGCAATTATCTTTTGAGCCGAGATTATCTTTTGAATCATGAGCGATTCTCCCCTTATGCTGGCGTTCGTTCGCCGCTTTGTCGGGCCGCAGGACTGATTTGTCCTTGCCTGCCCTGTTTGATTAGGTGACTATCTTTCAAACCTTTGCCCCATCGGTCAACCCCGATTGGTGAGATCTGGGCAAAAGCATGAAAAACAAAGGAATTTGGGAGAGAAATCATGTTGACTCGCCGTTCGTCGATCGCCGCCGCCGCCGTTCTGGCGCTGATGAGCCCCGCATTCGGCCAATCACCGACGGGCAAGGTGACCGTCATTACGTCGTTTTCCAAAGACGTGACGGATCCGATCAAGAAGGCGTTCGAGGCCGCCAATCCGGGCCTCACGCTGGAAGTCCAGAACCGCAACACCAACGCGGGCGTGAAGTTCGTCGAGGAGACGAAATCGAACAACCAGTCCGATCTCTTCTGGGCTTCCGCGCCGGACGCCTTCGAGGTCCTCAAGGACAAGAAGCTGTTGCAAGCTTACAAGCTCAAGGCGCAGGGCATTCCTGAAAAGGTCGGCGCCTATCCCATCAACGACAAGGACGGCTACTATTTCGGTTTCGCGGCCTCGGGCTACGGCATCATGTGGAACGAGCGCTATGCCAAGGCCAACAAGCTACCCGAGCCGAAGGAATGGCAGGATCTCGCCAAGCCCGCATTCCACGATCATGTTTCGATCGCCTCACCTGGCCGCTCCGGCACGACGCACCTGACCATAGAGACGATCCTTCAGGGGGAGGGCTGGGACAAGGGTTGGGCGACCATCAAGGCGATGGCAGGCAACTTCAATCACGTCGCCGAGCGTTCCTTCGGCGTGCCGGACGCAGTGAATTCCGGGCAGGTCGGCGTCGGCATCGTCATCGATTTCTTTGCTTTCTCGGCGCAGGGCGCGGGTTTTCCGGTGAAGTTCAACTATCCGAGCGTGACCACGGTGGTCCCGGCCAACGTCGCCATCATTTCAAATGCGCCGAACAAGGCCGGGGCGGAGGCCTTCGTCGAATTCCTGATCTCGCCGAAGGGGCAGGAAGTCCTGCTCGATCCGAAAATCCGCCGCCTGCCGGTCAATCCGGCGATCTATGCCAAGGCGCCGAAGGACTTCCCCAATCCGTTCACCGACAAGCGCTTTCAAGGCATGATGGTGTTCAATGTCGATAAGTCCGGCGACCGCACCGCCCTCGTCGATACGCTGTTCGACCAGACGATCTCGTTCCAGCTCGCTGACCTCAAGGCGATCACCAAACAGCTCCACGAACTCGACGGCAAGCTGGCGAAGAAAGCCAACCCCAAAGCCAAGGCGCTCGGCGACGAGGCGCAGGCTTTGATCGCCGCGATGCCGGTCAGCGAAGCGCAGGCGGCCGAAAAGGATCTCGCATCGGCGTTCAAGGGCAAAGATGCGAAGACACGCCGAGCCGAATACGAGCAGAAATGGGCTGCCTTCGCCAAGGAGAATTATGCGAAGGCGAAGGCCAAGGTCGAGGAAGCCCTTAAGGCCGCGAACTAAGCGGATCCGGCATGGCAGGGGCGTCGAACATGGTGGCGCCGGCTGCGCAACGCACGCAGCCGGGCACCACAATGATGGGGCATTGGCTGACGATTGCCGGGATTACTGGCTTTCTCGGCCTGTTCCTGATCATACCGGTGGCGATGGTGATCCTGGTCGCCTTCCAGGACCCGTCGAGCGGCGCGTTAACGTTTGTGAACTTCGCGGATTTCTTCCGGAATGATCTGTTCCTCCGCGCATTCGGCAATTCGTTCTATGTCTCGATCATGTCGGTGGTCTGGGCGAGCATCTTTGCGCTGCCGCTCGCCTATTTCACGACCCGGTTCGAGTTCCGCGGCGCCGCCATCGTCCAGACGCTCGGCGTTATTCCGCTCATCATGCCCCCCTTCGCCGGAGCGGTGGCGATGCAGTTGATTTTCGGCCGCAACGGCTCGATCAACCTGCTGCTGGGCGACTGGTTCGATATCAACATCCCGTTCATGGAGGGGTTGAACGGGGTCATCTTCGTGCAGTCCGTGCATTATTTCCCCTTCATTCTCATCAACCTGACCGCTTCGTTGCGCAATATCGACCGTTCGATGGAGGAAGCCGCCCAGAACCTAGGCTGCTCAGGTTTCCGCCTCTTCCGCCGTATCGTGTTCCCACTGGCGATGCCGGGCTTTGTCGCCGGGGCGAGCCTCGTCTTCATCAAGGTGTTCGACGATCTCGCGACGCCGCTTCTTCTCAACGTCAAGGACATGCTGGCGCCGCAGGCCTATCTCCGCATCACCTCCGTCGGCCTCAAGGACCCGACCGGTTATGTGATTTCGGTGGTGCTGATCGTCTTCTCCGTCCTCTCGCTGTTTGTCGCCTCGCTGGCGACACGTGGGCAGGACTATGCGACCGTCCAGCGCGGCGGCGGGGGCCTCGCAAAGCGCGAGATGAACCCGGCGCAGGCCGTTCTGGCCTATGGCGTGATCGGGTTGATACTGCTGCTGGTGCTGGCGCCGCACCTGGGGCTGGGGCTCCTTTCGATCGCCACCATCTGGTCGTATTCCCCGCTGCCGGACGGCTATACGCTCGATCACTACGCACGCGTCGTCGGCGAATCCTGGCAGTTCATCTCGAACACGCTGCTCTATGCCTCGCTCGCCGGGCTGATCGACGTCATCCTCGGCACAGCCATCGCCTATCTCGTGTTGCGGACGAAAATCGCTGGCCGGAACTGGCTTGATTACATGGCGAGCGCGGCGCTCGCGGTACCCGGCGTTGTGCTCGGTATCGGCTATCTCCGCGCCTACTACGGCGTTTCGCTGCCGAGCGGGCAATCGGTCACGAGTTTCTGGTTTATCATCGTCATCGCGCTGGCCGTCCGGCGGCTGCCCTATGCGCTGCGTGCCTGCATGGCGGCGATGCAGCAGGTGAGCGTTTCGCTGGAGGAGGCTGCGGAGAACCTTGGTGCGACCAAGGGACGGACCATCCGCCGCATCGTCGTTCCGCTGATGACCGGCGGCATCGTCGCCGGTTTCGTTACCAGTTTCGCGACGGCGGCGGTCGAGCTTTCCGCGACGATGATGCTTGTCCAGAATACGTCCGACGCGCCGCTGGCCTACGGGCTCTATGTTTTCATGCAATCGCCCGCCGGGCGCGGCGCCGGCGCGGCACTCGGCATGATCGCGGTGCTGATCGTCGGGCTTTCAACCTATCTCTCGACTGTCCTTGCCGAGCGCGATCGCGCGGCCAAGGCCGGTTCGGCGACCTGAACGGAAGGATGATATCCGTGAACGACAACAAGAGCCGCGCCGAGGCCGCTGATATCCGCATCGAGGGCGTCAACCTCTCCTACGGCAAGACCCATGTATTGAAGGATGTCTCGCTCGCCATCGAGCCGGGCGAGTTCTTCGCCTTCCTCGGCCCCTCCGGCTGCGGCAAAACGACCTTGCTGCGCCTGATCGCCGGATTCAATGTCGCGCAGACCGGTTCGGTGAAGATCGGCGGTGCCGAGGTTGTCGATCTGCCGCCGTGGAAGCGCGATGTCGGCATGGTGTTCCAGTCCTACGCACTCTGGCCGCATATGAGCGTGGCGAAGAACGTCGCGTTCGGGCTGGAGGAGCGTCACCTGCCGGGCGACGAGATCGTCCGCCGCGTCGATGAAGCGCTTGATCTCGTCGAGTTGAAGCACCTGAAGGATCGCAAGCCCTCACAGCTTTCCGGCGGGCAACAGCAGCGCGTAGCGCTCGCGCGGACCATCGCGGTTCGGCCCAAGGTGCTGCTGCTTGACGAGCCGCTTTCCAACCTCGATGCCAAGATGCGCGTTCAGGTGCGCAGCGAGTTGCGCGACCTGCAATCGCGCCTCGGCATCACGACGATTTTCGTCACGCACGATCAGGAGGAGGCCAACTCCATCTGCGATCGGGTCGCGGTGTTTCATGACGGCGCGATCCAGCAGGTCGGAACCCCGATCGAGCTTTACGACCGGCCGGCGAACCTTTTCGTCGCGAACTTCCTCGGCACCGCGAATATTCTCGGCGGCAAGGTCTCGGGGGAAGGGTTGAACCGCGCGTTCGAGGTCGAGGGCGGTGGCCGCTTCGCGATTCCAGCTCATGCATCGATCGAACCGGAGGCGCGTCTCGTCTTCCGGCCGCAGGACGTTGCGATCGCGCCGCCGGTGAAGGATATCCCGACAGGCATCGTCACGACCCGCGAGTTCCTCGGGGCGACGATGCGTTATGTCGTCCGCATCGGCAATGGCGACGTGATGGCCGATGTGCCGCACCGGGCCGGCGCGGCACAGTTCCAGCAGGGCGAACAGGTCAGCGTGACGCTCGATCCAGCGCGGACGATGTTCCTCGCCCGTTGATTCGGTGTCGCCGACGGCTCAGCCCAGGACCTTCACCTTCTGACGGAAGGCGTGAAGCAGCGGCTCGGTGTAGCCGTTCGGCTGGGCGACACCCTCGAACACCAAGGCGCGCGCGGCCTGGTAAGCGAGCGAGGTCGCCTCGTTTCCGGACATTGGCTTGTAGGCGGCATCGCCCGCGTTCTGCCCGTCGACCTTCTTCGCCATCCGGGCGAAGGCGGCGTCAACCTGCTCTTTCGAGCAGATGCCGTGCAGCAGCCAGTTGGCCATGTGCTGCGAGGAGATGCGCAGCGTCGCGCGGTCTTCCATCAGGCCGATATCGTGGATATCCGGCACCTTCGAGCAACCGATACCCTGATCGACCCAGCGCACCACATAGCCGAGGATGCCCTGTGCGTTGTTGTCGAGTTCAGCCGTGATCTCCTCGCCGGACCAGTTCTTGCCGAGCGCAAGTGGGATCGTCAGCAGCGCGGAGAGCGGTGCGATCTTCTCCGCCGCACGTTCCTTCTGGCGGGCATAGACATCGACCTGATGATAATGCGTTGCGTGCAGTGTCGCAGCCGTCGGCGAGGGCACCCAGGCGGTGGTGGCACCGGATTTCGGATGGCCGATCTTCTGAGCCAGCATGTCGTTCATGCGGTCGGGCGCGGCCCACATACCCTTGCCGATCTGTGCCTTGCCGGAAAGCCCGCAGGCGAGGCCGATCTGGACGTTGCGATCCTCGTAGGAGGTGATCCACGACGAGGTCTTCATTTCGCCCTTGCGGATCATCGGGCCGGCCTGCATCGAGGTGTGCATCTCGTCGCCGGTGCGGTCGAGGAAGCCGGTGTTGATGAAGACGATTCGTTCCTTCACCGAATGGATACAGGCGGCAAGGTTCGCCGAGGTGCGGCGCTCCTCGTCCATCACGCCGACCTTCAGCGTGTGGCGCTCCATGCCGAGCAGATCCTCGATCGCATCGAAAAGGTCGTTGGTGAAGCTGGCTTCGGCCGGCCCGTGCATCTTCGGCTTGACGATATAGACATTGCCGTTACGCGAATTGCCGCGCTTGCCCTTGATGTCGTGGAGCGCGATCAGCGATGTCACGATGCCGTCGAGGATGCCCTCTGGGGTTTCCGAACCGTCCGCCAGCAGCACGGCGGGGTTGGTCATCAGGTGGCCGACATTGCGCACGAAGAGCAGCGAGCGGCCCGGCAGGGTCAACGTCTTGCCGTCCGGCGCGGTGTAGGTGCGGTCCACGTTGAGCTTGCGGGTCATGGGCTTGCCGTTCTTCTCGAAGGTATCTTCGAGCGTGCCATCCATGAGGCCGAGCCAGTTCGCATAGGCCGCGACCTTGTCCTCCGCATCGACGGCGGCGATGGAATCCTCAAGATCGACGATAGTGGTCAGCGCCGATTCCAGGACCACATCGGCGAGCCCGGCCGGATCGTCCTTGCCGATGCGGTGGCTCTTGTCGATCACAAGCTCGATATGGAGGCCGTTGTTCCTGAACAGGAGGTTGTCGCCGTTGCGGCCGACGAAACGCTCTGGGTTCGCAAGTTGCGGCTGGCCGCCGGTCCAGCTGGTCCATGAGCCGGCGGCGAGCGGAAGCGCCTTGTCGAGGAAGGCCTTCGCGAAGGCGATCACCTTGGCGCCGCGCGCGGGATCATACCCCCCCGCGACCGGCGGCTCGATGGCGTCGGTCCCGTAAAGCGCGTCGTAGAGGCTGCCCCAGCGCGCATTGGCGGCGTTGAGCACGAAGCGGGCGTTGAGGACCGGCACGACAAGCTGCGGGCCGGCGGAGGAGGCGATTTCCGCGTCCACGTTCCGGGTGCCGACTGTAAACGGCGCGGGCTCGGGGACGAGATAACCGATCTCGCGCAGGAATGCCTCGTATTCGGCACCGTCGACGGGTTTGCCGATGCGCGCTTTGTGCCAGGCGTCGATTTTGGCCTGAAGTTCGTCACGGGTTGCAAGAAGCGCGCGATTGCGTGGGGCGAAACGGTTGAAAATATCCGCCGCACCTTTCCAGAAGGCTCCCGGGGCAATGCCTGCTGCGGGCAGGACGCGGGTATCGATGAAGTCCGCGAGTTCCGCCGCCACCTTGAGCCCGGCCTTGTCGATCCGCTTCGTCATCTCACGTCCCCCTTCGGTTGCCTGTCCAGCCTACTGGATCTGGGGGTCTTAACCGAACTCGGCGCATCCTCAAAGGCGTGTATAATCTCAAAGATTATTGCTTTGACAGAAATAGTCCTGTCGCGTCAGTCTTCGCACTCGCCGCCGTAGACGTGGTCAAGAACGACCCATCCGCGCTTTGGCTTCGACTTGTCCTCGCTTCGCGGGTTCCACTGGACATGCACCCAGCCATTGCGATCTGGCGAATTCCGAACCTGCTTTATCATCCCGCCGGGCGCCATCCGGGCAATGACCTTCGATTTCGGGTCGGGTTTCTCGTGCAAGGCCGCAGGGCTCTCCGGGCGTTCCGGGATATAGCAGTTGAAGGCTTGCGCGGTAGGCATTGCGACCAGCAGGGCGAGGATGGGTAGGGCAAAGCGAGAGCAACGCATGATCTGTCTTCCTCACCCGCATTCATCGAAGACGGAGCCATGCGCCCATCCGCGGCGCACCTTCTCGTAACCCGGATCACCGGGGTTGGGCATCTCGACGCCGGGAAAATGCGCGATGCGGAACCATTTCCCCTGCTTGATGACCTTGCCGTTCCTGAGTTCCATGTCGACGATCTCGCCAGGGAGCATCTTCACGATCATCTTGGCGTCGCGCGAGGGCTTCTCGCGCAGCGCGGCGAAGCCATCGCTGGTTTTCATCACGGTGCAGACGGTGAACTGTTCGGCACGGGCGCCCGACAGGCTGACGGCGAGAACAAGCGCGACGATGGCTGTGTTCATATGGGCAGGGCGGGGCATGACGGAGCCTCCTGTAGGGCGTGGCGGAATATTATCTGAAGACGCATTCACCGAACAAGTGCGCCTCGATAGGACGTGACGGTCGCGCTTCTACGAGGGGCCGTGCCCGGCAAATGTGCGTCGGCGCACCGGCCGACACGGCCATTCTCAGCGCCCGACCTTGCTAAGCACATCCGCACGCAGGAACCGCTCGACGAACAGCATGAAGAGCACCGAAGGCACGAGCAGGATCAGCGCAGTGATCGAGGCGATCTGATAGTTGCCGCCCATCGAGGCGTTGTAGAGCAGCAACGGCAGTGTCGAGACCTGTGGCACGCCGACGAAAAAGGTTCCGGTAAACTCGTCAAGCGATTCTAGGAACACGAAAATCGCCGAAGCGATGATCCCCGGCAACGCGAGCGGCAGGGTGATGGTGAAGAAGGTGCGCAGGGGCGAGGCGCCCATGTTGCGGGCGGCGAGTTCGAGATCGCGGTCGACCGCGGCGAAGGCCGCCGCCGCGATCCACACGGCGTAGACAAGGCCATGCGTTGCATGGACGAGCACGACGCCGGCGACTGTGCCGCTCAGCCCGAACTGATAGAAGATCTTGGCGACGTTGATATAGATCGCGACCGAGGGGAACGCCTGCGGCAGCAGAAACAGGATCATGATCGCCGCGCGCGCCGGCAGCTTCATCCGCGCCAGCGCGTAGCCGGCTGGAATGGCGAGCGCGAGCGAGACCGCGACGGTGAGCAGCGCGATCCAGATGCTCGTCATCAGCGAAGCCATCGCGTCGCCGGTCGGCCGGAACACGACCTCCCAGTAACGCAGGCCGTAGGTCACCGGCAGCTTGAACGGGGTATACCAGCGTTCGGCCACGGACCACAGGACGAGGTTGGTCAGCGGGCCGAAAATCACGAAGGCGAAGAGAGCCAGCGCGAAAACCTTGAGAAAGGCAGCGGGGAGGGCACGCAAGGTCGTCATCGGCCGGTGTCCGCGTGCTGGCGGAGATTATGGCGCAGATAGATCCACGCGACGATCGCCGTGATTCCATAGGAGATGACGCCGAGTGCGTTCGCGGTCGGGTAATCGCCGTAGGCATTGATGCGGAAGGCCATGTCGACCGTCAGCATCGTTGGCTGCGACCCGGCGACCATCATGGGCACCGAGAGCACCGAGAGCATGGTCACGAAGGAGAGCACCAGCGCCACCAGCAGCGTCTGGCCCACCTGCGGCAGTACGATCTCGATCAGGCAACGCAGGCGTGAAGCTCCGAGGTTGCGGCCCGCCTCGATCGTCGAGCGGTCGATCGAGGCCATCGCGCCGGCCAGCATCAGGATGACGAACGGCGCCTGCTTCCAGACGAAGGTGATGACGATGCCGCGCCAGTCGAGAAAGCTCGTCGTCATGGACGGATCGAGCACCCCGAGGCTGACGAGCGTGTTGTTCATCATGCCGTTCTTGGCGAGGAAGGTGCGCATGCACTGCCCCGCGACGATGAAGGGAATGAACAGAGGCCAGCGGTAAAGCTGCTTGAGCACAGCAACCAGCCAACCGGTTTCGCTGAGCGTCAGGATGCCGGCGATGGCGATCGACAGCACCGCGATCAGCGCGGTCGAAAGGCCGATGATCAGCAGGGTGAAGACGATGTCGGTCGAATAGAGTTCGAATGCCTTGCGGAAATGCAAGAGCGAGACCTCGCCGTTGAGCGTAAAGGCCGCGACCAGCGAATAGCCGAGCGGCCACAGGAACAGGGCCGCCACCAGCGCAAGCGCAGGAGCCACAAGAAGAAAGCCGAAGAACGAGGGGCGGGGCATGTTCACAGCATGGGAAGGCCTCCCGCCGGGGGCGGGAGGCTGTTGACTCAGTTCACGACCTTTTTCTCGTAAGACTCGAGAATATCGTTGAAATACGGGGCGATCGGGAACGGCTTGGCATTCTTGGAGAGATCGTCCGGCGTCAGGTCCGAGAAGAGCTTCTTCCAGGTTGCGTCGTCGAGCTTGCCCTGAAGGTGCTTGGCATCGATGCCCGGATACCAGTTGAACTTCTTGACGATGCCATCGGCCTGCACTTGCGGCGAGGTCGCCATTGCAATGAATTTGGCCGCGAGTTCAGCCTGTGCGGCCTTGGCGGGTACAGCGTAATACATCGGTTGGCCCGGCATCCCCGGCGAAAGCAGCTTCAGCTTCATGGTCGGCGGCAGCTTGCCGTCGTTCATCCAGGTGTAGAACATGTCAACCCAGACCGGCCCCATCGCGATCTCGCCGCGGTTGAGCATGTCGAGCGTGCCGGCATTGCCCGGCGTGATGACGGCATTCTGGTTGAAGGTCTTGAGTTCGGCGAGCGCAGCATCCCAGCCCGCCTTGGTCGCGGCGTCGTAGGGGCCCTTGACCAGCTTTTCCGCATCGCCGCCGAAGGCATAGACCCAGCCGGCGGTGAAGGCGACGCCGGACATGCCGCCCTTGATGCCGTTGTAGCCGAACTTTTTCGGGTTGGCCTTCACCCATTCGCGCAGTTCAGCATAGGTGGCGGGCGGCGCTTTCACCATGTCAGGGTTGTAGGCAATCGCGGTCTGTGACTGGAACATCGGCATCACGAAGCCATCAACGACCGTACCGAGCGCGTTGGAGGCCGTGGGGGAGGTGACCAGCGAGCCAGTCGCGATCTTGTCGCGGTATTTCGAAAGCAGGCCCTCGGATACCATCTGGCCGGACATCTTCTGATGCGCGACGATGACGTCGAAATCCCACTTGTCGGCATTCGCCGCCTTTTGGGCGGAGAGCTTCTCGTAGATTTTCTGTGAGCCGGAGTCGCCCGGCCCGGTGCCGACGGCGATGACCTTCACGCCGGGATTGGCCTTCTCGAACATCGGCCCGAGATAGTCCTTGATGTAATCGACCATGTTCTGGTCGCCGGCAGTGGCAACGTTGAGCGTCTGCGCGCCGGCGGCGGCCGGAAGCGTCAGGCTGGCAGTAAGCGCCAGGGCAAGCTTGAGTTTGGTGGGCATCGGCTTGGTTCTCCTATCCGAGCTTTCCCAAGAGCGGGCTCCGGGGAAATGCGGTTGGCAACAGGGGCCGGATTCGCGAACCGGGCATGCCCGGCTGCAAAGACCGGCAGGTCAGGCGGAGGGCGTGCCGGCGGGGAAGACATGCATCTCCTCCGCCGGAATCAGAAGTTCGATGGTCTCGCCCGGTTGGGCGCGACGTTCGTCATCGACGAGGAAGCGTCCGGCCGGAGTGTCGACCTCGTAGCGATAGACTCCGCCGGGATAGCTGGACTGCGTAATCCGCCCAGCCAGGCGCAGGCCGGGCTTCGCACTGCCGGTCCCGAAATGGACGGCGTTGGCGCGGAAATGGATCAGGCATTCGCCCTCGACGCTTCGCGTGGCATCCACCCGTGTCTCGCCGCCGCCGGGAAGGCGGATTGAAAGTGCGGTGCCATCATGCCGCGCTTCTCCCGAGATCACGTTATCGGCGCCGAGAAACGACGCCACGAAAGGCGAAACTGGCGCGCGGTAAACCGCTTCGGGCGAGCCTTTCTGGAGCACCCGGCCGGCGTCGAGGATCACGATCTCGTCGGCCATCGTCATCGCCTCTTCCTGATCGTGCGTGACGTGGATCGCGGTCAGGCCGAGGCGGCGATGCAGGCTTTTCAGTTCGTGCCGCATCGCGAGGCGGATCTTGGCGTCGAGGTTGGAGAGCGGTTCGTCGAGCAGCAGCACCGGCGGATCGACCGCGAGCGCACGCCCGAGCGCCACACGCTGCCGCTGGCCGCCCGAAAGCGCCGTTACCTTGCGGCTCTCATAGCCGGAGAGGCCGAGGATCGAGAGCACCGAGCTGACCTTGGCGTCAATCTCGGCCCGGCTCGCCCCGCGCAGCTTGAGGCCGTAGCCAATGTTCTGGTGAACGCTCATATGTGGCCAGAGAGCATAGGACTGGAACACCATCGCCATGCCGCGCTTCTCGGGCGGCAGGCGGGCGATGTCCTGTCCCCCGAGCAGGATGGAACCGGATTCCACAGGAACGAAGCCGCTGAGCGCACGCAGCAGGGTCGTCTTGCCGCAGCCGGACGAGCCGAGCAGCGCGGTGAAGCTTCCGGGCGTGAAATCCAGGCTGACGCCGTGCAGCACGCGGGTACCGCCATAGGCGACCTGCAGGTCACGCACCTCGATGCCGACGCCGCCTCCCGACGGTTGTCGCGACTCGATGGTCAAAACGTTGCCTCCCGCATCGTTGTTATGGAATATTTGGAATTTGTGTTCCAAATTTTGATGCTGTAGAATAAATGTATCGCTACCTCGCGCTTTGTGCAATCGCTTTGTAACGCCCTGATGACACCACCCTTGCGATCCTACTGGCTTCTCGCGTCCGAAGAGGACGAAACGCTCCTCATGGCCGAGGTCGCGCATCTGGCGGCGTGTCACGGAACGCCGGTCTTCCGGCCGCATCTCACCTTGTTGGGAGATATCGCCCGCGAGTCGATGCCGGATCGGGCTATCACGGAAGTCATTTCGTCATCGGTGGCAGCTTTCTCTCTCCCGGTCGCCGACATCGTCACGGGGGAGAGCTATTTCCGGTCGTTCTATGCGGCGTTCGCTCTGTCGCCGGAACTGTTGCGGCTCCGGACGACCACCTCCCGGCTATGCGAGGCCGATGGCAGTGGTTTCATGCCGCATGTCTCGCTGCTTTACGGTCCCGTCGAGCGAGCTGCCAAGGCGGAAAGCGCGGCGGAAGTCCGCACCCGTCTGAAAGGGCGTATGATCCGGTTCGACCGGGTGGCGCTGACGAATTCCGCCAACGACGTTCCTATTGCCGATTGGCGCTGCCTCGAAATCATCCCGCTCGGATGGGCCGGAGCATAGTGTGAATATGGGTCAGGCCGCGTCGCGCGGCGGTTCGCTGCGAAGGCTCGCTGGCTGCGGTCGCACATAGATATGCGAGGGGACAAGGCCGGGAACGGTCGTGCCGTTCAGCACGAGACCGCTGCGCCGCCGCAACCGGATCAGTTCTGCTGCGCCCAGCATCATCGCGAAGAGTGGCAGCCAGGCCAGCCGCCCCTGGTAGCGATGGTTGGGGTTGGACAGCGCGCCACAGACGATCGCGTTCCCGATCAGCACCAGGAACACCAGAGCGATCGCGCCGGGGATGGTGCGGCTGCCCATTTGCCAGGCCAGCCAGCCGAGACCGACCATGCCCGCGAGCGAGAGCCAATAGAGGACGTTGTCGCGCAGCGCGTAAGAGCCGAACTCGATGTGATGCTGCTGACGCGCCCGCCGGAAGTCCTCAAGGAACCGCGGGTAGTAGCGCGCGATCGGCTTTTCCAGATGCCAGAACATTGGCCGTAATCCGTCGCCGGTCTCGACCATGCCGAACTGGTTGAAGGCTGCCGAACCGAGGCGGGACGCCGTCTCCGCCGGGTAACGCCGCAGGATTTCGCCGACGATGAACTCGGCCTCCTGCTTGTGAACTTCGCTTTTCCAGCCGCCGAGATCGTGGAAAGGACCGAAGGTGTTCCACAGATACGCGTTGGCGGTGGTTGGCAGGGTCCGGCGATGCGGACAGAGAAGCGAGACGCGCTGGTTTTGCGGGCAGGCATCGTCAAGATAGTGCTTCACGAGCCCCATCTCGATCAGGAGCGCCATCCGGAGATTGGCGGCATTCTGAAGGAGGAAGACGCGACCGGTGGCCGCGTAGTTCGCGGACATCGCCGTCATTATCGAGAGGACGAGCGTTATCACAAGCTCGCGTGCGCGGATGAAACGGAGCTGCGGCACATAACGGCTCACGATTCGGGCCGAAACAACGCAGATGACGAGGCCGCAGACTACCGCGATGTGGCTGACGTGGAACGCCATGCCTGATGCTGTGAGCACGATCAGGATGACGCGCTGAAAGACCGGCAGAGGTCGGCCGCTGGCCAGCGCAATGGCGCCGAGGAACACTGCGCCGGTCACGGAATCAGCCATGACCTGGCTCACGTACCAGGAAAGCCCGGTCATCATGCTCAGAATCGCGACGCCTGCTACCAGCCACACCCGGTTGACATTGGGCAGGAGCGCCGCGGCGGACAGCCAGAGGATGCCGGCGACCATCGCTGCCTGCGCGACAATCGTCGGCCAGGGACTGCCGCCAAGGCGGGCAAGCCATTGGAACCATCCGTAGGGCGCGGTGCGGAACACCGGCATTTCCCCGGTGAAGGGCTGCACGAGATAGTCGACGCTGTCGTAATAGAAGAGTGGCGCGCCATTCCAGAATGCCGGCCACACGAGCATGGCCGTCATGATGATGAACGCGCTGACATTACCGATACGGGTCGTCGACAATCCCAGTTCCCCTGTCGGCACGGCATACGCCCGGCCGGTTCGTAACTCGCACAGCGTGGGAAGACGATCCCGCGCCTTTCAAAACCCACGCTCGCACGCGATGTCAAGGCACCGACCCGACGGGGCAATGCGATCGATAGGCGTCCAATAAGGCTGAACTGATGAACCGCGGATTGACGGAAAGGATCAACCGCCTTTTCCCATGCTTTTTTGTTCGGCGCAGGCCGCCTCCAGATCGGGCGCGAGACCGAGCGAGCGCAGATAACAGGGGCGGATCTCGACACTGCGGAAGTGGATCGCCTCGACGTAGGCGTCGAGAATGGTGCGGGCCTCCGTGCGGGTCAGGCCAGCCTTTTCGAGCGTCGGGTCGGGCATGGAGGCGAGGGCAGCGATCTTGTCCCAGCCGGCGGGTGCGCGGATCGAGGCGATTGTCGTCGGCGAGTTGAGGTTCTTGTAGGTCCAGTAGGACCAGCCCATCCGGTTCCGCTCGTTGAGGAGCCGGTAGTCGTGGTTCCAACGGTTGTTGAACTCGCCCGCCTCGCCGAGCAGCACCGGCACGTTGTTGCGAAGCGAGAAGTTCACGTATTCCTGCACGGCGTCCTGCCGGGTGGACGACCAGAACTGGTGATAGACGTAAACGAGGTTCTCCGCAAACGGCGGACCAAAGACGCGGAAATTCTGGTCCCATTGTGCGCCGGCGAGGATGATGATCCGCTTCGGATCAATCCTGCGGATCGCCGCTGTCGCTTCGCGGTAGAAGGGTTCGAGCATCGGGTTGAGCGTATCTTCGTCATGATAGGTCGAGATCGGTTCGTTGAGGAGTTCGTAAGCGAGGATCGCCGGTTCGTCGCGATAGCGCCGCGCCATTTCGACCCAGAACGCGATGGTGCGCTGCCATTCGCGGCGGACGTAGAACATCAGCGGGAAGCCGGTGCCGTCATCGTGGTTGATGCCGGTCTGCCCCCCTGGCGCGGCATGGAGATCCAGAATGACTCGCAAACCATGCTTGCGGCTCCAGCCGACGAAGCGGTCGAGCAGCGCCCAGCCGGGGCCTTCGAACCGGACCGGTTCGTCGGCGCGGGCGGTCGCGGGCTCGGTCATGAAAAGCTTGTAATGCAACGGCACCCGCAGCGTGTTGAAACCGGCGCGGGCGAGAAAGGCGATATCGTCCTCACTTACGTAATCCTCTCGGAAGCGCTGCCAGAAGCGCTGGGCGTCGTCCTTGCCGATCGCCAGTTCGATCAGCCCCTCGATCTCGCGCGGTGAACGGGCTTTCTTGAACTTGAACATATAACCTTCGGGTACGAGCCAGTTGCCGAGGCCGATGCCCTTAACGAGAAAAACCTCGCCATCCGGCTTCACGAGATCGCGGCCCCGCGTCTGAATCAACTCAAGCTCGCCAGCCCGAGCGACGGGCGAGGCGAGGGTGGCCAGCAAGATCATAAGCGCGGGAAAAAGGCGGAGAGAGCGCATTGCGTTATTCCGGTTGTCTTGCCTTCGCTAGGCTTCTCCCGCACATGGGTCAATGCTAAGAGCCTCGCGCTTCAGCCGGGAGTGCCGCGTGCAGGAATCCAGAGCCTTTGTCCTCGTTGTCGTCGTGGCGCTCGTCTGTGTCCTCGCTGCCCGGTTTCGCATCGTGCCTTTCCTGCTGCCGATCGTCGCGGCGGCGGCATTGGGGCTTGCAACCGGCACCGATCTCACATGGATCGCGCGGAACTTTCATCTCGGCTTCATGCAGACGCTCGGCGCCGCCGGTTTCGCTGTGGTGACGGGTGTGGTCGTCGCGCATCTGGCGGCGAGTTCCGGCGCGCTGGCGGTCTTGCAAGGCCGGCTTTCCGAAAAGGGAAGGGCGGCGACCCTTTACCTCGGTTCAGCGCTTGCCGGTCTCGGCGGCAGCGCAATTTCCGCGCTGGCGATCCTCACCCCGCTGCTTGCTTTGGTCGAAGGTGCGAAAACGCGTCCTGCGCTTCGGTCTTCGATGATCGTCAACGCGACACAGGGTGCGGTTCTGCCGGCGCCTTTGCCGATTGCGGCCGTTGCGATCCTCGGAGCGGACTGGAAGCTCGCGCTCGGCCTTGGCATTCCGCTCGCGATGATCCAGATCGTGCTGGCCTTCTGGTTGACTCGGTCCGTGCCGGAGCAGTCTCCGCCGACCGATCTCCCGGATGCCGCGCCGAACCGGCTCGCGGCCATCGGCTTCGCGTTCGCGATGGTCGTTCTCATCGCGATGCTGATCCTCAACGCCTTCGGGCAGATCCCGAGCGAACCGCTGGGTAGTGCCAATGCCCGGGAGCGCATCCTGCGGCTCGGCCTGCCCGTGATGCTGATGGGCGTCGGCGCGCTCAGCCTGCTGCTTTTCTCCGGCTCCTCGCATTTCCGCCGTGCGATTGCCGAAGGCGGAACGATGGCCCGCGCGCTGGCCGCTTCTGCCGGCACTCTCTTCGTGGTTGCGGCGTCTGGCGGGTTGCAGATGGTGCTGCATACCGATGGCATGGCCAATCTCGTTATCGAGCACATTGGCAGCCTGACGCCGGGTCTCGGCCTCGCCATTCCCTTTGGGATCGCGCTGGTCGGTCGTGCGCTCCAGGGATCGCCCCTGACGGCTGCGATCACCGCCGCCGGGCTCGTCATCCCGCTTCTCGGTTCGCTGGGGCTCGAAGATCCCGCCGGTCGGGTTTTCGCAGCGCTCGCGATCTCGACCGGTGCCATCGCGACCCCGCACCTTAACGATGGATTTTTCTGGCTTGCCTGCCAGCAATCCGGCCTCGACGCCCATCGGGGAATACGCTGGATTACCGGAATAACGCTGTTGCAAGCGCTTCTGGGACTGGCGTTTCTTGCGCTCTGCCGGATAAGCATCCGCTGAACGATCTCGAATTACTGTTCACGTCCAATGTGAACAATCGAAAACGGATCCGAAGCCAACGGATTTCAACACCTCGTCGGGATTGTTTCCGTTGGATGGGCTTTTCGTCTTGTTTTTCTTACTTCTCCGGGAGTGCAGGCTGACGCATTTTTCTGCCGTGCAGTCAAAGCAGCCAACAGGACTTCGCATGGCTCCCAACAGCATTTCGCATGACAGCGTGGCATCGAAGTTGCTTTCGAAAATTGTTGGGAGCGGTGCCTTGTGATCTTTTTTTGATTGGGCGGAGTTTGTTCATCTGCCAGTCGGGTTCGGCATGGCATAGCGTCGCTCCAAGGCTGTTTTGCTGCGCTGCAGAATAGCCGATGTGTCGGTCCATCCGGTCGGCACAGGTCATCAACCTGGTCCAAAGCGAACGCTCACCGTGAGTACTCATCGCCTCTCTCGCCTGTTCCTGCGCTTGGCTCTGGTCATCGCGCTTGTCTTTGGCGCCGTCCATGCCGGCCTCTGGCTCTGGATGCAGGACCAGCGATCCGCCGCCGATTTCCGGGGCAAGCTGCCGAGCCTTTCCTACACGGCCTTTGAGGGGAAAAAGCGCGAGCGCGGAGATGGCTACGCTCCCACGACCGAGCAGCTTCGCGCTGATTTCCGGGCGTTGGCGCCTGTGACCCGGGCGATCCGTACCTATACCTCGACGGAAGGGAGCGATCTTATCCCCGGTGTCGCGGCGGAATTCGGCCTCAACGTCACGGTCGGCGCCTGGTTGGACAGCAACCCCGAGCGGAACAGCCGCGAACTTGAAAGCGTGATCGCGCTGGCCAAGGCGCATCCGAACGTCAACGGCATCTATGTCGGTAACGAATTGAACGTTCGCGCCGATGTGCCGCTTCTGCGTGGCGAGACCCTGACCGAAAAGGAAAAGGCAGCACTCGCCTCCAAGGAGAAGAAGGCGATCGAGCGGGTAACGGTCGATCGACTCATCAAGGTCATCCGCGAGGTCCGCGCGGCGACCGGTGGTAAGGTCAAGCTTTCAACCGGTGAAATCTACAACGTCTGGCTCGATTATCCCGAGCTGGTCGATGCCGTGGATTACATCGCGATCCACGTCCTCCCGTATTGGGAGGGTACGACCGTTGAGCGTGCCGTGGACAGCACGATCGAGATCTACAACAAGGTCAAGGCGGCCTATCCGCACAAGCACGTTAAGATCTCGGAATTCGGCTGGCCGAGCGCGGGCTACAACCGCCACGGCGCCGTTCCGGGCCGCCTCGAACAGGCGCAGATCATTCGCGATTTCGCCGTCCGTGCCGAGGCGCTGAACATCGACTACAACGTCATCGAGGCCTACGACCAGCCGTGGAAGACCTTCGAAGGCGGCGTGGGTCCCTACTGGGGCGTGCTCAACACCGCGCGCGAATTGAAGTTCGACTGGACCGGCCCGATCGTCGACAAGAGCCACCGCATGGCGGCAGCCGTTGCGGTTATCCTCGGCTTCCTCCTCGCGATGGCGCTGATGATCCGTCAGGGGTTGACCCCGGCGCGCCTCACGCTAGGGCAGGGCATCGTGCTGGCGGTTGCCGGAAACGTCGTCGGCGCCTGGGTCGCTTGGGTAATGCGCTACTGGACCGACCATTACCTCGTCGTTGGCGCCACCATTGCCTATCTCGTCGGCCTCGTGCTGCTTGTGCCGCTGATGCTGGTTGCGCTCAACCTCATCACGGAAACCGCGCAGTTCTGGCTCGGTCGCTCGCCGCGCCGCCTGCTGACGCCGGGCAAGCTTGCCCGCACCGGCGCCGCGCCGAAGGTTTCGATCCATATCCCGGCTTGCCGCGAACCGGCGCCGATGCTGATCGAGACGTTGAACTCGGTCGCTGCACTCGATTACCCGAATTTCGAATGCGTCGTGCTTGTCAACAACACGCCCGATCCGGCGATGTGGATGCCGGTCGAGGAGCATTGCCGCCAGTTGGGTGGCCGTTTCAAGTTCGTCAACGCGGGCAAGATTGCCGGTTTCAAGGCTTGCGCGCTCAACATCGCGCTCGATCACACCGCGCCGGATGCCGAAATCATCGGCGTGATCGATGCAGATTACGTGCTCCAGCCCGATTGGCTCAAGGATCTCGTTCCGGCCTTCTCGGATCCGGGCGTGGGTCTCGTGCAGGCGCCGCAGGACCATCGCGACGCCGATCGCTCGGCCATGCACCGCGCGATGAACAATGAATACGCCGGCTTCTTCGACATCGGCATGGTCTCACGCAACGAGGCCAACGCGATCATCACCCACGGCACGATGTGCCTCGTTCGCCGCAAGGCCATCGAGGAAGCGGGCGGCTGGTCGGACGACACGATCTGCGAGGATACCGATCTCGGCCTGACCATTCTCGAACGGGGCTGGCGCCAGCACTACACCAACCGACGCTATGGCCACGGCCTGCTGCCGAACTCGTTCCGCGATTACAAGAAGCAGCGCCATCGCTGGGCTTCGGGCGGAATGCAGATCGTCCACAAGCACTGGCGCGCCCTGTTCTCGCGCGATAACGAACTCACGGCGCAGCAGCGCGGCGTGTTCGCAGCCGGCTGGCTCTCGTGGATGGGCAACGAGGCGGTCGGCGTGCTGATCGCGCTCCTCAACATCGTCTGGACGCCGGTGGTGGTCTTCGCCTCGATCGCGGTTCCGGACAAGATCCTGACGCTTCCGATCCTCATCATGCTCGGCGTCTCATTCCTGCACTTCGCGCTGCTCTATCGTCGCTGCGTCGGCATGAAGCCGAAGGATATGGCGCTGGCGCTGATCGGCCACATGTCGCTGCAATGGACCATTGCCAAGGCGGTCGGTTCATCGCTGAAGATGCGCCACCTCGTCTTCAACCGCACCGACAAGGGCGGCAAGGCGGCGGCGGATGCCTTCCCGGCGCGTGAGGAAGCGGTGATCGGTTCGCTCCTGCTCGGTTCGGCGCTGCTCGTCCATATGACGAACTACACCCAGATCCGCGAGCTTTCGCTCTTCGCGATCGTCATGGTGGTGCAGAGCCTGCCGTTCGTGTTCGCGGTTGTGCTCGCGCTGATGGAACGCCTGCCGCAGACGGCGCTCCAGCCGGTTGTCGCGGGCGAGGCCGTGCCGGTCGAGACGCCGAATCTGCCGGTCATCATCGGCGTCTGGCCGGCGCCGATCCAGGTCGGTCCGGCGCCGCTCGTCAGCTCCGCCAATGAGCCCGAGCCGGTGCGTAAGAGCGGCTGATGCTGGCCCCGACCCAACGCCACATGCTGCCGCGCTTCTTCGCGGCAGCGGTTCTCGTAATCGCGGCGTCGATGGCGCTGCGATACCTTTATATCGACAACGATGGTGTGCGGACCTTCTGCGACGGCGATCCAAGGAACTGGATCTGCACCTTGCGCAGCAAGATGTCGTTGATCCTGCGGCATCCGGCGGTGGGATGGGGGATACTCGCGCTGACGCTGGCAGCCATCGTTCGCCCCTTCGCGTGGCTTGCCGGCGCGGCCTGCCTCGCACTGGCCGCGGGGCTGGTGCTCTACCAGGCCGATCTTGCCTCTGGCGCGGCGGCGCTACTACTGCTGGGCTTCGTGATCCGGCTGCCGGCTCGCTAGCAGCGCCGCACCGCCGACGAGCGTGGCGACGAACCACAGCGCCTGCCAGTTCTCGTATCCTTCGCGCAAGGCGATGAAAAGCGCGGTGCCGGCGAGGCCGGTGGCGAGCCAGCGCGAACCTTTCCGAAGATCGATAGCACCCTGCCGGAATACCATCAGGAGAAGCGGCACGGCGCCGATCGTCAGCGTTGCGGTGGGAAAATCGCGATAACGCGGGTCGAAGGCCATCGCGAGCGCGGCCTGGATCGCAAAGAACAGGAACGCGGCCAGCAGGATATCGTGCGCAACGGATTCAGTGCGTGAAGACATTGCCTCACGCCTGCCGAGCCGGGCGAGACTCGGCGCGGGACTGTCCGCCATGATGGCGATGACGCCGGCAATGGCGATGGCGATCATCACGGCGGCGCGGAACGAGGAGAAGGCCCAATCGAGCGCGGTCAGGCTTTCGAGGATCAACTTCTCGATCATCAGGCCGAAGAGCGCGCCGCCGGAGAGGGCGATCGCCGCCACCGGCAGCCAGCGGGCCAGGCCGCCCGTATTCCGGCGGATCGCCACCATGAACGCGAGGGCGATTAGAAATGCCGCGAAGCTTGCGCCCGCGCTGGCTTGAACCTTCCAGTTTGGGTGATCGGAAACCGGCTGCCCCGGCATGTATTTCGGGGTTTCCTTGCCGGTTTCGAACAGGCCCCAATAGCCGCCTACCGTTCCTTCCGAGCGCCGCTTCCACGGCTGGTCGGTCACTTCGATCCAGTTGAACTTGTAGCCGCCCGCGCGCGCAAGACGCGTCACGTCGCTCAGGAGCCGTGCCTGATTGGCCAGGGAGGGCAGCGCGCCTTCACGCATCCGCCCGGCGGTTGGCCAACCGACCTCGCCGATAACGATTTCCTTGTCCGGAAAGCTCTTGCGGACACTCTTGACCGTTTCGTCGATATGCGCTGCCGCCTTGTCCGCAGCGATCGGGATATCCTCCCAATAGGGCAAGGTGTGGATGGTGACGAAATCGACGAGATCGGCGAGTTCCCGGTTCTTGAGCCAGAACTCCCAGACGTCGGCATAGGTCACCGGCACGGGCACGCGGGATTTCACTTCCCGGATGAATTCCGCGAGCACTGCCGGCGACTGGTCGCGGCGCAGCAGCACCTCATTGCCGACGATCACCGCGCGGATCGTTTCCGGATAGCGATTGGCGAAGGCGATCGCCGTTTCGACCTGCACCCGGTTGCGCATCTCATCATCGCCAATCCAGATGCCGAGATAGATCTTCATGCCGAGCTGACGCGCGATGGGAGGGACATATTGCCCGCCGAAATCGGTCGCATAGGTGCGGACGCAATCCGTCACCTTGCGGATCGCCTTCATGTCTTCCTCGACCTGCTCGTAGGGAATGCGGGTCGTGATGTCGAAGGGGCTCTGGCCGTCGCGGAACGGCGCGAACGATACGCAATGGATCGGAGGATCACCGATCGCGACCTGGCCGGGCACGGAAATCGGCCGGCCCATGTAGGCCCAGAAGCCGGCGATGAGCGGGAGCACGAGGCAAAGCAGCAGGGCGGGAAGGCGCATCATGGGACGATCAAATGTCTGGCGAAGAAAGGCAATTGGCGGAGCGATCGGACTTATCGCTTCTCACACCCAGCCCGCCATTTCAACCATTCATCGGCGCTAGCGGATATCCGTTTCAAATCGCGTTGGTTCGTGGCTACGATGGTTTTGAAAAGCGGTTGGAGAAGATCCCGCATCCGGGGCACGGTCCAGAGGTCAGACGATGAATTTGCACAGAATGCTTCTCGAACGCGAGGCGGCCGGGCGGCCGGTGACGGTCGGTATCGTCGGGGCAGGGAAGTTCGGGACGATGTATCTGAGCCAAGCGCGGCTGACGGCGGGCATTCATATCGTCGCGGTGGCTGATCTCAATATCGCCCGCGCCCGCGCGCAACTAACGATGGCCTGCTGGCCGGCTGACCGCTACGATGCCACCACCTATGACGACGCGCTGAAAACCGGCAAGACGCTGGTGACGGAGGACGCCGAGGCGATGATCCGCCATCCGGCGATCGAGGTCATCGTCGAAGCGACGGGCGATCCGAAGACCGGGATTCATCTTTGCCAGTATGCGATCCGCAACGGCAAGCACATCGTGATGGTCAATGTCGAGGCCGATGCGGTCGCCGGTCCGCTGCTCGCCCGGCAAGCGCGAGAGGCAGGGGTTGTCTATTCGCTTGCCTGGGGCGATCAGCCGGCGATGATCTGCGAACAGGTCGATTGGGTGCGGGCCAACGGGTTCAACGTCGTCGCGGCGGGGAAGGGCACGCGCTACCACCCGACCTACCACCAGTCGACGCCGGATACGGTCTGGGATATTCTCGCCAAGTATCTCAAGATCGAGAACCGCGCCGCCATCAACCCGAAGATGTTCAATTCCTTCGTCGATGGCACGAAGTCCGGGATCGAGATGACGGCAGTCTGCAATGCGACTGGCCTCCATTCGCAACCGGAGGGGCTCTCGTTCCCACCCGCGACGCGTTTCGAGCATGCCGAAATCTGCAAGCCGCGCGCCGACGGCGGCGTTCTTTTCGGCAAAGGCGTGACGGAAGTGACATCATCCGTCTACCGCGACGGAACCGAGGTGCCGCACAACCTGGTCATGGGCGTCTACGTCGTCTTCGAGAGCGAAAGCGCCTATTCGCAGCAATGCATCCGCGAATACAACTGCCTGCCGGATTCCACCGGAAAATACTCCGCTCTCTACCGCCCGACGCATATGATCGGCCTCGAACTCGGGATTTCGGTTGCGAGCGCGGCCTTACGCAAGGAACCCACCGGTGCGCCGATCTGTTTCAACTCGGACGTGATCGCAACGGCCAAGCGTGCGCTGAAAGCCGGCGAGATGCTCGACGGCGAGGGCGGCTTCTGCGTCTGGGGCAAGCAGACGCCGGCGAAAGACTCGCTGGAAAAGGGCTACCTCCCGCTCGGTCTCGCGCATCAGGTCGGGCTGAAGAACGCTATCGCCGAGGGACAACGCCTAACCTGGGCCGATGTGGATTACGATCCCGAGGATAGTGCGGTGAAAGTCCGTCGCGAGATGGAGGCGGTGTTCGGCCGCCCGAACGCCTAGGGCGCGCGTGACCATCCCGCCAGCGCCTGCTGGGCGATGCTGATCGCCTCGGCGAGCGCGTGGATGTCCGCCCTGCGTGGGCTCTCACGCCGCCAGAGCAGGCCGAGAACCCGACTCGGTTCCGGTTCTTCGAGGCGCAGGATGCGGATGTCTTCGCTGCGCGCCTCGGCGATCACGGCGATTTCCGGCAACAGTGTCATGCCGAGCCCGTTCGCGACCATGCGCATGATCGTCGCGAAGCTGGAGGCACCGAGCGTGTTGTAGCCGCCGACTTGCCGCAGCGCGCAGTAACGGATCGCCTGATCGCGAAAGCAATGGCCCTCTTCGAGCAGCAGCAGTGGCTCGCGCCGCAGCCAGTCCTCCGAAAGCTCGACCCGCCCCTCCGCCTCGTGATGGCGCGGTGCCGCCAGCACGAACCGATCCTCGAACAGCGCGAGGCTTTCAAGATCCGGGTGCGCGATCGGCAGCGCGGCGAGCATCACGTCGATCCGCGCGCTCTCGACCTCATCAAGCAGGATCGCGGTCTGCGTCTCGCGCACGTGGAGTTCAAGATCGGGGTAGGTCTGTCGCAGAAACGGCAGTAATGTCGGCAGCAGATAAGGTGCGACGGTTGGGATGATGCCGAGCCTCAGCCGCCCCGTTAGCGGCGCCGTGTTCGCCTGCGCGGATTGCACGAGATCTTCCGCCTCAAGCAGCAGTTTTCGCGTCCGTTCGGCGACGCGCTGTCCCGTTTCGGTCAACACGGCGCCGCGTCGCCCGCGCTCTACCAGCCGGGCACCCAGCTGATTCTCCAACTCTTGAATCTGCACCGTCAGCGCGGGCTGTGACACGAAACAAGCCTCCGCCGCCCTGCCAAAATGACCGATGCGGGCGAGGGCGTCAAAATACTGCAGTTGCCGGAGGGTAATGGTGAGCATCGTCGCGGGGCTGATCAAATTGGAGATGGATCATTGCAAGGCGTTGAAGCCTTTGATGAAGTGAAAAATATCGCCATCAAGACAGCGTTTTCATTAGCCTAAATTATCACCTCGATAGGAAAATTCAATTTTTTCCAATGGCTCGTCTCTGCTAGCCATCGTCTGGATTACAGCGTCGGTCGCACCGCCGCAGCATTTCTCGAAACCTCAAGGAGGACAGCATGTCGGAAGTCACTGGAAAAACGGGCGGCGGGCAATGCCCTGTCGCGCATGCCGGCTCAGGCGCCGGCGGCCGCTCCAACCGCGATTGGTGGCCGAACCAGATCAACCTGAAGGTTCTCCATCAGAACTCCTCGCTCTCCGATCCGATGGGAGCGGGGTTCGACTACGCCGAGGAATTCAGGAAGCTCGATTATGAGGGGCTAAAGGCCGATCTCCGGGCGTTGATGACGAATTCGCAGGATTGGTGGCCGGCGGATTACGGACATTATGGCGGCCTGTTCATCCGCATGGCCTGGCATAGCGCCGGTACGTATCGGACCGGTGATGGACGAGGGGGAGCGGGTTCGGGAACGCAGCGTTTCGCGCCGCTCAATTCCTGGCCGGACAACGGTAACCTGGACAAGGCGCGTCGCTTGCTCTGGCCGATCAAGCAGAAATACGGCAACCGGATTTCTTGGGCTGATTTGATGATCCTCGCCGGCAATGTCGCTATCGAATCGATGGGTGGAAAGACCTTCGGCTTCGCTGGCGGGCGCGCCGATGTCTGGGAGCCTGAAGAGGACATCTATTGGGGCCGCGAGGACGAGTGGCTCGCCCGGGCGGACCATGCGCTGAGCCGCTATTCGGGCGATCGCGAACTCGAGAACCCGCTCGCCGCGGTCCAGATGGGCCTCATCTATGTCAACCCTGAAGGCCCCGATGGCAATCCGGATCCGGTGGCATCCGCGCGCGATATCCGCGAGACCTTTGCTCGCATGGCGATGAACGATGAGGAAACCGTCGCGCTCACGGCGGGTGGTCACACCTTCGGAAAGATGCACGGAGCCGGACCCGCGTCTCACGTTGGTCCCGAACCGGAGGCGGCTCCGCTGGAGGCGATGGGCTTCGGCTGGCTGAGCACCTACAAGACCGGTAAGGGAGCCGACACCATTACGAGCGGGCTCGAGGGTGCCTGGACATCCAATCCGACCCGTTGGGATAACGGCTATTTCGATGTTCTCTTCAAATATGAATGGGAACTGGTCAAAAGCCCCGCCGGAGCCTTAGTGTGGACGCCGAAGAACCTGCGACCCGAGGACATGGCGCCCGACGCCGCAGACTCTTCGAAAAAGGTTCCGATCTTCATGTCCACGGCTGACATGGCGATGCGGATGGACCCCGCCTATGAAAAGATATCGCGTCGCTTTCACGCAAACCCGGATCAGTTCGCGGATGCCTTCGCCCGCGCCTGGTTCAAGTTGACGCATCGCGACATGGGGCCGCGCGCCCGCTATATCGGCCCGGAGGTTCCGGCCGAGGAGTTGATCTGGCAGGACCCGATTCCCGCCGTCGACCACGAATTGGTCGATGCGGCGGATATCGCCGATCTCAAGCAGAAAATCCTTGCCTCTGGCCTCTCGATCGCCGAACTGGTCTCGACCGCCTGGGCCTCCGCGTCCACCTTCCGCGGTTCCGACAAGCGCGGCGGCGCGAATGGCGCCCGTGTCCGCCTCAGCCCGCAGAAAGACTGGGAGGTCAACCAGCCGGCGCAGCTCGCAAAAGTGCTCAGGACGCTTGAAGGCATCCAGCAGGGCTTCAACACCGGGGCCAGGAAGATATCGCTGGCCGATCTGATCGTGCTCGGCGGCAGTGCCGCCATTGAAGTGGCGGCGCAGGAAGCGGGCCAGAGCGTGGAGGTTCCCTTCGCCCCCGGCCGCACCGATGCTTCGCAGGCGCAGACCGATGTCGAGAGCTTCGCGGTTCTGGAACCGGAGGCGGACGGGTTCCGCAACTATCTCAAGAAGCGTTACTCGGTTCCGGCCGAGGAACTGCTCGTCGATCGCGCCCAGCTTCTGACGTTGACCGCGCCGGAGATGACCGTCCTGGTCGGTGGCCTGCGCGTTCTCGGCGCCAATGCTGGTGGCTCCAGGCACGGTGTCTTCACTGCACGCCCTGGCGTCCTGACGAACGATTTCTTCGTCAATCTCCTCGACATGGGCACGGAGTGGAAGCCGCTTGCCGGGCAGGACGGAGTCTACGAGGGGCGCTCCCGCAAGACCGGTGATGTGAAGTGGACCGGCACGAGAGCCGATCTTGTTTTCGGCTCGAACTCGCTGCTGAGGGCGCTGGCCGAGGTTTACGGCCAGGACGACGGGCAGGCGAAGTTCGTCCGCGATTTCGTTGCCGCCTGGACGAAGGTTATGAACGCGGACCGCTTCGACCTTGCCTGACGACAGATCGGTCGTGATCCACGGCTCTGCCCCCCGGAGCCTTGGCGCCGCCCCCTCCGGGGCGGCGTTATTCTTTTTCGGCCGGTGTCAGGTGCCGCAGAAGGTCTGGTATTGCCCGCAGGTCTCCGGGGCGGGCTGCGCCAGCGATTCCATATCGGGCCTCGCCTCGAATGGCGATTGGAGGGCGGCAAGCAGGCCGTCGAAGGTTGCCATATTGCCGGCATAGGCGTCATCCAGCGCCGCCTCGACCCGGTGGTTGCGTGGAATGTAGAGCGGATTGACCCGGTTCATCCGCGTGGAAATCTCGGTCGGTGCCGTGGCTTCCGTGTCGATGCGATTCCGCCAGCGCAGGAGCCACACTCGCGCGTCCTCGTGACCGCCAAGCGCGGCGAGGATGGTTTCTCCATCGCCGGATATGGCATCTGCGAGCAGCCGGAAAAAACTGGTGTAGTCGGTCGCGCCCCGCGCCATCAGTGTGAGAAGATCGCCGGCGAGGTCGCGATCCGTCTCGTTTTCCTTCACAAGGCCGAGCTTCGCCCGCATGCCGGCCAGCCAGGCGCGCTGGTAGCGGCCGAGAAACTGATCGAGAAGCTCTGTCGCCGGCGCGACGGCCCTCGCCGGATCATCCGGCGCGATCAGCGGCAGCAGGCTTTCCGCGAACCGCGCGAGATTCCACACCCCGATCCGCGGCTGGTTGCCGTAAGCGTAGCGACCCTGCCGGTCGATCGACGAGAAAACCGTCTCCGGATTGTAGCGATCCATGAAGGCACAGGGACCATAGTCGATTGTTTCGCCCGAGATTGTCATATTGTCGGTGTTCATGACTCCGTGGATGAATCCTGTGAGCATCCATCGCGCGACAAGGTTGGCCTGCCGTTCGACCACCGCTGCGAGCAGCGCGATATAGCGATCCTCGCGCCCGGCGAGCGAAGGAAAATGCCGCCGGAGCGCGTAGTCGGCGAGTTGCTTCAGTCGGGCGTGATCGCCGCGCGCTGCGAAGTACTCGAAAGTGCCGACCCGGAGGTGGCTGGCCGCGACGCGCGTCAGCACCGCACCGGGGAGCAGGGCGTCGCGGTAGATCGTCTCGCCGGTCGTCACGACAGCGAGCGCGCGCGTCGTTGGAATGCCGAGCGCGTGCATGGCCTCGCCGATGAGATATTCGCGCAGGACCGGCCCGAGCGCGGCCTTGCCGTCGCCACGCCGCGAGAACGGCGTGGGCCCGGAGCCCTTTAGATGAAGATCTCGTCTCCGGCCGTCGCGGTCGAATGCCTCGCCGATCAGCAGCGCGCGGCCATCGCCGAGTTGCGGTGAAAACTGGCCAAACTGGTGCCCGGCATAGATCATGGCGAGCGGCGTGCTGCCGTCGAGCGGTTCCATACCGGAAAGCAAACGGGCAATGTCCTTGCGCGCCTCGAACCCGGCAGGCAGGCCAAGCTCATCGGCAAGCACGCGGTTGAAGCGCAGCAGACGAGGTTCGGGCACCGTCGCGCCTTTCCACGGCACATAGAAGCCTTCCATCTCGCGCGCGAATTCATTGTCGAGCAAACTGGCGAGGTCCGGCACAGGCCTGTCCTTTCAGGCGAAAGAAGCAGATATAGGCGCCCCCGGTCGACTTTCCATCGTTATCGTGCTGGCTTGGCGGGCGAACGCGGCTTCGGGAATATGCCCTTGGTCAGGAACTTCTGTCCCTTCGGCTGTCGCCCGCTTTTCGGGGAAATGCGCCGGCCTTCGCCGCCCGATTTTCCGGTCCCTGCGGGTTGCCAGTTCGGAACGAGGTGATGCTTGCCCGGACCGATGAGATCGGCGCGCCCCATTTCCTTGAGTGCTTCGCGCAGGAGTGGCCAGTTTTCGGCATCGTGATAACGCAGGAACGCCTTGTGCAGCCGCCGCTGCCTCAGGCCGCGAACAGTATCGACCGGATCGGAAGCACCGCGTCGGACCGGTCGGAGCGGGTTGACGCCGGAGTGATACATCGCCGTCGAAAGCGCCATAGGAGAAGGAAGGAAAGTCTGAACTTGGTCCGCGCGATATCCATTTTTCTTCAACCAGATCGCGAGGTTCATCATGTCCTCGTCCGTCGTGCCCGGATGGGCGGCGATAAAATACGGAATGAGGAAATACTTCTTGCCGGCCTTCTGCGCGGCGGCATCGAACAGGCGTTTGAAGGCATCGTAGGAGCCGATGCCGGGCTTCATCATTTTCGAGAGCGGGCCGTCTTCGGTGTGCTCCGGTGCGATCTTGAGATAGCCGCCGACATGGTGTTCGACGAGTTCCTTGACGTATTCCGGGCTCTCGACCGCAAGGTCGTAGCGCACGCCCGAGGCGACGTTGACCTTCTTCACGCCAGGAATGGCGCGCGCCTTGCGATAGAGCTGGATCAGCGCCTCGTGGCTCGTGTTGAGGTTCTTGCAGATATCCGGGTAGACGCAGGAGGGGCGGCGGCACACGGCCTCGATCGCCTTGTCCTTGCAGCCGATGCGATACATGTTCGCGGTCGGCCCGCCGATATCGGAAATGACGCCGGTGAAGGCGTCATCCTTGTCGCGGATATCCTCGATCTCCTTGAGGATCGAGCCTTCCGATCGCGACTGGATCACGCGGCCCTCGTGCTCGGTGATCGAGCAGAACGAGCAGCCGCCGAAACAGCCGCGCATGATCGTCACGGAATGGCGGATCATCTCCCAGGCCGGGATTTTCTGGCCTTCGTAGGATGGGTGCGGCGCGCGGGCGTAGGGGAGTTCGTAGACCGCGTCCATCTCCTCGGTCGAGAGCGGGATCGGCGGCGCGGTCACCCAGAGCTGGCGGTTGCCGTGCGCCTGCGTCAACGGCCAGGCGTTGCCGGGGTTGCTCTCCTTGTGCAGGACGCGAGAGGCGCGGGCATAGGCCTCCTTGTCCTCGGCGACGACCTCGTAGGCGGGGAGGCGGATGACGCCCTTGCCGGCGGCGGCTTTCTCGTCGTTGCGGAGTTTGCCCTCGTCGCCGTCCTGAAGATCCTCGGCGGAGGCTTCGAACCAGCCTTCCGGCGTGCCGGAACGGGCGAAAGCGATGCCACGGATATCCGAAAAGTCCTGATTGAGACCGTTTTTGGCAATCCGGTGCGCGACCTCGACCAACGCGCGCTCGGCGTTGCCGTAGATCAGCAGGTCGCCTTTCGCATCGAACAGGATCGAGCGGCGCACCTTGTCCGACCAGTAGTCGTAATGCGCGATACGGCGCAGGGAGGCTTCGATACCGCCGAGGATGATCGGCACACCGGAAAACGCCTCGCGGCAGCGCTGGGCGTAGACTGTCACGGCGCGGTCGGGGCGCTTGCCGCCTGCGCCGCCGGGCGTGTAGTTGTCGTTGTGCCGGAGGCGCCGGTCGGAAGTGTAGCGGTTGACCATGGAATCCATGTTGCCGCCGGTGATTCCGAAGAACAGGTTGGGCTTGCCGAGCGCCCGGAATGGCGCCGCACTTTGCCAGTCCGGTTGCGCGATGATGCCGACGCGGAACCCTTGCGCTTCCAGCAAACGACCGATGATCGCCATCCCGAAACTCGGATGATCGACGTAGGCGTCACCCGTCACGAGGATGATGTCGCACGAATCCCATCCGAGACTGTCCATCTCCGCGCGCGACATCGGCAGGAAAGGCGCCGTGCCGAAGCGCTGCGCCCAATACTTCTTGTAGGCGAAGAGCGGTTTGGTGCCTTCCGGCACGGGATTGAGCGAGGCCATAACGGATCCAAGGATCGAAAAATCGGGTGTTGGCGAACCCCATACAGCAAAAAGTGTCAAAAAGGCAGATGCATTCACGCGTGTTTCGCCCTCGACGCCCGCGCGCGCGCCGCCTAGGATGCAGCATACACGCCGGAATCGGCGACGCGTTCGGGATCAGGCAGGCGGATGCGCTATTCGGCCCTTTCGATCTTCCTCCAAGGCCTCGCCGGCAACAGGCACTGGGCTCCGGCCTTCCGCGCGCCAGACCTCAGGCCACATTATGATGTCGTGATCGTCGGTGGAGGCGGGCACGGGCTCGCAACCGCCTATTATCTTGCCAAGGTGTTCGGGGTCACCAATATCGCCGTGCTGGAAAGGGGGTATCTCGGCTCCGGCAATGTTGGCCGGAACACGACCATCATCCGCTCCAACTATCTGCTGCCGGGCAACAACCCGTTCTACGAGCTGTCGCTGAAACTCTGGGAGGGGTTGGAGCAGGATTTCAACTTCAACGCGATGGTCTCGCAGCGCGGCGTGCTCAACCTCTACCACTCCGACGCCCAGCGCGATGCTTATACCCGGCGCGGCAATGCGATGCGTCTGCATGGCGTTGATGCCGAACTGCTCGACCGCGAAGCTGTGCGGGCGAAATTGCCTTTCCTCGATTTCGACAACGCGCGTTTCCCCATCATGGGTGGGCTCTTGCAGCCGCGTGGCGGAACGGTGCGGCACGATGCGGTTGCATGGGGTTATGCCCGCGGCGCGGACGCGCGCGGGGTCGATATCATCCAGCATTGCGAGGTGACGGGCATCCGCCGCGAGAATGGACGTGTCGCGGGCGTCGAGACCAGCCGCGGCTTCATCGGCTGTGACAAGCTTGCACTGGCGACGGCGGGGCACTCATCTGTCACGGCCGCGATGGCGGGCCTGCGTTTACCGATAGAGAGCCATGTGCTGCAAGCCTTCGTGTCCGAGGGGCTGAAACCCTTCATCGATTGTGTCGTTACCTTTGGCGCCGGTCATTTCTACCTCTCGCAGTCGGACAAGGGCGGGCTTGTCTTCGGGGGTGACATCGACGGCTACAATTCCTACGCCCAGCGCGGCTCGCTCTCGCTCGTCGAGCATGTCGCGGAAGCGGGCGTCGCGCTCATACCGGCGCTCTCGCGTGTTCGCTTCCTCCGGAGCTGGGGCGGCGTCATGGATATGAGCATGGACGGCTCGCCCATCATCGATCGCACGCCGATTGACAACCTCTATCTCAACGCCGGCTGGTGCTACGGTGGCTTCAAGGCGACCCCGGCTTCCGGCTACTGCTTTGCCCATCTCATCGCTCGCGACGCGCCACAGGAAACCGCGCGCGCCTTCCGGCTCGATCGGTTCGAGCGTGGCCGCCCGATCGACGAGAAGGGGTTGGGCGCGCAGCCCAATCTGCATTGAACGATGGCAAGCCTGATCTCCTGTCCGCACTGTGGCACGAGACCGCGCGAGGAATTCGCGGTGAGGGGCGATGCGGCACCGGCTCGCCCCGCTCCGGAGGCCCCGGCAGCAGATTGGCATGCCTATGTGCACCTGCGCGACAATCCGAAAGGCCGCCACCGCGAGTTCTGGCATCATGCGTCGGGCTGCCGACGCTGGCTCATCGTCGAGCGCGATACCGCCAGCCATGAGGTCTATTCGGTCACCGATGCAGCATCCGCAAAAAGGGGAGGCGGTGCATGACCGGCTTCCGCTTGCCGCGCGGCGGACGCATAGACCGCACCAGCACCTTGCGCTTCACCTTCGATGGTCGGGCGATGAAGGGGCATCCCGGCGACACCTTGGCTTCGGCCCTGCTTGCCAACGGCGTGCGGATCGTCGGACGCTCGTTCAAGTATCATCGTCCGCGCGGGGTCCTGACAGCGGGGTCGTCCGAGCCCAATGCACTCGTCACGCTCGGAGCGGGTGCGCGCAGCGAGCCGAATACCCGTGCCACGATGGTCGAGCTTTCGGACGGCCTCATCGCGCGAAGCCAGAACTGCTGGCCCACCGCCGCGTTCGATATCGGCGCGATCAACGGCCTGCTCTCGCCGTTCCTCTCGGCAGGCTTCTACTACAAGACCTTCATGTGGCCTGCGCCGCTCTGGGAGAAGCTCTACGAGCCGCTGATCCGCAAGGCGGCGGGGCTCGGCCGGGCCGGCAAGGAGCCGGACCCGGATCGCTACGAGAAGTCGTGGGCTCATTGCGATCTTCTCGTCGTTGGCGCGGGCCCCGCAGGACTTGGTGCCGCGCTGACGGCTGGGCGGGCCGGGGCGCACGTCATTCTGGTCGATGAAGATCGCGAACCCGGCGGATCGCTGCTGAGCGAAAGCGGCGAGGTCGCGGGCCGGCAGGCGAGCGCATTTCTGGCCGATCTCGTCGAAGAATTGGGCAGCCTTCCGCATGTCCGCGTCCTCACCCGCACAACTGCAATCGGCTGGTATGACGACAACCTGTTCGGCGCTGTGGAGCGCATCCGCACGGACGACATCGCAGCCGGTCATGCCCCGCGCGAGCGGCTGTGGCGGATCGTTGCGCGCGAAGCTGTTCTGGCGACCGGTGCCGAGGAGCGCCCGCTCGTTTTCGGCGGCAACGACCGGCCCGGCGTGATGATGGCCGGCGCGGTTTCGAGCTACCTTGCCCGCCACGCGGCTGTGCCGGGTCGGCATCCGCTGATCTTCACCACCAATGACGCCGGCTATCGCACGGCTGCCTTGCTCGAAGAGGCCGGCATCGATCTCGCGGGCATCGTCGATCCGCGCACAGAAGGCGGAGCGGAATGGCGGGGCCGGGCGCGCGTCTTTCAGAACTCGCTCGTCACGGATGTCGTCGGTGGGCGCGGCGTGCGCGGCGCCGTCCTGCAGCGCGGGGGGGGCCGGTTCGAGGTTGCGGCGGATGCGATCGCGATGTCCGGCGGGCTCAGTCCGCGCATCCACCTTGCCTGCCAGCGTGGCGTGAAACCGGTCTGGTCGGAACCACATGCCGCGTTCCTTGCGCCGGAACGCCAGAAAGGGCTGGCCATCGCCGGGGCAGCCGCAGGGACGGATGGCACCGAAGCAGCCCTGCATGACGGCAGTTGGAAGGCAGTGTCTGTGCTGGCGGATATAGGGTTCGCGGCCAAGCCTGCGTTCGTTTCGGCGCCGGCGACAGCGTCGAAGGTCTTTACCCTCTGGCGTGTTCAAGGCGCAAAAGGCGCGGCCTTCGTCGATTTCCAGAACGATGTGAAGGTGGATGATCTGCTCCTTGCGGCCCGCGAGGGTTACAGCCACGTCGAACTCGCCAAGCGCTACACCACCGCCGGCATGGCGACGGATCAGGGCAAGACCGGCAATCTCAATGCCATCGGTATTCTCGCGGAGACGCGCGGGATGACGCCGGCAGAAATCGGTACCACGACCTTCCGGCCGTTCTATGTTCCGGTCTCGTTCGGTGCGCTTGCAGGCTCCGCGCGCGGGAAGCACTTTCAGCCCGTGCGCCGCTCGCCCTTGCATGGCTGGGCCGAGAAGAACGGTGCCGTCTTCATCGAGAGCGGCCTGTGGTATCGTTCCTCTTGGTTCCCGCGCGCCGGCGAGGCGACCTGGCGCGAGAGCGTCGACCGTGAGGTGCTGAATGTGCGCCGCAATGTCGGTCTCTGCGATGTATCGACGCTCGGCAAGATCGAGATTTTCGGCAAGGATGCCGCGATATTCCTTGACCGCATCTACTGCAACGCTTTCGCGAAACTCCCTGTGGGCCGCGCGCGTTACGGTGTCATGCTGCGCGATGATGGCTTCGTCTATGACGACGGCACGACGAGCCGCCTCGGAGATGGCCACTTCTTCATGACGACGACGACAGCGCTTGCGGCGGGGGTGCTCTCGCATCTCGAATTCTGCGCGCAGGCGCTTTGGCCGGAACTCGACGTCCGCTTCGTTTCTACGACCGATCAATGGGCGCAGATGGCGATTGCAGGGCCAAAGTCTCGGGCCGTACTCGAGAGCATCGTCGATGTCGATCTGGCCGACGAAGCGTTTCCGTTCATGGCGGCGCGGGAAATATCGCTGTTCGGCGGAAAGATCGCCGCCCGGCTGTTTCGCATCTCGTTTTCCGGCGAACGTGCCTACGAACTGGCGGTGCCCGCCGGTTATGGCGAGGCCGTGGCCGATGCGCTGATGGTCGCCGGTGCGCCGCACGGCATCTGCGCCTATGGCGCGGAGGCGCTGGGCGTCCTGCGCATCGAGAAGGGGCATGTCACGCATAACGAGATCAACGGCACTGTAACCGCCGACGATCTCGGCTTTGGCAGGATGGTGAGCGGCGCGAAGATCGACTTCATCGGGCGGGCGATGCTCCGGCGCGAGGGGCTCAGCGCGTCGGACCGGCCACAACTTGTCGGCATCAGGCCGGTCGATCCGAGGGATGCCTTCAAGGCCGGGTCGCATATCCTGCGGCCGCGGGACGCGACCGCACTCGAAAACGATCAGGGTTACGTCACCTCGGTCGCGTTTTCTCCGCATCTTGGACATACCGTCGGTCTCGCACTGGTGAAGAACGGCCGCGCTCGTCATGGCGAGCGCGTCACGATCTGGAACGCGCTCGGCGACAGTTATGTAAACGGCGAAATCTGCGCACCTTGCTTTCTCGATCCAGCGAACGAGAGGCTCCATGCCTGATTTTCCACGTCACAGGCCGGCGTTGGCAGGCGCGGCGAGCGGACAGCTTGGCCGCCAGGGCGTAGCCCCGGGCGTCATGCTGCGCGCCCTGCCGGAAGGGCTTCTGCTGCTCGCGCTCGGGCAGATCAGGCAGGGTGAACTGGTGGCTGCGGCAGCATGTGCCGGTCTCGACGGTTGTTCGATCGCGGAAGCCGGGTTCGAGCAATGGCTGATCGCACGTGACGTGCCGGCATCGTTCGGTGCGCTGTCGGAACTCTCGAAGGCACTCGCCGGGCAGGCCCATGTCAGCGATCAGAGCCACGGGCGCGTCCGCATCGCGCTGTCCGGGCCGCGAAGCATCGACGTGCTCGCCAAGGGCTGCGGGTTGAACTTCTCGCATTTCGACGCCGGTGCCGGCGCGATGACGCTTTTCGGTCACATCGGTTGCCATTTGTACCGGCGCAATGATGAGACATTCCACCTCACGACGCTGCGCAGCTTCGCGCTGGCGCTGTGGGACGAACTCGTGGAAGCCGGTAACGAGTATGGCATCGAGGCGAAAGCGCCCTAAAATCAGCCCAGCGGCAACCAGCCGAGGCGTTCGCGCCAATCCGGCTCCAGTTCCGCGAAGCGGTCGAGCCGGAACGTCGAGATGTCCGCAAAAGTGCAGCGGCGTTCGATGACAAGATCGCGGATCGCCCGACCGCTGGCGGGCGAGAGCCCGAACCCGACGCTGGAAAGGGTCGCCACCACGACATTCTCGACGCCCGGCGCATGGTCGATCACCGGGCGGCCATCCGGCGTGTTCTCCATGATCCCGGCCCAGGAACGGATGATCCGTGCGTGCGAGGCTTTCGGCAGCAGAGTCGCGAGTCGCGAGGCAATGCCACTCATCAACGGGGAGGAGGGTTTTCGCGGCGCACGCGCCGGCTCCGTTTGGACCCATTCGTGCGGGCCGCCGCCATAGGCGAGGTTGCCGCGCAGGGTCTGTCGCCCGTAGAGCCCGTTTCCATCGACACCGCCATAGGGCATCAGCGGCAGGGGTTCGGTGACGATCATCTCGGCGCGGGCGGCGGCGAGGGGGATTTCGCAGCCGATCATCGCCGCGAGATGCGCTGTCTGCGGCCCGGCGGCAATGACGAGATGGTCGCAGCCGAAAAACCCGGCATTGGTCTCGACGCCGGTAACGCGCCCGCCCTGCGCGCGAATGCCGGAAACGCGCGTATTCTGCTTCAGCCGCCCGCCGTGATCCTCCATCGCATAGGCATAACCCTGGATCGTGCGATGGGGGTTCGCATGGCCGCCGAAGTGGTAGAAGTAGCCACCGACGGTGTTCTCTCCGGCGAGCGGCACGAGTTTCCGCGCTTCTTTCGTGTCGAGGACCTCGGTCGAGAAGCCCTGGTGCTCGGCGTTGATCTTGGCGCGGGCATAAAGCGCCATCTGTGCTTCTGAAAATGCAAGACGGATGCGTTCCGCACGAAATTCGGTTGGGTAGCCGAGAAGTTCATCCATCAGCGGCCAAAGGCGCTGCTCCTCGACGAAAAGGGGCGAGTGGTGGTGCGAGCAGCCGCCACCATTCCGGCCGGAAGCCTCATCGCCGGCTAGGCCTGCTTCCAGCACCAGCACATCGACACCCTCGCGTGCGAGCCAGAAGCCGGCGCTGAGGCCGGTCGCGCCGCCGCCGATGATGATAGCCCCGGCACCGGGCCGTTTCGGATCGTGTTTGCCGGGTTGCCGTGTCATTCGCTCGCGACCTCGCCGGAGGTATCGTTGGTCGCGAGCGTGAACGGCCCGGCAATCTCCCAGAACGGTCGCCATTGCGCGTGCATCCCGAACCAGCTGTCCCACTGCTCGCTCTGAAGCGGCACTTCGCCGATCGTGCTCGCGAGCGCCAGCGGCAGCGGTCTGACTGGCGCGCGATAACTCGCAAGCGGAACGGCGGAGAGGTCGGCCGCGGCTTCGAGCGCCAGCAGCGCGGCGATCTGCTCGCGGCAACGTCGCCCCTGGCAGGGGCCCATGCCGGCGCGGGTAATGCGCTTGAGTTGGTCGGGATCGGGCGGTCCGGCGGCGAGCAACGCTGCCAGCGAATGTGATTCCGGCATCTGCCCTTCCCAACCGAGGTAACGGGGCGGACGAAGCACGAGGAGATCGCGCGCGCTAACCTCCTCGCATTGGCAAAGCGGAAACTCCGCACGGGCATGGATCACGCTCGCGCGGAGCCATGCCTTGCGATAGGTGGAGAGGTCGTGCTCCGGCCGGGGCGCATCGGGCGGCCCTTCAGTCGAGGTTTGGCCGAGGATCGCCGCGACCGCCCGCCGCGCCTCACCCTCCGCGATCGCGGTATCGCGTGACTTCTTGGGCCATATTCCAGCGCAATCGCCGATGGCAATTACACCCGGCAGGCTTGTTCGACCTTCGCGATCGACGGCCGGGACATGACCGCCTCTGTCCGGATCGTACCGGCAGGCGGCGCCGGCGGCCTGAAGAAGATCAATCATCGGTACCGAGCCGACCGCGAGGACGATGCCGTCGCATTCGATCTGCGTTTCCGCGCGAGCCGGGACGCCGTCGGCGCCGAGGGCGCCCATCATCACGCCCTCGACCCGGTCGTTGCCCAGGGCCTCACGGACGACGCTGCGGCAGTGGATCGTGATCCCGGCCCGCGCGGCGGCTTCGATCAGATCCGGCGGAGCAATCGGGCGTTCGGCCTGCTCTATGATCGCAACAACGACGATCCCGCGATCGGAAAGCGCAAACGCAGTCAGCACCGCGTCCGTATCGGATCCGAGAATAACCACCCGCTTCGCATCGAGCGCGCCGTCGTAGCGTTCGATCAGAAATCGCGCGGCGCTCGCTCCCATGACGCCGGGGAGGTGCCAGCCGGGAAAGCCGAGGCCCATGTCCCGCCTGCCAGTCGCAACGATGACATGGCGAGGCGCGACAAGCGTGGCTGAGGCGTCGTCCGAGAGCCCGGCGACAAGGCCCTGCAGGTGACGCAGGGCGGTACCCTTCGCATAGAGCCCCCAGCAAGAAGTGCCGAGCCGGATGTCGACGCCAGCTTCGAACGCTGCCTCGAAAAGTGGTTCGGATGCGACGAAAGCTTCCATCATCGCGTTGCGATTGCGCGTCGCCGCAGTCATCGCCTGTCCGAAATGACGGGGAATTTCTTCGCCCATCGCGGCGTGCGGAACCGGGTTTTCATCGACGAGAACGGTCTGAAATCCCGCGCGCGCCGCCTCGATCGCAGCGCGCAGTCCAGCCTTGCCTGCGCCGATGATCAGCAGGTCAAGGGCTTCCGAGATGACAGGGGGTTTCCCGGCGACGGACCTCAGATCGATCGGTCGGTTCGGTGTTGGCCTGCCACCGCCCGGCATGCCCCTAGTGCTCCGCCATGACGAAATGGCCGTTGCCGAGATCCCGCCACTGCCGGGGCGGGGGCACGTAATCTACCCTGCGCATCGGGCTTGGCAGTTCGGTGGTCGAGAGGCCGCGCCGCGCCTTGCGCCGGTCCGGATCGGGGATCGGCACGGCGGCCATCAGTTTGCGCGTGTAGGAATGCGCCGGGTTGGAGATCACGGCATCGCGTGGCCCGATCTCGACGATCTCGCCGAGGAACATCACCGCGACACGGTGGCTGACACGTTCGACGACCGCGATATCATGCGAGATGAAGAGATAGGCAAGGCCCATCTCTTCCTGGAGTTCCATCATCAGGTTGATGACCTGAGCCTTGATCGAGACGTCGAGCGCCGAGACCGCCTCGTCCGCGACGATCAGCTTCGGTTTCAGCGCGAGCGCGCGAGCGATGCAGAGCCGTTGGCGCTGGCCGCCGGAGAATTCGTGCGGGTAACGTCCGGCCATATCCGGTGCGAGACCGACACGGGCAAGAAGCTCAGCGACGCGGGCCTTCGCGCCGGAACGATCGGCGAGGCCATGCACGATGATCGGCTCGGCGATCGCATCACCCACGGTCTTGCGCGGATTGAGGCTCGCGAACGGATCCTGGAACACCATCTGCATCCGCTGGCGGGCCGCGCGCAGACCGGCCATGTCGAGCGCGCGCACATCCTGGCCCTCGAAGAGGACGGTGCCGCCGACCGGTTCGACGAGCCGTAGGATCGAGCGACCGGTTGTGGACTTGCCGCAGCCGGATTCCCCGACGAGCGCCAGCGTCTCGCCTGGCCGCAAGGCGAAGGAGACATCCTCCACCGCGTGAACACGTGCCGAGACGCGCCCGAAGACGCCCGTTCGCACATCGAACCGTGTTACGAGATTGGATACCTCCAGCACCGGTTTTGTTTCCGGATCGACCCGCCGGTCGCGCGTTTCGGGTTCGACCACATCGCCGCTCGCCTGATCGACGATGGCGAAAGGCGCAGGCTGGTCCGTGCCCTCCATCGTGCCGAGTTTGGGCACGGCGGCGAGGAGGGCGCGCGTGTAGTGTTCTCGCGGGGCCTTGAAGACCTGCGACGTCGGCCCGTCCTCGACCTTGCGCCCCTTGAGCATCACGACGACGCGATCCGCGATTTCCGCCACCACGCCCATGTCATGCGTGATGAAGGCGACCGACATGCCCTCCTCATCCTGCAACATCTTGATGAGTTCGAGGATTTCGGCCTGGATCGTCACGTCGAGCGCGGTCGTCGGCTCGTCGGCGATAAGGAGTTGCGGCCGGCAGGCGAGGCTCATCGCGATCATGACGCGCTGACGCATGCCACCGGAAAGCCGGTGCGGATAATCGTTGATACGCGAGGCGGCGGCCGGGATTCGCACGCGTTCGAGAATACGCACGGCCTCGGCTTCTGCCGCTGCCCGATCAAGGCCGCGATGATACATCAACGCTTCCGCAATCTGGAAGCCGATGGTCAGAACCGGGTTGAGGCTCGTCATCGGTTCCTGGAAGATCATCGCGAGGCGGTTACCACGCAACGTCCGCATCTCTTCTTCGGGCAGGGTCAGCAGGTTCTTGCCGCCGAACAGGATCTCGCCGGCCGTCCGGCTATTGGCGGGCGGGAGCAGGCGCATCGTCGAAAGCGCAGTGACGCTCTTGCCGGAACCGGATTCGCCGACGATCGCCACCGTCTCGCGCGGGCCGATGTCGAACGAGAGATCCTCGACCACGGAGCGCCACACACCATCAACCCGGAAAGAGGTGCTGAGGTTGCGGACCGAGAGAACCGGGCCGCCGGGAGACAGGATCGGGGCGCTCATGCTTCGCCCTTCAGCTTGGGATCGATCGCGTCGCGCAGGCCGTCGCCGAGCAGGTTGAGCGCGAAAATGACGATCAGGATCGCCGCGCTCGGCGCGATGACCAGCCAGGCGCTGTCGAGAATGTTCTCGAACCCTTCGCGGATCATGCCGCCCCAGGTTGGCGTCGGCGGTTTCACCGAGAGGCCGATGAAGGCGAGCGAAGCTTCGGTGCGGATGGCATTGGCGAGCCAGAGCGAACCCATGACGAGGATTTCCGGCAGAATATTCGGGAGGATATGGCCGGCCACGATCCGAAGGTCGGAAAAACCGAGCGCGCGGCAGGCATCGACGAATTCGCGTTCTTTCATCGCGATGGTCGGCGCGCGGGCGATGCGCGCGAACGGCGGAATCGATGTCATGGCGATGGCGATGATGATGTTCGTCATTGAGGGGCCGAGCATCGCGACAATGATGAGGCCAAGGATCAGCGACGGAAACGCGAGCAGCACATCCATCGCCTGCATGATGAGAATATCGGTGCGGCCGCCCTTCCAGCCGGCGAGCATGCCGATCGCCGAGCCGATCACCATCGCAAGGACGGTCGAGGCGATGCCGATGATGAGCGAGATCCGTGCGCCGTGCGTGAGGCGCGAGGCGATGTCACGACCGAAGCCGTCCGTGCCCATGACAAATTCGGCGGAGGGCGGCTTGAGCTTCTGGAGAATGTTCTGCTCTAGCGGGTCGAGCGGTGTCACGATCGGCGCGAAGATCGCCAGCAGGACGACGATGACAAAGATCACCAGCCCGACCCACGAGGTCTTATTGGTGTTGAACGCGCGCAGGGTCGCGTTCCAGACATAACGGAAGCGGGAGGGGGCGGGGGCGAAATCGGTCATGCTCATTTGAGTTTCACCCTCGGATCGGCGACGCCATAAGCAATGTCGGTCGCAAGGTTCACCACCACCACGACGAGTGTATAGATCACCATCATGCCCTGAAGCATGGTGTAGTCGCGTTGGTTGAGCGCGCCGACAATCAGCTTGCCGAGGCCGGGGCGCGAAAAGACGATTTCGGTCAGCACGGAATTCCCGATCAGGATGCCGAGATAGAGCCCGACGATGGTGATGACCGGGATCAACGCATTCCGGAGTGCATGGCGGATGATGACGGCGTTGATCGGCACGCCCTTGGCGCGGGCGGTGCGGACGTAATCCTCCTGCAACACCTCCAGCATCGCCGAACGCGTGACGCGGGTGATATAGGCGGCCGTGATGAGCCCGAGATTGATCGCGGGCAGGGTGATTGACTGGAACCACGCTGAGGCGCTGCCACTCCGCGCGCTGATGACTGGAAACCAGGGCAGCAGGATCGCGAAACCGAGCAGCAACAGCAGTGCCGAGACGAAAGGGGGGAAGGAGAGGCCCAGCAGCGAGGCGATACGGGCGGCATAATCGGTGAAGCGGTTGCGCCGGACCGCCGCGGCAATCCCCAGCGGCACGCCGATGACGATGCCGATCACGAGCGAGATCAGCGTGAGTTCGATCGTCCATGGCAGGACATTGAGCACCTCCTGGATAACCGGGCGGCCGGTAACCATCGAGGTGCCCCAATCGCCCACCAGCGCACCGGAAATGAAGGTGAGATATTGTGCGTGGATCGGCCGGTTGAGGCCGAGCTTTTCGCGCAGCGCCATGATCGCTTCCTGGCTCGCCTGATCGCCGAGGATCACCTGCGCCGGATCGCCCGGCACAATACGCACCAGCACGAAAACCAGGGTCAGCACGGCAAACAGCGTCACGATGGCAAAGCCAAGACGCCGGACGAGAAACGCGGTCATGTCACCTCGCGGGCTTCCGGGTGAGGCGAGCCCCACCCGGTGTTTTCAGCCTTGCGGCAGGATCAGTTCTTGAACCGGGTCTTTTCGGTGACCGGGGGCGACAGGTTCAGCGAGCCGACGAGCTCGTAGCCGAGATCGAGGTTCGCCTTCCAGGCCCAGAGCTGGAGCTGCTCGTAGATCGGAATGCCGCAGACATTCTTCACGAGCTTCTCCTGCGCCGTCTTCCACAGCATCTTCTGCTTCGCTGCGTCCTGCTCGACGCGAGCGGCGCGGATCTCGCTGTCGGCGATATCGCAGAAGGTGAAGTTGGTGATGGCGGTCGGCTTCCCGACAATCGAGTTCGAGTCATAGAACTGCGTGAGATAGACATCCGCCACCGGGAAGCGCGCCGCCTGATAGTGGACGATCGGCGAGAGGCCCTTGCGGATCTGCGCGTGGAAGGTCGCGTGCTCGACGAGCTCGATCTCGAGGTTGATGCCTGCCTTCTTGAGCTGCGCCTGCACCGCCTCGATCAGTGTCTGCATGCCGGTGAGGGTCGTGTGGATGGTCTTCACCGTCACGCCGTCCTTGTAGCCTGCTTCCGCGAGGAGGGCCTTGGCCTTGGCGACGTCATAGGGGTAGAGCGGCGCCTTCTCATCCGTGCCGAGGTAGCCCGAAGGGACAACCGAAACCGCTTCGCGCGAGGTGCCGGCCCCCTTGAACACCACAATCGCCTTGCGGTCGATCGCGTGGGCGATCGCCTGCCGGACGCGGATATCGTCAAGCGGTTTCCCGGTGACGTTGAGGTAGAGCGCCGACATTTCGCCCGGCTCCATCGCCTTGACGACGACGCCCGGCAGTTTGGAGGTGCGGTCGACCCAGGTCTGGTCCTGCTTGCCGTAGATCATGTCCAGCTCGCCCGACTGGAAGGCGAGGTCGCGGCTCGAATCCGCCGGAATGTAGCGATAGACGATCTCTTCAAGCTGCGGCGCGCCGCGGAAATACTTCTTGTGCGCCTTGAGCTTCACGAACTGCTGCGGCTGGTATTCGGCGAATTCGAACGGCCCGGTGCCGACCGGCTTTTTGCCGAAGCCGTCGCCCATCTCCTCGGCGGCCTTCTTGCAGACCATGTTACCGCCGTTGATGTTCGACACATAGCCAAGGAACCCCGCGACCGGATTCTTGAGCGTGATCTTCAACGTCGTGGCATCGACCGCCTCGACTTTGTCGACGGCGCGGAAATCGCCCGAATAGTTCGAGGTCGCCTTGTTCGAGGCGCGCGTGATCGAATAGGCCGCATCCGCCGCAGTGAAGGCGCCGTAGCCATGATGGCACTCGACGCCGGCGCGGATCTTGAAGGTCCACTCGGTGCCGTCCTTGTTGCTGGTCCAGCTTTCGGCAAGGTCCGGCTCGATGAAGTCCGGACTCGCCTGGCCCGGTTTGATGCGGACGAGACCGTTGAAGATGTAGTTCAGCAGGCCCTTGTCCGGCGTCGTCGAGGCGAGGTGCGGATCAAGCTTGCCCGCGTCCGCCGAGCCCATGCCGATGACGAGAGTTTTCTTCTGCGCCATGGCCGAGCCTGCGATAAAACAGGCGGCAATGGCGAGGCCGATAGAAATTTTTCGCTTCATGATGAGCTCCCCTTGATTATGCTTTCGTCGATATTGGGCCGAATTCGCACCGATGTGCAACCCGGTATTCTGTATTTTGCCTAGACCATGTCCTCCAGCCGGCAATTCACCAGCAACTCGGCGATGCTCGCCGTGTTCGGCAGGGAGACGATCGTTGCGACCAGTTCCGCCAGATCGCCCGGATCGGTCATGTCGGCGGCGGCAATCTTCGTCGCGCCTTGTGTCATGTCGGTTCGTACGAAGGAGGGGCATAGCGCGGTGACGCGCACGCCCTTGTCCCAGCCGATCCGTCGTGTCGCGTGCGAGAGCGCGACGACCGCGAATTTCGACATGTTGTAGGCGACATTGTCGTTGCGCACCCGCTTGCCGGACATCGAGGCGACATTGACGACGCGCCCGGTGCCGCTCGCCTCGAGATGTGGTAGCGCCAGGCGAATCATGTTGAGTGGTGCCTTGCAGTTTATCGCCCAGATGCGATCGAGGCTCGCCTCGTCGGCATTTCGGAGCGTCACATCGAGGCTGATGCCGGCGTTGTTGATGAGCCCGTCGATGCGCCCGAATGTCGCAGCAGCATCCTCGACCCATGCCGTGTGGCTGGCCCAATCCTCGGCGATATACTGCCCGATATGGATGCGGCCCGGATCGCGCTCATCCAGGAATCGGGCGAGGCTTCTGGGATCGCGAACGCCGAGGCTGAGCCGCGCCCCGCGAGTACAGAGAGCCTCCGCGCATCGAAGGCCGATGCCGCGGTTGGCGCCTGTGATGAGGAATACCTTGTTTGCAAGATCAAGCATCATCTAGCCGTGCAGGGTCATCGGCGCCGGGGCGGCGCCTTGTATGAAGCGATCGAGGCGGAAAGGCGAAAGGTCGAACGGGCCGGGTTCATCCAACGCGAGCGCCGCAACGGCCTCGCCGACCGCCGGCGCGATGCCGAAGCCATGACCGGAGAACCCGGCGGCGATTAGGAGGCCCGGCAGCGTTGGAACCGGCGAGATGACCGGCAAGGCATCCGGCGTCATGTCGATCAGCCCGCCCCAGCGTTGTTCTATGGCGGGATCGGCAAGAGCAGGGAGGAACCCGCCGATGCGTTGGCGCAACGCCTCCATCGCTGCGCGATCCGGCGCAAGTGCGGCGGCCGTCCATTGCTCCGGGTCGTCGGGGTAAGGGCCTATGCCGGAGGTATAGCGGAAGCGCCCGTCCGGTTGCTGTCGGCCAGCGCAATCGGCGTTGGCGACGCCGAAAACCTGGCGGAAGACATGTTCCGCAGGCGTGCTCAGCGCGACCTGGACCTGCATGATCGTCAACGGCAGCACCACGCCAAGCGGTGCCAGCAGCCCGGCGCTATGCGTGCCGGTGGCGACGATCACCCGATCCGCTGAAATGAACCCCCCGGAGGTTTCCGCGCCGGCGATCCGCTCGCCCCGCGCAGCGAGTTTGATGGCGCGGAAGCCTTCCTCGATTCGTGCGCCATGCCGGCAGGCCGCACTTGCGAAGGCCAGCGTCGCCGCGGTGGGGTCGGCATAGCCGTCGCTCGCGCAGAAAGAGGCGGCAAGAACGTTCGACCCGATTGCGGGGGCGATGGCCCGCACAGCATTGGCATCCGGCAGGAAATCGAGCGTCAGTCCCAACGCTCGTTGCGATGTGACCATCGAGCGGATCGCCTCGACTTCGTCCGGCGTCCGCGCGAGACGGAGGTTGCCGTCACGATGGTAGCCCGTGTCGGCATCGAGTTCGTTGGAAAGTTCTTGCCACCGCGCGACAGCGGCACGGGCGAGGGGCAATTCCGCCGGATCGCGGCCCGATTGGCGCACGCCGCCGAGCGTCCAGCCGGACGCCATCGCCGCAAGGTTGCGGCTCTCGATCAGCCGGACCCGCTGGCCACGCCGCGCGAGGTGGTAGGCGCTGGCGCAGCCGATGATGCCGCCGCCGATAATCAGGATCTCCGTCAAGCATCCTCCCGCACGCGAAATCCTCCTTCCGTCATCGTCGCGCGGAAATCTTCGCCGGCGCAAGGGTCATGCAGAAAAAATTTCTGCAACCTCCTTGCGCGATGTGGAATCGCTTGCGACAAATCGGGGCAACGAAGGAAGGCACGGGAGTCGTCGCCTTGTCCCAATCCATTCCGAACCATGATCCCTACTGGTGGGAGGCCGCGCCACGCGAGCCGAAATCAGACCTCGTCTTGCCGGAAAAAGTCGATGTGCTGGTCGTCGGTGCGGGTTACGCAGGGCTGTCTGCCGCGCTGACCCTCGCCCGAGCCGGACGCAGCGTTCTTGTTTGCGAGGTCGGTCCGCCGGGCTTCGGGGCGTCGAGCCGCTCAGGCGGAATGATCGGGCATGGCCATCGCCTGTCTTATTCCGGCCTGATCGATCGGTATGGCGAGTCCACGGCCAAGGCTATGATCCTCGAAGGCATGGCCTCGCTGGATTATGCGAAGACCCTGATCGCCGAGACGGGCATGGACGCGGGCCTGCGACCTGTCGGCCGGTTACGCGGCGCCTGGACGACCGCGGACTACGATACGATGGGCCGCGAGGCCGATCTCTTGCGGCGGAATGTCGGCCTTGACGTCGATGTCGTCCTGAAGAGCGACATGCGGCGCGAAATCTCGACCGACGCCTATCAGGGCGGGCTGATCTTCCACAGCCATGCCGGATTGCACCCGGCGCTGTTCCAGCAGGGCCTGCTGGCGGCCGCGCGCGAGGCAGGTGCGATCGTCGTCGGCTATTGCGCCGTCGAGGGCTGGTCGCGTGAGGCGGATGGCTTCCGCGTCGCCACCCAGCGCGGAACGCTGAAGGCCACCGAACTGGTCGTGACGACAAACGGCTATTCGGGTCGGCCTTTCGTTCCGCTTGCCCGGCGCGTTGTGCCGATTCCGAGCTATCTGATCGCGACCGAGGAACTGGGCGAGAACCGCGTGCGCGAGCTCATTCCCTCAATGCGTATGATCGTCGAGACACGCGAGAAACACCTTTATTACCGCCCGTCGCCCGATCACAAACGCATCGTTCTGGGTGGTCGCGCGGCACTGCACCCCATCGATCTGGACAATGCCGGGGCGAGATTGAGACGCGAGCTTGTCGCGTTGTTTCCGAGCCTTTCCGATGTCGCTGTCAGCCATGTCTGGACCGGCAACGTTGCGATGACGCGCTCCGACCTGCCGGGCGTCGGCCAACGCGACGGGCTTTGGTATGCGCTCGGCTGCAACGGGTCCGGCGTCGCGTTGATGCCCTATCTCGGTCATCGGCTCGCGCAGAAGATACTGGGGCAGCCCGATGGCAGAACGGCGTTTGACGATATTCCGTTCACGGCGGTGCCCTTCTATGACGGAAGGCCGTGGTTCCTGCCATTCATGACGCTCGCCTTCCGGGCGCGCGACCTCTGGCGCGAAATCCGCACCGGGCAGTAGCCCGCCGGACGGCGGCCCCACCGAAATCCCATTTCACGCCACGGCAGGAAGGCTGCGGGTGCATTCCATCGTGGCTCGACGGTTTTCGTCGATCCAAGCCGGGATCTCACGGCTTCAATGGCATTTATTCTGAATCCATTATGTATACAAAAATTCATACATATCTATCGATTTGTTCGCAAAAATGCATTCATAGGCACCAAAAACCGAGATAATGGATTCGTAATGTATACATAGTGGAAGGAAACGACGATGCAGGGCTTCCCGCTGAACGCTTGGTATGCTGCGGCCTGGGACACCGAGGTGAAGCGCGCGTTGCTGCCACGCACGCTGTGCAATCAGAAGGTCGTTCTCTACCGGACGGAGGCAGGTAAGCCGGTAGCATTGGCGGACGCATGCTGGCATCGGCTCGTGCCGTTGTCGCGCGGGCATCTCAAGGGCGATGAGGTTGTCTGCCCCTATCATGGGCTCGTTTTCAATCCTCAGGGCCGCTGCACCTTCATGCCCTCTCAGGAGACGATCAATCCCTCGGCTTGCGTGCGGTCCTATCCGTTGGTGGAGAAACATCGCTTCATCTGGATCTGGCCGGGCGATCCCGCGCTCGCCGATCCCGCCAAGGTGCCGGACCTGCACTGGAATCGCGATCCGGAGTGGGAAGGGGATGGTCGCCGTATTCACGCCAAATGCGAATACCGGCTGGTGGTCGACAACCTGATGGATCTGACGCACGAGACCTTCGTCCACAATGGTTCCATCGGCAACGAGGCGGTCGCGGAAGCGCCGTTCACGACGACGCACGGCGAGCGCACTGCGACGGTGACGCGCTGGATGCGTGACATCGAGCCGCCGCCATTCTGGCGGAGCCAGCTCGGCAAGCCTGGAAATGTCGACCGTTGGCAGATCATCCGTTTCGAGGCGCCGGCGACCATCGTCATCGATGTCGGCGTCGCGCCGGCCGGCACGGGTGCCCCCGAGGGCAACCGCTCGCAAGGCGTCAACGGCATGGTGATGAACACGCTGACGCCGGAAACCGACGGCACCTGCCACTATTTCTGGGCCTTCGCGCGCAATTACCGCCTGCGCGATCAGGCACTGACGACAGAGATATGCGAGGGCGTCAGCACCATTTTCCGCGAGGACGAGGAAATCCTCGAGGCGCAGCAGCGCGCCATCGAGGAAAATCCGGGGCGGATCTTCTACAATCTCAACATTGATTCCGGCTCGATGTGGGCCCGCAAGCTGATCGACAGGATGCTGGCGGCAGAAGGACGCACTGTTCCGGCGCAGCAGGCCGCGGAGTAGGCACATGAGACCGGCAGAATCCCCGCGTAGCGGATCTCAGACAACGCGAGCGGTTCTCGCCCTGCGCGAAATGCTGTTCTCGGGCGAAATTCCGGCCGGCAAGCGGCTCTCGGAACTGGCCATCGTCGAGCGGCTTGGCATGTCGCGAACCCCTGTCCGCACCGCACTGACGATGCTGGCGGAGGAAGGCCTTGTTCAGCCGATCGGCACCGGTGGCTTTTCCGCGCGCGCGTTCTCGGAGCGAGACGTAAACGATGCCATCGAATTACGCGGCACGCTTGAAGGTCTCGCCGCGCGCCTCGCCGCCGAGCGCGGAATCTCGACATTTGCCTGCCGGTTGCTCGCCGATCTGCTCGCCCAACTCGACGAGGTGGTGACCGCGCCGGTGCTCGATGTCGATGACATGGAGCGCTACATCGATCTTAACGCCCGGCTTCACCGCGAGATCATCCGGCTGGCGGAGAGCCGCGTCGTCGAACGGCAGATCGAACGGGTGATGGCGCTGCCCTTCGCCTCGCCGAGCGCCTTCGTCATGGCGCAGTCGCGGTGCGAGGACGCGCGCAACGTGCTCGTCATCGCGCAGTATCAACACCGCGCGGTGGTCGAGGCGATCATTGAGCGCGAGGGCGCCCGGGCCGAAGCCCTGATGCGCGAGCATTCACGCGTTGCCCGCCGCAACCTCGGGCAGGCCGTGCGATCGCGCGAGGCGCTGGAACAGGTGCCGGGCGGCAAGCTCATCCAGCTTCACCGGCAAGGGGAGGACTGAGTGCGTTACGAAACGATCTGGGGCCAGGCGCGCATCGTTGCGATCCGTGATCTGACGCCCGATATCCGCGAGTTCACGTTGGTCCCGGACGAAACGCCACACGGCTGGCAACCCGGTGCGCATATCGATCTTGAGGTGATGATCGACGGTCTGCCGGAAGTCCGGTCCTACTCGCTGGTCGGTGAACCGAGCGGCGGCACGTTGCGGATCGCGGTGAAGCGTCAGGCTGACAGCCGCGGCGGCTCGACCTATCTGCATGGGCTGGGGGAGGGGGCGCGGCTGCGCGCCACCGCGCCGAAATCGGCCTTCGAGATCGATTTCGCGCAGCCGCGCCACCTGCTTGTCGCCGGCGGCATCGGGGTGACGCCGCTTGTCGGCATGGCGGGGGCGCTCGTCCGGCGCGGCGCTGAGGTGGCGATGGCCTACACGGTGCGCAACGCGGCCGATCTCGCCTATCTCGACGATCTGCGGGCGATCCTTGGCGATCGGCTCAAGGTGCATGTCTCCGGGGAAGGCCAGCGGCTCGATCTTGCGGCACTTTTTGCGAGCCTCGCACCGGGCGCGCAATGCGCGTTCTGCGGCCCCATGTCGATGCTGGAGGCCGGCCGTTCGGCTTGGCTGACGGGCGGGCGAGACCTCGTCGACTTTCGGTGGGAGACCTTCGGAAACTCGGGCAGCTTGCCGAGTGACGATTTTACCGTCCGCATTCCCCGGCACAACCTTGAGATCACGGTGCCGCGCAACCGTTCGCTGCTTGATGCCCTGCGGGGGGCTGGCGTCGAGATTATCAGCGATTGCCGGAAGGGCGAATGCGGGCTCTGCGCGATGATTATCCTCGACCATGATGGCCCGGTCGATCACCGCGACGTGTTTTTCTCGGAGACTGAGAAGGCGCACAACGACCGGCTTTGCGCCTGCGTCTCGCGCGCGGTCGGCACGCTCACGCTCGATACGGATTATCGGCCGGACGCGATCTGAAATCGCGCCCGGCAACGGTTCGCTCAGGCGTCTTTCCAGACTTCCGATGCAAGCTCGACGATCATTTCAAGCTTCTTCCATTGCTCCCCCTCGGCGAGTGTATTGCCCTCCTGCGTGGAGGCGAAACCGCATTGCGGGGATAGACAGAGCTGATCGAGCGAGACGTATTTCGTCGCCTCGTCGATCCGGCGGCGGATGTCGTCCTTGTTCTCGAGAACGCCGGTTTTTGAGGTCACAAGGCCAAGCACGACCCTCTTGCCCTTTGGCAGAAAACGAAGCGGTTCGAACCCGCCGGCGCGGTCGCTGTCCCATTCCATGAAATAGCCGTCGACCGGCATCGCGTTGAACAGCACCTCCGCCACCGGTTCGTAGCCCCCCGAGGCGATGAAGGTGGAACGGAAGTTGCCCCGGCACAGGTGCATGGTGATGGTCAGATCGGCCGGTTTGTTCTCGAGCGCCTTGCGCACCATGCCAGCGTAGATGTCCGGCTGCTTGGCCGGATCGTCGCCACGCTCGGCGAGCATTTTGCGCTGTTCCGGATCGCAGAGATAGGCGAAGGAGATATCATCGAGCTGGAGATAGCGGCAGCCCGCCTTGTAGAAATCGCCGACGGCCCTGGCATAGGCCGCGCCGACATCCGAATAGAAATCGGCCATATCGGGATAGAGGCCCATGTTCATCATCTTCCGCCCGCCGCGGTAATGCAGCATCGAGGGGCCGGGAATGGTCATCTTCGGCGTGCGGGTCGTGTTCGCCTTCAGGAAGCGGAAATGCTCCACCATCGGGTGCTCGGTCGAGTAACCGACCTTGTCGGTGATGCGCAACACGTAAGGCACGCCGACGCCGCCTTTGAAATTCATGCCGGAATCGCCGCCAACGAGATCGACGCCATCAAGCTGGCTGAGGAAGTCGAGGTGCCAGTAGGCGCGGCGGAACTCGCCGTCGGTGATGCCCTTGAGGCCGATCGCCTCCTGCTTCCTGATGAGGGTGACGATCTCCCGATCCTCGATTTCCTTCAGTCCGGCAGCGCTCATGGTCCCGGCAGCGTGCTTCTCGCGCGCATCCTTGAGCGCTCCGGTGCGGAGCAGAGAGCCGACCATATCGGCACGGAAGGGGGGCTTGGCAGTCATGGTTTCCTCCGGGGTCAATGCTGGGCGCGGGCCTTGCCGGCCTTGCGGTCTGTGATGCCGAGATGCAGTTCGAGCGGGGCCGGATCGGCGATCAGCGCTGCGCTCGCGGCCTGATGCACGATTGTTCCGCGATCCAGAATGATCGCCTGATCCGTCACGTCGAGAATTTTCTGCGCGTGCTGTTCGACGATGATGGCGGAGAGCCCTTCCTCGCGCGTGATGCGCTTCAGCGCGGCGAGCAGTTCCTCGATGATGATCGGGGCGAGGCCCTCTGTCGGCTCGTCGAGCAGGATAAGCTTCGGGTTGAGCACCAACGCGCGGGCGATGGCCAGCATTTGCTGCTCGCCGCCGGAAAGCTGGTTGCCTAGGTTGCCACGCCGCTCCTCTAGGCGTGGGAACATGCGGTAGACCGCCGCGACGTCCCATTGACCCGGCTGGGCGACGGCAGTCAGGTTTTCCTCGACGGTGAGCGATTTGAAGATGTTGCGCTCCTGCGGCACCCAGCCGATCCCGCCGCGCGCGCGCTGGTCGGGGCGAAGACGTGTGATGTCGCGCCCATCGAAATGGACTGTTCCGCCGAGATGGCGTGTGACGCCGATGACCGTGTTGACGAGTGTCGTCTTGCCGGTGCCGTTGCGGCCGAGCACGGCCAGCGAGCGCCCGGCCTCCAAAGCCAGGGAGATGCCGCTGATGACCTCCGCCGCGCCGTAGCCGGCGGAAATGCGGTCGAGTTCGAGAAGCGCGTCAGCCATCGACACTCTCCCCGAGATAGACGGCGCGCACGCGCGGATCGTTCGAGATCTCCGCGACCGTGCCCTCTGTGAAGAGCGCGCCGTTAACCAGAACCGAGATGCGCTCGGCGAAGGAGAAGACGAGATCCATGTCATGCTCGATGAGGAGAACCGAGACGTCGCGAGGTAAGGCGGCGACAGTCGAGAGCAGCTCGTGCCGTTCAGCCTCCGGCACCCCGGCGGCCGGTTCGTCGAGCAGCAGTACACGCGGCTTGCAGGCGAAGGCGACGGCGATTTCAAGGAGTCGCTGCTTGCCATAGGCGAGGCTCGACGTGCGCTCTTCAAGCACATCGACGAGGTGGAAGCGGGTCGCGATGTCGACGATCTCGTCGATCACCTCCGGGCTGCCGCCGGCCGGGCGCCACCAGTCGCCGCCATGCCCCATGCGCTCGGACACGGCCACGCCGATGGTTTCAAGCGGTGTCATGCCTGCGAAAAGCTGGTTGATCTGGAATGTGCGCACGAGGCCGCGCTTCACGCGCAGATCCGGGCGAAGCTGGGTGACATCCTCGCCCTGGAGGAGGATGCGGCCATCGCTGGGAGCGAGCACGCCGGTCAGCAGGTTGACGAAGGTCGTCTTGCCTGCGCCGTTCGGGCCGATGAGCGCATGGCGCGCACCCTGCTCAAGGCGGAACGAGACGTTGTCGGTGGCGACAAGGCCACCGAAGCGCTTGACGAGGCCGGTGGTTTCGAGCGCGGGCGTCATCTCAGCGATCTCCCACGATGGTGCGCGGACGCGGATCGGGCTTGCCCCGGAGGCGCGCCAGGGCGGTCGCGACCGCGAGGTTCATCCGGTCTCGGCCGATCAGCACCAGGATGACTAGGATCAGTCCGACCCAGAACGTCCAATACTGCGGGGTCAGGCTCGAAATCACGTCCTGCAGGCCCTTGAAGATCAGCGCGCCGACGAACCCGCCGTAGAGATAGCCGGTGCCGCCGATCACCAGCATCAGCAGCACGTCAGCCGAGCGATGGAGGGCGATCACGTCGAGCGAGACGAACTGCGTCGTTTGCGCGAGCAGCGCCCCTGCGGCGCCGGCATAGGCCGCCGCGACCGTGTAGATCGCGATCAGGCGCCGATCGACCGGCGTGCCGATCGCACTCGCACGCAGCGGGTTGTCGCGGATCGTCCTGAGCGAAAGGCCGAAGGGCGAGATCACGAGCCGCCGTGCGACCAGGAACAGCAGGAACGAGACAACCAGGCTGTAGACATAGGCCGTCCGCCCGAAGATATCGAACTCGAACTTGCCGAACAGCGGCGAGATGACCACGCCCTGAAGGCCGTCGGCGCCACCAGTGAGCCAGGTCATCTGGTTGGCGATTTCGCCGAGCACGAGCGCGACGCCGAGCGTGACCATCAGCCGCGCGAGATCGACCCCTCGGAGCACGAGGAAGCTCGTGACGAAGCCAAGACCTGCCGAGGCGAAACTCGCGATCGCGAGCCCCAGTAGCGGATCGCCCGTCACGCGGATCGCGAAGATGCCGGCGACATAGGCACCGAGCCCGAAGAACGCGGCATGGCCGAGCGAGGCGATGCCCGCGTAGCCCAGGATCAGATCGAGCGACATCGCGAAGAGGCCGGTGATCATGATCTCGTTGAGGATCAGGTGATGCGACGGCAGAAGCCAGACGGCCGCCAGCGCGGCGAGCCAGAAGACATACTCCAGTGGCTTCCATCGCCATTTGTCGGCGAGGTATTTCGCGGCGATGCGGCGGTGTTCGGGGTTCATTTGCTCTCTCCCGCTGTCAGCGCGCGCGCACGAAGAGCCCGTGCGGGCGGAAGACGAGCACGACGATCATGACCGTGTAGATGACGAAGGCGCCCAGGCTTGGCACGTAATACTTGCCCGCCACATCCGCGACGCCGAGCAGGAGCGAGGCGAAGAACGGCCCCGTGAGGCTCGACGTGCCGCCGACCGTCACCACGATCATGAAATAAATGAGGAACTTGAAGGGAAAGGTCGGGTCGAGGCCGAGAATCTCGGCACCGAGCGCGCCGCCGAGCCCGGCGAGGCCGGACCCGAAGGCAAAGGTCGCTGCGAACACGAGCGAGGTGTTGATGCCGAGCCCGCGCGCGACCCGCTGGTCGTCCACCGCAGCGCGGAGCTGCGCGCCGAACCGCGTTTTCGTCAGGATCATCTGCAAGGCGACGACGAGGACGCCGCACACAGCGATGATGAAGCTGCGGTAAAGCCCGATCTGGACCCCGAGAACGTCGACGCGTCCGCGCAGCCATTCCGGCAGGGTGATAAGCTGGGGTTGCGACCCCATGATGTAGTCCACCGCGGAAATCGACATGAAGATCAGGCCGATCGTGAACAGCACCTGGTCGAGGTGCGGTCGGCTGTAGAGGCGTTGATACAGCGTCCGTTCGAGAACGAGTCCGAAGGCGGCCGGCACCAGGAAAGCGAAGGGGAGGGTCGCCAGAAACGGCACGCCGGCGCGGTTCATCAGGATGGCGCTGGCATAACCGCCGACCATCGCGAAGACGCCATGCGCGAGATTGACGAAGTTCATCAGCCCGAGCGTGATGGAGAGGCCGCAGGCCAGCACGAAAAGCACCATGCCGTAGGCGATGCCGTCGAACAGGATGGTGAGCATGGGCGATGCACTCCGCTATGCAGATGAAAAGACGGCAGGTGAGGCGGGCCCACCTGCCGGATGTCGTGCTGGACGGCTTACTTCGCCTTCGACGGATCCTTGACGTTCGGGATGGTGGCGAACTCCATGTTGTAGAGTTCGCCGTTCACCCGCTCGACCTTGCGGATATAAACATTCTGGATGATGTCGCGGGTTTCCGGGTCGATCGACATCGGGCCGCGCGGGCTGGTCCAGGCGAGGCCCTTCATCGCGGTGACCAGCGCTTCGCCGCCGGCGCCGTTGGTCTTCTTGAGGCCCTCGTAGAGCGCGTGCATGCCGTCATAGCCGGCGACACCCATGAAGTTCGGGCGCAGGCCGCCGTTCGCCTTCTTGAAAGCGTCGACGAAGGCCTTGTTCTCGGGGCTGTCGTGCGAGGCGGAGTAGTGGTGCGCGGTCACCAGCCCGAGAGCGACATCGCCGATGGTGTTGAGGATGTCGTCGTCGGTCACGTCGCCGGTGCCGATCAGCTTGATGCCCGATTTGTCGAGCCCGCGCTCGACGAACTGCTTCATGAACTGCGTGCCGACGCCCGAGGGAACGAAGACGAGCAGCGCATCCGGCTTGAAGTCCGCCGCCGCCTGCAGGAACGGAGAGAAATCCGGGTTCTGGAGCGGCACGCGGAGATTCACCACCTCGCCGCCATTGGCCTTGAAGCGGTCGGTGAACCACTTTTCGACGTCATGGCCCGGTCCGTAGTCGGACACGATGGTCACGACCTTCTTCATGCCCTGCTTCGCGACCCATTCGCCGAACGGCCCGGCGATCTGCGGCACGACCTGCGAGGTGCGGACGATAAAGGGCGAGCGTTCGGTGATGATGCCGGTTGCAGCCGCCATCACGACCATCGGCGTCTTGGCCTGCGTCGCGAGCGGCGCGGTGGCAAGCGCAAGCGGGGTCAGGCCGAAACCGGCGATCGCCGTCACCTTATCGTTGACGATCAGTTCCTGCGCGAGGCGGCGCGTCACGTCCGCGACGCCGGTATCGTCCTTGAGGATGATCTCCACCTTCTTGCCGGCAACCGTCGCGCCCTTCTGTGCCATGTAGAGGTTGGCGGCGGCGGCGATCTGCTTGCCGGTCGAAGTGAACGGACCGGTCATCGGCAGGATGAGGCCGATCTTGATCGTGTCCTGTGCCAGAGCGGCGCCGCCGAGCAGCGAAAGCACGAAGCCCGCCACAGTGCCGGTCTTGATGAATGCCCGTCTCGTCATGTGTTTCTCCCTGTTGGTCGTTTCTATGCGTTGAGGATCAGGTGGAATACAGCTGCCGTTCAAGTGTCTTTCGCCATGCGCGGTGGCGTCACCGGGTCAATACGGTGCGCCTGAAACGTGTTGGCCAGCGCCGTCACCTCGACACCCGCGACAATTCCGGCACGGAAATAGGGGTCGCCCCTCGCGAAAGCGACGACATCGTCGCGGCTGTCCGCCTCGATGACGCCGAAATTACCGAGCGGGCTCGCGCCGTCATCCCCCGTGAGCGCCGAGCCGATCAGGACGCGCACCCGTCCGCCGCCGCTCGCGACATGGGCCCTGTGGGCCTCGCGGTTGGCGGTCCGGTCGGCATCCTTGCCGGGGTGATGCGGACAGACCATCAGCCAGTACATGCTCAGGCCCCCCGGTTTTCGAGCACGATCATGCCGGCACCGGTCATCGAGGCGGGGACGTAATAATGTTCGTGCCGGACCTCGACCTTGCGATCCATCGCGCCGCGCATGACGAGCCACATCATCAGTTCCGCGCCCTCGCTGCCGAACAGGCGCACGTAATCCTCACGCGACATCGCCGCGAGCTTGTCCGGGTCGGTTGCGATGTCGTTGAGGAACTGGCGGTCGGCCTCCGGGTTGACGAAGCCCGCGCGCGAGCCCTGCAACTGGTGCGACAGCCCACCCGTGCCGATGATCACGACGCGCTCGTCGCCGGGGTAGCTTTCGACCGCCTCGCGCAGCACCTTGCCGAGCGCATGGCAGCGGCTGGGGAGAGGCACGGGATACTGGATCACGTTGACGAAGATCGGGATCACCTTGACCGGCCACTGCTTTTCCGGCCGACCGAAGAACAGTTCCATCGGCACCTGAAGTCCGTGATCGACCTCGATCTCCTGTACGATCATCGGATCGAAGGCGCGCTCCACCATCGTGTCGACGATGTGCCAGCCGAGTTCGGCATGGCCTTCGAACGAGGGAATTGCGCGCGGGCCCCAACCCTCGTCGATCGGGTCGTAGCGATCGGCGGTTCCGACCGCGAAGGTCGGTATCCTGTCGAGAAAGAACGAGTTGCCGTGATCGTTGAACACCACGATCGCGACATCGGGCCGGTTCGCCGCGATCCAGTCGCGGCCGGGACCGATGCCGTCGAAGAATGGCTTCCAGTCGTCCGTGCCGGTAAGGCCCTTGTCCATCGCCAGACCGATGGAGGGCACATGCGAGGAGCCGAGCCCGCCGATGAGCGTCGCCATGTCAGGCTCCCTTCCGCTGCTTGCCGAGCCGCTCCCGCAGGAAGGTCTCGTGATCCATGTCGGCCTGATGCGCGCCGATCTCTGTCATCGTCGCCGGAGTGATCGAGGCGAGCTTGAGAAGGTAGAAGACATTGCCGCCGAGACGCACCATCTCCTTCCAATCGCGCGCTTTCACTGCGGTTTTCTCCTCATTGCTGAGACCAAAACGGTCGAGGTAGGCGTCCTCGTCCGCGCGGATGGCGTCGCGATTCCCGGCCTGGGAGAGGCCCATCGCCATCTTGTTGAGCTTGTAGCCGCGCCGTTGCCGGGCGCGGTCGAAAAGCGGAATTTCGGGAATGCGATCTTCGCACTTCTCCGTGCTCATGCCGCCTCCTTCCGATCGAAGCCCAGCCAGCTCCTCAGCACGGCGGTGACAGCTTCCGGTCGCTCGAAACAGGCGAAATGCCCTGCATTCTCGATGACAGCGAGCGTCGCGCCGGGAATGGTGGCCGCCAGTTCCTCGTGCTGCGCAAGCGGGCTCCAGCGATCCTGACGGCCGGCCATCACCAGCGTCGGGCAGGCAATCTGCGACAGGACGGTCCGGGCGTCCGGGCGGTTGAGCAGGGCGCGAATCTGCCGTTCGTGCAGGGCCGGTGTCGCGCGCTCGACCATCGCGGTGAGGGGGGCGAGGAGCGCAGCATCCTTTTCGCGGGCCTTGTGCAGCATCGGCGGCAGCCAGTATCCGGCAAGGGCTGTCATGCCGTTTCGGTTGGCGTAGTCGATCATCACCTGTCGCGTCTCGGCCTCGTTCTCGCGTGCCGGTGCGGCGCCCGTATCCATCAAGCAGAGCCGTGCGACGCGCTCCGGCGCGATCTCGATGGCTTTGAGCGCCGCGCGCCCGCCCATCGAGAAGCCGACGAGCGTTACCGGCCCCGCGAAGCAAGCGAGCGCGATCCGTGCCATTTCCTCAATGGATGAAGCTTGCGAAAAATCCGCAACCGCGATGTCGGCATTGGCGCCGAGGCTCGCGATCTGATGGGAGAAGACAGTCGCGTCGCAGAGGAGGCCGGGAAGAAAGACGATCCGGGGCCGCATCAGCGCGTCTCCGGCGGCCAGGGCATATCCGGCCCGTCGATGCTTTCGCGCCAGACGAGCCCGGCCTTCTTCAGGCCCTCGCGCATCGCATAGAGATCTAGCCCCAGCACACCCGAGGCGAGTTTGGCGCGCTTCTCCACCTCGTTCGCCTCGCGTTTCTCGCCAGCCCCGGCGACAGTTTCCGCCAATTTGCGTGGAACGATGCAGACACCGTCGTCATCCGCGACGATCACATCGCCGGGGCTCACCAGAGCGCCGGCGCAGATGACCGGTACGTTGACCGAGCCGAGTGTCGCCTTCACGGTCCCCTTGGCGGAGATCGCCTTCGACCAGACCGGAAAGTTCATCTCCGTCAGCGTGCGGACATCGCGTACGCCCGCATCGATGATGAGGCCGCGCACACCGCGCGCCTGAAGCGAGGTAGCGAGCAGATCGCCGAAGAAGCCATCGGTGGAGGGGGCGGTGACCGCGACAACCAGAATGTCGCCGGGCCGGCACTGCTCGATCGCGACATGGATCATCCAGTTATCGCCCGGCTGGGCGAGCACGGTAATCGCGCTGCCGGCGATGGCCTCACCGGAATAGATCGGCCGCATATAGGGCTGGAGCAGGCCGGATCGGCCCATCGCCTCGTGTGTCGTCGAAACGCCGAGCTTTGCCAGCCGGTCAATGACACCGGCTTCCGCCCGCTCGACGCGCGTAATCACCATCGGCGTCATGCCAGTTCCTCCACGACCATCGGGAAGAGACGCTGGTAGGCTTCGCCATAGGTCATCGAACGCCCGGAATTGCGCCCGCCCTGCATGCCACGGTTGAGCGCGACGCGCGTATAATACTCCCAGAGATGTTTCTGGGCGGCGAGAATCTCGAAGGCCGCACGCTTCTTCTCCCACACATCGTCGATGTTGAGGATGACGTTCGGCTTGAAATCGCATTGTTCGGGCTGGTGCGGCTCGAACAGGAATACCGGCGGGGCGGCATAAGCGCGGTTCGGATCCGGCTTGTGGCCGGCGGCCTGCGCGATGATACGCGCCTCCTGCGCGAGGCGTGTCGCCTCCGGATGGTCGATGTTGTAGGGGTCGTGCAGCGAATGGGTCAGGATGAAGCTCGGCTTGAGTTCGTGGTTGATATCCACGAGACGCTCGATCATCGCCTCCGTGCCGCGCAGCGGGTAGTCGCTTGCCTCAAAGAATTCGATCTCGGCCCCGAGAATGGCGGCGGCGCGCTCGGCCTCGTCTTTTCGCTGCGCTTTCACCTCCTCAAGCTTCACGCCTGCCTTCTTCCACGCGAACTGGCTTTCGCCGCGCTCGCCGTAGGAGAGACAGGCGATCTTGACGCGGTAGCCCTTCGCCACGTGAAGCGCGATGGCACCGCCCGCCCGCCAGACGAAATCGCCGGGATGCGCGGTGACGACGAGAGCGGTTTTCTGCGAACTCATGGAGGTATCCGGAACCTTTCGGGCATTATTCAGCGGCATCGGGGAGGGCGGAGGCCTCGCCGGCCCTGGCGGGTTGCCGCGCGAAGGCGGTGCCGTCAAACAGCTTGCGTGCCGTGCGCAGCAGGCCCGAACGCGTCACGACCGGCGCTTCGGGGGTGCCGTCGATCTCAAGCCGGACGGAGAACTCGCCCGTGGGATGCTCGACGGACAGCGTCTTGACGCGACCTTCGGGCAGGCGCGCGACGGAAGCGGCCGGCGAACCCGGTAATACCGCCGCGGTCGCGACCGTGACGGCCGCGAAGACGCCGATGGAGGCATGGCACTCGTGCGGGATGAAACTGCGCGTGGCGATATGGCCGCCCGCTCGCGGCTCGGCGACGAGAGCGATCTTCGGTACCACCTTGGCCGAGACATTGCCGAGGTTCATCAGCGGCCCGGCCTCGAGGCGGATCGCCTCGATCCGCGTCTTGAGATCGGTATCCGTGTTGAGCTGGTCGCGCGGCTCGTGGCCTGTGCGACCAAGGTCGGCGGCGCGCATCACGATGACAGGCATGCCGTTGTCGATCAGCGTGCAGGGCACACCGTCGATGACATCGACCGTATTGCCGGTCGGCAGCAGCTTGCCGCAGACAGAGCCTTCGGCATCGAGAAAATCGATGGCAATCGGCGCGGCTGTGCCCGGCGCGCCGTCAATTCGCGCGTCGCCAAGATAGTTGACGATGCCGCCCGGCGTCTCGACCAGCAACTCGGCGATCGTATCGGTGTTGAGGGTCCGGACCTTGACCCGCGTCGCGGGATGGCGGGCGGGGACGAGCCCGCGCTCGATCGCAAACGGCGCAACCCCGGCAAGGATGTTGCCGCAATTGGGTGTCGTATCGACGAATGCCTTGTCTACTCCCACCTGCACAAACAGGAAGTCGATATCGCAATCGGGGAGGGTGGATCGCGAGACGATGGCCACCTTGCTTGTCAACGGATGTGCGCCGCCAAGGCCGTCGACCTGCCGCGCGTCGCCCGAACCCATGATGCTCATGATCAGCGCATCGCGCGAGGCCAAGTCGGTCGGGAGATCGGACGCGAGGAAATAGGCCCCTTTCGAGGTGCCACCCCGCATCAACATGCACCGCACGCCTTGCTGCATGAACATGCCTCCTCAAAAGCCGGGTCTTTGCCCGTTGGGAAAGTGATGACTCAGAGCATTTGATAAATCCAATGATGATTTTAGAACAATTGATAAATCAAGCTCACGAATTTTCGCGCACCCGGCGCTCATGCGCATCGGCAATCGCCTCGCTGAGGCCAGGGCTCATGCCCATTTCCGTGAGCATCGACGCCGCTTCGCGCATTTCCGCCGCACGACGGATGCCGTGGCGGGCGACGCGGGCGTCCATCGTCTCGGCAAGGCGTGGCCAGTCGATCGACGGGAAGGTCTGCGCAAGCGAGGCGAAGACGTCATCGCTGACACCCCAGTGCCGGCTTGCCCGCGTGGAATCGATGATGAGCGCCTCAATCCCCTTGATCATGATCGAGCGGCACAGTTTCGTCGCCGAAGCGCGACCGATGGTCTCGGCGACCGGGTGGAGATTCATGCCGAGCGCATTGAGGCGCTCTGAGAGAGGAGCTGCCCGGGTGCCGCCCGTGAGGATCGAGACCTTGATTCCGGGGTCCGCGACCGGCGCCATGACTGCGCCCTCGACATAATCGAGGCGACGTTCGGCAAGGCTCGCAGCGCAGTGTGCCTTGGTGTTGGGCGATGCGGAGTTGATGTCGAACAGGATCTGTCCCGGCCGGAGATAGCCTGCCGCTTCCCGCGCAACCTCTTCTGCCGCAGATGCCGTGACGGCGGAAAAGACGAATTCGGCTCCCTCCGCCGCGTCGGCCGCCGATCGACCGAGGCGCACGCCATCACGCGAGGCCTGTTCACGGAGGGGGTGGGCAGTTTCCGGCGCATCGAGCTTGATGTCATAGGCGGAAATGCTGGCCTTCGCGCCCGCGGTGAGTTGCCGGGCAAAGAGTTGCCCCACCTCGCCGTATCCGATGAAGGCGATCCTCGTATTGCTCACGGCGCGCTCCTCCCTTTGGTTGGAACGATGCCGCGCGGAACGCGGAAAGCAAATGCGAATTTCTCAGGTTTTATTTCGTCCCGTGCATCAATCGCCCGGCGGCATATCCTCCGCCTTGAGGCCGTTGGTCACAAGGCGCAGCAGCACCTCGCCGGGCCCCGAAAGCGGGATACCCCGCTTGGTGACTACGCCGACCGTGCGCGCAACGCTGGGGTTGCCAACCTTGACCGCGACGAGGTTCGGGACGCCGGTTGCAGCTATGGCGAGCCGCGGTACCACGGTCAATGCAATCCCGGATTCAACGATACTCGTTGCCGTCGCGACATGCTGCACCTCGTAGCGCCAGTTCATGAATTCGCGGCGCGAGCCGAGTGCATCGTCGATGATGAGGCGGTTCGCGGTCTGGGCTGAGATGCGGACAAGCGGAATGCCGGCAAGATCCGCCCACTCGACCTGCGCCTTGGAGGCGAGCGGGTGATCCTTTGGGCACAGCAGCACGTAGGGTTCGCGCAGGAGCTGGCGGCTGTCGAGATCCCAGCGGTTCGCCGAGACGATGGTGATGCCGAACTCCGCTTCGCCTCGTTGGACGAGCTCACCGATCTGGGTGGCGGACTGGTCGCGGATATGGACCGAGATATCGGGATACTGCTCCGAGAATGCCTTGAGGATCGGCGGCAGGTGATAGGTCGCGATGGTGGGCAGGCAGCCGATCACCAGCCGCTGCTGCTTGGCGCGTCCCTGCTGGCGCAGCGTCTCGTATGAGCCGGACAGCGATTCCATCATGTCGCGGACTTTGGGCAGCAGCTCCAGCCCGGCGGCGGTCAGCGCCACATGGCGGGTCGTGCGCGTGAACAGCTTGACTCCGAGATCGTCTTCCAGCCGCCGCATGCGATGGCTGAGCGCAGCCTGAGACAGGTTGAGGCGTTCCGCCGCACCGTGAAAGCTGCCACGTTCTGCGATGGAGAGGAAGGCTTCGATCCCGAGAAAGTCGATCCGCATGGTGCGCCGGAGATTGATGCATCAATTTCACTATTCAACACAAAATTCCAATTTGTGTCATCAGCTAACTTGCGCTGTAACTGCGTGAAAACCAAGCGGGTGCGTGGCGAAGCGCCCCATAAGGAGGGGCCATGTCCAAAGTAGAACCGATTTTCGATCTCGCCCATCTCGCTCATGTCGAGATGTATACGGATCGATTCGAGGAGAGCCTCGATTTCTTCACGCGGGTCTATGGGCTCACCTTGTCGGGGCGGGACGAGAATTCCGCCTATCTGCGGGCCTGGGACGATTACGAATTCCACAGCCTCAAGCTCACGCGGCACCACTCCACCGGCGTTGGTCACATCGCCTATCGCGCCACCTCGCAGGCAGCCCTCGAGCGTCGGGTGAAGGCGATCGAAGCGTCAGGATACAAGGTTCTTGGCTGGAACGAGGGTGATCTCGGCCACGGGCTTGCCTTCCGCTTCGAGGACCCGTTCGGGCATGTGTTCGAAATCTACTGGGATACGGTGAAGTACAAGCCGACCGACAAGGACCGCCCCGCATTAAAGAACTTGGCGAGCCGCTTCCATGCCACCGGTGCTTGCCCTCGTAGGCTCGATCATCTCAACCTCCTGTCGAGCGATGTGGCCGAATTCCGACGTTTCATGGAGACCTGCCTTGGTTCTCGCGTCACCGAAATGATCCGGCTTGACAACGGCCGACTCGGCGGCTGCTGGTTTACGATCAACAACAAGACCTATGATCTCGCCTGCACCGAGGAACACGGGGGCGGCGTCGGGCGGCTGCATCACGTCACCTACGCGGCCGACCAGCGCGAGGACATCCTGCGCGCGGCCGACATTTTCCTGGAGAACGGCGTGCATATCGAGACCGGCCCGCACAAGCACGCGATCCAGGGCACATTCTTCCTGTACGTTTGGGAGCCAGCAGGCAACCGCGTCGAGCTCGCCAATGCAGGCGCCCGCCTCATTCTCGCACCGGACTGGGAGCCGATCGTCTGGACCGAGGCTGACCGCAAGAAGGGGCAAGCCTGGGGGCTCAAGACCATCGAGACATTCCACACCCACGGCACGCCGCCGGTGGTGAAGGCATAGGTCACAGCGGCGGGAGAGCCGGTCCCTCCGGGCGCGCCGAGAACGCCGCCATCTGGGCTGTAAGGAAGCGGAGGAGTTGGCTCGCGGCCTCAGGCAGGCGGCGGCCGATGCGGGTGACGATCTGAGCTTCGGTCGATTGCAGCAGCGCGTTCTCGACGGGCAGCGCGACGAGGCTGCCGTCTACAATGTCGGGCGCCACCGAAAAGGCGGGCAGGAGGGTCACACCCATATTCGCCATGACGAAGTGCCGGAGGATGCTGATCGAGGTTGCAGTGAGGCGCGGAGTTAGTTCGATGTTCTCGGCGGCTTCGGCGATTGTGACGCGCTGGCGGACGCCGGAATTCGCGTAGAGCAGGGCGACTGGATAAGCCGAAACATCGGCCAGCGTGATCTTGCCGCGCAGTCGGACCAGCGGATGATCGGGCCGGACGATCACCTCGACCGGATGCCGCATCGCCCGCCAGATTCTGACGCGCGGATCGGGTTTGATATTGTAGGCAAGACCGATGTGGCAGAGATCGTTCGCGACCGCATGGACGATGTCGATCGACCCGCCGAATTCGAGCGACATCGTGAGGCGCGGGTAACGTTCCCAATAGCGCCTGAGCGAGCCGGACATCAGATCGCTGATGAAGCCTTCGCCGAGAATGACCGAGACATGCCCGCGATGGAGATCCTGAATCTCTCGCAGTTCGGCGATGGTATCCTCGCGGTCGGCTGTCCACTGCCGGTAACGCCGCGAGAGCAGCTCTCCGGCCTCGGTCGCGCGCACGCCGCGTCCCAACCGTTCCAGCAGCAGCATTCCGAGTTCCTTTTCGAGTTGCGCAATCTGCCGGCTGACCACCGACGGATTGACGCCGAGGTTGTCCGCCGCACCCCGGAGGGAGCCGTGACGGATGGTTTCGTGCAGATAGCGGAGCCGGTGATCGTCAAGCGGCATGATTGGAACCGAAACTGTTGCCTTGAAGGCAACGATAACGCATCGCCCTGGCTATGTCTGCGTCAAAAACCGGTGGCTAGCATGCCTTCATTCCAGCTTTTCTTCGCTGGAAGGGGGTGTGATGACGGCTGTCGGCGTGATCGGACTGGGCAATATGGGCTGCGGCATGGCGCTGCGTCTCGCCAGTGCGGCTCATCGGGTTGCCGGTTACGACGTTTCCCCGGAAGCGCGGCAGCGGATAGCCGCCGAAGGTGTCGTTGCGACCGAAACGATTGCCGCGCTCTGTGCGCGAAGCGACCTCCTTATTCTCTCACTGCCGAATGCCGAGATCGTCGAGGCGGTGATGGCAGGGCCGGATGGCGTCCTTGCCCATGCCCGGCCGGGCACGCTGATCGTCGATACAACGACCTCCTATCCCGAAACCACGCGCCGGATTGCGAGGCTCGCAAGGGACAGGGGACTCGCCGTTGTCGATGCGCCGGTCAGCGGTGGGCCGAAGGGCGCCCGTGCCGGCACGATGACGATGGTGATCGGCGGCGAGGCCATGGATCTCGCACGGGCCGAACCGGTTCTCGCGGCGATCAGCGCGAAGCGCGTCCACGTCGGCCCCGTTGGAGCCGGGCATGTCGCCAAGCTCGTCAACAACCTGCTTTGCGCCTCCCACCTGCTGACTGCCGCCGAAGCCCTGGCGATCATCCGTGGAGCCGGACTCGATCCGGCCAGGGTCATGGCGGGGGTCAATGCCGGCTCTGGTCGTTCGGCGGTGACCGAGGTGAACCTGCCCAACTGGGTGCTGAACGACGCCTTCAACTCCGGCTTCTCGATCGGGCTGATGCGCAAGGATGTCGGCCTTGCAGCTCGCCTCGTCGAGGAACTCGGTCTCGATCTGCCGATGGCCGCCGCCGCTGCCGGGCTCTGGGAGGAGGCCTATGCCAGCCTCGGCGCCAGCACGGATTTCAACGCGATAACCGCGCATCCGGATTTCGCCGCATCGCCCTTCCACCAGAGAGGGCGGGCATGATGGCGAAGATGGATGCTCGCCTTGCCGGCTTTCTCGCGCCCTTCCTCCCCCGGGGCGTCGAGGTCGGCTCTTTTATTGACGGGTCGCTGATCGCCGGGGAGGGAGCCGAAATCGGCATCACCAACCCGGCGAACGGCAAGCCTCTCTACGCCTATCGCGATGCCGGCGAAGGCGTTGCCCGCCGCGCGGTTGAGGCCGCCGCCGCCGCGTATCCCGGTTGGAGTGCCTTGCCGGCCGCGCGGCGTGGCCGGATCATGCAGGAAATCGCGGGGGCGATCCTCGGTCACGTCGAGCCGCTGGCGCAGCTTGAAGCGCTCTCCGCCGGCAAGCCGATCCGCGATACTCGCGTCGAGGTCGCCAAGGTCGCGGAGATGTTTGAGTATTACGCTGGCTGGAGCGACAAGTTTCATGGGGATGTCATCCCTGTGCCGACCTCGCACCTGAACTATACGCGTCGTGAACCCTTTGGTGTGATCCTGCAGATCACGCCGTGGAATGCGCCGGTTTTCACCGCCGGCTGGCAGATCGCCCCCGCGCTCGCGACCGGCAATACGGTGGTACTGAAGCCGTCCGAGCTCACCCCGCTGACCTCACTTGCGCTGGTCGCGCTTGCGGAAAGAGCGGGGTTGCCGAAGGGCGTCGTCAATATCCTTGCTGGGTATGGCGCGACGAGCGGGCAAGCCGCACTGGCGCATCAGGAGGTGCGCAAGGTGGTGTTCGTCGGCTCTGTGGGGACGGGGCGGATCATCGCGCAGAGCGCGGCGCGGCGGCTGATTCCGAGCCTGCTCGAACTCGGCGGCAAGTCCGCCAACATCGTCTTCGCCGACGCCGATCTCGACCGTGCGGCCATCGGCGCGCAGGCGGCGATTTTTTCCGGTGCCGGGCAGAGTTGCGTGGCCGGCTCGCGCCTCTTCGTCGAGCGCCCGATCTACGATGAATTCTGCCAGAAGGTCGCGGCTGGGGCTGGCAGGATCCGCGTCGGCGATCCCCTCGATCCGGACACCGAAATCGGCCCGATCAACAATGAGAGGCAGTTCCGCCACGTGACGGGCGAGATCGAACGGGCCGTTGCCGAAGGCGGGCGCATCGCCACGCTGGCGCGGGGCCTGCCGGCAGGTGGCTACTTCGTCGCACCGACCCTGCTGCGTGACCTGTCCAACCATTCCGGTCTTGCCCGCACCGAGACTTTTGGACCCGTGGTCGCCGCGATCCCGTTTGACAGCGAGGCAGAAGCGGTCATGCTGGCGAACGACAGCGAATTCGGCCTCGCCGGTGCCGTCTGGACCCGCGATGTCGGACGCGCCCATCGCGTTGCGGCGGCGGTTCGCGCCGGGACGTTCTGGATCAATGGCTACAAGACCATCCATGTTTCCTCGCCCTTCGGCGGTTTCGGCATGAGCGGCTACGGCCGTTCGAGCGGCGTGGAAGCGCTTTACGAGTACACGCAGACCAAGAGCATCTGGGTCGAGACGGCGGCGGAACCGGCCGTGGCCTTCGGCTATTCCGCCGGCGTCAGGGATTGAGGAAAAGAGGATGCAGTCGAACATTCGTATCGATGGTCCGAGGCTGGTTTCGCGGCTGATGTCGCTTGCAAGGATCGGCGCGACGCCCGAAGGCGGTTGCCGCCGCCTCGCGCTCTCTGACGAGGACAAGCAGGGCCGCGATTGGCTGGTGGGTCAGATGCAGGCGCTGGGGCTCGACGTGAAGGTCGATGCCATCGGCAATATCGTCGGCGTCCTGAAAGGGCAGGAGAATGGCCCGGCCGTCATCCTCGGTTCGCATATCGATACGGTCGGCTCCGGTGGCCGTTATGACGGTGCGCTTGGCGTGATCGGCGGTCTCGAGGTCGTCGCGACCCTGCGCGATCTCGGCCTCCAGCCGAAGCGGGATATCGCGGTGATCGCCTTCACCAATGAGGAGGGGGCGCGCTTCCATCCGGATATGCTTGGTTCCTACGTCTGGGCTGGTGGCCTCTCGGTGAAGGATGCCTATGCCGAGAAGGATGCGGATGGTGCTGTGCTCGGCGAGGAACTGAAGCGTATCGGCTATGACGGGCCGGAAAAGCCCGGTTTCTTGAAGGCTCATGCCTATTTCGAACTCCACATCGAGCAGGGCCCGGTGCTGGAGCAGGAGGGTGGCGGCATCGGCGCCGTGACCGGCATCCAGGCGATCACCTGGCTGGAACTCGTGCTCGGCGGCCAGCCGAACCACGGCGGCACGACGCCGATGAAGTATCGCAAGGATGCCGGACTGATGGCGGCGCGTATCAACCTCTTCGCGCATGAGTTGACCCATCGCATCCCGGGCCAGCTTGCGAACATGGGCTTTATCCGCACCGAGCCGGGCAACGTGAACGTGGTGCCCGAGCGGGTGACGGTGACGCTTGATATGCGCAATCCGTCTGACGAGCGACTGGCCGAGGCCGAGGCGGCGCTGCGCGATTTCATCGCCCGCGAATGCCCGAATTACGGCATTACCTGTTCGATCCGCGACCTCGCGCGGTTTCCGGCGACACCGTTCGCCGAGCCAATGATCGCGCGCGTCGAGGCGGCAGCGAAAACGCTCGGCCTTCCCGTCCGGCGGATGATCTCCGGCGCCGGGCACGACGCGCAGATGATGGCGCGACTCTGCCTCACTGGCATGGTCTTCGTGCCTTCGATCGGCGGGCTTTCCCACAACCCGAAGGAGTATTCGACCGACGAGGACATCGTCGCCGGCGCGAATATCCTCCTGCATGTCGCCTGGGACGCCGCCAATGCCTGAGATTGCGCGCCTCGATGCCGTGGGAATGGTTGAAGGCTTCCGGGCAGGCACGTTGTCGCCAGTGGAGGTCGCTACCGACATTCTCGCGCGGATCGACCGGTTCGAGCCGGACATCAACGCCTTCACCCATGTCGGGCACAAGGAAGCACTGAAGGCTGCGGGTGAGGCGGAAGCACGCTATTGCGCCGGCAAGGCGCTGGGGCCACTCGATGGCGTGCCGGTGACGATCAAGGATAATCTCGCCGTTGCCGGCTGGCCGAACCGGCGTGGCTCGGCGATCTCGGACCCCTCGCACGCGAAGGAGGACTGCCCGGTCGCCGAAAAACTGCGCGCGGCGGGCTGCGTCATTCTCGGCAAGACGACGATGCCGGAATACGGCTGGAAGGGCACCTCGGATTCCCCGCTTTCGGGCAACACGCTCAATCCGTGGGACCTTTCCAGGACCACCGGCGGTTCGTCCGCCGGCGCGGTCGCGGCGGCGGCGCTCAATCTCGGCGCCATTCACATCGGCACCGACGGGGCGGGCTCGATCCGCATCCCCGCCGGGTTCACGGGTGTATTCGGTATCAAACCGACCTACGGCCACGTGCCGGCCTATCCGATCTCGACAATGGGCTTCCTTGCCCATCTCGGCCCGCTTACCCGCACTGTGCGTGATGCCGCACTGGCGATGAACGTCATCGGCAGACCCGATCCGCGCGATATGACCGCGAGCCTGCCGGTCGAGGATTATCTCGATGGGATGGAAGACGGCGTTAAAGGGCTCAGGATCGCCTATTCGCCAAAACTCGGGCTTGATGTGGAGGTGCATCCCGATATCGCGCGGCTGGTGCGCGCGGCCGTCGAAACCTTCGCGCAACTTGGCGCCGAGATCATCGAGGCTGATCCCGACTTCGCCGATCCGATCGCACCGCTGATGACGCTCTGGGCCGGTGGCGCCGCGCTCGCGCTCAAGGGCATCTCCACGTCCGAGCGCGTGAAGATGGATCCTGGCCTCGTCGCGGTTGCGGAAATGGGAGAGGGGATCTCGGCGGCCAGTTACGTCGATGCACTGCTCTACCAGCGCAATGCGCTCGCGGCGCGGATGGAGGCCTTCCATGCCCGCTACGATCTTCTCTTGTCGCCGACCCTGCCGCTGCCTGCTTTTGAGGCAGGCCGCCTCACGCCTGCGCATGGACGCTACGGCGAGGATTGGACCCGCTGGACCCCCTTCACCTATCCCTTCAACCTGACGCAGCAGCCTGCGGCATCGATTCCCTGCGGCCTGACGGCGGAGGGTTTGCCCGCGGGCCTCCAGATCGTCGGTGCCTTCGGTGCAGACCGCCTCGTTCTGCGCGCCGCGCGAGCATTTGAGACCGTTTCCGCCCTTCCGCGTCTTTCGACGCCTCGGAGGCTTGGCCGAAACGAAGCCGACTACGTTTCAAGCACTGTCCAGTAGTTCAAGAAGGAGAAGAAAGACCGCTGGCATACCCCTTGCAAGTTTGTATTCTGAATTCAGCCGATTGAATGCCCACAAAAGAGGTGGTCCCGGCTGCCGTGCCTTCCTCGACGTCACAATGGGAGACTTAGAAATGGATCGCAGGACTTTTATTAAATCCACGGGTGGCGCGGCGCTGCTGGCTGCCAGCGGCGGGCTCGCGACACCGGCCCTGTCGCAGGGCGCGAGCAACAAGGTGCTGCGCTTCGTGCCGCAGTCCAACCTCGCGAACTTCGACCCGATCTGGGGCACGCAATACGTCGTCCGCAATGCGGCAGCTCTTGTCTGGGATACGCTTTACGGTGTCGACGACAAACTGGTTCCGCAGCGCCAGATGGTCGAGAAGGAAGAGGTTTCGGCCGATGGCCTCGTCTGGACGTTCAAGCTGCGCGCCGGCATGAAGTTCCACGACGGTGAACCCGTCCGCGCGAAGGACGCTGTGCAGAGTATCAAGCGATGGGCCGCGCGCGACCCGATGGGCCTGATGATCACCGCGATCCAGAACGAACTCGTCGCGGTCGACGATCTCACCTTCCGCTGGGCGCTCAAGAAGCCCTATCCGAAGATGCTGCTTGCGCTCGGCAAGAACAACTCGCCGTGCTCCTTCATCATGCCGGAGCGCATCGCACAGACCGACCCCTTCAAGCAGATCACGGAATACATCGGCTCCGGTCCGATGAAGTTCAAGAAGGAGGAATGGGTGCCGGGCGCCAAGGCGGTGTTCGAGCGCTTCGCCGACTACAAGCCACGGGACGAGGCCGCGTCATGGCTTGCCGGTGGCAAGAAGATGATGGTCGATCGTATCGAATGGATCATCATGCCCGATCCGGCGACCGCGTCGGCCGCGCTGCAGAACGGTGAGGTCGACTGGTGGGAGAACCCGATCTCGGATCTCGTGCCGGTGCTCAAGGCCAACCGCAATATCATGGTCGATATCGGCGATCCGCTCGGCAATATCGGCGCCTTCCGCATGAACCACCTGCACCCGCCCTTCAACAAGGTGAAGATCCGCCGCGCGATCCTTGCCGCGATGAACCAGGAAGACTACATGCGAGGCATCGTCGGGGACGACAACAACCTTTGGAAGCCGATTCCGGGCTTCTTTACCCCCGGCACACCGCTCTACACTGAGGCGGGCGGCGAAATCCTCAAGATGAAATCGATCGACGCCGGCAAGAAGCTGCTGGCCGAGGGCGGCTATGCTGGCGAACCGGTGACTTGCGTCGTCGCGCAGGACCAGCCTAACCTCAAGCCGATGGGCGAAGTGACGGCCGACCTCCTCAAGAAGCTCGGCATGAACGTCGATTTCGTCGCGACGGACTGGGGCACTGTCGGCGCCCGCCGCGCGCAGAAGACGCCGCCGGGGCAGGGCGGCTGGAATATGTTCCACACCTGGCACGCCGGTGCGGACTGCCTCAACCCCGCGCCCTATACCGCCATTCGCGGTAATGCCGAGAAGGCCTGGTTCGGCTGGCCGGACAGCCCCGAGGTCGAGAAGCAGGTGTCGGCTTGGTTCGATGCCAAGGACCTGACCGAAGAGAAGGCAACGATCGCGCTGCTCAACAAGGCCGCGCTTGAGGATGTCATCTTTGCACCTACCGGTTTCTTTCTCAGCTACACCGCGTGGCGGAAGAACGTCACGGGTATCACCAAGGGGCCGCTGCCCTTCTTCTGGGGTGTCTCGAAGAGCTGATCTTCGTCTCGAACCGGTCCACCGCCGCGCTTTCGGGCGCGGCGGCGGGCACGCAGCATTTTCCGATCAAGTGGACACCGGTTGATCGAAAAAAAATGCGTCGGGAGAAGAATCCGAACCGGCATTCCCGCCGCAACGAAGCGACAGGATAGAAGAACACCAATGCTGGCTTTCATTGTCCGCCGCGTCATCGCCACCATTCCCGTGATGGCATTCGTGGCTCTGTTCGTGTTCTCGCTGCTTTACATCGCGCCGGGCGATCCGGCGGCGGTGATCGCGGGCGATCAGGCGACGCCGGCTGACGTCGAGCGGATCCGGCAGGGGCTGGGGCTCGACCGGCCTTTCCTGGTGCGGTTTGGCGAATGGCTGTTTCGCGTCCTGCGCGGCGACCTCGGCATCTCGATTTTCACCTCTCTGCCTGTTTCGCAGCTGATCGCGCAGCGCATCGAGCCGACCGTCTCGCTGATGGTGGTGACGCTGTTTCTCGCGATCATGGTTGCCGTCCCGCTGGGCGTTCTGGCCGCATGGAAGGCGAACACCTGGATCGACCGGTTGGCGATGGCCTTCTGCGTCACCGGCTTCTCGGTGCCGGTGTTCGTGGTCGGCTATCTGCTGGCCTATATCTTCGCGCTCAAGCTCGATTGGTTGCCCGTTCAGGGCTACACTCCGCTCAGTCAGGGCATCTGGCCGTGGCTCGAAAACCTGATCCTGCCGTCGATCACGCTTGGCTTCGTCTATATCGCGCTAATCGCGCGCATCACCCGCGCTTCGATGCTGGAGGTGCTCCAGCAGGATTACATCCGCACCGCGCGCTCCAAGGGCGTGGGGCAGACGTCGATCCTTTTTCTTCACGCACTGAAGAACGCCGCCATCCCGGTCGTCACCGTGATCGGCATCGGTATCGCGCTGCTGATCGGCGGGGCGGTCGTGACCGAGAGCGTCTTCGCCATTCCCGGCCTGGGCCGCCTGACGGTGGATGCGATCCTGCGGCGCGACTACCCTGTCATCCAGGGTGTCGTGCTGATGTTCTCCTTCGTTTACGTGCTCATCAATCTCGTGGTCGATCTGGTCTATATGCTGATCGACCCGCGCATCCGGTACTGACATGACGAAGCCGCTCGACACCAACGAGACAGCCGGCCTCGCCATTGCCCGGCAACTGCCGGACATCCTGCCGGAACGAAAGCCCGCGAAGGGCATCGTCGGCTTCTGCCGCCGCAACCCGTCGATCGCGATTGGCGCCTTCCTGCTCGCGGTCATGTTCTTCATGGCGATCGCCGCGCCCTACCTCTGGACTGTGGACCCGACGGCGCTCGCGCCCTCGCGCCGGACGCGTGTGCCTTCCGCAGAATACTGGTTTGGCACCGACATGTTCGGCCGCGATATCTATTCCCGCGTTGTCTATGGCGCGCGGATCTCGCTGATCGTCGGTTTCTCGGTGGCGATCCTCGCGTCGGTCGTCGGATTGGTCATCGGCCTCGTCTCCGGCATGGTGCGTTGGGCGGACAGCCTCATCATGCGCGTGATCGACGGCATGATGTCGATCCCGCCGATCCTGCTAGCAATCGCGCTGATGGCGCTGACGCGCGGCTCGGTGGGGAATGTCATCATCGCCATCACCGTGGCCGAGATCCCGCGCGTTGCGCGCCTCGTGCGCGGCGTCGTGTTGACCCTGCGCGAGCAGCCCTACGTCGAGGCCGCCATCGCTGCGGGCACGCGCACGCCGATGCTGATCGTCAGGCACATCCTGCCGAACACCTTCGCGCCGATGAGCGTGCAGGCGACCTATATCTGCGCCTCCGCGATGATCGTGGAGGCCATTCTTTCGTTCATCGGCGCCGGCATTCCGCCGACCATTCCCTCATGGGGCAACATCATGGCGGACGGGCGCACGCTCTGGCAGGTGAAGCCACATATCGTGATGTTCCCGGCGATCTTCCTCTCGATCACGGTTCTCGCGGTCAACCTCGTCGGCGACGGGCTTCGCGACGTGCTCGACCCCCGCATGGCGAAGAAGATCTGACATGAGCATTTTCGAGCAAAGTGGAGGCCGGTTTGCGTGAAGAAAATGCGACAATCGGCGTGATCTGAGGGGCGGAAGATGGCACTTCTCGAAATCGACCAGCTCCAGACCCACTTCCGCACGCCGGACGGCATCAATCGTGCGGTCGATGGCGTGACATTCTCCATCGAGGCCGGGCAGACGCTTGCCGTCGTCGGCGAGTCCGGCTGCGGCAAGTCCGTTACCGCGATGTCGATCCTGCGCCTCATCCCGGAGCCGCCGGGCAAGATGGCGGGCGCGATCCGCTTCCAGGGCCGCAACCTGCTCGACTGCACGGCGGACGAGATGCGCGCGATCCGTGGCAACGAGATCTCCATGATCTTCCAGGAGCCGATGACCTCGCTCAACCCGGTGCTGACCATCGGCCGGCAGATCGGTGAATCACTGCAACTGCATCAGAACCTCAACGCCAAGGAGGCGCATGCGCGCTCGATCGAGATGCTGCGGCTCGTCGGTATTCCCGCGCCGGAGCGCCGGGTGGACGAATACCCGCACCAGCTTTCCGGCGGGATGCGCCAGCGCGTGATGATCGCCATCGCGCTCGCCTGTTCGCCGAAGCTGCTGATCGCCGACGAGCCGACGACCGCGCTCGACGTGACCATTCAGGCTCAGATCCTCGACCTGATGAGCGATCTGAAGAAGCGTGTCGGCGCAGCGATCATGCTCATCACGCATGATCTCGGCGTTGTCGCCGAGGTCGCGGATCAGGTGGTGGTGATGTATGCCGGCCGCAAGGTCGAGGAAGCCCCCGTGAAACAGCTCTTCCGTTCGCCGAAGCATCCCTACACGCAAGGGCTGCTTGGCGCGGTGCCGCGCCTCGGCTCCTCGCAAACCGGGACCGTGACGCGCCTTGCGGAAATTCCCGGCCTCGTCCCCAGCCTCAAGAAACGGATCGAGGGCTGCGTCTTCGCCGGGCGCTGCCCCAAGGTCACGGACGTCTGTCGCAGGTTCGCGCCGGGCCTCGAGGAAAAGGCCCCTGGTCAGATCGCGGCCTGCCACCATGCCGAGAAGGAATTGGTTCCAGCATGAGCGCGCTCCATCGCCATTCCGGTCCGGTGCTGGAGGTCAACGACCTCAAGAAGCATTTCGCGATCACCGGCGGCTTTTTTTCCACGATCGTCGGCCATGTCTACGCCGTCGACGGCGTTTCCTTCGCCATCGAGCGCGGCGAGACGCTCTCGCTTGTCGGCGAGTCCGGGTGCGGCAAGTCGACTGTCGGCAAGGCGATCCTGCGCCTGTTCACAATCACCGAAGGGCAGGTTGTGCTTAACGGCGAGCGGATCGACGAGCTGTCGAATACGGCCCTTCGCCCCTTGCGGCAACGCATTCAGGTGGTTTTTCAGGATCCGTTCTCCTCGTTGAACCCGCGAATGCGCGTCCGCGATATCCTCGCCGAGCCGATCACCAATTTCGGGCTGGCAGGAACGAGGGCCGAGATCGACGAACGGCTGGCAAAACTCATGGACAAGGTCGGCCTCCCGCGCGATGCGGTGAACCGCTGGCCGCACGAGTTCTCCGGCGGGCAACGCCAGCGCATCGGTATCGCCCGCGCGCTCGCGGCGGAGCCGGATATCATCATCTGCGACGAGGCCGTCTCCGCACTCGACGTTTCGGTGAAAGCGCAGATCGTCAACCTGCTGTGCGATCTGCAAAAGGAGCTCGGCCTCGCGCTGCTGTTCATCAGTCACGATCTCGCCATCGTCGAGCACATGACGCATCGGGTGGCGGTGATGTATCTCGGCAAGATCGTCGAGATCGGCACGCGTGACGCCATTTTTTCCGCGCCCATGCACCCCTACACGCAGGCGCTGCTTTCGGCGGTGCCGATCCCCGACCCGGAAACCTCCCGCGAACGCATCCTGCTCACAGGCGACGTGCCGAGCCCCATCAACCCGCCGAAGGGCTGCCGCTTCAACACCCGCTGCCCGCACGCCTTCGATCGGTGCCGCGCCGAGGAGCCTAAACTGCGAATGTTGGCCGACAAACACGAGGCGGCCTGCCATCTCCATGACCTCCCTGCGAACGAAAATCCGATCTTGAAAGAGAACAAGAACAATGGATGATTTCGTCCTCAACCTCGCGCTCGAACGGGGAACGGCGTATGGCGAGGAACAGCGCGCGATCCTTTCGCTGGCACGGGCACGGGAGGCGCGAGCGCACATCGCTCGGTGGGACGGTTACGCACCAACACCGCTGCACGAGCTCGGCGAACTCGCCCATCGTTCTCGGGTGGGGCAGGTTCTCTACAAGGATGAAGGCAAGCGTTTTTCCCTCCGCAGCTTCAAGGCGCTCGGGGGAGCCTATGCGGTCGATCGTCTGGTGGCCGCGAACGGGGCGGCGGGGCTGATTGTCACCTGCGCGACCGACGGCAATCACGGTCGGGCCGTTGCCTGGGGTGCGGCGCGCGCCGGTGCGAAGGCCGTGATCTACATTCATGAAGGGGTCAGCGAAGGGCGGGCCGGAGCGATCCGCTCGTTCGGCGCCGAGGTGGTGCGCGAGGGCTCGAACTACGACGCTTCCGTCCGCGCGTCCACCGAAGCCGCCGCGCGCAACGGCTGGCAGATCGTTTCGGATACCTCCTGGCCCGGTTACGAGGACGTCCCGCGCGATGTGATGCAGGGCTATGCCGTGCTGGCGATGGAGGCTGCCGAGCAGGGAGCACAGCCCACGCATGTATTCATTCAGGGCGGAGTAGGTGGCGTTGCGGCCGCGATGCTCTCGTACTATTGGGAGAAATTCGGTGCGAACCGTCCCAGGCTCATCGTGGTTGAACCGGACAAGGCGGCGTGCCTCTTCGAAAGCGCGAAGAGCCAGCGCGTCGAATTCGTCGCGGGCGATCTCGATACCGTCATGGCCGGCCTTGCCTGTGGCGAGCCCTCGATCCTCGCGTGGAAACTGCTGGGCCCCGGTGCCGATGCCTTCATGACCGTGACAGATCAGGAAGCGATCTCGGCGATGCAGATGCTTGCGGAATTCCATGTCGTCGGCGGGGAATCGGGTGTTGCTGGGCTTGCTGGCCTTCTCAAGGCCGCGGCAAACCCGACGATACGCGCCGCGCTCGAACTCGATCCATCCTCACGCGTGTTGCTGATCGGCACCGAGGGCGCCACCGATCCCGCGCTTTACACCGAGTTCGTTGGCATGACGCCGGAGGAGGTTGAGGCATGAGCCGCATGATTACTGTCGGCGCCGCGCAACTCGGCGCCATCCAGCGCGCGGACAGCCGCGCCAAAGTCGTCACCCGCATGGTTGAACTGCTCAAGCAGGCAAAGGCGAACGGCTGCGACCTCGTCGCCTTCCCCGAACTTGCGCTGACGACCTTCTTCCCTCGCTGGTATATGGAAGATCAGGACGAGATCGACACCTTCTTCGAGCGCGAGATGCCATCGAACGAGACGGCGCCGCTGTTCAATGCCGCGCACGAGTTCGGCATCGCCTTCTCGCTAGGCTTCGCGGAACTGACCGAGGAGGAGGGGCAAACCCGCCGCTTCAACACGCAAGTCATCGTCGGCAAGGATGGCAGGATCCTTGGCAAATACCGCAAGATTCACTTGCCGGGCCATCGCGAGCATGAGCCTTGGCGCGCGTTCCAGCATCTTGAAAAACGCTATTTCGAGGTCGGCAACCTTTCGTGGCCGGTGAACCGCGCGCCGGCGGATCTGCAATCGGGCTTTTTCGGGCAGATGATCTGCAACGACCGCCGCTGGCCCGAAAGCTACCGCGTGATGGGTCTTCAGGGGGTCGAGATGATCCTCCTCGGCTACAACACACCTGTCCATAATCCGCCGGCGCCGTCGCATGATCGCCTCGGCGACTTCCATAACCACCTCGTGATGCAGGCGGGCGCTTACCAGAATGCGACCTGGGTGGTCGGCGTCGCCAAATGCGGTGTGGAGGAGGGTTGCGAGATGATCGGCGGCTCCTGCATCGCCGCACCGACCGGCGAGATCGTCGCGCAGGCGGTCACGCGCGAGGACGAACTCGTCATCGCGCGCTGTGATCTTGATCTCGGTCAGAGCTACAAGAACTCCACCTTCAACTTCGCCCGTCATCGCGAGCCGGACCAATACCGGATGATCGTCGAGCGGAAGGGCGCGATCCTCCCCGAATAGGCACCACAGGAGCCGCACGATGCACGATCTTATTCTCAAGGGTGGCCGGGTCATCGATCCGAGCCAGAAGCATGACGGCATCCTCGATGTCGCCTTCACCGGCGGCAAGGTGTCCGGCTTCGGCAAGGATCTGAAGGGCGCGAAGGAAATCCGCGATGTCTCTGGCTACATCGTCACGCCGGGCCTCATCGACATGCATACGCATGTGTATTGGGGCGGAACCTCGCTCGGCATCGACGCCGACGAATTCTGCCGCATGTCCGGCGTCACGACCTCGGTCGATACCGGCTCGGCGGGGCCAGGCAACTGGCCGGGCTTCCGCAAGCATGTGATCGAGCACAGTCAGGCCCGCATCCTCGCCTATCTCCATGTTTCCCACGCCGGTATCTACGGTTTCGACCATCGCGTGATGGTGGGCGAGAGTGTCGATCTCAGGATGATGAACCCGATCGCCTGCGCCGAAGTGGCGGACGCTAACCGCGATATGATCGTCGGCATCAAGGTGCGCGTCGGCCTCCACGCCTCGGGTGAGCAGGGCACGGCGCCGCTCAACATCGCGCTGCAGGTTGCGAAAGAGGTTGGCATGCCACTGATGTGCCACATCGACCATCCGCCGCCTTCCTACGAGGAAGTGCTCGACATGCTCCGCCCCGGCGACGTGCTGACCCACGCCTTCCGTCCGTTCCCCAACGCGCCCGCGACGGCACAGGGCACTGTGAAACCGGCGGTACAGGCGGCGCGCAAGCGCGGCGTGCTGTTCGATATCGGCCACGGCAAGGGGTCATTCTCGTTCAAGACTACCCGCGCGATGCTTGCCAATGGATTCGAGCCGGACACGATCTCGTCGGATGTGCACGCCCTCTGCATCAACGGCCCGGCCTTCGATCAGGTGACCACGATGTCGAAGTTCCTCTGCATGGGCATGCCGCTCTACGATGTCGTGAAGTGCTCGACCGTGAACGCCGGGCTGATGCTCAAGCGCCCGGAATATGGCTCGCTCAAGGTGGGTTCGCTCGGCGATGCGACGATCCTGACGGTCAGGGAAGGCAGGTTTGATTATGTGGATGTGGTCGGAGAACATCTCATCGGAAATCAGAAGATCGTTTCAGAGGGTGTTGTTCTAAAAGGAAAATGGTGGCATCCAAAACGCACGTCCCGCTTCCCGAAGGTGTCGGCATGACGCCTGAACAACGTCTCGAACAGCTTGGCATCGTGTTGCCGCCGGTTCCTGTGCCGGTCGCGAATTATGTGCCATTCCGCTTCGCCGGCAACATGCTCTATCTTTCCGGGCAGGGGCCGAAGCGGCCTGACGGCACCTACCGGCAGGGCAGGCTTGGCAGGAATATCTCGGTCGAGGATGCTTATCAGGAAGCGCGGCTCACGGGCCTGCAACTGCTCGCGACGGCAAAGGCTGCGCTCGGCGAACTCTCGCGCATCGATGCGACGATCAAGCTTCTCGGCATGGTCAACGCCGAGCCGGATTTCGCCGATCATCCCAAGGTCATCAACGGCTGTTCGGACCTCTTTGTCGAGGTTCTGGGCGAGGCGGGGCGTCACGCGCGTTCCGCGGTCGGCATGGGCTCGCTTCCGAACCGGATGGCGGTCGAGATCGAGGCGATTTTCCTGGTGAAGCCATGATGGACTTGAAAACCAGTATTGCCCGCGAGGTCGGCACACCGGCGCTCGTCGTCGATATGGATGTCGTGGAGCGCAATATTGCGAAAACGCAGGCACTCTGCGACGCGGCAGGCGTGGCCAACCGCCCGCACATCAAGACGCATAAGTCCGTCGAACTGATGCGGATGCAGCTCGCCGCCGGAGCCAGCGGCATCACCTGCCAGAAGCTCGGCGAGGCCGAGGTGATGGCGGAAGGCGGCGCCGACGATATCTTCATCTCCTACAATCTTCTCGGCGAGGAGAAGATGGCGCGCCTCGCTGCGCTCATGGGCAAGGTGACGATGCGCGTCGCCGCCGACAACCCGACAGTCGTGGAACATCTTGCGAAGGCCGCCGCGCAGGCCGGACACAACCTGCTGGTTCGCGTTGAATGCGACACTGGTCGCAAGCGGGCCGGTGTGGAAACGTCAGCGGAAGCCGTCGCGTTGGCGAAGATGATCGTCGCAACGCCGGGGCTGACCTTCGACGGACTCATGCTCTACCCGCCGGAGGATGCGGCCGCGCTCACCAACAGGTTTGTCACGGAGGTTCGTGCAGCCTTGGGCGAGGTCGGTATCGAAACTCCCTCGATCTCGACGGGTGGCACGCCGAACCTGCTCAACCTCGGCCAGATCACGGGCGCGACCGAACATCGCGCCGGCACGTCGATCTTTAACGACCGGATGATGATGGCTGCGGGCTATGCGCGGGAAGAGGACTGCGCATTGCAGGTCTATACGACTGTCGTCAGCCGTGGCGCTGCGGAGCGGGGGATTCTCGACGCCGGCTCGAAGACGCTGACGACCGAGACAGGCTGGGGCCTCAAGGGACACGGTCTCATTCTCGAACACCCGGAGGCGGAGGTTGCGCGCTTCTCGGAGGAGCATGGCATTCTCGATCTTGCGCGCTGCAATGACCGGCCGAAAGTGGGCGATGTGGTGCGGGTCATTCCCAATCACATCTGTCCGGTCGTCAATGTAGTCGGAACGCTGGTTTTCGTGCGCGGCAACGAGATCCTCGGTACGAGCGATGTCGAAGCGCGTGGCAAGCTGACCTGATCAGGCAGCTTTTCCTCGCCGCCAGGCCATCGCGCGCCGCGCGACCTGTTCGAGAGCCGGGCGGCTCTTCACGTAGGCCTTGGCCTCCTGGATCGCCTTGCGCGGCAATCCGAACATGGAGAGCGCCAGCGTCACGTCGAAGAGCGGGATGCTCTCGAGGTGGAACCGACGCTTGTAGGCATAATCGCCGATGCCGAAATCGATATGGCGGTAGCCTTCTGCGTGTAGGGTGGCCATCGTCCGTTCGATAATAAGGCGACCGGGCGAGCAGTTCGACCAGTCGCCGCCCGCCGTCGCGATCCGCACCATCGTGTAGCGCGGCTTCGAGGCGATGCAGTAAAGCGCCGCGACGAACTCCTCGCCGGCCTTCAGTGCGGTGATAATGATTTCGCCGCGCTCGATCCCGCCTTCCGCGAGCGCGCGATAAAGATCGCGATAGGCTGGACGGTCGAGGAGGTATTCGTAGCCAACTTCCTCCGAACGTGCGTTCTGCATCGCCTCCAGCCAGTCGAGGATGGCACGTCCCTCGCCGGCGTTGCGGGCGCGGATGAACCGGGCGTCCTCACTGTGCGCCGTGAAGACGCGCCAGAACCGGCCAAGTTCCTTGCGGTCGTGGCGAGGCAGGCCGCGCAACCAGGCGTCATATTCCTCGTCGAGGATAACCTGTCCACCGCTCAGGTGCGAGCGATGGCCGCCCAGCGCCAGCACGATCGGGTTTGCACGACCGTTGATACCCTGCGGCATCTTCTCGAAAACGCTCAGATCGGCCTGGGGAAGAACTTCCCGAGCCGCCGCCCAGGCCGCAGCCGCTCCCGCGATGCTCGTCGGTGCGGCAGGGCCGAGCAACGGCATATTATAGTCCGAGATGCCGAGGTCGGCGAACCCGATCACGCTCTGCCGGCTGCGGCGATCAAGAACGAGCGGGAGTCCCATGACAGGTTCGTTCGTCTCGACATCCTCGATCTCGACGAGTACTGGGCTGATGCCCTCGCTCGAACCCACGTGTCGATACCATGCCCCGAGCCAATGCGGCGACTGGAACGGCGTCGCGCCCGGATCGAGCGCGGCCCACCGGGCGATGAACTCGTCCGGCGTGGTAATCAGTCGGGCGCGATAGGTCTGGGTCACGGGAGGTATCCTGCCAGCTTCAGCGCGTATAGGCCGGGATGTCCTGAATGACGCCCGGCTGCGATTTCACGAGGCGGAAATCGATCGGCCGACGTGTGCGGCGCGCACGCTTCACCCAGGGCGAGCGACGGGCCAGCGCCTGAAGCGCGGCTTTAGCGACATATTCCGGGCCGGAGATGCGGCGGGAGCGTGGCGTCCAGCCGAAGAGATTACGCAATACCCCGTTGGCCATGGTGATCTGCTGCGTGCGCTTGATCTCGGCTGTCCAGTGCTCCGAGGTCATCGAGATATTGAGGCAATCATGGTTCTCGACCCGGTGCGGCGCGTTGAGCGGCCAGGTCATCATCTGACCCGGCTGAAGATCGACGATCAGCGCCTCGCGGTCATAGGTCGGGTCGTAGCCCATGTTGACCTCAATGCCGTAGAGCGCGATCCGCTCCAGCTCGGCCTGCGGCAGATAGGGCTCCTGCGCCGGGTAGAGGTAAAGACGCTTGCGGCCGGCAATCTGCCAGAGCGACTGGCCCGGCAGGTCGGAATGATAGGGGACGGAGGCATTGGGGGAGGAGATGAGAATGCCCATCGTCCGGTCGTAGGTTTCGAAATCGGGCATGTAGCCCTGCAATTCGGAGAAGATGCCGTCGATCAGATCGCGGTAGCGGCGATCCACTTCCGGCACATTGCGCAGATTGAGCCACAGCTTGCCGGCGGCGATGGCGTCGACGACTTCCTCGCCGGAAAGGCCGCCCATCTCGCCTTCACGCCACACGCGGGTCTTGTCGGCGCGATGGCTGACATGAACAAGCGCGTGATGTTCGAGCGGGTAGGTTTCGATCAACCGCGCTAGATTTTCCCGGGAAAAGAGCGGGTTGCGATCCAGGTTATGCTGGGCCAACACCGGGCGTGTGCGCCAGCTGGCTGACATCTCTTCGTTCCAGTTCTCGAAAACCGTGTTCGTCATGGAGGCATCCTCGAATACTGCGCGTAAGACGCGAAAGATAAAGCTGAAGACCAGCAACGGCAAAACAATAATAAAAATGAACATATTCAAGGTAAATAAAATCGAGATAAGTTGCGATTTATTATTTCAAATTAACAAATAATTTACAAATAATTTCATGGTTTACAGGAGGCTGGCCGTTGCCCGCGCCGTCGCGTGCCCGAGGGCTGTTGTGCAGGAACGGTGTCCCCGCTAGAAGCGAGGGCAGGGTTCCCGGAGGGCGGTACATGGCACGGCGCGACATCGGCATCGGTCGGCTGATTCTCGGCTCGGCTTCGCCGCGGCGCTTCCAGCTTCTCCAGCAGATCGGCATCACGCCGGATGACGTGATCGCCGCCTCGATCGACGAGACGCCGCAACAGCGCGAGCGGCCGCGTGTCTATGTCGAGCGGATTTCGCGGGAAAAGGCCTCCGCGACCTTCAGGGTGACCCGGCATGACGAAGAGCGTGCCGCCTCCCATATTCTCGCGGCGGACACGGTGGTGGCGCTCGGCTCGCGCATTCTGCCCAAGGCCGAGACGGCTGCCGAGGCTGCTTTCTGCCTGCGTCTCCTTTCCGGGCGCGCGCATCGGGTCTATACCAGCGTCGTCGTGATGTTGCCGGATGGCCGCCAGAGCCAGCGTCTCGTGGAGGCGCGCGTTCGGTTCAAACGGCTTTCATCGGCGGAGATCGACGCCTATATCGCCAGCGGCGAATGGAAGGGAAAGGCCGGCGGCTATGCCATTCAGGGTATCGCCGGCGCCTTCGTCACCAAGATCGTAGGCTCCTACAGTGCGATCGTCGGTCTGCCGCTCTACGAGACGGCAAGCCTTCTCGAAGGCTCCGGGTTTCCGGTGCACCTGCGGTGGATGCACAGCGGTTGACCCCGGCGCCCGCAGCCCAATCTATTCCAACGGAGAACTAGGATGACTGCTCGTCTCGCCGGCAAGGTCGCGATTATCATGGGAGCCGGTTCCTCGGGGCCCGGCTGGGGGAATGGCAAGGCGACCGCAGTGCGCTTCGCCGAGGAAGGCGCGCGCGTGATCGCGGTCGATTACAACCTCGCTGCTGCCGAGGAGACCGCGGCACTGGTGACGGATCGCGGCGGCAAGGCCTTCGCCCGCCGTTGCGACGTGACGAAATCCGATCAGGTCGATGCGCTGGTCGCCGAGATCGCGCGCGAGTTCGGCCGGATCGACGTGCTCGACAACAACGTCGGCATTGCCGAGGTCGGCGGCGTGGTCGACCTGCCGGAAGACGAGTGGAACCGGGTTATGAGCGTCAACCTCACCTCGGCGTTTCTGGCGATGAAGCACGTCATTCCGGTGATGGAGAAGCAATACTCACAGGAAGGGCAGGGCGGCTCGATCATCAATATCTCGTCGATCGCTTCGGTGCGCTACACCGGCGTCGCCTACGCGAGTTACGCGGCCTCCAAGGCGGCGATGAACCACCTCACGCGCGTCACCGCCGCCCAGTACGCGCCGAAGAAAATCCGGGTGAACGCGATCCTCCCTGGCCTGATGAAGACGCCGATGGTCGAGCGCTCGGCCGGACTCGCCGCGAGCTACGCCGGCGGCGATGTCGAGGCGATGTGGCGCGCCCGCGACGCACAGGTTCCAATGGGGCACATGGGCGATGCGTTCGACGTTGCCAACGCCGCGCTGTTCCTCGCCTCCGATGAGAGCCGCTATGTCACCGGCATCGAGTTGCTGGTCGATGGCGGCATCACCCTCAAGGTGAGCTGAAAGGTCGGGCGAATTGAGATGAAGGAATCCGATCCGACCCCCATCCGTGCGCCGTTATGTCCGATGTGCGGCAAGCTGCGGGCGGAAGCTTTCAGGCCGTTCTGCTCGAAGCACTGCGCCGATCTCGATCTCTCGCGCTGGCTCAAGGGCGTCTATACTGTGCCGGCCAACGACGAAGACGAGGGCAACGGCCACCACACCGAGGCTGAGCCCGGCGAAACCCTTTACTGAACCCGCCCATTTTTCTCCCAATCTGAAGGTTGCTCATGGAACTGAGACCCCTTGGCCGTTCTGGCCTCCAAGTATCCGCCATCTGCCTCGGCACCATGACCTGGGGCCAGCAGAACACCGAGGCCGAAGGCCACGAGCAGATGGACTACGCGCTCTCCGAGGGTGTGAATTTCTTCGATACCGCCGAACTCTACTCGATCCCGCCCAAGCGCGAGACGCAGGGTTCTACCGAGCGCATCATCGGTTCGTGGTTCAAGGCGCGCAAGAACCGCGGCAAGGTGATCCTCGCCTCGAAGGTCGTCGGCCGTTCGGTGATGGACTGGTTCCGCAAAGATGGCTCGACTTCGCGGCTCACCCGCGCGCAGATGACCGAGGCCCTTGAGGGCAGCCTCCAGCGTCTCGGAACCGACTACATCGATCTCTACCAACTCCATTTCCCGGAGCGCGCGGTGCCCTGGGGCTCGAACCCGACCCGGTTCCACCTCAAGGAATACCAGACTCGAGGTGAGGAAACCCCCATCGCCGAGATCTGCGACATCCTTGGTGATTTTGTGAAGGCCGGGAAAATCCGCCACGTCGGCCTCTCGAACGAGAGCCCCTGGGGCACGATGCGCTTCCTGTTCGAGAACGAAACCCGCGGTGCACCGCGCGTCCAGTCGATCCAGAACTGCTACAACCTCATTAACCGCCAGTTCGAGACCGGTCTTGCCGAGGTCTGGTATCGCGAGCAGGTCGGCCTGCTTGCCTATTCGCCGCTGGCGCAGGGTTATCTCACCGGCAAATACCTTGACGGCGCCCGCCCGCCCGGGTCGCGTTCCGCGCTGTTCAACCGCGGCCAGCGTTACGAGAAGCCGGGTTCGGAGGAAGCGACGCGCGATTACATGGCGATCGCGCGCGATTTCGGTATCGATCCGGCCGTTTTCGCCAACGCCTGGGTGACAAGCCGCCCGTTCGTGACCTCGAACATCATCGGCGCAACGACGATGGCGCAGCTGAAGCTCGCCATCGGCTCGGCGTCCGTGACGATCACCGAGGAGATCGAAAAGCGGATCGACGCCGTGCATCAGATGCGCGGCAATCCGGCACCCTGACTGTCGCGTGGCTTCATGCGGTAAAGATCATCTTTAATCCGGCGATGATCAAAACCACTCCTAGAGCCCGGCGCACGCCGCCGGGCTTCAGAGTCCGCGTGCCGAAAAGCGTACCGATGAAGGCACCCAGCATCACCGCGCCGAGGAACAGCGGCATCTCGGCCGGTAGTGCCTTGACGGCCGCGTAGTTTCCCAGAAGCCCGGCAATCGAGTTCAGGAGGATGAATACGATCGCATTGCCCGAGGTGGTGCGGATGTCGCTCCAGCGCATGAACAGGAGGAGCGGGGAGAGGAAAATCCCGCCCCCCGTTCCCGATAGTCCGGCCAGCAGGCCTAGCGCCGCGCCGGCCAGAATGCCGAGCGGGATCTGCATCGGACGCAGGATCATCGTTGCGCTGCTCTGGCCAGACCAGAGAAGGCGCGTCGCGGCAAGCAGCAGCATCACGCCGACGAGCGGCTTGTAGACGTGGCCGGGAAGCTGGATCGAGCCACCGAGGAAGGCCATCGGCACCGCGCCGAGCATGATCGGCCACAGGACCTTCCAGTCAAACAATCCGGCCTTGACGAAACGCCAAGCGGAGTAGCTTGCGACGAAGATGTTGAGCACCAGCGCCGTGGGACGCATCACCTCCGGCGCGAGGCCGAACAACGCCATTGCGGCGATATACGCCGAGGCACCGGCATGGCCGACCGTGGTGTAGAGCGCCGCGCCGAGCAACAGGCAGCCAGCGAGCAGAAAATCGTTGAGGGCGAACAAGAATGCCTCCTGCCGCTCTGCCTGACGATAAAAGTCAGGCCCAAGCGGAAAGCGCCGCCTGAAGCGACGGAAAATCCGGTTGAAGCTGGGGCGTGGCGGTTTCGCTTCCGGAGAACCGCGGCGCGGGAGAGGGCTGCACGACGCCGTCCACTGCGGCGAAGGTTCCACGAGCTTGGTTATGCGGATGGGCGGGCGCCTCGTCAAGCGTCAAGACCGGCGCGACGCAGGCATCCGATCCGACAAATACCGCATCCCATTCGCTGCGGGTGCGGGTCGCGATGATCGCCGCGAAACGATCCGTCAGGCCCGGCCAGTTGGCAGGGTTCATCCGCTCGGCTTCCGGGATCAACTCGATGCCGAGCAACCGGCAGAAGGTGGCAAAGAACTGCGGTTCGAGGCAGCCGACGGCGATGAACTTGTCATCCTTGCAGGCATAGTTCCGGTAGAACGGCGCGCCGCCGTCGAGGACATTGGCCTCGCGCGCCGAGAAATTCCAACGATGCTGATCGCCGAGATCGGCGAACATCGCCATCAGCGACGCCGTGCAATCCGTGATCGCACAATCGACGATCCTGCCCTGCCTGGTCGCGCGGGCGGACAGCACCGCTGCCAGCACACCCATCGCGAGGTAAAGCGCACCACCGCCCATGTCGCCGACCAGGTTAAGCGGCGGCACGGGGCGTGCCGTCGTTCCGATGGCATGAAGTGCGCCGGTGATGGCGATGTAGTTGATGTCGTGCCCGGCTGAGGCAGCGAGAGGGCCACCCTGTCCCCAGCCGGTCATACGGCCGTAGACGAGACGCGGGTTGGCCGCCAACATGGCCTCTGGCCCCAACCCGAGCCGTTCCATCACACCGGGCCGGAAGCCCTCGATCAGCGCATCGGCGCGGACGATGAGGCCGCGCACCAGCGCGATATCTTCTGCCGACTTGAGATCGGCGACCACCGAGCGCCGGCCGCGGCGGATGACGTTCTTCGTCCAAGGGTCCGCTCCGCCGGGGCGGTCGATGCGGATGATCTCGGCGCCCATGTCGCCGAGCAGCATCGCCGCGAAAGGTGCGGGGCCGATCCCGGCGAATTCGACGATCCGCAAACCTGCGAGCGGCAGCGACATGGCTCTCCTCAGAGGCTGCGCGCGATCAGCATCCGCTGGATGTCGCTTGCGCCCTCGTAAATCTGGCAGACGCGCACGTCGCGGTAAATCCGCTCGACCGGGAAGTCGGCAAGGTAACCGTAGCCGCCGAAGATTTGAATCGCGGTCGAGGCGACACGCTCGGCCATTTCGGAGGCGAAGAGCTTGGCCATAGAAGCTTCGGTGAGGGCGGGCTGGCCCGCCTCCCGCAGCGCGGCGGCGTGCAGCACAGCCTGCCGCGCGACATGGATCTGCGTGCGCATATCCGCAAGCTTGAAGGCAATCGCCTGATGGTCGATCAGCTTTTTGCCGAAGGTCTCGCGCTCGCGGGCATAGTCCACGGCTGCATCGAGTGCAGCCTGTGCCATGCCGACCGATTGCGAGGCGATGCCGATGCGTCCGCCTTCGAGGTTGGAGAGGGCGATCTTGTACCCTTCGCCCTCGGCTCCAAGCCGGTATTCGGCCGGGATGCGCATGTCCTCGAAGACAAGCTGGCAGGTGTCCGAAGCATGCTGGCCGAGCTTGTCCTCTACGCGGCCGATCGTATAGCCGGGCGTATCGGTTGGCACGATGAAGGCGGAAATACCCTTCTTGCCGGCATCGGGGTCGGTTACCGCAAAAACGATGACAACCTTTGCGTTCTTCCCTGAGGTAATGAACTGCTTGGTCCCGCTGAGGACGTAGTGCGAATTCCCGTCCGGTCGCGCGCGGGTGCGGATCGCCGAAGCGTCGGAGCCGGCCTGTGGCTCGGTGAGAGCAAAACCGCCGATCCATTCGCCGGACGCGAGCGGGCGCAGGAACTGCTCTTTCTGCGCTTCGGTCCCAAAGGTTGCGATCGGCTTGCAGCCGACGGAATTGTGGACGCTCATGATGGTGGAGACAGAACCGTCGCCGGCGGCGATCTCCTCAAGCGCCATCGCATAGGCGACATCACCGACATTGGAGCCGCCCCATTCCTCGGTGACGAGCATACCGAGAAAGCCGATCTTGCCCATCTCGCGAAGGGCTTCTGCGGGGAAGGTCTTGGTCCGGTCCCACTCGGCAGCGTTCGGCTTGAGCCGCTCGCGCGCGAATTCGCGTGCGGCATCACGGATCATGGCCTGTTCCTGGGTCGCAATCATGGTGTTTCCCCCAAAACCTTTTGAGCGGGTCGAACACAGATGCGCGTCAAGTTCAAGGTCGTCGCCTGACACAAGGCATGAAAAAAGGCGGCCCGGGCATTGAACCCGAAGCCGCCTTGATCGAGCGCGTGAACTGAATCACCGCATGAATGCGATGAATCGCTTTCTCAGAGCATTCCCAGAAGCCGCGGAAGGAACAGGGTAACTTCCGGGACATAGGTGATGAGGATGAGGAAGCCGAGCATCGTCAGCAGCCAGGGCATGACGGCAATGGTCAGTTCCGTGATGCCCATCTTGGTAATGCCCGAGGCCACGTAGAGGTTGAGCCCCACCGGTGGGTGGCACATGCCGACTTCCATGTTGACGACAATCATGATGCCGAAATGGACCGGGTCGATGCCGAGCTTGACCGCGACCGGGAAGAGGATCGGCGCCATGATGAGCACGATGGACGAAGGTTCCATGAAGTTGCCCGCCATGAGAAGCAGGATGTTCACGAAGAGCAGGAACGTCCACCAGCCGAGACCCTGATCGACCATCCAGGCCGAGAGCGCCTGCGGGATGTTCTCATGCGTCATCAGGAACGAGAAGAGCACCGCGTTCGTGATGATGTAGAGCAGCATCGCGCTCATGTTGGCCGAGTTGAGCAAGACTTTTGGCACTTCCTTCAGCGTCATGTCCTTGTAGACGAACACGGCGATCACGAAGGCATAGACCGCGCTCATCGCGGCGGCTTCGGTCGGCGTGAAGGCACCGGTGTAGATGCCGCCGATGACGATAACGATCAGCGCGAGTCCCCAGAAAGCTTCACGCAGGGCCAGCCAACGTTCGGCGAAGCTTGCCTTCGGCAGGCGCGGGTAGTCGTTCTTCCACGCGCGATACCAGGTCGTCACGCCGAGCAGCGTCGCGAGGATCAGCCCCGGCACGACACCGGCGATGAACAACTGCCCGACCGAAGCCGCGGAGACCTTCTCGCCCGTCGGTCCCTCGACGATCATGCCGGAGGTCGCGACGGAATACATCACCATCACGATCGAGGGCGGGATCAGGATGCCGAGTGCACCGGACGTTGTGATCACACCGGCGCCGAAGCGCGGCGGAAAGCCCTGCTTCACCATCGCCGGGAGGATGATCGCGCCGATCGCCACCACAGTCGCGGGCGAGGAGCCCGAGACCGCCGCGAAGAGGGCGCAGGCCATGACGCCCGCGAGGCCGAGGCCGCCGTGCCAGTGGCCGACCATCGCCGAGGCGAAGCGGATCATGCGGCGGGCGACGCCGCCGTGCGTCAGGAAGTTGCCTGCGAGGATGAAGAACGGGATCGCCATGATCTCGAACTTCTCGATGCCGGTGAACAGCTTGAGCGCCACGGTGTCGATCGGCACCTGCGTCATGGTGAAAAGGAAGGTCAGCACCGTCAGGCCGAGCGCGATCGAAATCGGCATGCCGGTGAGCATGAGGGCGATGAGACCGCCGAAAATGAGAGCCGCGTTCATGGGTCAGGCTCCCTTAGCCGGTTCAGCATCGTCCATGCCATCGACATGGGAGTGGTCGTGGTGCGGCAGTTCTCCAGTGTGCCAGAAATTCCAGGCAACCTGAAGGAAACGGAAGCACATCAGCGAGGTTCCGAGCGGGATCGCGAGATAGATGATCCACATCTTCACCTCGACATCGACCGCCATCGCCGTCGTATGCGACATGTGGTAGACGAAGTTCGTGCCGAGGATGGCGACAATGCCGGTGAACAATGCACCCGCGAGCAGGCCGAACATGATGAAGGCGTTGCGCTTCTTTTCGTCGAGCATGTTGATGAGCACATCGACGCCGACGTGGATGCCGGTTCTCACGCCGTAGGCCGCACCAAACTTCGCCATCCAGACGAAGAGGTAGATACAGACTTCCTGCGCCCAGACGAGGTTGACTTCGCGTAGCGCAAGGAAGGTCTGCTTGGCGGGTTCGGCAAGCCAGGTGATCTCGTTGGTGCGGGCAAAATTGAAGATGCCTACGATGCCGCTGAGGCTGTAGCGGTGCACCACCGCCACAAAAATGATCACGGTCGCGAGACCGATCAGAATGGTGATGATCACCTCTTCGAGGCGATCGAGAAGACGCAGCATGACACTCCCCCACAGCTTTCTTCGACGGCCGAAAACGGTTCGGCCGAAGGAAAAGGCGACAAACGATAACTTGGCTCCGGATGGTCAGGCCGCGCGCGAACGCGCGGCCGCATTCCGGTCTTGGTTCGTCCGAAGAGCCGAAAGGCTCAGTTCGTCAGGCCGAGTTCACGATAGACGGCGTCAACCGTCTCCTTGCCGATGCGCGAGGTCATTTCCTTGTGCACGGGCTTGAGCGCCTTCATCCAGGCGGCCTTGTCAGCGGCGGTCAACTCGTAGATCTCGGTCTTGCCACTCTTCTTGATCTCGGCAAGCGCCTCGTCATTCTCCTTCTGGGAGACCGAGTTCGAATAATCCGTCGCCTCGTCCATCGCCTTCTCGAGCTGGGTGCGGATGTCACCCGGCAGACCGTCCCAGAACTTCTTGTTCACGATCACCGCGTAGCCGATGTAGCCGTGGCGGGTGACGGTTGTGTTCTTCTGCACCTCGTGGAACTTCTGGGTGAACATGTTCGAAGGCGTGTTCTCCTGGCTGTCGATAACGCCGGTCTGGAGGCCCTGATAGACTTCCGAGAACGCCATCACCTGGGGGATCGCGCCGAGCGCCTTGATCTGCGCTTCGAGCACCTTAGAGGACTGGATGCGGACCTTGAGGCCAAGCATGTCGTCCGGGCGCTTGATCGGCTTGTTGGCCGAGAAGATCTTGAAGCCGTTATCCCAGTAGGCGAGGCCGGTGATGCCCTTCGACTCGAGTTTCTTGAACAGGTCCTTGCCCACCGCTCCCTTGGTGATCTTGGCGAGCGCGGCTTTGTCAGGGAAAATGAACGGCAGGTCGAACACCTCGAACTCGCGGGCGCCGAGCGGGCCGAACTTCGCGAGACTGGGCGCGAGCATCTGCACGGCGCCGAGCTGGAGCGCCTCCATCTCTTCCTTGTCCTTGTAGAGCTGCGAGTTCGGGTAAACTTCCACCTTCACCTTGCCGCCGGTGTATTTCTCGGCCAGTTCCTTGAACTTGTCCGCGCCGAGACCCTTCGGCGTTTTCGGGGCAACCACATGGCTGAACTTGATGACGATCGGTTCCTGCGCGGCGGCAGCTCCCATCCCGATCACGAGACCGGCGACGACGGCTGCAATCCTGCCATTGATAAAGCGCATTGGAATTCCTCCTTGAAACATTCTGCCTGTTGGCAATCGGTCTTGATGCGTGAGGCCCTTTCACCTTCGCACGCTCGCTGGTTAGGCTCTTCTTGCCAAGTCCGCTATTGTGGATTTCCGTAAGTCGCCTTTTCGTGCCATTGCGGTCAGAGAATGCGAAGCCGGCAACAAGGCGCTGGAAGAGCGTCGGCGGGAGGAAACGGGTATGTTGGCGTCTCAGGGGCGCCGGAGCGGTATCAGAATCTCGGCGGCCAGACGGTCGGATGTTCCGGGGACGGCCGGGATGCGCCGTTTTGTCCGGGGCGACCGCCTTGGCCGTGGGCTGCTGGCGGCCATGCCCATCCTTGCCATCGCACTTCTCGCGGCGTTGATCTTCGTGTTGCTCTGGTATGTCGAGCGCGAGGAGAGCGAGCGTGCTCATGCCTCGCTCCTGACCGACGCGTTGTGGGTCGAGCAGACCCTGCGCTTCCAGCTTGGGACAGACGAGGATGCCCTGAAACGGCTTTCGCTCGACAGTGGCCGCTCCTCGGTGACAGATGCCGCCCTCCTGGCTTCTGCCGGCCAGATGCTCGTGAACAACCCGGAAATCCTGGCGATTTCCTGGTTCACCGCCGAGGGCAGGGTGCTCCTCTCGGTGCCCGACAGTTCGTTGCTTCCCGAAGGGCCGATCCGGGCTGGGATCGTTCTCCGCGGCCTTCAGGGGTCGATGCAGCCGATCTACGCCGGGCCGCGCGCCATCGACGGCGGGGGGAGGGTGATCGACATCGCGACGCCCGTCGCGGGCGGCGCGCGCGCTGGAGCCGTAATCGTCGCCACCTTCGCGGCCGACGCGCTCCTTGCCCGTCATGTGCCGTGGTGGATCGCCGAGAAATACGATGTCCGCCTCGTCGATACGGACGGCGAGGCGGTTGCGGTGAAATCGCGGACCCAGCGCGGCGACGTGACAAAGGCGCATGGCATCAGCTTCGATCCGCCGTTGCCGGGGCTCATCCTCCAGATTGCCCCCTACGACAAGCCGGGCGACACCACCAACCGGCTGCTGATCGCTGCGATCTTCGGGCTTGCGGCGCTGGCCGTCGCCTCGCTCGTGCTGGCGCACAGCCACGTTCGCAAGCGCCTCGATGCCGAGACCGCGCTGCGCGCCGAATCCGCCTTCCGTAAGGCGATGGAGGATTCCCTCACGGTTGGGATGCGCGCGCGGGACCTCGAAGGACGCATTATCTACGTCAATTCCGCCTTCTGCCGGATGTTGGGGCTCGAACGCGAGGATTTGATCGGACGGGGGCCACCCATGCCCTACTGGGATCCAAGCGATCTTGATCGCACCGTGACGATGCACAACCGGGTCCTCGCCGGCGATGCCCCGGACGAGGGGTTCGAGCTGCGTTTCGCCCGCGCCGACGGCTCGCTGTTCGATGTGCTGATCTACGAAGCGCCGCTGATCGACGCGCAAGGACGTCATGCCGGCTGGATGGCTTCCGTGCTCGACATCACGGATCGCAAGCGCGCCGAGGAACTGGCGAAGGCGCAGGATGCCTCGCTTCAGCGCACGGCCCGCCTTGTGACGATGGGCGAAATGGCCTCGACCCTTGCCCATGAACTCAACCAGCCGCTCGCGGCGATTGCGAGCTACGCCGCCGGCTGCCTCAATCTCATCCGGGCGAACAGGGCCGATCCGCCGGCCCTGACCGAGGCGCTGGAAAAGCTCGGCGTTCAGGCCAAGCGGGCTGGGCAGATCATCCGCCGCGTCCACGATTTCGTCCGCAAGAGCGATCCCAAAATCGTGGCGACGGATGCCGGACAGCTCATTGCCGAGAGCGCCTCCTTCGCCGAGGCAGACCTGCGCAAACACGGCGTCCGCCTCGAAACCGATCTCGCCGTCGGGTTGCCGCTCGTGCTGGCGGACCCGATCCTCATGCAGCAGGTGCTGCTCAACCTCATTCGCAATGGCGTCGAGGCAATGGCGGCTACCCCGGCGACAGACCGCATTCTCACCCTCAGGACGCGGGCGCGGGACAGCGGCGTCGAGATCGCGGTCGAGGATCGTGGGATCGGTCTCGCGCCTAACCTCGAACAGCGCCTTTTCGAGCCCTTTGTGACGACGAAAACCGACGGCATGGGCATGGGGCTCAACATCTGCCGGACGATCGTCGAACTGCATAAGGGGCGGCTCACGTTCGAGACGCTCGATGGGGGCGGATTGCGCTTCATCGTGGTGCTGCCGGCCGCCGAGGTCGTGGAGATCGCTTCATGAGCGAAATCCTCGTCGGCGAGATCCATGTTCATATCGTCGATGACGAGGAGGCGATCCGGGATTCGCTTGTTTGGCTTTTCGCCTCGCGGGGCATCCGGGCGGCCTGCTATGCCTCCGGCGAGGCGTTCCTCGAAGCCCATGCCGCCGGCCTTCGCGGCGTTGTCATTCTTGATATCCGCCTCGGCGGCATTTCCGGCATCGAGGTTCTCGACCGGCTCGTCATGGCCGGCGCCGAGCAGCCGGTCATCATGCTTTCCGGACACGGCGACGTGCCGCTGGCCGTTTCCGCTCTCAAGCGCGGCGCGATGGATTTCCTCGAAAAGCCGTTCAACGACAATCAGCTCGTCGACCGGATCGTCGAACTGCTGGCCGTGGAGGAGACCCGGCAGGCCGCCCGTGAAACCCGCCTTGCGCTCAAGGATCGGCTCGCGACCCTGTCGGATCGGGAACGCGAGGTAATGGAACTGATGATCCGGGGCCGTCTCAACAAGCAGATCGCCGGTGATCTCGGCATTGCGATGCGTACCGTTGAGGTTCACCGGGCACGCATTCTGGAAAAGATGGGCGTGCGCAACGGCATCGAACTTGCCGCGTTGATGGCACGCCCCGGAGAATGACCTTACGGCCGCTGGTAGGTCTTTACATCCGAGATATCACCGTTGGTGAAGGTGATGCGCATGGTCGCGCCTGCGATTTCGCGGCCCACCCGCAAGTAGGGGTTAACATCGCGCGGGATGGCGTAGGGGTCGCGCTCGTCGCAGGGCGGGAGGCGGAGCTCCTGTGCTGGCGGCTCGCCGCCAAGGCCGTATTCCACCTTCTTGATTGCGCAGCGATAGCTGACAATGTGGGTGTAGTAGAGGAACCCGGCATTGTGATCCTTGCCGAACTGGAACCAGCTTGAGGCTGTCTGGTTGAGGATCTGCCGCTGCATAGCCGTGAGGGCATCGCGCGGATCGAAAGTTTCGGTCGAGACCGCACTGCGGATGCCGTTGGCGTCGAGGTAGCGCAAGGATACGTCTGTCGGGCCCTGCGTCGAGGGCATCTCGAAGCTCGGGTTTGCCATCGGTTTTCCGGTTCGCTGATCGAGCATCGTGAGTGAGCCGGTCATCTTGAACTCCGGCATGTCGCCGAACTTGTACTCAATCGCAGAGGCAGCCTCGGGCAGGGAAATCGTCGCCATCCAGCTCTGGTTCGAGCGCATGAACGAGAGCCCGATGCGGTCGCGCCGCGTCGCAAAGAATTCGGATGCCGCGCGTTCGCGTTTCTGCGCCCGATCGATCCACTGCGCGAGCACGCTCTGGTCGAGGAAGAAGGGCACCAGCTTGCCTTCCTTATCGGCGGCAAGGAACCGCTTGAGCGCGGCAAGTTCGAACCGGCGATCGTTGATCGTCTGCCCATTCTGCCGGTCTTCGCCGAATTCCTGCGCAATCAGCGCATGGACCGGCGCGAAATCGGGGTTGGCATCGGCGAAGGCCTGAAGGCGGCTTTGCTTCTCAGCGCCGTCGAACTGGAGAATCTGGACCAGTGCGGCCGCACGACCCTTGCCCTGTGCGAGGTCCGCGAACAGCTCACGGGCGCCGGCTCGTCCGTCCTGCGTCCGGATCAGCGCGGCAAGGCGCATCAGCGGATCGATATGGTCGGTGCCCAGCGCGGCAAGCGTGAGGTAATCGCGCCGGGCCGCCGCGCTTTCGCCGCGCTGCTCGAAGGAGCGGGCGTTGTGATAGAGTTCGGGCGCCGATTTCGCGTCCTTGACGATGCCGCCGCTCTTGGCGAGCTTCTCGAAGGCCTGGGCGGGTGTGAGATTTTCCGTGACGACGACGCTCTGCTGCTGTGGCGCCTTCTCGGGTTCGGAAGCCTTCGGAGGTTCGGTCGTTTTCGGAGCATCCGCGATCTGGGGTGGGGCGGTCTTCGTCACGGCCGGAGGTCTGGGACCTTCCTGACGCTGAAGAAGCACGTAGCCGCCGGCGCCGGCTGCCAGCGCAATCGCGGCCGCGGCGATCCAGCCGGCGGAAACGCCTCGGCTCTCGGAAGGAGGCGTGAGCGGGCGGGGTGGCACTGCGTTCGCGCTCTTGTCGCGCGGGCCCATCTCGATCTGGTAGGCGTGGACGGGGTGGGGAAGGTTCTTGACCTCGCGGTTGCCGAGATCGCGAAACGGCACCGACACCTTGTTCATCACCGCTTCGTGGACGTGACGCGAGACGCAGATGCTACCCGGCTCCGCGAGGGCCTGGAGCCGCGCCGCGATATTGACGCCATCGCCGAGGAGATCGCCGTCGCGCTCGACAACATCGCCGATGGAAATGCCGATGCGGAAATGCATCTGCCTATCGGCGGGCAGCGCCATATTCGCCGTGCGCAGCGATTCCTGAATGTCGATGGCGCAGCGCGTTGCCTCCACTGCGCTGGAGAACTCACACATCACGCCGTCACCGGCCGTGTTGAAGATGCGGCCGCCGGCGCGCTTGACGAAATCGTCGAAAACCTTCCGGTAGCTTTCGAGGCGACGCAACGCGCCTTCCTCGTCTTCCGCGATGAGGCGGGTGTATTCGGCGACATCGGCCGCCATAATCGCCGTGATCTTACGTTTCAAGACTGTTTCGCTCCGCATCTTGCCCTTCCTCGCCGGTCCGGATTCGCGGTCAGGGGGATGCTCGCACATTCACGCGTTGTGCCCAATCCGTTTGTGCGGCACAGCACAATCCGGCCTTGTCCCCATGTGGAGAACCGTCCGAATAACGTTCCTGGCCCGTTGTTTCATCGCTGAAATGGTCCAGCTCTGAACAATTTCCCGGGCGGGCGGGGGCGAACCCATGCGAAGGATGGTTGACCAGTCCGGATTTTCACGTCTACGCTGGCGCCTTCGCGTGGCATTTTTCCGGCGCCGAGGGGGCGACGGAGGAAGTCCATTCTCTGGGGCGAACCAGAAACAGAAAAATTGGATCGAAAATCGGGAGATTTCGAAAAATGTCCATCCGGCGTCACCTGCTAGCAGCCTTTGCAGCCGTTGCCCTGTCGAGCGTTTCGGCTCATGCCGTGACGCTGCGCTATGCCAATCAGGGCGATCTCAAGTCGCTTGACCCCTATACCCTGAACGAGACAACGGCCAACGCGCATCTCGGCCATGTCTATGACGGACTGATCACCCGCGGAAAGGATCTCAAGGTCGGGCCGGGTCTCGCGGAGCGCTGGGAAATCCTCGATGGTGCGAAAAAGTGGCGGTTCCATCTGCGCAAGAACGTCAAGTTCCACAATGGCGAGGCCTTCACCGCCGATGACGTGATCTTCTCGGCGGACCGCGTGCGTGCGGCGGGTTCGAACTTCCAGACCCGCGTGCCGAAGGATGCCAAGTTCACCAAGGTCGACGACTATACCGTCGAGGTCGAGCTTACCTCGCCGAACCCGATCATGATCGCCCAGTGGGATACCTGGTACATCATCTCGAAGAAGTGGGCCGAGGCCAACGGTTCGGCCGCGCCGACGCCGGCTTCCGCCGCGACGCCGAGCCACATCGCCCTCAACGCCAACGGAACCGGCCCCTTCAAGATCGAGAGCCACCAGCCGGGCGTGAAGACCGTCTTCAAGGCCAACCCGAACTGGTGGGACAAAAAGGAGCACAATCTCGACGAGATCATCTTCACGCCGATCCCCAACGCCGCCACGCGCGTCGCGGCGCTGCTCTCGGGTGAGGTGGACGTGATCGAGCCGGTCCCCGTCCAGGATATGGCCCGGGTCAACGCTTCCGACAAGGCGCAGGTGCTGGCTGGCCCCGAACTGCGCACGATCTTCCTCGGCTACGATCAAAGCCGCGACGAGCTGCTGGAATCGAGCGTCAAGGGCAAGAATCCGTTCAAGGATGTCCGCGTCCGGCAGGCGTTCAACATGGCCGTGGACAAGGAGATCATCAAGACGCGTGTCATGCGCGGCCTCTCGACTCCCTCGGCGCTGATGATCGCTCCCGATCTCTTCACCCATTCGGCGGCCTTCAGCAGCCCGAAGTTCGATCCGGAAGGCGCCAAGAAGCTGCTTGCCGATGCCGGCTATCCCAACGGCTTCGAGGTCGGCATGGATTGCCCGAATGATCGCTACGTCAACGACGCGCAGATCTGTCAGGCGGTTGTCGGCATGCTCGCCCGCATCGGCGTGAAGGTGAACCTCAATGCCCAGCCCAAGGCACAGTATTTCGCCAAGGTGCTCAAGCCGGGCGGTTACAAGACCTCGTTCTACCTCCTGGGCTGGACGCCGGGGACTTTCGACAGCCACAACGTGCTGAACGATCTCCACGGCTGCCGTGCCGAGGGGTCGCCGCGTGGCGAATCGAACCTTGGCGGCTACTGTAACGCGAAGGTTGACGACCTTACCGCCAAGATCCTCGTCGAAGCCGATGCCAAGAAGCGCGATGCGATGATCAAGGAAGCGTACGAGATCACCACAAAGGAGTTTGCCTACGTCCCGCTGCATCAGCAGGCGCTTGCCTGGGGTGTAGCCAAGAACGTGAAGCTGACCCAGCGTGCGGACAACTCGGTGCTGCTCTACTGGGCCGTGAAGAAATAAGATCGTGACGAGGGCGTGGCCACCGCCGCGCCCTCGCTCCTTTCCGGCTCGAGACGAGAGATCCGATGCTCGCCTTCATTATCCGGCGGATCGCGCAATCGCTGTTCGTCATGGTTGCGGTCGCGTTGATCGCGTTCCTGATGTTCCGCTTCGTGGGCGACCCCGTGAACCAGATGGTCGGGATCGACACCCCGCAGGAAGAGGTGGCACGCCTGCGTGAATCGCTCGGTCTCAACGATCCGGCGATCGTGCAGTTCGGACGCTTCGTCCGGGATGTGCTTCATTTCAACTTCGGCGTATCCTACCAGTTCCGCCTGCCTGTGACGCAGCTTCTCGCCGAACGGGCCCCCGCGACGCTGGAACTCGCGATTACGGCGGCGATCTTTGCGCTGATCGTCGGCGTCATCATGGGCGTCTATTGCGCGCTCAACCGCGATTCCTGGCTTGCGCGGGTTTTTCAGGCCGTCAGCCTCGTCGGCGTCTCGCTGCCGACCTTCCTGATCGGGATTCTTCTGATCTATCTCTTTGCGGTGATCCTCGGCTGGCTTCCGTCCAACGGGCGCGGGCAGGTTGTGAAGATCGGCCAATGGTGGACGACCGGCTTTCTCACCACATCCGGGCTCAAGGCACTGATCCTGCCGGCGATCACGCTCGGGCTCTTCCAGATGACGCTCATCATGCGGCTCGTGCGCGCCGAGATGATGGAGGTGATGCGCACGGATTACATCAAGTTCGCCAGGGCGCGCGGGCTCAGGACCCGTTCGATCCATTTCGGCCATGCGCTGAAGAACACGCTCATTCCCGTCATCACCATCGCCGGGCTTCAGCTCGGCTCGATCATCGCCTTCGCGATCATCACCGAAACGGTGTTCAACTGGCCGGGCATGGGCATTCTGTTCCTCAAGGCCGTGCAGAACGTCGACATTCCGATCATGGCCGCCTACCTGATGCTGATCGGCTTCCTGTTCGTGGTCATCAACCTGGCGGTGGATCTCGCCTATGGCCTCGTCGATCCGCGTCTGCGCGTCGCGATGCGGGCATAAGGAGCGCAACATGCCTCATCCCACACCGGAGGAAGTGAAGGGCCTTGTCGGCGGCGGCAGCTCCGGCCTCGTTGCGCGCCTTCTCGATTCCGATGTCTTCGCGAGCTTCCGGGCTTCCAAGCTCACGATGCTCGCCGCCCTCATCGTGCTGCTGATGTTTCTGGGTGCTGCCTTTGCGCCCTGGATCGCGCCGTTCGATCCTTTCGATCCCGCGAAGGTCTTTCTGGCCGACGCCTCGATCCCGCCGCGTTGGCAGGCGGCCGGTGATCCACGTTTTGTCTTCGGCACGGATGATCAAGGGCGCGATCTCTACTCGGCGATCCTCTACGGCCTGCGCGTTTCGCTCGCCGTCGGCGGCCTCGGCGTGCTGCTCGCGGCCGCGATCGGCATTACGCTTGGGCTCGTTGCCGGTTACGTCGGCGGCCGGGTCGATGCGCTTATCATGCGTATCGCCGACGTGCAGTTGACCTTCCCGGCGATCCTGATCGCGCTTCTGATCGACGGCGTGGTCCACGCGCTGCTCAAAGGCGTTTCGCGGGAGGACAGCGCGGTCCCGGTGCTGGTGATTTCGATCGGCCTCTCGTTCTGGGTGCAGTACGCCCGCACGATCCGCGGATCGACTCTCGTCGAGAAGAACAAGGATTACGTCGCGGCCGCTCGTCTCGTCGGTATTCCGACCCCTGTCATCATGCTGCGGCATGTGCTGCCGAACGTCATCGGGCCGGTGCTGGTGATCCTGACGATCAATCTCGGTCTTGCGATCATCACCGAGGCGACCCTCTCGTTCCTTGGCGTCGGCCTGCCGCCGACACAGCCCTCACTCGGCACGCTGATTTCCATCGGCAACCAGTATCTGTTCTCGGGCGACTGGTGGATCGTCGCCTTTCCGGGCGCGACGCTCGCCATTCTCGTGCTGGCCGTCAACCTGCTGGGCGACTGGCTGCGCGATGCGCTCAACCCGAAACTGCGATGATCCGATGAGCGAACCCGTCATTTCCGTGCGCAACCTCTGCGTCGAGTTCGTCACGCGGCGAGGCATTCTGCGCGCCATCGACGATGTATCGTTCGATATCGCCAAGGGCGAGGTGCTCGGTGTCGTCGGCGAGAGCGGGGCGGGCAAGTCCGTTACCGGCTCGGCGATCATCGGGCTGATAGAGCCACCGGGTCGCATCGCGGGCGGCGAAATTCTCCTGCACGGCAGGCGGATCGACAACCTGCCGCAAGAAGAAATGCGCCGTATCCGCGGCCGCAAGGTCGCGATGATCTTCCAGGATCCGCTGACTTCGCTCAACCCGCTCTACCGCGTCGGCGAACAGTTGATCGAGACGATCCTCACCCATACCGACCTTTCGCCCGCCGCGGCGCGCGAACGGGCGATCGCGCTGCTCGCCGAAGTCGGCATTCCCGCGCCGGACAAGCGGATCGACGGCTATCCGCACGAATTCTCGGGCGGGATGCGCCAGCGTGTGGTTATCGCGCTCGCGCTCTCGTGCGAGCCGGATTTCATTGTTGCCGACGAGCCGACGACCGCCCTCGACGTTTCCGTGCAGGCCCAGATCATCGCCCTCATCAAGAAGCTCTGCCGCGAGCGCGGGACGGCGGTGATGCTGGTGACCCACGACATGGGCGTCATCGCCGAGACGGCGGACCGTGTCGCGGTGATGTATGCCGGCCGGGTTGCCGAAATCGGCCCGGTGCGCGATGTGGTAAGGCACCCGCTTCATCCCTATGCACGCGGACTGATGGGCGCGATCCCGACGCTGGAGACCGATGCCGAACGGTTGACGCAGATTCCCGGTGCCATGCCGCGTCTTTCGAATATTCCGCGAGGTTGCGCCTTCAATCCACGTTGCGACCGCGTCTTTGACCGTTGCCACCTCGAACGGCCCGATCCGGCCGAGCCGGTCGACGAGAAGGTCGAACCGGGGCATCGTGTCGCCTGCCATCTCTATGCCGGCGGGGGGGGCATGCGATGAGCGAGGAGGTGAAGCCCTACGTCACCGTACGCGATCTCCGGCGCGTGTTCGATGTGTCGCGCCCTTGGCTCAACCGCGTTCTGGAGAGCCTGCCGAAGGCCTATCTCAAGGCCGTCGACGGTCTGAGCTTCGAGATCCGCAGGGGGGAGACCTTTGCGCTCGTCGGCGAGTCCGGTTCCGGCAAATCGACGGTCGCGCGCATGGTGGTGGGCCTTTTGCCGGTCTCCGGCGGCGACGTGACAATCGACGGCATCTCGATGACCGGGCATCATGATCCTGCCGAGAAGATGGCACTGCGCAAGCGCATCCAGATGATCTTCCAGGATCCCTATGCCAGCCTCAATCCACGCTGGCGGGTGGAACGGATCATCGCCGAGCCGATCCATGCTTTCGGCTTGCTCAAGGGCGCGGATGTGACGAAGCGCGTCGGCGAGCTGCTGACGCTTGTCGGCCTGCATCCCGACGATGGCAAGAAGTTCCCGCATGAGTTTTCCGGCGGCCAGCGCCAACGCATCGCCATCGCCCGCGCGCTGGCGTCGAGCGCCGAGTTCATCGTCTGCGACGAGCCTACCTCGGCGCTCGACGTCTCGGTTCAAGCGCAAATCCTCAACCTGATGCGCGATCTCCAGAAGGAGTTCGGGCTCACCTATCTCTTCATCAGCCACAATCTCGCGGTCGTGCGTCACATGGCGGACCGGATCGGCGTGATGTATCTCGGCCGGCTCGTCGAGGTCAGTGAGAGCAAGCGACTGTTCTCGCATCCGCGTCATCCATACACGCGGATGCTGCTCGACGCCGTGCCCGATCTCGGTATGACCGGGCGCGAGCGGCAGATGGTGGCGGGCGAAATCCCGAACCCGATCTCGCCGCCCTCAGGCTGCACGTTCCATCCGCGTTGCCCGCTTGCGAACGAGCGCTGCGCCCGCGAGGCTCCGGCGATGCTTGACGGGGTGGCTTGTCACGCGGTCGCGGAGGGGCGGACCTAATTTCCACGAACTCTCCGATCGCGCCTAAGACGTGATGTAGGCGCGAATGCGCCGCCGAGCAGCGTCGCTCACGGCGCGTTGCGGGGGACAGACCTGAGGGCGGCTTCAGCCGCCCTCGATGGGCGGAAGTTCACACAGCCGCCGTGCGTGCCTTGGCGATCCCGGTAAAGAACTGGATGCCGTAGGGCAGGATCTCGTCATTGAAGTCGTAGGCCGGGTGATGCAGGCCCGCCGTATCGCCGTTGCCGATGAAGGCATAGGCGCCGGGGCGCTCCTGCAGCATGAATGAGAAGTCCTCGCCCCCCATCATCGGCGCGACATTGTCGTCGACCATCGCCTCGCCGAACAGCGAGCGTGCGATGTCCACCGCGTGATCGGTCGAGGTCTCGTCATTGATCGTCGCCGGATAACCGCGCGTATAGGTAACCTTCGCGCTCGCGCCGAACATCTTCGCCGTGCCATCGGCGACGGTGCGAAGACGGGCTTCGGCCATGTCACGCATCGCGGGATCGAGGGTGCGCACGGTGCCTGTCAGCGTCGCGCGCGAGGGGATGATGTTGAAGGCGGTGCCGGCATGAAACATCGTCGTCGAAACGACGACCGACTTCAGCGGGTCGGCATTGCGCGAGGCGATGGATTGCAGTGCGCAGACGATGTGCGAGCCAATGAGGATCGGGTCGATACCGAGATGCGGCGCGGCGGCATGGGCGCCGACGCCTTCGATTTCGATGGTGAACTCGTCGGCCGCCGCCATGATCGGCCCGCGTCGGATCGAGATCGATCCCGGCTTCATGCCCGGCATGTTATGCAGGCCGTAGACCTCGGCGATGTTCCAGCGGTCCATCATTCCGTCCTCGACCATCGCCTTGCCACCGGCGCCGCCTTCCTCGGCCGGTTGGAAGATCAGGATCACGGAACCGTCGAATTCGCGTGTCGCGGCGAGGTGCTTCGCCGCGCCCAGGAGCATCGACGTGTGCCCGTCATGGCCGCATGCGTGCATCTTGCCGGGCGTCTTGGAGCGGTGGGGGAGGTTGGTTTCCTCCTCGATCGGCAAGGCGTCCATGTCCGCGCGCAGGCCGACCACTTTGCCGCCCGCGCCGTTGCGTCCGTGAATGACGCCGACCACGCCGGTCTTACCGATGCCTTCGACCACCTCGTCGCAGCCAAAGGCGCGCAGCCGCTCGGCGACGATCCGCGCCGTGCGATGGACGTCGTAGAGCAGTTCGGGGTTCTCGTGGAAATCCCGTCGCCAAGCGGTCACTTCGTCCTTGAGCGAGAGAATCCGGGGGTCGATGGTCATGATCACACCAATTGTGAGGGAGGGTGGAACCAACAATAGAGGATCGGGCGCGTTCGCCAAGCGGCAATCGGCGTCCGAGCTGCTTCACGCATCAAGGCCATTGCGCTTCGGCGCGGGATGCGGATTGATGCAGGCATGACTTCGCCGCCGAAGAGCGGCGTATCCCAATCGAAGGACATATCCGTGCCGAAGAAGAACGACTGGAGCCCGGCGACGCTGGCGGCTCAGGCCATGGGCAAGATCGACGAAGCATCCCGCGCCGTCGTCCCGCCGATCCACCTGACAACGACCTTCATCCGCGACCCGGATAACCAGTATCGCACCGGCAATATCTACGGCCGGCCGGACAACGAGACCGTGCGTGAGGCTGAAAGCGTCATCGCGATGCTGGAAGGGGCGACCAACGCGCTCGTCCTGGGTTCGGGCATGTCGGCCGCTGTGGCGGTGTTCCTTGCGCTCAAGCCGGGCGATCACATCGTGGCACCCAAGGTGATGTATTGGGCCCTGCGCAACTGGCTGATGAACGATGCCGCCGAATGGGGCCTCCGAACCGATTTCATCGATATGGCGGACCTCGCGGCGGTGGAAGCTGCGGTGAAGCCGGGCGTGACAAGGCTCGTCTGGCTGGAATCACCCGCCAACCCGCTCTGGACGATCACGGATATCGCTGCCGTTGCCCGCATTGCCCATGCGGCTGGCGCGCGGCTCGCCATCGATTCGACCGGCGCGACTCCCATTCTCTCGCGTCCCCTCGATCTCGGCGCCGATATCGTGATGCATTCGGCCACGAAATACCTCAACGGTCATTCGGATGTACTGGCCGGCGCGCTGGCGACGCGGCAGGACGATGCCTTCTGGGCCCGCATCAAGCGGGTGCGCGCGATTCAGGGGCTTATTCTCGGCCCGTTCGAGGCCTTCCTGCTCATCCGCGGCATGCGGACGCTCGAATTACGCGTGAAAGCCGCCAGCACCAGTGCGCTCGAACTTGCGACGCGGTTCTCGAACCACCCGCATGTGCTCGACGTGCTTTATCCCGGCCTGCCGAGCCACCCGCAGCACGCACTGGCGACCCGGCAGATGAAGGGTGGGTTCGGTGGCATGCTCTCGATCCGTCTCCGGGGCGGCGAACGCCACGCGGTCGCGACCGCCGCGACGGTCTCGCTCTGGAAGCGCGCGACCTCGCTCGGCGGGGTCGAAAGCCTGATCGAGCATCGCGCTTCCATCGAGGGGCCAGGAACGCCGTGCCCCGCTGATCTCCTTCGCCTCTCGACCGGCATCGAGAATGTCGAGGACCTTTATGTCGATCTCGACCGCGCCATGCGTGAAACGGCCGGGGAGGTGGAGTGAGAGCTTGTCGGCGGAATTCCGCCTGCCGGATGCGCGGGATTTTGCGCATCTCAGGCATTTTGGCCGACCAAACACGACCGAATGGCGGCTTTTTGCGGTCGAAATCGCGGGAATGACTTTGGCACGCACGCTGCTATTGTAAGGATCGACGGTGCGGAAAAGACAAATCGCGCCGCGCATTCAATAGGGAGTGATCATGTCCATTTTCTCGATGAAACTTGCAGGAACCCGGATCGCGAAGGCGGTCGGCTTTTCGATCCTTGCCGGTTCGTTTTTTGCTGGCGCCTCGACCGTCCGTGCGGCCGATTTCATCAACGTGCTGACGGGGGGTACCTCCGGCGTCTACTATCCGATGGGCGTCGCCATGTCGAAACTGTTCGGCGAGAAGATCGCCGGCTCGCGGCCGAGCGTGCAATCGACCAAGGCCTCGGTCGAGAACCTGAACCTGCTGCAGGCATCGAAGGGCGAGATCGCCTTCACGCTCGGCGATTCGCTGATCGCCGGTTGGAACGGGGACGAGGAGGCCGGCTTCACCCGCAAGCTCGACAAGCTGCGCGGCATCGCCGCGATCTATCCGAATTATGTCCAGATCGTCGCATCGAAGGAATCGGGCATCAAGACGCTGGCGGACCTCAAGGGCAAGCGCCTCTCGGTCGGCGCACCGAAATCCGGCACCGAGCTTTCCGCCCGCGCGATTCTCGCCGCCGCCGGCCTTGGCTACAAAGACCTCGGCAAGGTCGAGTATCTCTCCTTCGCGGCCTCGGTCGAACTCATGAAGAACCGTCAGCTTGACGCGACACTCCAGTCCGCCGGCCTCGGCGTCGCCTCGATCCGTGACCTCTCGACCTCGGTCGAGATCGTGATGGTGGAGATTCCCGACAGTGTCGTGACGAAAGCCGGCGCGCCTTTTGTCTCCGGCGTCATTCCCGCGAAGACCTATACCGGTCAGGATTCTGACGTGAAGACCGCTGCCGTGATGAATTATCTCGTCACCCATTCAGGCGTTTCCGAAAAGCTCGCCTACGACATGACCAAGTCGGTGTTCGACAACCTGCCGGATCTCGCGGCGGCCCATGCGGCCGGCAAATCGATCACGCTCAAGGGTGCGATGAGCGGCATGGCGATCCCCCTTCACCCCGGTGCGGCCAAGTATTTCAAGGAAAAGGGTATCGCGGTTCCCTGAACTGCCCCCAAACCGAACTGACGCACCTGCTGCATCCCGGTCGGCCCTCGAGGCCGGCCGGCTCGCCTCGCGATCCTCCGCGCCCGGCGCACGACCAGAACCTCCTCGACAAAAAACCCTCCCAGATAGGTGTCGAAATGACGAATGCCGCCCTTGGGACGCCTTCCGCGCCCGAAACCCATGAGCCTGCCCAGGAACTCGTCGATCCGGAGCACGGTCTTCCGTCCGGCTTCGGCGCGGGAAGACTGGGAACTTTCCTGTTCTGGTTCGCGCTGGCCTTCTCGGTCTTTCAGGTCGCGACCGCGTTCAACGTGCCGATCGACTTCAAGCTGGCTGGCGGCTTCCGTATCATGGATGCCTTGCGCATCGTGATGCTGGGTTGGCTCATCTGGATCGCCATCGGCGCGGCGAAAGGACGAGATTGGGTGCCGGCGCTGCTCGCGTGGATGCCCCTGATGCTGGTTCACGAACTGCTGGCGTTCTACGGTGGTTCGATCCCGGCGATCGTGCTCCGTTCTCTTCACGTCGGCTTCCTGATGGTGCTGGCTTCGGGCCTGCTCTACGTCCATCGCTCGCCGAGCGCCTTTACGCGCCTCGTTTCGCTCGCGATTGCGGTCGTCGGTGCTGTCGTCGCGCTCTACCAGTGGTATTTCTATGCCGATATCCTCACGCGCTCGGGCAACATCAGCCACACGGACCTCACTCTCGGCGTGATCGTTCTGGTTGCGCTGTTCGCACTGGCCTATCGTTTCATGGGCCCGGCTCTGCCGATCGTTTCCGGGCTTTTTCTTGCCTACGCCTTGTTCGGCCAGTATCTCCCGGCGCCGCTCGATCATCGCGGCTATTCGCTCGAGCAGGTCATCGACCAGATGTCGTTCGGCGAGGAGGGGATATACGCGACACCCACCGGCGTTTCCGCGACATTTATCTTCCTTTTCGTTCTGTTCGGCGCCTTTCTTGAGCGCGCCGGGATGATCCAGCTCTTCACCGATGTTGCGATGGGCCTGTTCGGTGCCGCGCGCGGCGGTCCGGCAAAGGTGGCCGTGTTCTCTTCGGGCCTTATGGGGACGATTTCCGGCTCCGGCGTCGCCAATGTGGTCGCGACCGGCCAGTTCACGATTCCCCTGATGAAGCGCTTCGGCTATCGCGCTGCTTTCGCGGGCGGCGTCGAGGCGACGGCCTCGATGGGCGGGCAGATCATGCCGCCTGTTATGGGGGCGGTCGCGTTCATCATGGCTGAGACCATCGATGTGCCTTATGTCGAGATCGTCAAGGCGGCGATCATTCCGGCGCTGCTCTACTACTTCGCGGCGTTTCTGGCCGTGCATCTCGAAGCGGGCAAGCGTGGCCTCGTTGGCATGGCGAAGGATGAACTTCCAAACCCGATGGCCTCGCTGCGCAGGAACTGGCATCTGGTGCTGCCGCTGATCGTTCTCATCTATCTTCTGTTCGCGGGTTTCACGCCGCTCTTTGCCGGTTCGATCGGCCTTGCGCTGACCGTCCTGCTGATCCTCGGCGCCTCGATTGCGCTTGGTCTGGGCTCCCTCGCCATGCGCATCCTCTTCTGGGTCGGGCTTGGCCTCCTGTGCTCGGCGTTCTTCTGGTATGGCGTGCTCGTCATTGTCGGCCTGATCGCGCTGATGATCCTGTGGAACCTGACGACGAAGGGCGGGCGCGAGGCGCTGGCGGTGTGCCGCGACGCGCTGGCGGACGGCGCGCGACAGGCGGTTCCTGTCGGTATCGCCTGCGCGGTGGTTGGCATCGTTATCGGCACGATGACGCTGACCGGCGTCGGCACCATTCTCGGAACCGCCGTGATCACAGTCGGCGAGAAGAGCCTGTTTCTGGCGCTGATCCTGACGATGTTCGTCAGCCTTGTCCTCGGCATGGGCATCCCGACCATCCCGAACTACATCATCACCTCGTCGATTGCGGCGCCGATCCTGCTCAAGCTGGGCGTGCCGCTGATCGTCAGCCACATGTTCGTCTTCTATTTCGGCATCATGGCGGACCTGACGCCGCCGGTCGCGCTTGCGGCCTTCGCGGCGGCGCCGATCGCACGCGAAAGCGGCATGAGGATCGGCTTTGAGGCCATCAAAGTCGCGATTGCGGGCTTCGTCGTTCCATTCATGGCGGTCTATGATCCGGCGCTCATGCTCCAGCCGGTCGAAGGAACGACCGGGCTCGCCTACGCGCTGGCGGTTGCCTACATCGTCGCGAAGGTGGTGCTGGCGATCGTGCTTTGGGGTGGCGCATTCATCGGCTTCCTCGCCGGGCATATGTCAAGCCTGGAGCGCATGGCCTGCTTCGTGGCTGCGGTATTCCTCGTCGCGGCCTTGCCGGTGACTGATGAGATCGGCTTCGCGCTTGCCGTCGCGGTTCTGGGCTATCATGTCTGGAGAACAAGGAAAGCGGCCGGGCGAGAGAGCACCGCCTGATCGCGACAGGGAGAGGAAATGCCATCGCGCCCGACATTCATGCGCTGGATCGCCGCGATGATCGCCATCGCGATGGTGGCGATCGCGGCGCATGGGCTGGGGGCACAGCGAGCCGAAGAGGCGGCCCGCGCCAAGGCGGAAAGCGACCTCGCGTTGCTGGCCGACAACTTCCGAGCGACGGTAGGTAAGTTCCACCAGACTCCGGTGTTGCTGGCCGCGAATGCGAAAGTTCTCGCGCTCCTTGGCGGCAGTCCCGATGCCGCAGCGGTCGATGCCGCCAACCGCTACCTCGAACTGACCGCGGAGCGTCTCGGCGCGGCCCAGCTCTTCGTGATGCGGCCGGACGGCCTGACGCTTGCCGCCTCGCATTGGCGAGGGACGGATAGCCTCGTCGGGCAGAATTATTCGTTCCGGCCGTATTTCCGGGAGGCGCTGGCGACCGGGAGCGGCACTTTCTACGGCGTCGGCGTCACCACCGGTTTGCCGGGCTATTTCCTCTCTTCCGACATCCGCGACAATGGCCGGCTCATTGGCGTGGCGGTCGTGAAGATCGACCTCGTGCCGCTGGAGGACCTGCTCGCGCGCCGGACTGTGCCGGTGCTGATCGCGGATGGTGACGGCGTCGTCATTCTCGCCTCCGACCCGGCGTTGAAATACCGGCCCCTGCGTGAACTTACGGAACAACAGAAAATCCATATCGCGGCGGAGCGACGCTTCGCCCGTCATGAGCTGGGCCCGCCGCTGTCCCCGCGCGATCTCAAACTGAAGTCGCCGACGGAAGTCGTCTCCCGCGTATTGCCGATCGCCGAAGGCGGGACCAACTGGTCGATCGTCACCTACCTCCCGGCCGAGGATATCGCCGACAGCGCCCGCTTCACCGCATTGCTGGCCGCGCTTGCCGCGCTGGCCGGCATTCTCGGTGCGACGATCTTCGCGATGCGCCGCAGGCATCTCGCCGAGGAACGCGCCGCGAAGCGCAACCTCGAAGCGCGGGTCGAGATGCGCACGCTCGAACTCCGGCGTGCGTATCAGGAACTGGCCGGCGAGATCGCCGAACGGAAGCGCATCGACCGACAGTTGCATCAGACGCGCGACGATCTCGCGCAGGCGGCCAAGCTCGCGGCGATGGGGCAGGCATTCTCTGGTCTCGCGCACGAGATCAACCAGCCGCTGATGGCATTGAAAACCTATCTCGCAAGCCTCGGGAAACTCGTTGAACGGCAGGATTCGAAGGGTATCGCGACCGGTCTCGCTGTGATGAACGAGACGGTGGAGCGAATGAGCGAGTTGACCAACTCGCTTCGCCGGCTCGCCCGCAAGGCCGATCGAAAGATCGAGCCGGTCGATCTGGCGACGCTCGCAGGGCAGGTCGCGGATCTCCTGAAGTTCCGGCTTGCGGACATCGGCGCGACGCTGCGTTTCGAGGGCGCGCCCTCCGTGATCGTCGCTGGCGATCCCAACCGGCTACAGCAGGTAATCCTCAACCTCGTCATGAACGCGATGGACGCTGTCGCCGCCGTCGAGCGCAAGGAAATCCACATCGCGTTGTCGGAGGACGGCGGGCTCGCGCGTCTTTCGGTGCACGATACCGGCAAAGGGATAGCGCCCGAGGTTTCAAATCGCCTGGGCGAACCATTCTTCACCACCAAGGATGTCGGCAAGGGGCTCGGTCTCGGGTTGGCGATCAGCCACGCAATCGTCGCCGAACATGCCGGAAACCTTCTCCATGAAACCGATCCGGCAGGCGGCGCCGTCTTCACGATCACCCTATCGGCCGGGGCCGGGGCCGGGGCACATGGCCGGGCCGCAGAGCATTCCCATGCCGCCGAGTGAACCGCAACCGGTCATCCTGCTGGTCGACGACGACCCTCAGGTCACGCGCTCTCTCGGGCAATGGCTGGAGCTATCCGATGTGGCGGTGCATGTCGCCTCCAGTGTCGATCGGGCGGAAGCGGTCATCGAGGCCGGCACGCCGGTCGACGCGGTCCTGTCCGATGTTCGCATGCCTGGCCGCGACGGGCTCAACCTGTTGCGCGCGCTGCGACAGCGCGATCCGGATCTCCCGGTCGTCCTGCTCTCCGGCCATGCGGATGTGCCAATGGCCGTCGAAGCGTTGAAGGCGGGCGCATTCGATTTTCTGACAAAGCCCGCCGATCCCGAAAGGGTCGTCGCCGTGCTGCGCAACGCCGCCGCGCAGAACCGGCTCAGACGCAAGGTCGCGGCGTTGGAAGCACGGCTCTCAGAGGCCGATGCGGTCGAAAACCGGCTGATCGGTCATTCGGCTGGCATGGCCGCATTGCGGAGAGAGATTGCGGCGCTTGCCGGGTTGCCGATCGACGTTATCCTTGTTGGCGAGACGGGGACCGGCAAGGAAGTGGTTGCCGAGGCGCTTCATGCCGCGAGCGGGCGCTCGGGTCGCTTTGTTGCGGTCAACTGCGCGGCGATCCCCGCCGATATTTTTGAAAGCGAATTGTTCGGCCATGAGAGCGGTGCATTTACCGGCGCGCGCGAAAAACGTGTCGGCAAGCTCGAGTATGCCTCCGGCGGAACGCTGCTGCTCGACGAGATCGAAAGCATGCCGCTCGCCGCGCAAGGCAAGATTCTGCGGGTTATGCAGGAACGGACCATCGAGCGCCTCGGCTCGAACCGCGCGATTCCGGTCGATCTTCGCGTGATCGCCGCGACCAAGATCGATCTGCGCACTGCCGCGGCGGCGAACCAGTTCCGGCTTGACCTTTATTACCGCCTCGCCGGAGTCGAGCTCCATCTGCCGCCTTTGCGAGAGAGGCGTGAGGACATCCCGGTCCTATTTTCGGTTTTCGCCTCGCGCATGGCGGAACGTGCCGGGCGCAAGGCCCCGGAAGCGAAGGAGGATCTGCTGGTGATATTGCGCCGGTACGATTGGCCGGGAAACGTTCGCGAATTGCGGCGCGCGGCGGAGCGTTTCGCGCTCGGACTTGATCCCGGCGTCGTACCGCGGGAGGCTGCCACCGCGCCGTCGCCGGACCGGGAAGGTGATCTTGCCGACCGGGTGGCCCGGTTCGAGGCGGAGGTTATCCGGGAGGCGCTCCAGAAAGCGGGCGGTTCGATCGCGGCGGTGGTGGAGGCGCTCGGCATTCCCCGCCGGACGCTCAACGAAAAAATGCAACGCCACGGTATCCGCCGCGAGGACAGCGCGGGGGACTAGGACATCCGTCCGCCGGGTGGATTGCGGCTGGCGGAAGACGCGGATGCGGACCCGAGGTGGTCGTCCGGGCGGCAACGCTTGCAGGGGCGAAGTCCGGCCGCGCAGGCGTCGACGATCTCAGCAAAGAAACGAACGTTTTCACGTTTCGGCCGACCCGAACAGCTCGGGCGACAATAAACCCCGGTCGTCATCACGCCGACAAGGAACATGCCGTCGGCCCTCCGGTCGCGGTTCTGGAAAGCTGCCCAACGGGCATCGTCATCGGGAAGGCGGGGCAGGGGGGCGATCATGGGCGAATGATGATCGCAAAAACAGCTGCCGCGCCACCCGATTTCAGATCAACGCTGCTGCCTGCCGCGCGAAAACCGCCGACAACCGACCGACATCGGCCGCATTCGCGGCTGCCGCCGTCCCCTTGGCGGCCCGAAAGGCAATTCCTTCGAAGATCGCCGCCCAGCGGAACAGCGCAAAAGCCATGTGGAACGGTTCGGGGTTAACCGGATGGCGGCTTGCTGCCGCATAGGTCGCAAGGAATTTCGAATGTTCCGGAATGCCGAGCGCACCAAGGTCGAGCCCGGCGATTCCGCCATATTCGTCCGGTGCCGTATGCCACGCCATGCCGATATGCGCGAGATCGGCAAGCGGATGGCCGAGCGTCGCCAATTCCCAATCAAGAACGGCGATGACACGTGGTTCGGTCTTGTGAAACATCAGGTTGCCGACGCGGTAGTCGCCGTGGACGAGGCTCGTGATCTCTCCGGGTGGGATATGTGCGGGCAACCAGGCGATGAGCCGCTCCATGTTCGCATCCTCGCGCGTGCGGTTCTCCTGCCACTGGCGCGACCACCGGCTGATCTGGCGCGCGAAATAATCGCCGGGCTTGCCAAAATCCGAAAGGCCGATCTCGTTGGGCCCGACATTGTGGAAGCGTGCCAGCGTTTCGGCGATCGAGCGATACATGGCTGTACGCTCCGCCACCGCCACACCAGGTAGCGTGCAATCGTGAAACACCCGGCCGTCAAGCCGCGCCATCACGTAGAACGGCGTGCCGACAACGCTTTCGTCCGTGCAATAATGAAGCGCCTCCGGCACCGGAACGCCGGTATCCTTCAGTGCAGCGATAACGCGGAATTCACGGTCGATGGCATGAGCAGAGGGAAGGAGCGGGCCCGGTGGCTTCTTGCGAAGGACAAGGGCGCGGCTTTCGTATGTCACGAAGAAGGTCGGGTTCGATTGACCACCGGAAATCCGTGCCAGTATCGGCTCGCCGGAAAGACCCGTCAGGACGGATTTCAGATAGGCATCGAGCCGCGCGACATCGAATTCCGGCGCGGCACCGCTCATCGCGGCTGCTCTCCCGTGACGGTCCACTGCCAGAAATCCGGTCCCTCCTTGTCGAGGAAGCGGTTCAGAACCATGCGGTGCACTTCGTCGGCCCCATCCACCAGCCGCGCCTGCCGTGCGTAGCGGTAGATCCATTCGAGTATGGTGTCCTTGGAATAACCGCGCGCGCCGTTGATCTGGATGGCGATATCCGCGGCCTTGTGCAGCGTGTTCGCGGCCTGGACCTTCGCCATCGAAACCTCCTTTCGCGCGAACGAGCCATGATCGAGCGCCCAGGCGGCCTTCATCACGAGCAGGCGCCCGATCTCGATTTCCATCGCGAGGCCGCCAAGCATGAGTTGCACGCTTTCGCGATCGGCAAGACGAAGGCCGAAGCCCTCGCGTCGGGCGGCGTAGTCAGTCGCGATCTCGACGCAGCGTTTGGCGAGTCCGAGCCAGCGCATGCAGTGGGTGAGGCGTGCCGGCCCAAGGCGGATCTGCGTAACCTTCATCCCCGCGCCCTCGCCAAGGAGGACATTCTCCGGTGCGATGGTGAGGCCGTCGAACGTCAGCTCGCAATGCCCGCCATGCTCTTCGGGGCCCATGATCGGGATGCGACGCTCGATGTTCCAGCCCGGCTGGTCGCGGTGGAAGAGGAAGGCGGTGAGACGCTGCTTAGGGTCTTCCGACGTGCGGGCGATGAGAATAAAATGGGCGGCATCCTGCGCGCCGGTGATGAACCACTTGCGGCCATAGATCTTCCAGCTCCCATCCGGCTGTTTCTCACCGCGCGTCTGGATCATCGAGGGGTCGGAGCCGCCGCCGGGATGCGGCTCGGTCATGACGAAGGCGGAACGGACCTTGCCCTCGACGATCGGTGCGAGCCACAGCGCTTTCTGGCCCGGCGTGCCGATCTTTTCGAGCACCATCATGTTACCGTCGTCCGGCGCAGCGGAATTGAAGACCACGGGGCCGAATATCGAGCGATTCATCGCTTCGTAGCAAACCGCCATGCCCATGCGGCCGACGCCGAGCCCACCCGTTTCGGGCTTGAGCTGGAGGCACCAGAGGCCTTCAGCGCGTGCTTTGGCGCGGAGATCCGCGAGGAGGGGCAGGGAGATGTTCTCATGCGCGTCGTAGCTGTCTGCTTTGCTTTCCAGCGGCAGAATCTCGCGTGCGACGAAATCGGCGATACGGCGGCGGAGCGCGTCCAGTTCGGGAGAGATCGAGAAATCCATGAACGGTCCTTCAAAGTGGCGCGAGCAGATGGCCGCCATCGACCGCGATGGTCGCGCCGGTCATGTAGGCGCCGGCTTCCCCGGCGAGCAGCAGCAGTGTACCGTCGAGATCGGAAGGTTGGCCGAGACGGCGCTGGGGTATGCGCTTGATCATCGCCGCGCCGGCTTCGGTCGCGAAAAAATCGCGGTTGATGTCGGTCTCGATATAGCCGGGGCAGAGCGCGTTGACCCGAATGCGATACCGTGCCCATTCGAGGGCCATGGATTTGGTCATCTGGATCAGCGCGGCTTTCGATGTCGCGTAAGGCCCGACATGGCCGGAGACTCCAAGCCCGAGGATCGAGGCGATGTTGACGATGGCGCCACCGCATCCGGCGCCACGCATCCACGCGGCACAGGCCTTCGCAACAAGGAACGCGCCCTTGAGGTTGGTGTCGAGCACCGCATCGAAACGGGCCTCATCTGTATCGAGCCACGCGCGGGTGTCGGCGATTCCGGCGTTGTTGACGAGAATATCGACGCCGCCAAGCCCCGCGATCACATCGCGGATGCCGGCCTCCACGCTTGCGCCATCGGCAACGTCGAGCCGGACGGCGATCGCCTGATGCCCGGCTTCGATCAGGCCTGACGATACCCGCTCGCAATCCGCCAGCCGGCGCGCCGCGATCGCAACGCACGCGCCTTCGCGCGCCAGAAGCCGTGCGAAGTGCTCCCCCAGTCCGCCGGACGCGCCTGTAACGAGCGCGCGTTTACCCTTCAAGCCTGCCGACAAGGCTGTTCTCCCGTGTTTTCGTCGAGAGTAGAGACGGGTCGGCGGCTTGGCCAGAGCCTTCCATCAATGCCCGCGCGAGAACAGGAGATCGTGCACCATCGCCGAGACGTTCTTGAGGCTGGCGAGCACCTCCTTGAGTTCCGCGATCTGATGCCGGCTCAGCCGTGAGACATCGACGTGGGTGCCCGGCTTCAGGCCGGCGGAAATGTCGTGGATCTGCTGGTCCAGAATAAGATCCATCAGGAAGCCGAGTCCTTTCTCCATGGCCTCAAGATCTTGATCCGCGCCAATCTTCTGCTCACGCAACGCGGCGATGCGGTCGGCGGTCGCTCGGTGGGCGATGCCGTGGCTGAGCCCGAGACAGCGCGCGGCGGCGACGATCGGGAACAGCCCGCCTTTCTTGAGATCGAGACGGTTGTTCTCCACCTGCAGGCGACCGAACATGCCGATGGGCGGCGTCCAATTCGCCATCTGGTCCGCGAGCAGCTTCACCATCGGCCGGGCTTGCTCTGCCATTCTCAGCGCGTCCTGCCGCAATTGCTGCGCGAGCGAAGCATCGCCGTGGACATGGCGGCAGTCGAAGAAGATATCGACAGAGAGCAGGTCTTCCGGTGAGGTGGTTTCGGTCCAGCTCCGCACGCGCTCGCGCCAGAGCGGGAGCGAGCCGTTCCAGCTCAGGTTCCCCGCCATCACCTTGCCCTTGCAGAGCGGAATGCCGATGTCGTCGAGAATGCGGTTCATGCGCTGGCCATGCTCGATGAACCAGTTCAGCATTGCCTCGTCCTCGGCAGGGCCGTCGAAAACGGTTGCATTGTCCTGATCCGGAACCAGCAGGGATTCCCCCCGCCCGCCGGAACCGAGGATCAGCGTGGCGTAGGGCGTCGGCGGGGTGCCATGCCCGGCTTCGAGCATTTGCTTTTCCGCGTCCATCGCCGCGCGGCGGGTGAGGGCGCCGATCTCGCGGCTGATAACCGCGGCGACCTCGCGTGCCGTGATGCCTTCCTCGACGAGCCGGTGCGCGACCTTCGGCATCCGCGCCCAGGCGGTCGCGAGTTCGGGGATCGAGGCGGCGCTGTCGACCGCATCGCCGAGCGCCAGCGCATCGGACGAGCGCAGACGTAGGAGATCGCGCGCCGAGAGGGCTCCCACCATGTTCCCGTCCTCGTCGACGACGCCGAGGTGACGGATATGGTGCTGCTCCATTCGGCCGATGGCGCGGTAGACGAAAGCGTCCTTCGGCACGGTCATCAATGGGCGACTCGCCATGTCGCCGACGCGGTCCTGAAGCCCGGAAGCGCCCTTGCTACCGATATGGCGGATGACGTCCCGCTCGGTGACGATTCCGACCGGCGGCGTGAGCCCCTCGGCGCTCGCTGAGACGAAGACCGAGGAGATACCTTTCTCCGCCATCAGCGCGACGGCGTCGCCGAAGGGTGTGTCAGGCCCGACATGGATCGGCGGCATGGCGGCAACATCGCTGACCCGGTGGCGGAACGGATAGGCATCGATCCGGCCAAGGATGCTCTCGGGGCCAGCTCTGGGGCGGACGGGCTCGGTCCAGCCGGCGCGGTTGTAATCCTCCAGCACCGCGGTCAGACGGCGGCAGGCGGTTTCGGCCTCCACCAGTGTACGAATGCCGTGCTCCTTCAACGCCGGGATCATGGCGATGAAGACGCGCGCGGTCAGTGTCGCGTCGGCGAGCGCATCGTGGCGGTTATCGACACCGACGTGCAGATAGGATGCGAGCTTGTCGAGCGAGAAGCCGGACAGGCGCGGGTAGCAGATCTCGCCGAGAAGGCGCGTATCGAGGATGTGGTTCCAGAACGGCTTCACATTGGCTATCGCGCATTCGCGCTGGAGTACGGCGAGATCGAAGCCGATGTTGTGCCCGATGATGACGCGATCCTCGCAGAATTCCGCCAATGGGCGATAAACCTGCTGGAATGCCGGTGCATCCTTCAGCATGCCGGCATGGATGCCGTGGATGCGCGTGGTTTCCGGCGGAATGGGAACACCGGGGTTGATCTTGCGGTCGAAGACTGGGCTGTCGAGCAGCATGCCATGTTTGAGGATCACAGCGCCGATTTGAAGGATCCGCACCTTCGCAGGGTCGAGCCCCGTCGTTTCGGTGTCGAGGAAAACGGCTTCAAGCGCGGAAAGCGGATGATGTTCGACGGCCATGACGATCCTCCCGGCTGAACGCTAGCCTCCCGTGATGGCTCCATCCATGCGCTGGCTCAAAAATCGTTTCACCAGACCCCGACAAGCCGCAGAATCGGCGGCATCGCCAGAAGGGCGCAGCCCGCGAGCCAGATCATCAGCGAGGTCGAATCGGATTGCGATTGCCCCGTCATCCGCTCGTAGATCGCAGCTGGAACGCCGGCAATCGCCACCGCCGCCAGCCCAAGGAACAGCGAGGTGAAATAGAACACCAGCAGCGGAGAGGTGATGAACAGGTTGACGAGCACCGGCCGCAGCAGGATGAAACCTGGCTCGAAATATGGCGAGAAGTTCATTCCGCACAGCAGGGAAAGACCGGCGATGGCGATGAGGAAGCCGTCGCGCCGCAAAAGGGCTTCGCGTTGATCGTGATCGCTCATGTTACGCTCCTGCCGTGGGGAGAAAGCCATACATCGTCGCCACGAGCAGCAGCGTGATGCGCAGGATGAGGATCCAGACAACGCCGAAGAGATAGAGCATCCCGTTCGGCACAAGCGCGGGCGTGACCGCGCGGATGGCATAAAGCAGCGGGTTGGTGATCTGGCAGAACACGCGCCAGATGACGAGTTCGCTTTGCGGCCGGAAGAACAGCGAGAGCAGGAAGCGCCCGATCAGCGTGTAGAGCGCCGCTGCCAGCACGATGTTCGGAATGTGGAAAAGCCAGAAACTCACGCCGGACATTCGTATCCTTCTCCCGAGGCCGTGAACTCAAAAAAACAAGGCGGGGGATTTCTCCCCCGCCTCGCATGGTCGGGTCAAGCCCGATCAGGCCGTCTTCTCTTCCATCAGCGTACCACCGCGCGGGCGGCGGCAGGCGTCGATGAACTCCTGCATCTCCTTGGACGGAGCCGGGGTCATCATCGAGACGACATACATCGCGATCGCACCGGCCGGCAGACCGAACATGGCCGCCGAGATGTTCGAGATGTTCATCCAGCCGACCTTGTTGGCAAGGATCTTCGCCGCGTTCGGATCAGCGAGCGCCTTCGCCATGTCGGGGATGAGCGCCGTGCCGCTGGCCGAGACCAGCGACTTCATGCCGAGCACCTTCACACCGAATTCCGGCGAGTAGCGCGAGCACCACAGGTAGGTGGCGGTCGTGCCGAAGCCGACGATCATGCCGACGACGGCACCCGCGCCATTGACGCGCTTGGACCAGACACCCAGCACCAGTGCCGGGAACAGGCCAGCCGCAGCCAGCGAGAAGGCCCAGGCCACCATCGAGAGGATGTCGGCTGGCTTTGTCGAGGCCACATAAGCTGCAAACACCGCCACGATCACCAGCAAGATGCGCGACACGACGAGACGACGCGAGGTCGGCGCGTTCTTGTCGATCATCTTGTAGTAGATGTCGTGGGAGAGGGCGTTCGCAATCGCGAGCAGCAGGCCGTCGGCGGTCGAGAGCGCCGCCGCAAGGCCACCAGCGGCGACGAGGCCGGCGATGACATACGGAAGGCCCGCAATTTCCGGCGTGGAAAGAACCACCACGTCCGGGTTGATGCCGAAGTTCGCCATATGGACGAGGCCGTCGTGCCCCGGGATGGCGCCGCAGGCGGCCTTGACGGCTTCGGCGGTGGCTGCTGCCTTGCCGCAGATCGTCACGAGGCCAAGCTTGCCCCAGCTGTAAACCCAGGCCGGCAGATCCGCGATGTTCTTGCCGATGAGCGTCGAATAGACCTCAAGCTTCGAGAACGCCGCATAGGCCGGAGCAGTGAAGTACAGCAGGAAGATGAACAGCAGCGACCATGCCACCGAGATGCGGGCTTCCTTGACCGACGGGGTCGTGAAGTAACGCATCAGGACGTGCGGCAGCGACGCCGTGCCGATCATCAGGCAGAAGATCAGCGCGAAGAAGTTGCCGGGCGTGTAGCTGTTGAACGGTGTCACGTGGGCTTTCGCTGCCATGACCTGTGCCGAGGCGACCCCCGTTGCCACGAACTTCTGTTCGAGGGCGGTGATTTCCGCCAGCGCCTGACCATAGGTGAGCTGCGGGATCGGCAGGCCGTACTTCTTCGCCGAGAGGATGACCACCGGGATGAGGTAGGCCACGATCAGAACGATGTACTGCGCCACCTGCGTCCAGGTCACGGCGCGCATACCGCCGAGCATGGAGCAGACCAGAATGCCCGCGAGGCCGACGTAGACCGCCACCACAAAGTCCATGCCCAGGAAGCGCTGGGCGATGATGCCCGTCGCGTAGATCTGGGCGACGACGTAGGTGAACGAGCAGGCCAGCAGCACGATCACGCCGAGGAAGCGTGGGAAGTTGCCGCCGTAACGGGCCGAGAGGAAGTCCGGGACCGTGTAGGCGCCGAACTTGCGCAGGAACGGCGCGACGAGCACCGCGACGAGCACGTAGCCGCCGGTCCAGCCGAGCACGAAGGCGAGGCCATCGTAACCGAGCAGGAAGAGCGAACCCGCCATGCCGACGAACGAGGCGCCGGACATCCAGTCCGCGCCGGTCGCCATACCGTTGTAGAACGCCGGAACCCTGCGGCCCGCGACGTAGTATTCCGAAACCTGCATGGTGCGTGAGATGATGCCGATGAAGGCGTACACCGCAATCGTGAAGAACACGAAGAGGTAGCCGAGATAGACGTTCGGAACGCCCATCTTTTCGAGGAGCGCGATAAACAGCACGAAGGCGACAAAGCCGCCCGTGTAAATGCCGTAGATCCGTCCGAGGTTCGAGGTGAATTCATCACCCCCCGATGCCTGAGTTGCCATGATGTCCCCCGCTTATTCTTCTTCGGCAACGCCGCATTCGCGGTCGATCTTGTCCTGTGCCTTGGCAAACCAGAACAGCATCGCCACGAACACGATCAACGAGCCCTGCGCGGCCATGTAAAAGCCGAGCGGGAAGCCCGCGATCTTGATCGCGTTGAGTTGGTTGACGAACATATGGATGCCGAAGCTGAAAATCGCCCAAAGCACCATCATCGTAATCATGAGTGAACTGGTTTTTTTCCAGTGCAGCTCGTTCATATCCTTTGACATTACCTTTTTCCTCCCTGCCCACGTTTTCCGCGGTGAAGTAAAAGGGATCACAGGTGAGGGCAAAAACGTCGGTCGAAATGCCCCATCCACAGCTCCCAATGTATATATTCGGTTAAGGAGCGTGAAACGTCTCTACGACTTTCGGCTAGATGTGCCAAAAAGGCAGGAAAATGCGTGTATATTCCGGTTGGGCGTGCTGCTCGCGCGCTTGACAGGCCACGAAAATGCCTAATTTTCCGATTGTGCGTCGCAAAACGTAAAGGTGAATGCGGGGGAAACAACAAAAATATTCGTTCTGGTGTTTCAGGATTCGATGATATTGCGTTGCAGTAATGCGTTTAATGCATGGGTAAGAAATATAGTATTCATAAAATATAGATCACCTTTAATACTTTCAATCAAGTCAGGCCGCCATTGATGTGCATCGACTGTCCGGTGATGTAATCCGCCGCGTCGCTCGCCAGAAACGCGATCAGATCAGCGACCTCGCGCGGCCGCCCGAGACGCCCCAGCGGGATTCTCTCAGCGATAGCCGCGAGGCGCGCGGGGTCGACATTGCCGGCGATACCAGGATCCTTGGCAATATAGCCCGGCACGACGCAATTCACAGTGATGCGATCCGGCGCATAGGCGAGGGCAAGACTGCGGACCGCGACCTCAATTGCCCCCTTCGCCGCGACAGAAGCCGGGAACTGCGGCAGGTCGTTGCGGAAGAGATGAGCGGTGAAGCTGCCCGTGGCGATGATCCGGGGGTGAGCCGCGTGCCGGAGCATTCCGTGTGCCGCCTGCGCGAGCGCGAGGAACGAGATCGCGTTCCCCCGGAAAGCATAGTCGAGATCGTCGGTTGTGACTGCCTCTGCGGGTTTGGCGATCGGAAAGCCGGCATTGGCGACCAACACGTCAAGACTGCCGAAAGTTTCTCTGGCTGCATCGACGACGGCGACCGCCGTGCGCGGTTCGGCGAGATCACCCAGGACGGTCACGACCTGTGAGCCCGCGGCATGAACCTCCATTGCAATCGCTTCCAGCCGTTCGGCGGAATGACGCGCATGGATCACGAGGCCGGTACCCTTCCCGGCGATGCGTCGGGCCAGGGCGGCGCCGATTCCCGAGGAGGCGCCCGTAATGAGCCAGACGCGGCGCGACGGTTCCATTCAGTCCTCCCCGCGACGTACCCTTTCACGATGGAGGGTGTAAAGGCCGCTTGCAACGATGATGAGGGCACCGGTGACGATCCACCTATCAGGTACGGTACCGAAAAGAAGATAACCCGTCGCGGCTGCCCAGACGAGTTGGACATATGCGAACGGTGCCAGCACCGAGGCACGCGCCCGGCTGAAGGCGAAGATGATCATGGCGTGGCCGACGGCCGCGCTGAGGCCGATCCAGAGACCAAGACCGATTTCACGCCATGTCGGTATGACGAAATAGAACGGCAACAGGAGTGTGGTGCCCACCAGCATGATCAGTGATGACCAGACGATGGTGGTCTCCGGCGGTTCGGTCGTCATCATGCCGCGCGTCATTACGCTGCCGAAAGCCCAGAGCACAGCCGCGCCGATGGGAAACAGCGCCGCAATCTGAAAGGCGCTTGATCCGGGCCGAATGATGATGAGCATGCCGATGAACCCGACCAGCGTTGCAAGGGCGCGACGGATGCCGATCTTCTCGCCCAGCATGAAGACCGAGAAGACCGTAATGAGGATCGGCCAGACGAAGTTGATCGCGGTGGTGTCCGCAAGCGGCAGATAGCTAAGGCCGATGATGTAGAGGAGCGAGGAAATCCAAACCGCTGTGCCGCGGACGAGCTGCGTGCCGGGATGGGCGGTGAGGAAAGCCGCCTTGCCCTTGCGCCAGTAGACCACAGGCACCGAAAGCAGCGCGACGACGACGGCGCGGATCCACTGCACCTCGAGAGGCGGCAGGGTCGCAACCATCATCTTCGACGCGGCGTCACCGAGTGCGAAGATGAAGGAAGCACCGAGGACGAGGGCAATGCCGAGCCCGCGCGATTCCGCGGGGGGCGGGAGAGACTGATTCATGGTTCCGGAACAATGCGGAGCGATGACGCCTTTGTCGATCAGCAATCGCGTATACAGAACACAAATTCGTCCGCCGGCCGGGGATTGGCGTCAGCCCTTGCGCGGCAGGATAGGTTTGGTGGTGTCCAGCGCGAGGATATCCTCAAGGCCCTTCGCGGCAGCCAGTGCGCGGGCATCCCCTCTTGGCCGCGCGACGATCTGCAATCCCACTGGCAAGCCGGACCTCGTGAAGCCGCAGGGCAGCGAGATCGCCGGGCAGCTCACCAGCGTGATCGCGTAGGCAATGGCGAGCCAATGGACATAATTGTCGAACACCACGCCGTTGCAGCTCTCGACGTAGCGGTTGCCGATCGGGAAGGGCGGCACGATGGTTGCGGGCGTGCAGAGAATGTCGTGATCCTCGAAGAAATCGAGCGTGTTGCGATAGAGCTCCGCCCGTCGCGTCTCGGCGCGTACATGGTCTGCCATCGTCAGCGCGAGACCCTTCTCGATGTTCCAGATCACCTCCGGCTTGAGGAGGTCGCGCCTGGTATCGAGCAGCGCCTTCTTTGAAATCGCGAAGTTTTTGGCCCGCAGCACGTTGAAGGCGTCATGCGCCCCGGAGAAATCCGGATGCGCCTCCTCGACGGTCGCGCCAAGTTCCGTGAAGCGCAGTGCGGCTTTGCGGCAGATCTCCGCGACTTCCGGGTCCACAGGCGTGATGCCGAGATCGGCGGAAAAGGCGACACGCTTCGGCTTCCAGCCTGAACGGACGTAGCCGAGGAAAGGGACTTCGGGCTTCGGCAGCGACACTGGATCGCGGATATCCTCTCCCGAAAGGCAATCGAGGAAGAACGCGCAATCCTCGACATTGCGTGCCATTGGCCCCTGCACGGAAAGCTGGCGGTCGAGCGGAATGCCCGGCAGGCTCGCGACACGCCCCGGCGAGGGGCGCATGCCGACGATGCCGCAGAAGCTTGCCGGGTTTCTCAAGGAGCCGCCGAGGTCGGAGCCATGCGCCAGCCAGGCCATGCCGGTTGCGAGTGCGACTGCCGAGCCGCCGGAGGAACCTGCGGCTGACATCGCGGTGTTCCAAGGGTTGACGGTCGAGCCGAAAACCTCGTTGAAGGTGTTGGCGCCGGCGCCGAACTCGGGCGTGTTGGTCTTGGCGTAGATCACCCCGCTTTCGCCCTCCAATCGCTGGACCAGCGGGTCTGAGGCATCGGGGACATGATCGGCAAAGATAGGTGAACCGTAGGTCGTGCGCATCCCGGCGACGTCGGTCAGATCCTTGATAGCAACCGGCAGGCCCATGAGCGCGCCCCGCTCGGCGGGCGGGCGCGCCATCGCTGCTTTTGCCGCGCGGCGCGCGCGCTGGAAATCGACGGTGGGCAGGGCGTTGACATCCTTGTCGACAAGACCGATGCGGTTTTCAAGCGCGTCGAGGCAATCGAGCGGCGTCACCTCGCCGCGCGCGAGAAGATCAACAACCGCGAGCGCGGAACGGGAAACGAGATCGGAGGGCATGGTGCAGTCCACGGGATAAGGGGGTGCAACAGCCTAGGCTGTGTATGCGGCATACCGCAAGAGTCGATCAAGCTGCCGCTCAGCCTTCGGACGATTTCTGGTATTCCTTGACGTCCTTGAGGATCAGGCCAGGCGTGCGCTGTGCATCGTATTCGAGCGAAAACTGGCTCGGCGAGAGAAACACTGGCGCGCCGTCGAGATCGTTGGCGATAGCGGAGCGGTGCCGATCCATGAAGGCTTCGAGATCGGCCGGGTTTTCGGCGCTGATCCAACGACACAGCGAAAAGCGTGTTGGCTCGAAGGCGACGGGCAGGCCGTATTCAGCCTCCAGCCGCGCCTGAAGCACATCGAGTTGCAGCGCACCGACCACACCGACGATCGCACCTGAGCCGTCATGCGGCAGGAAGAGTTGCACCACGCCTTCCTCGGCCAGCTGCTGAAGCGCCTCGCGCAGCTTCTTGGCCTTCATCGCATCCTTGAGCGAGACGCGGCGCAGGATTTCCGGCGCGAAGCTTGGAATGCCACGAAAAATCAGTTCCTCGCCTTCGGTCAGCGTGTCGCCGATCCGGAGCGTGCCGTGGTTGGGAATGCCGACCACGTCGCCGGCATAGGCCTCGTCCGCGATCGAGCGGTCCTGCGCGAAAAAGAATTGCGGCGCGTTGAGGCTGATCGGCTTGCCCGTGCGCACGAGCTTGGCTTTCATGCCGCGAGAGAGTTTGCCCGAGCAGACGCGCAGAAAAGCGATGCGGTCGCGGTGGTTGGGGTCCATGTTCGCCTGGATCTTGAAGATAAACCCACTCATCTTCGGGTCCGTCGGCTGCACCTCGCGCAGGTTGGCGGCCTGCGGGCGCGGTGAGGGCGCGAAATCGGTCATTGCATCCATGAGTTCGCGGATGCCGAATGAGCGCAGCGCCGAGCCGAAAAACACCGGCGTCAGGTGTCCTTCGAGAAAGGCCGGGAGATCGAACGGCTTCGAGGCTTCGCGCGCGAGTTCGGCGGATTCGGCAAAGGCGTCACGCTCGAAACCGGGCAGGAGCGCAAGCAGTGCGGGATCGGTTGCGCCGGAGACGGGTTTCGCGGCGCTGTCGTCATCGACCTGCCGGATGGTGTTGTTGGTGAAGTTGAAGGTGCCGGCGAAGCTTTTTCCCTGACCGATCGGCCAGTTCACCGGCGAGGTGTCGAGCGCCAGCGTTTTTTCGATTTCGTCGAGCAGGTCGAAGGGATCGCGCGATTCCCGATCGAGCTTGTTGACGAAAGTGACGATGGGAATGTCGCGCAGGCGGCAGACCTCGAACAGCTTGCGGGTGCGCGCCTCGATGCCCTTCGCCGCGTCGATCACCATCACGGCGGCATCGACGGCGGTCAGGGTACGGTAGGTGTCTTCCGAGAAGTCCTCGTGGCCGGGTGTATCGAGGAGGTTGAAGATGTGGCCGCGATATTCGAAAGTCATCACCGAGGTGACGACCGAAATACCACGATCGCGCTCGATCTTCATCCAGTCTGATCGGGTGGCGGCGCCGCCGCGCTTGGCCTTGACCTCGCCGGCAAGCTGAATCGCGCCGCCGAACAGCAGGATCTTTTCCGTCAACGTCGTCTTGCCGGCGTCCGGGTGGGAGATGATGGCGAAGGTTCGCCGGCGGCGCGTTTCGGTTTCGAAAACGCTGGCGGGCGCTGCGGCGTCGGAAGTCATGCTGGCGTCAAATCCGGGCGTCGAAAAGCGAGGTCCCGGCGGAATTGCGCAGGACTGATCGTGACGCCTTATAGCGGCATGGCACCGGAGGTCTACACTCGCGCCGACAAATTAAAAAAGGCGGAATGCCGCGAGGGGCGCGACATTCCGCCAGGACCGGGGCTACCACGACTAAGGGGGTGGATAGAGCCACACGGTCGTCGCGGCACATAAGCCCGTGCCGCGAATGGCTCACTTCACCTTGCCGTCCGGCCCGAAGCTCTTCAGGTAGGCGACAAGATCGGCGATCTTCTTGTCGTCCTTGAGGCCTATATAGGCCATCTTGGTGCCGGGAACGACGCCTTTCGGGTCCTTGATGTAGGTCGTGAAGGTGGGGTCATCCCAGGTCTTGCCGAACTTCTTGTTCGCGTCGGAGTAGCTGTAGCCTTCTGTTGTGCCGGCAGTGCGGCCGAACAGACCGTTGAGATGCGGGCCGACCAAGTGCTTGGCGCCTTCGCCGACCTGATGGCAGACGCGGCACTGGGCGAAAACGGTCTTGCCGGCGTTGATATCCTGTGCAACGGCGGGAAGCGTCGATCCCACAAAGAGCAGGGCAGTCGCGATATTCCGATACATGCAAACGTCCTTTCGTCTTCTCAACGGATGCGGCAGGCGATTGAGAAATCGTCAATCGCCACCTCGATCGGGCCGAGGGCATCGATTGAAACGAAGAACGGCGTGCCGGTGTGACGGAAATTGAGGCGGTAGGCGCTGTAGCCGTTCGCCTTTTTGCGCTTCGAGACCGCCGGTGCGGAGACCTTGTGTTCGGCGACGACGGCACCGGTCGCGAAGCCGTCGCGGACCGCCAGCGCGAGCGCCCCGGTCCTGCCCGGCGCGTGAACCCAGAGTTCGAGCGAGCATGCCGCGCCCTTCGGCGCGTTCAACGTCACCGTGCCGGTCAGGGAGGTGCCGGGAAACGGCATCGGATTGGTCAGCACGACGAATTTCTTGCCGGAATGCGGTTTGACGGCCGACTTGGCGTCGACCTGGCGAAGGCCGACATCGCCGGTCGCCGCCCACTGGCCGACGTTGCCGTTTTCGAAGCCGTCGCGCACACTGGCGTAACGCGCTTCGGCCGCGGCGCTGCCTCCGAGCAGAAACGCCACGGCGGCGAGGGGCTTGGCATGGTCCTTGATTTTCATTTTCAGTCTCCCGTAACGCCTGCAGGCTAGCAGGCGACGTGCCATCGGGCCGAACGCTGGAAGACTTTGAAATTAAATGAAAAAGACGATTTCGCCCTGGTGCCACATCGGACAGGCTGAAAGAAAGGCAGTCGATCCTGCAAATTTGACGGTCTTACGCGTCCTCGACCGGGGAGGCGGTGCTGGCGATGCTCGTCTGCCGGCGCTGCTGGAGGATGCGGTAGACCGTCCGCTCGCTGATCTTGAGCACCTCGGCAATCCGCGCGCGGCTATATCCCCCGCGATTGAGCAACGTGTCGACATAGAAATTCTGCAACTCGTCGATCGACGGAAGACGCCCGAAGCTGAATTCGATGGCGCTGCCATGCTGGACGGCCTTGCGCGGGTCGAGCCCCAGCATGGCGGCGTCGATCGAGCGCTGTTGCGCGGAAAGGACTACCGCGCGCTCGATCACGTTCTTGAGTTCGCGCACATTGCCCGGCCACGCATAGGCCCGGATGGCGGAGATCGCACTGGGATCCAGAATCTTGTCGATGCCGCGATTGAAATTGCGGGTCTTCACGAAATGCTGTGCGAGTTCCATCGCGTCGTCGGCGCGCTCGCGGAGCGGAGGCACGCGCAATTCGAAACGCGAGAGGCGGTAATAGAGGTCGAGGCGGAACTTGCCCTCGCTGCTCATCGCCAGCAGGTCGCGATTGGTGGCGGCGACGAAGCGGACATTGGCCTTGAGATCGGTGACGCCGCCGATCCGCCGGAAGGTCCCGACTTCGAGTACGCGCAGGAGCTTTGCTTGCAGGGGCGGGGAGAGTTCACCGATTTCGTCGAGAAAGACGGTACCGCCCTCCGCAACCTCGATCAGGCCGAGCTTGCGCCGGTCCGCGCCGGTGAAGGATCCGCGCTCGTGGCCGAAAAGCTCGGATTCGAACAGGCTTTCCTGCAACGTGGAACAATCGATCGCGACATAGCTCGCCGGCGCGCGCGAGCTTGAATCGTGGATTGCCTTGGCGACCAGCTCCTTGCCGACGCCGCTTTCGCCAAGGATCAGCACGGTCGCGTCCGTCGGCGCGAAGAGGCCAATCTTGCGGCGGATCTCGGTAAATGCTGCGCTCGCCCCGATCATCGAGGTGGTGGTGAGCGACTGGAGTTGATCCTTCAGGAAGGCGCCGTCGCGCTTGAGCTGGGCATGGTCGAGTGCACGCTCGATGGCGACTTCAAGCTCTTCCGCCCGCACCGGCTTGGTGAGGTAATCGTGTGCACCGAGTTTCAGGGCCCGGACGGCCTGATCGATCGCCCCATGCGCCGTCAGCATGATAACGGGGCAGATCGCGGTGAGTTCCCTGAGAAGATCGAGGCCGTTGCGATCCGGCAGGCGAATGTCGAGCAGGATCAGCGCCGGCTCGTCCTCGACGATTACGCTTGCGGCATCCGCGGCGCGAAGGACGCCGCGCGCCTTGTATCCGGCGCGTTCGAGTTGGCCGACGATCAGGCGATTGAGCGTCGCGTCGTCTTCGACCAGCAAGATGGGCTTGGACGTTCGTGGCTGGATGACGTGCGTGGCGGCGCGCGTTCGGGTTGCATCAAGCGGCACGGCGTGGCTCCCCCGGTTCGAAGTCGGCGTCCGGCAGGAGGATCGTGAAAGTCGTGCCCCGGCCTCGGGTGCTCACGACATGGATGTCACCGCCGAGCGCACGCAGAACCGAGCGGCAGATCGAAAGCCCCAGCCCGGTGCCGTGAATGCCGTCGGCGCGGCGGCTCCAGAAGGGGAGGAAAATCGAGCGCAGGTCTTCCGGCGCGATTCCGATTCCCGTGTCCGCGAACCGCAGCGCGATCTGGCCTTCCGGCAGGCGCCGGCCCTCGATCTGGAGATGCCCGCCCTTTGGCATGGCATGGAAGGCATTCTGGACGAGGTTGATGATGACGATCCTGATATCGCTGTCGGAAGCGAGAACGCGCAAGTCGTCCTCCATGTCTACGGCGAGGAAGACTCGCGTCTCCTCCGCCTGGAACCGGAGCAGCTTGAGAATATCTTCGACAACATCATTGATGAGGATCAACTCCCGCTCCGGCGCAGGCGGAACGCCAAGCTTGAGCAGGCTCTCGGTGATGGAAAGGCAGCGACCGACCTCGTTGCTGATAAGGTGAAGCGAACTTCCGATCGAAGCGCTCTGGCCCTGGCCGAGTGCTGTCTCTGCCTCCTGCAGGAGGATGGCGACGGAGGAGAGCGGGTTGCGGATCTCGTGTGCGACGCCGGTCGCCAACTGGCCCAGTTCTGACAGCCGCTGCTCGTGCGAAATCTGGACGGCGGCGTCGAGATCGCGGATCACCTCGACGACCAGCGAACGCGGGACGCCGGCGCTTTCCGTGGCGACCCGGGCGGCATTCACCTCGACGGACATTTCCGACCTGTCTGCCCGGTAATGGATCGCGTGGAACTTGATGCGGGCGGTGGGTTCGCGCAACGCGACGAGTGGACAGGTCGAGAGCGTGGAAATGCAGGGCTCGCTCCGCCCGTGGCTGGAGCGGTAACAGAAAGCACCGATCTCGCTTCCGCTTCGATGCTGGTGGAGATCGCGATAAGCCTGGTTCGCGAGGATGATGCGGAAATCCTCATCGATCACACGGATACCGTCCGGGAGGGCTTCAATCATCGACTGAACGAAGTGCTCGCGCGCTCGGACATCGGCGAGGCTCGCCGAGAGACGGTCGGCCATGTCGTTGAACGTGCGACCAAGTGAGGCCAGTTCCTCGCCGCCCTCCATCTCGACCCGTCGCGAAAGATCACCAGCGGCGATTGCCTGGCTCGCCTCCTGAAGCTGAGCGACTGGCACCAGCACGTTTTTGCGCAGGCTGAGGTAAATCCCACCGATCAGGCCGAGGACCACCACCAGTCCCGATCCGGCGAGCGCGAGCGCGCTGGCGAGGGCCTTCCGGCGCAGATCCTGCGCCTCGTGATCGACGACGAGGATGCCATTGACCGGGCTCGCGGAAGCCTCGCCATGACACTGACCGCATTCCGCTCGGTTCGCGACCGTCTTGATCGAGCGGATCACCGGCTGCGGATCGGCGATACCCCTGGCAAGAAGATCGGATCGTTCGATCACGGTCTTGCCGTCCCAGGCGCAATCCGGGCAGAGATCGGGCCGGCTGAGATCGAACCGGCGGGCGAGAAGATCGGGGCGCGAGGCGAAGCGGACCTCGCCGGTCGGGTTGAGGATCATCACCGCGCTGATTCCGCCCTGCTGGCCGAAGCGCTCGACAATCTCGCGTAGGCCGGGAATGTCACGCTTGAGCATGGCATTCTCGAGCGAAACCTGGAGCAGGATGTTGAGCCGCGCGGCCGCGTCGCTCCGCTGTTCCTGCAGGCGCAGGTGATAGAGCGAGACGATCCCGGTCAGGAACAGCAGCGAGATGACAAGGCTGTTGAGGATCAGCGACCGCGTGATGATGGCGAAAAGGCTTCGCGTCACCTTTTCCATCGTTAATGCCGCACGCTGATCGACGTGAGCTGGCTCAGAAGCGTCTCCGGAGGCATCTCGTGCGGCAGGAACCGGAGGAGGTTCGGATGCGGGGCGGCCTCGCGCCCGAAGAGCGCTAGGGGGAGGATGGCGAAGTTGCTCCGTTGCCTGTCGAGAAACGATGCACACCACGCCGATCGCTCGGAGGCCGGTTTGCAGGCAAGAAGCGCCTCGCCGTTCTGGAGGACGATGCCGGCTCCGGCAGCATGCTCCGTGACTGCGGCTTCAAGCGCCGAAAGCGCGAGCTTGTGAGCCTCAAACCGCATCGGTGCGAGATAGGCCTTGCGAAAGTCGAGGCAGGTGCAGCCGAGTGCTTCCGCCACATCGGATACGAGATCGGGTCTGTAGGCCGGGAAATTGACGATATAGCTTCCCGGCCCCTTGGCAAGAATCCGATCGGTTAATCGCTTGTGCCAGCTCGTCATGATCCGCTCAGAACCTGAAAGAGATTGCCGGCATGGGGACGCACCGCGCAGATTCGGCACAGGCCGTCCCGACCAGATCCGCTTTCCTGCAACCGATAATAGGGAACACCGCAGGATCGGCATCGACCTGGATCAAGCCTGAGCACGGTTTCACCCGCCGGGCCGGCTTCCTGAAGGCTTATCGCTTCCCGGTCGCACAGGTCGAGGCAGAGCTGGCACCCGGAACAGCGCGACGGGACAATCCGGTAGGCGCTTTGCGGCAACCGCTCGCGAACAAGAGCCCCATCGGGGCAGATACCGGTGCAGGCATCGCAGGCCACGCAAAACGCCGTGTTGATGAGGGGGCTGTGGTATGCCAGTGCCTCGCTCGCTTCGGTTTCCGGCAGACGCTCCGGCACGCTCAGAGCGGAGAACAATCGGCGGCGGCGCCGGTCGATTTCATCGGTGTCCACCCGCGCCCTGGCGAGAGCGGCGCGATAGGCGTCACCCTCGCGATAGAGGACCAGCTGCACGACGGCAGCACCCCGGCTTTTCCTTATCGCGACATGACGCGCGTGCGCGTTTTCGAGTTGTTGCGGTCCGGCGCCGTTCGGGCAGTCCGCACAGTCCCCGGAGAGGATGTGCAACGCATGCACGCCTTCCTCGGCGAGAGAGTCGAGGTCGCGGTGGCCGAGCGCATGCTGGCAGGCGAGGGAGGTTTCGCCGGCCTCCCGGACTTCGCGGCAGGTGGCCCAGGCGGAACCGCATCTCCGCCCGGCAAAGAGGATCGTCAGCGGTCGCTGCAGGGTTATCGCGGCGCGCGGGCAGGCGGGAACGCAGAGCCCGCAGCCATCGCAGGCCGTCGGATCGAGCGAAAGGCCCTCATCGTCGAGCAGGATCGCGTCTTTCGGGCAGGCCGCGGCACAGGCTTCACAACGCGCGAATGGGGCAAGCGCATGCACGCACATGCACGCATCGATGCCCGGAAGGACGGGTTCGCCGCTCATCGTCACCAGCTCGGGGCTGCGCCGGGCAGGAAACGCCCGGCTTCTTCCTGAGCCATGGCGCGCCGGCGTTGCTTCTCTTCTTCGATCGGTTCGGGTTCGACGAGCGGCATTCCGGCAAGACGCACAAGCTCCTTCCGCAAGCGGCCGAGGACGCTGACCGTCACCAGCGCGAGCCCGGCGTAGAACTGCGTCCGGCAACGGGTTGAGACTCGCGCCGCGAAAGGTTCGATCCAGCGCAGCACATGATGATCCATGAAGGCGGCAGCATCCTTTGGTCCGTGGTCGAGCGGATGCGTCAGGAGATGCGCGATGAATTCAAGCTGATAGGCGAGGTGATCGTCTGACCGCACACGCCAGTTCCGGGCCGCGAGCTCATAATGGGCATACCATTGCCGGATCTCGAACATCGGCTCCTGAAGGATCAACCCCTCCGGATCGAGCCAGACGCATTCGAGCGGCGAGACGGAATAGGTGTGGTTGAGATAGATCGCCGCGAAATCCGCATGGAGAGCGTCGAGCGCCGCCGGCGTTCCCGAACCTTCGTCGCCATCGAGTGCACCCCCGAAAATCTCGAACGCCGAGATGTCCGCTGCGTCATCGCCCTTCAGGGCGAGGCAATGCGGAAAGTCGGCCTCTTTCAGGCCGGCGAGAAGGGGCGCATCCACCTCGCGGTCGTGCAGGCGCATCAGCAGCCGGAGGTCTTCGGCGCAGACGCTCAGCTGCGCTTGCTTCTCGGGTCTGATCTCCCGGATGGCGACATTCATCCAACCTTCCCCTTGGAATGCGGCACGAAGACAATCGACGGATTGGTGAGTTCCGGATCGGCCATGTTGCGCACCTGACGGACGATCTCGTCATTGGCGCCGCGTGCCTTGGTCTCGTAGGTGCCGGCGCGGAGCTGGTCGATCGGCCCGATATCGAGCACGCGCATCATGCAGGCCATCACGCAGTAGGGCTTGCGGCCGGCATCGATCTCGTCGACGCACATGTTGCATTTGACGACCGTGTTGGTCTCGGCATTGTACTGCGGTGCGCCGAACGGGCAGGCGGCCTCGCAGCGCCGGCAGCCGATGCACAGGGTCGAGTCGATATCGACGATGCCGTCCTTCTTGCGCTTGAAGATCGCTCCGGTCGGGCAGGTCGGCAGGCAAGCCGGCTCGGCGCAATGGTTGCACGACATGTTGATCTTGTAGGCGAACACCTCCGGATAGGTGCCGCCCTCGACATATTGCACGCGCCGGAAGCGGGGCCCCGGCGGCAAGCCGTTCTTATCCTTGCAGGCGATCTCGCAGGCGCGGCAGCCGATACAATCGACGTTGTTGTGGATGAAGCCGAGCTGCGTATCCGGCACCACCGGCACATAGTGCTCGCGCTTCTTGCGCTTGACGGCCTCTTTGATCGCGGCCTTGTCTTTTTCGTTCGCCATGATCGAAGTCCCCGATTAGAGATCGCGCCGGAACACGTGGCTCCGGGAGGTTCCGAGCTGATCCCAGCCCGGCTTGTGCTCAAGCGCCGTCTTGCGGATGGCGCAGAGCACGGTGTTGTAGGCGAAGGCGCCGGCAGGGCTCGGCTCGTCCAGCGTCAGGAAGTCCGGGTTGCCGGCGCGATCGACGCCGTTCTTGTCGAGGTCCATCCATGCGCCTTCGTGCAGCACCGCGACGCCGGGCATGCAGCGTTCGGTCGCATAGACCGGGACCACGACGCGGCCGCGATCGTTGTAAAGCTCCACCACATCGCCTGTTTTCACGCCGAGCTTGGCGGCATCGGTGGCGTTGAGCGTCACCTCCTGCTCGAAGGTTTCGCGCAGCCAGGGGATGTTGTTGAAGATCGAATGCGTCCGCCAGCGCGGATGCGGCGAGATGAGGTGGAACGGGAACTGCGCCGTCTTCGGCGAATTGAGCGATTCCCACGGCTCGATCCACTTTGGGATGTAGGGGATCTCGTAGCCGTATTGTGTCTTCGTCCAGTCCGTGATCTGCGCGAGTTGGGTCGAGAAGATCTCGATCCGGCCTGAGGCTGTCTGGAAGGGGATACCCTTCTCGATCTGGTCCTTGAAGGCGACATGCGGCTCATGCAGGTGGAACTTGTAGATGCCGCGCTTCTTGAACTCCTCCCAGCCCATCGTGACGGGGTGGGCGGCATTCCCCATGACGCGACCTTCCCACCATTCGCGCAGGTAGGCTTCGTCGACATTATCGTCGATGTGGAAATAATCGCGGTTGGCCTTGGGGTTGAACGCCGGGCCGAAGCCGAGCCGGTAGGCGAGTTCGGTGAAGACCTGAAAGTCCGACTTCGACTCGCCGAGCGGCTGGATCACTTTCGGCCGGTGGATGTAGTAATGGCCCTTGTACCAGGGCAGCGCGACGTCGTGCCGCTCGAAGTGTGTCGCGATCGGCAGCAGCACGTCGGCCCAGATGCCCGAAGGCGTGATGGTCGAATCCATGCACACCACGAGTTCGAGCTTCTTGATCGCCTCGATTTCCTTGTTGATGTTGGTGAGCTGGTTGAACCAGTCCGATCCCTGCCAGAAGATGCCCTTGATATTGGGGATCACGCCGTCGAGATTGTCCTGCCGCGGCCAGAGGCCGATCTCCTCGCGTCTTACGTTCGGGTAGTTGATGACGCAATGCGCCCAGCGATCCGACTTGATCGAGGCATACCAGACATTGGCATACTGGTCGTAGGGGTAGGCGACCGCTTCCGAATGGAACGCCTTGCCGACGCCCTCGGCACAGCCGCCGAGCACGCCGATGTTGCCGGTCATGGCCTGAAGGGCGGCGGCCATGCGGTTGTACTGCTCGCCATAGGCGTTGCGGCCCGGTGCCCAGCTCGCTTTGAGCGCGGCAGGCTTGGTGCCAGCATACATCCGGGCAAGCTTGCGGATATCATCCGCCTTCACGCCGCAGATCGGCTCGGCCCATTCGGGAGTCTTCGGCGTCTTGTCATAGGTGCCGAGGATGTAGTCCTTGAAGTTCTCCTTGTCCTTCGCCCAATCCGGCATGGTGCCCTGATCCAGGCCGAGCACGAAGCGGTTGATGAAATCCTGATTGTGCAGGTTTTCCGAGAAGATGACATGCGCCATCGCAGCCATCATCGCCGCGTCCGTGTTCGGCTTGATCGGGATCCACCAGGCATCGTAGGCAGCGGCTGAGTCCGTATATTGCGGATCGACGAGCACGAACTTGCAGCCGCGCTGCTTCGCCATGCGCATGTAGTAGAACGTGTTGCCGCCGTGGAAGGTGTATGCCGGGTTCCAGCCCCACATGATGATGAGCTTGGAATGCGCGAAGGCATCGTCCTCGTTGCCGTCCTCGATCGTGCCGAAGGTCATGCGCGAGGAGAAGGTCGTCGCCTGATAGGACGGCACCGACCACGACGAGGTCCGGCAGCCGAACATGCCTAGAAAGCGCGCGAGCAGTCCCTCGATCTGGTCGGACTTATGCAACACGCCGTAGGAAGCGCCGGCGTAGGACTGGTCGAGGATGGCCTGCGGGCCATATTTGGTCTTCAACTCGACCATCTTGTTGGCGACGAAAGTCAATGCCTCGTCCCATGAGACGCGCTTGAACTTGCCTTCGCCGCGCGGGCCGACGCGCATCATCGGATAGAGCAGGCGCTCGGCGGAATAGAGCCGCGCACGGTAGGAGCGACCACGCAGGCAGGCGCGAACCTGTGGCTCTTCCTCGGTATCCTTGCCGAAGAAGCCGTCCTTCTGGTAGCGCCCGTCGTCAGTCGAAAGCCGGACGATCACATCACCCTTCTTGTGCGCCACCAGCATGTGGCGCGAGCCGCAATTGTGGGCGCAACTCGTGACGACAGTTTCGAGTTCGTCGTCCTTCGGATAGGGCTCGTAGGCGAAAGCCTTGGCCTCGTTGGTCCCGCCGAGCGGCAGCAACCCTGCGGCACTACCGGCCGCTGCAAGCTCAAGCAGCCGGCGGCGGGAAAGGGGCAACGCGCCGGAAAGCGGGTTGGTGTCGAAAGGCTCGGTGCTGGCGCGCCGGGTCATCTTGCGCTCCTCATTTTCCGGAAGTTGCATAACGGGGGTCGGATTTCGTTGGCCGCGTCTTCGCCCATTCGGGCGCATCGGTCGGCATGTCGGGCCACGGATTGCGGGGATAGGAATAGGAGATGCGATACCAGGCACGTCCGCCGTGGCAGCCGTAGCAGGTATCGGATGACTTCTCGGCCGCCTTCTCGATGCCGTCTGCCTTCAAATAGGTGACGTGGTGCCGGTTGGTCCGGATGGCGGCGTGGCAGGTCAGGCAGCCGTTCGGCGTGCCTTCCGGCTCCATGTCGCCGCGGATCTCATGCCACGGACCGGGAAGATCCATTGTATCCTTCGGGAAGCTGCCGTGGCACTTGAGGCAGGTTTCACCCGGATTGACACGCTTGCGCAGCGTGAAGGGCGGGCCGCCGTTATTGGCGGTCAGGTCCTTGGTGGAAACCGTGACATGCGGTGACTGCTCGCGCGGATCGTGCCCCTGATGGCAGAACTTGCAATCGAGGTTCATCAACTGCTTCGCGAGCGGCGATTGCAGGTGGCGCCAGTGGAAGCTCTCCTGCTTGCCGTTGTAAGTCTCCAGCGTCTGATACCAGGCGAGGACATCGTCCGCCTTCTGGCCGGCCTGTGAGGCGGCGCGCGGTTTGTCCTTGAGGATTTCCTGATGGCAGGTGAGGCAGTCGGCCGGCTTCGAAGCGTCGATCGCCGGCTTGAAGTGGATCGGATGCCAGCGCGCCGCCTCGTAATCGCCGGCGAGCGCCTTGCGGGTCTGCCCGTCGAACGCCTTCATCGCATCGGAGCGATCGGCGGGGAGTGCTTTTGCAACAGGTTGGGGTTTTGCTGGTGGGGCAGGCGGGTTCTTGCCCTGCGTCCAGGCACCACCTGCAAAGACATGAATGAAGGCGGCCGACAAACCCGCTGTCACGAGCAGTGCTGGAAAACGTTTCGGTTTCATGGTCTGCCCGCTTTCGGAAATTCGCTGGCGTGTTGAGAGAGGTGGGGGCCGTGGCCCCCACCCGTGTTTTCGACATTCGGAAGGATTACGAACGGCCCGGAACGGTCCACTGTGTGCAGACCCAGCCCTGGCCACCGCCAAAGCCGCCCATACCGGACATGCCGCCCATACCGGACATGCCACCCATGCCGGACATGCCACCCATACCGCCCATACCGGACATGCCGCCCATACCGGACATGCCGCCCATGCCGGACATGCCGGACATGCCACCCATACCGGACATGCCCCCCATACCGGACATCGACGGACGGAAGCTCCATTGGGTGCAGACCCAGTTGCCGTTACCCGACATTCCCGACATGCCGCCCATGCCCGACATGCCACCCATGCCGGACATGCCACCCATGCCGGACATGCCGCCCATGCCGGACATACCCTGCTGCTGCGCGAGTGCGCCGCCGGCGAGGGCCAGGCCACCAACTACAATCGCGCTTATCAGTTTGCTGCGCATTCGCATCGTTTCTCTCCGTTGTGTTTGCTGCGACCCATGATTGGAAAGTCTGGCTGCAGGCGGATGTGCCGGGACCTTCCTCCGGCTGATCGAGGAGACTCGCTCCTCAATTTTGCGCGACCTCTGGCGCCCCGCCCTCAGCGGGTAGGAGCGTGCAGTTGTCGAATATCGTAGGGACCCGTGGCGCCGCGCCGCGTGAACGGCGTGTACCAGTCGCCTTGGTGATCGAGCCAAAGGAGGGATTGTGGATAGGGCTTCGAGACGCCCGTCAGTGCGCGTCGATACCAGGTCTGGTCATGCGAAATCTGAGTCAGCCTCGGCGCTTTCTCCGGGCGCGCGGAAGGCACCACGCCGCCGACGACCTCCTGCGCGCCAGCGCTCGACAGGAGAAGGACAAACCCCGCGCCCGAAACCGCTACGGCTCTCGTTAAACCCGCCTTCGTCCTGATGCTTTGCATGTCCGAACCCCATGTTCGAACAGGGTTTAGCAACCCCTATGCCACGAGACGGGGACAGTTAATCCATTGATTTGTATGACGAAAAATGCTCGATCTCATCGATGTCCGCCATCGAGCTGCCGAATTGGCAGGAAAGGCGTGACAGGCTGGCAAGCCAAGCCGCAAAGCGGCACTGAAGGCTGCCGTCGCAGGGGTGGAGCGTGAGCTGCTCATGACGAGCGAGGGGTTCGGCCGGTCGGTCCATACACTCGTCGAAACCAGCCGGAAGATCGCGCCGAGAGGGAGATGAAGGCTGGCGTCTAGGCCAGCCAATCCTTGATCCGCCGGACGATGGCGTCGCGAGAGATGCCATAGCGCTCGTGCAGCGTCGGCAAGGCACCGGCGTCGAGGAACTGGTCGGGCAGGGCAATGTGCCTGAACTTCGGTGCGACACCGTTGAGCAGGAAGTCCCGTGCGACAGCCTCGCCGAGTCCGCCGATCTCGGTGTGGTTCTCGGCGACGACCACCAATCGGCCGGATTTCCCGGCCTCGCGCCGGATCGTCTCGACATCGAGCGGCTTGATCGTCGGGCAATGTAGCACCGCGACGCCGATCCTGTCCTTCTCCAGTTCCTTTGCCGCTTCGAGGGCGCGCATCGTGAGAAGACCGGACGAGATGACGAGCACATCGGCACCGTCGCGGACGATCTGTGCCTTGCCCAGCCGGAATTTGTAGCCGTATTCGTCGAGTACCAGCGGCACATTGCCCCGCAGCAGGCGCATGTAGACCGGCCCTTTGTGCGCGGCGATCGCTGGCACTGCCTGCTCAATCTCCAGCGCGTCGCAGGGATCGACGACCGTCATGTTCGGCATGGCGCGAAAGAGGGCGAGATCCTCCGCCGCCTGATGGCTTGGCCCGTAGCCGGAGGTAAGGCCCGGCAGGGCGCAGACGATCTTCACGTTGCGGTCTTCCTCTGCGATTGTCTGATGGATGAAATCATACGCCCGGCGTGAGGCGAACACCGCATAGGTGGTCGCGAACGGGGTGAAACCCTCACTCGCGAGGCCGGAGGCGGCGCCGAACAGGATCTGCTCTGCCATGCCCATCTGATAGAAGCGGTTGGGGAATTCCTTCGCGAAGATGTGGAGGTCCGTGTATTTCGAGAGATCCGCCGTCATGCCGACGATGGCCGCATCCTTGCGTGCGGCCTCAACAAGCGCATGGCCGAAAGGGGCCGGTTTTGTCGGCTGCCCCTCGGCGGCGATCGAGGCGATCATTGCCGAGGTGGTGAGGCGTGGCTTGCCCGGCGTCGCGGGGGCAGGAGTTTTCGGCTTCATGCATCCCTCCCGGCTTCCAGCGCTTCGAGCGCCAGCGCCCATTCATGGGCGTCGACACGGATGAAGTGGCTCTTCTCGCGTGTTTCGAGGAAGGGTACGCCCTTGCCGAGCAACGTATCGGCCACAATCATGCGCGGCACCGGCTCCATATGCACTTTCGCGGCATCGAAAGCCTCGCGCACGGTTTCGAGGTTGTTGCCGTCGACGCGCTGCACGAACCAGCCGAACGCCTCCAACTTCTCGACCAGCGGTTCGAAATTCGAGACCTGCGTCGAGGGGCCGTCCGCCTGCATGTTGTTGATGTCGACGATGGCGATCAGGTTGTCGAGCCGGTGATGTGCCGCCGCCATGATCGCCTCCCAGACCGAGCCTTCATCCAGTTCCCCGTCCGAGAACAGCGTGTAGACGAAACTATCCGAGCCCTTGCGCTTGAGCCCGAGGCACTTGCCGACGGCGATCGCAAGCCCGACGCCGAGCGAGCCGCCGGACATTTCCATGCCGGGCGTATATTGCGCCATGCCGGACATCGGCAGGCGGCTGTCGTCGCAGCCATAGGTCTCGAGTTCGTCCTCCGGGAGGATGCCGGCCTCGATCATCGCCGCATAAAGGGCGATGGCATAATGGCCGTTGGAGAGGAGAAACCGGTCGCGGCCTTCCCACTCGGGATCTTCTGGCCGGTAGCGCATCGCATGGAAATAGGCGACCGCGAGCACATCGGCGATATCGAGCGCCTGCGCGATATAGCCTTGCCCCTGCACTTCGCCCATCCGCACGGCGTTGCGGCGGATCTGATACGCACGGTCTGCGAGCGTCCTGTTCGGCAGCATTCCTTCCGGTGTGTCAGCCATGAATGAGCATCCCCCCGTTCACGTCGATCACGGCACCGGTCACATAGGCCGAAAGGTCGGAGGCGAGGAACAGGAAACAACCGGCGACATCGCTCGCCTCGCCGAGGCGTGAGAGCGGAATGCCCTTGGTGATGTCGGCGCGCATCTCGTCCGTCAGCTTGCCGCCGGTGATATCGGTTTGGATCAGGCCGGGTGTGACGCAGTTGACGCGGATGCCATCCGGCCCGAACTCTCGCGCCATCGCCTTGGCAAGCCCCAGAACACCGGCTTTCGCCGCCGAGTAGTGCGGGCCGCCGAAAATCCCGCCGCCACGCTGCGCCGAGACCGAGGACATGCAGGCAATCGAGCCCTTCTTCCGCTCTCGCATCGATGGCAGGAAGGCCTGGCTGAGGAACAGCACGCCCTTGGTGTTGATGTCGAGAATGCGGTTCCAGCTTGCCTCGTCGATGTCCAGCGTCTTTACGGGTTGGGTGACACCGGCATTGTTGATGAGGATATCGACATGGCCGAAGGTCTTCAGCACGGCTGCGGCCGCTGCCTCGCAGGAGGCCTTGTCGGCGACATCGCAGGCAAGCCCGATATGGTTGGCTCCGAGTTCGGCTGCGGTTTTCCCCGCCGCTTCGCCGTCGATATCGAGAACGGCGATGCGGGCGCCGTGTTCGGCGAACAGTCTTGCCGTTGCTCGCCCGATACCACGTTGGCTTGCCGCGCCCGAAACCACCGCCGTCTTGCCCTTGAGGAGCATCGCGTCCCTCCGAATTCGTGATGCCGGTCGAATGACCGGAAACAGCGTCGAGGGGACGTCAGATCGCCGGCTTTTGCAAATGGTCGTTTTTCATCTTAGAATGAATTAAATTCATGCTAACCTTTGAGTTTGAGGTATTTTTTTGCATGAAACGTGATTCAGGTATCAAAGGGCGTCCGGTGCGAGGCCGTTGAAACATGCTCCACAAGGTTTCGCTTTCCGGTATCCGCATTTTCGAAACCGTTGCGCGTCTTGGTTCGCACAAGGCCGCGGCGCTCGAGCTGAACCTGTCGCCCAGTGCTGTCTCGCATGCGCTGCGCAACCTCGAGGAGGCGATGGGCGTCACGCTTTTCGAGCGGGCGGGGCGCGGGTTCCGGCTGTCGATCGGCGGCGATCTCTTCATGCGGCACGTTTCAGCTGCCTTTGACGAGTTGCGTCGCGGCCTCGAGGTGGTAACGACGGGGCAGGCGAAACACGTCCTTCGGCTCCATGCAGCGCCGTCGATCGCCTACGCGATTCTGGCGCCCAGGCTGCCGCGTTTCCTGGCCGGGCATCCCGGCGTCGAGGCCCGACTGTCTGCCAGCACGGATTACGCGCGATTCACCACCAACGATTTCGATGCCGATATCGTCTACGGACCGGTCCATGCGGCGGGAGTCGTTTCCGTTCCGCTCGGGATCGAGACGGTCACACCGCTTTGCAGCCCCGGCATGGCCGAACGGATTCAAACGCCGCGCGATCTCCTCGCCTGCAACCTTATCGTGAGCGACAACAAACAGGTGCGCTGGCCGCATTGGTTTCACGCGAACGGGATCGCGGCGGCCCTTCACCATAGCCTGAGTTTCGACCGAAGCTTCCTCGCGCTCGGTGCAGCAGCGGATGGCCTCGGCGTCGCGCTGGAATCGACGTTGCTCGCCGACCGCGAACTGGCGAGCGGGCGGCTCGTGGCTCCGCTCTTCGGCAGATCGGTCGATATTACCTATACGGGCCATCATCTCGTCTATCCGCGCGAGAGCCGGCGCGGAACGCTGCTCGCGACCTTCCGAGACTGGCTTCTCGCCGAACTGAGCGCGGGGTCCGCGAAGGAAGCCTAGGCGCGGTGCGAGCGAACGCCGTGCTGCGTATTCTCGCTTTCGTCCGCTGTCAGGAACAGGTCGAACCGCCGCTCGCCGTCGCGTGAGAACAGAATGACGCGCCCTTTGCGGTCGCGTGTTGCCCAGCCGCGATCGAGGATATGCCGCAGGATGGCGGCACCGAGTGGCCCGGCGAGATGATGCCGCCTTTCGCTCCAATCGAGGCAGGCACGGCAGAGCGACCGGCCTTTCCTTTCGAGGGCATCGGTATCGATCCCCTCGGCGAGAAAGCGGTTGCGGCCGGCCACGGAGAGGCCGAGGCCATCCGGCGTCGCTACAAGATCGCCCCGCGCGATGAGTGCCTCGTGAAGGCGAACGCCCATCGCGCCGGCGAGGTGGTCGTAACAGGAACGGGCTCTGCGCATCGCCGCGTCGCGCGGGCCGGGGCGGGTGCGGAACTGCCCGGTGCGCGCGGCAAGTTCCATCAGGCCTTCCAGCGCGCCGGCGACATCCTGTCCGGCAAGCCGGAAATAGCGATGTCGCCCCTGAATCTCGACAAGAACCAGCCGCGCTTCGAGCAGCTTGGCGAGATGGCCGCTCGCGGTCTGCGGGGTTATCCCCGCCTCGCGCGCGAGTTCGCCCGCCGTCAGCGCCATGCCGGACATCAGCGCCATCAACATGTTGGCGCGTGCCGGATCGCCAATCAGTGTCGCGAGGGCGGAAATGTCCGGACCTTCTCTCATGCGTACCAAACCTAGCACAAAACCCGACCCCATGCTTCGGCCGCGATCGAAACATCAATGCAGCGCAAACACTAGAGTGGAGCTGCCCTGCCCATTCAACAGCCGAGCCCGACATGACCGAGAATGACACCACGAAACCCGTATTCCAAGGCTGGCGCGTCGTCGCCGGTGCCTTCGTTCTTGCCGTTCTCGGCTGGGGCCTCGGCTTCTATGGTCCGCCGATCTATCTCCACGCGGTACGCGAGGCGCGGGGCTTCTCGATCGAACTCGTCTCGGCGGCGGTGACGGTCCATTATCTTTTCGGCGCTTTCGTAGTCGCCAATCTTCCCAGGCTCCACCACCGGTTCGGCGTGCCCGCGGTCACTTCAGCCGGCGTGGTTTTCCTCACGCTCGGCTTGATCGGCTGGGCGACAGCTCGCGAACCCTGGCAGCTTTTCGCCGCCACGGTCCTTTCCGGCGGCGGCTGGGTGACGATGGGCGCGGCGGCGATCAACGCCATCGTGTCACCCTGGTTCGTGCGGCTGCGCCCGAAAGCCCTTTCGGCGGCCTACAACGGCGCGAGCATCGGCGGCGTGATGTTTTCGCCCCTCTGGGTGTTGCTGATCGGCAAGTTCGGCTTTCCTCTCGCGGCGATGCTCGTTGGCGGATTCGCCATCGCCATCGTTCTCTGGCTGAGCTTCGCTCTATTCTCCCTGAATCCTGCTGCGCTCGGTCAGCATCCAGACGGTGACGCCAATCCGCTGGCCGCTTCGGCCGCCGCCGGGTCAGCCATGCGGCTGGCTGGAGCTTCCCTATGGCATGATCGCAAGTTCCAGACTCTCGCCGCCGGCATGGCGCTTGGGCTCTTCGCCCAGATCGGCCTTCTTGCACACCTCTTCTCCCTCATCGTCCCGGCACTTGGCGCCTCGCTGGCTGGCGTGGTGATGGGGCTGGCGACGGCTTCGGCGATCGCCGGCCGGACGGCTTTCGGCTGGCTGATGCCCGCAGGTTCCGATCGTCGGGCTGCGGCGATGGCGAGCTACGCGATCCAGATCCTCGGCGCCGTCGCGCTCATCGTTTCAGGAACGCGCGATCCGATCCTTATCACTGTCGGCATCCTGCTGTTTGGTTTCGGCATCGGCAATGCGACCTCGCTGCCACCGCTCATCGCGCAGGTCGAGTTCGCCAAGGAAGACACGCCGCGTGTCGTGGCGCTGATCGTGGCCATCGGGCAGGGAACCTACGCCTTCGCGCCGGCGATCTTCGGGTTGTTGCGCGCGGCGAGCGAAGCCGAAGCGGGCGCGGGGGTCTTCGCGCTCGCGATCGCGGTCAAGCTGGCAGCCATCACCTGTTTCCAGATCGGAAGGCCCGCGCGGCGCGTTTTTTGAGGGCAAGGCGAGTCGTAAGGGTTGCCCGGCAGGGTCAGCTCCCCCCGTAGAGAAGGCGTGGCAGCCAGGTGACGATACCGGGGAAGATGATGCAGAGCGTCAGCCCGAGCAGTTGCAGCCCGAGGAAGGGGATAGCACCGCGAATGATCGTCGCCATGCTGACTTCCGGTGGTGCCACGCTCTTGAGGTAGAAGAGCGAATAGCCGAAGGGCGGCGAGAGAAACGCCATCTGCATGTTGACGATGAAGATCACGCCATACCAGAGCGCAACATCCTTCGCCTCGACGCCGGCAAAGCCCAGAACGCCATCAAACTGCGTCGCTTTGAGGATCGGAAGGAAGATCGGGACTGTCAGCAGCAGGATGCCGACCCAGTCGATGAACATGCCGAGGACGATGAGGATCGCCATCATCAGGATAATGAGGCCGTATGGGCCGAGGCCGGTGCCGAGGATTTGCTCGGCGACATAGGTTTGCCCGCCCTTGAGGATGAAGAAGCCGACGAAGAGCGTGGCGCCGAAGAATATCCACATGACCATTGCCGTCGCCTTGAGGGTCGCAAGCGAGGCTTCGCGGACTGTGATCCACGTCAGCCGGCGATGCAATGCGCAGACAAAAACGGCACCGAAGGTGCCAATGCCGGCGGCCTCAACCGGGGTTGCGATCCCGAAGAAGATAACGCCCAGCGCCAGCATGATGAGCAGGATCGGCGCGATGGTCTTGCGCAGGAGCCGCAGTTTCTCGCGGAAGGACACGCGCTCCTCGACCGGCAGCGGCGGGCCGAGGGTGGGGTTAATGGTGCAGCGCAACGTGATGTAGAGGATATAGAGGCCCGAAAGCAGCAGGCCCGGAAAAACCGAACCGGCGAGCAATTCACCAAGCGATTGCTGGGCGACAACGGAGTAGACGATCGCCATCACTGACGGTGGGATGAGAATGCCGAGTGTGCCGCCGGCGAGCAGTGCTCCGCAGGCGATTTTCTGATCGTAGCCGCGGCGCAACATCGCCGGGAGCGCGATCATGCCCATGGTGACCTCCGTCGCGCCCACGACGCCGACGATGGCCGCCAGCAGCGTGCAGACGATGACGGTCGCCGAAGCGAGGCCACCGCGCAGACCGCCGAGCCACTTGTAGACGACATCGAACAGCTCCTCGATGATCCCGGCTTTCTCAAGAATAGCCGCCATGAATATGAACAGCGGGATCGCCGAGAGCTGGTAATCCGTCATGAACGGGAAGACGCGGGTCGGCAGCATGTTCAGCATCTGCGGTGTGCCGAACACGAACAGGAAGATGCAGGCTGTGGAGCCGAGCGCGAAGGCCATCGGCACGCCGAGCAACAGCAGCGCGCCGAGGCTTCCGAACATCATCAGCCCAAGCATTTCGATGGAAGTTTCGAGTCCCATGGCGTTTTCCCGAGGCGTTTCAGGCGGCGTCGACCGCGCGCGGCGCGGCGAATGCGGTGTGGATGTCCCGGATGAGACGGGCGAAAACCTGAAGCATCAGCAGCGCGGCACCGATCGGAATGGCAAGCTTGACCGGCCAGTACTGGATGCCCCACTCGGTGAAGGAGACCTCCTGCGCCTGCATGGCCTGCCACGCGAACGTCCAGCCCGTCGCCAGCATGACGAGCACGAAGGTCGTGACGAAAATCGAGCCGAAGATGTCGCAAATCGCCTTCGCGCGCGGAGAAAGGTGCGTGTAGACGAGATCGACGCGGACATGGCTTTCGCCGCGATAGGCATAGGCGCCGACGAGCATGTATTGCATGCCGAACAGCAGGAAGGTGCTCTCGTGCACCCAATTGGTCGGCGAATTGAAGACATAGCGCCCGATCACCTCGAAATAATAGGCGAAAACAGCAAGAATGGCCCAATAGCCGGAATATTCGCCAACAACGCGCACGATGCGGTCAATGCTTTCGGACAGGCGCCCCCAGAGGCCGGGCAGGGGCGGGGGCGCGTCATCGGTGAAGATCGGCGGGGTCGCGAGATCTTCGACTGGGGGTGGTTCCTCCTCCCGCCTGCGCCGGACCATGCCCGGAATGAGCGCAGCATCCACCAGCAGCATCAGCAGGGTGATGCCACCGGCAACGCGCATGACGAGGTTCGCCTTGTCGATCAAAGCCTCGGAGTGTTTCAGACGCTCGAGAGTCGGCTGAAGCCGTTTTTCGGCTGCCTCGATCCGACGCTTCGCTTCGGCACTGCCGCGATCCGCCGCCGGTTTGGCGCGTTCAATCAGGCGGGTGAAGCTGTCAGCCTCGGACTTCACCTTGGAGAAATCCTCCCGCGCGTCGCGGTACATCGTGCCGCCGTAGAGGATTATCGCGAAGAGCGGCAGGTAAAGCAGAGCGAGGCGACTTCCGAGATAGATGCGGTGGAGGCCGAGAAAGCCGCCAAAGAACCAGAAGAGGTAAGCGAGAAACCGGTTCGGCCTTCCGGCCTCGACGGCATCCGTCGTGCGGTTGACGAAGTACCACGCGATTGCCGGAAACAGGGCAAGCGATGCCCAGAACAGCCAATGCGGCAAGACAAACGAAATCGACGGCATCTTTCCGCCCCTGCAAAGCGATGCGTGTAAGACAGAGGGAAGGTGAGGGCGGCATCATGCCGCCCCCGAGAGCGCTTCAGAGGTCGAGCTTCTGGCCCTTGATCATGTCGGGGGTAACGTAACCCACGGTCGGGTTTGCCATGATGTCGAGTTGAGCCTTGAAGATGCGCGCCGCGTCCTTGTCCTTGTTGGCCCATTTGAACCAGATCGGAACCGCGATCTTCTGGAACTGCTCCACGTCTTCCGGGGCGAGACGGTTGATCTCGGTGCCGGCCTTTTCCAGAAGCGGCCAGGCCGCCATGTCCGCCTTCTGGATCGCGGCAAAGTGTTCGTTCGAATAGACCTGCACCTCGCGGTCGATGAAGGTCTGCATCTTCGGCGAGAGCTTGTTCCAGACGTTCATGTTGACGCAGAAGTCCATGAGATCGACCGGCTGGTATATGGACATCAAGCCCGCCGGGCCCATCGAGACGTATTTCGTCACCTGATGGAAACCGAGCGCGTAGTTCACGGCGGGACCTGTATAGTCGGCCGCGTCGATCACGCCCTTTTCCAGCGCCGAGAACACTTCGCCCCCCGGAAGCAGCGTCGTTTTCGCGCCGGCAGCGGCGAAGGTCTCGGCGATCATGCCGCCGGGTACGCGCAGTTTCAGATCCTTGAAGTCGTCGAACGAGCGGATAGGCTTCTTCGAGTGGATGATATTCGCGCCGTGGTGGATGCGGTTGACATAATGGACGCCGAGCTTGGCGAAGATCTCGCGCGTCGTCTTCAACCCATCCATCGAGTAGAAGAACATGTCCCACTCATGCGGGAAACGCAGGCCGAGGACATAGGACGAAAGGAACGCCGTGGCCGGCACCTTCCCCGCCCAGTAGAGCGTGAAGGAGTTCATCGCTTCCACGACGCCGTTGCGCACGCCGTCGAGCAGTTCGAAGTCGCCGACAAGTTCTTTGGCAGCAAAGCCCTTGAACTCCAGCTCGCCGCCGGTCTTTTCCTTGATGGTTGTGCACCAGGCCTTGAAGGTATCGAGGCCGACGCCCGCTGGCCACGACGTCTGGACCTTGAGCACCGTGGTCTGCGCCGCCTGGGCATTGGCGACATGCGGTGCGGCAACGGCGCCGGCCAGCGCCCCGCCAATCAGCTTGCGACGCGACACGCGTGATTCAAACTTGTCCTTCATGAGCATTTCCTCCCAGATCGAGCTTGTTCTTGATTATTGCCGGAACCGTCTCAGACCCGGTATTCCAGCGCCTGCATACAAAATTCACGCAGCCATCATACACGGATCAAGGGCGTATCCTAAGCCCCGAGGTCTGGGCAAAAGCGGCAAGAGACCTTTCCAGATTTTGAACTAATCCTTGCCGACTGAGAGCGCGCGGTCACGCGGCGCCCGACCGTCGTGTCGCATGCTGGAAAGGCGAGATGATGCGGAGCCTCCCGCGCAGGTGAGCTGCTCCCTATGGTCTACCGGCTCACTGGCAGCTTGCAGGGGCGTTGGGGTCAACGCGGGCAACATTGCTGATGACAGATTGACGAGCGTTATCGAAGGCAGGCTCACGGAGCCTTAAGGTACACTTCAAAGTGGACCAATCATCAAGATGGATCGCTTATCAAGGGTTGTATTTTCTAGCAATTCCATCGTTAAAAATCCGGTAATTTTACGGTTACAGGAACGTAAAATCATTAAAAAAATATAAATTTTCTCAAAATCGATCTAAATATAAATTATTGTATTATTTCTTATAGAACTAAAGAAAGAGAAAATAATATTTAAATAAATATCCATATTACAAAAAAGTGCCTAAAATATATTGAATATTACGATAAATTGACATTTTGCGATCACGGTGTAGCATCTTAATAAGAGATACAGAAAATATATCGATTATTATCAGTTCTTCCTCTGTCTGCCCGCATAAATAAATGCGGATGCGCGCTTAGAAATTATCGAATTCTAATATAAATAGAGGGGAGTCGCGGAATGGAAAGAGTTTCGTGGAAGGCGGCCGCAGTATTCGTGGTCGTCGTGCTGATCGGTCTGGCAACTGCCTATTCTCAACCCACTGCGCCATTTTTCCGCGTTTCACCGGACGGAAAGGTGGGGGTCGGGACCGCCAATCCTGGATACCGACTGGATGTGGTTGGCGATATCAACCTGACGGGCTGCGTGAGGAAAGGGAATACAGTCCTTGCAGGTGCCCCATGTGTTGATTCGGCCGTGCCCCCGCAGGGTGGCGATCCGGGCGGCCCGGATGGCGGCGGTCTGCCGGGACGCGTTGTCGCGCTGGAGCGGCAGTTGCGAGAAATGGCGGCGCAGATGGCAGCCTTGCAGCGCAGGGTCAGTGCACTTGAGGCTCGCCGCTAGGGCGCGCCAACGACGTTTCCCGGGGTGGTCCCGATGCGATCGGCTCCCCAAGCTGCGCGCTGTACGAACATGGCGCTACAGCGCGGCGTGATTTCGGCGGCAGGGCGGCGCTGCCTTTGTTTGCCAATTCCCATCCCCAGATTGCCTGCTCCTCCTCGCATGGGCAGATGACAACGGAGTTTGATCATGCTGGCGCGTTTCGATGATGTCTCGACGGCAAATGCAACCCGGATCGCAAGGAAGATCATAGCCTCGCTGATGGCGGTGGTGACGGCGGTGGGCGCCATGCCGGTCAATGTCTGGGCTCTGGACGGCAAGTCAGTCCCCCGCGTGGCTCAGGCACCCGGTGGCTCGGCCACAGGGGCGGGCAACTCCGGCCCCGGTATGGCTTTGCCGCCTGGCGTGGGGCCTGGCGGATCGCTCGCAGCATCGACGACGCAGGCGACGTATGCCGCGCCTGAGAAACCTTCGATGAAGAAGACCTACAATGTTCCGGGTGGTGGCGGAGGCGTCAACCTGTTCACGGGCGAAGCGAGCTTCTCCGTGCCGCTCGCTTCGATTGGCGGTCGTAACGGACTCAGCTTCACGCTGAACGCGTCCTACAGCAGCAATGTGCTGCGATCTGTGGTGCAGTGGAATGGCGATGAGCCGACCGGCTATCTCGGGCTGGGCTGGACGCTCGAGACGCCGCGCATTCTCGTTGACACGAAGAATTCGGGGCGGATGCAGGATGACGTTTATTACCTTCAGCTTGGCAGCAACAAACAGCAGCTGATGCTCGACCCCAACCAGACACAATCGGATACCGAGCTCAACTTCCGAACCCAGCAATGGAGTGCATGGAAGATCAAATTCTCGCCGATCAATTCGGGGGCTGACGGCAAGTGGGATCTCGTCGATGAGAACGGGATTCACTACAAGTTCGATGGTGCGAGTATTCCCGGTGGGGTCCAATGGGGGGGGCGCTGGGGCGGCTGGATCGGTCCGACGCGGTACGGCAGCGCTGCCTACGAAGGCGCGGAGAATTTTCCCCTCGTTTACAACCTGACGTCGATCGAAGAGCCCTGGGGCGACAAGCTCACTTTCGCATGGACGCAGGACAACCAGTACATCGGCGCCAGCGGCAATATTCAGTATGGCCGCGAGAACCGCCTGATCTCCGTCACCAGCCAGAGCATGGGCACGCGGATGGTCCTGCTCTACGGCGACAAGGCGAACAACTCGGAAAAACAGGAATATGTAATTCCGCACAAGACGAGCGGAAACATCTCCTATTACCAAGATCTTGTGGAAACAAAGTACCTTGAAAGTGTCGAGAATTACCGAAACATCACGGATTCCAACCCGAACGGAAATCTCGTTTCCTATACCAAATTCGCCTTTGATTGGGTAAACGCAACTGGATCGAATCCGGCCTACTACAAGCGGGTGTTGACGCGCATCGAGACATCCGAAGCGGAGACTCAAAAGTCTGTCGTGCCGCCAATCCTCTACACCTATTACTCCGACCCCAAACAGCGCGATCTAGTTGGTGCCCTGCAATCGGTCACCACGCCCGCAGGCGGCACGATCACCTATTCCTATGCGACGCAGTTCCCGGCCCAAGGCAGTGTCAAATACGAGGAGCAACGCCCTGCGGGCTACAGCAAGCAGCGGACATGGTATGGCGAGGATTACACCGTCACCATGTGGGTAAAACCGACCGGAACCGCCAATCAGGCAACGGTGCAATTTCACACCAATGACTGGCAGGGGCGGTGGAAAGGCTCTCACTCCGTCGATATTTCCGTAAACGACTGGCAGAGCGTTCAGGTCGAAACCAGCCGGGACTTCTATGCAGCGGCTTTTGCGACGCCGGGAAGCTCAAGATTGTCGGTACGCCTCGACCGGCGAATAGCGAACAACTGGTCGGCAAACACGGTCCTCCTGAGCACGGCGAGCGATCCTGGCACAGGTTTTTCTCTGGGCGTCGGCGATAATTTTGCGGTCGTGGCGCTAATACAGGACGGTGTTGGCGTTGATGCGGAAATCCGCTGGGACGGCTCGCGCTGGTATGATCGCTACACCACCCAGACAGAGGCGAGACAACGCCTTGTAAGAGCGCGCGGAGACTTCTACATCTCCGCGACTTGGCCGACCTCCGGCAATCTCCGTGCGCGATTGGTCACTGTTTCACGCGAAGGCTGGGCTAGCTTCTTGACCCCACAATGGGTGGTTCCGATCTCGGAGCTTCCCAACCATTTTGATCTCGAACTCGGAAGTAGCTTCGGATTCCTGCGTGGTGGCCGGTTCGAAACGACAAGCAGCACTCATTGGTATGGTTATGCTATCCAGCTGGGGCTCGGCACCTCAGATGCCACAGTCGGCACGGTGCAAAGATTAGATGTTTCCCTTGGCACACGCACCTGGTATTGGCCGCTCCACATCGTCGACAATACAATCGGTATGGGCGTAAAAATCGTTCAAATGTTGCCGCCGATCAAATCGCTATATGTATTCACGACTGCAGATATATTTAATAACGATACGCAGGCATTCGCGACGCCTTTTGTCTATATCCCCGAAGCGATCCGCAACGGCATAAACCAATACTATCAATTCTGGCTGTCGGCGTGGGCCTACGATCCAGCGACAAACGACTGGGCGGGAATCGATGCGATCAACACCAATGACCGCACAAACGGCCCTGTTTCTGCCCAACGCGAGTTCTTCTACGCCAATAACAATGGCGGCCAGCCTGTCGCCGAAGTGCGCAACCCAAACGGCAATTGGTCGATCAGCGCGTCAATCCCCGGTACCAAGGCCTGGATCGCGGCGCAGGACCGGATATTTGTTTCCGCAGATGCGGGATATGACAAGCTGCGCTTTTCAGCGCACGACGGCGCCATGACCATGGGGTCAGCCGGTGATTACCCTCCTCCCTCGGGCAATACCTACGTCTCTGACGATCCCTATGCCATTGCCCGCAGCGGCAAGCGGACTCTCGGGCCCAACACCGTCGTGAGCTGGCCGGCCTCAAGCGGTCGAAGCTTTGAAGACGCGCCCGGACTGACATTGGAGCGGACCTACAATTATTCCAGCGTCCCCGGTTACCCAGGCCCTTATGCTACAGGTGCCGCTTCCTATCTCCAGCCTTCGGTTGTGGTATCCCAGATTGTGGCCGGAACGGGCTATGAGAATACCCCGTCGGCCGGCCTGCCGGCCAAGACGGTAAGATTTACCTTCGATCCCACAACTGCAACTATGGATCCGACGGGTCGCCATGCACGCTACAATCATGTGACCGTGAGTCATGGCGCCGGAGGCACGGAGAGCGCCGCAGACCACTACGGTCAGTCCGAATATTTCTTTTACAATGGTCTTAACCCGGCAAATTACGACGGGAGTGGCGCCGCTTTGCCGAAGTGGAATTCGGAAGGCGTTGGGCAAGGCAATGAAGCCTCCTATTACACCTATCTCGATGGCATTCCCTATTACACGGCAGAATATCTGGAGAGCTACGACGGAACGACCTGGAATCGCACGCTGAAATCGACTTCGGCAACAAGCTATCAGGTGACCGAGAAGAATATGGCCGCGCTCCGGCCAGCCTATTATGTTCATCCCCTCTATTCCGTCGCCTATTCGGATGGGGCAGTAGGCTCGAACGGTCAACTGACCGGTGCAAAGACGCAAACGGGCTGGGGATATTATCAGGCCTCGGATGGTGTGTTCGAGAACTTCCTCAAGAATGTCCAGGTTGCCCGCGTCAACGCCAACGGCGTTTCCGAGACGACGGATTCCACCTACACCTATGCTGGGCAGGTCTCGCAATATGCCGGCATGCTTTCAGGCAACTATCTCTCCGCTGTAGCGCAAGTACGCTCCTCTAAGGTGGCGCAGGATCCCAACAACCCGAGCCAGACCTGCGTCTACGCCCAGAATCCGGCAGTCCCCTGCACGATTCTCAAGGTTGGTGCGACTACCTATAGGGATTGGGGCGCCGGTAAATGGGGACCGGTGACGGGGTATTCCTGGAACCGCGGCGCATCAAGCCCGAACTTCAATTTTGCCAGTCCGAATGCGGATTGGTTGAAAGGTGCCGAGATTACCACCGTCAACAGCGCCGGGCTCGTGACCGAGTCGAAGTACAGCTACGGCACGGCCTCCGGCGGCGCGGCGAACCAGCAGACGACGCTCTATTCCAGCGTCATTTATGACAACCTGAATCGCTTCCCGGTCGCGAGTTTCTCGGATGCACGCTCTTCCGGCTATCGCAACGCCGGTTACCTCGGTTTTGAGAGCTACGAAAGCCGGAATGGCTGGGACCTTGGTGGCGGAAGCGTAGTAAATTCTGACGAAGTCCATGCCGGAACTGCCAGTCTCATCCTGGCGACGGGGCAGGACGGCGCTTTGCTGAGTTCGACCTTTACAAAAGACCCAGCAGAAAACCGCGGCATGCAAGTGGCGTCGCTCCATGCCAGGGTTGCTAACGGCAAATCCTTGACCATTTCCCTCCTTGGAATCGCGAATGGCGTGACCGTCAGCACCTATTCACGGAAACTTGTCGGGGCGGCCGACTCCGCGAACACCTGGCATTACCTCGAGCTTGCCGGACTCTGGGGATCCAACCTGGACTCCATGAAGCTCGTGGTCTCGGCGGATGCGGTTGGCGCCAGGGTTGACGACGTCCGCTTCGGCCCAGTCTCGGCTCCCTTCTCAGCTCAGATTATCAACGCCCAGAAAGGCTTGGTCACCGCGACGCTGGGGCACAACGGCGAGGTCAACCGCGTCCTCTATGACATCTTTAACACGCCGATGATCGCGGTCGGACCCACGGAACAAACCACCGCCGCAGGCTGGAGCTTTTTCTCACGCTTTGCTGCCGGACGCGATTTCATCCCCGCCAACCCGCAGCGCTTCGACCCGAATGACCCCAACGCCACAACCTCGCTCGTCACGATGGATGGCGGCGGCTATGACGATTTCCGCAACGGCCTGAGCAAGTGGTCCTGCGCGACTGGATGCACAACCAGCCTGCCGCGCGGCGACTTTCAGATGAATATTGCGGCAAACGCCAGTGCGACTTTTACTTCCAATGCCACATCCAATGTTGCTGTGATCGCAAATATTGGCTTAACAAGTGATACGAACAGTATCGTTCGTGTCGGTGTCGGAAATTGGAGTGTCACATACGACAGAATTAAAGGTGAATATCAGATAATATCTGGTTTCAATCAGCAGGTTCGAGCAAAAATTCCCGCCCAATTCAGCGAGAAATGGATTCTTATATTCTTCGAAAGTATGTTTTATTTCTACAAGGATGGAGAATTGTTGTTCGCTGGGGCGGCCCCGACGGACAGTTATGTTGAACCTTATGTCCGAAATCTCGGAGTTGCCCCGGTTGCGGTCAAGGCCTTCGCAACCTATCCCAATCCGATGATCTCCACGCGGTTCCTGGATGGGGCGGGCCGCCTGATTCAGGTGACCTCCGCGATTGGCGAGACGAACGGCAAGGTATCGGGCGCGCTTTACAATTCAAACTGGGATCGCACGGTCGCGGCCAAGCCAATCGACTATCCTTCCGACTCCAGTTCAAACGCGCTTCATTTTAAGACCAATTACCTCGGTCGTGATCCCTCATCCGGCAAGCTGACCGGTGACGTCACGGCCTATTACGGCAGTGCCGCCTCCATCAATGCCGGCTACACGAACGACGGTGGCTATCCCTTCTGGGGCGGGGCGAACCGCAAGGAGCCGGCAGATAGGGCGGCGACGCGCGGCCAGCCGGGTCCGACCTACAACACCGAGAGCACATCCTCGCCCAAGGTCTCCTCCTTCGATTACGGCGTTAATCAGGGCAGCGCGACCGGCGCAACCAGCACCAATCTTCTCGACAGCAATCGTGCCCAGTTCGCGGACAACGCCTTCCTCAGGTCCAAGAGCACAACGCCGAATGGCGCGAACGGACAATCCTTCGTCACAACGACGGGAGGCGGGGTCGGCAGTGTCTTTCTTGGCGCAACGACCTATGGTCAGAGCGGGCAGAATATCCAGACGCTGAAGACGGTCGATGCCTATGGCCGAACGGATGCAATCTATCATCCGAACTATTTCCCGGACCAGCAGGATTCCCGGGGCTCGTTCAAGGCGAGCGTCACCTATGACAATTACAACCGGGCTGTCGCGACAACCACGGTCGATGCCGGCACCAGCAAGGTCGTTTACAACAGGATCGGCCAGCTGCGTTATTGGGCCGATGCCAACAGTATCGCCGCCAATCGCGTATCCTATGCCAAATATGACAAATACGGCCGTCTGATCGAGGCCGGGCAGATTCCAGGCTCGATCACCGATCCGGCACTTCAAACCAATGCGGAAGACATCAACCTGCCCGCCAACACCGATGCCAGCTGGCGGCTGCGCTATGTCTATGATCGCAGCGCCTTCGGCCAGACCGCGGCGGAGGCGGTGAACATCAACTTCTACTCGAAGGGCCGGCTGATTGCGGTGCAGACCCGCAATTCACCAAATGAGGGCGACCAGTTTTCCAGCCAGGCTTTCGTCTATAACGAGCGGGGACAGGTCAACGCCGTCTACGAGGAATACAAGCCCTACGGTGTCGGTCAGATCACCGGCTATGCCTACAATAACCTCGGCATGCCGACAAAGATCGTCTATCCGCAGCCGGTTGGCAGCACGGCACTGCTCGCCGGCACCTGCTCGGCACCTACACCCAGCGTCGTAACCCAGCCCGTGGTGGCGCAGGTCAATAGCAACCTTCAGAACAATGTCTGGTCGTTCAGTGATTATGTGTGGGCGGTGCTGAGCTGGGTCCCGAGCTGGGGGAGCAGCAATTCGCAGACCGTTTACAAGGAGGACTTGCTGAGGCAGCGCCCGGGCGCAGGGGGTGACATATCCTGCGCCAACGCCGATCCTACGGTGACAATCCTGGTGGCCGGGTTGTTGATGGGGCTTCGGAGCACGAGTTATACCCAGAACGCGCCCGTCGCTGTCCGAATGGATGCCAATGCAGGCATCGACAGTGGCCTCGATTTCTACGGCGAGGCCAGCGTCTTTGACGAACTCAATGTTACCCGGGTCGTCGCGGCCAAGGCGCCGACCGTGACCTACAGCTACAACCGTCTCGGCCAGTTGACCCAGATCGGCAACGGCACGGATGCGGCGCATTACGCGACCTACAGCTATGGGCCGAACGGCGAAATCCTTTCGGAGAACCGGTATCGCGATTCGTTCAACGGCGACATGCACTACACCTACACGTATCGCTATGACAGCCTCGGCCGGCCGATCTCGACCCTGCTCAAATATGCCGGGTCATCGAATGTCAATTATTGGCAGGAGAACCTTTTCTACGAGACAGGGCCTACCCCTAACTACGACAGCAAAATCACCCGGGTCACGGGGTGCCAGTGGAACGGCAATACGGGAACAGGTTCGAGCTGCACCGGCTACGACCGCAGCTTCACCTATTTGCCTGAGGGTGCGTTGCTCTCGGCGACCGATCAGGCCTATCCCTATCTGAACTATGGCCTGACCCGAAAGGATGCCTCGAGCAACCTGTTGTCGACGAAGCAAGGCTATCAGCCCAGCGCCGGCACCGGTGCCGTGGCGGACTTCACCTACGCCTACCAGCCTGGCACCAACCGCGTCGCCACGGTATCCGGCCCCACGGAAGGCGACATCAGCTATACCTATGACGCGAACGGCAACGTGACCTCGAAGTCGCGCCATATCGCCAGCGCGGAATACGATCCGTTCAGCAACCGCATCACGAAGGTCGTGCAAGCCAATCCGAACAACAGCCCGGTGGAGGGCAGCTATCAGTTGCGCTATGGCGGATTGCTGGGTGAGCGCGTCTCCTCGACTTATCAGGATGCGAGCAACAACCAGATCACGGAAAGCGTCTATTTCCGCGGCCTCGGCTACAAGCCGCTGACCATCCTGCGTCAGCCCAAGCCAGGCGGCCAGACCGGCTCTACGATCAATTACCCCGTCAATTACAAACACATGATCTACGGGCCGAAGGGCATCGTTGCGATGGTGGCGCAAGAGGCGGATGCCTCCGGCAACTATACAACCACCGAATATTGGCCGGTGCAGAATTATCAGGGCTCCGTCGTTTCGGTCTACAAGGAGCCGACGAATGGCGGCAACGCGACCAGCATGGCGCAGTTCCAGTATTCCGCGACCGGCAATATCTATGCCCTGAACGCCAGCACCGGGCGGTTCCAGCCCTATTACGATCAGGAACCGCTGGTGCCCTACCTCTTCCAGGAGCAGGAATACGATTGGCAGGCGCAACTGCACAATTTCAATGCACGCCTCTATGACAGTCAGACGCTGACCTTCCTCCAGCCCGATCCAAAATTCAGTGCAGGCATGGGAGCCTATGTGGGCCTCGCCAACGATCCCGTAAATATGATCGACCCTGATGGAAGAGCGCCGGTCAGGTTTCATGCATGGCAAATGTGGGCGCTATTCGGTGGTTTTGCCGTGCATTTCCTGCTCAATCTTGCTGACAATGCAATCGCGACAATCATTGGCATTACCCTGCAGACGGCAACCTTCCTATGGGTAATTCTTACGCCATCCAAAGAAGGGCCTAGTGCGGCAAGGCAATTAATGAAGCCTCAGCCCCTTCTGAAAATGCTGGGCGGTTATTTTGCCATTGCTTCGGCTACTGGCTATCTCACCGGAAATAATCTGGTCAATTTCGATACCGCCGTTGACTATGGTGGCTGGTTGGTTGCCGATCGTATCGGCGACAACATGCGTCCAATGGACTTCTCGGCAGCTCATGGTCTCGGTGCGGGCGGGAATGCCGTCATGATCTATGCCTATAATCACCCGAACGCATTCAGTTTCGCACAGGCACGGACGGGTGCGTTTGCTTCGGATATTTATGCAGGATTGTGGCTGACATCGTTCCATCGCCTCATGAAGTGGAAACCCTCTGAAACAGGAATCTACTTCAACTCAATGGACCCGTCATTGCTGGAGCAATTCTGGATCGACAATGCCAAGGTGATCGTCGGGCATGTTTCACGGGGCGTTGTCGTTGGTCTGGTGGCTATTGATCAGGAGATATCGGGAGCGGAGCCCAGTTTCCTTCCAGCATATTTCACCTGGGTCTATACACGCGCCGAGGTCGCGTGCGCAACTGATCCGAAATATACCAGTACAAACATGACGCGTAGTGAGTGTCTTGGGCAATCCGCCAAAGATCAAGCGGGCGTTGTTCTTTTTCTCACCTTGATGGGAGTCAGCCCGGTGGGGGCCAATAATATCTTCTTTTCAACCGGTAATGGTGATCCGGACCTTGAGGACAGAATGGGATGGACAAGGTTCGGTCAAGGGATATGGGAGAGGGGGCCGCAGCAAATCTATCGGCTATTTAACGGGGGCGTGGCCGCAAATCCTCCCGTAAATATTCACATGCCCGGGCAAGGTTGGGGAGGAAACTAGCTGCAATAAGGTGAGGACACTGCCCACTCCCAACCACGATTGGGCAGTGTCCAAAGCGTGGTTTAGATTGGCTCTATCGCTCGTTTCGCCAATCCTATCTCAATTCCTGGCGTCGGCTGGGGGTCTCTGCAACTCCGCCAGTGCGTTCTCGAAGGCTTCGGTTACGACCTTGGCGATGTCAGGGTTACGGAAATGCGCACCGAGATAGACGCGGGAGGCGTATTTCAGGGTCAGGAACGGGTAATGCGCCTTGAGTTGAGCCAGCGCCTGCTGGCCGAGAGAGGCATCGGCGGAGCGGCTTTCGGCGATGACGAGCATGACATTCGCCAGTGGCATGGTAGAGCCCCGGAGCTGGGGCAGAAGCCGGGAAAGGGCCTTTAAATCGTTCATAAGCAGATAGGCCACGCCAAGATGCGTCGTGATCCAGATCGGGGGCGCCAGATTGTCGTTATGAATAGCTTCCAGAAGGTCTCGCGCTTTTGCTATCTGCCCGAGCTGCAGTAATCGCGAGGCGAGGTTGAACGCGGTCACCTCGTCATAAGGGTTCAGCTCCAGAGCGCGCTCGGCGACCCTGAAGGCTTGTTCCACTTCACCCGAAGCAGCAAGAACCATCGAGCGCAATACATGGCCATGGGCAAAGGTGGGTGAAAGTTCGATGGCGCGCCTGGATGCCACCAGCGCCTGGGTGAGACTGCCATGCGGGTCTTCCAGAAACCAGTAGCTGTCGAGAAAGCGGAAAGCGACAACCTGCTCCATCCCCGGGTCTTCTTCCTTCGAGGCCCGATAATCATCCGCGCAGGCCCGCATCCTTTCCCGTGCTTCTAGGCTGAAGGTTTGGGCATAAAAATAGGTATCGCCGATGCAGGAGAGGGCTCGCGGGAGGGCCTCACGAATGCGGCGCAGATGCACCATGATCGGTCCGTCCATGGAAGTGATCGTTTGCACCATCCTGATGAGAGTTCGATGCCTGTTCTCCGGATCGACAGGAAAAGACATCGAGTAGATGATGTCGCGCCGCGGCCTCGTCAGAATCGTAGCCTCGAGGGAAGGAACCGCGCAATTCTCGCATTCGCCGATTTCAATATCGAACAGTAGCGAATCCGGCACGGGCTGATCATTGGCGCCGGATACCTCCGGACTCTTATGGCCAACCTGGAGCAGTCGATATCGCGCAGCGATCTCTGCAGCTGCCACAATATCCGATACGGGAACAGGCCGTGCCGTGTTGGCAGCGAGGAAGATGTTGGGTCTGAACCGGTAACTGTCGAATTTTCTGGGTGCATCCCGTTTCGCGGTCTTCCTGTCGGCTGGCGCGGTTTGCAAGAACGGTCCGCCGAGGGAGGTGGGGGAAGATTGGGGCGATATGCTCTTTCCGGCAACGAGAAGGCCTATGCCGGTCAAAAGGGCCAGACCGCCGATTCCCAGAGCCCATGACGGTGGACGCCAGCGCCCTTGTTGATCGGCCAATGGCTTTTCTTCGGACGGGGAGGTGGCGGTTTCCGATACCGTGGATATCCCCCGTTTTCGAAAGACAGGCTTGTATGCCCCTTTCTCGATCGAAATCTCGATCTCCGAAGAACGGCCTTCCTCCTGATAGAACTGATGGAGAGCATTTCTCAGGCGCCGCGCCTGTACGCGGACGATAGGATCGTTCTGTGGATCGAAATCAACAGGGCGATTTAGAGCCTCGACGCCAATAGTATAGCCTTTAAGACGATTTTCTTTACCAAAGACGACAGAATCAACAAGATACTTGAGAAGATTCTTTAGTTGAGGTGATTTTTTCATCGCGTTGCTGTTCATTATTTCAGCAACATGCAATTCAATTATTTGATGATTTTCAGGATTATTGCAGGAAAATCCGTTCATACTGCTCATCCCTTAGATAAATCTTGTTGCATAAGGCATCGAAACAAGGCTCTCTAGCAGAGATGGGTAGACGCAGAATTTCTTCGGGCGGGGCGTGGCATGGAGCAACAAACGTCAATGAAAATTTTTTAGCATAGATACGGCGGATTTCACCCAAGATGAACGGAAAAGCGGCACCACACACAGCGCGGCCATTGAGTGATTGAATCGCCCCGAGTTTTCTAGACGCCCTCGGATTGCGTTTTGTGCTGCCGTTCGAGCTCGACGGGCTGTGACCTGAGACCCTGAAATTTCGAGCCAACTCGGGTCTCGGGGGTGTTGAAACCACTTCGCGCCGTCTCACCCCAGTTCATTCGAACACACCGTTCTTGACATCCCGGCGACACCCAAGGGTTTGTGGGCGACTCACGCGAAAAGTACAGGGCGGCCTAAAATCTTGATTTTATTGATAAAAATGGTGCCCGGGGGCGGGATCGAACCACCGACACTGCGATTTTCAGTCGCATGCTCTACCAACTGAGCTACCCGGGCTCGGCGCCGACGATTTTGCATTCGCCGGTGCGAGAGCCGTGCTTTTAGGAAAAGCGGGCGGGCCTGTCCAGCCCCGATTTGTGCTTTTGCGCGCTTTCTTTTGTGTGCCGTCAGGCATGCTGGTAAGGGCCGGGTTTGCGGAATCGCAAGGCTCGGCTTAGTCTTTGTCCAGAATAGCCTTTTCCGGAGTGCAATCCATGCAATCGCTAGCTGCGATTCCGTTCTTCAAATCAGCGACAGACCTCGATCTCAAGAAGTTCGAGCGGCGCTGTGTCTGGAAGAAAGTCGAGGAAGGACAGATCCTCGTCGACTTCGAGGATCAGTCGAGCGATGTCTACTTCCTCGCCACCGGTGATGTCCGCATCCAGATCCGCACCGTCGGCGGTAAGGAAGTCATCCTCGCCGACATGCGGGCGGGAGAATACTTCGGCGAACTGGCGGCCATCGACGGTGTTGCACGCTCGGCCAATGTCACGGCGTTGACGCGGGCGGAAATCTGCATTGTCAGCGCCGCGGTGTTCCGTGAGATGCTGGCGGCCTCACCGATGCTCTCGGAGAAGCTGATGCGGCTGCTTGCCGCCCGCGTCCGCGACCTCAATACGCGCCTGCTCGAACACACCGTGCTCGATATCCGGCATCGGCTTTATGCCGAATTGCTGCGTCTTTCCGCACCGCGGCCCAATGCCGCGCCGGCACGGATTGTCTCGCCCCCGCCGGTGCATCATGTGCTGGCCGCGCGCGTCGGCTGCCGTCGCGAGCAGATCACGCGAGAACTTAGCGCGATGAAGGCGGAGAACCTGATGGAGCGGACGCGGGGCGCGATCGTGCTGCTCGACCCCGATACCCTGCGTCAGCGGATCGCACAGGCGATGCGCGACGCCGGCTGACGAGCCGGCGCTTTGCGCCGGCCTGCCTTTTTCGGGGGAAGAACGCCTTTCCGGCGATTTACTTCCGCTTCTGCGCTTCGGCGTCGAGCGCCTTCACGAAGAGATCGCCGAGGGCGTCGTCGGAGAACGGCTGTTGCCCGGTGATCAGTTCGCGATCCTGAACGACGTTGCTCTTCCATGCCGCCAGGCTTTCGAGCCTTCCGCCCGCTTCGGCAAGCACTTCGGCGGGGTAGAAGAGCACCTTGCCCTTGAGTTGGCCGGGCTCGACCGCCTTCTCCTCGGATGTCGCGAAAACGGTCATCCGATAGCCGGCATAGGGCCAGTTGGCGGCGAGCCTGCCCATCTTGGCGGTGTCGTTCTTCGTCGCCGCTTCGTGGAACGCGGCGGAATCGGTCATCGTCGAGAGCAGGGTGATCGGCGCGTGGCAGATCAAGGCCGTGGGCCGAGCCGAGTCGTGGAAGGATCTCAGGATCTTGCCGAGCTCCTGGCTCTTGAGAAGGTCCTGCATCGGCGCATGGCCGCCAGGCAGGAACACGCCGACGTAGCGGTCGGTGCCTTCCTTCAGCACGGCGTCGAGCGTCTTGGGCTTTGCGAGGCCGGGGAGCGATTCCACGAAAGCCAGCGTCTTGGCGCGCCTGGCATCGTCACCGCCGAAGAACATCTTGTCGTTGGAATGAACGTCCATCGACGGCTTGTTGCCCTTGGGATTGGCGAAGACGGGCGTGTAGCCGGCCTCGATGATCTTGCGGACCGGGACGGCGAGTTCGTTGAGATAATACCCGGTGGCATACTTCTGGCCGCCGGCGAGATCGAGGTGGTGCTCGCTCGAGACGATCACCAGGACCTCGCCCTTGGTGCCGGCGAGCAAAGGGGTAGCGAGCACGGCAGACAGAGCTGCCGCGAAAATGGCCTTCTTCATCGTGTTTTCTCCAAACCCCCGGACGGGGTAATGTTGCTGGGCTCGATGCCTTGATCGGCCCGGATGCGGGGAATATGGGAGGCGTGCATCGCAATTGAAGGCGATGTCTGACGTTTCCGGTTTCCCTGCGGTAACCGGTTCTTGCACGGGGAAATCCGCATTCGCGCCGAGAAGGGAAGGGCATCTCGCCCGGCGAGGCGCGCGCGGAGATCCGCGGTCTAGATCAGGCTCAGCTCCGGTTAAGCAGGCGCAGATCGGGCTTGAGGGACGGTGTGAATAGTGGGCCCTCCATGCGGAAGGCGAAGAAGTCGGACAGCTGACCCGGCTCCTCAATGCGGCGACGAAGGATCAGGGCAAGTTTGTGCGCCTGTTCGCGCAGCTCGATCGTCCCCTCGAGCGAAGCCGTGACCTTGGCGGAGACGAAGGTGCTGCCGACCGGCTCGATCCGCCCCTCGCGAAGCGCGACGTTGATAAGCATGTTCTCGAAGGGTGTCTTTCCACCAAGCGCGCCGACGAGCATGATATCGGCCGACGTGCCGCCCGCGCGGGCCAGGAGCTTTTGGAGATCGATGCCGGCGACCTCGCCGCTCTTCACCTCAAGTGCACCGGACCCGGACAGCGAACCGACGATATCGCGCACGCTGGAGCCGCGTCCTTCGGCCTGGAGGACAAGGGTGCCTGTGCCGGAAATGCGATTGAGCCCCAGGGCCTGCCCAAGCACTGAACTCATGTCGAGTTTTTCGCCGGAGACCATGAGCTTCACATCCTGACTCAAGTCTGCGGATTCGGTCACCGAGATGCGAGCCTTGAAGCTGCCGGGGCCGAGCTTGCTGTCGACAATGGCGTATTCCGCGCGCCCCTTGCGGGTGAGGATCGAGAGCGCAACCTGACTGAGCGGCAGGGCAGCAAGGCGAAATTCTCTTGTCGAGAGGCGAATGTCGAGATCGATGCCGGCGAGTGGGTTGAGCGTCAGCGGCTTCGCGGACCATGCGTTGCCCGGCGCCCGGAGCGATTCCAGCGACACGCTGGCGACGTTGCCGTCGACGAGGTCGCCGGCAAGTGTCGCCGACAAGCCCCAACGGCCGTTGATTTCGCGCAGGGCGGCGATCCCGGTCAACTGGCGGCCCTGCCGGGTCACGACCAGCGACTCAAGCCCAATCCCGCGTGGATCGAGCACCATGTTGGCGGAAACGGACGTGGGTTCGATCGCCATGGGGCGCGACGACTTCTCGCCGAGCACCAATCGCTCCAAAAGGTCGCCGAGCGACAGCTCGAACTTGCCCAACAGCGCGAGGTCGGGCTCCCGGCGGGCATTGCCCGAAAACGTCAGGCGGGAACCGAGGGCATTGACCGAGATAGAGGCCGATCTTGGCTTGCCACCGGCCAGTGCTTCGCGCGGGGGAAGGGTGACGGCGATCTCGTAAGGAAAGTTGCTCTTCCGCCGCTCGGCGGAGAGATCGATCCGCCCGCGGCGGGCCGAGTAGCGCATCTGGAGATCGGCCGGACCCAGATCGAGCACGGCGCCGCCCGGGCCGGAATCGTCCAGCAAGACGTCGGCCTCCCGCGCCGTGACCGTCAGACGCTTGAAACGACCGGGCCGGTCGAACCGTTCGGAAATCCAGTCCGCCAGTTCACTGATGGTGCGGGGCGAGCGGACGAAGCGATCGGGTGCGCCGATCCGTGCGCGGACTCTCGGCTTCTCCATGCTTATGACCGGGCCGTCGACCGAGCCGTCGAGCAGGTCGCGGAGCTGGATCGAAACCTTGAGTTCCGGCGCGACGATCGAGAAGGTTCCGTCGTTGCGTGCGAACCGCGCGTTCCGATAGTTGAGGCTGGGGCCTGGCAGGAACGATTGCGTCTTGCTCTCGTAGCTGAACACCGCGCCCGCGTCCTGTTCGAGCCGGGCGATCACCTCGCGTTCGATCGCTGCATAATCGCGCGTCGCCACAAGAACTGTAAGGCCGACGAGGGCAAGCAGCACGAGCACGCCAAAAGCGATGATTCCGCGACGCAGGATCATGCGTACTTGCGGGGTCAGCTTCAGGCGATCGATCATCGGGCGAGAACTCCGGCGGTGCGCCGGATTGAGGCACACCCGACCCCGGTTGCGACCGGAGCAGAAAGAAGGACGGCGGATGCTAGCGCAGCGCGCGGGCTCCACAAAACAAAAAAAACGGGCCACATTCCGGCATCAGCCGGCGCGGCCCGCCGTGTTTTCAGAGCGCGGAAACGAAGTCCGCTTCGGTCTTGGATTTGATTTCGTCGAGCGTTACGCCGCTGGCAAGCTCGATGAGCTTCATCGGTGCCTTGCCCGAACGGTCGATCATGAAGACGCCGAGATCGGTGATGACCATGTCGACGACGCCCGCGCCCGTCAGCGGCAGGTTGCACTGCTTCAGAAGCTTCGATTCGCCCTTGGCCTCGTGCTCCATGACGACGACGACCTTCTTGACGCCCGCAACGAGATCCATCGCGCCGCCCATGCCTTTCACCATCTTGCCTGGAATCATCCAGTTGGCGAGATCGCCGTTTTGGGCGACCTGCATCGCGCCAAGGATCGAAAGGTCGATGTGGCCGCCACGGATCATGCCGAAGCTGTCCGAAGAGGAGAAATAGGAGGTGGTCGGCAGTTCCGTCACGGTCTGCTTGCCGGCGTTGATGAGGTCCGGGTCTTCCTCGCCCTCGTAGGGGAAGGGGCCCATGCCCATCATGCCGTTTTCTGACTGGAGCTGGACGCTGACACCCTCGGGGATGTAGTTCGACACCAGCGTCGGGATGCCGATGCCGAGATTGACGTAGAACCCGTCCTTGAGTTCCTTCGCGGCGCGCGCCGCCATTTCATCACGTGTCCAGGCCATCAGACGTCACCTCCGGTAGCGGCGGCCGGCGCGCGCTTGCGCACCGTGCGGTTTTCGATGTGCTTCGGCGCGGTCGGCACATGCACGACGCGCTTCACGAAGATGCCCGGCGTGTGAATGTGATCCGGGTCGATCTCGCCGGCGCGGAACAGATGCTCGACCTCGGCGACGGTCACGGTCGCGGCACTCGCCATCATCGGGTTGAAGTTGCGTGCGGTCTTCCGGTAGACGAGGTTGCCCTCGGTGTCGCCCTTCCAGGCGTGAACCAGCGCGACATCGGCCCAGAGGCCGGTTTCCATCACGTATTTGCGGCCCTTGAAGCGCGGATGATCCGGAAATTCGCGGATTTCCTTGCCTTCGGAAACAAGCGTGCCAACGCCCGTCGCGGTGAAAAAGGCGGGAATGCCGGCGCCACCCGCGCGGATGCGCTCAGCAAGTGTGCCCTGGGGGTTGAATTCGAGTTCGAGTTCGCCCGAGAGATACTGCTGCGCAAACAGCTTGTTCTCGCCGACATAGGAGGAAATCATCTTCCGGATCTGGCGGGTTTCAAGCAGCTTGCCGAGGTGGAGCCCGTCGACGCCAGCATTGTTGGAGATGACGGTGAGGTCCTTCGCGCCGGATTCCTTGATCGCCTCGACCAGGGTTTCCGGCACGCCGCAAAGACCGAACCCGCCGGCCATGATGGTCATTCCGTCTTTCAGAAGCCCCGCGAGTGCCGCGGTGGCATCGGAATACACTTTCCCCATGAAGATCTTCCTCCAAATGCCTCTGGCCTGAGATGCCGGCCGCGACGCAGCTCGGAAACAGGATGCGCTTTCTTAAATAACTCGCTTCCGGTTGGGAAGGCCGATGTTGCACGGCAACATCACGCGCGCCGCGTGAGCATCAACGCCGCTGCGCCACTCAGAACAAGGATGCCCAACGATTCCAGCGCCGCGTGTTCGAAGGTGCCGGCGCTGGCTTGGGCATAGGCACGTGTCGCCAGCGTCTCGAAATTCAGCGGCCGCAGCAGCAGCGTCGCCGGCAATTCCTTGATCGTGTCGATGAACACGAGCGTTCCACCGAGCATGAGCCCCGGCATCATGGCGGGAAGGTGCACGTTTAGCGCCAGATTCCAGTCCCGCATGCCGTGGATTCGCGCGACCCAGTCGATGCTCATCGGCAGACGGCGAAGCGCGAGCCCGGCCTGCCCCGCGCCAATGCCGACGAAGCGTACCACGAGTGCGAAGCTCATCGCCGCGAATGTTCCAGAGAAAATGAAAGGCAGGCCGATTGTCGCCAACAGGCTGTCTGCCGTGCGGAAAACGGGGAATAGCGCCAGCACCAGCACCGTGCCGGGAATGGCATAGCCGATCGCCGCGACCCGCGCGGCCGGTGAGAGGCGCGGCGCGATGCGGATGGCGATCGTCAGTAGAGCCCCGAGCAGCATCACGACGCCGGCCACCGTCAATGCGAAGACGAGGCTCGAACTCGCCGCGGCAAGAAAATCGGGATCGAATTTCTGCGCGGCGGCATATTGTCCGGCGCGCCAGATCAGGAAGGCCGTGGGCAGGGCGAACCCGACAAGCACCGGCATCGCCGTCGCCAGGAGCGCGAAAGTCGCGCCGATCCCGCCGAGCCGGATGCGGCGCGGCTGGCCGATGGCGCGCGCGGGCGCATGATGCCCACGCGTCTTCGGGCGGGCGAGCAGCAACGCTGCTGCGACGATCAGGATCAGCATTCCCGCGAGTCGCGCAGCACCGGGCAGGTCTCCTCGGTTGAGCCAGAGATCACTGATCGCGACCGAGAAACTCGATACGCCCATGTGCTGCGTTGCGCCGATGTCGTTGATGACCTCCAGCACCACCAGCGCGAGCCCGGCGGCGAGTGCCGGCCAGGCCAGGGGCACGCCAATCGCGAGAAAAAGCCGCCAGCCGCGTGCGCCGAGTAGCCGTGCGGCGTCGATCACGTTGCGCCCACCCTGTGAAAACACGAGGCGGCAGGAAATGTAGACGTAGGGGAACAGCACCAGCGCCATCACTACGACTGCACCGGCGAGCGAGCGGGTCTCGAAGAAACTGTAGTCCCGCAACGTCTTGGCGCCGATCAGCCAACGCCAGAGCGATTGAACCGGGCCGTGAAAATCGAGAAGATCGACCGCGACGAAGGCCGCGAGATAGGTCGGGAAGGCGAGGGGAAGGACGAGCGCCGTCTCCAGCCAGCGCCGGAACGGAAATTCATAGACCGATACGAGCCAGGCAGAGACCAGGCCCATGGAACCGGCAAGCAGGATGACGCCGGCCAACAAGAGCCCGGTCTCGTGCGTGGCGGCGATCTGGGAAGCGGAGAATCGAAACCAGCCCGAGCCCGGGCCACCCTGCATCAGCCCGAGGAACCCGAGGGCCGGCAGCACGCTGACAAGTCCGATGATCGCCAGCGCCGTGATCCACGGAAATAACCGAAGCCGGGGGCGCCTGCTGGCGCCCCCTGCCTTTTGGTCAGAACGGGAGATCGCTGTCGTCAAATGCGTCTTTCAGCTCTGCGGGCCAAGGTTGAAGCCAACCTTGTCGGTCAGTTCGGACGCGGCCTTTGCCTTGCCGGCGACAGATTCCAGCGGAATATCGTCAGCCTTCAGGTCCCCGAAGCTCTTGATGAAGGATTCGACCGGCGCGCCGGCAAGAACGGGATATTCGAAGTTCTGTTCGCCATAAAGGCCCTGCGCCTGCGCGCCGACCAGCCATTCGGCGAGCTTAACCGCCTGATCCTTGTTCTTCGCGTGCTTCGCCACGACGAAACCAGAGACGTTCACATGCGTCTTGCCGTTCTCGAAGGTCGGCATGATGACGCGGATCTGGTCCGAGATCGTTTTCTGCTGCGCATCGGCGTTCATGAGGCCGACGTAATAGGTATTCCCGAACCCGACGTCGCAGGCGCCGGACGCGATATCCTTGGCGACGTCGCGGTCACCGCCGGAGGGCTTCTTGGCGAGGTTGGCGCGCAGGCCCTTGAGCCATTCCTCCGCCTTGGCCTCACCCCAATGGACGATCGCCGCCGCGAACAGCGCGTTGTTGTAGTTGTGGCGCCCGTCACGCACGCAGAACCTGCCCTTGAACCGGGGAGAGGCGAGATCGGCATAGGTGAACGCCGCGTCCTTCACGCGGTCCTTCGAGGCATAGATGACCCGTGCGCGAACCGAGAGCGCATACCAGGCGCCGTCCACCGCGCGCAGGGCGGCCGGAACTGCTTGTTCAAGCTTGGCGGATCTGACGTTCTGGGTGATGCCGAGATCGACGGCCTTGCGGAGATTGGCGATATCGGTCGTGATCAGCATGTCGGCCGGGCTGTTCGCGCCTTCCGATTGGATACGTTCCTCAAGGCCGGCCTTGGCAAAAATCACATTGACCTTGACGCCCGTCTCGGCCGTGAATTTGTCGAAGAGCGGCTTGATCAGCCCCGGCTCACGATAGGTGTAGACATTCACCTCGGCAGCCATCGCGCCGGATGTGGCCAGCGATAGCGCAACCCCCAGAAGCGCGCCACGCAGAAGGGGCTGCGGGGAACAGGATTTCTCGATCATTTTCTTAGGTCTCCATCAAGCGGGTTCAAGGCCCGCGTGTCGAGCGGCTCAAGGCGCCGTGGCCAGCTTATGGCGCGCGGAAACGGGAGGCGTCAACAATAAAACGTCGAAAAAACAATAACTTAGAATAATTCCAAATTGGAACCAGTAGAAACTGTCACGCCGGAATCAGGCCATGAAGCTGAAAACACGGCAAAAAAAGAGGCGCGGTTTTCTGCCCCGCGCCCCTTAACCTTTGGCCTGTCTCTGATTTAATTCAGAGCAACGAAGCCAGGCATGCGCTTGACGGGCTGCATCGCGACGGGGCCGCGCGACTCGCGGCGCGAGAGTTCGACGAACCCGCGCGGTAAACCGAAAGAATCGCGCACCTGCGCCCGGCTGGCCCGCTCTTCAGCGCGCCGGATTTCGGAAATGACGCGGCTGCGGACGCGGTTTGGCGTGTTGTCGGCCATGATGCCGCGCACCGAGGCGACTTCCATCGCCCTGACGATCGCGATCTCCTTCTTCGATTTCAGGCTTGTCAGCGCATCCGAGAAATCCGTAGGCCGATAGGGGAAACGACGGCCGCCATCGAAGTGTCGGGCCCCGGTGCGCGTCATGGTGAGATCGCCGGGGCGGAGGGTATAGTCCGCCAGCAGGGCGAGGCTCGATTGCGTTACTCCCACTGGTTTACACGAGCAGCTCGGCGAGAGCGCGTCGCGATAGCGGAAGGCGGTCGGCAACGCCGTATAGGCGAGGCGGCCGCGCGACATGCTGTCGAAATCCTTCGAGCCGGCGGGTGAATAGAACAGGGCGGTTTCCGCACCGGGACAGGCCGAACGACAGGCGGATTCCTGAATGTTCCAGTTCGCGCCAGCGGCGTTGCCGATGGGAAAGGCGAAGCCGTCACACAGGCGGACGCAGTAATTCAGTGCGACCGGCGAACCCCGGTCGGCCCTCGAATTCAGCTTGTGACGACCGCGAGGCTTGTAATCGTTTGCGGGTGCCGAGGAAGCTTCGCTCGTCGGCACTGCGGCGGGCTGAAAGCGCGGCGCGGGCGGCGTGACGCTCTCGCCGACGCGCGGCAGTGCGCGAAGCGGTTCGGTCCGCGGCGCGTAGCTCAACGCTTCGACCGGAAGCCGGTCGCGGCGCTGGAAAATTTGCGGCAATTGCTGGGGCCGCGGCAGCAAAGGCTCGACCGTCCGCCGAACGGGACCATTGAACTTCAGGATGTTGCTGTAGATTTCCGGATTATCGCCAGCTCTGACGATCAGCGTCCCGGCACCGCCGACAGTTATCAATGTGGCTGCCGCCACGGCAAGCTTCCAGGCGAGGGAGGAACCCGTGTTCGGCTTGGTCTCCGGAAACAGCATCATGACGCAACTCAACCCCACTTCGTCCGCCCGCAAGCTGAATGCGTAAACGGAACATTACCAAAGGCAGGGTTGTCTCAAATTGCAAGCCAAAACGTGCCAAAATGAGACAAAATGCCAGACTGATCGCTCGCCGTCACCTGCCGGCAAGGGCAGGAGCAAGTGCCTTGCCGCAAGGAGTCGGGAGGCCGAGTGACGGGGCTTGCGAAGGGGCTTGCGAAGGGGCTTGCGAAGGGGCTTGCGAAGGGGCTTGCGAAGGGGCTTGCATTGCCGGGGAGGGGAGGTTAGAAGGCCGCTCCTGCCACACGGAATCGGGTGGCGGCACCGTGCGCGCCAATAGCGGTCAGACGCTGCGCAAAGGTGGGGGATAGTTTAACGGTAGAACAGCGGACTCTGACTCCGTTAGTCTTGGTTCGAATCCAGGTCCCCCAGCCAAATTTCCAATGAATTTGGGTCATGTTGCGCCGCCTTGTATCGGAGGTGGTTTCGGCATGCGAAAAAGCCCGCGTTTCTGGGGAGGAACGCGGGCCAGCTACGTCGGGAGAAAGGAATCGCCCTACTCGACGTAACCTCGCATCCGCGCCAGCGTTTTCATGACGCCGCGCAGTTCGGCAAGGCCTCGCAGACGGCCGATCGCCGGGTAGCCGGGATGACTTTTGCCACCGATATCGGTGAGCATCTCGTGGCCGTGGTCGGGGCGCATCGGGACCCGCCAATTCGTCCGGCCATCCAGCCGGCGGCGTTGCTCCTCGCTCATCAACGCATCGACGAGGTCCACCATATCGGTGTCCCCGCCAAGGTGATCGGCTTCCATGAAGGATCCGTCCGGATCTTTCTGCACGTTGCGCAGATGCGCGAACCAGATCCGCTCCGCGAACCGGCGGGCGATTGCGGGGACATCGTTCTTCGGATGGGCGCCGAGCGAGCCGGAGCAGAGCGTGAGGCCGTTCGCCGGACTGCCAACCATCGCCATGATCGCGGCGATATCGTCTTCCGAGGAAACGATGCGCGGCAGGCCGAACAGCGGCCGGGGCGGATCGTCCGGGTGGATGCACATGTTGATGCCGATTTCCTCGGCTGTTGGGATTATCGCCTTCAGGAAGCGGGCGAGATTGCTGCGAAGGGTCGTGACATCCATACCCTCGTAACGCGCGAGGAGGCGGCGGAATCCCTCGATGTCGTAACGGTCGTAGGCGCCCGGCAGGCCGGCATTGATGTTGCTGAGAAGGCGCTGACGGTCCGCCTCTGTCGCTTTCACATGCCAGGCCAGCGCGCGTTCAAGGGTGTCGGAGGAATGCCCGTTTTCCGCGCCGGGGCGCTTGAGCATCAACCAGTCGAACGCGACATATTCGTGGATATTGAACCGGAGCGCGCGCGCGCCGCCAGCCACCGGCGCGTCAAGCTGGGTTCGCGTCCAGTCGAGGACCGGCATGAAGTTATAGCAGACGGTCTTCAGCCCGCATGCCGCGAGGTTGCGGAGCGACTGACGGTAATTCTCGAAGATCGTTTCAAGATCGCCTTCGCCGATCTTGACGTGCTCGTGGATCGGCAGGCTTTCGACGACCGACCATTTCAGGCCGAGGCCTGCGTCCTCGATCTCGCGTTTGCGTCTCTCGATCTCCTCGATGCTCCACACCACGCCATAGGGAATATGATGCAGGGCGGTGACAATTCCGGTCGCGCCCGCCTGACGGGCGGCTTCCAAGGTTACCGCGTCGCCGGGGCCAAACCAGCGCCAAGTCTGTTCCATTTAAAAAGGTCTCCGGAAAACGAGCGCTACATTAGAAGATTCGGAAGCCAGAGCACGAGCCCGGGCGTGAAGGCAAGGAAGGCGACGACGGCGAGGATCGCGGCGACGAAGGGCAGGGACTCGACGAAATATTCCTCGATCGGCGTATCGAGGATCGAGCACACCGTGTACATCGCCACGCCTACCGGCGGTGTCATGCCGCCGAAGGTGACGATCGACATCATCAGGATGCCGAAATGCACCTCGTCGATCCCGAGATCCTTGATGATTGGCACGAAGATCGGCGTCAACAGGAGCACGAGCACGGTCGCTTCCACGAAGAGCCCGGCGATGAACAGGAAACCGAGGATCAGAAAGACGATCACCAACGGGTTCTTGGAAAGGCCAAGCATCGCTTCGGCGATATTCTGCGGCGCCTGCTCGAAGATCAGCGCATAGCCGACCATACCCGAGAGCAGGATGATGAGCATGATGACGCCAACATCAAGGACGCCTTCGCCGAGCGCTTCGAGGAACTTCTCCCACGTCAGCTCACGATGCAACAGCACCCCGACGACCGCCGCGTAGACGACCGCGAAGGCACCGACCTCCGAGGGCGTGAAGATGCCGCCGCGAATGCCGATCAGCAGCGCGATGGGGAACAGCAGCGCCCATTTGGCGTCGACCACGGCCTGCCAGACCTCGGCGGTTTTCGGCAGTTCCTTGCGCGCCGCTTGATAGTTTCGCTTCTTCGCGATGATGGAGACTGTGAGCATCAGCGCCGCCATCATCATCAGGCCGGGAATGACCCCGGCGAGAAACAGGCGCCCGATCGAGACGTTGCCGACAAAGCCATAGAGAATAAGCCCGAGGCTCGGCGGAATGGTCGCGGTGATGAGCGAACCGCAGGCGATGACGGCGGTGGTAAACCCGCGCGAATAGCCACGCCGGATCATGTCCGGCCCGAGGATGCGCGCTTCCATCGCGGCATCCGCGACGGCCGAACCGGACACGCCACCCATCAGCGTCGAAAGCAGGATGCAGACCTGCGCGAGGCCACCCGACATCCACGACACCAGCACGTTCGAGCAGGTGATGAGACGGGAGGTGATCCCGGTCTTGTTCATCATATGCCCGGCGAGAACGAAGAACGGCACGGCGAGCAGCGGGAAGCTCTGTGAGGCGGAAGCGACCTGCTGCACGCCGATCCCGACCGGGATCGAGCCGGAAAAGACGAAGAAGCTGAAGCCGGCAATCCCGATCGCCAGCGCGATCGGCATCCCGAGGAAGGTCAGCAGGAAGAAAAGGACAGCGAGAAGGGTCATCGGTTCAGCCCAGCTGGGTTTCGGACCGGTCGATCTCGTTCGCCTTGTCGGCATAGAAGACCAGTTTCCGGTCGCGGATCGCGCGGACGAGATTGAGAAGGACGGTCACGGAGAGAAGCGCGCAGCCAACCGGAACCGCACCGGTGACCCAGGCATAGGAGATGCCGCTGTCACCATAGACACGCTGCCAGTTGAGGAGCGTCAGCTTGTAGCCGGTGTAGGCGAGCGTCAGCAGGAAACCGAGGGTGAGCAGGCCCAGCGCGATTTCGAGAATCCAGCGCGGCGTCATCGGCAATTTGCGGACGAAGAAATCGACGCCGATATGCGTCTTGATCCGCATGGCGCGGTTCGCACCCAAAAAACACAGCCAGACGAACAGCAGTTGCGCCACATCGACCGACCAGATCATCGGCTCGCCCAGCGTCCGGGCGATGGCGGCGGCGAAAACCAGCAGAGTGATGATCGCGAGCAGCAGTTTGGAGACCGCATCCTCGATGCGGATATAGAGTTCGGACATCTGTTCCTCCGGGAAAGCCGTCTTCCTGCGCCCGGCAGGCCGGGCAAAAAATGCCGGACAGCCTTGTGAGCCGTCCGGCAAGGCCTTACGCAGGGAGAACGGTTACTTCAGCAGAGCCTCGACCTGCCTGCGCAGATCGCCATAACCAAGCTTGTCGTAGACGGCCTTGGTGGCCTCGATGAACGGGGTCTTGTCGACCTCGGCGATCGTCACGCCCTTGGCTTTGAACTGCTCTTCGAGGCCAGCCAGCGAATCCTGCGTCGCCTTCGACGCGAAGTCACCCGCCGCGAGCGACTCTTCCTTCAGGATCTTCTGGAGATCCGCCGGGAGGCTGTCGAACCATTTGGCCGAGGTCACGATGCCGGTGATCAGGTTGAAGTGGCCGGTCTTGGTGATGTGTTTGGTCACTTCATAAAGCCGCGAACCGTAGCTGGCCGGGTGTTGGGCCTCCACAGCGTCGATCGCCTTCTGCTGGAGCGCAGGGTAAACCTCGGCCCAGCCCATCGGCGTCGGCGTCGCGCCCATCGCGCGGATCGTCTCCATCCAGACCGGCGCGCCCGGCGTGCGCATGCGGATGCCGGAGAGATCGGCCGGGACCTTGACCGGCGTGTTGGTCAGCAGATGTCGTTCACCCTGCCACCAGTTGAAAGAGAGCACCTGGTGGCCCGAGGTCTTGCGGAGCTGCTCGACCCAGCCGTCGAACATCGGCGAGGTCACCACCTTGCGCACGCCCTGGAAGCCGTCGGCGAGGTAAGGCGCGCTCAGGATCCCGAACTCCTTCACAAAGACGGCCATGCGGCCGCCGTCGACCACAACGGCAACGTTGGCACCTGAGCGGGCCTGCTCGAGAACGTCCTCGTCCTTGCCGAGCTGCGAGCCGGGGAAGATGCGAATCGTCAGCTTGCCCTGCGAGCGCTCGGCCACCTTGTCGCGGAACCGTTCAAGACCCTTGTAGATCGGGTCGTCCTTGCTCAGTGCCGTGTTGACATTGAGCTGATGCTGCGCGAACGCGGGTGCAGCCACAAAAAAAGCTGCCGAACAGGCCGCCGCCAACACAAAATTGCGCTTCGAGAATTGAATTCCCATCGCCTTCCTCCCTAACGTTTCCAACATGAGCCTTACTCTTGCGGTATGGCACCATACCGGTATGATACACGAAGTCGATTTCCGTGCAAGCCTCGTCCGCGTCAGTCTTCGGAGAAAACATGAGCCTCAACATCGCCGAACCGATCGCGCCGCAAATGATCCAGATCCTCCGGCAGGCGATCATGGATATGGAGTTGCAGCCGGGGCAGGCGCTGTCGGAAAACGACGTTGCGCGGCGTTACGGCGTGAGTCGCCAACCGGTGCGCGAAGCCTTCATCAAGCTGCGCGAGGCGGGGTTGCTCCAGATCCTGCCGAGCCGTGGCACTTATGTAGTCAAGATTTCCGTGCGCGAGGTACTTAACGCCCGTTTCGTGCGCGAGGCCGTCGAATGCGCGATCGCGCGCAGCGCTGCCGAGCTGATCGACGCGCGGGGGGTCGACCGGCTTCAGGCGATCCTCGATCAGCAGCGGACGGCGGCAGCCGGGGCCGATTATCGTGGCTTTCAGGCGCTTGACGAGGCCTTCCATCGGGAGATCGCGACGATCGTTGATTGCGATTACGCTGCGCGCGTCATGGAGAGCGCTCGCTTCCAGACTGACCGGGTACGCGCGCTGTCGCTGCCGAATGCCACGCCGCTCGGTGTCCTGATCGCGCAGCATCAGGGGGTGGTCGATGCGTTCCGCCAACGCGACGCTGCGAAAGCCGAAGCGATGATGCGCATCCATCTGCGCGAGATCCTGTCCGCTATCCCACGTCTGGCCGAGCAGCATCCCGAACTGTTCGACCAGAGCGACGTGCCCGTCCACGCCCGGGTGATGCTCGCCAACCTCACCTGATCGACAATCGCGCCGCTTGGGGGCTAGACTGTCCCGATTTCGTGAATGAAGGCGGGGAGGCATGGCGCCCACGACAAGAGGTCTGCAGACGCGGCTCCATGCGCTTTATTTCGGCGACGATCGTGTTGCGCGGCGGTTCCGTTATGCGCTGGTGGCATTCGACGCCGTGACGATCGCGCTGTTCATCGTCTCATCGTTTGTCAGTGATGCCGCCTGGATCATTCCCGCCGATTTTGGGGTCGGCCTGCTGCTGCTCGTGGAAATGGCGGCCCGGCTGCTAGCTGCGCCGAACCGGCGCAAACAGCTTTTCAGTTTGGCAACTGCCGCCGATCTTGTGGTGATCGTGTCGTTGCTGGCGCCGGCCTTCGTTGAGAATCTCGGCTTCCTTCGCATCGCCCGTGCGCTGCGCGTGTTGCGTTCGTACCATCTCCTGCGCGATTTGCGGCAGGACTCGGCGTGGTTCCGGCTCAACGAAGATGTCATCCAACGCACGGTGAACCTTTTCGTCTTCATCTTCATCGTGACTTCGGTGGTCTATGTCACGCAGCACGGCAGCAACCCGCACATCGAAACCTACATGGACGCGCTCTACTTCACGATGACGACGCTGACGACGACCGGCTTCGGCGACATTACCCTGCAAGGCAATCTCGGACGGTTCATTGCCGTTCTAATCATGGTGGTCGGCGTTTCGCTGTTCCTGCGCCTGCTTCAGGCCGTCTTCCGGCCGCACAAGGTCCGCTTCGAATGCGCCGATTGCGGCCTTCTGGTTCATGACGCTGACGCCGTGCACTGCAAGCACTGCGGCAAGGTGCTGCGCATTCCGACCGAAGGGTTGGTCTAGGGGGTCGAAAGCGTGCGCCGCACCGCATCGCGCCAGCCCGCATAACGCGTCTCGCGGTCGGCCCCGGTCATCGCGGGCATGAAGCGTCGGTCTAGCGCCCATCGCTGCGAGAACTCCTCCGGCGATGGCAGCATCCCGGCCGACAGTCCGGCGAGATAGGCGGCGCCGAGCGCCGTAGTCTCCATGATCTTCGGCCGGTCGACCGGCGCATCGAGAATATCGGCAAGAAACTGCATGGTGTAGTCCGAGCCCGTCATGCCGCCGTCGACCCGGAGCACGGTGCCGTCGCCGCCGCCCGCACAATCGCCCTTCATCGCCTCGATCAGGTCGCGTGTCTGGTAGCCGACGCATTCGAGCGCGGCGCGGGCGAGTTCCTTGCGCGTCGTGCCACGCGTGAGGCCGAAGAGCGCGCCCCGCGCGTCCGCATCCCAATATGGTGCGCCCAGGCCAACAAAGGCCGGAACGAGATACACGCGCTGCGCCGGATCAGCTGCCGCTGCGAGCGTTCCGGTTTCGTTTGCCGAGGCGATCAGGCCTAGTCCATCACGCAGCCACTGCACGGCGGCGCCGGCGATGAAGATCGCGCCTTCGAGGGCGTAGGTCCGCTTGCCGCCGAGCTGATAGGCAATGGTAGTGAGGAGACGGTTTTTCGAGGGAACCGGCGTCGCACCCGTGTTGAGCAGCGCGAAGCAGCCCGTGCCATAGGTCGATTTCATCATGCCAGGGTTGAAGCAGCCCTGGCCGACGGTTGCGGCCTGCTGGTCGCCCGCCATGCCGCGGATCGGGATGGCAGCGCCGAGCACGGAATCCTCCGTTATGCCGAAATCGGCAGCGCAATCTTTCACTTCGGGGAGGAGACTCATCGGTACATCGAGTGCCCTGCACAGTTCCGCATCCCAGTTCCCGGCATGGATGTCGAACAGCAGCGTGCGCGAGGCATTGGTGGCATCGGTCGCGTGGACCTTGCCGCCGGTAAGCCGCCAGAGCAGGAAGCTGTCCACAGTGCCGAAAGCAAGTTCGCCTTTCTCGGCGCGTGTCCGTGCGCCCGGCACGTTGTCAAGCAGCCATTTGACTTTGGTGCCGGAGAAATACGGGTCGAGCAGCAGTCCGGTTTTTCTCGCGAAGAGCGGTTCGAGGCCGGCGATCTTGAGCTGGGTGCAGCCCTCTGCCGTGCGTCGGTCCTGCCAGACAATCGCGCGGTGGATCGGCTCGCCCGTCCGCCGGTCCCAGATCAGTGCGGTTTCGCGCTGGTTGGTGATGCCGATAGCCGCGACATCGCGCGTGCCGATCCCCGCCTTGCTGATCGCCGCGCGCAGGGTCGAGAGCGTCGTCCGCCAAAGATCCTCGGGATCATGCTCGACCCAGCCCGAATTCGGGTAGTGCTGCGGAAATTCCTCCTGCGCCACGCCCGCAATCGTCAGATCGGCGCGGAATACCAGCGTGCGCGAAGACGTGGTGCCCTGATCGATCGCGACGATGAATTTCGACATGCCTTGCCTCTTGTCCCGGCCGTCTTCGATCGGCCTCTTGGCCCTGCCGGCGCGTTTCCTTTTCCTTTGGGTTCCATGCCGGCTAACGATAGTCAACCGGCGTTGACAGTCGGGCGGTCGGCGGCAACAACGGACCACCCGCCGAACCTCATGAAGGCCGCCCGTCATGACCCTTTATCGCCCGTGGCGCTTCCCTTCCGTCATGGTGGGGAAGCCAGCATGAACCCGCGCACCACCCTTTATATCGGCGGTGCACGCTCGGGAAAATCCCGCCTCGCGGAAGACGCGGCGCGCGCGAGCGGTCTCGCCCTGCGTTACATCGCCACTGCCGCGCCGGGCGATGCCGAGATGGTCGAGCGCATCGCCCATCATCGAAAGAAGCGCGAGGGGTTTGGCTGGGAAACCACCGAAGCGTTTTACAATCTGCCGGAGGCGATCGTTGCGCAATCGCGACCGGATACGGTTGTGCTCGTCGATTGCCTGACGCTGTGGCTGACCAACATCATGCTGGTCGAGCGCGATATCGCCTTGGCGAGGGAAGCGTTGATCGCGGCAATCGACGTTGTGCCAGGGCCGGTTCATCTCGTCTCGAACGAAGTCGGTCTCGGGCTCGTTCCGGAGACACCGCTCGGTCGCGCCTTCCGCGACGAGCAAGGTCGGCTCAACAGGAAGATCGCAGCGGTAGTGCCGAACGTTGTGTTCGTTGCAGCCGGGTTGCCACTTTTGATGAAGGGCACGGTTTGAGCCATGCGCAAGCCCGCGATCATGTTCCAGGGCACCGGCTCGAACGTCGGCAAGTCGTTGCTCGTTGCCGGGCTGTGCCGCGCTTTTCTTCGGCGCGGGCTCAAGGTGATGCCGTTCAAGCCCCAGAACATGTCGAACAACGCCGCCGTTGCGGCAGATGGCGGCGAGATCGGTCGCGCGCAGGCGCTTCAGGCGCTGGCGGCGGGGGTGCCGCCAAGCGTCCACATGAACCCCGTGCTCCTCAAGCCCGAAAGCGATACCGGCAGTCAGGTGATCGTGCAGGGCCGGCGGCGTGGCAGCCTCGGCGCACAGCGTTTCGGTTCGCGCCGCGACGAGCTGCTGCCGCTCGTACTCGACAGTTTCGCCCGGCTCGAACAGGAGGCCGATCTCATCGTGATCGAGGGCGCCGGCAGCCCTGCGGAGGTCAATCTTCGTGCCGGAGATATCGCCAATATGGGGTTCGCTGAAGCCGCTGACGTCCCGGTGATTCTCATCGGCGATATCGACCGGGGCGGTGTAATCGCCAGTATCGTCGGCACGCACGCGGTGCTGGAATATGAAGAAAGAAAACGAATAAAATCATTTATTATCAATAAATTTCGCGGTGAAATTAAACTGTTTTATGGGGGAATGTCCACCATCGCGGAGCGAACGGGCTGGCACCCGCTTGGAATCGTGCCGTGGTTCCATGAAGCAGTTTGCCTGCCGGCCGAGGATGCCGTCGATCTGGAGGCGCTACCAGGGCGGGCGAGCGGCCGGCTGAAAATCGCAGTACCGATCCTTTCTCGAATTGCCAATTTCGATGATTTCGATCCGTTGAAGCAGGAGCCGGGCGTCGAACTCGTCATGGTGCCGCCCGGTTCGCCCTTGCCGGGCGATGCGAGGCTGGTGATCCTGCCCGGCACCAAAGCCACCATCTCCGATCTCGGTTTTCTACGGGCTCAGGGCTGGGATATCGACCTTCAGGCGCATCTTCGGCGCGGTGGGCGCGTGCTCGGCATCTGCGGCGGCTACCAGATGCTCGGCCGCCTGATCGCCGACCCGGAGGGTGTTGAGGGAGAGGCCGGCGACGTGCCCGGCCTCGGCTTTCTCGACGTCGAAACGGTCATGACGCCGGAGAAGATCACGACGCGCGTCGCCGGTATGCACTTCGCGAGCGGCGAGGCGATATCGGGGTATGAAATCCATATCGGCCGGACCAACGGGCCGGACTGCACGCGCCCGCTCGTAGAGATCGACGGAACTCCGGATGGCGCTTCCAGCGCCGACGGGCTCGTTTCCGGCACCTATCTGCACGGGTTTTTCGCCTCGGACGCCTTTCGAGCGGCCTATCTTGAAACGCTCGGCGTTACATCCGGTCTTCGCTATGGCGAGTCGGTCGAGGCGGTGCTGAACCGCCTCGCCGAGCATTGCGAACGGCATCTCGATCTCGATGCCGTTCTCGCGATCGCGCGGACCCGCGCGACCTGAACCTTACCAGGTGCCGCGCATGCCAGCGTAGACCGCCCGTCCGGTGGTGCCGTAGTTGCGCACATCCTCGTAATAGGAATTGGTGAGGTTCTCGCCGCGCACATAAACGTCGAGATTGTCATTGACCTTGTAGCTCACGAGCGCATCGAGCCGCGCGTAGGGTGCAAGACGCTGGGTCTGGTTGGTTGAGCTGAAGCGCTTGCCCACCAGCGTCACGGAGGGCTCGATCGTCCATTTCGGCGCGGGCGTGATCGCGAGCGACACCTTGCCCGTATGATCGGCGCGGCGCGCGAGGCGCAGGCCGGTCTTGCGGTCAACCGCCCGCAGGTTGGTGTAGCTGCCGCGCAGCACGAGATATTCCGGCCAGAGCACCGCCTCGCCCTCAAGTTCAAACCCGCTGGTCTGCGCCCGTGCGATGTTCTGGTAGGTGAAGGTGCCGAAATCGAAATCGATCAGGTTCTTCATCCGGTTGTAGAACGCGGTGGCGGAGAACTTCAGGCGTCCTTCGAGGAAGCGTTGGTCGAGACCGATATCGCCGCCGAAGCTCTCTTCCGGCCTCAGTGTCGGCGTTCCGTAGAACGGCGCGTAGAGCTGGTAGAGCGTCGGCGCCTTGCCGCCGGTGCCGAGGCTCGCGCGGAGCTTGGTGCCGGTTTCGTCGATCCGGTAGGCGGCCGTCGCGCGCCAGGTGCGGAAGGTCGTGACGTTAGGGTAATGATCGATGCGCGCGCCGAGTGAAACATCGAATCGCTGGCCGACCGGCACCTGCCACAGTGCAAACAGTGCCTGTAAATTCTGGCCCTTGCCGACATTCTTGGTCCGCGCGACCGGCGCGGGGAGGAGGGTCTCGGTGAAGTTCTCGACCGTCTCCCGCTCGAGCTTGCCGCCTAGGATCAGCGTGCCGAAACGGTCGAGGCCGAGATTGGCCTGATATTCCACGCCGTGGCGTAGGCCGATGTAATCGTACTTGTCGTAGAAGGTGTTGGCCGGCAGCATGGTCGCGCCGAAGGAAATGCTGTCGTATTTTCGGCGCGTACGGTTCGAGTAGATGACGAGCGACTGCTTCAGCCGGTTTTCGAAGCTGTCGAGCTCGGCCTTGGCATAGCTCGAATGGAATGCCGAATTGACCTTGCTGCCGGTATCCGGGAACGCGCCGAACGCAGCGTCGTATTCTGAGCGGGTGAAGGTGCCCATTGTGCCGATCTCGGCCCGGAAGGGACCGCCCGCGTCAAAACCGATCCGGGCGTAGCCGCCGTAGCGGTTCAGGGAATCGGATTCAAGGTTGGGGCGTGTCGCTTCGATGCGCCGCACACGGTAGCCGTAAGTCGAGAACTTATCGGTGCGCAGTGCGCTGACCGCGAAGGCATAACTGATCGACCCCTGCCTACCCTGCGCGCTGGCGTTCCCCAAGAGCGTGCCGTAAGAGCCACCTTCCATCTGGGCGAAAGTCTGAAGCGGTCCCTTGCCGCGCTTGGTGATGATGTTGATGACGCCGCCGATCGCATCGGATCCGTAAAGTGCGCTCTGCGGCCCGCGCAGCACCTCGATCCGGTCGATCAGGCCGGGCGCGATGGTCGCGAAATCAAACTCGCCCGAGCCGGAGGAAGGGTCGTTGACGCGGATGCCGTCGATCAGCACCAGTGTCTGCCCGGCATTGGCGCCGCGCAGCCGAATCGAGGTGGTGCCGCCAGGGCCACCGGTCTCGGTGATATCGAGCCCCGGCACGTTCCGCAGGGTCTGGACCAGCGACGCCTGATTGCCAGCCCGGATGGTGTCACCCGGAATGACGGAGATCGCGCTGCCGACGCGCTGGATCGCGGTAGGGGAGCGATTGGCCGTGATCGAAATCACGAGTTCACCGAACGTGCGGCCCGGTTCGGCCGTTTCAGCCGCGGCATTCTGGGCCAGAACAGGAGAAATGTGAAAATAAGCGGAAAAGGCGCCTGCCGTCAGGGCAAGCGCGCGCAAGGCGCGAGACATGTTATCCTCCCTTCGGCCCACCGCCGAAGTCTAGGGGTTGCACATGCTTGCGGCCGGTCTCCTGGCTCGCGGGTCATCGCACCTCTCGTCCTTCCCAGCAGCCTTTTTGGGAGCCAGTGGATGTTTGGAGAGGCACTCTCCGCCTACAGTTGCGGGGGCAGCCGCGGCTTGGGAGGGCGAACCCTCCGAACCGCATTCCCGTTTCACCTCCCTCGCGGAAGGCACCGAAAGCATTTTTTTACAATCATACTCTGCGCGGATTGGCAATAGCCGACACGCTCATCCTCACGGATAACGTGTCACCAACGACTAACATGTTAGCTTGACATCCAGTCTGCGCAGCGTAAGGCTTGGCGGAACGGAGACCAGCCAGATGAACCGAACAGGCCTGAATTGCGCCCTTTCCACCCCATTTGACGGCATGGGATCCGTCGATATTCCGCGGCTGGTCGCCCATGCCCGTTGGGTGCTCGATCAGGGCGCGAACGGCATCACATTGTTCGGTACCACGGGCGAGGGCGCTTCTATCGGGCTCGGCGAACGCTATGCCATGCTTGGCGCGTTGGCTGGCGCGGGGTTCGATTTGAAGGAAGAGGTTATCGCAGGTGTTTCCGCCGCGTCCGAGGCCGATTGCCTCGCTCAGTGCCGCGCAGCCTACGAGATGGATTGCCGGGGGATTCTCCTCGCGCCGCCGTTCTATTTTTCCGGCGTCAGCGACGAGGCGCTTTTCCGCTTCTTTGCAGCGCTTTTCGAGAAGCTTGGCGGGCAGCTTCGAGATGTCCTGCTGTATCACATTCCCGGCATGACACGCGTGCCCCTCTCGATCGAACTGACACGGCGGCTGGCGACGGCCTTTCCCGGCGTGATCGCGGGGGTCAAGGACAGCGCCGGCGACTGGGTGATGACATCGCGCCGGCTCGCCGAACTTTCCGACATGCAGATTCTGATCGGCGACGAGCGGCAACTGGCTCGGGCCGTGGCCGCCGGCGGTGCCGGGTCGATATGCGGTCTTGCCAATGTCGCGCCGGACCTCCTCCTGCCGCTGGCGAACGAGGGCCGTGACGATCTTCGCGTGCACCGCATGGTCGAAGCGATCCTGCAATTTTCTTTCATGCCCGCGATCAAGGCGTTAATCTCCGAGCGGCTGGGCGATCCCGATTGGCGCATCATGCGGGCGCCGCTGGACGCGCTTTCGGCCGATGAGGCGCGGGGGCTCGCGAAGACGCTTTCCGATATTCGCCTCGCCCAGGCAGCCTAGGAGCGGGAAAGGCACGATCATGCGGCAGGAAACCTCGAAGCTGCGGGACCGGGCCTACTCTTCCTTCACCGAGCGGTTGCTCGCGCGCGACATCCGGCCGGGACAGTTTGTCTCCCAGCGTGAACTCGTCGAGATCACCGGCATGCCGCTCGGTGCGATCCGCGAGCTGATTCCGCGACTTGAGGCGGAGGGGCTGATTTCCACTGTTCCTCAACGCGGGCTTCAGGTCGCGCATGTCGATCTCAACCTGATCCGCAACGCATTCCAGTTCCGCTTGTTCATCGAGCGGGAGGCGACAGCGCTCTTCGCCCGTCAGGCAAGCGATGCGGCCATTGCCGCGCTGAAGAAAGCACATCTGGACATCATCGCCCGTGCCGAGGCCGGGGAGCGGGAGAGCCTGATCGAGGACGCGGAAGCAACCGACCGTGCGCTGCACGAGGCGATCATCGAGCATCTCGAGAATGACATCATCTCGAAGGCTTACTGGGTCAACTGGATCAAGATCAAGCTGATCCGCCAGAGCGAGACGCGGCTTTACGTCGATCTCGTGATCCCCGTGATGCGCGATCATCTCAAGGTGATCGAGGCGCTGGAACGACGCGACGCGGAGGCCGCCGCGAACGCGATCTGCGAACACATTCTTCAGGCGCGCAACCGCGCCATCAACATCGAAGGCAGTTATCCACCCGCGCCGGCGAATGGGTGAAGCCGCTCATGAAGAACCGCCAAGGCGAATACGCCGGCGACCAAGCAAATGATGATCGAGGAGGAAACGATGATCGACAAGAGAACATTCCTGAAGGGCGGTGCCGCCGTTGCCGGCTTCGTCGCCATGCCGGCGGTGCTGCGCGCGCAGGCCAGCGTCATCCGCTGGGGCGAGCTGCTTGCACCAAGCCATCCGCAGGTGCAGATGGCGATGAAGATCGCCGCCGAGGTCAAGGAGAAATCCGGCGGGCGGATCGACATCCAGGTTTTCCCGAACGGCCAACTTGGTTCCGGCAAGGACATGATGGAGTCGGTTTCCGGTGGTGCGCTCCACCTGACGACCGACGGTGCGGGCGCGCTGGGGGCCTTCCTGCCGCAGCTCTCGGTGATCGAGGCGCCCTATCTCTGGCGGGACGCGGCGCATCTTGCGAAGGTGGCTGCATCCCCGATCTTCGCCAAAATGAACGATGATCTCGTCGCCAAGCGCGGGATGCGGATGCTCAACGTCACCTATTACGGCAAGCGGCATCTCACGTCCGGCTCCAAGGCGGTGAAATCCCCCACCGACATGGTCGGCTTTAAGCTGCGCGTGCCACCTGTCGATGTCTTCCGGGCCATGGCCGACGCCTGGGGTGCTAAGGCAACGCCGATTGCTTTCCCCGAACTTTATCTCGCACTCAGCCAAGGCGCGGTCGACGGGCAGGAGAACCCGCTGCCGACGATCCAGTCCGGCAAGTTCTTTGAGGTGCAGAAGTTTCTCGTCCTCACCGAGCATATCATCACACCGCGCATGATCATCGTGAACGACGCCTTCTGGAAGGGCTTGCCAACGGCTGACCGCGCGCTGCTTGAAGCCGCGTTCAACGCCGGAGCGGCGTGGCAGGACAAGGAATTGCTCGCCTCCGAGGCAACGCTCGTCGGCACCCTCAAGGAAAAGGGGATGACCGTGATAGAGCCCAACATCGACGAATGGCGCAAGCCCGTGCTGGCGAGCGTGCCGAAGCAATTCGAGAGCAAGTGGGGTGCAGGCACTTTCGAGGCCCTCCTCAAGCTCTGACGAGACCGGCGCCGTCGCTCCCCGGCGGCGCCGACCCCCACAGGAAAGGCAGGGTCATGCCGCGCGTGCTTCACCGGCTTGGAGCAGCAGGGATTTCGCTGGTCGAAATCGCCGCCTGCCTTCTGATGATTGCCCTTCTCGCAAGCGTGACGCTGGGCGTCGTGTTCCGCACCATCGGTCAGCCGCTAGTGTGGAGCGACGAGATGGCGCAATACCTCCTTGTCTGGACCGGTTTTGCTGGCTGGATCATCGCCGGCCGACGCGGCAGCCACATCCGTATCACCGTGTTCATCGACCGTTTGCCGCGTGGTGCGCGCCTGGCACTGGAGGGCGTCATCCAGCTCGCCATGATCGTCCTCGCGCTGGCCTTGCTCTGGTATTCCCCGGCGATCATCCGCCGCAACCTCGATATCGAATGGGTCAGCCTGCCGCTTTCGGCGGCGATCCTCTATTTTCCGGTGCCGGTCGCCGCCTTTGCGCTGGTGCTAGAATCGCTGGGTGATCTCGTGGCCCTCGCGAAAGGCCGCCTGCCGCGCGGCGCCGAGACCGGAGGGCAGGTGCTGTGACCGTCCTCATGTGGCAGATTCTCGGCGTCTGGTTCGTCGCGTTGCTTCTGGGCGTGCCGTTGTTCGCCTCGATGGGACTTGCCTCTTTCGCTTTCGTCTGGTTGGCGGGCATTCCGGCGGGGATCGTGCCGCAAAAGCTGGCGCAGGCGGCGAATTCCTTCCCGCTGCTCGCCGCGCCGCTGTTCATCCTGATGGGCAACATCATGAATTCGGCCGGTGTCACCGACCGGATCTTCACCTTTGCAACGGCCTGCGTCGGATGGATGCGGGGCGGATTGTGCCATGCGAACATTTTCGCGAGTGTGATCTTCGCCGGCATGTCCGGTTCCGCGGTGGCAGATGCGGGCGGGGTCGGCACGCTCGAAATCAAGGCGATGCGCGACGAGGGGTACGATGCGGAAACCGCCGCCGCCATCACCTCCGCATCGGCCACCATCGGTCCGATCATTCCCCCTTCATTGCCGATGGTCGTCTACGGCGTTTCAGCCGATGTCTCGATTGGCGGGTTGTTCCTCGGCGGGGTGATCCCCGGGCTGATGATGGCCGGCGCCTTGATGGCGATGGTGGTGGCGGTCGCGAAGCGGCGCGGCTATGCGACGCATCCGTTCCCTGGCCTTGGCGCGCTCTGGGTCGCCTACAAGCGTGCGCATTGGGCGCTGATGACGCCGGTGATCCTGTTCGGGGGTATGATGAGCGGCCTGTTCACCCCGACGGAGGCCGCTGCGGTCGCGACCGTCTACGCGCTGGTGCTCGGCCTCTTCATCTATCGCGATTTCAGTCTGCGCGATCTGCCGCGCCTGATTGTCGATACGGTCGAGACCACGGGTGTCGTGCTGGCGTTGGTCATGTGCGCGGCGGCGCTCGCCTGGGGGCTTTCGCTCTCGCGCATTCCGCAGACTGTGGGGCCGCAGATCGTCGCGCTTGTCGGCAGCCCGCTGATGTTCCTGCTGGCGGTGAACCTGCTGCTGCTCGTCGTCGGATGTTTCATGGAAGCGCTGGCGGCGATGCTGATCCTGATCCCGATCCTGGCACCCTCGGCGGCGCAGTTCGGGATCGACCCCGTTCAGTTCGGCGTGATCTTCGTCCTCAACCTGATGATCGGCACGATCACGCCGCCCGTCGGCGTGGTGTTGTTCATCACCTCGAAGATCGCCGGCATTTCCTTCGAGGCGATGTGCCGGGCGATTCTGCCGTGGCTTATCCCGCTGCTCATCGTGCTCGCGGCGATCACGCTCTGGCCGCCGCTGACGACCTTCCTTCCACAGTTGGTTCTCGGCCGCTGATCCTTCCGCGGGAATCAGGCCGGAGAGAGGGCCGCGCGGTAGCGCTTCATCCAGGCGATCAGCGGCCAGAACAGCGCGAGGAAGGTGAAGAAGGCGAGAAACGCGGCGATCGGCCGCGACAGGAACGGCAGGATTGACCCGTCCGACTTGATGAGCGAGGTCACGAAGTTCTGCTCCACCATCGTGCCCATCACGATGCCGAGCACCATCGCCGCGACCGGGTAGCCGTTTTCCTCCATGACGTACCCGAGGATGCCGAACGCGGCGACAACCAGCACTGCGAAGAGGTTGTTGCCTGCCGCGCCGAACGCGCCGACGGCGCAGAACACCATGATGATCGGCATGATGAGCGAGCGTGGCGCCTTGAGCACGTATTTCGAAGCGCGGATCAGCATGATGCCGAGCGGGATCATGATGATGTTGGCGATGATGAAGACGAGATAGAGCGCATACATGCTCGACGCCTTCTCGGTGAACAGCGTCGGGCCGGGATTGAGGCCCTTCATATAGAGCACGCCGATAGCAATGGCGGTGATAGTGTCGCCCGGAATGCCGAAAAGGAGTGCCGGAATCCAGCCGCCGGCCAGTGCCGCGTTGTTCGAGGCGCCGGCCTCGACCAACCCTTCCGGATGGCCGGTACCGAATTTCTCCGGCTCTTTCGAGAAACGTTTTGAGAGCGAATAGGAAACCCAGGCGGCCATGTCGGCGCCCGCGCCGGGCAGGGCGCCAATCAGCGTGCCGACAATGTTGCCGCGGATCTGCTGCTTTGGGTATTTTTTCGTCAGTGCGATCTGGCCCTTGAGGATCGAGCCGAGTTTCCGTTCCGGAATTTCAGGTGGCTCCTTCTGGACCAGCGCCCGCATCACTTCCGCGAGCGCGAAGACGCCGACAAGCGCGGCGATCACGTCGATTCCACCGAGCATATCTGTCAGGCCGAAGGTGAAGCGCGGCGTGCCAGCCGGATTTTCGATGCCAATGCAGGAAACGAGAAGGCCGATGAGCATCGCCGCGAGCGCCTTCACCGGCGAGGAGCGGGCCACAAGCGTCGCACACATCAATCCGAGGATCGCGAGCCAGAAATATTCGAAAGTGGAGAAAGACAATGCCACCTCGGCCAGCGCCGGTGCAATCAGCACCAGTGCGATGGTGCCGACGATGCCGCCGAGCGCCGAGAACCAGAGGCAGATACCGAGCGCGGTTTCCGCCTGACCCTTGAGCGTCATCCGATAGGCTTCGTCGGTGTAGGCGGCAGAAGCGGGCGTGCCGGGAATGCGCATCAGGCAACCGGGAATGTCGCCAGAGAAGATCGCCATCGCCGACGAGGTGATGATCGTCGCGATCGCCGCGATCGGCGAGAGGTAGAAAGTCACCGGCACGAGAAGGGCAGTTGCCATGGTTGCGGTCAGGCCAGGCAGGGCGCCAATGACGAGTCCGTAGATCGCGGAAGCGAGGATGGCGATCAGCACGTCGGGCGAGAACACCATCGGGAAGGCGGCGAGGAGATTGTTCATGGCGCAGTCCTCACCACGGCATCGGCACGAGGCCCGGTGGGAGCGGCACGCGGAGGAGCTTCACGAACATCACCTGGATGGCGACGGCGCCGATGATCGAGACGGGCAGGATCAACCGCCGGTTGGCGCCGAGCGTGAAGGCGAGCACGCCGATCATGATCGCCGCGATCGGGATGAAGCCGATCCGCTCCGAGGTGAGATAATAGAAGACCATAAGTCCAGGCGGCAGCAGGGCATGCCAGCGTCGTTTGCGGGAATATTCCTCCGCCTCGCGGTCCGGTCCGCCAAACCGTTCGATCTCGGCCTCGGCGGCATCCTCGAAGCTGCGTCCGATCCGGAAAGCAATCAGCAGCCCGACGACGAGCAGGCCCGCGCCGACAACCATCGGGAACACGTTCGGCCCGACTTGCTGGCCGGGAACCGGCGGCAAGCGCGAGCCGCCGTAGAACGCCGCGATTCCGAGCAGCGCGAGTGCGAAACCGGTGATCCGGTCGGACAGTTTCATGACAGGAACCTTTCGGCCACGCGCGAATAAAAGGAGGCCCCGGCGGGAGGAGACTCGCCGGGGCGCGAAGACAGGCTCAGCTCTTCTTGGAGAGGCCGGCTGCCTTCATGGCCGAAGCCATCTTCTGGTCGCCATCCGCCATGAAGGCGGTGAAGCCGGCCGGATCGGCGAACTTGACGCCGAAGCCGCGCGAAGCCATGAAGTCCTTGAACTCCTTGGAGTCGTAGGCCGCTTTGAGCGCGGTCACCAGCTTGGCCTGAACGTCGGCTGGCATGCCCTTCGGCCCGGCGATACCGCGCCAGGCGCCGACCGAATATTTGATGCCGAGCGTCTCGTTGAGTGTCGGAACATCCTTGAACTGCGGATTGCGCGCGTCGGACATCAGCGCGAGCGCACGCGCCTTGCCGGCGTCGATCATGGCGCGGGCTTCGGGAATAGAGCAGGTGCAGAGATCGAGACCGCCCGCAGCAAGATCCTGCATCGCCGGAGCCGCACCGTTCGAGGGAACCCAGGCGACATGGTTAGGTGCGAGGCCCATCGCCTGCAGCCAGCCGACCAGGGCGAGATGCCAGATGCCGCCCTGACCGGTGCCCGAGGCCTTGAACTTGCCGGCCGGTGCAGCCTTGATCGCGTCCGCCAGCTCCTTGATGGTCTTGTAGGGCGAGCTCGCGTTGACCGTGACGCCCGGCGGATCCTCGTTCATCAGTGCGAGCGGAGTATAGCTTGTCGGGTTGAGTTCGGTGAGACCCTGATGATGCATCATCGTGATCTCGACCGTGATCATGCCGATCGTGTAGCCGTCCGGCGCGGCGGTCGCGATCGCGGAATGACCGACGACACCGGAGCCGCCGGTGCGGTTCACCACCGAGAATGGCTGCTTCAGTTCGCGTTCAAGGATCGAGGCGACGATGCGCGCGGTCTGGTCTGTGCCGCCGCCTGCGCCCCACGGACAGACAACCGTGACGGGGCGCGACGGCCATGCCTGCGCTTCTGCCGGGCTGAGCCCGAGCCCGACGGCACCGGCGGCCGCACCTGCGGCAAGAACTTGACGACGAGACAGATGGTCCATGAGTTCCTCCTCTGGATAGGGCCGCACCGCCGCTTGATCGCGGATCTGGCCGAGTTTTGCGTTTCTTCCCGGAGCGGCCCGGTTGACCGGGCTCATCTTCTGAGACGTCAATCTGAATACTGCATTCAGGACACGGGGTGTCAACCGACCACCCCGCCTTGATATCATAGGCGATAGGCTTCCTTGGCGAGGCGATAGGCGAGGTCGCAGACGAGTTCCTGGGCCTCGTCCTCATCGAGGCGGTGAGTAGCGACCCGACTGGCGAGGAATGCGCAATCGACACGTCGCGCCACATCGTGCCGGGCGGGAATCGAGGGGAAAGCGCGCGTGTCATCATTGAATCCGACGGTGTTGTAGAACCCGGCGGTTTCGGTGGTCAGCTCCCGGAAGCGCCACATGCCGTCTGGTGCATCGAAGAACCACCACGCCGGGCCGAGCTTGAGGCAGGGATAATGCCCGGCGAGCGGCGCGAGTTCGCGGCTGTAAACCGTTTCGTCGAGTGTAAAGAGGATGATGGAGAGGCGCGGATCGGTGCCGAACTGGTCGAGCAGCGGTTTGAGCGCCTTCACGTAGTCCGTCCGCTGGGGAATATCCGCGCCCATGTCGCGCCCGAAGCTGTCCATGATCCCGGCGTTGTGATTGCGGAACGAGCCGGGGTGAATCTGAAGGACCAGTCCGTCGTCGATGCTCATGCGGGCCATCTCGGTCAGCATCTGCGCACGGAAGGCTTCCGCATCGGCGGCGCTCGCCGGCCCGGCGATGACGCGGGCGTAGAGCGCGGCGGCGTCCTGCGGCGAAAGATTGCCGGTTGCGGCGGTCGGGTGGCCGTGATCGGACGAGGTGCAGCCAAACGTCTTGAAATAGGCTCGACGCTGGCGATGTGCGGCGAGGTAGCCCTCCCAGATTCCCGTATCGCAACCGGAAACGCGGCCCAGTTCGGCGATGTTCTCGCGAAAGCCCCTGAACTCTGGATCGACCACCGCATCCGGCCGATAGGCCGGAACGACCCGGCCCTTCCAACCCGAATCGCGGATCATCCGATGCCATCTCAGATCGTCGAGCGCGCCGTCGGTGGTGGAAATCACCTCGATCTTCATGCGTTCGAACAGCGCGCGCGGCCGGAAGGCCTCCGTTTTCAGCGCGGCGTCGATCACATCGTAAAAATGGTCGGCATTGTTGGCATTGAGCCGATCCGTGAGTCCGAACAGCGTCTCGAAGGCATGATCGAGCCACATGCGGGTCGGCGTCGCGCGGAAGAGGTGGTAGTTCGCGGCGAACAGCCGCCAGATCTTGCGCGGATCATTTTCGACCGGTCCGCCGTCGAGCCGGGAAATGCCGAGTTTCTCCAGCGCGATGCCTTGCGAATAGAGCATCCGGAAAATGTAGTGGTCGGGAATGACGAACAGGCTCGCGGGGTTCGCGAAAGGCTCGTTCTCGGCGTACCAGCGCGGGTCGGTGTGACCATGCGGCGAGATGATCGGCAGATCCTTCACCCTGGCATAGAGCCGTCGTGCGATATCGCGCGTTGTCGGATCGGCGGGGAAAAGGCGGTCTGGGTGCAGCATCGAAGGTCTCGGGCTTGGAAAACGTCGAAAATCTATCGGGCAAGCCACCCGCCATCCACCGGCAGCACGGTGCCATGGATGTAGCGGGCTGCGTCGGAAGCGAGAAACACCGCAGCCCCGGCGAGATCGGTGGGGTCGCCCCAGTATCCGGCGGGAATGCGGGCGAGGATCGCGGCGTTGCGATCAGCGTCCGCGCGCAGGGCCTCGGTATTGTTGGTCGTGAAATAGCCGGGCGCGATCGCATTGACGTTGATGCCCTTGCCGGCCCATTCGCAGGCGAGAAGCCGCGTAAGCCCGGCAAGCCCGCTTTTCGACGCCGTATAGGAGGCGATGCGCACCCCACCCTGAAACGAGAGCAGAGAGGCGATATTGACGATCTTGCCGCTTCCGCGCGGAACCATGTGTCGTCCCGCCGCCTGGCTGAGGAAAAACGCAGACTTGAGGTTGGTGTCGATCACCGCGTCCCAATCCGCCTCCGTAAAGTCGAGCGCGTCGGCGCGGCGGATAATCCCGGCATTGTTGACGAGAATGTCGAGGACACCGCCCCATTCGACCGCTTCCGATACGATGCCTGCCAGCGGCGCCACGGTGGAAAGATCTGCCCGGATTTCATGGAGCCTCGTGCCGGTCGGAGCGAGTTTCGTCCGCGTTTCCGCCATGTCTGAACGGCCGACCAGAACAACGCTCGCACCGGCCTGCGCCAGCCCGAGCGCGATCGCTTGGCCGATGCCGGTATTCGCGCCGGTGACCATCGCCACCTTGCCGTCAAGCCGGAACGGATTGCCTCCCGCCATCGTTCGCCTCAGAACAGCGTCGGGACCGGCACGGCATCCATGTCCGTGAAGGTCTGGTTGTCGCCGGCCATCGACCAGATGAAGGCATAGGCGGAAGTGCCGCAGCCGCAGTGGATCGACCAGGGCGGAGAAAGGATCGCCTCGTTGTCGCGGACGACGAGATGTCGTGTCGCCTCCGGCCGGCCCATGAAATGAAATACGGCCTGCCCGTCGGGAATATTATGATAGAGATAGGCTTCCATGCGTCGGTCGTGCGTGTGCGGCGGCATGGTGTTCCAGACATTGCCGGTCTGGAGTTCCGTCCGTCCCATCACAAGCTGGCAGGTGGGGAAGGCGGCCGGATGCATGTATTTGGTCAGCACGCGGCGGTTCGCACTTTCCTGCGCGCCGAGCAGGTCGCCCTTGGTCGCCACTGCCTTGACATGATGCGCGGGATGCACCGCATGGGCCGGCGCGGAATTGGCGTAGAACAGGGCGGGGTTCGCGGCGTCCGCGCTTTCGAACAGCACGTTGCGGGTGCCCATTGGCAGGTAGAGCGCATCGTAGGGCTGCATCTCGTAGCTCTTGCCGCCGGCCATGACGTGGCCGCGTCCACCGATATTGAAGATGCCGATCTCGCGCCGGGTGAGAAAATCGTCCGCCTTGACGAGATCCGCGAGTTCCGGCCCGAACCCCATCGGGTGCTTGTCCGGCTGGATACCGATCAGCACCATGCGGTCGTAGTGGGTGTAGACGGCCTTGATATGGCCGGGACGGAACAGGTCCGTCACCAGAAAATGTTCCCGCAGCTCTTCCGTTGCCATGCTCTCGGCATGCTCGGGGTGGATGGCGTGGCGGATTTCGATCTCGATCGATTTCATGGCTTCGTTCCGGTTGTTTGTCCGCCGGGAGGGCAGGCTATTCGAAGTAATCGGCGCGCTCAGCGAGTACGCGCGGCAGGTCTTTGAGGATTTCGAGCAGATGGGTGCGCATCGCGTGTTCGGCCTGTTCCGGGTCGCGCGCGTCGATCGCATCGATGATCGCCTTGTGCTGGCGAACCAGGATGCGCATGGAATCGCGATCCTGCAGCGTCAGATGGCGTACGCGATCCATGTGCGCCTTCACGTCAAGCACCATCTGCCAGATCATCTCGCAATCGGCCGCCGCAGCGACGGCGCCGTGGAACTGGGAGTCGGATTGGGTGATGGTGAGATAGTCGCCTTCGGCGGCAGCACGATCCTGCGTTTCGAGGATCGAGTCGATCGAGGATCGGATTACCGGGTCGAAGCGCTCGCAGGCACGCTGGACGATGGCCGTCTCCAGTGCCTCGCGCGCGATCCGCACCTGCATCATGTGGCGGGTAGAAATCTTGGTCACGAGCGTGCCGCGCTGGGGCAGAACCTGTACGAGCCCGATTTTGCTCAGCGAGATCAGAGCCTCGCGCGCGGGCTGGCGAGACACGTCGTAACGCGTCGCGATCTCGCCTTCCGAAAGACGCGTGCCGGGCGGAAACTCCATGGCGATGATCGCTTGGCGCAATCGCTCGGTCACGGCGCCGGTGGCGCTCTTCACAGGCTTCGGGGTGGTCGCTGTCATTCGGAACGAATCCATTTTTGGCGCCTCCCTTCCTTTATGTCTTGATCTACCATACAAGTCCATACTATGCTTGCCGCCAATCGACAAGCCCGGCGGAATCGAACCCGTCATATCCGGGGCACAGACAATAAACGGCCGGTTCCTGAGCCGGGCAGGGTGGAAGCGACATGGACGGAACGCGGGCACACGCCGAAGCGATCGACGGAATCGCCCGTGCCTTTCGGGTGGCCCGCCTGGAGGCGGTCGCGCTCGACCAATTTCCCGTCGCTGTGCCTGGAACCCTCGCCGAAGCCTATCGCGTGCAGGATGAAGCCATCGCCGCTTTTCCCGATCAGGTCGGCGGGTGGAAAATCGCGGGTATCCAGCCCCAGTTCCGCCCCGTACTTGGCGCTGAACGCCTTGCTGGACCGGTAATGGCTGCCGGCATTCGCCACGCGGGTCCGGAATCGCCTGTTCCGTTCGCGGTTTTCGAGGATGGATTTGCGGCGCTCGAAGCCGAGTTCATCTTCGTAATGGGTCGCGACATTCGCCCCGGGGAAGACCTTTCCGACGGTCGATTGGCGGATGCCGTCGGCAGCATGTTTGCAGGTGCGGAAACGGCTGGCAGTCCCTTGGGCATCATCAACGACATCGGTCCGCTCGCGGTCATCTCCGATTTCGGTAACAACAGCGGCGTGATCGTCGGCGGCGAGATCGCCGGATGGCGGAGCCGCGACCTGTCGGACCTGACGGCCAGTGTCACCATCAACGGCGAAGCCGTCGGCTCCGGCAGTGCTGCGAATGTCGCCGGCGGTCCGCTCGCCGCGTTGCGGTTTCTCGTCGGCAACCTCGGGGCAAGGGGGATCACTCTCCGCGCCGGCGAATACGTCTCGACAGGGATGACGACAGGCATTCACGCTGTGAAGCCGGGGGACATGGCGCATTTCGAGTTTTGCGACGGCATTCGTTTCCGCGCGGAAGCGATCAGGGCCCGGCCGATGACAGGCGCGGGTCGATAATGAAGAAGCAGGGAAGGGACGAAGTCCCGCATCAGGAGGACCTATTATGTCAGATCGCAGCATGTTGAAGGGGACCGCGCTGGCGGCCCTGCTGGCTTTTGGCGCTGCCGGCGCACAAGCCCAGACGCTCCGCTCGACGGATATCCACCCCGACGGCTACCCGACCGTCGAGGCCGTCAAGCACATGGGCAAGCTCCTCGACGAGCGCTCGAAGGGCAAGATCAAGATCAACGTCTTCCACTCGGCCCAGCTCGGCCAGGAGAAGGACACGATCGAACAGACACGCTTCGGCGTCATCGATATGAACCGCATCAACATGGCGCCGTTCAACAATCTCATCCCGGCGACGAACATTCCCTCGCTACCGTTCATTTTCCGCTCGGTCGCGCACATGCGCAAGGTCATGGACGGGCCGATCGGCGATTCCATTCTCGCTGAGTTCGAGAAGCACGGCCTTGTCGGCCTCGCGTTCTATGATTCCGGCGCGCGCTCCTTCTACAATTCGAAGCAGCCGATCAAGACGCCCGCCGACATGAAGGGCATGAAGATTCGCGTCCAGCAGTCGGACATGTTCATCAGCCTCGTCTCGGCGCTCGGCGCCAATGCCACGCCGATGAACTTCGGCGAGGTCTATTCCGGTCTTCAGACCAAGTTGATCGACGGCGCCGAGAACAACTGGCCGTCCTACGAGTCGACCAAGCACTTCGAGGTCGCGAAGTTCTATTCCCAGACCGAGCACTCGCTCTCTCCGGAGGTGCTGGTGATGTCGAAGAAGACCTTCGACAAGTTTTCGGCTGACGAGCAGAAAATGATCAAGGCGGCTGCCAAGGAATCCGTCATCAAGATGCGCGAACTCTGGGATGCGCGCGAGAAGGCGTCGGAGGCCAAGGTCCGGGCCGGTGGCGCGCAGGTCAATACAGTCGAGAAGCAGCCCTTCATCGACGCGATGAAGCCGGTCTACGAGAAGTTCGTGAAGGATCAGGCGATGAAGGATCTCGTCGCGAAGATCCAGGCCGTCCAGTAAGCGCCTACTGACAGAAACGGGATGGCGGTGGCAATGCTACCGCCATTCTCCCGACGCCTCCATTCCCGGAGATACGCCCGTGCGGCAAACCCTTCGCTCGATTTCGCTGTTCCTGAGCAATATCGCCATCGGTCTCTCGGCGATCGGCCTCGTCGGCATGACGCTGGCGGTGAGTTGGCAGGTTTTCGGCCGCTACGTGCTCAACGACTCCCCCGCATGGACCGAACCGCTTTCGATCCAGCTAATGGGGTGGTTCATCCTGCTGGGATCGGCAGTTGGCATCCGGGAGAACTATCACCTCGGGTTTGATGTGCTCCGCCATGTCGTCGCGCGTCCTGTGGCGCGGCTGATGGCGATCGTCAGCATGCTGGTCGTCATGGCCTTCGGCGCAGCGATGGCTGTCTATTCGCTTGATCTCGTCATCGGCACATGGACGGCGACACTCCCCGTGCTCGGCTGGCCCGGCGGCACGGATTTCATGCCGATCACCTTCGGCGGTGTGCTGATCGTCTTCTTCGCCCTCGAGCAGCTTTATCTTCTTCTCACAGACGCGCCGGAGGCGCAGATCTGATGGCGCCTGAACTCGTCGTCCTTTTCGGAACATTCGTGTTCCTGCTCATGATCGGCACGCCGATCGCGTTCTGCCTCGGCGCCTCCTCGCTGGCGGCAATCCTCTATATCGGCATGCCGCCGCTGATCGTGTTCCAACGGCTCAATTCCGGCATTTCCGCCTTCTCGCTGATGGCGATCCCGTTCTTCATCTTCGCCGGAGATCTGATGATCCGCGGCGGCATCGCGGAAAGGCTCGTTCGCTTCGCTGGTTCGATGTTCGGACACATGTATGGCGGGCTCGGACAGGTAAACATCGCTGCCTCGACCCTGTTTGGCGGCATTTCCGGCTCGGCTGTGGCCGATGCCTCGGCCATCGGCGGCCTGATGATCCCGCAGATGGAAAAGCGCGGGTATGACCGCTCGTTCTCGGTCAGCCTCACGTCGGTCGCGGCAGTGATCGCGCTTCTGATCCCGCCCTCGCACAACATGATCATCTATTCGCTCTCGGCCGGCGGCTCGATTTCGATCGCTGATCTCTTCACCGCCGGCATTCTGCCGGGGCTGATGCTGGCCGCCGCGCTGATGGTCACCACCTGGTATCAAGCGAAGAAGCGCGGCTATCAGGGCGATCCGTTCCCCGGTCTCAGGACCGTGCTGACCTACGGCGTCGCGGCCATGCCGGGCATTATTCTCATCGGGATCATCTTCGGTGGTGTCCGCTCGGGTGTGTTCACTGCGACGGAAAGCTCGTGCATCGCCGCCGTCTATGCCTTCCTCGTCGCGGTGTTCGTCTATCGCGGCATGGACATGAGAGGGTTCATGGAAGCGACCTACGGTGCGGTTCGCACCACGGCGATGGTTTTGCTCATCATCGGTTGCGCGGCTTCGTTCGGCTGGCTTCTTGCGCTGTTTCAGGTTCCGGCGGCGATGGTCTCCTTCATGAAGTCGATCTCGGACAACCCGATCATCATCTTCCTGCTGATCAATCTCCTGTTGCTGTTCCTGGGCACATTCATGGATATGTCGCCGCTAATCATCATCACGACACCGATCTTTCTGCCGGTCGTGACTGCCTACGGCATGGACCCGGTGCATTTCGGCGCGATCCTGATCCTCAATCTCGGTATCGGGCTCTGCACGCCGCCGGTCGGTTCGGTTCTGTTCGTCGCCTGCGCGATCGGGCGCATCTCGATCTGGGAGGCGATGCGCACGATCTGGCCGTTCTACGGCGCAGCCTTTGCCGTGCTGATGCTGGTGACCTATATCCCCGCGATTTCGCTCTGGCTGCCGGAGGTCTTCCGCTGAAGCCCATCGAAATCGCGACTTCAGAGGCCCGGTGGTTCTCCCCTGCCGGGCCTTTTTTTATCGAGCCTGCCCGGATCCAGGCCTTGTGGATGCCCTTGTAGGTCTCCCGCAGCACGTTCTTCTGAACCTTGCCCCGACAAGTGCCGCGCAGGTTCAGGCCTTGTAGATGTCCTTGTAGGTCTCCCGCAGCACGTTCTTCTGAACCTTGCCCATGGTGTTGCGCGGCAGTTCGTCGACCACGAACACCTTTTTAGGCAGCTTGAACTTCGCCAGACGGCCCTCAAGAGTCTTCAGGATGGTGTCCGCATCGAGCGTCGCGCCTTTCACCGGCACCACGACCGCCGTAACGCCCTCGCCGAAATCCTTGTGCGGCACGCCGATCACCGCGCTCTCGTTAACCCCTGCCATGCCGTCGATCTCGGTTTCGATTTCTTTCGGGTAGACGTTGTAACCGCCGGTGATGATGAGATCCTTGCCGCGCCCGACGATATGGACATAACCGCGCGCGTCGATCTTGCCGAGATCGCCGGTGATGAAGAACCCGTCATCGCGAAACTCCGCCTTGGTCTTCTCCGGGTTCTGCCAGTAGCCCTTGAAGACGTTGGCGCCGCGCACCTCGATCATGCCGATCTCCCCGGTTGCAATCGGTATCCCGGTATCGGGATCGACAACCCGAAGGTCGGTGCCGGGCAGGGGGAAGCCCACCGTTCCGGCAATCCGCTCGCCCTCGTAGGGATTCGAGGTATTCATGTTCGTTTCGGTCATGCCGTAGCGTTCGAGAATGGCGTGACCGGTCTTCTCCTGGAACGCGCGATGCGTCTCCGCCAGCAGCGGGGCAGAGCCGGAAATGAAGAGGCGCATCCCCTTCGTGATTTCCCGGTCGAGGCGCGGGCTGTCGACGAGGCGGACGTAGAAGGTGGGCACGCCCATCATCGACGTTGCGCCGGGCATCCGGTCGAGGATGTCGTCGGCATCGAATTTTGCGAGGAAGATCATTTGCGCGCCGGCGAACAGCACCACGTTGGTGGCGACGAACAGCCCGTGCGTGTGGAAGATCGGCAGCGCGTGCAGCAGCACATCGTCCTTCGTGAAACGCCATTCCCTCGTCAGAACGCGGGCGTTGGAGGCGAGGTTTTCGTGGGAGAGCATCGCGCCTTTGGAGCGGCCGGTGGTGCCGGAGGTATAGAGAATGCCGGCGAGGTCTTCCGGGCCGCGCGCGGCATTGGAAAAATTGATCGAGGCTGCGGCGGCTTTTTCCACCAGGGAGCCATCGCTCTTCGTTCCCAGCGTCTCCAGCCGTGCCCCCGCTACGGTTGCAACGGCACGCAGGCTCTCGGCCTTGGCCGGATCGCAGACGAAGACGGCAGGCTTCGCATCACCGATGAAGTATTCGATCTCCGTCGGCGTATAGGCGTTATTGAGCGGCAGGAAGATCGCCCCTGCGCGCACCGTGCCGAGGTAGAGCATCAACGCTTCGAGACTCTTGTCTACCTGCACCGCGACGCGATCGCCCGGCTTGACGCCGAGTGCAGTCAGAGCGTTCGCGAACCGGGCGGAGGACTCCAGAACATCCCTATAGCGGAACACGCGGCCATCGGCGAGCGTCGCGAACGGCGCCGCGAGGTCCGGCATGCGGGAACAGATTTCCGAAAAGAGATGGTTGGTCATTGAATGCGCCTGCAATGTCTTTCGGCCCGTTAGCCGGGCGTGTTCTCGTTAAGGGGTTGCTTCGGACTTGTGAAGGCGGCGGGTGCCGAGGGCCCGGCTCACCGCGGCAGAGGCCACAACCTCACCATGCGTGGCGAAGCGTTCGTGGTTTTCCTCGATGCTCTTGAGATCGTAGAGGTAGTTGACCATCGCCGCGTAACTGTCACGCCAGCCCTTGGCCGAGAAATCGGCGAAGAGATTGAGCCGCTCCAGCCGCGCGCCGTTTCCGAGATGGAACCGGGCGACGGGGTCGATGACGCGCCCCGATGGCGTCCGCGCCTCGAGGAAATAGCGGGCGAGGAGCGGGGACAGCACCCGGCTCGCGCCGTCCATGTCCTCCGGATCGCTTTCCTCGCCATCGAGACTGGCGAGCACGGTACGGTCGGTGTCGCTGACGAAGGAAGAGGCCTTGTTGGCGCATTCCGCCTCGACCCACTGACGGAACCCCGGTACCGGCGAAAGCGTGACGAAGGTGTCGAGGGAGGGAATGTCGCGCCGGAGATCCTCGACCACCTGCTTGATGAGGAAATTGCCGAAAGAGATGCCAGCAAGCCCCTTCTGGCAATTCGAGATCGAGTAGAAAACCGCCGTTGTCGCCTGCGCGCCCACAAGAATATCGCGCTTTTCCGCAAGGATCGGTTCGATCGCGGCCGGGCGCTCGGTCATGAGCGCCACCTCGACGAAAATCAACGGTTCATCGATCAGCGCGGGGTGGAAGAAAGCGTAGCACCGCCGGTCGGCCGGCTCGATGCGCCGGCGCAGGTCGTCCCAGCTCTCGATCGCATGGACAGCCTCGTAACGGATGATCTTCTCGAGAATCTGCGCTGGGCTCGACCAGTCGATCCGTCTCAGGACGAGGAAACCGCGATTGAACCACGACGAGAAAAGGTGGCGGAAATCGTTGTCGAGTGCCGCGAGTTCCGGATGGTCGGGGAGGGCATCGAGCAGATCTTCGCGCATCCGGACGAGGCCACCGGTGTTGCCGGGGGCAAGGTTGAGGCGCCGGATGACCTCCTGCCGCGGCGGCTCGACCGCCGCGAGCAGCCGCGCGTGATTGCGGGCACTCGGCTCGGAATCATAGGCGGAGAACGCCGCGCGGATTTGCTCCGGCGAGGCGGCGAAGAAGTTGTTGAGTGCGAGCAGGAAGGCGCGCCGCTCGGTCGGCTCCAGTCGCGGATAGCGTGAAACGATCTCGCGGGCGATGACGACACCGGATGCCTCGCCTCGCGCGGAGAGGAGCAAAGCTGCAAGATCGGCGAGCGGCATCGCGTCGATCCGCCCGGAATCGCCCGCCAACCCTCGCGCCCGATCGACCAGAGAGCGCCCTTGATGCGCAATCGAGTTCAGAAGCTCGTTCAGAAATCCGATGTTGAGCATGCCACGTTCCGGTCGGTTGGATTATTTCATACGACCCGACCATTATTGTATACATTAAGCCGAAGCGGGTATGCCAGAAAAAAGTTTGCGGTTGGCCGATCCGGGCTCACACCCCGTAGGCAGCGACAATGACTTCCTTAACGCCCCGGATGTGTTGACGCATGACACGCGGCAGCGCTTCAACATCCCGCGCTCGCAGAAGGCGGGCAATTTCGAGATGATCCTCCATCGCCGATCGCCATTGCTCGGGAGTCTTATGCGCCCGGTAGCGCATCCGCTGGATTCGGCTCGACAAGTTGGTGTAGAGCCCGGCGAGCGTGGCATTGCGCGAAGCTTGCATGATCGCTTCGTGAATCTCGCGGTTGAGCATGAAGTAAGCCGCGTCGTCGCCCCGTTGATATGCCCGCTGCATCATCAGCGTTTTCGTCTCGACTGTGTCGATATCCGCTTCCGTCGCCGCCGAACAAGCAAGCTCCGCCGCCAGCGCTTCGAGTCCGGCAACCACCTCGACGATCTCGTGAATCTCGACCTCGCTCACGGAGCCGACACGGGCACCCCTGTTGGGAAGCAGCTCCAGCAGGCCTTCGGTCGCGAGGATTTTCAGCGCCTCACGCAGCGGAGTGCGCGAAATTCCAAACCGCTCGCACAGCTCGTTTTCGTTGATGCGCTCGCGCGGCTCCAGCTCACCGCTCATGATCAACTCGCGCAGCCGCTCTGCGACTTCGTCATGCAGATAACGGCGTTTGATGCCGACGGAGTGCAAAGGCTCGATCATGCACGATTTTATACGGTGTTTTTCAGCGCCTTGTCGATGAGATGAATGGCATGGAGCGGCAGTTTGTCAGTGCAATTTTCGATTTGGTGCCGGCAGCTGGTGCCGTCGGCGATAATATGCGCATTGGGCGTCGCTTCGCGCACCGCCGGCAGCAGCGTCAGCTCGCCGACCCGTCGGCTGAAATCAGCGGTCTCGACCTGGTAGCCGAAGTTGCCGGCCATTCCGCAGCAGCCGGAGTCGATCACCTCGACCTGAAGCCCTGGAATGGCGGAGAGGCACGCCTCGACGGCGGCGAATGCACCGGCTGCCTTCTGATGGCAATGGCCGTGCAACAAGGCCCTTTCGCCGTCGAGGTTGGCAAAGGCGAGATCGATCCGTCCTTCCGCGCGGTCGTTCGCGAGGATCTCTTCCGCCAGGAACGCCGCGCGTGCCAGCGGTCGGGCGAGGTCCGGTGGCAGGAGGGCGGCATACTCATCCCGGATGGTCACGAGACAGGACGGCTCCAGCCCGACGATCCGCGCACCGCGTTCGACATACGGAAGAAGGTTTGTCGCCAGCCGGGTCGCTTCCGCGCGGGCACGATCGATCAGGCCGAGGGAGAGATAGGTCCGGCCGCAACACAGGGGCCGCCCGTCGAAACCCGATCGCGGGTGTATGAGATGATAGCCGGCACGCGTGAAAACCCGCTTGGTCGCCTCCAGGTTTTCGGGCTCGAAATAGCGGTTGAACGTGTCGGCCAGAAGGACCAGTTCCCGCCCGTCGGCCTTCAGTTGGCGCGGATCGATGTGCATAAGCGGCTCCACCCAGGGAGTTCGCCATTGCGGCAATGGAACCGAGGCGGCAAGCCCGATGGTCTTCTGCAGGGACCAGCGCAGGAAAGGCGAGCGCCCTCCGTGGTTCAGAAGCGCGCCGATCCTTGCTGCCGCAGGTGCGTAGGCGGGCAGGTAGGCGAAAAGGCGATCCCGGAATGAAAGACCGCTCCGCTGGTGGCGCTGGTGCAGGAACTCGATCTTCATGCGCGCCATATCGACGCCGGTCGGGCACTCGGCCTGACAGCTTTTGCAGCCGAGGCAATGGGCCATCGCCGCTTCGACATCGCTGGAAAGCAGGGCATCGCCGCCGTGAGCACCGGAAAGCGCGAGCCGCAGCGCATTGGCACGGCCGCGCGTCAGGTTGACTTCGTCCCGGCTGGCGCGGAACGTGGGGCACATCGTCCCGCCGGCAAGCTTCCGACAGGTGCCGTTGTTGTTGCACATCTCGACGGCGCCGCCGAACCCGCCCCAGGCCGACCAGTCCAGTCCTTCCGGACACGGGGTTTGGGTCGAATAGCCGGGAGGGAAGCGCATGAGCGACGGATCGTCGAAGCGCATAGGGCGCACGATCTTGCCGGGATTGAGCCTGTTGTCCGGGTCGAAGGCGTCTTTGACCGCTTCGAACGCACGGGTTAGCCGGCCGCCGAACATCGGTTCGATGAACTCCGAACGCGAAATGCCGTCCCCATGTTCACCCGAATAGGACCCTTCGAATTTCCGGACGAGATCGACTGTTTCCTCGGCAATGGCGCGCATGGAACGCCGGCCCGTCTCGCTCTTCATGTTGAGGATCGGGCGGACATGGAGGCAGCCGACCGAGGCGTGGGCATACCAGGTGCCGCGTGTTCCGTGCCGGGTGAAAACCTCGTTCATGGCATCGGTATAGGCGGCGAGATGTTCGAGCGGGACCGCGCAATCCTCGATGAAGGAAACCGGTTTGCCGTCTCCCTTCATCGACATCATGATATTGAGGCAGGACTCGCGCATCTGCCAGATCCTGCGCTGGAAGCCCGGATCGAACACGGCAACGACGCAGGCGGGAAAGCCGTGGTCGGCCATGCAGGTATCCAGGCCGATCAGCGCACGCCTGAGTTCCGCCGCATCGTCTCCCGCGAATTCGACGAGCAGCAGGCATTCGGTTTCAGGCTGGGCGATCTGCCGAAGCGTCTCGCGGAAAATCGCGATATCCGAGCCGAGGTCGAGGGCATTGCGGTCGACCAGCTCGACAGCTGTTGGCCCGAGCGCCACGAGATGGCGCGTCATTTCCATCGCGGCCCGGAAGGTCGGGAATTGGCATACGCCCATCACCCGGTGAGCTGGCAGCGGCATGAGCGCAAGCTCGATTTCCGTGAATGCCGCCAATGTGCCCTCGGAGCCGACGAGGAGATGCGCGGAATTGGCGTTTTTGCCCAGGAGGGCATCGAGATTGTAGCCACCGACGCGCCTTTGAACCTTCGGGAAACGGGCCAGAATCTCGTCTCGTTCGTGTTCAGCCAGCGCCAACATCTGCGTGACGAGCGGTGAGCGCGCTGTGTCGGCGCCGAATGCGAGCCTGTTCCCGTTCGCATCGAACGCCGAGATCGCGCGGACGTTGTCCACCATCTTGCCGTAATGCAGCGAGCGCGCACCGCAGGCGTTGTTGCCCGTCATGCCGCCGAGCGTGCAGCGCGATCCCGTGGAGGGTTCGACAGGAAAGAAGAGACCGTCGACGCGAAGGCGGGCGTTCAACTGCTCCAGCACCAGCCCGGGTTCGACGCGCACGCGTCGACCTTCCGGATCATAGTCGAGAATCCTGTCGAGATAGCGGGAGCAATCGACGATCAACCCCGAGCCGAGCGGCTGGCCATTCTGCGAGGTGCCCGCACCGCGCAGGGTGACAGGAATGTCTTCTTCTGCCGCGATGGCGAGGGTGGTGGAAAGATCATCCCCATCGGCGGGGAGGATGACACCCTGCGGCATGATCTGGTAGATCGAGGCATCCGTGGCGTAAAGGCCACGATCCACCATCCCGAAGCGCACATCACCGCGCAAGGCGACCTTCAGGCGGCGCTCCAGTCTCGTATCCCGCGTAGCGGCCCGCGCGCCCATGATTGGATCTTTCACGATCAAGGGGCTTAGGAATGATGCCCAAACTGGATATTGTATGCATCATATCTGGCATGCAAGATTGACGCGTCAGAAATTTCCGGGGCTCGCAATGCAGACAGGTCGTCACTTTCTTCAGATCCCCGGCCCGACGAACACCCCGCTGGCAGTTCTCGCGGCGATCGCTCGTCCGGTTATCGATCATCGCGGCCCGGAGTTTCAGAAGCTCGCAAAGGATATCCTGCACCGCCTTCGTTTCGTCTTCCGCACACGCGGGCCGGTTGTGATCTATCCGGCTTCGGGCACCGGCGCATGGGAGGCGGCGTTGGTGAACACGCTTTCCCCCGGCGAGAAGGTGCTGATGGTCGAGACTGGCTGGTTTGCGACGCTCTGGCGCCGGATGGCGGAACGGCTCGGCATCGACGCCGAATTCATTCCGTCCGATTGGCGGCAAGGCGCGGATGTGGCTGCGCTCGAAGCCCGACTTGCCGCCGACAAGGCGCGCGTCTTCAAGGCAGTCTGCATTGTTCATAACGAAACCTCCACCGGCTGCGTTTCCGATATCGCCGCTGTCCGCGCGGCGCTCAACCGGGCAGGACATCCTGCTTTGTTGATGGTCGATACGATCTCCTCGCTCGCCTCGATCGACTATCGTCACGAGGAATGGGGGGTCGACGTTACCGTCGCCGGCTCGCAGAAGGGGCTGATGCTGCCGCCGGGCCTCTCCTTTAACGCGATTTCCGAAAAGGCGTTGGCGGTCTCGAAGGCAAACCGCTTCCCACGCTCCTTCTGGGACTGGGGCGAGATGCTGATGGCGAACGAGCAGGGATTTTTCCCCTACACGCCGTCCACCAACCTGCTGCAAGGGTTGAAGGTCGCGCTCGATCTTCTCGAAGAGGAAGGGCTGGAGCAGGTTTTCGCTCGCCATGACCGGGCGGCCGAGGCGACACGCCGCGCCGTCCGGCACTGGGGTTTCGAGACCGTTTGCCGCGCGCCAGACGCTTGTTCCGCCGCTCTGACGGCAGTAATGCTGCCCGAGGGTCATTCCGCAGATGCCTTCCGCAAGCTCGTTCTGGAGCGGAGCAACATGAGTCTCGGCAACGGGCTCGGGCGATTGGCGGACAAGGTGTTTCGCATCGGTCATCTCGGCGATTTCTCGGACCTGATGGCGACGGGAACCCTGTCCGGCGTCGAGATGGGGCTCGCCGCCAGCGCGATCCCGCACCGTCCCGGCGGCGTTCAGGCGGCGATGGATTATTTGCAGGGGAATGCGCGGGCAGCCTCCTGAACGCTTGACATTGTGGCGTTCCGGCCCACCAAGGCCGGATGAGCGCTTCCACTCCAGAAAAACCTCGCGTCGCCGTCGTCGGTGGCGGCCCCGCCGGGCTAATCGCCGCTGAAAAGCTGGCAGAGGCCGGCTGTAGCGTCACCATCTACGACCGGATGCCAAGCCTCGGCCGCAAATTCCTGATGGCCGGACGGGGAGGGCTCAATCTCACGCATTCGGAACCGATTTCCGCGTTCCTCCGGCGCTACGATCCGGCATCGCCGCAACTCGGCGCGACCATCCGAGCGTTTCCGCCCGATGCGTTGCGTGATTGGAGCGAAGCGCTTGGGCACGAGACTTTCGCCGGAAGCTCGGGCCGGGTATTCCCGCGCGAGATGAAGGCGTCGCCTTTGCTCCGTTCCTGGCTGCGACGACTTGCGGCACTGGGGGTGGAGGTGCATCTCCGCCATGCGCTGATCGGCATCGGCGCAGACCGTTCCCTCGCGTTCCACACGCCGACGGGAGGGGTTGTCGTTCAGGCGGACGCGATCCTGCTGGCGTTGGGTGGTGCGAGCTGGCCGCGTCTCGGCGCGGATGGCGGCTGGCAGGATATCCTTGCGCCGCACGGTGTCGACATCGCAACGCTTTGCCCTGCGAACGCCGGCATCCTTGTCGAGTGGACGGCTCATTTTCGCGAGCGGCAGGCCGGACAGCCGTTGAAACGCATCCACGTCAGGGTCGATGGCCATGAGGCGTCAGGCGAGGCCGTCATCACCCAGGCGGGCCTGGAAGGCGGCGCGATCTACGCATTGTTCCGCCCGCTCCGCCAGGCGATCGAGAAGTGCGGCACGGCCCGCCTTCTGCTCGATCTCCGGCCGGATTTCCGCCCGGAATTCATCGCTTCGCGCTTTGCGGCCACGAACCGCAAGGAGAGTTTTTCTTCGCGCCTTCGGAAAGCCGCCGGGTTGCAGCCGCCCGCCGTCGCGCTCTTGACCGAGGCGATGATGCTCGCCGGTAAGCCCGTGCCGAGAGACGAGCCGATGGCGTTGGCGGTGCTCGTCAAGGCGTTGCCCCTTCGGGTCTCCGGCACGGCGGGGCTCGACCGTGCGATCTCGACCGCGGGCGGCATCCGTTTCGATGCGCTTGACCAAAACTTCATGCTCAACGCGCTGCCGGGCGTATTTGCGGCGGGCGAGATGCTGGATTGGGAGGCGCCCACCGGCGGCTACCTGCTTCAGGCCAGCTTCGCGACCGGCGCGGCGGCGGCGCGAGGCATGATTCGTTTTCTGAACCGGCCCGCCTAAGCGCCTATCGCGATTCAATTTCCTCGCGCAGCATTTCGAGTTCAAGCCAGCGCTCCTCCAGTCTTTCGAGTTCGCCCTGCGCCTTGGCGAGCAGCGCCATCGTATCGTCGAACGCCTTCCGGTCGCGTTCGTAAAGCGTCGGGTCGGCGATTTTTGCCTGCAGCTTGCCGGTGACCGCCTGGATCTTCTCCATTGCGCCGGGCAGGGTTTCAAGCTGCTTCTGCTGGTCGAAGGTGAGCTTGCGCCTTGGGGCATTGCTTGAAGAGGTGGCGGCAGGAGATTCAAACGACTCGGCTTTTTTCGCCGACGCTTTCGCCCGTGCGAGATCGCCGCCGCGCTGCGCGAGCATGTCGGAATAGCCGCCGGCATAGACCTGCCAGCGCCCGTCTCCCTCCGGCACCACCACGCAATCGACAACCCGATCAAGGAAGTCGCGATCATGACTGATGAGCAGCACCGTGCCCGAATAATCCCCGATCATCTCCTGAAGCACGTCGAGCGTTTCAAGATCGAGGTCGTTGGTCGGCTCGTCCAGCACCAGCACGTTAGACGGGCGGGCGAGGGCGCGAGCCAGCATCAGCCGCGCACGCTCGCCTCCGGAGAGGACCTTGAGCGGCGTGCGCGCTTTTTCGGGCGCGAACAGGAAGTCCTTCATGTAGCCGATGACGTTGCGCGGCTGGCCGTCGATGACAATCGTGTCCGTGCCGCCGCCGGTCAATGCATCGGCGAGCGTAGTGTCGGGCGTGAGGCTGTCGCGCTTCTGTTCAAGCGTCGCGAAGGCGAGCCCTGTGCCGAAGCGGATCGAGCCCGAATCCGGTTGAAGATCGCCGGTGAGCATCGAGATCAGGGTTGTTTTGCCCGAACCGTTAGGGCCGACGATGCCGATCCGATCGCCGCGCAACACGCGCAGTGAGAAATCCCTGACAATACGCCGCTCGCCATAGGATTTCGCGAGCTTTTCCGCCTCGATCACCAGTTTGCCGCCCTTGTCGAGTTCGGCCGCCTCCAGCGTCGCCTTGCTGGCCACGCGGACATGCTCGCGCTTCTCCTTCCGCAGGGAATGCAGGCCTTCGAGCCGGCGGACGTTGCGTTTGCGCCTGGCGGTGACGCCGTATCGCAGCCAATGCTCTTCGTCGGCGATCTTGCGTCCGAGCTTGTGTTGGGCGGCTTCTTCCTCTGCCAGGACCTGATCGCGCCAGACTTCGAATGCACCAAAGCCCTGCTCGATCCGCCGCGTGACGCCTCGATCGAGCCAGACCGTCGCGCGGCTGAGGCGCTCCATGAACCGGCGGTCATGGCTGATGAGCACCAGCGCCGATTGCCGGCTCGCGATCTCCTTTTCGAGCCATTCGATAGCCGGGAGGTCGAGATGGTTGGTGGGCTCGTCGAGCAGCAGGATATCCGGGTTCGGCGCCAGCGCGCGGGCGAGTGCCGCGCGACGTGCTTCGCCACCCGAAAGCCGCGCCGGGTCTTCCTCGCCTGTCAGACCGAGCTCGTTGAGGAGGAACCGAGCCGAATGCTCGCCTTCATCCGGCGCCAGATCAGCGGCCGCGAAAGCCAGCGTCGTCCGGAAAGCCGAGAAATCCGGCTCCTGAGCGAGTACGCCGACGCGCGCGCCGGGTTGGAGAAAGCGGGTGCCGCCATCGGCCTCGATCATTCCAGCCGCAATCTTCAGCAATGTCGACTTGCCGGAGCCGTTGCGGCCGACAAGACAGATCTGTTCTCCCTCGCTCACCGAGAGATCGGCGCTTTCGAGGAGATTTCGACCGCCGAACGTCAGGCGGATGCCGGTAAGCTGGAGAAGGGGAGGCGCCACGTTTTTTTCGCTGTTTGCGGTCGGGTGGGTTTTATCGACGCGCGACGCACCTGTCGAGCGCTACCGGCCTTGCGACGGATAAGGCAAGCGATATGCTGCATGCAGAAACCAGCCAGAGGCCCGCATGTCCCGCATCACCCGCGTCGAAATCCTTCAGGTCGATCTCGTGCCCCTCGTGAAGCGGACCGACGCGATCCAGTCCTTCGTCAAGCAGGAAACGCCGATGGTGCGGATTTCCACGGACGAGGGCCTCACCGGCACCGGTTATTCCTACACGGTCGGATCCGGCGGCTCGTCCGTCGTCGCGCTGATACGCGATCACCTTGCGCCGAGGCTGATCGGTCGCGATCCACTAGAGATCGAGGCGATCTGGAAGGATCTGTTCTTCTCCACCCATTCAACGGCGGTGGGCGCGATCACCGCGCTGGCGCTCGCGACGATCGACACGGCGCTATGGGATATCAAATGCCTCGCCTCCGGGCGCCCGCTCTGGCTGGAGGCGGGCGGGGCACAGAAGCGGGTGCCGCTCTACACCACCGAGGGCGGCTGGCTGCACATCGATACGCCCGCGCTGGTCGAGGATGCGTTGCAGGCCAGGGCAAAAGGCTTCAAGGGCTCGAAGATCAAGGTCGGGCGGCCGCATGTTGCCGAGGATGTCGCGCGGTTGATGGCTGTCCGCGAGGCCGTAGGGCCAGAATTCGAGATCATGGTCGACGCCAACCAGGCCTTTACCGTCTCGGAGGCCATCCGCCGAGCCCGACTTTTCGAGCCGCTCGATCTTGCCTGGTTCGAGGAGCCGCTGCCTGCGGAGGACATGGACGGCCATATCCGGCTCTCACAATCGACCTCGCTGCCCATCGCGGTCGGGGAATCGATGTATCACCCCAGCCACTTCCGCGAGTATCTCCAGAAAGGCGCCTGCTCGATCGTGCAGGCGGATGTCGCGCGCGTCGGCGGCATCACGCCCTGGCTCAAGATCGCCCACCTCGCCGAGAGCTTTAACGTGAATATCTGCCCGCACTTCCTGATGGAAATTCACGTTTCCCTGACGGCAGCCGTGCCCAACGCCCGCTGGGTTGAATGGATTCCGCAGTTGGAGCCGATCACCCACAGCCGCCTCGACGTGACAGACGGTTACGCCGTGCCGCCCTCGGCGCCGGGCCTGGGTATCGACTGGGACTGGAAGGCGATCGAAAAAGCGCGGATGTTCAGCCCGATCGTCATCGGAGGATAATTTTTGCGCCGCACAAGAAAGAGGCATTGCGCCTCCACTTCAATCCGCAGGCGATGAAATAAACGCCAATTCTTCGCCGATTGCCTGAAATATCGGCTTTGAAGCTACAAAACTGTGCAATTTTAATCGGAAATCGCGGCAAGCTGCCTCCGCGTGAAGTTGGCACGCCTTGTGCTGTTCCCCTTTGTCATTTCCAACCGGGGAACCTCGAAAATGAAACTCACGCGCCGTTCGCTACTTGCCTCTTCCGCGCTGGTCGTTGCCGCCTCGGCGTTGCCGATGATGCCGGCGGTTGCCCAGTCGGGCGATACGATCAAGGTCGGAATCCTGCATTCGCTTTCGGGCACGATGGCGATTTCCGAAACGACCCTGAAGGACGTCATGCTCATGCTCATTGAAGAGCAGAACAAGAAGGGCGGCCTCCTCGGCAAGAAGCTCGAAGCTGTCGTCGTCGATCCGGCCTCGAACTGGCCGCTGTTTGCCGAGAAGGCCCGCGAGCTCATCACCCAGCACAAGGTCGCCGCAACCTTCGGCTGCTGGACCTCGGTGTCGCGCAAGTCAGTGCTGCCGGTGTTCAAGGAACTCAACAACATCCTCTTCTACCCCGTTCAATACGAGGGTGAAGAGTCCGAGCGCAACGTGTTCTACACCGGCGCCGCCCCGAACCAGCAGGCCATTCCCGCCGTCGATTACCTGATGTCGAAGGATGGCGGCGAGGTGAAGCGCTGGGTGCTGGCGGGCACCGACTACGTCTACCCGCGCACCACCAACAAGATCCTTGAGGCCTACCTTCTCGCCAAGGGCGTGAAGAAGGAAGACATCATGATCAACTACACGCCGTTCGGCCACTCGGATTGGCAGACCATCGTCGCCGACATCAAGAAGTTCGGCTCGGCCAGCAAGAAGACCGCCGTCGTCTCGACCATCAACGGCGATGCCAACGTGCCGTTCTACAAGGAACTCGCCAACGCCGGCGTGAAGGCGACCGATATCCCGGTCGTGGCCTTCTCGGTCGGTGAGGAAGAGCTCGCGGGTGTCGACACCAAGAACCTCGTCGGCCATCTCGCGGCCTGGAATTACTTCCAGTCGGTCAAGAACCCGACGAACGAGGCCTTCATCAAGCAGTGGCAGGCGTTCAAGAAGAACCCGAAGGCCGTCACCAACGATCCGATGGAAGCCCATGTCATCGGCTTCAACATGTGGGTGAAGGCGGTCGAGAAGGCCAAGACCATCGACCCGGACAAGGTGATCGACGCCATCGTCGGCATCGAGGTGCCGAACCTCACCGGCGGCGTCTCGAAGATGCTTCCGAACCACCACATCACCAAGCCGGTCCTGATCGGCGAAATTCGCTCCGACGGCCAGTTCGACACAGTCTGGCAGACCAAGGGCCTCGTGCCGGGCGACGCCTGGACCGACTATCTCGAAGGTTCAAAGGATCTCGAGGCCGACTGGGTCAACCTCAAGTGTGGCAACTACAACACCAAGCTCAAGAAGTGCGGTTGATCCAGTCGTGCTGAGAGGCACGGTACCAGCCGTGCTTCCCGAAACACCGCGGTTTCGGCCGGAGTTCCTCTCCGGTCGGGTCCGATGGGCGCCGGCAGCGTTCCGGGCCGCCATCCAGAACGTGAGATCGTCATGCCCACCTTCCGGTTTCCGTCCGGTCAGGGAGCGCTGGTTGCCGCCGCGCGTCTCCTGCTGATCCTGTCGCTGCTGCTTCCCGTTGGCCTCCAGGCCGCCAAGGCGGGCGCGCTCGACGATGCCGCGATTCTATTCGCCGCAGACAGCTTTTCCGACACCGCCAGGGCGATCGATCTCGTCGCTGCTTCCGGCGCGCCCCACGCCGACGCGATCCTCGAAGCGCTGTCGGATCGGCGCCTGTTCGTAAGCGCTGACAAGAAGCTCGTCTTCAAGGATAAGGCAGGCGCCGCCATCGATGCGCTGACCGGCAGGAAACTCGACGCCGAGCCGGCGGGTCTTGCCTCGGTGCGCATCAACAACCGTCTGCGATCTTCGATCAATAACGCAGTCGGGCAGATGACCTTGCAATCGCCGGACGCGACCAAGCGTCGCGCCGCCGCGTTCGCCGTCTACAAGTCGCGCGATGCAGCGAGCGAGGAAGGGCTGCGCGCCGCTTCGCGTGCCGAGAAAGACGCTGGCATCAGGACCATCCAGCAACTCGCGCTTGCGGCGATCATCGCCACCGCACCCGGCAAGCCGGACATCGACCGATTGACCGCGATCGAGATTCTCAGGGATCAGGGTGACCGTGATGCACTCACACCGCTGAGCCTCGTGCCAGCCGATGCCGGGCAGGCGGTCAGGGATGCGGCGAAGGCTGCCGTCACCGAAATCAACAACCGCCTCGCGCTGTGGTCGGGCGCGCAGAACGCCTGGTATGGCGTCTCGCTCGGCTCGGTACTGCTGCTTGCGGCCATCGGGCTTGCCATCACCTTCGGCGTGATGGGCATCATCAACATGGCGCATGGCGAGATGGTGATGATCGGGGCGTATGTCACCTTCGTCATTCAGGAGGTGATCCGCCAGAATTACCCCGGCCTGTTCGATTACTCGCTTGCCATCGCCATTCCAGCGTCCTTTCTTGTCGCGGGTGCAATCGGCATCGCCATCGAGCGCCTGGTAATCAAGCACCTTTACGGCCGTCCGCTCGAAACCCTGCTGGCGACATGGGGTATCTCGCTTATCCTCCAGCAGGCGGTGCGCACGCTTTTCGGACCGACCAACCGCGAGGTCGGGGCGCCGTCATTCATGTCCGGCTCGTTCAAGCTTGGCCTGCTCGACATCACGTATGGTCGCGTGTGGATTGTCGTCTTCGCGTTGTTGGTTTTCCTGGCGGTGCTCGCTTTGCTGCGCTTCACGCCGATGGGCCTCCAGATGCGCGCGGTGACGCAGAACCGTCGCATGGCCGCCTCGATGGGCATCCGCACCGCGAGGGTTGACGCGCTGACCTTCGGTCTCGGCTCGGGCATCGCGGGATTGGCGGGTGTCGCGCTCTCGCAGATCGACAACGTGTCCCCGAACCTTGGGCAGGGCTACATCATCGACAGCTTCATGGTGGTGGTCTTCGGCGGCGTCGGCAACCTTTGGGGCACGCTGGTCGCGGCGCTGTCCCTCGGCATCGCCAACAAGTTCCTCGAACCCTTTGCAGGGGCGGTGCTGGGCAAGATTGCACTGCTCGTCTTCATCATTCTCTTCATCCAGAAGCGGCCGCGCGGGCTATTTGCCCTCAAGGGCCGGGCGATCGAGAGCTGAGGAGGGAACCATGCTGGCCAACCGTTTCCTCGCCATGCTCGACGCGCGCGGCCGAATCTTCCTCGGGGTCATTCTCGCGGCGATCGTGCTGGTGCCGATCCTCAACCTCATGGTGCCTGCCGGCTCGCCGCTCCATGTCCCGACATGGCTCGTGAGTCTGATGGGCAAGTATCTGTGCTATGCGATCCTCGCGCTCGCGCTCGATCTGGTGTGGGGCTACGCCGGGATCCTCAGCCTCGGCCACGGCGCGTTCTTCGCGCTCGGCGGCTACGCGATGGGCATGTATCTCATGCGCCAGATCGGCGCGCGCGGCGTGTATGCGAACCCGATCCTGCCTGATTTCATGGTGTTCCTGAACTGGAAGGAACTGCCGTGGTTCTGGCATGGGTTCGATATGTTTCCCTTTGCGATGCTGATGGTGCTCGTGGCACCGGGGCTGCTCGCCTTCGTGTTCGGCTGGTTCGCCTTCCGCTCCCGCGTCACCGGGGTTTACCTCTCGATCATTACTCAGGCGCTGACTTACGCGATGCTGCTCGCCTTCTTCCGCAACGACATGGGCTTTGGCGGCAATAACGGCCTGACCGATTTCAAGGATATCCTCGGCTACCCCGTGCAGTCCGACATGACGCGCCTCGTGCTGTTTCTGCTGACGTTGCTGGCGCTGGCGCTGTGCTACATCCTCGCGCGGGCCATCGTCACCTCGAAGGCGGGCAAGGTGCTCGTGGCGGTGCGCGACGCCGAGAGCCGCACGCGGTTTCTCGGGTTCCGGGTCGAGCATTACAAGCTCTTCGTCTTCACGCTCTCGGCGATGATGGCGGGTCTTGCCGGCGCGCTCTACGTGCCGCAGGTCGGGATCATCAACCCGTCCGAATTCCAGCCCGGCAACTCGATCGAGGTGGTGATCTGGGTCGCGGTCGGCGGGCGCGGCACGCTCGTTGGCGCGGCGATCGGCGCGATCCTCGTCAATCTCGCCAAAACCACCTTCACCACCGGCGCGCTCGCACCCTACTGGTTGTTCGCGCTCGGCGCGCTCTTCGTGCTCACGACGCTCTACATGCCCAAGGGTGTGATCGGCACCTACGCCGAGTGGCGCGAGAAGCGGCGGGAAAAGGCCGCGCTCGCCGCCAACGCCGCCTCGACGCCCGCGGAGTGAGGAACATGGAAAAGCAAAATCGAGCGAAGTGGTTGCCGGTTCGCGTGAAGATCTTGCGTCTTGCGCGAAACATGCGGCGTGTCGAACGGAGTGAGACATGACGGATCTCAAGGTCACGGATTATCTCCTCTATCTCGACGGCGTCTCGGTTGCCTTCGACGGCTTCAAGGCGATCAACTCGCTCGCCCTGACCATCGAGCCCGGCGAAATGCGCGCGATCATCGGCCCCAACGGCGCCGGCAAGACGACGATGATGGACATTATCACCGGCAAGACGCGCCCCGACACCGGCGATGTTCTGTTCGACGGCACGGTCGACCTCACCCAGCTTGACGAGGCAGCGATCGCCAATCTGGGCATCGGTCGCAAGTTCCAGAAGCCGACCGTGTTCGAGATGCACACGGTGGAGGACAACCTCCGCCTCGCGCTCAAGGCCGACCGACGGGTATTCTCGACGCTGTTCTGGAAGGACAATGCCGAGGAGCGCGCGAAGATCGATCGCATCCTCGAAACCATCCGTCTTGGACATCTCCGCGACGATTCCGCGGCCAACCTCTCGCATGGCCAGAAGCAATGGCTGGAAATCGGCATGCTGCTGGCCCAGGACCCCAAGTTGTTGCTGGTGGACGAGCCGGTTGCGGGCATGACAGACGCCGAGACCGAAGCCACGGCGCATCTCCTCAAGGCGATCGCCAGGGATCATTCGGTGATCGTTGTCGAGCACGACATGGCTTTTGTGCGCGAACTCGATTGCAGGGTGACGGTGCTGCACGAAGGCTCGGTGCTGGCCGAAGGGCCGCTTGACGCCGTCAGCGCGGACAGTCGCGTCATCGAAGTGTATCTGGGGAGGTAAGCATTCTCCCGAAAAGCGGATCCCGGTTTTCGGACCGAGAGGATGCGAAAAGGTATCAAGTCCATGCTGAATGTCGAAAACCTCGATCTCCACTATGGCGCCGCGCAGGCGCTGCGCTCGGTGTCCGTCTCGGCCGAGATCGGCAAGGTCACCTGCGTTATTGGCCGAAACGGGGTCGGCAAGACGTCGCTCTGCCGGGCTATCACTGGCCAACAGAAGGGTTCGCGCGGCACGATCATCCTCGACGGCAGGGATATCGGCAATCTGGCACCGGCTGAACGCGCCCGCGCCGGCATCGGTTTCGTGCCGCAGGGACGTGAGATATTTCCGCTGCTGACGGTCGAGGAAAATCTCAAGACCGGGTTTGCCCCACTCGCCGTCAAGGATCGCTTCATCCCCGGCGAGATTTATGACCTGTTCCCTGTGCTGAAATCCATGCTCGGGCGGCGCGGTGGCGATCTCTCCGGTGGCCAGCAGCAGCAGCTCGCCATCGGCCGGGCGCTGGTGATGCGACCGCGCCTCCTGATCCTCGACGAACCGACCGAAGGCATCCAACCCTCGATCATCAAGGATATCGGCCGCGCGATCCAACATCTGGCCGGCTTGGGCACAATGGCCATCGTGCTTGTGGAGCAGTACTTCGATTTCGCTCGCGAGCTTGCGGACAGCTTCATTCTCATGGAACGTGGCGAGGTGGTGATGGCCGGTGACCGCGAACGGATGGGGAAGGACGATGTTCACCAGCGCCTTGCGCTCTGACGCGACCGACACCGAACCTGTCGCCGATCTTCCGGCCTCGGTACGCGTCGATGCGCGGCTGGAACTGGCTGTCGAGCGGGTGCAGGAGGAAACGCGCCTTTCGCATCGGCACGAATCCGGCGCCCTCCGTTTCCGCTTTCCGCGCACACACGGCGCTCCGCCCGAAGCGGTGATCGTCAATATCGCCGGCGGGCTAGCCGGGGGTGACCGTGTTGCGGCGGATATACGGGTCGGGAAGGGCGCGGCGCTCGCTCTCTCCAGTGCCGCCGCCGAACGCGTCTACCGCTCCGCGGGGGACTCGACCCGCCTCACGTCGCGCCTCCGGCTCGAACCCGGCGCGAGCCTGCTCTGGGTGCCGCAGGAGACGATCCTGCATGATCGCTCGGTGATCGAACGTCGCTTCGAGATCGATCTGGCAGTCAGGTCACGGCTCGTCTTCGTCGAAATGCTGTATTTCGGCCGCCGTGCTTCCGGCGAGGGGTTCGAGCGCGGCATGCTGCGTGAAAGCTGGCGCGTGCGTCACGGCGGGCGGCTGGTCTTGGCCGAGGAGACCCGCATGGAGGGCGAGGCGCTTTCGCTCTATGCGCATCCCGCCGCGCTGGGCCACCATGTCGCGATGGCGACCCTGATCTTCGCCCACGCCGATGCCGGCGAGGTGCTTGAACCGATCCGCGCGGTCCTCTCCCGCGATGAAATGCTCGAATCCGGAGCGAGCGATCTTGGCCCGCTGGTTCTGGTGCGGCTCCTTTCGCCGGATGCGGCGCGGCTTCGCCGCCTCGTCCTTGAACTGGCCCTCTTTCTCACCGCCCGCATCGACCTGCCGATGCCGCGCGCTCTTCTCAGCTAGGAAGCCTCCATGAATCTCACGCCCCGTGAAAAGGACAAGCTGCTGATCTCGATGGCTGCGATGGTCGCGCGTCGCCGCCTGGAACGCGGCGTGAGGCTGAACTACCCCGAAGCCATCGCGTTCATCACGGATTACGTTGTCGAGGGTGCGCGCGATGGACGCTCGGTCTCCGAGCTGATGAGCGCCGCCGCGACGATTCTCACACGAGAACAGGTTATGACGGGCATCGCCGAGATGATCCACGATGTGCAGGTAGAGGCGACCTTTCCCGATGGCACGAAGCTCGTCACCGTCCACAACCCCATCCGCTGAATCAAAATCCGAACGACAGGAGAGAGCCCCATGAAAAAACTCACCATTTTCGCTCTGGCGCTGCTCGCCACGCCCGCTTTCGCGCATCAGGGCGATCATGCTCATTTCGATCTCGCGGGGTTGATCGCCCATATCTTCGAGCCGGATCATGTGATCTTCGCCGCCATTGCGGTCCTGACCGGCATTCTTGCCTATCGCGCCGGCAAGAAGGCTGGCGCACGGGGAGAGCGCTGATGGCGGGCAAGGGGGCAACGGGCGGGTTCGTTCCCGGCGAAATCATCACAGCCCCCGGCGAGATCGAGATGAACGTCGGGCGCGAGACGCTGACGCTCACGGTCGCCAATGCCGGCGACCGGCCCATTCAGGTCGGCAGCCATTACCATTTCTTCGAGACCAACGCGGGCCTCAGGTTCGACCGCGACAAGGCGAGGGGCTTCCGTCTCGATATTCCTGCCGGCACGGCGGTGCGCTTCGAGCCGGGCCAGAGCCGCGAGGTGAAACTCGTTGCCATCGCCGGCAAGCGCGAGGTTTACGGCTTTCGACAGCAGGTGATGGGGAAGGTGTGATGTTGCTATGCCTCGTCAATGAACCCAAAATTGGTGTCTTGGGCAAAAACAACGACGTTATTGCCATATCCGACGACGAGGTTGACTGTGTCTCTGGCAACGTCACGAATTTTATCAAGGCGGGATTGACGCAACTTGTCGGCTTCGTTGAGTTCGTAGAAGTCGGACCAAGTCATCGTCATAACGGGCTTTCCCTCGCGACGCATGCGATCATGAATCTCCCGAACGACCTTTGTCTCAGAAATCGGCATTGTTAAACTCCTGTTTGAGCGTTTCGTGAGTATCGAATGAATCGATACTGAAACATAAATGAATGAGGCGTGAAAGAATGTCAAGTCTTCCGCGAACAATTTATTCCGACATGTTCGGCCCCACGACCGGCGACCGCATCCGCCTCGCCGATACCGATCTCATCATCGAGGTCGAGCGTGATTTCACCACCTACGGCGAGGAAGTGAAGTTCGGCGGCGGCAAGGTGATCCGCGACGGCATGGGCCAGTCTCAGGTAACGCGCGCGGGCGGGGCGGTGGATACCGTCATCACCAACGCCGTCATTCTCGACCACTGGGGCATCGTCAAAGCCGATATCGGCCTCAAGGACGGGCTGATCGTCGCCATCGGCAAGGCGGGCAACCCGGATATCCAGCCGGGCGTCGATATCATCATCGGGCCGGGCACCGAGATCATCGCCGGCGAGGGCAAGATCATCACCGCCGGCGCTTTCGACACCCATATCCATTTCATCTGCCCGCAGCAGATCGAGGAAGCGCTCGCGGCGGGCATTACTTCGATGCTGGGCGGCGGCACCGGCCCCGCGCATGGCACGCTGGCGACCACCTGCACCCCCGGTCCGTGGCATATCGCGCGGATGATCGAGGCGGCGGATGCCTTCCCGATGAACCTCGGCTTCGCCGGCAAGGGCAACGCCGCGCTCCCCGCCGCGCTGGAGGAGCAGGTGCTGGGCGGCGCCTGCGCGCTCAAGCTCCACGAGGACTGGGGCACCACCCCCGCCGCCATCGACAACTGCCTCTCGGTCGCCGAAGCGCTCGATGTGCAGGTGATGATCCACACCGATACGCTCAACGAGAGCGGCTTCGTCGAGGATACCATCGCCGCCTTCAAGGGCCGCACCATCCACGCCTTCCACACCGAGGGCGCGGGGGGCGGCCATGCGCCGGATATCATGAAGGTCGCGGGCCTCCCGAACGTGCTGCCCTCGTCGACCAACCCGACGCGGCCCTTCACCGTGAACACCATCGACGAGCATCTCGATATGCTCATGGTGTGCCACCACCTCGATCCCTCGATCGCCGAGGATCTGGCCTTCGCCGAGAGCCGCATCCGCAAGGAAACCATTGCGGCGGAGGATATCCTCCACGATCTCGGCGCGCTCTCGATGATGAGTTCGGACTCACAGGCCATGGGCCGCATCGGCGAGGTGGTCATCCGCACCTGGCAGACCGCCGACAAGATGAAGAAGCAGCGCGGCGCGCTCAAGGGAGACGGTGCGGCGGATAACACCCGCGCGAAGCGTTATGTCGCGAAATACACCATCAACCCGGCCATCGCGCATGGCGTTTCGCGCCATATCGGCTCGGTCGAGAAGGGCAAGCTCGCCGATCTCGTGATCTGGTCGCCGGCGTTTTTCGGTGTGAAGCCCGAGATGGTGATCAAGGGCGGCGTGATCGCGATGGCGCCGATGGGCGATCCCAACGCCTCGATCCCGACCCCGCAGCCCATGCATTACCGCTATATGTTCGGGGCTTACGGCAAGGCGCGCACCGGCTCTTCACTCACCTTTGTGTCGAAAGCCTCGCTCGATGCCGGCCTTGCCGGGCGGCTTGGGGTCGCGAAACGGCTCGTGGCTGTGGAGGAGACGCGCAAGATTGGCAAGGCCAGCATGATCCACAACGGCGCGACCCCGAAGATCGACATCGACCCCGAGACTTATCACGTGAAGGCCGATGGCGAATTGCTGGTATGCGAACCGGCGTCGGTGCTGCCGATGGCGCAGCGCTATTTCCTGTTCTGACAACGCCAAATCGTCTGACGAAGCTGTGACTTGCGTGTTCCGCTCCGCTGCCGGTCTAATCGTCGTCTGAATTGGAGGATACATTCATGGCTGAACCGGTCATTGTGATCGCGAAGGTTAAGGTCCGGGCCGACGCGCGCACAAAATGGTGCGAGGCGGCTGCGATCTGCATTGCGGAGACGCGCAGGGAGCCGGGCTGCCTTGCCTACGACATGTTCGAGAGCGCAACGGAAGAAGGTTCTTTCGTTTTCGTCGAACAGTGGAAAGATCGAGCCGCGCTCGACAACCACATGACCCTGCCGCACCTCAAGGCGCTGGTCGCGGTCGCGGGCGTCTCGGTTGCCGCAGCGCCCACCATCGAGGCTATCGACGGCGGGACGCGTTGGCGGCTGGTGTGATGCCCTGGTTCGACCGGCAGGGCCGGTTCTCCCTGCTGAAATTCGTTGTTTTCGTTGGCGTAATCGCACCGGGCCTCTGGATCGGCTGGAGCCTCAATGCTGGGCTGCTTGGCCCAAAGCCGATCAATGCAGCGTTGCATGAAATTGGGCTGTGGTCGGTACGTTTTCTGCTCGTAACGCTGGCGATCACGCCGCTGCGGCTCATCACGGGGCAGAACCGTCTGATCCTCGTGCGGCGGACGCTCGGCGTCGCCAGCTTCGCCTACGCCGCGATCCATCTTGTTTTCTATATCGTCGACCTGAAGTTCGATCTTGTGAAAGTCACGAGTGAAATCGTGCTTCGCTTCTATCTGCTGATCGGTTTTGTCAGCCTCACCGTGCTTCTCGTGCTTGCCGCCACCTCGACCGATGGCATGATCCGCCGGTTGGGCGCGGCACGCTGGAACCTGCTGCACAGCGCCGTTTATCCCGTTGCCCTTCTCGCGCTCTGGCATGGAGCGCTGCAATCGAAGATCGACGCCTCCGAGCATGTCGTCATGACCGGGCTTTTCCTCGTGCTGATGGCGATCCGCGCGATGCGAGGCAGGGTGGCTCTCAACGTCTTGTCGCTTTTCCTGCTAGCGGTGCTCGGGGCTGCCGCAACCCTTGTAGTCGAAATGTTGTGGTATGGGCTCGCGACCGGTGTTCCGGCGCAGCGGATTTTTGAAGCGAATTGGATGCTGGCCCTTCAACCGAGACCGGCGCTTGTTGTAGGAATGATCACGATGAGCCTTCCGGTCCTGTCCCTTGCCTTTGGCGGGGCCAGCCGGGCGGTGGCCGGGCGCCGCGCGCTGCAAACGAGTTGAGGAAGCTGAGATGATCCGGGCAATCGAAGTCATCGCGAAGGGTGATTGGGCGGGCGATGCGGCCGACAGTGTCGTGCTGGAGTTCGACGATCGCCATCGCCGGCGGATCACGTTGCGTGCCGTCGGCGGTATGGAGTTCCTGCTCGACCTGCCGGAAGCCGTGGCGCTGCGCACAGGCGACGCGGTGAAGCTGGAGGATGGACGCCTCGTCGAGGTTATCGGCGCGCCCGAGCCGCTGAGCGAGATCAGCGCCGAAGGGGCGGATCATCTCCTGCAACTCGCCTGGCATCTCGGCAACCGGCACTTGCCCGTGCAGATCGCCCGCGGACGCTTGCGCATCCGCCGCGACCATGTGATCGAGGAAATGGTGGCGGGGCTTGGCGGCAAGGTCCGGTCGATTGAAGCCGCGTTCGACCCCGAAGGCGGTGCGTATCTTAAGGCACATCGGCACACGCACGGACATGACCATGATCATCATCATGGACATGGTGGGCATGCGCACCACCATCACGATCACCATGCCCATGAGCATGGCAAGGATTGCGGCTGTGGCCACGACCATGAGCACCATCATCACGCCACCCACGCGCATAAACACGGTGAAGGCGGCTGTTGCGGCGGACAACACGAGCGCGAGCATCATCACGGATCGGGCTGCTGCGGGCACCATCACGATCACAAGCATGGCTGATGCCGCCGAACTTCAGCGGCTGGCCTGGTTTTCACCCGCGTTCCCTGTAGGTGGGTTCGCGTATTCCCACGGTATCGAGAAAGCCGTTGAAACCGGTGATGTGACGGATGCCGACAGCCTCGCCGGGTGGATTGCAGCGATTCTGCGACACGGTGCCGGCTGGAACGATGCCGTGCTGATCGGCGAAGCCTGGCGGCGAAGCGGCGAGCCGGACCGGGGCGCCCGCGAGCGCGGCCTCGTTGAACTTGCCGAGTTGGGCGCAGCCTTGTCGCTTGCGCGCGAGCGGAGGCTCGAAACGGTGCAACAGGGGACCGCCTTTCACCGCCTCGTCAGGTCCGCCTGGCCGCACCCTGATTTGCCGGATTTCACCGACATCGAGCTGCCTTATCCCGTCGCCGTTGGCATCGCCGGCCGGTTGCACGGCCAGCCGCTCGCGCCGCTGATGGCGGCATATTTGCAGGCCTTCGCAGGCAACCTGATTGCGGCGGGAATCCGTCTCGCCGTGATCGGACAGCAGAGCGCGCAAGTGAAGCTCGCCGCCTTGATGCCCGTAGTCGCCGCGTTGTCCGATGATGCGGTGAGCGCCGGGCTCGACGATCTCGGCGGCATGGCATTCCGATCCGATCTGATGAGCCTCCGGCATGAAACGCAACAGGTCCGGCTGTTCCGGTCCTGAGAAGGGAAGAGAAGCATGAACAACGGCCCGCTTCGCGTCGGGATCGGCGGCCCGGTCGGTTCCGGCAAGACGACGCTTACCGCCGCTCTCTGCGCTCGCCTGCGCAACGTCTACGACCTTGCGGTCATCACCAACGACATCTACACGCGCGAGGATGCGGAGATCCTCTCGCGCCTTCAGGCGCTGCCGCAGGAGCGGATCATGGGTGTCGAGACCGGCGGCTGCCCGCACACCGCGATCCGCGAGGACTGCTCGATCAATCTGCATGCCATCGCGGAGATGCGGAAGAAGTTCCCTGCGCTGGAATTGATCCTGATCGAAAGCGGCGGCGACAACCTTGCCGCGACGTTCTCGCCCGATCTCGCGGACCTGACGATTTATGTGATCGATGTCGCGCAGGGCGAAAAGATCCCGCGCAAGGGCGGGCCGGGCATCACGCGTTCGGACTTCCTCGTCATCAACAAGACCGACCTCGCCCCCCATGTCGGCGCCGATCTCGACGTGATGGCGCGTGATGCCAAGACGCAGCGCGGCGCACGCCCCCTCGGCTTCACCAATCTCAAGACCGGGGAAGGGGTGGACGCGATCATTGGCTTCATTGAAGAGCGGGGCGGCCTGAAGGCCGCCGCCTGACCTCAGGCCGGCATCACCATCGCGACGACGAAGGTATGCATCTCGTCGTCGTCATCCTTGATGGAGACATAGTCGCCGGGGTTGAAACTGTGGGCCCCGAAACGGTAGCCGGCTTCGTCGTCCTCGTCACCGGCAATGTCGTAGGTGAAGGCCCAGCTCCCGCCTTTCACCGCGCCGCCACGGTGCACGAGGTGGCCGAGGTCATATTCTTCGGCACCCCAGAAACGGCGAACCCGGCAGGCGTTCCGATTTTCCTTCCACCCTTCCGAATCGAGATGGCCCGATGAATCGAGCGGAGCCACGAACTCGTAGCCATGCGCGGCTGAACCGTTCGGATGTTCCTTGGTCCGGGCGAGATGGAGGGTGATGCGCTGCAAGGCCATAATGATATCTCCGTTTCGGATGACGGTATCATGCGTTCGGCATTGAGGCGCGGGCCTTGATCGGCGTCAAGTTCGCCAGGATTCCCTCCGGTAACGACCGCACCCCGACGAAAGAGCGCTTTCCAAAACCTGCAACTGCCGATTAAAGTGATCGGCGGGGAGGAATTCTGGGTTATGGCCGAAGAGGATCGGCACGTCGCATCCATGCGTTCAGGACAGCCGAATGAAAAGGCTGGCATTCCGACCCCTGATGCTTTCCGGCCGATTGCTTCCGCCAATCCCTGCGCGCGGGATGTTCCGCGTCAATGGCATCGGCCGGCGCCACGTTATGCCGCGCTCGATCTCGGCACCAACAACTGCCGCCTGCTGATCGCCCGGCCGGAAGGGGCGGCGTTCAAGGTCGTCGATGCCTTTTCCCGCATCGTCCGGCTCGGCGAGGGTGTATCCAGAAGCGGCGAACTCTGCGATGCCGCGATGGACCGGACGATCGAAGCGCTTCACATCTGCCGCCGCAAGATGGACGACCGCAACGTTTCCCGTGCCCGGCTCGTTTCCACCGAGGCTTGCCGCGCTGCCCGCAATGGTCCGGAATTCCTGCGCCGCATCGAGCAGGAGACCGGGCTCCGGCTCGAACTGCTCGACCGGCAGGGCGAGGCGTTGCTCGCTGCCGCCGGCTGCGCCGCGCTGGCCGATCGCGAGGCAGCCAGCATCATGCTGTTCGATATCGGCGGTGGCTCCACGGAACTCGTCTGGCTCTCGGTCCGAAACTGCGGCGAGGCGGATATCCGCTCGCGCATCCGCGCCTGGACGTCGATGCCGCTGGGCGTCGTGACGCTGGCCGAACGGCACGGCGGCGTTCATGTCTGCGGCCGCACATTCGAGGCGATGGTCCAGGAAACCGCAGCCACGTTGGCTCCCTTTGCCGAGGAGGCCCGCGAGGCTCTCGCGGAACCGGGGTTCCATCTGCTTGGTACCTCCGGCACCGTCACCACCCTCGGCGGAATCTTCCTCGGGCTCGAACGCTATGATCGCCGACGGGTGGACGGTCTCTGGATGCAGGCCGGAGAGGTCAACGACGTTCTTCAGGAGCTTCTGGCCATGAGTTATCGCGAGAGGGCAGAAAACGGCTGCATCGGCCGCGAGCGCGCCGATCTCGTCCTCGCGGGCTGCGCGATTTTCGAGGCAATCCGTCGCGCCTTCCCGGCGCCGCGTGTCCGCATCGGCGATCGCGGCCTGCGCGAAGGCATGTTGATGGAAATGATGCGCGAGGACGGCGTGCTGCGCCGCGCCTGATCGATGTTTCCTCTCGCCTTGGCGATAAAATCGGCTAAACCCGCTGCATGACCAAGGGGAAATCATCATCCGGCGCTTCGCGCGAAATGGCGGTGCGGCTGAAATCGGCCCGCAAGCGGACGACGAGCCAGCAGAAATGGCTCCAGCGCCAGCTCAATGACCCTTACGTCGCGAAAGCCAAATCGGCGGGCTACAAGAGCCGTGCGGCGTTCAAGCTCGTCGAGATCGACGACCGCTATCATCTTCTCAAGCCCGGCCAGCGCATCGTCGATCTCGGTGCGGCGCCCGGCGGTTGGTGTCAGGTTGCCGCCGAACGGGTTGCTTCGACCGACGCCGATTGCCGGATCGTCGGGATCGACCTCCTTGCGATAGACCCGTTGCCGGGCGTCGATTTCATCCAGATGGATTTCACGTTGCCCGAGGCCGATGCGATCCTCAAGGAAAAGCTCGGCGGCGAGGCGGACGGCGTGATCTCCGATATGGCGGCCAATACGACCGGCCACAAGAAGACTGACCACCTGCGCATCATCGGCCTTGCAGAAATGGCGGTCGAGTTCGCGCGGGATGTGCTCAAGCCTGGCGGCTTCTTTCTCTGCAAGCTGTTTCAGGGCGGCGATACGGCGCACCTCGTCACGCAGTTGAAACGCGATTTCGCGCTCGTGCGCCATGTGAAGCCGCAGGCGAGCCGGGCGGATTCGTCAGAACTCTACGTGCTCGCGACCGGCTTCCGCGGCGAACGCCCTTCCCACGAGAATGAGCCATGAGCCATACCCATCTCCTCGTCGATCTCGACGGCACGCTGACGGACCCTAAACCGGGCATCGTCTCGTCTTTTCAGTACGCGCTACGCGAGCTCGGCTGTCCGGTCCCACCGATGGATGAACTCCTCTGGGTCATCGGCCCGCCGCTGCGCATAAGCTTTCCCGAGGCCGGTGTGCCGGTGGACAAGGTCGAAGCGGCTCTTGACGCCTATCGCCACCATTACCGCGCCGGCGCGATGTTCGATGCACCGGTCTATGCCGGCATTCCCGAGGCGTTGTCCGGTCTGCGCGGTTCGGGTCTGACACTGATCGTCGCGACCTCGAAGCCGCATGTCATGGCGCGTCCGATCCTCGAACATTTCGGGCTCGACGCGCATTTCCACGCCGTTCACGGCGCCGAACTCGATGGTCGCAACGACGACAAGGGTGATCTCCTCGCACATATCATGGTGGAGGAGGGTGTCGATCCCAAGCGCGCCATCATGATCGGTGACCGGAAATTCGATATTCTCGCGGCCCGGCGGCATGGGATCGCCAACATTGGCGTGCTGTGGGGATACGGCGGCGAGGCAGAACTCACCGACGCCGGAGCAGACAGGCTTTGTGAGAGCCCGGATCGCCTCGCACACTGGATCGGTGATCTTTCCCGGCACGCCGCTTGACGCCCGCCGCCGGCTCGCGCGTAATGCAGTATACGCATTCGCCGGACGCTCTCATGGACCCAGCCAAGACCACCTGTATCGAGGATCTGCGTCGCCTCGCCGAGAAGCGCGTGCCGCGCATGTTCTACCAGTACGCGGATTCTGGTTCGTGGACGGAAAGCACCTATCGCGCGAACGAGGGTGATTTCGGGCGCATCCTGTTCCGTCAAAGGGTCGCGGTGGATATGTCGGTGCGCAATCTCGCGACGACAATGCTGGGGGAGGCGGTGTCGATGCCGGTCGCGCTCGCGCCGACCGGTTTCACGGGAATGCAGCACGCCGATGGTGAGATGCACGCCGCGATGGCTGCGAAAAAGGCCGGTGTACCCTTCACGCTTTCCACCATGAGCATCTGCTCGATCGAGGATGTCGCCCGCCACACGGGCGCGCCGTTCTGGTTCCAGCTCTACGTGCGGAAGGATCGTGAATTCGCCCGCAAACTGATCGACCGCGCCAAGGCGGCCGGGTGTTCGGCGCTGGTGGTGACGCTCGATCTCCAGGTGCTCGGCCAGCGGCACAACGATCTCCGCAACGGGCTCTCCGCGCCGCCGCGCCTCACACTGTGCAACATCGCCAATATGATGACCAAGCCGCGCTGGTGCCTTGGGATGCTGGGCACGCGGCGGCACGGTTTCGGCAATGTCATGGGCTATGCCGCAGGCGTGAAGACGCTGCGCGACGCCTCCGACTGGGTGTCTTCGCAACACGACCCTTCGTTCAACTGGAGCGATATCAGCTGGATCCGCGAGCGCTGGGGCGGCAAGTTGATCCTCAAGGGAATTCTCGATCCCGAGGATGCCCTGCTGGCGGTGAAGGCCGGAGCCGATGCCATCGTCGTATCCAACCACGGGGGGCGTCAACTGGATGGCGCGCCATCGACAATCTCAATGCTGCCGAAGATCGTTGCGGCCGTTGGCGATGCGGCTGAGGTTCACCTCGACGGCGGTATCCGCTCGGGGCAGGACGTGCTGCGGGCGATCGCGCTCGGCGCCAAAGGCACCTACATCGGGCGGGCTTTCCTGTATGGCCTCGGTGCGGGCGGCGAGGCGGGCGTCACGCGTGCGCTCGATATCATCCGCAAGGAACTTGACGTCACGATGGGCCTCTGCGGCGAGACTGACATCCGCAGGGTCGACCGACGTATCCTGGCGGAAAACCCATTTTGATAATCCGGCTAAATTGTTTGCGGGTGGATTGACGCTGCGATAAGATGCAATATCAATGCATGTTTGGTGCCGCCTGATCGGCACGGATTCGTTTCGGGAGATATCATGAACAGTATCAAGGTGATCGGCGTGCTTTGCGTGCTGATGGCGGGAACTTTTGCGGCCAGGGCGAGCTGCGCCGCCAACTTCACGCAGGAGGGCGTCCCCCTCGTCACCGGCATCACCTACAAGAGCTGGGTGCTTTATCCGGGCCTCGACAGCAAGCTGGCCTTCAAAAACCTGCATCGCGCCGTGGTGGCCGAGGGGTTCGAGGATGTACAGCCGAATGCTGGCCTCGGAACGATTTCGGCCGTTCAGGAAACGAGCGGTTCAGGCCGCGAGCAGCTTTTGCGCATCTCGGTTCGTAAATCCGGGAATGGCACGCGCGTGACGGGCACGTTCCTTATTCAGGCCGGGCAGCTGGCCTCGGCGGATTCGGTCCGTTCCGGGCTGTGCGGCATTCTCGATTCGGCGCGCTGAGGCAGCGCCGCGCAAGGGGTAGCCGCGGTGCCCCCACTGCGGCTACTTCGCCGTATTCTCCTCAAGCCAGCGCTCGACATCGTCGAGGCTCGCCGAGAACAGATAGTCGGCATCGCCATAGACGACCTTCATGGTCTTCTCGTCGCGCAACATGTAGCCGCCATGCGCCAGAACGCGTTTATCGGGTTTCTGGCACTTCATGATGTGAAGGCCGTAACGGATCGCGTAGCGCTTGAGGCGCCGCTCGACGGCTGGCGTTCTATCCTTGTAGCTCATGGACTTATCGCAGATCTTGCTGGGGAAACTGGAGCTGGAAGCGTGCCTTCACCCGCTCTGCCGCCTCCCGATCGAGGTGCGGTGCGAGAAGGCGGTCGAACGCGTGCCGTGTCTGGCGATATTCCTCCGCGCATCCCTCGGCGCGTTCCTTCGGCAGCAGGCCAGATGTCACCAGCATGTCGTATTCCTTGTCGTTGCTGCCATAGGCGAGGCAGAGCAGGTTATACATGCGCTGGAGCGGGAGGGAATGCTCATCCGCCTGAACGGCTGCACGGGTAATGCCGAGCCGTCGCCGCTTCAGATGGCGAATTGACCGGAACCCGGCCTCATCGAGATAGACATTGGCGATTCCCGCCAGCAGGTCTTTTGCTTTTTCCGGCGGCATCGCCAGCAGAATGAAGGCCGCGAGCCTGTCGGCTGCGTCTTCCTCGCGACCGAAAACCGGCGTTTCGAGATAGGCGAAGAGGGCATGCGCAGCCTCGTGGATCACCAGTTCGAGAAAAGGGCCGATTCGGGCGCCGGTCGTGCTGGCGGGGATCGGCGCCCTACGCTTGGACGCGATTTCACCGATCCATTCGAGATATTCGTAGCACAGCGTGATCGTATCGTTCTCGAACCAAGCATTGATCTCGCCATCACAGCCCTCGGTCTTGATCAGCAGCGGTCGGGGCAGGCGGAAGGTCGAGAGCAGTTCGCGCACCGGATCAAGCAAAGAAACCCGGGTGATCTCGTCGTAGATCGGCTGGTGTGCCGGGTTCTTTGGCGCGAGATAGGCGATCTCGATGCGGTTCGGCCTGGCTTCGTCGGCACAGGTCGGCAAGGCACCGCAACAAACCAGCGTGAAGCCGGCCAGCAGCGATCTCAGCCATTTTCGAAGGCAAGGCATGGCAGGTTTCTCCGGCAGAAGGCCGTCAACGTGCCACGGCGTTCGGGCAATGGAAAGACCGCCGTGCCGCTCAGGAAAGCGGCTTCACAAGGCGGCGCAGAGAACGAAGGCCCTGTCCGGCCCTGCGCATCCAGAGCGCGAAAGGCAGAAGCACCAGCCGCGCCGCGTCGGTGCCGGAGATTCCCTCGCGTTCAGCACCCATTTTTTCAAGGCATGGCCCGGCCCGGTAATAGGTTCCGAACACCACGTCATAGAGCGGGATCATGTTGGCGAGATTCTTGCCGTAAGCCGGGGGATAATCGGCATGATGCCAACGATGGAAACGCGGCGAGGCAACAAGCCAGTTGAGAGGGCCATGATCGATATCGATCTCGAAATGGATATAGGCATTGTGCATCGATGCGAACACATAGGCTACCGCGATGATCTCCGAGGGAATGCCGAGGCAGGTGAGCAGGGCGATGTAGGAGATATTCATCACCACCAGTTCAAGCACATGCACGCGGAAGGTCGTGAATCCGTTCACGTGCGTATCGGAATGGTGAACGGCATGGATCGGCCAGAACAGCGGCGTATGCAGCAGACGATGGCTCCAATAATCGGCGAAATCCTTTGCAGCGAGACCGGCCAGCGCGATGACGATCCACGGCATCCCGGCCCAGAAACTCGGCGGTAGGCTTGGAACGCCCAGGCTCGCGTAGAAAGACAGCATCCGGCCGGCAATTACATAAACAACCGGTGCGAGAAGAAGGTTGACCGCGAGCACCGCGAATGTCGCGCCGGTATTGCGCAGCGCCGCCGCAGAGAGGACGCGCCCGCGCAGGCCGATGGCGCAGGCGAGGGCGGTGAACGCCACGATGAAGGCCAGAACGGCCCAGGTCTTGGGGTTCGCGAAGAACTCCCGATAGCCGTGAAATATCACGCCCAAGGCTTCGCCCATCACCATTCCCGCCAGCATTAGGTCCGGGATGGATAGGCGCAGATTTTCATTGAGATTTGATTGAAACGGACGGCGGTTTACGGTCTCACGCCGGCTTCGGGATCACTCCCACTCGATCGTGCCCGGCGGCTTTGATGTTACGTCATAGACGACACGGTTGATGCCCTTGACCTCGTTGATGATGCGGGTGGCGCAGCGTCCGAGGAAGTTCATGTCGTAGGGGAAGAAATCCGCCGTCATGCCGTCGGTCGAGGTGACGGCGCGCAGCGCGCAAACGTGGTCATAGGTCCGATAATCGCCCATCACTCCGACGGTCCGCACCGGCAGCAGCACTGCAAAAGCCTGCCAGATAGAATCGTAGAGCCCGGCCTTGCGGATCTCCTCGAGATAGATCGCGTCGGCCTCGCGCAGGATATCGGCCTTCTCGCGGGTGATCTCACCGGGAATGCGGATCGCAAGGCCAGGACCGGGGAAGGGGTGGCGGCCGACGAAGGTCTCCGGCAGGCCAAGTTCGCGCCCCAGCGCGCGCACTTCGTCCTTGAAGAGTTCGCGGAGCGGCTCAACGAGCTTGAGGTTCATCCGTTCGGGCAAGCCACCGACATTGTGGTGGCTCTTGATCGTGACACTCGGTCCGCCGGAGAACGAGACGCTCTCGATCACATCCGGGTAGAGCGTTCCCTGTGCGAGGAACTCCGCGCCACCGATTTTCCTGGCTTCGGCTTCGAACACATCGATGAACAGCTTGCCGATGGTCTTGCGCTTCGTTTCCGGGTCAGAGACGCCCTTGAGCGCACCGAGAAAGGTCTCCGAGGCGTCCACATGGACGAGCGGAATGTTGTAATGGCCGCGGAACAGGTCCACGACCTGACTGCTCTCGCCTTTGCGCATCAACCCATGATCCACATAGACGCAGGTGAGCTGGTCGCCCACAGCTTCGTGGATCAGCACGGCGGCGACCGAACTGTCGACCCCGCCCGAAAGTCCGCAGATCACCTTGCCCTTGCCGACCTGCGCGCGGATCTTGGCAATCATCTCGGCGCGATAGGCGCCCATCGTCCAGTCAGATTTCAGGCCGACGATATTGTGCACGAAATTGGCAATAAGCTTCGCACCATCGGGCGTATGCACCACTTCCGGGTGAAACATCGTGGTATAGATGCGGCGCTTCTCGTCCGAGGCGATCGCGAACGGTGCGTTCTCGCTCGTCGCCTTGACGGTGAAACCTTCCGGCAGCTTCGTCACCCGGTCGCCGTGGCTCATCCACACCGGGTAACGCTGGCCGACTTCCCAGAGCTTGTCGAACAGCGCGGAGGCTTCGCGGATCTCGATATCGGCACGGCCGAATTCCGCTGCATGCCCGCCCTCGACCACGCCGCCGAGCTGCACTGCTGTCGTCTGCTGGCCGTAGCAGATCGCGAAAATCGGCAGGCCGGATTTGAACACGGCTTCCGGGGCGCGAGGTGAACCGTCGCGTGTCACGCTGTCAGGCCCGCCAGAAAGAATGATGCCGCGCGGTTTGAGCTTGGCGAAAGCCTCGTCTGCCTTCTGATAGGGGTGGATCTCGCAATAGACGCCCGTCTCGCGCACCCGCCGCGCAATGAGCTGCGTCACCTGCGAACCGAAATCGATGATGAGGATGGAATCGTGCAACATGCGGATATCTCGTCAGGTTGAGCGGTTCAGGACGGCGATAAAGAACCCGTCCGTATTCGTCCGGCGCGGGGTGAGAAGCAGGCCGAGCTTGCGGCAATCGGTGAAGCTCGCGAGCGCGGGCAGGGACCGTGCCTCGGCATTCGCGGCCGGATCGGTGACTGAAAAATCTGCGTGACGATTGAGAAAGCTCACCACCTGCGCGCCGTTTTCCTCGTCGAGCAGCGAACAAGTGATATAGACGAGCCGCCCGCCCGGCTTCACGTGTGTCGCGGCATGATCAAGCACCTCATGCTGCTCGCTCGTGCGGAGATCGAGCGAATTCGGGCGCATCCGCCATTTGGCGTCGGGATGGCGGCGCCAGGTGCCGGTTCCGGTGCACGGTGCATCGACGAGCACGAGGTCCATCTTGCCGGCGATATCCTTGAGGTCCATGACACCGTTTTTCGGGGTACGGACCTGCACGTTACGAACTCCGGCACGGGTCAGGCGATCATGGATCGGCGCGAGTCGGCGCTGATCGGAATCAGTCGCGAAAATCTGACCCTTGTTGTTCATTTCGCCAGCCATCGCGAGCGTCTTGCCGCCGCCGCCGGCGCACAGGTCGAGAACCTGCATGCCCGGCTGAGCTCCGGCGAGGAGGCTCACCAGCTGCGAGCCCTCGTCCTGCACCTCGACCGCCCCCTTGAGAAAGGCGGGCTCGGACTGCACATGCGGCACGCGCCCTTCGGCATTCGGGCGGATGCGCAGGCCGTAAGGGGAGAGCGGTGTCTCCTCGGGTTCGAGATGGCCGAGTGCTTCGAGTGCCTTGAGGCGGATGATCTTGAGCGGATTGACGCGTAGATCGATGGGCGCGCGCGCCGCCATCGCCGAGAGTTCGTCGACCCTTTCCGCGCCGAACGCCCGTGCGAACGAAGCGTCGAGCCATTCGGGATAATCGCCTCGAACATTCGCCGGAGCATCCGTGATACCATTCGCGGTCAGCGAAACACGCTCCTCGTCGGAGAGCGGGGCAGGAGCGAAACGCTCGCCCGAACAGAGATTGCCGATATCCTCGACGCGCATGCCGCGCATGCCGCGCAACATGCCGAGGAGGATCGCGCGCGGTGCGGGATCGGTGCTGCGGTCACCGGCGCGCCATGCGGCAGACGCCTTCACGCGCAAACTGTCATGCACGATATTGCCGACGGCGTTGCGGTCGCCCGACCCTGCATAGCGGTTCGCGGCACCCCATTCCTTGAGGACGGTGGCGAGCGGACGCTTCTGGGTTTGCAGGGCTTCGAGGATGCCGATGGCGGCGCTGAGACGGGCAGCGGGAGTCATGGCCTGCCTTGCGGGAAATCGGGCCCGCCTGTCAAGGCGGCGGCTCGTCGATAACGAAGAATTACCCAGGTTCGGTAGTAAATTCCGCCATTTGCGCAAGACGTCGGAAACCACGCCTCGCTTCCGCCATATTTGGGGCAGAGGCGATCCGGGTTCTCATTTTCCGCTTCAGGAGCTTTCCATGTCCCGTATCATCCGTGGCGCGCTCGCCGCCGCTCTCCTCGTCGCTGTCGCCGCCTGCGCGACCCAACCGCAGGCCGGTGATCCGGGCCCGGCCCCGGCCCGCAAGATCGACGCCAAGACCATGCTGGAATGCGGCAAGCGCTGCTGAGCGCTCCGGCTTCGACCTATTCGGAATCCCCCGCATCGCCGGGGGATTTTTTTTGCCCCTTCAAAACGAAGGGAGCGGCGAGTGCCGCCAGAAACGGGATCGCCATCAGCGAAACCGGAAAACGGGCAGGCACCAGGTTAAATGCAAAAAAAACCGCGACGGCATAGGCAGTGGTCGCGGGCAGGGGGCCATACCCCATCGTGCGGAACCGATGCCAGACCAGCACCGTACCTCCACTGGCGAAGAGCAGCCCTGCCGCAACCAATGCGCCCACCATAATGTACATCGAATCGAGCGCCATCGCGATGGTATAGCCCAACGCCGCGACAAGGCCGGCCGATATGAGGAGTGCGAGGATCGCAAGCGTGAAGCGCTTGCGGTCAAGTGATCGGAGAATACCGGATACCGTCATGAGGCCCGAGGGATTCCTGTCAGCGCGATGCGCGGACGCTAGCCCATGCCCAAGATCCTGCCAATGGCGGCATTAGATCCGAGTCGGGTAGTTCGGGCTCTCGCGGGTGATGGTCACGTCATGCGCGTGGCTCTCGCGGAGACCTGCCGAGGAAATGCGCACGAACTCCACCTTCTCCTGCAATTCGGGAATAGTCTTCGCGCCGACATAGCCCATCGCAGCCTTGAGACCGCCAGCAAGCTGATGGATAACGTTCGCGGTCGGCCCCTTGTAGGGAACCTGTCCCTCGATGCCTTCGGGCACGAGCTTCATCGTATCCTTGATCTCGGCCTGGAAGTAGCGGTCGGCCGAGCCGCGCGCCATCGCACCCAGCGAACCCATCCCGCGGTAGGCCTTGTAGGAGCGGCCCTGATAGAGGAACACCTCGCCGGGGCTCTCGTCCGTGCCGGCCAGCAGCGAGCCGATCATCGCACAGGAGGCGCCCGCGGCGAGCGCCTTGGCAAGATCGCCCGAATACTTGATGCCGCCGTCGGCAATCACGGGTATGCCGTTCTTTGCGGCTTCCTCGGCGCTTTCCATGATCGCGGTCAGCTGCGGCACCCCGACGCCGGCGACGATCCGCGTGGTGCAGATCGAGCCCGGCCCAATGCCAACCTTGATCGCATCCGCGCCCGCGTCGATCAACGCGCGCGTGCCGGCAGCGGTCGCGACATTGCCGGCGACGACCTGCACCGAATTCGAGAGCTTCTTGATGCGGCTGACCGCATCGAGAACCTTCTGGCTATGGCCGTGCGCGGTATCGACGACGACGAGGTCGACACCCGCATCGATGAGAAGTTCCGAGCGGCGGAAGCCGTCCTCGCCGGTCGTCGTCGCGGCAGCGACACGCAGCCGGCCCTGCTCGTCTTTACAGGCGTTGGGGTTGAGCTTGGCCTTCTCGATGTCCTTGACCGTGAGCAGGCCGACGCAATGATATTCGTTATCGACCACCAGCAGCTTCTCGATCCGGTGGCGGTGGAAAAGCTGGCGCGCCTCGCCCTGCGTCACGCTCTCGCGAACGGTGACGAGGTTCTCATGCTTGGTCATCAGTTCGCGGACCGGCTGGTCCATGTTCTCGGCGAAGCGTACGTCGCGATGCGTCAGGATGCCGACAAGCTTGCCCTTGGGGCCGTTGGAGCCGACGACGACCGGCAACCCGTTGATGCCCTTGGCTTTCATAAGCGCCAGCGCATCGCCCAGCGTCGCATCCGGCGAGATCGTCCAGGGGTTCATGACGATGCCGCTCTCGAAACGCTTCACCTGCCGCACCTCCGCCGCCTGTTCCTCCGGCGTGAGGTTGCGGTGGATGACGCCCATGCCGCCGGCCTGCGCCATCGCGATGGCAAGCCGCGCCTCGGTTACAGTGTCCATTGCCGAGGAGAGCAGCGGCAGGTTGACCGTGATCGACTTCGTGACCTGGCTACGCAGATCGGTCTCGGAGGGCAGGACCTCGGAGTGGCCGGGGCGCATCAGCACGTCGTCGAAGGTGAGCGCTTCGGGAATGGTGCGAGGGGCGGTGCGCGGCATGTCAAGGGCTCCAGCGTGAACAGGATATGCGTAAGACCCGCCGCTCGTGACCAAATGATGACGGGCACGATGGCGAGGAAACGAACGCGGGGAGGATTTCCGTTGACGAGGGCGCTTAACACGCCGCCCGGCGAAAAGGAAAGGGCCTATTGCCGCATAAAGGTGGAAATCCGCACCTTGCGGGCAATCAGCTTGCGATCCGAGGTGTGATGGCAACCCTCGACGCGCGTTTCGGCGAAGAAAAGCAACGCCTCTTTGCCGACATTGTCGAAGTTGCGCCCCTCCGCACCTTCGTCGATCAGCACCGGATAATTGCGGATCGTGCCGGCGCCACAGGCATCGTCGTAATAGCTCTTGGTCGGCAGCACGAGCGTCGGCTGCGACCACTCCGTGAGGTTCGCGGAAGCCGTGAGATAAAATCCCGGCGCGGCGAGCACGCCGCCCATACCGTCCGGGGCGCCGGCACTCGCCTGATAGATGGCAAGATATTTGCCGCTTTCGCGGTGCCGGACAATCGCGCCGACCGGTGCCGGGAACGGCATCAACGTTCTGCAGGTCTGCCCGGGCGGCAGGTGCCCGACATAGGGGTCCGGGAAGCGGGCCGTGAAGCTTTTGCCAGTCCAGCCGCGCCAATCGCCGCTGCCCGGATCGTCAGTTCGGAACAGGCAGACGCCGCCCGGCTGGCCGCTCCAGCCCGTCGTGCCGACGAGCGTGAAATATGCACCATCCTTCTCGACGATATTCGAGGGATTGAAGAATCCACGGTGCCGTCCCTGATCCACATCCTGCGTGAAAGGTGTCGCCATTGCGACCTGCGAGGGCGCGCTGGCAAAGCGCCTCCCACCATCGGCGGACCGCAGGCGGAGCACGCTGTTCCACCAGCACTTCATGTATTCCGGGAACCGGCAACGCCCTTGATGGTTGTTCGCCTGGAATTCGTGATGCGCGAGCGCGCTGACCGCCTTCCCGTCCCTGGTCCAGGTTGCGGCGATCCAGATTCGGTCGTCGTACTTCTTCGGATCGCCGTTGCCGTTGCCTCGAAACACTACCGGGCATTCGATTTTCAGACCGAGCAGCGATTTGCCGCTCAAGCGCCGGTTCTCGTAGTGAAGGGCGAAGGCATGGATCTGCCCGTCCGCGCCACGCCAGGCGCGGAGTGGCACATCGGCGACATCGTGTCCGTCGCAGGCGTCGCGGCCGGGATCGAAGACAACGACCGGCGGGCCGACCGGTGTTGCGACGAAGGCTGTCTCCGCTGCCTGCGCCATGCCGGATTTTGTCAGGCCATGTCCCAGAACGGCGCAAGCAAGCGCGACAATGGCAAGGCGCCACTGGAAGCTCGAGCCGAATTGCCCTAGTTCTCGCGTCATCGCGGGATTGCCTCTTCTCATCGAGACCGGTTCCGCAAGTTTCACGCCACAGGACAGGAAACCGGACATGTCATCGCTGCTGCCGCTCGTACTGGGTCTCGTTCTGTTCTTCGCCGGCCACATCCTCTCCCGAATCGGCAGTCTTCGCGCCGATCTGATCGCAAGGCTGGGGATGGGCGGCTATCGCGGGTTCTATTCCGCGCTGGCGCTGGCCGGGTTTGGCCTCATCGTCTATGGCTTCGGCCATTATCGCGCATCGGGAATGATCCCGGTGTGGAACAGCCCGCGCTGGATGGCGCATCTGGTCATTCCCTTGATGTGGGCGAGCTTCGTCCTTCTCGCCGCGACCTGGCTGCCGGGCGCGATCAAGGCGAAAGCGAAGCACCCGATGCTCGCGGCGGTCAAGATATGGGCCTTCTCGCACCTGCTCGCCAATGGCGATCTCGGTTCGATCCTGATGTTCGGATCGTTCCTCCTCTGGGCGGTGATGGCGAGGATCGCGCTCAAGAAATCCGGTGGAACGGAAGTCATGCCTGGTGCGGGCACGCTTGCCGGAGGCCGGCGTAACGACATTCTCGCGGTTCTCGTCGGTACCGGGCTGGCGCTCGGCTTCATCACCGGTCTGCATCGCTTCCTGATCGGGGTGCCAATTCTTTCCTGAGATCACGGAATCGCCGTTTCCCGCGTGCTTTTTTGACGAAGCGGGTATCCATTCCATCCCGAAATGCATTATACGGCACCAAGCAACTGCCAGCCGCGCCTGAAGGGGCCCCGATGACCGATATTTTCCGCGAGGTGGATGAAGAAGTCCGCCGCGACAAGGCGACCGAATTCTGGAACAAGCACGGCAACAAGCTGATCGTCGGCGCCGTCGCCACCGTGCTCGCGGTCGGGGGCTGGCGCTTCTACAAGGACTACCAATTCAAGGAACGCGCGGCGCTCGGCGCCCAGTTCGAGGCCGCGATCGCGGAAGCCGAGGCCGGCAAGATCGACGCGCTCACCACTGTCGCCGGGCTGAAAACCGGCACCTATCCCGCGCTGGCGCGCTTCCGGCTCGCGAGCGAACTCGCTGCCAAGGCGAAGGATGACGCCGGTCGCAAGGATGCCGTCTCCGCGTTTGATACCCTGGCGAACGATGCCTCACTCCCGGCGGAATGGCGGGACATTGCCCGCTTGCGCGCAGGCATGGTGCTCGTCGACGGCGGCAGCTATGACGAGGTGGAAAAGCGCCTGACGTCGCTCTCCGCGCCGGGGCAGACCTTCGCCAACGCCGCGCGCGAAGCGATCGCGCTCGCGGCCTATCGCGCCGGCAGGTTCGACAAGGCGCTCGATGCGCTTCAGGCGATCGTGCTCGACGCCGATGCGCCGGCCAATCTTCGCCAGCGTGCCGAGACCCTGCTGGCCGTCGTTCGCTCCGGTCCTGCCGGCGCCAAGAAGTAACGGGCACGCCATGCCCTTCACGCTTGCGCTGGTCGGCCGACCCAATGTCGGCAAATCGACGATGTTCAACCGGCTCGTCGGCAAGAAGCTGGCGCTGGTGGACGATCAGCCTGGCGTAACGCGCGACCGTCGCGAGGGCGACGCCAAGCTCGCCGATCTTTCCTTCAAGGTCATTGACACGGCGGGGTTGGAGGAGGCGGCACAGGGTTCACTTACGGCGCGTATGCGCGAACAGACCGAAGCCGCGATCCGCGATGCTGACTGCGTGCTGTTCATGATCGACGCCCGCGCCGGCGTCACGCCGGACGACCGCTTCTTTGGCGAGATCGTCCGCAAGACCGATACGCCCGTGATCGTCGCGGCCAACAAGGCCGAAGGGAAGGGCGCCTCCGCCGGCATTATCGAGGCCTACGAACTCGGGTTCGATGAGCCCGTCGCCGTCTCCGCCGAGCACGGAGAAGGCATGGGCGAACTCTACGACGCACTCCGCCCGCTGGTCGATGCCTTCGAGGAGGATGAGGCCGCGATCCGGGAGGCGGCGGCGCGCGAAGCTTCGGAGACGACCGAAGGGGAGGAGGGCGACGATCCCTCTCGCCCCGTGCGCATCGCCATCGTCGGGCGGCCGAATGCCGGCAAATCGACGCTCATCAACGCGATGCTCGGCGAAGAGCGCCTGCTTACCGGGCCGGAAGCGGGCATCACCCGCGATTCCATCGGTCTCGACTGGGAATGGCGCGGACGCCCCGTGAAGGTGTTCGATACGGCCGGTTTGAGGAAGCGGGCGCGCATCGAGGATAAGGTGGAGAAACTCGCGGCGGCGGATGCCATCCGCGCGGTGAAATTCGCCGAAGTCGTGGTCATTCTTCTCGACGCTACGATCCCATTCGAAAAACAGGACCTCACGATCATCGATCTTTGCGAACGCGAAGGTCGCGCCGTGGTGATCGGCCTCAACAAGTGGGACCTGATCGAAAGTCGCGGCGCGACGCTCTCGGCGCTGAAGGAAGAAGCCGGGCGGCTCCTGCCGCAAGTGCGCGGCTGCCCGGTCGTGCCGCTGTCCGGTCTATCCGGGCAGGGGATCGACCGGTTGATGGAAGGCGTGATGCAGATGCATCAGGTCTGGAATCGCCGCGTGCCGACCGCGCGCATCAACCGCTGGTTGGAAAGCGTCAAGGCAAACCATCCGCCGCCTGCCGTCTCGGGCCGGCGCATCAAGCTCCGTTACATGACCCAGACCAAGACGCGTCCGCCGCAGTTCTCGCTGTTCGGAAACCAACTCGACGCATTGCCAGAGAGCTACAAGCGCTACCTCGTCAACTCGATCCGCGAGACCTTCGATCTACCGGGCGTGCCGATCCGCCTCGCGATGCGGACGTCCGACAACCCTTTCGACAAGGGGAAGAAATAAAAAGGCCCGGTCTCCCGGGCCTTCCTGCTTGGATGCGAACTGATTAGGCGCCCGCTTCCTTGAGCTTCTTGTTGCACTCGGACCAGTAACCGCCACCAGCCTGAATCCAGCGCAGGCCGCCATTGGCCTCCTTGGCCTTGTTGGCGTTGTACTGATCGGCGCAGGTCTTGAGACGGGCCTGACCTGGCTTCAGATCGGCATATTTCTTGTCGACGGCCTTCGGGAACACGGCCTTGCCGGTCGCCTTGGGGGCGGCGGCGGGCGTTGCGCCAGCCTTCGGCGCCGCTGTGTTGGCGGGGGCGGCCTTGGGCGGATCGTCCTTCACCGCGCCTGCGGCGGCGGTGTCGTCGGCATCCTCATCGGCACATTCGGCCTTGCGGAAATCATTCCAGGATTGCCCCTTGAGCTTGTTGCCCTTCTTGGCCTCCTGATACTTGGCGGAGCATTCCTTCATCGTCAGCGCCTGCGAGGGCGCCGTCGCGAGACCAAGGACAAGCGCCACGCCGGCGCTGGCAAGAAGGGTACGAAGCATCGAACTAGTCTCCCGTTGAGAGTTCAGTGGCGGAATCGCGTCGTGCGAAAGCGACCATCGGATCATCGCAAGCGTTATATGAACGGCAGCGCAACATTGCCCGATGGCACGCCAAAACCTACTCGTTGAGATTCATGATCGGCGTGATGAACCCATCCTGGCAAGTATAGCAACAGTTTGAGCAGCCGAGCTTGCCGTTTCCACCCACACCCCAGTATTTCTTGGCGTTGCCGCGCTGTGTCGCGCCGTAACAGACCTTTTCGCCCGCGAGGCAGGTGATCTTCAGGTTATGAACGTTGAAATCCTTGAGGGTCCAGACAGTGGTAGAACTGGGCCACACATTGTTGCGGTTCTTCGACCACATCTTCACATCGACCTGATAGCGGTCGAAGGCGCGGAAGCGCCACGTCATCGTGGCAGCCGAGGCGAAGCTCGTCCAACCGAAAAACGCAATCATAATAAGCAGAATGATACGTTTCATGGAGCCCCCCAAAAAATCGGAGCACCTAACGAAGCAAAAATATTAGTGCTTGGCGAGGGGGGAGTGGAGAAATCTTTCGCGCGTCAGCCCGGTGGCCGGAACGCCAGCACTTTCCGTTGTGGAAAGTCGAAAATCTTGCCGGTTTCATCCCAGTCCGGCGATGCCATGCGGATGAGATAGGGCTGGATTTCGTCCGGGGCCGGCAGTGACATCGGGTCTTCGCCCGGCGCGGCTTCGGCGCGCATTTTCGTGCGCGTGCGGCCCGGATTGACCAGCATCGCCCGCACGTTGGTGATGTTGCGGATTTCCTCGGCCCAATCGGCCACCAAAAGATTCAGGGCTGCTTTCGAGGCACCATAGAGCCCCCAATACGCATGGATGTTGGACCCGGCAGCCGAAGAAATGAAGATCGCCCGCCCGGCGTCGGACACGCGCAGCAGCGGGTCCATCGAGCGGATCAGCCGGTAATTTGCCGTGACGTTCACCGCCATCACTTTGTCGAATATTTTCGGCTCGACATGGTTGAGCGGCCCGATCGGTCCGAGAATGGCGCCGTTGCCGACGAGGATATCGAGCTTGCCCCATCGCTCAAAAATCGTACCGCCGAGGCGATCCAGCGCATCAAAATCGGTTAGATCGAGGGGAACGAGGGTCGCGGAGCCGCCTGCCGCCTTGATCTCGTCGTCAAGTTCCTCAAGACCACCCTGCGTCCGGGCAAGGGCGATCACATGGGCGCCCGCTTTCGCGAAGGCCTTGGCCGTTTCAAACCCGATCCCGCGCGAAGCGCCAGTGACGAGAGCGAGGCGGCCCTTGAGCGGCTGTTGTTCGGACATGAAGGCCTCAGCTGGCTTCGGCGAGCAGCGAGAGCTGCTTGGCGCCTTCGCCGACAAGATCAGCAACGGGCGTCGGGTATTCGCCGGTGAAGTAATGGTCGGTGAATTGCGGCAGCGCGGCATTCCGGCCCGGCTCGCCGAGCGCGCGGTAAAGCCCGTCGATCGAAAGGAACGCGAGGCTCTCGACGCCGAGATAGCTGCGCATTTCGTCGAGGCTCATCTTGGCGGCGAGCAGCTTGTCCTGTTCCGGCATGTCGATGCCGTAAAAGTCGGGGTATTTGATCGGCGGGGAGGCGATCCGGAAGTGAACCTCCGTCGCGCCGGCCTCGCGCATCATCTTGACGATCTTGCGCGAGGTGGTGCCGCGGACGATGGAATCGTCAACCAGCACGATCCGCTTGCCATCCACCACCGCACGGTTCGCCGAATGCTTCATGCGCACGCCGAGTTCGCGGATTGACTGCGTCGGTTCGATGAAAGTGCGCCCTACATAGTGGTTGCGGATGATCCCGAGTTCGTAGGGAATACCGGAGGCCTGCGAGAAGCCGATCGACGCCGGCACGCCCGAATCCGGCACCGGCACGACGACATCGGCGGAAATCGGCGTTTCCTCCGCGAGAATGCGGCCGATGTTCTTGCGCACCTCGTAGACATTGCGGCCACCGGCGATCGAATCGGGACGCGCGAAATAGACGTATTCGAAGAGGCATGGGCGGGGCTTGCGCGCAGGAAACGGACGCAGCGACTCCATCTTGCCGTCCTGATCCACGACGATGATCTCGCCGGGCTCGACCTCGCGCTCGAATCGGGCGTTGATGATGTCGAGTGCGCAGGTCTCGGATGCGAAGATCGGATGCCCGTCGAGCCGGCCCAGCACCAGCGGCCGGATGCCGAGCGGATCACGCGCGCCGATCAGCTTCTTGTTTGTCATGCCGACAAAGGCATAGGCCCCTTGAACCTGTGCCAGCGCGTCGATGAAACGATCGATGAAGCGGTTACGCTTCGAACGGGCAACGAGATGAAGGATCACCTCCGTGTCGGATGTCGCCTGATAGATCGCCCCCTCGGCGATGAGCTGGCGACGCAGCGTCAGGCCGTTCGTGAGGTTGCCGTTGTGGCAAACCGCAAAACCGCCGCCCGTAAGTTCGGCGAAGAGCGGCTGGACGTTGCGCAGGATTGTTTCGCCCGTGGTCGAATAGCGCGTGTGGCCGATAGCGACCGAGCCGGGAAGCTGGTCGATCACACTGCGCTTGGAAAAATTGTCGCCGACGAGCCCAAGGCGGCGCTCGGAATGGAAGCGCGCGCCGTCAAAGGTGACGATGCCGGCGGCTTCCTGCCCGCGATGCTGGAGCGCATGGAGCCCCAACGCGGTGATCGCCGCAGCGTCAGGGTGGCCGAAAATGCCGAAAACCCCGCATTCCTCGCGGGGGTGGTCGTCATCGAAGTCAAGTCCGGCAAAAGCAGTCTCGACGGTTTCGCCATGGTTCATGATCGAAAACCTCTCCAGCGGGTGCATTCGGCAGGCCCGCCCCGAAGCGGACCGATTGGAGCTTACTGCTTGGGCGCTTCCGGTGCGGCATTCTGCGTGCCACTCGATGCTCCGGGCGTACCGGATTTCAATTCGTCCGTCATCTGCTTGATCGATCCGATACGCTCGTCGAGATTGTCGGGCAGCATGGCCTTGAGGCGGTCGAAGCTCGAAACAAGGATGGGGCGGAACTTGGCGTCCGCCACCCAGGTCGGCTGCTGCTTCTCGTTGACCAGCCAGGTGAAGAAGCCGAAGCCGATCACCGCCAGCAGAAACCCGCGACCCGCACCGAACAGGAAGCCGAGCGTGCGGTCGAGCGCGCCGACGCGGCTGTCGAGGATGAAATCCGAGAGTTTCGAGGTCACGATATAGGCGATGAACAGCGTGACGAGGAAAACGCCGCCGAGCGCGAGGCCATTGACCAGCATTGGCGGTTGCTTGACGACATACTGCACGACCAGGGGCGCAGCCTTCGGCCAGCCGAAATAGGCGACGACCGCCGCGATCGCCCAGGAGCCGATCGCCAGCACTTCGCGGGTAAAGCCCCGCACCATCGCCAAGAGAGCCGAAATCAGCACAATACCGATGACGACGAGATCAAGAATGGTGACGGGCATGCAATCCTCATACGCGGCAGGAAGCGTGTCTCTTGAACCAAAGTGGGAACCAACGCTCCGCGGGGATATAACGGCTTCGCGCGCCGCCGTCACCCTCCCTGACAGCCGGAAACGCCAATTTGTCGCGGTCTGTGCGAAAAGTCACGCCCCGATCGTCAGCTGTCACGGATACGCCGGCGCGGGGGTCCACCCGCGATCTCCGCGACGAGATCGGCGATCCGCTGGATGGGACGCAGCCTGAGACCCGCCTGTTTTCCGGTTTCCACCGAACCTTCCGGGATCATGGCCTCGGAAAAACCGAGCTTGACCGCCTCCTTGAGGCGAGGCGCGGCCTGCGGCACCGGGCGCACAAGCCCGGAAAGCGAAATCTCGCCGAAGAGCGCCATTTCGGGCGGAATCGGAATATCGGCGAGCGACGAGACCAGCGCTGCAGCGACCGCGAGATCCGCCGCCGGCTCGAGAATGCGAAAGCCGCCGGCGACGTTCATATAGACGTCATGCTGGCCAAGACGCACCCCGCCGCGCGCTTCAAGCACGGCAAGCACCATCGCGAGGCGGTTCTGGTCCCAGCCGACGACCGCCCGTCGCGGGGTGCCGAGCGCGGTCGGTGTCACCAAGGCCTGGATCTCGACCAGCATCGGCCGCGTGCCCTCCATGCCGGCAAAGACCGCCGTGCCGGAGACCGAAGCATCGCGTGCGCCAAGGAACAGGGCGGAGGGGTTCGGCACTTCGCGCAAGCCGTCACCGGCCATCTCGAAGACGCCGATCTCGTCCGTCGCGCCGAAGCGGTTCTTCACCGCGCGCAGAATGCGGAAATGATGCGCGGCGTCGCCCTCGAAACTCATGACCGCGTCGACCATGTGCTCGACAACGCGCGGTCCAGCGATCTGGCCGTCTTTCGTCACATGCCCGACGAGAATGATCGCCGCGCCGGTTCCCTTGGCAAAACGGATCAATCCCTGCGCCGCCGCACGCACCTGCGTGACGGTTCCTGGCGCGGCCTCAACCGCGTCGGTCCACATCGTCTGGATGGAATCGATGATGACGAGGCGCGGCGCGGCGCCGGCGGAGAGGGTGGTCAGGATATCCTCGATATGCGTCTCCGCCGCGAGTTCCACCGGCGCATCGCCGAGCCCGAGCCGCTGCGCCCGGAGCCGCACCTGCCCGGCGCTTTCCTCGCCCGAGATATAGACGACGCGCGCGCCGCCGCGGGCAATTGCGGCTGCCGCCTGAATGAGCAGGGTCGATTTGCCGATGCCCGGCTCGCCGCCCAGGAGGATCACCGAACCTTTGACGAAGCCGCCGCCGGTGACGCGGTCAAGTTCCGCGATCCGCGCGGGCAGGCGTGGGGCGTCCATTGGCGTGCCGGCAAGCCCTTCGAGCTGGATGACGCGCCCCTTCTTCAGCCGCGCGCCGCCCGAGGCCACCGGCGCCAAGCCGACCTCCGACGTTTCCTCGACAATGGAGTTCCATTCTCCGCAGGCCTCGCACTTTCCTTGCCAGCGCGAATGCACCGCGCCGCAGGCCTGACAGACGAAGGTGGTGGAACGCTTGGCCAAGATCGGACTCCCGTCACATCCGCCTCACGGACCTGTGATTCGGCTTTAAGGACTTGTTTCAGAGTTCCTAACAAGCTTCGCCCGAAAGCGTAAATGCCAGAAGGGGAGTTCCGCGTTCATGGCAATCCAGATGGTCAACGGCTATCCTTGTGCGAATTGTTCGGATGCGGCTCTCGCGAAGCAGGGCATTGATCCGACGAAGGCTTCGAGTTTGTCCGAAGGGCTCGCCAACGAGGTTCGGGAGAGGAATGGCAATTCGCTTTCTCCCGAAGCGGTGACGCAGGCCGGCGCAGGCGAGCACGTGCGCGCACCGCTCGATTACACCGCCGAACTCGATATTCTCGTCTAGCCCAGTTTTCGTCTAGCCTACGATCTGCCGACGATAGCGCCGGCCGAGATTGGTCAGAATCTCGTATCCATTGGTGCGGGCGCTGCCGGCGACCCGGTCGATATCGAGCGCGTCGCCGATCAGGGTGGCGAAATCGCCGGGCTTTACCTGCCCCTCGGGCGTGTCTGTGATGTCGAGGGTGATGAGGTCCATCGAGACATTGCCGGCAAAGGGACATTCGACCCCCGCAACCAGCGCCGAGCCACCCTTGTGCTGCGGATTGTTGCCGGCATTGCGCGGGTAGCCGTCGGCATAGCCGCAGGAAATGGTCGCAATCCGGCTCTCTCGCGCTGCAACCCAGTTGCCGTTGTAGCCCACAGCTTCGCCCTTCGGCACGTGCCGGATCTGGACGATCGGCGCTTCCAGCCGGATCACCGGACGCATCGGGTTGGGCCGGTCGGGCGTCGGGTTGCCGCCATAAAGCGCATATCCGGGGCGCGTAAGATCGTAAGTCTCGATCCCGTCGAGGAAATGACCGGAGGAATTGCACAGACTCATCGGCACCGCGCCATTGCCGGAGGCGGAAAGTTCGGCCTTGAGCCGCGCGAAGGCCGCGACCTGCGCCGCGGTATCCGCTGCACCCGGCACCTCGGACGAGCAGAAGTGCGTCATCACCAGACCAATGCCGAGATCATGGAGACGATGTGTGGGAAGCAGCGCGAGCGCCTCCTCCAACCGCAGGCCGAGCCGGTTCATGCCTGTGTCGACATGCAGGGCGGCCGACTCACATCCGTGGTTATGCTGCCGCCAGTATCCGACCTCGGGGATCGACCCCAGAACCGGGCGCAGACGGTGGACACGGTAGTCGTGCATCCGTGCCTGTGCGAGCCCATTGAGGACATAGATCGCCGCTTGCGGCGCAGCCGCCCGCGCGCGGATCCCTTCCGAGACATGTGCGACGAAGAAGGTGTGGCAACCGGCCCGCGCGAGCGCCGGTACGGCATGCTCGATCCCGAGCCCATAGGCATCCGCCTTGACGGCCGCACCGCATTCCGCCTTGCCGATACGCGAGCCCAGCCGCGCCCAGTTCTCGCACAGAGCGGAGAGGTTGATGGTCAGAACTGCGGCCATATCGTCCATACCGCCACCATGCCCTTATTCGCGCGATGTTTCCACCCGGATCTCGGCCCAGGCACCGGAGTTATCGCGGTTATTCGAGGCGTTCGGGCAGGTAGTCCTCGGAAGCAAGATCCGAGAAGCGCGTGACATTGGCGTCGAATTGGAGCTGCACTGTGCCGGTCGGGCCATGTCGCTGCTTGCCGATGATGACCTCGGCCTTGCCGTGCACCCGGTCCATTTCCATCTGCCATTTCAGATGGTCCTCGGTGCCGGGTTTCGGCTCCTTGTTCTGGAGGTAGTATTCCTCTCTGTAAACGAAGAGCACCACGTCCGCGTCCTGCTCGATGGAGCCGGATTCGCGTAGATCCGAGAGCTGAGGACGTTTGTCGTCGCGGCTCTCGACCTGACGCGAGAGCTGGGAGAGTGCAACGATGGGAATTTCGAGTTCCTTCGCCAGAGCCTTGAGGCCTGTGGTGATCTCGGTGAGTTCCTGTACGCGATTCTCGCCCTTCTTGGCGGAGCCCGCGAGCAGTTGGAGATAGTCGACCACCAGAAGATCAAGCCCGTGCTGGCGTTTGAGGCGGCGGGCGCGGGCAGCGAGTTGTGCGATCGAGATACCGCCCGACTGGTCGATATGCAGCGGCACGCTCTGCATTTCGGCGACAGCCTCATGCAGCTTGGCGAACTCGTCCTGAGTGATGTCGCCACGGCGGATCTTGAATGAGGGCACGCCTGATTGCTCGGCGATGATGCGGGTCGCGAGCTGCTCCGAACTCATTTCGAGGCTGAAGAAGCCGACGATGCCGCCATTGACCGTTTTAACCACACCGTCCGGCTGGCGTTCGCCGCGCCAGGCCTTGGCGATGTTGTAGGCGATATTGGTCGCGAGCGAGGTCTTGCCCATCGCCGGGCGGCCCGCGAGGATCACGAGGTCGGAGCGCTGGAGGCCACCGAGTTTCTGGTCGAAGTCGCGCAGGCCGGTCGCTGTGCCGGAAAGGCCACCGTCGCGGCGATACGCCTCGCTCGCCATGTGAATCGCGAGGCTGAGAGCGGTCGAGAAGGTCTGGAAGCCGCCTTCGAACCGTCCGGCTTCCGCAAGCCCGTAGAGCTTGCGTTCTGCATCCTCAATCTGCAGGCGCGGGCTTTCGTCCACCGGCGCGTCGAAAGCGCGGTTGACCATATCCTCGCCGATGGTGATCAGGTTCCGCCGGAGCGCGAGTTCGTAGATCGTGCGACCATATTCGGTGGCGTTGATGATCGTCGTCGCGCTTGTCGCGAGGCGGACGAGATATTGCGGCACCGTCATGCCGCCGAGGTCGAGATCGGGCAGGTAGGTCTTGAGCGTGATCGGCGTCGCAACCTTGCCGGCCTTCAGAAGCTTGGTGATGACATCGAAGATGCGTCCGTGAAGCGCCTCGAAGAAGTGCTCCGGCCGCAGGAAATCCGAAACACGGTCATACGCTTCGTTGTTGACGAGGATTGCCCCCAGCAACGCCTGCTCCGCCTCGAGATTGTGCGGGGCGAGGCGTAGATTGGCTTCGGGTTGCGGCTCGATGCGGGCGAGACTGGTCATTAATCGGCACTTTCCTGCGGAACCGATTCGGGGACCGATTGTGCCCCGTCCGGGTCGCCATTAACAACAATAAGAACAGGAGAACGAAAAAGGCCCCCTGCGAGCAGGAGGCCTACTTTTCCGAAAGCTCTCCCCGATTCCCACAGGATGGAAAAAAGGGGAGAGTTTTCCCTTGACTGACTTCGAGCTCGATCAGAGCTCCGCCATCGGGCCGGCTTCGGCCAGCGCCGCGCCGATTTCGAGGCCGAGATCATCGAGGTTGTCCTCCTCGCGGGTGAGGACGTTTTCTCCGCGCGCCTGGCGCTCGGCTTCCTCGGCCGATCGGGCGACGTTGATCGTCACACCGGCTGAAACTTCCGGATGCAGCACGACCGAAACCTGATGCATGCCGAGGGTCTTGATCGGGGTGTTGAGCGCGATCTGGCCACGGCCCACGGTGAAGCCGCCCGCCGTCAAGGCGTCGGCGAGGTCGCGCGAGGAGACCGAACCGTAGAGCACACCCGATTCACCCGCCTGGCGGATCAGCACGAAGCTCTGGCCGTCGAGCTTGGCGGCGACGGCGTCGGCATCCTTGCGGCGCTCGAGGTTCTGCGCCTCAAGCTGGGCGCGCTGCTCGGCGAACTTCGCCTTGTTGGCGTCCGTCGCGCGCAGGGCCTTGCCGCGGGCGAGGAGGAAGTTGCGGGCATACCCGTCCTTGACGCGGACGACTTCGCCCATCTGGCCAAGCTTGGCGACGCGCTCGAGAAGGATGACTTCCATGATTTTTCTCCTTTGAGTTCAGAATGCTGGAAGCGGTTGAAGCGAGGGAGTCAAAGCCGCCCTCGCCGGAAATCGAACAAATGATCGGCCATGCCGGCCAGGATGAAGAGCACCGCCGGAACACCGAAGAAGATCAGCACGGCCCAGATGGCGGCGAGAATGAAGCCGCGCCCCTCCATACCGATCGTGCGGGCATGGACGACGGCAAGCCCCTGAAGCATGAAGGCAAAGGCAAGACCCAGCGCCACCATTTCGGCGAGCAGCCCGACATAGCCCTCGCGCATGCCGGCGATGAAGGCGATCCCAAACAGGATAAGCGCCCCACCCGGAAGGCGGAAGCGGTAGAGATCCGGCCGGATGAAGGCGATGCGGCCCGAGCGTTCGGCAATCATGGCGCCCATGGTCGCGCTGACGACGATGGTTGCCATCGCCAGAAGCCCCGAAAGCGGGAGCATGATGCCTGCCATCAGATCGAAAACCGGGCCGAGATCCTTCGATCCCGGAACGGTCACCTGCATGCCGACGATGTGATAGGCGGCCTCGACCGATTTGCGGATGCGCTGCTGGAGCAAGGCGAAATCCGGCTCGATGACCATCGCCGAAGCCGTTGCGATGATGGCGGTGTAGAGGATCAGCATGATCATCTGCCAGCCGAGTTCGATGCCATCGCGTGTCGGGCGCCCGTCGTATCGCCCGAACTGCCGTTCCGAAAGAAAGGTGATCGCAAACGCCGGCAGGCCAAGTGTCGCCACAACGGCGAGCGCTGCGGTTGCGCCCGCAAGGAGGTTGACCGCGAGCGCAGCGACAAGCCCGCCGAGCGCCGCGACCAGCGGATGCCAGCCAAACCCGGCAATGAACAGCGGCAGCGGCGCGATCAGCGAAAGGAAAACCACCGGCGCGACGCCGGGCGTCAGCAAGCCGGACATGAAAGCGGTGGCGAAACCGGCGGCGGTTCCGACCAATACGGCCTGCGACAGGGAAGGGGGCGCCGCAACGGGCTGTTCCATCGGTCGAGCTGTCCCGCGATCCAGCCGGAGTTCTCCGTCTGGCGGTTAGAAGCGGCTCGGCCCCAGGCTGGCGTCCCGCTTCAGCTTTACCACCGACGGTGGCCCGGCGGTGGCGACGTGTTTGCCTGAAAAATCCGGCGGCGCGAGCCGCCGGGTTATTTTCTGGTGCCGGGTCTAACGCCCGGTTTCCCTCGCATAAGCTCGGGCGCGCAGTCGCGCTTGCGGCGATAAAATCACCAAGCCCTTACTTGATGACGTAGGGCAGCAGGCCGAGCACGCGGGCGCGCTTGATGGCCTGGGCAAGCTCGCGCTGCTTCTTGGCCGAAACGGCCGTGATGCGCGAGGGAACGATCTTGCCACGCTCCGAGATATAGCGGGAGAGCAGCTTGACGTCCTTGTAATCGATCTTCGGAGCGCCGCTGCCCGAGAACGGGCAGGTCTTGCGGCGGCGGAAGAAGGGGCGGCGTGCGCCGGCAGCTTGGCTCATCAGACTTCCTCCTCGTTGCCTTCCACGGCATCGTCATCGCGCGAACGGCGCGGGCCACGGTCACCGCGATCGCCGCGGTCGCCCCGATCCCCACGCTCGCCGCGATCATCACGGTCACGGCGCTGGAGCATCGCGGACGGGCCTTCTTCCAGTTCCTCGACCTTGATGGTCATGAAACGAAGGATGTCTTCGTTGATCGCCATCTGGCGCTCCATCTCGGCCACTGCGGCCGGGGGAGCATCGAGATTGAAGAGCGCGTAGTGCGCCTTGCGATTCTTCTTGATGCGGTAGGCGAGGGTCTTCACGCCCCAGTATTCCACCTTGGCGACAGCGCCGCCATTGGCTTCGATCACAGCCTTGTAGGTCTCGGTCATCGCCTCAACCTGCTGAGCCGTTACATCCTGGCGAGCCAGGAAAACGTGTTCATAGAGTGCCATAAGAGCCTTCTTTCAAGTTTTACATCCACTGGCGCGAAGCCCTTCGAGCCCTTGGAAGGCCCAAACGAGAAATCACGAAGGCGTTGACACGGGAGAACAGGTCCGAGAACCCTACCGGAAGAAGCATCCAGCTCTCCGTTCAGCCACCGGCCAAGCGGAAGTGGCGCTCATAGCCCTGTTCGAATTGAAAAACAAGCCTATTTTGCGTTGCAATGCCAATCGAAACGCTTCTCGCCGAAATCCGCGCCTGCACCGCTTGCCAGGGAAAGGACAAGGATCTTCCCCTTGGGCCGCGCCCCATTCTCCAGGCCGGTTCGGGCGCGCGCATCCTGATCGCGGGGCAGGCGCCGGGCCGCATCACCCATGCGAAGGGGCGCCCGTTCGACGATCCCTCCGGTAACCGGCTTCGCGATTGGCTCGGCGTCGATCGTCGAACCTTCTATGATCCCACGCGCTTCGCCATCATCCCGATGGGTTTCTGCTTTCCCGGCACGGGGAAGGGCGGCGACATGCCGCCACGCACCGAATGCGCTCCACTCTGGCGTCTTAAGCTTCTACAACTGCTTCCCGACATCGAACTGACCATCCTTCTCGGGCAATACGCTCACGAGTGGCATATCGAAGGCGTGCGCGGAACCAGCCTCTCCGAGCGCGCCGCGCGTTGGCGCGAGCACTGGCCGAACCTCTTGCCGCTGCCACACCCGAGCCCGCGCAACATGGCGTGGTTCAAGCGCCACCCCTGGTTCGAGGCCGAGGTCTTGCCCGCCCTCCGCGAACGGGTGTCGGCATTGCTCGCGCGCTGAAAGCGGTCGCTACTTGTCCCAGGCACAGACAAAGGCGCGCTTCGAAACCCAGCACGCGCCTTCGCGCTGCATCGGGCCGAGGTGGTCATGAGCGTGCGTCGCCCCGCGCGTACCGTTCCAGAACCCCTCGGCGCCGTCCGGTTCGGTATCGACCATCGCGAAATAAAGCACCTTGCCGCGCCGCGCGTTGCTGATCTGGAACTGGTCCTTGGTCGCCGTGAAGTCGCACGGTCCCTTGATGTAAACCTTGCCATCAACCTGCAGCAGGCAACGCGCGGTGCGGGCTTGAGCGGATATCTGCAATGCAAACAGGGCCATGCCTGCTGTGAGAAACTTCAACATCATGCGTCAGATCCTCGCGCGAGGTGATAGAGTATTGTCGCACGCGCGCACCGGAATGCCAGTGGAATCGCGAATTTGCCCCTCTGGTGCTTGACATCGGGGCACGTGGACCGCCATTGCCGCGTCGAAACGGCATGATCCGCACGAAGGAGCCCCCGCATGAGCAAGACCGCCTTTCTCTTCCCCGGACAGGGCAGCCAGGCTGTCGGTATGGGTAAGGCGCTCGCGGAGAACTTCGCCGCTGCTCGTGCTGTGTTCGATGAGGTCGATACCGCCCTCGGACAGAAGCTCTCGACGATCCTGTGGGATGGGCCGGAAGACCAGCTCACGCTGACATCCAACGCACAGCCGGCACTGATGGCCCATTCACTCGCCGTCATTCGCGTGCTGGAAGCGGAGAAGGGGCTCGATCTCGCCAAGGCCGCATCCTACGTCGCCGGCCATTCGCTCGGCGAATACTCCGCGCTCTGCGCCGCCGGTGCCCTGACCATCACCGATACCGCCAAGCTCCTGCGCATCCGCGGCGACGCGATGCAGGCCGCCGTGCCTGTGGGCAAGGGCGCGATGGCCGCGCTGCTCGGCGCGGAATGGGATCTGGCGGCGGAAATTGCCAAGGAAGCCGCGCAGGGTGAATGCTGCGATGTCGCCAACGACAACGGCGGCGGGCAGGTGGTGCTCTCGGGCGACAAGGTTGCAATCGACCGTGCCTGCGAGATCGCCAAGGCCAAAGGTGTCAAGCGCGCGATCCTGCTGCCGGTCTCCGCGCCGTTCCATTCCGCGCTGATGGCCCCGGCCGCCGAGCGGATGCGCGAGGCGCTCGCCGGTGCGACGATCAAGGCACCTGTTGTCCCGGTGGTCGCCAATGTCACGGCGGATGCGGTCTCGGACCCGGAAGCGATCCGCGAGAACCTTGTCCGCCAAGTCTGCGGATCGGTGCGCTGGCGAGAGTCGATGCTCTGGCTTGGCAGCGCAGGCGTGACAAAATTCGTCGAATGCGGCTCGGGCAAGGTGCTGACCGGCATCGCCAAGCGGCTTGTGGCAGGGAGCGAGGCGAGCAATGTCTCTGGTCCCGACGAGATTTCGGCTTTCACGGCCTGAGAACAAGGAAAACCCCATGTTTGATCTTTCCGGCAAATTCGCCCTCGTCACCGGCGCCTCGGGCGGCATCGGTTCCGCCATTGCCGAGGCGCTGCACGCGCAGGGCGCGACGGTGTGCCTCTCGGGCACGCGGCGTGAGGCGCTTGAGGCCGTGGCGGCGAAGCTCGGCGAGCGGACCCACGTCGTCACCGCCAACCTCTCGGACCGCACCTCGGTGGAGGCGCTGGTGCCGGAAGCCGAGAAGGCGATGGGCGGCCTCGATATCCTCGTCAACAACGCAGGTATCACCCGCGACAACATCTTCATGCGCATGAAGGACGAGGAGTGGGACAGCGTGCTCGCGGTCAACCTCACCTCGTCGTTCATTCTCGCGCGCGCAGCGGTGAAGGGCATGATGAAGCGCCGCTTCGGCCGCATCATCGGCGTCACCTCGGTTGTCGGCGTCACTGGCAATCCGGGACAGGCGAACTATTGCGCCGCCAAGGCCGGGATGATCGGCATGACCAAGAGCCTCGCGGCGGAAATCGCCAGCCGGGGCATTACTGTGAACTGCGTCGCACCGGGCTTCATCGAGAGTGCGATGACCGACGCCCTCAACGACAAGCAACGCGAGGCAATCATGGGTTCGATCCCCGCCGGGCGCATGGGCACCGGCGCGGAGATCGCCTCCGCCGTCGCCTATCTTGCGAGCGTCGAGGCGGCCTATGTCAACGGCCAGACGCTGCATGTGAATGGCGGCATGGCCCGCATCTGACGCCAGAAACGGTTAGTCCGGGACTAGTCCAGCGCTGTCCTGCCCGGCGGCGGGAGCGAGAAACGCTCCCAGTCCTTCGCCGTGATTTCGGCTCCAAGCCGGAACTCGAACCCGGCGACTTTTCCATCCGGTGCGAGTTCGCAGGTATAGCCGAGGCGCATCCAGCGGCCGCCGAGATCGACCGCTGCGCCCGGTGCGCGGATGAAGGACCGACGCACCTGCGGCATGCTTCGGGCATAGGCGACCACGCGCTGGGCATGGGTGCGATCTGTTCTCATCTGGTCGATCTGTGCCATCGCCTCGATGTTGCAGAGCTGGACAAGGCGTGTTTCGCCCTCCATCCGCCCGAGCTCGCGCTTCATTGCCGCGCCATAAGGTCCTGCCAGAAGCGCCTGCGAGAACATGCGCTCCGCTCGAACCTTACCACCGTCAGCGCCCCCTGGAGCCTGAGGCAACCGAGTAGGCGCGCGCGGCGGCTCGGTGGACGGCTGATCCCTCGTGAGGGAAGAGACAGAGGCCGGCGGGGCGGGAAACACCGACGGCAGCATCGTCATTTCCTGGTGCTCGTCCACGATTTCCACAGCCGACCACTCGGTTAAAGACATCGGCTTCGGCGACGCGCGCCATGTAAGGCCGAGCGACACCAGCAGAACGCCGTGCAGGAGAAGCGAGGCGGCGGTGCCGGGCCAACGCTCGCCGAAACCGGCGGACAACATTGCGAAATCGGCACGGGAAAGCATGGAGTCGTCCCGGTTGGACAGAGTTCGCGGCAGGCTCGCCCGCAATGTCGATCGATCACAAAAGGTCTCAATGCGGCTATTTTTTGATACCTCCGACCGCGCTGCACGTTGACATTCCCCTCCGGCTTTGGAAGGGAAGCAGCGGGTTGCGCCCGTTCCGGCATGGTGCCGGTGCGGAGCGTCTTGTCCTGAAGTGTCGTACCTCAAGAGAAGGGTTCACCATGAGCGATGTCGCTGAGCGCGTGAAAAAGATTGTCATCGAGCATCTCAGCGTCGATGCCGACAAGGTCGTCGAGAATGCCAATTTCATCGATGATCTGGGTGCCGACAGCCTCGACACGGTCGAGCTCGTCATGGCGTTCGAGGAAGAATTCGGCGTCGAAATCCCGGATGATGCCGCCGAAACGATCGTCACCGTTGGCGATGCGGTGAAGTTCCTCGAGAAGAACGCGGCCTGAGCGCTGCCGTTCGGCCAGGTATGCACGCATGCTCCGTCGGGTTGTCGTAACCGGTCTCGGCATGGTCTCGCCGCTTGGTTGCGGCGTGGAGCCCAGCTGGGCCGGTATTCTTGCCGGCAAGTCGGCAGCGCGGAAGATCGATACGTTCGAGACGTCCGATCTGCCGGCCAGGATCGCATGCCTGATCCCGCGCGGTGACGGTGCGGCCGATTTCCGGCCCGACGAATGGATGGACCCGAAAGACCAGCGCAAGGTCGACGAGTTCATCATTTTCGCGATGGCCGCCGCCCGACAGGCGCTGGCCGACGCCGGCTGGCAACCGACATCCTATGAGGATCAGACCCGCTCCGGCGTCGTCGTCGGCTCGGGCATCGGTGGCATCGGCGGCATTTCCGAAACCGCCGTGCTCCTTGCGGAACGCGGTCCGCGCCGCGTCTCGCCCTTCTTCATTCCCGGCCGGCTGATCAATCTCGCCTCGGGGTACATCTCCATCGAGCATGGCCTCAAAGGCCCCAACCACGCGGTCGTTACCGCCTGCTCGACCGGCGCGCATGCGATTGGCGACGGTGCCCGCATGATCGCTCTGGGCGATGCCGACGTCATGGTTGCCGGTGGTTCCGAATCGCCGGTCTCCCGCATCTCGATGGCGGGCTTCGCCGCCTGCCGCGCGCTTTCGACCAATTTCAACGATGACCCGACCCGCGCCTCGCGCCCCTACGACAAGGACCGTGACGGGTTCGTCATGGGCGAGGGCGCCGGGATCGTCGTGCTCGAGGAACTTGAGCATGCCAAGGCGCGCGGCGCGAAGATTTACGCCGAAATCGTGGGTTACGGCATGTCTGGCGACGCCTATCACATCACGTCGCCGGCCGAAGACGGCGATGGCGCATTCCGCTGCATGCAGGCAGCGATGAAGCGCGCCGGTATCACGCCCGCCGATATTGACTATATCAATGCTCACGGCACCTCGACGCCCGTCGGTGACGAGATTGAGCTTAATGCCGTACTGCGTCTGCTCGGGAACGAGACGCGCAATCTCTCGATGTCCTCCACCAAGTCGATGACGGGCCACCTCCTTGGCGCTGCCGGTGCGATCGAGGCCATCTTCTCGATCCTCGCGATCCGTGACCAGATCGCTCCGCCGACCATCAACCTCGACAATCCTTCGGTCGATTCGCCTGTCGATCTGGTGCCTCACAAGGCCCGACCGCGGAAGATCGACGTCGCGCTGTCGAATTCCTTTGGCTTCGGCGGCACCAACGCCTCGCTGGTCATAAGGCGTTACGTGTAAGAGCGACCGGGCCCAGCCCGTTTTCGCCATATTTGTCGGGAATACCGGCAGCCTGAAATCGCGGTCGAAAAGGGCCGCCAGCAAGAGACCGCCCTCAGGGCGGGAGAGGCGAGAGGATGGCGCTTAAGCCGGAAACACCGAGCGACCCGAATGAGGACACCGTCCGTCGCGGCTGGTTCAGCGGCCGCCGCCGTCCGGCGGTTGGCGAAGCGGTGAGCGCGACCGTCGCCCCGCCGCCGCCGACGAAACGCCGAAAGACCGGGCTGATCGGCCTGTTTTCGGGCCTGATGACCGGCGCATTGATCCTCGTGCTCGTCCTCGCCGGCGGCATTGCCGTGGGCCGCAAGCAGTTTGCCGCGGAAGGTCCGCTGACGGCCGATAAGTTCGTCATCATCGAGCGGGGATCGACATCTGACGACATCGCCGAGCAACTGGCCAACGAAGGCGTGATCGAAAAGTCCGGCTGGCTATGGCTTGCACTTTTCTGGCGCGATCTTCAGGCAAAGTTCTCCTCGTCCTCGGCCAACAACCGCGCCAAATCGGGCGAGTATCTTTTCAAGCGCCACGTGACGATGAACGAGGTGATCGAGATCATCACCTCCGGCCGTTCTGTCGAGCATACGATCACCATTCCCGAAGGGCTGACGAGCGAGCAGATCGTCCAGCGCCTCAAGGAGAATGACCTTCTCGTCGGCGAGATCGCGCAGGTGCCTGTCGAGGGCACGCTGCTGCCCGACACCTACAAGGTGAACCGCGGCACGCCGCGCGAGGCTCTGCTGGCACGCATGCAGCGCGAGCACAAGCGCGTGCTTCAGGAGGTCTGGAACCGGCGCGCCAAGGATCTACCGCTGAAATCGACGCGCGAACTCGTCACGCTCGCCTCGATCGTGGAACGCGAGACCGGGCGCGCGGACGAGCGCGGCCGCGTGGCGAGCGTGTTCTACAACCGCCTCGAAAAGAAGATGAAGCTGCAATCGGATCCGACCATCATCTACGGGCTGGTCGGCGGCAAGGCGACGCTGGGACGTGGCCTCACCCGCGCGGAGATCGACAAGGCAACCCCCTACAACACCTATGTCATCACCGGCTTGCCACCGGGGCCGATCGCCAATCCTGGCCGCGCCGCGCTCGAGGCGACCGCCAATCCCTCGCAGACCGGCGATCTCTATTTCGTCGCGGATGGCACCGGTGGCCACGCCTTCGCGGAATCGCTGGAGCAGCACAACCGCAACGTGGCTCGCTGGCGCCAGATCGAGGCGCTCCGCCTGCAATCCGGACAGAGCGGCGCCACGACGACACCCGCGCCGGGTGCGGTGCCGAATGCCGCGACGCGTCAGCCGCTGCAATCGCCGCCGACTGCGAATTCGGTACAGTGATCCATCGGTCGAACGGGCAGGGGCTCGACATGCAAAAGAACCGGCGCGGCATGATGTTCGTGATTTCCTCGCCTTCGGGCGCGGGGAAATCCGTGCTTTCGCGCCTCCTTCTCCAGGCTGATCCTTCCATCCGCCTGTCGGTGTCGGTCACAACGCGCCAGCGTCGACCCAGCGAGGTCGACGGCGTTCACTACCGCTTTATCGACGTGCCGACATTCCAGGCGATGCGGGAGCGCGGCGATTTGCTCGAATGGGCCGAGGTGCACGGCAATTTCTACGCAACTCCACGCAGCCCCGTTGAGCTGGCGCTTGCCGAAGGCAACGACATCCTGTTCGATATCGATGTCCAGGGCACGCTGCAGCTCTACCAACGGATGCGGCCCGATGTCGTGAGCGTCTTCATCCTCCCGCCCTCGATCGAGGAACTGCAGCGCCGCCTGAAACGCCGCGCCGAGGATGCGGATCATGTGATTTTCCGGCGGCTTCAGACCGCCGAGACCGAGATCGCGCACTGGAATGATTACGACTACGTGCTGGTCAACGAGGATATCGATCGCTGTTTCGGCGAATTGAAGCAGATTCTCACCGCCGAGCGAATGAAGCGGCATCGGCAAGCGCATCTCGTGGATGATGTCCGCGTCCTGTTGCAGGATCTGACCAAGGTTCTCGCCAAGGGCGGTTGATCGGCCGAGCGAGCTAGCGCGCGTCGAGTGCCCGCGCCATCGCGTAGAAAGCCGCCCCAGGCAGCGTTTCAGGCCTTTCTGACCCGTCCAGCCCCGCGGCAGCGAGCAGCCCGAAAACATCGCCCAGCGGCTTGAGGCTCTGACGCAACATCTTCCGGCGTTGGGCGAAGGCGGCGGCTGTGACTTTTTCCAGCGCTGTGAGCGAGACCGGCTCTGGCGACAGGTGCGGCACGAGATGCACGACGCTCGACGTGACCTTGGGTGGTGGCGTGAAAGCGGCCGGAGGCAGATCGAACAGGATCTTCGTTGCGCAGCGCCAATTCGCGAGGATGCCGAGACGGCCGTAATCGTCGGTGTGCTCCGGCGTCGCGACGATCCGCCTCGCCACCTCGCGCTGGAACATCAGCGTCAGCGAATCATAGAATGGCGGCCAAGGCTCGGCGCGCAGCCAGCCAATCAGCAGCTGCGTCCCGATATTATAAGGTAGGTTCGCGACGATGCGCGCGCGCCTGCCTTCAAGCAACGGCACGGGATCGAAAGCCATCGCATCCGCTTCGATGACCGTCAGTCGGCCGGGATAAGCTTGGGATATTTCCGCCAGCGCACCCATGCAGCGATGGTCGCGCTCGATGGCGATCACATGGGCGGCGCCATGCGCCAGCAGCGCGCGGGTCAGGCCGCCGGGCCCTGGGCCGACCTCGATGACGACATGATCTTCGAGCGATCCGGCCGCGCGGGCGATCTTCGAGGTGATATTGAGGTCAAGCAGGAAATTCTGGCCAAGCGATTTCCGCGCATCGAGCCCATGCGTCCGGATGACTTCACGCAGCGGCGGAAGCAAATCCAGCATCGTTGCCGCCTAGCGGCGATAGACGATGTTGTATTTCTTGCGCAGGGACTCGAGGTAGCCCTTCGCGCCTTCCTGGAACTTCTTTTGGGTCAGCTCGTTGGCGATCGCCGAGCGCTCAAGTTCAGGATTGTCGCGTTGTTTCTTGGCACAGACGGCGATGACCTCGTAGCCCTGTTGGGTCGCGCTGGGCGGGGTCATCTTGCCGGCAGGCGTCTGGTCCAGCAGTTTGCGGAGCGCCGGGTTGAGATCACTGCTCGTCCGCGTCACGCGGTCCTTCACGGCCACATCGGTCATGGTGCGGAACTTCTCGATGCCATCCTCGCACGAAGAGAAACCAGCGCGTGCGGAAGCTGCAGCCCGCTGCTGGGCGCCAGCCTTTCCGCTGCCCTGCGGCACGATGAAAAGCACCTGAACCAACTCATATTCCGTGATGGTGCCTTCGCCAGCCTTCTTCTTGCTGATCTCGGCATCGATCTCTTCACGCGTGACATGGGACCCCATCCGCGCCCGGTCGCGCAGCAGCGCTTCCCAGGCGAGATTGGCGCGCATGCTTTCGCGCAGAAGTTCCGGCTCCAACCCCGCTCGGCGAAGTGTATCGGCGAATTGACTCGCCGATTGATTGTAGCCCTTCGCGAGGCGGGTGAACTCGAAGTCGACGCCATCCTCCGTGACGCGGTAGCCGATGCGCCGGGCTTCCAGGATCTTGACCTGATCGTCGATCAGTTCCTGAAGCGCGATCTTGCCGTTGACTGCCCGCTTCTGCGTCATCGATCCGAGCTTGATGCGCTGCTGGACATCAAAAGACGTGATCGCCTTGCCGTTGACGGTCGCGACGACATTCTGCGCCAGCGCGATACCGGCAGGTGCCGAGAAAGCGAGCGCGGCGGCTGTCCATCCGGTCAACGCGAGACGGCGGAGGAAGCGGATACAGGCGGGCGTGGAGAAATGCATTAGCGTGACGTCCTTCGGGCGAGGGTTGAATCGCCGAGATCCTTCAGCTCAAGCTTCATCAGGTACGTCGTCGTCCGGAGATTCGTGCCGCTGATATAGTCGTTATAGGTGCGCGAATAGAGCAGCGAGAAATCCGTGCACTCGTCCTTATAGCCGAAGCCGAGCGTCGTGCCGGCGACACTCCAGCGTTCCTTGTCGATGCCCACCGCCCGCAGCGTCAGGTAGCGATCAAGGTCGAACAGCACCGAGCCGGTGACGTAGAAATTACGCGGCAGATCGATCCGGCTCTTGAGATGCACGCCCTCTCGACGCAGGCTGTAACCCAGTTCCGGCTGTGGCGCGATGCGCGAATAGAGCGCAGCCAGCTCGACACTCTTGCCGATCTTCGTCGACCCCTCGATGTCGAGGCGCTTGAGCGCCAGCGTCCGCTCGTCGAAGCGGCCGCGCGCCGTAAAGGTCGAGGTCACGTTCGGCTGGAAGGTCGCGGCGGTCACGAAATCGGACTGGCGGCTTTCAAGGCCCGAATTGCGCCCCGTATTGGCCAGGTCGAACTGGGAAAAGGAATTGCGGCCAGCGATATGGATGGACTGACCGAACAGCAGGCTGACATAGGCGCCGTTATTGGCGGTGAAGCTGTAGCGACCGCCGTAGTTGAGGCGCGTGCCGCCCTCGACGCGGTCATAGCCGGAGAATTTGTTGAGCGCGAAAATTGAGTTCTCATCGAACACGAGGCTCTGGGCGTCCTCGTTCGGCAGCTTACCGATGCGCTGCTCGTTGGGGCGGGCGATGAACTGCACGATCGGTTCGAAATGATGCGTGCCGAAACCCGAGGCGGCGAAGAACGGATAGCGATATTCGATGCCGATAGTCGGCATGCCGCGGAACAGGAAATTGTCCGCGTTGCCGCCGAAGAAGGCACTCTGGTTATCGTTGCCGTAGCGGCCGGTCGGAAAGACATTGGCCGGGCTGTTGTAACCCGATTGCTTGACCTGCAGCCAGGCAAGATCGCCCCGCAGGCTCGCGAACGGCGTCCAGACCTGTCCGACAGGATCGATGAACTGCTTGCGCCAAGAAACCTCGAAGCTGGTGCGCATGTAGTCGCCGGCGAAGCCGCGCAGGAGGCACTGACCCGGCGTGTAGGAGCCGCCGGTTGCCGTCGCGCAAGCGAGGTATTTACCCGTCGTGCCGGAGTAGTTGAGCAGCGTCAGATTGCCGCTCTGCAGCGGCTGGTAGAAGGCCGCGTCACGGTGGATCGCCGCCGCGTTGGCGCTGATGGTCAGCTCGCCGCCGATGCCGGCCGGCGTGAAGCGGCGCTCGAAATCGAAGGTCGGGGCGGCCGAACCGATCTGCTGCTGCCAATCCGAGGTCGAAAGGCCGAGGAAGTGATAGGCGGAGAGATCGAACCAGCTGCGCGTGCCCTGGCCGCGCAGGTAAACCGACGAGATCGATTCCTGATAGAAAGCCGCCGAGAGCGAGGTCGGCTTGACCTTGTAATCGTTGAAATAGAACCGGTCGGTCGCAATGGCGCCGTTCCAGCCAAAGGTCCATTTCTCGTTGAGATGGAACTTGCCGGCCGAGGAGATCGAGCCGCGGAACAGCCGGTCGGCCTGCCCGAAATAGGCTGGGTCGCGGAACTGGCCGCGATCCTGCTGGAAAATCCCGTTGGCGCGGATGTTGTAGGAACCGTTTTCCAGTCGATGACGCCACAGCACGTCGCCGTGGAAACCCTGCTTCGAGAAATAGGTCGGCGTGAAGGTGACGTCGTAGTTCTTTCCGGCGGCCCAGTAGACCGGGATCGAAGCGCCGTAGCCGAGCTTGGTCTTCGAGACGAAGCGCGGCGAAAGCACACCCGAAAGGCGGTTCACGGTGGGGTCCGGCGCGGCAAAGAACGGGAACCACGCCAACGGCACACCCCAGAACTCGATCGTGGCATTCTCGTAGTAGATGCGCTGCTCGGTATTGTTGTGAATGATCCGCTTGGCCTTGACCTGCCATAGCGGCGGCTTCGACGGATCGTCCTTGCAGGCTTCGCAGGCCGTATAGGTGCCGCGCTCGAACACAGTCTGCTCACCGCCGGTGCGCTCGGCGCGAGCGGCCGAAAGGCGGGATTTGGTCGGGGTCTCGACCCGGAGCGAGTCAATGAAGCCGTTCTTGAAATCGTCGGTGAGGTCGAAGCGGTCGCCGTAGGACTTGGTGCCGTCGGCTTCGGTCATGCGGGCGTTGCCCTCGGCGTAGACGCGCTTGTTTTTCCGGTCGTAGGTCACGCGGTCGGCTTCGAGGACGCGGCCCTGATAATAAATCTGCACATCGCCGACCGCGCTGACGAGGTCGCGATCGCGGTCGTAGACGACCTCCTTCGCATCAACGAGCATCCGTGATTTCTTGTCGTTCTGCGCGCGTGCCGCGAGGCGGTCATTCAGCGTCTGCGCCGCGACCGGCGCGGGCATCGAAAGGCCAAGAACGGCCAACGCAACGGACCCGAGAAGGGCCTTGCGAAGCGTTAACCATTCCATGCGATTCTTGGCAAACGGGGCGCTCATCAGCCGTCTTCCTTGTGAAGAAGCGTCAGAACGCCGAAAGCGGAGGCGAGCGAAGGCGCAACCCAGGCTGCGAATCCGGCCGAGACGACCCCCGCATTTCCCAGGTCTTCGGCGACTTGCGTCGCGACAAAGAGGGCAAAACCCGCGCTCACACCACCCAACACCATTCGAGCCAGACCACCTGATCGTAAAAACTTTAACGAAAAACAAGCGGCGAGCAAAACCATCGCAACCAGGAGCCCCGGTCGCGCCAGCAGAGTCTGGTATATGAGGCGATAGCGGGTCGCGTCCAGTCCGGCAAGTTCGAGGCGCGAAACAATGCCCGGCAGCGACCAGAATGACACAGCCTGTCCCGGCCCCAGCGACGAGCGGATTTCGTCCACGGTGAGGTTGGTCGCGATCAGGTAGGCCTCGTGCGATTCCGGTTCAACGTCGACGGAAACGACCCTTGCCTTGACGAACCGCCAGAACCCTTTCCGCAATTGCGCCTCCGGCGCCTCGATGCGTTCGAGGAACTGGTTCGAGCCGTCCATGACATATGCCGTCACGCCGAGCAGCGTGCCGTTGTCCATGTCGAAGCTTGTTGCCCGCAGGATCGCCTCGCCGTCGACGGAACGCTGGCGCAGCCACACCTCCTTGCCGAGCGCGACACCACCGCGCCGGAAAATCTGGGCTTCGAGCGCATTCGCGCGATCCTTCAGCGCGGAAGCAACCGGGTTGTAGGCCGCGACGATGAAAAGCCCGGTCACCAGCGCGACGAGCAGGGCCGGCGTGATGAATTGCCAGGCGGAAATACCGGCAGCCCGCGCTACCACCAGTTCGAGCCGGCGCGAAAGGCCGATAAAGGCGACCATGCCGCCGAACAGCATGCCGAAGGGCACGACACGCTCCGCCGTTGCCGGCGTCCGGAACAGTGCGAGCTTCGCCATTGTCCCGGTGCCGGCGCCGACCGCATCGCCCGCGCGCCGCATCAGTTCGACAAAATCAATGGTGTAGATCAGCACGAACACTGTCGCGAAGACGATGAACATCGCGCTCGCGAAACGTTTCGCGAAATAGAGCCCGAGCGTGCGGCCGATCATGGTGAAGAGCCGGTCATGTGCTTGGTCTCAACCGCGCCGGCAGGAGGGCGAGGAGCCGTGTCGTGACATCGTTCCAGTCGATGGTCCGCTTCCGGCGGATCGGCCAGAACGCGCGCATGCCGTAAACCGCGCCGCCGATGGTGAAGCCGACCGGAACGGCATACATCATCACCGCACCGGCAACCGAGCGGACGGAAAGACTTGCCGCCGCAAAGCCGAGAATGCGCATCAGCACCAGCGCCACCACCGCACCGAGAATGGCCGCGCCTCGGCTCTGGCGCGTGGTGCGTGCGCTGCCGAGCGCGGCGAAGGCGATGGCGAGCGTCGCCAGCGGATAGAGCGGATTGGTCAACCGGTCATGCAGTTCGGCACGGAATCGACCGTAGATCGACTTCACGAAATCGTCGTTCCGATTAATGAAGAACAGCTCCCAGGTGGTGCGTTCGCGTGGCTTGAGATTGTATTTGCCGGTCGCCTGTTCAAATTGGTCGAGATCGAACACATAGCGTTCGAAGGCGATGATCGCGCTGTCGCGCTGCTGCGGGCTCTGGCGCTGCATCGAGCCCTTGTCGAGGATCAGGTAGGTCCGGCCCTCGATCTCGGTGACGAGGCCACGCGAGGCGAGATAGGTCGCGGTCGATTTCGGATCGCGCGAATCGTTGATCATCACCCCGCCCATCGCGCCGCCCGGCAGCCGCTGGTGATAGTGGAACATGATTCCCTGATCGAGCTGGATGAACTTCCCATCCTGCACGATCCGCGTCACCACATCGGCGCGGATCTTGGTGACTAGCGTCCGCAGGGCACGAAAGCTCTCGGGCATGACGTAAATCGAAATCGTGCCGACCAACACCGAGACGAACAACGTCAGCGCGAGGAGCGGGCGCAGCAGTGTGCGCGGCGCGATGCCGGCGGCATTCATCACGATGAGTTCGCTGTCGCCATTGAGGCGGTTGAGGGTATAGAGGATCGCAATGAAGAGCGCGAGCGGCGCAATCACCATGATCAGCGCCGGCAACGAGAACAGCGTGACCTTGAGGAAGATGAGGAAGGTCTGCCCCTTGCCGGTAACGAGGTTCAACTCGCGCAGCGCCTGCGTCAACCAGATGACGGCCGTCAGCGCCCCGATGCACACGAGAAACGCGCTCGCGGCGATCCTGAGAATGTAGCGCTCGATCAACGGCATGCGAAACGTTTTCTCCCCGGCGCCTGTTTGGCCCGAAATTGCGGCAACAGCAAGCCGCTCAAGATCGAAAGCCGCCGCACGATACTCTTGCGGCAACCACAAAAGCGCTCCACCTTCAGCCGCGATCGTTCATGATTCCGCCTGTTTCGCACGCCACTTCCGGCACGAAAGGCGCCGAAAGGAAACTCGATGTCCAATCCCCTGAAAATCGCCGTCGCCGGGCTCGACGAGGCCTTCGGCTCCGCGGTAGCCGTGTTCGTCGGCAAGGAAGGCGCGCTTGCGCCATCCGTTGCCAAGCGCCTCGGCAAGGCATTGAGCACGCGCATCGCTGCTGCTGCCGCCGCCGACAGCTTTCAAGCGAAATCCGGCTCGGCGCTTATCCTGCCGGCGGAAACCGGTCTCGGCGACAAGCCGGCGACGCTCGTGCTGATCGGTGCGGAGAAGGGCGAGGGACCGCGCGATCTTCTCAAGCTCGGCGGGCAGATCCGGGCGAAGCTTCCTGCGAACCGCGACGTGACGCTCATCGCTGCCTTGCCGGAAGGCGACATGGTCCCGGCCGATATCGCGGAGATGGCGCTCGGGATGCGCCTTGCCGCATACAGGTTCGATCGCTACCAGACCAAGAAGAAGCCGGACGAGCCTGAGCAGAAGAACACGACCGTGACGCTGCTCACCGCCAATGCTGCGGCCGCTCGTAAGGAACTCAAGACGCGCGACGCGGTCTACGCCGGCGTCGAACTTGCGCGCGATCTCGTCAACGAGCCGCCGAACGTGCTCACGCCGGGCGAATTCGCCAAGCGCGCCGCCGCACTCGAAAAGCTCGGGGTTGAGATCGATGTGCTGGGTGAGAAGGAACTGAAGAAGCTCGGCATGCGCGCACTGCTCGGTGTCGGGCAGGGCTCTGCCGAGGAGAGCCATGTCGTCATCATGAAATGGCTCGGCTCCAAGAACGAGAAGGACGCCCCGATCGCCTTCGTCGGCAAGGGTGTGGTGTTCGATACAGGCGGCATCTCGATCAAGCCGGCGCAGGGCATGGAGGACATGAAGGGCGACATGGGCGGTGCGGCCGCGGTCGTCGGCCTCATGCACACGCTCGCAGCCCGCAAGGCTCGCGCCAATGTCATCGGTGTCATTGGCCTCGTCGAGAACATGCCGGATGGAAAGGCGCAGCGGCCCGGCGATATCGTCACCTCGATGTCCGGCCAGACGATCGAGATCATCAACACCGACGCCGAAGGCCGCCTCGTGCTGGCGGACATCCTCTGGCACACCAAGCAGAAGTTCAATCCGAAGTTCATGGTCAACCTCGCGACCCTCACCGGCGCGATCATGGTTGCGCTTGGACAGGAGATGGCGGGCCTGTTCTCGAACAACGACGAGCTCGCAGCCAATCTCGCCAAGGCCGGAACGACGACCGGCGAGAAGCTGTGGCGGATGCCGCTGGGCCCGGAATACGACAAGATCATCGATTCGAAGTTTGCCGATGTGAAGAATTCCGGCGGCCGCTTCGGCGGTTCGATCACGGCCGCGCAATTCCTCCAGCGCTTCGTCGATGGCTGCCCGTGGGCGCACCTCGATATCGCCGGCACGGCGATGGGCTCGCCGCAGACAGACATCAACAAGTCGTGGGGCTCTGGATTCGGCGTGCGCCTGCTCGACCGCCTCGTGGCGGATAATTACGAAGCCTGAAATGGCCGAGGTCCTCTTCTATCACCTTCAGGGACAGCGCCTTGAAAAGGCGCTGCCGCAACTTGTCGAGAAGGCTGTCGAGAAGGGCTGGAACGCTGTCATCCGTTCCGGCACCGAGGAGCGTCTCGCCGTGATCGACGAGGCGCTGTGGAGTTACAAGGAAGACAGCTTCCTGCCGCACGGCCGCGAGGAGGAGGGCGATGCCGAGCATCAGCCGATCCTGCTCACCACGAAAGACACGCGCATCAATGGCGCCGAGGTGCTGTTCCTGATCGATCGAGCGCCGCTTCCTGCGGCCTACGAGTTCGAACGCATTGTTCTGATGTTCGATGGTGAGGACGGCGAGGCGCTCGACGAAGCGCGCGCGGCCTGGAAAACCATCAAGGGCCTCGGCCATCCCGCGACCTACTGGCAGCAGGACGGCGGCCGCTGGGTGAAGAAGGCTTAATCACGCGGACCATCGCCCCATGAACGTTCAGGAACTCATCCAGCAATTTCTGTTGTCCGGCACGCCGATCGATACGGCATGGAACATGTTCATCTTCGTGCATATCACGCTGGTCGGCGGCATCTACGCGATGAAGCGCAAGATGACGACACTCGAACGCCTGTTCGTGACGCTGTTCTATTCCGTGTTTGGCTGGCTGAACTGGAGCGCACTGACGGCAGGTTATCGGCTGTACAACGCGTTCCTTACCGACATCCGTGCAGCGGGGAAGGGCGGTTCGCTCTACAACGCGACCTATGATGTGCTGGCGAATTATGGCACCGGTGACCGCACGATGCTGGTCTCGATGATTCACATCACCGCTTGGGTGCTGGTCGTGCTTTTCATCATCACCGAGAGCCGGATCCCGCACAAGAAGGTCGAGACACCGACCTGATTACTGAAGAACCAGTTCGACGCGCCGGTTCTTCGCCCGCCCGGCCTCGTCCGCATTGGAGGCCAACGGAACCATCAGCCCGGCGCCGGCCGGCTTGAGCCGCTCTGGCGCGATGCCGTAACGCTGAACCAGATCCTGCGCGACGGACGTTGCCCGTGCAACCGAAAGCCGGAGGTTTGAATCGAAGCCGCCAACACTGTCGGTATGACCGACGACATAGAGCTTCCGGTTTGAGTTGGCCCTGAGATAACGCCCGATTTCATCGAGCGCCGGGCGCGAATCCGGCTTGATATCCGCCCTGTTGAAATCAAAGAGGATTCCGTAGATCGCGATCTTGCCGTCCCGTTCCAGCGCGCGACTGATTTCATCCGCCTTGACGAGTTGCATGCGCTCGGAGAGATCACCGCTTTCAAGCGTATCGATCTGCACAAGCACACGCCCCGGCTCGATCTGGATACGAGGATGATAACCGCCGGCGTATTCGACGACATAGAGGAGGAGATGGGTTTTCCGGCCATCGGTTTCCTTCACTGCCGCCATGACATGCGATTTCTGCGGCGAATAGGCCATCAACTGCCCGCCGATCCGCGAGACATTCTCGAAATAGCGTCCCTGATCGCTCCCGAAAGCGAGGCCGGAAGCCTGATAGAGAGAGGTATAGCCTTTGGCCTCGAGTTCGAGGCGATAGTTCTCGAAAACCTCGCTGGAGGAAGGCCCAACCGGCGCGCGATAGATCCGCTGCCGGAGGCGGCCGGAAAGGTCGAGCTTGGCGGCGAATTCCGGCTTCTGGGTCGTGTAGTTCCATGCGTCCAGTTTACCCGTCGGCAGAAGGTAGGGCGCAAAGTCCCGCTCGCCGCACAGGATCAGTTCAGATCGCTCGAACCGACGCAGATCGGCGGGATCCTTGCAGCCAGGCGCATCGGCTGCGTAGGCGGCGAATGGCGCCACCCAAAACGCAAGGGCAAGAAGAAGAGGTTTCAAGGAAATGCTCCGTGTGCAGGAAGGGCCTGACCAAAACTAGCATAACTTCTATCGTCGTTTGTGCCGGACAGCACGAACGCGCGTATCACGCCCCCTCCAGCTCTCCCATCACCAAGAGCCATTCCCCTTCGGTTTCCGCGATCCGTTCGGCGAGAATCGCCCGGTCTCTGGCGATCTGCGCCGCGCGTTCGGGCGATTTGGCGAAAGTATCGGGGTTGGCGAGCGCCTCGTCGGCACGGGCGAGGAGGGTGCTGAACTTCTCAAGCTGGCTTTCGAGCGCTTTCGCTTTCTCGCGCAGTGGTTTGAGGTTGGCGCGCTTCTCCGCCGCCTCGCGGCGCGCCGACGGGGCCGGGCCGGTGCCGGGGCCCTCGCGCTTGCCTGTCTCGGCGCCGCGGGACGAGACGACCATCGCTTCATAATCGTCGAGATCGCCCTCGAAGGTCTTCACCACACCCTCCGCGACCAGCCAGAGACGGTCGCAGGAAGCATCGAGGATCGCGCGGTCATGGCTGACGATGATGACCGCGCCCTTGTACTCCGCAAGTGCCTCGACGAGCGCCTCGCGCATCGGGATATCGAGATGGTTGGTCGGCTCGTCGAGGATCAGGAGGTGCGGGCCATCGAAAGCCGCGAGACCGAGCAGCAGCCGCGCCTTCTCGCCGCCGGAGAGCCGCGCGACCTCTGTATCGGCCTTGTCGGCGCCGAAACCGAGCTGCGCTGTCTTCGCCCGAACCTGCGCTTCGCCTGCCTGCGGCATGCGGCGCCGGACCAGCAGATAGGGGGTGTCGCTTTCGGAAAGTTCGTCGAGCTGGTGCTGCGCGAAATAGGCGACGTCGAGCTTGGTCGCGCGTGTGACCTTGCCGGACATGGCTTGGAGCCGCCCGGCGATCAGCTTTACCAGCGTCGACTTGCCGTTTCCGTTCTGACCAAGCAGGCCGATGCGATCGTCATCCGAGATGAAGAGGTTAAGGTTCCTCAGGACCACCCGTTCGCCGTAACCGACGGACGCCCCATCCATCGCCACAATCGGCGGGGCGAGAGGTTTTTCCGGGTTCGGCAGATGAAGTCGCGCCGCCTCCTCGGCGGAGAAGGTCGCAACCGGCCCGAGCTTTTCGAGTTGCTTCACACGGCTCTGGGCCTGCTTGGCTTTGGAGGCTTTGGCCTTGAACCGGTCGATAAACGCCTGGAGATGCGCGCGCTGCGCCGCGACCTTGTCGGCCTCCTTTTCGGCGAGCATCGCCTTCTCGGCGCGTTGGCGGGCGAAATTCGCGTAGTTCCCGCGGTAAAGCACCATCTTGCCGCGGTCGAGGTGGAGAATATGGTCGCAAACCTCGTCGAGGAAGTCCTTGTCGTGGCTGACGACGAGTAGCGTGTGCGGATAGCGCTTCAGATGCGCCTTGAGCCAGATCGCCCCCTCGATATCGAGGTAGTTGGTCGGCTCGTCGAGCAGCAGCATGTCGGGTTCGAGGAACAGCATCGCCGCGAGGGAAACGCGCATCCGCCAGCCCCCGGAGAAATCGGAGCAAGGCCGCGCCTGCGCCTCGGTATCGAAGCCTAAGCCGGCGAGAATGCCGGCCGCCCGCGCCGGCGCGGCATGGGCACCGATATCGGCGAGCCGGGTCTGGATCTCGGCAATGCGATGCGGATCGATTGCGGTTTCGGCCTCGGCGAGAAGCGAGGCGCGCTCGGTATCCGCCGCGAGAACATAGTCGAGGAGCGAAACGGGACCGCCCGGCGCCTCCTGTGCCACATGGCCCATCCGTGCCCCGCGCGGCAGCGAGAACGAACCCGATTCCGCCGCGATCTCTCCGAGCAACAGCCGGAACAGCGTCGACTTGCCGCAACCGTTGCGCCCGACGAGGCCGCATCGCGCGCCGTTGGGCAGCGAGACGGAGGCATGATCGATCAGGAGGCGCGGGCCGAGGCGGTAGGTGAATTCGGAGAGCGAAAGCATGGCTCGCCATAAACCATGCGGACGGAGGAGAAAACGGCCTCGATGCGCTTTTTCGCGCCGCCCCCTTGTCATCAGCGAGGCCGGCGGGTATGGCCCGCACACCGAATTCCCAACCGATTTCCAACGAGTGAGCCTGAAAAGAATGAGCATCCAGCGCACCTTCTCGATCATCAAGCCAGACGCGACCGAGCGAAATCTCACCGGCGCGGTCAACGCCGTCATCGAATCCGCCGGGCTCCGCATCGTCGCACAGAAGCGCATCCTGATGTCGCGCCGCGAGGCCGAGACCTTCTACGGTGTCCACAAGGAGCGCCCGTTCTTCGGCGAGCTGGTCGATTTCATGACCTCAGGCCCGGTGGTCGTGCAGGTTCTCGAAGGCGAGAATGCCGTGATGCGCTATCGCGACGTCATGGGCGCCACCAACCCGGCGAATGCCGCCGAGGGCACCATCCGCAAGAAATTCGCCCGCTCGATCGGCGAGAACTCGGTTCACGGTTCGGATTCGCCGGAAAACGCTGCGATCGAAATCGCGCAGTTCTTCTCGGGCAATGAGATCGTCGGCTGATCGCCGTTCTGCCGTTCCATCTTGCGTTTTGAGGCCGGGCATTGTCCCGGCCTTTTTGTTGATGAATCAGTGCAAAACTTTGATTGGTCTTGCCGGCATCCGGCGTGCTCTAAGAGTGCTGCTGCCCCCACCGCTGGAGCCTTCCGTGCCGATCCGCGATATTTTGCTCGCCCTCTTGGTGGTGTTCGTCTGGGGCACGTCCTTCATTGCCATCAAGGTCGGTGTCCAGGAAATGCCGCCGATCCTCCTGACGGCGCTGCGCTTCCTGTTTTCCGCGATTCCGGCGGTCTTCTTCCTGCCCCGCCCAAAAATTCCGGTATGGATTCTGGTGGCCTATGGCTTCGCGCTGGGCGTCATCATGTTCAGCCTGATGTTCATCGCCATCCGGCTCGGGATGCCGATCAGCCTTGCCTCGATCCTGGCGCAGATGCAGGTCTTCTTCACGATCATGCTGGCCTTCTTCGTCTTTGGCGAGGCACCGACGCGGATGCAGATGCTCGGCGCCGGCATCGCCTTTGTCGGAATCGCGATTTTCGGCTACGAGCGGGCGCAGAGCGCGCCGCTCTTGCCATTCATGCTGGTATTGTGTTCCGCATTCTTCTGGGGCGTCGCCAATGTCATCGGCAAGAAGGCAGGCAAGGTTGATATGCTGGCCTTCATCGTCTGGGCCAGTCTTTCGGCGCCGGCACCGCTGATGGCGATCTCATGGGTTTTCGAGGGGCGCGAGGCGTTCACCGCCGCCTTCACCCATCCGACATGGGCCGGTGTGCTTTCCGTCGCCTATCTCGCGCTCGCGGCAACCATCCTTGCCTTCGGTTTGTGGAGCAGCCTCCTTTCCCGTCATCCGGTCGGCCTCGTGACACCGTTTGCGTTGCTGATTCCGATCGTCGGCTTCGCGTGCGGCGTGATCTTTTTCGGCGAGCACCTGACGCCGCTGATCCTCGTCGGCAGCCTTGTCGTCTTCGCCGGCTTGCTGATCAATGTTTTCGGCGACAGAGTGATGCGCCGCTATCGCTGAGACTAGGGAAGGTTCAAACGTGAACGCGCCTGTCACATCGCTCTTCCGACCTTCCGTCTGCCCGCACGATTGTCCAAGTGCCTGCTCGCTTGATGTGGAGGTGCTGGGCAACAACCGCATCGGACGGGTGAGGGGGCTCGCGGCGCAGAGCTACACCGCGGGGGTCATCTGCGCCAAAGTTGCACGCTACGCCGAACGCATCCACCACCCGGACCGCTTGACCAAGCCGCTGCTGCGCTCCGGACCCAAGGGTTCGGGCCAATTCCGCGAGATCGGCTGGGACGAGGCCCTCGACCGCACGGCAGACGCCTTCCGCACGGCGGAGGCGAAGCATGGGCCGGAAACCGTCTGGCCCTATTACTACGCCGGCACGATGGGCCTCGTGATGCGCGACGGCATCCATCGCCTGCGCCACGTCAAGCGCTACTCCGGCATGTACGATACCATCTGCACCAACCCCGCCTGGACCGGCTTCGTCGCCGGAACCGGACGCCTCGCCGGCGTCGATCCGCGCGAAATGGCGAAATCCGATTGTATCATCATCTGGGGCACCAACCCGGTTCACACGCAGGTCAACGTGATGACTCACGCGATCCGCGCCCGGAAGGAACGCGGCGCACCGATCGTCGCGGTCGATATCTACATGAACGAAACGATGAAGCAGGCAGATTTCGCACTGCTTGTGAAGCCCGGCACGGACGGCGCGCTGGCCTGTGGTATCATGCACGTTCTCCTGCGCGAGAAGTTGGCGGATCGCGCCTTTCTCGCAAGCCACACCGATTTCTCGGCTGAGTTCGAGGCGCACCTTGAAACCCGCTCGCCGGAATGGGCAGCGGCAATCTGTGGCGTTCCGGCCCACGAGATCGAAGCAGCCGCACGTCTGTTCGGCGAGAAGAAACGTTGCTACTTCCGCCTCGGCTACGGGTTCTCTCGCCAGCGCAACGGCGCGGTGAACATGCACGCGGCACTGTCGATCCCGACCATGCTTGGTGCCTGGCAGCATGAGGGTGGGGGCGCGTTCCACTCGAATTCGGGCACCTACGGCATCTCCAAGCGCCTGATCGAGGGGTTGGACGCCTACGATCCATCCGTGCGGCTGCTTGACCAGTCGCGCATCGGCGCAGTGCTGACGGGCGAGGCAACCGCCCTGAAGAACGGCCCGCCGGTCACCGCAATGCTGATCCAGAACACCAATCCGGCGAATGTCGCACCGGAGCAGCGCAAGGTGCGAGCCGGATTTGCCCGTGAGGATCTGTTCACAGTCGTCCACGAACAGTTCATGACCGAGACAGCAGCGATGGCGGATGTCGTCCTGCCGGCAACGATGTTCATGGAGCACGACGATCTCTATCAGGGCGGCGGCCATACCCACATCATGCTCGGTCCGAAGCTCGTGGAGCCGCCGGGCGAATGCCGCTCGAATCACGAGGTCATCTGTGCGCTCGCGAAACGGCTTGGCGCCGAGCATCCTGGTTTCGCGATGACGCCGCGCGAGCACATCGACTGGGCACTGCGCCAATCCAATCGGGGTTCGCTCGAAGAGCTGGAAAAGCAGGGTTTTCTCGATACCGATCCGCCGTTCGAGAAGGCGCATTACACCGCCGGGTTCGGCCACCGCGACGGAAAGTTCCGGTTCGCGCCGGACTGGCTCAAGGTGCCGCTCAAGAACGACGGCCCGATGGGGCCGGCAGCCACCATGCCGCGTTTCCCCGACCATTGGGAGGTGATCGAGGCAAACGATCCTTCGCTGCCGTTCCGGCTCGCGACCTCGCCCGCGCGCCAGTTCCTGAACTCGACCTTCACCGAAACGCCCGGCTCGATGACGCGCGAAATCGCTCCCTCGCTGCTGATCCACCCCGAGGATGCCGATACGCTCGGCCTCGCCGAGGGAGAGGTGGCGGAGGTTTACAACGCGCGTGGCAGCGTCGAACTCGCCATCAGGCGGTTCGAGGGTCTGCGGCGCGGTGTGGTGATCGCGGAAGGCATCTTCCCCAACAAAGCGCATCGGCGCGGCGAGGGAATCAATGTCCTCACCGGCGCCGATCAGGTCGCGCCGCGCGGTGGCGCGGCCTTTCACGATAACGCGGTCGCGATCCGCAAGGTTCAGCCTTCCGGGTAGAAGCGGGCCCTCATCCGCGCGAGATAGGCGCCAAGCACCGGATGTTTCGCAGCCAGCGCCGGAGCCTCACTCTCGAAATGCGGGCAGATCATCGAGTTGACGAAGGCGTAGAGCGTCGCATCCGCGCCGCAGGGTTTGTCACCGCCTGCGAAATCCCGACCATCGAGCAATGCCGCGAGCGCCGCAAACGCGCGTTCCAGAAGCAGGCGGCGCTCGTCGACGGAGTAACGACTGACGCCGTGTCCGTGCATATTGCGCGTCACCTGTCGCTTCACCATCGCCACGATCAACGGGCGCATGAGCGCCGGTGCCTTGTCGAAGAAACGCCGGGGGCCGCGCTCGAAGTTCACCGGATTGCCCCAGCGCTCCATGAGGTTGAGCCAGTAAAGGTGATCCTCGCACATCTTCTCCGCAGCCCAGAACACGCCAGCCTCGAACGGCGGAAGCCCGCCGGAAAAATCCACCCCGTATTTCTTTTCGAGATGGAAACGGATCAGCGTCGAATCCGGGATGATTTGTCCATCATCCTCGACATAGGGAATCTTGCCTTTGGGGGCCTTCGAGAAGTTCGCCCAGCGGCGCTGATAGGGCACGCCCGCCATCTTCAGCAGCAACTCGGTCTTGACGACGAACGGGCTCGGATCGGACAGGCCCCACATGGGCTCGGCGCCATAAAGCGTAATCATGTTCTCATTTCCTGATGGTGACATCGGTCGGAAGTTGACACATGCTCCTGCCATCTTCTGTCAGGAATATACGGTAAGCACCGATCCCATGGCCCGTTCCGACCGTCTTCTCGCCCTGACCCAAGCGCTGCGGCGACGGCGCCATCCTGTAACGGCGTTGGTGCTCGCGCAAGAGACCAGCGTTTCCGAACGGACAATCTATCGTGACATCGCCAGTCTTCAGGCCTCCGGTGTGCCCATCCGCGGCGAGGCAGGCATTGGCTATGTGCTCGAACCCGGCTTCGATCTGCCGCCGCTGATGCTCACGCCCGAGGAATGCGAGGCGCTGATGCTCGGCGCGCGTTTCGTGCGCGAGCGAGGCGACGCGGGTCTCGTCCGCGTGATCGACGACGCCATCGCCAAGATCGAGGCCGTGTTGCCGGAGGGGCTGCGACTCGCCTTGCAGGAAGCGTCGCTGTTCGCACCGGTTTTCGGCGCACCGGTCGCGGACGGAGTATCGGTTGAGGAGCTGCGCCGCGCCGTGCGTGAGAATCGCAAGGTCCGTATCCGCTACTCGGACATGAACCAGCGCGAGACCGAGCGCACGCTCTGGCCGATCCTGCTCGGTTACTTCGAGAAAACGCGCGGTCTAATCGCCTGGTGCGAATTGCGCCGGGATTTCCGCCATTTCCGGACCGACCGGATGTTGTCCCTGACCGTTCTGGACCAACAGCCGCCGAAACGCCGCGCGGTTCTGGTGCGCGAATGGGAGAAGCTCCGCGAGACGTTTTCAGATAATTGCAGCCCGCACCAGCTCGTCAAACGGTCCTGACGCGCTGGCCTTCGACGCGCAATCGACCGGCAGCGAGCAGGCCGAGTGTCTCCGGGTAGATCCTGTGCTCTTCCTTGAGCACCCGGGCGCCGAGCGTCTCTTCCGTATCATCGTCGAGCACCGGCACGGCGGCCTGCAGGATGATCGGCCCCTCGTCCATGCCGGGCGTAACGAAGTGGGTGGTGCATCCATGCAGCTTAACGCCGGCTTCAAGCGCGCGGGCATGGGTGTCAAGCCCCTTGAAGCTCGGCAGCAGCGCAGGATGGATATTGATCATCCGCCCGGCCCACGTCTCGCAGAAGCTGGACGTCAGGAGCCGCATGAAGCCGGCAAGGCAGACGATCTCCACACCATGCGCTTCAAGAACCACCTGCATCGCGGCATCGAAGGCGACGCGATCCTTGCCGTAGGTCTTGTGCTCGATCACGGCGGTGGCGATGCCTTGTGCGCGGGCGAATTCGAGCCCGGCCGCATTGGCCTTGTTGGAGAGGACGAGGGCGATCTCGGCCGGAAAATCAGGGGCCTTCGCTGCCTCGACGAGCGCCATCATGTTCGAGCCCCGGCCTGAAATGAGCACAGCCGCGCGTTTCTTCGCAAGTGCTGTCACAGCGCAAGCTTCCCCTTGGGGCGAACGAGCGGCTCAGCCTCCGCCCGGATGATCCGGCCAACCTCGCTGACGATCTCTCCCGCAGCGCGAAGCCCGGCCGCGATCTCCGCCGCCTTCTCCGCCTCGACCGCGATCACCATGCCGATGCCGCAGTTGAAGGTGCGCAGCATTTCGCCTTCCGCGACCCCGCCCGTTCTGGCAAGCCAGCCGAACACCGGCGGCGGCGCGATCCTCGCCAGATCGAGTTCGACGCCGAACCCCTTGGGCAGCACACGCGGGATGTTGTCAATGAAACCGCCGCCGGTGATATGCGCCAGCGCCTTGATGCCGACACCGGAGGGGGCCTTGAGCGCGGCGAGCAGCGATTTCACATAGATGCGTGTCGGTTGGAGCAACGCGGCGGCGAGTGTCTTGCCCGGAGCGAAGGGTGCCTCGGCGGTCCAGCCGAGCCCGGCAATCTCGACGATCCTGCGGACGAGGGAATAGCCGTTCGAATGCACGCCAGAAGAGGCGAGGCCGAGCAGCACGTCGCCTTCGCGGATGGCCTCGAGGCGTGGCAGGAGCTCACCTCGTTCCGCCGCACCGACCGCGAAGCCGGCCAGATCGTAATCGCCCTTCGCGTAGAGGCCCGGCATCTCGGCCGTCTCACCGCCGATCAGTGCCGCACCGGCGAGCTTGCAGCCTTCCGCGATACCCTTGACGATGGCGACGCCGAGTTCCGGTGTGAGTTTGCCGGTCGCGAAATAATCGAGGAAGAACAGCGGTTCCGCGCCTTGGACCACGAGATCGTTGACGCACATCGCCACGAGATCGATGCCGATGGTATCATGGATGCCGCTCTCGATGGCGATCTTGACCTTGGTGCCGACGCCATCATTGGCCGCCACCAGAATGGGGTCCTTGAAGCCCGCAGCCTTGAGGTCGAACAGCCCGCCGAAACCGCCGATCTCGGCATCGGCGCCCGGCCGGCGCGTTGCGCGCACGAGCGGCTTGATATCCTCGACCATCGCGTTGCCGGCATCGATATCGACACCTGCGGCGGCGTATGTGAGGCCGTTCTTGCTCGCTTTGTCCGACATGCGCCGGGTCCTTCCGGTGGTGGAACTGTTCTTTGTCGGGAACAATCGCATCGCAGGGCAAAAAGCAATCCCGAACGGGCACAGAATTGCCATTCCATGGGGACATGAATAGCCTGATCCGGCCGCCGCGCTTCCCGAGCCCCCGATAATGACGATCGCCAACGCCCTGACCCTGCTGCGTCTATGCCTCATTCCACTGATCGTGGTGATGATCCACGAGGGCCGGTTTGCGATCGCGACGGTAATTTTCGTCGTCGCCGGCATCACCGACGCACTCGACGGCTATCTCGCCCGCAAGCTCGACCAGCGCACCGAGATCGGTGCCTATCTCGACGCATTGGCCGACAAATCGCTGATCGCGGCAACCTTTATCGCGATGGTCTACGTGCATCTGGTGCCGTTCTGGCTGGTGGTGCTGGTGATTTTCCGCGACCTGATGATCGTCGGCGCGGTCGCCATCGCATGGCTGATGCACAACCCGATCCCGATCGAGCCCTTGCGCGTCTCGAAAGCTAATACAGCAGCGCAGATTGTCGCCGTCGCGACCACTCTCGGCGCGCGCGGCTTCGGCATTCCTTTGCCCGACCCCGCCTTCACCGGCATCTACGCGATTGTTGCCGCCTTGACGGTGATTTCGGTCGCAGCCTATTTCTCGCGCTGGTTCGCGCATATGGCCGATTGATATCGGCGGGAGAGCAGGATGACCTTGCAACGCCAGATCGGCTTCTGGATCGCCTGCCTCGCCGGGTTCATCCTGTTTCTCTACCTCTTTTCCGGCATCCTGATGCCGTTCGTCGCGGCGCTGATTCTCGCCTATTTGCTCGATCCAATGGTCGATGCACTCGAACGGCTGAAGCTCAGTCGCTTGATGGCGACGAGTATCGTGCTCCTGTTGTTTGTCGTCATTTTCGTTGTCCTGCTACTCGCCGCCGCGCCGTTGCTGGTCAACCAGCTTTCAGCTTTCATCGCCAAGCTGCCCGAATACATCGGCCGGCTGCAGACGTTGGTGGCGGAACAGGGCGGACCATTGTTCGAGCGGTTCGGTGGCACGGATAAACTGAAGGAGCTGCAAGGTCAGCTTGCCTCCGGCGCGGGTGAGGCGGCCAAATGGCTCGGCGGCGTGGTGACGGGCCTGATCTCGGGTGGACAGGCAATCCTCGGGCTGTTTTCGCTCCTCGTGCTGACGCCGGTCGTCGCCTTTTATATGATCCTCGACTGGGACCGGATGGTCGCCAAGGTCGACGCCTGGCTTCCGCTCGCCCATCGCGACACGGTGCGGGAGCTTGTCCGGGAAATGGATACCTCCGTCGCTGGCTTCCTGCGTGGGCAGGCGATGATCTGCCTTCTGCTGGGGCTGTTCTATGCCGTCGCGCTTAGCCTCGCCGGGCTGCATTTCGGCTTCATCATCGGCATCGTTTCGGGCTTCGTCAGCTTCATTCCCTATGTCGGCTCGATCACGGGGCTGTTGCTCTCGGTCGGCGTTGCCTTCGCGCAGTTCTGGCCGGACTGGACCATGATCCTCGTCGTCTTGGCGATTTTCGGCGTGGGGCAGTTCCTGGAGGGTAACGTGCTGCAGCCGAAGCTGCTCGGTCATGCACTGGGGCTTCACCCGGTCTGGTTGATGTTCGCGCTTCTCGCCTTCGGTTCGCTGTTCGGCTTCGTCGGCGTGATGCTGGCCGTGCCGCTCGCGGCGGTCATCGGCGTGCTGGTGCGCTTCGCCCTGAGGCAGTACCTTGCAAGCCCGCTCTACCACGGCTATCGCCAGGCACCATCCGGCGGCGAGGCAATCGACCCGTGAAAAGTTACGGCCAGTTGCCGCTCCCCCTCGGCGCGTCTCCACGCTATGGCCGGGAGGATTTCCTCGTCGGCAAGCCGAACGAGGCCGCCTTCGCCTACATCGAGCGATGGCCGCGCTGGCTCGCACCGGCGGCGATCCTCGCCGGACCGGTGGGAAGCGGCAAATCACACCTCGCCGCCATCTTCGCGCTGATGTCGGACGCCCGCAGCTTGCGTGCCGATCATCTCGTCCTCGACGAAGTGCCGGATCTGGCTCGGAGCCCGGCGCTGGTGCTGGAAGATTGCGACCGATTTCCGCCGGATGAGGTCGCCCTGTTCCATCTCCTCAATCTCGCCCGCGAAACCGGTCATTGCGTCGTGATGACCGCGCGTGTTCAACCGGATCGCTGGGGTATCCGCACACCGGATCTCCTTTCCCGCCTGCGTCTTGCACCGTTGCTGCAACTCGCGGAGCCGGACGACGCGCTGCTCGGCGCGCTGTTCGTCAAGCATTTCTCCGATCTCCAGCTCTCGGTGGAAGCCTCGGTCGTGGCCTACGCGATGGCGCGGATCGAACGTTCCTATGCCGCCGTGCAAGCGCTTGTCGCAGCGCTGGACCGGGAATCGCTCGTGCGGAAGAAGCCGGTCACGCGCGCGCTGGTGGCGGATATTCTCGGCGATCGGATGGAAGAGAGCGACGAAGGACAGGGCTGAGAGCCCGCGCCTTCACGATATCCCGCATCTTCTGTTGTCGTTTCGTCATATTCTCGCATCATGGAAGGAGATGGAATCGGATCGGCGGGCTTGGACGTCTGACCGGCACGACAGTCGGGGCAGGAATTCGGGCATGGCGATTTCGCAAGATGTGAGTGGCCTTTCGGTCGAGGAACTGGCGCAGCACCCCTCCCGCTTCATCAACCGGGAACTGTCCTGGCTCCAGTTCAACCGCCGGGTGATGGAAGAGGCCGGCAACGGCGGCCATCCGCTTCTCGAACAACTCCGCTTCCTCTCGATCTCAGCGAACAATCTCGACGAATTCTTCATGGTGCGCGTCTCCGGCCTGATCGAGCAGATGATCGCCGGTGTGCAGACGCCATCCGATGACGGGTTGACGCCCGAGCAGGCGCTCGAACTCATCAACGCGGAAGTCGAAGCGCTGACGGCGGACCAGCAGGATCGCTGGCGCAAGCTGCGGAACTCGCTCGAGACCGAGCGCATCCAGATCGTATCGCCGATCGACATGGAGGATGCGGATCAGAAATTCCTCGACGACCATTTTCTGGCCGCGATCTTCCCGACGCTAACCCCGCTGGCGATTGACCCCGCGCACCCTTTCCCGTTCATTCCGAACCTCGGCTTCAGCCTCGCACTGAGCCTCGTGCGGCAATCCGACGGGCGGGCCTTGCGCGCATTGATCCGCATGCCGCAGAAGCTCGAACGCTTCATCCGCCTCCCGGACAGGGACGGTGCGATCCGCTTCATCCTTCTGGATCAGGCAATGCAGCTGTTTGTGCCGAAGCTGTTTCCCGGCTACCGGCTCAAGGGCATCGGCGCATTCCGCATCATCCGCGACAGCGACATCGAAATCCTCGAAGAAGCCGAGGATCTGGTCCGCACCTTCGAAACCATGCTGAAGCAGCGCAAGCGCGGTGTCGTCATCCGGCTGGAACTGGAAGCCGCGATGCCCGAGGATTTGCGCGTGTTCGTGGCGCAGGAACTGCGTGTCAAGCCGCGCGAAGTGTTCGTTGTCGATGGGATGCTGGCGCTCAACGACCTGTCGCAACTCGTGGCTGTCGATAGGCCGGATCTCAAATTCGTGCCCTACACGCCACGTTTTCCGGAGCGCGTGCGCGAACATGGCGGGGATTGCTTCGCCGCGATTCGCCAGAAGGATCTCGTCGTCCATCACCCCTACGAAAGCTTCGACGTGGTGGTGAATTTCCTCGAACAGGCGGCGCGCGATCCGGAAGTCGTCGCGATCAAGCAGACGCTTTACCGCACCTCCTCGAACTCGCCGATCGTGCGGGCACTCTCGGAAGCCGCCGAGGCAGGCAAGAGCGTTACCGCGCTCGTCGAACTCAAGGCGCGCTTCGATGAGGAAGCCAATATCCGGTGGGCGCGCGATCTTGAACGCGCCGGCGTGCAGGTCGTCTACGGTTTCATCGAGCTGAAAACGCACGCCAAGCTGAGCCTCGTCGTACGGCGCGAGGGCGGCAGGCTCACGAGCTATTGCCACGTCGGCACCGGCAACTATCACCCGATCACCGCCAAGATCTATACGGACCTCTCCTACTTCACCGCCGATCCGATCATCGGACGTGATGTCGCGCGGATGTTCAATTTCATTACCGGCTATGCCGAGCCGGCCGAGCTCGAGCGGATGGCGGTTTCGCCCGTCACACTCAAGAAGAAGCTGCTCGACCATATCGACGCCGAGATCGAGCATGTCCGGGCCGGCAAACCGGGCGTGATCTGGCTCAAGTGCAATAGTCTCGTCGATCCCGTGATGATCGACGCGCTCTATCGCGCGAGCCAAGCAGGGGTGCAGATCGACCTCGTCGTGCGGGGCATCTGCTGCCTTAGACCGGGTATTCCGGGATTTTCTGAGAATATTCGCGCCAAGTCGATCGTCGGCCGTTTTCTCGAACATGCGCGCATCTACGCTTTCGGCAATGGCCACGGCCTGCCGCACCAGAAGGCGACGGTCTACATTTCTTCCGCCGATCTCATGCCGCGCAATCTCGACCGGCGCGTCGAGAGCCTGTGCCCGATCATGAACCCGACGGTGCATGAACAGGTGCTCAGCCAGATCATGCAGGCCAATCTTCTCGACAACCAACAGAGCTGGCGGGTCTTGCCGGATGGCTCGTCAATGCGCATAACGCCGGGCGAGGGCGAGGAGCCCTTCAACGCCCATCTCTATTTCATGACGAATCCGAGCCTCTCCGGTCGTGGCACATCCCTCAAGGCGTCTCGCCCCCGTCCTCTTACAAAAAAACGCGCCGCCGCTGCGGAGTGACACCGTGCGTCGAAGCGCGGGGAGGGGCTGAAGATGGCGCCGCAGAGCATCTCGCAAGGCCCCGTCGCCGTCATCGACATCGGCTCGAATTCGGTACGTCTCGTCGCCTACGACCTCCATTCGCGTGCGCCGACGACGATGTTCAACGAGAAGAGCCTGTGCGGGCTGGGGCGCGACATCGCCATTACCGGAATGTTGCCGCCGGACGGCTTGGCACAGGCGCGCGAGGCGCTCAAGCGCTTCCGGGTGCTATGCAACCTGATGCGCGTCGAGCGCATCTATGTGCTGGCGACGGCCGCAGCCCGGCGGGCGGCGAACGGACCGGACTTCATCGCCGAGGTTGAGGATATTCTCGGCGAGCCGGTCTCGGTACTGGCCGGCGAGGAGGAGGCACGGCTTGCGGCGCTCGGCGTCATCGCCGGCAACTTCCGCCCGAATGGTCTCGCGGGCGATCTCGGCGGGGGAAGCCTCGAACTGGTCGAGGTTCGTGACGGCTGGATCGGCGAGGGCGTGAGTCTCGAACTCGGTGGCCTCACGCTGCGGGACGCGTCGGGCAAAAACCTCAAGAAGGCGGCCCGCATCGTGCGGCAAGCGTTCGATGGGGTTTCCTTCCTTGGGCGGGAGCCGGGGCGCGATATCTTCGCAATCGGCGGTACCTGGCGCGCCATCGCCCGACTTTACATGGCCCGCGGCAACTATCCGCTCAACGTTTTGCATGGCTTCTCGGCACCGGCCACCGAGATCGCGCAATTCTGTGCGGAGTTACAAAAGATCGATGTCGCGACCTTGCCGGCGATCGGCGAAATCGCACGCGAGCGGCGACCGCTGCTGCCCTACGGCGCGCTGGTGCTCGCCCAGCTCATCGAACGGACGGCACCGGAACGGTTCCTGGTCTCCACGAGCGGCGTCCGCGAAGGCGTGCTCTATTCGCAATTGCCGCCGGCCGTCCGCGAACAGGACCCGCTGCTGGTTGCCTGCCGCGCGCTCAACGACATTCATGCACGCGGAGTCGGCCATGCCGACGAACTGATCGAGTGGTGCGACGGCTTTGCGCAATCCGCCTTTCCTGAGGAAACGCTGGCCCAGCGCCGCATCCGCCATGCCGCGTGCCTGCTTTCCGAAATGGCCTGGCGTGCGAACCCGGATTACCGCGCCGAAGAGGCCGCACGCATGGCGGCCTATGCCGCCATTCCTGCAATCACGCACCGCGAGCGCGCCTTTCTCGCCGGCGTGCAGCACGCCCGCTACGAAGGCCTGACCGAGAATTTCCAGCCGCCGTTGCGTGGCCTGCTGAGCCCGGTCGAGGTGGATGCGGCCCGCGCGTTGGGGTGTCTCATCCGCGTTGCCTACAACATTTCCGCCGGTCAGCCCGGAGTCCTGCCTTCGACGCCGATCCGGATCGAGAACGGCGTCCTGGTCCAGTTCCTGCCGAACGCCTTCGCGGATCTGTCGAACGAAAGGCTCGTGGGCCGCCTGAAACAGACCGCGCGGATGCTCGGGGTTGATTACCGGATCACGATCGCATGACCGCCTGTCATTTAGGCAGGCTTTGAATTTTATTAATCAAAAAAGTTGAAAATGCCCTTGGGTGAAACTGGGGGTTTTTATGTTCAAGCGGATTGCCTCATCCTTCTCGTCATTACGGGCGAAACTCGCACTGGCTGCGGCCGGTATGGTCTTCCTCACAGCCCTCGCGATCGCGTTGATCGGCTACAGCCGCCTCGGCGCCAAGATTGCGGAGGATGTTGAGACGCGGACACTCTGGTCGCTCCGTGTGGCGACGCGAATCACACAGGAGGCACTGCCTGTGTTCGCGGTGCAGAGAAACGCTCAGGGCGAGCCCGAATTTCTGAAGCTGACGCAACCCACGGCGCTCCTCGATAATTTCTCGGTCAACGAGCTGACGCAGGTCGTCGATGCGATTTCCGACGCCAACCGCGGCACCGCGACGATCTTCCGCTGGCAGGACGACAAGAAGGACTTCATCCGCGTCGCGACGACCGTGAAGAAGCCGGACGGCTCGCGCGCGGTGGGCACCTACCTCGGGCAGGGTGGCAAGGTCTATCCCTTCATGATGCGCCAGGAAGCCTACCGCGGCATCGCCATCATCCTCGGCGAACCCTATCAGACCGGCTACATGCCGATCGTCGACAGTGCGAACAAGCCAGTCGGCATTCTCTATATCGGTGTCGGCAAGATGTCCGAGCTCGCTGCCTCGACCTATGTTTTCCTGCGGGATCTGGTCATCGGCTCCCTGCTGGTGCTTGCACTCGGCGTTCTCATGATCCTGATCGTGACGGATCGCCTGTTCAGGCCGCTGCGTGCGGTTGCCGCCGCGACCGATCAACTCGCGTCCGGGGCGGTCGATTGCACCATTCCGCACCAAAGCCAGCCCGATGAAATCGGCACCATCGCCCGAGCCGTCGCCGGGTTCAGTGAGGCTGTCACGAAGCAACGCGAACTTGAGCAGAACCAGCAGGCCGATGCCCAGCGCATGGCCGAACGCAAGCTGGAAATGGACCGGCAGGTCGAGCTATTCCGTGTTTCGGTTGGCTCGCTCCTGAGCCGTCTCAAGTCGGGCGCCGAAGAAGTGCGGAAGACATCCGGCTCGATCCAGGGTGTCGTCGCACATGTCAATTCCCGCGTCGGCGAAGGGCGAGATGCTGCGGACGATGGTGCAGGCGCCATTTCAGAAGTCGCAACCGCCACGAACCAGTTCGCAAGCTCGATCGCCGAAATTGCCGGGCGCTCGAACGAAGCTGCCACGATCGTCCGGCGCGCATCCGAAACCGGCCAGCATGCGGAATCCGTGGCTTCCGAACTCGCGGTCGCGGTCGAGAAGATCGCAACGGCGGTCGCCTTCATCTCCTCGATCGCCTCGCAAACCAATCTTCTCGCGCTCAACGCCACAATCGAGGCGGCACGTGCCGGGGAGGCGGGCAAGGGCTTCGCGGTCGTCGCCTCTGAGGTCAAGGAACTTTCCAACGGAACCTCGAAGGCCGCCACGGAAATCGCGGATCTCGTTCGCTCCATAGAAGGCGTTACGCAGGCCGTCACCGGCGCAACCCGCGAGATCGGCCAGGGGCTTTCTTCGATCAACGAGACAACACTGGTGATCGCCGCCGCCGTCACGGAACAGGAACAGGTCACGCGCGATATCGCCGCCAACGCCGATTCCGCCGCCCAGCGCAGCGATATCGTCCGGGCCGGTTTCACCGATGTTCTCGGCGCAATCGAGAACGCCACCGAAGCCGCGAGTCAGCTCGATACGCTCTCTCACGATTTCGCCCATGCTTCGGACCAGTTGGTCAACGAAATCGAGGGCTTCCTCCAGCGCATGGCTGCTTGAGAGAAAAATAGCACGCGGAAATGGAAAAGCCCGGTTTGATCCGGGCTTTTTTCTTGGCCGGAAGACCTTAGGGTTTAGCAGGTACCGCGACAACGCGGCCTTTTTCTAGCCCCAGCAGCACCTCGCCGCGGATGAGCCGCAGCGCCACCTGCCCGAAGATTTCACCGCGCCAGCCTTGCAACACGGGCATGTCGACCTCGGGCCGCGCGGCCAGCCGGTCGATGTCGTCCGACGACGCGACGAGCTTCGGCGCGATCTGGTTCTTCTCGCAGACCGATTGCAGCAGAACCTTGAGGAGCTGCACCAGCGAGCCGTTCGCGCCTGTGCGTTCCGGCTCCGGCTGTGGGATCGTTGCGGGATCGCGAGCCTTGCCGCGCATGACGGCTTCGAGGATTTCCGCACCGGCCTTCGAGCGCTCGAAGCCGTTGGGAATGGCCCGCAGGCGCGCGACGTCCTCGGTGTTGCGCGGCTGCGCGACGGCAATCTCGGCAAGCCCGTCATCCTTGAGAATACGCCCACGCGGCACGTCCCGCGTCTGCGCCTCACGTTCGCGCCAGGCGGCAAGTTCCATCAGGATCGCGCGTTCGACCGGCTTGCGGATGCGGGCCTTGACGCGCAACCAGGCATCTTCCGGCCGGGCTTCGTAAGTGGCCGGACTGGAAAGGATCGCCATCTCGTCTGCGATCCAGTTCACGCGGTCGTGCTTCACCATGCGGTTAAGAAGCTTGGTGTAGACGATCCGCAGGTGCGTCACGTCGGCGGCGGCATAGGCGAGCTGCGCTTCGGTCAGCGGGCGGCGCGACCAGTCGGTGAAGCGCGAGGACTTGTCGATCCGCGCGTTTGCGAGGCTGGTGGCGAGGCTCTCGTAGGACACTTGCTCGCCAAAACCGCACACCATCGCCGCGACCTGCGTATCGAATAGCGGCGCGGGAATGAGCTGCCCCTTGTTCCAGATGATCTCAAGGTCCTGTCGCGCGGCATGGAACACCTTCACGATCCTCTCGTCCGCCATCAGCGCGAGGAACGGCGCAAGGTCCATCCCCGGCGCGAGCGGATCGACGAGAACGATCTCCTCCGAACTCGCAAGTTGGATGAGGCAGAGCTTGGGGTAATAGGTCGTCTCGCGCAGGAACTCGGTATCGACCGTCACGAAATCGTGGGTCGCAAGCCGCGCGCAGGCGGCGGCGAGCGCTTCGGTCGTGGTGGTCAGCGGGGGAACGGGTAGGGTGGTCGCATGGGGCATAGGCCGCGCGCATAGCGGAAAAAAATGCGTTTGTCCTCCCCATATCGGCCTCCGCGCTTGACAATCGGAGGGTGGGGCCGCTCATGTCCGGCCCGAATGCGCGGCGGTGATGCGAGTCACGGGCCGCGAAAGCTGTTCGTCTGACGATTGAAAGACCCGGGGATCATGCACCTCTACCGCTCCCACACCTGCGGCGCGCTGCGCGCCAGCGACATCGGCTCTGAGGCACGCCTTTCCGGCTGGTGCCACCGCATCCGCGACCACGGCGGCGTGCTGTTCATCGACCTGCGCGACCATTACGGAATGACACAGATCGTGGTCGATCCGGATTCGCCGGCCTTCAAGCTCGCCGAGAAAGTGCGCTCCGAGTGGGTGATTCGCGTCGACGGCAAGGTGCGCCAGCGCCCCGCCGGCACCGAGAATGCCAACTTGCCGACTGGTCAGATCGAGATGTTCGTCACCGCGCTCGAGGTGCTCGGTGAGGCGAAGGAACTCCCCGTTCCCGTGTTCGGCGATCTCGAATATCCCGAGGATACGCGCCTCACGTATCGCTTCCTCGATCTGCGTCGCGAGAAGCTCCACGCCAACATCATGATGCGGGTGAAGGTCGTCGACCACATGCGCCAGGCCATGAAGGCCGCCGGCTTCAACGAATTCGCGACGCCGATCCTCACAGCCTCCTCGCCGGAAGGCGCGCGCGATTTCCTCGTGCCCTCCCGCATCCATGCCGGCAAGTTCTATGCGCTGCCGCAGGCGCCGCAGCAGTACAAGCAGCTCCTGATGATGGCGGGCTTCGACCGCTATTTCCAGATCGCGCCGTGTTTCCGCGACGAAGATCCACGCGCCGACCGTCTGCCGGGCGAATTCTACCAGCTCGACCTCGAGATGAGCTTCGTCGAGCAGGAAGATGTGTTCCGCACGATGGAGCCGATCATCGCCGGCATCTTCGAAACCTTCGGCGGTGGGCGCCCGGTCACGAAGAACTGGCCGCGCATTCCCTATGCTGAGGCGATGCGCAAGTATGGCTCGGACAAGCCGGACCTGCGCAACCCGCTGGTGATGCAGAACGTTTCGGAGGTTTTCCGCGACTCCGGGTTCAAGGTTTTCGCGCGCATCCTCGAAGATGCGAAAAACGAGGTCTGGGCCATTCCGGCGCCGGGCGGCGGTTCGCGTGGTTTCTGCGACCGCATGAACTCCTGGGCGCAGGGTGAAGGCCAGCCCGGCCTCGGCTACATCATGTTCAAGGCCGATGGCGACAAGGTCGTCGGGCAGGGGCCGATCGCCAACAACATCGGCCCGGAGAAAGCCGAGGCGATCCGCGCGCAGCTCGGCCTCAGGGACGGTGATGCCGCGTTCTTTGCCGCCGGCAACCCCGAGAAATTCGCGAAATTCGCCGGTAGCGCCCGCCTCAAGGTTGGCGAGGATCTCAACCTCACCGACAAGAACCGCTTCGAATTTGCGTGGATCACCGATTTCCCGTTCTTCGAATACAACGAGGACGAGAAGAAGATCGATTTCTCGCACAACCCGTTCTCGATGCCGCAGGGCGGGCTTGAGGCACTGAAGTCGCAGGAGCCGCTTTCGATCAAGGCGTTCCAGTATGACATCGCCTGCAACGGCTACGAACTCGCTTCGGGCGGCATCCGCAACCACAAGCCGGAGGCAATGGTGAAGGCCTTCGAGATCGCGGGCTATGGCGAGGAGACGGTGGTGGAGCGCTTCGGCGGCATGTATCGCGCGTTCCAGTATGGCGCGCCGCCGCATGGTGGCATGGCGGCGGGCGTCGACCGCATCGTGATGCTGCTGTGCGACGCGCAGAACCTGCGCGAGGTTGCGCTGTTCCCGATGAACCAACGCGCCGAGGACTTGCTGATGGGGGCGCCCTCAGAAGCCACGGCCAAGCAGCTGCGCGAGCTTCATCTGCGACTCAACCTGCCGGAGAAGGGCGCCTGAGCATGGGCGCCCCGGCTCGCGTGATACCCATACGACGTCAGGAGAACCCCTGATGGCGGCCGATCCGCATCGCTGGGCGGACCTCCGGCGTCTGTTGACCGAGACCGGCCGCCGCTATTTGCCGCGCTATATCCTCGCGCTGGCGCTGCTCGGGGTCGTGTCGGCCACGACGGCCGCGACCGCTTGGCTGATGAAGGATGTCATCAACGAGGTCTTCATTGCCAAGAGCCAGTCGGCGCTTGTTTTCGTCGCGGTCGCGGTGCTTGTGATCTATGTCGCGCGCGGGGCGGCGTCCTACGGGCAGGGCGTCATCCTCGCCAAGATCGGCAATGCCATCGTCGCCGAGGGGCAGGAGCGGTTGGTTTCCGCCCTTCTGACGCGCGAAGTCGATGCCTTGTCGAAATCGACATCGTCCGAGCTGGTCCAGAAGCAGCTTCTCGCCGCGGAAAGCACACGCCAGCTCCTGCAAGTGCTGGTGACGGTTGTCGGCCGCGATTTCCTCACGCTGGTCGGCCTGATCTTCGTGATGGTGGTGCAGGATCCCTTCATTTCGTCCATCGTGCTGCTCGCGCTTCCAGTCGCGGCGGTGCTGATCGCCGGCCTTGGTGGCAAGATTGGGAAGGTCACGAAGAAGCACGTCAGCATCGGCGTCTCGATTGCCGACCAGATGCGGCAGATCGTGCAGGGCTTCCGCGTGGTGAAAGCCTTCGGCATCGAGGATCGGCTGGGGGGCCGTCTCAAAGGTGTTATCCGCGAGCAGAATGCCAACGCGGATCGCGCGGCAGTGCTGATGGCCCGCACGCAGCCGATCGTCGAAACGCTGGCGGGGATCGCCGTCGCGCTGGTGATCCTCTATGGCGGCTGGCGGGTGATCGGTCATGGCGCGACGCCGGGCGCGTTCTTCTCGTTCATCACCGCTCTGTTGCTCGCCTACGATCCGGCACGGAGGCTTGCGAGTGCTCGCCTCCAGATTGCGCAGGGGCTGGTTGGCTTGCGGCTTTTCTACGAAATCCTCGACGAGCCGATTGCGCAGCGGAACGCGGAGGCAAATGACGCGGGGTCTGTGCCGCTCAAAGGCGAGATTTCCTTCGAAGATGTCTCCTTTGCCTATGGTGATGGCAGCAACGTGCTGCATGACGTCTCGATTCTTTTCGAGAGGGGCAGGACGACGGCGCTCGTCGGCGGATCAGGCTCGGGCAAGTCGACGATCCTGAGCCTTATCCTCGGCTTCTGGATGCCGCAGATGGGAACGATCCGGTTTGACGGGCGCGAGGCGGGCACGATCCCGCTTGAAGCCCTCCGCGCGAACATCGCCTACGTCGGGCAGGACGCCTTCCTGTTCGACGGTTCGGTGCGGGAGAACATCGGCTATGGCAAGCCCGGCGCGCGCGAGGACGAGATCGTCGCCGCAGCGCGCTTCGCCCATGCACACGAGTTCATCGAGACGCTTCCGCACGGGTATGACACGCCGGTCGGTGAACTCGCGGGTCGGCTTTCGGGTGGCCAGAAGAGCCGCATCGCCATCGCCCGAGCCTTCCTGCGCGACGCGCCGATCCTGCTGCTCGACGAGCCGACAGCCGCGCTCGATGCGCAGTCCGAGGAGGCCCTGCGCAGCACGCTAGCGGAATTGGCCGAAGGACGCACGACCATCCTCGTCGCGCATCGCCTGGCAAGCGTCACGCGCGCCGACAAGATCATCGTGCTGGATCAGGGGTGTGTGGTCGAGCAGGGCGGCCATGCGCAACTCGTCACGAGCGGCGGCACATACTCGCGGCTCTATCGCCTCCAGAGCGGAGAAGCATGACATGCAGCCCAAGCAGATCTTCAAGGCACTCGCCAGCCCGAAATACCTCGCCGAACTGCTGCGCTTCCGCAAGGAAAGCGCCACGCTGGGCCTGCCGGTGCCGAAGCTGGCCAAGATCCGCCCGATCGACGAGGCAACGGCAACCACCGGGTTCGATACGCATTACGTCTATCACACCGGCTGGGCGGCGCGCATTCTGGCGAACTCCCGGCCGGAAAAGCACGTCGATATCGGCTCCTCGCTGTTCTTCGTCTCAATCGCCTCGGCCTTTGTGCCAATGATCCACTATGATTACCGCCCGCCCGCCTTCGCGATGCCGGGGGCGGAAACCGGTGCGGCGGACCTTCTCAACCTGCATTTCGCGGACAGTTCTATCACCTCGCTCTCCTGCATGCATGTCGTCGAGCATGTCGGGCTCGGCCGCTACGGCGACGCGCTCGATCCGAAGGGCGACGCCCGCGCCTGTGCCGAACTCTCGCGCGTCCTCGCACCCGGCGGGCAATTGCTGTTCGTAACACCTGTCGGCCAGCCGGAAATCCACTTCAACGCACACCGCATCTACAGCTACGAGGCGGTACTGGCGCTGTTTCCCGATCTCGAACTCGCCGAATTCGCCCTCATCACCGACAAGCGCGACGGAGCCTGCCTCGTTTGGGGTGCCGAGCCGGTGCGGGTCGCCAAGCAACGCTACGGCTGCGGCTGCTTCGTTTTCAGGAAGCGAGCCTAATCGTTACTTCTGCACGCGCAGCGCGATTCCCGTTGGCTGCGGACGGACGAAATAGGCGTCGTAATTGCCGATTTTCGCGCGATCCGGCTGCAATTCAGCGAGCAGATTCTGCAGTTTCTTGTCCGGTACCTGATGCTGGAAGGCATGCGAGCCATACATGTCAAAGGTGTTGAGCACCGTCTGGCGGTAGACGCGCTTCTTGTGGTCGAGCCAGCTTTCACCCTTTTCGCGCGGCACCTTTCCGGTCAGCGAAAGGCGCAACTTGTTGGTGATCGAGCCGATGACCGGCACGCAACGCAACACACCCATCAGGCGCGAATAACCGAGAATCCATTTGAACGGCAGCTTCTGGAATAGCTTGCGCAGCGGCCCGTAGGTGAGGTGGGTGCGGATGAAGGTCATCATCGAAGGCGTGCCCGCTCGATAGCAGTTGAAAACAAACTCGCCGCCAGGCGCAACGATCCGATAAAGCGCCTTCGCCGTCTTCTCGACGCTCTCGGTATGCTGGATCACGTTGTGGCAGATGACGATGCCGGCTATCGCCCCGTCGCGGATCGGCGGCGCATCGATCGAACACTGGATGACAGTGAAGTTCGGCCATTGGCCGCTCGCGATATTGCGGTTCACGACATCATCCACCGAATGCGAAAGCTCCAGCATGATGACCTGCTTCGCACCCGCTTCGAGCATCCAGAGCGACTGCGAGCCCGAACCGCCACCGCAATCGACAATGATCCGGTCCTTGAAGGCCGCAGTGGAGCCGAAGGTCGCGCCGACGGTGTGCTCAAGCCAGTTCTGCTTGAAATCGGTGTAGTTGAAGTGGTTCCACTGATCACCGAACGATTTCACACCTTCGTACAGCTCCGGCTCGACGAAACGCGGGATTCGGTTGACGATCGGATAGACCTTGCCCGAGGGCGCGAGCAGCCGGCCGGTGACAATATGACCGTCCTGTTCCTGATCGACTTCCAGCCGTAACGGCGCGCCGCTCGCGGGATCGCACAGAAGAGGGAGAATGTCGCGATGCATGTCGCTCAGCCCCGCTTGAACAGATAGGTCGTTTTCGCCTCGAAATAAGGAATACCGAGGTTGAGCAGCAATTCGGGCACAACGGCGCGGCTGATCGAGTTGTGATGCACCCGCCAGACCTTGTAACCCTGGAACACCTCGAAGACGCGCTTCGTCATCGGGAAGGTCTTGTGAAAGCGCGGGTGGCTGCCTGCCGCAAAGCGCGGATGGAACGAGACGAGCGCCGTCAGGTCGTCCCGCGCCGCGAGCCGCGCGATCTGCGGGACGATGGAGTATTCGGCGCCCTCGACGTCGATTTTCAGAAACACGGGTCCGCGGTCGGGCAGGGCGGCGATCTCGTCCGGCGTAATGGTCTCGACCTCCCAACTCGTTGCGGAATTCACATGATGGACGCTCGACATCGAATCACCCTGCGCCGTCTTGGCGCCAAGCCGCACCGTGCCCTTTTCCGGCCAGACGGCCTTTTCGATCACCGTGATCTTCGGCGCGAGCGCCGGATTGCAGGCAATATTCTCGCGCAACTGCCGCGCCGCGACGGGGTCGGGTTCGAACGAGAAGACCTGACGCGCCTGCGCGGCAGCGAACAGCGTCACCGGGCCGATCCAGGCGCCGAAATCGAGCACAGTCGTTTCCGGCGTCAGGTTCTGCGCGATGGCACGGAATGTCGCCGGCTCCCAATGGCCGGAAGCGACGCGATCCCAGAACGCCGCATTCTCATCGCTCACCGAGAAGGCCGCAGGCCCGATCCGCAATTCACGCATGACTGTCCCCATTTCCGATTTCGACGTGCCGCCGCGACGGGTTTGGCGCCAGAAGTCCCGCGCGCAACAGGCCTCGGGAGCCGTAAAGCACAGGCGCGGCTGCGACCGCCCGGACGATCTTTCCAAGCGGCATCCGTGCGGTGTCCGCGACGACAATCTCGCCCGTCCCGCCCATGTTGGCTTTGATCCACTGCAGTTGACGCGCCGCGGCTTCGTCGCTTTCGGCAATGAGCACGGCCGGCCCACCGGCGGGAAAGGGGCCGTAGAGCGCCTTGAGCCGATCTCCAGCCTCTCCCACGAGGTCCGGGTCGCCGTCGGGGAAGGTGATTTCGTTCAGCCTCGCGGTGCGCATCGCGGTCGCACGGCGGAGAAGCTCTACGGGGCGAGGACGAAAGATACCATCGACGAGCGCACGCTGGAAAAAGCGCTGACGCCCCATGTTGAGCGTCACCAGCAACAGCGTTTCGACTGGTATGCCGAGCCGGTCCATCGCCACGAGGCGCGGCAGGATTTCGGCGGCAAAGGCGCCCAGGCCGGCATCCACCCCGTGAAAGAGCACGAGCGCCGGTTCGCGCTTCACGATCTTGCCCCCGAGGTAGACCGTCAGATCGTCGGCGGGCGAGGGCGTTTCCTGCCCGGCGATCCGCTTGCCGTCGAGGAATAGATTACCCGAACCGCCGTTGACATCGACTGGCGTCGCGCTCTCGCGCCAGAGCAGCATCCCGGTTCCCTGCTGCATCTCGACGCGTGGCACCCATTGCAGCGCCGAAGCAGGTGCCGTCTCCCGAAACGGCCGCATCGCCGCGCTGGCCGCCGCGATCCAGACCGGCGCCAGACGTTCGGCGACCAGCCGCAACGTGGGCCGAAACAGGGCTTGACTGGCAGACATGGTCCTCACATGAAATGGCCGGCACGCTCGGCGACTTCGCGCCGTTGGGCGTTCGATAACGGCTTTTCACGCCGCGTGACAGCAAAAATTGCTCCCGGTAGCGGGAATGGGAGTGGCATGAGCCCCGAACGGATCAACCTCAACGTCTTCTCGAACGTGGCTTCGCCAGACCCGGCGGATTGCCTCGTTCCGGAGGCGATCCGATCCTATTTCGACTGCTTCGACGGCGCGCGCGGCGCCAGCGAGACCGTCACCCGTATCTTCATCGATCCCAAACCCCACACCGGGAACTTCGCCGCCTGGCAGCAGGCGATCCGTGACCGGCTGCCAGGCCTGCGGATCGAGATCGTCGAGACGATCGGCGTCGTCGACAGTTTCCGCAAGTCGGTCGCGATGAGCGAATGCGGCTGGGCGATGCAGCTTGAACACGATTTCGTCTTCCGCCGGGAGGTCATTCCGCATGGCCTCGGCGAGTTGATCGGCGCGCTGGAAGCGCAGGATATCGAGTACCTGCGCTTCAACAAACGCCGCAATATGCAGATCGGCTACGATGTCTTCATGGAGGAGATCGCGGAATCGCCGGTCCCGCTCTGCCGCGTCAACGGTCGTTCGAACAATCCGCACCTGATCAATGTCGGCTATTACCAGCGAGTTGTGCTGCCGCATCTTCACACCGAGATCGGCTATCGGCTGGGGCTTGAGGGCGGTCTCGAACGCTATATCGGCGGCGGCCATGTCTACGGACCGCTCGGCTGGCCCAAAACCGTGCAGCACCTCGATGGACGCCACGTCCGCTTCCGTGACAATATCGCGCGCCGGCTGCACTTGATGCGAAGCCGGCGCCAGACGGGCTAGAGCATCACCCAACCTTCGGGATAGAGATCGCCGATATAGGTTTTCTTGAGCGCCTCAGGCGCAAGCCAGGCCCGCGGCGCACAGGTGAGCGTATCGGCTTGCGGCGCGAACCACGCGCTCCACCATGAAAACGTTGAGTTGGCGATGATATGATGTCGCGCGCGACTCATCAGGAAAAGATCGTCCTGCGCCGAAAAGCCGGTCACCGCCTCGTAGTCGAGCCCCGCAGGAATGAGCTGGGGGATCGCCTGCGGCGTATCGGTGAAGACATAGATGCGTTCGACCGGTCGCGCGGCGGTCACAATCGCGATGGCATCGCGATAGTAGCGCGGTGAAAGCGTACCGTGCACCGTGTTGAAGAGGTTTTCGCTCTTGAAATCACCGATCCGCACATGCACCGCCAGCGAATGCGCCGGCAGGCTGGCCGCCTTGGCCTTCGCCTCCGGTGAGGCGACCTGCGCCAGATCGAACGCCCTGCGGATATCGGCCTCGAACGGCGCAAAATAGCGCGCCGAATGGAAGTAACCGGAAAGATAATACGAGCCGGACAGCGTCTCGAAGCGCTCGTCATAGGCATAACTGCGCTCGCGGAAGGCACCGCCGGACCAACCGACCGGCGCGAACGGCCGGCCGAAGCGCAATGCGCGGCGAACACGGTTCACCCGCTGCGACAGCCAGGTCGAATGGCCAACGACTTCCGCGTCATGCGCCAAGCCGCTGAGCGCATAGGTTCGCGATCCACTCTGACGGTATCGCGAGACGTCGAATTGCAGTGTGGCGCCGAGCCGCTTCGTCAGCGCGTAGCCTGCGGCAGCCTGAAACAACTGGTTGCCGAGCCCGCCCAGCATCTCGACACGCACCACAGGCGCGCTCGTTGTCGCCCCGCTCATCGTCATTTTCCGAGGAACGGCAGGAAGCGGCGCCAACGCGCACGCCGTCGCGCACGCTTCAGGACACGGATGTCGTAAAGCCGCGGGTGGATCACATCCATCGGCCCGGCGGCCTCCTCGACAAGGTGTGCATGGCTATCGGCCACGAAGAGCGTGAGATTCTGCTGATACCAGAATTCGACCTCGTTGTCGGGCCAGACCGCCCAGCGCAGGGCGAGGGAAGCACGGAATCCATGCGCGGCGAAACGCTCGGCCCAATAGCTCTGCCATTGCTCGTTGACGTGGCCTTCGCCACCCTGGCCGGGAATGGCTGCCGAGAACAGCACCACCGGTGCGCTCGCCGCCAAATAGGAAACAAGACGCGCTCCTGCTTCCGGCGTGAGGTGTTCGGCGACCTCCAGCGACATCGCAAGTTCGACAGGGCGGATCTCGGGCCATTGCGTGGCCTCGAAATCGATGCGTTCGAAATTTTCCGCGCCGATCCGCAACTGCTCCGGTTTGACCCAGGGTCCGTCGAGCCCGCGAACCGCAGTTGCGCCCATCTTCCGCGCGGTATCAAGCCAGGCGCCGATACCACAACCGACGTCGAGCACCGCCGCCGGCTTGTACCGCTTGAACAGGTGACCGAGCACGACACGCGAGGAACGCGCCGAATCTTCCGCGAAACCCTCGAAGAATTCCGGCGTATAGCGATCGGCCTTGTTCATGAGGTTCGGTCCTGCCTGCCTTCGCGCGCGGAATGCGCGGCATTTCAGAGAAAAAGGCATGGCGCGATTGCCTATCCCGCGTCGATGAGAAAGGTCAACCCGCCGCGCGTGGACAACAACGCAAACGACGCTATAGATGACCGCCATGTGCGGCATTTCAGGGCTTTTCCGTCCGGGCGGACTTCAGCGTGAGGACGAGGAAAACGTCCGTCACATCAACGCGACGCTTCTCCATCGCGGGCCAGATGATGTCGGTATCTGGAAAGACGGGCCGGGCGGCGCGGTGCTCGCGCAACGGCGTCTCGCGATTCAGGATCTCTCGTCTGCCGGCGCGCAGCCGATGCATTCGGCCTCGGGGCGTTATTCGATCACCTTCAACGGTGAGATCTACAATTTTCAGGAATTGCGCGCGGCGCTGGAAGCAGAAGGTCACGCACCGAACTGGCGCGGCCATTCCGACACCGAGGTGCTGCTTGCCGCCATTGAGGCCCTTGGCATCGCGGAGGCGCTGAAGCGCATTTCCGGCATGTTCGCCTTCGCGCTCTTCGACCACGAAACCCGCGCCTTCACGCTCGCGCGCGATCCTTTCGGCGAGAAACCGCTCTACGTCGGCTGGCTCGGCGGCGCACTCGTCTTCGCTTCCGAACTGAAGGCGCTGCGCGCTCATCCCGACTGGCGCCGGGAAATTGACCGCGCCTCGATCACCGCCTTCATCCGGCACGGCTACATCGGTGCACCGGCTACCTTCCACACGGCCGCGCGCAAGATCGCGCCGGGCCGCATCGTGACCTTCGGGGCCGATGCCTGTTCGCTCGAAGACGGCGTGGAGACCCGTTTCTGGAATAGTCTCGATGAAGCGCGCGAAGCCCACGCCAAGCGCTTCTCCGGTGACACGGAAGCGGCCACGGACGAACTCGACCGTCTTATCCATCGCGCCGTCTCGCGGCAGATGATCGCGGATGTGCCGGTCGGCGCCTTTCTCTCTGGCGGGATCGATTCCTCGACTATCGCCGCGATCATGCAAGCGCAGCGCTCAAGGCCCATCGAAACCTTCTCGCTCGGCTTCCGCGAGGAGAAATTCAACGAAGCGCCCTACGCCCGCGAGGTTGCGGCGCATCTTGGCACCTCGCACAACGAGATCGTTCTGTCCGGGCAGGATGCGCTCGACCTGCTCGGCAGGATGCCGGATCTTTACGACGAACCTTTCGCCGATCCTTCGCAACTGCCGACCTTCATGGTCGCGCGCTATGCCCGCACCAAGGTCACCGTCGCGCTTTCGGGCGATGCGGGTGATGAGCTTTTCGCCGGTTACGGGCGCTACCACTCGCTACGGCGGAAATGGGAAGGGGGCCTTTCCGGCCTCGCCGCGCGCGTTGCCTCCCGCGCCTATGCCGGGGCACTGCTCCACGGCGTCGCACGGCCTGCAGCTGCGTTCGGCCTTTCCCGCGTTGCCGGTTATGCGGTCAAGCCACTCGAACTCGAACTCGCGGACATGGCTCATGCCTTCGCCGCGCCGGATGTGACGCGCGCCTACGAAGCCAAGTTCACGATCACCAATCAGGCGCATCGCTTCGTGATCGGCGGGGAGGAGTCCTTCGACCCGCTGGTCGGCGAGATCGCAGCCATCGCGGGCTGGAGCGCGCTCGACCGCATGACCGCGCTCGACGCCGAGCGTTACCTCACGGACGATATTCTCGTAAAGGTCGACCGGGCGGCGATGGCGAACAGCCTCGAAACGCGCGTACCGCTGCTCGACAAGGATATCGCCCGCTTCGCGTGGTCCTTGCCGGATGAGCTCCGGCTTGCGAACGGCGAGCGCAAGGGCCTCCTGAAAGCCGTGCTCGGGCGCTACGTGCCGCGCGGCTTGTGGGACCGACCGAAGCGCGGATTCGGCATTCCGGCCGCGGAATGGCTCAAGGGACCGCTGCGCCCGATGGCGGAAGATCTCTTCGCATCGGAACGCCTGGCGCGGCACGGGCTGCTCGATCCGGTCATGACCCGCGCGATCTGGGACGATTTTCTCACCGGGGGGCAACGACGCACGAACCTGATCTGGACGCTGTTTATTCTCCAGCTCTATCTGGCGCGGGAGTTGGACAGTTGATGAGGGTGCTCTAGGCGCCGTCCACCTTGCGGTAAGGCTGCGGGCGCACGCCAAAAAGATAGGCATAGGAGCCAAGACCGGAGGCGATCTGCTTGAGGGCCTTGAAGCCCCAGCGCCTGCCCTTGTCCGGCATCACCAGCGCCAGCGCGCCGAGCGGCAGCGACAGGACGCCGCCAAGAAGCCGCCCCGTCCCCTTGACGAGGCTGAAGAAAGCCGCCGCCGCCTTGCCCTCCTTCTTGGCCTTGAGCACCGAGAGGTTGACAGCAACGCGGAAGGTGCGGTTGAGCTGCCAACCCAGCGTCATCCGCGTTTCGGGAACCAGTTCCTCGACGATCGCCTCACCGATCCAGACGATCGAGCGCCCCTTCGCCGCGACACGCGAGAAGAAATCGGTATCCGAGCCGCCGGTGAACCGCATCGAAGTATCGAAACGCAGGTTGTCGCCGTCCTCGGCGAAGATCGCAGTGCGAACGAGCGTGTTGTGGCCCTCCGCTTTGGTCATCGACGTTCCGGTCGGGCGCTTGTTGATGCTGCGTTCGCGCAGGTAAGCGGGTGTTCCTTCGGGATAGATGCTGATGACGCGGCCGTAGAACACGTCGGCCGGATAGATCTTCGTCGCCGCCATCATGGTGCGGAACCAGTCCGGCTGCGCGACCTCGTCATCGTCGATGTAGAGGAGCCAGTCAAAACCGTTCGCGGCGGCGTATGTGCCGCAGCGGTTGCGTGCGAAGGGCAGGCCAAGTTCCGGCTCCAGCACGCAATGGACACGGATACCGCTCGCGGCCTGGTGCCGGGCAGCGATCTCCTCGCAGGTGAGACGGTCATTGTTCTCGATCACCGCAATCTCGAAGGCCGCCCCCTCGGCTGGCTCGGAGGCGCAGACCGACGCAAGGCACTGGTCGAGCAGGATCGGCCGATTGCGGGTGCAGATCGTCACCAGCACGCGGACGGGCGTTTCACTCGAAGGGGCTACGGGAAAGGACATCGGTTTCTTTCGGCGGAATGCCGCTCCGTAGTGCATTCCGGCAGGCGCGACAACCTCGGGATTATTCCCGACGCAGGACGATCCGGTCGAGAAAATCCGCGAAACCCTGCGCCCGGTAGCCGGCGGTCAGCGCTTCAGGGTCGTAATCGTCCCGCACCCAATCGAGGAACGGCTTGTCTTCGTCCGGGTGTGCGGCAAGGTAGGTCACGAAGACCGCATCGAGAATGCCGGTCTTCGAGGTGCTGAAATGCAGGTAGCGCAAGGAAAGTTCATCTTTCGCCACATGTACGGGCTCTCCCTCGACGACGATCAGATAGAGCGCGGAGAGAAAACCGGCGCGATCCGCACCGGACTTGCAGTGCAGCAGTACCGGATAGCGCAGCCCGGAGAAGAATTCAGGCGCGTCCAGCAGCGTCTCCTTGGCGGGCGCGGCGCGCGAGAAAAGACCGGGAAACGTCAGATAATCGAGCCCGAGCTTCTCGCACTCGGCCGCGACCAGCGCGTTGCCGCCGTGACGCGGATCGTGCCGGGCGGTGACGACGGTCTTAACGCCATGCGCCGCGGCCTTGCGAATATCGGCCGGAAACGGCTGATTCATGCGGACTGCCTGTCCCCGTGTTCCGACCCGACCGAAATTTTTCCAGAAGACGCGCAGGATGGCGAAATCCATCACGAGAAAGTCGAGCCAGGCGGCGTGCCGTCGCGCAGGGTCGCGGGCCGGCTCGCGATGGGCTTCGCGATCGGGCAGGAACCAACCGAAAAGGCGCGCACGGATGCCCTTCAAGGAGACAACCTTTCAGCCAACCTTCTTCAAGAATTCGGTGCGCAATACCAGCCCCTTGATCTTCTCGACCCGACATTCGATGAGATCCGGATCGCCGGTCAGGTGGATGCCCTTGATGAGCGTGCCGCGCTTCAGGGTCGAGGAGGTGCCCTTGACCTTCAGATCCTTGATGACCTGAACGTTGTCGCCTTCGTTGAGCAGAGCCCCGTTGCAATCGCGCACGTCCATCGCCGAATCTCCCGAACTGCCTGTCATCGTCCAGCGCTTAGCCTCCGCTCGAGGGCATGGGAAGTTAAAACCTCTCCATATTTGCCGCGCTATCGGAAACACCTGCTTTTTGCGCATGGCAATGCTGTCATTCATGCGTTTTTCAAAAGGCGCCTCTTCCCCACGCGCATCGCTCGGGTCTCGTCACCTTGGGCAGTTTCGTATATCGAGAACAACAACAAAAACGGGGAGGAATGGAATGCCGGTCGAGATGTCGAAGGATCTGCGCTCGGGCGCGCTCGTCTATCACCGGCTGCCGAAACCCGGAAAGCTTGAGGTCGTCGCCACCAAACCGCTCGGCAATCAGCGCGACCTCGCACTTGCTTATTCACCCGGTGTCGCGGCGGCTTGCGAGGCGATCGTCGAAGATCCGCAGGAAGCCGCCAATCTCACGGCCCGGCAGAACCTGGTCGCGGTAATCTCCAACGGCACGGCCGTTCTGGGACTTGGTGACATCGGCCCGCTCGCTTCCAAGCCGGTGATGGAAGGCAAGGCGGTGCTCTTCAAGAAGTTCGCCGGCATCGACGTCTTCGATATCGAGATCAACGAAAAGCGCGTGCAGCAGCTCGTCGACACGATCTGCGCGCTGGAGCCGACCTTCGGCGGTATCAATCTCGAGGACATCAAAGCGCCGGAGTGTTTCGAGGTCGAGGCCCAGTGCCGCGAACGGATGTCGATCCCCGTATTCCATGACGATCAGCACGGCACCGCGATCATCGTCGCGGCGGCTGTCCTGAACGCGATGCAGCTCGCGGGTAAGAAACTCGATGAGATCAAGCTCGTGACCTCCGGTGCGGGGGCGGCGGCACTTGCGTGCCTCAATCTTCTGGTTTCGGTCGGCATCAGGCGCGAGAACATCTGGGTTACGGATATCGAGGGCGTCGCCTACAAGGGCCGCGAGGCGCTGATGGACCGCTGGAAGGCGGTCTACGCGCAGGAAACCGACAAGCGCACGCTCGCGGAGGTGATCGAGGGAGCGGATATCTTCCTCGGCCTCTCGGCCGCAGGCGTGCTCAAGCCGGAACTCCTCAAGAAGATGGCGCCGAAGCCGCTCATCATGGCGCTGGCCAACCCCAATCCGGAAATCATGCCGGAGCTTGCGCTGGAGGCTCGTCCCGATGCGATGATCTGCACCGGCCGGTCTGACTATCCCAATCAGGTCAACAACGTCCTGTGCTTTCCTTATATCTTCCGCGGAGCACTGGACGTCGGCGCGACGACGATCAACGAGGAGATGAAGCTCGCGGCCGTCCGCGCCATCGCGGAACTCGCGCGCGAAGCCTCATCCGATGTGGTGGCGCAGGCCTATGGCGGTGCCTCGCGCAATTTCGGCGCGGATTCGCTTATTCCGTCACCGTTCGATCCGCGCCTCATTCTCCGGATCGCCCCGGCGGTTGCCCGCGCCGCGATGGAAAGCGGTGTCGCGCGCGCACCGATCGACGATTTCAACGCCTATGATGAGCGCCTCCAGCGCTTCGTATTCCGTTCTGGCTTCATCATGCGGCCGATTTTCCGCGCCGCGCGCGAGAACCCCAAACGCGTCATCTACGCCGAGGGCGAGGACGAGCGCTCGCTGCGCGCCGCGCAGACCGTGATCGAGGACGGTATCGCCCTGCCGATTCTGGTCGGTCGCCCGAACATCATCGAGCAACGGCTGGAGCGGTTCGGGCTCGCCATCCGGCCCGGCAAGGACTTTGCTATCGTCAACCCGGACGGCGACCCGCGCTATCGCGATTACGTCCAGACCTATCTTGATATCGCCGGGCGGAAAGGCATCACACCGGATGCCGCGCGCACGCACGTGCGCACCAACTCCTCGATCATTGCCGCCATCGCAGTCCGGAGAGGCGATGCCGATGCCATGATCTGCGGCCTCGAGGGACGGTTCCGTTCTCGGCTCCAGATCATCCGCGACGTCATCGGCCTCGCACCGGGCGTCACCGAACTCGCCGCGATGACACTTATGATTACCCCCAAGGGCGCGTTCTTCCTTGCGGACACCCACGTGAATGAGGATCCCAGCCTCGAACAGATTGTCGACATCGCCCTGCGCGCCGCCACCGAGGTCCGTCGCTTCGGCATCACGCCAAAGGTCGCGTTGGTCTCGCATTCCGATTTCGGGAGCCATGACAGCACCTCCGCGCGCAAGATGCGCGAGGCGGCGCGCTGCATCACCCAGCTTGCGCCCGATCTGGAGGTTGACGGCGAGATGCAGGCGGATTCGGCGCTTTCCGACGTCGTCCGGGAGCGCGTGCTGCCGACCTCCAAGCTCAAGGGCGTCGCCAACATTCTCGTAATGCCGGATCTCGACGCAGCCAATATCGCCAACGAACTGACCAAGGTGATCGCGGACGCCTTGCCGGTCGGGCCGATCCTGCTCGGCACGGCATTCCCGGCACATATCGCGACCTCGACCGTGACCGCGCGCGGCCTCGTCAACCTGACGGCGCTTGCAGTCGTCGAGGCCCAGCAGGCGGAGCGAGAATAAGCACGCAATAAAAACCCGCCCGGAAGGGCGGGTTAGGTGGTCTTGCCGATGCGCAATCGCCGGCAGAGGCGCGAGATTATTTCGCGCTCGCCTCGAACTTCACCTTCGGCAGCAGCAGCATCGGGTTGTTCGATGCGGCCATGATTTCGGGCACCGTGATACCGGCCGGGCTTGCCGAAATCGCGGCCACATCGAGCCCCTTCAGCGATTGAAGGAACGTTCCAACAGCCTGCGACAGTTTCGTCGCATCCGGATGCCCTGCGAGCACGCCGGCGATCATGACCGGCGCGACGCCGGCAAGCTCCATGCGGAACTGATCCGCGGATTTACCCTGGTCCTTCGCCGCCTTGGCGAGAACCTTGTCGAGCCCGCCACGATCGGCGATCGCGACATCGATCCGCTGGACGTTACCGGTCGAGAGAAGCATCGGCCAATTGGTGGTCGGCGCTTCGAAGAACGCGCGCGGCACGCCGGCGAGATCGCCCTTGAGGGTTACCTTCGCGACCTTATCCATATCGACGGAGATATCGGTGATCGAGAGCTTCGAGCCGGCTTCCGCCCAGTTCGCGGCGATCCCGGCCGAGACGTCGAGTTTGTCGAGGTCGAGATCCTTCAGTGACTGGATGCCGGCATCCTTGGTGATGGCGGGCAGGGGCATCACGAATTTCCTGAGGCTGATACCAAGCTTCGTCGGTGTGATGCCGATGAAACCACCGACCATGCTCTCGAAACCATCGAGCGTGAACTTGACGCGATCCGGGCTCTTCGCGTCTTTGCCGGGCGGAACGTCGGCTTCGATGCCCGTCACGTAGATGGAGGCATCCTTGCCCTGCAGGCCCGCCGCCGCTTCGGCGGCAGCGGTTTCCAGCGCCGCCCGGCTTTCTGGCGTCATCGGCTTCTTGTCGCCGCCCTTCTTGCCGCCTGAATCGAGACCGAGCAGCGCGGCCCGGGCCATCGAGGCCAGCATGACGCCGTATACGTCGCCCTTGCCGCCGATCTCACCGAAACGCATGAAGCCGTCGGGCATTTTGAAATCGATCTTCTCGACCTTCATGCCCGGATCGCCGGCACCGCGCACCGTCATCGGGCCGAGCGACAGGGTTCCGTTGCCCTGGGGTGTTTTGATGTCCGCTTTCGCACCTGCAACGCTGGCGAAGCCGAACCGGTAGGAATTGTGGAAATCGATCAGCGCGGCGAAGACATTGGCAGAGGTTGTCGGATCGTCTTTTTTACCTTCGGCCTTGAGGAGATCCGAATACATCTCACCGAGCGGCCGGCGGCCGAGTCGGGCGTCGAAATAGTCACTCTCGATCTTGCCGACATCAATCGTGAAAAGGTCGCCGGCCTTCATCCGGAAGGATTCGACCATCGAACGGCCGTAAATGCGCTTGTAAGGCGCCTTGCCTGACGGATCGGCATCGACCAGCCAGCGTACACCGCCCCCGAGATCGACCGTTTCGATCGACATGCGACCGATGGTTCCGTCGAGTACGACGTTCTTGTCTTCCTGCTTGATCCTGGACTCCATCCGCCCGCCGGCGATCGCGGCTTTCTCGATGACGCCCTTGCGGATCGGCCCGGTCTCGATGTTCTCGTAGGTGGTGGTGCTGCCGTTGTTCTCAATCTTTACCGTCATGACGACGGAGCGGATGGCAAGACGATCAGCATCGAGCGCTTCAAGCTTCGCGGCAAGGCCATTCAGGCTGTTGGCGCGGAAAAGGGCCTCGATATCGGTCCTGGAAAGGCTGGAGCCGGTCACCGAAATCTGGTTGAGCGCGATCGAGCCGAAACCGGTCGGTATCTCGATCTTTTCAATCAGCACGTTTTCCTTGGCAAGAGCGCGCGCAATACCGGGTCCGCCGTGATCAAGTGGCAGAAGCGGCATCAGGGCAGGGGACAGCGCGGTCGCGACGAGAAACGCGGCGAGGCGATGGCGCGCGTTCACGCGCCGGAGCGATGTGTGGTGTGACAAGATCTTCTCCCGAGGCAATCGATGGCAGGCCAATCCGTCCGGATCCCGGAGCGGCAACATGGCACCTTTCGCATTCCCCGTCAGCCCGTCGCTGTGCGATGGCGCACGTCGACCTTCACAAAATCCGTCGTAACCGGCTCACAGGCTGAAGCTGGTGCCGCAGCCACAACTGGACGTGGCATTCGGATTGCGGATCTGGAAGCTCTGGCCGATCAGCTCGGTCACGAAATCCAGTTCGGAACCGCTCAACATCGGTGCGGAGATCGAATCGACCAGCACAGTGATTCCATCTTTCTCGATGACAACGTCGTCCGGCGCACGGTTCGCGTCGATCGCAAAGCGATACTGGAAACCGGAGCAGCCACCGCCCTCGACCGCAACCCGCAGCATCGAACCGGGCGCCTCGTCCCTCAGGATCACGGCGATACGCGCCGCCGCACGCGTCGAAACAGCGAGCGGTGCGCCGTTCGCGCCGGCTTCCGGGAGGACGGGAGCGGGGGCGGCATTCTGGATGGCGAACTTCAGCGGCATTGGCATCGACCAGACGGGTTAAAGGCCCGCCCGCCTTTTGTTTGACATGAGAGGAATGTAAGGAGGAGGGCTCCATCCGGCAACGCCCCGCTGAGGATCTTTTCCGTGCTCTTTCATCGCGAACGCCCGCTTTCGCCCTTCGCCGTCGATCATCGACGCAGCAAGGGGCGGATTCTTGCGGAGGCGCCGTCGCCGACCCGGTCGGAATTCCAACGCGATCGCGATCGCATCCTGCATTCCAATGCATTCCGCCGGCTCAAGCACAAAACCCAGGTTTTTGTCGAACACGAGGGTGACCATTATCGCACGCGCCTGACGCATTCGCTTGAAGTCGGGCAGATCGCCCGCTCGATCAGCCGGATTCTCGGTCTCGACGAGGATCTCGCGGAGACGCTCGCGCTTGCCCACGATCTGGGACATACCCCCTTCGGTCACGCCGGCGAGGACGCGCTGGACGAGAAGATGATTCCCTTCGGCGGGTTCGACCACAATGCGCAGACGCTGCGCATCGTTACCCGCCTCGAACATCGCTATGCAGCCTTCGATGGCTTGAACCTCTCCTGGGAAACGCTCGAAGGGTTGACCAAGCACAACGGCCCTATCATCGACGCCAACGGAAAACCGGTCGGGCACTACCTTAAACAAGGAATTCCGGGGTCAATAATCGAATTATCACATAAGCATAATATCGATCTTTCAACTTATGCATCAGCGGAAGCGCAGGTCGCCGCCATCGCCGACGACATCGCCTACAACGCCCATGACATCGACGACGGGCTGCGCGCCGGGCTGTTCCGGGCGAGCGAATTACGCGAAGTGCCGTTTCTGGCCGCGATCATATGGGAGATCGATCGGCTCTGGCCCGATCTTGACGAGAGCCGGAAGGGCCACGAGATCATGCGCAGGGTCATCACGCGGCTGGTGGAGGATGTCGCGGCCGAGAGCGAACGGCGCATCGTCTCGCTCAGCCCGCGCGAGGCAGACGATATCCGTTTCGCGAAGGCGCCCGTGGTTACCTTTTCGGACGCGATGGCGCCAGCGGAACTGGAGCTGAAGAAGTTCCTCTTCGCCCGCATGTACCGGCACGAGCGCGTCATGACCCAGCGCGAGGCCGCGATCCGCACGGTGCGCGACCTCTTCGACATCTTCATGGAAAATCCGTCCGAGGCCGGCACCTTCGCCGCGAGCCTCGATCCGGCTGACAAGCCGCGTCTCGCTCGCCACGTCGCGGATTACATCGCGGGCATGACGGATCGTTTCGCGCTTCAGGAACACGCCCGCCTGTTTGACGCGCGCGCCACACTCGGCTAGGCCCTGCGCCACCCCGAAGAACCGGTACCCGCAGAAGCCAATGAACATCTTCAACGCCTTCGCCGCCGTCCTTGACGGCATTCTGGCCGAATTGCCGCTCACTGCCGCCTTGCCCGCGGAGGTTCGCGCCCGCGTCAGCGTCGAGCCGCCGCGCGACCCGAGCCACGGCGATCTGTCGACGAATGCCGCGATGGTGCTCGCCAAGGAAGCGAGAACCAGCCCGCGTGTGCTCGCCGAGGCGATCGTCGAGAAGCTTGAGGCCAGGGGGCGTTTTCCACGTATCGAGATCGCGGGGCCCGGATTCATCAACATCGGGCTTCTTCCCGTTGAGATCGAAGCGGTCGTGACGGCCACGATTAAACTGGGCCGCGATTTCGGCCGCAGCCAGATGGGAGACGGCCAGCCCGTCAACGTCGAATATGTCTCCGCCAACCCGACCGGGCCGATGCATGTCGGACACGGGCGCGGAGCAGTCTATGGTGATGCGCTCGCGAACCTCCTCGACTTCTCGGGCTGGAAGGTAACGCGCGAGTATTACATCAACGACGCCGGAGCGCAGGTCGACGTGCTCGCACGCTCCGCCTTCCATCGCTACCGTGAAGCGCTCGGGCGGGATGTCGGACCGGTCGGCGAAGGACTTTATCCCGGCGATTACCTCGTCCCAGTCGGCAAGGCGCTGGCGGAAAAGCACGGCGATGCGCTCGAAAAACTGGCGGAAGCGAATTGGCTTCCGCTCGTCCAGCGCTTCACGATCGATGCGATGATGGCGATGATCCGCGACGATCTCGCTGCGCTCAACGTCCATCACGACGTGTTTTTCTCGGAAGCCTCGCTGCAGGGCAATCCCGACAAGGTGGCCGAGACCATTGCCGATTTCCGGGCGCGTGGCCTCATCTATGAAGGGCGCCTGCCGCCGCCGAAAGGCCAGAAGGACGAGGATTGGGAGGATCGCGAGCAAACGCTTTTCCGCGCCACCGACTTCGGCGACGACGTCGATCGCCCGCTGCTCAAGAGCGACGGCGGCTACACCTATTTCGCCTCCGATATCGCCTACCACAAGAGCAAGTTCGATCGCGGTTTCGCGGAGATGATCGACGTCTGGGGCGCCGACCACGGTGGTTACGTCAAGCGCATGAAGGCGGCGGTGAAGGCCGCATCCGGCGGCAAGGGCAACCTCGAAGTGCGCCTCTGCCAACTCGTCAAGCTGATGCGCAAGGGCGAGCCGGTGAAGATGTCGAAGCGTTCGGGCGATTTCATTACCTTGCGCGATGTGATCGACGAGGTGGGGCGGGACGCGATCCGCTTCATGATGCTCGACCGCAAGAACGACGCGGAACTTGAATTCGACCTCGCCAAGGTCATCGAGCAATCGAAGGACAATCCGGTTTTCTATGTGCAATACGCCCATGCGCGCATCTGTTCCGTGAAGCGGCAGGCCGATGCCGCCTTTGGCGCGATTCCGATCATGGATGACGAAGTCGCCGCCGCAGACCTTTCAATTCTAAAAGACGAGGGCGAGCGGGCGATCATGCGGGCCATCGCCCAATTCCCGCGCATGATCGAGCAGGCGGCGGCAACGCGCGAGCCGCATCGTGTCGTTTTTTACCTCTACGATCTCGCAAGTGCGTTCCACGCTTTGTGGAATCGCGGCAAGGATTTGCCAGATTTGAGGTTTATTAACAATGATGACCGAAAAGGAACATCGGCGAGACTCGCGCTCGTCACGGCCGTTCAGACGGTGATCGCCAACGGGCTGGCCCTGCTGGGCGTCTCCGCTCCGGAGGAAATGCGCTGAAAAGCGCACGGCCCTGACGACGTACTCTCCGCCGGCATAATGCGTAAACGGAAGGAGAGCGGCCATGGATCGGAACGGTCAGGTTCGCAAGGAACCGACGCTGGCGGATCTCGAAGCCTTCGAGCAGCTGCTGCGCGAGAGCCTCCAGGCCGCCCCCGCCGCCGCACCGGCTCGCCTCGCCGAAGTGCCGGCTCCGGCTGCCCCGGCCATTGCGCCGGATCCGGCCGCCGCACCGACGCACCACTCCGACGAAGCCGCGATGGCTGAACTGGCCCGGCTGATCGAGACCCCGGTCGATTTCATCACCGACCTTCCACCGGCACCCGCTGCCGCACCACCGCGCGCCGTAGAACACACCAGCGGGCATGTCGAGGCGCAGATGACGACAGGCTGGCCGGTCCAGCCAGAGATCGCCGCCAACTTCACACCCCCGGCCGAACCCGCTCCGGCGCATGAGCCGGCCGTCGCACCCGCGCCGCGACAGGCGGGCGAGGCGCTCGATCCCTTGGCCGCTTTCGAGGAAGAATTGCGCCGTTTCGACGCGGCGCGTCTGCACAGCCATACGCGCCCCCCGGTGGACGAGCCGGTAATCGACGATCTGCGGCCGGCTTACCCGACCGAGGCCGCGCAGGTTGAACTGCCGCCACCCCCGGTTGCGCAGCCAGCCTATGCGCCGGAAACGGGTGGCTACGAACCGGCTCCGTCGATGGAAAGCTGGCAGCATCAGGCCTACGAGCCGCAGGAAGAACCTGCCGTAAGCCCGGCGGAAGCCTCATTAAAGGCGACGGAAGACCGGCTGGCCCAGGAAGCGGCGGCAGCGGCCGTCAAGGCCGGCGTCGTTCATAACGTTGGTCGTTCCAAGGGGATCTTCCTGGCAATGGGTGGCATCGCCGCAGCAGGCCTCGCGATCGTCGGCGGAAGCTTCCTGTTCGGTTCGTCGCCGAAAACCACGAAATCCGGCGACGTGCCGGTGATCGCCGCCAAGCCCCAACCGGCCAAGGAAAAGCCGACGGATCCGGGCGGAGTCGAAATTCCTAACCAGAACAAGGAAGTGCTGGCTGCCCGCACCAGGACCGAGGTCAAGCCGGCGCAAGTCGTCAATAATACCGAGCAGCCGCTTGATCTCAATCAGGCGACGAAGCGGGATTCCGTGCGCGTCGTTGCGCCTAACCCCTATCAGTCCGGCGCGCCAGCGGCCGAAACCGCCCGGACGGCGCCGGCCAACGAGGCTCAGCAGGGCACGAGCGGCCCCGGCGTCGAACCGCGCCGCGTAACATCGGTCCGAATTCCGGCGGCAGGCGGAGCGGCGACATCCGCTGCTGCACCGGTGGCGGCCGCACCTGCCGTTTCAGCCCCGCCGATCGCGGTTCCGACCACCAGCGTCCCGGTCCCGACGCCGGTCCCCGCACCCGTTCCACCCCAACGTACGGCGACGGTTCCGGATGCGCCGGTCAAGGTCGAATCGCGGCCCGTCACCGCCAATTCGGTGCCCCGTGCCGAGACGACGCCCGCAACCACGCCACCGGCGCGGGTTGTGTCTCCGGCGCCGAAGGCCGAACCGCGCCGCTCCGCGAGCGCGCCGCTTTCGCTTTCGCCCAACGCCGCCTCCACCCGCAGCAATGCCTCTTCCGGCGGCTCGGGTTGGGCGATCCAGCTCGCCTCGCGCCCGACTGAGGCCGACGCGAAGAACGCAGCCGGCCAGTTGAAGACCCGCTACGCGTCCGCCATCGGCTCGCGCTCGCCGGTCGTCGTCAGCGGCGAGGCGAATGGCAAGACCGTCTATCGCGTCCGCGTCACCGGTTTCGATCAGGCAGGTGCCGGCGCAGCGTGCCAGAAGGTCAAGGCCGCCGGTGGTGGCTGCTTCGTGACGCGCCAGTAAGGGTCTCGGGACAAGGTTCGCATGAAGCCGATCATCTTCGGGGCGAAGGGCCTCCAGCTCACCAATGCGGAGGCTGCCTTCTTCGCTGAACATCGCCCGGCCGGTTTCATCCTTTTTCGGCGCAACATCGAGACGCCGGAGCAGGTGAGGACGCTCGTCGATCAGATGAAGCGGGCTGCCGATAACCCCGACGCGCTGGTGCTGATTGATCAGGAAGGTGGCCGCGTCGCGCGCCTCCGCCCGCCGCACTGGCGGAAATATCCCTCAGGTGCGGAATACGGTCGCCTCTGGCCGGTCGATCCGGATCTCGCAGGCGAAGCGGCTTTTCTCGGCGCGCGCCTCATCGCCGACGATCTTGGTGCGCTCGGCATTAACGTCGATTGCCTGCCGGTGCTCGATGTGCCGATTCCCGGCGCCAACAACATCATCGGCGACCGGGCCTACGGCATGGACCCGACCTCGGTGATGGCGCTCGGCCGCGCTGCTGCGCAGGGGCTGATCGAGGGTGGCGTGCTGCCGATCATCAAGCATATCCCCGGGCACGGTCGGGCGATGGCGGATTCGCATCTCGCGCTGCCTGTCGTGGAGGCCAGCCGTTACGCGCTGGAGCACCACGATTTTCCGCCCTTCCGCGCGCTCGGAGACCTGCCGCTCGCGATGACCGCGCATGTGATCTACACCGCTTTTGATACAGAATCTCCGGCGACGACCTCGCAAGCAGTCATCCGCGATGTCATTCGCGGCCAGATGGGTTTTGATGGCCTCCTGATGTCGGATGACCTCTCGATGAAGGCACTTTCGGGTTCTTTCGTCGATCGCCGGACGGCAGTTCTGGCCAAAGGCTGCGATCTCGTCCTCCATTGCAACGGCGAACTGGAAGAAATGGAGCCGGTCGCCATCGGTTGTCCGGATATCTCGGCCGATGCCGCGCGCCGCTTGAAAGCAGTTCTGACCGGACTCAACCGCCCGGTTGCGCCATTTGATCGGGGACAAGCCGAGGCCCGCCTCGCCGAACTCCTTGCAACGGGGGCGTGAAAGCCCGATCTTTCCGGCATGAGCCGGATGGACCATCCCGCCAGCGAACCTGATTTCGACGCCTTTCCCCCGGAAGGCGCGGAGCGGCTTGTCGTCGATCTCGACGGGTTCGAGGGACCGCTCGACCTGATGCTCGATCTCGCGCGGCGCGAGAAGCTTGATCTGAAATCGATCTCGATCCTCGCCATCGCCGAGCAGTATCTCGCCTTCGTCGCGAAAGCGCAGGCGCTGCGGCTCGAAATCGCGGGGGATTACCTCGTCATGGCGGCCTGGCTTGCCTACCTCAAGTCGCGCCTCCTTCTGCCGAAGAAGGAAAATGACGCCGCGCCGGACACCGAGGCCATGATCGAAGACCTCGCCGCCCGGCTCGCGCGCCTGGAAATGATCCGCAAGGCGGGGCAACTCCTGGGAGAACGTCTTGCCCACACGCGGGAGAGCTTCCCGCGGGGCCTGGGTGAAACCATCGTCATCGAGCGCAGACTCGCGTGGGACGTGAGCCTGACCGAGCTCGTCGCGACCTATGCCGAACGGAGGATCGCGCAGGTCCGCTCGCGCTATCGCATCGCCACGCGGAGGACGCTGTCGATTCCCGAGGCGCGGGCGATGCTCGAACGCCTGATCGGCCCGATGGCGGAATGGTGTCCGCTCGATGTGCTGCTGGCCGCGATCCGCCCGAGCGGCGAGGAGGCGCGCAGCACCAAGGCCTCTTCCTTCGTCGCCGCGCTTGAGCTTGCGCGCGAGGGTCATCTCGAACTTCGTCAGCAGGAAGCCTTTGCGCCGCTCTATCTTCGTCGCGCGGGAGGAGCTACAGGACCGCGATGATCGGCATGATGCGAGCAGTCACCGAAGAGAACGACGAGGCCGAAAGGCGGTTCGCGCATGGAGTCCGCGTCGCCGAGGCGCTGCTCTTCGCCGCGGCTGAACCGCTCGCGGCGGAGGATATCGCCCGGATGATGCCGCAGGGCGTCGCGGTGGAGTCGGTGCTGGGCGAGCTCGAGAGGCTTTACCGGCCGCGCGGTGTCAACCTGATGCGCCTTTCCGGCAAGTGGATGCTCCGCACCGCACCAGACCTCGGCTATCTCCTGCGCAAGGAGAGCGACGAAGCGAGAAAGCTAGGCCGGGCCGCGCTCGAAACCTTGTCGATCATCGCCTATCACCAGCCGGTGACGCGCGCCGAGATCGAGGCGCTGCGCGGGGTTTCCACCCACAAGGGCACGCTCGATACCTTGCTTGAGGCCGGATTTGTCCGGATGCGCGGCCGCCGCCGCACGCCGGGAAGGCCGGTCACGTTCGGGACGACGGAAACCTTCCTGATCCAGTTCGGGCTCGATCGCATCTCTGATCTGCCAGGCCTTGAGGAGATCGCGGCATCCGGCCTCGTCGAAGGGCAGGTGCCGTCCGGGCTCGGCCTGCCGCTGCCGAGCGACGACGCGGCGCTGCGCGAGGACGAGGACGCGCTGGAGCCCGATCTTTTCGACATCATGATCGACGAACGGCTGGAGGAGCAGGCGAACGAAACACCGCTCGACCCGGAGGGCAGGGAGGACAAGCCGGAGGATGGGGATGGCCGACGCTGATCCCGGCCGTCGCCGGCTTCGCGCTGCCGCTGTCATCCCCGCTTCGCTGACTTTCGAGAACGTCACGCGCAGCTTCGAGGGCAAACAGGCGGTGTCCGGCGTGAGCTTCACCGCCGGCAACGGCGAGGTGATCTGCCTGCTCGGCGCTTCGGGGTGCGGCAAGTCGACACTGCTGCGGCTTGCCGCGGGCATCGAGGTGCCGGACGAGGGCCGCATCCTGCTCGACGGCAAGGAGATTGCGGGGCCGGGCCGCTTCGTCGAGCCGGAGGATCGCGGCATCGGCCTCGTATTCCAGGATTACGCGCTGTTTCCGCATCTCGACGCGCTCGGCAATGCGCGCTTCGGTCTCTCGGACCTGCCGAAGCGGGAGGCTTTATCGATCGCCGATTCGGCGCTCCGGCGCGTCGGCCTCGGCGAGCGCCTGCGGGCAATGCCGCACGAACTCTCCGGCGGCGAGCAGCAACGGGTCGCGCTCGCCCGTGCCGTGGTGCCGCGCCCGCGTGTTCTCCTGATGGACGAACCTTTCTCCAACCTCGACCGGCGGATGCGCGATCAGGTGCGTGAGGAAACCGTCGCCGTGCTGCGCGAGACCGGCGCGACCGCGCTGATTGTGACACATGACCCCGAGGAGGCGATGCGCATCGCCGACCGCATCGCGCTGATGCGTGACGGGCGCCTCGTCCAGATCGGCGCGAGCCGCGAGATCTACAACAAGCCGGTGGATATAGAAGCCGCACGCTTCTTCTGCGATCTCAACGAGATCGAGGCGCGTGCGCGCAGCGGGCGGGTGGAAACGCCGGTCGGAATCTTCTCCGCACCCGGCAAGGCGGATGGGGAAAAGGCCATCGTCGCGATCCGCCCGCAGTCGATCCGGCTCAAGGCGGCGGGGTTCTGTCTGCCGGGGCGCATCCTCGCGCGGCGCTTCGTGGGGGAGGTTGAGCTCGTCGATCTGGCGGTTCAAGGGCTCGACCGACCGGTGCGCGCCCGGGTGCAGGACCTCGGCACCGTCCGCCCCGGTAACGATGTCGGCGTCGATATTCGCGCCGATGACGTGCTTGTGTTTTGAAGTCCTTGTTTTTGACGCGAATAGCCCCTAGGTTCGCGACCGAAAATCAAGGCGGGGCAGGTGGGTCACCGCCCTTACGAGGACGGCGTGGAGGCGTAAATGGGCAGCATGAGCATCTGGCATTGGCTGGTGGTGGCAGTGATCGTTCTGCTGCTGTTTGGCCGCGGCAAGATTCCGGAATTGATGGGAGACGTTGCCAAGGGCATCAAGTCGTTCAAGGCCGGCATGAGGGACGAAGAGTCCGCCAAGACCGATGAGCCCAAGAAGGAACTCGACGCCAAGGCCAACGAACCCGTCAAAACCGAGCAGAAGATCGGCTGATTCCGGCTGTTGAGGGGCCGGCGCGGCGCGCGCTGGCCGAAAGGTAACATCCCGCCATGTTTGATGTCGGCTGGAGCGAACTGGTCGTTATCGGCGTTGTCGCGCTGGTTGTGATCGGCCCGAAGGAACTGCCGGGCGTGATCCGCTCGGTGGGCCGTGCGGTCGGCAAGCTGCGCACGATGGCTGGCGAATTTCGCGCCCAGTTCGACGATGCCATGCGCGAAGCTGAGCTGCACGAGGTCAAGAAGACCTTCGACGACGCGGCGAGTTCCGCAACCTCGGCCGTAAACGAAGCGACAAAGCCCTTCGACGAGGTGAAGAGCGAGTTTGATGCCTCCGCCGCGAGCATCCGCGAAGATGCCGCTGGGCCGACTGCGAGCGAAAAGATCTCCGCGATCGAGGCGGATGCGAAGGCGATGGAGGCCGAGATCGCGGCCGAGAGCGCGCCGGCGCCCAAACCCCGCGCCCGCAAGAAAAAGGCCGGAACGGCCGGGGATGAGGCGGGGAACGACGCATGAGCGAACTCGATCCCAACGTGAAGACCGGTGGTTCGATCACCGGCCGTAAGGACGGCCACGACGAGATCGAGGCCTCGCGCGCCCCTCTCATCGAACATCTCACCGAGCTGCGCTCGCGCATCATCAAGGCGATGCTTGCCTTCCTCGCCATGACGATCCTGTGCTTTTCGGTCGCGAAATATATCTATTCGATCCTGGTCCACCCTTACATCTGGGCAGCGGGCGGGCCACAAAACGCGCCGCTGATCTACACGCATCCGCTCGAATATTTCTTCGTCCAGCTCAAGCTGGCGGTTTTCGGCGGCGCATTCCTCGCCTTTCCGGTGATCGCGACGCAGATCTACAAGTTCGTGGCGCCCGGCCTCTACAAGGACGAGAAGGACGCCTTCCGCCCCTATCTGATTGCTACACCGGTGTTCTTCGTTCTCGGCGCAGCGGTGGTGATGCTTATCGCGATGCCGCTTCTGATGAAGTTCTCGCTTGCCATGCAGCAGAGCGCGGGCGAAGGGCAGGCACAGATCTCGCTATTGCCGAAGGTCGATGACTATCTCAGCCTCATCATGACGCTGATCTTCGCTTTCGGCATCACCTTCCAGCTTCCTGTGATCCTGACACTGCTGGCGCGGATCGGCATAATCGACGCTGCCTTTCTTCGCGAGAAGCGCCGTTATGCCATCGTCATCGTGTTCGTGATTGCAGCGATCTTCACGCCGCCGGACATCATCAGCCAGTTCAGCCTCGCGATCCCCACCCTGGGGCTCTACGAGCTCTCCATCATCGCCGTCTCGATGGTTGAAAAGAAGCAGAAGGCGAAACGCGAGGCGGAAGAAGCCTCGGCTTGAAGCTCGACGCCTCACTTGATTTGTCGCGACCGCTTGGCCTGAAGCCACCCGTCCTCTATAGCCTCGCCATTCCCGATTTTCATGGTGACGGAAGCGATTCCGACCATGACGATAGCGTTTGACCGCCGACGATTCGCGAGCCTGACATGCACGATATCCGCGCCCTGAGAACCGACCCCGAGATCCTGAAGGCCGCTATGCTTCGCCGCGGCAAGCCGGAAGAGGCAGCGAAAGTCGTTTCGGTGCTCGAACTCGACGCTGCCTATCGCGCTGCACTTACCGAGAAGGAGACGCTGCTCGCGCGCCGCAATGCCGCCTCCAAGGAAATCGGGCAGGCAATGGCGCAGAAGGATGCCGCCAAGGCCGAGGCACTGAAGGCCGAAGTCGCCGCGGGCAAGGAGCGGCTCGCCGCGCTCGAAACCGAGACCGCCGATCTGGACGCGAAAATTCGCGATATCCTTTCCGGCATTCCCAATATTCCGCATGACGATGTGCCGGAAGGCGCGGATGAGCACGGCAACGTCGTCTACACCAAATCCGGCCATGCGGAGATTGAAGGGGCGAAGCTTGCCATTCCCGCCAGACGCATCGAAACCGGCGCGGATCACGTCGCGCTCGGTGAGGCGCTCGGCATGATGGATTTCGAGACGGCGGCGAAGCTCTCCGGCAGCCGCTTCGTCGTCACGCAGAAGCATATCGCCCGGCTGGAGCGTGCACTCGGCCAGTTCATGCTGGACCTGCACACCACCGAGCACGGATACACCGAGGTCAATCCGCCCATTCTGGTCAAGGACGAGGCTATGTTCGGCACCGCGCAACTGCCGAAGTTCCGTGAAGACCAGTTCATGGCGATGAGCGAGGGCACGCGGACCGAGCTTCTCGGCGATGCGCTGGGCCATGTCTCGCCCGGCGACGCGCAGGTCTTCAAGGAAGGGCTCATGACCCTCCAGAAGCTCGTTGAGAAGACGATCGAACGTGCTCCGGCGCGCGAGGATCGCTGGCTCGTTCCCACCGCCGAGGTGCCGCTCACCAATCTCGTGCGCGAGAAAATCCTCTCGGAGGAGGAACTCCCGCTGCGATTCACGGCGCTGACGCCCTGCTTCCGCGCCGAAGCCGGTTCGGCGGGGCGCGATACACGCGGGATGCTGCGCCAGCATCAGTTCAACAAGGTCGAGCTGGTCTCGATCACGACACCAGAAACCTCGCGCGACGAACACGAAAGAATGCTCTCCTGTGCCGAAACGGTGCTCAGGAAACTCGGCCTGCATTTCCGGACCATGACGCTCTGCACCGGCGACATGGGTTTTGCGAGCCAGAAGACCTATGACATCGAGGTGTGGCTGCCGGGGCAGAACAGCTATCGCGAGATTTCCTCCTGCTCGGTCTGCGGCGATTTCCAGGCCCGGCGCATGGACGCCCGCTTCCGCGCGCCCGGCGACAGGGCGACGCGCTTCGTCCACACGCTCAACGGCTCGGGCGTCGCGGTCGGCCGCTGCCTGATCGCGGTGATGGAAAACTACCAGAACCCCGATGGCTCGATCACCGTGCCGGACGTGCTCCAGCCCTATATGGGCGGCCTCAAGAAGATCGAGAAAGCCTGACAGGCTGGAACTGCCACAGGATTTCCCGGCTATATCAAGATAGAAACCGAATCTTCTATAGCCCGAACGGGCGCCGGGCGGTCAGCCCGAACACGCCGAAGGCAAAAAAATGCGAATTCTTGTCACGAACGACGACGGCATCCATGCTCCGGGTCTGAAGATACTCGAAGCGATCGCCCGACAACTCTCCGATGACGTCTATGTGGTTGCGCCGGAGACGGATCAATCGGGCGTCTCGCATTCGCTATCGCTCAACGATCCGCTGCGCCTCCGGGAGATCTCCCCGAACCATTTCGCGGTGAAAGGCACGCCGACCGATTGCGTCATTATGGGCATCAAGCATATCCTGCGCGAAAAGCAGCCGGATCTCGTGCTCTCGGGCGTCAATCGCGGCCAGAATGTCGCGGAGGACGTTACTTATTCCGGAACCATCGCGGCGGCGATGGAAGGTACGATCCTCGGCGTGAAATCGATCGCGATGAGCCAGGCCTACCGGTTCGGCTCCCATGAGGGGATCGACTGGTCCTGCGCCGAGGCCTTGGGCGCAGAGACTGTTCGCAAGATCCTTGCGATCGGCATCGAGCCTGGCATTCTCGTCAACATCAACTTCCCGGCCTGCGCACCGGCGGAAGTGGCCGGCATCGCCGTTTCGGTGCAGGGTCAGCGCAATCAGGCACTGCTCGACGTGGACAAGCGCAACGACGGGCGCGGTAACCCCTATTACTGGCTCGCCTTTGCGCGCGGCCGCATCACCCCGGCCGAGGGCACGGATCTGCATGCCCTGATCGATCGGAAGATCTCCATCACGCCACTCCGGCTCGACCTCACCGACCTGCCGAGCGTCACGCGCTATGCCGAGGCGCTCGGCAACTGATGGACGGGGAGGGCGCAACCCTTTCGGACGACACTGCGCTCGCGCGCTTTATTCTCGACCTGCGTTCGCGCGGGCTGACCGAACCCGGCCTGCTCAACGCCTTCGAGCGTCTGCCACGCGCGGCATTCCTGCCGGGATTCTCGCCGGCGCAACTCTATTCGCCGCTCGCCATGCCCTTGCCCTGCGGCGAGGAGGCGACCGATCCGCTCACGCTCGCGCGCCATCTCGTGCTGCTTGATATCCGTCCCGGCCAGCGGGTGCTGGAAATCGGCACCGGCTCGGGCTTTCTCTCCGCGATCATGGCCCGGCTCGGCGCACGCGTAACGACCTACGAGCGCTATCGTACGCTGTTGCGGCGCGCGGAGGCAGCCTTTCGCGAAACCGGAATCACCGATGTCATCCCGCTGTTCGGCGACGGGCTCGCCCGGCAGGAGCGCGGCGAGGGGTTCGATCGGATCATTGTCAACGGGGCGCTGGATAGCGTTCCGCAGCATCTCGTCGACCGTCTCAGCACCAATGCCGTAATGCTCGCACATCGCCGCCGGGGCTTAGAAACGCGCCTCTTCCTGTGGAAAAAAGATCTGGCGGGCCATCCCGAGGCGACCGATTGCGGCCCCTCGCGGCTGGGGTTGATGCGCTCCGGATTACCGACGGTTCTTTGACGTGGAAAAGAACAGAAAAGCGCCCCTTCAGATTCTCTTAACCGTGGCTTTCAACCCGACCTTAAGCTGAATCCGTGTTTACTCCGGCTCATCGCTTTTGATGGTTACCGCGTGGGTCGAGTAATGCGTAAGTTCAGAATGAATGCCGCGAAGCCGCAACTGCTGGCGAGCGTCATGGTGGCGGCCTTGCTCGGAGCATGCTCCTCGGACGTGTCTCGCTTCAACGAAGATCCGTTCCAGAATCCGTTCAGTTCGCGCACTTCGTTCGATCCGGTGTCGACAAATTCCATCAACCGCAATCGCACCGCCGCGTCAGCCCCGAAATCCTTCCAGCCGATGCCGCAAAGCACGGTCTCTTCGCAGCCGCTTCCACCGCCGGGACAGATCCAGGGTCTCAATCCGAACGCCAACCTGACGACCGGCTCGATCAAGTCAGGTGTCGCCTCCGCGAATTATCCCGCATTGGTTGCCGGACCGCGCCCGGCGTTGAGCGGTGTTGCCGGCAATTCCACGGGCTGGTCCGCGATCGGCGGAACGCCGGTCACGCTCCGTGAAGGCGAGAGCATCAACACGCTGTCCCAGCGCTACAACGTCCCTGTCAGCGCCATCATGGCCGTCAACGGGCTGTCGAGCGTGCAGCAGGCTCAGCCGGGCCAGCAGATCATGATCCCTGCCTACAACGCGGTTTCGGGCAACAACACTTCCGCAAAGGCTGGCGCTCCGCAGGCCAGCGCGATCATCAATCGCCCGGCTCAGCCGATGCCCGCGGCGAGCGTCCGCTCGGCCTCGGTCCTGCCGCCGACGCCGCCGCGCAATGTATCGCCGGTCAAGGTCGCGGCCGGTCCGGTCGCGCGCAACGTCGCGCCCCAGCCGGTCTCCGATGCCGAAAAGCGCGCCGCGCAAAAGCTCCGTGAGATCAAGAACGGCAAGACGGAAACCGAAGCGAAGGCCGACGCCGCCAAGAAAAAGGCCGAGGCCGCCAAGGCAGAATTGAAGCTCGCCGAGAAAAAGAAGGCCGAGGCTGCGAAACTCGCTGCGGTGCGGAAGGCGCGGGAAGACGCCGACGCGGCCAAGGCCGCCAAGATCGCCGCCTTGAAAAAGAAAACTGCCGACGACAACATCACGACATCATCGATCTCCGAGCCCAAAACGGAGATCAAATCGAATTCCTTCGTGTCGCAGCCGATGCCGCAGGCGGAGGTCAAGCAGCCCGAGAGCGGTGGCGATCAGTTCCGCTGGCCGGCGAAGGGGCGCGTGATTTCCGGCTTCGGTGCGCGTGGAACCGGCGGGTCCAACGATGGCATCAACATTGCGCTTCCCGAAGGCACACCTGTGCGCGCCGCAGACGGCGGTACCGTCGTTCACGCGGACGATGCGCTCAAGGGTTATGGCAAGCTCGTGCTGATCCGGCATCCGAACGGCTACGTCTCGGTTTATGCCCACAACGGCGAGCTGAATGTGAAGCGCGGCGAGAGCGTCAAGCGCGGTCAGGTGATCGCCAAGTCCGGCGCAACCGGCAACGTGACCGCGCCGCAGCTCCACTTCGAGATTCGCAAGGGCTCGACCCCGGTCGATCCGACGAGGCATCTCGGAGAGTAACGCCAGAGATATCAACCCGACTCTCGCGAGACCTTGGGCCGGGTTGCCACAGCCCCGTCGCCTCCAAAGAAAGGGGCGGCGGGGTTTCTCATTCCAGTGACTGCAACCGCTGCAGCCACGGAAAGGGGCACAGAGGATAGTTATCCGATCCGCTTACCCAGCCGCCCCGCGAGATCGTTGACATATTGCCAGGCGACGCGACCAGCGCGCGAGCCACGCGTCGTTGCCCATTCCAGCGCCTCTTGATGGCGGAGGGCGATCGGGTCCTCGACCTCGTGGATGAGTCCGAAATGGTGGCAATAGGCGTCCACCATCGCAAGATAATCATCCTGGGAACATTTGTGGACGCCGAGCCAGAGGCCGAAGCGATCCGAGAGCGAAACCTTTTCCTCCACCGCCTCGTGGGGGTTGATCGCGGTCGAGCGCTCGTTTTCCATCATATCGCGCGGGAGCAGATGGCGACGGTTGGAGGTCGCATAGAACAGCACGTTGTCCGGCCGACCCTCGATGCCGCCATCAAGCACGGCCTTGAGCGATTTGTAGGAGTTCTCGCCGGCATCGAACGAAAGATCGTCGCAGAACAGGATAAACCGGAAGGGCGCCGGGCGAAGAATGTTCATCAGCGCTGGAAGGCTCTCGATATCCTCTCGATGCAATTCGATCAGCTTGAGCGGAAAGCCGGCGGCGATCATTTCGGCATGGGCGGATTTGACGAGGCTGGATTTTCCCATGCCACGCGCGCCCCAGAGCAGCACATTGTTCGCTGAATGGCCTTCGGCAAAACGGCGCGTGTTCTCGACGAGAATGTCGCGGACATGGTCGATGCCCTTGAGCAACCCGAGCGGGATACGGTTGATGCGCGGCACCGGCTGAAGGCGTCCGTTCGTGCGGGTGTCTTCTGCCGCATGCCAGAGGAAACCGTCAGCGGCCGTGAAATCCGGCGCGGGCGGCGAAGGTGGAGCGATCCTCTCCAATGATTCGGCGATGCGGGCGAGAAGAGTGGAAAGGGCGGAGAAATCAGACTGCATCGGTTCGCACATTGAGGAGAGCGGGGGCTGTCTTCGGTTAGCGCGCCACGCGGACGAAAGCCAGCGGCTTGCTGTGCTCCGCTTGCCCCGAGGCACGGGAAAAGCCGTTCTTCCCGCCGGATTCGGCAAGGAACAATTGCGTTTGCCGTTTCCCTCACTATATTCCGCGCGAGTTTGGACGGGCGTGGATGTGTTGCGCCCCAATTTTGGAGTGAGCCTTGTTCATTACCCCCGCCTTTGCCCAGGCCGCTGCGACGCCCGGCGCGAACGACATGTTCATGCAGCTTCTGCCGTTCGTCTTCGTGCTCATCATCATGTATTTCCTGCTGATCCGCCCGCAGCAGAAGCGCGCCAAGGCGCATCAGGAAATGGTCAAGAACGTCCGCCGCGGCGACGTCATCGTGATGAACAACGGCATGATCGGCAAGGTCACCAAGGTGATCGACGATGCCGAAGTCGAGGTCGAGATCGCCGACAACGTGCGTGTTCGGCTCGTTCGCGGCATGATCGCCGAGGTCCGCAGCAAGACGGAACCGGCCAAAACCGAGTAACGTTAGGGGCGGGGCCATCCAAACCGGCCCCACGCCCCTGTGATGCGTTCCAACAGGTAATCGCCGGGACGACCGGCGCGAGGGGACATGTTCAAGCAATCGGCCTTCAAATCCGCGCTCATCGCCGTCACGCTGTTTCTCGGCGTCTACTATACCCTGCCGTCGATTTTCGGCCAGGAAGCAATGAAGTCGGTCGCGAACTACCTGCCGTCCTTCCTCGTGCCGAAGAACGCAATCAAGCTCGGCCTCGATCTTCAGGGCGGGGTCCATGTGATGCTGGAGGCCGACAGGCCGGGCGTAACGCGTGACCTCGTCAAGCAGTTGCAGGAAGATGTGCGCCGGGTGCTTCGAACCGAGCGCGTGCCGCCCACAGGCGGCATCGTCGCGCAGACACGCGGTGTCAGCCTGCGCGTCGCCGACGCCGAGCAGCGCGCGAAAGTCTTCCCGAAACTGCAGGAACTGGCGCTACCGGTGACCAACGCCGTGCTCGGTAATACCGGCCAGCGCAGCCTCGAGGTCGTGGACCTCGGCGACGGTCTCATCCAGATCGCGATCACGGATGCCGAGATCAACGAACGCATCCGCCGCGCGGTGGACCAGTCGATCGAGATCTTCCGCAAGCGTATCGACCCGGATGGCGTGAAGGAGCCCTCGATCCAGCGGCAGGGGCTCGACCGCATCGTCGTGCAGGTGCCCGGCGCGAAAAGCTCCAAGGAAATCACCGACGTCCTCCAGCCCGGCAAACTCGAATTCCGCATGGTTGCGGAGCCAGGCGCGGCGCCGAACGAGATCGAGACACTACCGTATCTCGATCAGGGTGGCGGCACGATCCAGGTCGAGCGGCGTGTGCTCGTGCGCGGCGAGGACCTGACCTCCGCCGAACCGGGGTTCGACCAGCGCAATTCCGAGCCGATCGTCAATTTCCGCTTCAATGTGAAAGGCGCGCAGGCCTTCGCGAAGGTGACGACCGAAAATGTCGGCAAGCCCTTCGCCATCATTCTTGACAACAAGGTGGTCTCGGCGCCGCGCATCATCTCGCCGATCACGCAGGGGCAGGGGCAGATTTCGGGCCGGTTCACGGTCGAGGCCGCGAACCGCCTTGCGGTGCTGCTGCGCTCGGGCGCGCTGCCGGCCGCGTTCACGCTCGTCGAGGAACGTACGGTTGGCCCCGGCCTCGGCGCGGATTCGATCGCTGCGGCCAAGGTCGCCGCCTATGTCTCGGCGGCGATGATTTTCGTCTTCACAGTCGCGACCTATGGCATTCTCGGCATTATCGCGCTGGTCGCGCTCGCAGCAAACCTCGTGCTGATTTTCGCCTCGATGTCGATGCTCGGTTCGACCCTGACCCTTCCCGGTATCGCCGGCATCGTGCTGACGATGGCGATGGCGGTTGATTCCAACGTGCTGATCTATGAGCGCATCCGCGAGGAGCAGGCGGCGGGACGTTCGGCGATTTCCTCGCTGGATGCCGGCTTCAGTCGCGCGCTGGCAACGATCCTAGACGCGAACATCACCACCTTCCTTGCGGGCGCGATCCTGTTCCTTGTCGGAACCGGGCCAGTGAAAGGCTTCGCGGTCACGCTCTGCATCGGCATCGTCACCACGATCTTTACCGCCTTCACGCTGACCCGCGTCATTGTCGCGGCGTGGTATCGCTGGTTCCGGCCGAAGTCCGTTCCGATTTAAGGTTCCTGTCCGTCCGCCTGCCGAAGACCGGGGCGGCCCGCCCGTATCAAGTTCTGGAAACCGCATGAAACTCCTTCGCCTCATCCCGGACAACACCCGCTTCGGATTCATGAAATTCCGGGCGGTGAGCTTTCCGTTTTCGGCGCTGGCTTCCATCGTCGCGGTGGTTGCCTTCCTTTGGCTCGGCATGAATGTCGGCATCGACTTCAAGGGCGGCACGGTTGTCGAGTTGCAGTCCAAGACCGAGCAGGCCGATATCGCCGCCGTGCGCGCGAGCGCGGAAAAGCTCAACCTCGGCGACATCGAGGTGCAGGAATTCGGCTCGAAGCGCGATGTGTTGCTGCGCGTCGGCCTTCAGCCGGGCGGTGACAAGGCGCAGGCCGATGTCGTCGTCAAGCTGCGTTCGGTGTTCGAGGATAAATACGACTTCCGCCGGGTCGAGGTCGTCGGCCCGCGCGTTTCAGAGGAACTCGTGCAGAACGGCACCATCGGCGTGCTGCTGTCGATCCTCGTGATCCTGATCTACCTCTGGTTCCGCTACGAGTGGCAGTTCGCGGTCGGTGCCGTGATCGCCACGATGCACGACCTCGTGCTGACGATCGGCTTCTACGCCGTCACCCAGCTCCAGTTCGACCAGACCTCGATCGCCGCTATTCTGACGATCATCGGCTATTCGCTGAACGACACGGTCGTTGTCTACGATCGCGTGCGTGAGCTTCTGCGCAAGTACAAGAAGATCCATATCGACGAGATTCTCGATCTTTCGATGAACTCGACTCTCTCGCGCACGGTCATCACCTCGGTGACGACCATCCTCGCGCTAATCGCGCTCGCGATCTTCGGCGGCGATGTTATCCGCGGTTTCTGTCTTGCCATGCTGTTCGGTGTCGTCATCGGTACCTATTCGTCGATCTTCGTCGCCGCGCCGATCCTGATCTATCTCGGGGTCAGGGTGGGCGAGGGAACGGGCAGCGCCGACGACAAATCCGCAAAAAAGGAGTGAGCCGCGATGGCGGGTTCGAGTGAAAGCGGGCAGCGCGGATCGGGTTTCGTGCCCGGCGGCCACATGATCGATTCCTACGGCAACGGCGGTTTTCGCTTTGCCGGTATGTCGCATCAGGGCTCGGTGATCGCGATGCCGACGGGCGTGCAGTCCTGGGCCGTTTCGGTGCCGACACGGATTGATGTCGCCTCGCTGACCCCGGTCATTGTCGAGCTAGGACGGATCGATCTCCTGCTGATTGGCTCCGGCGAAAAGGCGTTGTCGCCGGATGCGCCGGTGGCGCGCGCCTTGCGCGAACTCGGTTTGAATGTCGAGGTAATGGATACGCCCAGCGCGGCGCGCACCTACAATGTCATGTTCTCGGAAGGCCGCCGTGTCGCCGCGGCTCTGCTTGCCATCTGAGATTTGAGGTCTCCGGTCATCCGGAGAGCTTTTCTCCCGTCCGCTCTGCCCCATATTCGACCGGAGCCAACACCGAACGAGTGCTTTCAGCCGCATGTCGAACTCCGCCTGTCACCAGGTTTCGCCGCCGGAACTCGACAATGCCTACAGCATCTGTCAGGCGACCGTCCGTCGCGAGGACCCGGACCGCTATGCCGCATGTCTGTTCGCGCCGAGGGAGACCCAACCGGGGTTGTTCGCGCTATTCGCGTTCAACGCCGAGGTAGCGCGGATCCGCGAACTCGTTTCCGAGCCGATGCCGGGCGAGATTCGCCATCAGTGGTGGCGTGAGGCGCTTTGTTGCCAAGGGCGGGATAACGAGACCCGCAACAATCCCGTCGCGCTCGCCCTAAAGGATACACTCAAGCGCTACCAACTGCCGCCCGAGCCCCTGCTGGCGCTGATCGAAGCCCGCAGTTTCGACCTTTACGACGACCCGATGCCGACATGGCTCGATCTCGAAGGCTATTGTGGCGAAACCTCTTCGGCGTTGATCCGTCTGGCGTCGATCATCCTCGCGAAGGGGGAGGATGCCGGCTCGGCCGACCTTTGCGGGCATGCCGGCGTCGCCTATGCGATCACGGGACTGTTGCGCGCCTTCCCGATCCACGCCCGCCGACAGCAGTGTTACATCCCGCACGAGGCGCTGATCGCCTGCGGTCTCGACATCGACGACATTCACGAAGGCAAGGACAGCGACGGCCTCCGTGCCGTGCTCGCCACCATGCGCGGACGGGCGCGCGATCATTTCGACAAGGTGCGCGGTCGGATTGGTGAACTCGATCCACGCATCCGGGCGGCCTTCTTTCCGGTCTGTCTATGCCCGGCCTATCTCGAAGCAATGGAGAAACCGGACTACCAGCCTTACCATGCGCGGATAGGCATTTCGCCGTTGCGACGGTTGTTCATTATCGCTCGTAGCGCCTGGCGCGCGCGAGGCTGAATTCACTCAGGCACCCGTTTCGTCGAGCCAGCGGGTCAGAGCCGACTTGGCGCGCGCGGTGATCATGCGCTTGCGCGCGACCGCCTTCTCCTTGCCCTTGAGCCGTTTGCCGTTCGCATCGCGTGGCGCCTTCGCAATCACCGGGAACAAGCCGAAGTTGATGTTCATCGGCTGGTATGAAGGTGGGCCAGCATCGATGGTCTCGATATGCCCGCCGGTAATGTGATTGAGAAGTGCACCGAGCGCCGTCTCTGCCGGAGGGGGAGGGAGTATCCGTCCGAGCCGTTCGGCGGCAGCGAAACGCCCCGCCATGAGGCCGACAGCCGCGCTTTCGACATAGCCCTCGCAGCCGGTGACTTGCCCGGCGAACCGCAGGCTCGGCATGACCTTCAGTCGCAGCACGCCATCGAGATGGCGGGGCGAATTGAGGTAGGTATTGCGGTGGATTCCGCCGAGCCGCGCAAACTCCGCCTGCTCCAGCCCGGGAATCATCCGGAAGATTTCGCCCTGCGGCCCGTATTTCAGCTTCGTCTGAAAGCCGACCATGTTGTAGAGCGTGCCGAGCTTGTTGTCCTGCCGGAGCTGGACGATGGCATAGGGTTTAACGGTCGGATCATGCGGATTCGTGAGGCCGACCGGCTTCATCGGGCCGTGGCGCAGCGTCTCCGGTCCGCGCTCCGCCATCACCTCGATCGGCAGGCAGCCGTCAAAATAGGGCGTGTCCTTCTCCCACTCGCGGAACTCGGTTTTCTCACCGGCGAGGAGCGCGGCGACAAAAGCCTCGTATTGCGCCTTGTCCATCGGGCAGTTGATGTAGTCCGCGCCAGTGCCACCCGGCCCGGCTTTATCGTAGCGGGATTGGAACCAGGCCTTGCCCATGTCGATGCTTTCGAAATGGACGATCGGCGCGATGGCATCGAAGAAAGCGAGCGAATCCTCGCCCGTCAACCTGCGGATCGCATCCGCCAGCGCCGGCGAGGTGAGAGGCCCGGTCGCGACGATAACATTGTCCCATTCGGCCGAAGGGAGCCCGCCGACTTCGCCCCGTTCGATCGTCACCAGCGGGTGTGCAGCAAGCCGTTCACTGATCTCGCCGGAAAATGCGTCGCGATCGACCGCCAGCGCCGAGCCGGCCGGGACTTGATGCCGGTCTGCCGATTCCATCACGATCGAGCCGAGTCGGCGCATCTCGTGGTGGATCAACCCCACGGCGTTGAGATCAGAGTCGTCCGAGCGGAACGAGTTCGAGCACACAAGTTCGGCGAGGCCTTGCGTCTTGTGTGCCTCGGTCATCCGCACGGGGCGCATTTCGTGCAGGATGACCGGCACGCCTGCCTGGGCGATCTGCCAAGCGGCTTCCGAACCGGCGAGACCGCCGCCAACAACATGGACGGGAGAAGGAGTCTGATGGGTCATGCCGGCGTCATATCAGGAATTCATCCGGAGAGGCGAGCGGCAACCGAACAAAAAAAGGCCCGCCGAAGCGGGCCAGGATCACGAACCGACAGGGAGAAGGCCGGTACGCGTTTAGAACCGGGATCAGGCCGCAGCGACCTGACGTGCCGCCTGCTCGATCGAGCCGCGGTCGAGGCCGATATCGGCCAGTTCACGGTCGGAGAGCTGCGAGAGAGCCTCGATATTGCGGCGATAACGCAGCCAAGCCTGGATGCGAGCGATGATATGAGTGATGAACATTTTCGTCTCCTGAAGAATTTATCTGCAGCTGGAGGCGGCGGCTGTTGGCCGGCACGCTGTCTCTTTGCTGTGCACGGGAGACTGTTTGCAGTGCAACAAAGGCGAAATATGGGCAGAGCTGGCCCTGTTTGAGGTGCCAGCCATGCTTTTTTCGCATGGCTGATTGATAAAATTTTGACAATTCTCGCGGCGATCACCCCTTCGGCGGAATGAATGCCTGGGAAATGTCCATGAAAACATCAAGAGATTCCAAGACATTGATATCCTGCGACAGGGCGGGGCAGGCGCTCATGTCCGCCAGCCCGGGGTGCGCTTCGTTGAGAAACCGCAGAATACAGGCGATCGTGACATCCGCCTGCGATATCGCCTCGCCGAACCAGTAGCGCGCGGAATCCGCGGTCCGCTCCCGCTCCAGGAGCGCCAGCGTCTCGCCGATCTGGCTGCGGCAGCGCGCGACATAGAAATCCGATGCCTGATCGTGCAGCCGCAACTCATAGAAGAGGCTCACCGCCTTGTCGCCGATACCGGTCGCCAGCGCACACACCCGCTGCACAGCGGTGCGCAACGGCCCCTTGCGCGGCATCAGCGCCTTTTCCGGCGGCACGAGACGATCGAGATAGTCGAGGATCGCCTGACTCTCGACCAGCGCGATACCGTCATCCTGCACCAGAACCGGTACGCGGAGCAGTGGATTATAGGGACGGATCTTGTCGGCCTCGCCGAAGGTTGACCACGGCTTGTGCTCGAAGGGAAGATCATAGAGCCGCATCGTGATGCCAACGCGGCGCACGAAGGGCGAATCGAATTGCCCGATGAGAATCATTTCCAGTCCTTCTCAGAAACGATCCCCTCCGCTTCCGAGGCTAGGACGAGGCTGGCCGCCTTGCAAGCACCTCGCGCATGAAGCGCCCGGTATGGCTTGCCGGCGCCTTCGCGATTGTTTCCGGCGTGCCCTGCGCAACTACAAGCCCGCCGCCGTCTCCGCCCTCGGGCCCCATGTCGATGACCCAGTCAGCGGTCTTGATGACTTCAAGGTTGTGCTCGATCACCACGACCGTATTGCCCTGATCGACCAGCTCGTGCAGCACCTCCATGAGCTTGGCGACATCATGAAAATGCAGTCCCGTGGTCGGCTCGTCGAGGATATAGAGCGTCCGCCCGGTTGAACGTCGGGAAAGCTCTTTGGAGAGCTTGACGCGCTGAGCCTCGCCACCCGAGAGCGTCGTCGCCTGCTGGCCAACCTTGACATAGCCGAGGCCAACGCGCGCAAGCGTTTCCATCTTGTCGCGGATCGACGGCACGGACTTGAACAACCCCGCCGCTTCCTCGACGCTCATATCGAGCACATCGGCGATGGATTTCTCGCAGAACTTCACTTCCAAGGTTTCGCGATCATAGCGCTTGCCCTTGCAGACGTCGCAGGTGACGTAGACATCGGGCAGGAAGTGCATCTCGATCTTGACGACGCCGTCGCCCTGGCAGGCCTCGCAGCGTCCGCCCTTGACGTTGAAGGAAAAGCGCCCCGGCCCGTAGCCGCGCGCCTTCGCCTCCGGCAGGTTGGTGAACCACTCGCGGATCGGTGTGAAGGCGCCGGTATAGGTCGCGGGATTCGAGCGCGGCGTGCGCCCGATGGGGCTCTGGTCAATGTCGATCACCTTGTCGAGCAGTTCCAGCCCCTCAATGCGCTCGAACGGGGCAGGGTGCTCCATCGCGCCGTTGAGGCGACGCGCGGCGGCTTTGTAGAGTGTCTCGATCACCAGCGTCGATTTGCCGCCGCCGGAAACGCCGGTCACGCAAGTAAAGAGCCCGAGCGGGATTTCGACATCGACCGCCTTGAGGTTATTGCCGCGCGCACCCGTCAGCTTCAGCATGCGCGATTTCTGCGGCGCACGGCGCTTCTTCGGGATCATCACCGATTTCCGGCCCGTAAGATAATCCGCCGTCAGCGATTTCGGGTTGGCCATCACCTCGTCTGGCGTACCGACCGCAATGATCTCGCCGCCGTGGATGCCCGCGCCGGGGCCGATATCGACCACGTAGTCCGCCTCGCGGATCGCGTCCTCGTCGTGCTCGACGACAATGACCGAATTGCCGAGATCGCGCAGTCGTTTCAGCGTGCCGAGCAGCCGCTCGTTATCGCGCTGGTGCAGCCCGATTGAAGGTTCGTCGAGCACATAGAGCACGCCGGTCAGGCCCGAACCGATCTGCGAAGCGAGACGGATGCGCTGGCTTTCGCCCCCCGAAAGCGAACCGGAACCGCGGCTCAGCGTCAGGTATTCGAGTCCGACATCGTTGAGAAAACGCAAACGGTCGCGGATTTCCTTGAGCACGCGCCCGGCGATCTCGTTCTGCTTCGCTGTCAGTCTTTGCGGCAGGGCCTCATACCAGTTGCCGGCATCCTTCACCGACAGCGCTGCGACCTCGCCGATATGGCAACCGCCGATCTTCACCGCAAGCGCTTCCGGCTTGAGGCGATGGCCGCCACAGTCCGAGCACGGCGTCTCGCTCATGAAGCGCGAGATTTCCTCGCGACTCCAGTCGCTCTCGGTTTCCTTGTAGCGCCGTTCGAGGTTAGTGATAATACCCTCGAAAGGCTTCTTCACCTCGTAGGCCCGCATGCCGTCGTTGTAGGCGAAACGGATCGGCTCCTGTCCGGAACCATAGAGCATCACCATCTTGGCGCTGTCCGGCAGTTCAGCCCAGGGCCTTGTCATCGAGAAGCCGTAATGGTTCGCGAGCGCCTCCAGCGTCTGGCCATAATATGGCGAGGAGGATTTCGCCCAGGGCGCGATGGCGCCTTTCTTGAGTGACAGGTTCGGCTCCGGAACGATAAGATCGGCGTCGATCCGCATCTCGTGGCCGATGCCGCCGCAGGTCGGGCAGGCGCCGAACGGATTGTTGAACGAAAAGAGGCGCGGTTCGATCTCGGCAATGGTGAAGCCGGAAACCGGGCAGGCGAATTTCGATGAGAAGGTCATGCGGCGCGCTTCGCCGTTCGCATCCTTCTCGTCCGCGAACTCCAGTACCGCGATCCCGTCCGCCATGTCGAGCGCGGCCTCGAAACCTTCCGCGAGCCGCGCGCCGATGTCGGAGCGCACCACGATCCGGTCGATCACCACGTCGATATCGTGCTTGAGTTTCTTGTCGAGGGCAGGGGCTTCGGAAATCTCGTAATACTGCCCGTCGATCTTCGCGCGTTGGTAGCCGCGTTTAAGAAAATCGGCGAGCTCCTTCTTGTATTCGCCCTTACGGCCCCGGATCACCGGCGCGAGCAGGTAGGCGCGGGTCTTTTCCGGAAGCTCAAGCACACGATCGACCATCTGGGAGACGGTCTGGCTCTCGATGGGAAGGCCGGTCGCGGGCGAATAGGGAATGCCGACACGCGCCCAGAGCAGGCGCATGTAATCGTAGATTTCCGTCACGGTGCCGACGGTCGAGCGCGGATTGCGCGAGGTTGTCTTCTGTTCGATTGAAATCGCGGGGGAGAGCCCATCGATCTGGTCCACGTCCGGCTTCTGCATCATCTCCAGAAACTGGCGGGCATAGGCCGACAGACTCTCGACATAGCGCCGCTGCCCCTCGGCATAGATCGTGTCGAAGGCGAGCGACGACTTGCCGGAGCCCGAAAGCCCGGTGAACACCACAAGCTTGTCGCGCGGGATGACGAGGTCGACATTCTTGAGGTTGTGCTCGCGCGCGCCACGGATGCTCAGCACCCGCTGGCCGGGGAACCGCAGCGCGGCCTCGTCGAAAAGTCCCTCAATGCGGGCAGCGTCGTCTTTCGGGGCGCCGCCTTTCGTGCGGGCCGTCTTGGCATTGGGCATGGTCGTCCGGTCGGAAATGGCGGGTTCCGGTTCAATCTAGGGGCCAGCCATGCTTCCTTCAATCGCCTGCCAGGACGTAGTGGCGGAATCGTGTCGGCACCCTTCGAAAAAACCTTGCACGAAACCCCACACCGGGTCTAGAACAAAAAAAGAACAACGGTTCTTGTCCTGACGGAAACTGTCAGGGCCAGAACAATGTCACGATGCGCCGATCGGTGCCCAGAAGCAGGCTGGCTTCTGGTGCATGCGGATGATAGGCCCTTTGCCGTCCTGCCGGCGGCATATGTGGAACTTGTCGTCCGGCGAGGGCCGCGCCTCGTGATATTCGACCAACGTGCCGTCGCCGAGCGTATAGCCTGCCGGGGTGATGCGCACGTCGCTCACCGGCATCGGAAAGCAATCGCGGTCGGAGCAGCATTCGTAAGGATACCAGCTGTGGGCGAGGGCGACGCCCGGCAGCAGAGCAAGCAGGGACAGGGAGCGCTTCATCGTTCTCTCCTCGGTGTCGAAAGCACAGAATGGCCGGAAAAGGCCAAGAAGACTCTGTCGGCGCAAAGCAGGGCTTCACGTCGGCTGACGGTATCGAAGGCATTCGGATGAGCCGCGCCGCAGGTCCGACCGCTTCTTGGGCGGGAGTGGCGCGAGTAGATCAGGTTAGGCGCGATTTGGTTAATTTTTGGTGGCGTCAATACCGCACAGTGGTCGAAACCTTCCGAACTCCCTTGTGGACAAGGATGGGCGACCTAGTGCCTTCCCGGCTTCGGGCTCTATGGTGCGCGGAACAATTCTGGAGCGAAAACGATGGCAGGCAGCGTCAACAAGGTCATTCTGGTCGGCAATCTCGGACGGGACCCCGAAACGCGGCGTCTCGCCAACGGCGATCCTGTGGTGAACCTTCGCATCGCCACCAGCGAGACCTGGCGCGACAAGCAGTCCGGCGAGCGTCGCGAGAAAACCGAATGGCACTCGGTCGTGATCTTCAACGAAAACCTCGCCAAGGTCGCGGAGCAGTATCTGCGCAAGGGCTCGAAAGTCTATGTCGAGGGACAGCTCCAGACTCGCGAGTGGCAGGACAAGGATGGCCAGAAACGCTACTCGACCGAAATCGTACTCCAGCGCTTCCGGGGCGAACTCACGATCCTCGACAGCCGCGATAGTGGTGGCGGGCGCGAGATCGAGGAGGGTGGCGGCAGCTTCGGCGGGTCCGCCCCGCGGGGCGGTGGCGGCGGCGGTTCGCGCCCGGCCGGTGGCGGTGGCGGTCGGAGCGATTTCGACGACGATATCCCATTCTGATCGGAATGACCGTGCAAAGGACAAAAACCCGCCGAAGATACGGCGGGTTTCTATATATTCGCAGTAGTGTCTGAGCTCAGGTGCCTGAACCGGCGCGTGGGTTGGCGACTGCGCCCCTCTTCTCCAGCGTGTATTCGAGCATCGAGCCGTCATAGAGCTTGGCGTTCTTCTGGCCGAGAATCTCGCTCATCACGAACCAATCGGTCGCGCCCCAGTGCCCGGTGTTGCAGTAGGCGATGGTGGCAGCAGCCTGCGCGGTCTGCGCGTAGATCTTCTCCAGTTCGGCGCGCGGCTTCAGCTTGTTCGAGGCATCGAGGGCACGCGAATGCGGAATATTCACCGAACCAGGAATATGGCCAAACGAAGCGACAGCCTTGTGCTTTTCGAGGCCGGTGAAGAAGCTCTCCGGTCGGGAATCGACCAGAACCGCGCCGGACTTCTCGGCCGCCATCACGTCCTCAAGAGAAGCGCGCAGGGCCGGCACCGGGTTGGCCTCGTAGATTGAGGCGACCGGATTGGCCGCGCCGGACTCGACCTTGCGGGCCTTGTCGACGGTCCAGCCGCGATAGCCGCCGTCGAGCACGGCGATCGAGGCATGCCCCATCGCCTTGAAGCTCCAATAAACACGGGCCGCCGCACCGAAACTCGTGGCGTCGTTGCCGTCATGGACGATCACGACATCGCTCTCCGGCGAAACACCAATATCGCCCGCGAGCACCTCGAATTGCGCCGGCTCCGGCAGATAGACCGAAGTCTTCTCGCGCGGGAGACGCCAGCTCGCGAAGGCGTAATCGGCATGGACCGCACCGGGGACATGGCCGGCAGCGAACAGAGCCTTGCCCTGTTCCCGGGTGTCGCCAGAACGGATATCGACCACCACGAGCTGCTTGTCGCCGAGCCGGGAGGCAAGTGTCTCGGCCGAAATCACGCCACGCAGCTTGTCACCCGCGAGGACGCCGAAGGTTCCTATGGCCATGATGCCGCTCACGGCGAGGGCGCGGAGGGCAGGGCGGAGGAAAAGACCAGTCATGTCAGCCTCTTGTCGAGCGGCGGCGAACGATGGAGAACGCCGGGAAACGTGAGGTTGATATAGAAAAAATTTCTTATCCAGACAATGAGCGGTGGTTGAATAGAAAAAATTTTCCGATTATCGTTCATCAACCCACGAGCAATTTTCGAAACCGGGATCAGGCAACAAAATGGATTCCTTCGACCGTGCCATCCTCGTCCTCATCCAGGAGGACTCCTCGCTTCCCCTGAACGAGATCGCCTCCCGCGTCGGCCTCTCGCCGACCCCGTGCTGGAACCGGATTCGCAAGATGGAGGAGGCCGGCATCATCTCGCGGAGGGTGGCGATCCTCGATGCTCCGAAACTCGGCCTCGGCGTGACGATCTATGTCTCGATCGAAACCTCGGACCATTCGGAGGGTTGGCTGGCGCGCTTTGCCGAGGCGGTGCGCGCGATGCCGGAGGTGGTGGATGTCTACCGTATGTCCGGTGATGTCGATTACATGATGCGGGTCGTCGTTCCCGGCATCGACGCTTACGACGATTTCTACCGTCGGCTCATCAAGGCGGTGCCGCTCAAGAACGTCACCTCGCGCTTTGCGATGGAGAAGATCAAGGCGACGACCTCGCTGCCGCTCGACCAGTCGCCTGTATTCAAACAGCGCAAGAAAGCCGCGAAATAGGCGAACAGGGGTCGTGCGGTGAAACACGCCGAAAGACGCTGCAACGCGTTAGCCCGGTGCATCTCTTCGCCGCCCCCGAGACCGGAGCTCCCCCATGTCCCGCACCGCCGCATTGTCGATTGCCGTCACGCTCGCCGGCTGCGCCGTCGCGCTGGCCGCGCCACTCGAAAAGCAACTTCCACATGGCCGGGCGGCCTGCTGGGAGCGCACCTACGACGCCGCGCATCTCGCGGCTCATCCCGGTCAGATGGTCACCGGCATCAAGTTGGCAAAGGTCGCTGAAAGCACCGATTTCCCCCAGACGGCCGTTACGCTCTACATCAACCTGCGCAAACGCACCGCCGAGAGCGACGGTGGTTACGATTACTCGAACACGGCTTTCTGCAAGGCCGCAGGCGTGGGGCTGGCCTGCGAGAACGAATACGGCCTCGGAAGGTTCCGCATCGAGCCCGCTCCGAACGGCGGAGTCATCATCCGCAACCCCGGTATCTGGGCCAACCCCAACCCATATGACGCCGAGGAAAAGGCCGATGGTGCTGTGTCGATTCCAGCCAGGCCCGACGACGGAAGCTGGCTGCTCGACCGGAAAATCACGGCAAACTGCCCCTACTGATCACAAGATCGCCTTCACCCCGTCGATCACGAACTGTACGGCCAGCGCGGCGAGGATCACGCCGAGAAGGCGCGTCAGCACGAGATTGCCGGTGACGCCGAGCAGCTTCGAAAGCCGGTCGGCGATCAGGAACACCGCGAGACATGCCACCGCAACAATCGCGATCACGACAACGAGCGCGCCGAGTTTCATGCCGTTACCGCCCGCGTTGCCGGCCAGCAGCATCGTCGCCGTAATCGTGCCCGGCCCGGCCATCAACGGAATGGCGAGCGGGAAGGCGGCAACGTTATGGATGTGGTCCTGATCGATCGCCGTGCGCGCCACCGAGGATTTCCGCTGCGTGCGGATCTCGAAGATCATCTCGAACGCGATCCAGAAAAGCAGCAGCCCGCCCGCGATGCGAAAGGCGGGAAAGCCGATGCCGAGAGCGCCGAGCACGGGCTGCCCGAAGAACGCGAAGCCGAGCATGATTCCCCCGGCGATGATCGTCGCCCGTATCGCGACGGCTCGCCGCTCCGTGCCGGTCATGCCCAGCGTCAGGCTCAGGAAGATGGGCGCGAGGCCAGGCGGATCGACCGTGACCATCAGGGTGGTCAGCGCCGAAAGGAAATAATCGAGGACGATTTGCGGGATCATGGTAGTTCCAGCCTGCCACGCTTTTCTCGGCATGGCGATTCGCTCCGGACCTTTTCCTGTCGAGAAATCGGTTGCTTGTTGATGACGCTCGCCCCGCTGCTCGCCGCGCCGCCAGCCATTCAGATCCATGCGATTGCCGCGCTGCTGGTCGCCTTGCTGTGGCCATTCCAATTCTGGTGGATAAGAAAAGGCAGCGGCGTGCATCGCGCGACGGGTTATGTCTGGCTCACGGCAATGGTGATCGTCGTATTCTCGTCGTTCCTGATTCCGAGTACCTTGCCGGTGCGGATCGGTCCGTTCGGGCCGATTCACCTGCTTTCCGCACTGGCGCTCTATTCGGTGGTACGCGCCGTCCAGTATGCCCGCGCCCACAGCCGCGAGGGGCACCGGAGAACGCTTGTCGGGCTGTCGATCGGCTTCTGGCTGGCGGGTCTGTTCACGCTCGATCCCGGCCGGATCATGGGCCGGATGCTATTCGGTCCCTGAGGCCGACTTATCCCCACCCGGCATTCGCTTCGCGCCGCGGAATCGCCTAGAAGAGGCGCCAGTCTCGCGCGCATCCGCACGCGGGGTTTTCCGCTGCATGGCATACCCAGGGTTTATCCTTGTCCGACAACCAGAACGACGAAAAATCCGGCCCGGCCTCGGGTGACGGTTCCGAAATCCGCCCGATCTCGCTCACCGAGGAGATGAAGCGCTCCTACCTCGATTATGCGATGAGCGTGATCGTGAGCCGCGCGCTCCCCGACGTGCGCGACGGGCTGAAGCCAGTTCACCGCCGTATCCTGTTCTCGATGCACGAGAACAGCTACACGCCGGACAAGCCCTACCGGAAATCCGCCCGCGTCGTCGGCGACGTGATCGGTAAATACCATCCGCACGGCGACCAATCGATCTACGACGCCATGGTCCGCATGGCGCAGGACTTCTCGATGAGCCTGATGCTCATCGACGGGCAGGGCAACTTCGGTTCTGTCGACGGTGATCCGCCCGCAGCGATGCGCTACACCGAGGCGCGCCTGTCCAAGGAGGCGATGCATCTCCTCGCCAACCTCGATGAGGACACGGTCGATTTCCAGCCGAACTACGACGGCTCGGAACACGAACCCACGGTCATGCCGGCGCGGTTCCCGAACCTCCTTGTCAACGGCGCGGGCGGTATCGCCGTCGGCATGGCGACAAATATCCCGCCGCATAATCTCGGCGAGATCATCGACGCCGCGCTTGCGGTGATGAACAACCCGGAGATCGACGTTTCCGAACTCAACGAGATCGTGCCCGGCCCGGATTTTCCCACCGGCGGGTTGATCCTCGGTCGCGGCGGCATCCGCGCCGCCTATACCACCGGCCGCGGCTCGGTCATCATGCGCGCCCGCGCGACGATCGAGGAGATCCGCAAGGATCGCGAGGCGATCATCGTCACCGAAATCCCGTATCAGGTGAACAAGGCAACGCTGATCGAGCGCATCGCCGAACTCGTGCGTGAGAAGCGCGTCGAGGGCATCTCGGACCTGCGCGACGAGTCTGATCGGCAGGGCATGCGCATCGTCATTGAGCTCAAGCGTGATGCAGTGGGCGACGTGGTGCTCAACCAGCTCTACCGCCACACAGCGCTTCAATCGTCGTTCGGCGTCAACATGGTGGCGCTCAACGGCGGCCGCCCGGAGCTGATGACGCTGAAGGACATGCTCACTGCCTTCATCGCCTTCCGCGAGGAAGTCATCAGCCGACGCACCAAATTCCGCCTCGGCAAGGCGCGAGATCGGGCCCATGTCCTCGTCGGCCTCGCGATCGCGGTCGCGAACATCGACGAGGTGATCGCCACGATTCGCTCCTCGCCCGATGCGCCAACCGCACGCGAGCGCCTGATGATGCGCGACTGGCCGGCGAGTGATGTCGCGCCGCTGATCGCGTTGATCGACGACCCCCGACACCGCATGGGCGAGGACGGCACCTACCGCCTCTCCGAGCGGCAGGCCAACGCGATCCTCGAACTGCGCCTCAACCGGCTGACCGCGCTCGGCCGCGAGGAAATCGCCGGCGAACTTGAGAAGATCGCCGAGGAAATCCGTGATTTCCTTGATATTCTAGGTTCTCGCGCCCGCATCTTCGGCATCATCGGCGAGGAGCTCACCGCCATCAAGGCGGCGCACGCCGGCCCGCGCCGCACCGAGATCGTCGAGGCGGACGGCGACTTCGAGGACGAGGACCTTATCGCCCGCGAGGATATGGTCGTCACCTTCAGCCACGGCGGTTACGTCAAGCGCGTGCCGCTCTCGACCTACCGGGCACAGAAGCGCGGCGGCAAGGGCCGCTCCGGCATGGCGACGCGCGGCGAGGATTTCGTCTCGCGCCTGTTTGTCGCCTCGACACACACACCGATCCTGTTCTTCTCCTCGGCCGGCCAGGTCTACAAGGAGAAGGTCTGGCGCCTGCCCATCGCGCCGCCGAACGGGCGCGGCAAGGCACTCGTCAACATGCTGCCGCTCGAAAAGGACGAGCGGATCACCACCATCATGCCGCTGCCCGAGGACGAAACGACCTGGGATGCGCTAGACGTGATGTTTGCGACCGAGAGCGGCAACGTGCGTCGCAACAAGCTCTCGGATTTCGTGCAGGTGAACCGCAACGGCAAGATCGCGATGAAGCTCGACGAGGGCGACCATATCGTTGATGTCGCGACCTGTTCCTCGACCGACAACATCCTGCTGACGACCGCGCTCGGCCAGTGCATCCGCTTCGAGGTCGAGGACGTGCGCGTCTTCAAGGGCCGCGATTCAACAGGCGTGCGCGGCATCAACCTCGCGAAGGACGATCGCGTCATCGGCATGTCGATCCTCCAGCACGTCGAGGCGAGCGCCGACGAGCGCGCCGCTTATATCAAGATGCGCCGTGCTATGGCCGGCGAGGGCGAGGAGGGCACCGAGCCGGAAGAAGCCGCGACCGAAACCGCGATTTCGCAGGAGCGCTATATCGAGATGGGGGCCGCGGAACAGTTCGTTCTCACCATTTCCGAGAACGGCTACGGCAAGCGCACGAGTTCCTATGAATACCGGATCACCGGGCGCGGCGGCAAAGGAATCGTCGCGATGGCGGTGAACAGCCGCAACGGCCATCTCATCGCCTCCTTCCCGGTTGAGGAGAGCGACCAGATCATGCTGGTAACCGATGGCGGGCAGTTGATCCGCTGCCCGGTCAACGGCATCGGCGTCAAGGGCCGCTCGACGCAAGGCGTCATCGTGTTCGATACCGCAGCGGACGAAAAGGTTGTCTCCGTCGAGCGTGTTTCCGAGCCTGAGGGCGAGGAAGAAGAGGGGGACGGTAACGAGGCGGCAAGCGCCGAATAGCCCTTGCCGTCGGCCGAAAACGGCATAAATTACGTGACTATCCGAGGGGCGCCCGGTGATGGGCTGAGATTGGGGAATAGGCCCCAAGCACCCTTTGAACCTGATCCGGGTCATGCCGGCGAAGGGACGGGTTTCGCGGGCTTCATCCCCGCCCTTCCTTTGATGGCATGGCTCTCTTCCGAAGCGTGCTTGCACGCGAAGGCAAGCGCGACCGCGCGCCCGAGCTTACGCGAGGGGCCGAGCGGCGAAGCCGCACAAAGGAAAAATGGCCATGAACAAGCCGATCGCCCCGAAAAACCTCCAACCCGCGCCGGAAACGGTGACGACCGGCCCGATCATCGGTTCGCGGAAGGCCTATGCGAGCCCGAAATCGCACCCGGACATGAAGGTGCCGTTCCGCGAGGTCACGCTGACCGATCCGCTCGAACCGCCGGTGCGGATCTACGATCCCTCCGGGCCCTACACGGAAGCGGATGCCGGCATCGACCTCAAGGGTGGCCTTCGCCAGACGCGCGAAGGCTGGATTGCCAAGCGCGGCTTCGAGGCGATCGCGCCGCGCGCGGTGAAGCCGGAGGACAACGGCAACATCTCGGCCGACAAGCTGGTGCCGGAATGCCCGGCTTCGCGGATCATTCGCGCTGGCAAGCCGGGGCAGATGGTGACGCAGTTCGAGTTCGCCCGCGCCGGCATCATCACCGAGGAAATGGTCTACGTTGCCCATCGTGAGAACCTCGCACGTGAGGCCGCGCTCGCCGGCGCAAAGGAGCGCATGGCGGATGGCGAGAGCTTCGGCGCGAGCGTACCGGAATTCGTGACGCCAGAATTCGTGCGTGAGGAGGTCGCGCGCGGCCGCGCAATCATTCCCGCGAACATCAACCACACCGAACTGGAGCCGATGGCGATCGGTCGCAACTTCCTCGTCAAGATCAACGCCAATATCGGCAATTCGGCCGTGACATCGGGCGCTGCGGAGGAGGTCGAGAAGCTCGTCTGGGCAATCCGCTGGGGCGCCGATACGGTGATGGACCTCTCCACCGGCCGCAACATTCACAACATCCGCTCGTGGATCATGCGGAACTCGCCGGTGCCGATTGGCACAGTGCCGATCTATCAGGCGCTCGAAAAGGTCGATGGAGACCCCACCAAGCTCGATTGGGAAGTCTTCAAGGACACCTTGATCGAGCAGGCCGAACAGGGGGTGGATTACTTCACCATCCACGCCGGTGTGCGCCTGCCTTACGTGCCGCTGACGGCGGATCGGGTGACCGGTATCGTCAGCCGCGGCGGCTCGATCATGGCGCGCTGGTGCCTTGCGCATCACAGGGAGAGCTTCCTCTACGAGCGCTTCGACGAGATCTGCGACATCATTCGCAAATATGATGTCTCGTTCTCGCTCGGCGACGGTCTGCGCCCCGGCTCGATCGCGGACGCGAACGATCGCGCGCAGTTCGCCGAGCTCGAAACCCTCGGCGAACTCACCAAGGTTGCCTGGGACAAGGGCTGCCAGGTGATGATCGAAGGCCCCGGCCATGTGCCGATGCACAAGATCAAGGAGAACATGGACAAGCAGCTCCGCGAATGCGGCGAAGCGCCGTTCTACACCCTCGGGCCGCTGACGACAGACATCGCGCCGGGCTATGACCATATCACCTCCGGCATCGGCGCCGCGATGATCGGCTGGTTCGGCTGCGCCATGCTCTGCTACGTGACACCGAAGGAGCATCTCGGCCTGCCGAACCGCGATGATGTCAAGCACGGCGTCATCACCTACAAGATCGCCGCGCATGCCGCCGATCTCGCCAAGGGGCATCCGGCGGCGAAGATCCGCGACGATGCGCTTTCCCGCGCGCGCTTCGCCTTCCGCTGGGAAGACCAGTTCAATCTCGCGCTCGATCCCGACACGGCCCGCAGCTATCACGATGAAACCCTGCCGAAGGAGGCGCATAAGGTCGCCCATTTCTGCTCGATGTGCGGGCCGAAGTTCTGCTCGATGAAGATCACGCAGGATTTGCGTGCGGAAGTTCAGGCAATGGGCGAGAACGAACGCGCCGCGATCGAGGGCATGGCGGAGAAGTCCGCCGAGTTCACGAAACTCGGCAGCCAGCTTTATGTTGAACAAGGTTGATCCGACCAAAGGTCGGCTGGTATTGCACTGCAAAATGAGGCATCCAGCCGGCTTTTCGCGGGGGAATTGAATGGCAGGCCCGATCATCCTGGAAACAATCGCGGCCCTACGCGCCTGGCGCGCCGAGCGGCGGGCGGCTGGCAAGCGTGTCGGCCTCGTGCCGACAATGGGCGCACTTCACGCTGGCCATCTGAGCCTTGTGACGGGCGTGAAGCAGGCTGCCGACGAGGCGGTCGTCTCGATCTTTGTCAACCCGACGCAATTTGCACCAACAGAGGATTTTTCAAAATATCCCAGAACGTTCGAACGTGACGTTAAACTTTTGACAGAAGTTGGCGCCGAGGCTGTCTTTTCCCCTCAGGTGCAGGAAATGTATCCCTCCGGCTTTGCGACGACTGTCAGCCTCGAAGGCCCGGCGAAGGTTGGGCTGGAAGACGCGTTTCGACCGACGCACTTCGCCGGCGTGGCGACGGTTGTGACGAAGCTATTGCTGCAGGCATTGCCCGATGCCGCGATTTTTGGCGAGAAGGATTATCAGCAGCTCGCCGTCATCCGCCGGTTCGTACGTGATCTCGATATTCCTGCGGAGATTATCGGCGGTACCACAGTGCGTGAGGCGGATGGGCTCGCGCTTTCCTCGCGCAACGTCTATCTCTCGCCGGAAGAACGCGCCGCCGCGCCGACGATCTACCGGGTCCTGCAGGAAGCGGCGGAGCGGGTGCGCAAGCGCCAGCCGCTGAACCGCGTCGAGGCCGAGGCGGTTCAGACGCTCACGGCAGCCGGCTTCGTGGTCGATTATTTCGCGATCCGCGATGCGCTGAACCTGACGAACCCCTATGCCGCGGCTGACCCGAAGCGGCTGCGCCTGCTCGTGGCGGCGAAGCTGGGCAAGACGCGGCTTATCGACAATATCGTGGCGGCCTAGCTTTCGAGAAGAGCCTTGCGCGCATCGGCCAATTTGGCGGTCGCCTCGGCGGAAAGCGTCGGGTATTCGAGGTCGAGCTCCTCCATCTCGGTGATGATCGCCTGCATCACGGCCAGGCGCATGAACCATTTCCGGTCAGCCGGAATGACATACCAAGGCGCGTGCGGCGCGGCTGTCGCGCGGATCGCTTCCTCGTAGGCGGCCATGTAATCATCCCAGAAGGCACGCTCGGCGACATCCCGGGCGCTGAACTTCCAGTTCTTGTGTGGGTTGTCGATGCGTTCGAGCTGGCGCGCCTTCTGCTCGTCTTTCGAGACATGCAGGAAGAATTTCATCAGCTTGACGCCGGAGCGCGCGAGGTGTCGCTCGTGGTCTGCGATGGCTTCGAGTCGCTCGGTCCAGAATTTCTCAGAGCCGGCCTTTTTCATGATGCCGTTTTCGGGCAGGCGCTGCCCCTTGAGGAAATCCGGGTGCACGCGCACGACAAGGACTTCCTCGTAGTAAGAGCGGTTGTGGATGCCGATGCGCCCGCGTTCCGGCAGGGCCTTGGCGGTGCGCCAGAGGAAATCGTGATCGAGCTCCTCCGGGGAGGGTGCCTTGAAGGAATGCACCTGGCATCCTTGCGGGTTCACGCCGGACATTACATGTTCGATGGTGGAATCCTTGCCCGCCGCATCCATCGCCTGCAGGATCATCAGCACAGACCAGGTGTCGGCAGCGTAGAGCCGCTCCTGCATTTCCTTGAGCTTGACCTTGCCTTCCTCAAGGAGCGCCTTGCCTTCCGACTTGGAGAGTTCGTGCCCGCCCATGTCATCCGGTGCATGGTCCGCGAGGCGGAACTTCTTGCCGTTGGTGATGCGGAACGGGGCGACGAACTGGGCGGCGTTATCGATGGGCATGGCGAACTCCGGTTACGCTTTGGCGCAAAATAGACGCCGAAATCGTCCACGCGGCAAGACCGGGCTCGCGAGTTGAGCCTTGCCAGTTGACCGGACGCGCGCCATAGCAGCGACATGACCCATGCCATCATCTACGACTGCGACGGCACGCTGATCGACAGCGAGCATATCGCCGGATCGGTCTGCGCCGAGGCGCTGACCAAGCTCGGTTTCCCCACGACGATGGAAGCCTTCAACGCGCGCTTCAACGGCGTGCCGGCCGCCGAAACCTGGGCCACAATCCGCGCCGAATTGCCGGTTGAGCTGCCGCCCGGTTTCAACGATGCGATCAACGCCGAGATCTATCGTCGTTACGAAGAGGAGCTGCATCCGATCCCGGGTGTCACGGAGGCCGTCGAATTGATTGGCGGAAAACGCGCCGTAGCCTCTTCGACCAATCTCCAGCGGCTGCGGCTCAACCTCGAGAAGACGGGCCTCGCGCCGTTCTTCGATCCGCATATCTATTCCGCCTCGCAGGTTGCGCGCGGCAAGCCTGCGCCGGATGTGTTCCTCTATGCCGCAAGCCAGATCGGGGCCGATCCAGCCCGCACCGTGGTCATCGAGGATTCGGTCGCCGGAGTCACGGCCGGCATCCGCGCGGGCATGGCGGTGATCGGCTTTCACGGCGCCTCAAACGGCATTCCGGAGCTCGACGCACGGCTTGTCGCGGCCGGAGCGTTGACGGTGATTGCCAGCATGACGGACTTGCCCGATGCTGTCGAAACCGTCTGGCGGTCGATGAGGGTATAATGCTGGCGCGCTGTTTTTTCGTTTCGTTCGTCGTGATCCCGGTCTTGCCGGCGCTTGCGCAACAGCCGCGTTCGATCGTCGGAACCTGGCGTTTTCCTGGCGAGGGCTGCAAGCGCGAGCAGGGTGCGATCACCATCCGTCCGATGGAGCTTGAGAGCGAGGACGTGCTTTGCAAGTTCAGGACGGTCAAACGCGAGGGCAACACCGTCACTTGGACGGGCGTCTGTGGCGATGTCGAAGCCGGGGGCAACCAGCGCGTGACTGCGACGGAAACGGCCAAGGGGCTGACGATCCGCTATCACCCGGGCGGGAACGTGCTCGAAGGTTTGCAGCGGTGCCCACGCTAGCGACGGGACTTTGCCTTGTCATCCGCTGTTTTTCCCGCTAGCGCTCGCTGGACGCCGTCGAGACAACCGGAACCCGCCGCATGAACACCATCGCCTTCTACGCCGGCTCCTTCGATCCGCCCACCAACGGGCATATCGATGTGATCCGCCGTGCCTTCGCGATGGCGGATATGCTGGTGATCGCCATCGGCACGCATCCCGGCAAGGCACCGCTATTCTCGGTCGAGGAGCGCGCGGACATGCTGCGCGCGGTCGCCACCCCCATCGCGAGCGGCCGGACGCTGACCATCGCCACCTTCAACGATCTCACCGTCGATGCCGCGCGCCGGCATGGAGCGACGCTGATGATCCGGGGCCTGCGCGACGGCACCGACCTCGACTACGAGATGCAGCTCGCGGGCATGAACGGCGTCCTGGCGCCGGACATTCAGACTGTTTTCCTGCCCGCTTCGCCCAATATGCGCCCGATTACCGCCACGCTCGTCCGGCAGATCGCCTCGATGGGCGGCGACATATCCAGTTTCGTGCCCGATCCGGTCCGTGTCGCGCTCGCGCGGAAGTTCACGCCGAAGGGCTGAAAATCCCTCGCATTCCTGGAAGGAAACACCATGCTTCGCCGTCACCTGCTTGCTGGCCTCGCCGCTCTCGCGTTGGCCGCGCCGGCCTTTGCGCAAAACGCCAAGCTCGACCCGAAGAACACGCTCCAGATCGACCTCAAGGACGGCAAGGTGCTGATCGCCCTCAGGCCGGACCTTGCGCCGAAGCATGTCGAGCGCATCAAGGTTCTCGCCAAGAAGGGGTTCTACGACGGAATCGTCTTCCACCGGGTAATCGAAGGATTCATGGCCCAGACGGGTGATCCGCAGGGCACGGGCGGTGGCGGTTCCGATCTGCCGAACCTGCCGGCCGAATTCTCGAAGGAGCCGTTCGTGCGCGGAACCGTCGGCGCCGCGCGCACGGCCGACCTGAACTCGGCCAACAGCCAGTTCTTCATCATGTTCGCGCCTGCGCCGCACCTCAACAACCAATACACCGTCTGGGGCAAGGTTGTTGCGGGCATGGAGTTCGTCGATCTCATCAAGCGCGGCGAACCCGTCCGCAACCCTGACAAGATGCTGAAGGTCCGCCTTCTCGCCGATGTGAAGTAAGAAAAGGAAATCTCATTATGGCTTCGCCCGAGAATACGCTCATCCTCGACACCACCAAGGGCGTCGTGACCATCGAACTACGTCCGGATCTCGCGCCCGGCCACGTCGATCATATCAAGAAGCTTGTCCGCGAGGGCTTTTACGACGGTCTGTCTTTCCACCGCGTGATTGATGGCTTCATGGCGCAGGGCGGCTGCCCCGACGGCACCGGCATGGGCGGCTCGTCCTATCCGGATCTCAAGGCCGAATTCAACGACGAGCCGCACGTGCGCGGCGTCTGTTCGATGGCCCGCGCCCGCAACCCGGACAGCGCCAACAGCCAGTTCTTCATCTGCTTCGACGACGCGACCTTCCTCGACGGCCAGTACACGGTTTGGGGCAAGGTGATCGAGGGGATGGACAACGTTGACCAGTTCGCGCGCGGCGAGCCGGTGCGCAACCCGGATCGCATCAACAAGGCGACCATCGCCGCCGATGCCTGAGCCGAAGGCACGATCTGAAACGGCCGAAACACGAGAGGGAGGGCGGAAGCTCTCCCTTTCCGATTTCGATTTCCATCTGCCAGAAGATCGTATCGCACTTCACCCGGAGCATCCGCGCGACGCCGCGAAGCTGCTGGTGGTGCGCGGCAATCACCGCGAGGACCGCGTTTTCCGCGACCTGCCGGACCTGCTCACCCCCGGCGATCTGCTCGTCTTCAACGATACCAAGGTCATTCCCGCGCGGCTCGTCGGCGAACGCAATCGTGACGGAAATCGGGTGCGCATAGAGGCGCTGCTGGTCAAACGGCGCGATGATTGCACCTGGGATGCCTTCGCCAAGCCCGGCAAACGCCTCAAGATCGGCGACAGGATCGTTTTCGGTTCTGTGAACCCCGTGTGCCTCGTCGGCCATCTCGCCGCCGAGGTTATGGCCAAGGGCGAAGAGGGAATCGTCACGCTCCGTTTTGATCGCACCGGCGCCTATCTCGACGAAGCCATCGGGCTGATCGGCGGCATGCCGCTCCCACCCTACATCCGCGAGGCGCGCCGTCATGCTGGCGATACCGACGAGAGCCATGACGCCGAGGACTACCAGACCATGTTCGCCAAGCGCGAGGGCGCGGTCGCGGCCCCCACGGCATCGTTGCATTTCACGCTCGAGGTGCTCGAAAGGCTCGCCGCGCGGGGCATTGGCCACACCTTCGTGACGCTGCATGTCGGCGCCGGAACCTTCCTGCCGGTGAAAGCCGAAAACCTCGACGAGCATCGCATGCACGCCGAATGGGGCGAGGTTCCGATCGAGGCTGCCGAGGCGATCCGCAAAGCGAAGGCGAGGGGTGGGCGCGTGGTTGCGGTGGGCACGACGGCCTGCCGTTTAATTGAAACGGCCGCTGTATCCGGCTTGATCGGACCTTTTCTCGGCGAGACCGACATCTTCATCCGCCCCGGCTACCGTTTCCGGGCAACGGATGCTCTCATCACCAATTTCCATCTGCCTAAATCGACCCTGCTGATGCTGGTCTCGGCCTTCGCCGGAATGGAGTCGATGCGCGCGGCCTATGCCCATGCCATCGCTGGCTGTTACCGCTTCTATTCCTATGGCGATGCGAGCCTGCTATTTCCCGCCTCATGAGCACCGACTTCTCGTTTTCCATCCACGCCCGCGACGGCAAGGCACGGCACGGCACCATCGCGATGCCGCGCGGTGAAATCCGCACGCCGGCCTTCATGCCCGTGGGCACCGCCGGCACGGTAAAGGGTCTCTACATGGACCAGGTCCGCGCAACCGGCGCGGATATCATCCTCGGCAACACCTACCACCTGATGCTGCGCCCCGGTGCTGAGCGGGTCGCGAAGCTCGGTGGGCTGCACGAGATGGCGCGCTGGCCGCACCCGATCCTGACCGACTCGGGCGGCTTTCAGGTGATGAGCCTCTCGGCGTTGCGCAAGCTCACCGAGGAGGGCGTGACCTTCCAGAGCCATATCGACGGCTCGAAGCACAATCTCACGCCCGAGCGCTCGATGGAAATCCAGGTGCTGCTCGACAGCAACATCATCATGCAGCTCGACGAATGCATCCGCCTGCCGGCGCCGGATGAGGAGGTCGCGCGGGCGATGCGGCTCTCGTATCGATGGGCCGAGCGCTCGAAGGCGGCGTTCGAGCGGCTGGTCAAGCCGGGCGAGGGGCGGGCGCTGTTCGGGATCGTCCAAGGAGGGACGAACCCGCTCCTGCGCCGAGAAAGCGCGGAACTGCTCGCGAAACTCGATCTGCCGGGTTATGCGCTCGGTGGGCTTGCGGTGGGCGAGCCGCAGCACGAGATGCTCGCGACCATCGAAGCAACGGAGCCTTATCTCCCTGCCGAGAAACCGCGCTACCTGATGGGCGTCGGCACGCCGGATGACCTGATCGAAAGCATTGCGCACGGTATCGACATGTTCGATTGCGTGATGCCGACCCGCGCCGGGCGGCATGGCACCGCCTATACGCGCCACGGCAAGTTCAACCTCAAGAACGCGCGCTTCGCCGAAGACACCCGCCCGCTCGACGAGACCTCGGATTGCCCGGCAACGCGAGACTATTCGCGCGCCTACCTCCATCACCTCGTCAAATCAGACGAGATGCTCGGCCAGATGCTGCTCTCGTGGAACAACATCGGCTATTACCAGCGCCTGATGCGTGAAGCCCGTGCCGCGATCAGTGCCGGGCGCTACGCTGATTTCGTGGTCGAGACCAAGGAAGGCTGGGCGCGGGGGGAATAGCCCTGCGTTCCCAAGCCGTCCCAGATATGACGCCGTCATGGTCGGGTTCAGCCCGACCATCCATGGCTTTTCTTCAATGAGAGCAGTCGTGGATACCCGGCCCAAGGTCGGGCATGACGTTGAGCATAGCTCGACGACCAAGCCCCCTCCCTCCAGCCATCTCCCCGAACGCATCGCTTTCGCAAGGGCGACCGCCCGCCGGCCGATCAGGCCGCCCTCGCGGAGGCCGCGCGCACAGCGCGCTGGCCGCGAGCGGAAAAGAAACCGCGCGTTACGACACGCGCGCCGCGCAGTACTTGAATTCGGGAATCTTCCCGTAAGGGTCTAGCTTGGGGTTGGTGAGCACGTTCGCCGCCGCCTCGTTGAAGGCGAAGGGCACGAAGATCATTCCCTCGGAGACCTCACGGTCCGCCCGCAGCCGTGCGGTGATCGCGCCGCGCCGGGTCTCGACCGTCACCTTCTTGCCTGCTGAGAGGCCCCGGGCACGGATCTCGCGCGGGTGCATCGCGACAATGCCTTCGGGCTCGATGGTATCAAGCACACCAGCCCGACGGGTCATGGCGCCAGTGTGCCAGTGCTCCAGTAGCCGCCCGGTGGTGAGCACCAGCGGAAACTCGGCGTCAGGCATCTCGTCGGGCGGCAGGAGGTCGGTCGGCACGATCTTCGCGCGGCCAGTGGTTGTGGGAAACCCGGCGTCGAACAGGATGGCGTGCCCCGGCGCATCCTCGGCGGGGGCCGGATAAGTGACGGAGCCCTCCCGCACGACGCGATCCCACGGCAGCCCTTTGAGCGAAGGCATATGCGAACGCATCTCCTCATAGACCTTGCCGACATCGGTTCCCGCGACCACGCCATCGGGTTGCAGGCTTTGGCCATAGCTCCAGTCGAGCCCAAGTCGCCGCGCGAGCGAGACGAGAATGTCGATATCAAAGCGCGCGTCACCCGGCATCGGCACCACGGGCCACCCGATCTGCACCTGCCGGTTGGTGTTGGTGAAGGTGCCTAGCTTCTCGGCGTGTGCAGAGGCAGGCAGCACCACATCGGCGTGCCATGCGGTTTCGGTGAGGAAAATATCCTGCACGACGAGGTGCTCGAGTTTGGCGAGCGCCTGCCGGGCGTGGATCTGGTCGGGGTCCGACATCGCCGGGTTCTCGCCCATGATGAGCATCGAGCGTATCGTGCCCGCATGGATTGCATCCATCACCTCGACGACTGTGAGGCCTCGCTGCTGGTCGAGCGCGCGACCCCATTCGTCCTCGAAGCCGGCGCGAATTTCGGCATCTTCGACCGAACGGTAATCGGGGAAGACCATCGGGATCAGCCCGGCATCCGAAGCGCCCTGCACGTTGTTCTGGCCGCGCAACGGATGAAGCCCGGTTCCGGGCCGCCCGACCTGCCCGGTGACGAGCGCCAACGCGATCAGACAGCGGGCGTTGTCTGTGCCGTGGACGTGCTGCGAAACGCCCATGCCCCAGAAGATGATCGAGGCCTTGGCCGTGGCATAACGCCTCGCGACTTCGCGGATCACATCCGGCGCGATGCCACAGACCGGAGCCATCGCCTCTGGAGTGAAGTCCGCAACGCGGGCCTTGAGGGCGTCAAAGCCATCAACATTCCGCGCGATATAGTCCGCGTTCGTCAGCCCCTCGGCGATGATGACGTTGAGCATCGCATTGAGCAGCGCCACGTCACGCCCCGGCGTGAACCGGAGGTGATGCGTCGCGTGCTGCACGAGACCGGAGCCGCGCGGGTCCATCAGGATCAGCGTTTTGCCCGCTTTCGCCGCCTGCTTGAAATAGGTCGCGGCGACGGGGTGGTTCTCGGTCGGCCGTGCGCCGATGACGATGATGCAGTCCGCATCTTCGACAGCCATGAACGGCGCCGAGACCGCGCCGGAGCCAACGCCTTCCATCAGCGCCGCTACCGAGGAGGCGTGGCACAGCCGGGTACAATGATCGACATTGTTGGTACCGAACCCCTGCCGCACCAGTTTCTGGAACAGATAGGCCTCTTCATTCGAGCATTTGGCGGAGCCGAAGCCGGCGAACGCCGTGCCACCGTGGGTCGCGAGCAGCGCGCGGAATCCGGAGGCCGCGCGGGCGAGGGCTTCCTCCCATGTCGCCTCTCGGAATACGTCCCACGGATTGGCGGGATCAACGGCAAGGTCGTCGCGTTTCGGCGCGCTTTCGAGGCGCACCAGCGGCTTCGTGAGCCGGTGCGGATGGCGGATATAATCATGACCGAAACGACCCTTGATGCAGAGCCGGTTCTCGTTCGCCGGCCCGTCGCGCCCGTCGACCCGGACGATGACATCATCCTTCACCGCAACCCTGGTGAGGCAGCCGACGCCGCAATAGGGGCAGAGGCTGTCGACCTCACGATCGGGGGCAATGACGCCACGCGTAGCGCTCGCGTCCATCAGCGATTTCTCGAACAGCGCGCCGGTGGGGCAGGCCTGCACGCATTCGCCACAACCGACGCAGGTCGAGGTACCCATTGTGTCGTTCTGGTCGAACACCGGGCGGGTTCCGTGGCCACGGAACCCCATGCCGATCACATCGTTGACCTGCACTTCCCGGCAGGCGCGCTCGCAGAGACCGCAGGCGATGCACGCCGCGAGGTTCACCGCGATCGCGGCGTGGGAGGCGTCATGGAGCAAAGGAAAATCAAGCGAAGTGGTCCCCGGTTCGCGTGAAGATTTTCCGTCAATATGAGAAACCAATCCCGCATCGCCGGGCGAACCGGTGCCGTGGCGTTTCGGGAGACGGCTGCCGCCCACACCCAAGCGCTCGGACCACTGCCAGAAGCTTGCCGCCGGGTCAGGCGCGGCCTCGCGGGCAGGCATATCAGTCTGCAGGAGTTCGAACACCGTGGCACGCGCCTTTTCCGTGCGTTCGCCAGTCGTATTGACCACCATCCCCGCCTTGGGCGCGCGGATGCAGGAGGCGGCCAGCGTGCGCTCGCCCTCGATCTCGATGAGGCAGGCGCGGCAATTGCCATCCGGGCGATAGCCGGGCGCATCGAGATGGCACAGATGCGGGATCGTGGTGCCTTCGCGTTTCGCCACCTGCCAGATCGTCTCGCCCGGCGCGGCCTCGACGAGGCGGCCATCAAGCGTGAAGCGGATGGTGTCACTCATGCGAGTGCCTCCGGGAAGTATTTCACCAGACAGGCGACCGGGTTTGGCGCGGCTTGTCCGAGGCCGCAGATCGAGCCTTGCCGCATCACATGCTCCAGATCGGCGACGAGAACCGTATCGAGTTTCCCGGCGTCGAGCAGCGCCCCCATCTTCTCGGTGCCGAGCCGGCAGGGCGTGCACTGGCCGCAGCTCTCGTGCTCAAAGAATGAGAGCAGATTCCGGGCGATCGCCTTGGGGTCATCCTGATCCGAGAACACCACCACCGCATGGCTGCCGACGAAGCAGCCGTGTTGTTCCAGCGTGCCGAAATCGAGCGGGATATCGGCCATGCTCGCCGGCAGCATACCGCCCGAGGCGCCACCCGGCAGATAGCCCGCGAACTGGTGCCCCTCGGCCATGCCGCCGCAGAATTCCTCGATCAGCGTGCGCGCGGTGATCCCCGCCGGCGCCAGCTTGACACCCGGCTCGCGCACCCGGCCCGAAACCGAGAAAGAGCGAAGCCCCTTGGCGCCGTTCGCGCCTTGATCTGCGAACCACGCCGGACCCTTTTCGAGAATATCACGCAGCCAATAGAGCGTCTCAACATTGTGGTTCAGTGTTGGACGTCCGAAAAGCCCGACCTCGGCAATATAGGGCGGGCGATGACGCGGCAGCCCGCGTTTACCCTCGATGCTCTCCAGCATCGCGCTTTCCTCGCCGCAGATATAGGCGCCCGCGCCGCGCCGAAGCTCGATCGGGCAGCCCTCGGTCAGCCCCGTCGCATCAAGCGCCGCGATTTCGCGCGCAAGGATGTCGAGCACGGTCGGATACTCGTCCCTCATGTAGAAATAGATGCGCTCCGCTCCGACCGCATAGGCCGCGATGAGCGCGCCCTCGAGCACGCGATGCGGATCGGTTTCGAGCAGGACGCGATCCTTGAAGGTGCCGGGCTCGCCCTCGTCGCCGTTGATGGTCACAAGGCGCGGGCCGGGATAGCCGCGTACGAATTCCCATTTTCTCCCCGCCGGGAATCCCGCGCCGCCAAGGCCGCGTAACCCTGCGTCCGAGAGGCGCGAGATCATCGCTGCCGGCTCGGTCTGCCGTTCGCGCAGCGCTTCCAGGAGGCGATAGCCGCCCGCCCTGCGGTATTCATCGAGACCGATGTGGCGAACGGGATCGGGCGTCACATCCCCCGTGGCTGCCAGCGCCAATAGCCCTGTGGCGCTCGCATGGCCGACCGGCTTGCGGCCGACCATCGCCGCCGGAGCGTCGGCGCAATGCCCCATGCAGGGCGCACGAACCACCCGGACCTTTCCGGGATCGACTCCATGACGAACCGCCGCGATCAGGCTTTCCGCGCCGGCCATCATGCACGAAACGCTGTCGCAGATCCGGATCGTGACCGGGGGAGGCGGGGCTTCACCTTCCTTCACCAGGTCGAAGTGGTGGTAGAAGCTCGCAACCTCGAAAACCTCCACCTCGGACAGGCGCATCTCCTCCGCCAGCGCACGGATATGGCGGGCATGGAGACAGCCGAAACGATCCTGCATCCGGTGCAGCATCTCGATGAGAAGGTCACGGCGGCGCGGAATCGTTCCGAGGGCGGAACGCAGTTCGACAACAGCCTCGTCATCAAGGGGGCGTCCCTTCGGCTGCCATTGTCTCGTGCTGGTCGACTCAGTCATTCTCGGCCCTGTCGCGATTTGCGGATGGATAGTAAGCTGAAGCGGCATTGCTGCAAGCATTATGCGATATGATGCCATTAATGCATTATATTGCATAATTTTAACTCGATCAATCCGGATTGGAGCCGGCTTTGAAGTTCTCGCTCACCTCCCTGCTCAAAGAGGGCCTGACCGGCAACCGAGGTTGGCCCCGGCAATGGCGCGATCCGGCGCCGAAAGCGGCCTATGACGTGGTTATCGTCGGCGCCGGCGGGCATGGGTTGGCGACAGCCTACTACCTTGCGAAGGAACACGGCATCCGCAATGTCGCGGTGCTGGAGAAAGGATGGCTCGGTGGCGGCAACACCGGGCGCAACACCACAGTGGTGCGTTCCAATTACCTCTGGGAGGAGAGCGAGCGGCTTTACGAGCACTCGATGAAGCTGTGGGAAACGCTCTCGGACGATCTCAACTACAACGTCATGTATTCTCCGCGTGGCGTCCTGATGCTCGCCCATTCGATCCATGACGTGCAGGTCGGCAAGCGCCACGTCCATGCCAATCGCCTCGCCGGAATAGACAACGAATGGCTGAGCCGCGAAGAAGTGTTGGACTTCTGCCCGATCCTCAACCCGTCGCAGGATATCCGCTATCCGATCGCCGGTGGCGCGCTGCAGCGTCGCGGGGGCACTGCGCGGCATGATGCCGTCGCCTGGGGCTATGCGCGCGGGGCGGATCGGCTCGGCGTCGATATCATCCAGAACTGCGAGGTGAAAGGCATCGCCCGCAATGCCGCCGGTAAAGTGACCGGCGTCGAGACGACTCGCGGCTTCATCGGCGCGGGCAAGATCGGCGTCGTCGCTGCAGGACACACCTCGGTGGTGATGGGCATGGCCAGCGTGCGAATGCCGCTGGAGAGTTATCCGCTTCAGGCGCTCGTTTCGGAGCCGATCAAACCGATCATGCCCTGCGTCGCGATGTCGAACGCGATCCATGCCTATATGTCGCAATCAGATAAGGGCGAACTCGTCATCGGCGCGGGCACGGATCAGTATGTCTCTTATTCCCAGACCGGTGGCCTTCAAATAGCGCAAGCAACGATCGAGGCGATCTGTGAGCTGTTCCCGGTGACCCGGCGCTTGCGGATGCTGCGGAACTGGGGCGGCATCGTCGACGTCACCCCCGACCGCTCGCCGATCATCGGCAAGACGCCGGTCGCGGAGCTATACGTCAATTGCGGCTGGGGCACGGGCGGCTTCAAGGCGACGCCTGGCTCGGGGCATGTGTTCGCGGCGACCATCGCGAACGGCGAGCCTCACCCGATCGCCGCGCCATTCTCGTTGGAGCGCTTCACCACCGGACGGCTGATCGACGAGGCCGCCGCAGCTGCGGTGGCACATTAAGGACGACATACATGCTAATGATTTTATGTCCTTATTGCCATTCCATAAGAGCCGAGATCGAGTTCCGCAACGTCGGCGCCGCACATATTTCGCGGCCAAACGATCCGGAAGCGACGACTGACGGGCAATGGGGCGAATTTCTCTATCTGCGTAACAACCCGAAGGGGCGTATCGCCGAGCGCTGGCTGCATATTCACGGCTGCGGGCGATATTTCAACGCGATCCGCGACACGGCATCGGATTCCTTCCTGACGACCTATAAATCCGGCGAACCACGCCCGGAGACGACGCCGGAGACCTCGCCATGAGCCGGTTCCGCAACGACGCCGGTGGTCGGATCGACCGTACACGCGGCATCAACTTCACCTTCGACGGGCGGCTCTATACGGGCCTTCAGGGGGATACGCTCGCCTCGGCCTTGCTCGCGAACGGCGTGCACCTCGTCGGCCGCTCGTTCAAGTATCACCGCCCGCGCGGCATTCTCGCCGCTGGGGCGGAGGAACCGAATGCGCTTGTAACCGTCATCCGGGATGAAGGCCGCACTACCCCCAATCTACGGGCAACCCAGATCGAGATCCACGAGGGGCTGGCGGCGAAAAGCCAGAACCGCTGGCCCTCGCTTGCCCTCGATGTCGGCGCGATCAACACGCTGGCTGCTCCTGTTCTGGCCTCCGGCTTTTACTACAAGACCTTCATGGGGCCTGGCTTTCTCGGCTCTAACAAGGCCTGGGCGAAGCTCTACGAGCCGTTGATCCGCCGCGCCGCCGGTCTCGGCCGGGCGCCGTCCGCTCCGGACCCGGACCGCTATTCGCGCCGCTATGCCCATTGCGAGGTGCTGGTGGTCGGCGCGGGCGAAGCCGGTCTCAACGCCGCGCTCGATGCCTCGGCGAACCCGGATTGCCGGGTGATTCTCTGTGATGAGCAGGCGGAGATGGGGGGCTGGCAACTCAACGCGCCGGACGAGGACGTGACGAGGATGCTCGATGCACTCGCCAACCGCCCTAATGTGCATACGCTGCCGCGGACGCAGGCCTTCGGTGTTTATGCGCAAGGCGCGGTGGCCCTGGCGCAACGCCTGACGGACCACCTCGCGGCAACCTCCACCGACGTTCCGCGCGAACGGCTCTGGCAGGTGCGGGCGAGCGAGATCGTTCTGGCGACCGGCGCGATCGAGCGCCCGCTGGTGTTTCCCGGCAACGACCGGCCGGGGGTGATGCTCGCGGGCGCCGCCGAAACCTATGCGAACCGCTACGGCATTCGGCCGGGCGAGCGCGCCGTGGTCGCGACCGCCTGCAACAGCGTCTACGGCGCGGCGTTGGCGCTCAAGCGCGCCGGGGTGGACATCGGAGCGATCGTCGACCTGCGCGAAAAGCCCGATCCCGCCCTTGCGGCCAGCGCGCTTGAGGCCGGCATACCGGTCCATACTGCGAGCGTCATCGCCGGCACCGAAGGGCACAGGCGCGTGCGGTCGGTGCGGCTTGGCAAGGTCGAACCGTGCGGCATCGTCAAGCCGACCGATTCCATCGCCTGCGATCTCGTGGCGATGTCCGGCGGCTGGGTGCCGAGTGTCCACCTTTTCTCGCAGTCGCGCGGCAAACTCGTCTGGAACAGTGAGATCGGTGCCTATGCGCCGGGCACGGATGCGCCGGGTCAGCGGACACGGTCAATCGGGCTTTGTTCGGGTGAGTTTCCCCCGGAGATGCGCGGTTTTTTAAACGGAGCACTGCCCGCACCGGACGAGAAGGGTGCCGCAAAAGCCTTCGTTGATTTCCAGAACGACGTCACCGTCCGCGACATCCGCCTGGCCGCGCGCGAGGGCTTCCACTCGGTCGAACACGTCAAGCGCTACACGACGACCGGCATGGCGACCGATCAGGGCAAGACTTCGAACATGAATGCGCTCGGCATCCTCTCGAGTGCGCTGGATAAACCGGTGCAGGAAGTCGGTCTGACGACCTTTCGCCAGCCCTACACACCGGTGACCTTCGGCGTTTTCGCCGGACCGAACCGAGCCGGCCTGTTCGATCCCGTGCGGAAGACCTCGGCACATGCGGGAGCGGAAGCGTTGAGCGGTGTCTTCGAGGATGTCGGGCAATGGAAGCGCGTGCATCACTTCCCCAAGACTGGCGAGACGATGCACGCGGCCGTCAACCGCGAATGCCGTGCCGTGCGCGAGGCTGCCGGTCTTTTCGATGCCTCGACCTTGGGCAAGATTGAGCTGGTCGGCCCCGACGCGGCGGAATTTCTCGATCGGGTCTATGTCAACAGCTTCTCGAAACTCGGTATCGGTCGCTGCCGTTACGCGGTGCTAACCAACGAGGCCGGCTATGTAATCGACGATGGCGTCGTCGCCCGGCTCGCGCAGGATCGGTTCCATATCACCACGACCACCGGCGGCGCCGGCCGGGTCTTCGCGATGTTCGAAGATTACCTTCAGGCCGAATGGCCGGAACTCCGGGCCTGGCAAACCTCGATCACCGAGCAATTCGCCACTTTCGCGATCCAGGGCCCGAAGGCGCGGGACGTTCTTGTGCCGGTCGTCGAGGGCATCGCGATGGAGAACGAGGCCTTCCCGCACATGTCGGTGCGCGAGGCGCGGGTTGCCGGTCTTCCGGCGCGCGTCTTCCGCATGAGTTTCACCGGCGAACTTGGTTACGAGATCAATGTGCCGGCGGGCGAGGGCGCGCGGCTTTGGCCGATTCTCCTCGATGCGGTCGAAAGGGCCGGCGGCTGCGCCTATGGCACCGAGGCGATGCACGTGCTGCGCGCCGAGAAGGGCTATATCATCGTCGGTCAGGAGACCGACGGCACGATGACGCCGGTCGATGTCGGCCTCGGCTGGGCGATCGGCAAGGGCAAGCGCGATTTCGTCGGCAAGCGCGGGATGATGCGCGCCGATCTTGTCGCGCCGGGTCGCAAGCAGCTCGTGGGCCTCCAAACGCTTGACGGCCGGACGGTGCTGGAGGAGGGCGCACAGGTTACCGCTGAGGCCACGCCGGTGACAGGCAGCGCCGCGCTCGGCCATGTGACGTCCTCCTACTGGAGCGAGGCGCTTCAACGCCCGATCGCGCTGGCGGTCGTCGCGAACGGGCGCGGACGGGCAGGCGAGACGCTTCACGTCCCGATGCCGGGCCACGCCGTTCCGGTCCGCGTTGTCTCGCCCGTCTTTCATGACCCCGAAGGAGCGCGCCTCCATGCCTGACACGGGAACGACCATTCTGACCGGCGCGCCGCCGCTCGCGCGGTTTGTTCTGCGCGCAGACACGGCAACCGCCGCGATGGCTGGCGGTGCCTACGGTCTTGATATGCCTGCGGCGATCAATCGGGGCACCTCCAAAGGTGAACGCGGCCGTCCCGGCGCGCGCGTCGCGCTCCAGCTTGGACCGGACGAGTTCTGGCTGATCGTGCCGGAAGTTGAAGGTGTCGAGGTTCGCACCGCGCTCGAAGCGGCGCTCGCCGGTCGCCCCCATTCGCTCGTCGATGTCTCGCACCGGCAGGTTGGGTTCGTGCTCTCGGGGCCGGAGGCCATGACGTTGCTCGCCTCCGGCTGTCCGCTCGATTTCGATCTCCGCGCCTTCCCAATCGGCATGGCGACACGCAGCGTCTTCCACAAGATCGAATTCATGGTCTGGCGGATGGCGGTGGATGTGTTCCGCATAGAGGTGGCGCGTTCGTTCGCGCCCTATTTCGAGGCCATGATCGCAGAGGCGCGGCACGACCTCGTCTAAGGCTGGAAAAAGACTTGGCCGTGGCTGCGATGGGGTATAGACGGGCCTTCTCCGGAAGAGGAGGCACCCATGACAGCCACCCTGATCGACGGCAAGGCCGTTGCCGCCGTGCTCCGCGCGGATATGGCGGCGCGCGTCGCCGAATTGACCGCGAAGGGCCATCGCTCGCCCGGTCTCGCGGTGGTCCTGGTTGGCGAGGATCCGGCCAGTCAGGTCTATGTGGCTTCCAAGGCGAAGCAGACGGTCGAGATCGGTATGCGCTCGTTCGAGCACAAGCTGCCCGCCGAGACCCCCGAAGCCGATTTGCTTGCGCTGATTGCCCGGCTCAACGCGGATCCTGTCGTGGACGGCATTCTCGTCCAGTTGCCGCTGCCGAAGCACATCGACGCCGACAAGGTGATCGAGGCGATTGCCCCGGAGAAGGATGTCGACGGCTTCCACCCCGTGAATGCTGGCAGGCTCGCAACCGGCGGGCGTGGATTCGTCCCCTGCACGCCGCGCGGCTCGCTGCGGCTCATCAAATCGGTGCGGCAGGATCTCGCAGGTCTGAACGCTGTTGTTGTCGGCCGCTCGAACATCGTCGGCAAGCCCATGGCGCTGCTGCTGCTGGGCGAGAGTTGCACCGTCACCATCGCGCATTCGAAAACACGCGATCTCGCGGCGGTGTGTCGCGAGGCTGACATCCTCGTCGCGGCGGTCGGCCGCCCTAAGCTGCTGGGCGGATCGCATGTGAAACCCGGTGCGATCGTGATCGATGTCGGCATCAATCGCGTGACCGACCCCGCGACGGGCAGGAACCGTCTTGTCGGCGACGTCGATTTCGAGGCGGCCAGGACCATCGCCGGTGCGATCACGCCGGTTCCGGGTGGCGTCGGGCCGATGACCATCGCGTGCCTTCTCGAAAACACGCTCGATTCGTTCGAGATCAGGTCCGGCTTGCGCTAGCCTGAAGCTGTGCGATCCGCTGGGGAAGCACGGCCTTCAGGGCAATACGATCCGCTGGGCTCATCGCGAGCCAGCCGGCGATCTCCGCGCCGGTCCGTCCGCACCCAAGGCAGAAGCCGGTAGGGTCATCGAGCGTGCAGACCTTGGTACAAGGGCTGGCGACGGGGCTGGTGGCGGTATTCGTGTCGGTCATGGGCCGGGAATTCTTGGGGGGAAGCCCCTGGTGAGCTCGGTGGGATTCGAACCCACGACCCCATGATTAAAAGTCACGTGCTCTACCGACTGAGCTACGAGCTCTCACCAGAGTGAGGGGGCCTGATAGAGGCTCGCGCGGCCGGGGTCAATGCCCGTGTGCGGCGCGGGAGGAGATTGCAGGAGCACAACGCACGCGAAAAGGAAAAGGCCGGGTCCCCCCGGCCTCCGTTTTGCAGCGCACGCCCTTCTCAGGCGAGCGGTGGAATGCGCAGGATCTGCCCCGGATAGATCTTGTCCGGATGGCTGAGCATCGGGCGGTTCGCCTCGAAAATCGCGTCGTACTTCGCACCCTTGCCCTTGCCGTAGTTGGCTTCGGCGATCTTCCAGAGCGTATCGCCCTTCTTCACCTCGTACATGACGGAGGCCGGCGCCTCGCTGTTGACGATCAGCTTCGAATCGACCTCCGCGACGCCGAGCGTATTGCCGAGCGCGAGAATGACCTTCTCCGCCGCCGCAGTATCGGCAGCATTGCCGCCGACGATCACGCGGTCGCCGTCAACCTTGATATCGAGGCCGGAAACGTCGAGCCCGTGCTTGGCGACTTCCTGCGCCAGACTATCGGCCGTGGCGGCCTTGGCCTCGCTCGATCCGAACACCTTCTCGCCAACCGATTTGATAAACTTGAAAAGACCCATTTCTGACCTCCCGAACGGTGCCCGAACACGGCACGCCGCGAAACGTTACGCAACTGCACGTGGCGAAACAAGGGCAAGCAGACATCTTTACCGCACATGGAGCACTCTTCACCAAAACAGGGTGGAAAGGTCGCCATCGTCCAAGAATCCAGCTAAATGCCGCTGATACACTCCAAACCCGGATCGCAAAAATGCCAAAAGAAACGCCCGTTCTCGCCGTCGTTCTCGCCGCGGGAGAGGGCACCCGGATGAAATCGGGCCTGCCCAAGGTGCTGCACCCGGTCGCCGGGTTGAGCCTCGTCGGTCATGCGATCCGCTCGGCGCAGGGGGCCGGCTGCGAACGGCTCGCGGTCGTGATCGGCCCGGAGCGGCCGGATGTGGCGAAAGCGGTCTCGACGATCGCTCCCGAAGCTAGAATCTTCGAGCAGCGGGAACGGCGCGGCACGGCTCATGCCGTGCTCCAGGCGGCCCCTGCGATCGAAGCGGGGTGCCGGGCGCTGGTCGTTCTTTTCGGCGATACACCGCTGATCCGGGCGGAGACCATCCGAGCGCTGGCCGATTCGGTGACGGTGGGCGGTTATGCGGTCGCGGTGCTGGGTTTCGAGGCTGCGGATCCGACAGGCTACGGGCGTCTGATCGTGGAGGGCGGAGAACTCGTCGCGATTCGCGAGCACAAGGACTCGACTGAAGCTGAGCGGCAAGTCCGGCTCTGCAACGGCGGACTGATGGCGTTGCGAGGCGATATTGCCCTCGACCTCCTGCGCGCCGTCGGCTCCGATAACGCCCAGAACGAGTTCTACCTGCCCGATTGTGTCGCGCTCGCTCGCAAACGGGGGGAGAAAGCGGATGTTATCCGCGTGCCGGAGCCGGAAGCGCTCGGCGTCAACGATCGCGTCCAGCTCGCCGCCTGCGAGGCGGTGCTGCAAAAACGGCTGCGCGAGACCCACATGCGTAACGGCGTGACGATGATCGCGCCGGAAACCGTCTTCCTCTCCCTTGACACGGTGATCGGTCGCGATGTCGTCATCGAACCGAACGTCGTTTTCGGTCCGGGCGTCTCGATCGAGGAGGGCGCGGTGATCCATGCGTTCTCCCATCTCGAAGGCGCGAAGGTTGGTCGCAAGGCGAGCGTGGGGCCTTTCGCGCGCCTGCGCCCCGGCGCGGACCTCGGTGCGATGGCCAAGGTCGGCAATTTCGTCGAGATCAAGAACGCCGATCTCGGCCAAGGCGCCAAGGTTTCGCACTTGACCTATCTCGGCGATGCGACCATCGGCGCAGAGGCCAATATCGGCGCCGGAACGATCACCTGCAATTACGACGGCTTCAACAAGTTCCGGACCGTCATCGGCGAGAATGCCTTCATCGGCTCGAATTCGGCGCTGGTCGCACCGGTGAACATCGGAGATGGCGCGTTCGTCGGCTCCGGTTCGGTCGTCACGAAGGATGTTCCCGCCAATGCCCTTGCGGTCGCGCGCGGCCAACAGGTGGTGAAAGAAGATTGGGCGACACATTTCCGCGCGCGGCCCGAGAATCTCGCCAAGGCGGCGAAAAAATCCGGTGCGTGAAGCCGGACGCGTCACAAACGGTTTTTCAACGTGACTTGTGCCAGAGAGACGTTCTTGGCATCCATTCGCCAGAAAACGTCGCCCGGACGAAACGAACGGAAGAGGTCTCCTGCATGTGCGGCATCGTCGGCATTCTCGGCAAGGAACCGGTCGCCTATCAGGTGGTCGAAGCGCTCAAGCGGCTCGAATACCGGGGCTATGATTCTGCCGGCGTCGCGACCATTGAGGGCGGCGAGATCCGCCGCACCCGTGCCGAGGGCAAGCTCCGCAACCTCGACGCGCGCCTGCGCGACGAGCCGCATCAGGGCCACGCCGGAATTGGCCATACCCGCTGGGCAACCCATGGCCGCCCGACCGAGAACAACGCCCACCCGCACGCGACCGCACGCCTCGCGGTCGTCCACAACGGCATCATCGAGAACTTCCGCGAGCTGCGCGAGGAGCTCGTCGCCACCGGTCATCAATTTGTGACGCAGACGGATACCGAAGTCGTTGCCCATCTCGTCACGTCCTACATGGACAAGGGGATGTCGCCGAAGGAGGCCGTCGCGACGGCCCTGCCACGCCTGCACGGCGCGTTCGCGCTCGGATTCATCTTCTCGGGACAGGAAGATCTGATGATCGGCGCCCGTCGCGGCGCACCGCTCGCGGTCGGTTACGGCGAGGGCGAGATGTATCTCGGCTCGGACGCACTCGCGCTTGCACCCTTCACTGATACGATCGCCTACCTCGAAGAGGGGGACTGGGTGGTGCTGACGCGCGCCGGTGCCGCCTATTTCGACGCCGACAACAAGCCCGTGCAGCGCAAGGCCCAGCGCAGCCAGGCGGGAGCCTACCTCGTCGACAAGGGCAACTATCGCCATTTCATGCTCAAGGAGATCTACGAGCAGCCCGAAGTGGTGGGCCGCACACTTGCCCATTACGTCGATATGGCAGCCGGGCAGGTGCGTCTGCCGTTCGAAACGCCCTTCGCCTGGAAGGATCTCAAGCGCCTCTCGATCACCGCCTGCGGCACAGCTTACCTCGCCGGCCTCATCGCGAAATACTGGTTTGAGCGCATCGCGCGGCTGCCGGTCGAGATCGATATCGCCTCGGAATTCCGCTACCGCGACGCGCCGCTCGACAAGGGCGAGCTGATGATTGTCATCTCGCAATCGGGCGAGACGGCGGATACACTGGCAACGCTCCGCTACGCCAAGGAGCAGGGCAACCACATCCTCTCGGTCGTCAATGTGCCGACCTCGACCATCGCCCGCGAGAGCAATGTCGTCGCGCAGACGCTGGCGGGACCGGAAATCGGCGTCGCCTCGACCAAGGCCTTCACCTGCCAGCTGACGGTGCTTGCGAGCCTTGCCATTGCCGCCGCCCGCGCGCGCGGCACCATCGACGCGAAACGCGAGGCGGATCTCATCAACCAGCTGATCGCGGTTCCCGGCCTTATCGCCGAGGCACTGAAGCGCGAGGGGGACATCGAAGCGCTCGGCCATGACCTGGCGAAGGCGAGCGACGTCCTCTATCTCGGGCGCGGCACAGCCTACCCTCTGGCGATGGAAGGCGCGCTGAAGCTCAAGGAAATCAGCTACATCCACGCTGAAGGCTATGCGGCGGGCGAACTCAAGCATGGTCCGATCGCGCTCATCGACGAGACCCTGCCGGTCATCGTGCTCGCGCCGAAGGACCATTGGTTCGAGAAAACCGTCTCGAACATTCAGGAGGTCTCGGCCCGTGGTGGAGAAATCGTGCTGATCGGTCCGAGGGGCGTAGGCGAGGCGGCCGCGATCGCGACGATGGCGGAAATCGAGATGCCGGAGATGGCGCCGGACTTTGCCGCGATCGTCTATGCGGTGCCCGTGCAGCTTCTCGCCTATCACACCGCCGTCGTGATGGGGAAAGACGTCGACCAGCCGCGCAATCTGGCGAAAAGTGTCACGGTGGAGTGATGGACGAACCCGATTTCGCGAGCGCGACGGGTGCGGAAATCGGCCGTGCGTTGACGCCATTCGGTGTCAACCTGCTGGTGCGGAACGGTGCGCGAACGGCCGTTTTCCTGACGCAGGTGTTGGGGTTCACGCAAATTCGGCTTGGGGATGGCTTCGGTCTCTTCCGCCTCGGAGGGGTGATGGTGCAGATCCACGAGGATTCCACCTACGGCGCTCACCCGATGCTCTCGCTCCTGCCCGAAAACGGTGCACGGGGCGGCGGCGTGGAACTCAGACTGTTCGAATGCGACCCCGACAAGGCAGAAGTGCGGGCGCGCCAGCATGGCTACGATGTGCTGCGCGAAAGCCTCGATCGCCCGCATGGCCTGAGGGAGTGCTTCCTTCTCGACCCGGACGGTTATTGCTGGGTCCCCTCGCGCAGGCTTGAGCCCTAGGCCGCGCGAATGCGCTCGACGACGCTGCGCATTTCGGCGCGCAGGCGTTCGGTCTGATGGCTGATTTCGCCGGATGCTTCCCCGACGGTTTCTGCCGCCTCCGACGACTGCTGCGCCGCTCCGCTGACGGCCGTGATATTGCCCGCGACCTCGCCTGCGCCCTCCGACGCCTGCTGGACATTGCGGGCGATCTCGCGGGTCGCTGAGCCTTGTTCGCCGATTGAGGCCGCCGTTTTCTCGGAAATCGTGTTGATCTCGCGGACGGCGTCGGTGATCTCGGCGATCACATGTGTCGCGGCGTCGGTCGCCTGCTGGATCTCGGCAATCTGGCCGCTGATCTCCTGCGTGGCCTTCGCGGTCTGCGCGGCGAGGGTCTTCACCTCGGACGCGACGACGGCGAACCCCTTGCCGGCCTCTCCGGCCCGCGCAGCCTCGATTGTCGCGTTAAGCGCCAGGAGGTTGGTTTGCTCGGCGATCTCCCGGATGATACCGACGATATCGCCGATCCGCTGCGTGGCCTGCGTCAGGGTGGTCACACGCTCGACGGTCTGATCCGCCTTGACCGCAGCCTCCTTGGCCTTATCGGTCGAGAAGCGGATCTGGCGGTCGATTTCTTCCACCGAGGCCGAGAGTTCCTCGGTCGCGGCGGCGAGCGATTGCAGGTTGAGCGAGGTCTGCTCGGAAGCCGCCGAAACGGCCACGGCCTGTTGCGTCGTCTGCCGGGAAGATTGGTTCATCGCTTCGGCCGCTGCCCCGAGCCGGGTCACGCTGCCGCCGAGGTTCTCGACCACGTCGCCGATGCTACGTTCCAGTTCGAGCGCGATCTCCTCGCGCTGGGTCGAGCGTTCGCCTTCGCTGCGCGTGCGCAAGGCCTCGCGCTCCTGCTCCAGCTCCGCGTTGCGAAGGGTGGCCTCCCGGAACACACCCGTCACTTCGCCCAGCTGGGCAATCTCGCGGATGCGGCTTGGCGGGAATGCGGCCGTATCGCTTTCACCGCGAGCCAGGCGGCCAAGGCTCTCCATCATCCGGGCGAGCGGCCGCGAGACAAAGAGCTGGAACAGCAGGAAAACGCCGCAGAACAGCACTGCCGCGGCCGCGAACATCGCCCAGTTGATCAAGTTCGATCGAGCAGCAAGCGCCTTGGCTTCGAGGTTTGCCTCGGCATTCGCGCTTTCGATGCGCTCGGCCACCAGTGCCATGTCCTTCTCAAGGACTTCAAACGCCCAGGTGAATTCTCCAAGTTCGGTCACCGCGCGGTCGCGATCCTTGGCAGAAGCGAGAGAAATAACCTTCTGCGCTTTGGTGATATAGGCTTCGAGCGGTCCCTTGACCTTGCCTACCTGCTCCCGGATCGATTCGGGAAGCGACAGCTTTTCCTGCGCCGCGATGGCGGCGCGGAAGGCTTCAATTGATTTCTTGAGATCGGATTCGGCTTCCATCGCGCCGGCGCTGTCGTCCGCCTGCATCGCATAGAGCGCCCTGAACACGGTGCCGCGCAGGTTGTCGTGCATCATGTCCGCCGTCATGTGCTGGCGCATGGAGGAGAGAAGAGTGCTGCTGGACTCGGCGTGGGCATCATAGGCCGACGTCGTTCTGAAATTGACAAGGGCACTCGCGATGCCTGCCGACAGGGCAATGCCACAGGCCAGACCGATCAATCCATGGAGTCTCATCCCAACCTCCTCGCGCCATTCTGGTCTACAAGGAGGTGCACGATATCGTTAAGAATACCTTCCGTTGCGGCAGTTGAGCCGGCAAAACCCCTTTGAAATCTGCGTGTTCGACAAAAAAGGCGCCCGAAGGCGCCCTCTGAGATCGTCGACGAATCGCTCGTGAAGGTCAGCGACGCTGGGCCATCGGCACATAATCGCGGCGCGGCGCACCCGTGTAAATCTGGCGCGGGCGACCGATGCGCTGGGACGGATCCTCGATCATTTCCTTCCACTGGCCGATCCAGCCGACCGTGCGGGCGAGGGCAAAGAGCACCGTGAACATGTCGGTCGGGAAGCCCATCGCCTTGAGAGTGATGCCCGAATAGAAATCGATGTTCGGATAGAGCTTCTTCTCGACGAAGTAGGGATCCGACAGCGCGATGCGCTCCAGCTCCACCGCAACGTCGAGCAGCGGATCGTCCTTGATGCCAAGCTCGTTGAGAACTTCGTGGCAGGTCTTCTGCATGATCTTGGCACGCGGATCGTAGTTCTTGTAGACGCGGTGACCAAAGCCCATCAGGCGGAACGGATCGTTCTTGTCCTTCGCTTTGGCGATATACTTCGGAATGTTGTCGACCGAGCCGATCTCCTGAAGCATCTGCAGGGCCGCCTCGTTGGCACCGCCATGCGCCGGACCCCAGAGGCAGGCGATACCGGCGGCGATGCAGGCGAAGGGGTTCGCGCCCGAGGAGCCCGCGAGGCGAACGGTCGAGGTTGAGGCGTTCTGCTCATGGTCCGCATGCAGGATGAAAATCCGGTCGAGCGCGCGGCTCAGCACCGGATTGACCTTGTATTCCTCGCACGGCACAGCGAAGCACATGCGCAGGAAGTTCGAGGTGTAGTCGAGGTCGTTCTTCGGATAGACGAACGGCTGACCGATCGAATACTTGAACGCCATCGCGGCGAGCGTCGGCATCTTGGCGATCATCCGCATCGAGGCGACCATGCGCTGATACGGGTCCGAGATATCGGTCGAGTCGTGGTAGAAGGCCGACATGGCGCCGACCGAGGCGACCATCACCGCCATCGGGTGCGCGTCGCGACGGAAACCCTGGAAGAAGCGCATCATCTGCTCATGCACCATCGTATGGCGCGTGACACGATAATCGAAATCCGCCTTCTGGGTCGGGGTCGGCAGTTCTCCGTAGAGGAGAAGATAACAGGTCTCGAGGAAGTCTCCATGCTCCGCGAGCTGCTCGATCGGGTAACCGCGATAGAGCAGGACCCCCTCGTCGCCGTCGATGTAGGTGATCTTGGATTCGCAGGCTGCGGTGGAGGTGAAGCCCGGATCGTAGGTGAACATGCCGGTCTGGGCGTAGAGCTTGCCGATATCCACCACTGCCGGGCCGATCGTTCCCTCTCGAACAGGAAGATCGACAACCTTGTCGTCAATCTTCAGCGTCGTGGTGTGAGCGGTCATGGCTAACTCCTTCATGATCGAAGCTGATCCGGCCCTGCGAATGACGACTGCCAGGGCAGCCTCCACCACGCCATGTTGCAGCGCCAAATCCGGTAGACGTTCCCCTAGCTTAACATTCGTTCAGGTTCAAGTTGGGCTTCCGGTGAATATGCCCTCCCGGAGGTGTCTTGTTGCACATGAAAGCTAAGCAATCATGCACGTCAGGGTTGTTCAAATCTGGTCGCGAATGCGCCCGAGGCTTTCCTCCCGGCCGAGCACGACGAAGACATCGAAGATGCCGGGAGAAGTCGAACGACCGGTCAGTGCCGCGCGCAGCGGTTGGGCAACCGCGCCGAGCTTGAGCCCGGTGGCTTCCGCCTCGGCGCGGACGGCCGTTTCCAGCGCGGCAGCATCCCAGCCGGGGAGGGCTTCGAGGCGCGGCAGCAACCCCCGCAACACATCCCGCCCGCCCTTGGCGAGGATCTCGGCTCCCTTTTCGTCGAGCGCGAGCGGCCGGACAGCAAACAGGAAACGGGCGCCGTCGATGAGTTCCACCAGCGTCTTCGCGCGTTCCTTCAGGCCCGGCATCGCCTGAAGCCACTTCGCGCGCAGCCCGGAATCGAGCTTCGCCGCGATTGCCGCGCCACCCTCAATGTGCGGCAGCACGGTCTCGATGCCCGCCATCAGGTCGGCATCGCTCGCCTGCCGCATATAATGACCATTGAGGTTCTCCAGCTTGGCGAAATCGAACCGTGCCGGAGAACGGCCGACGTTTTTCAGATCGAATGCCGCGATCATCTCTTCGGTCGAGAAGATTTCCTGATCGCCGAAGCTCCAGCCGAGGCGCACGAGATAATTGCGCAGTGCCACCGGCAGATAGCCCATCGCGCGATAGGCCTCGACGCCGAGCGCGCCGTGGCGCTTCGAGAGTTTGGCGCCATCCGGCCCGTGGATGAGCGGGATATGCGCCATCGCCGGCACATCCCATCCCATCGCCTGATAGATCTGCGTCTGTCGGGCGGCGTTGGTCAGGTGATCGTCGCCGCGGATGACGTGCGTGACCCCCATGTCGTGATCGTCCACGACCACAGCGAGCATGTAGGTCGGGTTACCATCCGAGCGCAGCAGTACGAGGTCGTCGAGGTTGTCGTTCGTCCAGGTAACGCGCCCCTGCACGAGATCGTCGACGCTCGTTTCGCCGTCCTGCGGCGCCTTGAGGCGGATGACCGGTTTAAGTCCCTTGGCCTCGGCGGCCGCGCAGTCGGCCTCGGAGCGGTCGCGCCAGCGACCGTCATAGCGCATCGGCTTGCCTTCGGCCTTGGCCTTTTCGCGCATCGCGTCGAGTTCCTCAGGGGTTGCGTAGCAGCGATAGGCTGCTCCCTTCGCGAGCATCTCGTGAGCTACGGCGCGATGCCGGTCGGCGCGGGCGTACTGGTAGATCACCTCGCCATCCCAACCGAGTTCGAGCCACTTCAAGCCATCGAGGATCGCCTCGATCGCCTCGGGCGTCGAGCGCGCGCGATCTGTATCCTCGATCCGCAACAGCATCTTGCCGCCGAGCCGCTTTGCCAGCAGCCAGTTGAACAAGGCCGTGCGCGCCCCGCCGATATGCAGGAAGCCGGTAGGCGAGGGAGCAAAGCGCGTGACGACAGCAGACATCGGCGGTTCTCGAAACAGTTAGGATCGTGCGAAAGCGGCGGGAAAAAACGGGACCTCGATTGTCGGCACCCGGATCGCGCTCTAGCATGGGGCAGGGGCGCGCGAAAGAGCCTGTCGCGCGAGCCGGATGGCGCGTCGGATGAGGGAAGCGGGAAAGCGTTCAGTCGGATTGGCGCTGGCGGCGGCGGGCGGTCCTGCGCGCCGGGAAGCCGCCGACGACTCTCTCCTGACGGCGTTCCACGCTCTGTTGTCACGCGAGGCCGGGCATCGCACAGGCTTTCTGTGGCTGCCGGTCGCACTGGGGATCGGCATCCTTGCCTATTTCGGCGCGCGGGAGGAGCCTGCCCTCTGGGCAGGGGCCATCTCGGCGCTCGCCGCACTGCCGCTTGCGCTCCTGACGCGCGGGGCGCCACGCATGGTTTCCATCGCCATCCTATTCGTCATGCTGGGTTTCACGGGTGCTACGGTCCGCACCGCCCTCATGGCCTCGCCGATGCTCGATCGTGAGGTTTTCGGCATGGTTTCCGGCCATGTGGAGACCGTCGATCTGCTCCAGTCCAGGCAGCGCGTGACGTTGAGGGTCACCAAGATCGAGGGGATCGCGGAAGCAGCGCAACCTTACCGTGTACGCCTCGGCATCCCCGGCCGCAGCGGGGTCGAGCCGGGCGCGTTCGTCACGATCAGGGCGCGGCTGATGCCGCCCTCAGAACCGGCCCTGCCGGGTGGCTATGATTTTCGTCGTGAGGCCTTCTTCCGCGCGACAGGCGGGGTCGGTTACGCTATCGGCGCGGTCGCGAAGGGGACGCCGCCGGAGCTGGCCCCGCTTGATCTCCGCGCACTGGCGGCAATCGACCGGTGGCGGAACACCCTGACCCTCCGTATCGCCACCGCGATCGGCGGGGAGGCCGGTGCACTCGCGGCGGCCCTCATTACCGGCAAGCGCGGGCTCATTCCCGAGACAACCAACGACGAGCTGCGTGCCTCCGGTCTCTATCATATCGTCTCGATCTCCGGCCTGCACATGGTATTGGCCGCCGGCGTGCTGTTCTGGAGCCTGCGGGCGCTGCTCGCCGCGTTTCCGTCCGTCGCGCTCCGCTACCCGGTCAAGAAATATGCCGCAGCCGGCGCCATGCTCGGCGCCATCGCCTACTGCATCTTCTCGGGCTCGGAGGTTGCGACCGTCCGATCGCTGGTGATGACGCTGGTCATGCTCGGCGCCATCCTGTTCGACCGCCCGGCGCTCGCGATGCGCAATCTCGCGATCTCCGCCATCCTCGTGCTGCTCGCCGAACCGGAGGCGCTGCTCGGCCCGAGCTTCCAGATGTCTTTTGCCGCCGTGGGGTGCCTTATCGGCGCGAACCGGGCATGGCAGGACTGGAAAGCCGGCCGCCCCCGGAGCGAGCACGGCGCCATGCAGCGCGCGGGCATGAAACTGTTAATGGCCTTCGTGGCGATCGGCGCGACGACGCTGGTCGCGACGCTCGCGACCGCACCGTTCTCGGCCCACCATTTCCATCGCCTCAACCCGCTCGGCCTGATCGGCAATGCGCTCGGCATCCCGCTCGTTTCCCTCGTCGTCATGCCCTGCGCAGTCGCCGGCACGCTGCTGGTGCCGTTCGGCCTCGACGGCATCGTCTGGGCGATCATGGGTGAAGGGGTGAGGGGCGTACTTGTCGTCGCCAGCTGGGTCGCATCCTTCGAGAACGCATCAGTCACCACCGCGCATGTCCACGGTGCCGGTTTCGCGCTGCTCGTGCTCGCCCTGCTGATCTTCATCGGCTTCCGGACGATCCTGCGGGCCGCTGCCCTCGTGCCCCTTCTCGCGGCGCTCCCGTTCCTGCGCGCGCCCGCCCTGCCGGATATCGTCGTCAATCAGGACGGGCGGACCGCGCTTGTCCGCGCGCAGGATGGACGCTACCGCCTCCTTGCCGTCGGCTCGCCAAACCGCTTCACCCTCAGCCAGTGGCTTCCCGCGCTGGGCGACGGGCGCGAACCGAGCGCAGCTTCGCTCCGGCAGGATACCCGCTGCGACAATAAAGGATGCGTCGGTCGGCTCGCGGACGGCCGCTCGGTCGCCCTCGTAGCCGACCGCGCAAGTCTGCGCGAAGACTGCCAGCGTGCCGACATCATCATCTCGAATCTGCCGACGATCGCCACCTGCTCCCACGAAGGGCAACATGTTCTCGACAAGGCTCATTTCGAGCGTTACGGCGCGACACTGATCCGTTCGCGCTCATCCGTCGAATGGAAAACCCAGACTACCCTCGACCCGGCGATAGACCGACCGTGGCGCAAGAAAGCCGTCGCCATCGAAAAGCCCCTACTGGTCAAGCCATCATCGGTCCGGAGACCCTCAGGACCGGAAACGCTCGACGATGATCCGGCGCTTCTCCCACAGCAGAAGGCCGGCGATCAGTAACGCCTCACGAGGCTGACCAGCTTGCCTTGAACACGCACGCGATCAGGGCCGAAAATACGCGTCTCGTAATTCGGGTTGGCGGCTTCGAGCGCCACGGAAGCGCCGCGCTTGCGCAAGCGCTTCAGCGTCGCCTCTTCCTCGTCGACCAGCGCGACGACGATATCGCCGCTGTCCGCCGTCTCCTGCTTGCGGATCACCACGAGATCGCCGTCGAAAATACCGGCCTCGATCATCGAGTCACCGCGCACCTCCAAGGCGTAGTGTTCGCCGTGGCTGAGAAAATCCGGCGAAATCTCGACTGTGTGGCTGCGATGCTGGATCGCGGAAATCGGCGTGCCGGCGGCAATGCGTCCCATGACGGGAATAGCAACGGTGCGCGTATGGTCGACCGCGGCGGCCGCCGGCTGTTTCACTCTGCCGAGATCGCCCTCGATCACGCTCGGCGCGAAGCGCTGGCGCCCGGCGCGGGGCACCTGCGTATCCGGGAGGCGGATAACCTCAAGCGCCCGCGCTCGGTTCGGCAGGCGGCGGATGAACCCGCGCTCTTCCAACGCCAGAATGAGCCGATGGATTCCGGATTTCGACTTGAGATCAAGCGCGTCCTTCATCTCGTCGAAGGAGGGCGGCACGCCGTTCTCCGAAAGCCGCTCGTGAATGAAGCGCAGCAACTCGATCTGTTTCTTGGTCAGCATCGCCGTCCTCGCAATAGAATCATCCAAAACAAAACCGGAACATTTCTAACATGGGCCAGGAGTGTTCAGCAAGTGTTCCAGCAATATCAGGGTATCAGATACGAAGAATCGGGCAGGGTTCGCCCGCGCTGGCTGCCGGAGCGAAAGGCGCCCGGACGATGAGCGCCTGTGCCCTGGCATAGATCGCGAGGAGCGAGGAGTCCTGATCACCGAGCGGCGTCGCGACCGTGCGGCCAGCACTGTCCCGCGTAAGAACGGCACGCAAATGGTCCTGCCGCTCGTCGTTGGCCGGGAGTTCAGCGCCGAGAAGCACCGTTTCGACATCGGCCTCCCCGGCGGCGAGGTCGCCCTGCATCGCCGCAATCATCGGCACAAGGAACAGCCGCGCGCAGACGAGCGCGGAAATCGGGTTGCCGGGCAGGCCGGCAATCACTGAACGACGGCCGCGATCCGTGGTCGAGAATGTGAAGGGCTTTCCCGGTCGCAGCGCGACCTTGCGGAACAGTGTCTTCGCGCCGCGCTCGGCGCTGATGCCGGCGATAAGATCATGCACGCCAACCGACGCCCCGCCGATGGTCACGAGACAGTCCGCACCCCAGTCTTCCGCCGCGTCGAAGGCGGCATGCACACTCTCGGGCGTATCCTTGGCGATGCCGAGTTCCATCACCTCGGCTCCGGCGCGGCGGCTGAGCGCGGCGACGGCATAGCCGTTGGTGGCAATGATGGCGTCTGGATTCTCGGTCGTGCCGGGCAGGGCGAGCTCGTCACCGGTCGCGAGGATCGCAAAGCGCGGCTGACGGAAGACAGGTAGGACGGCGTGGTTCATGGCGCCGGCAAGTGCGATCGAACCCGGTGCCAGACGGCGACCGGCGGCGAGCAGCGCATCTCCCGCGCTAAAATCGCGGCCTGCTCGGCGGATGTGGCGGTCGGGATCGATGGCGGCACGAGCCACGACTGTATCGCCGGACACATCGGCGTCTTCTTGGATGAGAACGGTGTCGGCGCCGGAGGGCATCTTCGCGCCGGTGGAAATCCGGATCGCCTCTCCGGTGCCGACCGAGCCGCCGAAAGGATGGCCCGCCGCGCTCTCGCCAATTAGCTTCAAGGGCCTGCCGGGCGGATCGCTGTCGGCGGCACGGATCGCAAACCCATCCATCGCCGAGGCATCATAGGGCGGCTGGGTGCGAAGAGAGACGAGATCCTGTGCCAGCACACGCCCGTCGCAGGCCTCGACCGCGACAAGTTCTTCCGAAGTGCGATGATTGCGGGCAACCTCAAGAACGATGGCCAGTGCTTCGGCGACCGGCAGCATGCCGCCCCGCTTCGAGGCTCCGTTCACAGCTTCGCTCACCGCTCTTGCACCCGCCAATCGCCGGATTTGCCGCCCGATTTTTCAAGCAAGCGCATGCCCTCGATCCGCATCGTCCGGTCGACGGCCTTGGCCATGTCGTAGATCGTGAGGCAGGCGACGGAAACCGCCGTCAGCGCCTCCATCTCGACGCCGGTCTGGCCGGAGACACGGGCAAGGGCGCGGACATGAAGCCCAGGCAGCGCTTCATCCGGCTCGATATCGACCGAAACCTTGGTCAGAAGCAACGGATGGCAGAGCGGGATCAGCTCGTGTGTCTTCTTGGCCGCCATGATACCGGCGATGCGCGCGACGGCGATGACATCGCCCTTCTTGGTCATCCCCGAGCGGATAAGATCGAGCGCTGCCTGCGTCATGACGACGCGGCCCTCGGCGACAGCCTCGCGGATCGTGATCGCCTTGTCGCCGACATCGACCATCGAAGCCGCGCCGGTCGCGTCGAGATGGGTGAGGCGATCTCCGCTCATGCGATATTCCGGATTTCGGGCAAGTTGAGCAAGTCACGGGTTGCCTGCACGACATCCGCCTGCCGCATCAGGCTCTCGCCGACGAGGAAGGTCGAGATGCGGGATTTGGCGAGCCGCAGGCAGTCGTCATGGGTGAAGATGCCGCTCTCGCCGACGAGGATGCGATCGGCCGGCATCATCGGTGCGAGGCGCTCAGAAACGGCGAGATCAACGTGGAAGGTCTTCAGATCGCGATTGTTGATGCCGACCAGCTTCGAGGGGAGCTTCAGCGCCCGCTCCATTTCCCCTTCGTCATGCACCTCGACGAGCGCATCCATGCCAAGGCCATGCGCGGTCTCGATCAGGTCCCGCGCCAGTGCATCATCGACCGAAGCCATGATGACGAGTATGCAATCGGCACCCATCGCGCGGGCCTCGAGCACTTGATAAGTGTCGATCATGAAATCCTTGCGGATGACCGGCAGCGTGGTCGCGGCGCGCGCGGCAACGAGGTATTCTGGCGCACCCTGGAAATACGGTCCGTCGGTCAGGATCGAGAGGCAGGTTGCGCCACCCTGTGTATAGGCGCGGGCGAGGGCAGGTGGATCGAAATCCGGGCGGATGAGCCCCTTGGACGGGCTCGCCTTCTTGATCTCGGCGATGAGCGCGAAGCCTTCATTGATCCGGTTCTCGATGGAACGGATAAACCCGCGCGGTCGTTCCTGCACCTCGGCTCGGGTGCGCAGCGCTGCTTCCGGCGCGTGCAGCTTGGCGGCGGCGATTTCCTCACGCTTGGTTGCTTCGATTTTTCTGAGGATATCGCTCACGCCGGAACCTCGTTCGAGACCCGCACGACATCGTGGAGCAACTGCGCGACCCGCCCGGAATCGAGCGCGGCAGCCGCGATCGCAGCACCTTCGCGCAGCGAATTGGCTTTGTCCGCTACCACCAGCGCCGCTGCCGCGTTCAGAACCGCGATATCGCGATAGGCGTTTTTCTCGCCGCCGACGACCGCGAGCAGCGCCGCCGCATTCTGGCTGGGCTCTCCGCCCTTGAGGGCTTCTGGTTCAGCGCGGGCGATATCGGCATCCTCCGGCGTTATCTCGAAACGGCGGATCGCTCCGTCCTTCAGTTCCACCACCGATGTCGGCCCGGTGGTGGTGATCTCGTCCAGTCCGTCCGAGCCGTGCATTACCCAGGCGCGTGTCGTGCCGAGATCGCGCAGGGTCTCGGCGATCGGTTCAAGCCAGCTTTCGGCGAATACGCCAAGCAGCAACCGCTTCACGCCCGCCGGATTGGAGAGAGGGCCGAGCAGGTTGAAGATCGTCCGCGTGCCGAGCTCGGTGCGCACAGGGCCAACATGGCGCATCGCCGGATGGTGGGCGGGTGCGACCATGAAGGCAAAGCCGGTCTTGGCGATGCAGTTCGTGACTTCCGCCGGCGTGAGGCCGATCTTGACGCCCAGCGCCTGAAGGATATCCGCCGCGCCAGACTTGGAGGAGGCCGCTCGATTGCCGTGTTTCGCGACCGGCACGCCGCAGGCGGCGACGATCAACCCGGCGAGCGTGGAGACATTCCACGACCCCGAGGCATCGCCGCCGGTGCCTACGACATCGATCGCGCCGGTGACCGGCGGCACGGCGAGCATCTTGCCGCGCATCGCCTTCACCGCGCCGGTGATTTCCTCGACCGTCTCGCCGCGCACGCGCAGGGCGATCAGGAAGCCAGCTGTCTGAGCGGGCGTCGATTCGCCCGAGAGGATCTGGCTGAAGGCCATTTCCGCTTCCGGGCCGGAAAGCGGCAGCCCAGCGGCAACCTTGGCGATCAGTGGTTTGAACGCATCCATACTCTCAACCCCTCAGGCAGCGCGCGTACACGCGTTGAACTCGCGCGCCAGCGTCAGGAAGTTCCGGCAGATCTGCTGGCCCTGCTCGGTTGCGATCGATTCCGGGTGAAACTGTACGCCGTAAACCGGCATCGCGCGGTGCTGGAGCGCCATAACGAGGCCATCCTCGCTGCGCGCGGTGGCGAGGAGATCCGCCGGCATCGATGCCGCCTCGACAACCAGCGAGTGATAGCGCGTCACCTCGACCGGACCGTTGATGCCGCGGAACAGGCCCTTGCCGTCATGCGTGATACGCGAAAGCTTGCCGTGCATCGGGTTCGCGCGGATCACCTTGCCGCCGAACGCCTGCCCAATCGCCTGATGCCCGAGGCAAACCCCGAACAGCGGCACCTTACCCGCCGCCGTCTTGATGACATCGAGCGAAACACCGGCTTCGTTCGGCGTGCAGGGGCCGGGCGAGATCACGATCGCCTCGTGCTTCCGCGCCATCAGCTCCTCCGCGCCGATCGCATCGTTACGCCAGACATCGACCTTCGCGCCTTCCTTGCCGAGGGCATGGACCACGTTGAAGGTGAAGCTGTCATAATTGTCGATCAGGGCGACGCGCATGGAATGATGAAACCCGGGAACCTCGAAAATCCGGATTCACTCCAAGCGCAAGGGGGAAAGGAGGTCAAGGGGAAACGGGAAATCCCGCCGGTGCGACTTGCCTCGCGGCGTTGCGTCTGGAACGATCAGCGTAGGAATAGGAGGACCGGTATGCGGAGTGTTGTCGTCGCGCTGGTGTTTGTCTTGGCGGCAGGTTCGGCCAAGGCACAGGATCGGCTGCCGGACCTTTCATATTGCCGGAAGCTCCTGACCGAGTCTCGGCTAGATGCCGCCTGTCTTGGGAAAATTGAGCGTGCGCTGAAGCTGACCGACGTTTCCAAGCGTGATCAGCGATTCCGTTCCAATCATCTGGCCTGGCGCGCTGTCGCAGCGACAGCAAAGGACAATGCTTTCGCTGAAGAACTTACCGCTGAGGGCGAAAGGCTGATGAAGGAAGCCATCGCCGTCGATCCACGCAATCTCTTCCCGATCCTGATGCTCGCGGGGAGTGAGATTGAAAAGAAACGGCTCGCCAATGCCGAGAAACTCATTCAGTCCGCGCGCGCCATCGCGCCGGATGAAGCGTATGTCAAACTGATACAGAACACTCTCGATCTTCGTAGGCTCAACTATGCGGCCGCGCTCGACGGTTCCACGGCGCTCGTTCCCAAACTGCCTAAGATGGAAGATGTGTATCTCAATCGAGCTGGCGCCTATATCGGTTTGAAGAATGTCGAAGCAGCCAGGAAAGACCTGGCGAAGGCACTGTCGCTCGCGACGGTCCGCGAACACAACTTCATCCGCACAGTCAATTCCGCAAAGTTGCTTGGACTGGGCAAGGACACACTTCCTGCGATCGACGATTTCCTGAAGCGGAACAGCAGTGCGAAGGTCCAGTCCCTAAAAGGAAATATCCTGTTCGAGGCGAAGGATTACAAGGGCGCCTACGAAGCACTGACGCAATCGCTACTGCTCGAGCCAAACCAGCCCGATGTCTTCGTCCTGCGCGGACGTAACGCCTTCATGGCCGGCCAGACGGACAACGCGATCCTCGATACCGAACAGGCTGAAAAACTCGCGCCCAGGAATGCCGAGATTTTCTACTGGCGCGGCGTCATGCTTCGCGAGCTCAGGAAGCCTGACGAAGCGATCGCCCAGTTCGGAAGAGCGATCACGTTGAATCCGTTGGAGCCTTCCTACTGGCACGAGCGCGCCTGGATTTACGACACCGAAAAGAAAGACGATCGGTCCGCCGTTGAAGATTACGCAAAGGCGGCTGCGCTGGCTCCGAAAAATCGGAGATACCTCAACAACTATGGGGCGGTTCTGGAGCGGCTGGGTAAACTAGAAGAAGCCGAAACGATGTATCTTGCGGCAATCGCTGTTGATCCCAGCTATGCCTTTGCAACCCGAAATCTTATTATACTCTACGGTAAGATGCACGAGAAGAACCCGACCCCCGCCATAAAGGCGAAAGGTCTCGAAACACTGGAAAAATTACTCAAAATTGAACCGGACAACAAAGAGAACATCAAGACCGCCGGCTATTTCCATAAGCGAACCCGTGATTATGACAACGCAGCCACGAGTTTCCGAAAATATCTCGAATCGAAGCCCAATGATCTGTCCGCACTTACCGAACTGGGCAATAGTCTCAGCAACCTCGAACGCCATGCCGAGGTCGTACCAGTGCTCGAAAAGGCCATCGCCCTCTCGCCAGACCATGCCGGAAACCTCAACAACCTCGGGTGGTCGAAATTCAAGCTCGGCGATTTCGCCAAGGGCCTCGAACTCTCCGAGCGTTCGCTGAAACTACGCCCCGACGATCCAGCCACGCTGAACACCCGCGCCCATGCCAAGGCTGCTCTGGGAGACCGCGAGGGTGCGATCAAGGATCACCGCGAGGCGATCCGACTCTCAAAACCGGGGTCTTCCACGGTGAAGGACAGCACCGATGCGCTGAAGGCGCTGGGTGAGGAACCGTAGGCGCTATTGCCCTCTTTTCCCGCGCGATGCAAAGCGCACCGCTTCCTCGGCGGCGCGAAACAACGCCTTCGCCTTGTTCTCGCATTCCGCCTGCTCGGAAGCCGGCACCGAATCGTGCACGATGCCGGCGCCAGCCTGCACATGCATCATGCCATCCTTCACCACCGCCGTGCGCAGGACAATGCAGGTGTCCATCGCGCCGTCTGCCCCGAAATAGCCGATCGCACCGGCGTAGGCCCCGCGTTTGTCCCTCTCGAGTTCGTCGATGATCTCCATCGCGCGGATTTTCGGCGCGCCGGAGACCGTGCCGGCCGGAAAGCCTGCCGCCAGCGCGTCGATCACGTCGTATTGCGGATCGAGCACGCCCTCGACGTTGGAGACGATGTGCATCACCTGGCTGTAGCGCTCGACGAAGAAGCTGTCCGTCACCCGGACCGAGCCGATCTCGGCCACACGGCCGACATCGTTGCGGCCGAGATCGAGCAGCATCAGGTGTTCGGCGCGCTCCTTGAAATCGGCGAGCAGCTCTTCTTCTAGTGCCTTGTCCTCGGCGGGGGTGGCACCCCGTTTTCTCGTGCCGGCAATCGGCCGTATCGTGACCTTGCGACCGCCCTTGTCCTCGTTCGCGACCTTGACGAGGATTTCCGGGCTCGAACAGACGATCTGGAAGCCGACGAAATCGAGATAGCAGAGATAAGGCGAGGGGTTCACACGCCTGAGCGCGCGGTAGAGCGAAAAAGCATCGAGATCGAAAGGGCAGGAAAAGCGCTGCGAAAGCACGACCTGGAAGATGTCACCGGCGAGGATGTATTCCTTCGCGCGCGCAACCATCGCCTCGTACTCGCTCGGTGCGGTGTTCGATTGCGCCTCCGGCAGGCGTGCCGCGAGGTCGGCAGGCTCGTCCGGGTGGCGAAGCGGTGCTTCCAGCGCATCGATGGCGGTGTTGAGCCTGTCGTTCGCCGCTTCATAGGCAGCGCGCGGAGACTGCCCGACTTTCGGAAACACCGGGGTGACGACAACGATCTCGTCCTTCACCGCATCGAAGACGAGCAGGATGGTCGGCCGGATCATCAAGGCATCGGGCACACCGATTGGATCGGGCTTGGCGGCGGACAGGCGCTCCATATGGCGCACCATGTCGTAGCCGAGGAAGCCGAACACGCCACTTGCCATCGGCGGCAGGCCGTCGAGATGCGGAATACGGCTTTCAGCGAGCAGCGCCCGCAAATTGTCGAGCGGCTTGCCGGTCATCGCCTCGGTTTCGCCGTTGCGGCTGATCTCCGTGCGCGCACCATCGCAACGCCAGACAACGTCCGGCAGCAGTCCGATCATCGAATAGCGCCCGCGCGATTGCCCGCCTTCGACGGATTCGAGCAGGAAGCACGGCGTCTCGCCTGCGAGCGCCTTCATTTTCAGGAAGGCGGAGACCGGCGTTTCGAGATCGGCGACCAGCCTGCGGGCGAGACATTGTGCGTCACCGTCACGGAAGCGTCGTTCGAAGACCTCGAAGGAGGGTTCGGTGGTCATGCGAGAACCCGCTGCGTCAGTTGGTCTGGCCGAGCGCCTGGTTGAGCACCGACTGGTTGATCGAAACGCCGAGTTCCTTGCGGATCGCAGCCGTATACTGCATCAGCACGTCTTCGGACATGTTCGCCGCGATCTGCTTGAGCAGGCCCGACTTCTCGTCCAAAGCCGGATCGTAGGGCAGCAGGCTCGTCTCGACCGGAACGATGAGCAGGCGGCTTGCGCCATCCGGCCCCGCCGCCGAGACCGGCTTGCCGACCGGGCCAGAGAACGCGCGCTCGACACCGGCGGCGCCGAGGGTTGCATCGCGGCTCGCGCGCTTGACACCCGCGACGCGCTGGACCGGCAGGCCAAGCTCGCTGGCGACCAGCACCAGCGCGGTACCGCCCTCGACTTTCTTGACAAGACCGGTCACGAATTCGGCCAGCGCCTTGTCCTTCTGATCGGCAACGAAGCGCTCCTTCACCTCTGTCTGGACCTCCTCAAAGGTCTTGTCGCGCGCCGGATCGACGCCGTTGACCTCAAACCACACGTAGCCGCCGTCCTTTTGTTGAAGCGGCTCGTTGTCGAGGCCGATGTCGGAGGCAAAAACCGAGTTCACAGCATCGATTCCACCCGGCACATCGACCTTCTTGCCGTTACCGTCCTGCCCCTGCCGATCGAGTTCGGCAATCGAAATGACCGGAATATTACCCCCCTTCGCGGCCTCGGCGAGGCTCTTGCCGGCAATCCGCTGGTCCTCGATCGCTCGGAAGGTATCCGCCATCTTCTTCGAGATCGTCGGATCGTGCTGGAGTTTGTCGGCTCGCGTCTCGGTTTCGATCTGTGCGCGGATGGTCTCGAACGGCGTCCTGGTAGCCGGCTCGACCTTGCTGACGCGGATCAGCACAAACCCGAACGGATCCTTGATCGGGGCGGAGATTTTCCCGGCCTCGGTGGCGAACACCGCCGCGCGGACCGCCGGATCGGCGATTTCAGCTGCGCTCTTGAGGCCGAGATCGACGTCCTTCTCCGCCAGTTTCTTCTCGGCGAGCAGGGCCTCGAAGGTCATGCCGCCGGCCAACTTCTCCGCCGCCGCCTTGGCATCGGCCTCGTTGTCGAAGAGCACGCGTTGGGCCTGCCGCTTCTCGGGCGAGCCGAAACGGCCCGCCGCGATCTGCTTCTCGTAATACGCCTTGAAATCGGCCTCGGTGACCGTGAGGTCCTTGGCGAAATCCGCAGGCGAGAGACGGATCATCGTCACCTTTCGGGTCTCGACGGTGCGGAACTGCGCCTTGCGATCGACATAGAACGCCTTCAGCGTGGCATCGTCCGGCGCTGCGGGTGCCGCCACCTTGTCTGCCGGAATCACCACGAGATCGAGGTTGCGCTCTTCATCGCGATACTGGTGGATCGCCTGTCCGAGCGCGGTCGAGCCGGCCAGGCCGCCCGCGAGGCCCTGATAGAGCTGGATGCGCAGCAACAATTCGCCCTGCTTCTTGATGAAGCCCTGTTCGCTCAGGCCTGTCTGCTGGAGATAATCGCCGAGCTTGTTGCGGTCGAAGAGGCCGCCGGTCTTGAATTCCGCCGCCTCGGTGATGGATTTGAGCACCGTCGCCTGATCCGCGGCGAGGCCGAGCGACTCGGCCTTCTGCCGCAGCGCGGATTCGTCGATCATCTGATTGAGGAGGTTCTTGTCGAGGCCGAAGGCCCGCGCCTGCTCCGTCGTTACAGGACGACGCGTGCGCTGCTGGAGGCGCCGCAGTTCGAGATTGAACGCATTGCGGAAATCGTCCGCGCTGATCTTCTCCGAGCCGACGCTCGCCACGGTCCGGTTGACGCCGCCGCGAAAGATGTCGCCGATGCCCCAGATTGCGAAGGATACGATCAGGACGCCCATGATGACGGTCAGGACAAGGCGTCCGAGCCATTTGGAGGAGGCGGTGCGGATGGCGTTCAGCATGGTCTTCGATCGCTCGTTTCACTTCGGGGGCGAATGGCGCCGGACCATAGGGACCGATGGCGCGCAACGCAAGCAAGCCAAAGGCCCGGAAAGCGGCATTTTCTTGATCCGGGCCGCGATTTTGCTTCGGCAATTGAAGCCGGCGCGGGTGCGTGATACGCCGCGCTCCATCGAATTCGGCTGGAGTATGTTGCGATTAGGCAGAAGCCGGTTGATCGCAGCATGCTCTGACTTATTGATTGGAGAGGGACGACGATGCGCAAGCCGCTGATTGCTGGAAACTGGAAGATGAACGGGCTGCGCGCGAGCCTCCTCGAACTTTCGGGCATGGCGCGGGCCTTCACGCCGGCCCTGCGCGCCAGGGTCGACATGCTGATCTGCCCCCCGGTAACCCTGCTGTTTCCGGCCGCGGCTTCGGCGCTCGGCTCCGGCATCGCCATCGGCGCGCAGGATTGCCACGCGAAGGATGCAGGCGCCCATACCGGCGACCTTTCGGCCGCGATGCTGTTCGACGCCGGCGCGAGCGCGGTGATCGTCGGCCATTCCGAGCGCCGCACCGACCACGGCGAGACCGATGCCGAGGTGAAAGCCAAGGCCGAGGCAGTGATTGCGCAGGGGATGGTCGCCATCATCTGCGTCGGCGAGACCAAGGCGCAGCGTGAGGCCGGCAAGGCGCTGGCGATCGTCGGCAAGCAGGTGAGGGGCTCGATGCCCGCCAACGCCAATGCCGCACAGATCGTGATTGCCTATGAGCCTGTCTGGGCGATAGGCACGGGCCTCACACCGACGATCCAGGATATTGCGGAGGTTCACGCCGATATCCGGAAGACCCTCGCACGGTTGCTCGGCAAGGACGCCGCGGGCAAGATCCGGATCCTCTACGGCGGCTCAGTGAAACCATCGAATGCAAAGGAAATCCTCGCGCTCACGGATGTCGACGGCGCGCTTGTCGGCGGCGCGAGTCTCAAGGCGGCTGATTTCATGGCTATCGTCGAGGCGGCGTGAGCGCCTCTTCGGGGGTGGTTTTTCGCTTTCCCTCTCCCGATATTGAGGTTAAGAGGCGGGCTTCAATTCCCGCCAGCGGAAAAACGTAGGCTTCCATGGAAACCGTTCTCATCGTCGTTCACCTGCTCATCGTCATCGCGCTGTGCGGCGTGGTGCTGCTCCAGCGTTCCGAAGGCGGCGGTCTTGGCATGGGGTCGAGCCCCTCCGGCTTCATGACAGGGCGCGGGCAGGCGAACCTGCTGACGCAAACGACGGCCATCCTCGGCGCGGCGTTCTTTGTCACCTCGCTGATGCTGGCCGTGATCGCGGCGCGTGGTCGCGCGCCTTCCTCGCCGCTCGATAATTCCGTACCACCCCCGCCGGGTCAGACCGCGCCCACGCCGGGCACCGGCGGCACGCCGAACGTGCTCGACCAGCTCAAGCAGCTTCAGGGCGGCCAGAACGCGCCAAAGCCCTAATCCAGCGCCGGGTTACCGGCCATGAAGCGCCGTCCGTTGTGGATGGCGCTTTTTCTTTTGCGCGAATCGAAACTTTAGAGCTAAAGATCAAGTCCCATGACGCGATATGTTTTCATCACAGGCGGCGTGGTTTCCTCCCTCGGAAAAGGCCTTGCATCGGCGGCTCTTGCCGCCGTTCTTCAGGCGCGCGGCTACAAGGTCCGCATGCGCAAGCTCGATCCGTATCTCAACGTCGATCCCGGCACGATGTCGCCCTATCAGCATGGCGAAGTGTTCGTGACGGACGACGGTGCCGAGACCGATCTTGACCTCGGCCATTACGAGCGTTTCACCGGGCGCTCCTGCATCAAGCAGGACAACATCACCACCGGGCGGATCTATCAGGAGATCATCGCCAAGGAGCGGCGGGGCGATTACCTCGGCGCAACCGTGCAGGTGATCCCGCACGTCACCGATGCGATCAAGAATTTCGTGCTCTCGGGCAACGAGGGCTACGACTTCGCGCTGATCGAGGTCGGCGGTACGGTCGGCGATATCGAGGGCCTGCCGTTCTTCGAGGCGATCCGCCAGTTGAAGAACGATCTGCCGGAGCGGCATTCGCTTTTCGTCCATTTGACGCTGCTGCCGTTCATCCCGAGCGCGGGCGAACTCAAGACCAAGCCGACGCAGCATTCCGTGCAGGAGCTGCGCTCGATCGGCATCCAGCCCGACATTCTCCTCTGCCGCACCGACCGGCCGATTCCGGAGGGCGAGCGGCGCAAGCTCGCGCTGTTCTGCAATGTGCGCGAAACCGCCGTGATCGAGGCGCGCGACGTGGATCAGATCTACGCGGTGCCGCTGGCCTACCATGCCGAAGGGCTGGACCGGGAAGTGCTGCGCATCTTCGGGCTGGAGGAAAAGGCCGCGCCGGATCTCTCCCGCTGGCACCATATCGTCGATACCCTCCGCAATCCGGAAGGCGAGGTAACGATCGCCATCGTCGGCAAATATACCGGCCTCAAGGACGCGTATAAGTCACTGATCGAAGCACTGGTGCATGGTGGTATCGCCAATCGCGTCAAGGTCAATCTTGACTGGATCGATTCGGAAATCTTCGAGCGCGAGGATGCGTCGAGCTATCTCGAGCATGTCCACGGCATTCTGGTGCCGGGCGGGTTCGGTTATCGCGGTGCGGAAGGCAAGATCCAGGCGGCACGGTTCGCGCGCGAACGTAGGGTGCCGTATTTCGGTATCTGCTTCGGCATGCAGATGGCCTGCCTCGAAGCCGCACGCAACCTCGCCGGGATCGAGAATGCATCCTCGACCGAGTTCGGCGAGACGAAGGAGCCGGTCGTCGGCATGATGACCGAGTGGATGAACCGGGGTCAGCTCGAAATCCGCGCCGCCGGCGGCGATCTCGGTGGCACGATGCGGCTGGGGGCATACGAATCGAAGCTCGTGGCCAATTCGCGCATCTGCGGCATCTACGGTGACACAACGATTCACGAGCGCCACCGCCATCGCTACGAGGTCAACATGGCATATCGCGAGCGGTTGGAGCAGGCGGGGCTCCTCTTCTCCGGCGTCTCACCCGACGGTTTGCTGCCCGAAACCATCGAATACCCGGATCATCCGTGGTTCGTCGGCGTGCAGTATCACCCGGAACTGAAATCGCGTCCCTTCGAGCCGCACCCGCTGTTCGCGAGCTTCATCGAAGCGGCGGTGGAACAGAGCCGGCTGGTGTGACGGAAGGAATGCTGTGCGCCAACGCACAGCGCAAGCACGCCATTCCGCTTTTCATCGACGAACTCCTGTTGCATCCTCGGATTCGCCAACAGGAGGTTTTCCAATGATGGAAGCGGGCTCGCATATTTTGTCGTCGCTGATCGGAATTCCGAATTTCCTGCTTTACATGGTGGTCGGCGCGGCCCTGCTCGCGCTGTTCCTCTTTGTCTACACGCGCATCACGCCGCATGACGAGTTCGCATTGATCCGCCAGGGCAACTGGACGGCGGCGCTCGCGGTTTCCGGTGCGATGATCGGCTTTGTGATCCCGCTCGGCAAGGCGATGGCGCAGGCAACCTCGATCCCGGACATGCTGGTCTGGGGCCTAGCCGCCTTCATCGTCCAGCTTCTTGCCTACGGTGTCGCGCGGCTCGTGATCCGCGATCTACCGGAGCAGATCGGCAACAACACCGCCGCCGCCGGCACTCTTCTAGGTGCGATCTCGATCGCGAGCGGCGTGCTAAACGCTTCGGCGATGACACTTTGAGCCGGATGCACCTTTCACCCTTTGCGACGAGGAGCGCCCCGAACCCGCGAGGTGACTTATGGCGAAGCCCCCATCGAAGAAACGAAAAGAGACCGTCACCCGCGCCGGGTTCGGCGAGACGGGAGAACAACCGCCGAGGTCCGGCATGAAACGCTCCCACAAGATCGCGCTTGGCGCGACCGGCATCATTCTCGCTGGCGCCTGGCTTGGCTCGGGCTCAAACCAGCGGGTCGATTCAGGGCCGACGGAGACCGGGGCCGAAGCCAAGATCTATGCAAGCCTCGACGAATGCCTGTCTGCCAACCGTGGCTTTATGACGCCGAAGATCGTCAACGGCCAACTTGTCGAGGAGAAATCGCCCGAACAGCTCAAGTGCGAACAGGATTTCAAGGTTGCACAAGCCGACCATGAGAAGACCGCACCGAAATTCGCCAAGCAAAGCGAATGCGAGGGGCAGTATGGCGCCGGGCAATGCCGGCAGACCACCTTCAACGGCGCGAGTGTCTTTATCCCGGCGATGGCCGGGTTCATGGTCGCGAACTACCTTTCGAACAACCGCACACCGCAGGCATTGCTGCCACCACGGCAGGCCGGGGCTGTACCGTGCCCACCCGGCATCACGCCTGCCCAGCAGCCCGGCTGCTTGATGCCGCGAACAGCCTCCTCGAACTCCAGCTCGAGTTCATCGGGCTGGCGTTCGTGGTCCACCTCCAGCGGTCATACCGTCAGCCGCGACACGACGCAGCCGGCAAACAGGCCGACCACGGTGCCGAGCGCCGCTGCGGCTGCTCCCGCCGCGCGGACGAGCCTCGGAGCCGCACCGACCCGCTCGGCCCCGTCAATCAGCCGCAGCGCCACAACGACCTCTCGTGGCGGCTTTGGCTCCACCTCGTCCTCCATCTCCCGTTCATCGAGTTCGTGACATGCGCAGGATCGACGTTCAGGAACGCCCCGACTGGCGCGAGAAGGCCGAACAGGTCGGCTTCACCTTCCACAGTGCCGAGGGCACACCTTACTGGGACGAGACCGGCGCGTTCGCCTTCAACTTGCGCGAGATCGAGGAGGATATCGAGGCGCCGTCCGCCGAGATCGAGGAGATGGCGCTCGAGTTCGTTGGCAAGGCTTGTCGTGACGAGGAAATCCTGACCCGGCTTGCGATTCCCAAGGCTTTCTGGCCGGAAATCTGGGAAAGCTGGCAGCGCGGCGACCGCAACCTCTATGGCCGCTTCGATTTCGCCTATGACGGGCAGGGGCCGGCGAAACTCCTCGAATACAATGCCGATACGCCGACCGGCCTGCTCGAAACCGGCGTGTTCCAGTGGCTCTGGCTGGAGGAGCTTTCCGCCAATGGCCAGTTGCCGCGGGGAGCGGACCAGTTCAACTCGCTGCACGACAAGCTGACGGAGGCTTTCCGTGGCTTGCGCGACGGCAAGCCCTATTTGCTTCATCTCACCTGCGTGCAGGACAGCGAGGAGGATCGCGGCACCGTCGCATACCTCGAAGAACTGGCCCAACAGGCAGGCATGAAGACGCAGTTCCTATTCGTGGACGACATCGGGCTGACCTCGGCCGGCAAGTTCGTCGACCTCGACGAGACGCCTATCGACATGCTTTTCAAGCTTTATCCTTGGGAATGGATGATGCGAGAGGATTTCGGCAAGGCCATTCCCGGCTGCGGAACGCAGTTCATAGAGCCGATCTGGAAAGCACTGCTCTCCAACAAGGGCTTGCTGCCCTACCTCTGGAAGATGGCGCCAAACCACCCCAACCTCGTGCCGGCCTATTTCCCCGACGAAACCGCAACCGACCTCGGCCATTCCTTCGTGGAAAAGCCGCTGTTTTCCCGCGAAGGCTCAAACATCCGCCTGTTCGAGCGGGGCCGCGCTATGGGCGATACCGAAGGCCCTTACGGCGAGGAAGGCTTCGTGCGCCAGCAGAAGATCCGCATCCCGGATTTCGGCAAGGGCCATGTCGTGATCGGTGCTTGGATGGTCGCGAGCGAGCCGGCGGGCATGCTCGTGCGCGAGGACAAGTCGCCCGTCACCGGCAATCTCGCCCGCTTCATTCCGCACTTTATCGAGCCGTGAGGGCGTGACCTCGGCCGGGCGGGATGATAGATCGGCGGCAGTCCTTCTGCGCCGGAGAAACCGCGATGGTTCGCCCCCTCGATCATCTTGTCATCGGCGTACCGGATCTCGCGGAGGCCGGTGCGCGGTTCGAATCGCTCGGCTTTCAGGTCGGGGGCGTGAACCGGCATCCCTGGGGCACGCACAACCGCATCGTCCAGTTCGCGGACGAGACCTTTCTTGAACTCATAACCGTCGGCGAGCCGGAGAAAATTCCCCAGCACACTCCGCGCCATTTCTCGTTCGGCGCCTTCGTACGCGACGCGCTGGCGCGGCGCCCCGGCCTTTCGATGCTGGTGCTGAAAGGGATGGATGCACGCGCCGACGCGGCAGGCTTCCGCAAGGCCGGAATCGGCGATTTCGAGCCGTTTGACTTCTCCCGCAAGGGCCATCGGCCAGACGGCAGCGAAACCGAGGTGGCGTTTAGCCTCGCCTTCGCCGCCGATCCCGCGCTGCCGGAAGCGGCTTTCTTCACCTGCCAGCAGCACTTCCCGCAAAATTTCTGGTCGAAGGCCGCGCAGAGCCATGCGAACGGCGCGAAAGGCATCGCTCGCGTCACCCTGGTTGCCGAGAACCCCTCAGACCACCACATCTTTCTCGGCGCCTTCATCGGCAATCGCGAAATGCGCGCGACCTCATTCGGCATCGAGATCGAGGCGGAGCGGACGACGATCGAGATCGTCAGCCGCATAGGCTTCGCGTTCCGCTATGGCTTCGAGGCGCCGCTTGCCGCAACACCCGTGTTCGCCGGCGTGGAAATCGCCGTGCCGTCCCTTGTGGCGGTTCCCGGTCAGGGAGCCATGAAGGCGCATAGCGGAGGTCTCTCGCTGCCACCGGATGCCACCACGAGCACCGTGTTCCGGTTGATCAAGGGCTGAACCATGCGCGCTGTCGTCTTCGGGATCATCCTCGCTGTCGCCGGTGTGATGGGCTTTCTGTTCTTTCGCGGCGAATGTTCTGGTGGGCAGGTTTTCGCATCGGAACCGCACTGTCGAGCCGCGGCGGGCTTCGATGCAGCCTTCTGCCGGATCTCTTTTGCGCAGGCGCGGCGGCGAGCCTATGAGGACGCCTCGCCCTTTTCGACGCAGGATGCCTGCCTGCGTCACTTCCCGAGCTGCGAGCCGCATCATCGCGTCGTCAGCGGCTATGTGCCCGTGCCGCGCGGGGTTTGCGTCACGCCGGGCAAGCCGGGTGAGCCGGTGTTCGAGAAAATCGGACAGTCGTTCCAGAAGCGGTGACCTCCGGCCCTTAGACTTTCGCCGGGAATAGACCTTCGCAGCATTGCCTTTGGTGCGGCGGCGCGGAATGAACAGGGGCATCAAAGCCCTTGAGAGAGAGCGACATGAAGAAGATCATTCTCGCCATCGTGGTCATTGCCGGCGCCTTCTTCGGCTACAAGCTCGCCAACAAGGACGAGTGCCCCGGCGGCAAGGCGTTCGAAACCGCGGCGGCCTGCCAGGCGAGTGGTCTTTCCGGGGAAATCTGTTCGGGCGCGTTCAGCGCGGCGGTCGAGAAGACCAAGGCAATGAAGCCGGTCGAATCGCTGGAGCAGTGCCACCTTCGTTATCCGCATTGCGAGCCGGCCACAGGCGGCTTTCTGCCGAAGGTCGAAAAGGTTTGCGTTGTCGCCGGCAAACCGGGCGAGCCGCTCTACGGCCGCATCGGATCGAATATTGCGGGCGGCCACTGATCGTGTAAAACCCCGCCCTTACCCATAGGGCGGAGGACACCACATGCCGGGCACCACCGAGGTTCGGGTCGGGAACGTCGTTTTCGGCAATGCGCGCCCCTTCGCGCTGATCGCCGGCCCCTGCCAGATGGAGAGCCGCGCCCATGCCTTCGACATGGCCGGGCGGCTCAAGGAACTCTGCGAACGGCTCGGCATCGGCCTCGTCTACAAATCGTCCTTCGATAAGGCAAACCGCACCTCGATGAGTGCCGCGCGCGGCATCGGCATCGAGAAGGGGCTGGAGGTCTTCGCCGATCTCAAGGCAGAATTCGGCGTCCCGGTCATCACCGACGTCCACGAGAGCTGGCAATGCGCCGAGGCCGCCAAAGCGGTCGACATGCTCCAGATTCCGGCCTTCCTCTGCCGGCAGACCGACCTGCTCGTCGCTGCCGCCCGCACGGGCCTCGCGATCAACATCAAGAAGGGCCAGTTCCTCGCGCCCTGGGACATGCGCAATGTCATCCAGAAGGTGCGCGATGCCGGCAACGACCGGGTGATGGCCTGCGACCGCGGCACCTCCTTCGGCTACAACACGCTCGTCAGCGATTTCCGCGGCCTGCCGACGATGGCCGAACAATGCCGCTGCCCGGTGGTCTTCGATGCGACCCATTCGGTCCAGCAGCCAGGCGGGCAGGGCGGCTCCTCCGGCGGCCAGCGCGAATTCGTCGCTGTTCTGGCCCGCGCGGCAGTGGCGGTGGGTGTCGCCGGCCTCTTCATCGAGACGCATCAAGACCCCGATGATGCACCCTGCGACGGGCCGAACATGGTACCGCTGCATCAAATGCCAGCGTTGCTCGAACGCCTCATGGCCTACGATTCGATCACAAAGGGAGCCTGAACAATGCCGGTCCTGCTCGCGGTTCTCGGCGCGCTGATGTCGGGCCTGTTCATGTGGGTGGTCTGGGGCAACGGCATGGAGGTCATCAACCATTGGCTCGACCGGCGAGCGGACGAGGCAAAGATACAGAAGGATGCCAAGGCCATCGCCGAAGCCCGCGACCGCGCCCGCCGCGCGCCGCTGCGTTCGATCGAGGACCCGCGCGAGGCCGCGATGGTGCTGCTCACCAAGCTCGCCATGCTTCGCGGGGAGATCACCGCTGAGCAGAACCTGCTTCTGTCGAAGATCGCGATGGACCGCCTCGCGCTTTCGGGTAAGCCCGAGCATCACACCGCACTCGCGGCCTTTGCAGCCAAGGGTGCGCCGGATGGCGAGGCGGTCGTTGCCGATCTCTCGCCGCTGTTCCATGTCCGCCTCAACACGGAGGAGCGCGACGATCTCTTCGCGATGATGGAGGAGGTCGCCGCGCTGCATGGCGGGCCGACGGAGGCGCAAGGCGCGATGATCGAGCGGCTGGCGAAGCGGTTGAGCTATACTAAGCGCAACGCCTGACCGTCACGCTGCCGGCAGCGCCGCCCTCGCCATCGCCGGTTCGAGGCGCGCGGCGATGTTCTGCGGCGTGAGTTCGCCCGTCACCTTATCGACGAACGCGCCGTCGGCACGGAAGACGTAGGTCTGCGGGATGCCGCGGTGCTTGAGCGCCTTCTGGTAGACGCGTCCACGCTCGACCGAAACCCGCGCGAACGGGTTGCCGTGCTCGCGGAGATAGCTGCCGGCATTGGCCTCGGTATCGTCCGCGGCAAGGCCGAAAAGGCGAATGCCCGGCCGTTGCGCGAGGCGCATCAATTCAGGGTGTTCGATGCGACATTGCGGGCACCACGAGGCCCAGATGTTGAGAAGCGTGACGCCGCCTGCAAACGCCGCGCGCGACAGCCCCAGGACCGGCTGCCCCGCGTGCAGGACCCCCGGAATACCGGGCTGATCGCCGTTGTCCGGCAGGAGCGGCGTCAAAAGGTCAATCCGCCCCGTCTGCGCCGCATAACCGAAAGCGGCGAGAACCGGCAGCCCGAACAGCAGTGAGCCCGCCATCATCCGGCGGCTCGGGCCACCTCGCATTGCGCCATCGGTCATCAGGAAACTCCTTCCACGACCATCGAATACCGGGGGAAGTTTCCCAAGTGCTGAATCGCACAGAAAGGCTTGCGAATTTCGTTGATGGAACCTTGCCGGCGGGCGTTAGATCCTGTTTCCGCCATCCACCGTCCGAGGGCATCATGAAGCAGTCCGCCGTCATTCGCAGCCTCATCGCGCTGGCCGCGCTCCCGCTCCTCACTGCCGGCTCCGCCTCGGCTCAGGCCCCGCAGCAGACCGTCGCGGCAGCTATGCCCGTCTACGCCCATATCGTCCGCTTTCCGGTGCCGGCCGGGTTCAATCCGGCTTTCCAGAAGGACAACGAGGGACGGTTCTTCATCTTCGAAATGATCCCGAAGGGCGAGCATATCATGAGCTGGAGCCAGATGCTCACGGTCACTGGCATCAACGGTGCTGCGAATGCGCTGCCGACACCGGCACAATATCTTCAGAATTTCACACAAGGCTATCGGAAGGCGTGTCCGGACTCTTTTGTTTCGCGCTCCCTCAGCGAAAGCGCGCCGAAAGCGAGCGAACCTGCACTGTTCTTCATCGGCTGCGGCAAGGTCAGCCTGCCGAATGAGAGCCCGCGATCCGAGGCCGTCATCGTCGGCTTCTTCGCGAGCCCGAAGGGCATCTATTCCGTGCAATGGGCCGAGCGCAGTCCCGCGCAGGATAGGGCGCCCGTGTTTGACGAGGGCAAATGGCGCCCGCGTCTTGACGCACTCAAGACCGCCCGTCTGTGCGACAGGGTTCCGGGCGAGGCCGCGCCCTATCCCAGCTGCAAATAGCCTCAGCGACCGCGATAGGGCGGAATGCCCTGATCGGGCAGGAAGACGTTCTTCGGCAATTCGCCGTGCTGGTAGAACACGTCGATCGGGATGCCGCCGCGTGGATACCAGTAGCCGCCGATGCGGAACCAGCGCGGCTCCAGCAGTTCAACCAGCTTCCGGCCGATCGCCACCGTGCAATCCTCATGAAACGCTCCATGATTGCGGAACGCACCGAGGTAGAGCTTGAGCGACTTCGATTCCACCAGCCAGTGGCCCGGCACGTAATCGATCACAAGGATGCCGAAATCCGGCTGGCCGGTCACCGGGCAGATCGAAGTGAATTCGGGACAGGTGAAGCGCGCGACATAATCGGTGTCGGCATGCGGATTCGGCACGCGATCGAGCGTGGCTTCCCTGGGGGAAGCGGGCAGGGTGCTTGCCTTGCCGAGTTGGGTGGTTTCGATCGGGTTCTTGCTCATGTTCAATTTTTGCGCCGCGGGCGCTTTCCTGTTGGTGCCGATGTCGCTATGAGCGACGCACATACCCTATCTCTCGGTGTTTCCAAATACGAGGAGCCTTCCATGACCCTGATCGTCGATGTTCTCGCCCGCGAAATCCTCGACAGCCGCGGCAATCCGACGGTCGAAGTCGATGTCGTGCTGGAGGATGGCTCCTTCGGCCGCGCGGCGGTGCCTTCCGGCGCCTCGACCGGCGCGCACGAGGCGGTGGAACTGCGCGACGGCGGCAAGCGCTACCTCGGCAAGGGCGTCACCAAGGCGGTTGAAAACGTCGTCACCGAGATTTCGGAAGCCATCACCGGTATGGATGCCGAGGATCAGGTCGGCGTCGATCAGGTGATGATCGAGCTCGACGGCACCAACAATAAGAAGAAGCTCGGCGCGAATGCCATTCTCGGCGTCAGCCTCGCAGTCGCGAAGGCTGCCGCGGAATCGCGCGGCCTGCCGCTCTATCGCTACGTCGGCGGCACCTCGGCCCGCGTTCTTCCCGTGCCGATGATGAATATCGTCAACGGTGGCGCCCATGCCGACAACCCGATCGACTTCCAGGAATTCATGATCATGCCGATCGGCGCGGCCTCGTTCTCCGAGGGCCTGCGCATGGGCGCCGAGGTGTTCCACACGCTGAAGAAGGCGCTCAAGGATGCCGGCCACAACACGAACGTGGGTGACGAGGGCGGCTTCGCGCCGAACCTCAAGAGCGCCGAGGCTGCTCTCGACTTCGTAATGGCCTCGATCGAGAAGGCCGGGTTCAAGCCGGGCCGCGACGGCGATATCGCCATCGCGCTCGACTGTGCCTCGACCGAATTCTTCAAGGGCGGCGTCTACGACTACCACGGCGAGAAAAAGAAGCGCGACATCAAGGCGCAGGTGAAATACCTCGAGAAACTCGTGAACGACTACCCGATCGTCTCGATCGAGGACGGCATGGCCGAAGACGACTGGGAGGGTTGGAAGCTCCTGACCGACCGCATCGGTGCCAAATGCCAGCTCGTCGGCGACGATCTCTTCGTCACCAACGTCGAGCGGCTGGAGCAGGGCATCAGGACCGCGACCGGCAACTCGATCCTCGTCAAGGTCAACCAGATCGGCTCGCTCACCGAAACGCTGGCCGCCGTCTCGATGGCCCAGCGCGCAGGCTACACCGCCGTGATGTCGCACCGCTCGGGCGAGACCGAGGATGCGACCATCGCGGATCTCGCGGTCGCGACCAACTGCGGCCAGATCAAGACCGGCTCGCTCGCCCGTTCGGACCGGACCGCAAAGTACAACCAGCTCCTCAGGATTGAGGGCGAACTTGGCGACATGGCGATCTACGCCGGTCGCGCGGCGCTGAAGGCCCTCGCGTAAGATGACAGACATACCTGCCGCGGCAGCCCCGCCGCCGCGGCGGGGCCTCGCCATTCTCGCGATGCTCGGCGCCGTGCTGATCTACGGCGCCAATTTCGCAATCTCGCGCCACGCGCTGCTCAACGGCATGACGCCGCACGATCTGACGGCGCTGCGCTTCCTGTTTTCCGGCCTGCTGCTGCTTCCGCTGTTCCTGAAGGCAGGGGTGGCGACCTGCGCCGGCGTCGGATGGGGCAGGGGCCTCGTGCTGACCGTGATGTCTGGCCTGCCGATGACGATGCTGATGATGCAGGGGCTTGCCTGGTCGCCGGCCGCACACGGCGCTGCGATTGGCCCCGGCACGGTCACGGTCATCGGCGCGCTCGGCGGCGCGTTCCTGTTCGGGGTGAAACCGCCGCGCAATGTCGTCATCGGCATTCTCGTCGTGCTCACGGGTCTTTCGCTGATCGGGTTCGCCGCATCGGCCTCCGGCGCGCGCAACATCATCCTCGGAGACCTGTGCTTTTTGGGGGTCGGGCTGATCTGGGGCGGTTACCCGTTGATGCTCCAGCTCTGGCGTGTCGATCCCTTGCGCGCGACCGCGATCCTGTCCGTGCTTTCACTGGCGGTGTTCCTGCCGTACTACCTTCTGACACAGCACTCGAACCTGCCCTCGATTCCGCTCTGGATCGTGCTGTTCCACGGCGTCAACCAAGGCATCCTCAACGTCGTCGTCGGGCTCTGGCTTTGGGGTTGGGCCGCCCGCGAGATCGGCGCCGCCGAATCCGGCCGCTATCCGCCCCTCATTCCGGTTATCGGCGCGCTGAGCGCAATCCCGTTGCTCGGCGAATGGCCGGGTCCTTACCAATGGGGCGGCATCGCGCTGATCGTTGCCGGGCTTGTGCTCGCGACGCGGCGGTGACCAAAAAAATCCGGTCGCTAGCGCGACCGGACAAATTCCCAAATCGCCGTCGCGATCGCAACTGCACCAGCGCCGATCTTCGTGGCGCGGCCGACGTTCTCGGCAGCTTCGCGCACCTTAGCCGCCCGGGTCGCTTCGATGTGAGCGGCGAGCCGATGTCGGATGATGCGGCGGGCCGTCGCCTGCCGCTCCAGAAGGTTCGCGCCATAGCGCGGGTTGGCGAGCATCAGCTCATATGATTCACAGCCTACATCGAACACCTCGTGTCCGTCACATTCGCCGAACGCGGCGATGCAGTCCATCCTGTAGCTCTCGATAAAGGGAGCTTCGTCAAGGACCCTATCTTCCGCGAACGAGAGATGATCGTCGAACGCGACCACGGAATCTCCCGGCGGAACAGCACTCAGAACCGTCGGCAGCACCTGCTCAGGGCCTGGTTCCTGCTTGACCGGCGCATAAAGCGTGCGCTCATCCGCAGGTTCGTAGCCAAGCATTTTCCCGACGTAGAGCTCCTGACGGGCTTTTTCGTTCCGTTCGTTCTGCACCCGCCCCAGCTCGATACGGGCGATCACGCTTTCAGCTTCGTTCGTCCTGTTCGATGTCATCACTTTCCTCCTCAATTGAGAGATTTTGGTGAGGCTCGCGAAGCCGCAGCTTGCGACAGCGCGTTCAGAAACTCGGCATACTTACGCAACACTTCACGCCCGATTGGCGTGAGGGAGATCTTCTGGACCGGACGGCCCGAAAGGCGATTTGCCGTTGCATCGATACTGGCATCGATCAGGCCCATGCCAGCGACATCGGACATGCTTCGAAAGGTCGTGCTTTCGGGAAGCTTGTCGTTGTCGCCCTCGCTGGCGAACGCTTCGATGACAGCGCCGCGCGAAACAGGCACCCCGCTTGCAGTCATCTTCATGATTTTTGCCATGACGAGCATGTCGTCCTGGTTGGGGAGCTGAAGAATTCGCCGCGAACGCGCGAGTTCGTCCCTGATCACCTGTGCGGCGATCTCATCGGAAATAGGCTGGCCAGTCGTGCTGTCCAGCGTCTCCTCGTCAACCGAGCCGGACTTCGATGCCCCCAAGTCCGGCAAATGACCCCTAACGAGTTTCATTGTCTGTGTTCCAACCTCTTGCCCTGTTCGACGACCGCCATGATCATCGATTGCGGGTTCAGCATCGCATAAGCACGGCATTTGTCAAATTTTTCTCAGAATCTGATAATAAGTGACGGCAGGGGTGTCGGCATGGCCTTGTCCGGTGCTTCAAACCCTTCCTTAACCAGCCGTTGCGATGATGCTCCAATGATCATCCACACGCGCCGCCGCCATATCAGCTTTCTCGTCGTGTTCCACACGATCGCCTGGGGCGCTTCTGTCTATTTCGCGCATTCCGCCTATACCGGCGATCGCGGCCTGATGGCCAAGAAGGAAGTCAAGCTCAAGACACAGGAGACGCTCGACAAGATCGCCGAAGCCAAGTTGGTGAGGGCCACCTGGGAGCGGCGCGTCACCCAGCTCTCCGGTGCCGAGGTCGACCGCGATCTACTCGACGAGCGCCAGCGCCTGATGCTCAACCTCGCGCACAAGAACGATCTCGTCATCCAGCTCAATCGTTGATCCACGCCGCTCCCCTGACGCGGGCAAGCCATGCGAGAACCGCAAGGCTTCATCGGTGCACACCCGAATTTCCTTTGTGCGGCGCAAAAATTCGAACCTCCGCGGGGACGTTATGCGCTTTTTGCAGGACATGAATGCCGCGGCGGCTGTTTCTCCGGTCTGGCCTTTATGGCAAAAAGCGCTAAGCCTTAAGGGTAAGCACGTTCCCGCAAGGGAAAACGAAGACGCCCAAAGGCGCGACCAACCGGGTTGAAACGACCAGTACGAGGGGATCTCATGGCTTCCAAAGCAGCCAAACCGAGCGCGGTATCCAAATCCGCCGCTACGAAAGCCGACGGGGTCAAGGCCGGCCCCAAAGCCGGACCGAAACCCTTCACGAAGGAAGAGGACCTTCTCGCCTATCGCGAGATGCTGCTCATCCGCCGTTTCGAGGAGAAAGCCGGCCAGCTTTACGGCATGGGCCTGATTGGCGGCTTCTGCCATCTCTACATCGGGCAGGAGGCGGTCGTCATTGGCATGCAGATGGCCTCGAAGCCCGGCGATCAGGTCATCACCGGCTACCGCGACCACGGCCATATGCTTGCCTGTGGCATGGACGCGAACGGCGTCATGGCCGAACTGACCGGCCGCAAGGGCGGCTATTCCAAGGGCAAGGGCGGCTCGATGCACATGTTCAGCCGCGAGAAGCAGTTCTTCGGCGGCCACGGCATCGTCGGCGCGCAGGTCGCGCTCGGCACGGGCCTCGCTTTCGCTGACAAGTATCGCTCGAACGGCGCCGTGAGCATGATCTACTTCGGCGACGGCGCGGCCAACCAGGGCCAGGTCTACGAGAGCTTCAACATGGCGGAGCTGTGGAGCCTGCCGGCGATCTACATCATCGAGAACAATCGCTATGCGATGGGCACGGCCGTGACGCGCGCCTCCGCCCAGACGGACTTCTCGAAGCGCGGCGTTTCATTCAACATTCCCGGCGAGCAGGTGGACGGCATGGACGTTCAGGCGGTTCGCGAGGCCGGTTTGCGCGCGATGGAGTTCGCCCGCTCCGGCAAGGGGCCCTACATCCTCGAAATGCAGACCTACCGCTATCGCGGCCATTCGATGTCCGACCCGGCGAAGTATCGCTCGAAGGACGAGGTGGACAAGATGCGTTCGGAGCACGATCCTATCGATCAGGTGCGCGAGCGCCTCATGAAAAAACACAAGGTCGCGGAGGACGAGATCAAGAAGATCGACGCAGAGGTGCGCCGAATCGTCAACGAGAGCGCGGAATTCGCGACTGTTGATCCCGAGCCGGATCCGTCCGAGCTCTGGACCGACATCACGCTCTAATTCCCGTTTTTCTCCAGTTCTGACGGATCATACCCATGCCCATCGATGTTCTGATGCCCGCCCTGTCGCCCACCATGGAGAAGGGCAACCTCGCCAAATGGCTCAAGAAGGAAGGCGACACGATCAAGTCCGGCGACGTGATCGCCGAGATCGAGACCGACAAGGCCACCATGGAAGTGGAGGCCGTTGACGAAGGCATTCTCGCCAAGATCCTCGTCGAGGCAGGCAGCCAGGATGTCGCGGTGAATACCAGGATCGCGATCATCGCCGGTGAGGGCGAGGATGTGAACGCCGCGAGCGCGGCGGTGGCTCCGGCCGCTGCGGCCCCGACGCCCGCCGCACCTGCTGCCGCCGCTCCGGCGGCGGCTATCCCGGCCGCGACGGTTCCAGCGACTCCCCGCACCGAAGTTGCCGGCTATGACGCCTCGGGCGAAATTCCCGCCGGCACCGAGATGGTCAAGACCACCGTCCGCGAAGCCCTTCGCGACGCGATGGCCGAGGAGATGCGGCGCGACGGCGATGTCTTCGTCATGGGCGAGGAGGTCGCGGAATATCAGGGCGCCTACAAGATCACGCAGGGGCTGCTACAGGAGTTCGGTGCGCGGCGTGTCATCGATACGCCGATCACCGAGCACGGTTTCGCCGGCATCGGCGTCGGCGCGGCGCTGTCGGGCCTGAAGCCCGTGGTCGAGTTCATGACCTTCAACTTCGCGATGCAGGCGATCGACCACATCATCAACTCGGCGGCGAAGACGCTCTACATGTCCGGCGGCCAGCTCGGCTGCCCGATCGTGTTCCGTGGCCCGAACGGCGCGGCGGCGCGCGTCGCCGCGCAGCACAGCCAGGATTACGCGGCATGGTATAGCCAGATCCCCGGCCTCAAGGTGATCCAGCCGTGGTCGGCGGCGGATGCGAAGGGCCTGCTCAAGGCCGCGATCCGCGATCCGAACCCGATCATCTTCCTCGAAAACGAGATCCTCTACGGCCAGTCGTTCGACGTGCCGAAGATGGATGATTTCGTGCTGCCGATCGGCAAGGCGAAGATCGTCCGGCCGGGCCACCACGTCACGCTGGTCTCGTTCGGCATTGGCATGACCTACGCGATGAAAGCGGCCGAGGCGCTGGCGGGCGAGGGGATTGAGGCCGAGGTCATCGACCTGCGCACCATCCGCCCGATGGATGTCGCGACCGTTGTGCGCTCGATCCAGAAAACCAACCGCTGCGTCGCCATCGAGGAAGGCTGGCCGCAATCCGGCGTCACCGCCGAGATCGGCATGAAGATCATGGAGGAGGCGTTCGATTATCTCGATGCGCCGGTCGCCCGCGTCACCGGCAAGGACGTGCCGATGCCCTACGCCGCCAACCTCGAAAAGCTTGCGCTGCCGAACGTCGGCGAGGTCGTCGCGGCGGCCAAATCCGTGCTGTATCGGTGATGTGAATGCGAAAAATTGACTTCAACGTTTGGGAGATTGAGGTCATAGACGGACTTGAGTCCTTGCATCGCGAAACAGTGCCCGGACACAGGTTGACATTCGACGGAGCAAAGGCGTTGGTGAAAGCTTTGGCTGTAAAATACGAGCCACTTACTTTCAAAGAAACTGTCTTTAGCTTGCTCAACAAGCGTCGAGGCGGTCCATTCAATGGCCCCGTTTTTGACGCCGAATATTTTATGGATCCAGACAGCGAGCGTGCCGGTTTTGCAATTTATGCGCCCACGATCACAGTCTTAGCCCAGTTCCGTCTTAAACAAGAAACCTGTGACTTCATTCGAGAAAATCGTCGCAGAAACGTCGCGCAGATTTAGCCACGAGGTAGTCTAGAATGCCCATCAACATCCTGATGCCCGCCCTCTCGCCCACCATGGAAAAGGGCAATCTCGCCAAGTGGCTGAAGAAGGAAGGCGATACCGTCAAATCCGGCGACGTGATCGCTGAGATCGAGACCGACAAGGCGACCATGGAGGTCGAGGCGGTCGATGAGGGCGTGCTCGCCAAGATCGTCGTTGCCGCCGGCACGCAGGATGTGCCGGTGAACCAGCTCATCGCGCTGATCGCCGGTGAGGGCGAGGACGCGAAGGCCGTCGCTGCCGGTGGTGGCGCTGCCACGCCCGTTCCTGTTGCCGCCCCGGCTCCGGCTGCTGCTTCTGTCGCTGCTGCCCCGGTCGCTCAGGCCGCGCCAGCCGCTGCTGCGGCCTCCGCCGCTTCCGGCTCGCGCGTGTTCGCGTCGCCCCTCGCGAAGCGCATCGCCAAGGATGCGGGCATCGATCTCACCGCCATCAAAGGTTCCGGTCCGCATGGCCGCGTGGTGATGGCGGATGTCGAGGCCGCCAAATCGGGCGGCGGCGCCAAGATCATCCCCATGCCGGGTGCGGCCGCGCCTGCCGCTGCGCCGAAGGCGGCGCCGGCGCCTGCAATGGGCGACGACCAGATCAAGAAGCTCTTTGCGGAAGGCTCCTACGAGGAAATCCCGCATGACGGCATGCGCAAGACCATCGCGCGCCGGCTGCAGGAATCGAAATCGACCGTCCCGCACTTCTACCTCACGGTGGATTGCGAACTCGATGCGCTGCTTGCGCTCCGTGAGCAGATCAACAAGTCCGCCCCGGTGAAGGACGGCAAGCCCGCCTTCAAGCTCTCGGTCAACGACATGGTCATCAAGGCGATGGCGATGGCGCTGAAAGCCGTGCCGGACGCGAACGTTTCGTGGACCGAGGGTTCGATGCTCAAGCACAAGCACGCCGATGTCGGCGTCGCGGTGTCGATCCCCGGCGGGCTCATCACGCCGATCATCCGCGATGCCTGCCACAAGACGCTCTCCGCCATCTCGAACGAGATGAAGGATCTCGCCGGCCGCGCCAAGGCGCGCAAATTGAAGCCCGAGGAATATCAGGGCGGCACCACGGCGGTCTCGAACCTCGGCATGTTCGGGGTGAAGGATTTCGCTGCCGTCATCAACCCGCCGCACGCCACCATCCTCGCGGTCGGCGCGGGCGAGCAGCGCGCCGTGGTCAAGGGCGGGCAGGTGGTCGCCGCGACGGTGATGTCCGTCACGCTCTCGACCGACCATCGCGCTGTTGATGGCGCGCTGGGTGCGGAACTGCTGCAGGCGTTCAAGGGCTACATCGAGAACCCGATGGGGATGTTGGTCTAGTCGAGGGGCGGGGGAAGCGGCGATGAAAACCGTCCTCGCCTATGGCGACTCAATCACCTGGGGAACCGATCCGGCACGCACCGGGTTGCGGCACGCGTTCGCGGATCGCTGGCCGAACGTGCTTCAGGCGCGGCTCGGGGAGGGGGTGCAGGTGGTCGCCGAAGGCCTCGGCGGCCGCACCACCGCGCATGACGACTACCTCGCCGACTGCGACCGCAACGGCGCGCGCATCCTGCCGACGATCCTGCAGACGCACCGGCCGGTGCATGTCGCGATCATCATGCTCGGCACCAACGACATGAAGCCGGCCGTGGCCGGGAGCGCTTCCGCCGCGTTCCTCGGCATGAAGCGCTGCGTCGAGATCATTCAGAAGCATTCGCCGCGCGTGCCGGGCTTCGCGGGCACGAAGGTGCTGGTGGTCGCCCCGCCGCATATCGTCGAGACGAGGGACCCGTTCTTCGCCGAGATGTTCGAGGACGGGATCGTGAACTCGAAAAAGCTCGCGCCCTACTATGAGGCGCTGGCGGTGGAAATGGGGTGCGCCTTCTTCGACGCCGCGCGCGTCGCGACGGCCAGCGAAATCGACGGTGTGCATCTCGATGCCGCCAACACGCGAGCCATCGGTGAGGCGCTGGCCCCCAAGGTGCGGGAATTGTTGAAGGATTAGGAGAATTGCGCCCGATCAAGGAGCGGAAGGGAGGCTCGTCTAGTCTGGTTCTATCAAAACCGGAGCCAAGGAGAGCCGAATGAGCCACGTCCCCCACGAACTGATCGCCGAATTCCCCGAGTTTGCCTTCAAGATTACCGAGATGAAGACATCCGAGCCGCATTTCGCGCGGCTCTACGAGGACTACCATGAGGTCAACCGCGCCATTCATCGCGCCGAGACCAATGTCGAGCCGACAGACGATCTCCACATGGAGGAGATGCGGAAGCGGCGGATTAAACTGAAGGACGAACTCTACACGATGCTCAAGGGCTGACGGGAGGTTCGGGAAAGGAGACGATGTGACAGAGAACGATACGCGCAAAAAGCGCTTTCTGCCGCCGCTCCTTTCCCTGCCCGCCCTCTCCATGTTGATCGCCTCGCTCTCGCTCGCCTCCTCAATCAGCCAGAGTTACAATTACCGGCGCAATATCGAGACCGTTCAGCAGAACGTGCTACGTGCCGAGAACCTCAAGACCTGCCGCGAAATCATCGACGTGTTCTTCGGCTTCCGCCTCAAGGCGGAGGATGCGCAGATGCGCCGCAGCGCCGATTCCACGCGTGAACTCAAGGCCTTCGTGTATCGCTTCGGGGCGCTTGGCACCTATCTCGCCAACTTCACGCCAGAAACCGCGCGCGAGCGCTACACTGCGCTCACCTGGAAACTCAACGAAATAGCGGAGAAGGCCGGCACCTGGCCGCCCGCCGAGTTCGACGCCAAGTTCGCCGAGGCCGACAGGGTTTTCGGCACGCTGAACGAGGATTGCGCGCGCCTCGCGCAGTTCGTGAAAATCTGAAAAAACGGGGAACACCATGTCCGCTTACGACGTCATCATCATCGGCTCCGGCCCGGGCGGCTATGTTACCGCCATCCGCTCGGCGCAGCTCGGCTTCAAGACCGCGATCGTCGAACGCGAGCATCTGGGCGGCATCTGCCTCAACTGGGGCTGCATCCCGACGAAGGCGCTCCTGCGCTCGGCGGAGATCCTCCATTACGCGCAGCACGCCAAGAGCTACGGCCTCACGCTGAACGGCACCATCACGCCGGACGCGACGGAGGTGGTGAAACGTTCGCGCGGCGTCTCGGCGCGCCTCAACGGCGGCGTTGCGTTTCTCATGAAGAAGAACAAGATCGACGTCATCTGGGGCGAGGCGAAACTGTCGAAGCCCGGCGAGATCGTCGTCACCGAAACAAAAAAACCCGCCATGCAACCGCAGAACCCGGTGCCGAAGGGCGTGCAAGGCCCCGGCATCTACACGGCCAAACACATCATCGTCGCGACCGGCGCACGACCGCGCGTGCTGCCGGGGCTGGAACCGGATGGCAAGCTGATCTGGACCTATTTCGAGGCGATGGTGCCGCCTGCGATCCCCAAGAGCCTCATTGTCATGGGTTCGGGCGCCATCGGCATCGAATTCGCCTCATTCTACCGGGCGATGGGCGCGGAGGTGACCGTCGTTGAGGTGATGGGGCAGGTGATGCCGGTCGAGGACGCGGAAATCTCCGGCATCGCCCGCAAGGCCTTCGAGAAGCAGGGGATGAAAATCCTGCTCAACACCAAGGTCACCAAGGTCGAGAAGGGCGCGAATTCGGTCACCGCGCATATCGAGGACGACAAGGGCGCAAAGCAGACGCTGACCGCCGAGCGGATGATCTCCGCGGTGGGCGTCGTCGGCAACATCGAGAACCTCGGCCTCGAAGCGCTTGGCATCAAGACCGATCGCGGTTGCGTCGTGATCGACGGCTACGGCCGCACGAACGTGCCGGGCATCTATGCCATCGGCGATGTCGCCGGTCCGCCGATGCTCGCCCACAAGGCCGAGCATGAGGGCGTCATCTGCATCGAGCACATCAAAGGGCTGCACGTTCACCCGATGGACAAGCGCAAGATCCCCGGCTGCACCTATTGCCACCCGCAGGTCGCCTCCGTCGGTCTCACGGAGGCCAAGGCCAAGGAAGCGGGCTACGATATCCGGGTCGGCCGGTTCCAGTTCGGCGCCAACGGCAAGGCGATCGCACTCGGCGAAGACAACGGACTCGTCAAGACCATCTTCGATAAAAAGACCGGGCAGTTGCTTGGCGCACATATGGTCGGCGCGGAGGTCACGGAACTCATTCAGGGCTTCGTCGTCGCGATGGGCCTCGAGACGACCGAGGAAGATCTGATGCACACGATCTTCCCGCACCCGACGCTCTCGGAGATGATGAAGGAAAGCGTGCTCGATGCCTATGGCCGTGCACTGAATGCGTAAGGCGGCTGATCCAAAAGATAGGCGGCGGGAGGTCTCGTCGCCTTATTCGTTATTGAACTTCACGATCAGTACGTTGAGGTCCTCGCGCGGCGTGAAGTTCTGGTAGCGCACCTCGAACTGCGTCGGCCCGATCTTCTTCACACCCGAACCGCAGAAGCTGACGAGGTTATCCGCCGCCCCCTTGTCGATCACGAGGCGGAAATCGCCAATCGGACCGGCCCAGTTCGCGCCAGTCTTGAGCACGTAGGCAAGCCAGACCTCGGAATAGGCATGCGATTCCTTGAGCTTCGCCTGCCGCGCATCGAAGGCGCGGACGAAGCCGTCGTCGACGCAATAGGTCTTCCGCTTTTCGACGAATTCGGGCGTGCCGCGATATTCGCGGTTGAATGCGCCGCCGACACTGCCGCCGGGCATCGGTGCATAGCTGTGCTCGACCGACACCGTGCGCCCGGCGGGAAAGACCTGCCGGCGCGTGACGACGGTGCGCGTAACCCAGCGGTTTTCCCAGTCCGGATTATCGGGCGCCCCGATGTTCTGGAGGAGGCCGTCCCTCACCAGCGCATCGAGCTCGGCTTTAGGCAGCTTCTTGAGCGCGGCCTCGAAAACCTCGAACAGCGGCATCACCGGCAGTCCGAGCCTGGTCACGCGCTCGGTTACATCCTGCCCCCTGAAGATAGCGCGCTGCATGAAATCCAGTTTCGCCGGCTGGCCATCGATGAGTGTCTGAAAATTGAGTTCCCGATAGTCCGGGATCGAGGTGACAGGCGAGGCGATATGATCGGGCAGAGGGAAGGCGACCAGCGCTTCGATGTCCTGTGCCGAGGTGTTGGTGAAGCGGTACTTCACCCGCACAGCCTTCTCGGAAACGAAAAGATCCTCGGAATCCATGCGGATCGCATCGGACTTCGTGAGCGTTATCCCGCCGATCGCCAATGCAGCAGCACTGTCGTTGGCCTGAGCAGGCACGAGAGAAACAAGTCCGGCAATGGCAACAAGGCACAAGCGGTTCACCGGGAACTCCACAAGAACGGCTGAAGAGAATTTATCGATGACTCACTGCAACGGCGCTGGCAATGCCTTGTCTTCGGCCATTCACGGAGCCAGATTGAGGAGGCAACGGCAAGGAGCCTTCCCATGCATCTCAGTCCCGGTCTCGGTCTTCTCGTCACGCTCGTTCTTGGCGGCATCGCCGGTTGGCTCGCGAGCCTCATCGTCGGCGGTTCCGGCGGCATCATCCGCAATGTCATCGTCGGGCTAATCGGCGCCGTGGTCGGTCATTTCGTGCTGAACTGGTTGGGCCTGAGACTCGGCGGCCCACTCATTCACTCGATGGTCGCAGCCGTGCTCGGCGGCGTCATCGTTATCGTCGTCGGGCGGTTCCTCAGCCGCTAGCTGTAGATGCCGTAGCGCATGTTGTTGAGCGTCAGGGACACGCTCGCCTGGCCCCGGGCGGATCGAAGTGCGTCAACCGGGCGCCCGCCGATGAATGGCACATGCGCGACGAGCCAAGCATCCGCCGCCTCGGGCGAGCCGAAATCCCCGATAGCCTCGTCACGCAGGGCGTCCGCGCCGGCACGGAGGGCCGGGCTCAGCCGATCGAGGTGAAACCGGACGACCGCCGCAGCGCCTTCGGGTTCCGGCGGCGCAAAGATCGCGAACCGGCGACCCGACAGCCGGTCGAGCCATTCTCTCATGCAGCCACCTTCTTCACCGGCGAAAAACGCCCGCATTCTGCGCGAGGCTTTGAAGCGCTTCAATCGACGAAATTCACTTCAAGCCCAAACCCGGCCTTCATGCATTCGCGTGGAGCGTTGAAGGTCTCGGTCTGGTAAGGCGCGATCTCCACCTCGCGCGGATAAAGGGGGATGAAGAGCTTCGCGTGGATGCGCCGCGTGCCGTGCAGGCTGGTGACTTCGCAGCATGGATCGCAGCGGTATTTGACGAACTTGCGGGCATCGCCCGTCGGCTCGCTCCAGATGCCAGCATCGGCACGATGGGTGGCGGCGAGGGCCAGAACGGCCGCGATATAGATCAATCGCATCGGATCCTCCTTTGGACTTTCGCCCCCCGTCCGGTCCCGATAGGCGCCTTCTAGCACACCAGCCTTGCTTTCTATTTAATACGACCATCCGCATCCTCCGCAGAGCGGGCATGACAGGTTCGCACTTGTCCGCTTGGCGGCTTCGGCATAGGTGAGAACGATCCCTCAAAGGTGACGCCAGAAAAGGTGACGGATGGCGACGATCGACCTTCTGAACAACGATCCGCGGAAGAAGATGCTTTCGGCCGAAACGCGCCACCCCGAGAAGGCGCACCGGCCGGATAACCCGATCCAGCGCAAGCCGGACTGGATCCGCGTCAAGGCGCCCGGTTCGCCCGGCTGGCGTGACACGCACGCCATCGTCAAGGAAAACGGCCTCGTCACAGTCTGCGAGGAGGCCGGCTGCCCGAACATCGGCGAATGCTGGGAGAAGAAGCACGCCACCTTCATGATCATGGGCGACACCTGCACGCGCGCCTGTGCTTTCTGCAACGTCAAGACCGGCATGCCCGCGCCGCTCGATCCGAACGAACCGGATTATGTCGCGACCGCGACCGCCAAGCTCGGCCTGAGCCATGTCGTCGTCACCTCGGTCGACCGCGATGATCTGGAGGACGGTGGCGCCGACCATTTCGCCCGCACGATCCGCGCCATTCGCGAGAAATCGCCAAAGACCACCATCGAGATCCTGACACCGGATTTCCTGCGCAAGGAAGGGGCACTGGAAGTCGTGGTCGCGGCCAAGCCGGACGTCTTCAACCACAACCTCGAAACCGTGCCGTCGAAATACCTCAAGGTCCGTCCCGGCGCGCGCTATTTCCACTCGATCCGCCTGCTTCAGCGCGTGAAGGAACTCGATGCAACCATCTTCACCAAGTCCGGCATCATGGTCGGTCTCGGCGAGGAGCGGAACGAGGTGCTGCAACTGATGGACGACCTGCGTTCGGCGGACGTCGATTTCATCACGATCGGCCAGTATCTCCAGCCGACGAAGAAGCACCACGCCGTGATGAAGTTCGTGCCGCCGGACGAGTTCAAGGGCTACGAGACCATTGCCTATACCAAGGGCTTCCTGATGGTCTCGTCCTCGCCGCTGACACGCTCCTCCCACCACGCGGGCGAGGACTTCGCGAAACTGAAGGCCGCGCGGGACCTGAAAACGAAGTAATGGTCGCCGGCTGATGCCCCGCTTCGAGACCACGCGCCCGGTTCGCCATAGCCCGGAGACGATGTTCAACCTCGTCGCGGATATCGCGCGCTATCCCGAGTTCGTGCCGATGTGCGAGGCGCTGCACATCCGCCGCCGCAATGAAGCCGAGGGCGTGGTGACGCTCCTCGCCGACATGACCATCGGCTACAAGATGATCCGCGAGACCTTCACCACGCGTGTCGAACTCGATCCTGCCGCCAGCCAGATCCGGGTGGCCTACGTGGACGGCCCGTTCAAGCACCTCGAAAACCGCTGGAGCTTTCTGGCACGCCCCGATGGCGGTTCCAATGTGAAGTTCTTCATCGACTACGAATTTCGCAGCCGCACCTTCCAAATGCTGGCCGGTGCGGTCTTCGAGAAGGTGTTCCGCAAGATGGCCGAGGCCTTCGAGGCGCGTGCTGACACGCTGGCCCGTACCTCAGGCTGAAATCGAGACGCCCTCCGCCAGGCCGAGCAGCAGAAGCAGCGCATCGCGTGTCGCCGCCTTGCGAATGCCGGAACGAGCAAGCGTGGGATCGTAACGTCTTTCGATCCGATTGACCTGCCCATCGCGCGAGGCAACCGCGAGGTGCACCAGCCCCACCGGCTTTTCCCCGCTGCCGCCACCGGGCCCCGCGACGCCGGTGATCGAGACTGAGAGATCTGCGTCGGAAGCCCGGAGTGCGCCTTCCGCCATCGCTGCGGCAACCTCGGCCGAAACCGCGCCATGCACCGCGAGCAGTCGCTCCGGCACGCCGAGCATCGCCATCTTCGCCGCATTGGAATAGGTAACGAAACCGCGATCCACAACATCGGATGAGCCCGCGATCGCCGTGAGGTTCATCGCCACCATGCCGCCCGTGCAGGATTCGGCCGTGGCGATCTTCAATCCGCGCGCGCGCGCCGCAGCGAGGACCTTGCGGGAGAGGGCAGGGAGCGTGATCTGGGCCATGAGTGCCTCCTGAAGAACAGCCATCCTCTGCTCAGAAGGCGACCGAGGCAATCGCCATCACGGCGATGCCCTCTTTCCGGCCGGTAAAGCCGAGCTTCTCCGAGGTCGTCGCCTTCACGCCGACCTTCTCGACCGGAAGCGCGAGGATTTCCCCGATCCGCGCCCGCATCGCCGAACGATGCGGGCCGATTTTCGGTGCTTCGCAGATGATCGTGCAATCGACGTTGACGATCCGCCCGCCCTTCGCCCGCACGAGATCATGCGCGTGGATGAGGAAACGGTCGGACGAAGCGCCGCGCCATTGCGGATCGGACGGAGGAAAATGCGAGCCGATATCGCCGTCGCCGATGGTGCCGAGCAGCGCATCCGTGATCGCATGCAACACCGGGTCGGCATCGGAATGACCGAGCAGGGATTGGCTATGCGGCACGGCGATGCCGCCCAGTACCACGTGGTCACCGGCTGTCAAGGCATGGACATCGTAGCCGATACCGGCGCGGGTCTCGCCACTGTTGGCTGCATGGGCTTCCGCACGGGCGAGATCGGCTTCGAGCGTGATCTTGAACAGCGCCGTATCTCCGGCGAAACTCGCGACCGGATGACCGTAGGCATCTGCCAGCCCGGCATCGTCGGTGAAGTCGACGCGATCTTCGGCACGGGCGCGGGCGTGAGCCTCACGGATCAGCGCAAACCGGAACGCCTGCGGCGTCTGCACTGCTCGCATCACCGCGCGATCGGGATTGCCCGCAAGGTTCCCGGAAGCATCGAGCGTCGCCAGCGTGTCGGCGACCGGGAGAACCGGAATGGCCGCGCCAGCCGTGAGCCCGGCAAGGATCGCGCGCAGGATAACTGCCTCGCTCGCAAAGGGGCGCGCGGCATCGTGAATCAACACGATCCCATCGTTCGGAAACCCCGTGTTCGCAAGTGCTTCAAGCCCCCGGTGCACGGACTCCTGCCGCGTCTTGCCTCCCGGAACGGCAGACAGGCGGGCGTTCGCGACGCCGGACTGGATCGCCGCCTCGGCGTAATCCGCATCGTCGTCCGGATGGATGATCGTAACGATCCGTTCAATTGCCTCGACAGCACCGAGATGGCGGATCGCCTCCGCCAGCACGGTCCGGCCGCCGATGCGGCGATACTGCTTGGGGACCTCGCCGCCGAGACGTCGGCCGCGGCCGGCGGCGACGATGATCGCGGTGACAGGAGGAGTGGCAGTCATGGCGATGTCCCGATCAATGAAGGCTGCCGATCCATCGGGAAAATCGGTGCGCAGGTCAATCACTCCGGAGGTGGATCGTGCCGCCCTTGCCCAAAATCGCGCTTTCCTTTACCTGACCGGGGGCAGGGGCAATGGGCAATCCGGCCTATGGCGACTTGGCACATATTTTCAGTCTCTTGCCTTCCTTGAGGCGAAATGCCTATTTTTTAGGCAATATGATGATGAAACTGGCGCCCATCCAGATCGGTCCATTCACGCTCTCCGGACCCGCCGCCCTGGCGCCGATGTCCGGCGTGACGGATCACGGGTTCCGCCTTGCAGCGCATCGCTTCGGCGCCGGCATGGTCGTGAGCGAGATGGTTGCAGCCGATCAGCTCGCCACCGGCGAGGAAGAGGCACGGCTGCGCGCCGAGGGGCGCGGCCTGCCGATCCATGTCGTCCAGTTGGCGGGGTGCGAAGCAGCAGCGATGGCGGAGGGCGCGCGCGTCGCCGAGGCATCGGGAGCCGATATCATCGACATCAACATGGGCTGTCCGGCGAAACGCGTGACGAACGGCTGGTCCGGTTCGGCGCTGATGCGCGATCTCGACCATGCCCAGGGGTTGATTGATGCCGTCCGGCGGGCGGTGAAGGTTCCTGTCACGCTCAAGATGCGGCTCGGCTGGGACGAAAAAACGAAAAATGCCGCCGAGCTCGCGCGCCGCGCCGAGGATTCCGGTCTTTCGCTCGTCACGGTTCATGGCCGGACGCGGATGCAGTTCTACAAGGGGCAGGCGGACTGGAAGGCTGTTCGCGCCGTCCGGGAAGCGACGCGCCTGCCGTTGATCGTCAACGGCGACATTGCTGGCATCGCGGACGCCGAGGCCGCGCTCGCACAATCCGGCGCTGATGCCGTGATGATCGGGCGCGCGGCGCTGGGGCGCCCCTGGCTTGTCGGCGAGATAGCCGCTCATCTCACCCGAAGCAGTCAGGCTAAGATCGCGCCGACCGCGATGGCTAGGGCCGCGATGGACCACTATCACTCCCTCGTCGCCACGATGGGCGAAAGGCAGGGCGTGCGCCACGCCCGCAAACATGTCGCGGCCTATGCCGAGGAAGCCGTGCGGCGCGGCGGCCATGTCGAACGGCGAGAGCTGGCGGAAATCTTGCAGGCGGATGAAGCCGAACGTGTTTCGCGCTTTCTCGAAACCCTGTTCGATGCCGCCGACGCGCCACTGCCCGGAAAGGCAGCCTGAGGCACCGACCGGAAAGGATGCGAGCCCCTTGCGTACCCTGATCGACGCGATGCCGATGCCGGTCATCGAACTCGATGGCAAAAGCCGGATCGTCTTCGCGAATTCGGCCGCTGAACCGCTCCTCGGTGCGGGCCGCGAGCGCCTGCGCGCACGCACTCTGGCGGAATTCGTTCCACCCAATTCGCCGCTCCTGCAGTTGATCGAGCATGTTCGGGCAAAGGGGGGCAGCGTCACCGAATACGGTATCGAGCTTTCATCGGGACGATATGCGAAAAACGATTACGTCGCCGATATCTACGCCTCGCCGCTGGTGGACCGGAAAGACGAGATCCTGCTCGTGATCCAGCCGCGTGCGATCATGGACAAGATGAACCGGCAATTGACCCATCGCGACGCGGTGCGCTCCGTGGGTGCGATGGCCTCGATGCTGGCGCATGAGATCAAGAATCCGCTTTCCGGCATCCGCGGTGCGGCGCAACTGATCGAACATTCGCTTCCCGAGGCGGAAAAGCCGCTGTCAGCCCTCATTCGCTCCGAAGTGGACCGCATCGTCCGCCTCGTCGAGCGCTTCGAGATCTTCTCGGACGGGCGGCCGCTACCGATGACGCCGGTCAACATCCACGAGGTTCTCGATCACGTTACCCGGCTCGCGACGAGTGGTTTCGCCGCGCATATCACCTTCGAGAACCGCTTCGACCCCTCGTTGCCGGCGATCCTCGCCAACCGAGACAAGCTGGTCCAGGCCATTCTGAACCTTGTCAAGAATGCCGCCGAGGCCATCGGGTCGGATGCGTCGGACGGTCGGATCGTGCTGTCCACGGCCTTCCGGCCTGGTGTATCGGTGATGGTCCCCACGAGCGCGCAGCGCGTGGCGTTGCCGTTCGAGGTCTGTATCTACGACAACGGGCCCGGCATCCCGGAAAACCTGATGCCGCATCTCTTCGAACCATTCGTGACCAGCAAGGCCTCCGGTTCTGGCCTCGGTCTTGCAATGGTGGCGAAAGTCGTGAGCGATCACGGCGGGGTCATCGAATGCGAGCGTATCAAGGGGCAGACGCTGTTCCGGATCCTCCTGCCGATGCACCACGCGCGCGAGCACTGACGAGGGAGCGATGCCGCGACACGGCATCGCCGACTGAACTGAAACGAGGGCCCAACAGGCATGGCACCACTGATCCTTGTGGCGGATGACGATCTGGCGATCCGGACGGTCGTCTCGCAGGCGCTGATCCGGGCCGGCTACGAGGTGCGGGCGACCGGCAACGCACATATTGTTTCGCGTTGGGTCGAAGCCGGCGACGGCGATCTCGTCATCACGGACGTGGTGATGCCGGACGAGAACATATTTGAGTTGCTGCCGCGCATGAAAAAGGCGCGCCCCGAACTGCCGATCGTGGTGATGAGTGCCCAGAACACCTTCATGACCGCGATCCGCGCCTCCGAGCGTGGCGCCTATGAATACCTCCCCAAACCGTTCGATCTCGACCAGTTGATCCGGATCGTCGGGCAGGCGCTCGCGGGTAGCGAGGCCAAGAAGGTTCCCGCTCCGGAAACGAAACCGGACGCCGAGGCCGCCAAACCCAGCGAGGAAATCCCGCTCGTGGGCCGTTCCGGCGCGATGCAGGATGTCTACCGCGTCCTCGCGCGGCTGATGAACACCGACCTTACGGTAATGATTACCGGAGAGAGCGGCACCGGCAAGGAACTTGTCGCACGGGCGCTGCATGATTTCGGACGTCGCCGGAAAGGCCCTTTCGTCGCGATCAACATGGCGGCGATCCCGCGCGATCTCATCGAGAGCGAACTCTTCGGCCACGAGAAGGGTGCCTTTACGGGCGCCGCCCAGCGCAGCCAGGGTCGTTTCGAGCAGGCCGAAGGCGGGACACTGTTCCTCGACGAAATCGGCGACATGCCGATGGAGGCCCAAACACGCCTCCTGCGCGTGCTCCAGCAGGGCGAGTACATGACTGTCGGTGGCCGGACACCGATCAAGACCGATGTCCGCATCGTTGCCGCCACCAACAAGGATCTGGTGACGCTGATCGAGAAGGGCCTCTTCCGCGAGGACCTCTACTACCGCCTCTCGGTGGTGCCGATCCGCCTGCCGCCCTTGCGTGAACGTCTCGGCGATATTCCCGATCTTGCGCGACACTTCCTCACCCTAGCCGAGAAGGAAGGGTTGCCGCGCAAGAGCTTCGATCAGGCCGCGCTGGAGCGGCTGAAACGGCACGATTGGCCGGGCAACATCCGCGAACTCGAAAACCTCGTCCGCCGCCTCGCCGCGCTGCATCCGGACGACGTCATCGGCGTGCAGGCCATCGAGAACGAACTGACGCTGGTGCGGCGGGCAGCACCGCGCGAGGCCGAGCAGCGCATCGTCGAGGCCACGACGACCGGCGAGACGCTGGAGAACTTCTTCCGCAGCTACCTCAAGACCTATTTCGCCCGCTTCGGTGACGAGCTGCCGCCCGAGGGCCTTTATGACCGGATGCTCGTTGAGTTCGAACGCCCGCTGGTCGCAGCGGCGCTGGCCGCAACCAACGGCAATCAGGTCCGCGCGGCGGACCTGCTTGGCCTCAACCGGAACACGCTGCGCAAGAAAATCCGCGAACTGGGGATTCGGATGACAAGCGCGGTGGGCTAGGCCTGCCGCAGAATTGTCGCAATCCAACAACACTGTTGCGATTATGAGTCATTCAGGCCAGTGTTTTGGCCCGATCAGAATCGCTGCGTCGCGGCACTTCATTCAACCCGGTTTCCGAGCGTTTTCGTGACAACGATCCGTCGCATTTCTCGCATCTTCGTGCGCGGCCTTCCGGTCGCCGGAGCGGCACACGCATGACGGATCGCATGCCCGGCGAAGCAGCGGAGACCGGCGCGCCCTCCGAGAGCACGGCCGATGTGAAGCCGCCGGAGAGGGTTCTCTCGTTCGACGAACGGACGGGTTCGGTCTGGGCGACGGTCACGGTCATCGTCTCGCTTCTTGCTGCCATCGGCACCTTCCTGTTCCTGATGGGCACGCTCGGCGTCGAACCAGACGAGCGCACGACGCTGATTTTCCTCGGGGTGGACGTCGCGCTGATCCTCGCGCTGCTGATGATCGTCGCACGCGAACTCTGGCGGCTGCATCGCGCCAATCAGGCGGGGCTCGCGGGCGCACGGCTGCACCGACGCATCGTCAGCCTCTTCAGCCTCGTCGCGGCAGTGCCGACAGCACTCGTAGCCGGCGCAGCCGTGATCGCGCTGGAGAGAGGCCTGACGCCGTGGTTCTCCGGCGACCTTCGCTCCCTCGTGCAGAACGCGGACGTGATCTCGCGGAATTTCCAGCAGCAGATCTGCCAGAACCTCATCCGAGAGACGCGGCTGATGGCGAACGATCTCGACCGCGCCGGATCAAGCGGCTTCTTCATCAACAATCAGGCCGGCTTCCAGAGTTTCCTCAACGGGCGCGCCGCCGCGCTCGGATTTCCCTATGCCGTGATCTTCAAGGAAGACGGCACGATGGTGGAAAAAGCGCAGGTCGAGGCGCGCAACGCGGTCACGCCGCCGGTCGTCTCGCCCGAGGACTTCCGCTACGCAGGCACGGAGGAACCGCCTTGCCTGTTCAGTCGCGAATCCATCGGCGGGCTGGTGGAGCTCAAGAGCTTCGGCAAGGATTCGTTCCTGATGGTCGCTCGCAGCATCGATCCGCGGATGCTGGAGTTTCCGGTGATCGCACGCTCGGGCATCCTTCAATACCAGATCCTCGAACAGCGCCGGAAGGCAACACAGCTTGGCATCGTCCTGGTGTTCGCGCTGCTCACGCTGATCGGTCTGCTGGCTTCCGTACTGCTCGGGCTCGGGTTCGCCGACAAGCTCGTCGATCCGATCCGGCGACTGATGCAGGCGACGGATCAGGTCTCCGCCGGTAACCTCTATGTGCAGGTGCCGCTCGCCAAGATCGGCAGCGACCTCGGCCAGTTGGGCGCGACCTTCAACAACATGACGAGCGTGCTTCGCGAGCAGCATGACAGCCTGAGCGAAGCGAACGCGTTGATCGACCGCCGCCGGCGTTTCATGGAAGCCGTGCTCTCCTCGGTACCGGCCGGCGTAATCGGCCTCGACGTGGCAGGACAGGTGAGTCTCATCAACCCGATGGCCCGGCAGATCCTCGGCCTCGGCGATCAGGACATCCACGACCGTCACTACACCGATGTGCTGCCGGAAATCGCCGGGGCGATCGAGGACGCGCGCGCCGCCGCGCCGCGCCTCACGCAGACGGAAATCATGCTGCGCCGCCGGGGGATGGAGCGCACGCTCTCGGTACGAATCACGGCGGATTCGACCGGCGGCCACGTCATCACGCTCGATGACATCACCGATCTCGTCACTGCACAGCGCACCTCTGCCTGGGCGGATGTGGCGCGACGCATCGCCCACGAGATCAAGAATCCGCTGACGCCGATCCAGCTCTCCGCCGAGCGAATCCGGCGCAAGTTCGGCAAGGTCATCACCGAAGATCGGCCTGTGTTCGACCAGTGCACCGATACGATCATCCGTCAGGTCGAAGACATTAAACGGATGGTGGACGAGTTCTCCTCGTTCGCGCGAATGCCGAAACCGCAGCCGAAGGACGAGGATCTGACGGCCACCTTGCGCGAGGTCGCGTTCCTGATGCGCGTCGGCAACCCGGCGATCGCCATCGAGGACACGCTATCCGATCATCCGGTCATGGCGCGCTACGATCGCCGCCTGATCGCTCAGGCAGTGCAGAACCTGATCAAGAATGCCTGCGAGGCGATCGCCGAATCGCCGGCGGGCGAGGCGGAAGCGGGGCGCATCGACATCAGCCTGAAAGAGCAGGGCGACACGCTGGTGGTCGATATCCGCGACAACGGCAAGGGTTTCCCGAAGGAGGACCGCCAGCGCCTCCTCGAACCCTACATGACGACGCGCGACGGGGGCACCGGTCTTGGTCTCCCGATTGTCGCCAAGATCTTCGAGGATCACGGCGGGCGGATAGAATTGCTCGACCCGCTGCCGATTGACGGTGTCGCCCAGCCCGGCGCGCTCGTCCGTATCCATCTGCCGCGTTACGCGCCTCTCGAGGCGCCCGAAACCACGAAACCCGACCAACCCGGAAAACCCGAGGAAAACCGATAATGGCAAGCGACATTCTCATCGTGGATGACGAGGCCGATATCCGCGAACTCGTCGCCGGCATTCTCGACGACGAGGGCTACTCGACCCGCACCGCGCGCCATGCCGACGAAGCGCTGGCCGCGATCGAGACGCGCCGGCCGAACCTGATCTTTCTCGACATCTGGATTCAGGGCAGCCGGCTCGACGGTCTGCAGTTGCTTGAAGTCATCAAGGAGCTGCACCCGGAAATTCCTATCGTCATGATTTCGGGCCACGGCAATATCGAGACCGCGGTCGCGGCCATCAAGCAGGGCGCCTACGATTTCATCGAGAAACCGTTCAAGGCAGACCGGCTGGTGCTTGTCGCCCAGCGTGCGCTCGAACAGATGGCGCTCAAGCGCGAGATCAGGGACCTCAAGACCCGCTCGGGCGTGCCGGACGGTCTCGTCGGTCCGTCGACGATCATGTCGCAGCTGCGCCAACAGATCGAACGTGTCGCCCCGACCAATGCGCGCGTGCTGATCTCCGGCCCGCCCGGATCAGGCAAGGAACTTTGCGCCCGCTCGCTCCATCAATCCTCGCTGCGCGCATCCGGCCCGTTCGTGACGATCAACGCCGCCGCGATCACCCCGGAAAGGATGGAGGAGGCGCTGTTCGGCATCGAGGGGAACGCCGGCCGCACCCGTCGGATCGGCGCGCTTGAGGAGGCACATGGCGGTTCGCTTTTCATCGACGAGATCGCCGACATGCCGCGCGAGACGCAAAACAAGATCCTGCGTGTGCTGGTCGATCAGAACTTCCAGCGTGTCGATGGCAACGCGCGGGTGCATGTCGATGTGCGCATCATCTCCTCAACCAGCCGCGACCTTCAGGAGGAGGTTGGTGCTGGGCGCTTCCGCGAGGATCTTTATCACCGGCTTGGCGTGGTGCCGATCCGCGTTCCGGCGCTGGCCGAGCGGCGGGAGGATATTCCGTCCCTCATCGAGCATTTCATGCAGCAGATCGCGATTGCCTCCGGCCTGCCGAAACGCCGGATCGCGATGGATGCGATGGCAATCCTGCAGACGCACGACTGGCCGGGCAATGTCCGCCAGCTGCGCAACAATATCGAGCGACTGATGATCCTCGCCGGCGGGGATGCCAGCCAGGAGGTTACCGCCGAGATGCTGCCGCAGGATGTCGGCTCCTCCGCGCCGCCGACGCCGAACGGCGCAGGCGGGGAAAAACTGCTTTCGATGGCGCTTCGCGAAGCCCGCGAGGTATTCGAGCGCGAATACCTCATTGCCCAGATCAACCGCTTTGGCGGTAACATCTCGCGCACGGCCGAATTCGTCGGCATGGAGCGTTCGGCGTTGCACAGGAAACTCAAGTCGCTGGGGATTTGAACTTCGTATGCAAGACCCCTTGGCAGCGACGCGAATTCGTGCAGGATTGAACAGAACGTTGCAGTGCAGCAAGCACTGCGCTCCCCCCAATAGGCAGCACGCCTCAGCGCGCCAAGAACAAGAGAGTTGACGGAATGGCTACCGAACGAGCCCTCAGTCTGCAGGACAATTTTCTCAACCACGTTCGCAAGAACAAGATTTCCGTCACCATCTTCCTGGTCAACGGTGTCAAGCTTCAAGGCGCGGTGACGTGGTTCGACAATTTCTGCGTCCTTCTGAAGCGCGATGGCGTCTCGCAGCTTGTCTACAAGCATGCGATCTCGACCATCATGCCCGCCGCGCCGATCCACCTGCCGGGTCCAAACGACGAGGACTGAGCGGGACAGGGTGCTGACGACATCCCGCCCGCCAAGACCGCGCCAGCCAAGACCACGAACGGAACAAAGTTACGTCTGAGAAGCCAACCCCGCCGGCAAAAAAGGCCAAAGGCGCCGCCTTCGAACCTGAAAAGGCGATCGCGCTGCAAACCCGCACGCTTGTTGTCGGGCCCTATCTCAGCGAGCGCAGCGCCGCGCACGCCGGCACACTCTCCTTGAGATCACCGCAAGCGAGGCTCGACGAGGCCATCGGCCTCACCATGGCGATCGATCTTACGATCACCGCCGCCATCGCCATCCCGCTGCGCGAGACCCGCCCCTCGACCTATATCGGCCAAGGCAAGGTCGAGGAGATTGCGCAGCGCATCGATGCCGAGGAAATCGGTCTTGTAATGATGGATTGCGCACTCTCGCCGGTGCAGCAGCGCAATCTCGAGCAGGCGTTCAAGGCCAAGGTCATCGATCGGACGGGGCTCATCCTCGAGATTTTCGGCCGCCGCGCCTCGACGCGGGAAGGCCGGCTACAGGTGGAGCTCGCGCATCTGGCTTACCAGAAATCGCGCCTCGTGCGCTCCTGGACCCACCTGGAACGCCAGCGCGGCGGCTTCGGCTTTCTCGGCGGCCCTGGTGAAACGCAGATCGAAACCGACCGCCGCCTCATTCAGGAACGTATGAGCCGGATCGAGCGCGACCTCGAGGACGTCAAGCGGACGCGCGGCCTGCATCGGGCATCGCGCGAGAAGGTGCCATATCCGACCGTGGCGCTCGTCGGTTACACCAATGCCGGAAAATCGAGCCTCTTCAACCGGATGACAGAGGCCGAGGTGCTCGCGAAGGACATGCTTTTCGCCACGCTCGATCCCACGACGCGTGCGGTGGCGTTGCCGCATGGTCTCAAGATCGTCCTGTCCGATACCGTCGGGTTCATCTCGGACCTGCCGACGCAGCTCGTCGCCGCCTTCCGCGCGACGCTGGAGGATGTGATTTCGGCGCGGATCATCCTTCACGTCCGCGACATCGCGAGCCCCGACGCCGAAGCGCAGGAACTCGATGTCAAGCAGGTGCTCTCCGAACTCGGGATCAGCGGCGCGGCTGAAACGCGCATCATCGAGGTCTGGAATAAGGCCGATCTCCTGCCGGCAGGCGAGGCTAAACGCCTCGCGGAAGTGAGCCAGCGGCGGGGGGAGGGCGCGCCGATCCTCGTTTCGGCGCTCACCGGCGAGGGCGTTCCCACACTTCTTGCGGAAATCGAACGCCGCCTCGCGGAAGGCCGCGAAACGTTGAAAATCACACTCGCGGCAGATGACGGCGCCGGGCTCGCCTGGCTGCACGAGAACGCCGAAGTGCTCTCGCGGCGCATCGGTCGCACGGGTAAGGTGGCGGTCACGATCCGCATCGGCGCTGAAGATGCGGGGCGCGTAAAGCGGAGATTTCCTGAGGCGAAACCAGCCTAGCTGCGCTTTTCCAGAGCCTTCGCCTCGTCCCACAGCGCATCCATTTCCGCGAGATCGGTCCGGGAAAAATCACGGCTGTCTGCAGCGAGCGCGGATTCGATATGGGCGAAGCGACGGCGGAACTTCGCATTCGTGCCTTCGAGCGCCGCTTCCGGGTCGATGTCGGCGTGACGGGCGAGATTGGCGATCACAAACAGCATGTCGCCGATCTCATCCTTCAGCGCGCCGCCGTCACCGGCGTCGAGCGCTTCCTCCACCTCGGAAATCTCCTCCCGCAGCTTGACGAGCACGGCTCTGGGGTCGTTCCAGTCAAAGCCGACAGCGCTGGCCTTCTGCTGGAGCTTCACGGCACGCTTGAGCGCGGGGAGGGCGGGAGGCACGCCGTCGAGCAGGCTCTTCCGTGCAGGAGCGATACCGGTCGCGGCCTTGCGCGCGGTTTTCTCGGCTCGCTCCTCGGCCTTTATCGCCTCCCAGAGTTCCTTGACCTCGCCGGGATTGCCGGCGGAGCGATCCCCGAAAACATGCGGATGGCGGCGGATCAGCTTGGTCGTGATCGCCTCGACAACATCGGGAAAGGCGAAATGCCCGGCCTCCTCGGCCATACGCGCATGGAACGCGACCTGAAGGAGCAGATCGCCGAGTTCGTCGCAGAGATCGACCATATCGCCGCGCTGGATCGCGTCGACGACCTCGCAAGCTTCCTCGATCGTATAAGGGGCAATGGTTGCGAAATCCTGCTTGAGGTCCCACGGGCAGCCCGTTTCTGGGGTTCGCAGCGCCGCCATGATCTCAAGCAGGCGCGTGATCTCGCGCGAGGGTTTCATGGCGCGCCTCTTCGTTGCCAAACCGCCCGGCGGACCGGGATGGACCAATGTCAGCAATGACCTCGTCGAGGCAAGAGAGGAAGGCATCGATAATCACAGGAAGCCGCCGCCCAGCCAGCACCTGCACCTGAATCGAGCGTTGATCGAGGATCGGGTGCGCGATGGGAAGCGCTACGAGACGGCCCTCGCGCACGACATTCGCCATCGTCAGATAGCTCGCGACCGAAATCCCCCGCCCGGAAAGCGTGAGGTGGCGGATCGTCGCGGAACTGTTGGCGATGGCCGTCGGGCGGATAGCGATACCCTCATGGGCACAGGCCATATCAAACAGCTGCCGGACGGTCGTGTCCTGATCCATCAGGAACATGGGCACCGCGGCAAGATCGGCGATCGAGAGATCGCGTCCCAACCTGGCGAGCGGGTGGTCGGGCACGGCAAAGGCAAGGATCGAGCCGTCGAGCCGGCGGATCACCCGGATCTCCGGTTCCGGCGCCAGCGCGAAAGTCACGCCAAGATCGGCCTCCCCCGACCGCACCCGCTGGCTGACGCGCCGCGTGCCGGGAATGCCGAGCCGCACCTGCACGCCGGGATGGCGACTATGAAGCCGCACGACGGTTTCCGGGATCACATATTGCGAGAGACCTTCGACCGTATCGACCCGGAGCACCGCGCTTTCCTGCCCGGAAAGACGGCGGATGTCGGCGGCGACGCGCTCGGACTCCATCTCCTGCCGCCGGGCGTGGTTGGCGAGGATTTCGCCGGCCGGCGTCAGTCGCATCCCGCGTGCATGACGTTGGAACAGGGGGGTTCCGATCTCGCTCTCGAGTCCGGCGATCTGGCGCGAAATCGCAGAGCCTGCGACATGCAGCGCCTGCGCCGCGGCCTGGACCGATCCGGTCCGCGCAACGGCGGCGAAATACTTCAAGGCTGTGCTGTCCATGAAAAAGGCACCTTGATGATAGCTCATGCATTGCCGTTTAGGCAACGAAACGATCTAAACATTCTTATTGTGGCATGGCAATTGGCAGTGCAGTCTCTCCAAAGGTCGTAGATCGGGTCGAAAGAACGGCTTCAGCCGCCCCCGATCTCCACGAAACGGGAGATATCGATGCGAATGCTGAAATCCGGTTTGATCAAATCCACCGTAGCTGCCAGCGCTGTGATGCTCGGACTGCTCGCCTCAGCCGAAGCCGGCAAGAAGGACGACACGATCCGCTTTGCCTATGAGCAGGTGCCCGAAAGCATCGACCCCTATTTCAACAACGTCCGCATCGGCGTGATCCTTGGCCAGCTTGCCTGGGATACGCTGATCCACCGCGATCCGGTGTCGAACGAATACAAGGGCCAGATGGCTAAGAGCTGGAAGTGGCTCGACGACAAGACCATCGAGTTCGAGTTGCGCGAGGGCCTCAAGTTCCACAACGGTGAGGAATTCGACGCCGATGACGTCGTTTACACCATGAACTACGTCTCGAAGGCCGAGAACAAGGTTGTCACCCAGACGAACGTCAACTGGATCGCCGGTGCGGAGAAGGTGGACAAGTTCAAGGTCCGCATCAAGCTCAAGCGCAATTTCCCGGCCGCGATCGAATATCTCGCCGGTCCGGTGGTGATCCACCCGAACGAATATTACGAGAAAGTCGGCCCCAAGGGCATGAACGAGAAACCGGTCGGCTCCGGCCCCTACAAGATCGTCGAGCATGTTCCCGGCAAGTCGGTGAAGCTGGTCGCCAACCCCGATTACCACAAGGACCTCGGCAAGGGCGTGCCGAAGATCAAGAACCTCGAAATCCGCTTCCTGCCTGACCGCCAGACGCAGGTGGCCGAGGTGATGGCCGAGAACCTCGATTTCATTATGGGCGTTCCGGTCGATCAGGCGCTGGGGCTCAAGGCTGTTCCGCATCTGACGGTGCAGGAAGGCGAGACGATGCGTATCGTCTTCATCAACTTCAACACGCTGGAGAACGGCCCGGAACCGGCGCTGCGCGACATCCGTGTTAGGCAGGCCATCGCCCATGCGATGCCGCGCGAGCAGATGGTGAAGGAACTCGTCGGCGAGAAGGCGCGTATCATCAATGCCGTCTGTTTTCCGACCCAGTTCGGCTGCGACGATTCCAAGGCGCCGCGTTATGCCTATGACCCGGCCAAAGCCCGCGCCCTGATGAAGGAAGCCGGCTACGGCAGCGACAAGAAGATTACTGTCGATATCTACGCCTACCGCGAACGTAACCAGAGCGAGGCGATGATCGGCGCGCTCCGCAACATCGGCATCACGGCGAACCTAAAGTTCATGCAATATGCGGCGATGCGCGAGCAGATCCGCGCCGGCAAGGTGGCGATGGCGCATCAGACCTGGGGTTCGTTCTCGGTCAACGACGTGTCGGCCTCGACACCGGTCTACTTCAAGTTCCTCGCTGACGACACAGCCCGCGACCCCGAAGTGCGGGACCTTCTCGAAAAGGGCGATTCCTCGGTCGATCCGGCGGCCCGCAAGGAAGCCTACGCCAAGGCACTCGGCCTTATCCAGGAACGGGCGCTCGCGGTACCGCTCTATTCACTGACGACGCACTATGTCGCCAATGGCGCGCTCAAGTTCGAGACCTATCCGGACGAGATCCCGCGCTTCTGGGAAATGACCTGGAAGTAACGCTCTCCCCCGGGGGGGGCCTGCCGGAAGGCAGGCTCCTCTCTCTCCCGGTTAGAGGCCCGCCATGTTGGGATATTGCCTGAAACGACTGGGCACAGCGTTTCTTGTGGCCCTGTTCGTCTCCATCCTGAGTTTCGTGCTGCTGCGCATGTCCGGCGACATTGCCATCGCGATTGCGGGGGAGGGCGCACAGAGCGCCGATATCGAACTCGTCCGCAAGACCTATGGGCTCGACCGACCGCTGATCGTGCAATATCTCGATTGGCTTGGGCAGGCGGCGCGCGGCAACTTTGGTGAGTCGCTCTATTTCAAGTCGCCGGTGATGGGCATCATCGCCGACAAGATCGGCACGACGATCATCCTCTCGTTGACCTCGCTCGCCTTCGCGCTGGCCGTTGGCATTCCGCTCGGCGTTCTGTCCGCTGTCTATCAGGGTGGCCTTGTCGACCGCATCTCGCTCGCCGTCGCGGTGACGGGGCAGGCGTTGCCGAATTTCTTCTTCGCGCTCGTGTTGATCATGCTGTTTTCGGTGAAGTGGCGCTGGTTGCCGGTTTCGGGGAGCAGTACCTGGGCGCACTTCATCCTGCCGACGATCGCGCTCGGTTACTACATCACGCCGCCTTTCATGCGCATCGTCCGCGCGGGCATGGTCGATGCGCTCGAGATGGATTTCGTCCGCACTGCGCGCGCCAAAGGGCTCTCGAAAACCCGCGTCGTGCTCAAGCATGCGCTATCGAACGCACTGGTACCGGTGGTGGCGCTCGCGGGCGTGCAACTCGGCCTGCTGCTCGGCGGCTCGATCGTCATCGAGACGATTTTCGCCCTCGATGGTCTCGGCTATCTTGCCTACCAGTCGATCACCCACAAGGATTTTCCGGTGACGCAGGCGATCCTGCTGATGCTCTCGGTCGCCTATGTATTGCTCACCCTGGCCTCCGACCTCGTCAACGCGTGGATCGACCCGCGCATCCGCGTGCAGTGAGGTGGCGATGACAACCTTCTCCACCATTGCCCGGAAGGTGACGGCCCATCGCGGCCTGATGCTCGGCCTCCTGTTGCTGGCAGCGATTTTCGCGATGGCGATCTTCGCGCCGCTCATCGCGCCGTTCGATCCCTACGATCAGGATCTCTCCCGCCGCCTCATCCCACCGTTCTGGAGCCCGAAGGCGAATCCTGCGCATTGGCTCGGGACCGACAATCTCGGTCGCGACTATCTCTCTCGCCTCATCTATGGCGCGCGGATCTCGCTGCTGATCGGCTTCGCGGTGATGCTCATTTCGGGCCTGATCGGCACGCTGCTGGGGCTGATCGCGGGTTATTTCGGCGGCAAGACCGACCTTTTCATCACTTTCTTGATCACCACGCGCCTCGCGATCCCGGTTGTGCTAGTCGCGCTCGCGGTCGTTGCGATGATCGGCGGTTCGCTGATGGTGGTGATCCTCGTCCTCGGCCTTCTGAAGTGGGACCGGATCGCGGTGGTGATGCGCGCCGCGACGCAGCAGGTCCGCTCGCTCGATTATGTTGCGGCGGCGGAAGCGGCGGGCGCGAGCGTGCCGCGCATCATCCTGCGCGAGGTGCTGCCAAACGTCTTCCCGCAACTCGTCGTGGTCGCGACTGTGGAGGCCGCCAGCGCGATTCTCCTTGAAGCGGCGCTCTCCTTTCTGGGGCTGGGCGTGCAGCCGCCGCTCCCGTCATGGGGGCTGATGATCGCGGAGGCGAAAACCATGATGTTCTTCGCCTTCTGGATGATTGCCATTCCGGGCACGCTGCTCGCCATCCTCGTGTTCGCGATCAACCTCGTCGGCGACGGCCTGCGCGACGTGATCGTGCCCAAGGGGAGGGGCTGACATGAGCGATACGCCGCTCCTCAGGGTATCCGGCCTCCGGGTCGATATCGCGACGCCGCGCGGCACGCTGCGCGCCGTGCGTGGCATTTCCTTCGACGTGAAAGCGGGCGAGACCTTCTGCCTCGTTGGCGAATCCGGCTGCGGCAAGTCGATGACGGCGATGTCGATCATGGGCCTCCTGCCCAAGGTTGCGAAACGTTCGGTCGATGAACTCTCCTACGAGGGCAGCAAGCTCGACCTCGCTGCTGCGGGGAAGCTCAACGGCGACCGCATCGCCATGATCTTCCAGGAACCGATGACCTCGCTGAACCCGATCTTCCAGATCGGCGACCAGCTCATGGAAGGCTATCTGCGCCATAAGAAGGCGCCTCGCGCCGAGGCGCGCGAGCGGGCGCTCTACCTCCTCGACAAGGTGGGCATCGCCAACGGCGCCGAGCGGCTCAAGCAATATCCGCATCAGCTTTCCGGGGGCCTGCGCCAGCGCGTGATGATCGCGATGGCGCTGATGTGCGGGCCGAAGCTGCTGATCGCGGACGAGCCGACGACCGCGCTCGATGTGACCATCCAGGCGCAGATCCTCCATCTGCTTGCGGGCCTCCAGCGCGAGTTCGATCTCGGGCTGATGCTCATCACGCATGATCTCGGTCTTGTCGCTCGCATCGCACATCGGGTCGCGGTGATGTATGCCGGCGAGATCGTCGAGGAAGGGAGCGCAGAGGCGGTATTCCGTGGGCCGCGCCATCCCTATACGCGTGGCCTGCTGGATTGCATCCCCGTGCCAGGCAAGACAAAACCGGGTGCGGCGCTGGGTGCGATTCCCGGAGTCGTGCCGTCGCTGATCGGCGAGGTCTCCGGCTGCGCCTTCCGCGATCGCTGCGCGCTGGCGCTTCCGGCCTGCGCCGACCTCGTCCCCGAGGCCGGGAACGCCTCTCACCGTTGGCGCTGTCTCCGCGCCGGGGAGGCAGCATGACGACCGAACCCCTCCTCTCGATCAAGGGCGTCGCCAAGCGCTTCGCGATCTCGCAAGGGTTGTTCAAGGCGCCAAAGATCCTCAACGCCGTGAACGGCATTGACCTTGACGTCGCGCCCGGCGAGATCGTCGGAATCGTAGGCGAATCCGGCTGCGGCAAATCGACCCTCGGCCGTATCGTGACGGGGCTGATGACAGCGAGCGAGGGCACGATCCGTCTCGGCGGGCGCGATGTGTCGACGATCCCGCGTCTCGAACTCGCCAGGCTCGTGCAGCCGATTTTCCAGGACCCGTATTCATCGCTCAACCCCCGTCGTTCTATCGCCGGAACGGTTGCCGAGCCGCTGCATATCCACAGCATCGGCGAGAGCCGGGAACGGCTCGACAAGGCGGTCGCGATGCTTGATCGCGTCGGCCTTCCGAGCCGCTTCGCGAGCCAGTTTCCGAGCCAGCTTTCTGGCGGACAGCGCCAGCGCGTCGCCATCGCCCGAGCGCTGATCCTCAGCCCGCAACTGATCGTGTGCGATGAGCCGACCTCCGCACTCGACGTTTCCGTTCAATCACAAATTCTTAATCTTTTGATGGAATTGCGGCGTGATTTTAAACTAACTTATCTGTTCATTTCCCACAATCTCGCGGTGGTCGAGCATATCGCCGACCGGGTGGGCGTAATGTATCTCGGCCGCATCGCCGAGATCGCGTCGGCCGCCGATCTTTTCGCCTCGCCCCGGCATCCCTACTCGCAGGCGCTACTCAATTCGGTACTGACGCCGGAACCGGGGGCAGGGGTTCCGGATATCGGCCTGCGCGGCAGTTTTCCCGATCCGCTGAACCCGCCGACGGGTTGTGTCTTCCATCCGCGTTGCCCGTGCGAATTCGCGCCTTGCGCCTCCCGTGTGCCAGCGCTGCTTCCCGCCAACAACGGGCAGGCGAACGGGCGAGTTGCCTGCCATCTGGCCGACCCCCAACTATCTTCCCCAGCCTCGCCAACGGAGCCCCGTCATGTCGCGTGAACGCGCCGTCGCCTCGGCCTTCGACGAATTTGATTCCGGCCGTTTCGCCGCCGTGATGGATCGTCGCATCGCCATTCCCACCGAGAGTCAGAACCCGGATCGCGCCGCCGACCTGAAACGCTATCTCGACGATGAGATGATCCCAGCCTTCGAGGCGATGGGCTTCACGACTCGCATCCTCGAACACCCGAAGGCGCTAGCGCCATTCCTCTATGCCGAGCGCATGGAAGGTGAGGGGCTTCCGACCATTCTCGGCTACGGCCACGGCGACACCGTCCGCGGGCTCGACGAGGGCTGGAAGGACGGCCTCTCGCCCTGGAAGCTCCAGCCCGTGGGCGACCGTTGGTATGGGCGCGGCGTCGTCGACAACAAGGGCCAGCATTCGATCAACATGGCGGCACAGGCGGCGGTGATCGCGACGCGAGGCAGGCTCGGCTTTAATGCCAAGTGGATCATCGAGATGGGCGAGGAGATGGGCTCCCCTGGTCTCAAGGAGGTGTGCGAGGCCCACCGTGATCTCCTGAAGGCGGATATCCTCATCGCTTCGGACGGCCCACGCCTTTCCGCCGCACGGCCGACAATCTTCCTCGGCGCGCGTGGCGCGCTTCTTGTCGATCTCGTGATCGAAGCGCGGGAAGGGGGCCATCATTCGGGCAATTGGGGCGGGCTGCTCTCCAACCCCGGCATCCAGCTGGCCCACGCCATCGCCACCTTGGTCGGCCCAAAGGGTGAGATCCGTATTCCGGAAATGGTGCCGGCTGGCGGCATTCCCGAGAATGTCCGCGCCGCTCTCGCCGATTGCATGCCCGAGCCGGGACCGGACGATCCCGCCATCGATTACAATTGGGGCGAACCGGGCCTCACGGCCGCCGAGAAGGTCTATGGCTGGTGCAATTTCGAGGTGCTGGCCTACGAGACCGGCAACCCGAAAACCCCGGTCAACGCCATTCCACCGCGCGCCTTTGCCCGCTGCCAGCTCCGGCATACGGTCGGGATCGAGCAGGACAAGGTAATCCCGGCCATCAAGGCGCATCTCGAACGGGCAGGGCTCGGCATGGTCGAGGTGCGTACCGGGCGCGACAACGCCTTCCCGGCGACGCGGCTCGACCCGGATCATCCGTCAGTCCGTTTCGCGCTGCAATCCATCGCCAGGTCGAGCAACAAGAAGCCGGCGCTGCTGCCCAATCTCGGCGGCGCGCTGCCGAACGATGTCTTCTGCGATACCCTCGGCCTCAAGACGATCTGGGTGCCGCATTCCTATCCCGGCTGTTCGCAGCACGCGCCCAACGAGCACGTTCCCGCGGCATTGATCCGCGAGGCGCTGGGGCTGATGGCCGGGCTCTACTGGGACATCGGCGAGGCGTCGAAAGCCACGCTCGGCGTTTGAGTCAGTAGGCCGCCTGATAAATTGCGTAGGCATCCGCTTCGCCGAGCGGGCGCGGGTTGTTAACGAGAAGTCGCGTCTGTTTCATCGCCTCGCTGGCGAGCATCCCCAGCGCGTCCTCCGGGATGCCGACATCGCGCAGCCGTTCCGGCACGTCGAGGGCGCGCGCCAGCGCCTCCAGTTCGAGAATGAACGCCTCCGCGCGGGTCTCCTCCGGTGTATCGGCGAGTTTTGGGAAAGCATCGGCGGCGATTTCAGCGTAGGCCTTCGCAGCGGCCGGCAAATTGAACCGGAGGACATGCGGCAACACCAGCGCGTTTGAGAGGCCATGCGGAACATGGAAATGCCCGCCGATCGGGTAGGCAAGGGCGTGGACCGCCGCTACCGGAGAATTGGCGAAGGCCTGCCCCGCGAGGAGCGAGCCGAGCAGCATTCCTTCACGCGCGGCCGCGTCGCCGCCGGATTGGCAGGCCGTCCGGATATTCGCACCGAGGATCCGCAGGGCCTCGCGCGCCAGCGCGCGGGAGATCGGGTTGTTGTTCCCCGAAGCCGAAGCAAAGGCCTCGATCGCGTGGACCATCGCGTCGATGCCGGTGGCGGCCGTCACGGAAGCAGGTAGGCCCATCGTCAGTTCGGCGTCGAGAATAGCGAGGTCCGGCAGGAGCAGGGGGCTCACGATCCCTTTTTTTTCCGCCGCCCCGGTGGTGATGATGGCGATGGGCGTGACCTCCGAGCCCGTACCGGCAGTTGTCGGCACCAGCGCCAGCGGCAGCCGCGGACCACGCGCGTTACCGACGCCATAGGCCTCCGAAATCGGCTGATCGGAGCGGGAAAGCAGTGCGATCACCTTGGCGACATCCATCGGCGAGCCACCGCCGACCGCGAGAACACCGGTGGCACGGTGCGTACGGGCCGTATGGACGCCGCTGAGCACATCCTCTTCGGGCGGATCGGCGTGAACATCGTCATAGACGGCAACCGCGATCCCATGCGCCGCGAGATGACTCTGAATATCCGTGAGGATTCCCAGACGCCGCAACCCCTTGTCCGTCACCAGAAGAATGCGATCACCCAGCACAGGCTTCACGTAGTCGGCGATATGCCGGGTCACGCCCGCGCCGGCGATGATGGACTTCGTCGTGTTGAAAGTGAACATAATCTGGGTTTCCGTTACCGTCTGGCAGGAGGGGAAAGCGTTTTGACAGCAAGGTCAATACCGCTGCGCCAACGCTTCAATGTGATTCGCATAAGACATATTATGGAACTATTCTAATAGGAAAAACGCCGTTCAAGAGTCGTTGTCAGACGCTATTTATCCATGCTTTTCATATGAATAGAGACAGATCCTCATTCAACGAACATCGAGTTCGATCACCATTCCATCGTAAGCCGGTGTGATCGCCTCCGGCAGTTCACTGCGGAGCCGACGATAATCGAGATCCGTGTGCAGATTGGTCAGAACGGCGGCCTTGGGTCGCATCCGCTCGATCCAGCCCAAGGCATCGGAGAGCGAGAAATGCGTGGGATGTGGCGTATCGCGCAAGGCATCGACAACCCAGCACTCGAGACCGGCCAGGTGTTGCACGGCACTCTCGGGAATGGCGCTGACATCCGGCGTGTAAGCAAAATCGCCGATCCGGAATCCGAGCGCAACGATATTGCCATGCACCAGCGGAAGCGGCTGCAGCCGGATCGAGCCACCATGTCCCGAAATTTCGAAAATATCATTATCATCAATGCAATGCGCTGTCAGTATCGGCGGATACTCGCTGCCGGGCGGCGTTGCGAAGCAATAGCCGAACCGCTCGTGCAGAAGATCGAGCGTGACGCGATTGGCATAGACCGGCATGCGCTTGCGCGTGAGGATCACCAGCGGCCGGAGATCGTCGATGCCATGTGTATGGTCGGCATGTTCGTGCGTGTAGACCACGGCGTCGAGCGCCTTGACGCCTGCGTCGATGAGCTGCTCGCGCAGATCCGGCGAGGTGTCGATCAGGATGCGTGTAATGCCGCCGACATCCTCCCGCTCGACGAGGATGGAGCAGCGTCGGCGGCGATTGCGTGGTTCCGCCGGGTCGCAGAGCCCCCAGCCCTGCGCGACGCGCGGCACACCGCCCGAAGAGCCGCAGCCAAGGATCGTGACCCTCAGCCGCGCCATTCACGCAGCTCCCAGCTTCGAGAACAGCCGGTTGGTATTGGCTTCGAGCACCGGTGCCAGCGCGGCAAGCGGCTGGCCGCGCACATCCGCCAGCACCTGCGCCGTATGCGCGGTGAAACCCGGTTCGTTGCGTTTGCCACGATGCGGCACCGGCGCGAGATACGGTGCATCCGTCTCGACCAGCAGTCGGTCCGCCGGCGCCTCGGCGGCGATCTGGCGGATCTCCTCAGAGTTTCTGAAGGTCAGTATGCCGGAAAACGACAGGTATAAACCCAACGCGACGCCACGCCGCGCGAGTTCCGCGCCGGACGAGAAACAATGAAGAACGGCTTTGAACACGCCCTTGCCCATCTCCTCCTCGAGGATGGCGATCATGTCGTCATCCGCCGCGCGGGCATGGATCACGAGCGGCAGGCCCGTCCGGCGCGCGGCATCGATCTGGAGCCGAAACGAGGCCGCCTGCATGTCGCGCGGGGATTTGTCGTAATGGTAATCGAGCCCCCCTTCCCCGATGGCGACACATTTCGGATGATCCGCAGCTGCGAGGATTTCGTTCAGCGTGACATCGGGCTCCTCGGCGGCGTTGTGCGGATGCGTGCCGACCGAGAACCAGACGTTTGCAAAGCGCTCCGCCAGCGCGCGATAGGCCGCGACCTTCTTCACCCGCGTCGAGATGGTGATCATGCGCTTGACGCCCATTTCGCCCGCGCGCGCAATCACCGTGTCGAGTTCCTCGACAAAGTCCGGGAAATCGAGGTGGCAATGCGTATCGGTCAAGATCGGCAGGGAGGGAGGGAAGGTCACGCCCCCTCTCCTTCCGCTTCGATGTAGCGCGGGAACAGCGCCGATGGCGCTGGCAGGCTCGTGCCGGGCTTAAGGGCGAAAGTCGCATCCGCATGGGCGAAGCCGCGTTCATCCGCAGGCACGGCGAGAAGGTCGAGCAGCTTCGGCGCCGCCAGTGTCAGGAACGGCTGGGTGAGAATGCCGACGATGCGCAGCACCTCCGCCGTCACCCAGAGCACGGTTTCCATGCGCGCCGGATCGGTCTTCTTCAGCGCCCAAGGGGCCTGACCGGCGAAATAGCGATTGGTATCACCCACCACCTTCCAGATCGCGTTGAGGATGGTGTGCAACGCGAAATCGTTCATCGCGGCACGCGCCTCCGCAACCAACGCATAGGCCGCGTCGAGCAGCACTTTGTCCTCGTCTGAGAGAGCGCCTTTCGCCGGCACCCTGCCCTCGCAGTTCTTGTTGACCATCGAGAGAGAACGCTGGGCGAGGTTGCCGAGATCGTTGGCGAGATCGGCGTTGAGCCGCCCGACGATGGCCTCATGGCTGTAGCTGCCGTCCTGCCCGAACGAAATTTCGCGCAGGAGAAAATAGCGGAAGGCGTCGATACCGTATTTCTCGGCCATCGCGATCGGCTCGACGACATTTCCGAGCGACTTCGACATCTTCTCGCCGCGGTTCGTGAGGAACCCGTGGCAGAACACGCGCTCCGGCAGCGGCAACCCCGCGGACATAAGGAACGCCGGCCAATAGACCGTATGGAAGCGCACGATGTCCTTGCCGATGAGATGCAGGCTCGCCGGCCAGTATTTCATGCGCGGCGCGGTCTCGTCGGGGAAGCCGCAGGCGGTGATGTAATTGGTGAGCGCGTCGACCCAGACATACATCACATGCTCGGGCGCACCCGGCACCGGCACGCCCCAGGTAAAGGTCTTGCGCGAAACCGAGAGATCCGTCAGCCCACGGGTCACGAAGCTCACGACCTCGTTCTTCCGAGTCTCCGGCCCGATAAAATCGGGGTTCGCGGCGTAATAGTCGAGCAACGGCTGCTGGTATTTCGAGAGGCGGAAGAAATAGCTCTCCTCCTCCACCCATTCGACAGGTGTGCCGGTGGGAATGGCGACGCGCTTGTCACCTTCAAGGCGCGTCTCGTCCTCGCCGTAGAACGCCTCATCGCGCACCGAATACCAGCCCGGATATTTCGCGACATAGATATCGCCGTTCGCCTCCATGCGGCGCCAGATCTCCTGGCACGCGGCATAGTGCCGCGCTTCAGTGGTGCGAATGAAATCGTCGTTCGTCGCCCCCAGGGCCGGCCCCATCACGCGGAATCGCTCGGCGTTGCGATCAGCGAGATCGCGAACCGGAATGCCTTCCTTTTCCGCCGTCTGCACCATCTTGAGACCATGCTCGTCGGTGCCGGTAAGGAAGAACACGTCGCGCCCGTCGAGCCGCATGAACCGCGCGATCGCATCGGCCGCCATCAGCTCGTAGGCATGGCCGAGATGCGGAGCGCCATTGGGGTAGGAAATCGCGGTGGAAATGAAGAAACGGTTCGTCACGTTCTGGTCCTCGACGGGAAGGCATGGGGAATCCTCAGCCGTCCCTGTTCTCTATCAGCGCCGGGCGTTGGAGACCAGCGTGGCCAGTTCGTCAAGCAGTGTCATCAGGAAAGCGCGCCGGTCGAGATTATAACCTTCGACCGCCTCGGCCTGCTCGACCGCCCGCGACCAGAATTCGGACAGTTCGATCGCCAGGGCGAGATTGCCCGTCTCCGCCGCTTGCCGGATCCCGCGATGAAGCCAGCTCTCCAATTCGTGCAGGAAATCCCGCATCGGCTGTTCGCCGGCGGCGCCTGGGCGCATTACGGCGACAACCCGGCCGATCTCGCCTTCCGCTTTACGCGGCAAGGTGTCGAGAACAGCGCGAACTGCGCCGAGATAGGCGCGCAAGGCAGGGTCCGCATGGCGCAAGGCCTGCCGCATCGAGCCTTCCGCAGCCGCGATGGCTTCGGCATCCGGCCGGTTCTCGGGGGAGATCGCGGCAGCAAGGAGATGGAGATCGCTTTCGCCAAGCGGTGAGAAGACAAGCTTGCGGCAGCGCGAGCGGATCGTCGGCAACATCTTCTGCGGTTGATGGCAGACGAGCAGGAACATCGTTTTCGACGGCGGCTCCTCCAGCGTCTTCAGGAGCGCATTGGCGCTGTTGGTGTTGAGATCGTCGGCAGCATCGACAATCACCACCCGCCAGCCACCGAAAGCGGGCGTCTTCTCGAGAAGGTGCAGGGCATCGCGCATATCCTCGACGCCGATCTCGGTTTTGAACTTCTTTGACGAGGTATCGTAGCGCCGGCGTAGGACCGCCATGTCCGGATGCGCGTTGTTGGCGATAAGATGCGTCGCGCGATGCTCGGCCGGAATGTCGAGCGTTTCCGTAGGAGCCGGATCGCCGAAAAAACCGCCGCCATCCCCCTCCTCGGCCATCAGAAAGCGCGCGACACGGTAAGCGAAGGTCGCCTTGCCGATCCCTTCGGACCCGACAAGCATGAAGGCATGATGTAACCGACCGGCGTTATAGAGGTCGAGGAACTCGCGTTCCGCCGCTTCTTGCCCGACGAGCGAGAGCATCTCGCGCGGATGCGGCGCGCTGGGTACGCGATCGATCTCCGGCAATTCGCTTTCAGGCGCCGGCAGGAAGCGGATGGGGTTCATGGCGTGCGGCAGCCGGCGATACGCGCGCCGAGTCGCGCCTCCACGATGATCGCGGTGGCCACGGCCAGTGCATCCTCGACCAGGGTGCCGTCGAGAACGACGAAACGCGCGGGATCGGCCTTCGCCAGCGCGAGGAAGCGCGCGCGGACGCTCTCGTGAAAGGCAAGCTCGTCATTTTCGAACCGGTCGGCGGTGCCGCGACGGCGCGCGCGGGCGAGACCGACTTCGGGCGGAAGATCGAGCAACAGCGTCAGATCCGGCACGAGCCCATCGGTCGCGAGACGGATCGTCACCTCAATGTCGGCGTCCGGCAGTTTTCCGCCTTGATAGGCGCGCGTCGAATCCGCGAAACGGTCGCAGAGCACCACCTGTCCCGCAGCGAGCGCCGGGCGAATGACGTTGAGAACATTATCGCGGCGCGCGGCGGCGAAGAGCAAGGTCTGCGTCACGGCGTCCGACGTGCCTGCGCCGCCGAGCAGCACCCCGCGCACCGCTTCCGCGAGCGGCGTTCCGCCCGGCTCGCGCGTGACGACCGTCTGACATCCTTGTTCCCCGAACCATCGGGCGAGATGACGGATCTGCGTGGACTTGCCCGCGCCCTCCCCGCCTTCAAAGGTGATGAACAGCCCGCGCGTCATGGCACCGCACTGGCGGACTGACCGGATCGCCGGTTCCGTGCTTTTTCCGAGAGCCAATCCCATCCCTCGCGTGCCCATTGGCGCGCAAGCTCGATCGCTGCATCCCGCGCCCGGGCGACGATTCCGCCCTGCGCCACCGATCGCGCCGCGACCAGCGGGACGACCTGGATGACCCGACCGTCCACCAGCACCTCGACGCGTGCAATCTCCACGCCTTCGGTTACCGGCGCCGGAACCGGACCACGATAGGAGAGCCGCAGCGTCATGCCCTCGTTGGTGCCGCGCAGGAGCGGCAGGCGCACGTCAGACCTGGCCGCGACCGGGACCGCGATCGACTCGCCGCCGTAAAGCGAGACTTCGCCGAGAACCTGCCCTTTGCGGAAGAGATCGCGCATCTCAAACCGCCGGAAACCCCATTCGAGGAGTTTGCGGGCTTCCAGCGCACGGTCCTGTAGCGTCTTGACCCCGGCGATGGCGACAATCAGCCGTCGTCCTTCCTGCACGGCAGAGCCGATCAGCAGATGGCTCCCGTCGCCGGCGGTACCGGTCATCAGCCCGTCAGCGCCGATGTCCATCGTCAGAAGCGGGTTGCGGCTCACCTGCCGCCCCCTTCCGATCGCCATGTCCTTCTGCGCGAAAAGCGAATACTGTTCCGGGTAGGCCTCGATCACATGCGCCGCCAGCCGCGTGAGATCTCGCAGGCTGGCCGCCTGCCCCTCGCCCGCAAGCCCGGTGGCATTGCCAAACAGGAGATCCCCGAGACCGATTTTCTTGGCGTAGGCGTTCATCATCTCGACGAACCGGTCTTCGGTTCCGGCGATATTTTCGGCCAGCGCCAGGGCAGCGTCATTTGCCCCGACGACGACGAGGCCATTGACCAGTTCGCCGACCTTGATGACCTTGTTGGGGGTCAGAAGCATGTTCGGGACGCCGGCGACTGCGCCGCCCTTGCGCCAGGCTCCGGTCGAAACCACCATGTCGGCCTCGGGCGAGAGCCGCCCTTCCTTGAGTTCCCGAAAAACGATTGCCGCCGTCATCAGCTTGACGAGGCTTGCCGGCGCGATGCGCTTGTCCGGATCGCGCTCGAAAAGAACCGTCCCGCTCGTCTGGTCGAAGAGAAAAGCCTGTTCGGCCTGAGTTTCGAACGGCGCGGCCCTAGTCTGCGCCGATGCGGGGTCATTCGCCGCAAGCGCGAAGACGGACAACCCGAGCAGGGCTGCGCGCGAATGCCGCCAACCCAAGATCGGACGAAGAGCCTGCCAGATGGTCATGCGCCATTCCTAGCCGGGAATGGCCTGCCGGTTCAATGCGATTTGCGCGAAACGCGCCCGCCGTCAGTTCGGAATGCGTGCGACCGGTGCACGTTCGATCTCGCCGATCCGCGAGAAGGGATGATCCGTGCCGAAACGGCTTAAGCCACCGTCCATCGCCGTGAACGAAAGGTCCGTCGGCCGGGCGCGCGGGAGATCGCTTTCCTGGCTGATACGGCGCTGCGGCGGCTGCACCGGGGCAGCCGCAGGAACGGTCGCGCCGCCGATCGTCTCGAGATCGAACGGGCGTGCGGGCGGGATCGGCAGGTTCGAAACGGGGATGAATTTCGTTTCGGTGATAACGGCCTTGTTTTCGCTCGCCGCGACCGGCCGCGAAACCGGTGCGGATGGCTGCGAGGTGAAGGCAAGCGCCCGATTCTCGGGGACTGCGCTGGCGACCGGCTCGACCGAGGCGACCATCGTCGGCAGCGCCGTGCCGGACGGCAGGCCAGCCGGACCGTCCGTCTTCAACGACGCGACGAGCCGGCGATCGTCCGACCCGGTCAGCGAGGCCGGGCCAAGGTAATCGACCTTCACCCGGGCCGTACCGATATGCTTGAACTGGAGAAGTTGCGCGGTACGCTCGGAAACGTCGAGCACGCGACCGCCGTGGTAGGGTCCGCGATCGTTCACGCGCACGACGATAGAATGGTTGTTGCGCAGGTTGGTCACGCGCGCATAGCTCGGAAGCGGCATGGTCGGATGCGCAGCCGAGATCGAATTACGGTCATAAACCTCGCCGTTCGCGGTCTTGCGACCGTGGAAGGCAATTCCATACCAGCTCGCATTGCCCGAAACCGTGTACCCGACCGGACGCTCGCGCGGTACATAGCGGCGTCCCGCGACCATATAGGGCCGACCGACCTGATAACGCCCCCCGCCCTTCGGCGCATCCTCGTCGAGCCCGACGACGCGCGGGCTCGCCTTGCCGTATTTCGGATCAGAAAAGGCGCCGATTTCGCGCGAGTTATGCGCCTTGCGGGTCACGCCCTGATTGGCGCAATTGGCGACGAACAGGGCGACAAGCGACACACCGGCGAGCTTGGCCGCGCCCTGTGCCGATTTCGGCAGTTCCAACCGCATGGTCCCCCCAAGATTCCGTCCGGCGCAAATTCCGACGCAGAACCGGTGCAGAAATCAGCTTGAACGATTCCTGAACCGGATCACAAGAACGTGAACATTCGCAGCAACAGAATATCCAGAATAAGGCGGGGTAATGGCGCGCCGCCTTTTGGTCAAGATTTCCGAAGCGACGCGGTTTCCCGATCGTTAATTTTCGGCAACATCCGTGTGCCGCTTGCCAGCGCCGGGAAAAATGGGCAATGCCTGTTGTACCGGATGGGTGGCCGAGTGGTTTAAGGCAGCGGTCTTGAAAACCGCCGTAGGTGCAAGCCTACCGTGAGTTCGAATCTCACCCCATCCGCCAGAAACCGCCGGCTTCTCACGCAACGTGCGGCATATCGAACAGCATGAAGTCGCCCTCGCTCATCGTGCGCGAGAGCGTGACCCGGTTACGACCAGCGGATTTTGCCGCATAGAGTGCTATATCGGCTTCCTTGAGCGCCTTGTCGAAGCCGTCCGGCACCTTCTTCTGCGCGACGCCGATGCTGGCGGTAACTTCGAGCGAACCATTACCGGTTTCAAACGGCTTCGAGGCGATTGCCCGGCGGAGGGTCTCGGCCTTTTCGGCGGCAACAGGCAACCCCCCGCGAACGAGAAGGCCGAACTCCTCCCCGCCAAGACGCGCAAACCCCTTGTCGATCTCGACCGCGCGCCGTCCGATCTCACGCAGCACCTCGTCGCCGACCTCGTGGCCGTTCGTGTCGTTGATGCGCTTGAAGTGATCGACGTCCAGCACGATTACCGAGAACGGTCCTTCCTCGAACAGACAACCGTCGAGTTCCTCGAAGAAGGATCGGCGGTTCCGCAGACCAGTCAAGCTGTCGTAGGAGGCAAGGCGGATCAGGTCGCGATGGGCGGAGAGCAGGCGACCAGCGGCCCGCAGGCGGGCCAGCAGCTCGCTCTTGCGTGGCGGCGCATTGATGAAATCGTCCGCTCCGGAATCGAGCGCCTCGACGAGCTTGGCTTCATCGCGCGATGTCGACATCACGATGACGTAAAGCGGGTTGCCCTGGCTCGCGATCAGGCGGGCCTCCCAGCACAGTTCGAAGCCGGACATCGTGGGGAATTCGATTGCGGTAATCAGCACATCGAAAGGCTGTCCGGCACGAAGAATCTGGATCGCGACCGCGCCATCCTCGGCAAGGATTACCTCGTGGTTGTCTTCCTGCAGAATGGAGGCAACGAGGCTCCGTTCCTTGGCACTTGGATCGGCGACCAGAACACGCATCAAACTCTCCCGCAGGCGTACTGTCGGGTGATTACCATTCTTTTCAAACTGAATGGTTTCAAACTGCAGATAGATCAAAACTGCGGTTAAAAAACTTCAAACTTGTAAAATTGCGCAGGAACTTCCCGCAAAAGTTGTTGTTCCGGCTAGGTTTCCTTGGCCTTCAGGCCACGCATCGCTGTTTTTCCTGCGGCATGTGCGGCCGCCTGGAGCGCGTTGCGGAACTCATCCCTCTTCTCGTGGATCGAGGCGATGACCAGCCCCATTGGCACGCCGATATCGACCAGGGCCGCCTCCGAGAGCTGAAGACTCGCCTCGATGGTTTCTGGTACGGCATCGGTCACGCCGATGGCGTAAAGGTGGCGCGCATGAAGGGCGTCTCTCGCGCGTGCGACGATCGTAACGTCCGGCCGGATCGCGCGGACCTGTTCGACCACGGCGTCGATCGCGCTCTGGGTATGGATCGTGATAATGACAGCCGAAGCCTCCGCGACACCGCAGGCTTGGAGGAACGCAGGATTGGTCGCATCGCCGAAATACACGTCCGCGCCGCCCTTGCGCTCGCGAGAAACCGCCATCGCGTCGTGGTCGGTGGCGATGTAGGGGATGGCATGGCGCGCAAGCATCGCGCAGACCACCTGCCCGACCCGACCGTGACCGACGACGATGACATGCCCGCGCGTGATCGTCGGTTTCGCCTCCGTCTCGGGATCGGGAGCCTTTCGGCCAGCCACCCAGCGATCGAAGCGCCGGGCCACATTCCCCATGAGCGGGATCAGCACCATCGTCAGCGAGGTCACCACGAGCAGGAAACTCGCGACATCGCCCGGGACGATCTTCACCACGACGGCGGCACCGATGGCGACAAACGCGAATTCACCGCCCGGCGCGAGCAATAGGGACGCTTCCACTGTTGCCGGCAACGGAAGACGGAACAACCGGCCGAGCGCCAGCATGACGCCCGCCTTGAGCGCCATCAGCGCAGCGACCACGCCGAGCAGAAGCAACGGCTGACGCAGCACCTCGCGCAGGTCGATGTTCATACCCACCGTAAAGAAAAAGATGCCGAGCAACAGTCCCTTGAAGGGCTCGACGATGCCCTCGATCGCCTTCTTGTACTCGGTCTCGGACAGCATCAACCCGGCGACAAACGCACCGAGCGCCATCGAAAGTCCTGCGGCGGCGGCCGCAACCCCCGTCCCCACGATCACGAACAGGATCGCAGCAACGAAAAGCTCGTTCGATTGCGCAAGCGCGACCAGCCGGAACAGCGGTCGCAGCAGCAGCCGGCCGAAGATGACGATACCGGCCAGCGCGATTCCCGTCTGGGTCAGGGCAATGCCGAGACTCGTCATCAGGTTTTGCTGGCCGTTGCCGCCGAGGACGGATACCAGCAACAGAATGGGCACGACCGCAAGGTCCTGCGCCAGCAACACCGAGAACACCGCGCGGCCGGAACTGGTCCGCATCCGGCCCTGCGATGAAAGAATCTCAATAACAATTGCCGTCGACGACAGGGCCAGCGCCGAGCCGATCACGATCGCCGACGAAGGACCTTGCCCTGCGAGCCGTGCGAGTCCCGCGATCAGGATCGTCGAAGCCAGAACCTGCGCCATGCCAAGCCCGAAAACCAACCGCCGCATGGTGACGAGGCGGGAATAGGAGAGTTCGAGGCCGATCAGGAACAGCAGGAAAACGATGCCGAGTTCGGCGATGGCGGCAACGTTCCGGGCGTCGGTTACCGTCAGCCAGAACAGGGCCGGCACTTCACGAACGAAGGAGCCGAGCCCCAGCGGGCCGAGGATAGCCCCCGCGCCGAGATATCCCAGCACCGGCGATATGCCCCACCGGCGAACGAGCGGCACGACGACCGCCGCCGTGCCGAGCACGACGAGCGCATCGCTATAGGCATAGATATTGACCTCAGTGGCCAAGCTGCCCCCTCGCCTTCCCTGGTCTTGCGAATCCCGATTTTCAGCCTAGCACGGCACCGCAACCATGCGTCGAGGCCTTGCCGTCAGCTTTCGCGTTTGATTGCGCTCTCATGCCAGCGGTGCAGCAGGCGATGAGAAATGTAGCTGGTGACGAGGAAGATCGCGATGCCCGAGAGCGAGATCATCAGCAGCGCCGCGAACATGCGCGGGATCTTGAGCTGATAACCCGATTCCAGAATGCGGTAGGCGAGTCCCGAGGCTGTGCCGCCGGTCCCGGCGACGAACTCCGCCACGACCGCGCCAATGAGCGCGAGGCCGCCCGAGATCTTCAGTCCGCCAAGAAAATACGGCAGGGCGGCCGGCAGGCGCAGGTAGCGCAGCGTCTGCCAGCGGTTTGCCCGGTAGAGCTGGAACAGCGCGACCAGGTTGTGATCCGCCGAGTTGAGCCCGAGGATCGTGTTCGACAGGATCGGGAAGAAGGCGACGATCCAGGCGCAGATCAGCAGCGAGAGATTGACGTCGCCGACCCAGATGATGATTAGCGGCGCGATCGAGACGACCGGAGTCACCTGAAGGATCACCGCGTAGGGCAGCAGCGAACGCTCCAGCCATTTCGACTGGGTGAAAACGACCGCGAGTGCAACGCCGATGCTGACGGCCGCAATCAGCGCTGCGAAGGTGATCCGCAACGTCACCCACAAAGCGATCGACAAGGTCGGCCAGTCGGTGACAAGCGTCTTCACGATCACGCTCGGCGACGGCAGGAGATAGGACGGGATTTCCTTCAACCAGACCATGAATTCCCAGAAGCCGAGAAAGATCGCGCCCGTGACCAAGGGCGCGAGAATGCCGGGCCACCGGCTCTTCGGAATGCCGAGAACAGTTTCCTCAGCCGAAAAAACTGGCGCGGCGTCCTGATCGGTCCCCTTGGTCACCACGACGGCGGGCATCTCGCTCATGTCGTCCGCCCCCTCAGGCTTCGATGGCTTGCTTGAGCGCATCCGAACCGAGACGGCACAGATGCGCGTATTCCGCCGAGGTGCGGAACAGATTGTCGCGCGGGAACGGCGCATCGACCATGAGCTCACTCATTACCCGGCCAGGCCGCGCCGCCATCACCACGATGCGCTGGCTGAGATAGACGCTCTCGAACACTGAATGCGTAACGAAAACCGCTGTGAAGCGGTTTGCTTCCCACAGGGTGAGAAGGTCGTCGTTGAGTTTGTGGCGGGTAATCTCGTCGAGCGCGGCGAAGGGTTCGTCCATCAACAGCACCTTCGGCTCGGTTACCAGCGCACGGGCGATCGAGACGCGCATCTTCATGCCGCCGGAGAGTTCGCGCGGATAGCTCTTCTCGAAACCTCTGAGACCGACGAGTTCGAGCATCGCCGCCGCACGCTCGCGCGCTTCGGCCATCGGCACGTGCTTAAGGCGAAGCGGAAGCACGACGTTTTCGAGCGCGGGCGCCCAGGGCATCAGCGTCGGCTCCTGAAAAACGAAGCCGAGGCTGTGCTCCTCGTGCCCATAGGCATCCGCGCTGTCGGCACCGGGCCATTCGATCGTCCCGGCTGAGGGCGCCGAGAGATCGGACACGATGCGCAGCAGGGTCGATTTCCCGCAACCAGACGGCCCAAGCAGGCTGACGAACTCTCCCGGATAGAGGTCGAGATCGACATCGCGCAGCGCGAGCGTGCCGTTCGAGAACTTCTTCGAAAGGCCGCGGATCGAGACGAGCGGACGGCGTTTCGCCTGCTCGCCCTCGATCGGCGCCGAGGCGGCGCGTGCCATCAGATGCCGACGCCCTTGTTGATGAAGTCGAGGTTATAGGCCTTCCTGACATCGATCCCGGTCGGAAACACGCCCGCCTTGGTCATATCGTCGTAGAAGCGCGCCCAGCGCTCGTCGGTCATGGCGCCGACACCGAGCTTGAGCGCATCGCCTGACATCACGATGCCCTTCTCGGTCATGACCTTGATCGCATAGGCGATCTTGTCATCGGTCATGTCCGGGTTGTCCCTCTTGATGAGCGCGTTGGCTGCGGCGTTCTCCGGCCCGTTCTTCATGTAGGCGGACCAGCCTTCGAGCGAGGCCGTGACAAAGCGCTGCACGAGATCCTTCTTTTCGGCGGCCATTTTGGCCGAGATGTTGATGGTCGTGTTGTAGTTGGCGAACCCGGCATCGGCGATCAGATGGACGAGCGGCGTCACCCCGCCTTCCTTCTGGATCGCGAAGGGCTCGGAGGACAGGAAGCCTTGCTGGCAGAGGCTCTTGTCGGCAAGGAAGGGTGCCATGTTAAAGGTGTAGGGGCGAATCTGCTCGTCGGAATAGCCGAACTTGGCCTTGAGAAACGGCCAATAGGAGGTGCGGCCAGCACCGCCGACAAGGATTGGCTTACCCTTGAGCGCGGCAAAATTGTCGTTCCCCTGCCCCGGATGGCAGATGATGACCTGCGGATCCTTCTGGAAGATCGAGGCGATGCACAGAAACGGCAAGCCCTGCTCGACGTAACGGATCGCCTCGAAGGAGTTCGACATGATCATGTCGACCCGGCCGCCCAGAAGAAGCTGCGAGGGGTTTTGCTGCGGACCGCCCATGCGGATGTCGGCGTCGATGCCATACTTCTTGTAGATGCCGTTGGCCACCGCGTAGTAAAACCCGCCGTGCTCGGCCTGCGCGCGCCAGTTGGTCTGGTAAGAGACCTTGTCGAGTGTCTGGGCGCTGACACGCCCGCCGAGCACCGGCACCAGCACCGAGCCACCGACGAGGCCAAGGGCCGCTCTGCGATTGATCCGGTATTTCATCATCGATCTGTCTCCACCTGAATTGACGCCCGTTTCTCGTGCGGCTCGCTCTGGCCCTAGCAACCGCTATGCCGATAGCGGGTTGTGCCAATATGTCGCAATGGGAACATTTGAGCCTCACATTGCTTTTTTTGAGGCGCAATGCCTAGGACGCGCGCATCCCGTTCCGCATACGATACACAGCAAATTGCCGCCCCGCCGCATTGAAGGCGGGCACAGGCCTTGCTAGCCTCCAGCCCTGCCTGCTCATTAGCCAAGGATCCGCCGATGGAAGCCGCCGCTCTCCCGCCGCTCGACGCTGAACTGTCGCCGCGCATCCAGGCTCTGATCGCCGACCTCGGCGAGGTGCCCATCGTCACCGAGAATAAGGTCGTCCGCAAGCGCAGCCGCGACTTCTTCTGGTATTCGCCGATCCTCAATGCCGAACTGGCGAAGAAATCCGCCGAGATCATCGTCGCGCCCCGCGACGAGGCCGATGTGATCCGTGTGGCGGCAGCGTGTGTGAAACACCGTATCCCGGTCACCCCGCGAGGCGGAGCAACCGGCAATTATGGGCAGGCCGTGCCGCTTGAAGGCGGCATCCTGCTCGATATGAACAGCCTTTCCGGAATCGAATGGGCAATCCCCGGTCGCGTCCGCGTCGGTGCGGGCATGAATATCGGCGCGCTCGACGCCGAATTGCGCCCGCAGGGTTGGGAAATGCGGATGCACCCCTCCACCAAGCGCACGGCGACCATCGGCGGCTTCGTCGCCGGCGGTTCGGGCGGCGTCGGCTCGGTGATGTATGGCGGCCTGCGCGAGCCGGGCAACATTCTCGCCGCCCGGATCGTGACGCTGGAGGAAAGCCCCCGCGTCATCGAACTCAGGGGCGATGCCGCGCAGAAGATCAACCGCGCTTACGGCACCACCGGCATCATCACCGCGCTCGAAATGCCGACCGCGCCGGCTTTCCCCTGGATCGATGTCATCGTCGCCTTCGACAGCTATAAGACCGCGCTGCAATTCGGGCAGGACGTCGCCAGTGCGGACGGCGTCATCAAGAAACTGCTCTCGACCATTGCTTCGCCCCTGCCTTCCTATTTCGGGCAGATGGCACCCCACTGCCCCGAGGGGCAGGCCATCATAGCCTGTATGATCTCCGAACCTTCGTTCGAGACTTTCCGCGACATTCTCGCCGGACGCGGCGCGATTACCTTTCAGGCGCCATCCCGCGAGGAGCCAGGGCAGGTTCCGCTCTACGAATACACGTGGAACCACACGACCCTGCAGATGCTGAAGGTCGATCGCTCGATCACCTACCTCCAGTGCCTGTTCCCGCACGACCGGCTTCTGTCGAGCATTCTCGACATCAACGCGAGGTTCCCGGATGAACTCATCCAGCACAACGAATTCATCCGTTTCGCCGGCAATGTCACCTGCTCGGCGCTTCCGGTTATCCGCTACACGACGAAGGAACGGCTCTACGAGATCATCGCCGCGCATGAGGAGGCGGGAATCCTGATCGCCAACCCACATGTCGTGACGCTGGAGGATGGGTCGCGCCACAAGCGCGCCGATGCCGACCAGATCGGCTTCAAGGCCGAGATCGATCCCTATGGCCTGCTCAACCCCGGCAAGATGCGGACGTATCGGCCGGTGAAATCGTGAGAATTCTCTACCTTTACTGCCATCCGCTTGAGGAGAGTTTTCATGCCGCGATCCGCGACCGGGCGCTCGCAGCGCTCCGGCAGGCGGGTCACGATGTCGACCTGCTCGATCTTTACGCGGACGGCTTCAATCCCGTGCTCGATGCACAGATGCGGCGCGACTACCATGACCTGACGAAGAACCGCGAGGGCATCGAGGGCTATGTCCGCCGCCTCCAAGCGGCCGAAGGACTGATCGTGCAATTCCCGACCTGGTGCTTCGGCTTTCCGGCGATGCTGAAAGGCTTCTTCGACCGCGTCTTCGGCCCCGGCATCACCTTCGACCTCTCAGATCCGGCGAACGTCAAACCGATGCTTACCCATATCCGCCATGTCATCGGCATCTCGACCTACGGGCGTGACCGCTGGCGGGCCTTCCTCGTCGGGAATCCACCGAAGAAGATGATCACACGCTATTTGCGCTGGTTCGTTTCGCGCACGGCGCGCATCCGCTACCTTGCGCTTTACCATATGAATGTCGCGACCGAGGCGCAGCGCAAGGTGTTCCTCGACCGCGTTTCCGCCGAGCTTTCGCGCCTCACTTGACGGCGCCGGAGAACGAGATGAGCAAGACCCACTGGTTCGACCTGACCGCCCGCGATTTCGAGAAGCTCGACAAGGACCGCACCATCGCGATCCTGCCCATCGCGGCGACGGAACAACATGGCCCGCACCTCTCCGTCGGCACCGATACACTGATGGCGGGCGGCTTCTGCGCCGAGGTGAAGAAGCGCCTGCCGACCGGTCTTTCGGTGCTGTTCCTGCCGGTCTTCTGGGTCGGCAAGTCCAACGAACACCTGCGTTCGCCCGGCACGATTACGCTCTCGGCGGAAACGCTGATCCGCGCCTGGACCGAAATTGGCGAGAGTGTCGCCCGCGCCGGCCTCCGCAAACTGGTCATCGTCAATTCGCACGGCGGTAACGTCGAGATCATGGGCATTGTCGCGCGCGAACTGCGTGTCCGCTGCAACATGCTGGTGGTGCAGACGGCGTGGCGGCGGCTCGGCGTGCCGGAGGGGTTGTTCTCGGAGACAGAGAATGCCTTCGGCATCCACGGCGGCGACTATGAAACTTCGGCGATGCTCCATTTCGCGCCCGACCGGGTGAAGATGTCGAAAGCGAAGGATTTCGCACCGAAATCCATCGAGATGACGAAGGACTACAAGCACCTGCGCATGACGGGTTTCACCTCGATGGCCTGGATCGCCGAGGACAACCACCACGAGGGTGTTGCGGGCGAAGCACATCTCGCTAACGCCGAAAAAGGCCGCAAGGCGGCTGAGTTCCAGTCCTTGCGCTTCATCGAATTGTTGCAGGACGTTGCGAAGTTTCCGCTGAGCGATCTAGCTTGATCAACGCGCTGTTCGTCTGTTCCGCCAACAAACTCCGCAGTCCGACGGCCGAACAGGTGTTCGCCGGATGGCCAAGGGTCGAGACGGATTCAGCCGGGCTTCTGGAAACTGCCGACCTTGTCCTTTCGCCCGAGCAGATCGAATGGGCGGATATCATCTTCGTCATGGAGAAGCGCCATCGCGCCAAGCTCTCGAAGAAATTCCGGCGCTATCTCGGCGGCAAGCGCGTGATCTGTCTCGATATCCCGGACGATTTTGATTTCATGGATCCGGAACTGGTCGCGCTGCTCGAACGGAAAGCCGGCCCGTTTCTGCGTCGCTAAAGCCGCGCCATCTCCCGCCGCACCCGGTCGAGGTGCGCCTTCCGGGCCGCCTCGTCCTCGACGTCGATGCGGTGGAGTGCGAGCCACAGCGTCCGGCAGCGTGGGGCACAGAGCGCGCGGATGCCGGTGAGCAGGATACGGCGGCCGGGCATCCCCATCAGCCACCACCACCAGCGCGGCGAACCCAGCGTTGTCAAAGCCGCGATCAGGCGGATGTTCGGGAGCAGCCCCTTGATCGGCTGATTTCCTTCCGGCATCGAGAAGGTCTCGTGCGGCAGGAACACGCGTTCGAGCCAGCCCTTCAGCATAGCCGGCTGGGCATACCACCATGTCGGGTAGATGAAGATCAGCCCGTCCGCCGCCTTCACCCGCGCCAGATGATCCGCCACCGGCACGCGGTTGACCTCATGCGTGTGGTAATCACCGCGCTCGGCCGCGGACATCACAGGATCAAAACCTTCCGCGTAAAGGTCGAGCAGATCGACATCGTGACCGGCCCTTGCCAGCGCGTCGACCGCGACATCGCGGATCGCGGCGGTGAAGCTGTCGGGCCGCGGATGGCAATGGACGACAAGCAGTTTCATGCGTGCGTTCGCTTCACGACAATTCGTGGCCCAGGCCCTTGAAGAGCCAGCTTTTACCCGACTTGTAATCGTAAGCCGGGTCTTCCCACGCGATCATCTTGCCAGGGTTGAGCAGCCCCTGCGGATCGGCCTCGCGCTTGAACGCGAGTTGCGCTTCGTCCGTCTGCTTCATACCGCCCTCTTCGAGCGTGTAGCGGTGCGGGTTGAAAATCGGTGCGCCCATGTCTTCGTGGATCGCCATGATCTCCTCCAACCGTGCTTCGGAGGTGTATTTCACCATCGGCAGGCCGAAACAGGTCACCTTGCCGTCAAACCGGACGAATTCGAGATGGCAGATGACCTCGTCGCCGAAGCGGGCATGGATCTTCTCAACGAGATCGATCTGGTTCGGGAACGGATACAACACCTGGAGATAGGTGATGCGGGGATCGACCCGGAGCGCCCGCAGCGTCGTGTGGTTCCAGGCGAGTTCGAAGGCGGGTGGCAGGCCCTTCTTTTCCTCAGCGGAAAACGCATCGGAGCGATAGAGCACATCGGCACTTTTCCAGCGTGCGGTGAAGGCGAGCATCGGCTGCAACGCAAAATCCGCGACCATCACGATGACGAGATGCTTCTCGCGCGGCAGGAACTTCCTGTGGCGCATGAAGACATCGTGCGGAACCGGCGCAGCAACGACGCCGAGCTCCTTGATCAGCAGCCCATCCTGCTCGCCGAGCGCATTGGCGTATTCGCTGGCGCGGCGCAGATCGTCGAACCCCACCAGCACATCGACCCAAGGGTGCGCGGTCGCCAGCGGCACCTCGCATTCGGTGATGATGCCGTTGGTGCCATAGGCATGCGCAACCTTGAGCAGATCGTCGCCCGAGAGGTCGAGCACGCGCGGGCTTGCCTCCATCGTCATCACCTTCATGCGGATGATGTTGCCGTAATCGCGCAGGCCGCCCCAGCGGATTGAACCGATGCCGCCCGAACCTCCGGCGATGAAGCCGCCGAGCGTTGCGGTATGATAGGTCGAGGGGAATAGCCGCAACTCCTGCCCGGACTTGGCGCGCGTCTCCTTGTCGATATCCGCCAGCACCGCGCCCGGCCCTGTCACCACTCGGCCCGGCGCGATCGATTTGACAGTATTCATCGCCGAAAGATCGAGCACCACCCCGCCAGAAAGCGGCATCGCCTGCCCGTAGTTGCCGGTGCCGGTGCCACGCGGCGTCACGGGAATACTGAGCCGATGGCATTCGCCGAGCACGGTCGCGAGTTCGTCGTCACCGGCTGGCGCGACGATGAGATCGCCGATCACGGAATCAAGCTGGCGCTTGAGTGTCGGCGAATACCAATAGAAATCCCGGCTCTTCTGCTTGAGGATCGCGGGATTATCGTCGGATTTGATCGAGCCGAGGCGGGATTTCAGCGTGGCGATGTCGAACGGCATGGCGGGTTCCGGGGATCAGAGGGCATCAAGCTCGGCATAATCGGGAAGCGATGTATCGATCGCTTTGCCGTCGATCAAAACCGCCCGCCCGACCTGCGGGCGGGAGAGAAACTCATTCATCGTCCGAGCCGGAAAAATGATGAGATCGGCGGCAAGTCCGGGCGCGAGCCGGCCCTTGCCGGCAAGGCCCATCTGGTCTGCCGGACGTGTCGAGATCGTTTCGAGCCACGGCCGTTCCGAATGGTCGAAATGGAGGATGCGGGTCGCCTCGCGATACACTTCCACTACGTCGAGATCGCCATAGGCATAGAAGGCATCGCGGGTGTTGTCCGACGACACCATCGTCGAGATGCCGGCCGCGTCGAGTTCATGCAGCGGCGCGACCCCGCGCCAGCGCGGCGTCCGGCCGGAAACGCGATCCTGCAGATACATATTGCACATCGGCAGCGAAACGACGTTGAGCCGCGCCGTGCCCAGCTTGTCGATCACACGGGCGCGGTCCCTGTCATCCATCAGCGCGAGCGAGCAGCAATGCCCGGCGAGCGCCCTGCCCCCGAACCTGTGGCGGATCAACGCATCAGCGATGACCTCCAGCGACCGTGCATCGGGGCTGTCGCTCTCGTCGACGTGGAAGTCGAGATCGAGCCCCTCCGCCTTCGCGATGCCGATCATGATGTCGAGCGCTGCGTCGAGCTTGCCGTCGAGCGGTTCGCCGAGGAAGGTTACGGCACCAAGGATGCCGCCGTAACACCGCACGTGGCGGACAGTCTCGGCAAATTCCTCCGGCTCGTCGATCACTTTGATGACGGGAAACAGGCATACCGCCTGAAGGGCGATCCGGCCTTTCCACACCGCGCGCATCTCGTCGAACACGCTCCAGGAAATCGCCGTCTGCTTGCCGATGCTGTCGAGATGGGTGCGGATCGCGCCGGTGCCGTGATGCAACGCGCAGCGCAGCGCGAAGTCCATGCGAGCCCGCACATCCTCCGCGCTCCAGTTCGCCTCGCGATCCGCCATCACGGCCTCGCGGGCACCGAGAAAGGTGCCATTGGGGTTCGGTGCACGATGATGAACCTGCCCCTTGTCGAGATGGGTGTGGACCTCGACGAAGCGCGGCAGCAGCATCCGCCCCCGACCCTCGACGCGCGGCGCTCCGTCGTCCGGCGCGGTCCCGGCAACAATCCGGGCAATGCGCCCGTTCTCGACGAGCAGCGATGCGGTCGCCAGCCCATCCGCCCGCCCCGTCACCGGTCCTTCGATCCGCGTCAACGCGGGCGAAACCGAAAACCCGTCGAGCCAATACCGGCCCTGAGGAAGAACCACCTGCACGAAATACCCCTATCGGAATGACGTTTTCAGCTTGCTGACATGCAAGGCCGATTCCATTCTTGCAGCGTAACGCGTCACTCCGGAACAACAATGCCTCATCGGAAACTCAACCCAGCCTCGATTCGCCCGCCCTTCGCTGCCTACAGCCACGGGCTCGTCGTCGAGGCGCCGAAACGTATCCTCTTCGCCTCGGGTCAACTCGGCGTCGGGCCGGATGACGTCATTCCCGACGATGTGGAGGCGCAGGCCGTGCTCTGCTTCGAGAATATCCGCGCGATCCTCGCCGAGGGCAGTATGGATTTTTCCCATGTCGCGCGTTTTTCCGCCTTCGTCACGGATCGGGCGTATTTTCCGGTTTATGGCCGCGTGCGATCCCGCTATGTGAGCGGCGACGCTTATGCCTCGACCCTCGTCATCGTCTCCGGCTTCACCCGCCCCGAATTCAAGGTGGAGGTTGAGGTGACGGCGGTCGCGTAACAACGGACTTCCATGACCGATCAGGCCGCACCCAAGATTTCCTTCGTCTCGCTCGGATGCCCCAAGGCATTGGTGGACAGCGAACGCATCATCACCAAGCTGCGGGCGGAGGGCTATGAACTCACCAAGACCCACGCTGGCGCCGATCTGGTCATCGTCAACACCTGCGGCTTCCTCGACAGCGCCAAGGCCGAGAGCCTCGAAGCCATTGGCAAGGGCATGGCAGAAAACGGCAAGGTGATTGTCACCGGCTGCATGGGCGCTGAACCCGAACAGATCCGCGAGGCCTATCCGGCCGTTTCCGCGATCACCGGTCCGCAGGCCTACGAGAGCGTGATGAAGGCGGTGCATGAGGTGGCACCGCCGCTTCACAACCCGTTTCTCGATCTTGTGCCGGAACAGGGCGTGAAGCTCACGCCACGCCACTACGCCTACGTCAAGATTTCCGAAGGCTGCAACAATCGCTGCACCTTCTGCATCATCCCCAAGCTGCGCGGCGATCTCGTCTCGCGCCCGCTGGCCGAGGTGATGCGCGAGGCCGAGAAGCTGGTGAAGGCGGGCGTGAAAGAACTGCTCGTCATCAGCCAGGACACCTCGGCGTATGGCGTGGACCTCAAGTATTCGCCCTCGCTCTGGCAGGATGTCGAATACCGCACGCGCTTCCTTGATCTCGCGAAGGCGCTCTCGACGCTCGGCGTCTGGGTGCGGCTCCATTACGTCTACCCCTACCCGCATGTCGACGAGGTGATCCCGCTCATGGGCGAGATGACCGAAAGCGGCGGCGTCATCGTCCCCTATCTCGATATCCCTTTCCAGCACGCGGCGCCGAATGTGCTCAAGGCGATGAAACGCCCTGCTCATGCCGAGAAGATCCTCCAGCGTGTGGAGAAATGGCGTGAAATCCGGCCCGATCTCGCCATCCGCTCGACCTTCATCGTCGGCTTTCCGGGCGAGACGGAGGAAGATTTCGAGGAATTGCTCGGCTTCCTCTCGGCGGCGAAACTGGAGCGCGTCGGCGCGTTCAAATACGAGCCGGTGCGCGGTGCCCCCGCCAACGATCTCGGCCTCGCGGTGGTGCCGCTTGAAGAGCAGCAACGCCGTTACGACCGCTTCATGGTCCATCAGCAAGCGATTTCGGCACGGCTGCAACAGCGCCGGGTCGGGCAGCGGATCAAGGTGATCGTGGATGCGCCCGGCCCGACCGTGAGCAACGGACGGTCCATGTGGGATGCACCGGAGATCGACGGTTCCGTCTATATCGCTTCGCGCAGGCCGTTGCGCGCGGGCGACATCGTTTCTGTCAAGGTCGAGCGCGCGGACGCCTACGACCTTCACGGCACCGCGGTCTGAGCTTCACTCCGCCGGGCTGGCAGCGGCGGCCGGGCGCGACCGATCCCGGTTTCGCTTGCGGAGGAATGTGCGACGGAACCATATCGTCAGCCCCGTCACCATCAGGCCAACGAAGGCGAGCGAAGTCACCAGCACCATGATGCCGGTCCACATTCCGGCGATGTTGCCTTCATGCAGCCCGCGCGACCAGTTCTTGTTCGTCTGCACCACGCCCTGCCGCGAGATCTGATAGACGTTGAACACACCGCGTTCGTTGACGCGCGCCAGCAGCCGCCCGCCCCGATTGCGTAGCCAGATCAGCCCACCTAGATCGCGCTCGGCGCCGGAACTGTCCTTGCCGAGCATCCGCACGGCTTCTTTCAGCTTCGGCAGCGCCGCCTTGTCCTGCGGCGGCAATGCGCCGCCGATATTGACGCGGAACGCGAGCATCAGCCCCGTGACCGGCGAGAGGATCAGCAGCGGCAGGAGGGCCCAGGCAACGCCCTGATGCCATCCGGAGATCGTATTGCGGATGCGCGGCCAGCCCATGAAGACGCCGATCAGCATCAGCACGACCATCGCGATGGTAGAGGCGGTGACGACCCATTCGAGATCGAACACAAAATGCTCGTGCAGGCGCCGCATGTCACCGAAGACGTCGGACAGCATGGTCGTTTCGCCGTCGTCGACCGGCACCTTGGTCGCAAGGTCGAAGTCCATCGAGCCGTCCTCGCCGATGCCCTGGATACTGATCCGGTTCTCGTAGGCACGGACCGAGAGGGCCCGCGCATTGCCGCCGGGATCGTGCTTGTCGAGCAGCGCGACAATCTCGCCGGCCGGCAGCTTCAGCGAGCGCGAGGCCTTGTCCTGAAGGATCGGTTCCATTGAAAGCACGAGGCCCGTGACGATCAGCACCGCAAGCGGCACGGCGAACACCAGCGTCGTCCAGCGATGCAAGCGAAGGAGCAGCGGTTTCATGTGAGCAATCCATATTTGGAATGATTCCAGAAACATCACGGGCGCCCGGCGCCGTCAAATGACCATTTGGTAATCCGGGAACGAAAAACGGCGGGCCATTGGGCCCGCCGCCGGAATATCGACCGACAAGTTTGCTTACTTCGGAATGGTGCCCTCGATGCCCTGCACGTAGTAGTTCATGCTGGCGATTTGCCCGTCGTTGAGCTTGCCGTCCTTGCACTCGACGGTCTTGCCGTCCTGCGCGACGATCGGGCAAGTGAAAGGATCGATCTTGCCGGTCCTGATCCCCTCTTCGGTCTCCATCGCCAGCTTCTTCACATCGTCCGGCATGTTGACATAGGGGCCCATCTTCACCTTGCCCTTGGCGATGCCATCGAACACGTCCTGGCTCTGCCATTTGCCCTCGAGCACGGCGCGGGTGCGCTCGACGTAATAGGGTGCCCAATCGTCGATGATCGAGCTCAGGATGTTTTTCTCGGCGAAGCGTGACATATCGGAGGCCTGGCCAAAGGCGAGCTTGCCGCGCGAAGCCGCCTGTTGGAGCGGCGCCGGGCTGTCGGTATGCTGGGTGATGATATCCGCGCCCTGATCGAGCAACGCCTTGGCGGCATCGCCCTCCTTGCCCGGGTTAAACCAGTCGAACACCCAGGCGACCTTGATCTTGACGTCGGGGTTGACGCTCTTCGCGCCGAGATAAAATGCGTTGATGCCCGCGATCACTTCCGGAATCGGCACCGCGCCGACATAGCCGATCGTGTTGGTCTTGGTCATCTTGCCGGCAATCTTGCCGATGATGTAGCGCCCCTCGTGGAACTTCGCCGAATAGGTCGAGACATTCTTGTCGCGCTTGAAACCGGTCGCGTGTTCGAACTTCACGCCCGGATATTTCTTCGCGACCTTCAGCGTCGGCTCCATATAGCCGAATGAGGTGGTGAAGATCAGCTTGTGGCCCGTGCGCGCAAGCTGCTCGATCGCGCGCTCGGAGTCCGCTTCCGGCACGTTCTCGATAAAGGTGGTCTCGACCTTGCCCGGAAACGCGGCCTCGATCGCTTTGCGGCCGACATCGTGTTGGTAGGACCAGCCAAAATCGCCCACCGGGCCGACATAGATGAAGCCGACCTTGAGCTTCTCCTGCGCCAGCGCCGGAACAGCCAGTCCGGCGGCGAGCGCGAGAGCCCCCAATTTCAGAAGATGACGCATATGAGTTCCCCAAAACGGCGCGATTCGATCCGGCCCCCGCACGCCGCGCCGTGCGGCGGTGGCCCTGCTCCAGCCGGCTAACGTTCCGGCACGAATGGTTGTCCCAGCGATCCTGCCGCCCCGCTGCCCCGCCGCCCGGAAATCGAGAGCAGGAGCAGGACCGCGATCGTCATGAGATAAGGTAATGCCGAAAGAAGCTGCGAGGGAAGCCCTATGGCTCCAGCCTGCGCATGAAGCTGCGCGACCGTGATGCCGCCGAAGAGATAGGCTCCGAGTACCAGCCGCCAGACATGCCCCGCGGCAAACACGACCAGCGCCAGCGCGATCCAACCGCGACCGGCGCTCATGCCCGGCGACCAGAACCGGGTGTAGATCAGTGAGAGATAGGCGCCAGCAAGCCCCGCCAGCAATCCGCCGAACAGCACGGCGATGAAGCGGATCCGCCGCACCGGCAGCCCGAGCGCATGGGCGGAGACGTGATTTTCACCGACCGCCCGCAGCAGGAGGCCGAAACGCGTTGAGTTGAGGCCGTAGCTCACCAGAACGATCAGGATGAGCGAAAGGTAGAACACCGGATCGCCGGTGAAGAGCGCCTTGCCGAGAACCGGAATCTCCTTGAGGATGGGAAACTCGATCGGCGGGATCGGCGCACGGGGTTGGCCGACGAAGTTCTGGCCGATCAACCCGGAAAGACCGAGGCCGAGAATGGTCATCGCGAGGCCGGTCGCGACCTGGTTTGCGGCGAGATAGATGACAAGAAAGCCGAAGACCGCCGACAGCGCGAGCCCGGCGACCGCTCCAGCCGCAACGCCGAAAAGGCTCGAGTCCGAGAGAACCGCAACTGCGAAGGCGCTAGCCGCGCCGACGATCATCATGCCTTCGACACCGAGGTTTAGAACGCCGGCGCGTTCGGTCACATGTTCGCCGAGCGCGGCGATCAGCAACGGCGTGGCTGCGGTAAGGATGGTTGCAAGAACGAGGGGGAGGATGTCGATCATGCGCGCTCCCGCTGGATCTCGAGGCTGTAGCGATCGAGGCTTTCGCCGACGAGGACACAGGTCAGCAGAAGCCCCATGAAAAACCGCGTCAGATCGAACGGCAGTTTGAGCGCGACCTGGGCGCTCTCCGCACCGATCAGCAGGACCGCGATCACGACCGAAGACAGCGTGGCGCCGAGCGGCGTGAGGCGGCCGAGAAACGCGACGATGATCGCGGTGAAGCCGAGCCCTTGCCCGAAGCCGGGTCGCAACTGCTGCACCTGGCCCGCAACCTCGACCACACCAGCCAGCCCCGCGAGCGCGCCCGAGATCAGAAACACGAGAACCGTGATCCGCGCCTCGTTGAACCCGCCGAAATTCGCCGCTCGCGGCGCATCGCCGCTGGCCGCCACGGCATAACCAAACAGCGTCCGCCGGAAAAGCACGAAGGCGATCCCGGCCACGATCAGCGCCAGCACGAGGCCGAGATGCAGCCTCCCTCCTTCGAACAGCGGATTGAGGATCGCGGCATCGGAAAAGCTGACGCTTTGCGGAAAATTGAACCCCTTCGGATCGCGCCATGGCCCGCGCACGAGATAGTCGAGCAGAAGGTCGGCGACATAGACCAGCATCAGGCTGGTCAGAATCTCTGAAATGCCGAAGCGCGTCCGCAGCACGGCGGGGATCGCGGCAAAGGCGAGCCCGCCGAGCATCCCGGCCAGCATCATCAGCGGCATGATCCAGAAGCCGCTCATGCCATGCGTGAGGATGGCGACACCGCCGCCACAGATACCCCCGAGCAGGAACTGCCCCTCCGCGCCGATGTTCCAGCGGCTCGCGCGGAAACAGAAAAGAAGACCGATCGAGATCAGCATCAGCGGCGTCGCCTTGAGCAGCACCTCCTGCAGCGCCCAGGGATCGGTCAGCGGTTCGATGACGAAGACCTGCAAGGCCCGCCACGGTGAACGGCCCATCAGGGAGATGATCACGCCACCGATCGCAAGCGCGACGAGCAGAGCCGCAATGGGTGTGAGGAACTGGCGCTGGCGGGAAATCCGGCGGCGGGGAACGAGCACGAGGCGCATCAGGCAGTTCCTTCCGCACGATGGGCGCCTTCGGTCATCATCAGCCCGATTTCCGCGCGCGTGACCGCGCGGGTGGGCCGCGCCGCGCTCAGGTGTCCCTTGCGCATGACAACGATGGAATCGGCGAGCGAGAGCGCCTCGTCGAGGTCCTGCGTGATGACGAGGACCGCTGCCCCGTTTGCTGCAAGATCCATCAGCGTCTGGCGGATGTGGCGGGCCGCGCGCGCATCAACCCCCCAGCTCGGCTGATCGATCACAATGAGGCGCGGCGTGCGCTTTACCTCGCGCCCGACGATGTACTTCTGGAGGTTGCCGCCTGAGAGGTGCGCCGCTACCGGGTCGCTCCTCGGAATGCGGACGTCGAAATCCCGCACGATCCCCTGCGCGACCGTCTCGAGCCGTTCGCGGTTGATGAAGGGCGAGCCGATCTCCTCGGTCGCGTGCCAGGAGAGGACGATATTATCCGAGAGGGCCGACTGCGGCAGCGTCGCCTGCCCGAGCCGCGCTTCGGGCACGAAGGCAGCGCCCGCCTTGCGTCGACCATTGATGTCGGCGCGGTTCATCACCCGCCCCGCAATGGAGATCGTCCCGCCGGTGATCCTGCCACCCTCACCCGAAACGGCGTTGTAGAGTTCGCTCTGGCCGTTCCCGGCGACGCCCGCCACCGCAACGATCTCCCCGGACCGGACAGCAAGATCAACCCCGTCGAGCCGGACGCCATGCACGGTTTCCGGGGTGACGCTGAGTTTGTCCAGCACCAGCACCGGCTCACCGGGTTCACCGCCGGCGCCAGGGTTCAGTTCCGCGATCCCCTCGCCCACCATCAATGTTGCGAGTTCCTGCGCCGTCGCACGGCGGGGATCGGTCGCACCGACGACGCGGCCCGCGCGCAACACGGTGGCGCGACTGCAGAGCCGCCGGACTTCCTCGAGCTTGTGACTGATGAACAGGATGGAGGCCCCCCCAGCCTTGAGCTTTTCAAGCGTTACGAACAGACTCTCGCTCTCGCTCGGGGTCAGCACCGAGGTCGGCTCGTCGAGGATGATGACCTTCGGCTCCTGGATCAGCGCGCGCAGGATCTCGATCCGCTGACGCTCGCCGGCTGAAAGCGTATGCACCGGCCTGTCGAGTTCGATGTCGAGGCCGAATTGCGCCGCTTTTTCCGTCACCTTCCGGCGAAGCGCACCATCGGCGATCGCCCCGTCGATCGGAATGGCGATGTTCTCGATCACGCTCATCTCATCGAACAGCGAGAAATGCTGGAACACCATGCCGATGCCATATGCCCGCGCCGTGCGTGGGGAACCGAGCGTTACCGGCACGCCGCCGATGAGGATCTCCCCGGAATCGGGCGCGAGCAGGCCATAGAGGATCTTTACCAGTGTGGATTTGCCAGCGCCGTTCTCGCCGAGCAGGGCGTGGATCTCGCCCGAACGCAAGGTAAGATCAACCGCCGCATTGGCCAGCAATGCGCCGAAATATTTGGTGATCCCCTTGAGTTCGACGACGATTTCCACGCCCGCCCCGATCGCTTGTTACGGAATGAAAACCGTCGAGCCGGTCGTCTGCCGGCCTTGGAGCGCCACGTGGGCTTCCGCGACCTTGGCGAGCGGCACCTTCGTCGGCGCAGCGATCTTCAGCGTCCCATCCGCTACGGCTCCGAACAGACGCTTGGCCATCGCCGCGAAGGTCTTCGGGTTGGCGATATGCGTCACCAGCGTCGGGCGGGTGGCATAAAGGCTGCCCTTCTTTGCGAGCAGGCCAAGATCGAAGGCTTCCACCGAGCCCGAAGCATTGCCGAAGCTCACGAACATGCCGAACGGCTTGATGCAATCGAGCGAGGCCGGGAAGGTCGACTTGCCGACCCCGTCATAGACGACATCGCAGAGCATACCCTTGGTGATTTCCTTCACACGCGCCGGAAAATCCTCCTTCGAATATTCGATCACATGGTGGCAGCCGTGCTTCTTGGCGAGTTTGGCCTTCTCCGGCGAGCCGGCCGTGCCGATGACGGTGGCTCCGAGCGCGCGCGCCCATTGCGCCAGCAGCGAACCGGTGCCGCCCGCAGCGGCGTGGATCAGCACCGTATGCCCCTTCTTGACCTTGAAGGAACGGAACAGAAGGTATTCCGCCGTCAGGCCCTTGAGCATGATGGCGGCAGCTGTCTCGAACTTCACCGTTTTCGGCAACTTCATGAGCACCGACGCAGGAACATTCCGCTCTTCGGCATAGGCGCCGAGCGAGCCGACATAACCGACGTGATCACCCACCTTGATACCTTTCACCGCAGCACCGACCGCGGTGACGATGCCGGCCGCCTCCTGTCCGGGCGTGAACGGCATGGTTGGCGCCGGATAGAGCCCGGTGCGGAAATAGGTATCGATGTAATTGAGGCCGATGGCCTTGTGCTGCACGCGGACCTCGTTCGGTCCCGCCGGCGCAAGCACAACATCCTCGAATTTCAGAACTTCAGGGCCGCCATAGGCGGCAACACGAACGATCTTGACCATTTTCTCTCATCCTATTCCTGGTCTATCGCCGCGCTCCCGACGGCTGCTTGAGGCAATCAGTGGTGCATCTTTCGCCGGGCAATTCAAGACGGTGCGCGTATATCCCCAGGCCCGGCTTTGATCTTGCTCCTTGCCAAAGCGCATCGGGTGCCTTTGATGGAGGCATTGCGGCAGGCAAACAGGCCGGAGGATCAGGCAATGGGCAGGCATTTCGATTGCATCGTGGTGGGTGGCGGCGCGGCCGGCCTCGCGACCGCCATCGGCCTCGCGCAAGGCGGCCTATCCGTGAAGGCGCTGGGCGTGCCCGGCACGCCTCATGATGACGGCCGCTCCGCGGCATTGTTTGAATCGAGCCTCGAATTCCTCGCTACCCTCGGTGTTGTGGACGGACTCAAAGCTCATGGCGCCCCTCTGCGCGCGATCCGGCTCATCGACATCACCGGCGCGCTCGTGCGTGCACCGACGACAACCTTCAAGGCGTCCGAAATCGGGCAGGATGCCTTCGGCTGGAACATCCCCAACGCGAGGATCGTCGAGGTGATGAGCGCCGCCGCGCGCGCAACGCCGGGCCTTTCGGTGTCACCCGCGTTCCTCGACCATTTCACACAAACGGAGACGGGCGTCACGCTGACGACCAAGGAGGGCGAAACGCTCACCGCCGATGTCCTCATCGGTGCTGACGGGCAGAAATCGCGCGTCCGTGAGGGGGCGGGCATCGGCCATCGCGTCAAGCCCTACCCGCAGGCCGCGATCACCTGCCGTCTGCGCCATCCCAAGGATCACGAGGATATCAGCCTCGAATTCCATACCCGCGAAGGCCCTTTCACCTTTGTGCCGGTCGCGGACGGCCTCTCCGCGCTCGTCTGGATCATGCGCCCCGACAAGGCGCAGACGATGCTGGCGTTGTCTCGCGAGGCCTTCGAGGAAGAGATCGACCGCCGCGCGATGAATGCGCTCGGACCGGTAAAGATCGATGGCCCGATCGCCGCGGTTCCGCTCCAGAAGCTCGTCGCCAATGCGCTGGTCGCCGGGCCTGTCGCGCTCGTCGGCGAGGCCGCCCATGCCTTTCCACCCATTGGCGCGCAGGGGTTGAACCTCGGCCTGAAGGATGTCGAGGCACTGGTGAAGCGCCTCGTCGCGGCAAAAAGGGCGGGAGAAACGCTGGTCACCGCCCTGCCCACCTACGCTCATGACCGTCGCATCGACGTCGAGGCGCGCTCGGCGGGCGTCGATGTGCTGAATTCAGCCCTGATCGCGAATTCCCTGCCGTTCGACATCGCCCGTGCGGCGGGGCTGGGGGTGCTGCGCGATGTCGCTCCGATCCGGCGTCTCGCGATGCAGATCGGCGGTTGGCGCTCGCCGTTCGGAATCAAAAAATCGGCCTGACTACCAGACTGGTAGCCTGTTCTCGGCGATCAGCCACAGCAGGCCCGTGACGGTCAGGATCGAAACCAGCGTGCCGACCAGCACGCCCGAGGACGCGCGCTCGACATAGGTTTCGTATTGCCGGGCCATGACGTAGACATTGAGCGCCGGCGGCAGTGCTGCCATCAGCGTCGCGGTGAGGATCCAGACGCGATCGAACCCACCCATCAGGCTGAGCACCGCAAAAACCAGCATGGGGTGCAGGACCAGCTTCACGATGAGATGCAGCGGCATTTCCTTGGGCGTTCGCGTCAGCGGACGCAATGCCACGGTCACCCCGAGTGCGAACAGCGCGACCGGCGCCGCCGCGCCCTTGAGCAGGATCAGCATGGTGTCGATCGCCTGCGGCGGCTGCCACTTGAAATAGGCCGCGATCACGCCGGCGAAGGTCGCGACGTTGAACGGATGTGTGAAAATGCGCGTCAGGACGAGCTTCGTCGTGGCCCAGAGCTTGATCTTCTCATTGCCGCCGAGCGCCATCAGGAACGGCAGTAGCGTGAAGAGTAGCATCGAATCGAAGACGAAGATCAGCGCTGTCGGCACCGACGAGCCCGGTCCGAGCGCGGCGAGCGTCAACCCCGGACCCATGTAACCGACGTTGGAATAGGCGCCGAAAATACCCTGGATTGTCGATTCGCGGATATTTCCACGTGAAATCCAGAGCCCGATCCCGAACGAGATAAAGAACGCGATATAAGTGCAGAGCGTGGTTGTCGCGATGAAGCGCCAGTTCGTCAGCTGCTCGAACGGCGTCGCGCCGATCAGTTTGAAGAACAGCGGCGGCAGCGCGACATAAACGATGAAGAAATTCATCCACGCTAGGCCGCCCTCCGGGATCCTCATGAAGCGTCCGCACGCGAATCCGAGAAGGATCAGGCCGAAAAACGGGAAAGCGAGCGAAACGACTGGGCTCATACGAAGGGGCTCTTGCGACGGCAAACCGGATAGCCGCCGCAACGGCGGAGCCCGACAGCGCTTGACGAAGCCGGACAGGATCGGGAAGAAGCAACTCGTTAGCATCTTCGTGCCGGCGATCAAACCAAAACCGCAACAAGACGCCGCCCGGCCCGGCTTCGGAATTCTCCTTGTCGAACGCAATCCGCCGTTTCCTTCGCGACGTCCGGTTTCGCGCCGAAGCCCTCGGTTTCGCCGCGCTGGCTGGCTTCGCGCGAGCGCTGGACGTGGATCGCGCGAGTGCCTTGTCTGGCTGGTGCTGGCGAAAGCTTGCTCCTCTCAATAAACGCCATGCCCGCGCCGCCAGCCAGATGCGCGAAGCGATGCCCGACCTCACGGAAAGAGAAATTGCCCGCCATCTCGACCGGATGTGGGACAATCTCGGCCGCACGACCGCCGAAGCCTTTCTCATCGGCGAACTGACCGCCGAACCGTCTCGCTTCGAGATCGGCGAGGATACGCGGGAAGCCGTGCGCATCGCCAAGGAGCGAGGCGCGGTTTTCGTCTCGCTCCACCAGGGGAACTGGGAACTCGCCTCGCCACTGCTCGACCGCCTGGGCCTGCCCGTGGCAGGCGTCTACCAGCGGCTCCAGAACCCGCACGTCGAGAAGAACGCGTCTGCCTACCGCAGTCCTTTTTACAAACTGGGGCTTTTCTCGAAGGGGCACGACACCGCGCGGCAATTGCTGCGGATCGTCAGCCAAGGCGGCACGGTGACTATCATGGCCGACCTGCGCGACCTGACAGGGCTCTATGTGCCGTTCTTTGGCCGCCCCGCCCCTTCTACCGCCTTCCCGGCCCTGCTCGCCCGCGGCCGCAACGTGCCGCTCTTCGCCGGCGTCGTGTTGCGCTCGGAAGGCGCACGCTTCCGGGTCAGGAGCGTCGCTATCCCTGTCCAGACCACAGACGATCGGGAAGCGGATATCTTGGCGATCACGGCCGCGATCCAGAAGACCTTCGAGGATTTCGTGCGCGATAACCCGGACCAATGGATGTGGGGCCACCGCCGCTACGAGAAATAGTGCGTAGCCCCGACCCTTGAGACTGGCTCGAAAATGACTATCTTCACGCTTCGAGGTAGCGTTCCATGAAGTCCAGCGAAGCCAAGTACACCATCGGCCAGGTCGTTCGCCACCGGATCTATCCGTTCCGGGGGGTGATCTTCGATGTCGATCCCGAGTTCGCCAATACCGAGGAATGGTGGCTTTCCATCCCCGAAGACATGCGCCCGCGCAAGGATCAGCCCTTCTACCATCTCCTCGCGGAAAACGAGGAGAACGAGTATATCGCCTATGTCTCCGAGCAGAATCTCCTGCCCGACGATACCGGAAAACCGCTGCGCCACCCGCAGATTGCCGAGATGTTCGAGCCGGGCAGCGAAGGGCAATTCGCGGTGAAGCGTAACAGCTTCGTCAATTGAGCCGCGGCATCGGTTGAAAACAAAAAAGCCCGGCTCGCGCCGGGCTTTATTTTTTCACACGAAACGCCGGCCTTTCAGGGCTTCGGTGCGTTCTGGCGCTGCTTCAGCATTTCCTCGGCGCGCTTCTTCAGATCGTCCGAGCCCGGCGCTGGCGCAGCGGCTCCGCCACCCTGGGCTCCCTGCTGCTGAAGCTTCTGCAGTGTCGCCTCGTCGATGCCAGCGCTGTCGAAGGCCTTGCCGAAGCCTTCGAGCGGAACCTCGAAGTTCACTTCCTGACCGATCTGGTTCTGCATGTCGATGCGCAGCATCTTCGCCTTCTTGAGCGCATTGATCGCGGCATCGTTGAGTTCACCCTCGACGAAGCAGCCCTGCTGGAGGCAAACTTGGAACTTGGCGTTCACCGGCTGCTGACCGTCCGCCGAGAAGCGGATGCCCGGCTGGATCAGGAAAGTGAGCGGCACCAGGAAGCGCACGAAGCGGCGCGTGTCTTCCTTCACCGAGTAGATGGCAACCGCCATAACCGGCTGGTTGTTCTCGGCGACGAAATCGCGGGTCGTGTAGCAGATGGTCTTCTTGACCGCCGGGTCCTCGCCGCACACCTTGAGCCAGTCATTCTGCTCCGGCGCAGCCTTGAGCGGAACCTTGATGCCGGCGTTGGCCGGAGCCGCGGCAGGCGCTGCCGGCGCCGGAACGGGCTTGCCGCCCTGCTGCGCCAAGGCCGGAAGCCCCGCGAGGCCGCTCAGCGCAAGCCCGGCTGCCACCGCGACGCCCGCGCTCTTCGTGATCAGCGATTTCATCGTTCATACCTCTTTCCGGCACCGAAGCCGCACGGGCTTCCTCTAAGCGTGTTTCTCGCCATTTCGCAAGTGAAAGCACGTATCGAAACAGCCCGCCTTGATTCAACCCTATCGGATCGGATCGAGACGTCCCGGATGCTCGTTCGCGCCCGATTGCGGCCTAACGGTGGCCGAACCGGCATTTTCCGGTGTCGTGACAACACCCACGCGCCGCAAACAGGAATTTGAAGCGCCTCGACGCCGCATCGGATGGTGCGGGCGAACGACCTTGCCTATTCTGCCACCATGACGGAAAGACGAATCACCGAGCGGTTGTTCTGGCTGGCGGCGGCGCTTGTCGCAATGGCCCAGCCACTTCTGCCCGCCCGCGCCGTCGCACAGGTGGAAGACGCTCCGCATCGCCATGCCATCGCCATGCATGGCGAGCCGGCCCTGCCGCCAGATTTCGCGCATATGCCCTATGCCAAACCGGATGCGCCGAAGGGCGGCCAGCTCCGGATGGGTATCGCCGGCTCGTTCGACGCCATCAACACGATGGCGATCAAGGGCAACGCGCCGCGCGCGCTGGTGCCCTATATCGTGCAACCGCTGATGATGCGCTCCGATGATGAGCCTTTCACGCTCTACGGCCTCCTTGCGCAAACGGTCGCAACGCCGACGGATCGTTCCTACGTCGAGTTCCGCATCGACCCCCGCGCGCGCTTCTCTGATGGCAACCCCGTGCGCGCGGCGGATGTCCTGTTCTCGTGGAACCTGTTCACGACACGCGGGCGCCCGAACTACCGCCGCAACGCGGAAAAGGTCGCGAAGGTCGAGTTGCGTGATCCCATGACGATCCGCTTCACCTTCAAGTCGGCCGGCGATCAGGAACTGCCGCTCATCCTCGCGATGATGCCGGTGCTGCCCGCGCACGCGACCGACCCGGAGAAATTCGAGCGCATGGGCTTCACGCCCTTCCTCGGTTCCGGCCCCTATCTCGTCGAGAACATCGAGCCGGGCGCGCGCATCGTCCTCAAGCGCCGCGAGGACTACTGGGCGAGGGATCTCCCGGTCCATCGCGGCCTCTACAATTTCGATACGATCAGCCTCGATTTCTTCCGCGATTCCAACACGCTGTTCGAGGCGTTCAAGACCGGGCTCCTCGATGTCCGTACCGAGATCGATCCGACGAAATGGCGCGAAGGCTACGACATCGCCGCCGTGCATGAGGGCAAGATCTTGCGCGAATCCATTCCCGTCCGCGTGCCGAAGGGGATGTCCGGCTTCATCTTCAATTCGCGACGCAAGCCGCTCGACGATCCCAAGGTGCGCGAGGCGATGTTCTACCTGTTCGATTTCGAGTGGCTGAACCGCAATCTCTTTGCCGGCGTCTATCGCCGCACATCGAGCTTCTTTGACGAGAGCGACCTCTCCTTCCATGCCGGCCCTGCCGACGCACGCGAGAGCGCCATTCTCGGCGATGCGCTGGACCTACTGCCGCCGACAATCCGAGACGGCTCATGGAAGCCGCCGGTCACCGACGGTTCGGGCCGCGATCGAAACGTCATCCGCCACGCCCTGCGCCTTCTCGAAGAGGCTGGCTACGCGATCCGCGATGGGTTGATGACTCACCGTGCGAACGGCCAGCCGCTGACTTTCGAGATCATGGTCACGACACGGGAGAAGGAGCGCATCGCGCTTGCCTTCGCGGATGGGCTTGCGCAACTCGGCATCCAGCCGCGCATCCGGCTTGTTGATTCCAGCCAGTACTGGGCACGGGTACGCAATTTCGATTTTGATTGCATCGTCGAGGGCTACGTCGTCGGCGCTTCCCCTGGACAGGAGCAGGCCAACCGCTGGTCGAGCGTAGCCGCCGGCAATCCGGGTACGCTCAACTGGGCCGGCGTCAGGGTTCCGACGGTCGATCGCGCCATCGAAGCGCTGTTGGCTGCGCGCAGCCGCGAGGACTTCGTTGCCTCCGCGCGGGCGCTTGACCGGTTGCTGATCGCCGGTCACTACGTGCTCCCGCTCTACCATCTACCGGACAAATGGGTGGCCCGCTGGCGCCATATCGCGCGGCCTGCCCACAGCGCCGCTTATGATTTTCAGTATGATAGCTTCTGGTTTCAGCCGAATCATTAGAAACTCCGAGCCCTTGGCGGCGGAGCGACGGCAGCAACAGCCCGGAGGAGCGCGCACGGATGACGACCGACACGACCCGGCTTCTCAACGCCCCTTGGGACAAGATCACGGTTTCGAGCCTCGTGGAAGCAGCTGCGACACGCGCACCGAGGCGTGTGTTTCTTCGTGATTGCCCGCAGCGGCTTGCATGGAACGGCGTCGAACCGCGTGAACTGACTTTCGAGACCTTCCAGCGCGCAGCCCTCTTTTTGGCCTCCCAGTTGCGCACGCTCGGCGTGCAGCCCGGCGATACGGTTCTCCTGATGCTGCCGAGCAGCGTCGAAGGACCGCTTGCCTTCGCTGGCACGTTGATGGCCGGCGCCATTCCGGCCATCGTCCCGGCTGACGAGAAGATCGATACCCTGCGCGCGATGGCGGAACGGAGCGAAGCCACCGCCATCATCACCGTGAACCGGATCGGGGATATCAAGCTGGGGGAAAAAGCGCGTCAGGTCGCCGCACGCCTTATCAGCATTCGATGCGTTGCCGGCTTCGGGTTCGATTTGCCGGATGGAATCGTCAGTCTGGAAGGCTGGTCCGAGGAGGACGTGATGCCGCTCTCGCCGCAAGCCGTGCGGCAGGACCGTCCGGCTCTCGTCACGTTCGGTCGTAAGGATGGGTCAATCTGTGCGTTCCGGCGGACGGAAGCCCAGCTTATTGCCGAGATGTTGCTGGCGACCACGCTCGCCGCCCCCTCCGAAGAGAGCGGTATTGTCTCGCTGATGCAGCCGGGATCGTCGGCCAGCATCGCGGCTGGATTCCTCCTTGCGCTTCAGGCGAAGACACCGCTCGCGCTCGTCGGTCCTTACGATACGTCCGCGCTGGCAGAGGCCCTGCAACGCCAGCCCGGCGCAATTCTTCTGGCGCCGGACCATTTCATCGCCCGGCTGCAGAAGGATGGCCCGACCTCCGGCATCGCCGGGCGGATCTCCATGTGTCTCGCGATCAGCCACATTCCTGGTCCAGAGGCTGTCATCCCGGCGTCGGGATCCGCTTCAGGCCCGGTTCTGATCGATTTCGAGGAGCATGGCCTCATCGGTCTCAAGAGCTGGCCACGCGATGGCAAACTCGAGATCGACGATCGCCCGACCCATCCGCTCGCGGGGTTGATCCCGGACGATCAGCCCTATCTCGGCTTCGACGAAGGCATTGTCACAGGCTTCGGCGCTGCCGAGATCCTGCGCCGCCCGGCAAGCTCGTCAGCCGGCAAAGCGGCCTGATCAGCCGCGCCTCTCGGCAATCCGCGCGATATCCGTCATCAGCTTGCGCGTCGCTTCGAGGCGGACGGTCGGATCTTCGTAGGCGCCCACGAAGACGATTTTCATGTCCGGCCTCACCTTGGCGCCGGGGCCTTTTTCCGTGACGTATTTCACGAGACCATTCGGGTTCGCGAAGGAATTGTTCCGGAAGCCGATGATGATGCCCTTCGGCCCGGCGTCGACCTTCTCAACATGCGCGCGGCGGCAGAGCAGCTTGATCGCGACGATTTTCATCAGCTGGCCGATCTCCGGCGGCAGCGGGCCGAAGCGGTCGATCATTTCGGCGGCGAATCCCTCGATCTCGCCCTCCGACTCGAACTGGCTCAGACGCCGATAGAGGCCCATGCGGATGTCGAGATCGGCGATATAGCTTTCCGGTATGAGCACCGGCGTGCCGATGGCGATCGTCGGCGACCATGCCTCCTCGTCCGGCAGTTCGATGCCAGCCTTGAGCGCGGCGATCGCCTCCTCCAGCATCTGCTGGTAAAGTTCGTAGCCGACTTCTTTAATGTGTCCGGACTGCTCGTCGCCGAGGAGGTTGCCGGCCCCGCGAATATCAAGGTCGTGGCTCGCGAGCTGAAATCCGGCGCCCAGACTGTCCAGAGACTGCAAAACCTTCAACCGCCGCTCGGCATTGACAGTTAGCTGTTTGTTAACCGGCAAAGTGAAGAGCGCATAGGCCCGTGTTTTGGAACGCCCCACACGCCCCCGCAACTGGTAAAGCTGGGCGAGGCCGAACATGTCGGCGCGGTGGATGATCAGCGTATTGGCGCTCGGAATGTCGAGCCCGCTCTCGACGATCGTGGTCGAGAGCAGCACATCGAACTTGCCGTCGTAGAAATCGCCCATTACCTGTTCGAGGTCGGTCGCGGACATCTGCCCGTGACCGATCGCGACGCGCACCTCCGGCACGTTGGCATCAAGGAAGGCCTTGACCTCGGCGAGATCGTCGATGCGTGGCACGACATAGAACGATTGCCCGCCGCGATAGCGCTCGCGCAGCAGCGCCTCGCGCACCACGAGCGGGTCGAACGGAGCGACAAAAGAGCGCACGGCAAGGCGATCCACAGGTGGCGTCGCGATGATCGAGAGTTCGCGCACGCCGGTCATGGCGAGTTGCAGGGTGCGCGGGATTGGCGTCGCGGAAAGCGTGAGTACGTGCACCTCGGCGCGCAGTTCTTTCAGCCGCTCCTTGTGAGCAACGCCGAAGTGCTGCTCCTCGTCGATGATGAGCAGGCCGAGGTCCTTGAAATGGATGTTCTTGGCGAGCAGCGCATGGGTGCCGACGACGATATCGACCTTCCCCTCCTGCATCTCTACGCGCGTTTGCTTGAGTTCCGCCGCCGGAACGAGACGTGAAGCCTGCGCGATGCGAAGCGGCAGGCCGGCGAAACGGCTCTGGAAGGTCTTGAAATGCTGACGCGCGAGCAGCGTTGTCGGCACCACCACGGCGACCTGCTTGCCGGACATCGCCGCGACGAAGGCCGCGCGTAAAGCAACCTCGGTCTTGCCGAAGCCGACATCGCCGCAGACGAGCCGGTCCATCGGTCGACCGGAAGCAAGATCGTCGAACACGGCGTCGATTGCACCTTGCTGGTCCTCTGTCTCGTCGAAGGGGAAGCGCGCGACGAACTCCTCGTAGGCCCCCTCGGGCGGCATGAGTCTGGGCGCATCACGCGTCATGCGTTGGGCCGCGACCTTGATGAGCGCCCGCGCCATGTCGCGGATGCGTGCTTTGAGCTTGGCCTTGCGGGCCTGCCATGCACCGCCGCCGAGCCGGTCGAGCGTCGCCTCGGCCTCTTCCGAACCGTAGCGCGTGAGGAGTTCGATATTCTCTACCGGTAGGAACAGCTTGTCGCCACCAGCGTAGTGGATCTCCAGGCAATCGTGCGGCGCGCTGGCGACCGTGATCGTGTTGAGTGCCACAAATCGGCCGATGCCGTGATCGACATGAACGACGATATCGCCGGCCTTGAGACTCGTCAGTTCCGAGATGAAATCCTTGGCGCGCTTTTTCGCTTTCTTGGGGCGCGTGAGGCGTTCGCCGAGGATGTCTTCTTCCGAGACCAACGCAAGCGTTTCAGTCTCGAAACCCTCCTGCACCGCCACGGTGAGCAATCCCACCTCGCCGGCCTTGAGATCGGAGCGTTCATTGAGGCTCGTCAGCATGCGCTGCGATTTCAGCCCGTGATCGGCGAGCACGTGGCCAAGCCGGTCACGCGCGCCCTCGCTCGCGGCACCGAATACCGCTGCCTTGCCCTGTTTTTGCAGGATACGAGCATGAAACGCCGCCGCTTCGAACACATTGGCGTTGGGATCGTTGCGCTCGGCAGCGAAATTCCGCCCGCGGCGGGTGTTCGCGGAAAGGATGATGCGCTCGCCGCCGGGTGCCATGCGGAAGGGCGAGAGTTCGGTCGCCCCCTTGCACATAGCCTGCCATTCGTCCCGCGTCAGATACAGCGCCTCAGGCGGCAAGGGGCGATAGGGAACACCCGGCGCACCGCTTTCCAGCGCATCGCGGCGTGCGTCGTAATAATCTGTGATCTGCGTAAACCGTTCCTCGGAGGCGGCATCCGCCTGCGCATCAAGCACGTAGCGCGTGCCAGGCAGATAGGCATCGAGCGTGTCGAGCCCGGCGTGGAACAGCGGCAGCCAGTGCTCCATACCGACATGCCGCCGCCCCTCGCTGACGTGCTCGTAAAGCGTATCGCCCCGGAGGTTCGCTCCGAAGGCCGCGAGATAGCCTTGCCGGAACCGCTTGATCGTTTCGGTCGTGAGCTGGAATTCGCTCATCGGCACGAGGTGGAGCGCGCGAAGCTGCGAGGATGAGCGTTGCGTCTCAGGATCGAACGCGCGGATCGATTCGAGCGTATCGCCGAAGAAGTCGAGCCGCACCGGCTCCGCGAACCCCGGCGGGAAGAGATCGACGATGCCGCCGCGCACCGCGTATTCGCCGACATCGCGCACGGTCGAGCCACGCTGGAAGCCGTTCGCCTCCAGCCAGCGGGCGATATCGTCGAGATCGAGCGCGTTGCCGGGTGCCGCAGAAAAGCTCTGGCGCGCAACGAAGGCCGTCGGCGGCAGCTTCTGGAGCGCGGCGTTGACGGTGGTGACAAGCACGCGCGGGCGCGCGCCACCGCGCGAGCGAACCAGCCGCGCGAGGGATTCCATCCGCCGCGCGAGCACACTCGGATTGGGCGAGGCGCGGTCATAGGGAAGGCAATCCCAGGCCGGAAGCGAAAGCACCTCGATCTCTGGCGAAAAAGCTGCCAGCGCACCCTGCACTTCCGCCTGGCGCAGCCCGTCCCGCGCGACGTAAGTTATCAGCGCAGGAACATCGTCGCCCTTACCGAAGCGGATCCTGGCAAGCTCGGCCAGCACGAGGGCCACCGCGCCATCAGCGACATCTCCGATGACGAGCGGCGCCGAATTATCGAGCGCATGCCGGATTCCGGCGAGAGCGAGCGGCGGGAACAGCATGGATCAAAGGTCGAGCGGCATGTCGTGTGTGTGAAAGGTCTTCATGGCCCGAAAAATCGGTGTATCGTGCTCGGGCGGCACCCTGCGGTCGCCGGTAATCCAGCCGAACAGGTCGTGATCGTCGATTTCGATCAGCGTTTCGAGGACGACAAGCTCGTCCTCGCCAAGGCTCGCAATCGCGCTCTCGACATAGCGGCCCATGATGAGATCCATCTCGCGGATGCCGCGATGCCATGCACGGAACAGGATGCGCTTGCGCCGCGGGTCAAGGTCCGCGCTCGTGCGGGTCAGGCCGGTCATGGTGGCTCCGGAATCTCGGTGATACGGCACAGGCCGCACCAGCGAGAAAGGGCGAGGCGCACGAGATGTCAAGGCGAAACGCCCGTCTAACGGACTGTCGCATGGCTGCGCATCGGTGTTAGAATACGACCGACATGCGGCCCACTCCTCTCGATCCCTATTTCATGAGCGTTGGCCGGCTTCCCGGCATCGGGCCGAAGCTCGCCCAGCTTTTCGATACCGTGACGGGACGTGCTCCGGAGCCGGCGCGGCTGGTCGATCTCCTCTTTCACCTGCCGATCGACGTTGTGGACCGTTCGCTCTCGCCCTCGATCGCCGAAGCGCCGCGCGAAGGCATCGCAACGGTCAAGGTGGTCGTCGAGGAGCATCGCCCGCCGCCACCCGGTCGCGCCAAGGCGCCCTTCCGCGTGATCGTCGGCGATGAAACCGGTGATGTGACGCTGGTTTTTTTCCGTCTGCCCAAGCCTCAGATCGAATCGATGCTGCCCATCGGCGCGCGCCGGGTCATTTCCGGCCGCATGGAACTTTTCGACGGTCAGCGCCAGATGGTGCATCCGGATCGCATCCTGCCGCTTGCCACGTTCTCCGAGGAACGAGCGCTCGAACCGGTTTACCCCTTGACGGAAGGCCTGACCGCGCGCCGCGTCCAGAACGCCACGCTTGCGGCGCTTGAAGCTGTCCGCCCGCTCCCCGAGTGGCAGGACGAGACCGTCCTCAAACGGGAAGGCTGGCCCGGCTTCATCGAGGCGCTGCAATCGCAACACGATCCGGTCAAATCCGTGCCGTTCGGGCCTGAATCGGCCGGCTGTCGTCGCCTCGCCTATGATGAACTCCTTGCCGGTCAGATGGCTTTACAGCTTGTCCGCGCCCGCGAGCGCGGACCGGTCGGTCTATCCTGGCGCGGCAACGGCGCGATCCGCGAGAAGATCGTCGCCGCCCTGCCCTACCACCTCACCGGCGCGCAGGAGCGAGCGCTTGCGGAGATCGAGACCGACCTCGCCAAGCCGGAGCGGATGCTGCGTCTCGTTCAGGGCGACGTCGGTGCCGGCAAGACCATCGTCGCGCTTCTGGCGATGGCGTTGGTTGTCGAAGCCGGCGCCCAGGCGGCTATGATGGCGCCGACCGAAATTCTCGCGCGCCAGCATTTCGAGCGTCTCGCACCGTTCGCCGAGGCCGCCGGGCTCCGTATCGCGCTGCTGACAGGGCGCGCTGGCGTTACTGAACGGAGTGCAACGCTCCGCCGGCTCGCGAACCACGAAATCGACATCGTATTTGGTACCCACGCCCTGTTTCAGGATGACGTGCATTTCGCGAAGCTGGGCCTTGCGGTGGTGGACGAACAGCATCGGTTCGGCGTCAACCAACGGCTTGCGCTCGCGCGTAAGGGCGAGGCCGTGGATCTTCTCATCATGACCGCGACGCCAATCCCGCGCACGCTGGTGCTGGGCTATTTCGGCGATCTCGACGTCTCCGTGCTCGACGAGAAGCCGCCGGGGCGAAAGCCGATCGACACGCGCGTCGTCAGCCATGAACGTCTTGGCGAGATGGTCGAAGGCATTGGTCGCGCCGTCGCCGGCGGGGCGCGCATTTACTGGGTCTGCCCGTTGGTTGGCGAAAGCGAGAAACTCGATCTCGCTGCGGCGGAACAGCGTCATGCCGAACTCGACGCCCATTTCCCCGGCAAGGTCGGGCTCGTGCACGGCAAGATGCCCGGCGTGCTCAAGGATGAAGTCGTCGCCCGCTTTGCGCGTGGCGAGCTATCGGTCCTCGTCGCGACAACGGTGATCGAGGTAGGTGTCGACGTGCCGCAGGCAACGATCATGGTGATCGAAGAGGCGCAACGCTTCGGCCTTGCCCAGCTTCACCAGTTGCGCGGGCGGGTGGGGCGCGGCGGCGAGCGCTCGACGGCGATCCTGCTCTACCGCGGGCCGCTCTCCGAGACGGCACGCGCCCGGCTCGATGTCATACGCCAAACCGAAGACGGATTCCGCATCGCCGAGGAGGATCTGCGATTGCGTGGCGAAGGCGATGTGCTCGGCACGCGGCAATCCGGCATGCCAGGGTTCCGCATCGCCCGTCTCGATCTGCATCAGGATCTCCTGAGGATGGCACATGACGATGCGCGCCTGTTCTTCAGCCGAGACCCGGAACTGACTTCCCCACGCGGCGAGGCCCTGCGCTTCCTGCTCTACCTTTTTGAGCGCGACGAGGCGATCCGTATGATCCGGGCGGGCTAATGCCCGGCTGCGAAGCGCGGTCCGGTCCGGAAAACGGAAGCGGGAAACCGGTTCAACGCCCAGGCGGCGGCAAGGGGCCAACGCTCTTGAGTTTCTCTGCCGCAAGGATCGCCGCCTTGCGCGGATCGACCTCATCGGGACGCAGAAGGCCCAGCGACATCACGATCTTGGCCGCGTCGTCAACCGAGACCGGCACCTCGATCACCTTTTCCCGCGGGATGTAGAAGAAGAAGCCTGTCGTTGGGTTCGGCGCGCAAGGAAGGAATACGCTGATGAAGTCTTCGCCTCTTGGCAGGCCGGTCGAAACCTCGGCGCTCGGCGGGGTCGAGAGGAACACGATAGACCAGCAACCCGGCGAGGGGTATTCGACGACCCCCACCGTCCGGAACGACGTGCCGGACTGCGAGAAAACGGTCTCGAAGATCTGCTTGGTCGAGCGGTAGAGCCCCCGCACGACCGGCATCCGCGCCAACAGCGTCTCGCCGAAATCGAGCAGCGTACGCCCGACGAGATTGGCTGTGAGGAAACCAAGGATCGTCAGTCCGATCACCAGCACCAGAATGCCAAAACCCGGAATTGCGAACGGTAGATAGGTTTCCGGCAAATATATCGATGGAATGACCGGTTTGATCCAGCCATCGACCCAATTGATGATCCAAAGCGACAGGTAGATCGTGATGACGACCGGCCCCGAAACCACGATACCCGTAAGGAAATAGTTGCGAAGCCGTTGCCCCGCCGTCAGGCCGCGCGCATGCGGGACAGCCTCTTCATCGTTGAGTTCAGTTTCGGGCTTGCTCATCCCCACTTCCTTCGCGGGCTTTTGCCGCAAGGTCAAGCACGAGTGTCGCCGCTCGCTCGCTCGGCGGTATACCGGTCGCCCGCATGAGGGTTTCGAGTCGCGCGAAGGACTCGGTCTGCTTGGAGAATCCCGGGCTCGCGGTCAGCAGCGGCGCCAGTGCGGCAGTCAGGTTTTCCGTTGTCGCATCCTCCTGAATGAACTCGGGCACAACGTTTTCGCCCAGGATGATGTTGGGCAGGATCGCGGAAGAAACCGTGATCAGGCGCCTTGCGATGAAGGCCTCCCAGTTGGCGACCCGGTAGGCCGCAATCATGGGAATACCCGCGAGCGCAAGCTCAAGTGTGACCGTCCCGGAGGCCGCGAGCGCGGCGCGGGCCTGCCGCATCGCGGCGCGCTTGGCTTCGGTGTTGACCAGCAGCGGGATGCGTCCGCGCCACGGCCCGAGGATCGCCTCAATCGAGGGTACGAGATGCGGCAATGTCGGAATGATCGGGCGAAGGCCGGGATACACGGGTATCAGCCGGTTCAGCACGTCGAGGAAGAGCGGCAGCAGCCGCCGGATTTCCGAAAGACGTGATCCCGGAAGGACAAGTAGTTGCGGGTGGACAATATCCTCGCGCGCAGTCGCTTCCCGCTCGTCGCGCGGGCGCAGGGCGGGGATCTGTTCCACCAGCGGATGCCCGATATAGGTGCCGGGCGGCCCCTTGAGCCGTTCGAGCGCCGCCGGCTCGAACGGCAGCAGGCACAACACATGGTCAATATAGGCCTGCATCGCCGGTGCCCGTCCCGGTCGCCACGCCCAAACGCTCGGACAAACCCAATGGACGATGGGAATGCCCGGCGCGGCGTGATGCACGCGCTTTGCCACGCGCTTCGAAAAATCAGGCGCGTCGATGGTGACGAGAATATCCGGTCGCGCCTCGACGATCTTCGTGGCCGTCTCGCGGATCCGACGAAGAATCAGCGGCAGACGGCGGATCACGGGGCCGAGTCCCATTACCGCGATCTCGTTTTGCGGAAAGAGCGAAACGAGCCCCTCTCCCGCCATCGCCTGGCCGCCGACGCCGATGACGTCGAGGGTCAGGCCCTTGTCCTTCAACGCCCTGAGAAGGCTGGCGCCCAACAGGTCGCCCGACGCCTCGCCGGATACGACGGCGATGCGCAAAGGCCGCATCTCAACCCGCCTGCTCGCCGGTTCGCACCTCGCGCGGGGTGCAGATCGACCGGTCGCCGCCTTCCCGGATGAAGTCGAGGATTTCGTGAATGAGCGGATGAGCATCGAACTCCGCCGCGACATCCTCGACACGCTCCTTCAAGGTGCCTTCCGGCGCAAACAGCAATCGGTAAGCGCGGCGCAGGTCGTGAACTTGCTCCAGGTTGAACCCCCGGCGCTTTAGACCGATGATGTTGAGGCCGGAAAGCTGCGCCTGCCGGCTTTCACCCACCGCCATCCCGTAGGGAATGACATCGTTCGCGATGCCCGACATCGCGCCAACGAACGCATGATGGCCGAGGCGAACGAATTGATGCACGCCGGCACCACCGCCGATGATGACGAAATCGCCCACCCGGCAATGCCCCGCGAGCATGACGTTGTTCGAGAACACGACATGATTGCCGACGATGCAATCATGCGCGACATGGCTGTAGGCAAGGAACGTGCAGTGATCGCCGACCTTGGTCAGCAGCCCGCCACCCTCGGTGCCGGGGTTCATCGTTACGCCTTCGCGGATCGTGCAATGCGCGCCGATTTCAAGGCGCGACGCCTCGCCCTTGAACTTCAGGTCCTGCGGCTCGTGGCCGAGCGAGGCGAACGGAAAGATTCGCGTGCCCGCGCCGATCGTCGTGCGCCCGGCGATCGCCACATGGCTCTTGAGTTCGACGCCATCGCCGAGGACAACATCGGGGCCGACCGAACAGAACGGGCCGATCCGAACATCCCTGCCGATCCGCGCTGCGGGATCGACAACGGAGCCCGGATGAATTGTCGCTGTCATGTGTCCTCTCACTCCGTCACGACCATGGCGCCGAGTTCTGCCTCCGCGACAAGCTGGCCGTCGACGATTCCCTCCGCCTTGAACCACCACATGTTGCGACGGCGGTTGATGCGCCGCATATGGTATTCCAGCCGATCGCCGGGAACCACGGGCTTGCGGAACTTGCACTTGTCGATCGTCATGAAATAGACGAGCTTGGCCTTGCCACCAGCCTCGCCCGAAGCAACACAGGCAGCGCCCGCCGTCTGGGCCATGCCCTCGACGATCAGCACGCCCGGCATGACCGGCTGGCCGGGAAAGTGGCCCATAAAGTGCGGCTCGTTGAAGGTGACATTCTTGATGCCGATGACATAATCCGTTCCGTCCATACGGATTACACGGTCGACCATGAGGAAGGGATAACGGTGCGGCAGGCACTCCATCAGCTTCGTGATGTCCAGCGTCTGGAACGTCGCGCCCTCGTTGCCGTTTCCTGAAATCGTATCTGCCATGCTCGTCTTCCTTGCCCCGATTGGCCCCGGGCGCGCTCCGTTGTCGTCAACTGCCGCGCGCCGCCCCTCAAGGCGTCCGCCTTACGGACGCTCGTTCTTTTCGCCTTCGTCCTTTTGCAGGAGCTTTGCAACCGCCGCAACTTCCCTGAAGAACTGACGCGCGGGTTTCGCGGGAGCGCCGAGAAATTTCGCTCCCGCCGGAACATCCGTCATCACGCCGGACTTGGCGCCTATCTGCGCCGCCATTCCGAGCCGGAGATGCCCTGCCACGCCCGCCTGACCGGCCAGCACGACATAGTCCTCCAGCACTGTCGACCCCGAAATCCCGGCCTGCCCGACGATAACGCAATGGCGACCGATCACGACATTATGCCCGATCTGGACCAGATTATCGATCTTCGTCCCTTCGCCCACCACCGTATCGCGGTTCGCGCCTCGGTCGATCGTCGTATTGGCGCCGATATCCACATCGTCCTGAAGGATCACACGACCGATCTGCGGGACCTTGAGATGTCCGCCCGGCCCCATCGCAAAGCCGAAACCGTCCTGTCCGATCCGGGCGCCCGGGTGGATGATAACGCGATTGCCGATCAGCGCGTGCGTGATCGTGGCCTGAGCGCCGATAGCACAGTCGCGTCCGATCCGGACGTCTGGTCCGATAACCGCATACGCGCCGACCAGCGTCCCCCGTCCGATTTCGGCGCCGGGGCCGATGACCGCACCAGGGTCGACAACCACGCCGGGTTCGAGCCGCGCCTCCGGATGCACATGGCTCCCCGGCGAGATTCCGGTGGCGCCGAACACAGATTGCGGTCGCGCGGACGTCGGGAACAGCAAGGTCGCCGCCTTGGCAAACGCGCGATAGGGATCGTTCGACACCAGCGCCGCGCACCCCGTCGGTAATGCATTCTTGTATTTTGGCGAAACGAAGCAGGCCGTCGCGCCCGTCGCGGCCGCGTGCTTGGCGTAGGCTGGATTGTCGAGGAACGCGAGGTCACCTTCGCCGGCGCCTTCAAGTGGCGCAATCGCACCAACGGTTTTCGCACCGAAAGCAGGATCTGAAAGCGTCGCACCGGTGGCCCCGGCCAGATCGGCCAGAGCAACCGGAGCAGGCATCGGAAAGAAGCTGGGATTGCTCATGGCCGTTGAGGCGGGGCGACTCCGCCCCGCATTCCGCGCTTAGAAGCGCGCGCCGCCCGAGAAGCGGAAGGCCTGGGTCTTGTCTCCGCCAGGACCCTTAACCTTGGTCAGGGCGTAGGCATAGTCGAAGCGGATCGGCCCGAGCGGCGAGGCCCATAGAAGACCGGCGCCAACCGACGAACGGATCTTCGACTCGTCGCGAACGTCGAGACATTCGGACTGGGCCAGACCAGCGATACAGCCCGCACCGCCGTTGATCAGGCCGTCGCCGTTCACGTCGATCTGCTTCCGCCCTTTGTAGCCGAACAGCGTACCGGCATCGGCAAACACCGCACCGCGAAGTCCGAGCTCGCGCGGCAACCCGAAAATCGGGAAGGTCAGCTCGGCCGTTCCACCGAAGTAGGTCGTGCCGCCGACAGCGTTGGCCGAGGAGTCTCCCCCACGGTCACGCGGGCCAATACCCGAAGGCGCGAAACCACGAACCAGATCCGGGCCAAGGTAGAAATGGTCGATCACGCGCAACTTGTCGCCGCCGTAGCCGAACATGTGACCGCCCTGCAGTTTCAGCATACCGACGAGGTCGTCGGTGAAGCTGTGGTAGTAGCGAGCAGTCGCCACGGCACGCACGAAGCGCGAGTCGCCGCCGAGACCGGCAACTTCCGGCTTAAGATCGGCAAAGATACCGGACGTGGGGTCCTTGTTGTTGTCGAGCGTGTTGTAGGCGAAGGTCAGGCCCGCGAGCGAAGTCAACGTCGTGCCCTGCGCCTGCTTGATGGCGATGGAGGCTTCGCCGTCGGCGATACAGGCGTGACCAGCCAGCGCGCCCGGCGGACAGTTGTTATACGGATAGGATGCCGAGTTCGGAACGCGGATCTTCTGCTGGTAGAGCGTGTAACGGCCGCCGATTGAGAATTCCTCGGTAATCGGCACACCCATGCGCAGCGTGAAACCGGTATTGCGCGACTGGTAGCGCGAGAAGCTCGTCGTGTCCGTGAATTTCGTGAAGAGGTCGAAGCCAGCCGCGAGGCGCCGCCCCATGAAGAACGGCTCGGTGAATGAGAACTCGCCGCCGCGCGACTTCTGGCCGTTGGAGGCCGAGATACGGACGAACTGCCCCTTGCCCTGGAAGTTGGTTTCCTGGAGCGAAACCTCCGCCAGGAAACCTTCCGACGTCGAGTAACCGCCGGCGATGGAGAACGAGCCGGTCGCCTGATCCTCGACATCGACATTGATGATCACGCGATCCGGCGAGGAGCCGGGCTCATTGGTGATCCGGACAGTCTTGAAGAACCCGAGATTACGCAGCCGGCGCTCGGCCCGATCGACGGCCGCCTTGTTGTAGGCATCGCCCTCGCCGATATCGAATTCGCGGCGGATGATGTAGTCGCGCGAGCGGGTGTTGCCACGCACGACGATGCGCTCGACATAAACGCGGGGCCCCTGCTCGACCGAATAGACGATCTTCACCGTCCGGTTGACCGGGTCGCGGTCGCCACGCGGACGGACCTGCGCGAAGGCATAGCCACGCTGGGCAACCTCACGGCTGATCGCATCAACGGATTTCTCGACGTCCTCGGCGTTGTAGGTTTGGCCCGAGCGGGTGCGGACGGAGCTGCGCAGGCGCGCGGCATCGACATCGGTGATGTGCGATTCGACATCGGCACCGGCAACCGTATAGCGCGGCCCCTCATCGACGACGATATCAACGATATAGCCCTTGCCGGCGGCGTCGAGCTCGGCGTTCGACGAAACGACACGGAAGTCGGCATAGCCGTTCTTCAGATAGAAGCGGCGGATCAGTTCAAGATCGGCGGCGATGCGCTGCGGATCGTAGATGTCACTGCTCTTGAGGAAGCTCAGGAAGTTCGATTCGGTCGTCTGCATCACGCTTTTCAGCTTCCAGGCCGAAAACGCGTTGTTGCCCTGGAATCGGATCGCGGAAATGCCAGTCTTGTCGCCCTCCTTGATCTGGAAGGTGACGTCGACGCGCCCGTCGCCGCGATTGGCGATCTGGGCGTCGATCTGCACGTTGGCACGGCCGGCGCGGGAATAGACCTCGCGGATGCGGGCAACGTCCTGATCAACTATCGTCTGGCTGAAGGGACCGCGCGAGCGGGACTGGATCTCGCCGAACAGGGCCTCGGACTTGATCTTAGAATTGCCGACGAACGTCACGCGATTGATCAGCGAATTCTCGACAACATGCACGGCGATGCCCGAACCGGCACGGCGGATGCGCACGTCCGAGAACAGCCCGGTGGCGAAAAGATCCTTGATGGCGCGGTCGATGCGGGCCTGCGTATAGCTTTCGCCCGGCGCGAGCGTGACGAAAGAACGGATCGTCTCCGCCTCGACACGCTTGTTGCCCGAAACGCTGACGGACTGCGCTACCGCGGGCGTCACCGAGGCAATGGCAAGAAGCAGGGAGAATGCGACGAGGGCGCCTCGAAACACCGACTTCATGCTGCTGCAAACAGAAAGGACAAACATCCCGCCACTACCCCAATTCTCGTTCCACCGGCGCGTGCCGGTATTCTCCGGTGCGCGCAACAATAGCCCTGTATCCGAGGATACATCACCATCCGAGTCTGCTTCTAGCCAATCGGGCGACCAATGCAACCGCGAAGGCCGAAATGGTTACGAATTCCTCACCGGCGTGACCCCTCGGCAACGCTCGAAACCGCCCTCATGAGAGCGGTTTCGAATCGGCGGCCTTGATGAAGCCTCTGCTCAAAACGCGAGCCCGGTGAGGTGAATGATGTCGTTCCAGGTCGAAAACAGCATCAGCATGATGACCAGCGCAAACCCGACCCGGAAGGAAATCTCCTGAGCACGAGGGCTGACGGGACGGCCGAACAGCGCCTCGATCGTGTAGAAAACGAGGTGGCCGCCATCGAGCATCGGCACCGGCAGGAGATTGATGAGGCCGATCGAGATCGAAAGGATACCGGCCAGCATCAGTAGCGGCGCGAGCCCCGATTCGGCGACCTTGCCGGAGATATAGGCGATGCGCGTCGGGCCGCTCAGCTGATCTGCCTTCTCGCGCCCAGCGAAAAGACCGGAAATATAGTGGCCCGTGCGGTCGATCACGAAGATGATCTCGCCGATCGCCGTGCTCGAAGCCTCGCCGAGGCCGTAATGCTTGGTGAAGAGGTGCCGCGGTTCGGTTGAGCCGACGAACCCGATAACCGGGCGGCGATCCGTGCCCAGAACGGTCTTGCGGGCCGTGATGGTCGGCATCGCGGCAATGTCCATCTCACGATTCGACCGCTCGACCCGGAAGGTCAGGGTCTTGCCCTCGCTCACCGAAACCTGACGGATGATATCGTCGAAGCTTTCAATCTTCAGCCCGTCGATCGCGACAACGCGGTCGCCGGGCTTGAAACCGGCGGTCTCGGCCGCCGAGCCGGGACTCACGGCCCCGATGATCGGCTCGACCAGCGTCCGGCCTACGACCATATAGCTAACGGCGAAGATCACGAACGCCAGCAGGAAATTCGCAAGCGGTCCCGCCGCGACGATGGCCGCGCGCTGGGCGATCGATTTGTGCGGGAAGGAATCGGAACGGTCAGCCTCGTTCATGGCTTCCGCCGCCGCGTGATCGGGCACAGAAGCAGCATTGAGATCGCCCTTGAACTTCACGTAGCCGCCGAGCGGAATGGCAGAAAGCGCCCATTCCGTGCCCTTCCGGTCATAAAAACGGGCGATGCGCGGCCCGAAACCGAGCGAGAAGGTCTCGACCTTCACCCCGCACCAGCGGCCGACGAGGAAATGCCCCATCTCGTGAACGAAGACGACCAGCGCCAGCACAAAGAGAAACGGCAGCAGGTAGCCCAGAAAGGCCGAGAAAAGGTCAAAACTCTGGGTCAGGAAAGTCGGCACGCAGGCACCTCGGTTCGTTCGCATCGCCGTCAAAGCACCGCGAAGCAGGCGTTAACGTTTCGTTAAACATGGGTGCCATTTCGATGCGGCAAAGACAAGGCGAGCCGCGCCGCATTCTCGCCGGATGGTTAAGGCGCACCGCCGAGCAGCAGCAGGCCGCGCGCTGCTTCCCCGCTCCCGCCCCGCGCGATTCCGATCGCCGCCGCCAGCGCTGCAGCGAAGATGAACCCGTCGAGCCGGTCCATGAAGCCGCCGTGTCCCGGAATAAGCCGGCCCGAATCCTTCACGCCGAAGCGCCGCTTGAAGGCCGATTCAAAAAGATCGCCCGCGATCGAAGCCAGCGAAAGCGCCAGTGCAAGCCCAACCTGATAGAAACCCGCCTGCCCCGGCAAGGCCACGGCAACAACCGCACAGCCCGCGATCATGCCGCCCGTGATGCCGCCCAGGAACCCGGACCAGGTCTTGTTCGGCGAGATGCGCGGCGCGAGTTTCGGCCCGCCGAACGTGCGACCGGCGAAATAGGCGAAGACATCGCTTGCCCAGACAACCGCGAACAGGAACAGGATCGCTACCAGCCCGAGATAGGCACTGCCTTCGCCCTGTCCGCCAATCCGCAGGACAAGAACCGAAAAATAGAGTGCGGTCGCGTAAGCAATGCCGGCGACGCCCCACCCGGCGAACCCGGCCTTGCCGCGGATGATCGCCATCCATTCCTGCGTCACCAGCAGCGCGATCGCACCCCACACCGCAGTGAACACCCAGCCGCCGAGCCAGGTGCTGCCGATCGCCAGCACGGCTAGAACGATGGCGGAGAGAATGCGGAGGCGCAGTTCCTGGGTCACGAACGCCCCTTCCCGTCAGATGCCGCCGAAACGCCGCGTACGGCGCGCGAACTCGCCCAGCGCGGCATCGAGCGCCTTGTCGTCGAAATCCGGCCAGAGCACGGGTGTGAACACGAATTCGGTATAGGCGCACTGCCAGAGCAGGAAATTTGAAATCCGCTGCTCGCCTGACGTGCGGATCAGCATATCGGGGTCCGGAATGCCATGTGTCGAAAGGCGCTCGCCGATCGCCTCCTCGGTGATGGCCGACGGCGCAATCCGGCCGGCGGCGACCTCGGCCGCCAGCACCCGGACGGCGTCGGCGATCTCTGCACGCGCACCGTAGTTGAACGCGACGATCAACGTCAGCCCGGTGTTGCCGCGTGTCACGGTCTCGGCCTCGTCGAGCAAGTCGAGAATATCGGGTTTGAGGTTATCGCGTCGGCCGATGATCCGCACCCGGACATTCTGCCGGTGCAGGGTCGCCAGATCCGAGCGGATGAAGAATTTCAGGAGCCCCATAAGCTCGCCGACTTCCTCGGCCGGGCGCGACCAGTTCTCGGTCGAGAAGGAGAATATCGTCAGGAACGCGATCCGGCGGTCGATCGCCGCGCGCACAAGGCGGCGGACAGCTTCGAGTCCCGCCCGGTGCCCGGCGATGCGTGGCAGTCCCTGCCGCGTCGCCCAGCGGCCGTTCCCGTCCATGATGCAGGCGAGGTGGCGCACGCCATGCGCGGTTCCACCCGTCGCGGGGAGATCTCCGTCGGGAACGGCGTCGGTTGAACGTTGGGGTGCCGAGCCGGACATGCTGGAAACGACGTCTCCCGAGTTGGCGGAGGCCACCCGACGGGGAGGCTGGTTCAATATCCGGCCTGCATAAGAGGCCCGGAGCGGCGCAAAGGATGCGCCGTGCGCCCCTGCCGTGCAAGCGGGAGTGCGTGTTTTTCGCAGAAATTTCCGGCGAACCGGTCAGACCTGCATGATTTCCTTTTCCTTCTGCACCAGCGCCGCATCGATTTCAGCGATGGTGGAATCCGTGGCCTTCTGCACATCGCCCGAATGGCGCGAGGCTTCGTCCTCGCTCATCTTCCCATCCTTCTCGAGCTTCTTGAGCACATCGAGCGCATCGCGGCGCACATGGCGAGCGGCGACGCGCGCAGCCTCGGTATACTTGTGCGCCGCCTTGACCATCTCCTTGCGGCGCTGCTCGTTCAGCTCCGGCATCCGGATGCGGATCGTCTGGCCTTCTGTCTGGGGGTTGAGGCCGAGTGGCGATTCCCGGATCGCCTTCTCCACCGGCTGGACCATCGAGCGGTCCCACACCGCGACCGAGAGCAGGCGCGGCTCCGGCGCCGTCACGGTCGCCACCTGGCTGATCGGCATCCGCGAGCCATAGGCCTCGATCTCGATCGGATCGAGGATGGAGGCCGAGGCGCGGCCAGTACGAAGCGTCGAGAAATCGTTCTTCAGCGCGGCGACGGCGCCGGTCATGCGACGCTTCACGTCGTTGAGATCATATCCGCTCATTTTGTTGTCTCCCTGGCTCGGAAAGCGGCCCTGGCCTTCCCGCCCGCGCTCCCGGTGCTCATGCGGCGCCAGGATACGCGAGGCTGCATTGTTCGTGGCCTCTTCCATGTCGGAAGCGGCCACAAGAATCAAGAAGGCGCCTTTGTCAGGACTGCGGGTTACACGGTCACCAGCGTCGAGCGCCCCTCGCCCTTCAGCACGGCCGCGATCGAGCCGCGCTCCTGGATTGCGAACACCGCGATCGGAAGGCTGGCGTCGCGCGCCAAGGCAAAGGCCGCCGTATCCATCACCTTGAGATCCTTGCGAATCACCTCGTCGAAGGAGACGGTCTCGTAACGCGTGGCGCTCGCATCCTTGCGCGGATCGGCGGTATAGACGCCATCGACCTGCGTCGCCTTGAGGAGAACATCGCAGTCGAGTTCCGCCGCCCGCAGCGCGCCGCCGGTATCGGTGGTGAAGAACGGATTGCCGGTGCCACCTGCCAACAACACGATCCGCCCCTTGGAAAGATGATCGGCCGCCTGCTGCCGCGTGTAGGTTTCGACGACGCTGGGCATCGCGACCGCAGACATCGCACGGGCCGGCTGACCGAGTGAGTTGAGCTGGGCCTCAAGCGCGATGACATTCATCACCGTGCCGAGCATGCCCATCGAATCCGCCGCAGGGCGCGAAAGGCCCATACCGTGCATCTGCGCGCCACGGAAGATATTGCCGCCACCGACGACGACAGCGATTTCGACCCCCAACTCCACTGCCTCGATCAGATCCTCGGCGATCTGCCGTACGGTCGGCTGGTGGATGCCGAAGGCTTCGGGCCCCATCATCGCCTCGCCGGAGAGCTTCACGAGCGCCCGTTTGAAGATCGGCACGCCGCCGCGCGCCCCGGTTCCGTTCGTCATGTCATCTCTCCGCTTGTCGTGGTCCAGCCCGCCACGGCCCTCATGAAAAAGGCGGCTCGCGCCGCCTTGTTCCTTGTCCGATTCGCGCCGGCCGGAGTTTAGCCGTTCCCGCCCGCGGCCGCAGCCACTTCGGCAGCGAAATCCGAGGTTTCCTTCTCGATGCCCTCGCCAAGCGCGTAGCGCACGAAGCCTTTGAGGACGATCGGCGCGCCAGCAGCCTTGCCGGCTTCGCCAACGGCCTGCGCGACGGTCTTCGCCGGATCGTGCACGAAGGGTTGATCGACGAGGCTGACTTCCTTGAAGTAGGTCTTGAGGCCTGACTCGACGATCTTCTCGATCACGTTGTCCGGCTTGCCCGAGGCCTTGGCCTTCTCGGTAAGAACGCCGCGCTCGCGCGCGATCAGGGCGGGGTCGATCGAGGTGGAATCGAGCGCGGCGGGGTTGGTCGCGGCGATATGCATTGCGACCTGACGGCCGATCGCCGTCAGCGCATCAGCGCTGGCGGTGGATTCGAGCGCGACAAGCACGCCGATCTTGCCGAGGCCGTCGCCGACCGCGTTATGAAGATATGAGGCAACGACGCCCGAATTCACCGAGAGCGCCGTCGCGCGGCGCAGCGACATGTTCTCGCCGATGGTGGCGACAAGGTTCGCGATGGCATCCTGCACGGTGCCGCCGCCCGGATAGGCCGCCGCCTTGAGCGCCTCGACCTCGGTCACGCCGCCGAGCGCGACACCGGCGACGTTGCGCACAAGCGCCTGGAAATGCTCGTTGCGCGCAACGAAATCCGTTTCCGAGTTCAGTTCGACGACGACTGCCTTGGTGCCCGACGCGGCGACGCCCACCAGACCCTCGGCCGCGACACGACCGGCTTTCTTGGCCGCCTTGGCGAGCCCCTTCTTGCGCAGCAGATCGACCGCCGCTTCCATATCGCCGTTCGTCTCGTTGAGCGCGGCCTTGCAATCCATCATGCCTGCGTCGGTCTTATCGCGCAGTTCCTTCACCATGCCTGCGGTAATCGCCGTCATGATCGAACCCCTTTCCTGAATTGAAAAATCTCAGCACGAAGCCGCAACCGTGAGGTTGCGGCCCGTATCGTCTTGAATTGACGGCCGAAGCCGAAAATCAGGCGGCGAGCGCACGCGCTGTGTCGAGCCAGCCGTCGCGGCCCGCGCGGCCATTGAGCTTCAGCTCGGCGTCGAGTGCCGCGACATCCGCTTCCGACATGGCAGCAAGCTGCCAGAAGTGGAAGATGCCGTATTCGTTGAGCTTGGCGGCGAGCTGCGGGCCGACGCCGCCGAGCTTCGAGAGATCGTCCGGCGCGCCCTGCGGGGCAGAGAGGCGCTTGAAGCCTTCACCGGCAACAACCGGAAGTTCCTCGGCCACCGGTGCCTCCATCGCTCCGACATCGACGCCAAGCGAGGACTGGCCGCGCGAGATACCGTCAACAGCGGCGCGAGCCACCAGCTCGCAATAAAGCGCGAGCGCACGGCCGGCATCATCGTTCGCCGGGATCGGATAGGTCACGCCATCCGGGTCGCAGTTGGTGTCGACAATCGCCACCACCGGGATGTTGAGGCGGTTGGCCTCCTGGATAGCGAGCGCTTCCTTGTTGGTGTCGATCACGAACAGCAGGTCGGGCGTGCCGCCCATGTCCTTGATGCCGCCGAGCGCGCGCGTCAGCTTTTCCTGCTCGCGCGTGAGCATCAGGCGCTCTTTCTTGGTGAGGCCGACCGCACCGCCGGCGAGAATCTCGTCAACCTTGCGCAGGCGCTGGATCGAGTTCGAGATCGTCTTCCAGTTGGTCAGCATGCCGCCGAGCCAGCGGGAGTTCACGAAATACTGCGCCGAGGACTTCGCAGCCTGCGCGATCGGGTCCTGTGCCTGGCGCTTGGTACCAACCAGCAGGATGCGGCCGCCACGGGCCACGGTATCCGAAATCGCTTCGAGCGCGCGATGCAGCATCGGCACAGTCTGGGCGAGATCGATGATGTGAATATTGTTGCGGGTACCGAAGATGAACGGTGCCATCTTGGGGTTCCAGCGGTGGGATTGATGTCCGAAATGCGCACCAGCTTCGAGGAGCTGGCGCATCGAGAAGTCAGGAAGCGCCATCGTCATATTCTCCGGTTAGGCCGCCGCAGGGACAAAGAGCCGCCAACCGACGGCACCGGACCGATCGAAAATCGATTACCCTGCGTGAGGAATAGGGCCGCGCCTAATGCATTGCGGAGAAAAAGGCAAGCCCTCGTTCAATCTCCGTCGTCAGTACGGCTTCACATCGAGAATGCCCTTGATGCCGGCGATCGCCGCCATCTGCTCGCTCCCGACATGGAATCGCCCCGGGAGCCGGATATCGACGTGGTGCCCATCAGAGAGGGCGATATCGAACGAGACCTCGCCATCGCCGCCGCGCCGGAGCACGCGCTCAAGCCCCCCGATCACCGGCGATGCCGCATGTCCTGCCATGCCCATCGACGGTTCAGCCAGGAATATCCGGATTCCCTTCTGCGTTTTCTGCAACGCGACTTCCAGCGCCTCCATCTCCAGCACACGGATGCGGAGATCCTCGCCGTCGACCGAGCCTGCCACGACGACATGCAGCGCAGTGCCGGGTTCGAGCAGCGCCCGGTGCTTAACGAGCATCTCGGAAAACAGCATCGCCTCGAACTGGCCGGTCCGGTCGGACAGCGAGAGGATCGCGATCTTGTTGCCGTTGCGCGTGCGGCGGATATCGATCGCCAGCAACGTCGCGGCCAGGCGGGCGTGGCTTGCGCCATTGCGCACGGCCTGCTGGAATGCCTGAAAGGTCGAGAGCTTCGCCCGTTCGATCAACGAAGCAAACTGGTCGAGCGGATGACCGCTGAGGTAAAAACCGGCCGCAGCATGCTCCCGCCGCAGCCGCTCCGGCAAGGTAAGCGGTGGCGCATCCGGCAGAACCAGCATTTCACCAGCCTCGCCGCCGAAAAGGCCACCCTGCCCGCTCGCGACCTCGGCATCATGCGCATTGGCCTCGGCGATGATGGCGTCCAGTCCGGCCACGAGCTTCCCCCGGTTGGGTTCGAGGCAATCGAGCGCTCCTGCGCCGATCAACTGTTCGAGCATCCGCTTGTTGAGATGGTGCGGATCGATCCGTCGCGCGAAATCGGACAGCGAGGCGAACGGCTTGCCCCCGCGGGCCCGCACGATCGAGCGGGCCGCCTCCATGCCGACGCCCTTCACTGCCGCCAGAGCATAGAGAATAGCGCCACTCCTGACATCGAATGTCGCATCGGACCGGTTGACATCCGGCGGCTCGACACGGATGCCGAGCCGCTGCGCCTCGCGCCGGAACTCGCCGAGCTTGTCGGTATTGGAAAGCTCGAGGCTCATCGACGCCGCCAGAAATTCCACCGGATAATTCGCCTTGAGATAAGCGGTCTGGTAGGCGACCACGGCATAGGCCGCCGCGTGACTCTTGTTGAAACCGTAATCGGCGAAGCGCGCGAGCAGGTCGAAAATCGCGTCAGCATCGGCGGAAGCCACGCCGTTTGCGATCGCGCCGTCGACGAAACGCGCCCGCTGGGCGTCCATCTCGGCCTTGATCTTCTTGCCCATCGCCCGGCGCAGCATGTCTGCCTCACCGAGCGAATAGCCGGACATAACCTTGGCGATCTGCATCACCTGCTCCTGATAGACGATGACGCCGCATGTCTCCTCCAGGATCGGCTTGAGCAGCGGGTGAGCGTAGTCGGCCTCTTTACGGCCATGCTTCACGTCGCAATAAACCGGGATATTGGCCATCGGACCCGGTCGATAAAGCGCGACCAGCGCGATGATATCCTCGATTCGGTCCGGCTTCATGTCCACGAGCGCGCGCCGCATGCCGCCTGATTCTACCTGAAACACGCCAACCGTCTCGCCGCGCGACAGCATGGCGTAGCTCGCCGGATCGTCGAGCGGAATCTTGAGGAGATCGAGGTTCACGCCCTGCCGCGCGAGAAGATCCACCGCGCCCTGAAGTACGGTCAGCGTCTTGAGGCCAAGGAAGTCGAACTTCACCAGCCCTGCCGGCTCGACCCATTTCATGTTGAACTGGGTTACCGGCATGTCCGATTTCGGATCGCGGTAGAGCGGAACCAATTGCTCGAGAGACCGGTCGCCAATCACGATGCCGGCCGCATGGGTTGAAGCGTGGCGGTAGAGTCCTTCAAGCTTCTGCGCGATGTCGAGCAGCCGCGCGACCGCTTCGTTCTCCTCGGCCGCTGCGCGCAGTTGCGGCTCTTCCTCGATGGCCTTCGCGAGCGTGATCGGATTCGCCGGATTCTGCGGCACAAGCTTGGTCAGCCTGTCGACCTCGGAATAGCGCAAGCCCAGCACGCGCCCGACATCGCGCAGCACGCCGCGCGCCAGCAAGGTACCGAAGGTGATAATCTGCGCGACACGCCCTTCGCCATAACGATCGACGACATATCGGATCACCTCATCACGGCGATCCTGGCAGAAATCGATGTCGAAATCCGGCATTGAGACGCGCTCTGGGTTAAGAAATCGCTCGAAAAACAACCCATAACGCAATGGATCCAAATCAGTAATCGTCAGAGAATACGCCACGAGTGATCCCGCGCCTGAGCCGCGCCCCGGCCCGACCGGAATATCATGCGCCTTCGCCCACTTGATGAAATCCGCCACGATTAGGAAGTAGCCGGGATACTGCATCCGCTCGATGACCGAGAGTTCGAACGCCAGCCGTTCCTGGTAATCCCTGATGGCGAGGCCCGGCGCAGGACCATGCGCCGCGAGTCGCATGGCCAACCCCTCCTCCGCCTGTCGCTTCAGTTCTAAGGCCTCAGCGCCATCGGCGGAATCGGCCGTAAAACGCGGCAGGATCGGTTTCCGGGTTCGCGGGCGATAATGACAGCGACGTGCGATTTCAACCGTGCTCGCAAGCGCCTGCGGCAGGTCGGCAAAGAGCGCGATCATCTCCGCACGCGTCTTGAACCGGTGTTCCGGCGTCAGGCGCGGCCGCTGTGTCTCGTCGACCGAATGCCCTCCGGCGATGCAGAGCAGCGCGTCATGAGCTTCGAAATCACTCGCGACACCGAAATGAACGTTATTCGCCGCGACAAGCGGCAATTCGGCTTCGATCGCGAGATCAATCAGCACCGGTTCGAGCCGCTGCGCTTCTGCCAGGCCGAACCGCTCGATCTCGACATAAAGGTTACCCGGAAACAGAGCTTTCAAGGAACCAAGTCGCGCGCGCGCCAGATCAATGCCGCCGAGTGAGAAAGCCTTGTCGATGGGACCGATGTTGCCACCTGTCATCGCGATGAGACCGGCGCAGCGTCCCTCCAACGCCGACAGAGGCAGGTGCACGCCTTCCGAGGCAGGTGAATCAAGAAAGGCCCGGCTCGAAAGCGCCATCAGGTTGGAATAACCCTCCCCACTTGCGGCCAGAAGGACGATGGAGCCACGTGATTCCAGCGCCGAGGACGCCCGGTTGCGGAGGATCGGCCGATCCGCGAAGTCAAGAACCATCTCGATGCCGATGATCGGCTGGATGCCGGCCCCCGAAAGCTTCTCCGAGAATTCGAGGGCGCCGAACAGATTGTTGGAGTCTGTGATCGCCAGCGCCGGCATCTGGTCCTGAGCCGCAAGCTTGGCAAGCTTGGCGATGGGCAACGCGCCCTGCAGCAAGGAGAAGGATGAATGCACGTGCAGATGAACGAAGCCCGGGCCCTTCATCGGCACGCCCCTTTTCCCGATCGGTTACACCAGCGGCCAGTTGGTTCCCACGCCAGCCCAGAAGGTCATCATAGCGAAAAAAGCCGCGATCGAAGCCAACTCGATCATGTCTTCCACAGCTCGCATGGTGGTCACTCCTCACGCTGAAATAAATATGTTCTTGTTTTGTTCTATCATGAATTTTATGCCCGTCAAGAAAAACATCGAACCGAGAAACAGGATTTGCGACGAACCTGCCACCGACGGAAGGCAATGCCGGCCCAGATGAACTCGACGAGACCGAAAGGCCAGGCGCCCTGCAGGAAGCCATAGACGGAGCCGGCGAGGCAGGCCGCCGCGAAACCGAGAACATAGTGCGGGTGCCGGCTTTCAAGCGCATAGGCCACCAGCATGGCTGAGACCGCGGCGAGCCCGAAGAGCGTCAGGCCGTCGAAGGTCAATGCCCGCCCCTCACGGCAACGGCGCCAGCCGGCCTTCGCGCAGTGTGACGCGGCGGTCCATGCGCGCGGCGAGTTCGAGATTGTGGGTCGCGACCAGCGCCGCGAGGCCGGATTGTTTGACCAGCGCGAGAAGGGTCGAGAACACGTGTTCGCCCGTGCCGGGATCGAGATTGCCGGTCGGCTCATCGGCCAGCAGCAGGCGCGGCGTGTTGGCAACCGCCCGCGCGATCGCGACACGCTGCTGCTCCCCGCCGGAAAGCTCGCCGGGGCGATGATCGATCCGGTGCGACAGTCCCAGAAAGCCGAGGATCTCTTCCGCGCGCTTCGACGCTTCCTCGACGCCAAGCCCCGCGATCCGCTGCGGCAGAACCACGTTTTCCCGCGCCGAGAACTCCGGCAGCAGATGGTGAAACTGATAGACGAAGCCGATGTCGCTTCGGCGCAGCCGCGTGCGCGCCATGTCGTCAAGCGCAGCCGTTGCCGTCTCGCCGATGAAGACCTCGCCCTGATCAGGGTGTTCGAGAAGGCCGGCTATGTGCAGCAATGTCGACTTGCCGGCCCCCGAAGGCGCCACCAGCGCCACCATTTCACCGGGCAGGATCGAAAGGTCGACGCCGGCGAGCACCGTAACGGCATTGTCTCCCTGCCGATACGTGCGATGGACATTCGCTATCTGAAGCGCGGGAACGGTCATCTTCTATTCTCCGCGCAACGCTTCGACCGGGTCGAGCTTTGCTGCCCGCCAAGCGGGATAGAGCGTCGCCAGCAACGAGAGGGTCAGCGCCATCACAACGATGGCGACGACCTCCGAAGTCCTGACTTCCGCCGGCAGCCGCGAGAGGAAATAGAGTTCCGGCGGAAAGATCTGCGCCCCGGAAAGCCAAGAAACGGCCTGCCGCAGACTCTCGACGTTCCAGGCGATCGTGAGGCCGAGGATCAGGCCGAAGACCGTGCCGCCGACACCGATCGCGGCGCCCGCGATCACAAAAATCGAGAGTACCGAACGCCGCGTCGCACCCATCGTCCGGAGAATGGCGATGCCCTTCGCCTTATCTTTCACCAGCATGGTGAGGCCCGAGATGATGTTGAGTGCCGCGACAAGCACGATCATGGTCAGGATCAGGAACATCACGTTCCGTTCGACCTCGAGCGCGCCGAAGAAGGTGCGGTTGCGGAAACGCCAGTCGGTCAGCGCATGTGGCTGGCCGACCGCCTCGCGGATGATCGGGGCCATCTCGTCCATCCGGTCCGGATTGTCGACGAATATCTCGATGAGGGCCACCTGCCCTTCGCTGTCGAAGTAGAGCTGGGCTTCGGAGAGCGGCATGAAGACGAAACTCGCGTCGAACTCGCTCATCCCGATCTCGAAGATCGCGGCAATCTCGTACGATTTCTGTCGCGGCGCGGAACCGAACGGAGTCGAGGGCCCCTTCGGCGAAATCAATCTTACCTTGTCGCCGATACCGACATTGAGATAACCCGCCAGGCGCCGGCCGACGACGATCTTTTCCGAGCCGTCGAAGTTGCTCAGCGTGCCGTCGATGATGTTCTTCGAGACGGAGTTGAAACGCTTGAGGTCGCCCTCGCGCACGCCGCGCACCAGCGCGCCGCTGGTGGCGCTCGACGAGGCCGCGAGCACCTGCCCCTCGACGATCGGCGCGACAAGCCTTACACCCTTGGCCTTGGAAACTCGTTCGGCGATCCCCTCATAGTCCTTCAGCGCATCGCCATAGGGCTGGATGAAGGCGTGGCCGTTGACCCCGAGGATCTTGTTCATCAACTCCTGCCGGAACCCGTTCATCACCGCCATCACGACGATGAGCGTCGCGACCCCGAGCATGATGCCGAGAAAGGAAAAGCCGGCGATGACGGAAATGAATCCGTCGCGGCGGCGTGCGCGCAGATAACGCCATGCCACCTGCCATTCAAAGCCGGAAAAGAGCGATGTCATGATGCGCGATTGCCCTGCCTTTGCGGCACGCTTATGACGCGATGCGTTCGACCGCATCGGCCGGCGAGAGCGATACCCGCTCGCCGGTGGCGCGGCGCTTCAACTCCACCTTGCCCTCGCCAAGCCCCTTCGGCCCGACGATAATCTGCCACGGCAAGCCGATGAGATCAGCAGTCGCGAATTTGCCGCCCGGCCGCTCGTCCGTGTCGTCGATCAGGCTGGAGAGCCCGCGCGCTTCGAGCGCCGCTTCGAGTTCGCCGCAGACGCGATCCGTCGCGCCGTCGCCGGGTTTGAGGTTAAGGATCGCGACATCGAACGGCGCGATGGCGTCTGGCCAGATGATGCCGGCCTCATCATGGCTCGCCTCGATGATCGCCGGCACGAGACGGGTCGGGCCGATGCCATAAGAGCCCATGTGCACCGGGACTTCCTTGCCGTCCGGCCCCGCGACCACAGCCTTCATCGGTGCGGAATATTTGGTGCCGAAGTAGAAGATATGCCCCACCTCGATGCCGCGTGCCGAGACCCGGCTCGCCTCCGGCACGGCAGAGAAAGCCTTCTCGTCGTGCATCTCTTCGGTCGCAGCGTAGAGCGAGGTCCACTTGTCGACGATGGCCTTGAGGTCCTCGACCGAATCGAAGTTCGTATCCGGCCCCGGCACCGGAAAGTCGAGATAATCCTTGTGGCAGAACACGCCGCTCTCGCCGGTCGAGGCAAGGATGATGAACTCGTGGGAAAGATCACCGCCGATCGGGCCGGTATCGGCACGCATCGGGATCGACTTCAGCCCCATGCGCTCGAAAGTGCGCAGGTAGGCCACGAACATGCGGTTATAGGCGTGCCGCGCGCCGGCCTGATCGACGTCGAACGAATAGGCATCCTTCATCAGGAATTCGCGGGAACGCATGGTGCCAAAGCGCGGGCGGATCTCGTCCCGGAACTTCCACTGAAGATGGTAGAGGTTCAGCGGTAGGCTCTTGTAGGAGCGCACATAGCCGCGGAATATCTCGGTGATCATCTCCTCGTTGGTCGGCCCAAACAGCATCTCGCGCTCGTGCCGGTCCTGGATGCGGAGCATCTCCTTTCCGTAAGCGTCGTACCGGCCGGATTCACGCCATAGATCGGCGGACTGGATCGTCGGCATCAACAGTTCGACCGCACCGGAGCGGTTCTGTTCCTCGCGGATGATCGCGCAAACCTTGTTGAGAACCCGAAGACCGAGCGGCAGCCAGGCGTAGATCCCAGCGCTCTCCTGCCGGATCAACCCCGCGCGCAACGCGAGACGATGCGAGACGATTTCGGCTTCCTTCGGCGTTTCGCGCAAGATCGGCAGGAAGAATCGGGAAAGTCGCATGGTCGCTCCGGAAGGCCGCTGGAATCACGTTGACGAGCCTATACAGGGGCACGCCTGAAACACCAGTTTCGCGTTGCTTCTGTCACAATTCACGCCGCTTGCAAATGGTGGGATTCCCCGAGGTTCGGACGTCGCCTGGCCGGAAACCGGATACCGGCCGCGCAGGTCAAAAAAGAGTGACAAAGACATTCACAATTTTGAATGTTGCACCGCATGAAGACTCGCCGATTTCAACGCTCTAGAAACGCCCCGTCAGGCGGGGCGCCACGCTGCTTTCGGGCAGCGGGACAAGCAAGAAGAACATGCTCCAAGGGTGGCGTCGAAAGGCGTTATTTCCGGCCGTCCAAGAATGAAAAATCAAAAATTTTGAAGCAGGGCCGAGGCTCTGCTTTTTCTTTTTTGGACGCATGTTTCCGGAGCGCGCCAGGGCCGCCAACGGCCGGAGTATCTTCCGTTACGCTTCCCGCTTGGTCCCCTTTGAGCGGGGTCAGAAATTCGGCACGATGACGTATTGAAAAATCAGGAACGGCACCAATGCGACCAGCGAGGTCGTGAGCGCGATCCGTCCGATGCGGACATGCGTGGGCGCGCCGGGGTCCGATCCCGGCGCGATCTCGCCGGTCTCGTGCTGTGATTTCACGCCGAAGGGGAGCACGACGAACAGCGATACCCACCACATGATGAAATAAACGGCGAAGCCGCTGCCGAAGCTCATGCCGGAACTTCCTCAAGTTCCGTGAGCGTGCCGAGAAAATCCTTGGGGTGCAGGAAAAGCACGGGGTTGCCGTGGGCGCCGATCTTCGGCTCGCCGTCGCCCAGAACGCGCGCCCCACCGGCGACGAGGCGATCGCGCGCCGCGCGAATGTCGCTCACTTCGTAGCAGATGTGATGCATGCCGCCATCCGGGTTTCGCTCAAGGAACTTGGCGATCGGCGAATTGGCCCCGAGCGGCTCGAGGAATTCGATCTTGGTATTCGGCAATTCCACGAACACCACCCGGACGCCATGCTCCGGTAGATCCTGTGGCATGGAAATCTTCGCGCCGAGAATGTCGCGGTAGGTATCGGATGCCCTGCCTGCGTTCTGCACGGCGATGGCAACATGGTTCAGCCTTCCGATCATGGCACGCTCCTACACCTGTATGATCAGGACCTTGGCGACGGGCTTCTTGCCCCAGAGTTCCGAAATCCCCGAACGGATGCCACGCTCGATCGCCACGCGCAAGGTATCGACATCACGCCGCTTGGCCTTCGGCAGGCTTGAGTAAACCTCGTCGATGATATCCCGGATATGCTCGATCATCGGTTCGCCCTCGTCATCCATCTCCGGCAAACCGGCGGTCTCGATCTCGAGATCGGCGACGAGATGTCCCTTCTCGTCAACCGCCAGCGCGACGATGACGATACCGACATAGGAGAGCTTGCGCCGCTCGGTAATCGAGACGCCGTTCGCCGCCACGACGAGCGAGCCGTCCTTCGCGAGCCGACCGGTTGCAATCTGGTCACTGACAAACGGCTCAGCCGTATCGAGCGTCACAACATCGCCATTGAAGGCGCGGATAACCTGCTTCACACCCATCGAATGCGCGAAATCGCGATGCATGGTGAGGTGCAATGCTTCGCCATGCGCGGGAATCGCCACCTTCGGTCGCACCCATTCGTACATGCGACGGAGTTCGTCGCGACGCGGATGGCCGGACACATGCACCAGCCCGTCGCGGTCGGTAATGATGCTGATCTCCATCTTCGCGAGACTGTTGACGATCCTGCCGACCGCCTTCTCGTTGCCGGGAATGGTGCGGGACGAGAAAATGACCGTATCCCCCGAGGCGAGTGCGATTTCCGGGTGATCTCCTTCGGCGACGCGCGCCAGCGCCGCGCGCTGCTCGCCCTGGCTGCCGGTAAGCAGCAGCACGCATTTGTCACGCGCGAGCGAACGGTATCGCTCCGCTGTCTTCAAGCCGGCGATGCCGTCGAGCATCCCGAGTTCGCCTGCAACATCGGCGACGCGGTCCATCGCCCGGCCAACGATGATGACTTCACGTCCCGCTTCCTCCGCCGCCTCCGCGACCGCTCGCATCCGCGCAACGTTCGAAGCGAAGGTCGTTACCGCCACCCGCCCCTTCGCGTTGAGGATAATCTGCCTCAGGCTCTCGCGCACCTCGGTCTCCGAGGGCGAAATGCCTTCGCGCGTGACGTTGGTGGAATCGCAGACGAGCGCCAGCACGCCCTCGTCGCCGATTTCCTTGAGCCGCGCCCCGTCCGTCGGCAGACCGATGATCGGCGTCTCGTCGATCTTCCAGTCCCCGGTGTGGACAATGGTGCCATGCGGCGTGCGGATAGCCAGCGCCATGCTCTCGGGGATCGAATGCGCAACCGGAATGGTCTCGATATCGAACGGGCCGAGCGTGAACCGTGTCGCCTGTGTGATGCCGCGGACCGGAATGCGTGGCGCACCGGGTTCCGAGAGCCGGCGTGCTTCGAGCAGGTTCGCCGCGAACGGCGTCATGTAGACCGGCGCACCAAGCCTCGGCCAGAGATCGGCCAGTGCACCGAAATGATCCTCGTGCGCATGGGTGATGACGATGCCGAGAAGATTCTTCTTCTCCGCCTCGATGAAGGCGATGTCGGGGAAGAGCATGTCCACGCCCGGCACGTCCTCGCCCGCGAAGGCCACACCGCAATCGACCATCAGCCACTTGCGGTTCTTACCCGAACCGACGCCGTAAAGCGCCATGTTCATGCCGATCTCGCCAAGGCCCCCAAGGGCCGCAAATACCAGTTCGCCGCCCTTCATCACCCTGCCCTCGCCGTTTCTTCGGGGTCTACCCCCAGCCCGAGCGGAAAAACGTCACCAACCACGATGGCTTCGACCACGCCGTCTCGCGAGACGAGCAGTTGCCCCTCGCCATCGATCCCGGCGAAGGCGCCGGTGATCTCGCCGGCCGGAAGCTTCACGCGCACGGGCGAGCCGACGGCCATCGCATGCTCCAGCCAGCGCTCGCGGATGGCCGCGAACCCGACTCCATCGGCAAACAGGACGAGATTGGCCGCCATCCGTGCCGAAAGCCGCTCGAAGAGCGCTTGTACCGTAAAGGCCCGGCTGTGCCGGGCAAGCGAGGTCGCCGGTTGATCGAGGCCTTCCGGCGCGACCAGCACATTCACGCCCATGCCGATGACGACCGCGCACCGGCCGTCCGGCCCGTTCGAGCCTTCAAGCAGGATGCCGACGCATTTCTCCCCTGCCATGAGGCAATCATTCGGCCATTTGAGCTGCACAGCCGGCTTGAGTGCCGGCGCGAGCGAGACGATGGCCTCGGCCAGGCTGAGCCCGGCAACGAAGCCCAGCAAGGGTGCTTTTGCAGCGGAACACGGGCTTGCAAGCCCGATGCTCGCATAGAGGTTGCCGGGGGGGGAAGCCCACGTCCGACCGTGCCGGCCGCGCCCCGCGCTCTGTTCGTCCGCCACGAGCCAGAACCGGTCCGCGCCGTGCAGGACAGCGGCGAGCGCGGCGGCATTGGTCGATTCCGCCCGGGTGACGTGGAGGAGCTGGAACCCGGCGTCCAACGCCTCGCGGGAAAGCGCGATCTCTTTCGGTTCACCCATCAGAACAGCGACTTCGCCGCCGCAGCCGCCATCGAACGGATCGGATTGGCGATCACCGCGAAGACGAGCACGAAGGCCGCCGCCGCCCACATCACGCCACGAATCTCGACCGGCGCAATCTGGAAGGCCGGCGCTGGCGTGTCGAAATACATCACCTTGATAATGCGCAGGTAATAGAACGCCGACACGACGCTGGCGACGATGCCGATAACCGCGAGGACGAACAGTTTGGCCTCGATCGCCGCCGCAAAGACGTAGAACTTGCCGAAAAACCCGGCGAGCGGCGGAATGCCGATCAGCGAGAACATCAGCACCGCCATCACGAAAGCGAGCGCAGGGTTAGTGCGCGAGGCTCCGGCGAGGTCCGCCACCGTCTCGACCCGCTTGCCACCGGTCTGCATCGCGAGAATCACGGCGAAGACGCCCAGCGTCATCGCAAGGTAGGTCGTCATGAAAATCACGACCCCCTCGACGCCAGCGACCGTGCCGGCCGCGAGACCGACCAGCGCGTAGCCCATGTTGCCGATCGACGAATAGGCCATCAGGCGCTTGATGTTGTTCTGGCCGATGGCCGCGAAGGCGCCGAGCACCATCGACATGATCGCCGCAAAGGCGATGATCGGCTGCCAGTCCTTCATGATCGGCAGGAAGGCGTCGATCAGGACACGGGTCGTCATCGCGACCGCCGCCATCTTCGGCGCGGTGGCGAAGAAAGCCGCGACCGGGGTTGGCGAACCTTCATAAACATCCGGCGTCCACATGTGGAACGGCACGACGCTCATCTTGAACGCGAGGCCCGCGACAATGAACACGAGGCCGATCATGACGCCGGAACCGTGCCCACCGGTCACGGCCTTGGCAATCGTCGGGAAGGTTACCGAGCCGGTGAACCCATAGACGAGGCTCATGCCGTAAAGCAGCATGCCTGAGGAGAGCGCGCCGAGAACGAAATACTTCAGGCCCGCTTCCGAGGATTTCGCATCGTCCCGGTGGATCGCCGCCACGACATAGAGCGCGAGCGACTGCAGTTCCACGCCCAGATAGAGCGAGATCAGCTCGTTCGCCGAACACATCATCATCATGCCGATGGTCGAAAGCAGGATCAGGATGGTGTACTCGAAACGCGCGATCTTCTCCTCGACGAGGAAACGCGAGGATAACAGGATCGCCGCAATCGAGCCGACGATCGTCAGGGATTTCATCACACGCGCGAAGCCGTCAACCACGAAGGCATCGTTGAAGGTGGAGACGCGCCCCTGTCCTTCGAGCAAGATGAAACCGGCAGCGATCAGCGCGCCGATCGCGATCCAGTCGATCAGGCGCTTGGCGCCATCACCCCGGATCGCGCCGAGCAGCACGAGGCCGAGCGCCGCCACCGCGAGCACGATCTCCGGCAGCGCAGGCCCCAGGGCCGGAACGGGGGAAATAACCTGATTCATCGTTCTCTCCCCGTTAGTTCATCAGCGCGAGCTTGCTGCCGAGGCCCGCCTTCATCGCCGCGAGGATGCCATCGACCGAAGCCTGACTCATCGCGAGAATCGCGTTGGGCTGGACGCCGAAATAGATCACCAGAAGCGCCAGCGGCACCAGCAGTGCCAGCTCGCGCCGGTCGAGATCCGGAATGGCCTCAAGCTCATGCTTCTCGAGCTTGCCATAGACGACGCGGGCGAACAGCCAAAGCGCATAGGCCGCCGAGAGGATCACACCCGTGGTTGCGAAGAAAGCAACCCAGGTGTTGGCCTTGTAGGATCCGAGAAGTGTCAGGAATTCGCCGACGAAGCCCGAGGTGCCGGGAAGGCCGACATTCGCCATCGTGAACAGCAGGAACACCAGCGCATAGAGCGGCATCCGGTTCACGAGACCGCCATAGGCCGAGATCATGCGCGTGTGCATGCGGTCATAGACGATGCCGACGCAGAGGAAGAGCGCGCCGGAGACAAGGCCGTGGCTCACCATCTGGAACACCGCGCCCTGCACGCCCTGCGAATTGAGCGTGAAGAGGCCCATGGTCACGAAGCCCATATGCGCAACTGACGAATAGGCGATCAGCTTCTTGATATCCTCCTGCATCATCGCCACCAGCGAGGTATAGACGATGGCGATCACCGAGAGCGCGAACACGAAATTCGCGAAATAGAGGCTCGCCTCGGGGAACATCGGCAGCGAGAAGCGGATGAAGCCGTAACCGCCCATCTTCAGGAGAATACCCGCCAGAATGACCGAGCCGGCCGTGGGCGCCTCGACGTGCGCGTCCGGCAGCCAGGTGTGCACCGGCCACATCGGCATCTTCACCGCGAAGGATGCGAAGAACGCCAGCCACAGCCAGTACTGCATCCCCGAGGGGAACTTGAACGCGAGCAGCTTGGCGATGTCCGTCGTGCCCGCAGCCCAGTACATCGCCATGATCGCGAGCAGCATCAGGACCGAGCCGAGCAACGTGTAGAGGAAGAACTTGAAGCTCGCGTAGATGCGCCGCGCGCCGCCCCAGATGCCGATGATCAGGAACATCGGGATCAGGCCAGCCTCGAAGAACACGTAGAACAGCACAAGGTCGAGTGAGGCGAAAACGCCGATCATCAGCGTTTCGAGCAGCAGGAACAGCGCGTAATATTCCTTGGCGCGCTCCCTGATCGAATAGAACGACGCCGCGATGCAAAACGGCATCAGGAAGGTCGTGAGGATGACGAAGGGCATCGCCACGCCATCGACGCCGAGCTGATAGACGATGCTATCGCCGAGCCAGTTCATCCGCTCGACGAGCTGGAAGCCTGCCTTGGCATTGTCGAAGCGCGACAGGGCGACAAGGCTCAGCAGGAAAGTGACGATCGTCGTCCAGAACGCGGCCCAACGGGCGTTGCGAGCACCAGCCTCGTCGTTCTTCTGGAGAAGCACGAAGGCCGCGCCAACGAGCGGAAGGACGAGGAGCCCCGAGAGAATGCCGAAGCCGAACATCAGTGCGCTCCCCCCGAGAAGAGATACCAGGTGACGAAGCCGGCGACCCCGAGCAGCATGGCGAAGGCATAGTGGTAGACATAGCCGGTCTGGAGCTTAACGACGCGGCCGGTCACCCGCAGCACGGCGGCGGAAACACCATCCGGACCGAAGCCGTCGATCACCGTGCCGTCGCCCTTCTTCCACAGGAAGTGGCCGAGGCATCGCGCAGGTCGCACGAAGATGCGGTCGTAAAGCTCGTCGAAATACCACTTGTTGAGCAGGAACCGGTAGAGCGACGGATGGCGCTCGGCGAGGCCCTTCGGCAGTTCCGGCCACTTGAGATAGAAGAAATAGGCGAGGATGAAGCCGCCCACCATCATCACGAACGGCGTCCACGGCACCCACGAGGGGAGCTTGGCGTGGTCGTGCATGTCGTGGAGGGTGTGGTTGTGATCACCCGTGAAGAGTGCGCCTTTCCAGAAGCCCTCATAGCCCGCGCCGATGAACTTCGCCACGAACGGCGCACCAGCTGCGATCGCACCAACCGCGAGCACGGCAAGCGGGATCAGCATGACCATCGGGCTCTCGTGCGCGTGATCATAGGTATGCTTGTCGGCGCGTGTCTCGCCCATGAAGGTGAGGAAGAACAGGCGCCATGAATAGAACGAGGTCATGAAGGCCGCGAGCACCACGCAGATGAAGGCATAGACATGCCCCGGCTGGTGGGCGACATAGGCTGCCTCGATGATCGCGTCCTTGGAATAAAAGCCGGCAGTGAACGGGAAACCGGTCAGCGCAATGGTGCCGATCAGCATCATCGCCGCCGTGAAGGGGATCTTCTTGCCAAGCCCGCCCATCTTGCGGATATCCTGCTCGTGATGCATCGCGTGGATGACCGAGCCGGCCCCGAGGAACAGCAGCGCCTTGAAGAAGGCATGCGTGAAAAGGTGGTAGATGCCCGCGCCGTAAACCCCGGCACCGAGCGCGACGAACATGTAGCCGAGCTGCGAGCAGGTCGAATAGGCGATGACGCGCTTGATGTCGTTCTGCACGAGGCCGACGGTGGCGGCGAAGAACGCCGTCGTCGCGCCGATCACCAGCACCACCGACTGCGCGAAGGGCGCGTATTCGAAGATCGGTGACAGGCGCGCGACCATGAACACGCCCGCGGTCACCATCGTCGCGGCGTGGATGAGCGCCGAGACAGGGGTCGGGCCTTCCATCGCGTCCGGCAGCCAGGTGTGGAGCAGGAACTGCGCCGATTTGCCCATCGCGCCCATGAAGAGCAGGCAGGCCGCGAGTTCGAGCGCCGGCACGTTATAGCCAAGGAACGAGACGGTCGTCTTCGCCTGTCCCGCGACACCCGCGAAAATCGGGTCGAAGGTCACGGCGCCGAACAGCCAGAAGGTCAGGAAAATGCCGAGCGCGAAGCCGAAATCGCCGACGCGGTTGACAATGAAGGCCTTCATCGCCGCGTCGTTCGCGGACTTCTTCTTGAACCAGAAGCCGATCAGCAAATAGGACGCGAGGCCCACGCCTTCCCAGCCGAAGAACATCTGGACGAGGTTGTCCGAGGTCACCAGCATCAGCATCGCGAAGGTAAAGAGCGAGAGATAGGCCATGAAGCGCGGCCGCGCCGGATCTTCATGCATATAGCCGATCGAATAGAGATGAACGAGGCACGACACCGTCGTGACGACAACGAGCATCACCGCTGTCAGTGTGTCGACGCGCAGCGCCCAGTCGGCGACAAAGCTTCCGACATGGATCCAGTCCGAGACCGTGACGCGAACCGGTGCACCCGAGCCGAGCGCGACCTGCACGAACACCGCCCAGGCGAGCACGCAGGAAACCCCGAGGAAGCCGGTGGTAATCACCTCCGCGAAGCGCGAGACCCCTTCGGCATGCGGCGAAAGTTCCGGCGCATGGTGATCGTCGTGATGATCGGCATGACCATGCGCGTGATCGGCGTGGCCCTGCCCGGCATGGGCGGAATGGTCGGCATTTCCGAAGGCGAGCACATCCTTCGCCGCAGCCGGCTTGTGCGCCAGCAGCGTCGCGAGGCCGGCGATCAGGAAGCCGAGAAGTGGCAGGAAAACGATAGCCTGAGCCATTTTCTCAGCCCTTCATCACGTTGATGTCTTCAACCGCGATGGAGCCGCGGTTACGGAAATAGACGACGAGGATCGCCAGCCCGATCGCGGCTTCGGCTGCCGCGACCGTGAGCACCAGAAGCGCGAACACCTGTCCGGTCATGTCGCCGAGGTGGGTCGAGAACGCGACGAGGTTGATGTTCACGCTCAGGAGGATCAGCTCGATCGACATCAGGATGACAATCACGTTCTTGCGGTTGACGAAGATGCCGAACGCGCCGAGCGTGAACAGCATCGCCGCGACGACGAGATAATGCGAAAGCCCGATCACCATCTCAAACCTCCTGCCCCGCGGCATCCTTGCGCTTCACGCCCTGCACCGTGACGCCCTGCCCAGGCTGGACCGTGACGACGCTCATGGCATCGGCCTTGCCGCGCGCGTTCTGGCGCATCACGTCCTGGCGGCGAACGCCGTGGCGCTCGCGCAGGGTGAGGACGATGGCGCCGATCATCGCGACGAGCAGGATCAGGCCCGCCGCCTGGAAGAAATAAACGTATTCGGTGTAGAGCACCCGGCCGAGCGCGCGGGCGTTCATGGCATCGATAGGCGCCGCGGCGGCAGCCTTGCGGAGCGCCAGCGCCTCGGGCGCGAGCTGCCACGTGCCGACAACAAGCGCGATTTCGATGAAAAAGATCGCCGAGATCACCGCGCCGATGGGAAGATATTGCAGGAAACCCTGCCGCAGTTCCGCGAAATCGACGTCGAGCATCATCACGACGAAGAGGAACAGCACTGCAACCGCGCCGACATAGACCACGATCAGGATCATCGCCAGGAACTCGGCGCCCATCAGCAGGAAGAGGCCCGCCGCGTTCACGAACGCGAGGATCAGGAACAGCACCGCGTGCACGGGGTTGCGCGAGGACACGACCATGACCGCCGAGGCGATGAGGATGCCCGCGAAGAGGTAGAAGAAGAGGGTAATCACGTTCATGGCTTTTCCCTCAGCGATACGGCGCGTCCATCGCGATATTGCGCGCGATTTCCCGCTCCCAGCGTGCTCCGTTCTCGAGCAGCTTTTCCTTGTTGTAGAAAAGCTCCTCGCGCGTCTCCGTCGCGAATTCGAAGTTCGGCCCCTCGACGATGGCATCCACCGGGCAGGCCTCCTGGCAGAAGCCGCAGTAGATGCATTTCGTCATGTCGATGTCGTAGCGCGTCGTGCGCCGCGTGCCGTCGTTGCGGCGCGGGCCGGCCTCGATCGTGATAGCCTGCGCCGGACAGATCGCCTCGCACAGCTTGCAGGCGATGCAGCGCTCCTCGCCGTTGGGATAGCGGCGCAGCGCGTGCTCGCCCCGGAAGCGCGGCGAGATCTGCCCTTTCTCAAACGGGTAGTTCAGCGTCGGCTTCGGCTTGAAGAAATAGCGCATGGCGAGAAAGAACGCCGAGACGAATTCCTTGAGCAGAAGGCCCTTGGCGGCCTGTGCGAGTGACATTCCCCCGCCCCCCTTAACCGTTTGGCCACATGTAAGCGGCGGCCATATAGCCCGCCATCGAGAAAATCAGCGGAATGCCGATCAGGTTCGAGGTCATCACCTGCCCGATCGCATCATAGGCCCGCTCCGCGACATGCGGTTCCTTGTTGCGCGCATAACGCTTGAGGCCCCAGATCTGAAGCCAGACAAAGAGCAACCCGGTGATGGCACCGAGAAGAGCGCCAAGAAGGTGAACCCACATTTCCCCCTCCCTCAGCGATACCAGCCGGTGAGCTGAAGAACGCCCGCCACGATCACCACAGCCGCGAGGCTCAGCGGCAGGAACACCTTCCAGCCAAGACGCATGAGCTGGTCATAGCGGTAGCGGGGCACCATCGCCTTCACCATCGCGAACATAAAGAACACGAAGCCGACCTTGGCGACGAACCACACCACGCCCGGAACCCAGGTGAAGGGCGGGATCGAGAGCGGCGGCGTCCAGCCCCCAAGGAACAGGATCGTCGTCAGCGCACACATGGTCATGATCGCCACGTATTCGCCGAGCATGAACAGCAGGTACGGCGTCGAGCCATACTCCGACATGAAGCCCGCGACGAGTTCCGATTCCGCTTCCGGCAGATCGAACGGCGGCCGGTTGGTCTCCGCGAGCGCCGAGATGAAGAAGATCACGAACATCGGGAACAGCGGGATGAAGAACCAGTTCAGCATCGTGAACCACGGCACCCCGAGCATATGTGCGATGCCGGAATTCTTCTGCGCCAGCACGATATCGGTCAGGTTGAGGGAGCCCACCACCATCAGCACCGTGATGATGACGAAGCCGATCGAAACCTCGTAGGAGACCATCTGCGCTGCCGAGCGCAACGCGCCGAGGAACGGATACTTCGAGTTCGAGGCCCAGCCGCCGATGATGATACCGTAAACGCCGAGCGAGGAGATCGCGAAAATGTAGAGCACGCCGACGTTGATATCGGCGATCGCCCAGCCTTCCGCCACCGGCACGACGGCCCAGGCCGCGAGCGCGAGAATACAGGTCAGAAGCGGCGCGAGCAGGAACAGCACCTTGTCCGAGGTCGCCGGGATCACCGGTTCCTTGAGGACGAACTTCAGGAGGTCCGCGAAGCTCTGGAGCAGACCGAACGGGCCGACGACATTCGGCCCTCTCCGAAGCTGCACCGCTGCCCAGATCTTGCGATCCGCCAGCAGGAAGAAGGCGATGATGACGAGCAAAGCCACCAGGAGCGCAAGGCTCTTGACGACCACGATCAGCGTGGGAATGAACCAGGTCGTCTCCACCCAGAGATATTTCAGCACCACGACCGCGACATAAGCCACCGCCGCAAGCACCGCGAGCGCGAGTCCGCCGAGGATCATCGGCATCCAGTTGGTTTTCTTCTTCGGCGCGTTCGGCGTGATATCGACCATGATTCCCGCTCCTTATTCCGCCGCGATCTTGGCGTTGCCGGCGGCGAGCGCCGCGCATTCAGCCATGACCTTCGATGCCCGCGAGATGGCGTTGGTGAGGTGGAACGCACTCACCGCGCTCGCAAGCGGCGTCTTTTCGGCCTTGCCCTTCAGTTTCGCCAGTTTCTCGACATCCTTTGCATCGCCCGCCGCGATCGCATCGAGCGCTGCGAAATGCGGATGCGCTACGTAAAGCGCGGTGCGGAGCTGCGCGAGGCTGTCGAACGGCAGCTTCTTGCCAAGAACGTCCGAGAGCGCGCGGATGATCGCCCAGTCCTCGCGCGCCTCGCCGGGTGGGAAGCTCGCGCGGCTCGTCATCTGCACGCGGCCTTCCGTGTTCACGTAAGTCGCCGATTTTTCGGTATAGGCAGCGCCCGGCAAGATCACGTCCGCCCGGTGCGCGCCCCGGTCGCCATGCGAGCCCTGGTAGACGACAAAGGCGCCGGTCGGAACATCGACTTCGTCCGCGCCGAGGTTGAACAGAACATCCACCCCACCGGCGAGCATCGCGCCGGTGTCGAGCCCGCCTTCCCCCGGCACGAAGCCGAGATCAAGCGCGCCGACAAGCGCGGCTTCGGTGTGGAGGACGTTGAAGCCGTTCCAGTCGTCGCGCACCGCGCCACGCGCCACGGCGAACTTTGCCGCGAGCGCGAGAATAGCCGCGCCATCCGGGCGGTTGATCGCACCCTGCCCGACGATCACCATCGGTTTCTTGGCGATCGAGACGTAGCTCTTGTCATCAAGCAGCTTCTGGAGCGTTTCCGCTCCAGCGCCGAGATAGGTGACGGGATAGGACAGGTCCGCCTTCTCGCCGATCAGGCCGATCTCAAAACCGCCCTTAAGATAGCGCTTGCGGATACGGGCGTTCAGCACCGCCGCTTCCTTGCGTGGATTGGCGCCGATGATCATCAGCGCATCGGCCTGCTCGATCCCCTGAATCGTCGAATTGAAGAGGTAGCTCGCGCGCCCGCTAGCCGGGTTCAGCGGGTTGCCGGGGTAGCGGCAATCAACGCTCGCGGAGCCTAGCGCGTTGACGAGCGCCTTGAGCGCGAACATCTCCTCGACGCCCGCGAGCTGCCCTGCAATCGCGCCAACCTTGGCACCCTTCACCTTGGCGGCGATGGCGGCGAAAGCCTCGGCCCAGGTCGCGGCGCGGAGCTTGCCGTTCTCGCGGATATAGGGGCGATCGAGGCGCTGGGTGCGCAATCCATCCCAGATGAAGCGCGTCTTGTCCGAGATCCACTCCTCATTCACGGCCTCGTTGAGCCGCGGTACGATCCGCATCACCTCGCGGCCGCGCGTATCGACGCGGATCGCGGAGCCGACCGCATCCATCACGTCGATGCTCTCGGTCTTCTGGAGTTCCCACGGCCGGGCGTTGAAGGCATAGGGCTTCGAGGTCAGCGCGCCGACCGGGCAGAGATCGATCACGTTGCCCTGCATCTCCGAGGTCATCGCCTTCTCGAGATAGGTGGTGATCTCGGCGTCCTCACCGCGGCCGATGAGGCCAAGCTCGGTGATCCCGGCGACTTCTGTCGTGAAGCGGACGCAGCGCGTGCAGTGGATGCAGCGCGTCATCACGGTGTTGACCAGTGGGCCGATGTACTTGTCCTCGACCGCGCGCTTGTTCTCGGTATAGCGCGTCGAATCAACGCCGTAGGCCATCGCCTGATCCTGAAGATCGCATTCGCCGCCCTGATCGCAGATCGGGCAGTCGAGCGGATGGTTGATCAGCAGGAATTCCATCACGCCTTCGCGCGCCTTCTTCACCATCGGGCTCTTCGTGAAGAATTGCGGCAGAGAACCATCCGGCCCGCCGCGCACGTCGCGCACGTTCATCGCGCAGGAGGCTTGCGGCTTGGGCGGGCCGCCCTTCACCTCGACGAGGCACATGCGGCAGTTCCCGGCAATCGACAGCCGCTCATGGAAGCAGAACCGCGGCACTTCCATGCCCGCGGCCTCTGCCGCCTGCAGCAGCGTGTAATGCGGGGGCACATCGACTTCGACATCATCGACGAGGATCTTGGTCATTTCTCTTACTCCGCCGCCACGCGCACGGGTTCATCGTGCGGATTGGCCGAATACTGGTCGATCTTCTTCTCGATCTCGCCCCGGAAATGACGGATCAGGCCCTGGATCGGCCAGGCTGCGGCATCGCCGAGCGCACAGATCGTGTGGCCCTCGATCCGGGTGGAAACGTCGAGCAGCATATCGATCTCGCGCTTGTGGGCGCGGCCCTCGGCCATGCGCGCCATGACGCGCGCCATCCAGCCGGTGCCCTCGCGGCACGGCGTGCACTGGCCGCAGCTCTCGTGCTTGTAGAAATGCGAGATGCGGGCAATGGCGCGGACAATATCAGTCGACTTGTCCATCACGATCACCGCCGCCGTGCCGAGGCCCGAGCGCAGGTTGCGCAGCGTGTCGAAGTCCATCGGCGCGTCGATGATCTGCTCGGCCGGCACGCAAGGCACGGACGAGCCGCCGGGGATCACGGCAAGCAGGTTGTCCCAGCCACCGCGGATGCCGCCGCAATGCTTGTCGATGAGTTCGCGGAACGGGATGCCCATCGCCTCCTCGACGTTGCAGGGCGTGTTCACATGGCCCGAAACGCAGAACAGCTTGGTGCCGACGTTGTTCGGCCGCCCGATGCCGGCAAACCAGCCCGCACCCCGGCGCAGGATCGTGCCGGCGACGGCGATGGATTCGACGTTGTTGACGGTCGTCGGGCAACCGTAAAGGCCCATGTTGGCCGGGAAAGGCGGCTTGAGGCGCGGCTGACCCTTCTTGCCCTCAAGGCTTTCGAGGAGCGCGGTTTCCTCGCCGCAGATATAGGCGCCCGCCCCGTGATGGACGTAGAAATCGAACGGATAGCCGTTCTTGTTGTCCTTGCCGATCAGCTTGGCCTCATAGGCCTCGTCCACCGCCTTCTGGAGCGCGATGCGCTCGGCGATGAACTCGCCACGGATGTAGATGTAAGCCGCGTGCGCACCCATCGCGAACGAGGCCAGCATCGCGCCTTCAATGAGGAGGTGCGGATCGTGGCGCAGAATCTCGCGATCCTTGCAGGTGCCCGGCTCGGATTCGTCGCCGTTGATAACGAGATAATGCGGGCGCCCGTCGTTCACCTTGGGCATGAAGCTCCACTTCATGCCGGTGGGGAAGCCCGCGCCGCCACGCCCGCGCAGACCGGAAGCCTTCATCTCGTCGATGATCCAGTCGCGTCCCATCTCGAGGAGTTGCTTGGTCCCGTCCCAGTTGCCGCGCTTGAGCGCCGCCTTGAGGCCGGGGTCATGCTGCCCGTAGAGATTGGTGAAGATGCGGTCTTTGTCCTGAAGCATCGCCGTCAGATCCGGTTCGGGTTGGAGAGAATGGCTTTCGCCTTCTCGCCAGCTTTGGTTTCGACAGTCGTGACCAACGTGGAGTCATCGTGCTCCGCACGCCGCTGGTAGCGCGATTCATAAGCAATCCGCGTCACGAGCAGCCATTTGCCCTTTGGCAGATCGGAAAAGGTGAAGCGGCCAGTCGCGTCGCATTGCGTCTTGCGGATCGCCTTGCCATGCGTCTCATGCAGCGCCTTCGGGTTGGCGATCTTGGCGCCGGAGCGATAGACTTCGATCCATTCCTGAAAATAGGGCGTCGCCGGAACGAGATAGACCAGCCCGCCGGAGCAGCGCGCCAGAGACGAATCCGGCCGGCGGAGAAACCCTTCGCCGGAAATCTCGGCATCGCCCTTCGCCATCCAGGCGGCGTGGTCGTTGTCGGAAAAGGCGATCTTCTTCTCGATCTCCTCGCGCGGACCGCAGCCGGCAAGCCCCGCGAGCATCAAACCACAGGCCGCAAACCGCCGCATGAACGGGCGATGGCCGGAAACGCCTCGGCGCTCCGCCCCCCCTACCCCCGCGATGTCGGCGCAAGCGATCATGCGTCAGGCCTTGCTGGTCGGAACCGCGCCCTTGTCGACGCGTTTGGAGAATTCGGTGTCGCCGCCCGCCGCGAGCGTCGTGGCCTGTGCGATCCAGTCCTCGCGATCGATGCGGCCCGGGAAGGCGAGATAGGTGCCCACCCAGCGGATTTCCGGGCGACCCCATGCCGCAATCTGGTCGAAATGGAAGATTCCGAGCGCGTTGAGCTTGCCCTCGTTGACCTTACCGATGCCCTTGATGCGCTTGAGATCGTCCGCCTTGCCCTTGCGCGCCGCCTTGAGGCCCTTGGGCCGGGCACCGACGGCATCGGCCTTCTGCTCTGCGGAAGCATCTTTCGGCAGCGCCGCGATCTTGGCCGCCATCTCGGCTTCCTCGGCCTTCAGTGCGGCTTCGTCAACCTTGGCCGCAGCCTTAGCAGGAGCGGCCTTGGCAGGAGTAACCTCCGCAGGAGCCGCAGCCTTTACGGCCTCGGCGGCCTTCGCAGCCTCTTCCTTGGCTTTCTTCGCGGCCGCGGCGCGGGCCTCGAAATCTTTCTTCCAGCCCCCGACGCCGGAGCCGTCATAGAGCGCGGCGTCCTGGAGCGTCTTGGGCCCGCCGAGCGGCTCGGAAGTCTTGCGCCCGTTCTGCGGCCCGATCTTCACCGGCTTGCCGGCACCGAGATCGTCGATGAGTTTCGCGAGCGTCTCGGTGGTGAGGTCCTCGTAGTAATCGTCGTTGATCTGCACCATCGGCGCGTTGGTGCAGGCGCCGAGGCACTCGACCTCAAGCCACGAGAACTTGCCGTCCGACGTGACATGGCGCTCGGCGCCGATCTTGTCCTTGAGGACCTTCTTGAGATCCTCAGCCCCCATGCAGTGACACGGCACCGTGCCGCAAAGCTGGATAAAATGCTGCCCGACCGGCTCAAGGTTGAACATCGTGTAGAAGGTCGCAACCTCGAGCACGCGGATGTTCGGCATCGAGAGCACATCGGCGACATGTTCGATCGCGGCCTTGGGGAGCCAGCCGCCATGCTGCTTCTGCGCCTGCCAGAGCAACGGGATCACGGCGGAAGCCTGCCGGCCTGTCGGATATTTGGCGACCTGAGCCTTCACCCACGCCTGGTTGGCGGCATCGAACGCGAAGCTGGCGGGCTGGATGGAATCGGGAGCGAGGCGGCGTACGGACATCTGTCTTCCCTTAGACGCGCGCGCGACGCGTATGACGCGGCGCAACGAATGGACGGGTCTTACCACCCCCACCGGAGGGGGCAAGACTGGAAACACTAAAAACTGTGCTCAGCCGGCCACGACGTTGGGATGATCCACCGGACCGTCCCTGCCATTCCGACAGACCACCGAATTCCCGTTTCGAAGCCGCCCCCAGCCAAGGTTGCGCCCCCGCTTTCCGCATCCGTCTTCCCCCGGATGCCGGAATTTGCTCCGGCTTTTGTGAAAGCCGGTCAGAGCCGGCGGCCTTACCGGTCCACTTCCCCGAACACGATGTCGAGCGAACCGAGAATCGCCGAAACGTCCGCGAGCATGTGGCCCTTGCACATGAAATCCATCGCCGAAAGATGCGCGAAACCGGGCGCGCGGATCTTCGTGCGATAGGGCTTGTTGGTGCCGTCCGACACGAGATAGACGCCGAATTCGCCCTTGGGCGCCTCCACCGCGGCATAGACCTCGCCTTCCGGCACGTGGAACCCTTCGGTGAAGAGCTTGAAATGGTGGATCAGCGCTTCCATCGAGCGCTTCATCTCGCCGCGCTTGGGCGGGACGACCTTGCCGTCGGTGGTCGAGATCGGCGTCTTGCCATCAGGCCCGCGCAGCTTGGCGATGCACTGCTTCATGATGCGGATCGACTGGCGCATCTCTTCCATGCGGATGCAGTAACGGTCGTAGCAATCGCCGTTCTTGCCGATCGGGATATCGAATTCGAGTTCGGAATAGCACTCGTAGGGCATGGCGCGGCGCAGATCCCACGCAGCGCCCGAGCCACGCACCATCACGCCCGAGAAGCCCATCTTCCACGCGTCGTCGAGGTTGACGATGCCGATATCGACGTTGCGCTGCTTGAAGATGCGGTTGTCGGTCAGCAGCCCTTCGAGATCGTCACAGAGCTTGAGAAACGGATCGCAGAACGCCTCGATATCATCGACCAGCGCTTTCGGCAGGTCCTGATGCACGCCGCCGACGCGGAAATAATTCGCGTGCATGCGCGAGCCGCAGGCGCGCTCGTAGAAGATCATCAGCTTCTCGCGCTCCTCGAAGCCCCACAAGGGCGGCGTGAGCGCTCCGACGTCCATCGCCTGCGTCGTGATGTTGAGGAGGTGCGACAGGAGCCGCCCGATCTCGGAATAGAGCACGCGGATCACCTGCCCGCGCTTCGGGACGGTGATGTTCAGCAGCTTCTCCGCCGCGAGGCAGAAGGCATGCTCCTGATTCATCGGCGCGCAGTAGTCGAGGCGGTCGAAATAGGGCGTCGCCTGTGCGTAGGTCTTGGCCTCGATCAGCTTCTCGGTGCCACGATGCAAGAGGCCGATATGCGGATCGGTGCGGGTGACGATCTCGCCATCGAGTTCGAGCACGAGGCGCAGCACGCCGTGCGCCGCCGGGTGCTGCGGCCCGAAGTTGATGGTGAAATTGCGCATATTCGGTTGTTCGGTCATGTCATTGATCCTCAATGCCAGAAGCCAAATTCTGCACTGATGTTATTTTGTTCGAGCAATTCCCGGAATTTTGCCAGAGCGTCAGGCTTGCCCCCAAAACGATCCCTGACAAGCGCCACAAGCAATGCTTGGGTGGAAGTTGGCTTCAAGGCATACCAGTATTCGTAGTCATCATCGCCCGTCTCAGCTTCAACCCGAGGCCCCCAGTCACAGCCATGCAGGCGAGAGTTGAACTTTTCGTCCACCGAAAAGCCACAGCTCTTGCCGGACTTCCCGTCTTCCGACTTGGAAAAGAGTTGGACGTTGACTTGATTGCTCATTAGCTCATGCCTTCGCCTTCTCGTCGCCGGGCAGCACATAATCCGCGCCCTCCCACGGCGAGAGGAAATCGAAATTGCGGTATTCCTGATTGAGCTTCACCGGCTCATAGACGACCCGCTTCTCCTGATCGTCGTAGCGAACCTCGACGAAGCCGGTCATCGGGAAATCCTTGCGCAGCGGATGCCCCTGGAAGCCGTAATCGGTCAGGATACGGCGCAGGTCCGGGTGGCCGGTGAACAAGATGCCATACATGTCGTAGGCTTCGCGCTCGAACCAGTTCGCGCCGGGGAAGACATCGGTGATCGAGGGGACCGCGGTCGCCTCGTCAGTCGAAACCTTGACGCGCACGCGCGTAACGTGGCGCGGCGACATCAGGTGATAGACGACATCGAAGCGCTTCTCACGGGCCGGATAATCCGCCCCGCAGACATCGACGAAAGAGAGGAAAGCGCAATCCGCATCCTCGCGCAGGAAGGTCATCACCTCGACGATCGAGGCCGCCTCGGCGGTCAACGTGAGTTCACCATGCGTAACCGCGTGGCCGGTCACCTTACCGGGCAGCGCCTTCTCGATATGCGCGGCGAGGATCTCGTAGGCTCCAGACATATCCATTTTCTCCAACGTCATGCCCAGCCTCGGACCGGATTCCATGACTTGTCATCTACCTCAAGTCGTGGATGGCCGGGACGAACCCGGCCATGACGGCCTGAGTAAGCCTCACCGCTCGATTGTCGCGGTGCGGCGGATCTTCTTCTGAAGCAGCAGCACGCCATAGAGCAGCGCCTCCGCGGTCGGCGGACAGCCCGGGACGTAAACATCCACCGGCACCACGCGATCACAGCCGCGCACGACGGAATAGCTGTAGTGGTAGTAGCCACCGCCGTTGGCACAGGAGCCCATCGAGATGACGTAGCGCGGCTCCGGCATCTGGTCGTAGACCTTGCGCAGCGCAGGAGCCATCTTGTTGGTCAGCGTGCCGGCGACGATCATCACGTCCGACTGGCGCGGCGAGGCACGCGGCGCGAAACCGAAGCGCTCGACGTCATAGCGCGGCATCGAGAGCTGCATCATCTCGACCGCGCAGCACGCCAAACCAAACGTCATCCACATCAGCGAGCCGGTGCGCGCCCAGGCTATGAGATCGTCGGTCGCGGTGACGAGGAAGCCCTTGTCCGCAAGCTCGTTGTTGATCTCGACGAAGAACGGATCGGCCGCGCCGACCGGCTTGCCGGTCGCGGGGTCGAGAATGCCCTTAGGGGCAGGAGCAACAAGCGTGTTCATGGTCTCAATCCCACTCGAGCGCGCCCTTGCGCCACTCATAGACGAAGCCGATCGTCAGAACGCCGAGAAACACCATCATCGACCAGAAGCCGAACGCGCCGACATCCTTGAGTGCCACGGCCCAGGGGAACAGAAACGCCACTTCGAGATCGAAGATGATGAAGAGGATCGCGACGAGATAGAACCGCACGTCGAACTTCATGCGCGCATCGTCGAAGGCGTTGAAGCCGCATTCGTAGGCCGAGAGCTTCTCGGGGTCCGGGTTCTGGTGGGCCACCACGAAGGGCGCGATCATCAGGGCCAGGCCGATAACGGCGGAAAGGCCGATGAACAGGACGAGCGGAAGGTAATCGACGAGGAGATTTTGCATGGCTCCTCCGATTAATCGAGCCGCGCCTTTCGCGCAAGCGAAGAGGCGATCATCCCCGACCTTTTGCCAAGATGAATGCCCCCTGCCGGGCTGATCGGCGATATCCAGCTTTACGGCCCGCTGAATTTGGGTTTTCAATAATCACCGTCACGCGGGAGACCCTTTGCGCGACCTTGCCAGACCAGTGCGGCCCCTGTGCAAGAATTACCCGACCTTCGACTGAACGATACCTTCGCTCCAACCTCATTCCTGCGGGAGTCTTCCATGCGCAAACTCGTCTTTAAGGCGATCTTCTGTCTTGCCCTCACGGTCGGCGTGTATTTCGCCCCTCAAGGCGCAGCTTTCGCCCGCGGGCCCGGCGTCTACAATGTCGAGGGAACCAACCCCGGCGGCAACGGCACCTACTCCGGTCGGGCCACCCTCGCGCAGACCGGCGAATCAACCTGGCGCATCACCTGGCGCATCGGCTCCCAGAGCTGGGAAGGCTGGGGCATCGGCGACGGCAAGGTCATCGCCGTCAATTACCGCTCCGGCGGCACCACCGGCGTCATCCTCATGATCGAAAAGGATGGCGGCGGTTACGAATCCGTTTGGGCCAATTCCGGCTCGACCGCAGTCGGCACCGAAATCTGGACGAAATAACGGCGGTGTTTCAGTGTTCGTCCGCCCCGCCGTGTTGCTGCGCGCGGGGCGGCGGCCAGGCATCGCCATCCCCGTATTCGGCGAAGCGCGCGTAATAGGGATGTGCGCCCATAACCCGCCGAGCATGCTTGATCGGGCACCAGTGGCGCTCGGTCCGCCCGGCAACCTCGCGGACATAGGCGACGATCCCGTTGCAATACGAGCAGTAGAGGCAATTAAACTTCTCGACCGCGTTGAGATAGGCCAGCATATGCCGGTCGAAGACGAGGTATTTTGACCGATCGACCTTCTCAATTCGATAAATCGGAAAACAGATCGCCTGATAAACCGTCACGAAAAGGTCAAGCAGCGCGAACGGCACGATCAGCGAATAGATGACCGGCGCCGACAGAATCACCAACGGACGCGCGCCGACAATGTAGCGCAGCACATGGGTCCGTAATTCCTTGTGTCGACGCCGGACCTCCTCCTCGAACACCGCCCTGCCCTGTTCCAGCCGGAAACGCAGGCCCGCGGCGCGTTGCGCCAGCTCCGTTTCCAGATCCCGCTCGAGCTGATCGATGCGGGCAAGAAGATCGTCGATGCGCTCGCTCATGGCGGGTCTCCGGTTGCGTCAGAGCCGGCAGGATAGACCATAGGCCGTCGCGCACCATGCCGCGCATCAACAATCGAGCATCGACCTCACTTCACCTTGCGGCTCATCGCCACGGTCACGATGATCGCAAGGCAGAAGAGGACCGAAAGCGAATCGAGCCGCTCGCCGAGCAGCGGCACTGCGACCAGCATCGACAGGAATGGCTGGAGCAGTTGCGTCTGGCTCACCCGCATCGCCCCGCCAAGCGCCAGCCCGCGATACCAGGCGAAGAAGCCGAGCCACATCGAGAACACCGCGAGATAGGCGAAGGCCCACCACGCGACGGGCGCAACCGCACCGACTGGACGGAACCACACCGAAACGGGAATCGTCAGCGGGAGATAGAGAACGAGGATCCAGGAGATCACCTCCTCCGGTGCGCGGTTCCGGCTGAGGCGCGCACCGAGCACGTAACCCGCGCTCGCCGAGGCCATCGCAAGCAGCAGCAATCCGTCCGCTGGAACGAAGCCCTTCCCACCGCTCGCCAAATGGGCATAGGCAAGAACCAGCAGAAACCCTAACACGGCGAGTGCCCAGAAGCGGGCCGAAGCCCGTTCGCGCATCCACAGCGCGGTGAGGATCGCGGTCCCCAGCGGCAGAGCCCCCGCGATCACCGCCGCATGCATCGCGTCGACATATTGCACCGCCAGCCCCATGAAGAGCGGAAAACCGACGACGATCCCGAGGCCCGCGAGCAGGAGTGCCACCGCCTCACGCAAATCCGGCCGGCGAGAGCCGATTGCAAGAAGGTAGACGATCGACAACACCCCAGCGACCGCCGCGCGGCCGAAGGTGATGAAGGCGGGAGACAGGCCGGCAAAGCTGGGATGCGCCGTCGCGAGTTTCGTCATCGGCAGCGTGACGGCAAAGATGGCGACACCGAGAAGACCGAGCAGGAAGCCCTTCGTTGAAGCAGACATGATTCACCCCTGGCCGCGCGAGGCGGACACGAAAGTCGCGATGGGAAGAAGCAGCTGCTCCCTTTTCATGGAAGGAGCGGAAATGGCGCGGGCGACGGGGCTCGAACCCGCGACCTCCGGCGTGACAGGCCGGCACTCTAACCGACTGAGCTACGCCCGCATCCAAATCGAACCCAGGGCCAGCCCCGAGCGAGGCGGCACGGTTACGCGAACGGGGCCGCGCTTGTCAAGCGATATGCGCCCCCGGCCCGCGAAAGAAAATTCACGGCCTCAATCGAGCGATATCGAGCGCGAAGACAAGCGGAAAAGTCGTGCCCCACCGGACATAGCGCTTGGCACCTGCCTCGGACACTGCCCAAAGCAGCCCCACTGAATCGAAGCCGATATCCTCGATTCCTGCCGGCATCGGGTATTTCGCGATTTGGCGACCCGTCCGACGGTCGAATTTGGCGAGTTGGCCGAATGTCGAACCCGAAAACGTCAGCCAGATGCCCCCCGCCCCGAAGGCCATGCCCTGCGCCTTTTCCGGAATGGCGAAGTGCTGCGCAGCGTCCGTCTCGGTCAGGGAATCGCCCGCAAGCTTCGCAAGCGGAATGCGCCAGATCCGACCGGGGTTCGACCGCTCATAAGAACCGATCCAGAGGTCGGTTCCGTCAAAATCGCCGAACGAGCCACGCAGCGGTTCAGCAAGCCGAATCATCCGTTCGACCGTGCCGTTCTGCACAATGAACAAGGCCCGGGTGTCGATCACCACCAAACGGTCGCCCCCAATCGCCGCGAGGCCGCCTCCATGTTTGCAGGCGGGAAGATGCATCGAGCCGCCCCTGACATCGCTCTCCATCCGGAAGAGGCGGCAGCCGTCCGCTCCATAGCCCACGATGTACACGCGACCGCCGGAAACGCTCAGCCCCTGCGGCGTGTAACCCTCATCCAACCCCGGTGCCCACCGGCGTTTCACGATTGCCTGTTCGTTGGGAACCGACGAGACCGGCTTTTCAAGATAGGACGGCTTCCGTCCGGAGATCGGCTGCTGGGCCACGGCGAGGCCGGAAAGCCCTGCCCCAGCGAGGAGCACGAAAATGCTCCTGCAACTCACAACGAGGGCGAACCGAGCCGGTATTTCCGCACCTCTGCACCGGACAGCATACGGATGCGATCATGTGGGATCGATTCCGCAAGGCTGATGAGTTCCTGGCTCCCGCCAACCTTGGCGACATAGCTGCGAAGCGCGTCGATTTCCTGCTCGCCGGCAAAGACACGGGTATTCTTCACCCCGCCACCGGCCGGATCCTGCCCCCAGAGGCGCGCAGACATACGATGGACGCCGACCTTCGCACCGTCCGGAACAACCCGCTTCTTCGCACCCATCAGCGAATAGACGCAGGCCGACGCGCAATGGCCGGGAACAACTCCGATCTTGCCAACCCGCCCCCTCCTGCTGCGTGCCGCTCCCGGCAACGCTGTCGGCCGACCGACCACCACGGCCGCCCCCGCATTATGGAGCAAGGCGCCGAGCTGGAGCGCGCTCTCAACATTGCCGCCGGGCGAATTCAGAAAGACGATGGCGTGGAGACCTGGTGTCTGAAGCTGATGGCGCAGAAACCGGGCGAAATCCGTCGGCGCCTCGCGATTGATCTCGCCCTCGGCGACGACCGCGCGCGGACATTGGGACGACGTGCAGGCACCTTCGAGCGCCACGGTCGAGAATTCCATAGCCTCCGCGCCGGCATATGCCGCCAGAGTTCCGGCCATGAGCGCCACCAGGCGCAGCGATGCGCCAATCGTTCCCTTACGCATGGATCCTCCGATCCCCTCACTCACACATATCACCCTACATCGGTGACATGAATATGGTGAACGAACGAGGTTGCCGAAAAGTTCACACGACGCGGGTTTCTCGGCCTGGAAACACAAAATAACGGAGGGAAATGGTGGGCGATGAGAGACTCGAACTCCCGACATCCTCGGTGTAAACGAGGCGCTCTACCAACTGAGCTAATCGCCCGAACCACCCGGCTTGTAATAAAGAAGAAGGCGCGATGCAAACGCCTTCCCGACATCTCCCCATGCGTTGCTCGCCCCGTCCTCCGCAGAAAGACCAATCCTGCTGGATCGCGCTTCCATGCTAGGCTTTTTTCGCCATGCGCGCCGGCAGTCGTGATGCAGGTCAAGGAGAAAGCGCCGCCAAGCGCGCATGGAAGAAAAAACCACCCCGAAAAACGAGGGCGGTTCAAACCAAAGGATCAGGGAGGGCGGCCCGGAGGACGGGGTCGTGGAGTGCGATGCGTCTGGCTCTTCTGGCGGATATCCATGCCAATCGTGAAGCTTTCGAAGCCGTTCTTGCCCGCCTCGCGACACAGCGGATCGACCGGATCGTTCTGCTTGGCGACATCGTCGGTTACGGGCCGGATCCGGAATTCTGCACCGAAAAGGCAGCCGAACTCGTGGGCAAGGGAGCACTCGCTGTGATCGGCAACCACGATGCGGCGATCGAAGGCGACTGCTCCGACATGAACAACCGCGCCCGCGCCGCGATCGAGTTCACGCGCGGGCGGCTCGGCACCGATCATCGCGCCTTTCTCAACGCCCTCGACGAAACCGCCACGGAGGGGGATGCCTATTTCGTCCATGCCAGCGCGCGCGCGCCGCGCAGTTGGGAATATGTCACTGGCCGCCCACAGGCCGAGCGCTCGATCCGCGCATGCCCGACGCGCCTCTCCGTTGTCGGCCATGTGCATTCGCCGCATCTCTGGCGCCTCAACACGTCGGGCGTCGCCACGGGTCATGTGCCCGTCACCGGCATGGAGATTCCTCTGGCCAAGAGCCAGGTCTGGCTCGCAGTGATGGGGGCTGTCGGCCAGCCGCGCGACGGAAACCCGGCAGCCGCCTACGGCATCCTCGACCTCGCGCGCGGAACGCTCCTCTTCGAGCGCGCGCCCTACGATCATTTCACCACAGCCCGGAAGGTCCGCGATGCCGGCCTGCCGCACGAACTCGCCGATCGCCTCGGCCGCGGGCGTTAGCAACAGGAAGAATCATGGGCCGTATGCAGCTTGAAACCGGGAAGGTGCTCGACGGCTTCCTGATCGGCGAAAAGATCCACCAGGGTGGCATGGCCGAGATCTGGGATGTCAGCCGCCCGGACATCGACATGCCGCTGGTGATGAAGATCCCGTTGATCCTCGACGGCGACGACCCAACCATGATTGTCGGCTTCGAGCAGGAGCAGATGATCCTGCCGCGCCTGTCCGGCCCGCATGTGCCGAAGGTCTTCGCCCTCGGCGATTTCGCGGTGCAGCCCTACATCGTGATGGAGAAGCTCGAGGGAGATTCGCTCCTGCCGCGTTTCAAGAACGCACCGTTGCCGATTGACGAGGTGATCGATTTCGGCGCGCGCGTCGCCACCGGTCTTGCGAGCCTGCACCGGCAGGATGTCGTCCACCTTGATCTCAAACCGTCGAACATCATGTTCCGCCCGAAGAACGCGGATGGAACCGGCGGCGAAGCCGTGTTCATCGACTTCGGGCTCTCGCGCCACCTGAAGCTGCCGGACCTCCTCGCCGAGGAGTTCCGCGTGCCGATGGGCACGGCGCCCTACATCGCACCGGAGCAGGTGCTCAAGCTCCGCGAGGAACCGCGCTCGGACCTCTTCGCGCTCGGCGTGCTGCTCTATACGCTTGCGACCGGCGAGCGCCCGTTCGGCAACCCGAAGCACACCACCAAGGCGTTACTGCGTCGGCTCTACGAGGCGCCGACGCCGCCCCGCCACATCCGCAAGGAAATCCCTGCTTTCCTGCAGGAGATTGTCCTGCGCTGCCTCGAAGTACGCCCCGAACGCCGCCACCCCACGGCCGAGCAACTGGCGTTCGAGCTGCGCCATCCCGAACAGGTCGGCCTGACCGAGCGCGCCACGCGCGAGAAGACGCATTGGCTCAAGAACATGCTCGCCGGCCGGCTGGGAACGGGCAACAGGGCGCCGATCTCGCGCCTTGAAACCTACCGCCACGCCGCGACCGCGCCGATCCTGATGGTGGCGGTCGATCTTTCCAGCGAGGGCGTGCCGCTAGCCGATCCCTTGCGCGAACTCGCGGGGCGGTTGCTCGCGACTGCGCCGGACGCCCGCCTCGCCTGCGTCAACGTGCTCAAGACCGCCGTGATCGGCATCGACCAGTTGACGGATGCCGACGGGACCTCCCTGCACGTCAAGCGATTGGTTGAACTGAAGGACTGGGCCGCCGAGATGCGCCTCCCGGCGGACCGCGTGACATTCCATGTGCTCGAAAGCTCCGACCCGGCGGAAGCACTCAACACCTTCGCCGTCAACAACCATGTCGATCACATGATTATCGGCGCGCGCGGCTCGGGCGGCGTGCGGCGCTACCTCGGCTCGGTCTCAACCGCGCTCGTCGCGCAGTCCTCCTGTTCGGTCACGGTTGTCCGCGCCAAGCATCACAATGACGACGGGGAGGATGCCGAATAGAGAAACGCCCCGGAAAACCGGGGCGCTCTCGTTTCAGCTCAATGGGCGCGGGCCGAAAGCTCGTCCTCGCCGGTTGCCGTCTTGGCTGTCGCCTGCGGCGCATCCTCTTCGACCCAAACGATCGGCTCCGGCTGGCGGATGAGCGCCCGCTTTAGCACCTCGTCCATCCGCGAAACCGGGACAATCTCCAGTCCGTTCTTCACGTTGGCTGGGATGTCGGCGAGATCCTTGACGTTGTCCTCGGGGATGAGAACGGTCTTGATTCCGCCGCGCAGCGCCGCGAGCAGCTTCTCCTTGAGGCCGCCGATCGGCAGCACGCGGCCGCGCAACGTCACTTCACCCGTCATCGCGATATCGCGGCGGACGGGGATGCCCGTCATCACCGAGACGATGGCAGTCGCCATCGCGATGCCAGCGGACGGCCCGTCCTTCGGCGTCGCGCCTTCCGGCACGTGGACGTGGATATCGCGGTTGTCGAACATCGGCGGCTTGATGCCGAATTCGAGCGCGCGGCTCCGGACATAGGACGCGGCGGCGGAGATCGATTCCTTCATCACGTCCTTGAGGTTGCCCGTGACCGTCATCTTGCCCTTGCCGGGCATCATGACGCCTTCGATCGTCAGCAACTCGCCGCCGACCTCGGTCCAGGCGAGACCGGTAACGCCGCCGACCTGATCCTCGGTCTCGGCCATGCCGTAGCGATACTTGGCCGGGCCGAGGTAGTCCTCGACCTTGGCTTCATCGATCACGACGCTGCTCACCGGCTTGTCGGTGCCGGCCGAAAGCAGGATCTCCTTCACCGCCTTGCGGACGAGGTTGGAAATCTCGCGTTCGAGGTTGCGCACGCCCGATTCCCGCGTGTAGCGGCGGACGAGGAACTGCAGCGCCTCCGGCGTGATCGACCACTCCTTGTCGTCGAGCCCGTGCTTCTTGAGCGAGTTCGGAATGAGGTGCTTGCGCGCGATCTCGGCCTTCTCGTCCTCCGTGTAGCCGGCGATGCGGATGATTTCCATCCGGTCCATCAGCGGTGCGGGGATGTTGAGCGTGTTCGCCGTCGTCACGAACATCACGTTCGAAAGGTCGTAATCGACCTCGAGGTAATGATCGTTGAACGTCGTGTTCTGCTCCGGATCGAGCACTTCAAGCAGCGCCGAGGACGGGTCGCCCCGGAAATCCATGCCCATCTTGTCGATCTCGTCGAGCAGGAAGAGCGGATTGGAGGTCTTCGTCTTGCGCAGGGACTGGATGATCTTGCCCGGCATCGAACCGATATAGGTCCGGCGATGGCCGCGGATCTCCGCCTCGTCGCGCACGCCGCCAAGCGACATGCGCACGAACTCGCGGCCGGTGGACTTCGCGATCGATTTGCCGAGCGAGGTCTTGCCGACGCCGGGAGGGCCGACAAGGCACAGGATCGGGCCCGTGAGCTTGTTCGCCCGGCTCTGCACCGCAAGATATTCGATGATGCGGTCCTTGACCTTCTCGAGGCCATAATGATCGGCGTCGAGGATCTCCTGCGCGAGGCGCAGGTCCTTCTTCACCTTCGAGCGCTTGCCCCAGGGGAGCGAGACGATCCAGTCGAGATAATTGCGGACGACGGTGGCTTCGGCCGACATCGGCGACATCTGCCGGAGCTTGCGCAACTCGTGAGCGGCCTTGTCGCGCGCTTCCTTCGAGAGCTTGGTGCGGGCGATCTTGTCCTCAAGCTCGGCGAGTTCGTCCTTGCCGTCCTCGTCGCCAAGTTCCTTCTGGATCGCCTTGATCTGTTCGTTGAGATAGTATTCGCGCTGTGTCTTCTCCATCTGGCGCTTGACGCGCGTACGGATGCGCTTCTCGACCTGGAGGACGGATATCTCGCTCTCCATAAGGCCGAGCACCTTCTCGAGGCGTGCGGGCACCGAAACGGTTTCCAGCACGACCTGCTTGTCAGCAATCTTGACCGCGAGATGGCTCGCGACCGTGTCGGCGAGCTTGGCGTAATCCTCAATGCCACCGATCGTCGAAATGACATCGGGCGAGATCTTCTTGTTGAGCTTGGCGTAGCCCTCGAACTCCGTCGTCACCGACCGCGCCAGCGCCTCGGCCTCGACCGGATCGCCAAGCTCTTCGGCCAGCACCTGCACCTCGGCTTCGAGGAAGGCGTCATTCGACACCGCACGCAGGCGGTTGGCGCGGCTGACGCCTTCGACGAGCACCTTGACGGTGCCGTCCGGCAACTTCAGGAGCTGGAGAACGGTCGCGAGGCTGCCGACCTGATAGATCTGGTCGATGGCCGGATCGTCCTCGGTCGCGTTGAACTGGGTCGCGAGCAGGATGTGGCGATCCGACTTCATGACCTCTTCGAGCGCCTTGATGGATTTTTCGCGCCCGACGAACAGCGGCACGATCATGTGCGGGAACACAACGATATCGCGCAGCGGCAGCACGGGCACCACCTCGGTGGAACCGGGAACCGGCAGGGGACGCTTCTTGTCAGCGCTCATGGTCTTTATCCTTCGATCTTGCCGCCCCGGAAGGCCGGTTTCCCGGTCGCGATGGGCACGGCCCCGGACATGCCGGAATGTGACGGCATCGGCACGGTCCGCGGGTTTCCCCATCCCCGCTCATTCCGCGCGGGACGCCGGACGAACCCTCTTCGGGCGCTCGTCCGATACGGCTTCGGCCTCAGCCTTGGTTACGCAAGAACGTGGGGTCGATTCGGCCCTTCTGCAAGGGTATCGCACCCCGGGATTTGTGGGAACCGGCCGGGTCCTTGACAAAAGAATGGCGCGGCAGCCAGAAGCCGCCGCGCCGGAACGGAAATCAGCATTTCGCAGGCCTCAGGCACTCGCGGCTTCGGCCTCTTCCTTGCGCTCGCCGTAGATGTAGAGCGGCTTGGCCTTGCCCTCGATGACCTCGGGCGAAACCACCACCTGCTCGACGCCTTCGAGGCCCGGCAGATCGAACATCGTGTCGAGCAACGCGCCTTCGAGGATCGAGCGCAGGCCGCGCGCGCCGGTCTTGCGCTCGATCGCCTTGCGGGCAACGACGCCAAGTGCTTCGTCGTTGAAGGAGAGTTCGACGTCCTCCATCTCGAACAGGCGCTGATACTGCTTGACGAGCGCGTTCTTCGGCTCGGTCAGGATGCGCTTGAGCGCATCTTCGTCGAGGTCTTCCAGCGTCGCGATGACCGGCAGACGGCCGATGAATTCAGGGATGAGGCCGAACTTCAGCAGGTCCTCCGGCTCGACCTGGCGGAACACCTCGCCCACGCGCCGGTCATCCGGGGCCTCGACTTTGGCGCCAAAGCCGATGGATGTGCCCTTGCCGCGCGAGGAGATGATTTTCTCGAGCCCGGCGAAGGCACCGCCGCAGATGAAGAGGATATTGGTCGTATCCACCTGCAGGAACTCCTGCTGCGGATGCTTGCGCCCGCCTTGCGGCGGCACCGAGGCGACCGTGCCTTCCATGATCTTGAGCAGCGCCTGCTGCACGCCCTCGCCCGAAACATCGCGGGTGATGGAGGGATTGTCGGACTTGCGGCTGATCTTGTCGATTTCATCGATGTAGACGATGCCGCGCTGGGCGCGCTCGACGTTGTAGTCCGCCGCCTGGAGAAGCTTCAGGATGATGTTCTCGACATCCTCGCCAACGTAACCAGCTTCGGTAAGCGTCGTCGCGTCCGCCATCGTGAACGGCACGTCAAGAATGCGCGCCAGCGTCTGGGCAAGATAGGTCTTGCCGCAGCCAGTCGGGCCAACGAGCAGGATATTCGACTTCGCCAGCTCGATGTCGTTGTGCTTGGTTGCGTGGTTGAGGCGCTTATAATGGTTGTGGACCGCGACCGCGAGCACGCGCTTGGCGTAGAATTGGCCGATGACGTAATCGTCGAGAATCTTGGCGATTTCCTTCGGCGTCGGCACGCCGTCCTTCGCCTTCACGAGGGTCTTGGATTCCTCGCGGATGATATCCATGCAGAGTTCGACGCATTCATCACAGATGAAAACCGTCGGCCCGGCAATGAGTTTGCGAACCTCATGCTGGCTCTTGCCGCAGAAGGAGCAGTAAAGCGTGCTCCGGGAATCGCCGCCGCTCGTGGTCTTGCTCATCGCCTATCTCCTATCCCGACGTCTCCGGCTTCCTTGCGGAAGCGGTATCGCCGGTTCACTGGCCACCTTGCGGTTGTGCCGAACCTGTCGCAACACTATCCCGCTCCGGTGACGAAAGAAACGTTAAAGCCTCTCCGGCCCGGCGCGGCATGCCAAACCACAAGGGTAGTGGCTGATCCGCGCGTTGCAAGACCAGGACCACGAAATCAGCGCTCCACTCGCGCCGTTTTGAAACAGCGTGTGGCGAAAAACCGACATTCCGGGTCAGATCGGGCCTTTTCAGGCCTTCGGCGCCTCGGATTCCTCAAGACGCTTGGTCAGCACCTGATCGACGATGCCGAACTCCTTAGCCATGTCGGCGGTCATGAAGTTGTCGCGCTCGAGCGCGTTGTGGATCGTGTCGTAATCGTTGCCGGTATGATGAACATAGATCTCGTTGAGACGCTTCTTGAGGCTCTCGACCTCCTTGGCGTGGATCATGATGTCCGTCACCTGCCCCTGGAAACCGCCGGACGGCTGGTGAACCATGATGCGTGCGTTCGGCAACGCGAAGCGATGGCCCTTCTCGCCCGCCGTCAGCAGGAGCGAGCCCATCGAGGCCGCCTGGCCGGTGCAGAGCGTCGTGACCGGACAACGGATGAACTGCATCGTGTCGTAGATCGAGAGGCCGGAGGTCACGACCCCGCCGGGCGAATTGATATAGAGCGAGATCTCCTTCTTCGGGTTCTCCGCTTCGAGGAACAGGAGCTGCGCCACGACGAGGCTCGCCATCGTGTCCTCAACCGGGCCGATCAGGAAGATAATGCGCTCGCGCAGGAGGCGGGAGAAAATGTCGAAGGCCCGTTCGCCCCGGCTCGATTGCTCGATGACCATCGGCACCAGGGAATTGTAGGTTTCAATCGGATCTTTCATCGCTGCCTCAGCACATAAGGGCGGATTTCCGCCGAATCGTCGAAGAATAACGCTCTTGTCAGATAAGGACGAATCCCCGCCTGAAAAGGCCCCTCCCTTCCCTACAGCCAAGAGGTTCACGAAAGGTTTGAGCCAGAAGCCGGTTCAGCGCGCCGATCCGGCACGGAACAGCGCCCGCGCGCCCCACCCCAGCACGAGGCCCCAGAACGCACCGCCGATCCCGAAGAACGACAGGCCCGAAGCAGTGACGAGAAAGGTCATCAACGCCGGCAGGCGTTCGTTTTCATCCTCGGTCGCCGCCTTGATCGCGCCGCCGAAGGCGCCGATCAGCGCGAGGCCCGCCGCCGCCTCGATCAGGACGGGCGAAGCATGCAGCACCAGCGCCGCCGCGATCGCCGCCAGCGCCGCGAAGAGGATGTAACCGATCCCCGAGAACAGGGCCGCGACATAGCGACGGCCAGGATCGGGATGGGCATCCTCGCCCGCGCACAGGGCCGCCGTAATGGCGGCATAGTTGATCGTCGGCGCGCCGAGCACCGCGGAAACGAGCGAAAGCCCGCCCGTCACCATCAGTCCCTCCCGCATCCTCGGCCGGAAACCGAAGGTCGAGAGTACCGCGAGCCCGGTGATGTTCTGCGAAGCCATCGTGACGATGAAGAGCGGCAGCGCGAGGCTTAGGAAAGCTTCGACCGTGAGCGTCGGCATCACGAAGACCGGTACGGGTAACCGGAACCCACCGAGCCCCGAGGCGCCGCCCTGCATCAGGATCGCCAGGAGCGCGACCACGACTGCTGCCGGCACGGCCCAGAGCCGCGCGAAGCGCATCATCACGATCCAGACGCCGAGGATCGCCAGCGCGACCACGGGCAGTTCCCGGATGGCGACGAAGGGCGCGAGGCAGAGTTTCAGAAGGATACCCGCCAGCATCGCGTTGGCGAGCGACTTCGGGATCGCGCCGATAAGCCGCGACAGGGGTTCCCAGAAAGCCGCGATGACGACCAGTGCACCCACGACCAGAAAAGCACCCACGGCAGCCGGAAATCCACCCGCGACCGCACCCGTGGTCGCAAGCAGCGCGAGGCCAGGCGTCGTCCAGGCAACGGAAACAGGCATCCGGCTCGACAGGGACAGGTAGATCGACGCGATGCCCTTGGTGAAGCCCAGCAGCATCAGCCCGGAGGCGATCTCGGCCTCGCTCGCGCCGACAGCAGCTAAGCCCTTGATGACGATCGCGACCGAACTCGCATAGCCGACGAGCGAGACGATGAAGCCCTGCACCATCGCCCGGCCGGAAAAATCGGCCGCGAAACTGCTTCTTGCGCCCGTGAGCGCGCCACCATCCTGCTGCATGGAAACCGAATCCCAAAAGAAAACGCCGCCCCAAGCTGGAGCGGCGTCAAGAGTTTGGCAATCGCCGTTGCGATCACTCGGCCTTCTCGGCCTTCTTCTTCGCTGGCGCCTTCTTCGGCTTCTCGGCCTTTTCCGCCGTTTCCGGCTCGTCATCCGCCATCAGTTCCTCGCGGGTCACCTTCTTTTCGGTGATCTTCACGCCCGAGAGGAGATGGTCGACAACCTTCTCCTCGAACAGCGGCGCGCGGATCTCCGCCAGCGCCTGCGGGTTCTTGCGATAGTACTCGAAAACCTGCTTTTCCTGGCCGGGGAACTGGCGCGCACGCAACACCAGCGCCTGCGTGATCTCGTTGTCCTCGACCTTGATCTCGGCCTTCTGGCCGATCTCGGCGAGCACGAGGCCGAGGCGGACGCGGCGGTTCGCGATGGCGCGATATTCCTCGCGGGCCTTCTCCTCGCCGCCCTCGGCGTCGAAGGTCTCGCCGGCACGGCCCATGTCAGCGTTCACCTGCCGCCAGACGGCGTTGAATTCATCCTCCACCATGGTGGGTGGCAGATCGAAGGTGTAGAGCTTGTCGAGCCCGTCGAGAAGCTGACGCTTCATTTTCTGGCGCGTCGCGTCCTTGAGTTCCTCGGAAAGCGACTCCTTCACCGCCTCGCGCAGCTTCTCGACAGTATCGAGGCCGAACTTCTTGGCGAGTTCATCGTCGATCTTGAGTTCGCCCGGCGCGGCAACCGTCTTCACCGTCACATCGAACTCGGCGGCCTTGCCGGCGAGATGCGCGGCCTGATACTCCGCCGGGAACGAGACCTTGACGAGCTTCTTGTCACCGGTTTTGGCACCGACGAGCTGCTCCTCGAAACCGGGAATGAACTGGCCCGAGCCAAGCACCAGATCGACATCGCCGCCGGTGCCGCCCTCGAAGGCGACGCCGTCGATCTTGCCGACGAAATCGATGGTCACCTTGTCGCCGTCCTTGGCCTTGTCCTTCTCGCCGCGCGGGCTGAACGGGCGGTTGGCCGAGGCCATGCGCTCGATCGCCTCGTCAACATCCTTGGCCGGAACCTCGGCGACCGACTTCACGACCGAAATACCCGAATGATCGGCGATCTCGATGGTCGGCAGTAGCTCAACGTCGACCGAGAAATCGAGGCCGGCTTCGCCCGCCAGCACCTTCTCGATCACCGCCTGATCTTCCGGCAGGTTGACCTTCGGCTCGGCGGCGAGGCGCGTACCGGCGTCCTCGACGATCTTCTTGTTGGCATCGTTGACCGCGTTCTGGACGACCTCGGCCATCACGGACTTGCCGTAGACACGCTTGAGATGCGCGGTCGGCACCTTGCCGGGGCGGAAACCGTTGAGATTGACCCGCCCGCGGATGTTTTCCAGTTCCGTGTCGAAACGGGTGGTGAGATCGTCCTTCGAAAGAGCGACCTTGAACTGGCGCTTGAGCCCTTCGGCGAGGGTTTGGGTAACCTGCATGATAAACCTTGATGTCCGTTGCGGGCCGTCGTGCCCGTTTCTTTTTCCGTTTGCCGCACGCTGGAGGCGTGCTGTTGCCCGTTAGTCGCACGCGGTCAGGCGTGCGGATGAATTCTGTCCTGCCGGCGCGGGAGCTGGTGCGGGCGAAGGGACTCGAACCCCCACGACTTTCGTCACCGGAACCTAAATCCGGCGCGTCTACCAGTTCCGCCACGCCCGCGAGTATCCCCGTCTCGAATGTGCCGCCGCATCCGCGCGTTCAAGCGGTCTTGGCCAGTCCATCGTCGAGAGGAGCGCACGAACAGCACGGGCAAAGCCCGAACCTGCCGCTTGCGGGGCGGGTCTATATCACGGATTTTTCATCCCGCAGCAAAAATCTGCGAGGTCCAGGCGGGCGATCCGGCGACGAAGCCCCTCGCCGCGCCTCCCTGCCGCCGCTAGATAAGACCTTGAAGCTTTCGAATCGTCGGAGAAGATCTTGCCCTTCCGCCTCCCCAGCCGCCGCAACATCCTGATCGGCCTGGCCGCCACGTTTCCCCTGCCAGCGCTCGCGCAGCAGGCGAGCACGGGGGCATCGCGCCGGATCGCGATGCGGACGGAAGCGATTGAGCGTCGCCTTGCCGGTGACGACAAGCCGCCGAGCACGCTCTTCCGCCTGCGAGGCGCCGATGTCGCCCGGGAAGCGGCTGATACGTTTCCTGTCTTCCGCGCGCGCGAAGGCGAACGCTGCGATCTCGAGATCGAAAACACTCTCCGACAGCCGGTCTCGTTTCAGTTCCGCGGGCTGCGCAGCCCGACGACGCCGGACGGGATTCCAGAGCTTTCCGGTCGCGTCGTCGCACCAGACGAGAAGGCCGTCCTACCGCTGGATACGCGCCAACCCGGCACATTCGTCATGATGCCCACCGTCGTCTCACACGTCAGCGAACAGAACGCGCGGGGACTCAACGCCGCGCTGATCGTCGAGGAGCGCGAACCACCGGTCTTCGATCTCGACCATGTGTTGACCGTGGGTGATTGGCGCCTCGACGACAAGGGGCAGCTCGACCCGAACTTCGGCGCCTTGCCGGACATCGCCCGCATCGGCCGGCTCGGCAACCGGCTGATCGCGAACCGACACCCGGCACCCGAGCGGATCGAGGCCCGCCCCGGTGCACGCCTGCGTATCCGCATGATCAACGTCTCGAATGCGCGACTCGTTCCACTCAAGATCAGCGGCTGTGAGGCCAAGGTCTATTCGATTGATTCCACGCCCTGCCAGCCTTTTGATCCGCTACGCCGGACCGTGACGCTCTCACCCTCGACGCGGATCGAACTCGCGATCGATCTGCCGGTCGAGCCGGACAAGGAGGCCGCGATCGAGGCCAAGCTCGGTGACGGGCTGCCGATCCTCGTGATCCGGACCAAGGGCGAACCGATCCCCAGGCGCGGCGACATCGCGCCCCTTCCCGATCCGGGTCTGCCGCCGGCGATCAGGCTGCAGAACGCCGCGCGGGCCGATATCCGCATCACCGGCGGAACCGGCACTGCCCCTTCTGAGGCAACGCCGGAGGCGCTGGCGTCCCGCTTTCCCGATCCGGCGAAGGTCTTCGCGATCAATGGCGAGACAACCGGGTTCGTCGGCAAACCGGTGCTGAAGGTCAAGCGCGGGCGAGAAATCGTCTTCGCGTTCTTCAACGACACCGCCTGGCCGCAGGTTCTGGCCATCCACGGCCACGCCTTCCGGCTGCTACACCCGTTTGACGACGGCTGGGAACCCTATTTCCTCGATACGCTCTATCTGGCGCCGAAGAGCGTGGCACGCATCGCCTTCATTGCCGGCAATCCGGGCCGTTGGGCGATCCGCTCTGCCGTAGCCGAGCATTTCGCCGGCGGGGTCCGCACCTGGTTTGAAGTCACCTGATGGCGAGCGCTGTTTATTTTATGAACTGATTGATTAAATAATATGCACATTGCGCATTTCGACATCGCGGCGCTAAATTTCGCCGCGCGGAAGCCGGCAAAACCCCTTCCCGCTATTGACGGATTTCGCGCTTTCGTGGTGTGAGACTGCCCGAACCAGCTGCCTGAAACGCAAGAAAGGCCGTCCGATGAAGAAAATCGAAGCGATCATCAAGCCGTTCAAGCTCGACGAGGTGAAGGAAGCCCTTCAAGGTATCGGCGTTCAGGGGATCACGGTCATCGAGGCCAAGGGCTTCGGCCGTCAGAAGGGCCACACCGAACTCTATCGCGGCGCGGAATATGTGGTTGATTTCCTTCCGAAAGTGAAGATCGAAGTTGTCGTTCTCGACCAGATGGTCCCGGAAGCCATCGAGGCGATCAAGAACGCCGCGCAAACCGGCCGCATCGGCGATGGCAAGATTTTTGTTTCGTCCATCGAGGAAGCCATCCGCATCCGCACCGGCGAGACCGGCGGCGACGCGGTCTGAGCATCCGCCACCACCAAAGTTGCCGGCGCCCGGCCCCGACCTTCAACCGGCACGCCTTTTGAATCTGAACCGAGGGTCAGGCTCCGACAGGGAGCGAACAACCGAGTTCTGGAAACTCACGAGCAACGTCGAACGATAAAGGACACGACGCGATATGAAGACCGCCAAGGATGTCTTGAAATTCATCAAGGAAAATGACGTCAAGTATGTCGATTTCCGCTTTACCGATCCGCGCGGCAAGTGGCAGCACTGGACTTTCGACGTCACCATCGTCGACGAGGACGCGCTTGAGGAAGGCGTGATGTTCGACGGCTCGTCGATCGCCGGCTGGAAGGCCATCAACGAGAGCGACATGATGCTGAAGCCGGACCCGGCCTCCGCTCATCTTGATCCGTTCTTTGCGGCCTCGACCCTCGTGCTGAACTGCGACGTGCTCGAACCGGCAACCGGTGAGCCCTATGCACGCTGCCCGCGCGGAATCGCCAAGCGCGCCGAGCAGTATATGCAGTCGACCGGCGTCGGCGACACCGCCTACTTCGGCCCGGAAGCCGAATTCTTCATCTTCGACGACGTGAAGTTCAAGGCCGACCCGTACAACACGGGCTTCAAGCTGGACGCTTCGGAGCTGCCGATCAACGGCGATGCCGATTATGAAGGCGGCAACCTCGGTCACCGCATCGCCACCAAGGGTGGTTATTTCCCGGTTCCGCCGCAGGATGCCTCGCAGGACATGCGTGGCGAAATGCTCGCGGCGATGGCCTCGATGGGCGTCGTGGTCGAGAAGCATCACCACGAAGTCGCCTCGGCCCAGCATGAGCTCGGCATGAAGTTCGGCACGCTCGTGACGATGGCCGACCACATGCAGATCTACAAATACGCGATCCATAACGTTGCCCAGTCCTACGGCAAGACCGCGACCTTCATGCCGAAGCCGGTCTATGGCGACAACGGCTCGGGCATGCACGTGCATCAGTCGATCTGGAAGGGCGGCAAGCCGATGATGGCGGGCGACAAGTACGCCGGTCTTTCGCAGCTCTGCCTCTACTATATCGGCGGCATCATCAAGCACGCGAAGGCACTGAATGCCTTCACCAACCCGTCGACGAACTCCTACAAGCGTCTCGTCCCGGGCTATGAAGCCCCGGTGCTGCTGGCCTACTCGGCCCGCAACCGCTCGGCCTCCTGCCGTATTCCGTGGACGAACTCGCCCAAGGCCAAGCGCGTCGAAGTCCGCTTCCCGGACCCGATGGCGAACCCGTACCTCGCCTTCTCGGCGATGTTGATGGCCGGCCTCGACGGCATCGCCAACAAGATCGATCCGGGCGCCGCGATGGACAAGGATCTTTACGACCTGCCGCCGAAGGAGCTCAAGAAGATCCCGACCGTTTGCGGCAGCCTGCGCGAAGCGCTCGCCTCGCTCGACAAGGACCGCGCCTTCCTCAAGGCCGGCGGCGTGTTCACCGACGACTTCATCGACAGCTACATCGAACTGAAGATGCAGGACGTGATGCGCTTCGAGATGACCCCGCACCCGGTCGAGTTCTCGATGTACTACAGCCTCTGATCCTTTCGGCGATCAATGTGTAAAGGGCGCCTCCGGGCGCCCTTTTTTTTCGAACTCACTTGGTTTTCCCGTCGCCGATCGATGATTCAAGACATGAAAAAGGGCGCCGCAGCGCCCTGAAATTGTTAGTAAAAACGCTGGATCATACCGACCCGCGCCAACCGCCGAGCGAGGCGACGACCTGCGTCCAGCCGAAATGGTGGACGACGGCGGCAACTGCGCCGCCGATGCCCAGCGCGAAGGCCACCATGCGGCCCGGCCGCGCAGGCGGCGTGTAGCGGTACTCGTAATCCTGTTCCTCGAAACCGAAGGCGGAGCCGGTCGCCTGGGCGTAATTCTCGAGGGTCTTCAGTTTCGGGCTCATGTTCGGCTTCCTGATTGTCGTGAATCGTTATTGGCCAGTTTTGCGACAACATGGTGAACGCCTATTTAACGTAAACGTTTCCTCCCCTTCATGTGACCGGAGTTTGATTGAAACTGCGCCCGGCATTTGCTGAAATTGCCACATGGGAACATTCGACAGGACTCTCGACCGGCTTGGACACTGGATCGCGCGGCGAGCGACCCAGACCGCCTCCGACTACGAGCCCTACACCGCAAGCCGGCCCGATTTCGTTGCCCGCGTGATCCAGCCCGGCGACGTGCTGCTCGTCGAGGGCGGGCGCTCGAAGATCGCCTCGGCGATCAAGTATCTCACCCAATCGACCTGGAGCCACGCCGCGCTCTATGTCGGCGAAGGACCCGGCCTCGTCGATGCGGACGGCGTTCCGGCACCACTGATCGAAGCTGAACTGGGTTACGGCATCATCGCCTCGCCGCTCGCGAAATACGCAACGTTCAACATCCGCATCTGCCGCCCGGTCGGCCTCACCCCGGAGGATCGGGACCGGCTTATCGCCTATGCGGTCGGGCGGCTCGGCGGTCAGTATGACTTGCGCAACGTCCTCGATCTCGTGCGCTTCCTGTTACCGAATCCGCCGATTCCCCAGCGCTTCCGCCGCAGGCTGCTCGCGCTCGGTTCGGGCGAACCCACCCGCGCGATCTGCTCGACGCTGATCGCGCGTGCCTTTCAGGAAGTGCGTTACCCGATCCTGCCGAAGATCGAGGTCCAGCAATCCGGCGACGCGTTGTCGAACGCCCGCCGCCGCGAGGTGCTGCATATCCGCCATTCCTCGCTGTTCACCCCGCGTGATTTCGACGTCTCGCCCTTCTTCCGCATCGTCAAGCCGACCATCGAACTCGGATTCGATTACAAGGAACTCGTCTGGGCGGATCGCGAGCAACCCGAGCCGGGCGCCCCGGTCCGCGATTGACTCTCACCGCTGCTGGGGATGGTGGCCGTCGCCGGGTTTTCCCAGCGCGTTCTATGGCATAGTTAGAGCCGTTGATTCGCGTTGGAAACTGCGTGCGACGAGATGGACCTTGGTCTGTCGTGTGCATGTGACCATGACAGGACAAGAACCGGTAGCCGATGGCCTCGAACCCCTCCCCCGCGCACGATCTCTTCGGCCAGCTCGAACAGGCCGCCAAGGACATGGTGCGCGAGCAGAAGGCGCAGGCTGCCGCGACACAGAAGCCGGCGGCCGTGGTGGCCGTTTCCCCGCCGGTGCCCGCGGCCGTGCCGAAGCCTGCGCCCCCGGCGCCCAAACCGGTGCCGACCGGCGAGTATGACGGTTCCGCGATCGAGGTTCTCGAAGGGCTCGAACCGGTCCGCCGTCGCCCGGGCATGTATATCGGCGGTACGGACGAGAAGGCGCTGCACCACCTCTTCGCCGAAGTGCTCGACAACTCGATGGACGAGGCGGTCGCCGGCCACGCAACCTTCATCGACATCGAACTCGATGCCGAGGGCTATCTCTCGGTCACGGACAACGGGCGCGGCATCCCGGTCGATCCGCACCGCTCGGACCCGACGAAATCTTCGCTCGAAATCGTGATGTGCACGCTCCACGCCGGCGGCAAATTCGACGGCAAGGCCTACGAGACCTCCGGCGGCCTTCACGGCGTCGGCGTTTCGGTGGTAAACGCCCTCTCGGAGTTCGTCGAGGTCGAAGTCGCGCGCGAACAGCAGCTTTACCGGATGCGCTTCTCGCGTGGCGTGCCGCAAGGCCCGCTCGAACACATCGGCCCGGTGCGCAACCGGCGCGGCACCAGGGTGCGATTCAAGCCCGATCCACAGATCTTCAAGGCCGGCGCGCACTTCCAGCCAGCGCGGCTCTATCGCATGGCGCGCTCGAAGGCCTACCTGTTCGGAGGGGTCGAGATCCGCTGGTCCTGCGCGCCGGAACTCCTGCCCGCGACGGGGGAGATTCCGGAAAAGGCGGTGCTGCGCTTCCCCGGCGGTCTCGCGGACTACCTCGCCCGCGAGATCGACGGCAAGCCGATGGTGCTGGACGAGATGTTCGCCGGCAAGCTCGACAAGCAGGGCCACGGCGCCTGTGAATGGGCCGTGGCCTGGTATCAGCACGACGACGGCCACGTCTCCTCCTACTGCAACACCATCCCGACACCGGACGGCGGCACGCACGAGAGCGGGCTGCGTGTCGCGCTGCTGCGCGGCCTCAAGGATCACGCCGAACGCATCGGCCAATCGAAACGCGCCGCAGTTCTCACCACCGACGACATCATGGTCGGCGCCGTGGTGATGCTCTCGGTCTTCATCCGCGAGCCGGAATTCGTCGGCCAGACCAAGGACAAGCTCGCGACCACCGAGGCGAGCCGTATCGTTGACAACGCCGTGCGCGACGCCTTCGACCACTGGCTCGCCGGCAATCCCGGTAAGGCATTGAAGCTGTTCGACTTCGTGGTCGAACGCGCCGAGGATCGTCTTCGCCGCCGAGCCGAGAAGGATGTCCAGCGCAAGACCGCCGTGCGCAAGCTGCGCCTGCCGGGCAAGCTCGCCGACTGCTCTTCGAACACACAGGCCGATACCGAACTCTTCATCGTCGAAGGTGACTCGGCCGGCGGTTCAGCCAAGCAGGGCCGCGACCGTGCGACGCAGGCGATCCTCCCCCTGCGCGGCAAGATCCTCAACGTCGCCAATGCGGGGCGCGACAAACTTGCAGCCAACCAACAACTCGCTGATCTGATGCTGGCACTGGGCTGCGGCGCCGGCAGCCAGTATCGTGAGGAAGAACTCCGCTACGGCAAGGTCATCATCATGACCGACGCCGACGTCGATGGCGCACATATCGCCTCGCTGTTGATTACCTTCTTCTACCGGCAGATGCCGAAGCTCATCGACAACGGCCATCTCTACCTCGCAGTGCCACCGCTCTTCGTGCTCAAGCACGGCGGCAAGACGATCTATGCCCGCGATGATGCCGAGAAGGAACGTTTGCTGGCAACGGTCTTCAAGGGCAAGAAGCCGGAGATCGGTCGCTTCAAGGGTCTCGGCGAGATGATGCCCGCCCAACTCAAGGAAACGACGATGGACCCCGCGAAGCGCCTGCTGCTTCGCGTCCGTGTCGAGGGCGAGGAGCGGAGCGATACGGATGATTCCGTCGAGCGGCTGATGGGCAACAAACCGGAAGCTCGATTTGCGTTTATACAGGAACGCGCAGCTTTCGCGGACGATCTGATCGACGTCTGAACAGGACGATCTGTTCACGGTCCGTTTTTACATCTCGATTACCAGTGATTTTCACCGAAATACGCGGCATTTACCGAGGATTGCGCCTATTTTCGAGACATTAATCATATTTTAGATGCTCCATATCTTCATGAAACGATCCTCAGCGGAATTTTCTTTGCTCTAGAACGGGGTCGCTCCATGAAGACCATCTCATCCCGAATGATCGTGGCGCTGGCAGCATTGTTCCTCTGCACGCTCGCGTTGGCGGGGATGGCCTGGATAACCAGCCGACAATCGGAACAGGCCCGTCTCAATCTCTATGAGAACGGCGTCGTGCAGATGCGCGACCTGAAGATCATCTCCGATCGTTACGCAGTCGATATCGTGGACACCACCCACAAGATCAGCGACAGCCTGATGACGATCAAACAGGGAGAAGACGCCTATACCGCCGCCCAAAAGGAAATCGAAACGCTCTGGACTTTGTTCAAGAAGGCACCGGCCAGCGCTGACATGAGCCGGCTGATCGAGGCGGCCGACGCGTCGATGAAGACCGCGCGAGCCACCAGCGCTCGGCTGCTTGAGCTTGCGCGCGGCAAGGACCAGCCCGCCATCCAGGAGATCCGCACCAACTCTCTCTATACCAGTATCGCGCCTGCCACCGACGCGATCAACGCGATCATCGATGCCAAACTGAAAGAAGCGCGCGAGATCGAAACCGCCGCCAACCAGATGGATCAATTGCAGGGCGCTGTGATGGTTGCGATTTCACTTGTCGCGATCCTGCTTTGCGCCGGCGCGATGGTGTTTGTCGTGCGAGGTGTGATCCGCCCGCTGCGCCAATCCGTCGGCGCGATGCAATCGCTGGCTGAAGCTACGGTTGGTGCTCTTCCCGCCGGAACAGATCGGCTGACCGCGCTGGAGGCGGTTGAGGTCACCGGAACCGGCAGGCATGACGAGATCGGCGAGATGGCGCGGACGCTTCAGACCTTCAAGGAAGCAGGGATCGAGCGTCAGCGGCTGCGGGCGCAGGCGGAAGGCGAGCAGGCCGAACGGCTGGCGCGTTCTCAGCGGATCGAGGCAATCATCGCCGAGTTCGAAAACGCCGCCACCGCCATCGTAACGTCGGTCGCCGCAGCTTCGCACGAACTCGAGGCCTCCGCCAATTCGATGATGGATGTCGCGCATACGACCAGCGAGCAATCGACCCTCGTTGCCGCTGCGTCGCACGAGACGGCGCAGACAGTCCAGGTTCTGGCCGCGACCGGCGACGAGCTCTCGCACTCGATCGGCGAGATCGGGCGCCAGGCCGAACAATCCTCCGAGTTTGCCGCGAAAGCCGCCGACCGGGCGAGTAGCACCAATGCCACTGTCCAGCGCCTTTCGGAAGCCGGCGGCGCCATTGTCGAGGTGATTGATCTCATCAAGTCGATCGCCTCGCAGACCAATCTGCTCGCGCTCAACGCCACCATTGAGGCCGCGCGGGCCGGCGAAGCGGGCAAGGGCTTCGCCGTCGTCGCTTCGGAAGTCAAGGAACTGGCATCGCAGACCACGCGCGCCACCGACATCATCGCCGAGCATGTCGTCGCCATCCGGCAGGCCTCGGATGAATCGATCGACGCCATGCAGGACATCGTCGGCATGATCGGCGAGATCAACCACGTCGCCTCCGCCATCGCCGTCGCGGTGACCGAACAAAGTCAGGCGACGCAGGGGATCGCCGAGAACGTGCAGCAGGTGGCGCAGGGCACGGCCCATGCGTCCGAGAGCATCGCCGTCGTCAACGAGGCGGCGACCAACACCGGAGCCGCGGCGAGCCAGGTGCTGAGCGCCTCGGAAGAACTCGCACGCCAGAGCCAGATGATGCGCGACAAGGTGGACTGGTTCCTGCGCGAGGTTCGCGCCGCCTGACGCAAAAAAGGGCGCCTCTCGGCGCCCTTTCTGTTTCACCCGCCAACGTTAAGGCCGCGGTCGGTCAAACCCTCCGGGGCCGCCCATACCTGGACCGCCCATGCCGTCGTGGCCGTCCATGTGGCGCCCACCACGACCGCCGAAGCGATGCCGGCGGTTCGAGAGTTCCTCGACACGCGCCTTCTGTTTCTCGTCGAGCGTCGCATAGAAGCTCTTGGCTGGCTCGACCGTCTTCTCGGCCGTGTCCGCCGCCTTGCGCAGCACCTTGGCGAATTTCTCAAGCCGCTCCGGTGCGGTCAGCTTGCCCTGCGCGGCGAAGTCGCTGCAGGCCTGATCGCGCAGTTCCTTCAGCGCCGGAACAAGGCCGGCGGCCAACTTGTCGAGTTCGGCGTTCTGCGCTGCGGTGAGATCGAGGTCAGCCTTCAGGAAGGCTCGCGCCACCCCCTCGAACTTCAACGGGTCGCGTTCGCACATCCGCTGGAGACCGCCCTGACGGCCCATCATGCCGCGTTCATAGCCGCCACGGCCATGCCAGCGTGCACCATAACCGTCGCCACCGTGGCGTGCCCAATCGGCCACGCCGATACCGACGCCGATTGTCAGGATCGCGGCGCCAGCCAGCAGCCATTTCGACGTCGCGCTCCCGAAAAACGGTTTTTTCTCGCTCATCGTCTGTCTCCAAATGTCGTCGACCCAAGCTGACATGTGTCCGCTCGAGCGCGGAATTTCAAATTAAAGCTTGGTCATTTTCCGGTTACGTAGCGGCAATCTCGCACACAACAGGGCGGAGAACGGACTGTTAAGGCTTCCCCTTTACCGTCGATTCACCTTGTTTTTCGGAGGCATGCATGGACGGCTTCATGGGTGGAATCTTCGGCGATGGTCGGCTGGTCCGGCGGGCTTTGCTGGTGGCGTTCGGCATTGTCGTGGCGACCTTCATCGCCGTGCAGAGCCTTGTCGCGCTTCTGAAGGTCGTGGTGCCCGATCAGCCGCAACGCTTATCGGCGAATTCGGTTCCCGCCGGCACGACACGGAACTACACCGTCGTCCGCTCGGTACTCGACGATCAGGTCACGACTGGATCGATCCCGCAGCCCAAGGCAACGCGCATCGATCCCTGTGGGAACTGAAATCCACGCGCGGCGGCTTCCGGCACCGGTCCGAACGGGCAAAATCGCTGAAAATTGAAGAATTTCCGAAGTTCGGGCTTGCTTTTCTGCCCGTCTTCCCGCTTAACGCCTGCATCGTCCGCCCGCTTCGTCGGGCCTGAAGAATTCGCCTTCCATTTCCGGCAATTCGTTTTTTGGCGATCAGGTGCTCATGTCATTTTCCAATCTTGGCCTCTCCCAGCGGGTTGTCGATGCGGTCACGGCCGCCGGCTATACGACGCCGACCCCCATCCAGGCGCAGGCCATCCCTCATGTTCTCGAACGCAAGGACGTGCTCGGCATCGCCCAGACCGGCACGGGCAAGACGGCGGCCTTCACGCTGCCGATGCTCTCGATCCTTGAACAGGGCCGCGCCCGTGCGCGCATGCCCCGCACCCTCATCCTCGAGCCGACGCGCGAACTTGCGGCGCAGGTCGAGGAAAACTTCACCAAGTATTCCGGCAACCAGAAGCTCTCGGTGGCGCTGCTCATCGGCGGCGTCTCATTCGGCGATCAGGACGCAAAGATCACGCGCGGTGTCGATGTGCTGATTGCCACGCCCGGCCGACTGCTCGACCATTTCGAGCGCGGAAAGCTCTTGCTGACCGGCATCGAGATCCTCGTCATCGACGAGGCCGACCGCATGCTCGACATGGGCTTCATCCCCGATATCGAGAAGATCGCCGGCCTTTGCCCGTTCACGCGGCAGACGCTGTTCTTCACCGCGACCATGCCGCCGGAAATCAAGCGCATCACCGACCAGTTCCTGCACCACCCGGTGACGATCGAGGTCTCCCGCCCGGCCTCGACCGCGACGACGATCACCCAGAATCTTGTCGCGACGCACTCGAAAGACTACGAGAAGCGCGACACCCTGCGCCGGCTGATCCGTGCCGCGCAGGAGGATGCGGAGCATCCGCTCAAGAACGGTATCATCTTCTGCAATCGCAAGCGCGAGGTCGCGACGCTCTACCGCAGCCTCGAAAAGCACGGATTCTCCGTTGGCGCGCTGCACGGCGACATGGATCAGCGCGCCCGCATGAACGCGCTCGACGCCTTCCGCAAGAACGACCTGACGCTGCTGGTCGCCTCGGATGTCGCCGCACGCGGGCTCGACATTCCCGATGTCAGCCATGTCTTCAACTACGACATTCCCCATCACGCGGAGGATTATGTCCACCGCATCGGCCGCACCGGTCGCGCGGGCCGCAAGGGCGCTGCCCTGACGCTGGTCGCGCGCGGGGACGAGAAATCGCTCGCAGCGATCGAGAAGCTGATCGGCAAGGCCATCGAATGGCAGGATGGCGATCTCAACACCCTGCCCGAGCGGCCCGAAGGCGAGGAAGAGCGTCCCGCCCGCCGCCCCCGTCGCGAGGAACGCGAGACCCGCAAGCCGCGCCGGGGCGAAGGCCGCGAGCACGTGCGCACGGCCAAGGAGCAGAAGATCCTCGACGCGGCAGCAGCTGGCGAGCCAGCAGGCGAAGCGTCTGCGCCCAAGGCTCCCCGCCCCGCGCGTGAGGAGCGCCCGCGCCGGGAGGACCGGACACCCAGGGAAGTTCGCGCGCAAAAACCCCATGCCGAGAAGCTGGAAGGCATCAAGGCCCAGCGAGAACCCCGAAACGAGCCTCGCCGCCATCGCGACGATGACGGCCCGACGCCCAAGGGTTTCGGCAATGCGGTTCCCGGCTTCCTAATGGCCGGTTTCGGCGGCAAGAAATAAGCTAGCGAAGAGCAATCCGGCTCAGACCGGATTCTTGATCGGCCCGCGTTTCGGTTTGCCGGTGTCGGTCCTGGCGCGGCGGGGCTTCTTCGGTGGCAGACGTCTGGCGACGTCGAGCGAGAGGCGCGCCAGCCGTACGATCTCGTCCTGTTCGTCAACCAGCGCCTCCGGCACGCGCCACCACGCCTTCACGGTGACAGTCTTGCCTTGCTTGGTATATTCGAATGGCGTCGCCCCGATCGCCTCGAACGCCGCGCGCGTCGTCTCGTCGACGCGGAAGCACAGGCCAGGGTTGATGGCAAGCGCGATGCAATAGTCGCCGTGGTAGATGCCGTATCCCGAAAACATCCGCTTCAGGCGTACCTTGCCGAAAGGCTCGAACAGGTCCTCAAGCCATTCGGGATCGGCCGCCATCAGCGTTCCGCCGCCAGCGTCTCCGGCCTCGCCGGTGTGATCGCAACGCTCTCGCCACAGCCACAGGCCGAAGTCTGGTTCGGATTGTTGAACACGAAGGTCGAGGCGAACTTGTCGGTCTTCACGTCCATCTCTGTGCCGAGGAGGAAAAGAACCGCCTTGGGATCGATCAGGATCGTCACCCCCTTGTCCTCAACCACCTCGTCGAGCGGATTCTTCGCCTCCGCATAGTCCATCGTGTAGGACATGCCGGCGCAGCCGCCATTCTTCACACCAACCCGAAGCCCGGCGATCGGGCGTTCCGCCGCCGCCATTACCGCGCGGATACGCTCGGCCGCCGCTTCCGTCAGCGACATGACCTTGAACGGCTTTCTCGCCGCCATCGCGCCCGTCGTCATCGTGCTCATCGTCACCTCCAGCGCGCCGGATGCAAGGCCCGGCGGGCAACCCGGCCCCAAAGGCGCCGGCAGACACAGTATCGTGAGCATAATGTAAGAATTGTTGCGGAAAAATCGACGCCTCGATCATATGTCTCGGACGATTTTCTGAAAGCGCCCGATGATTCTTCCTTCCCCCCTCCCTGTTCTGCGTACGGAACGGCTCGTTCTGCGCCGCCCTGTCGCGACCGACAGCGCGGACCGCTTCGCCCTCGGGCGCGATGCCGGCATCTACCGGATGCTCGGTGCCGACACCGCAAGACTGGCACCACTGACGGAAGAGCAGGCTTCGGCCTGGGTCGAAAATATCGCCAGCCACCCCGCCGCCTGGGTGATTGAACACGAGAGCCGCGCGATCGGCGAGATCCTTCTCGATAATTTCGTCGTCGCCGACCAGCGGGCGGATGTCGTCATCGGCATTCTCGATCCCGCGGCGCTCGGCAAGGGGTTTGGCACCGAGGCACTTTCGGCCGTCGCCGCCTTCGCCTTCGACCAGCTCGGCCTCCATAAGCTTTCGACCCGCGTTCTCGCCTTCAACACCCGTGCGTTACGCGCCTACGAACGGGTGGGTTTCATCCGCGAGGGGCTGGAACGCGAATCCGCACTGATCGGCGGTGTCTGGCATGACGATGTGATCGTCGGCCTGCTGAAGCGCGATTTCGATCCGGATTGCAAACGCCCCTCGAGCCGCCAGCTCGAACTCCGATATCGCAGTTGAGCCAATCACGCGGATTTGCTCGCATGGGCTGCTTTCACATATCGACAGGTACGAATTTTCGAATGTAACTTCACCACGTCAGCCGCGCCCCTTGGCGGCAAGGAAAAGAACGCGCTACAGCAAAACCTACCGGAGGAATGCCATGACCGAGCCTGTGATTCGTCGATCGTTTTTCAAAACCATGCTGGCGGGTGTCGCCGGCCTTGGGGGCGCCCTCGCCGCTTCGAAAGCACAGGCAGCCGCGCCGAAACAGAAGGTCGCCTATCATCTCGCGGATGCGGATAAGGTCGCCTTCGTGTTGGGCAACATCCGCAACCATATCGAGGGCGTGGGCGGCCCGCAGAATGTGGAGATCGCGCTGGTGGTGCACGGCCCCGCGTTGAAGGCTTTCCACGAGATGAACGCAAACGAGAAGATCAAGGAAGCGGTCGCCGGCCTTCACAAGGACGGGCTGGCACTCAACGCCTGCGGCAACACGATGCGCGCGCAGACGGTAGATCTGAAGGATCTTCTGCCCGGCTTCGTCAAGGCCGATCAGGGCGGCGTCGTCCGCCTCGCGGAGTTGCAGCAGCAGGGCTATCTCTACCTGCGCCCGTGATGCGCAGCCAGCGGCGTCATTTCAGGCGGATATAAACCCCGGTGAAACTGACGTTGGCGCCGCCGCACCCGACATTATCCTCGACGACGAGATAACGTCCAACAAGCTGGAGTCGCGCCCGGCATTCGGAGCGATCCGTTTCGTCCCACGGCTTGGTCGGGTCGGTGTAGTCGTCACCGATTGCCAGCAGATTGCCTTGCGGCTTCCGCTCGCCTTCCATTTCACCGACGTTCACAGCGCCTCGCGCGACCCGGCCCGGATCGGCCGAGCCGTAAGAGGCCTGCCCCACGACTTTCAGGGTTCCGTCCGGCAGCGCGGTGATCTCGATGTCGGCCTCCGCCGAGCGCGACCACTTGCCGGCCCAATCGGACGCCTTACCCGTTGGAACCGCCATCGGCTGCAGGTTCGTCGCGGGAATGTAGCCGCTGGTCTCCGGAAACTGACCTTTGACGCGCTTGGCGTTGGGAGAAAGATAGACAACACAGCGGTATGCGTTGTTGGTCCAGCCCGCCAGCACTTCGTCGCCCGGAACAACGAAGCCCTTGCGCTGGCAAGCGGGTGTTTCGGATGGGCATCCGCTCTTCGGCTTGGTGAGATTGTCTTCGCGGAAATGTACGCGCTTGTCGCTGGAGACGACCTTCATCAGCGTGATCGGGATATTTTCGCCGAAAACCTGGACACCGGGACAGATTCCCTGATCGTTCAGGCTGGGGAATTTGGGTGTGTTCTGTGCGGCGGCAACGCCGAGCCCCGCAACGAGCGTCGCGGCGACAAGGGCGGAACGGAACGGAATTTCGATCATCATAACCCCCGATAGCTCGCCGCGATTTGGCCGGATGTGCGTTATCTCACCACATATCGAGCGCGACGCGCGCCTCGTCGGACATGCGGCTCTGGTCCCACGGCGGATCGAATGTCATGACAACCTTGCAGCCGGTGATGCCCGGCACGTTGAGAACCGCTGTCTCGACCCAGCCCGGCATTTCGCCGGCCACCGGGCAACCCGGCGCGGTCAGCGTCATATCGATGGTGATGAAACGGTCATCCGAGATGTCGATCCGGTAAATGAGCCCCAGCTCGTAGATATCGGCCGGAATCTCGGGATCGTAGACCGTCTTGAGCGCCCGGATGATATCGTCCGTCAGCTGGTCGAGTTCTTCCGGTGACAGCGCGACCGGCGTCGGTTTCGACGCGGAACCGCTCTCGACTGTCTTCGCCGCGTCCTCGACCCCGATCGTGCCCGATCCTTCGTCCATTCCCGGTTCCACCGTCATTTCAATGCACTATCCAAAGAGCCTGTCGGCCCGGACGAGAGCTTCGGCAAGCCGATCCACATCCTCACGGCTGTTATATAGGGCAAAACTCGCTCGGCAGGTAGCCGTGACGCCGAAACGCTTCAGCAGCGGCATCGTGCAATGCGTGCCCGCCCGGACGGCAACGCCCTGCCGGTCGATCACGGTCGCGATGTCATGCGCATGCGCGGCGGCATGACTGAACGAAAGGATCGCGCCCTTCTCCCGTGCACGGCCGATAATCCGCAGCGAATTGATGGCCGAGAGCCGTTCGGTGGCGTATACGAGAAGATCGTCCTCATGCGTGCGGATCGCCGCTTTGCCGATGGCGTTGACGTAATCGATCGCTGCACCAAGCCCGATCGCCTGCACCAGCGGCGGCGTGCCCGCCTCGAAGCGGTGCGGCGGATCGCCGTAGGTAACGCCCTCCTCGCTCACCTCGCGGATCATCTCGCCGCCGCCGAGGAAAGGCGGCAGCTTGCCGAGCCATTCGCGCTTGCCGTAGAGCACGCCGATCCCGGTCGGTCCGTAGAGCTTGTGTCCGGTCATCACGTAGAAATCGGCGTCGAGGTCGCGGACGTCGATATCCAGATGCACCGCCGCCTGACTGCCATCCACGACCACCGGAATGCCGCGTGCATGGGCGAGGCGGATGACGTCCTTAATCGGCACGATGGTGCCGAGCGCGTTCGACATCTGCGTGATGGCGACGATCTTGGTCTTCGGCCCGAGCAGCTTCTCGAATTCGTCGAGAAGAAAATTGCCGTCCTCGTCAACCGGCGACCACTTGAGCACCGCCCCGTGCCGCTCGCGCCAGAAATGCCACGGCACGATGTTGGAATGGTGCTCCATGATCGAAAGCACGATCTCGTCGCCCGCGCCAAGATTGAGGTGCCGCCCAAGCGAAGACGCCACCAGATTGAGGCTCTCCGAGGCGTTCTTCGTGAAGACGATCTCCTCGACCGTGCCCGCATTGAGAAACGCCCGCACCTTCTCCCGTGCGGCCTCGTAGGCATCGGTCGCGGCATTGGCGAGGTAGTGGAGACCGCGGTGAACGTTGGCGTATTCGCTCTCGTAGGCCAGCCGCATGCGGTCGAGCACCTGCACCGGCTTCTGCGCCGAGGCGGCATTGTCGAGGTAGGTCAGCGGCTTGCCGTAGGGCTGAAGCGAAAGCGCCGGAAAATCCGCGCGGATACGGGCGAGGTCGTATGTCATGGGTAAGGCCTCGCGACTTCGAGCGCGCGCCGATGCTCAATGAATTCGGTATCGCAGGTGAGCTTTTTCGCGATCGGCGATTTTGGGTCAATTAGACGCCAGAACGGCGTGATCTCAGAGATACCACGTCCCGCACGCATCTCGTCGAGCGCGGCCTCAGCGACGATACGGGCAAAGATGGAAGACGTCAGCGGGCATGTTCCGGCCGCACGGCTCTCGCGTGCGAATTCCTCACGCATCGTCACGATGCTCCGGGTCTCACCGGGTGGAATGGCTTCGATATAGGCCTTAACCTTCAACGGCGAAGCAATGAATAGTCGAGCGCCGGGCAGAAAACCGCCGAAGGGCTTATCCAGCACCGAGACATGCGGTTCTGGCGCCAAATTCAGCTTCTGCGCCCAGGTTTTCTTCGCCATATCTATTCCTTCCGGCCCCAGATCCGCGCGTTCACTTCGCCTTCTCCGCGCGCTTGCGGCGCTCATCGACCAGCAGGCCGCCCTGCCCCCAATCCTCGGTCGAGACCTCCTGGAACACGATATGCGTGTTCTCCGGGTTCTTGCCGAGCACGCGCACAAGGCTTTCAGTGAAATCGTGGACAATTTCCGCCTTCTGCTCGCGCGTCGGCCCCTTGAGGCACTGGATGGTGATAACCGGCATCAGCTTTCCTTTCGTGCGCGCATCCAGTCCGACACGCGGGCAGCCAGCGCCTCTCGCACGCCGTCATGGTTGATCGCATCGAGCGCCTCGTCGACGAAGGCCTCGACGAGAAGCGCCTCGGCCTCGACGCGCGGCAGCCCGCGCGCCATCAGGTAGAACAGCTGGCTGTCGTCGAGCGCACCGGAGGTCGCCCCGTGGGCGCAAACCACGTCATCGGCGAAGATTTCAAGCTCCGGCTTGTTCGACATCGCGGCTTCGTCTGAGAGCAGCAAGGCATTCGAGGCCATCTGCCCGTCGGTCTTCTGGGCGTGCGGACGGACGATGATCTTGCCCTGGAAGACGCCTTGCGCCTCGTTGTCGATCACCGAGCGGAAGAGTTCGCGGCTCTCGCCGTGCGGCACGGCGTGATCCACCACCAGCGTGTTGTCGCAATGCTGGCGACCCTTGAGCATCGTCGCGCCGTTGAGCCGCAGCTTCGCGTTCTCGCCAGCATAGGTAATGAAACTCTGGTGCCGCGAGACCTCGCCGCCGGTGGTGAAATTGACCGAGGTAAGTTCAGCTTCCGCACCGATTTTCGCGGCCAGCGTAGAGAGCATCAGCGCCTTGTCGCCGCCCGCGTTGAGACGGATATGCTCGACCTTCGCGCTATCACCGATGAGAAGCTCGACAACCGCGTTCTTCTGGTAGGCGATACCATCCGGGCCGGTATGGCTCTCGACAAGTGCGAGCGACGCGCCGGGCGCAACCTCGACGATGATGCGCGAAGCAATTGAACCCGGCCCGTCAGAGACTTCGGCAAATTCACGAAACACATCGACGCAGGCCAGATGCAAGCGGGCTTCAACACCCTCCGAAACAGAAATCACCAACCCGTTGCGAACGAATGCTGTGTTGAGGTCAACAACCAGATCGTTCGCCTGACCCATGCCGCGATCTAGTGTCACGGTGCCGGAGCGCAACGCATCATCCAGCAAAGAAATTGCTACTCCGGCCGGCATGACTGCCTCACTGGTCCAGCGACGGCCATTAATCAATGCGATATGCGTGAAACCATCAAAGGCTTCGATCTTGTCGGTCGGGACTTCTTCGATGTCATTTGGCGTTCCCGCCGTCCGCATCAAATTCCGCAGATCGGTATAATGCCAGCTTTCGACGCGCTTTCCGGGCAGCCCCGCCTTCTCGAACCGCGCGAAAGCCGCCGCGCGCGCTTCCGCCGCGCCGGGAAGTGTCGCCTTCTCCGCGTGATAGCGCTCGATCAGCGCCATTTCGGCGGCCGTTCGCATGGGAAGGACCGTCGCCATCACGCCGCCTCGACGTAATCGGCGTAGCCGTTCTTCTCAAGTTCGAGCGCGAGTTCCTTGCCGCCCGACTTCACGATCCGGCCTTTGGCCATCACATGCACGGTATCGGGCACGATATGGTCGAGCAGGCGCTGATAGTGGGTGATGACCAGCATCCCGCGATTACCGCCCCGCAGGGCGTTCACGCCCTCGGCGACGATGCGGAGCGCGTCGATATCGAGGCCCGAGTCGGTCTCGTCGAGGATGCAGAACGAGGGATCGAGCAGCGACATCTGCAGGATTTCCATGCGCTTCTTCTCGCCGCCCGAGAAGCCGACATTGAGCGGGCGCTTCAACATATCCGGGTTGATGCCGAGCTTGGCCGCAGCCTCGCGCACGCGCTTCATGAAGTCGCCCGGCGTGAGTTCCTCCTCGCCGCGCGCCTTGCGCTGCGCGTTCATCGCCGCCTTGAGAAAGGTCATGGTGGCGACACCCGGAATTTCGAGCGGGTACTGGAACGCGAGGAACAGCCCCGCCGCCGCGCGCTCGTTCGGCTCCATCTCAAGCACGCTCTGGCCGTTGAGGAGAATTTCGCCCTCGGTGATCTCGTAATCCTCCTTGCCGGCGATGACATAGGAGAGCGTCGATTTGCCGGAGCCGTTCGGCCCCATGATCGCCGCCACCTCGCCCGCCTTCACGGTGAGCGTGAGGCCGTTGAGGATCTTCTTGCCGTCGATTTCGACGTGGAGGTTCTTGATTTCAAGCATGGGTTTGTTCCCGATAAATTCAAGCGCAGCCGAGGGGCACACGATCAGGGCGATTGATGTTCAGTTCAAAGCCGAGCAGCGGAACCAATGTCGCCCGCTGATCTTCGGCAAATGGCGCTCCACGTATGAGGAGAGTCCACATCCGTTTGGCAAGTGGAGCCAGCTTTTCATTGTTCACGGCTCTAAAGGTGTGGACCCAAACAATCCACCCAACTGCCATAACTTCGAGACCCGAAGCTTGTAGTCGCAAAGCCTCATTCAGGCCCAAAGTCAAAACCTCAGGCTTCTTCGACATCAATGCAGCGGGATTGTAAAAATCGCCATAGATGAAATTTACATTCGCAGTGTGTTCGACAGTTGCCACCGCGAGACCGAGTTCAGAAGGCTCACATTTTTCAAGACGTGATATAAAATCTTGGATTTGGTCGGATCCGTCTGGTTTCTTTTTGAACCAACCAAACATCACCCCACGCTCCCCTCAAGCGAGATCGCGATCAGCTTCTGCGCTTCCACCGCGAATTCCATCGGCAGTTGCTGGAGCACTTCCTTCACGAAGCCGTTGACGATGAGTGCCACCGCCTCCTCCTCGTCGAGCCCGCGCTGCATGCAGTAGAACAGCTGCTCGTCGGCGATTTTCGAGGTCGTGGCTTCGTGCTCGAACACGGCGGAGGCGTTCTTGCTCTCGATGTAAGGGATCGTATGCGCGCCGCACTCCTGCCCGATCAGCAGGCTGTCGCAATTGGTGAAATTACGCGCGCCGGTCGCCTTGCGATGCGCCGAAACCTGCCCGCGATAGGTGTTGTCCGACTTGCCCGCCGCGATACCCTTGGCAAGGATTTTCGAGGTCGTGTTCTTACCGAGATGGATCATCTTGGTGCCGCTATCGACCTGCTGATAGCCGTTGGAGATCGCGATCGAGTAGAACTCACCCGAGGAGCCCTCGCCGCGCAGGATGCAGGACGGGTATTTCCAGGTGATCGCCGAGCCGGTTTCCACCTGCGTCCACGAGATTTTCGAGCGCGCGCCGCGGCAATCGCCGCGCTTGGTGACGAAGTTGTAGATGCCGCCCTTGCCTTCGCTGTCGCCGGGATACCAGTTCTGGACCGTGGAATACTTGATCTCGGCATCATCGAGCGCGATCAGTTCGACCACCGCCGCGTGAAGCTGGTTCTCGTCGCGCTTGGGCGCGGTGCAGCCTTCGAGATAGCTGACGTAAGCGCCCTTGTCGGCAATGATCAGCGTGCGCTCGAACTGGCCGGTCTTCTGCTCGTTGATGCGGAAATAGGTCGAAAGCTCCATCGGGCAGCGCACACCCGGCGGGATATAGACGAAGGAGCCGTCCGAGAAGACCGCCGAATTGAGCGTCGCGTAGAAGTTGTCCGTCGTCGGCACCACGGTGCCGAGATACTTCTGCACCAGATCCGGGTGCTCCTTCACCGCTTCGGAGATCGAGCAGAAGATGACGCCGGCCTTCTTCAGCTCCTCTTTAAAGGTGGTCACGACGGAGACACTGTCGAACACCGCGTCGACCGCGACCTTCGAGGTCTGCACACCAGCGAGGATTTCCTGCTCGCGCAGGGGAATACCGAGCTTGGCATAGGTTTCGAGGAGCTGCGGATCGACCTCGTCGAGGCTCTTCGGTCCCGGTGTCTTCTTGGGTGCCGCGTAGTAGTGCAGATCCTGAAAGTCGATCGGCGGATAATGGCAGCGCGACCAGGTCGGCTCCGTCATCGTCAGCCAGCGGCGGAACGCCTCCAGCCGCCAATTCAGCAGCCATTCCGGCTCGTCCTTCTTGGCCGAGATGTAGCGGACGATATCCTCGTTCAGCCCCTTGGGCGCGAGTTCGCTCTCGATCTCGGTGACGAAACCATACTTGTACTGGTCAACATCGATGGTTTTGACGGTTTCGACCGTCTCTTTCACCGCTGCCATTTCTACCTCCTCTTCAGCTTCAAGGGCCGAGGGTTGTTCAATTCACACTACGCAGCATCCACCTTCGCTCTACGCGACAACTGGCGCTCAAGCGAGGAAAGGCAACGCTCCAGTTCTTCCTCTGTCGTCGTCGGTCCGATGGAGACCCGGATCGCGCCGGCACGGACCCAATCCGGTTGTCCCATCGCCGCGAGCACATGGCTCGCCTTGACCTTCCCCGATGAACAGGCCGAGCCGCTCGATACCGCAACACCGTCGAGATCGAAAGCGATCAGCGCCTTCTCGGCGACAATTCCAGGGATCGCAAAACACGATGTGTTGGCAAGGCGCGGCGCACCTTGACTCAAAACGACAATATCCGGCGTCAAGCGATTCAGACCCAACTCAAATTCGCTGCGCAGGTGATTCATTTTCTGAACAACCTCATGCGTGTCGACAGCAATCCGCGCCGCAGCCCCCATCCCGGCGATTCCGGGCAGGTTCTCGGTGCCACCGCGCTGTCCGCGCTCCTGCCCGCCTCCGGCGATGAAAGCCCGCGCAAGCCTCGTCCTGCCGTCAGCAAAGACAATCGCCCCGACGCCCTTCGGCCCACCAAACTTGTGCGCGGAAAGGATCAGCGCATCGGCGCCGAGCGCCTTGAGATCGAGTGCCAGCCGCCCCGGCCCCTGCACGGCATCGACGATCAGCACGCTGCCGGCGGCATGGACAACCGCCGCGAGCGCAGGAATGTCCTGCACTACACCTGTTTCGTTATTCGCAAGTTGAACCGCCACCAGCGCGGGGCCAATTTCACCCAAAATGCCGTCCAGCGCTTCGGCATCGACCAAGCCATTCTCATCGACCGGGATCACGCACGCATCCGCCCCCCCCGCGGCGAGCACGGCGGCATGCTCGGTGGCGGAAACGACCGATGTCAACGCCGAGACGATATCCCTGCCGCAACAGCCAGCCAGTCCGGCCGCGAAGAGCGCGTTGGCCGCTTCGGTCGCGCCGGAGGTGAAGACGATGTTCTCCGCTTCTCCGCCGACCAGCGCCGCAACATCCGTCCGCGCCTGCTCCATCATTGCCCGCGCCATGCGCCCTTCGGCATGAACCGACGAAGGGTTGCCGACGAGATCCATCGCCGCGAGCACGGCTTCGCGCGCCGCAGGAAGGATCGGCGCGGTCGCGTTCCAGTCGAGATAGGCACGGCGGCTCATGCTTTACCCGGCGAAAATGCCAATGATCGGAGATTGATCGATGAAAACCTTCGCATTTCGTGCGCTGCTATGCTAACGCCCGGCTCCTGCGATGTTTCAGCGAAACATCCGGTGGCGACGTAATTTAGAATTATTCTAAGAAACGTTCCACATACTATTACTTAGCGGGCGCGGGTGACGCGTCAAGCCAAACATGCACGACCCTGCCAATTTGACATTGAATGGCGGGGATGCAGGCCAAGAGACGGAACAACATGCCTGAAGTCATCTTCAATGGCCCCGAGGGACGCCTCGAAGGCCGCTACCAGCCGGCGAAGAAGAAGGGTGCGCCGATCGCGATCGTGCTGCATCCGCATCCGCAGTTCGGCGGCACGATGAACAACCAGATCGTCTATCAGTTGTTCTACACCTTTCATGAGCGTGGCTTTTCGGTCCTGCGTTTCAATTTCCGCGGCGTCGGGCGCTCGGAAGGAACCTTCGACCACGGCACCGGCGAGCTTTCGGATGCCGCCGCCGCGCTCGACTGGATGCAGGCCGTCAACCCGGACGCGCGCTCCTGCTGGATCGCCGGTGTCTCGTTCGGCGCCTGGATCGGCATGCAGTTGCTGATGCGTCGCCCGGAGATCGAGGGCTTCGTCTCGATCGCGGCGATGGCGAACCGCTACGATTTTTCGTTCCTTGCCCCCTGCCCATCCTCAGGCCTGTTCGTGCATGGCGACAAGGATCGCGTCGCGCCGGTCAACGATGTCATTTCCGTCATCGACAAGGTGAAGGTGCAGAAGGGCGTCAAGCTCGATCACGCCGTCATCGAGGGTGCGAACCACTTCTTCGAAAACCGCGTCGACCAGTTGGTCGGCACGGTGGGAGATTATCTCGACAGGCGTCTGGGGATCGTCAGGGATTGACGACCGCTTCCGTCATGACCGGGTTCAGCCCGACCATCCACGACTTCGATGCCTGGCCAGAAAGTCGTGGATACCTGCCACAAGGGCGGGCATGACGAACCACATTTCCTCGCAGCCCACCTGAAGCCACCTACATGACCGATTTTTCACCCAAATCCGATTTCCTGCGCATCCTTCAGGAGCGCGGCTTCATCCACCAGTGCTCTGATTTTGCCGGGCTCGATGCGCTGGCGGCCAGAGGCGAAGTCGTGGCCTATGTCGGTTACGACTGCACCGCGCCCTCGCTCCACATCGGCAATTTCCTGTCGATGATGATGCTCTACTGGCTCCAGCAGTCCGGCAACAAGCCGATCACGCTGATGGGCGGCGGCACGACCCGTATAGGCGACCCATCCGGCAAGGACGAGACGCGCGCCCTGCGCACCATCGCCGAGATCGACGCCAACAAGGAAGCGATCAAGGGTGTCTTCGCCAAGGTGCTTCAATTTGGCGCCGGAAAAACTGACGCGGTGATGATCGACAACGCCGAGTGGCTCCCGGAACTGAAATGGATCGACATGCTGCGGGATGTCGGGCGGCATTTCTCGGTCAACCGCATGCTCTCGATGGATTCGGTCCGTCTCCGTCTCGAACGCGAGCAGGAGATGAGCTTCATCGAGTTCAACTACATGATCGCGCAGAGCTACGATTTCGTGGAGCTCTCGAAGCGCCTTGGTTGCAACCTCCAGATGGGCGGCTCCGACCAATGGGGCAACATCATCATGGGCGTCGATCTCGGCCGCCGCATGGGCACGCATCAACTTTACGCGCTGACGACGCCGCTGCTCACCACCGCCTCCGGCGCCAAGATGGGCAAGACGGCACAGGGCGCCGTCTGGCTCAACGCCGAAGCCTTCTCGCCTTACGATTTCTGGCAATACTGGCGCTCGACCGAGGATGCAGATGTCGGCAAGTTCCTGCGCCTTTTCACGATCCTACCGATGAGCGAGATCGTGCGTCTCGAAAAGCTCGGCGGCGCCGAGATCAATGAAGCCAAGAAAGTGCTCGCGACCGAAGCAACCGCGCTTCTCCACGGGCGCGCTGCGGCGGAAGCGGCTGCCGAAACCGCACGTATCACCTTCGAGGCCGGCGGCACGGCAGCGGATCTGCCCACGGTCGAAATCGCCGCGAACGAACTTGAGGCCGGGCTCGGCGTCCTTGCAGCCTTCGTCAAGGCCGGGCTTGTCACCTCGAACGGCGAGGCGCGCCGGCAGGTGCAGGCGGGCGGGCTCAGGGTCAATGACCAGCCAGTCACGACCCCGCAGTCTACACTGACACCGGACGACGCGGTGCACGAAGGGGCGATCAAGCTCTCTTTCGGCAAGAAAAAGCACGTCTTGCTGCGCCCGGTCTGATCCGGACGTTACTTCTCGCGCTGAATTTCGAAGAACTTGCGCAGGAAGCCTGGCGCGATGGCGCTGACCGGGTTCGTTCGCAGCACCGGCGCACTCGCCCGTCCGCTGACGACGAACGGAACGGCGAAAAGCCCTTCGTATTGCCCGCCGCCGAGAATGCGACCGATAATCGGCACCTGCGCGAACAGGTTGTTGAGCGCGTAGGCCGGCACGAAAGCCCCCTGCAGGGATACCCGGTCACGGGCGTAATCGAGCGTGCCTTCGAGCGTGCCGCCGATCTCGCCGCCCCACATCACGGCCTCCTTGAGAATAAGAACGCTCTGCTCCCGGATAAAATCAGCCCGAAACTTGGTGAACTGCGTCTGGTCGCCGCCGATCGGCAGGCCCTGGGCGCCTTGCGTACTTGCGCGCGCCTGCTTCAGCGCCGGTTCGCCGCGAATGACGAAATCGCGCATCTGCACCACTCCGCGCTGCCCCCTGGCACTGACCACCAGATCGCCGTGCATGCGCCCGCCATAGGCCTTGGCATAGATATCGAGAAAGCGGGCCAGCGCCCCGCCGTCCGTCGTCTCCAGGGCAAGTCGGGTTCCGTCCCCCTCCCGTCCCACGGTGGAGATCGTCAATCCGTCACCGCCGAAACGCCCCTTTACCGTGAGTTCGCGGAGATCTCCGCCACGCTTGACGAGCTTGACGTCCGCAGCGCTGAGAAGTTCGCCGTTGAACCCGACCAGCACGGTCGACTGCAGGTCGAGTTCGATATCGCCCCCGTTCTCCGGCTTCTTGTCATTCGGCTTTCCGGCCTGCCCAAGCGAGAGGAAAGGGCGAACATCGAAGGAATTGCCGCGTAGATTGACCCGATAACCGTTTCGGTTACGCTCGATCGCGAGCCGCGCGACATCCCCCGGCGACAGTTTAATCGAGGCGAAATCCGCTTTGGAGAACTGGTTTTCCTTGTTGAATTCGAGCCGCCCGCGCGCGGAAACTCCGCCAAAATCAGCCTCGAACTTATCGAGCACCACGGCCTCGTTCCGGGAAAGCATCGTGAACCGCATTTTTCCCGCTACACCCGCCCTCTTGGCGAGTGGCGCCAGCGGCGCTTCGATCCGCGCCTTCGCAAGATCAAGTTCGATCTCGATCGGCGCATTGTCACCGAACGCCGTCGTCACCGCGACGCCGAACGTACCGGCCATCAGCGGCTTGACTTCGATCCCGCGACGCGCGAGCTGCACGTCGTCCATCGTCGAGCGGATCGTCGCCGTGCTGGGTTTGCCGGCTGACATCCGCAGCTCGATCTTGTTGGAGACCCCGCTAACGGTGCCCTCGCCCTTGAGAACGGCGTGATCGTTGCGGGCCGAGAGTTCGAACTGCCCGCCCTCAAGCCGCTCGCCCCGGAAAGCCTTCTCGATCGAAACCTGTTTGAGCCCCGCCTGAATATCGATCCTGACGTCCTTCGCGGCAACTTGCCGGGAAATCGGCAACGTGATGCGGGCCTCGCCTTCGATTGTCCCTCCCGAAACCTCGACATCGCCGGGCGGCGCGATGACCGCCTTCAGCGAGCCGGAAGAGAGATAGGTCATCAGCCCTCGCAGATCGCCCTTGATGGGTAGCTTCATTGCCATAATCGCCGGACGCTGCGCGGTGTCGGCGATCGACAGGTTCGCGTTGCGGATATCCACACGACCTGCCCCGGCTGGCCGGATCGCGGCTTCGAGTATGGAAACCTCGGCCTTGCGGCCGGTCGAGCGTCCCTTGATGTTCACCCCGTCAATCGGCGGCGCATCGAGCACCGGTCGCACCGCGATTCCGGTCAGCTCGTATTCGACATGAAGCGCGTCGTCCGCGATGGGCAGGCGCCGGAAGGCGTTGGCGAGCGACTCGCCCTGCAGCCTTGAACGCAACTGAAGGCGTGCGAGATGCCCGGCCGATACGTGCTCGACCATCCAGCGCCGGACATTTGGCGCCACCCACACTGGCCAAATCCGCATCGCCTTACGGATTTCCACCCCTGCGGCGTCGATATTGGTTTCGATCAGACCTCCGTTCTCGAAAGAGAACCGGCCGTCCATGACAAGTTTGCCGTCATCTTCCGCAAGCGAGAGTCTTTCGAGGCGAAAACTGGTGAACGATGGCGACAGAATGCCCGCGGCTTCCAGCGAGTCGATCGACAGGATCGGCTCGTCGACCGTCAGCCGATCGATATCCGCCCGACCGGCCTTCAGGCTCAGCCGATAGCCGGAATTCTCGCCACCGAGAGGCGTCATGCGGCCCAACGCCATGATGTTGGTTTCGTTGAACCGGAGCTGGAAGCGGTCGATCAGGATATCCTTTTCCCCCGCACGCAGGCGCAGGTCCAACGCTGCCTCGTCGAGCTGGAACGGCGGCATGTCGGGGTCCGGCGGCTCGATCCGCCCACCGCGTGCCGTCAGCGAGGCGCCGGTTTCCGCCAGCACGGCATCCGTCCCGATCCGCGAGTGAAGCCGGAACGCCAGATTCAACCCCGGATCAATGCCCTTCACCTTTTGTCCGAGAATGCCGAACAGCGCCCCGGCAGTCAGGTTATCGCTATCGACTTGCACGAGGCGCTCGCCCGAGGGAAGCATTTCGTTGCGGCCCACGAATTCGATTGCCTGCCTGTGATCGGCCTGTTCGACGCGGGCGCGGATCGTCCCGTCCGCCCCGCGCGTTACGGCAATGGTTAGGCCGGCCTGAAGCGGAGCCACCTGGTCGTCGTCCCGGCGCTGGAAGAGCGAGATGTTTTTGCCGGTGATGGTTGTCAGTGAGGCGAACGCCGGGTCCTGCCCCGACACGGCGAAATTCACCGCCCCGAGCGTCGCGTGGAGCAGGGTCAGGGCTTCCTCCGCCCCGAGTGGCGGGTCACCCGGTTTCGAGCGCGGCAAGACCAGCTTCAGACCCTCGAACGTGATCGCCCGGGCTTCCGGTGCCAACGTCAGGAGCGAGGTCCCGGTCAGGCGGAAGTCCGCGCGCTCCAGTTCGGCATAGGCGCCAGATGCGGCATTGGAAATCGCGAGGCCAGAGATCGAGAAGGTCGGGGAGAGACCGGCGATGCGGATGCCAGCCTCATCCAGCATGAGTTCGTTCTGCGCGCCAATTCCTCCCTTGATCGCCGCGACGAATCTTTCGCGGAGGAACGCTGTGCCGCGCTCGCGCTGGATGAACCACAGGAAACATCCGGCGGCGATAACCACGGCCACAACGAGCAGGACTGCGGAAACGCCGCACCAACCGAGGAGGGAAAGGCGACGGCGGCGCCTCTTGCCCGGCGCGATCAGCTCCTCCAGCCGCCCGGTATGGCCTTCGTGCTCATCCACGTCGCAATTCAAACGCCCCGATCTCCGCTCGCTGCCTGTCTGTCTGTCGGCGATCTCGTCGACAGGCTTCCGCCCGATTTCCTTTACCAGCTAATGCCTTTACGCAATGCCGCGCGGATCGTTTTTGCGGCTTTGATGGCAATAGTTCACATCAAAGACGTCAAAATGAAGGAATTCGTTCCCTCAATGCTTCGGATAACGCGCGAAGGATCGAACGCTGCGGAAAATCGTCGCATTTATCCTCTCGTCCCCGGCAGGCGGACGCACTAATTGATGGCCGAGCGACCAACCGGAGGATTTCGTTATGAGTGCCATGCCCGCGATCGGTTCGAAGGCCCCGTCCTTCACCCTGCCCGGCGATTCGGGAAAGACGCTCTCCCTCGCCGGCTTTGCCGGAAAAAAGCTCGTCCTGTACTTCTATCCGAAAGACGATACTTCCGGCTGCACGGCAGAAGCCAAGGATTTCAATACCTTGCGCGCGGATTTTCAGGCGGCCGGCACGGAGATTGTCGGCGTTTCGCCGGACTCGCCCAAGAGCCACGACAAGTTCCGGGACAAGTACGCGCTCGCCTTCCCCCTCGCGTCGGACGAAAGCAAGGCTATGCTGGAGGCCTATGGCGTCTGGGTCGAGAAGAGCATGTACGGCCGTAAGTACATGGGTGTGGAGCGCACAACCTTCCTCATCGGGCCGGACGGCACCGTTCTTAACATCTGGAACAAAGTAAAGGTGCCGGGCCATGCCGAGGAAGTGCTCAAGGCCGCGCGCGGCACGTGAAACAACCGGAAATCGCGCGCCGTTATCGGTGCATTAACCCTAACAATTCATGATGATGCGATCGAGGCTGTAAGGTCGGAGTCGCGTTGTTCATGTTCATTCGGATGCCGGTGCAGGGCCCCTTCGCCAATTCGGACGCTCGTCTGGCCCTGATGATTCGCTCGGAAAACGGAACACGGCTGGTCGAGTTCGGCAGCCGCACGGTCGTCGCGCTCATCCTGCTTGCGGCCCTGTTTTTCGCGTGGTTCCTGGTCGCTTCTTTCTACCTTGTGATGCGCGATGAGTTCGTTGCTTCCTATTTTGCCGGACAGCGTCGCGATGTTCACGCCTACGAGAGCCGGATTCTTGAATTGCGCTCGCGAATCGATCGCATCACCGCCCGCCAGTTGCTCAACCAGGATACGATCGAGGATCGGGTTTCCACTCTCGTCGCACGGCAGGCGGAGATCGAAGCCCGGCAGATTATGGTCTCGGAACTCGCTGCCAAGGCAGAGACAACCGGCATTCCCCTGCCCTCAACCTTCGCGGTCGCCCCCGAAGCTCCCGCCATTACAGGAAGTTCCCCACTCTCCTTCGCGCCGATCAAGGGCAAGCCGCAACCTTTGCCGCCGACTTCGCCGCAGCGGCTCGGCATGATGGCCCCCGCCATCACGCCCCCCAATGCCGCGGCGCCACGCGGACCGATGGAAAGCGTCGTCACCGAGATCGAGCGTCGCTCGGCTTCCCTCGAACAGGCCCAGAAGAGTTATATCGCCCATCTCGGCGAGGCCGCCGAAAAGGAAATCTCCCGCTCCCGGAATGCTGTTGCCTCGCTCGGCATCGACCTGTCCCGGTTCGGCAAGCGCACCTTCGAAGCTGCTCCACCCGCTGCGGTGCCGAGCTTCGATGAATTCACCCTGCGGGATGTTTCCGGGCATTCCGCGATGGGTGGCCCGCTGCTCCCGGTGGCGGGCGCGCCAGATACTTTCGACATCACGATCAACCGCGTCGAGGCAACGATCGAGAACGCGGTCAAGGCCCGCGCCGTATTCCGCGCGCTGCCGATCGGGCGCCCGATCAACGAGAAGCATGAATTGTCGTCCGGCTTCGGCACTCGGCTTGATCCGTTCACACGCTCGCTCGCACAGCACTCCGGTCTCGACTTCCGGGCTCCTTCCGGCACGAATATTCGCGCCGTCGCGCCCGGCAAGGTGATCGATGCGGGGTATAACGGCGGTTATGGCCGCATGGTCGAGATCGATCACGGCCACGGCATCACCACGCGTTACGCGCATATGTCGTCGATCTCCGTCAGCGAGGGCCAGCGCGTCGAGAAAGGCACAGTGATCGGTCAGGTCGGCTCGACCGGTCGCTCCACCGGCCCGCACCTCCATTACGAGGTGCGCATCGACGACGACGCTACCGACCCGATGCGCTTCGTCAAGGCCGAGCGGTTGCTGGCACCGAACTGATCGGCTTCCGCGAAGCGCAAGCCCGAACGGGCGCCGGGCGGTCAGCCCGGACTTGGTGCCGCAGGCGCGGCATCACAGAACTAGTCGATATCCTCGACGACCGTATCACCGCCGCCGTGGACACGCTGGGCCAGCGCCGCCTCGATGAAGGGATCGAGTTCGCCATCGAGCACCTCCTGCGGAGTGCCCGAAGTCACGCCCGTGCGCAAGTCCTTCACAAGCTGATAGGGTTGGAGCACATAGGAGCGGATCTGGTGGCCCCAGCCGATATCGGTCTTGTTGGCCTGCTCGGCCATCGCCGCTTCCTCACGCTTCTTCAGTTCGAGCTCGTAGAGACGCGCGCGGAGCATCTTCCACGCGAGTTCGCGGTTCTGGTGCTGCGAGCGCGAGGTCTGGCTCATTACCATGATTCCGGTCGGGATATGGACGAGACGCACCGCCGATTCGACCTTGTTGACGTTCTGCCCGCCAGCACCCTGCGCGCGCATCAGATCGATACGGACATCGCTTTCCTTTAGGTCGACCTGAATGGAATCATCGACCACCGGATAGACCTGCACCGACGCGAACGAGGTATGCCGACGCGCATTTGAATCGAACGGCGAGATGCGCACGAGGCGGTGCACGCCGCCCTCGGTCTTCGCCCATCCATAAGCGTTGCGGCCCTTGATCAGCAGCGTCGCGGACTTGATGCCGGCCTCTTCACCGTCCGACATTTCCATGACGTCGACCTTGAAGCCCGAGCGCTCGGCCCAGCGCGTATACATGCGCAGCAGCATCGAGGCCCAGTCCTGGCTTTCGGTGCCGCCGGCGCCCGAATGCACTTCGAGATAGGTGTCGTTTCCGTCCGCCTCCCCCGAGAGAAGCGCCTCGACCTGCCGCTTGGCAGCCTCGGCCTCGACAGCGCGAATCTGTTCCTCGCCTTCCGCGATCGTCGCGGAGTCGTTTTCCATTTCACCGAGTTCGATCAAGGTCTTGGCGTCGTCCAGATCGCGTTCGAGCTTGAGGATGCCATTCAGCTTGTCCTCAAGGTCGGAGCGTTCGCGGGTGATCTTCTGCGCAGCGGTCGAATCATTCCAGAAATCCGGATGCTCGACGCGGGCGTTCAGTTCCTGCAGGCGCTTGTGGGATTTGTCCCAGTCAAAGATGCCTCCTCAGCAGCCCCACAGACTGCTCGATGGCATCGACCATCGTCTGAATTTCCGCACGCATTGTTGAAAGTTCCTGTCAGACCGGGCAAATCCCGGCGTCATTCCGTTGGCGTCGGGATACCCGACGCGTTACCGCGATGCAATCGGAGATCGGATCGGTCAGTAGAGGCCGCCGGTCGTGGCACCGATCGGCGCGCCGCCTCCGCCACCGCCAGACGCAGCAGTTCCGCCGAAGGAGTAACTCTCCGGCGGCGCAGTGTTGGGCTTGAACGGCTCGAGAATGCCGCTCGGATCGCCAGCGCTGGTGCGCTGTCCGGTCGCAGCATTGACGCGGATGAACTTGATCCCCGGCGGCACGCGGAACTGAAGGTTCGGCTTGTCGGCGAGCGCTTCCTTCATGAAATCGCGGAATACCGGCGCGGCATACTGGCCGGCCGTTGCCGAGTTGCCGAGCGAACGCGGCTTGTCGAAGCCGAGATAGACGCCGACCGCGAGATCGGGCGAGAAGCCCACGAACCACACGTCCTTCGCATCGTTGGTCGTGCCGGTCTTGCCCGCAAGGGTGCGGTTAAGCGAGCGCAGCACGGTCGCGGTGCCGCGCTGGATCACGCCCTGCATGATCGAGACGATCTGGTAGGCGGACATCGGATCGATGACGCGCTCGCGCTTGTCGACAAGGCGCGGCTCGTCCTGATCGTGCCATCCCTCGGAGAGGCATTCCTTGCAGACGCGCTCATCGTGCTTGTAGATCGTCGAGCCCCAGCGGTCCTGGATGCGATCGATCAAGGTCGGGCGGATGCGGCGACCGCCGTTGGCGAGCATCGAATAGGCCGCCGTCATGCGCAGCACGGTCGTCTCGCCCGCGCCGAGCGACATCGCCAGCACCGGCAGCATATCGTCATAAACACCGAAACGCTTCGCGTATTCGGCAACGAGCGGCATCCCGAGGTCGCGCGCGAGGCGCACGGTCATCAGGTTCTTGGAGCGCTCAATGCCCTGGCGCAGCGTGCGCGGTCCGGTCGATTTGCCGTCGTAGTTATCCGGCCGCCATACTTCGCCATTGCCCTGATCGACCTCGATCGGCTCGTCGAGAATGATCGAGGACGGTGTATAGCCGTTGTCGAGGGCGGTGGCGTAGACGAATGGCTTGAATGACGAGCCCGGCTGGCGCAACGCCTGCGTCGCCCGGTTGAATTCCGACTTGTCGAACGAGAAGCCGCCGACCATGGCCTTGATGCGGCCCGTATGCGGATCCATCGCGACGATGGCGCCGGAAATCTCCGGAACCTGGCGCAGGCGATACTGACCTTCCTTGTCCTTGATCGGTTCGACATAGACGACATCGCCCGCCGTCAGCGCGCTGCGGAGTGGCTTGCGCGGGAAGGCCTTGGCGCTCTCGGCGGTGATGACGCCGGTCTCGCGCTTGCGGTCGATGACGCCGCCGCCGAGCTTGGCAGGCTGAAGTCCGACTTGTGCTTCGGAATCCGTCACCGACAGAACAACCGCGAGCCGCCACGGGTCGATGTCCGTAAGCCCCTGCACCTCGGCCAGCTGCGCGCCCCAATCGCCGCTCGGCGGGATCTTCTCGGTTGCGCCGCGCCACCCGCGCGCCTCGTCGAAGCGCACGAGGCCGTCCGAGAGCGCCTTGCGCGCGTAGATCTGAAGCTTCGGATCGAGCGTCGAACGCACGGAGAGCCCGCCTTCGTAGAGCTTCTTCGAACCATAGCGTTCGGCGAGTTCGCGCCGCACTTCCTCGGCGAAGAAGCCGGCGGCATAGGAGTTCGGTGAAAGCTGACGGAAGGTGACATTCAGCGGTTCTGCCCGGGCGGTCGCCCCGTCTTCCTTCGAGATATAGCCGTTGTCGACCATGCGATCGATTACGTAGTTGCGGCGGTTGATCGCGGCATCACGGTTGTTGATCGGATGATAGGTCGAAGGCGCCTTCGGCAATGCGGCGAGATAGGCGGCTTCCGCAATGGTGAGTTCGTGAACCGATTTCCCATAGTAGTTGAGCGCGGCCGCAGCGACGCCGTAGTTGCCGAAGCCGAGATAGATCTGATTGAGATAGAGTTCGAGGATCTTGTCCTTCGAGAAAGTCGATTCGAGCCGGAAGGCGAGCAACGCCTCCTTGATCTTGCGGTCGATGCTTTGTTCCGGTGACAGGAAGAAGTTCTTCGCGACCTGCTGCGTAATGGTCGAACCGCCCTGCTGGCGGCCACCGGAAGCGCGCCCACGCACCAGCGCGCGGGCGATACCTTCAGGATCGACGCCGCCGTGCTTGTAAAAGTTCTTGTCTTCCGCCGAAAGATAGGCCGCGATCAGCAGCTTCGGAATAGCCTGGATGGGGAGATAGAGGCGGCGTTCACGCGCGTATTCGGCGAGGAGGGTCCCGTCCGCCGCATGAACACGGGTCGTCACCGGCGGCTCGTATTTCGCGAGCTGGGCATGATCCGGCAAATCCTGCGAATAATTCCAGATCACATAGCCGGCGACTGCCGCGCCCAGCAGCCCGACTAGGGTGGCCGTTCCGAAGAGAAACGCGAAGAAGCGAGCGATCATCCGCATCGTGCAATCCATCCCCAGCGCGGCGAAAAGCCGGCTCAGCCCTGAAATCCGGCCGCGACGAAGACACTGTCCTTCGGCCTGCAGCCACCCGAAACGCGGCAGTCTGCGCTCTTTCCCACCCGTCAAAGCCGCGTCGGCTGCGAGCCGGAAAGCCCGTCCGCATAGCAGACGTCGCTTCCTGCGACAAATCCCCACGCTTGCAATTCATCACAAAAGCGCAAACCGTGGCTTAATAACGGCAATTGGGTCATACGCGCCTCATTTGGTGCGCACGGGAGCCCATTCCAAGCTCATCCGGGCGAATTTCCCGAGACAGCGTTGCGGCCGTGCATCATGAAATCCACCAATGCCCGGCCAAGGCTTTTCGCCAGCTGGTTCCGCCCGGCGTCCGAGGACAATGCTGCAAGATCGTCGGGATTCGAAAGGTAGCCCAGTTCGACAAGGATGGAGGGCATGTCCGGTGCCCGAAGCACGCGGAAACCTGCACTTCGGAGCGGCGTCTTGTGGACGCGCGAGCCGCTCTCCAGCGCCGCGACGCTGCGCCGCGCGACGATCTGGCTGAAGAGCCGTGTTTCGCGGCGAGCGAGGTCGAAAAGGATATCGTCCACCCCTTCCCTCTGCTCTTCCGTCACATCGACTCCGGCGAGAAGATCGGCGCGGTTCTCCTTTTCCGCTGCGCGAGCGGCGTTGGCGTCAGAAGCGCGATCCGACAGGGTGTAAACCGATGCCCCTCGCACATCCTTCTCCCCGGAGAGCGAATCGGCGTGGAGCGAGACGAAAAGCGCCGCGCCGCGCGCGCGGCCGAAAGCGACCCGCTCGCCCAGCGCGATGAACCGGTCGTCCTCGCGGGTTAACTGCACCTCGATACGGCCATCCTGCTCGATGATGGCCTTCATCGCCTTCGCGACCGCGAGCACGATATCCTTTTCCGCTTCCCCCTTCAGGCCCGACGCGCCGGGATCGATACCACCGTGACCGGGATCGATCACGAGAAGGGGCTTCGCCTTCGCGTCGCGCGGGGGCGTTCCTTCCGACTGTGCCTTGTTCCGGGCGTCGCTGCGTTTTGCGCGGTCGACGGCAGCCCGCTCGGCAAACCTTGCGCGATCCGTCGTATGAACCTGCACGACGAGGCGCGGGACGCCTGCCTGCCGCACCACATCGATACGCTCGACGATGGCCGGCTTCGCAAGATCCAGCACGATGCGCGACTGTCCGAGGAAGACGAGGCCCGCCCGCCATGCCGAAACCGGCCCCTGCCCCTTCGTTGACGCCAGCGCCGCGCTCCCCGGAAAGACAACGCCTTCAAGGTCGATGACGAGCCGGTCCGGATTTTCCAGTACCTCGAATCGCGTCACGGCCTCGCGCGTAAGGTCGATCACCAGTCCAGCCGATTGGGAATCGTTGCCCGGCACGAGATGGATAGCGTGGCCGATGTTCGGCGCATCGTCCTGTGCCCGAACGATTCTCGACGCACAAAATACCAGCGCGCAAACGAGAACGGCGGCCAGGAGGCTGCGAAAGAGCGCGCCACGCAGCGTGACGCGAGCGTCTTTCACGCATCGGAAAGGGCAGGATCCATCTTCGAACGCGCGCATCGCCGAACCGTTCCGTTGGCCGAGCACTCCGATTAGCCAAGCACCCTTGCCAAATCGCGCCCTCAACCTTAAACGGGGTCTACGGTGCATTCTTCGCCGGGGCAAGTTTTCGTTGATCCGTTTCTCCGGCATCGGAGCGTGCGGGTCCTCAGCCTCGTCGCCAGGATGCGGGAAACTCCGCCGGAAGCCTTTGCCGCAGCTCGGCAATTTCGCTTTCCGTGCGCGAGCCCCGTGGCGCGCGACCTTCGCGTGTCTTTTCGAGCGAGGATGGCGCAATGCCGGCACGGATGATGGAACGAATGTGTTGGAGCGAAGGATATTCGCACAGCCACGTCTCGTTCCGCCGCCTTGCCCTCGCCCCCTGCTCTAAAACGCCGTTTACCGCCCGGCCCGTCCTTCCCAGGCTCGAGCCTTCCCCCTTCTCCTCGCGCCGGCCTGCCGTTTCGCCCCCCGTCGAGCGAAGCGTTACCGATCGCGCCTGCAATGCGCCCGGGGCGCGCCGGCCGGCCTACTTCCTTTCAAGAGTTTCCAATGACAACGAAAATGCTGATCGACGCCGCCCACCCGGAAGAGACCCGGGTCGTGGTGACACGGGGCAACCGGGTTGAGGAATTCGATTTCGAATCCGCCAACCGTCGCCCTCTGAGGGGCAACATCTATCTGGCCAAGGTAACACGTGTGGAGCCTTCGCTCCAGGCTGCCTTCGTCGATTTCGGCGGCAATCGCCACGGTTTCCTCGCCTTCTCCGAAATCCACCCTGATTACTACCAGATCCCGACGGCCGACCGTCAGGCTCTGCTCGCCGAGGAAGCCGAGGCCGCTCGGGAGGAGGACGACGACGAGGATGGCAGACGCTCCCGCCGTTCGCGCGGCGCCAAGCCAAAGCGCGCCAAGGCCGGCGACGAGGCCGTAACCTCGGCCCCGGTTGAGGCCGACAGCGGCGAAGAGAGCGCTGTCGCCTCCGAATCCGCGAGGGAAGAAAACGGCAACGGCGAAGAGGCCGCCAAGGAAGAGGATCACGTCGAGCAGCTCGGCGGTGGCGGCGACGCGATGGAAGAAGTGCCGACCCGCGCCGCGCCGCGTGCCCGCAAGCAGTACAAGATTCAGGAGGTCATTAAGCGCCGGCAGATCCTGCTGGTGCAGGTGGTCAAGGAAGAACGTGGCACCAAGGGCGCGGCGCTGACGACCTATCTCAGCCTCGCTGGCCGCTATTCGGTGCTGATGCCGAATACCGCGCGTGGTGGCGGCATCTCCCGCAAGATCACCAATTCGGCCGACCGCAAGCGCCTCAAGTCGATGGCCTCCGAGCTTGAGGTTCCGGATGGGATGGGCGTCATCCTGCGCACCGCAGGCGCAGCGCGCACCAAGGTCGAGATCAAGCGCGATTTCGAATATCTGATGCGCCTGTGGGAAAGCGTGCGCTCGCTGACGCTGGAATCGACCGCGCCGGCCCTCGTCTACGAGGAAGGCTCGCTCATCAAGCGCGCGATCCGCGATCTCTACTCCAAGGACATCGAGGAAATCCTCGTTGCCGGCGATGACGGCTACCGCGAGGCCAAGGACTTCATGCGGATGCTGATGCCGTCCCATGCCAAGGCCGTTCAGCCCTACAAGGACGCCACCCCGATCTTCTCGCGCTACGGTGTCGAGAGCCAGCTGGATGCGATGTTCTCCAATGTCGTGACGCTTAAGTCCGGCGGCTACATCGTCATGAACCAGACCGAGGCACTCGTCTCGATCGACGTGAACTCCGGTCGTTCGACGCGCGAGCACAACATCGAGGATACCGCGCTCAAGACCAATCTCGAAGCCGCCGAGGAAGTCGCTCGCCAGCTCCGCCTGCGTGACCTTGCCGGTCTCGTGGTGATCGATTTCATCGACATGGAGGAGAAGCGCAACAACAAGGCGGTCGAGCGCAAGCTCAACGACTGCCTCAAGAATGATCGTGCGCGCATCCAGGTCGGCCGCATCTCGCACTTCGGCTTGCTGGAGATGAGCCGCCAGCGCATCCGCACCGGCGTGCTCGAAAGTTCCACCACCCCCTGCCCGCATTGCGCCGGCACGGGCCTGCTGCGCTCGACGCCGAGTCTCGCCCTTCACGTGCTGCGCGCGCTGGAGGATACACTCCTGCGCGGCGCAACGCATGACATCACGCTCAAGACGCGGCTCGAAACGGCGTTCTACATCCTCAACCAGAAGCGCGACAGCCTGACAGCGCTCGAAGCGCGCTTCGGGGTGACGATCACCATCGTCGCCGAAACCAGCCTCCAGCCAGCGCAGCACTACATCATCGAGCGCGGCGAACCGGCCCAGGGTCGTTTCACCGCCGAACGCGTCGAGGGCGAGGCCACGCCGGAGAAGCCGAGCAACGCACCGCGCGCGGTCCATCCCGAGGATGTCGCCATCGAGGAGGCACCGGAAGAGGAAGCCGACGCCCCCGAGGGCGAAGAATCCTCCCGAGAGGGCAGCTCGGAGGATCGCAAGCGCCGTCGCCGTCGCCGTCGTCGCGGTCGTGGCGGTGATCGTGACAATCAGGGAGCACAGCGCACCGAAGGCGCCTCGACCTCTGCCGATAACAGCGACGACGGTGATGACGAGGGCGACGAAGAAGGCGAAGGCGAGGCCGATAGCGAAACCCGTGCCGCCTCCACCGGCGAAGGGGAACGCAAGCGCCGTCGTCGGCGCCGGGGTGGTCGCCGAAATCGCCGTGATCGCGAGGGACGCGAGGGCGAAAATGCCGAAGCGTCGGAAGTCGTGACAGACGCGGTCCCGGCCATCGAGGCGATTACGGCCGAGCCGGAGGCGCCTGCGATCGAGGAGGCGCCCGCAAAGCCATCGACCGCGGAAAAGGCTCCGGCTAGGAAGCCGCGCCGCAGCCGCGCGAAAAAAGCTGACACCGAGGCCGTCGAAGCGGAAGCGCCTGCAGAAGCCGCGCCGGCTGAGAAGCCCAAGCGTGCGCCCCGCACCCGCGCGAAGAAAGCGGACGTGGAAGCACCCACGGCCGCAACCGCTACCGAAAAGGTCTCGATGCCGTCTCAGGTCGCCGAACCCGCGCTGGAGATCAAGACTGCTCCGGTCAAGGTTGCGCCGCCGCCCGAGCCCGAGGTCGAGGATCCGGACCGCCCGAAGCGCACCGGCTGGTGGGCCAAGGCCAAGAAGGCTCTAGGCGGCGAGTAAACTTGAATGTTCATACCCGGCCTTGCGCCGGGCACCCGCAACTGGATACGAAAAGGCCCGCGAAAGCGGGCCTTTTGTCTGCGAGGAGCGGGTTCAGTCGAATTCGGCGCTGGCGTATCGTGCGAAAGCCGGACGGCGCTGGAGCCGCTCATAATAGGCCATGACATTGGGCAAATCAGGGCGTGAGATCGGTGTCTGCAGCCAGCGGTGAACCGCCAGTCCCGCCGGGACATCCGCCAGCGAGAAGGTACCGCAGAGGAAACCCGGACGCATGGCGAGGCCGGCATCGAGCACGCCCATCAGCATGTTCCACTCGGTTCTTGATTTTTCGATCTCCGCCTGAGAATCATAGTCCGGCCGCTTGCGAACAAGGGCATGAACCGCGTAACGCCAAGCCATGTTGTGATCCGTCGCGATCCAATCCATCCAGGATTCCACTTCGGCGCGCCGGGCCGGATCGGTCGGGAGCAGATCCTCCCGCCCCGATTTCGCTGCGAGATACCGGCATATCGAGTTCGATTCGGTGACGACCGTGACGCCATCGACAAGGACGGGAATTAGGGCTTTCGGGTTAAGCGCGAGATAATCCGGCTCCCGCGTCGAGCGGTAGCCGGCTCCCCAATCCTCGCGTTCGTATGTCAGGCCGATCTCATCGCAGACCCAAAGGACCTTGCGGACATTGATCGAGGAAACGCGACCAAGGATTTTCACGCGATCACCACCACTTCGCCGTCGTCACCCGCCCGACCTGATCCTCGATGACCGCACCGAGGGAGAACAGCGTCTCCTCATCGAACGGGCGGCCGATGAGCTGGAGGCCGAGCGGCAGTCCGCTTGCATCCGTGCCCCCCGGCAGCGCGAGGCCCGGCAGGCCCGCCATGTTCACGGTGACGGTGAAGATGTCGTTGAGATACATCTCGACCGGGTCCGCGTCGGCCATTTCGGCAATGCCAAAAGCGGCAGAGGGCGTCGCGGGCGTCAGGATCGCATCGACGCCTTGTGCATAGACGTCCTCGAAGTCCTTCTTGATGAGCGTGCGGATCTTCTGCGCGCGCAGGTAGTAAGCGTCATAATAGCCCGCGGAGAGAACGTAGGTGCCGATCATGACACGGCGCTTGACCTCACGGCCGAAGCCGGCGGCACGCGTCTTCTCGTAAAGATCGACGATATCCTTGCCCGGCACCCGCACACCATACCGCACGCCATCGTAGCGCGCGAGGTTGGACGAGGCCTCCGCCGGGGCGACGATATAATAGGCCGGCAGCGCGTATCTGGTGTGCGGAAGGCTGACATCGACGATCTTCGCACCAGCTGCTTTCAGCATTTCCGCGCCTTTATGCCAGAGCGCCTCGATTTCCGCCGGCATGCCCTCGACGCGATATTCCTTCGGAATGCCGATCGTCTTGCCCGCGACCGAGCGGCCCACCGCCTTCTCGAAATCCGGTACGGCGATGTCGACGGACGTGGAATCCTTCGCGTCGTGCCCGGCCATCGAAGTGAGCAACGTGGCGGCATCCTTCACGGTCTTGGCGATCGGACCCGCTTGGTCGAGTGAGGAGGCGAAAGCGACGATGCCCCAGCGCGAGCAGCGCCCATAGGTCGGCTTGATACCGACTGTTCCAGTGAACGCTGCCGGCTGGCGGATCGAACCGCCGGTATCGGTCGCGGTCGCGCCGAGGCAGAGGTTCGCGGCGACCGCTGCCGAAGAGCCGCCCGAGGAACCGCCCGGCACGAGAAGGCCCTTCTTGTCGCCCGCAAGGGCGGCCTTCGCCTTCGTCACATCCCAGTTCGCCGGTTTGAACGGGTTCACCACCGGTCCGAAAGCTGAGGTCTCGTTCGACGAGCCCATCGCAAATTCATCGTTGTTGAGTTTGCCGAGCATCACCGCACCATCACGGAACAGCTGCGTCGTGACCGTCGACTCGTATTTGGGCACGAAGTTGCCGAGAATCTTCGAGCAGGCTGTCGTGCGCGTGCCCTCCGTCGCGAAAAGATCCTTGATTCCGAGCGGGATGCCCTCAAGCCGCCCGGCCTCGCCCCTCGCGCGGCGTGCGTCGGAGGCAGCTGCCATCTCCAGCGCCTTCTCCGGCGTTTCGAGCACATAAGCGTTAAGCGCGCGTGCAGCCTCCATCGCAGCGAGATGGGCCTTCGTCAGTTCGACGGAGGTGAACTTGCTCTCAACGAGCCCTTTGCGGGCTTCATCCAGCGTCAGCGCGGTCAAATCGGTCATGTCGGTCTCGAAATTCGAAAGATGCGGGCCCAGGGAGCGAAGCGGGCGGGATTACTCGACTACCTTCGGGACAAGGAAGTAATGGTCCTCGCTTTGCGGCGCGTTGGCAGTCACGAGCGCAGCCTTTTCGCCGTCTGTCACCACATCTTCGCGCATCTTGAGCGCCATCGGCGTCACCGAGGTCATCGGCTCGACGCCTTCAACGTCGACCTCGCCGAGCTGCTCGACAAAGCCGAGGATGGCGTTGATCTCGCCCTGCATCGCCGGCACGTCGGTCTCCGGCAATTCGATCCGGGAAAGCCGGGCAATCCGGCGCACGGTTGCGGCATCGACGGACATGAAGCACTCCGAAAAAGATGATCCCCGCGCTCTTTAGCGAACGCGGGGATGAAGGGCAAACACTAGGAAGACAGCAAGCGCATGCCGCACGGATTTAATGCATCAGCCGATCGAAAAAGTCAGCGCCTCGTGAGTATTGAGATCGAGCAGATGCGTGCCGAGCGGGCCCAGCTCTCGCTTGAACTCCTCCACGGTGCCGGTCAGTGCGCTGAACGTGCGGAAATGGCAGGGGATGATCGCCTTCGAGCGCGGAAAGAAGCGGCGCACCGCGAGCGCCGCCGTCGCCGGCCCCATCGTGAACCGATCGCCGATCGGCACGATGACAATGTCAGGCTGGTGAAGCTCCTCGATCAGCCCCATGCCGGCAAAGATATCGGTGTCGCCCATGTGATAGATCACCGGGGCACCAGGAATGTTGATGATGACGCCGTTCGCCGAACCCAGCGTCTGGAAAATGCCGCGCTCCCAGACGCCCGAAGAGTGATCCGCGCGCACAAGACGGATCGAAACATCGTTGTGCTCGATGCGCCCGCCCGCGTTCATCATCTCAATGTTCAGCGCCTTGCCGGTGCCCATGCCCTGCCATTTGTTGACCAGCCACTGGCCCAGATCCCAGTTGCAGAAAATGGTTGCGTCCGTGGCTGCCGCGATTTCAAGCGCATCGCCGATGTGATCGGAATGGCCGTGGGTGATGACGATATCGGTCGTGCCCTTGATGGCCGCCGCGAACTTCTCCGCGACGGTGCCCTGCCCTTCGCCCTCGAAAATCGGGTTGCCCTTCAGAAAAGGATCGACGAGCACACGCCGTCCAGCGCTTTCGAGGGCAAAGGCCGAATGTCCGAACCAGGTGATTTCCATTCTCTCCACTCCTGTGCTTTCTCTCGTGCAGGTTTGGGTTTATTGGCCCCGGACTGATTGGCCAACCCTTTTTTGCACCGCACATCGTCGAACAGGAACCACCGTGACCGAGCCTCCGCGCCGCCAACCCGATCTCGCCGTCGAGGATCTGCCAGCCCTGCTTGGCCGGAATCAGCGCCTGCTGGGTCTCGATCTCGGTGACAAGACCATCGGCGTAGCCTTGTCGGATGTCGGAGTTTCGATCGCGACTGGCTTTCGCACGATCCAGCGGCGCAAGTTCAGGGATGACTGGGCCGAACTTGCCACCATCATCGACCACAACGACGTCGGCGTGCTGGTGTTCGGTCTGCCGCTCAACATGGACGGTAGCGCAGGGCCGCGCGTTCAGACGACCCGCACTTTCGCCCGCAACATCAGGAACGTCCGCGACATTCCCATCCTCTTCTGGGACGAACGACTCTCGACCGTCGCCGCCGAACGCGCACTGATCGAGGCGGATCTCTCGCGCAAGAAAAGAGCGGCGGTGATCGATGCCACCGCCGCCTCCTTCATTCTCCAGGGGGTGCTGGACCGTCTGCGCAATCTGCGGCAGACCGGCCGTTCGCTTACCTGAGCGTGCCGCCGCCCGCCGGGTCCCGCATGCCACGGGTGCGGTGGCGGGGATAGTGCCGGTAGGCCGGATAATAGGGATCGGCGGAACCATTCTCCCACGTCCGGCGTGGAGCCGGCACGCCGTAATAATAGCCGGGCGCCGGGTCGGACGACCCGTTCTCCCAAGTCCGGCGCGGGGCAGGCTCGCTGTAGTAATAGCCTCCGCGGTAGTACTGCACCGGCACGTAACCGGGGCCGTAGTAGGGGTTCGGGGCATAATAGCCGTCGTCATAGTAATAGCTGCTATTGCGCTGCGAGTTGGCGATGATCGCACCACCCAGGATCGCTGCGCCGATGAGGGCGCCGGCTGCAACGCCGCCGCCCCGACGACCGTGATAGACCCGGCCACCGCTCCGCGGAACGCCGACGCGGCCCCTGTGACGCGGACCCGCCTGAACCTGCACCAGCGGTGCGAGCGAGCCTTCCGAACTGGCAGCGACCCCGCCGAACGGGGCGGCTTGCCCCGGTGCGGGCACGAGCACCGCCATCGAAAGCGCGGCACCAAGCGAAAGTCCTGCAAACCGTTTCATATCCCTGCCCTCCTAGGCCAAGATGTGGATCGCCCCGACAGCTCCAGAAAATCCGGAACCATCATTCTCCTGCGGGCGATATGTATTGTCTTTCGCATAAATCAACGCTGAACGACTTTGATAGGTTCCCTTCACGCAGAAACTGGCGTTAGAGTGGTGATAACTCTCCTTTCACCTTTTACCGGTTTCCCCGTGATCCTCGATTCCCTGATTTCGGTTTTCAGCATCATTGCTGTGGGCTGGGTGCTGCGCCAGACCCTCCTCGCCTCCGACGACGCCTGGAAAGGCTTCGAGACGGTCTCGTTCTATGTCCTCATTCCCGTGCTGCTCGCAAAAACACTGGCGACCGCGCGTCTCGGCGAGGTTCCGTTCCTCGGCCTGGGCGGCGCGTTGATCGGCACGATTCTGCTGTTTGCGGCGATCCTGCTATTGACGCGCCGGCTGCTGGAGCGCCTCCTGCAGATCAATTCCGCCTCCTTCACTGCGATCTTCCAGAGCGTGCTACGTTGGAACGCCTTCGTCGCTCTCGGCATGGCCGCCAATCTCTACGGCAATGAGGGCGTGACCCTGGCCGCCGTGGCGATGACGGCGATGATCCCGCTTCTCAATGTCATCAGCGTCCTGGTGCTCCGGAAATATGCTCACGGGAACTCCGGCTCGCTATTCGCGGGGCTTGCGAAAAACCCGTTCATCGTCGGCACGGCGCTGGGCCTGCTCCTCAATCTCACCGGGTTGCCGATCCCGCGTTCGATCGGCATGGCGATGGACATCGTCGGGCGTTGTGCGCTCGGCGCGACCCTGCTTCTGGTCGGCGCAGGCCTGCGGATTCAGGATCTGCGTCGACCGAGCCCGGCGTTGCTCACCGGCATTTTCGTGCGTGTTCTCGCTGTGCCGCTGGCAGGTTACCTGATCGGGATGGCGCTGGGCCTTTCCGGCAACAGTCTCGCCATCGTGCTGATCTGCCTCGGCGTCCCGACCGCCGGCGGCGCCTATGTCCTCGCCAAGCAGATGAACGGCGATGCTCCGCTCGTCGCCGCGATCACGACGGGACAGACCCTCGTCGCGATGGTCACCCTGCCGCTGCTGCTGACGTTGTTCACGGCCGGTTAGCGCTCGATTTTCCGGGCGACGCGGTTACCCGGCAGCCGCGCGAGCAGGCCGCCGAGTTCGATTTCCATCAGCGCCGCCTGCACCTCGCGCGGGTTCGCTCCCGCCTGCCGGACGATAAGGTCGATTTCCACCGGATCGACCGAGAGCAAACCGAGAACGCGCTCGGCAAGATCGCTCGGCATCGGCGGATCATCCTCTTCCGTAACGGTGTCGCGCGCCACCGCGTCGCCATCGAGCTCGTCGAAAAATGCATCGGGCTGCGCGGGTTCGGGTTCACGGAACAGCATCGGCAGCCGACCGGCTTCGCCAGCGAGCGGTGCAAGAACATTGAGAATATCCTCGGCAGAGGTCACGATCGTGGCGCCCTCGCGCAACAGATCGTTGCTTCCCTCGCAACGCGGATCGAGAGGCGAACCGGGCACAGCGAAGACTTCCCGCCCCTGCTCGTTCGCGAGCCGCGCCGTAATGAGCGAGCCCGAGCGGCGCGCCGCCTCGATGACGACAATTCCCAGAGAAAGTCCGGAAATCAGCCGATTCCGGCGCGGAAAATCGCGCCCGCGCGGAGAAAGCCCGAACGGCATCTCGGAAACCGCGATCCCCTTTTCAGCGATCTCGTCGTAAAGCGCTCGGTTCTCCGGCGGATAGGGTTTGTCGAGCCCGCCTGCGAGCACCGCGATCGTGCCGCTTACAAGGCTCGCATGATGTGCTTCGGCATCGATCCCGCGTGCAAGGCCGGATACGACCGCATAACCGGCACGTCCGAGACATTCCGCGATTCGCGCGGCGATTTTCCTACCCGAGGCGGAGGCATTGCGCGCGCCGACGAGGCCGACGGAAGGTGCTTCCAGCAATCCAACCCGTCCGCGCACCGAAAGGATCGGCGGCGGGCCGGGAATTTCAAGAAGCCGCGCTGGATAGTCTTCCTCGCCGCTCGCGAGGAGGCGCGCACCAAGCCGCCGCGCATCCTCGAACTCGCGTTCCGCCTCTTGCGGAGAGCAGAGCGTGACACGCCGCCCCCGTGCCGCCGCGAGGTCTGGGAGTGCCTCAAGCGCGGCGCGGGCGCCGCCAAAACGGTTGATAAGGCCGTGGAACGTGCGCGGGCCAATGCCTTCCGAACGGGCCAGACGCAGCCAGTCGAGCCTTTGGGCTTCGCTCAGCCGGATGCCCGCGCGGGGCTTCACCCCTTCTGTCCGATCTTGCCTTCGGTGCCGGCAAGCAGGCGCTCGATATTCGCCCGATGCCGAACCCAGAGCAAGATCGCCATACCGGTAAGCGCAAGCGGCAGCAGCATCCCGCCGCCCCTGACGAGAAAGAAGCTCGACACCGGGACCACGACCGAAGCGACAAGCGCCGCCGCCGAGGAATAGCGTGTAACGAACGCAACCGTGAGCCAGACCGCCCCGAAGATCACCAACCCCGGCCACCACAGGCCGAGCAGCACACCGATATAGGTCGCGACTCCCTTGCCACCGGCGAACTTCAGCCAAACCGGATAGAGATGACCAAGAAAAGCACCAATCCCGGCAATGACCGCAGCGCCCATCCCCCAATTCATCGCGAGCAACACCGGAACCGTACCCTTGAGCGCATCGAGCAGCACCGTCGCAGCGGCAAGATCCTTGCGCCCCGTGCGCAGGACGTTGGTGGCGCCGATGCTTTTCGAGCCGATCTCGCGGATATCGACCGTGCCGGCAAGTCGCGTCAGGATCAACCCGAACGGAATGGAGCCGCTCAAATAGCCGAAGACCAGAGCCAGAACGCCCACCATGCCGCCCGGCAAGAAGTCGCTCATGTTCCCCTCCCCATTTTTCTCAACGATAGGAGTGGACGAGGCGCCCCGCAACAATCGTCATCGTCACCTTGCCGGACATGCGTGCGTCCTCGAACGGCGTGTTCTTGCACAACGAGTGCAGGCCGGCCGCTTCCACGACCCAGGGCAGTTCGGGATCGAATACGATAAGATCGGCGCGCGCGCCTTTTGCCATCCGTCCGGCATCGAGCCCGACCAGCTTCGCCGGCGCGTCGGACATTGCCTCGAGCAGGCGGGAAAGCCGCAGGTGACCGGCCTCGACGAGGCGCATTCCGGCGGAAAGCATGGTTTCGAGACCGATCGCGCCCGGCTCGCATTCCGCGAAGGTAAGGCGTTTGGTCTCCACGTCCTGCGGATTGTGGTCGGAAACGATGATGTCGATCACCCCCTCCGCCACAGCCTCGACCATCGCGAGCCGATCTTCCTCGCTGCGCAATGGCGGGTTGAGCTTCAGGAAGGTGCGGTATTCGCCGATGTCGAATTCGTTGAGCGTGAGGTGGTTGATCGAGACGCCGCAGGTCACCGGCAGGCCCGCCTGCTTCGCGCGGCGAATGACCTCAAGGCTGTCGCGGCAGGTGATCATTGCCGCGTGATAACGCCCGCCGGTAAGCTGGACGAGGCGGATATCCCGTTCGAGCATGATTGTCTCGGCAGCTGTCGGAATACCCGGCAAGCCAAGGCGTGTTGCGAATTCGCCCTCGTTCATCACGCCCTGCCCGACAAGATCAGGATCTTCGAGATGGTGGATCACCGGCATGTCGAAGACGCGGGCATAGGCCAGCGCGCGTCGCATCACCTGCGCATTGGTCACAGGCTTGTCGCCGTCGGTTACCGCCACGGCGCCGGCCTCCTTGAGGAGCCCGATCTCGCTCATCTCCTGCCCGCGACACCCCTTCGTGAGCGCCGCCGCGACCGCGATATTGACGAGGCTGGTGTCCCGCGCCCGGCGCAGCACGAAATCCACCACCGCCGGATCATCAACCACCGGCGTCGTATTGGGCTGGGCGACGACAGTCGTCACGCCGCCAGCGGAGGCCGCCAGCGAGGCCGAACGGAAGGTTTCGCGATATTCCTCGCCCGGTTCGCCGATGAAGGCACGGAGATCAACGAGGCCGGGCACGACAAGCCCGCCGCCGCAATCGAGCACCGCAGCGTCAGCCACCGAGCCGCGCGCGAGTTCGGCGCCGAAGCCTTCGATCAGCGCGTCGCGCACCACGACCCCGCCCGGGGCGACCAGTGCCGTCACTGGATCCAGCAGCCGGGCATTCTTGAGGTGAAGGCGGGAAGCGCTACTCGGGGGCACGGCGGTTCTCCCGGAACCGGCGGAAACTTGCGCCAATTCCATATGATGTCAGCATGACGAGCAGGATCGTCGGCAACAGCAGCAGCATCTGCGACAGGCCGCCGATGGAAAGGACGCGCTGCCCCTCCTTGGCGACGATGCCGTCCACAAAATAGGCCGCGAGCAGGATTGCTACGCCGATCGCGAAGCCGATGCCACGCATATAGCCGAGGATTGTGGCGAGCAGCACCGCACCAAGCCCGATCGGGCTTGCGATCTTGCGGGCGGCCTCTTGCACGACGAGAAGCTGGGAAATCTTGGCGCCGGCCATCGGCCCCGCGCTGCTTTCGAGAACGTTCCAGACCTCGATCAGTCCGGCGACCGCGAAGGGCGCGAGCAGGTAGAAGCGCCTGAGCCGCGCATATTCGTCGCCGATCAGCCAGACCCAGAGCGACGCGGCGAGCGCAAGTCCCCAGCGCACGAGCTGCTGCTGCATGAGCACCTGCAGGAGATCGCCGAGAAGGGTTTCGAGAAGGCCCATTATTTCCTCTCCCGCTTCCTGAGGAAGAAGAAGTCAATCACCTCGAAGAGCAGCGCGAGACCACCGACAATGCCGATCAGGATCCAGACACCCGGCTCCCGAAATCCTGCAAACCAGAACGCGAGCCCCGCGATAAGCACGACCAGAACCCAGCGCCCGGTTCGGTGGTAGATCAGCGTCTCGAAGATGATGTCGAAGATCACCCCCATCGCGCATCACCCGTTCGGCAGGCGGCGCGCCAGCGCCTCCAGCACCGCCATGCGGATCGCGACGCCCATCTCGACCTGCTCGCGGATGAGACTCTGCGCACCATCCGCCACATCGGAGGCGATCTCGACGCCGCGGTTCATCGGACCCGGATGCATCACCAGCGCGTCGGGCTTGGCATAGGCGAGTTTCTCGCGGTCGAGCCCGTAATAATGGAAATATTCCGGCACCGAGGGCACAAAGGAGCCGTTCATCCGCTCGCGCTGAAGACGGAGCATCATCACGATGTCCGCACCCTCGAGCGCACGGCGCATATCGGTGAAGACCTCGACGCCATAGCGCTCGATGCCCGTGGGAATGAGCGTCGGCGGACCACAGAGCCGCACCCGCGCACCGAGCGCCTGAAGGCAGATGATGTTCGAGCGGGCGACGCGGCTATGGGCGATATCGCCGCAGATCGCGACCGTGAGCCCCTCGATCCGGCCCTTGTTGCGGCGGATCGTCAGCGCGTCGAGCAGTGCCTGCGTCGGGTGCTCATGCGCGCCGTCGCCGGCATTGACGACCGAGCAGTCGACCTTGCGCGCCAGCAGATGAACCGCTCCCGCCGCGTGATGCCGGACGATGATGATATCCGGCCGCATCGCGTTCAGCGTCATCGCGGTGTCGATCAGCGTCTCGCCCTTCTTCACCGAAGAATTGGCGACCGACATGTTCATCACGTCCGCGCCGAGGCGCTTGCCCGCGAGTTCGAACGAAGATTGCGTGCGTGTCGAGGCTTCGAAGAAGAGATTGATCTGCGTGCGCCCTCGCAGGCTCGACTTCTTCTTCTCGATCTGCCGCGAAATCTCAACCTCTTCCTCGGCGAGATCGAGCAGGCCCTCGATGTCGGGACGCGAGAGCCCCTCGATCCCGAGGAGATGCCGGTGCGGGAAAATGAAGGACGATGCAGCGCTCATGGTAAGAAGCAGGGTTTAGGCCAGCCCTGCCCCGCCCGCAAGCATTCCTCCGCCCTTATCCTCAGATCGCTGCGGAAACCCCGGTTCAGCCGGCGCGGCGGGCCGCGTCCGCGATCCGCCTCACGCCGTCGTTCGCCTCTCCGGTCAACTGCGCGACCTCTTCCATCGTCTGGGTAATCATTTCGACGCCCTTGGCCGCTTCCTGCATGTTGCGCGACATATCGGACGTCACGGCGGCCTGCTCCTCGACGGCCGCCGAGATGCTGACGGAGATGCCGTTGATGTTCTCGATGGTCGAGGAGATGGCCTCGATCGCCGTCTGCGCCATCTGGCTCGAAGCCTGCACGGTCATGATATGCGCACTGATATCACCGGTCGCCTTTGCGGTCTGCGCAGCCAATCCTTTCACCTCGCCCGCGACGACCGCGAACCCGCGTCCTGCCTCGCCCGCCCGTGCCGCTTCGATCGTCGCATTGAGCGCGAGAAGGTTCGTCTGGCTCGCGATAGACGAGATGAGATCGATCACCGAGCCGATCTTCTTCGCATCCTCGACGAGGCTCGAAATCGTGCCGGCAGCCTGGTTTGCCTGCTCGACCGCCTCATTCGAGATGGCCAGCGCCTTGACGACCTGGTTGTTGATTTCGGTCACGGAACTCGAAAGCTGCGACGAGCCGGCGGCCACGGCATTCACGTTGGTCGAGGCCTCGATGGCGGCCGCCGCAGCGGCGGTTGCCTGTTCGCTGGTGCTGTTGATCGCGCTGGCAACGCCGCTCAGACCAGTGTTGACCTCGGTCTGCGCCTCCGCCCGCTTAAGCCTGCTCGCCTTTTCTGCGGTGATGTCGGTGGCGAACTTGATGACGCCCACGACCCGCCCGCCGGCATCGAACAGCGGGTTGTAGGAGGCCTGAATCCAAACCGTCCGCCCGCCCTTGCCGATACGCCTGTATTCGGCCACCTGAAATTCGCCCGCGCGGAGCCTGTCCCAGAACTGTCTGTATTCCGCGCCCGACGATTCCGCAGGATCGACGAACATCCGGTGATGCTGCCCCTTGACCTCGTTGAGCGTATAGCCGAGCACCTGAAGGAAATTATCGTTCGCGCTGATGACATGACCGTCGAGATCAAACTCGATCACGGCCTGCGACCGGTCGATCGCCCGCAACTGGCTTTCCATGCGCGCCCATTTGAGCTTCATCTCGGTGATGTCGGTCGCGACCTTCACGACCTTGTAGGGCTTGCCGTTACGGAATACCGGGTTGTAGCTCCCGTTGATCCACACCTCCTGACCACCCTTGGCGAAGCGCCGGAACTCGGCAACCATCGGCGTCCCGGACCGGAGATTTCGCCAGAAGTCAGCGTATTCGTGACTGCTGCGCTCGTCCTCCGCGATGAAGATCGAGTGGTGCTTTCCCAAGACTTCTTCGGCGGTATATCCCATCAGCGACAGGAAGATCGCATTCGCGCCCAAAATCCTGCCATCGAGATCGAACTCGATGAAGGCGTTGGATCGCTTGAGGGAATCGAGGACGTTCCTCGTATCGAAGTCGAAACCGAGCACGGCTGCCACCTTGCGTTAAACTGGAAAAATCAGGCATCCGATTCTGGAGCGAAACAAAAATACAATCGATTCCGTTAACGAAACGTTCTTTGGATATTGTATGCAATCCGGACATGCCCAACCGGCTCGAACCAGGCTGGTGCGAGACCGATTTGACAAATCCGCGCCCGGTGGCCACTTATCCGCCCCTGTCTGAATTGGGGCATTCATGGAAAACCGGGTCGTCATCGTCGAGTCGCCGTCCAAGGCCAAGACGATCAACAAGTATCTTGGCCGCGGCTATGAGGTGATCGCCTCGTATGGCCACGTGCGCGACCTTCCGTCCAAGGATGGCTCCGTCGATCCGGACAATGATTTCGCGATGATCTGGGAGCTGGACGGGCGCGGCTCGAAGCAGGTTTCCGCCATCGCCGCTGCGGTGAAGTCCGCCGACCGCGTGATCCTCGCCACCGACCCGGATCGCGAGGGCGAGGCGATTTCCTGGCACCTTTTGGAAGCGCTCAACGCCCGCAAGGTGCTCAAGGGCAAGCCGGTTGAGCGGGTTACCTTCAACGCCATCACCAAGGATGCGGTTGCCCAGGCGATGGCGCAACCGCGCGAGATCGATCAGGCGCTGGTCGATGCCTATCTCGCCCGCCGCGCGCTCGATTATCTCGTGGGCTTCCAGCTCTCGCCGGTGCTCTGGCGCAAGCTGCCCGGCGCCCGCTCGGCTGGCCGCGTGCAGTCGGTCGCGCTCCGTCTCGTCTGCGACCGCGAGGCTGAGATCGAGAAATTCGTCGCAAGGGAATACTGGAGCCTTCTCGCCGCGCTGGCGACCCCGCGCGGGGATGCCTTCACTGCCCGCCTCGTCGGCGCAGACGGACGGAAGATCACCCGGCTCGATATCGGGTCTGGTGCGGAGGCGGAAGCTTTCAGGAAGGCGCTTCTCTCGGCAACCTTCCGGGTCGTGAACGTCGAGGCCAAGCCGGCCAAGCGCCATCCCTCCCCGCCCTTCACCACCTCGACGCTACAGCAGGAAGCCTCGCGCAAGCTGGGCTTCGCCCCAGCGATCACGATGCGCCTCGCGCAGAAACTCTATGAAGGCGTCGATATCGGCGGCGAGACCACGGGCCTCATTACCTATATGCGAACCGACGGCGTCGATATCGCACCCGAGGCGCGAGCGCAGGTGCGCGCCTACATCGGCAAGAGCTACGACAGGAAGTATCTGCCGGAGGTTCCGCGCGCCTATACCACAAAGGCCAAGAACGCGCAGGAAGCGCACGAGTGCATCCGCCCGACCGACGCTTTCCGCATTCCTGCGGCTGTGAAATCGCACCTCAATCAGGATGAGTATCGCCTATATGAACTCATCTGGAAACGCACCATCGCTTCACAGATGGAATCGGCGCAACTTGAGCGGACAAGCGTCGATATTCTCGGCGAGGTTGCTCCCCGCAAGCTCGATCTTCGCGCGACCGGCCAGGTTGTGACCTTCGACGGCTTCCTCGCCCTCTACACCGAGAGCGTCGATGACGAGGAGGATGAGGACAACAGGCGACTGCCTGCGATGAGCGCCGGCGAGAACCTCGAGCGCAAGGCGATCGAGGCAAGCCAGCACTTCACCGAGCCGCCACCGCGCTATTCCGAGGCAAGCCTCATCAAGCGGATGGAAGAACTCGGCATCGGCCGCCCCTCCACCTACGCCGCGACGCTCGCCGTGCTGCGCGACCGCGAATACGTGCGCATCGAAAAGAAACGCCTCGTCCCCGAGGACAAGGGCCGCATCGTGACGGCGTTCCTCGAGAGCTTCTTCCAGAAATACGTCGAATACGATTTCACAGCCGACCTTGAAAACGATCTCGACCGCATCTCGAACGCCGAGGTCGATTGGCGCACGATCCTGCGCGATTTCTGGAACGATTTTCGCGCCGCGATCGACAGCGCGAAGGAGCGCCGCACTGCGGAAGTGCTCGAAGGGCTCAACGAGCACCTCGGGCCGATGATCTTCAAGGATAAGGGCGATGGAGTCGATCCGCGAGCCTGCCCGAAGTGTGGTTCCGGGCAACTTTCGCTCAAGCTTGGCAAGCTCGGCCCGTTCGTCGGCTGCTCGAACTACCCCGAATGCCGCTTCACCCGCCCGCTCTCGCTGCCGAACGGAGAGGCCGGCGAAGCGGAAGGCGGCTCCGGCCACCTCACCCTCGGCAAGGACCCGGCGACCGGGCTCGAAGTCACCCTGCGCGACGGTCGCTTCGGCCCGTATGTCCAGCTCGGCGAGGGCGAGAAGCCGAAGCGCGCCTCGCTCGCCAAGGGCCAGAACGCAAAGAACATGGATCTTGAAAAGGCGCTGGCGCTTCTCTCACTGCCGCGCGAAGTCGGCCGCCACCCCGAAAGCGGCGAACCTATCCTCGCCGGTATCGGCCGTTACGGGCCTTACGTCCAGCACGGCAAGACCTACGCCAATCTCGAAGCCGCGGACGATATCTTCACCATCGGCATGAACCGCGCGGTCGATCTCATCGCAACCAAGGAAGCCGGCGGCAAGCGCCGGTTCGGCAAGGAAGGCGGCGCGCCGTCCGGCCGCGTCGTCGGCCAGCACCCGGATGGCGGCGAAATCACGTTGCTCGATGGTCGTTTCGGGCCTTATGTCAAATGGGGCAAGGTCAACGCCACCATCCCCAAGGGCGCCAACAAGGACGAACTCTCACTCGAAGCCGCACTCGGCCTCCTTGCAGCGCGCATGGAGGCGACCGGCACGAAGGGCGGGCGCAAGGGCACGACGAAACCGAAGGCGGCCGCCAAACCCAGAGCCGCCGCGAAGCCGAAGGCCGCGCCGAAGAAGGCTGCGAAATAACGCCGCCTCCCGCCGCGAATCCGCCTATGCTTCCTTCCGAAGGAGGGGTTCGCGATGCTCGAAGGTCTGACGATCCTGATCGTTCTCCAGTTCATCGGCGAGATCATCGCCGGTGTGACGCGCGCGCCGATCCCCGGTCCGGTGATCGGCCTCGGTCTGCTCGCCGGCTATGCGCTCTGGCGCGGTGCAATCCCGCAGCAGATCGAGATCGCGGGCGATGCGATCCTCAAACACCTCTCGCTCCTGTTCGTGCCGGCCGGCGTGGGGCTGATCGCCTTCGGCGACCGACTGCTCAGTGAGGGCACGCGGCTCCTGGTGGTACTCATCGCCTCGACCGCCGTGACGATGGCGGTGACGGCCCTCGCCTTCCGCTTTCTTACCCGCCGGATGAAGGAGGACGCGTGATGGGTCTTCGCTCGCTCGACCCCGGCCAGTTCTGGATCTACCTAGCCGAGCAGCCGCTCTTCTTCCTCGCGTTGACGCTCGGTGCCTATCTCGTCGGTGACCGGATTGCCGCCGTGACCGGCCGCAGCCCGCTCGCGAACCCGGTGCTGATTGCAATGATTCTTGTCGGCGCCGTGCTGCTGCTATCCGGCACGCCGCATCAGCGCTATTTCGAGGGCGCACGTTTCATCCATGTGCTGCTCGGCCCGGCGACGGTGGCGCTCGCGCTGCCGATCTTCCGCAACCGCGCGCTGATCGCGAAGCAATGGCGCACCATCGCCCTCGCGCTGCTGATCGGCGCCGTGACCGGCATCGCCTCGACGCTCCTCTTCGCGAAGATGCTCGGCCTCTCCTCCTCGACGCTTGCGTCGCTCGCGCCGAAATCCGTGACGGCGGCGATCGCGATGGGCATTTCCGAGCAGGTCGGCGGCAATCCGCCGCTCACCGCCGTCATCGTCATAGCGACGGGGGTCTTGGGCGCAATCATCGTCACGCCGCTGATGAACCTTCTCAATATCACCGATTATGCCGCGCGCGGCTTCGCGGTCGGCATTTCCGCGCATGGCATCGGCACGGCGCGGGCACTGCAGGTCAACGAGCGCGCGGGCGCCTACGCCGCCCTCGGCATGGCGCTCAACGGACTGGTGACCGCCGTCCTCGTCCCGCTGCTGCTCTATCTGTTCTTGTAACCCGGCTTGGCCACCCCATCTCCTTGTGCAACAAGGACTCTCATGTCTCGACACTCCCGTTCGGCCAAGGCCGCCCAACATCCCCGCCGGACGCCGAAATCGCCGGAAGCACGCCTCGCGCCGACGAAGGACGAAATCCTCGCTTTCATCGCCTCGGCCAAGGGGAAGATCGGCAAGCGCGAGATTGCCCGGCATTTCGGGCTGAATGCGTCGAGCAAGATCATGCTCAAGCGCCTCCTCAGGGAGATGCAGGAGGAAGGCGCGCTTGAGCGCAAGCGCGGCGCGCTCCTCAACACCGGCACCCTGCCCCCGGTGATCGTGGCCGATGTACTCCGGCGCGATACGCACGGCGACCTCATCGCGGTTCCCGCCGAATGGGACGAGATGCGTGGGGCTGCCCCGCTTGTCGTGCTCGATACGCCCCGCCGCTCGCGCGAGGGCATGCCGATGCCGGGGCTCAATGATCGGGTGCTGGTCCGCGTTGAGGCGATCGACGACGCGGAAGAGGGCGAACCCGCCTATTCCGGCAAGGTCATCAAGGTGCTCTCGCATCAGGCGAAGCGCGCCGTCGGCGTGTTCCGCGCCGGCAGGGATGGCGGCGGGCGCATCGTCCCCATCGACAAGAAGGCGAAGGGGCAGGAAATCGCCGTACCGGAGGGCGCGACAGGCGAGGCGAAAGACGGCGATCTCGTCTCGGTCGAACTCACGCGCGACCATCGCTTCGGGTTGAAAACCGGCCGCGTCCGCGAGCGGCTCGGCTCGACCACCTCCGAACGGGCGATCTCGCTGATCGCGATCCACACGCACGAAATCCCGAACGTCTTCCCCGAAGCAGCACTCAAGGAAGCGGAAGCGGCCGAGGAAGCGACTCTCAAAGGCCGGGAAGACTGGCGGAATATCCCCCTCATCACCATCGACCCCGCGGACGCGAAGGACCACGACGACGCGGTGCAGGCAGAATATGACCCTGATCCCGATAATCCCGGCGGTTTCATCCTGCATGTCGCCATCGCCGACGTGGCGGCCTATGTCCGCCCCGGTTCGGCACTCGACGGCGAGGCGCTGGAGCGCGGCAATTCGGTCTATTTCCCAGATCGTGTGGTTCCGATGCTGCCCGAACGTATCTCGAACGATCTCTGCTCGCTCAAGCCTGGAGTCAACCGCGCCGCCCTCGGCCTCCGGATGGTCATCTCGGCGCGTGGCGAGAAGCAGGGGCATTCCTTCCACCGCGTGTTGATCCGCTCGGCGGCGAAGCTAGCCTACCAACAGGCACAAGCAGCAATTGATGGAAAACCCGACGAGACAACGCAGCCCCTCCTCCAGCCGATCCTGCGGCCGCTCTGGGATGCCTACGCGGCGCTGAAGAAAGCGCGAGACAAACGCGAACCGCTCGACCTCGACCTGCCGGAGCGCAAGCTCATCCTCGACAAGCAAGGTCACGTCGAGGACGTCATCGTGCCGGAACGGCTTGATGCGCACCGCCTCATCGAGGAATTCATGGTGCTCTCCAATGTCGCCGCAGCCGAGACGCTGGAGAAGGCGCGTGTGCCGCTGCTCTATCGCATTCACGACAACCCGAGCCTCGAGAAGATGCAGGGGTTGCGCGACTTCCTCGACACCATCGGCATTACCTTGCCGAAGCAGGGTTCGGTGCGACCGGAACTCTTCAACCGTATCCTCGCCCGCGTGAAGGATACGCCGAATTCGACGCTCTGCAACGAGGTGATCCTGCGCAGTCAGGCCCAGGCAGAGTATTCACCGGACAACATCGGCCATTTCGGTCTCAACCTCAGGCGCTACGCACATTTCACCTCGCCGATCCGCCGCTATTCAGACCTGATCGTCCATCGCGGACTGATCCGCGCGCTCGGCTTCGGAGTGGATGGTCTGCCGGACACCACGCCCGACCAGATGCGCGAGATCGGTGCTCGTATTTCCGCTGCCGAACGCCGAGCCATGGCCGCCGAACGCGAGACGACCGACCGCCTCATCGCGATCTTCCTGGCCGACAGGATCGGCGCGAGCTTCCGCGCCCGCATCTCGGGCGTCACCCGTGCCGGGCTGTTCGTGAAACTCGATACCACCGGCGCGGACGGGTTCATTCCGGCATCCACACTCGGCGATGACTATTTCCGGCATGACGAAGCCGGCCATGCACTCACGGGAACACGCACCGGCGAAAGCTACCGGCTGGGCGACGGGGTCAACGTGCGCCTTGTCGAGGCCCTGCCGATGGCAGGCGCTTTGCGCTTCGAGATGCTGAGCGAGGGCCGTTATGTGAAGGTCAAATCTTTCCGTGGTGGAAGACCGCACTTGCCTTCCTCTCCCGGCAATGGTTCAAGGCGCGATACATTCAAGAAAAGCGAAGTGTCGCAACGCGGCCACCACCGGCCGCACCGGTTTGACGAGGATTGACATGCAGGAATGGTCGAACGTCCCCAGGGCGCCCGCTGAACCGGCCCGTGACTGGAAACAGGCGATGAAGCGCGGCTTCCGTTGCCGCTGCCCGAACTGCGGCGAAGGCCGGATGTTCTCGAGCTTCCTCAAGGTCAGCCCCGCCTGCGAGGCCTGTAGCGAACGCCTCGACGGCCACCGCGCCGATGACATGCCGCCCTACATTACCATCATGATCGTCGGGCACATCATTGTCGCGCTCAACCTTGCGTTCGAGCGCGCGGCCGAATGGCCGATGTTGTGGCACATGGCGCTATGGCCGACGCTCACCGTCATCATGACCCTGGCCATCATGCAGCCGGTCAAGGGCGCGCTGATCGCCTATCAATGGGCGCTCAGGATGCATGGCTTCGACCCCGAAGGAGATATTCACGACGTCCGCGTCAGCGAAGGAAGCACGGCCCGATGAGTGATTTCCCGCTCCGTGCGGCGCTGACGGCCGAGGCGAACAAGGTTCACCGCGCCGCAGACGGCAAGACGCGCCTGCCCTATCTGCGCCCGCGCGACGCCGCGACGCTGATCGTGGTGGATCGTTCCGGTTCCGCGCCGCGCGTGTTGATGGGCAAGCGGCATGAGGGCCACAAGTTCATGCCCGGCATGTTCGTTTTTCCGGGCGGCCGTGCCGAACGGAGTGATGCGGCTGTTCCTGTCGCGTCGGAGCTTCTTCCGGTTGTCCAGACCTCGCTTATGGCGCGTTGCCAACGCGCGACGGCGGCGCGCGCGCGCCGGCTGGCGCTCGCCGCCATCCGCGAGACCTTCGAGGAAACCGGGTTTGTTATCGGCCTGCCGGGGTTGGCTGCCGCCAATGGCGAGGGGCCGTGGAACGAATTCCTCTCGACAGGCCACCTGCCGGATCTCGGCTCGATCCGCTTTCTCGCCCGCGCCATTACGCCGCCGGGTCGCACCAAGCGCTTCGACACACGCTTTTTCGTCGTCGAGGCGGAAGCCATCCGCCACAGGACGGGGGATGTCGTCGGCCCGAATTCGGAGTTGACGGAACTGGCCTGGCTCTCGATCGCCGAGACAGAGAAGCTGCCCCTGCCGGTGATCACCCGGATCATCCTGGGTGAGCTTCACGCGGCGCTTGATGCTGGCTGGCCCGACAAGCCGATGCCGGTGCCGTTCTATTACCGCCGCCGGGAAGTTTTTCAGCGAGAACTGATCGTTTAGAACGGAACGCGCGGCAATCCGCCCGGGTTGGCGCCAGGGATCGGCTTCAGCGTGACGTCCTTCGGCACGTCAAACAAGGCCGGATGCTGGGCCTTGCGCATCACGCGCGCGGCGATGAGACGCCCCTCGCCGAGGTCGACCTCGACCGGGATGCCGTCATCCGTGACGCACATCTTCCGGCCCTCGAATGCGAATTCGCGGCATTGCTGCCCCGCGACCGACCGGATTTCGCCGATCGCTTCGGGTCGGAACGCGCCGAGCGGTTTCGCCATCGTGCCATAGGCCCCGCGCTTGCCGCCCGCGACCAGCACCGCGATCTTGCCAGTCACCAGATCGCGGATCATCACCTGATCGGAACCGTCGAGTGCCTCGATCCGGAGCCGCTGGCGCGCAGCCTCGTAAAGCACGCGCAGGGTGTTGTTTTGCGGGAACAACCGCCATTCCATCTCGAAATCAGCCTTGCCGAACAGCTTTGGCGCACCATCTTGTGCGAGGAGCGGCATGGTCGGCACCAGCAAGACCAGCCCGGCCAGATACAATCGGCTCCCTCGCAATCGGCGGATCATCACTGACGGCTTTCCAGCTCTCGACGTTGATTCGTGCTAGAGAGCCTATCATGGACGCAGCGGCATCGCCGGTGCAAAGAAACCCGACGCTATGACTGCCAGCCCGTTCCGCATCCTCGCCGCCGCGATCGCCCTCGTCACGCTGGTCGGCATCTCCCTCTCCGTGTCCGCGCCGCTGCTCGCGCTCGAGATGGAGCGCTGGGGCATCTCCGCGACCATTTCCGGCATGACCATCACCACGGCCGGCATCGGCACGGTGCTCGCCGCCCCGCTGGTACCGCGTTTCGCCCTGCGCCTCGGCGTACCGCTGCTTCTCGGAGCGGCACTTGCCGTTTCGGCGCTGGCGATGATCGCCTTCTACCTGTTCCCGGGCATTCTCTGGTGGACGCTCTTCCGCTTCGTGCTGGGCGCGACCATTGGTGTCATTTTCTCGCTGTCGGAATACTGGATAGCCGCCGCCGCTCCTCCCGCGCGGCGCGGCCTCGTAATGGCCATCTACGCAACCGCCCTCTACGCCGGCTTCGCGGCCGGCCCGATGCTGCTCTCGACGCTCGGAACGACTGGCCCCTTTCCCTATCTCGCGACAGTCGCGATCATCCTGGTCGGTTTCGGCCCGCTGCTGCTCGCGGCGCGCGTGGCGCCGCGCATCGACGAACAGGCCTCGGCGCCCGTGCTGCGCTTCGTGCTTGCCGCCCCCACCGCGACCTTCGCGGCCCTTATGTTCGGCGCCGTCGAAACTGCGGTGGTAACGCTGCTCCCGGTCCACAACGTCCGCCTCGGTTTTGCGGAGAAGGACGCGGCGCTCCTGCTCTCGGCCTTCGCGCTCGGTAATGTACTGTTCCAGATCCCGATCGGCTACATCTCCGACCTGATGGACCGACGCCGCTTGCTGGCGATTTTGGCCACGGTCTCGACGCTGCTCTCGGCTGCGATCCTGCACGTGCAGGGCATCGGCTTCTGGCCGTTCGCGCTGGTTCTTTTCGTGCTCGGCGGCGTTTCCGGCGCTATCTACAACATCGGGCTCGCGCATCTCGGGAGCCGCTTCGAGGGGGTGGATCTCGCCTCCGCCAACGCCGCCTTCGTCATGCTCTACTCCGTTGGGCTGATGGTCGGCCCACCATTGATCGGGTTCGGCATGGAAGTTGGTGGCCGGTTCGGACTGCCGCTCGCGCTGGTGGCCGGTTTCTTGGCCTATGCCGCGCTGGTGCTCGTCCGTATGGCGAAGGCAGCGCGGGCGGGCAAAAAACAGGGCTTTGGCCAAATCCCGCCTTGACTTGAAGCCCGCTTTTGCGCATTAGGGGCGCCTCACGCCGGGCGGCACTCGCTCGGCTATTTGTTTTACGCGAAAACGACGCTTCTCTTCAGACGCGGATTTCGCCGGAGGATTGACTATGGCCAAGGCCACGACGATCAAGATCAAGCTGCTCTCGACGGCGGATACCGGGTATTTCTACGTCACCAAGAAGAATGCCCGCACCGCGACCGAAAAGCTGTCGTTCAAGAAGTACGACCCGGTCGCGAAGAAGCATGTTGAGTTCAAGGAAACCAAGATCAAGTAAGATCCGGTCTCCCGAACCTCTTCGAAAGCGCCCCTCCGGGCGCTTTTTTGTTTTCGGATTTGAGGAGGAAGGGTGGCCGGCCCGGCGCGCGAGGGAGGAGGCAACCTCCACGGCGCCAGACCGGCCGAACCTCGTGGGCTTCAGGAGATGCGGCGGACCTGAACATCCCTCGAGGCATTCGTGCTCGGGGCAGCCCGGCGAAACCTGTCAGACACTCAACGCTAAGCAAAAGGCGGCGATTCGCAAGTCCGTCTTTGGGAATTCTCGTCTTCGGCTCTGTCAGGCCGCGGCACGCACGCAGTTGCGGCCGCCGCGCTTGGCTTCATAGAGGGCCGCGTCAGCCTGCTTGAACAGCCCGTCGGGTGAGATGCCCTTGCCATAGGCGGTCGCCACGCCGACTGAAATCGTGACGCGAATGGTACGCCCGCCGCGCTCGATCGCGAACGGCTTGCGCTCGAACGAGGCGCGGATTCGCTCGGCGACGCGCTGGGCGGCAAAAGGCTCGGTATCCGGCATCGCGATCACGAATTCCTCACCACCGAACCGGGCGACGATATCGATCGACCGCACCGCGTCGCGCAGACGGTCGGCGCTTTCGCGCAGCACCTCGTCGCCGCAATCGTGGCCATACTGGTCGTTGATCTGCTTGAAATGGTCGATATCAAGCACCATCAGCGAGAGGGCGGCGCCTCGGACGCCATCGTCGTTGACCAGCGTCGCGAGATGGGTCTGCAGGAAACGGCGGTTATGCAGACGCGTCAGCGGATCGACGATGGCCAATTCCATCGACGCCTTGACGTTGTCACGCAGGCGATCCTGATAGCGCTTCTTGCGAACCTGCGTCTGCGAACGCGCCAGCAACTCATTGCGATCCACCGGCCGGGCCAGATAGTCGTTCACGCCCATGTCGAGCGCGCGCATGACGCGTGGATCATCGAGCGTCTCGGTCAGCACAAGGATCGGCAGATCGCGCAACTCGCGCTTGGCCCGGATTTCCGATAGCAGGCGCAGCGCGTCGGTCCCCTGAAGATTCAGGCTGAGGATGAGAAGATCGTAGCCACCTGCCGCGATCCGCTCGCCGACATGCTCGGCTTTCGCCTCGATCTCGACGACATGGTGCTGCTGCAGCCCCGCCACCATGCGTTCGGCGGCATTGGCGCGATCCTCGACCAGCAGGATACGACCGTTGAGCCCGTCTTCGGCCGCCGCAAGCGAGAGCGGGTCCGGCAGGCCGATTTCCTGGGTCGAAGCGGCGCGGGCGCGCAGCTCGTCCGACAGGTGCTTGAGCCGAACCAGCGAACGCACGCGCGTCAGCAGCGCCAGTTCGTTGATCGGTTTGGTGAGAAAGTCGTCGGCGCCCGCCTGCAGTCCGGCAAGGCGGTCGGCCGGGCTGTCGAGTGCGGTCACCATCACTACCGGCAGGTGGGCGGTCGTCGGCGCATTCTTGAGGCGGCGGCAAACCTCGTAGCCGTCCATCCCTGGCATCATCACGTCGAGCAGCACGAGATCGCACTCGCCGCGTTCACAGATTTCGAGCGCCTGCGGGCCGCTCATGGCCGTAACCACGGAGAAATATTCGGCGGTCAGCCGCGCTTCCAGCAGCTTTACATTGGCGAATACGTCGTCCACGACGAGAATGCGGGCGGTCATCTGCCTCAGGCTCCCTGCCGGATCGCTCCGGCAAATTTGGTCTCAGCCGATGAAGCTGCGAACCGTTTCTACAAATTTCGCGACGGAAATCGGCTTCGAGAGATAACCCTCGCAGCCGGATTCGCGAATCCGCTCCTCGTCGCCCTTCATCGCGAACGCGGTGATGGCGATGACGGGGATGGACCGAAGTTCCTCGTCTTCCTTCAAGAGCTTGATGATATCGATGCCGGAAACCTCCGGCAGTTGGATATCCATCAGCACGAGATCGGGCCGGTGCTTGCGGGCAAGCTCGAATCCTTCGAGGCCGGATCGGGACTTGAGCGTGGAATAGCCATGAGCCTCCAACAAATCGTTGAAGAGCTTCATGTTGAGGTCATTATCCTCAACGATCAGAACCTGCTTAGCCATCCCGTCAGCCCACACCCCGAAAAGCAGTTCAGGCACTCCCAGTGCCGGTAAACGCCCCGAAACGGAAGACTAGCGGGCAACCCTGAATGAAACGGTAAACCCGTGCAGACGCAACCTTCGGGGATGCGCCCATCGGCGAAGATGGTTTAGAGACAATTGAAACACTTGGAGATTGAGACGAAAAGCCATGCTGCGCGAACGAAGCCCCGCCGATCCCGAAGCCCTCGCCATCGCCGCGCTCGGCTTTCTGGCGGAGGATGGCGAACGGCTGAACCGCTTCCTCTCGCTGACGGGTATCGAGCCAGCGGGAATCCGTGCCGCCGCCCAGCAGGAAGGGTTCCTCGCATCCGTGCTGGACTATCTCCTAGCAGACGAGCCACTTCTGCTCGCCTTCACAGCCAATGCGCAGATGCGCCCCGAAACGGTCTCTTCCGCGCGCCGCAAACTCGGCACGCGCGATTGAGGCGCTACTTCCGGCAGGCCTCCGCCTGCAACGGTTCGTAGCGTACGGCCTTGGCAACGAGGCTGAAATCCGGGAACTCGAACACCAGATCGCTCAGGACACCATTGGCGAAGGTGACGCTGCGCAGCGTGTAAACCGGCAGCTTGTCGCCGGGCGTGTTGTCGAAATAAGCGATGCTCGTCACCCAACGCGGAACGGTGTCGAGATCCCCGCCCCGCATCACCGGCTCGAGCCGCTTGTTGCGCTCGCCTTCGAGCTTTTCGCCGATCGTCCCGACCGTCTGGTAAACCTTCTCCCCGCCCTCCGATCCATCGAACACCTTGGCATCGAATCGTTTTTGACCATTCCGCGCTGCTGCCAGGAGATCGATCATCATCGCCGACGGAAATGAGATCGCACCGTCGAAATCGCCCCGGGTGCCGCGTGGTCGCTTGAGCGCCACGGAGACCGAACCGTCAGCCACACGCTTCGCCTCGCCTTCCGCGTTACGGGTCGTTTGTCCGTTGACCCGATTTAACACATTGAAACGGAAAGATTTTCCACCTCCATCCTCCCAGAGCCTCACACGGAAATCGAGCTGGCGATTGCCGCCGTCGGTATCGGCGAGCAGGGTCGCCTGCCGGAAGTTGGTCTCATAGCCCTTGCAGGCATTGCCGGTGAATTCGAGCGCGATCAGCCCGCTCGCGGCCGTGAAGGACGAATTGCCCGATTTCGGGCCGAGGCTGACCTCATAGGCAATCCGATGCGGCTGGAGCATGACCGCCTCGCGCGCCGGATTGGCAAGTGCCGGAACGCCCGAGGCACCGAAGGCGAAAACGCCGAGCAGGCTCGCGCCACAAAGCCCCGTGATCGATCGAATACGCGTACCAGTCATCCTCGCCCCTCGTCTGGCTTGCCGATCTTGCACCGGCCTTCACATCATGCGAACAGGCGTATCATCATCGGCCCGGAAATGGCAAAATTCCGGCGAATCGAAGCTTCCTGCCCGTAAATTCGGGCATAACCTCGCGCGAGAGAACCCATGTCCGCCATCGAATCCCGCCTTGCCGCGCTCGGCATCACTCTTCCGCAACCGGTCGCGCCGGTGGCGAACTATGTGCCCTACCGGATCAGCGGCAATCTCCTGATCCTGGCCGGGCAGGTCTGCGTCGGGCCGGACGGCAAGCTCGCGGAGCGTCACAAGGGCAAGCTCGGCGGCGCGGTCTCGATGGAGGACGGCCTTGAGGCTGCACGCTTCTGCGCGATCAACCTCTTCGCCCAGGCGAAGGTCGCGCTCGGCAACCTCGACCGGATCACCGCCTGCCTGCGCCTCGGCGGCTTCATCGCCGCGACGCCGGAATTCATCGCCCTGCCGCAAGTGATGAACGGCGCCTCAAACCTGATGGTTGAGGTTCTCGGCGAGGCCGGCAAGCATGCGCGCTCGACGGTCGGTGTCCCTGTCCTGCCGCTCGATTGCGCGGTCGAGGTCGAGGGGATGTTCGAGTTCCGCTGAAGCAATCCCCCTTCGAGAACCGCCATGCCCAGATCGCGCGCTCTGCCCCCCGCACGCCCTTTGCCCACCGGCTTTCTCGCCCGGCCGATCGCCCATCGCGGCCTGCACAACGGCCATACCCTCATCGAGAACACGCGCTCCGCCTTCGAGGCGGCCATCGCTGGAGACTTCGGCATCGAGTGCGACATCCAGGCGAGCGCCGATGGCGAGGCGATGGTGTTCCACGATTTCGATCTCGAACGCCTGACCATGGCCACGGGCCGCACAGACGCCCGTTCCGCAGCTGCGTTGTGTGCCCTCGCGTTCAGGGCGGGGCGTGACGGCATGGGCACGCTCTCAGCCCTGTTCGATCAGGTGAAGGGGCGCGTGCCGCTCGTCGTCGAGATCAAGAGCCGCTTCGATGGCGACGGACGCATCGCAGCCCGCCTTGCCGGGCTGGCGGCTAGCTATTCCGGCCCGCTCGTGTTCAAGTCGTTCGATCCCGAGAAACTTGTCGCCATGCGCGAGGCAGGCATCGCCCAACCGCTCGGAATTGTCGGCGAGGAGAGTTACGCTCACCACGAATACGACCACCTGTCGGCGGTGGAGAAGCATTCGCTCGCAAACCTCCTGCACATCGAGCGGTCGCAACCGGATTTCGTCTCGTGGAACCACAAGAACCTGCCCTCTGCCGCACCGCATCTCTGCCGTGTCGGGCTTGGCCTGCCCGTAATGAGCTGGACCGTGCGCTCCCACAAGGCGGCAACGGAAATCGCGCCTTACGTCGATCAGATCGTTTTTGAAGGCTTCCATCCGGATTGAGCCCTTGGAAGGAACCCGGCGCACGCTAGGTTAGGCCCTCATGCCAGATCGCCCCGCGCCCCTATCCATCGAGATCGTAACGTCGATCGACAAGGTCGGAGCCGCCGATTGGAATCGCCTTGCTCACGGACCTCGTGCGCTCGAAAAGCAGGCAATGGTCCATACCCTCCCCGCCGCGTCCAATTCGACAAAGCAGGTAGATTCGAAAGACGAGGCAGATGAATCAACACATGAAGTCTCCGAATCGACGGGTGAGGTTGACCAACACAACCCTTTCATTTCGCACACATTTCTAAACGCGCTGGAGAAGTCTGCCTCCGTCGGCGGGCGGAGCGGCTGGACGCCACTCCATCTCCTCGCGCGAGACGAAACCGGCAACCTGATCGGCGCGGTTCCCGCCTACGGCAAGAGCCATTCGCGTGGCGAATATGTCTTCGATCATGCCTTCGCCGAGGCCTACGAACGCAACGGGCTCAGCTACTACCCGAAACTTCAGGTTTCGATTCCCTTCACGCCTGCGACGGCGCGCAAGCTTCTGGTCGCTCCGGAGGCCAACCTGGACCGAGTGGCGCCCGCATTGATTGCCGGGCTCGACGCGCTAAGGGATCAGATCGACGCCTCCTCGGTCCATGCGACCTTTTTGCCGCCAGCGGATCGACAGCGCTTCCTCGATGCCGGCTACCTGCTCCGGCATGACCAGCAGTTCCATTTCTCGAACGAAGGCTATGCCAGCTTCGACGAATTCCTCGCCGCGCTCGCCTCACGCAAGCGAAAGGTATTGAAGCGCGAGCGCCGCGACGCATCGGCCGCCGGACTGGAAATCGAATGGCTGACCGGCAAGGCGATCACGGAAGCGCATTGGGACGTTTTCTACGCGTTCTACATGGAAACGGGCAGCCGCAAATGGGGCTCGCCCTATCTCACGCGTCGCTTTTTCAGTCTCGTCGGCGAGACGATGGCGCAGAGCATCCTCCTCGTGATGGCGAAACGCACCGGTCGATATATCGCCGGGGCGCTCAACTTTATCGGCGGCAACACGCTTTACGGCCGCAACTGGGGCGCCACGGAATATCACCCGTTCCTGCACTTCGAACTTTGCTATTATCAGGCAATCGACTTCGCCATCGCGCATCGACTCGCGCGTGTCGAGGCCGGGGCGCAGGGCGAACATAAGCTTGCGCGGGGCTACCGTCCCGTCAGGACCAGTTCGGTTCACCGCTTTGCAGACCCGCGGTTTCATCGCGCGATCGGCGATTACCTCGCGCGCGAACGTAATCAGGTTGCTGAGTTACAGCTCGAACTCGGCGGCATGACGCCGTTCCGCAACCGGGCCGGGAATTAATGAGAGTTCTTAGGTGTGCGATGAAGCACATCTGTGAAATTTGATTTCTCCCATTGTCTTCCGCGTCGCCACAGCGCAAACTTCACAAGCAACGCTGGTTCATGAAAGAGCGGCGTGCTGATGCCCCCGAACCAGGAGGACTTCTGATGGACAAGGAAATCACTCAGACCGAAGACAAGATTATCGACCGCCGCTCGGCCCTGAAGGCCTTGTTCGGGCTCGCCGCCGTCGCGGCCGGTGCTTCGGTCATCATGGCACCGGGCGCCGCTGAAGCCGCTCCGGTTGCACCGTCGCCGGCCCCAGCCCCGGCCACGCCGAAGCAGCCGGAGATGGCGAAAGATGCCGACCTCCCGCCGTCCGATCCGACCCAGTATTACTACTATCGCCGCCGCCGGCCGCGCTATGTCGTCCGTCGCCGTTACTATGTCCGCCCGCGCCGCGTCTATCGCCGCCGGGTCTATGTCCGCCGCATCTACTGGTAAGATCGGCTGGAAATCAGCTCTGGAAGGGCGGCTTCGGCCGCCCTTTTCTGTTGCGCGAGGACGTAAGGCCCGATTTGATCCTGCAAACAAACTTCGCGGAAGAATCGCCGATGAGCTACGATCCCCAGAACATCTTCGCCAAGATCCTGCGCGGCGAGATCCCCTGCCACAAGGTCTACGAGGATGAGAAGGTTCTCTCCTTCATGGACATCATGCCGCGCTCGAAGGGGCATCTTCTCGTGATTCCGAAGGCCGAGGCCCGGAACCTGCTCGACATCGGGCCGGATGATCTCGCGGCCCTCATCCAGCGCGTTCAGAAAATTGCCATCGCCGCGAAGACCATTCTCGGCGCCGATGGCATCACGCTTCAGCAGTTCTCGGAAAGCGCGGGCGGCCAGGAGGTCTTCCACCTTCACTTCCATGTTCTGCCGCGCTGGGATGGTGTGCGGATCACGCCACATCCGGCACCGAAAGGTGACATGGCTGAACTTGCGGATATCGCCGGGCGCATCCGTGCCGAACTGGGCGTCTAGCGCGCGAGGAAGCCGGCGCCGATCAGGATCGCCTCGCCGACGACAATCCCCGCCATGACCGAACGGCGGAACAGAAAGAACGCGAGGAACCCTGCGCCGAGCGCACCCCATCGCCAGTACGCGGGAATGACAGCGAGCGCGCCGCTCGGCGTGATCAGCAGTTTCGCAACGACGCCGGCCAGCAAGGCCGTCGCAACGGCGCGGACCCAGACGAGAATTTCCGAATCCTCGTCGAGCCCCTTCACAAGGAACACCGAAGCCCAGCGCCAGATCTCGCTCGGCAGGAAGCCGAACAGGATCACGACGAGATAGGGCCAGAGCCCGCCCGTCGCCTCGCTGAGGCGGGTCAGGAAATCGCTCATGCCACCCTCCGCCGGATGCGATGGATGACGTAGGCCAGTGTCCCCATGCCGACACCGCCGATCAGCAGGTCCATGCCCGGAGGCGCATAGAGCGCGACGACGGGAGCGCTGACAAATCCGAGGCCGAGCGCGAGCCAGTCGATCAGCTGCCGCGCGCCTGCCGCGAGCGCGACAGTGAAATAGACCGGAGTCGTGAAAAGGAGCCCTGCCGCAAGCGGCGGCGGCAATTGCGCGATCAGGAAATAGCCGGCCCCCGTCGCGAAGGCGGCGGCGAACATCACCATATTCGCAAATCCGAGGAAATACGGGATACGGTCCTCGCGCGGCAGTGGCGGCAGGCGCCGCATCCCCTCCACCCACGCCGTGACAGCGACGTAATGGGCGAGAACGAGCATCATCCAGGTCGGCGTGTTGGGTCGGCGCATCATCGGCAGGATCGAGACGCACATCGGCACGAACCGCACCGAGGAAAGCGAGATCGCAATCGCGATCGCCGGCAGGGCGACACCTGCCGCGAGCGAGCCGAAAAGCACCACCTGCGCCGGCCCGGCCCAGATCAGGAAGGTCGAGAGGATCGCTGCGCCAACGGGATAACCGATATCGCGACAGAGGCCGCCGACCCCGATCAGCGAACACATCAGCATGAACGCCGGCACGCCCGCAGCCGCACGGAGACCAGCCCTGAAGGGCGGCCACGGCGAGGATGAGGGCTGAGGAAAAGCGGAATCGGACGGCATAGCGTATGCAGCCATCCTTACTCCCGCCCTCGCCCGGCGTCGAGGCCCGATGACCCCGACGCCTAAGGCGTGGCGGGATTTATTTCGCGACGAACGCGCTGATCGCGCCCTCGGCCTGCTTGATGGTCAGCACGCCGTCGAGATGACCGCGATCACCCTTGAGCTGGATCTGCTCCACCGGCACGCCCGCCGCCTTGAGCTTCGCCGCGGTATCGTCCACCCCACCCGGCGGGAAGACGAGATCTTTCGGCGAATGGATCAGCAGCACCGGCGCCTTGATTTTCTTCATGCCCTCATCGAGCGTGCCCCCGCCGGCGACGAACAGCTGGTTCGCCTTGACGAGATAGAGGAAGTGGTTCGCGTCGGAGATCTTGGCGCGCGCCGCGCCGGCACCATCGAGTACCGCCTCGATCGAGAAGCGCTTGTCGAAGCCGGCAGCCGGGTTCTCGTCCGCCTTCGCCCATTTACGGCCGAAGGTCTTGTTGGCCCAATCCCAATGCTGGGCGTGCAGAGTCACGATCTTGAGCGCCTGCGCAAGACCGGCGTTCGGCGGCGTCTTGCCGTAGTAATCACCCTTGTTCCAGTTCGGATCGAGGCGGATGGGCGAGGCCCAGATGTCGAGCCAGGCGATGAGGTTGGCATCCGCCTCGCCGAAAGCGATAACGGGCATCGCACGGCCAACCATGTCCGGATATGTCGCGGCCCACTCAAAGGTCTGGAGCGCACCCATAGAGGCGCCTGCCACCATGTGCAGCTTCTTGATCCCGAGGCTTTCGACGAGGCTCTTCTGCACTTCGATGAAATCCCGGATCGTAACGATCGGGAAATCCATACCGTATGGCTTGCCGGTATCGGGATTGATGCTTGCCGGCCCCGTCGTCACGACGGTCGGATCATTGGCCCCAAGGTTGACGAGCGTGTCGGAGGAAATAACAAAATATTTGTTGGTGTCGATCGCCTTGCCGGGGCCGATGATCGAATCCCAATAACCGGGCGCCGCGTCGGTTTCCTTGTATTTGCCGGCAGCATGGCTGGTTCCGGAGAAGAAATGGCAGATCAGGATCGCGTTCGACTTGTCCGCATTCAGCGTGCCGTAGGTCTCCCAACCAACCTTGACGTTCTTGAGCGCCTTGCCCGATTGGGTGGTGAAGCTCGGCAGTTCGAAGGTTTTCTTCTCGGTCAGCAGCGCCTGCGCCCAGACGGTGGACGAAGTGAGAAGCGTCGCCGCCAGCAGCGCCGCAATACGAAGCGATTTCATGATTTCCTCCCTGGTGCACAGATCGAGCCATGCACGGGAGACATAGCAGCGCCGCGCCGGGATTCTGTCAATCCGGGTGGCGCGACGACAGTAGGCTTTTCCTAGTCCGAACTCTTTCCGAGTCAGCTTTTCTTCAGCGGCATTTTAGGCACCAGCGAACGGCGCGGCTTGTCGCCGTCCGGTGGCTTCGGGCCGCCCCCGTCGGGTGCTTTCGGCGGCGGCAGGGAGGGCGTCGTCGGCGGCTTCGGTAGGGCTACCTTCGCGGGGGCCTTCGCCACCTTTGCCTTCGCCTTCTTCGGCCGGGCCTTGGGTTTGGGCTTTTCGGGCAGCTTCTCCGCCTTCGGTTTCACCGGCCCTTCGGGGAACGTGAAGCCGAGCTTTTTCTTACCCTCCTCCTCGACAACGACGACGCGCACGGCGCCCCCTCCCTTGAGCTTGCCGAACAGGACCTCCTCGGCGAGCGGGGTCTTGATCGCGCTCTGGATCAGCCGGCCCATCGGCCGCGCGCCCATTGTGTCGTCGTAGCCGTTGGCGACGAGCCAGTCGCGCGCCTCGTCGGCGAGCTCGATAGTCACATGCCGGTCGGCGAGCTGTGCCTCCAACTGAGCGACGAACTTGTCCACGACCTGCGCGATCACCTCGCGCGGCAGATTGCCGAAGGGGATGATCGCATCGAGACGGTTGCGGAATTCCGGCGTGAACAACCGGTTGATCGCTTCCGCATCGTCGCCCTCGCGCCGGGCACGGGTGAAACCGAAAGCCGATTTCGCCATGTCCGCCGCGCCGGCGTTGGTGGTCATGATCAGGATCGTGTTCCTGAACTGCACTTCCTTGCCGTTGTGATCGGTCAGTTTGCCGTGGTCCATAACCTGCAGCAGGATGTTGAACAGATCCGGATGCGCCTTCTCGATCTCGTCGAGCAGCAGCACGCTGTAGGGGTTCTGGTCGACGCCGTCGGTCAACAGCCCGCCCTGATCGAAGCCCACATAGCCGGGCGGGGCACCGATGAGCCGGCTCACCGTGTGCCGCTCCATGTACTCCGACATGTCGAAGCGCAGGAGTTTCACGCCGAGCACGGAGGCGAGTTGCTTCGCGACCTCCGTCTTGCCGACGCCGGTCGGGCCAGAGAAAAGATAGCAACCGATCGGCTTTTCGGCGTCGCGCAGGCCCGCACGGGCGAGCTTGATCGCCGAGGAAAGTTGCTTGATCGCCTCGTCCTGCCCGTAGACGACGCGCCTCAGCGTGGTCTCGATGTTCCTGAGCACCTCCGCGTCATCCTTGGAGACTGTCTTGGGCGGAATGCGCGCCATCGTGGCGATGGTGGCCTCGATCTCCTTGAGACCGATCGACCTCTTGCGCTTGGCCGGGGCGAGCAGCATCTGCGAGGCGCCGGTTTCGTCAATGACGTCGATCGCCTTGTCCGGAAGCTTTCGATCATGGATGTAGCGCGCGGAAAGCTCGACCGCGCCCTTTACCGCGTCATTGGTGTACTTGAGGCCGTGGAATTCCTCGAAATAGGGCTTGAGCCCCTTGAGGATCTCGATGGCATCCGGGATCGTCGGCTCGTTGACGTCGATCTTCTGGAAGCGGCGCACCAGCGCACGGTCCTTCTCGAAATACTGGCGATATTCCTTGTAGGTCGTCGAGCCGATGCAGCGCAGCGTGCCCGCCGCGAGCGCGGGCTTCAGCAGGTTCGAGGCGTCCATCGAGCCACCGGAGGTTGCACCCGCACCGATTACCGTGTGGATCTCGTCGATGAACAGGATTGCCTTCGGGTGCTGCTCGATCTCCTTCATCACCTGCTTGAGGCGTTCCTCGAAATCGCCGCGATAGCGCGTGCCGGCGAGCAGCGTGCCCATGTCGAGCGCGAAGACGGTGGCGTCCGCGAGAACGTCCGGCACCTGCCGGTCCACGATCTTCTTGGCGAGCCCTTCGGCGATCGCGGTCTTGCCGACGCCGGGATCACCGACGAGCAGCGGGTTGTTCTTCTGCCGCCGGCACAACACCTGGATCGTGCGCGCGACCTCGGCCTCGCGCCCGATCAACGGGTCAATCTTGCCCTTGGCCGCCTTCTTGTTGAGGTTTGTGGCATATGTCGCGAGCGCGCTTTCCTTGCGCGGCTTACCCGAAGCGTCGCGCTCGCCGCCCTGCGCCTGATCCTCGCCCGGCTCCTCACTCTCCTCCTCGACGCCATTCGGTAGACGCGTTTCGGAGGCGCCGGGGCGCTTGGCGATGCCGTGCGAGATATAATTGACCGCGTCATAGCGGGTCATTTCCTGCTCCTGCAGGAAAAAGGCGGCATGGCTCTCGCGCTCGGCGAAGATCGCGACCAGCACATTGGCACCGGTCACTTCCTCCCGGCCAGATGACTGGACATGGATCACCGCGCGCTGGATCACCCGCTGGAAACCTGCCGTCGGCTTGGTTTCCGCGCGGTCACGCACAACCAACGCCTCAAGCTCTGTGTCGATGTAGGTGATGATCGTCTGCCGCAGCGCTTCGAGATCGACGTTGCAGGCGCGCATCACCGCGCTCGCATCCTCGTCATCGATCAGCGCGAGCAGAAGATGTTCAAGCGTCGCGAATTCGTGCCGACGCGACGTCGCGTGGCCGAGCGCCTGATGCAGTGCGTTTTCGAGGCTCTTCGAAAAACTGGGCAAGGTTCCGCTCGCTTTCTTCGGTCGGCGACCCACAGGTGCAAGGCCGCAAATTCGGTTTCATGGACCCCGTAAGGTCTATTTCTTCTCCATGACGCATTGCAGTGGGTGCTGGTGCTCGCGGGAGAAGTCCATCACCTGCGTCACCTTCGTCTCGGCGATCTCGAACGTATAGGTGCCGCATTCTCCCACCCCGTGGTGGTGGACGTGCAGCATGATCTGCGTCGCCTCCTCCTCGTTCTTGTTGAAGAAATGCATCAGCACGTGCACGACGAACTCCATCGGCGTGTAATCGTCGTTGAGCAAGAGCACCCGGTAAAGGTCCGGGCGCTTGCGCATCGTCCGGGTCCGGGTCGCCAGAACCGTGCCGCTGGCAGGTTTCCCCCCCATGTTGCCACCCGGTCCGCCGGAAGGCTCCTTTCCGCTCATCGATACATCCCGCAAATCAGCATCTGTCTTGCTCTAAAAGGTTATGCCGGATCGTCCGTGAATCAAGACGCTGCGGCGCGGCAAATTCGGGAAAATCCTTACGCCTTTTTTCGAGGCGGGACAAAAAGCTCCGCCAAGAACGAAAAAAGCCCGGTCTCACGACCGGGCTGAAGTATGGGGGAATGACAAACCCCGAAACGCTTACGCTACAGGGGCCCGAAAGATCGGGCCCCAAAGGGCATTTCAGAACTTACTTGCCCTGAACCTTGGCAAGGGCGCCCTCAAGCGGCTTGTAGGACTCCTTGGCCAGCTCGGTGACGAGCTCGCCGACCTTCGTCGCGTGGGCAACGAAGCCCTCGTACGCGGTCTTGGCATACTCGGTCTGGATTTCGATCGCCTTGTCGAGCGTCTTCACGCCGGCGAGCTTCTCGAAGGTCGAGGAACCAGCCTCGATGGCCTTCTTGGAATAATCGGCGAACTCGGTCGCGATGGCCTGAACGCCCTTCTGCTGGGCGCCAAACGCCTTCACGGCGGCGTCGAGGTTGTCCTTGCCGTACTTCTGGATGTCTTCGAAAGCCTGGATCATTGTATTCCCCTTCGGATCTGGATCGGGAGGTCGTTTTCCCGTTGCAAGCCCTATTTATGTTGCGATGCACAAAATGTCAAGCAACCATTTTGCGCTGCAACATGAACTTTGGGCGGACGGGATCCTCCCATCGCGTGGTGACAGCGCTGTGACCGCCTCGCCCCGGCAAGATTCGGTCTTGCCCTTAACCCTCGGGTAACCGAACCGGGCGCATTTTGGACGCGTCTTCGGACGGGATTTTCCGAGTGTTTTCGCCTCGAATGGGCGAGGGGTAATCGAGTATGCGTATTGTTGGCGTCGGCTCCGCGCGCTGGGTTCACCTGGCGCAGGTCAGTCTTTCCCTGTTGCTGCTGACACTTGTCACGCTCGCGCTGACTATACCGGACGCCGAGGCGCGCCGCCGCCGCCATGCCGCGGGTGGTGGCTACAATCCACCCTACGCCTCGATCGTCTACGATGTGAATTCCGGCAAGACCTTGCAGGCGACAAACGCCGATGCGCCGCGTCACCCGGCTTCCGTTACCAAGGTCATGACACTCTACATGCTGTTCGAGCAACTCGAGACCGGTCGCCTCAAGCTCACCAGCGAACTTCCCGTCTCGCGCGAGGCGGCGAGCCAGGCACCGTCCAAGCTGGGTCTCCGCCCCGGCGAGACCATTCAGGTCGAGGACGCGATCAAAGCGCTCGTCACGAAATCCGCGAACGACGTTGCCGTTGTCGTCGCCGAGGCGATCGGCGGCGATGAGGAGCGCTTCGGCCGCATGATGACCCGCAAGGCGCACCAGCTCGGAATGCGGCGCTCGAACTTTGCGAACGCCTCCGGCCTGCCCAATCCGCGGCAGGTCACGACCGCGCGCGATCTCGTGACGCTGGGGAAGGCGATCCACGATCGTTTCCCGAGCTACTACAAGTATTTTTCGACGCGCGTTTTCTCCTATGACGGTCGCGCCCATCGCAACCACAACCGTCTTCTCGGCAAGGTCGAGGGTGTCGATGGCATCAAGACCGGCTATACCCGCGCTTCCGGTTTCAACCTGCTGACTTCCGTCAAGGCGGATGGTCGCCACCTGCTCACGGTCGTCCTGGGCGGCAAGTCGGCGCGCGCCCGCGACATCCAGGTTGCGAGCCTCGTAGAAGATAACATGGATCGAGCCTATGCCGGCCGCCGCCGCACCGCCAAGACAGTCGACGTCGCCATGAACGACGAGACGGATGAAGAAGAGGAAGGTGGCGATACGCCGAAAGCGGCCCGTGACCTTCCGGTGCGCGATCTTCCGGCTCCGCGCGTTGCCCGCGCATCCGAACCGGCGCCGGAACAGCCCACGCCCTCCGCTTTGCCGTCGCCGCCCTCTCGCCCGCGTCCGGCCGTGATCGCCGAGACCGGCACGCGCCCGGCCAACGGCGGAGAGGAAAACCTGACCCGCGCCCGGCCGCTCGCCCTCGCGGCCAGCGGCTCGACCAATATCGTCCGCAGCGCGACGACCCCGCTCGCCCTCGTGGGCACCACGCCGCGCTCCCCCGCAATGCGCTGGGTGGCGGGTCCGCAGCCGGTGGAGGCCCCGCCGCCCCCGGTCGCCCGCAACGACGGCAACCGCCTCGTTCCGCCAGGCAACGTCCGGTATACCAATACAATTCCCGCCGAAGCCCCTAAGGCGGACGAGAAACAACCCCTGCCCCTGCCTGCCGCCAAGGCCGAAGAGCGTCTCCCGTCGATGGCTGAACGCGCGAAGGTCGCAGCCGCTACGCCAGCCCCGACGCCAGAAGTAAAAACCCTCGCAAAGGTGGAAACGGAAGTTCCGAAGACTGCCCAGCCCCGCACGGCGCGCGCGGAGGTCAAGACCGATGAACCGGCAAAATCGGCACCGAAGGCTTCCGCTCCGTCCCGTTCCGGCTGGATCATCCAGCTTGCCGCGACCGACAGCGAAGGCAAGGCGCGCGAAATCCTCGATAGCGCCAGGGGCAAGACTGGCCAGGCGCTCAAGGATGCCGAGCCGTTCACCGAAGCGGTGACCAAAGGCGGTTCGACATTCTATCGCGCACGCTTCGGCGGGTTCGACGATTCCAATGAAGCCAACGCAGCCTGCAAGGCCGTGAAACGCTCCGGCTTCAACTGCATCGCCCAGAAAGTCTGAGTTCCAAGAAACCGTTGAGTCCACGGAGTATTGCGTATGGCCGATGCCCAGGAAGCCCTGCCGGGAGTGGAATCCGTGCCCAGCCGGGAAACCTCGCTGGATGAGATTTTTGCCGAACTCTCGCGCCCGCTTTCGCGCGCCTCAGCCCCGCCTGGCAGCCGCCAGCGCGACGTCCTTCGCCCGGTTGACGAGCGCGGCAAGATAGGTCGAGCCGCCACGATCGGGGTGAAACCGCGCGATGAGCGTGCGATGCGCCGCGCGAACGGCCTCCTCGGAAGCCCCCGGCTCAAGGCCAAGGATCTCATAGGCTTCCTTTTCACGCATTTCGCCCATGCCCGCCGCCGCACCCTGCCCCGCTGCCGGATCGAACTTCACGTGCTCACGCCAACCGGGCGCCCGGCGGTCGAAATCCTGAGCGAGAAGGTTTAGGCCCTGCGGATCGTTCGCCGCGAGTTCGCCCGCGAGCGTGATGATGTCGCGATGGTTGAGCTGTCTGACCTTGCGGCCCTTGTGCGTGCCGAACAAGATATCGGCGTCCATCTCACCCGACGCCAAGTCCATCGAAACGACAAGGCCAAGCGTCCGGATCTCCGAACGCCGCGCGCGGCCGATCGGGTCGAACATCGCGGGCAGCTTGAACCCCAGCAGCCAGGCTGACAGCGAAACCAGAACGATAGCAATATCCCAGCGCCCGCGCAGCGCGAGCAGGATGCCCGCTCCGCCGGCAATGGCGCCCACCAGCTTGCGCGTCAGGGGCGACATGGCGTCGCCCGCCTTCCGGCCCGGCCCGAGCGCGAACCACCAGACGATCGCCCCGAAAACCAGCGTGGAAACGATATAGCTCATCCGGCCCCCTTCAGCGGACCATCACAGAAGCCCGAGCGCGCGCAATTCCTCGCGCATATCGTCCGGCATGTCCACCGGCGCATCACTTGCCCTGATATCGGCCGGTGCATCCTTGGCGGCAAGGTAACGCCAGCCCTGAAACGGCCGGCACGGCCGGAGTTGCACCGGAATCACCACCGGTTCGAGCACAAGATGGCAGCGCTGGATGCCGTCCTCGCCTGTGAACGGCTCGATGGCCTCGATCCGCTGGCGGCAGGCGATCCGCCCCTTGATGACCCAGTAGAGCGAGCCCTCGCCTGCGATCTCACCCATGCGCTTGGGCACCATGCGCGTTGTATGCGTCTGCCGGAACGGCCGCCCGAGCCTGTGATGCTGGAGGCGCGTTTCCTCGATCCAGGATTCGATATCCTCGATCGATTCAACCCCGACGCAGAGCTTGAGGAGGTTGAGCGCCATTTCCTCTTAACCTGCCTCAGCGATCACCATGATCCGTGCGCCTTCGCCGAGCTGGGCGCCCGCTTCAAAGGCGATCCCCTCGACCATGCCGGCGCGCGGCGCCAGCACGGGGTGCTCCATCTTCATCGCCTCGACGATGGCGACGCGCTGTCCCTTTTCGACAGCCTCGCCGTCCTTCACGAACAGCGCGACGAGCTTGCCGTGCATTGGCGATTTTACCAGCCCGCCCGCATCACCACCGTGATCGTCGAAAGAAACATCGAGCGGATCGGGCAGCGACACCGCAACCTGTCGGCCGCGATCCAGCACGAAAATGCCCTCGCCGCCGGCGACCAGCGTGAAATCGCGGTCGGCGCCCGGCAAGGCTTCGCCGATCGCGGAGGCCGAGGCATCGAGCGGCAGCACGATCTCCTCCTGTTCGGCCTTGACGCGAAGGCTGCCCTTGCGGCCGGGCGCAAGCGCGAAACCGTCGTTGTCGCCCCACGGATCGCTCGCCCAACCGGAGCGGGCAAGCGCCGCATCGGCCAGCCGCATCTGCTCTTCGCCAAGCAACGCCAGAGCCCCGGCTGCCACTGCGGCTCGGTCGAGTTCCGGCGGCACTGCGCCGAGCTTTTCGAGGTTGCGGTCGATCAAGCCGGTATCGAGCTTGCCGGCACGGAAATCCGGATGATCGATCAACGCGCAAAGAAAACGGCAATTGGTCTTCGGCCCGGCAACGACAGAGCCGAGAAGCGCATCGCGCAGCCGGTCGAGCGCCTCGTCGCGGTTCGCGCCGTGAGCGATCACCTTTGCGATCATCGGATCGTAGAACGGTGTCACCTCGCCGCCTTCGACAACACCACTGTCGATGCGGATACCTTCGCCGCCCATAAGCTGGAGCGCGTGCAGGGTGCCGGTGGACGGCAGGAAGCCGCGCTCCGGTTCCTCGGCATAAAGCCGCGCTTCGACCGCGTGGCCGTGGATTGTGAGGTCGCCCTGCGAGACCGGCATCTTCTCACCCGCCGCCACGCGGAACTGAAGCTCGACGAGATCGAAGCCTGTGATTTCCTCGGTCACCGGATGTTCGACCTGAAGCCGGGTGTTCATCTCCATGAAATAAAAACCGTCAGGCCTCAGCCCGCGCGATCCATCCGCGATGAACTCGATCGTTCCCGCGCCATAGTAGCCGACAGCCTTCGCCGCATCGACCGCCGCCTTGCCGAAGGCCGCGCGCGTTGCCGTATCCATGCCCGGCGCGGGCGCTTCCTCGATCACCTTCTGGTGGCGACGCTGCATCGAACAATCGCGCTCGAAGAAATGGATCACGTTGCCGTGCTTGTCGCCGAAGACCTGAACCTCGACATGGCGCGGCGCGAGAATGTATTTCTCGATCAACACATGCGCGTTGCCGAAGGAATTCTGCGCCTCGCGCTGGCAGGAGGCGAGCGCCTCCTCGAAATCGGCGTGCTTGTCGACCCGCCGCATCCCCTTGCCGCCACCGCCTGCAACCGCCTTGATCAAGACGGGATATCCTATCTGATAGGCCTTCTCCTTGAGGAAGGCCGCGTCCTGAATTTCGCCGTGATAGCCGGGCACGACCGGCACACCTGCCTTCTCGACCAGCGCCTTCGCAGCGTCCTTCAGCCCCATCGCCCGGACGGCGGAAGGTGGTGGGCCGACGAACGTCACGCCCGCTGCTGCGCAGGCTTCCGCGAACTCGGCGTTCTCCGAGAGGAATCCGTAGCCGGGGTGAAGGCATTCAGCACCAACCTTTCTCGCGACATCGAGGATACGCTCGGTAACGAGATAGCTCTCGCGTGCCGGCGCCGGGCCGATGCAATAGGCCTCATCCGCAAAGGCGACAAAGGGCGCCTCGGCGTCCGCCTCTGAATGGACGGCGATCACCCGCATCCCGAGCCGCCGGGCCGTCCGTGCGACGCGCAAGGCGATTTCACCGCGGTTCGCAATCAAGACGCTGGAAAACATCGATTCATCCCACCCCTAACGTGATTTCGTGCCGAGGAAGCATAGGACGCCCCTGCCTGTCTATCTATCGGGCGACATTCGCACGGTTTCCCCGCGCCAATCGCGCCTCACCTTGACGAGAATGGCCCCGACCGCCTGAAAGCTGAGCCCGATCACGAACAGGTCGAGCAGGATTTCCGGGGTCTGGCTTGCGGAAGTCCTTGCAGCGAATCCGATAACCGCGAAGGCTGTAGTCGAGATTGCATCGTTCCGGCTCGAAAGCCACGTCGCCGCGATGAGCGGGTTTTCAGCCGCGCGGAACCGCAGCATCAACCCGAGGACGAACAATGCCAGCCCGATCGCAGTGAAGGCCGACCAACCCGCCACCCAGACCTCCGCCCGCCGGCCGGTCATGATCTTGTCCCAGAGGTCGTAGCCCGTGTGAAGCCCCGCGACCAGCATCACACCCGCAACGCCGAGCGCCGCAAGATCCTCGAAGCGCCGCCCGCGCCCGAACACCGCCAGCGCCACGGCCCAGAGCACGACGTCGTAGATCCAGTCGATCCCGTCCTTCAGGAGAAACCGGTTGCCGAGCGAGAGAGCGTAGATCGTCTGCACAATCGCGAGGGCGGCGATCACCGCGACAATAAGCGTCACCCGCCTGCGGTAACGGCGATCTTCCTCGGTGAAGGGCGATCTGGCGAAAAGGTCCAAGCGCGGGTTCCGGATTGTGCGGAACCATACATTCCCGAGGGCGGTTCCAATGGCAAGTAGGTGACACGACGACGCCGACCACAAAAGGAACACCGCCATGTCCGCCACCGCCACCAAGTTTCAGACCGCCGCGATCCTCTTCCTGGCCGTTCTGGCCGCCATGCTGGGCCTCGGCGCGGTTGTGGTATTCGCGACCCCGCTTCAGGCACAGGCCGCCAGCTTGATGACAGGCATCGTCGCCGGCAGCCTGATCGTCGCCGCGCCGGTTTCCTGGATGCTGGCCGGCCTCGTCGATGGCCACCTTTCCACCTACCGCCCCGCTTCCCCCTATCGCTGGGCGTAATTTCGAGACCACGCACCTCCCTCCCCACTATTCGCGACGCAACGAGTAGTGCTAGGGCTGCAACCGACCCCCGGTTGCAGCCCTTTCTTTATGGAGTTGAGGATGGCTGTCCTCGTTCGGGCATCCTGCGATGCCGACCTGCCCGCGATTCAGGCGATCTATACCCCCGCCGTTCTGAACGGCACAGCCTCCTTCGAACTCGAACCACCCGATCTCGCCGAAATGGCACGCCGCCGTGCCGCGCTCCTCGCAGACGGCTTTCCCTATCTCGTCGCGGAAATCGCCGGCGCGATCGTCGGCTATGCCTATGCCGGGCAATATCGCCCGCGCCCTGCCTATCGCCATGCGGTGGAGGATTCGATCTACATCAAACCGGATTGCCAGGGGCAGGGCGTGGGCAAGGCGCTGCTCGCCGCCCTGATCGCGGAATGCCAGCGGCTCGGTAAAAGGCAGATGGTGGCGGTGATCGGCGACAGCCTGTCACACGGCTCGATCAACCTGCACCGGGCGATGGGCTTCGCCCATGCCGGAACGGTCAGGAACGTCGGCTACAAGCACGGACGCTGGCTCGATCAGGTGATCTACCAGCGTGCGTTGGGGCCCGGCGCGGAGACCGCGCCGGAAGCCTGATCGGGAACCTTACTTCGCCGCGACGACCATGATCTCGACGAGATAGTCCGGCGTCGCCAGCCCCGCTTCGACCGTCGCGCGCGCAGGCGTGTTGCCCTGGCTCACCCAGCCATCCCAGACGGCGTTCATCGCCGCGAAGTTCTTCATGTCGGTGATCCAGATGTTGGTGCGCAGGAGTTTGCTCTTGTCCGTGCCGGCCTTGGCGAGGAGATCGTCGATCTGCGCAAGCACATCCTTGGTCTGGCCGGTGATGTCGAGTTTGGTGTCGCTCGCGACGATCCCCGCGAGATAAACCGTGTCGCCGTGGACGACGGCCTTCGACATGCGCGCGCCGCACTCGATCCGGGTGATGGAAGCCATGATGTTCTCCTGCAGGGGTTGGAAATCGGGAAGGCCCTGCGTATCCCGCCCCCTGCCCGATTTCAATGCGCGAAAACCGCCGATCTCCGGCGGAATTCACCGAAGGGGTCAGCCGCGGCCGACGAACGGCATCTTCGTCGCCATGACGTTCATTGTCAGCACGTTCGCTTCCGGCGGCAGGCTCGCCATATGCGCAACGGCGTTCGCGACATGCTCGACATCCATCACCGGTTCGATCGCCATCGTGCCATTGGCCTGAAGCACACCGGTCGTCATGCGCCGGGCCATATCGGTCAGCGCATTGCCGATATCGACCTGCCCGACGGCGATGTCATGCTCGCGCCCGTCGAGCGCGCCGGTCTTGGTGAGGCCGAGCACGGCGTGCTTGGTCGCGGTATACGCCGCCGAGAACGGGCGCGGCGCATAGGCCGAAACCGAGCCGTTGTTTATGATGCGCCCGCCTTTCGGGCTCTGCCGCTTCATGATGCGGAACGCCGCCTGCATGCAGTAGAACACGCCGTTGAGGTTGGTATCGACCACCGCGCGCCATTGCTCGGGCGAAAGCTCATCCCACTGCACCGGCGGCGCGCCGATGCCGGCGTTGTTGAACACGACATCGAGCCGCCCGAAGGTCGCGACCAGCTTGTCGAAAGCGGCGTTGACCGCGCCGTGATCGGTGACATCAGCCGCCAGCGCGACCGCATTCGCGGCGCCCGCGCCAGCAAGCGAAATCGTTTCGGCGAGCGCATCGGCGCGGCGGCCCATCAGGCCGACCTTGTAGCCATCCTTCAGAAACCGGATCGCCACCGCCCGGCCCACACCAGAGCCCGCGCCCGTGATCATCGCAACCTTGCCGCCCGCCATATCAACCTCCCGATGGATTTCTCGGGCCAAGGATTAGCGGGCGGCGGCGCGTTTGTCAGCGGGGGACGTGGAAATTTGTATGCAGTATTCTGACGGTTTGTGCCTTACCTTCCCAGTTACCCGATCGCCTGAGCCTTGTTAACCTCTTTGCTGATTCTGGCGCGATCACCGTTAATTTGGGGAATGCAATTGGCAAAGGCAGATCGATATCAGCGAGCGAAAAAGCTGCTAGGTCGTTATGACCCTCCCCACGAGGTATCGAACCTATTTGACGAGCTTTGCGCCATCGATGCACGCCTAGATAAGAACTTGCAGGCAAAACCATCCGATCTGCTATTTGATGCGTGTAGAAGATCAAATTTCACAAAACCATTCGAACTCGACGGAAGAAAACGATATTTCCGGGCTCGCTTGCTTGACGGAAACCACCCCGATTACTGCTCAGACACAGCTCCAATGGCAAATAAACCGGGCTCTGCCGCAATTGAACAGGCTTATAGGCGTGGATTCGTTCAAGGGTTTGCTGAGCTAAGGAGGATGCTATTCGACAGAAGCCCTCCCGAAAATGTCTTGGAAGCTGAAAAGAGATTCCAGAAATGGCGTACGGCTCAAATTCAGATTATTGGGTCGTTTCCAGGGCATGACGAATCCATCTCGCTTAATGTCGACAATTGCCGGAATATCAGCCTGAAATTACGCTACAATATAATGTATAGAGATAAATTTCGTTGCCAGATTTGTGGCAACGATGCCGCAAACGGCGCATTTCTTGAAATTGACCACAAAATCTCTGTTGCAGATGGAGGAGACGATTCCGAAGAAAACCTATGGACGCTCTGCTTCGACTGCAATCGCGGCAAGGGAGCATCCTCTCTATAAACTCACATCCTGAACACACCAAAACGCGTCTCGGGGATTGGCGCGTTGAGGCAGGCCGAGAACGCGAGGCCCAGCACCCGGCGCGTTTCGGAGGGGAGGATAATGCCATCGTCCCACAGCCGCGCGGTGGCGTGGTAGGGCGAGCCCTCCTCCTCATATTTCGCGCGCACCGGCGCCTTGAAAGCCTCCTCATCCTCGACGGACCACGATTTACCCTCGGCCTCAAGGTTGTCGCGCCGAACGGTCGCGAGCACGGAAGCCGCCTGCTCGCCGCCCATCACCGAGATGCGGCTGTTCGGCCAGGTGAACAGGAACCGCGGCGAATAGGCCCGGCCGCACATGCCGTAATTGCCCGCGCCGAACGAACCGCCGACCAGCACGGTGATCTTCGGCACCTCGGCGGAGGCGACCGCCGTGACGAGCTTGGCGCCGTCCTTGGCGATGCCGCCGGCCTCGTACTGGCTCCCAACCATGAAGCCGGAGATATTCTGGAGGAACAGCAGGGGAATGCGCCGCTGGCAGCACAGCTCGATGAAATGCGCACCCTTCATCGCGCTTTCCGAGAACAGGATGCCGTTGTTGGCGATGATGCCAACCGGAATGCCGTAGATCGAGGCGAAGCCGGTGACGAGCGTCGTGCCGTAAAGCGCCTTGAACTCGTCGAAACGCGAGCCATCGACAATGCGGCCGATCACCTCACGGATGTCGTATTGCCGCTTGAGATCGGTCGGCACGAGCGCTTCGAGATCCGCAGGGTCGAGCACCGGATCTTCCGGTTCGCCGAGCGCGATGTCGACGTTCTTGCGGGAATTGAGGTTGGCGACGATGCGACGCGCGAGCGCGAGCGCGTGCCCGTCGTTGGCGGCATAGTGGTCCGCCACGCCCGAACGGCGGGCATGGACATCCGCGCCGCCGAGATCTTCCGCCGAGACGACCTCGCCGGTCGCCGCCTTGACCAGCGGCGGGCCGCCCAGAAAAATCGTGCCCTGTTGCCGCACGATGATCGTCTCGTCCGACATCGCCGGCACATACGCGCCGCCCGCCGTGCAGGAGCCCATCACCACCGCGATCTGCGGAATGCCCTGCCCCGACATCCGCGCCTGATTGTAGAAGATGCGCCCGAAATGCTCGCGATCCGGGAACACTTCCGTCTGGTGCGGCAGGTTGGCGCCGCCCGAATCGACGAGGTAGACGCACGGCAGCCGGTTCTGCATCGCGATTTCCTGCGCGCGCAGATGCTTCTTCACCGTCATCGGGTAATACGTGCCGCCCTTGATCGTCGCATCGTTGCACACGATCATCACGTCGCGCCCCTCGACGCGGCCGATACCGGCGATCATGCCTGCGCCGTGGATGTCGCCGCCGTACATGTCGTAGGCCGCGAGGGAGCCGATCTCAAGGAAGGGTGAGCCGGGATCGACGAGGTTCAGCACGCGGTCGCGCGGGAGGAGCTTCCCGCGCGCGGCGTGGCGATCACGTGCCTTCTCGTTGCCGCCGAGTGCCGCGGTCTGCCGCCTGTCGAGCAGTTCCTGACGAATTGCAGCCCATGCCTCGCGATTGCTGCGGGCCTCCTCGGCCTTGGCATCGAAACCGGAACGGAGAACGGCCATTTTTCCTCACCACGCCAAAAAAGATGCCCCGCCCACGAGCGGTGCCTCCCGATTTTCCTTGTTATGGCGACGGGTTCAACGCCCGGCGGGACGGAGTTTGTCGATATTATCCGTCGACGCAATGCGCCAAGGTTCCGCGATCGCCGCCTGATACCATTTCTGGAAGGCCGGCAGACTATAGATCGCATCGATGTAGTCGTTTGTCGTCCGGTCGACAGGAATCTCATAAGACCGGATGCGCGTGGCGAGCGGCGCGAACATCGCATCGACAGCCCCGAACTCGCCGAACAGAAACGGTCCCTGGTCGCCCAGTTCCATGCGGAATCGCTTCCAGTAGTTCGCGAGGCGCATGACGTCCGCCTCAACTGCCGGCGTGAGGCGCCGCGAAGCACGGCGGCGCAGGTTCATCGGGCAATGCTGGCGGATCGCCTGAAAGCCGGAATGAACCTCCGCCGCCATCGCCCGGGCGACAGCCCTATATTCCTGCTCTTCGGGCCAAAGCTTGGCCTCAGGGTGTTTTTCGTTGACGTATTCGATGATCGCCAACGTCTCCCAGACGATCAGGTTGCCGTATTTCAGCGCCGGCACGAGCCCGGTCGGCGAATATTGCAGCACCTGCTGGCGGGAATTCGGATGATCGAGCGGAATCAGGATTTCCGCGAAGGGCACGTTCTTGGCCGCCATCGCCAGCCAGGGGCGCAGCGACCACGACGAATAATTCTTGTTGCCGATCACCAATGTCAGCTTGGGCGGAAATTTCGGCTGCGCGCCGATATTCGTCCCGATCATGACTGCTTCTCCCCCACCGCGATATCCGGGCCGTCGACGGCCCCGCCTGCCTTCTTCCACGCACCGAAGCCGCCCTCGATGTGAGCGACGGGCTTCAGCCCCATATCCTGCGCTGTTCTGGCCGCCAAGGCCGACCGCCATCCGCCGGCGCAGAAAAAAACGAAGGTCTTGTCTTCCTGAAAAACTGGCTTGGCGTAGGGGCTTTCAGGATCAATCCAGAATTCGAGCATCCCGCGTGGACAATGGAACGCGCCGGGCATCCGCCCTTCCCGTTCTAGTTCCCGCGGATCCCTGAGATCGACAAAAACGATATCATTCCGCCCTGTCAGCCCAAGGGCCTCTTCGATGGTCAAGGTCCGAACCGCCGCATTGGCTTCTGCAAGAAGCGTCTTGTATCCGCGGCTGATCGTCTGCGCCATTCTGGCCCCCGAATCGCATGGCGATGGAAACGATTTGTAACGTTCGGGCTGTGTTCCGCAAACACCTCCGATCACTCACCAGCGCTATATTTCGAACAGGTAATGCTCTTTCCACGGGAAAGGACGGTTGACGCCCCGTCGATACGAGGGCAACTGGCCCCGATGAGACCGAATCCGACCGACGAGACCGCTATCGCCACGGCCATTCTCGATATGGCCGCCGAGCGAGGCCCTGCCGCAAGCTTCTGCCCGTCCGAGATCGCCCGGCAACTCGCCGGCCCCACCCCGGAGCAATGGTCACGCCTGATGCAACCCGTCCGCCGCGTCGCGGTCGAACTCGCACGTGAGGGGCGTCTCGTGATCCTGCGCAAGAGTAAACCGGTCGATCCGCTCGACTTCAAGGGCGTCTACCGCCTCGCTCAGCCTCGTTTCGATTAGCCGAAAAACACGGTTATCGTTTCAACGCTTCGTTGAGGTTGTTGTCAAAACGGCGAAATTCTCGAAGGATTTTAGATATTTTTCAAGGGCTATGGCTGGAAAACGGGCACCGGCACGCCTCTAGGTTTAGAAATTATACAACCTTTGAGTGCAATGTATCGCTTATCTTTTCTGCCGAGGAACCTGCCCCATGTTGGCAACATTTTGGAATGACCGGAAAGGCGCGACCGCGATGGTGATGTCGCTTGCCCTCGTTCCGATCGTGGCGACCTTCACCGTGGCCGTGAACTATTCCGATGCCACGCAGAAGCGCTCCAACTATCAGGTCATTGCCGACGCGGCGGCCCTTTCCGGCGCCACCGCCTCGACGACCGACGACGACGAAGCCCGCAAGTCGCGCGCCAAGACCTGGTTCGAGACACAGGTCGATGCGCAGAAGCTCGCACCTGCCACCGTCAGCGTCGATGTCAAGAACGGCTTGGTCACCGTCTCGGCGACCGCCAAGGTCAAGCCGATGGTGGCAATGGTCGACTTCGGCGCGCATGACATCTTCGTCACCGCCAGCGCCGCGATCTCGCAAGAGACTATCCGCCGCGTGCTCGACGTCGCGATGTGCATCGACGCCACCGGTTCGATGCAGAACACGATCAACAGCGTGAAATCGCGCGCCAAGAGCTTCTCGGATGATCTCAACAACGCGCTTTCCGCGCGCGGGCTCGATAAATTCGAATACACCCGTATCCGCGCCGTCTATTACCGTGATTTCGCGGTCGACAAGGGCCCCGTCTATTATCCCGGTTGGGGCTGGTATGGCGGCAAGGCCATGGTCAAGTCCGACTTCATGGAAATGCCGTCGAAGAAGGACGAACTCTATACCTTTATCGCGTCCGAAAGCGCGACCGGCGGTGGTGACATCCCGGAATCCGGCTACGAGTGCATCCACGAGGGCATGACCTCAAAGTGGTTCTCGAAGGGTGCCAACATTCCCGGCACGACCTACAAGGCCGACGAGGTCTACCCCGTGATCGTGCTCTGGACCGACGCGCCGGCGCTGCCCGTCCCGCACGCGAATTCGATCAATTCGGGGCAGTATCCGCCGGAAATGCCGCAATCGGAAACCGCTTTCAAGAACAAGTGGAACTCGCCTGGCGTCATTGACCAGAAGAACCGCCTGCTGGTGCAGTTCGGCCCCTGCAACGACAGTTCCTGGGCAATGGCCCGCGGTCTCTCCGGCTACATGTGCGGTGGTTCGCTCAACGACGGCAACACGAACATGATCAACAAGATCGCCGACGTGATGAAGGTGCGTTACCAGAACCGCCTGACGCGCCTGACGAAGTAACCCGCCACTCTCTTCAGAAACCCGAAGCGGCTGGCCGGAAGGTCAGCCGCATTCGTTTGAGAGCAGCGAGGCTCGCATCCAGCCCGCCGTATTGCCGGTCCGGTCCGCGCCACGCCAGATCACCGGCTGCCAGCCCTTCGTCACCTTGCGGGTATCGTCAAGCTGCACATCCTCGCCGCTCTTCACCTTGATAAGCAGCTTCGCTCCCGCATCCGGCTTCGCGCGCAGGGCGACGAAACCGTCCTTTGTCGGCTTGACCTCGCAGAATGCCGTCGCTGCCGCCGGAAGGGTTCCGGCAAGCATGAGACCCACGAACGCCAGAATTTTCGTTCGAACCGCTACGCTCATCGAGGCCTCCTGCCTGCTTACTTCCCCTTCGAGAACAATTCCCGGCCAATCAGCATCCGGCGGATCTCGCTTGTGCCGGCGCCGATCTCGTAGAGCTTCGCGTCGCGCAGGAGCCGCCCGGTGGGGTATTCGTTGATATAGCCATTCCCGCCCAGAAGCTGGATCGCGTCAAGGGCCAGTTTCGTTGCCTTCTCGCCGGCATAAAGGATTGCACCGGCGGCATCCTCGCGCGTGGTCTCGCCGCGATCGCAGGCCTTGGCGACCGCGTAGACATAGGCCTTGCAGGCATTCATGCCGACATACATGTCCGCAACCTTGCCCTGCACGAGCTGGAACTCGCCGATCGACTGGCCGAACTGCTTGCGTTCGTGGATGTAGGGCATGACGATGTCCATGCAGGCCTGCATGATGCCGAGCGGCCCTGCGGCGAGCACCGCACGCTCGTAATCAAGGCCGGACATCAGCACGTTGACGCCCTTGCCGACGGCGCCGAGCACGTTCTCCTCCGGCACCTCGCAATCCTGAAACACGAGTTCGCCCGTCTCCGAACCGCGCATGCCGAGCTTGTCGAGCTTCTGCGCCACCGAGAAGCCCTTGAAGGTCTTCTCGATCAGGAAAGCCGTAATCCCCTTCGGCCCGGCGGCAGGATCGGTCTTGGCGTAAACGATCAGCGTCTCGGCGGAAGGCCCGTTGGTGATCCACATCTTCGAACCGTTGAGGATGTAGCGGTCGCCCTTCTTCTCGGCCCTGAGCTTCATCGAGACGACATCCGAGCCTGCTCCCGGCTCACTCATCGCCAACGCGCCAAGATGGTCGCCGGAGATCAGCTTCGGCAAATACTTCGCCTTCTGCTCGGCATTGCCCCAGCGACGCAGCTGATTGATGCAGAGATTGGAATGCGCGCCGTAGGAAAGTCCGACCGAGGCGGAAGCGCGGCTGATTTCCTCCATCGCGACAACATGATCGAGATAGCCGAGGCCGGTGCCGCCGTCTTCTTCCGGCACGGTGATGCCGTGGAGCCCCAGCGCACCCATTTCCGGCCAGATTTCGCGCGGGAACCAATCTTCCCGGTCGATCTTCTCGGCGAGCGGCGCGATCTTGTCCTGCGCGAATGAGGCCACCGTCTCACGGATGGCGTCAGCGGTCTCGCCGAGATCGAAATTGAACGGCTTGGCGGCATTCGGAATCACGGGTTCACTCCCTCTCGTGCTTTTGCGCGGGATCATAGGGCGCGCGCAGCGCTTGTCACGTCGCCGGGATGACAGAAACCCGACATTCAGCGCCTGCTAACCTTGCTCGTGGTTCGGGCGCAAGCCTTAACGGCCTGATGACGCGCCCGCCCTAATTTGCATCAATTCCCGGCGCGAGACAGGAACTCCTTTGGCCCGTACGCCTGAAGCCGAGATCATCGAGGCCCCGTCCCGCGCCCGGCGGATGACGGCCGGAGTATCGCGCCTTCTTGCGCAGTATGGTCCTGCTGCCGGCGCACTCGGCGTCCGTCTGGGCGCGGCAGGTCTTGCCTATCTTCTCCAGATCGTGCTGGCGCGAGCACTTGGCGCTTCGGATTACGGCACCTTCAGCTTCGCGTGGAGTCTTGTGACCATCGGCGGCTTCCTCGCGACACTCGGTTTCGGGCAGATCGCGGTGCGTTTTCTCGCGCAATACCAGCAGGCAGGCCAGCACGGCCTCGCGCGCGGGTTCCTGCGGGCCGGGCTGACGGCGACTTTCCTCGGCTCCCTGACAATGGCGGGGATGGCGATTATCCTGTCGCCGGTGATCGAGGCCGGTTACGGCTATCTCTGCCGCACTGTGCTCGGCATCGGCCTCATCGCACTGCCGTTCTTCGCGCTCACCGACTTAATGGAAGGTGTCGCGCGGTCGCAGGGCTGGACGATCCGCGCGCTCGTGCCGCCCTATCTCGTCCGGCAGGGTGCGATCATCGTGCTGGTTGTGCTCGCGACCATCGCCGGCGGAGGATCCATGAACGCCGAAACGGCGATGTTCGCCGCCCTTTCCGCCACGGTCACAGCCATGCTCGTACAGGCCGGGCTGCTGGTGAACGATGTCGACCGCATCTTCCCACCTGCCGATCCGGTATCGGATATGCCCGGATGGCGGGCAGCCGCGATCCCGACGCTTCTTTCGGATCTTGCGCTGCTTGCCCGGCAGAACGTGGATCTCATCGTTCTCGGCTTGCTGGCGCCGGCGGCCTCCGTGGGGCTTTATTTCGCGGCGACGCGGCTCGCCTCCCTGCTCGGGCTCATCGATTTCGCCGTCGGAGCCGCCTTCGGCCATCGATTCGCCCGCGTGCATGACGCGAACCGCGATCCGCGTGCACTGGCCCCTGTCTATGTGGAAGCACGACGCCTCACGTTCCTGCCCGGCCTCGCCGCAGCTCTCGTCCTGATCGCGCTCGCGCCATTCATCCTCAGGCTGTTTGGCCCCGACTTCGAGGCGGCCGTTCTGCCAACCCGCATCCTGCTGCTCGCGGGTGCGCTCAAGCTCGCGCTCGGCCCGGCGGAAGACATGCTCAACATGGCCGGCCAACCGGAGAGCGTCTGGCGCGCGAATGCCATCGGCGCGCTCGTCATGGCGATCCTCTGCCTGCTGCTTGCCCGCGACCTCGGCCCGACAGGGGCTGCAATCGCCGCGATGGCGGGCACCTCGGCAACGCTCATCATGCTTGCGATCGCCTTCCAGCGCCACCTCGGCTTCTGGCCGTTCGCGTCCGGCAGGGCCTCGGACGCTCCCCGATGACGACGCGTTTCGTTGCCCGTTTCGTTTCTCTGACGGACCTGCTGCCGCGCGAATCGGAGTGGGCGAAGCTCGTCGACGAGGCGCTCGAGCCGAACCCGTTCTATGCGCCGAGCTTTCTCGTGGCGGCCGAGCGGCACCTCCATCCACATCATGCGATCGAATACCTGATTGTCGAGGACAAGACCCGCAACAACACCCTTTGTGCCCTGTTCCCGCTCGAACGCCCGCACCTGCGCGACGGCATCCTGTGGGGCGCGCTCGCGCTCTACCGCAACCCCTATCTCTGCCTGACCGCTCCGCCATTGCGGAAGGATGATGCTGACGAGATTCTCGCAACGGCTCTGACCGTCCTCGCTCGCCGGGCGCCGCGCCTCATCCTGCCGATGATCTCGACGGGACGCGCTTTCGAACGGATGCTTCACGCCGTGAGCGAACGGCTTGGCCTGGCGCTTGTGCGCGTCGACGGGCGCGCTCGCGCGGCCGTCGAGACGGAGCTCGACGTCGAGGTTTACCGGACCACCTTCTGGAAAAAGGCCATCCGCTCGCAGGAGAGGCGGCGGCTGCGCCAACTCGGTGAAGTCGGCCATGTTGTTCACCGGGTTTTCCTTGCAACCGATCCGGGCGGTCAGGAAGCCCTGAACGCCTTTCTCACCCTGGAAAAAGCCGGCTGGAAAGGTCGACACGGAACAGCAATTCTACAATCGCCGGCGACAGCGGCCTTCGCAACGGAGGCGTTTCTGCCCACCCGAGAACCGGGGCGCGTCCTGTTCGAGACTCTGTCCGTTGATGACAAGGTCATTGCAGTCAATGTCAACCTCGTTGCCGGGCAGGTCGGCTTCGCGCTCAAGAGCGCCTATGACGAAAGCTTCGCCCGCTTCGGTGCCGGCAATCTGCTGGACGGGTTCTCGCTCGCCCTGGCAAGTGCGGGCGGTGCATTGCAGCGGCTCGATTCCTGCGCCCCGCCCCACCATCCGATCCACCATCGCTGGCGGCAGGAGGAGCGGATCGACCGACTGCTCCTCGGCCTCGCGCCCGATGTTCCGCTCCACGCAATGGCGCGTTGGATGGCCCGCCTTGGACCCTACGGCCTCTGGCGCGGGTTCGACCTGCCCAACGATACGGCGTGACTACTCATCCTCGTCGTTGGCTGCGGTGCGGCGCGGCGTCACGCCGTTCGAGGCAAGGAAGCGGTTCCATTCCTGCCGGTTGCCGGCATAGACATTGCGATCGACCGCGCCCTTGATACCCGGCACACGCCCGGTGGTCGTGAACTGCCAGATCTTCCAGTTGCGCCCCTGGTAGCGCTCGTGAGGCTCCGCAGCAACCGATCGCAGCCAGAAATCGTGATCCTTGTGATGCCCTTCAAGCACATCCGCGTGGAACGGAATATCGGTATAAATGATCGGCCGCTTACCCGTATGCTCGCGCATTGCCTTGAGCATGATGGCGATCTTCTGGCGGGCGAGATCGGCATCGATCCGCTTCGGGCAGGTCTTCGAATGGCTGTTCCACTCGACATCCAGCACGGGCGGCAGGGAGTCCGCATCTGCCGGGACGTTTTTCCTGAACCAGGCAGCCTGCTCCTCGGCCGAGCGGCACCAGAACATGAAATGATAGGCGCCACGCGGCACACCGGCGCGGCGCGCGCCGTCCCAGTTCTGTGCGAAGCGCTCGTCGAGATGGTCCGCGCCCTCCGTTGCCTTCATGTAGACGAAGGCTGTCTTCGCGCGCTTGACCTCGAACCAGTCGATGTCGCCCTGCCAGCGGGAGATATCGATGCCGTGGATCGGATACTTGTGGGCTTTCGCGACGCCGGGATGGGGTTTGGCATCGCTCTTGAGCGGATAGTGCGCGGCCTCGAAGCTGCCGGCGGCCGAGCAGGCGGCCAGCGCGAACCCGGCGGATACCGCGAGAGCGACAGACCGGATTTTCCGTGCGAGCGGCGGGCGGAGGGTGATCATGTCAGGATACCTGCATCGATGAGGCGATTTTAGCGGGGTTCCGGGCAGCGGCAAGGCGCATTTCTTCTGCCGAATGCGGCATTTCGAAGGGCGCGGCGCCGGCAGCGGAAAGTCGGGCCGCGATATGTCGGGCCCGATCGAGCAAAACAACAAGAGCGGCCATCCCGAACGCAAAAACAGCGATGAAGGCAGGAACCACGAAAGAATGCAGGAGATCGGCGACGCGCGCGGATTTCCAGGCAAGCACCGCGACTGTATCTCCGGAAATGCCGGTGAGATGAAGCTTTCCATGCGAATCGCCTTGCGCATGGAGCGGCAGGAGGTGAATCGACAACCGTTCGAGGCGCTGAGCCAGCTCCGCGAAATCCACGATCGTGATCGCCAACGAGGGCTTTCCACCCTCGGAAGTTCGAACCGGCGCGATCAAGGCCAGCTCCTCGCCCCTCTCGGCGCCAAGCAACATAAAATCGATGCGGGTCTTGCCGGTATCGCTGCGCGCATACCCCTCGCGCAGGCGATCGAGGTGCTGCCGCGTCGGCCCGACCCCGATGAGCTGCGCGACGCGCCCCTGCCTGTCTCCCGCGGCGACGCGTGGCGGATAGAGAATCTGGCGCTGCCGGTCGAGTTCGGTCCATCCCAGCGAATCGGCGGCTGCCTGGGCAAGCCCGTGTCGGAACTCGGCGATCTCGGGTTCGAGCATCTGCCGAACGATCTCGGCTTCGCCGGCACGAGCATTCCGGTCGAGCTGGTGCGCCGACCAGACGAGCAGACCCAGGAGGCTGGCTGCCGCCAGAACAGCGCAGATCAGTCCCAATTCGACAGCCCGGATCAACGATCGTCCCTGCACGCTGAACTCCTCGCGAGACAAGGATTCGATTAGCCTTCCAATCCGTTAATGTCGGGTGGAAAATTTTATTTAACGAAAGCCAAAGACGGTGCCACCGCCGGTTTCAGGCGAGCCCGAACCATAGCGTCGCGACGCCGAGGAAGGCGAAAAAACCGACGATATCCGTCACTGTCGTCACGAAAGTGCCCGAAGAAACCGCGGGATCAACCCCGTAACGGTCGAGCGCGAGCGGGATGGCGACACCGGCGAGCCCCGCCGCCACCAGATTGACGATGATCGCAATGCCGATCACGAATCCGAGTTGCAGGTTCTGGAACCAGATTGCCGCCACGCAGCCCATCAGCACCGCGAACGCAATCCCGTTGAGAAAACCCACCATCACTTCGCGTGTCATGAAGCGCGGCGCATTGCCCTGCCCCAGATCGCGCGTCGCCAGCGCCCGCACGGCAATGGTCATCGTCTGCGTCGCAGCATTGCCGCCCTGGCTTGCGACGATCGGCATCAGCACCGCGAGCGCGACCATCTTTTCGAGCGAACCCTTGAACAGCCCGATCACCAGCGAGGCGAGAATCGCCGTCAGCAGGTTCAGAAACAGCCATGAAAAGCGCGCACGCGCCGTCTCAACCACGGAGTCCGAGAGTTCTTCGTCCGACTTGACGCCACCGAGCGCACGGATCTCGGCATCGGCCTCCTCGTCGATGACGTCGACGATATCGTCGAAGGTCATCACGCCGACGAGACGCTCCGCATCGTCGACCACCGGGATCGAGACGAGATTGTAGCGCTTGAAGAGATCGGCGACATCCGCCTGATCATCCGTCGCCTTCACCACATGGTCGGCCTCGTCCATGAGCGTTTCGAGCTTTTCCGGCCGGCGTGAACGCAGCAGCTTGTTGAGCGGCACGTGACCAACGATCCTGCCGGAGGGATCGATCACGTAGAGTTCGTAGAATTCGTCCGGAAGATCGGTCGTCTCGCGCAGATGATCGATCATCTGCCCCACCGTCCAGAATGGCGGCGCGGCGATGAAATCTGTCTGCATCAGACGACCGGCGGAATCCTCCGGATAATCGAGGCTTCGTTCGAGCGCGACGCGTTCGGGCGCCGGCAGCTTGGCGAGAACCTCTTCCTTGTCCTCCGGTTCGAGGTCTTCGAGGATATAGACCGCATCGTCCGAATCGAGATCGCGCACGCCTTCCGCGATCTGCTCGTTCGGAATCTCCTCGAGAATGTCCTCGCGAACCGAATCCTCGACCTCGGTAAGAACCGTGTAGTCGAAGTCCTCGCCCATGATGGCAATGAGCTTCGGTCGGTCCTCGGGGTCGAGTGCCTCGATGAGGTCGGCGAGATCCGCTTCGTAAAGATCGCCCGCCAGCGCCATCAGCCCTTCACGGTCGTTCTCCTCGATGGCACGGGAGACAATCGCGAGGATTTCAGGACGGATATCGCCGTTTTCTGTGCGGATTTCGGCGTGCTGCTCGGCCTCGGCCGGCACCGCATGGCTTTCGGGGGGGTGAACCTGAACCATCGGACGCTTCCGGAAAATCACAACGAGGCACGCGCCTCCTTCATAGAAAGGCGGTCAGCTTTTGCAAGGCGCATGAGCGCAGGCCCAAGACGAAAAAGCCATGCCGGCCGGGCATGGCGCGTTCCGAATATTTCCGGAGGGAGTTTGGTGCGGACGAGAGGACTCGAACCTCCACGGTGTTACCCACTAGCACCTCAAGCTAGCGCGTCTACCAATTCCGCCACGACCGCACACCGGTTGCCCCCAAAGGGGCGCTACCGAGGCGCGCTGTCTAACAAAGCCGGATGGGGATGGCAAGTCTGATATCACCCCGCCGAAAAAGATTTCCCGCGTGGCGGCCGGGCGCTTATTCGTCGTCCTGCTGCGCGGGTTTCGGGAAGCGCGCCTCGACCTCCGGGCGTCGGATCAGGCTAGTCACTTCCACCTGGATTCGCTTGCCCTGCACGATCACCTGCCCGCGCGCGACGGGAAAGTCGTTGGCGAGAATCTCGACCTCGTCGTTCTCGTTGGCGTCGAGTTCGATCACAGCGCCGCGTCCCATGCGCAACAGGTGATGAATCGGCATGCGCGAGCGCCCGATCACAACGGCGATCTCGACTTCAACGCGGTCGACCGTGTTGGTGCGTTCTTCACCCGACATGGGCCGTCTTTCCTTCGGTTTGGCTGAAGTGTCAGGCTTAGGCCCCTCGACTGGCTTAGCCGGCGGGGTCGGGTTGAACACTTCAACTGTCTCTGCCACGGCACACCCCGATTCATCGGATTGCTTGACCAGGCATTTTCTGCCCATCTATCTCTCATGATTATGGTCAACAGCCCGTTAACGCCACACCTTTTCACACGAAAGCCGGGGATGAACGATGCTCCGGTCGAATGGCGCGCCAGCGATGGCATGACACCCTATCCGGACGCCGTCGCCTTCATGGAGGCGCGCGCCGCCGCTATTGCGGCCGGGGAGGCACGCGAATGCGTGTGGCTCGTCGAGCATCCCCCGCTCTACACCGCCGGCACCTCGTCCCGGAAAGATGATCTCCTCGACGACCGCTTCCCGGTCTTCGAGACTGGACGCGGCGGCCAGTTCACCTATCACGGCCCCGGCCAGCGTGTGGCCTATGTGATGCTCGACCTGAAAGCACGCCGGCAGGATGTCCGTGCCTTCGTGTCGGCGCTGGAAGCCTGGATTATCGAAGCCCTCGCGCGGTATAACCTCACCGGTTTCACCGATCCTGATCGCGTCGGCGTCTGGGTCCGGCGGCAGGACAAGGGCACGGGCTATGAGGACAAGATCGCCGCCATCGGCATCCGCTTGCGCAAGTGGGTGTCGTTCCACGGCATCTCGCTCAACGTGGAGCCCGACCTCTCGCACTTTGGCGGCATCGTACCCTGCGGGATCGCCGAACCGAAATTCGGCGTGACGAGTCTCGTCGATCTCGGCATCCCGGTAACGATGCCGGAAGTCGATTCGGTGTTGCGGGCGAGTTTCGAGACCGTCTTCGGCGAGACGGCATGACCGGCGAATTGCAGATCCAGCACGGGTGGATGCCCGGCCTCCTCGGCGAGGTGATCGCTGAGCATGGCCGCTATTACGAAGCATACTGGCAGCTCGGCGCCGCGTTCGAAGCCAAGGTCGCCGGGGCGATCGGCGAATGGTTCGCCCGCTACGATCCTGATCGCGACCTCATCCTGCACGCCCATGATGCGACGGGGCTCATCGGCTCGATCAGCCTCGACGGAACCGGCCATCCCGCCGATGGCGGCCGGATCCGGTTCTTTATCATGGCCGAACGGGCGCGCGGCACGGGGCTCGGCCAGCGGCTTCTCACCCGGATCATGGATTTCGCGCATTCTTCCGGACAGCGGAAACTCTGGCTGACCACGTTTCGCGGGCTCGGCGCCGCACGCCATCTCTACGAGCAGGCCGGCTTCCGCCTGACCGGCGAAGCGCTGGACGAAACATGGGGCCGTCCGCTGCACGAGCAGCGCTTCGAATGGCAGGCAGGAAACGGCTGACGCCTACCCTTTCCATTCCCAGTCAGGCTTCGGACGCTCCCGCCGCTCCAAGGGGGTGGAGTGCGTCGGTCGCACGCCGGCCACCGGTCCGGCAGGTTTCTCGTCCGCTTTGGTGACACCGCCCTGAAGCCAGCGATTGAGTTCCCCGAGGTAGATCGCCGGAAGGCCGAGTTCCTGCGCCGCCGCGATAACGCCTTCTAGGTAGCCCGCATTCGGGCGACCGGACTCGACGGAACGACCAACATAGACCAGCGCCCGCTTGGCGCCGCCATCGACGACGACAGGCTGGTCGATTTTCGTGTAGAGCCCGCGATCAACCCCCTCGAATTTGTCGAGCGGACGGAGATCGGTCAGCGCAAGATCCCACAGGAGGCCATAAACCGCACGGCGCGGGTCGCGCACCACGGAGGCATAGCCCTCCTTCATGATGATGAAGCGGTGGCATGGTAGGCGCGCGAGCCCGAGCGGACGGGAGTTCGGCGCGCGTTTCGCCATATCCGCGATATCCATGTTGGCGCCATAGGCGAAATAGAGCGGCATGAAAAAGCCTTGCGTTTCGCTACTGTGAAACGCGGCAGGTGTCGGCTTGTCAATGCGCGCGGATGATCCGGTTCCGGGAAAACCGCATGGCGAGCGCGACGAGCCGTTCCGGCACCTCGTTCAGTTCGCGCACCAGCGCGAAGAGCAGCGCCGGCACCGACGGTGACGGCATATCGCCCACCACCCCGACCAGCCAGTCGAGATCAGCCTGCGCGAGGCGACCCGCCGGCCCATTCTGCCAGACCAGGAATTCGACGAGGCACTCGACGAAATAGGCCGTCCATTCCGGATCGACACCGTCGAGGCACCGGTCCTGAACGAGCATCGCCTCGGCCTCATCGCGGCAAGCGAGGATCGCGAAAGCACGGGTGTCGAAGCGTTCCGCGAGCGGAGGAAGCGCGCGGATAATCCCGGCCTGCTCCAGTGCCGGAAGTGTCGTCGCGTGAGCCAAGGCGGCCATTGTTCTCTCCCAGTTCGCCGGGCGATGCCCGCGGTTCCCGCACCCCGATTCCGGACTTTGTCCTTGAACCGCGGTGCTGTTGACGTTCCTGTTATCCGGGCATCCGGTTGATCCGGCTTTGCCCTTCTGTCGTCGCGGGGCGTTCTTGCCCTCGTGTTGACATGCAGTCTTGCTTCTAACCCTTTCCGCTTCCTTGCCTTGTGCGGCAAAACACAGGACGAGGTGAAAGCTTCACAAGCAAATGCCGTTAACGCGATCTTGCCCCCTCTTCGGCTCGGCCATTCCAGTGCCTCCATTCCCGTGCCATCATGCGGCGAAATCGTGATCGAATCAGGAAATCTCTGCGAAATGAACGCTCTGGACCCGCTGGCTGAAGCCCGAGCCCTGCTCTCGCGCGTCCCGTTGATCGACGGGCACAACGATATGCCCTACGTGATCTGGATGGATGCGAAGGCGCGCGGCGACGTGGCGACCTGGGACGCCGCTCGCCGCCACCCCGAAACCGACACAGACATCCCGCGCCTGCGCGAAGGGCTCGTCTCGACGCAGGTTCTCACTGCCTTCATCCCGACGAAAATCCCTGACCCACTGCGCGCGCGGCTCGAAGTCATAGACGTGATGCTGCAGCTTGAGCAGCTTTATCCGGATGATTTCCGCCCGGTCCTCAAGCCCGATGACATCGCCACCGCACGGAAAGCGGGGAAGATCGGGTTGTTCAAGGCGGTAGAAGGTCTCGTGGGCGTCGACAAGGTCGGGCATCTCCGCCTGTTCCATGCGATGGGCATTCGCCTCGTCACACTTTGCCACAACGAGACGCTGCCGTTCATCGACAGCGCGACAGACCTGCCCGGCGCCGCGCCGCTCAATGCATTCGGCGCGGAGATCGTCGCGGAAATGGAGCGCCTCGGTCTCATCATCGATATGGCGCACGTCTCGGTCGCGGCGCAGCACGCGGTGCTCGACGTTGCCAAAGGCCCGGTCATCATCAGCCACGCCAACGCGCATGCCCTCTGCGATCATCCCCGCAACGCGGCGGATGACATCATCCGCCGCATCGCCGACGGTGGCGGCATCGTGATGCCGACCTTCGTACCGATCTTCCTCCAGCAATCTGTCTACGACCGTATGAAGCCGATCATGGACAATCTCGGCAAGGCAAAGGAAGGCATCGACAAGGCAGCCTATCAGGAAGCCAAGAAAGCCGCCTTCGCCCTGTTCGAGCGCGACGGTATCGAACTCCTCTGCGATCACCTTGAGCACATGCGGAATCTCGCAGGCGAAGACGCGCTCGGCATCGGTTCGGATTTCTACGGCGGACCGAACCCGCCGGGCCTGGAGGACGCAACAACCTTTCCCGCGCTCTTCGCCGCGCTCATCCGGCGCGGCTGGAAAACCGGCGCGCTCGAAAAACTCGCCGGCGGGAATTTCGAACGGGTCTGGCGCGCGGTCTACCGCGAGGCGCCGGTTCTGGGCTGAACCGATTCAGCGCGGGCAGCCGCGTCGGCGCTCCCAATACTGGATGTCGGCAACGTCCCGCCGCGCATTGGCGGAGAGCGGAACCGCGCCCATATCGTCGTAGAGGCAACCGGCGTTGCCGAACGCGCGGATCGCCCGCGCGGTCTTGAAGCAATAGCCGGCCTCTTTGTAGATCGCGTTGCGCGAATACCAGAGGTCCTCGCACGGCATCGCGCCATAATCCTGCGCGAGTGCGGGAACGGCCGACGTCAGCAATCCGGCTACAGCAAGGGTCTTGGTCAGCTTCATGGTCCGGCCTCTCTTCAATAAGCCATCAGGACCGGCGTCACCGCCTTTTCCGTGAGTTCGACCGTCACGCCGCCAAGAAGGAATTCCCGCAGCCGCGAATGCCCGAACGCGCCGGTGACGATGAGGTCGGCCTTGGTCTCGATTGCCCGCCCGTCGAGGATATCGGCCACGGAGCGTCCATCGGCGGCGATATCCGTCAACGTCACCTCCAAGCCCTTGCGCGCGAGATGCTCGGCGTAGTCCGCGCCCGGCAGGATGCCCTTGAGGCTCTTCTCGCCCGAAATCGTGACGATCTCAACCTTCTGCAGCGTCGTGAAGGTTGCGAGCGCATCGGATACCGCACGAGCGGCATGGGCCGATCCATCCCAGCCGACGACGATCGAGCGCACCTCGTCGATCGACTGCCGGCGCGGGCTGGCAACCAGAACCGGCCGCCCGGAACGGAACAGTGCCTCTTCCAGCAGCATTTCCGTCGTATCGAGCGCCCCGTGCTGCTGATCGACGACGACGAGATCGACCGAACGCGCGACGCGCGCGGCGCGCGAGCCCAGCTCGGCAAAGACACCGGCCACGACCTGAACATCCGCCACAACGCCGGCCGCCTTGGCCTCGGCTTCCGCAGTTTCGGCCAAGCTGGCACCCTGCTTCTGCGCCTGCTCGTTGACCTCGGCGGCAATCGAGTTCGCCATGCCCGACCAGAGCGGCGTATACGGCGCCACGAAGGTCTGCACGGCGATCAGGATCGAGAGGTGAGTCTGGTAACGCGCGGCGAGCGCGATGCTCTGCCGGATGGCTGCCATCGGCGTATCGTCCGAGACGCGGACGAGGCAACCGATATCGACGAAGGGATTCTGGCGAAGCATGATCGTCCTCCTGTTCACTTGAGAACAACGTCCCTCATATCGTCGAATAAGGGGATGAGGCAGATCAATCTGCCGGGTACGATGCCTATCGTCCGACCCCGATCACAAACGTCAGCACGAGCGCGAGCCACAATGGTGCGGGCGCGGCGACCCAGAGCAGCAGCCAGGGCAGCAGCGTCGCCCAGCGGGGGGGTGGTGGCGCTGCCTCTAGATTGTCGGCCATTGCAGCAATCCTCCAAGAAAGAACAGGGCGATGACGGCGCCCACACCGGCGTAAAAGGCCCAGCGGGCCGCGACCGTCAGCGACCGCCCGACCGGGTCCGGTTTCGCTTCTTCGGTGATAAACTTGGCTTCCCGATGCATGCTCGTCAGCACGGCAACATAGACAAGCATCGCCATCAACGCGGCCAGCTCGGCCGCGAGCACAACAACTGCCAGCATGGCATGAACTTTCTCTAGCGCGCGAGTCGCGTGGGGAAGACAGGCGCACCGCCAGAGGATTTATGCGTGGCGATCGCGAAGCGCAGGCTGTCGGCGATGCGCTCGGCCCGGTCGATGAACAGCGCCGCTGCGGCGGGTGGACAAACCGCTTCAGCAACAGACTGGAAGAGATTCAACCAGCGGGAGAAATGGCTGTCTTCCAGTGCCAGCGGCAGATGCGCCGGAACCGGCTTGCCTTTGTAGGCGCCGGTCGTCAGCAAAACCGAAGACCAGAAATCGACCATCGTCTCGAGATGCACAGGCCAGCGTGCCTCGGCAATCCGCGCGTTGAAAATCGGACCGAGGACCGCATCCTTCCGGATCTCGGCGTAGAAATTGTAGACGACCCTCGAGATCATTCCCCGATCGATGCCAACGAGTGTCCCCGGCGAATCATACCGCCCGACGACGCGCACCGCTTGATCCGGCTGCATGGCCTTCTCCATATAAGATGCATTTTCAATGCATGTTTAAAGCGAGCGCTGGAAAAAGCAAGCATGTGCGTGCATATATTTTGACCATGCACCTGACAGCCCACACCGATTATGCGCTCCGCATCCTGATGTACGCCGCCGCACGCGCGGCCGATACGCAGAGCGACGGCCGTTTTTCGGTCGAGGAGGTCGCGAGCGCCTACAATATCTCGCGCAATCACGTGATGAAGATCGTGCAGCGGCTTGCCGCCTCCGGCTATCTCAAGAGCTATCGCGGCCGGAATGGCGGTCTCGCGCTGGGCAAGGAGCCTGCGGAAGTCCGCATTGGCGCGCTGGTGCGCTTTCTTGAGGCCGATTGCGCACTTGTTACCTGCTTCTCCGACGCTTCCACCTGCCGCATCTGCGGGCAGTGCGTGCTGCAAACTGCGCTCGCCGATGCGCTCGAAACCTTCTTCGCCAAACTCGATGCCTTGACGCTGGCTGATCTCACGCTGTCCGACAGGGCGATGCGTCGGCTGACACGCTTTTCCTCACCGGTCTAATCGTCTGGCACGCAGGCTTTCAGCGCTTCGACATACGCCCGATAGCGCTCCGGCACGGCACCGGATTTGGCGATCTCGTTGAAGCGGGCAACTGCGACCAACGCCGCCTGCCGCTTCACATCCCGCTCCCCGATCGGGTTCAGCGCATTGAAATAAGCGCAGGAGACCGCATGCAGCGGATGCTGGTTCTTGGTGGAGAACGTGCAGACCTGCCGGATCATCGCCACGGTGGGCGGGGCTTTGCGTCCGCGTAGAGCTGCCGCGACACCGATCATGGTCACGGTGGCCTCGGCGTCGCCCTTGAACGCAAGCTTGCGCGCCTTGTCGAGCGCAACCGGCGGGTCGTCCTTTTCGATCGCCCGCTCGCCAGCAGCGTAATATTCCCCGAGTAGGGCATCCATGTTGTCGAGCAAGGCCCGACAGTCGGGTGCGGCGGCAGCCGGGCCGACCAGCAGGAGGGCAACGAAGCTAACCCACCAACGCTCGAAGAATACGCGCCGCGGCCGTGAAATCCGCGAGCCGGAAGCGGCGGCGCTCAACCGCTTCCTCGTCCTCGCCCCAGATTTCCGTTTCAAAATCGGCATCGACTTCTCCGGCATCGAACCCGGCTTCCGCATCGAGAAGCCCATCGCGAACCGCGAGCGCGATGAGAGCCGAGCCGGACAGGGTGGTCAAGACATGGAGTGCGGCGAGCGCCGTCGGCGACGTGATCGCACCAACGGCCTGCCGGATGCCGTTGATGGCTTCAGCGGGCTGCTCGACGAAGCGGATGCCCTCGGCAAGAATGAAACGCCCACCATATTCGGCCTCAACATGGCGCAGGACCGGATCCCACAGCGCCGCCTGCCGCGCCACCAGCCGCTCGGGTTCCGGGGCGCGATAGCAAACAAGATCGGAGCCGGCGTATTTGACGATATCCGCCCTCACTTCCCCCATCGCACCGCAGACATGGTCGATGGCCGCGTGGAGAATGCGGGTGACAGGCATGGAGGCGGGAACGATATGCGCCCCCTGCGCCGCCCATTCCTCGGCCAGCATCGCGCCGATTGCTGCACTCTCGCCGGAAAGCGGACGCCGAAGCTTGGTCATTGCCACTCGGCCATCGAGCAGCAGGGTATGACCTTCGGCCCGCGCCGCCGTCCGCACCTCACGGTAGAATCGCTTCGGCAGTTGCGACTTCAAGGCCGCCCTCGCCATACTGACCGGATCGAGCCGCGCGCGATCCTCGCCATCGCCGAACCAGTCAGCGGTGAGGTCCTGGCGAAGCGTGTCCCGGTGAGGCCTATCGTCCTTGTTGCTCATGGCGCTCACATAGGCATTCGGAGCGAGGCTGTCACGCCTCCAGGCTCGCAATCAAGGCATGAAGTTCGTCGAAACTCTCGACGATCCGCTCGGCGCCAGCCTCGCGCAGAGCCTCGCGCGGCTGGAACCCCCAGCCTACGCCGATCGCCCGCGCGCCAGCGGAACGAGCCATCATCATGTCATAGCTCGAATCGCCCACCATCAGGATTCGGGCTGGCATAACCCGCGTTTCGGCAGCCGCCTGATGGATCATCGCCGGATGCGGCTTGGACGGGGCGTCATCGGCTGTCTGGATCGTGGCGAACCGACCTTCCCACCCATGAACCGTCGAGAGTGCATCGACTCCCCGCCGCGACTTTCCGGTTGCAACCCCGAGTGCGAGACGCTCGTGCGCCGCGAGATCGTCCAGCAACTCCGCCGCGCCTTCGAACAGGCGTTCCGGCACGCTCTCGTCGCGACGGAGTTCAAAGAAGGCGGTCTTGTAGGCTTCGATGAGCCCGTCGATCGGCCCGTCCCTTCCGGCAAGGACCTCGAAGGCCTCCCGCAGGGAAAGGCCGACAATGGAAAGCGCGCGCTCCCGCTCGGGCATCGGCAACGAAACGGCGGCGAAGGCTCGCGCCTGCGCCGCCAGAATGATGTCAGCTGAATCGACGAGCGTACCGTCGAGATCGAAGAGAATGAGATGGCGTGTCACGGGGCCGTAATACACTGCCTCATGAACTGGCGAAACTCCCGTGTGCCGCGTTCGAGCTTCTTGTTTTCGGCTTCCTTCCGGCAGGTCATCTGCTTGGCGAGCTCCGGCATCTTCTCGAGCATGCACTTATGCATTTCGCCGCGACGTTCGTCGACCGTGAAGCGCTGATCCTTCAGCTTGTCGAAGCATTCCTTGCGGGCCGCCTGCATCTTCTCGCGCTGGGCGCCGCGCATCATGCCCTGCCCCTGCCCGCCGCCGCGGGCGTCGCGCATGCATTCACGCATCTTCTCACGGCGCTGGACGCGGGTAAGATCCGAGCCGATCCTGCTGCGGCATTCGTCACGCATCGCCCGGCGATCCTCGCGCGACCAGCGCCCGCCGGCATCCGGAACGGTCGGTGCTTCCTTTGGCGCGGCTTGCGGCGCAGGTGCTGCCGGAGCGGGAGTCGGCGTGGTCTGGGCCAGTGCGATACCGGCCAGCAGGATGATGGCACCAGCGCCGAGGCTGGCGCTCTTGAGCAGCGATTTCAGTTTCATGGGAAGCCCCCTTGCTCGATTGGAAAAGCGATGGGACGAAACTAGGCGTCACAACATTCCCGATACATGACCTAAATCTAAATTATCGGTCATGTAGGGCGCGTTATTTCTCCGGCGCATCCTCAATCGGATCGTAATGGCTCGTATCGAAGCCGAGGAGGTTCCAGCTCTGCTGCATATGCGGCGGCAGCGGTGCAGTGACATCGACGATCTGGCCCGTTTTCGGGTGCGGGAATTGGATGCGCCGCGCAAGAAGATGCAGGCGATTCTGCACTCCGCCAGGCAGATGCCAGTTTTCCTTGTCGAAGTATTTCGGATCGCCGACGATCGGGTGGCCGATCTCCGCCGTATGCACGCGAAGCTGATGCATGCGCCCCGTCACCGGCTTCAGCGAAAGCCAGGAGAGCTTTTGCGCGGCGGTATCGACGACGGCGTAATAGGTCAGCGCGTGATCAGCACCTTCGTCGCCATGCTTGGCGATCTTCATCTTCTGGTCGCCTTTGTCGTCCGTGCCCTTGGCGAGCCAGGTTGATACGCGCCCCTGCCGCACGCGTGGCACGCCGGGCACGAGCGCCCAGTAGATCTTGCGCGCCGCGCGCGAGCGGAAAGTCTTGGCCAGTGTCGCCGCTGCTAGCCGCGACTTGGCAACGATCAGGCACCCGGCCGTATCCTTGTCGAGGCGGTGGACGAGGCGAGGCTTCACCCCGTCCTTGTCCCGCAGCGCCTCCAGCAGTCCGTCGATATGCCGCGTCATGCCGGAGCCGCCCTGCACGGCAAGCCCATAAGGCTTGTTCAGGACCAGCAGATCCTTGTCTTCGTAAAGGGTGATCGATTTAAGGAAGGCGGCATCGTCCTTCACGCCGCCTTTTCCCGGCTTGCCAGAGGTTGGCCGGGTTGAATCACTGCGTGAAGAAATCGAATCGCGCTGTGAAGCCTTTGCCTCAACCGATTCATCCGAATAGCGAATCCCGGCTGGCGCCGGCTTTTCCAGCGGCGGAATCCGGATCACCTGCCCCGGCTCGATCCGCGTATCGGCCTTGGCACGCGCGCCATCAATCCGCACCTGCCCCGTACGCAGGATGCGCTGGAGATGGCCGAAGGCCAGATCCGGGAAATGCGTCTTGAACCAGCGGTCGAGCCGCATCCCGGCCTCGTCCGCCTTCACTTCGCGCGTGGTGACGCCGCTCATCTCGAATTCCGATCCTTATCGCGCGAGCATGCCGCCAAGCCAGAGTCCGGCAGCGATCCCCGCCAGAGACCCGCCGACGGACAGGAGGATATACAGGAGCGCCGCGCCGCTTTCCTGCCGCATCCACAGGTTGGCGACCTCCAGCGAAAACGCCGAAAAGGTCGTGAACCCACCAAGCACCCCGGTCATCAGAAAGATGCGGAGGTCGTGCCCACCCTGCTCCGCTTGAAACAGAATGCGTGCGAGAGCCCCCATCGCGAAGCAGCCGGCGAGATTGACGAGCAGCGTGCCATAAGGAAACCCCACGCCGAGGAGGCGCATCGCACCGAGGCCGATCGCCCAGCGGCCGACCGCACCGATGCCCCCGCCGAGAAAGACCAGCAACGCCGTGTTCATGCTGACCTTTTGACGCAAGGCTCCCCGAAGCGCAAGCTGGTCGGGCAACCGGGCCGGAAGGATTGTCGCAACGGCCGTTGCACAGGGCGCTCAGCACTTATTCATGTTGTGAGTATAAGATGGAATTGCCGATCGGGAATTCGGGTTCATGTGCGTTCCCGGTCGGCTTTCGACCGCTCCTCCAACCGAAAACGAGGAAAACCCATGACCAAGACGACACTTGTCTCCCGCCGCATGCTCGTGGCGGGTGCTGCCGTCACCGGTGCCACCCTGATCGCCGGTGCGCCGGCTTTCGCGGCTGGGACCACACCCATCGCCAAGCTCTGGGCGGAAGCCGAGTCCCTTCGGGGACAGCTCGCCGCACATCGCGACGCGATCGCCGCCGCGGCGGCGAACGGGGGCATTCCAGGCTGGATGCGCCTCGGAGGCGAAGCCAATGCCATCGCCGAAGAGCGCTATGGCAAGCTCATCGCCATCCTCAAGGCGCAGCCGAAAAACGCGCGGGATCTCGCCATCATCGCCAAGGTGACGCAGGATTCCGACATCGCCGAAGGTGGCCGTGCCTGGGCCAGCGCCCGCCTCGCGGAAGCAGCCGCTTCGCTCGCCGCCTGAGGCGGACAGATTTCATGCCGCGCACATGCCCGGAACCGCCGGGCATGGCATCAGACCAAGTGCCGATCTTGCCAGCGCGCATAACCGATCAGGACCGATGCGCCGAAGCCGACGGCAAGCGCCAATCCCGCAACATTGGCGAGAACGGCCGGATAGCCCAGCTTGCCGACATCTATAAATGGATAGGGATACCAACCGTCGAGCGCGCCGCGCGTGAGCGCATACATGGCATAGGCGCTGGGATAGAGCATCCATTGCAGCGTATCAAACCATCGCAAGCCGGATTTGGGTGCGAAAGCGAACCAATAGAGGCCGAACAGCATCGGCACCCCGGTATGCAGACCCTGATCCGACCACCAATGCAGGCCTACCGGATTCCACAACTTCGCCAGTACCGCATGGTAGACGGCCCCCACGAGTGCGATGGAGACCGTCAGCGCTCCGAGCACATGCCGCTCGTCGGGCCAGTTGTGCGGCCAGCGACCGGATGCGCGTATCGTCATCGCCAGTGCGATCAGGAAATTGGTCAGGATTGTGAAGAAGCCGAGAAGGCGCCAAATCGCCAGTCCCGGTGTTCCTCCCAAGAGATCAAGATTGGCGAAGGCAACCTTCACCTGCGTGGCGAGCGAAACCCATGCAACCAGTGCGGTAACGGTCGCCAGCGCCTTCCCCCAACGATGAGTTGCCTCATCGGAGTTCATGGTCCGCCGCGCTCCCGCCGGAGTTTGTCCCAGAATTCGAGTCGCTTGCGGATTTCCCGCTCGAATCCGCGCTCGGGCGGATCGTAGAACTGCTGCCGGCCCAATGCCTCCGGCCAGTAATCCTGCCCCGAAAAGGCATGCGGTGCGTCATGATCGTAGGCATAGCCCGCGCCGTAGCCTTCACCCTTCATGAACTTGGTCGGCGCATTCAGGATCGTTTTCGGCGGCATCAGCGAGCCGCCTTCCTTCGCGATCCGTGCCGCCGCCTTGTAGGCGACATAGGCGGCGTTCGATTTCGGCGCCGTCGCGAGATAGATCACGGCATTGGCAAGCGCGAGTTCGCCCTCGGGGGAACCGAGCTGTTCGTAGGTCTCGGCAGCCGCGCGCGCATGGACCAGTGCCTGCGGATCGGCAAGGCCGATATCCTCCACCGCCATCCGGACGAGGCGGCGTGCGAGAAAGCGCGGATCCTCGCCGGCGTCGCACATCCGGCAGAAATAATAGAGCGCCGCGTCGGGGTCCGAGCCCCGAACGCATTTATGGAGTGCGGAAATGAGGTTGTAATGCCCGTCCTCGCTCTTGTCGTAGATCGGCGCGCGACGCTGGATCACGACCTGAAGGCCCGCCGTATCGAAGACCTCGCCGGGTTCCGCTGCGCGCCAGACCTCCTCCGCCAGTGTCAATGCCGCTCGTCCGTCGCCGTCCGCCATGCCGGCAAGTGCCACACGCGCATCGTCATCAAGCGGGAGCGGCTTTCCCGTCACCTTCTCCGCGCGTTCGAGCAACCGCAGGATCGCGCCCTCGTCGAGCGACTTGAAGGTCAGAACCCGCGCGCGGGAGAGCAACGCCGCATTGAGCGCGAAGGACGGATTTTCGGTCGTCGCGCCGATCAGCGTGATGGTGCCGTCCTCCATCACCGGCAGGAAACTGTCCTGCTGCGCGCGATTGAAGCGGTGGATCTCATCGACAAAGAGCAGCGTACCCTGCCCCATCTTGCGGCGGAGTTTCGCCGCCTCGAAAACCTTCTTGAGGTCAGCTACACCCGAAAAAATCGCCGAGACCTGCTCGAAGACGAGATCGGTGTCGTGCGCAAGGAGCCGCGCCACAGTCGTCTTGCCTGTACCGGGCGGTCCCCAGAGAACGAGCGAACCGGGGGAGCCGGAGGCGGCCAGACGGCGCAGCGCCCCGCCCACGCCGGTCAGGTGTTCCTGCCCGACAAGATCGGCCAGCACTTCCGGGCGCATCCGGTCAGCCAGTGGGCGATGCTGTTCACCTTCGAGCACCTCACCCCCCGAAAACGGAGGTAAAGGACTGGCCGCCGCGGTTGAACGTCACGCGCCAGACGTAGGTGCGGCCGCGCGCGGCCTTGTCCATCGCCTCGGTGTCGGCGATACGTTGGCCGTTGACCGCGATGATGACGTCCCCTTTCTGGAAACCGACCTGATCGGCGGGAGAGCCATTCTCCACCTCGCTGACCGCGACCCCGGAATCGATGCCATTGATCGACAGATCCTCCTTCACCGCTGGCGAGACATTGACCAGAGTCGCGCCGGTGAAAGGCGTATTCCCACCGATCTTCACCGGTTTACGCGGCGGCGTCTCGGGCGCCACCACCAGCTGCACCTCGATCTCTTGCGCCTTTCCGCCACGCAGATAGGCCATCTTCACCTTGCCCCCCACGATCTTGGTCGAGAACCGGAAGCCGAAAGCATCGGGGTCGTCGATCGGATTGCCGTCGACGGCGGTGATAACGTCGAGCTTGCGCAAGCCTGCTTTTTCGGCCGGGCTGCCCGCCACCACCTCGGCGACCAGCGCTCCGGCCGGACGCGCGAGGCCAAGCGTTTCGGCGAGTTCCGCCGTTACCGCCTGCAGCGACGCGCCGAACCACGGCCGACGGATCACGCCGCCGCCGGCCTTGGCATTTTCCAGCACGGCCTTGACCATGTTCGCCGGAATGGCGAAGCCGATGCCGTGGCTGCCGCCCGATTTCGAGAAGATTGCGGTGTTGATGCCGATGACGCGGCCTTTCATGTCCACCAGCGCACCGCCGGAATTACCTGGATTGATCGCGGCGTCCGTCTGGATGAAGAACTGGTAGTCGCTCACCCCGACATGGGTGCGCGCGAGCGCCGAGACGATGCCCTGCGTCACCGTTTGCCCGACGCCGAACGGATTGCCGATGGCGAGCACGAAATCGCCCACTTCGAGCGCATCCGAATTGCCGAGTTCCAGCGCGACGAAGCTTTCGGTTGCCTTCAGCTTGAGAACGGCGAGATCCGATTTCGGATCGCGCAGCATCACCTCTGCCTGGAACTCACGCCGGTCGGCCAGCGCAACCTTGATTTCAGTCATTCCCTCGATCACGTGGTGATTGGTAACGACGATGCCGGCCTTGTCGATGATGACGCCGGAGCCGACCGAATTCCTGGCCCGCTCGGGCTGAGAGAGGCCGCCAAAGAAGCGTTCGAAGAACGGATCGCCCGCGAACGGATTCTTGGCCTGCTCCTGCTTTGACGAGGCATAGACGTTGACGACCGCAGGCGCCGCCGCCTTCACGATCGGTGCGAAGGACAGCGCGATCTCGGCTCGGCTTTCCGGTGCCCTGCGCAGGAAATCGAGGCCTTGCGCTTCCGCGCCTACCACCCCCGACCCCATCAGAAGCAACACGGGGAGCACCCACCCTGCGATGCGCCCGCCATGAGTCGTACCGCCAATGGTCATTTTGTCGCTTGCCTTCATCATCTTTTCAACCCTGCCGCGCATAATGGTCCCGCTGTTGGAGTTTGTGCCCATGCTGACCCAATTCGTTTATACGAGTCGCCCGTGCTTCGACCCTTCTTCCGCAAGCGGAGGCCGGATGCTGGGCAATATTGTGGAATCGGCGCGCCGAAACAACGCCGCGTTTGCGATTTCCGGCATTCTTGTCGTCGGGCGCGACTGGCTGGCACAGGTTCTCGAGGGCGAGCGCGCCAACCTCAACGGCGTGATTGCCCGCATTCTCGTAGACGAGCGCCATAAGGATCTGCGCATCGCTGGCCTGCGCTTCCTTGGCAAGCGCCGCTTCGCGGCCTGGTCGCTCGGCATGACGACCAGCACGCTCGACATGCTGCCCATCGACAAGGTCGCCGAGATGAGCGGCGCGGACTTCATCGAGTTGGCTCGCGTCGCGCCAGCCTGCCCTCGCTACCAGCCAGCCTGAGCAACAAAAAAGGCGGCCGAAGCCGCCTTTTTGCGTTCCTGCCTGATGAGGATCAGGCTGCGTCGGCGTTCGCCGCGACAATCTCGGCATGGCGGGCCTTGTCGGCCTTACCTTTGGCATCGACGTCGCGATCGACGAATTCGATCACCGCCATCGGCGCCGCATCACCGTAGCGGAAACCCGCCTTCATGATGCGAAGGTAGCCGCCGTTGCGCGCGGCATAACGCTTGGCGATGACGTCGAACAGCTTGCGCACGACTTCCTCGCTACGAATTTCGGCAATCGCCTGACGGCGCGCGTGCAGATCGCCGCGCTTGCCAAGGGTGACGAGCTTCTCGACGATGGGACGCAGATCCTTCGCCTTCGGCAGCGTCGTCATGATCTGCTCATGGGTGATCAGCGCCTGCGCCATGTTGGCGAACATCGCCTTGCGGTGAGAGGCGGTGCGCGAAAAGCGACGGCCACGGAAACCGTGATGCATGTTGGCTCTCCTTCGTTCTGACGTCCGCCGTGCCACGGAACGGACGACCTGTTAAGGGCCGGGCCCGCCCCGTCCCGAAAGCAGGGGCGCCGAAGCGCCCCGTGCCGATTTCATTTTACGCGTTCTCGATGACAAACCGGAAACCGCTTTGCCGGAAATCGCTGTGGATCAGTAGTGTTCCTCGAAACGCTTGGCGAGATCTTCGATGTTCTCCGGCGGCCAGCCCGACACTTCCATGCCAAGATGGAGGCCCATCTGCGCCAGCACTTCCTTGATCTCATTGAGCGACTTGCGGCCAAAGTTCGGCGTGCGCAGCATTTCGCTCTCGGTCTTCTGGATAAGGTCGCCGATGTAGACGATGTTGTCGTTCTTCAGGCAGTTCGCCGAACGGACCGACAGTTCGAGCTCATCGACCTTCTTGAGCAGCGCCGGGTTGAAGGCGAGATCGGGGATCGCGGCCTGTGTCTCGGGCTTCTTCGGCTCCTCGAAGTTGAGGAAGATCTCGAGCTGGTCCTGAAGGATGCGGGCCGAGTAGGCGAGCGCATCTTCCGGAGTAACCGAGCCATCGGTCTCGATAGTCATGGTAAGCTTGTCGTAGTCGAGGATCTGGCCCGAACGGGTGTTCTCGACGCGATAGGAAACCTTGCGAACCGGCGAGAACAGGCTGTCGATCGGGATGAGGCCGATGGCCGCGTCTTCCGAGCGGTTGCGATCGGCCGGGACATAGCCCTTGCCGGTCGAGACATGCAGTTCCATGCGCAGTTCGGCGCCATCATCGAGCGTGCAGATCTCGAGTTCCGGATTGAGAACCTCGATATCGCCCGTCACCTGAATGTCGCCGGCAGTGACGACGCCCGGACCCTGCTTGCGCAGAACCAGACGCTTCACGCCATCGCCCTGCATCTTCAGCGCGACGTCCTTGATGTTGAGGACGATATCGGTCACGTCCTCGCGGACACCGGCAATCGACGAGAACTCGTGCAGCACGCCGTCGATATGGATCGCGGTGACGGCGGCACCCTGAAGCGACGACAGGAGGATACGGCGAAGCGAGTTGCCCAGCGTCATGCCGAAGCCGCGCTCGAGCGGCTCTGCCACGACGGTTGCGACGCGCGAGGCATCGTCACCGGGGATCACTTCGAGCTTGGACGGCTTGATCAGGTCCTGCCAATTCTTCTGGATCACGATTTTTTATCCTTGAAACGGCAATCGGGCGCCGCGCCCATCGCGGTGCCCGTCGTCAGAACGCACACGAAAAAATCAGACGCGGCGGCGCTTGCGCGGGCGGCAGCCATTGTGCGGGATCGGCGTCACGTCGCGAATCGAGGTCACGGTGAAACCGGCAGCCTGAAGCGCGCGAAGAGCCGATTCACGACCCGAACCCGGCCCGGAAACCTCGACCTCAAGCGTGCGCATGCCGTGCTCGGAGGCCTTGCGGGCGGCATCTTCCGCCGCAACCTGAGCCGCATACGGCGTCGACTTCTTCGAGCCCTTGAACCCCATCATGCCGGCGGACGACCAGGAGATCGCATTGCCCTGGGCATCGGTGATGGTGATCATCGTGTTGTTGAACGAGGCATTCACATGCGCGACGCCCGAAACGATGTTCTTGCGTTCACGGCGGCGAATACGTTGAGCTTCCTTGGCCATATCGTCTTGAGCTTTCGTGTCTCGGACAGGGCGCGGCGCGCGAGCGCCACGGAATTTCTTTTACGGAATTACTTCTTCTTGCCGGCGATCGGCTTCGGCTTGCCCTTGCGGGTACGCGCATTGGTATGCGTGCGCTGGCCGCGAACCGGCAGGCCGCGACGATGGCGCAGGCCGCGATAGCAGCCGAGGTCCATCAGGCGCTTGATGTTCATCGCGGTCTCGCGGCGCAGGTCGCCTTCAACCTGATAGTCGCGGTCGATCGTTTCGCGGATCTGGAGGATCTCGGCGTCCGTCAGCTCGTTGACGCGACGCGTCAGCGGAATGCCGACCTTTTCGCAGATCTCAACGGCATTCACCGGACCAATGCCGTGAATATAGCGCAGCGCGATGCAAACGCGCTTCGAGGTCGGAATGTTCACGCCCGCGATACGAGCCACTGCACTTCTCCTTAGCTGTCGACCCCTGAGGACCGCCGCGCGGCCCAAGACCCCGCATCGGGAACCTTCAACCGCTCAAAATTCCGTCTTCCGACCGGCTTCCCGCCAAACACTCAAAAAGCGCTCGAAGGGTAAAACATAAAAGCGCGCGAGTTTCCCCGCGCGGTCTGCCTCGTCGGTAGGGGTTGCGGATAGACGAGAACAACGCCCCCCGTCAAGCCCCAAGCACGCATTTATTGAGGAATCCGTCCACCGAATTCCTCATTCGCCGGAGTCGGTTATGCCCCCAGCACCTTGTCGATCGCCGCAGCCACATCGGCAATGCCCTTCATGCCGTCGATGCGGGTCAGCTGACCGCGCTCGGCGTAGAACGGCGTCACGGCCGCCGTATCGCGGTTGTATGCCGCGAGGCGGGTCTTGAAAACTTCGGGGTCGTCATCCTTGCGCACCGGCTGCCCGGCGGCCTTCGCATCTTCGGCTCGCTTGACAATGCGGCCGACAAGCGCCGCCTGATCGACTTCAAGTTCGATCACAGCATCGAGCTTGAGATTCTGCTCCGCCAGCAGTTTCTCGAGGGCTTCCGCCTGCGCAACCGTGCGCGGGAACCCGTCAAGAATGAACCCCCGCGCCGCATCCGCCTCGCCGATACGGTCCTTGATGATGCCAATCACGATCTCATCCGAGACCAACCCGCCCGATTCCATCACGGCTTTGGCCTTGAGACCGATCGGCGTGGCGTTCGCCACCGCCGCGCGCAGCATGTCGCCGGTCGAAAGCTGGACAATGCCGTGCTTCTCGACGAGCCGCGTCGCCTGGGTCCCCTTCCCCGCGCCGGGCGGTCCGAGCAGAATCAACCTCATCGTTTACTCCCCCTGAGCTTGGCCTTCTTGACGAGACCCTCATACTGATGCGCGAGCAGATAGCCATGCACCTGGGCCACCGTGTCCATCGTAACCGAAACCACGATCAGGATGGAGGTGCCCCCGAAGTAGAACGGAAGGGCAGCTGCCGAAATTAGAAATTCGGGTAACAGGCAGATCACGGTGAGATAGGCCGCGCCGATCACAGTGATGCGGGAGAGCACGTAATCGATGTATTGCGCCGTCTTCTCGCCAGGGCGAATGCCAGGGATAAAGCCGCCGTGCTTCTTGAGGTTGTCGGCGGTTTCGATCGGGTTGAAGACGATCGCGGTGTAGAAGAACGCGAAGAAGATGATCAGCGCCGCGTAGAGCAGCATGTAGAGTGGCCGGCCATGCCCGAGATAGGTGTTCATGGTCTGGAGCCACTGCGGGCCGCCCGTCTGCGCGAAGCTGGCGATCGTCGTCGGCATCAGCAACAGCGAGGAGGCGAAGATCGGCGGGATGACACCCGAGGTATTGAGCTTGAGCGGCAGGAACGATGTCTGCCCCTCGTAGACCTTGTTGCCCATCTGCCGCTTCGGATAGTTGATGAGCAGCCGGCGCTGCGCGCGCTCCATGAAGACAATGAATGCCACCACCGCAACCGCCATGATCATCACCGCGACGATCAGCCCGGCGGAAAGCGCGCCCTGGCGGCTGAGTTCAAGCGTTCCGGCGATCGCCGACGGCAGTTCCGCCACGATACCGGCGAAGATGATGAGCGAGGTGCCGTTGCCGATGCCGCGGCTGGTGATCTGCTCGCCCAGCCACATCAGGAACAGCGTGCCCCCTGTCAGTGTGATGACGGTCGAGAGCAGGAAGAACGGCCCGGGGTTCTGGACGATCGTCCCCGACGATTGCAGACCGACCGCGATGCCGTAACTCTGGAACAGGGCCAGCAATACGGTGAGGTAGCGCGTATATTGGTTGATCTGGCGACGTCCGGCCTCGCCCTCCTTCTTGAGGGCCTCAAGCGTCGGCGACACGGTGGTCATCAGCTGGATGATGATCGAGGCCGAGATATACGGCATGATGTTGAGCGCGAAGATCGCAAGACGCCCCACCGCACCGCCGGAAAACATGTTGAAGAGCCCAAGCACGCCGGCCTGCTGCTGCTTGAACACATCCGCGAGCGCTTCGGGGTTGATACCCGGCAGCGGAATATAGGTACCGAGGCGATAGACCAGCAACGCGCCGAGCGTGAACCAGATACGCTTCTTCAGCTCCTCGGCCTTCGCCAGAGCGCCGAAATTCAGGTTTGCCGCAAGCTGTTCTGCTGCCGATGCCATGTCAGACCCTGTCTCCGTCCCTGCCCGTGCAACCCGAAGGATCCTGCCGTGGCTTGATGGGAACGATCAGCGGGGCTCCGCCGGAGAATGCGGGCGCATGGGATGGCCTGCGCTCAGGAACCGGCGAAAGAGCTGTCGTTCTTCCGTCGAAATAAGACCGGCGCCGGAGTTTGTCACCCCGGCGCCGGAAGTTTCGTCAGGCAGTCGCCTCGGCGAGCAGCTTCACGGAGCCGCCAGCCTTCTCGATCGCGGCGACGGCGCTCTTCGAGGCGCGGAACACCTCGAACGCGAGCTTCGCCTTGAGTTCGCCGACGCCGAGGATCTTGACGCCATCACGCGGCTTCGAGCAAACGCCCGCTGCCACCAGCGTCTCGATCGTCACGGTCGCCTTCTTGTCGAGCTTGCCGGCATCGACGGCTTCCTGGATGCGGCCTAGGTTGACCTCGTTGAGGTCCTTCGCGCCGATATTGTTGAAGCCGCGCTTCGGGAGGCGACGATGCAGCGGCATCTGGCCGCCTTCGAAGCCCTTGATGGCGACGCCGGTGCGGGCCTTCTGACCCTTCACGCCGCGGCCGCCGGTCTTGCCCTTGCCGGAGCCGATACCACGGCCGACGCGCATGCGGGCCTTGGTCGCGCCTTCGTTGTCACGGAGGTCGGTAAGCTTCATGTCCCCCTCCTCATTCTTCGACGATGCGGACCATGTGCGCAACCTTCGCGATCATCCCCCGGGTCGAGGGATTGTCGGGAAGCGTCGAGCGACGGCCGATCTTGTTGAGCTTCAGGCCGATCAGGGTCGCGCGCTGATCCTTCGGACGACGGATCGGCGAGGCGTACTGCTCGACAGTAACGGTTTTTGCGGGAGCTTTTGCCATGTGTCAGCCCTCACGCGTCAACGGCTTCGCCCCCGTCGACATCGCGACGGCGGGACTGGAGCACGGAGACCTTGAGGCCACGGCGAGCCGCAACCGTGCGCGGCGAATCTTCGGCCTTGAGGGCGTCGAAGGTAGCGCGCACCATGTTGTACGGGTTCGACGAGCCGAGCGACTTCGCGACGACGTCGTGCATGCCGAGGCATTCGAACACCGCGCGCATCGGGCCGCCGGCGATGATGCCGGTACCGGCCGGCGCGGCGCGGAGGAACACCTTGCCAGCGCCGTGGCGTCCGGGCACGTCGTGGTGCAGGGTGCGGCCGTCACGCAGCGGCACACGGATCAGCGCGCGCTTGGCGCTTTCCGTAGCCTTACGGATCGCTTCCGGCACTTCGCGGGCCTTGCCGTGGCCGAAGCCGACGCGACCCTTCTGGTCACCGACGACCACGAGCGCGGCGAACGCCATGCGGCGGCCACCCTTCACGGTCTTGGCGACGCGGTTGATGTGGACGAGGCGATCAACGAACTCGCTATCGCGCTCTTCACGCTGGTCGCGGTCACGACGCTCGCGGCCTTCACGGCCACGGCCGGAACCGCCTTCACGTTCTGCTGCCATTTCTCTTTCCTTACTTGCGCGGACAGGCGATTGCCCCCCGCTCGCTTGGGTGCCGGAGCGGGAAACGGAGTCATCCGAATCCCTTGCACCGGCTTCTTAAAGCGGGATCAGAACTCGAGCCCGCCCTCGCGCGCGCCGTCAGCCAGAGCCTTGACGCGGCCATGATAGATATATTGCCCGCGATCAAACACGACGGCCTTGATGCCCGCCTTGATCGCGCGCTCGGCGACGAGCTTGCCGATGGCCTTCGCGGCCTCGACGTCGGCGCCGGTCTTGAGCTTGCCCTTGAGATCCTTTTCGACGGTCGAGGCCGCGACAACGGTCACGCCCTTCGCATCGTCGATGATCTGGGCATAGATCTGCTTGGAGGAGCGGAAGACCGAGAGACGCGGGCGACCGTTGGCCGCCGAGCGGATCTGGGCGCGGACACGCGCCTTGCGGCGCTCGTTCGTGGTAAGATGTGCCATGCTGGGTCCGCCTTACTTCTTCTTGCCTTCCTTGCGGAAGATGAACTCGCCCTCATACTTGACGCCCTTACCCTTGAAGGGCTCGGGGCCACGCCAGGCGCGAATCTCCGCGGCGACCTGACCGACCTGCTGCCTGTCGATGCCCGAGACAACGATTTCCGTCGGCTTCGGGGTTGCGACAGTGATCCCAGCCGGGATCGGGAACAGGACCGGATGCGAATAGCCGAGCGAGAGGTTGAGGTTCTTGCCCTCGACCGCCGCGCGGTAACCGACGCCGTTGATCTCGAGCTTCTTCTCGAAGCCCTTGGTCACGCCGACGGCGATGTTGTTGATCCGGGCACGCGAGGTGCCCCAGAGCGCGCGGGCGCGCTTGGTCCCGGTGCGCGGGTCAACGGTAATGGCATTGCCCTCGAGCTTGACCGCGACATCGTCGGGAACGACGAAGCTCAGTTCACCCTTCGGGCCCTTGATCGAGACCTTCTGGCCCTCAACCTTGGGGGTAGCGCCGGCCGGGATTTCGACCGGCTTCTTGCCGACTTTCGACATGGAAACCTCCTCTCCCGGTTCGCTTAGAAGACAGTGCAGAGCAGTTCGCCGCCGACATTCTTGTCGCGAGCATCGTGGTCCGCCATCACGCCCGACGGCGTGGAGACGATCGTGATGCCGAGGCCATTGGCCACACGCGGCAAGGATTCAACCGGCGAATAGACGCGGCGACCCGGCTTCGAAATGCGCTTGATTTCGCGGATCGCCGGGGCGCCCTCGAAATACTTCAGCTCGATATCGAATTCGGTCCGGCCATTGTCGAACTGCGTCTCGGAGTAGCCGCGGATGTAACCCTCGGCCTTGAGAACATCGAGAACGCGCGCGCGGAGCCTGGAGCCCGGCGTCGAAACGCGGGACTTCTTGCGCATCTGCGCGTTGCGGATACGAGTGAGCATATCGCCCAGAGGATCATTCATCGACATGGATGCGCCCCCTTACCAGCTGGACTTGACGAGGCCCGGAACGAGCCCCTTGTTGCCGAGTTCGCGCAGCGCGATACGGCTCATCTTGAACTTGCGATAAACGGCCCGCGAACGGCCCGAAACCTCGCAGCGGAGGCGGACACGGTTCCCGGCTGAATTGCGCGGCAGTTCGGCGAGCTTGAGGGTCGCGGCAATGCGCTCCTCGAAGGCGACGTCCTTGTTCATAATGGTCGCCTTCAGAGCAGCACGCTTCTCGGCATATTGCTTCACGAGCTTCTGCCGGCGGTTGTTCTTTTCGACCATGCCTTTTTTGGCCATCTATTTCACTCCTGGTTTCCGCGTCTAAGCGAAAGGGCTGACCCTGGGCTTACTGCCGGAACGGGAAGTTGAACAATTTGAGGAGAGCACGGGCCTCCTCATCGGTTTTCGCGGTGGTGCAGACGATCACGTCCATGCCCCAGATCTGATCAACCTTGTCGTAGTTGATCTCCGGGAACACGATGTGCTCCTTGATGCCCATCGCATAGTTGCCGCGCCCGTCGAAGGACTTGCCGTTGAGGCCGCGGAAGTCGCGAACGCGCGGCAGCGCGATCGTGATGAGACGGTCGAGAAATTCGTACATGCGCGCCTGGCGCAGCGTCACCTTGGCGCCGATCGGCATGTTCTCGCGCAGCTTGAACTGCGCGATAGCCTTGCGAGCGCGGGTGATGACCGGCTTCTGGCCGGCGATGGCCGCGAGATCGGCCGCCGCGACGGAGGCTTTCTTGGAATCGCCCGTCGACTCACCGACGCCCATGTTCAGGACGATCTTCTCGATCTTCGGGATTTCCATGACGTTCTTGTAGCCGAACTGCTCCTGCATCTTCGGCACGACGACGTCGCGGTAGTATTTCTTGAGCCGGGGCTCGTAATTGGTGACATCAAGCATCGATCAGATCCCCCGAACGCTTGGCGAAACGGACCTTGCGGCCATCCTCGAGCGTCTTGAACCCGACGCGGCTCGGCTTGCCGTCCTTCGGATCGGCGATCGCGAGGTTGGAAAGGTCGATCGAGCCTTCCTTCGAGATGATGCCGCCCTGCTGGTTCTGGGTCTGGCGCTGATGCTTCTTGATCATCGCCACACCGCGCACCACGGCACGGCCCTCGGCCGGACGGACCTCGAGCACTTCGCCCGACTTGCCCTTGTCACGGCCCGAAATGACGACAACGCGATCGCCCTTCTTGATTTTCGCAGCCATTACAGCACCTCCGGCGCGAGCGAAATGATCTTCATATGCTGGCGGGCGCGCAGTTCGCGCGGCACCGGCCCGAAGATACGGGTGCCGATCGGCTCCTTCTGATTGTTGATCAGAACGGCCGCGTTGGAATCGAAGCGGATCACCGAACCATCGGCGCGCTTGATATCCTTCGCCGTGCGAACGACGACCGCCTTCATGACGTCGCCCTTCTTCACGCGGCCTTTGGGAATGGCTTCCTTGATCGACACCACGATGATGTCGCCGACGCCAGCATACTTCCGCTTCGAGCCGCCGAGCACCTTGATGCACATGACGCGGCGCGCGCCGGAATTATCGGCAACGTCGAGATTGGTTTGCATCTGGATCATGAGATGATCCTTCCTTTCCTTCAGATCGGTTTCCGGCGACCCAAGGTCCCGGACTACGCCTGACGAGGGAGCGCAAAACGCCCCCTCCCCCTGAAACCTTGCGGCTTCATGTTTCGGTCTTCACTCGCTATCGCGAAGCGCGAAGCCCTAGACGCTTCACGCCCAAAGCACAAGAGCGAAATTAGGCCTTCTGCACGCCCGCCAGGACAACCCAGCGCTTGAGCTTCGACATCGGACGGGTTTCCTCGATGGAAACCTCGTCACCCACCTTGCAGGCATTCGCCTCATCATGGGCATGGTAGTTCTTCGAACGGCGGACGGTCTTCTTCAGAAGCGGGTGGGTGAAGCGACGCTCCACCTTGACCACGACTGTCTTGTTCTGGACATCGCTGACGACGACGCCCTGGAGAATGCGCTTCGGCATCGCTTTATCCTTACCCCTTCGCCGCGGCGGCGAGTTTCGAACGCTGGATGGTCTTGACGCGCGCGACGTCGCGACGGACTTCGCGAACGCGGGCCATGTTCTCAAGCTGGCCCGTCGCACGCTGGAAGCGCAGGTTGAACTGCTCCTTCTTCAGCTTGACGAGTTCATCCTGAAGCTGGTCGACCGTCATCACGCGAAGGTCGGAAAGACGCTGGTTGGCTTTCATCTCATCCTCCCCTTATTCGGCGATGCGCTGGACGAAGCGCGTCTTCATCGGCAGCTTGGCCGCCGCGAGGGTCAACGCTTCACGCGCCAGTTCGACATCGACACCGCCGATCTCGAACATGATGCGGCCGGGACGGATCTTGGCCATCCAGTATTCCGGCGAGCCCTTGCCGGAGCCCATGCGGACTTCGGCCGGCTTCTTCGACACCGGAACGTCCGGGAACACACGGATCCAGACACGGCCAGCGCGCTTCATGTGACGGGTCATGGCACGGCGGGCCGCCTCGATCTGGCGGGCCGTTACACGTTCCGGGTCCATCGCCTTGAGGCCGAACTCGCCGAAGGCGAGCTCGAAACCGCCCTTGGCGACGCCCTTCACGCGGCCTTTGAACTGCTTACGAAACTTCGTACGCTTGGGTTGCAACATGGTTCAATCTCCTCACGCCGCTTCCGGCGCGCGGCGGCCCTGCGAACGCTGATCCGAACCTTCGGCGCGCTTGTCCTGCGCCATCGGATCATGCTCGAGGATCTCGCCCTTGAAAATCCAGACCTTGATGCCGCAGGTGCCATAGGCCGTATGGGCCGTGGCGACACCGTAATCAACATCGGCACGCAGCGTGTGCAGCGGCACGCGGCCTTCGCGATACCATTCGACGCGCGCGATTTCCGCGCCGCCAAGACGGCCTGCCGCGACGATCTTGATGCCTTCGGCACCAAGACGCATCGCGGACTGCACGGCGCGCTTCATCGCACGGCGGAAGGCCACGCGGCGCTCGAGCTGCTGGGCGATCGAATCGGCCACCAGCGTCGCATCGATTTCCGGCTTGCGGACCTCAACGATGTTCAGAGCAACTTCGCTCTTCGTCATCTGCGAGATCTGCTTGCGCAGCTTGTCGATGTCAGCGCCCTTCTTGCCGATCACCACGCCCGGACGAGCGGAGTGGATCGTCACGCGGCACTTCTTGTGCGGACGCTCGACGATGATTTTCGAGACGGCCGCCTGCTTGAGGAGCTTCATCAGCTCTTCGCGGATCTTGAAGTCTTCGTGCAGCATCGGGCCGTATTCGGCCGAATTCGCATACCAGCGGCTGTCCCAGGTGCGGTTGATGCCGAGGCGCAGACCGATCGGATTGACTTTCTGGCCCATGGCTTATTCCTCACCCTTCTGACGGACGACGATGGTGATGTTCGAGAACGGCTTCGTCACGCGCCCGGTACGGCCGCGGCCGTGGAACTGGATGCGCTTCATGACGATCGACTTGCCGACGTAAGCCTGGCTCACCACCAGCTCGTCGATGTCGAGATCATGGTTGTTCTCGGCGTTGGCGATCGCGCTCTCGAGGCACTTCTTCACATCCTTGGCGATGCGCTTCTGGCTGAACTCGAGATCGGCAAGCGCCGTCTGCACCTTCTTGCCGCGGATGAGCTGGGCGACGAGGTTGAGCTTCTGGGGGCTCACGCGGAGATTCCGCGCAACCGCCTTGGCTTCGGTATCAGCCTCGCGCCGGATATTGGCAACCTGGCCCATGTTACTTCCTCTTCGCCTTCTTGTCGGCGGCATGGCCGTAGTAGGTACGGGTCGGCGCGAATTCGCCGAACTTCATGCCCACCATCTCTTCCGAGACGTTCACCGGAACGTGCTTGGCGCCGTTGTAGACGCCGAAGGTCAGACCGACGAACTGCGGGAGAATCGTGGAGCGGCGGCTCCAGATCTTGATGACATCGTTGCGACCAGAGGCCCGAGCGGCCTCTGCCTTCTTCAGAAGGTATCCGTCAACGAACGGACCTTTCCAAACTGAACGCGGCATGAGCCTCTCCTTACTTCTTACGAGCGTGGCGCGACGACACGATGAAGCGGTCGGTGCGCTTGTTCGAACGTGTCTTCTTGCCTTTGGTCGGCTTGCCCCACGGGGTGACCGGGTTGCGGCCGCCCGAGGTGCGGCCTTCACCACCACCGTGCGGATGGTCGACCGGGTTCATCGCCACACCGCGGTTGTGCGGGCGGAAGCCGAGCCAGCGATTGCGACCCGCCTTGCCGAGCGAGATGTTCATGTGATCCGGGTTCGACACCGCGCCGATCGTGGCGAAGCACTGGCCGGACACGAGACGCTGCTCGCCCGAGTTGAGACGCAGGATGACGTAGCCCTGATCACGGCCGACGATCTGGGCATAGGTGCCCGCCGAACGCGCGATCTGGCCGCCCTTGCCGATCTTGATCTCCACGTTGTGGACGATCGTGCCAACCGGGATATTGGCCACCGGCATCGCGTTACCCGGCTTGATGTCGACGTTGTCGCCGGCAACGACGCTGTCCCCGACATTCAGGCGCTGCGGCGCCAGGATGTAGCTCTGCGTGCCGTCGGCATATTTGACGAGCGCGATGAACGAAGTGCGGTTCGGGTCATACTCGAGCCGCTCGACGACCGCCGCCATGCCCATCTTGCCACGCCGCTTGAAGTCGATGAGGCGATAGGCCTGCTTGTGGCCGCCGCCGCGGAAGCGGACGGTGACGCGGCCGAGGTTGTTGCGACCGCCCTTGCTACCCTGCCCCTCGGTGAGGCTCTTGACCGGCTTGCCCTTGAACAGGTCCGAGCGATCCACCAGCACGAGCTGGCGCATCGACGGGGTGACGGGGTTGTATTGCTTAAGTGCCATTCTATCTCACTCCCGTCTCACAGGCCGGTCGTGACGTCGATGGTGTGGCCCTCGGCGAGGGTCACAACCGCCTTCTTGACGTCCGACTGCCGCCCGACGGTGCCGCGGAAGCGCTTCACCTTGCCCTTGCGGACAAGCGTGTTGACGCTTTCGACCTTCACGTCGAACAGCTTCTCGACAGCCTGCTTGATCTGCGGCTTCGTCGCGGTCTTGGCGACCTTGAAAACAACCTTGTTATGCTCGGAGAGCGCGGTTGCCTTCTCAGTGATCACCGGCGAAAGGATGACGTCGAAAAGCTTCGGATCGATGCTCATGTTCTCTCTCCTCAGCCTGCCAGACGCGCATTGAGCGCATCGATCGCCGCCTTGGTCAGCACAAGCTTCTCGCGGCGGAGGATGTCATAGACGTTGATGCCCTGAACCGGCAGCACGTCGATGTTCGGGATCGAGCGCGAGGCAAGGACAAAATTGTCCTGCAGCGCCTCGCCACCGATGATGAGCGCATTCTCAAGACCCAGCTTGCCGAAGGTCACCTTCAGATCCTTGGTCTTCGGTGTATCGATCTCGGCCTTGTCGAGCACGATGATCTCGCCCCCCTTGGCCTTGGCCGACAATGCCAGCTTCAGCGCCAGAACACGTACCTTCTTCGGCAGGTCATGCGCATGGGAACGCGCGATCGGGCCGAAGGCGCGACCACCGCCGCGGAACTGCGGCGCCTTGGCCGAGCCGTGACGGGCGTTGCCGGTACCCTTCTGCTTGTAGAGCTTCTTGGTCGTGCGGTTGATCGTCGAACGCTCCTGCGCCTGATGCGTACCCGCCTGGCGCTTGGCGAGCTGATAGCGCACCATGCGGTGCAGGATGTCCGCGCGCGGCTCAAGGCCGAACAGGGCCTCCGCCAGCTCGACGGTGCCGGCTTCCTTGCCGGCCAAAGTGGTGATCGCGAGTTTCATCGCTCTCAGGCCTCCGTCTTTTCATCGGCCGAAGCAGGTGCTTCGTTGCCGAGGCGGAACTTGCCGGGAACCGGCGCATCCTTGTGAACAGGCTTCTTGACGGCGTCGCGAACCGTGATCCAGCCGCCCTTGACGCCCGGAACGGCACCCTCAACGAGGATCAGGCCGCGCTCGGCATCCGTGCGGACGACCTTGAGATTCAGCGTCGTGACGCGCTCGACACCGAGGTGACCCGGCATCTTCTTGTTTTTAAACGTACGGCCCGGGTCCTGACGGCCGCCGGTCGAACCGATCGAGCGGTGCGAGACCGAGACGCCGTGCGTGGCACGAAGACCGCCAAAGTTCCAGCGCTTCATGCCGCCCGCGAAACCCTTACCCGTCGTGGTGCCGGTGACATCCACGTACTGGCCCGGAACGAAATGATCGGCGGTGATTTCTGCGCCGACAGGGATCAGGCCCTGATCGTCCACGCGAAACTCGACGAGCTTCATGCGCGGCTCGACCTTGGCGACTGCGAAGCGCTCGCGCTCGGCCTTCGAGACGTTCTTCGGCTTGGCCTTGCCCGCGCCGAGCTGAACGGCAACGTAACCGTCGCGCTCGGAGGTGCGATGAGCGACCACCTGGCAGCCATCCAGCTTCAGAACCGTGACCGGGACATGCTCCCCGCCATCGTTGAAGACTCGGGTCATGCCGAGCTTCTGTGCAATTACCCCTGACCTCATGGGCGATTTTCCTTATTCCAGAGGAGGTCCAAACATTCCGGGCGCTTGACGGCGCTCAGAGACGGATTTCGACATCGACACCGGCGGCGAGGTCGAGCTTCATCAGCGCGTCCACGGTTTGCGGGGTCGGGTCGACGATATCGAGCACGCGCTTGTGCGTGCGGATCTCGAACTGCTCGCGGCTCTTCTTGTCGACGTGCGGCGAGCGGTTCACGGTGAACTTCTCGATCCGCGTCGGAAGCGGAATCGGGCCGCGAACCTGCGCGCCCGTGCGCTTTGCCGTCGAAACGATCTCGCGGGTCGAGGTATCGAGCACGCGGTGATCGAAGGCCTTGAGGCGGATGCGGATGGTCTGTCCGTTCATCGCATTATTCCCTGGCTTCTTGCCATGCCCCCCTTGCGGGAAGCGGTGATGGAAGGTCGCCCTTCCGTTTCATTCTTCAAAAAGCGAAGGCGCGCCGCCGTCGGCCGGCGGAGCGCCAATCACCGTTCAGGATCAATCCTGGATCTGAGCGACGACGCCTGCGCCGACGGTGCGGCCGCCTTCGCGGATCGCGAAGCGGAGCTTCTCTTCCATCGCGATCGGGGTGATGAGCTCAACCTCGAACGAGATGTTGTCGCCCGGCATCACCATCTCGGTGCCCGCCGGAAGCGTCACGATGCCCGTCACGTCCGTCGTCCGGAAGTAGAACTGCGGACGGTAGTTCGCGAAGAACGGCGTATGGCGGCCACCCTCTTCCTTCGTCAGGATGTAGGCCTCGGCCTTGAACTTCTTGTGCGGCTTCACCGAACCCGGCTTGCACAGAACCTGGCCGCGCTCCACGTCCTCGCGCTTCGTGCCGCGCAGCAGCGCGCCGATGTTGTCGCCCGCCTGGCCCTGATCCAGAAGCTTGCGGAACATCTCGACGCCCGTCACCGTCGTCTTCTGCGTGTCGCGGATGCCGACGATCTCGACTTCCTCGCCCACTTTCACGATGCCGCGCTCCACGCGACCCGTCACAACCGTGCCGCGGCCCGAGATCGAGAACACGTCTTCGATCGGCATCAGGAACGGCTGGTCGATCGGACGCTCCGGCTGCGGGATGTAGTCGTCAACCGTCTTCATCAGCGCCAGGATCGCATCGCGGCCGATCGACGGATCGCCGTTGTCGAGCGCGACCTTCGCCGACCCCTTGGTGATCGGAATGTCGTCGCCCGGGAAGTCGTACTTCGACAGAAGCTCGCGAACTTCCATCTCGACGAGCTCCAGAAGCTCCGCGTCGTCAACGAGGTCGACCTTGTTCAGGAACACAACCAGCGCCGGAACGCCGACCTGGCGGGCCAGAAGGATGTGCTCGCGCGTCTGCGGCATCGGGCCGTCCGACGCCGAAACAACAAGGATCGCGCCGTCCATCTGCGCCGCACCCGTGATCATGTTCTTCACGTAGTCCGCGTGACCCGGGCAATCGACGTGCGCATAGTGGCGGTTCGTCGTCTCATACTCGACGTGCGCCGTCGAGATCGTGATCCCGCGCGCCTTCTCCTCAGGCGCCTTGTCGATCTGATCGTACGCCGTGAACGTCGCGCCGCCAGACTCAGCAAGAACCTTCGTGATCGCAGCCGTCAACGACGTCTTCCCATGGTCAACGTGACCAATCGTCCCGATGTTGCAGTGCGGCTTCGAACGTGAAAACTTTTCCTTGGCCATAACGGTTTCCCTGACTTGACTGGCAGCGTTGGACCTTCCGTGCGCATGCCACGCACGAACTGCCGGGCCGTTTAGGCGGGTTTTCCGGCAATTTCAAGGGGAGAGTGAACCATAGGGTTCGCTGTCTGCCGGTTGTCGCCGATCAATGCGCCGGCTCAGGAAATATGCTGCGCTGCGACGGTGGAATTGCCCCCCCGATGAAAAGGAACCGAGATGACCCGTGACGACACCGCGCCCTCGACCCCTGCCGCCGAGCACGATGCCGCCGCCCCCGCTTCCCCCGAGGTCAAGAAGCCTGTATCGACCGATGGTGCCGCACCGATCACCAAGGCGGCCGGTGCGCTCGGCAAGGCAGAAGCAGCCGGGCGGCGCCCGAACGGCAAGGCCAGCCGCGGCCATCTCACACGCTCGCTTCAGGACGAGCCGGACGCTGTGCGTCGCGCCTTCGAATCCGGCACCTACCCCTATTCCGACCGCCTCTCGACCCGCGCCTACGAGCAACAGATGGCTCAACTTCAGGTCGAGCTGCTCAAGGCCCAGAACTGGATCAAGGAAAGCGGCGAACGCGTGCTGATGCTGTTCGAAGGCCGCGACGCTGCCGGCAAGGGCGGCACGATCAAGCGCTTCATGGAACACCTCAACCCGCGCGGCGCGCGCGTCGTGGCGCTCGAGAAACCGTCCGAACGCGAGCGCACGCAGTGGTATTTCCAGCGCTACATCGAACACCTGCCGGCGGGTGGCGAAATGGTCTTCTTTGACCGCTCATGGTACAATCGCGCTGGCGTGGAGCGCGTGATGGGATTCTGCCAGCCGGCCGAATACCTCGAATTCATGCGCCAGTGTCCCCTCCTCGAACAGATGTTCGTGCGTTCCGGCGTGCGCCTCTTCAAATACTGGTTCTCGGTAACGCAGGCCGAACAGCGCCGGCGGTTTCTTGCCCGGCAGACCGATCCGCTCAAGCAGTGGAAGCTCTCGCCGATCGACCTCGCCTCGCTCGACAAATGGGACGATTACACCGAGGCCAAGGAGGCGATGTTCTTCTACACCGACACGGCCGACGCGCCCTGGACGATCATCAAGTCCGACGACAAGAAACGGGCGCGGCTCAATTGCCTTCAGCACTTCCTCTCCGCGCTGGACTATCCCAACAAGGACGAGAGCGTGGTTGTCGGTGTCGATCCGCTGATCGTCGGCTCGACCGTTCATGTGGTGAACCATGCCGAACACATCCTCGGCAAGTCGCTGCACCCGAAGGGCCGCCGCACCAAAACCTGAACGAAGGCACCCCTAGCGCGGTCGCTCTTCGTAGTATCCGAGCCTCTCCTGCAACGGGCCGTCATGGATGCGGATCATGAACGCATCCTCGCCCTCCGCCCGGTGTTCGATGGCGGCAAAAACGGGCGCGGATACGACATCCTTCGCTTTCCAGTCATGGCGGATGCCATCGATGATCGAATGGCCGTGCCCGGAAATCACATGGAACACCGCGCTCGACGATTTGCGTAGCGGCCGCACCGCCTCGTCCCTCGGCAGCAGCATCGCCGTGAACCCGAGCGTCGGTAGGCAGGACGCGCCGGTCTCCGGATTGATGTAATCCAGTTCGGCACTCCCGCCGCCGGCGTGCCGGGCATAGTGACGCAGAGCCGTCTCCGTCCGCTCCCAAGGAAAGCGCATCATCGGATAGGGATTGGCCAGGGGGTGATCCCGCCGCCGTGGTGGCGCCAGTCCCGCGGCGCGATACTCCACCTCGGACGGGTCCGGCCGGTTTCGCGGCGCCTGCAAGGGGCCTTCCACCGCATAGGAGCCTTCGAGGTAATAGAAGAGCGGCAGATCGAGCGCGTCGAGCCAGATCACCGGCTCTTGCCCCGAGTGACCATGATCGTGCCAGCATCCGCCGGGCGTGAGGATGAGGTCGCCAACCTTCATCGGCAGCCTGTCACCATCGACGACCGTGTAGCCGCCCTCACCTTCCACGACAATGCGCGCCGCGCTCGGCGTATGGACATGGGCCGGTGCGGTCTCTCCCGGCAGCAGGAGTTGCAGCCCGACATAGATCGTCGAGGAGACCTGCATCGCTCCCGGCCCGCGTCCCGGATCGACGAGAAAGAGGACCCGTCGCTCGGCCTTCTCGACCGGTGTTAGTTCTCCAGCCTTCAGCAGCAACGGGCGGATCGCCTCGTAGGACCAGGTATGCGCCTTGGTCACCGGGATCGGCGCGTTGTGCGGCAAGACCTTGCGCATCTGCGGCCAGAGCGGTGCGACATCGATCCGGCTCATCGCGTCGCGATAATCCTGCGGCAATTCCTCCAGAGTTCCGAGTTGGACCACCATGCTCCGCCTCCCTTTCCAGAAAGGCTATCGGTGTGGCGAGCGGTGGTCAATCGCATGCTTATTGTTCGAATGCTTGCCGATGGCGACGTACTTGCTAGACTCACGGCAGAGGAGATTCCGATGAGCGAAACACCCGAAAACCGCCCGCAGGCAGATGACCGCCTGGAAATCTACGATATGCCCGGCCATCTCATCCGCCGGATGCATCAGGCCGCCGTCGCGATCTTCGACAATGAGGTGCGGGCGGCGGGCGCCGATCTCACCCCTGTGCAATTCGCGGCGATGATGAAAATCGCCGCCGAACCCGGTATCGACCAGGCGAGTGTCGCGCAGGCAATCGCCTATGATCGGGTGACCATCGGCGGAGTGGTCGATCGGCTGGAGGCCAAGGGCTTGGTCCGCCGCGAAATCGACCGGCGGGACCGGCGGGCGCGGCGACTCTATCTCGAAAGGACGGGCGAAACAGTGCTCGATCATGTCCGCCCGATCGTCCGCGAAGCGCAGGACAAGATCCTCGCCGGCCTCGGCGAGGACGAGAGAGCGGCGCTCACCACCCTCCTTCGCAAGGCGCTCACCCGTGTCGGCGACGTTAGCCGGACGCCCCTGCGCCTCCCAAACGCCGGATGACACGAAGGGAATCAGGGTTCGAAGCGGTTCCGGGAAGCTGGAGCGGGTGAAGGGAATCGAACCCTCGTATTCAGCTTGGAAGGCTGCTGCTCTACCATTGAGCTACACCCGCATGAGGCGGAGAGTTAATCGCCGCCGCGTCGCAAGGCAAGTCCGCGGCCGCGAAATCAGACCCGCAATGCGATTTATTGCTGCGGCGAGAGGCGGGCGCGCTTGCGGGCGGAATCAGGGACCGGGGAACTTCAACCGGAGTTTCCGATTAAAAACAACAAGCTGCCAGGCAAACGCGACTCAACTTCTTACAACCCGGCCTACCCGCCGAAGACCACGGTTCGGTTGCCGTTTAGGAAAACCCGGTCTTCAAGATGCGCCAGAACAGCCTTGGCCAACACGCGGCGCTCGATATCCCGCCCCTTGCGGACAAGATCGTCCGGCTGGTCGGCGTGGGAGATGCGCTCGACGTCTTGCTCGATGATCGGCCCCTCGTCGAGATCGGCCGTGACATAATGCGCCGTCGCGCCGATCAGCTTCACGCCGCGCCCGTAAGCCTGATGGTAGGGCCGCGCGCCCTTGAAGCCCGGCAGGAAGGAATGGTGGATGTTGATGCAGCGCCCCGCGAGCTTTGCCGACGTCTCGTCCGAGAGCACCTGCATGTAGCGCGCGAGCACGACGAGTTCGGTCCGCGTCTCCCCGATCAGCGCGAGAAGGCGCGCTTCCTGCGACGCCTTGTTCACTTTGGTCACCGGCAGATAGTAGAACGGCAGATCGCCGAAATCGCAATCCGGAAAGGTCTCGCGCGGATGGTTGGAGACGATGCCAGCGACATCCATCGGCAACTCACCGATCCGGTGGCGGTAGATGAGATCGACGAGGCAATGATCGAACTTCGAGACGAGGATCAGCACCCGTCGCCGCTCCCCGCGCGGCCGAAGTGACCAGTCCATGCCGAAGCGCGCGGCAAGGGCTGAAAAACGGGCCGCGAGCGCGTCACGTTCGAGCGCACCCTCGATACTTCCGAACACGACGCGCATGAAGAACCGGATCTGATCCGTATCGTCGAACTGCTGCGCTTCGAGAATGTTGCAGCCGTTCTCGAACAGGAAGGTCGAGACCGCCGAGACGATGCCGGGCCTGTCGGGGCAGGAAAGACGCAGGATGAACGCGGGAGACGTTGCGGAAGACAAGGGCGGCCTCACGATTTCGGTTCGAGCCGCGGCGCCTTCTTGGCGAAGAAGGTTTCGAGACTCGGGCGAAGGTCCGGGTTGGTCATGATCATGCCGGCAAGCAGCGACTCGGCGAAGAGCCCGTCGGTCGTGGACATGTCGTTGATGCGGGAGATTCCGGTCAGGATCGCGAAGTTCGTGAGATCATAATGCTCGGCTGCCGCCTCCGCGATCGCCATCGCACGGGCATCGGCATCCCCCTCCCCGACGATTTCGTGAACGAGCCCGGTATCGAACCCGCGTTGCACGTCATAGGTCCGCGCCGCGATCATCAGGTCGATCATCCGTGCCGGGGTAATGATGCGGGCGACACGAACCGTCGCACCACCGCCGGTGAAGACGCCGCGCTGCCCCTCCGGCAGGGCGAAGAAGGTCGAGGGTTCGGCGACGCGCACATGCGTTGCCGCCGCGATCTCAAGGCCGCCGCCCACGACGGCCCCCTTCATCGCCGCGATCACGGGAATCGAACCGAATTGCATCTTGTCGAACGCCTTGTGCCACTTCTGGCACATCCGCATGAACTCGACGGGACCGCGGTCGAGCTCGTAATGCTCCTGAAGGTCGAGCCCGGCGCAGAAATGCGCGCCCGATGTCCGCAGCACTGCCGCCTTAACACCGGCGGGCGGAGCGTCGAAGAACCGGTCGATCTCGCCGATCATTGCCTCGTCGAGCGCATTGCGCCGGTCGGGCCGGTTCAGCGTCAGCACGGCGACCTTGCCGCGAATGTCAATATCGATCTTCGCCAAAGGCGTTCTCCCTCATCTATCGTTCGGGGTGACGACCGCGCACGATCGTCCTATCTGTCTGGATGAAGCCCGAAGGGGCCGCTTTTTTTGTCGGGATACGGGAGAGAACCATGGCATTCAAGGCCCTCGTCGTGAACAAGTCTGCGGACGGCGCGATCACTCAGACGATTGAGACCCTGGACGAGGCTCGCCTTCCCGCAGATGGCGATGTCACGGTTCGCATCGAATATTCCACCCTGAACTACAAGGATGGGCTCTGTCTCACCGGTGGCGGCGGGCTCGTGCGCGCCTACCCGCATGTACCCGGCATCGATTTTGCCGGGACGGTCGAGGCGTCGGACGATCCGCGTTACAAGCCCGGCGACAACGTGGTGCTGACCGGCTGGCGGGTCGGCGAAGTCTGGTGGGGCGGCTACGCGGAGAAGGCGCGCGTGAGGGCCGATTGGCTCGTGCCGCTGCCCGCCGGGCTGACAGCGCGGCAGGCTATGGCGGTCGGCACCGCCGGCTTCACGGCCATGCTGGCGGTGGTCGCACTCGAAGCACACGGGCTGAAACCGGCCGACGGCGAGGTGCTGGTCACCGGCGCGGCCGGTGGCGTCGGTTCGGTCGCAACGGCGATTCTTGCCAAGCGCGGCTATCAGGTTGCCGCCGTAACCGGACGTCCGGAGCAGGAGGGCCTCCTCAAGTCGCTCGGCGCAATGCGGATCGTACCACGCGCCGACCTCGCGGAAGCGCCGACCCGCCCGCTCGACAAGGAACTCTGGGCCGGCACCATCGACAATGTTGGCGGCCCCATGCTCGCCCGCGTTCTCACGCAGATGAAATACGGCGCTTCGGTCGCGGCGGTTGGCCTTGCCGGCGGCAATTCCCTTCCCGCAACCGTGATCCCGTTCCTGTTGCGCGGCGTGAACCTTCTCGGCATCGACAGCGTGATGAAGCCCTATCCGGCGCGACTCGAAGCATGGAAGCGCGTCGTCACCGATCTGCCCCTCGACAAACTCGAAGCCCTTGTCAGCGAGGTTCGGCTCGACGACCTGCCGGCGCTCGGTCAGGCCATCCTCAAGGGCGAGGTGCGCGGGCGCGTCATCGTCCGATTGTGAGCATCACCGCCAGTTCGGATCCGAGCAGGATCACGGCGATGATTGCCGAAAGATAGGCGAAACGCAGCATCGCCTCACGCCGCGCATCGGCGATCATCCGGTGCGCGAGAGCATCCGGCGGGCGTTGGACATCGTCCAGCATCACCCAGACCTCGGTAGTCTTGTAGGGCACCTGATCGACCCGCGCCGCCTTCAGAATCAGCACGAAAGTCATCAACAACATCCCGAGGCCCCCGGTCCGCAACGCCAGCACGAGTTCGTTGGCGAGCCCCATCATCCCCGTGACGATGCCGAGCATCCCGAAGCCGCACCCCCGCATCACGGAAGTGAAGGCCGTGCGACGGATGGTCTCCTCCATGCGCGCCTCCCGATCAAGGAATACGCCCTATCTTCAGCAGGTTACGGACGTCGGACAAGGTATCGCGGAAGGCTCCTCGCACACATCTGCGTGAACAACCATCAACCGGCGAGCGAAACGCCGAGATAGAGTTCCGTGCCCTCCCCCGGTGCGGAGCGGATCGTGAGTCTTGCCCCGATCATCTCGGCCTGTTCCCGGACGCCGACCAGCCCGAACCGCCCTTCGCGGTCGACCGTCGGATCGAAGCCGATACCATCGTCGATCACAGCGACCTCCAGGAAGGGGCGATCATCGACGAAGCTGATCCGCGAGCGGATCGAGACCTCCTCGGCCCGCGAGTGGTTCTCCACGTTGCGCAATGCCTCCTCGACGATGCGATAGATGGCTTCCGTCCGCTCGTCCGCCAGCAACGCGGACGGCTCGTCGTATTCGACGATGACATTGGTAATCTGGCGCCGGTTGGCCTTGATCGCGAGCCGGCGCAAAGCCGAGCCGAACCCATCCTCCCGGACCGGTGAATAACGCAGGTTGACGACCGCCTCGCGTGATTGGGCGAGGCCGACCTGTGCCGCCTCCTCCGCACGGGCAAGCTCTGCCGCCACCTGCCCCGGATCGGCGGGCGCGATTTTCCGGATGAGCCGGATCTGCGTCAGCAACGCCAACATGGAATGAGCCAGCGTGTCGTGAAGATCGCGCGATATACGCAACCTCTCTCGCGTCACCGCCACCCGTCGGGCCTCGTGCCCCATCCGTTCGATTTCCCGTGTTCGGTCAGCAACGCGGGCATCAAGCTCAGTGTTGAGCGTCGCAAGATCCCGGTTGGCGGTCTGGAGCGTGGAGACCAGAGCCCGCATCGAGCCGCCGATGCGCCCTGCTTCGTCAGGGCCCGCATCAACATCGAGTTCGTCGGCCTTGCCGAGCCGGAGCCTGTCTGCGGCATGGGCCAGGCGCTTCAGTCGGCGCGTCATTCGCCGGGTGACGAAAGCAGCCGCAAGAGCGCTCGCGAGCCCGCCGGCGAAGATCAGGCCGAAAATCGATACCGATGCCCGGTAGGCTGGCAGGAACGCTGTCGCGACCGGTTCCCGCACGATCACCGTCCAGCCGAGCCCACGGAAATCACCGAACCCCCGGCTGCGCGCTACGCCGACAAGATAATCGCCGTCGACGATGCTCGGTTCGCTTGCCGAATAACGCGAGAGGTCGAACCGTGCTCCGGCCGGCATATCTTCCGAGCCGAGCAGCGCCGTGCCATCGACACCCAGAAGCAGTATCTCGACCGCGGGGCGTCCGGTGAGCATCGTCGCGGCGTTGCGCCGCAGGATCTCGATCCATGACCAGCCGAGCGCCACGCCGAGGATGGCCTTCAGCTCCCCGTTCGCATCGAGCACCGGGGCGGAGAGATCGACAAATCGTCGTGGCTCGCCTTCGATCAGGCGCGGGAGCTGCCGGTCCAGCAGCACGCCGGCATGAACGTCGGAGACGGTCGGCCCGGTGAATCCTTGCGTAAACCAGGGGCGCGAGGCGACGTTCTGCCCGGTGAAGACACTGTCCGTGGCGACGACGATCGTGCCGTCGAGATCGGCGAGACCCGCCCATTCGACCTCCGGCAACGCCTGCCGGAGATTGTCGAGCACGCCCGGATTGACCATCGCCACCCGCGCATCGCCGGGAATCGCGAGCATCCTTCCCGCAATCGCGATCCATTGCCGGCGACCGGCAAGATTGGCGTCGATGGTGTCGATCAGCCGCCGCGCATGCCCCGCATAGAGCTGGCCGATCTCGCGTTCAACAGCGCGGCTCGCGGCTCGCATGGTGACGATGCCGGTGATCGCGGCGATGACGAGCATCAACCCACAGATCGTCCAGCCGATCGCCGCCGCGAGGGACCGTCGCGGATCGAAGGCATGCCCAAAGGACACGTCGGCCGGAGAAACGACGGCGCTCGTTCTTTCGCTGCGGTTGCCAAAGCCGGTTTCAGTCATCAAAGTCCCCGATCACCACGCCATTGTTCCGGCTTCGACCCTGCCTGTCGAGACCCGGAAGTTGGATGTGCCCGACAGGAGCCCTGAGGAAACGTGGCGGACAGCGAACCCATCCGGATTCTAATCGTGGAAGACCAGCAGTTGATCCGGCGCGCTTTCGCGAAGATCCTTGAGCTGGAGGTGGACATCCGCGTCATCGGACAAGCGGCGGACGGTGCCGAGGCCATCGAACTGGCCCGCCGTCACCGGCCGGACATCGTGCTGATGGACCTGCAGATGCCGCGCGTCACCGGCGTTCAGGCGACCCAGCGCATCGTGGCGGAATTGCCGGAGACGCAGGTCGTCGTGCTGACGACCTTCGATACCGACGAACTCGTCTTCGAGGCGATCGGCGCGGGCGCGCAGGCCTATCTTCTCAAGGACGCAACGGAAGCGGAGATCCTGGAAACCGTCCGTCGGGTCCACCGGGGGGAATCCCACTTCTCGCCCAATATTTCCCGGAAAATCCTCGAAGAGTTCCGGCGCTCGCGGCCGACAGGCCCGCAAGAGGCAAGCTGGGAGGATGCCGAGCCGTTGACTGAGCGCGAGGAGGAAATTCTCGCGTTGATCACGCAGGGCCGCTCCAACCGCGACATCGCCGACAAGATCTTCCTCGCGGAAGGGACGGTGAAGAACTACGTCAGCCGGATCATGGAGAAACTGGACGTTTCCTCCCGCACCGAACTCGCCGTGCTGGCGCTCAAGCGCAAGCGAACCTGACAGATCGTGACTTTCGTCATGCCCCTCGCATGACCTTGGAAAGGTGAATCCCTGCCCGGTTGCGGCCATGATCCACTCTGTCCGAACCTGCCGGCAGAGCGGGCGGACCAAGGGAGGACAGGCGGATGCGCCGCTCGATCGCCACCGTTTCGCTGAGCGGAACCCTGCCCGAGAAGCTCGAAGCCATCGCCGTGGCCAAGTTCGACGGCGTGGAGATTTTCGAGAACGATCTGGTCTTTTCTGCGCTCTCGCCCGGCGAAGTCCGCACGATCTGCGCCGATCTCGGGCTGACAATCGATCTGTTCCAGCCGTTCCGCGATCTCGAAGGCGTCGACGATGCGCAATTTCTCGGCAACCTCGACCGGGCAAAGCGCAAGTTCGACCTGATGGCCGAGCTTGGTGCACCCATGCTGCTCGTCTGTGCCAACGCGACCCCCGGCGCCATCGACGATGCCGTCCGCTCCGCGGCCCAGATGCACCGGACGGCGGAACTCGCCCAGCAACGCGGCATCAGGATCGCGTTCGAGGCGCTGGCATGGTCGACCCATATCAACACCTTCGAGCATGCCTTCGAGATCGTCCGGCAAGCCGATCATCCACACCTCGGTCTGGCGCTCGACAGTTTCCACACGCTGGCGCTGCCGAGCGACTGGTCTTCGCTCGCTGCTCTGCCCGGCGAGCGGATCTTCTTCATGCAGATCGCCGATGCCCCCAGGCTCGACATGGCGAGCCTCATGCTCTCCCGTCACCATCGTTGCCTGCCGGGACAAGGCGAAATGGATGTCGCTGGTTTTGTCGAAGCCGCGCTACGGGCAGGCTACACCGGTACGATCAGCCTAGAGATCTTCAATGATGGCTTCCGCTCCGCCCCGCCGCGGCAGACCGCGCGCGACGGTATGCGTTCGTTGCTTTATGTCGAGGAGCAGGTTCGCCGGCGACAGGACCAGACCGCCCCCCCCCATCCGCAGCGCCGGGTGAGCCTGTTCGACCCGCCCGCGCCGGCCGAACCGCAAGGCATAGCCTTCATCGAATTCGCGGTGGACGAGGCAAGCCATCGCAGCCTCGCGCGATATCTCAGGAGCCTCGGTTTCCAACGGCTCGGCAAGCATCGCTCAAAGGATGTCGAGCTTTACGGTCAGGGCGACATCCGCATCGTGCTCAATGCCGAACGGGATTCGCTGGCGCATTCCTTCTTTCTGCTGCACGGCCCGTCGGTCTGCGCCCTCGCCTTCGAGGTGGATGACCCGGCACGCGCGCTCGGCCGCGCTGAAGCCTACGGTTGCCAGCGGCTCGAAGGCCGTCTCGGCCCGAACGAGGTGCCGATCCCCGGAACCCGCGCGGTCGACGGCACGCTGATCTACTTCAACGAGCGCAGCGCGAATGGCCAACTGACCTTCGAGGCCGATTTCTTGATGGAGAAAACCGCGAAAAAGCCCTCTGCCCCGCTTGCATGCCGGGTGGACCATGTCGCCCAGGCTCTGCCGGAAGAGAGCCTGGATGCCTCCGTGCTGTTCTACCGCTCGGTGATGGACCTGACACCCGAGGCGACGATGGTGCTCGCCGACCCGTACGGCGTGGTGCGCAGCCGCGCGATCTCCAGTGCCAATCGTAAGGTAAGGTTCCCGCTCAACATCGCGCGGGGGCGCAATACCGGGACCGCCCGTTCAATCGGAACCTATTCAGGCGCCGGCGTCCATCATATCGCGTTGGAAACCAGAGATATTTTCGCAACGGCGCGCGCGTTGAAAGCGGTCGGCGCCCCGGTGCTGGCAATTCCGCAGAACTACTACGACGACCTCGGCGCGCGCTACGCGCTCGATCCCGCGCGGCTCGCCGAACTCGCCGGCCTCAACCTGCTCTACGAACGCGCTGGAGACGGGGAATTCCTGCATCTTTACACGCGGCCGTTCGAAGAGCGCTTCTTCTTCGAATTCGTGCAGCGTATCAACGGATACGACCATTACGGCGCCTCGAACGCCGGAATGCGTATGGCCGCGCTCGCCCAGTCGCGACGCGGAGGCGAATACGGCCTGTGATCGACAGACCGTCCCAACAAGCCCAAAGGGCAAAGGAGGAAACATGAGCCTGACCAAACGTTCCCTGATTCTCGCGGGTGCCGCGCTGGCAGCCTCCCTGGGCGCGGCCCACGCACAGGACGCCGTGAAGGTCGTCGGCGTCGTCGAACTTTCGGGAGCGGGCGCAACTGCTGGCACCAATTACAAGAACGGCGCCCAACTCGCCGTGGACGAGATCAACGCCGCCGGCGGCATCCTCGGCAAGAAGATCGACTTCGTGATCTACGATACTCAGACGAACCCCGGCAACACACGCGCTGCTGTGCAGCGCGGCGTCGACGAAGGCGCCTTCGCGATCTTCGGCCCGGTATTTTCCGGCCCGATCGGCGCTTCGATGCAGATCGCCCAGAAGGCCGGCGTGCCGCAGATCGTCGGCGGCGAGGCGGCGGGTCTCACCAAGCAGGGCGTGACGACCCTTTTCCGCACCTCGCTCAACCAGGCGGACGCGATGCCCAAGCTTGCGAACTACTTCAAGGACACAGTCAAGGCGACTTCCGTCGCCGTTGTTTGGGTCAACAACGATTTCGGCAAGGGTGGGCGCGACGCCATCATTCCCGAGCTCCAGAAGCGCGGCATCAAGATCGCCGCCGATATCGCTACCGAGAGCGCGCAGGCCGATTTTGCCGCCGACGCGATCAAGGTGAAGAACGCCAATGCCGACGCCGTGTTCGTCTACCTCAACGAGGAAGAGAGCGCCCGCTTCCTGCGCGCGATCAAGCAGCAGGGTTACGACAAGCCAATCGTGGGCGAGACGACACTGCTCGGCGCAAAGGTGATCGAACTTGCCGGGGTGGCGGCCGAGGGCGCGAAGGGCCACGTCGGGCTTTCGGTCGACGCTCCGGTCGCGGGCTTCGCCGATTTCGGCAAGAAATTCCAGGCAAAGTTCAACTATAAGTCCGACCACAACGGCATCAAGGGTTATTCGGGCATGTACATGCTCAAGGCCGTGGTGGAGCGTGTCGGCAAGTTCGACCGCGAGGCCTTCCTGAAGGCCGCGCATGGTGCTGTCGTCAAGGTCAAGGATGTCCCCGGAATCCTGATCGACTCCAAGTGGGACGCGAACGGCGACGTGGACCGCGAGAGTTTCCTGGCGGAAGTAAAGGGCGGCAAGCAGGTCATCACCGGCACCCTGCCTCCGGTCAACAAGTTCTGATCGACCCACACATCCGGCCGGGCACTTTCGACTGCCCGGCCGGTTCTTCCGGCTGCATCCCTCCGATGCGGAATGGATAGTCTTACCCGTGCGCCGGCCTTTCCTGCCGCCGCCCGCGCGAACATTGGCTGAGGGGAAGCCCGATGGACCAGTTCCTGCAACTCGTGCTCGCCGGCCTTGCGACCGGGTCGATCTACGCGCTGGCGGCAATCGGCTTCACGCTCGTCTGGCAGACGTCGCAGACGATCAACTTCGCGCAGGGCGAGTTTGTGATGCTACCGGCTATCCTGGTTCTGGCAGCGGTGAAATTCCTGCACCTGCCCCTACCGGCGGCAGTTCTGCTCGCGGCGGGCGCCTTCCTTCTGCTTTTCGGGTTCGGTTTCAAGAAATTCCTCGTCGACCCGATGCTCCGGCACGGCGTGCTGCCGCTCGCCATCGCGACGATGGCGCTTTCGATCCTGATGAAGGAAGGCGCGAAGGATGGCTTCTCCGCCGAGGCCCAGCAGTTTCCCTCGCTGGTGCCGGATGGGGCGGTCAGCCTCTTCGGCGCGACGCTTTCGTTGCGCGATATCGCGATCTTCGTCGTTGCGATCGTCGCCATCATTCTGCTGCAACTGTTCGTGACCCGCACCCAAACGGGTCGAATGATGCAGGCGACAGCGCAAAACCCCGGTGTCGCGACGATCCTCGGCATTCCCACCGAGCGGATGATCCTCCTGACCTTTGTCATCAACGCGGGGTTGGCAGTGCTCGCCTCTTTCCTGATCTCGCCGATCTATCTCGCCAAATTCTCGAACGGCGAAGTTATTGGCACCGCTGCCTTCATCGCGGCCATCGTCGGTGGCTTCAACCAGGTGCGCGGGGCGCTCGCTGGTGGGTTCATCGTCGGGCTGGTGGACAACCTCGCCGCCGCTTACGTCTCGAGCGCCTATCGCGCGGCGGTGCCGCTCGCCCTGCTCGTGCTCGTCATCCTGTTCAAACCCGAAGGCCTCCTCGGCCGCAAGGAGGAGCGCACGATATGAAGCCCGCCCTCCTCTCACGCCTCGACCTCAATCTGGCCGTGCTGATCCTCGGCGCCGCGATCCTCTGGTTCGTGCCGGCCGGCATGAAAAGCTATGGCCTCTACGTCATCTCCTACTGGCTGGTGATGTCGATTGCCGCGATGGGCCTCAACCTCACGCTTGGCTATGCCGGTCTCAAGAGCCTCGCGCAGGCGGCATTCCTCGGCATCGGCGCCTATGCGACGGCACTGATGACCGCCAAGGGCGGCGCTCTCGGCCCGGTCTGGTCATGGCCCCTCGCCTTCATGGTCTCGGGCGCGCTGACCTTCGCCGCCGGTGTGGTGCTGGGCTTTCCGGCGCTGCGGGTGAAGTTTCACTACCTCGCCTTCGTGACGCTCGCCTTCGCGACGGTGATGTTCCTGATCTTCCGCAACGAGCAGTGGCTGACCGGTGGCGTCTACGGCTTTCCGAATATTCCACGCCCGACGCTGTTCGGCACGAAGCTCAACAACGACCTGGCCTTCTTCCGCTTTCTGCTGATCGTGACCCTGTTTCTGAGCCTCGCGATGTGGTGGCTTCTGCGCTCGCCTTGGGGCCGCGCGTTTACGGCGCTGCGCGAAAACCCGCTGCGCGCCGCGAGCCTCGGTGTGAACCTGCGGGCCTATACCCTCCTCGCCTTCGCGATCGGCGCCGGTTATGGCGGGATGGCCGGAGCGCTCTACGCGCCGATGGTCGAGTTCATCGACCCCGCGCCCTTTGCGATCTCGGCTTCCTTCGTGCTGCTGCTGACCGTGGTTGTCGGCGGACAAGGCTATTTCCTCGGGCCGTTCCTCGGTGCCGCCTTCTCCTACGTGCTGCCGGAAGTGCTGCGGGTGACGGGCGGCTACTACCTTCTCGTCTATGCGGCGCTGGTGCTGGCGCTGCTGCTGGTCTCGCCACAGGGGATTTTCGGCCTCGTCGAGCAATGGCGCGAGCGCCGTCGCATCAAGGCCGCGCAGGCGGTGCGGGATGCCTCCAAAGTCATGCTGGAGGGCGGACGATGACGGCCCCCGCCAAATCGCAGAGTGGCACGGCGATGCTACGGGTGGAGAACCTCAGCAAGCATTTCGGCGGTATCCGCGCGGTCGACGGTGTGACGTTCGAGGTCAACGAGGGCGAGATCCTCGGTATCATCGGCCCGAACGGCTGTGGCAAATCGACCCTGTTCAACTGTATCCTTGGCCAGCTGCAGCCGACAGACGGTCGCGTGACGCTCGACGGAGAGGACATCACCGGCCTTTTTCCGGCCGACCTCAACCGGCGTGGCGTCTCCCGCACGTTCCAGCTCCTTCAGGTGTTTCCCAACCTCACGGTTCGCGAGAACCTGATCCTCGCGGGGCAGGAACATGTCGGCTCGATGATGGGGCGCCTTTTCGGCCCGCGAGACGCCGGGCTCGGTGCCGCAGCCGGGAAGATGATCGGTTTCTTCAACCTCGGCCACCTTGCCGATTCGAAGGCCGGCGGCCTCTCCTACGGCCAGCAGAAGCTGCTCGATGCCGCGATGGCCTTCATGGCCGGACCACGCCTCGTGCTGCTCGACGAACCGGCGGGCGGCGTGAACCTGACCATGCTCGCCTCATTGAAGGAACGGCTGCGGGCCATCAACCGCGAGGAAGGCGCGACCTTCGTCGTCATCGAGCACAACATGGATTTCGTGATGAGCCTCTGTGATCGGGTGGTGGTGATGGCGGAAGGCAAGGTGCTCGCCACCGGCACCCCGGATGAGATCCGCGCCGATCCTGCCGTCGTCGAAGCCTATCTCGGGCACTGAGGTTCGCCATGCACACCATCGAAAATCCTGTGCTCGAGGTCGAAGATCTGGTCTCCGGCTATGGCAAGATGACGATCCTGAACGGCACGAGCTTCTCCGCTCCGCGCGGTTCGATCACCACCATCATCGGTCCGAACGGCGCCGGGAAGTCCACCGTCTTCAAGACGATCTTCGGCGTGCTCCCTGCCCGCCGGGGCCAGGTGCGGCTCGATGGGAAGGTCGTGACCAACTTCACCCCGCGCCAGATGCTCGAAGCCGGCGCAATCTATGTGCCACAGGGGCGCAACATTTTTCCCGAACTGACGGTGCGCCACAACATCGAGCTGGGAGCGGTGGCGGCCGGTACGGCGATCACGGACATGCCGGCCCGGATCGAAGCGGCGCTCGACCGCTTCCCAGTGCTCAGACGTAAGGCCGGACAACAGGCTTCCACCCTCTCCGGAGGGGAACAGAAACAGCTCGAAATCGTTCGCGGCCTGCTGCTCGATCCGAAGCTGATTCTGATAGACGAACCCTCCATCGGTCTGTCGCCGAAAATGGTGGCCGAGACCTTCGCGATTCTCACCGAACTGAGGGACAGGGGCGTCTCGATCCTGATGATCGAGCAGAACGCGCGTTCGGCGTTGGCGATGTCCGATTACGGCCTCGTGCTCGAGCTCGGCCAGACCCGAATGTTCGACCGTGCCCAGGTGATTCTCGACGATCCACGCGTCGGCATGCTGTTTCTCGGGGGTGGAATGGCCGGGACGACGCCCTGAAAAGCAAAGAAAAAAGGCTTTTCCACACAATCGCTTCCACACGGAATTTTGTTCGCTCTCGACATGCTCCATCGCTGGACCTTGGATCAAAGAACCGGCATCCTTTAGCGGAACGTGATACTGGCGGCACTGGGCTGGGGAATGCAGGGACAGGTGCACCGGACGACGCAAGGCCGGGTGGCGATCCTTGAGATCGACAGCGCCCCAGTCAATGCCATGTCCCAGTCCGCCCGGCGCGCGCTCTGGGACGAGATTACCCGTGCCGATTCCGAACCGGAAATCGGCGCTATCGTCATCGCCGCGCGCGGACCGGATTTCGTTACCGGCGCCGACCTCACCGAAATCGGCCAGAAACCGCGCGAGCCGCACATGCCAGATGTGGTCGACCGCATCGAGGCCTCGTCGAAGCCGGTTGTCGTCGCCTGGCACGGTCGTGCGCTCGGCAGCGGCTGCGAGATCGGTCTTGCCGCCCATCGGCGCGTGATGGCGCGCGAGGCGCGCGTCGGCTTGCCGGAAGTCCGGCTCGGGCTCGTGCCAGGTGCCGGCGGCACGCAGAGGTTGCCACGCCTTGTGGGTCTCCCCGCCGCGCTCGACATGATCGCCACCGGCCGGTTGCTCGATGCCGTCGAGGCCTTCGCGATCGGTCTTTGCGACGAGGTGACCGATGGCGATGTCCGCACCGCCGCAATCGACATGGCGCAGGGCTTGATCGGCAAGATGCAGCCGCGCCTGTCGCTGCGCGCACCCTCTCCGCCCGAACCCGGCGCCTGGGAGGCGATGGTCCGCCGCGTCAGGCAAGAGGCCCGCGCTCGGCTGGCTCCGTTGCGGGCCATCGATCTCGTGAGCCAGACGCTGAGCACCGGCTTCAGCCAGGGCGCATCGCAGGAGCGCCACGCCTTTCTCGATCTCGCCGCCTCGGACCAGTCGCGGGCATTGCGCCATCTCTTCCTCGCGGAGCGACGCATCCGCCACATCGAGGGGATGGAAGGGGTTGCGCCGCAACCGGTCGCGAACATCGGCATCCTCGGCTCGGGGCAGGTCGCCGCCGGCATCGCAGCTCTTTGCATCGAGCAGGGGGTTCCTGTCAGTGTGGCGGCGAGTTCGGCGGCCGGGGTTCAGCAGGCACGCGAGAAGGTGGCCGCGCTTGTCGCCCGCGCCATTCGTGCCGGCCGCATCCCGGCGGACAAGCAACAGGAAATCGCGCGCCGCATCGGCTTCACCAGCGACTGGGCGATGCTGGCGCGATGCGATCTCGTGATCGACGCTTCGGCCGATGAAGGCCCGTCTGCCGCGCGCCTGCGCGAACTCGATGAAATGCTCCCGGCTAGAATACCGCTGGCGGTATCCTATCCGGGAGCCGACTGGTCATCCCTTACTTCTCATGTGCGGAATCCGGAGAGGCTGGTCGGCCTCCATTTCTTCTCGCCAATTCCGTTGATCCGCGCCGTCGAACTGGTGCGCTACCCCGAAACAGGTCCGCAAAGCCTCGCAACCGTTATAGGGCTGTTGCGGCGCATGGATCGGATCGCCCTGCCCTGCCGTCCCGCACCGGAACTCGCCGGCAACCGCATTCTCGCGCGGTTCCGCCAGCAGGCCGAATTCATGCTCGAAGAAGGCGCGATGCCGGCCGCGATCGACGCCGCGCTCGAACAGTTCGGCCTCGCGCTCGGCCCCTTCGCCGCGCAGGATCTCGCAGGGCTTGATATCGCCTGGGCACGTCGGCGCAAGGAAGAACGACCGGAAAGCCACCGCCGGAGCGTCCTGCTCGATGCGTTGTGCCGGATGGGACGCTTCGGCCAGAAGGCAGGACGCGGCTGGTATCGCTATGTCGAGGGACGGCGGGAGCAGGATCCTGAGGTCGAGGCCCTCGTCGAGCGCGCGGCCGCCCGCTCGAGCCTGCCGCAGCAACGCTTCTCCGTCGAACTGATCCAGATGCGTCTCCTCGCGACGATGGCGAATGAAGGAGCTCGCATTCTCGCCGAGGGAATCGTCGAGGTTCCCTTCGCGATCGACCTCGCCATGGTTCACGCCTTCGGATTTCCGGCCTGGCAGGGCGGGCCGATGCAGGCAGCCGACGCCAGAGGTCTGCGGCAGATTCTCGCTCTTGCCGAGGAAAGCGCGAACCGCGACGGGCCGGATTATGCAGTGTCGCCCCTCCTGCGGGAGCTCGTTGCAACCGGACGGAACTTCGCTTCGCTGAATACGGAGCCGGAGCCGGCAGCATCACGGCAGGGCGGCGTCCGCCTCGCCGTCCAGATTGCCTGAAGACAGGTTCGCTCCAGCTCGCTGGATACGATTATCCGGAGGCGCCGTGCTCCGTGGCACAGCCTGCTTACAGGCATTGTCTTATCTTGCCCGTGCCCGAACCAGAAGAGTCTCTCATGAAACACCCTCCGATTGCTGGAATGCTGCTCGTCACCGCGATTTTCGCCGCTCCTCTTCATATCGCCCGCGCGCAGGACGCAAAAGCGCCGGCGGCGCTGCAAAAGGAATATGATGGCTTCATCGCGGATTTCCGCCTAACCGTGAAAGCGAACAATGCCGCAGCGGTCAGCCGCCTCACGAAATTCCCCTTCTATTGGAACGGGACGCGGGATGCCGCCTCCTTCGAGAAGAACATCTATGGCAGGATCTTCACGCCGAAGATCCGGAGATGCCTTGCCAACGCGAAGGGTGTCTATGCCCGCGATCCCTCCGGCGCCGACACCTTCACGCACTTTTGCAGCAAGGAGCTGTTCCTGTTCACAAGAACGCCCCAAGGCTTCCGCTTTTCCGAAGTTGGCACGAACGATTGACATCGCGAGGGCAAGTCGCCGAGCCCCATGCGCAAAGAAGCACGGCGAAAAAGCGAGAAAAGATGGTGGGGGAAGTAGGACTCGAACCTACGAAGGCATAGCCAGCGGATTTACAGTCCGCCCCCTTTGCCGCTCGGGACATTCCCCCATACACGAACCGGCTGGAAGAGCCCTCGCGTGAGGCGTGCGTTATGAGCAAGGCCGCTTCGGCTGTCAACGCCCTAGCGACCCAGCCAGGTGATTTTCTCACGCCGTTTCGCATGCGGTGATCGACTTTTCGGACAAGGCCACGTAATCCGGCTCCAACGAGGCCAGAAAGCCTTCGACGAAAGGATACGGCGCATGAAATCGCCCTACCGACACCCGAGCGGCGACAAGACCGGCCCCCGTCCGCCGAAGGATAAATCCCGCTTCGCGCCCAAGCCGAAGAAGGAACGTCCCCGCCCGCCGGAAGATTGCGACGTGCTCTACGGCATCCACTCGGTCCGCGAGGCGCTCGCGAACCCGGCGCGCAAGCTCCGCCGCCTCCTGACAACTGAGAACGCCCTCGCCCGCCTCTTGGAAGGGCTGGACATCCGGATCAAGGCAGAAATCGTCAAGCCGGAAGCGATCAGCGCATTGCTGACGCCGGATGCCGTGCATCAGGGCGCCTATCTCGAAGCCGAGCGGCTACCCCTCCTCCGGCTTGAAAAACTGCCGCAGGACAAGGTGATCGTCGCGCTCGATCAGGTGACGGACCCACATAACGTCGGCGCAATCATCCGCTCGGCCGCGGCCTTCGGTGTCGGCGCGATCCTGACGACCTTTCGGAACAGCCCGGAACTCACTGGCGTGCTCGCCAAGGCAGCCTCCGGCGCGCTTGAGCATGTGCCGCTGGTCGGCGTGACCAATCTTGGCCGCGCGCTGACCGAACTCTCGGATCAGGGCTTCATGGTGATCGGGCTCGATTCCGAAGCGCCGGAGGAAATCCACGACCTCCCGTTGCGCCAGCCGCTGGTGCTGGTGCTTGGCGCGGAGGGCAAGGGCCTGCGGCAATCCACCCGCGCGCTGTGCCATCATCTTGCGCGCCTTGAACTGCCCGGCGCGATTCGCAGCCTCAATGTCTCGAATGCGGCGGCGATCTCGCTCTATGCGGTGGGGCGATCGCTCACCAAAGGCTGAGCCGCTGCTCCAACGGCGTCAACAGAATAACAAAAAACCCGCCGGTTCCGGCGGGTTTCCTGTTTGATCGGCTTCAGGAGCGATCAGCTCTTGAAGATGTCGCGATCCTTGGTTTCTGGCAGGAACAGCATGCCGATCACCACGGTCATCAGCGCGACCACGATCGGATACCAGAGGCCAGCGAAGATATCGCCGGTCGCGGCAACGATCGCGAAGGCCGTCGGCGGGAGGAAGCCGCCGAACCAGCCGTTGCCGATGTGATAGGGCAGCGACATGCCGGTGTAGCGGATGCGGGTCGGAAAGAGTTCCACCAGCATCGCAGCAATCGGGCCGTAGACCATCGTCACGTAGATGACGAGGATGAACAGCAGGCCGATGATCTTGAGCGCGCGTCCGTCCGAGAGCACACCGCCGATGGACGGCGCCTTCAGGATGGTCGGGTCGGCCGCCTTCGGATAGCCCGCCTCGACGGCGGCCGCCGCGACGTTCTTGGCGAAGTCCTTGTCGACCACGACAGCCTTGCCGTTGACGGTGACGGTAGTGCCCGAACCGGCAGCGCCGTTCTCAAGCTTGTAGGCGATGGCCGAGGCAGCGAGGCCACGGCGGGCGATGTCGCACGCCACAGTGAAGGTGCGCACGTTCACCGGATCGAACACGTTGCCGCAAGTCGCCGGATCGGCGGTCACGACGACCTTCACCTTCTCATGGGCTTCCATGAGCTTCGGGTTGGCGGTGTGGGCGATCATGTTGAAGATCGGGAAGTAGGTCGCGGCCGCGATAAGGCAGCCCGCCATCAGGATCGGCTTGCGGCCGATCTTGTCCGAGAGCCAGCCGAAGAAGATGAAGAACGGCGTGCCGAGGAGGAGCGAGCCGGCGATCAGCAGGTTCGCGGTGGTGCCGTCAACCTTCATGGTCTGGGTGAGGAAGAACAGGGCATAGAACTGGCCCGTGTACCACACCACGGCCTGGCCGGCGGTGCCGCCGAGCAGCGCAATGAGCGCGACCTTGGCGTTCTTCCACTGGCCGAAGGCCTCGCCGAGCGGCGCCTTCGAGAGCGTACCCTCGGCCTTCATCTTCTGGAACGCCGGCGATTCGTTGAGCTGGAGACGGATCCAGATCGAGATAATCAGCAGCAGGACCGAGACGATGAACGGGATGCGCCAGCCCCAGTTGGCGAAATCTTCCGGCGACATCGACAGGCGGAGCGTCAGGATCACGATCAGCGAGGCGAAAAGGCCCACGGTCGCCGTCGTCTGGATCCACGAGGTGTAGAGACCACGCCGGCCATGCGGTGAATGTTCCGCAACATAGGTCGCGGCACCACCGTATTCACCACCTAGTGCCAGCCCCTGGACAAGGCGGCAGATGATGAAGCCGATCGGGGCCAGAATGCCGATGGAGGAATAACCCGGCATGATGCCGATGACGAAGGTCGCGATACCCATGAGGGTCATCGTGACAAGGAAGGTGTACTTGCGGCCGATCAGGTCGCCGAGGCGACCGAACACCAGCGCGCCGAACGGGCGGACAGCAAAGCCTGCCGCAAAGCCGAGGAGCACGAAGATGAAGCCCGCGGTGGGGTTTACGCCGGAGAAGAAATTAGCGCTGATATTCGCAGCAAGCGAGCCGGCAAGATAAAAATCGTACCATTCGAAGACGGTACCGAGCGATGAAGCAAGAATTACTCGCTTTTCTTCAGGAGTCATAGGGCGATCGGGCGATTCCGACACTGCCGTTCCCTGCATGGCCATTTCCACTCTCCACTTGTGTTTGCCTTGACTTCAAGGGAAAGCCAAAAAACAAAAACCCCACTGCCGCGAACGCGACAATGACCGCTTTTAATTTTTGGAAATCGCCTTAGGTCAAATATTCTTGAACATCTACGGACATGTATGCCGTCGATTGCCCGAACTTACGTGGATTCCTGTTTTATGAAATCGGTATTTTTGGCTGAAATACTTTAGTCTAATTACAATCACACAAAACCCCGCCAAACAGTTGCGGGATGCTCAAAAATCGAGGATAGGAGCGCAGGGCCGGAATAGCACAGCGGTAGTGCAGCGGTTTTGTAAACCGAAGGTCGGGGGTTCGATCCCCTCTTCCGGCACCATTCTCCCTGCGGTCTTCGGTCGTATCCGGCGGTTGGCAAGCTCGATAACCGGACGCTGCGTTCGCCGCGAACGACACAGGTGACAAGCGCGAATGGCCGTGTCGGACAATCCCCACACGGCCTGCCTGCCAACAGATATCAGTACATCTGCACGGGAAGCGCGCCGCCGGGGCCGATCAGCACACCCCAGATATCATTTCCCTGGACGGTGACAATTTCCGTGCTGTCCGGGCTGCCGGCAATCTTGATCGTCACCTTGTGATTGCCCGGCGGAACGTCGAGCGAGGGTCCGTCCGGCTTCTCCGATCCGACACCGGGGGCGACCTTGAAGGTCTTTCCGCCGACAATGACGGTCGCCGCCGTATCGTGCATGTTGCCGATGAGGATCTTGGCCTGCCCCGCCTTCGGCATCATACCGGACTTCTTCGCCTCGGCCTCCTTGCGCAGCAGCAGGCTGATGCTCGTCTCCTGCCCCTTGCGGGTCAGGGTCAGGACGCCGGGACCGTCGGCGGCGGCGTAACCGACGATGGTCTTCGCCCCCTCGGTTCTGGCTGGCGCCGTCTCTTTCCAGCCCAAAGCGACCAGTTCCTTGCGGTAAAAGGCGAGAACGCTGGCCGGGGTGGCTTTCACGGTGGCCTGTGCCTCGATCCGCCAGGGTGATCGCTCGTGCCCCTTGGAGCTCGAAGCCTTGGGAACCGGTAGACCGGCGGTCTCGTCGCGTTCGAGCGCCTCTTCCGCCGCGGCTTGCGGAGCCGGTTCGGCGCTGGCGGATTTCGGAGGAACGCCGGCGCCGGGCATGTCGATCGCGACTCCGGCCTTTCGGGCCATCTCCAGGGCGTTATCGAGGCCACCCTTCGGCGGAGGCTGGAGCGCCTGTTTCATCAAATCCTGCGCCATCGTGTCGAAACTCTGGCTCATCTTGGCATGAGCTTCGGCCTGCGGATTCGGCTGCGACGCGGTCGGCACCGGCGGCGCGGGTGGACGCGCAGCCTGCGCGCCGGGAAGCACCGAGGCAGGAACCGAGCGCACCGACACGACAGATTTCGCCTCGTCCTGCTTCTTCGCGGTGACGTGGAGCGCGCCGTGTTGCGGATGGGTGAAGAAGGCGTGCTGCATGCCTTCCCCGGTCGGCACCTTCATCGCGGCGCTGCCGTCGCTAGCGGAATGGAGCGCCCATCCGGCAGCGGTCAGTTCGGTGCGGTAGAAGGCGAGCAGCGCGCCATGCGGCTGCGGCGCGGTCGCGTCGAGATGCAGGCGCTCGGGGGAGAACTGGATACCGGTCGCCCCGACTGGAAACGGCAGGTCGCGTTCCAGCGGCACGGCTGTATAGCTGATCGATGTCGCGTTGTTGTGGGCCGGTGCGGGCTGGACGAACAGGGTGATCGCCTGGCGCCCTTTCTTCAGGCTGACCATCCGGCTCGTCGGCTGCTGGGCTTCCTGGGAGAATGGCGCGGAATAGGGCTGCCAACCGGCGGCTTCCAGCAGCTTCATCGCGGAACGGGCGGCATCCGTCACGGGTTCCGATGACAGGATGATCGTCGTCTGCGGTAGCGCAACCAATTGTTTCATCGCCGAGGGGCGCGGGAGCTTGCTGGTATCGACCTCGGCGACCGTCTGCGCGATGACCTGGTGCAGGGAGCCTGTTGCAGCAAGCGTCGCGACGGCGAGGAACGCAGCGGTACCGGTCGCGGCCAGAAGACGAGCGATCCGGCGGGCGGGTTGGCGGTGCGCGGCTTCAAACTGGGTCGATGTCATCGCAATATCCTCGTTGGCCGCGTTCAGGGCGACGCGGGCATGATGCCAAACTCGCACAGGAGTGTTTCGTCCCACGGCCGTGAAACCGGTGCTTTGTTTCAGCATTGAAACAAAGCGGTTGTGCGCCATGACACCGACCGTCGCGGCGCGGAAACAGTTTAGGCCTATTCCTGCCTAAGGTCGTGGCACGGGCATCCGGCGATATTGTCGCTCCCTCACCGCCGTGACATTGATGAAACAAAGACGCACAGCGGAACGGTGACCAAACGTGACGACCAGAAAAATCTCACGGAGAACGGTGGTGTCGGGGATCGGCGCGATGGCCGTTCTGGCGAAAACCGGCAACCTCGGCGCGCAGCAGCGCCTGGTGATGAACGACGCAAGCCGCCTCAACCCGACGCCGCTCTTTCGGCACTGGCACGTCAAAACGGGAGAGGCCGATTTCATTGCGGCGCTCCGGCGGGAACTGAAAGAAGCTGCTGCCAACCGTCTCCCCGTCGCTATCGGCGCCGCGCGTCATTCGATGGGCGGGCAATCGCTCGTCCGCAACGGCGTGGCGATGACCTTCGACGTCGATCAATGCGAACTCGATACCGCTGCCGGCATCTACCGCGCCCACGCCGGCACGCGCTGGCACCAGGTGATCGCCAAGCTCGATCCAGCAGGCTTTTCGCCCGCAGTAATGCAGTCGAACAGTGATTTCGGCGTCGGCGCGACCTTTTCCGTCAACGCGCACGGCTGGCCGACGCCTTACGGCCCGTTTGGTTCGACCGTTCGCTCGGTCCGCCTCATGCTCGCGGATGGTTCGATCGTCACCTGCTCGCGCACCGAGAACGCCGAGCTGTTCTCGCTGGCTATGGGCGGATACGGGCTGGTAGGTATCATTCTCGATCTCGATGTCGATATGGAGCGAAACATGCTGCTCAGGCCGACGTTCGAGGCAATGCCGGCGGGCGAGTTCGCGAAACGGTTCATCGCCGCCGCCAACGATCCACTCGTGCCGATGATCTACGGGCGGCTGAACGTCGAGCGTGATTCATTCTTCACTCAAGCGCTGCTCGCCACCTGGCGGCGCGAACCCGTGCCGGCTGGCGGCTTTCCCCCCGTCGAGCGGCGCGGCGCGCTGACGGGAATTTCGCGACAGGTCTATCGGATGCAAGTCGGTCGCGAATGGGGCAAGAGTCTCCGGTGGTTCGTCGAGCGCTCGCTTGCGCCGTCGCTGGGCAGCGGAATCTCTACGCGCAACAGCCTGATGAACGAGCCGGTCCTCAATCTCGAGAACCGCGACCGCCAGCGGACAGACATCCTCCACGAATACTTCGTCAGTCCGGATCGGTTCGGCGAATTCCTGGAAGGGTGCCGGCGCATCATCCCGGCGGCCTCCGCGGAGTTCCTCAATGTCACCCTGCGCCATGTAAAGCGCGATCCGGAAAGCGTGCTCTCCTTCGCGACGACCGACCGGATCGCGGCGGTGATGTCCTTCTCGCAGAAGATCAATCCGAATGGCGAGACGGACATGATCCGCGTGACCGAAGCGCTTATCGATCTCGTCGGCTCGATCGGCGGTAGCTTCTACTTGCCCTATCGCCTCCACGCGCGCCCCGATCAATTGCTGAAGATCTATTCCGAAGTTCCGCGCTTCTCCGAGCGCAAACGCTTCTACGATCCCGGCCTCCTGTTCCGGAACACGATGTGGAACACCTATTTCAGTTCATGAGAAGGAGCCCTTCCGATGGTGCTGCGCTGGATTTCGGCCGGTTACTGCCTTGCGCTGCTGCTCGCGGGATCGCTCAACTACATTCCCGGCCTCACCGATGCCGAAGGCCGCGCATTCGGCATCTTCGCGCTCGATATCTATGACGACATGCTCCATTGGGCCTCGGCGGCCTGGGCCGGCGTGGCCGCGCTGGTCTCGCGCCGCGCAAGCGAGATTTTCCTGAAGGTTTTCGGCGCTCTCTACCTTGCCGATGGCGCGCTCGGCCTCGCGACCGGCTCCGGGTATCTCGATCTTGGAATTCTGATCTACGGCGTGCAGAACCTGCCTTTCTCGTTCAAGGTTCTGGCCAATCTCCCGCATGTCGCGCTGGGCAGCTTCGCGCTGCTGGCAGGAATTTTTCTCGCCCGTTCACCGCTGGAGCGCTAGGTGGTGCGAATGAAGCGCGTTCTCAAAGGTCTCGGCATCGCGGCCGCCCTCGCCGCGCTCGCCGCCGCGATCCCGGTTTTCTACGTCGAAACCCGATGTTTCGACAGTCGCCCGAGGGTTTCGTCCGATTACCGGTCGATCCTGCCGGAACCGGAGCGCCGCGCGCTCGCGGATACCTTTCTGACCTATCCTGAATGGTCGATCGTGCACGCCTACGAAGATCTTGCGGCGGTCTCTCGCCGCAGCGGCGAAGCGGCATTCGACTACACCGGCTCGATTCACCGTTACTGGACCAGCCTTTGTGCGCTCGGCGCCGAGGCTTCCGCGAGGGGGCCCGTGACGAGCGACGTCAAGGCCATGCTCTACATCATCGGCCTGAGCTTTTCCGCCGAGCTTGGCGTGAAGGGCTTCTACGAGATGACCATCGGTCGCCTGTCCCGCGCGAGTGTAACCGGCGCCGCGACGCCGGAAGACCGCTTCGCACACGACCTCGCGGACGATTATGCCGCATTCCTGCGTCAGACGCCGTGGTACGAATACCCGTTCGGCGCGAAACTGGGGCAGTTCTGGCGCGAGGTACCGTTCGGCTCGGAAGCGACGATCCGCGCTATCGAGCGCCGGATCGCGCTCAGCCTCGAATGGGGCGGCAAATCGCTTTACGCTCAGCTGATGGCGCTGGCAGCGGGCCTCTCGCCCGCCAAGCTTACGCTGCAAAGTGTGGTCTCCGATTTCGACACGCCTGACGCCACGCCTTCCGGCCCTATTCGCGTGATCGAGCGGCGGGCGGACGGATCCACCGTGATCGAGACGCCGCGCTACCGCGCCTTCACCGCGATTCTGCTCGACCAGCTCGGCAGGGGCCGGCGTTTCGTCGAGATCGCGGGCAACGACCATATCTTCGTGACAGTGTTAGTGCCGGAGGGGTGGCCGGGTTCCAATGCGCCGGGCATGACGCTGGTCGCAGTTCCGCTTCAGGCGCGTGCGGGCTGGCAGAGGCGCGGCATCTACCTGCCTCTCTCGGCTCTGGGAGGGCTTCTGCACGAACTCCGCGCAGCGAGCGGTGAGTTTGAGCATGCCTACGACTACTGAATTCGGCCGCCCGAACGGGGCGGTGCTGGCGCGTGCGGCTGTGGCGGCGTGCGGACTTTGGCTCGGCGCGCTCCTTGCGCTGCCTCTCGTCTCGGACAGGGTTCGCGATATCACGATCGTTGCGATCAGGGAAACGGAGGCCCTGCGCGCGATTGCAAGGGCGGATGTCGCCATCGTCGGCGGACGCGGACGCGTTTTCAGCCTGCGCGGCCGCTCTCCGGGCTTCGTCGCCGCGCTTTACGCTTCCGGCGGCGTGCTCGTCTTCGGGGTCGGAGGCGCCGGATGCGGACTCGGCGCGGCGTTGAAACACAACGGCAGGAGCTGAAACAATCCCGACCACGTGCGGCCCGAGGCTGAAACAGGCCGTGGCTAGAAGGAGGTATTGAAACCCTCCAACGGACCCCACGGAGACATCCCATGAAGCCCATCGCCTCAACCCTTGTTGCTCTCGCCGGCCTCGGCTTATTCAACTCGCTGGCGCTGGCCGCCCTGCCGAACGAAGGCAAACCCGCGATCCGCAACGCCGCGCCGCAGCGGCAGGATGCGCCGCGTGAACCGACCCATCCGGTGGTCGCGCCGGATGCCTGCGCTGGCCCCTCTTCCGGGATCGTGAAGCCGCGCTGCGCCGCCTATGTCCAGGATGCCCGCAGTGGCGCGAAGGTCCGGGTGATCTCGATCTACAATGTGACGAAGGTTTCCGTCTGCATGCCGCATGAAAAGGATTGCACCGCAGGGCGCTGAGACTTCCTCAGGAACCGACGCATACACCAAAGAATGAAGCTCCTCACCTACAAGCTTTCTGACGGCCCCCGCCCCCCAAAAAACACAGATGACCGGCCCCGTGTCCCCCGCGGCCGGTTTCTTTTTTCCTCGGAAGCACTGCCAGCCGGAACATGGATGCGCCACGATCTTTCTCGCACGCGAGAAACACCCGCTTTGGCTTGGCCATCGGTCCGGTGTCGGGTGCGCACCTGGCGCTGTTTTGCGTGTCGTCGCGCTCGCTTTCGCCGGGGCAGGCCCAACCGGGAGGAACAACGCAGGGAAGGCCCTCGTATAAGTCAATCTGATCGGCTTTCTCTCTCCCGGACCCGCGAGGAGCAGAAGGCGCAGGCCGCAGCACCGCATCGACTGCGAAAGCGCGGGTCCGACATTCCGTCGGATCTCCGCGCTTTCGACAGGCTCCGTATTTGTGTCGGGAATGCTCAACGAACCACGACGCGGGTCCCGATCTGAACACGGCTGTAAAGATCGATGACATCCTCGTTCAGCATACGGATGCAACCGGACGAAACCGCATAGCCAATCGATTCCGGCTCGTTGGAACCGTGAATGCGATACATTGAATTGCCGAGATACATCGCACGAGCGCCAAGCGGGTTGGCCTCGCCGCCCGCCATGAAACGCGGCAGATCGGGCCGGCGCTTGAGCATCGCCTCCGGCGGACGCCAATCCGGCCATTCGCGCTTGGCGCTGATCCTGTGTTCGCCGGACCAAGCAAAGCCCGGGCGACCGACCCCGATTCCGTAACGCATCGCCTTGCCGTCGCCGAGCACGAGGTAGAGACGGCGCTCGGCGGTATTCACGATGATCGTCCCCGGCACATGGCCATCGCCAAAGGAAACGATCTCGCGGGGAATCGTCGGTGCGTTCGAGGTGACGGTCACCTCAAACGGGTGGCCGGGATTGCGGATTGTATCGACATCGGTCGCCGCGAGCGCGGTGCCGGCCATGAGCGTCAGGGTGGTGGCAAGAAGGGTCGCGCGGAACATTGGGGGTCTCCTGAAGGGATGGAAAGGTGTTTGGATGTTCCCGACGCGGGCTTCAGCCCTTGAGCGGCGCGTTGGCGCCGAAGCCGAAATCGCTGTGCTGCCGATGCTTGAAACCACCGGCAGGCACCAAGCGGTCCTGCCGCTTGCCCTGGATGGCGACCTCTGCCTGTTCGCCGGGATTGTAGACCAGCGCAGCGGCTGCGAAGGCCAGAACGGAACTCAAGGCGAGGGTCAGCCCGATATTGCGGAAAAACATGTGTGCCTCCTTTTCTGGTCACGCTTTCTGCGCGCTGTTTCCATGGGAGGCGTTGTAGCGCTCGCGTATTTCGCAGGAGGGCCGTGCGGCAGCGAGAATGTTTCAGAAGGCCGCCGAATGTTTCAAGGTGCTCGACCGCTCAGGACCGGCTTTACATCTGGTCGCGACAGGTGAGACAAACGAGGCGACGTGAGGGGAGCGGGCGGCTTGGCGTCTGAAGTTTCGGAATCGATTGAGACGGGCTGGCCGGTCCGATGGCTGTGGCGGCCTGCCGACGATGCGCTCGAAATCGGCCTTTCGCTTCAGGATTTGGCGGGCTGGACGCAGGCAGGTCGGCGTCCGACCGGAGCGGCCTTCCTCGCATGCCTTCACCCCGATGACATCTCCCGCCATGTCGATGCAGTGCGGGATCATCTTCGCGGCGCACCGTCATTCGCCTGCGCCTCGCGTTTTCTGGATGCGAGCGGCCAGACGCATTGGCTCTTCCTCACCGGCGAAGCGGAACGCGATGGTTCGGGGCGTGCGATATCCGTGCGCGGAACCGCCACTCGGCTTGATTCCGCCGCGTCCGGCTCGCCGGGTCAGCCGATGCCGTTGCGCATGACCGACCTGTTCTCGGCCGGCGTAGCGGCGTTGGAGGAGCGCGAAGCCGAACGGAATCTGCGCCTGCTGGCGGAAGAGAACGCCTTCTCCCAGCGTGAATTCCTCTCGACCGTCAGTCACGAGATCCGCAACCCGCTGACGGTGATCTTCGCCAACATCAGCATCCTGCGCGCGAAGGCCGAGCGCGACGGCGACATGAACCTGATCCAGCGTCTGTCATCGCTGGAGAAATCCGGTCGGCACCTGCGCGACCTCGTGTCGGACGTTCTCGATCTCGCCAAGCTGGAAGCCGGGCACCTCCAGGCCGAAGCGGATTGGTTCGATCTCACCGCGCTGCTGCTCGAGGTCGAGGAAATGGCGAACGCGCTGACCCGTGACAGCGGTGTGATGTTCCTGCTCGACATGCCGCTCGACCTCGGCCGGATGTTCGGGGATCGGCTGAAGCTGAAGCAGATCCTGCTCAATCTCATCGGCAACGCGGCGAAATTCACCAAGAAGGGTCGCATCGTCCTTGCGGTGACGGATCAGAACAGCTCCATCCTGTTCGCTGTCGAGGACACAGGGCCAGGTATCCCGCCGGATCGCCTCGATACCCTGTTCAAGGCCTTTTCTCAGATCGATGGCTCCAACGCGCCGCGCGCCGTCGGCACCGGCCTCGGGCTTTACATCTCCGAGCGATACGTCCGCCTGCTCGGTGGCCGACTTTCCGTCAAAAGCCAGCTTGGCGAGGGCAGCACTTTCGATTTTGCGTTGCCGCGAGTGGCGATGTCCAAGGTGGAACGCGTCCCGCCTGCCCGCCGCGAGGACCGACTGGTGATCGGCCATACAGAGGATCTGGGAACGCTTGATCCTCATCTGCAGATGCGCGCGACCAATGCGATGATCGCCCGGCACCATTTCGATGCCTTGACGGCGATGGATGCAAGCGGTCGTCTGAAGCCGGCGCTGGCGGAACGCTGGGAACCGCTCGGCGAACGAGGCTGGCGCTTTCATCTGCGCAGAGGCGTCCATTTCCACGACGGTTCCGCTTTCGACGCCGCGGACGTGCTGGCGACCTATGCGCGCGTGCTGGGAGAAGCCGGGACCACAAGCGCCTACGCGGCGTTTCTCAAGCCGATTGTCTCGATGGCTGCGCCCGATCCCTTCACGCTTGAGCTTGGAACGGAAGGCCCGATCCCGCTGCTGCCCGTGGACCTCAGCCATGTTGCGATCGTCAATCGGCGTTTTCGGGCAGCCAGCACCGAGGCTTTCGACAGCCTGGAAGCCATCGTGGGAACGGGCCCGTTCCGCCTCACCGCACGACCCAGCACCCGCGCGCTGCAATACGAGCGCTTCGCCGCGCATTGGGCCGGCGCCTCGGACTGGCGGCAGCTGGAATTCCGCCTGATCGACGATAGCGGCGTTGCCTCCGTCACCGCCCTACTGGCAGGCGACGTCGATCTCATCGACAATGTCAGCCCGGAACAGTTTCTCGAACTCGGCCAGCGCGACGATGTGGTGTTGTCGACCTGCGACAGCAACCGGGTATGGTATCTTTTCTTCGACCAGTTCCGCGACAGGTCGCCCTGGATCACGGATCGTGCCGGCCAGCCTCTCGGTATGAATCCCTTGCGTGACCCGCGCGTGCGAAAGGCAATCTCGCTGGCGATAGACCGGCAGTTCATCACGCAACGGCTCATGGCAGGTCAGGGAACACCGGTCGGCGATGTGGCCGGTCCGGGTGTTTTCGGCGTCAATCCCGATCTTGCTCCCCCGTACTACAACCCCGCATGGGCGCGTCAGCTTCTGGCCGACGCCGGCTACCCGGAAGGCTTCGGCATCACCCTGCACGGCTCGCGGGACCGGTCCTTCCACGGCGCCACCACCTTGCGCGCGATCGAGTTGATGCTCAACGCCATCGGCATCCTCTGCCGCTCCGAGGCACTGCCGGCAGGCGAATTCTATCCCCGCGCCGCGCGTGGCGAATTCAGCTTCGGCCTTTCGGGCTGGGGATCGATCACCGGAGAGACGTCCTACAGCCTGCGTCTCCTCCTCTGCTCGCCGGATGCCGCCGGCGGGTTCGGCACCGCCAACCGCGGCGGCTACTCCAACCCCCATTTCGACGAGCTGGTGCGCGAGGCCGTCCGCACGATGGACGAAAGCCGCCGCCGTATCCTTCTGGAACGAGCTTCTGCGGTCGCGATGGCGGATACCGCGATTGCACCGATCTGCGCCCGCAGAACCACCTGGGCGGCGAAGCGCGGTCTACGTTACGAAGCGCAGATGGACGGCGCGACCCTCGCCGTTGGTGTCAGGCGCGACGTCGGTGAAAGCCCGTAGGACACGCCCGTCAGTCGCCGACGAACACATAACCCACGCCGCGCACCGTCTTGACGTATCGCGGCGCGTCCGGGGTCGGTTCGATCTTCTTGCGCAACCGCGTGATCCGGATATCCACTGCCCGCTCGGTATCGCCGTTTTCGCCACCACCCGACAATTCGAGGATATGCGATCGTGACAGGGGCCGCCCGGCGCGGGTAGCGAGGAGGCTGAGCAGGTCGAACTCCAGCGCGGTCAGGTCGATCGGCTTGCCGTCGGCTTCCAGAAGGACGCGCGCGTCAAGATCGAGCACCTTGCCGCCGAACCGGACGCGTTTTCCCGGCACCTCCGACACCGGCTCGACCAAACGCACCTCCGCCGGCGGCAGGCGTCGCAGCACCGAGCGGACGCGGGCCAGCATCTCGCGCAGTTCGTAGGGTTTCACGAGATAATCGTCCGCACCCAGTTCCAGCCCGATGATGCGGTCGATGGAGGTGCCGGCGGCCGTGGCGAAAATAATGCCGGCCTGCGCGCCCTTTCCCCGCATCCAGCGGGCGAGCGAAAGGCCGTCCTCCCCCGGCATCGCGATATCGAGGATGGCGACATCGAATGGGGTCGTGGCCAAGGCCTCCCGGAACGCCGCCGCGCGTCCGAACCCTTCCACGGCAAAGCCGTGCATCGCGAGATACTCGACCACAGCTTCGCGCAGATCGTCCTCGTCGTCGACAACCGCAATCCGCTTCTCGCCCCCGCTCATGCCCCCTCCCGTTACGCATCGCTTGACTTAAATCAGAGCCTCTGGTCCCGTCCGCTTGTTGTGCAACCAAACAGGTGCCGGGTCCAGATGGCGTCGCGGGGCCGTATCATTCTTGTTGACGACGAGCCGGAGTTGATCGCCGCTTTCGTGGAATTCCTGAAGGATCGCGGCTTCGATGCCGTGGCCGCAGCCGGCGGCTATGCCTACGACGCGCTGGCCAAGGCTGGGAAACCCGACCTTGTCGTGCTTGATCTGCAGATGCCGGGTGAGAACGGACGTGACCTCCTGCTGCGCATCCGGAGGGCAAACGATATCCCGGTAATCGTGATGACCGGCGCCGGCGACCTCCTCGATCGCGTGCTCTGCCTCGAACTCGGCGCGGACGACTTCGTCGAGAAGCGGATCGCGCCGCGTGAACTGGCCGCCCGCATCCAGGGTCTGCTCGAACGCCACGGCAGCGGGCAGCGCGACATCGTGCGTTTCGAGCGCACCACGGTCGACCTCCGCGCGGCCCTCGTCATGCATAACGACGGCAGCGAGGAGCGGCTCGGCATCAGCGAGATCATGTTGCTCAAGGCTTTTCTGGCAAATCCGCGCAAACTCTTGACCCGGGACGATATTCTGGATCTCGCGCCCGCGCTCGACCGCGATGCGCTCGACCGCTCGGTCGATCCGCGCGTCGCACGACTGAAACGGAAACTCGCTACCGATTGGATCGAGACTCGGCGCGGACAGGGCTACGTCTACGCGCCGCAGAACGGTTAAGACTGCATGGATGTCCTTATGAAGGTGTTGGAATCGCATTGGCCATCCGGGCTGCAGGGCCCGGATGCGGCTGTCCTGCGTGCCGTCGTCGATGCCTGCCCGTCTCGGGTTTCGCTCGTGACGCCCGATCATCGCTATCTCTACGCCAATCCGGAATTCCTTCAGTTCGTCGGGCTGTCGCTCGGACAACTGATTGGCCGCTCGGCGCGCGATGTGCTCGGGCCCGAGGTCTATGCCGCCTTCGCGGAAACCGCCTTGCAGGTGCGGCCCGACCATGCGCCGACCTGGGAGGGGTGGATCAACTTCTCCGGTAACAGGCGGCGTTACCTCGACGTCACGATGGCGCCCTATGCGCCCGGTGGCGGCGGGCTCGAGGCGATTTTCGTTTTCGCCCGCGATACGAGCGAACTGAAACTGCGCGAGCAGGAACTGCGCGAGAGCATCGAGGAACTCACGCGCACCGAAGCGGATCGGAACGCCTCCGACAAGGTCAACACCCAGATCGTGCAGAGCGCGCTCGACGCTTTCATCCTCGCGGACGCGAACGGGATCATCCGGGATTTCAATCCCGCGGCGGAGACCATGCTGGGTTACCGGCGCGAGGAGGCCATCGGCGAACCGCTGGCGCAACTCATCATCCCGGAGCATCTGCGCGCAGCGCATGAGGCGGGAATGGCGCGCTATCTGGCTTCCGGCGTATCGCGGGTCATGGGGCGGCGCCTGCAACTCGAAGCCTTGTCGTCGAGCGGCGATATCGTGCCCGTCGAGGTCACGCTGAACGAGGTGCGGTTGCCCGACCGGCATCTCTTTACGGCACACATGCGCGATCTGCGCGAAAGCCGGCGCGCCCAAGCTGAAATCGAGGCGCAACGGGTCCGAATCCATCAGATCGAGAAGCTCTCGGCGATGGGGTCGCTGCTCGCCGGGGTGGCGCATGAACTCAACAACCCGCTTGCGATCCTTGTTGCGCAATCGACGCTGCTCAAGGAAAAGGCCGAGACGAACGAGATCAAGCAACGCGCCGAGCGGATTCATGCCGCCGCCGACCGTGCGGGGCGCATCGTCAAGAGCTTCCTGGCGCTTGCGCGCGAAAAGCCGCCATCCCGCGAGCTGACGGATGTCAACCGCCTCGCGGCGAATACGCTCGAAATGCTTGCCTATGGGCTGCGGACGGCCGGCATCGAGGTTGTGCGTGAACTCGACCCGGCGATGCCGGAATTGCGGATCGATTCCGACCTTCTCGGTCAGGTCTTCGCCAATATCGTGCTCAACAGCCAGCAGGTACTGATGACCCACCCGCGTCCCCGTCTCCTTACACTGCGGACGCGGGCAGCGGCGGACCATGTCCTCATCGATATCGGCGACAACGGCCCCGGCGTCGCGCCGGATCTCGCTTCCCGTATCTTCGATCCTTTCTTCACGACCAAGCCCGCCGGCGTCGGCACCGGCATCGGCCTCGCGATCTGCAAGGACATTGTTCAGGCGCATGGCGGGAAGCTCGAACTCGCGGAGAATTCGCAAGCCGGCGCGTTGTTCCGCATCACCCTGCCGCGGACCATGGACGATCCGGTGACGACCGACCCGGTGACGGCGACCAGCTGCAGTGAGCGCATACTCGTCGTGGACGACGAGCATGACGTCGGTGAGAGTCTCGGTGAAATCCTCGAAGCATTGGGGCACCGCGCGATCGTCACCTCGTCCGCGTTCGACGGCCTGAAGCGCCTGCGCAGCGAGACCTTCGATCGCGTTTTCGTCGATCTTCGCATGCCCGAGCTGAACGGGCACGAATTCCTCAAGGAACTCGCTGAAATCCACCCTTCCCTCGCCGCCCGCAGCATCCTGATGACCGGCGATACCGTGCGGGGACCGGCAACCTTGCTCGGCGGGACAGATATCCGTGTTCTGGAAAAGCCGTTCTCTCTGGACGATATCCGCACTGCGATCAGCACCGGCTGAATCGGCGCGACGACGCCCATCCATCTTCTCCGGTCGGCCGCCGTGTTCGGGCGGAGGCAATAAAGGGATGTCCCCGCCAGCATGACCGGCAGGGACATCAGGCATTCGGCTTCCTCGGCGAAGGGCCGAGAGAAGAGCGACATTCGACCTATGGAAGCCCCGGCCCCCTCAGGGTCCGGCCCCGATAAGGTTCGGCGTCAGATGAAATGGCCGCCGTTAATGAAAGACTTGGCCTTCTTGCAGACGTTGCCCTTCTGCGGCTGGCCGTTGAGCGTGTTGTACTCGAGGCAGGTCTGGGCACGCGGATAGCTGATGGCATATTCGCCGCCGCTTTCCTGGCCGCCGCCCGACGGGCCGCCACCGCCACCACCCGAGGTCATGGCCATCGCCTGACCGCCGATGAGGGAAACCGAACCGGCGACCGGCATGGCCAGCATCGCGACGGCAAGAGCGAAAGACTTGATATTCATGGCGTAACTCCTTTCGATGTGAAGTGCGTCCGTTGCACTGATGCCGTTATCGAGGGCCAGTGTTTCTCCCGATTGCCGCCCGGTTGCATGGGACGTTTCAATTGTTGCGGCGACGATGGGCATCGCTCCGAGCGCAAAACAGTCCTGCCCTGCCGGCGGGAGAAATTTGAGAACGCGCCTGCGCGTGTCGCGCGGAACGAGGCGTGGCAACCTGAAACATTTGAAATAGAGCTCGACCGCGCATGACCTGCCTTTGAAAAACGCTACTCCTACTGTGTCAGCATCGAACAAGGAGAACGATCATGAACCGCAACCGCCCGATGTCGCCGCTTCGCGCTGCCAGGCATGCGCTGCTTGCCGCCACGGCGGTCTGTGTCGTTGCAGGCGCTGCCCGCGCTCAGACCCATTGTTCCGCCGCCGGCATCGACTGGCGGTCCGATCCTGTCTTTCGTGCCGCCGAACACCCCGATGATCGTCAACGGCCGGTACGCACGGATGTCGTCTGCAGCGTCGAGCAGCGGTCGACGTTGACGGCGGGCGAGGTCACGCTCCAGTTGACGTTCGGCAAGCTCGCCTACGAAAAGGTCGACGGGGTTGTCCTGCCAGTCAGGTTGGTCGATATCGCCAAGGTGGAGACTTCGGGCGCACGCTCCATCGGTCGCATCCTGCTCGGCGAGGACCCCTTCGATCGCCAGTTCCGCTTCGAACCGCAGGCGCGGGCGACAGACGGCGCCGTACTGATCCGCATCGCACCCCGCCACAATGCGCTTTACCGGCTCGACGGCGACCTGCTGAAGCCCATTTCCGCCGAAGGCTGGCAGAAAGCGGCGCGCGCAACCCTGCCGGAGAATGAGCGCGAAGGTTCCGTTCTCTCCGTCGATCTTGAGCGGATGGAGGGGCGCCTGTCGATTCGAACCGGCGGCACGGACCCGGCAGCCGCCTCGCTGCCGAGTGCCTTCGGTCCCCGCCGGGTTTTGATCGCGACGCTCGCATGGCGAGATGGCCAGCTGACTGTCGACAAGACCAGTACCGTCGAACGGCACACGAACGACGATGCCGCCCTTGACGTTTTCGAGACCTCGGATGCCGAAAGCCGCGCTGGAATTGGTGCTGTTCCGGTCGGGGTGGAACCCTGCGCGATCCACGGCTGGTCGGAAGATCGGGACCGCAAGGGGCTCAATGTGCGCGCAGCACCGGACTCGAAGGCCAAGATCGTCGGCATCGTGCCGCCGCCACGCAAGATGCCGCCAACCGAGGAAGCCTTCGGACCGGAACCCGTGAAGGCGGAATTCCGCATCGCCGGATACAAGGACGGCTGGTTCCTGATCGATGAGATCAAGGCGCCGGGCGTCGCCTACGACATCAAGTATCCGCGCGGGCTGCCTCAACCCTTCGCGGGCAGAGGCTGGGTTATTGGCAAGATGGTCGGGGCCGCGCTCGCCAACGGCGGGCTTCCCGAAGGTCGCCTCTATGCCGCGCCACATGTCGATGCCCAATCGCGCGAGATCTTGAACCGCGATGGCACTCGCATGAGCCTCGATGGCACAAAATTCAAATTGCTCGCCTGCTCCGGCCCCTGGGGACTGATCGAGGTCGAGGGTGGTCATCGCGGCTGGTGGCGCTCGCTTTGCTCCAATCAGGCCACCAACTGCTCCTGAGCGGACGGAAGGAAGAGTTCCATGCCCTGCACTGCCTCAAATGCCCCTACCGGATTGATTGCGACCTACTGTCTCGCCTCCCCCGGTGGCTCGGAAACCGACCGCACGGTGGCCCGGACAGTCGAGGGTTTCGTCGCGCTACGCGACCATCCTTCAACGACCGGTCGCGAGATCGCCCGGATCCGCCCCGGCGAGGCGGTCATGATCGAGCGGGAAAAGCCGTCCTCCATCGTTCCCGAAGGCTGGGTGCACGTCCGGTTTTATCCAGGCACCGCATTTCCCGAACGATGGGACCCCGACTATCGCAAGGTGCGGCGCGGCTGGATTCCGGCGCGCCTGGCCACTGACTGCGCACCGTCGCCCTCAATCTGGAATGCATAACCCCAAGGAAACTTTCGTGAAATCCCTGCGAAACCATCTTCCCAGCCTCACCGCCATCGTTACCGGCGCGCTGCTGTTTTCGGCCGCGCCCTCGTCCGCGACCGCGTTCTGTCACCTGAAAAAGACCCGCGACGGCTTCGTCGCGCTTCGCGCTGAACCAACCTCCTATTCTCGCCTTCTGGCCCGGATGAAACCGAAGGACGAGGTGCTCGTCGGACTCAAACAGGAAGGCGATTGGGTCGAGGTGACCTGGTGGCGCGGCAACGATCGCCACAGGAAGGGATATGAAAGCTTCACAGGCCGCGGTTGGGTTCACGTCAAGCTCATCGAGGAAGAGTGCTGATGTGGCGCCCCGCCTCGGGAAATGGCCTCAAGGCTGCCCTCCCGCTCGTGGCGTGCCTGCTGGTTGCCACGCCGGAGGCACGGGCGCACAGTTTCTGCGACATCCGGCCGACCCTGGACGGGTTCGTGGCGTTGAGAAAAGCCCCGAGCCCGACCGCGCCACTGATCGGCCGCATCCGGAAAGACGACACGGTTCAGTATCTTGCAGGCCAAAAGGGCAACTGGCGCGAGGTCCACTGGTGGCGGGGTCAGGCGCTTAACCCGGCTGACCCGCACCGCATCCTCGGTCGCGGTTGGGTGAACTCACGGCTCATCGAAGAGGAATGCTGAGCGTGGCGCCGGAAAGCATACAGCCGCGCCTTCCGTCACACCTCGACCCTGTCCGCGGACGCCATGCCGAAGCAAGCTGGCGGCGGCTCATCGACCGGCTTGCCGCCATTGGCGACCCGCTGCTTGAGCTTGAAGCCGACCTCGGCGATGGCGACGATGGCCGGAAGCAGTTCCTGCCCGAGATCGGTCAATTCGTATTCGGTCGATGGCGGCGACGTTGGCATCACCCGCCTCAGGATGACGCCCTTGGCCTCCATCTCCTTAAGCCGCGCGCTCAACATCTTAGCGGAAATCGCTGGAATATCGATTTTCAACTCGCCGAAGCGGCGTGGACCGCCGTGCAAATACCAGATGATGTTCGGCGTCCAGGCGCCACCGATAAGGTCCATGCATTCCGCCACCACGCATTTCGGCGGGGGTTCGGGCGAGCGGTTTTTCCGTACTTTCAAGGCCATAGGCATTCCTCGACGCGTTAGGAGGTTACCTGTGGGTAACCGGATTCTTCAAGTAACCAAACGGAACCACATATACATTCGTTATCATGAAACCTAAGTTCCGGCTATCCGTAACTCAGGAGGAAAACCTCATGAAACTTTATTACTCGCCCGGCGCCTGCTCGCTCGCTTCCCACATCGTCCTGCAGGAGATCGGCAAGCCGTTCTCGATCGAGAAGGTCGACCTTGCCTCGAAGAAGACCGCCAATGGCGCGGATTTCTCGGCCATCAACCCGAAGGGCTACGTCCCGACGATCGAACTCGCACCGGGCGAAATCCTTACCGAGGGCCCGGCGATCCTCCAGCATCTCGCCGATCAGGCAGGCCGCCTGGCTCCCGCTCCCGGCACGCTCGCCCGTGCCCGACTCAACGAATGGCTCACCTTCATCAACGGCGAGGTGCACAAGGCTTTCGGCCCGCTGTTCAAGGCCGATTCCTCCGCCGATGCCAAGGAAGCCGCCAAGACCCAACTCGCCAAGCGCTTCGCCCACATCGAGAAGACCCTGTCCGACGGTCGCGACTATCTGACCGGCGCCGATTTCACGATCGCGGACGCCTATCTCTTCGTTGTTACCAACTGGGCGAATTTCACGGGCCTTTCGCTGGAGGCCTTCCCGCGTGTTCAGGCGTTCCAGGCGCGCATCGCATCGCGCCCGGCGGTGGAAAGGGCGTTGGTCGCCGAGGGGCTCAAGGCGGCATGAGGACGCCTTCCCCGCCCGATTTCGGCTATGCGGAACTCGTTGCGGCAATGCAGGTCTATTTCGACGGCCTCTACCATTCGGATACGGAGCGCCTCAACTCCGTATTCCACCCTGAGGCCATCTATACCTGTGCCACGACGGGGGATCTCACCCGCATGACGATGCCCGACTATTTCGCGATGGTGGCGAGGCGCGAGGCGCCGGCGGTCCGTCGGGAAACCCGCACCGACCGGGTCGTCTCGATCGCCTTCGCCGGCCCCGTGACGGCGCACGTCACCGCCACCTGCTCGATCGGCCCGAAGCATTTCACGGATCTGCTGAGCTTCGTGAAACTGAACGGTCGCTGGCAGATTATCGCGAAGGTTTTTCACTACGATCTCGCAACGCCCTGAAGGAGGCGCCGATGCCATACGTCAACATCAAGATCACCCGCGAGGGCGCGACATCGTCCCAAAAGGCGGAACTGATTGCGGGCGTGACCGATCTGCTCGTCCGTGTGCTCAACAAGAACCCCGCCACGACTTTTGTCGTGATCGACGAGGTCGCGATGGAGGATTGGGGTGTCGGCGGCGTTCCGGTCGAGGAATACCGCAGGCGAATGGCCGCGCGAAGCTGACGCAGCCCCAAAAACAGGAAAGGCCGCCGGGAGCGGCGGCCTTTGTGTTTTGCATCGGTTACGCGCTGTCAGGCCGCGCGCACGTCCCGCAGGAAAGACGAGACCACATTCTCGAGCGTGACGGCTTCGTCCGCCACGGATTGCGCCACATTGGCGACGGCGCTCGAGGTGTCCCTGCTCGAAGCCGCGCGCGTCTCGGCATCCTTGATGGCGCTGGCGCCTTCCGCTGAAGAGCGGGCCGCCTCGTTGACGTTGTCGCTGATCGTCGAGATGGCACTCGACTGCTCCTCAACCGCCGAGGCAACGGAGGTGGCAATGGTGCTCATTTCCGACAGGATGCCGCCGATCTGGCCGATGGCCTCGCTGACATCGCCGGATGCTCCCTGGATCGAGGTGATGCGCTGGACGATATCCTCGGTCGCCTGCGCGGTCTGGTTGGCAAGCGCCTTGACCTCGGAGGCGACAACGGCAAAACCCTTGCCAGCTTCGCCCGCGCGGGCGGCTTCGATGGTGGCGTTGAGCGCCAGAAGGTTCGTCTGCCCCGCGATCGAGCGGATCAGTTCCACGACATCGCCGATCTTGTCCGCTTCCGCCGCAAGTTCCGACATCATCGAGGTTGCACGGTGCGACTGCTGGACGGCGCGGTCCGCGACCTCGGTCGAGCGCACGGCCTGACGCGAAACTTCGTCCACCGATTTCGAAAGCTGTTCGGCGGCCACGGCCACCGATGACACCTCACGCGAGGCGATGGCGGTCGCATTGCCCGCAACCCCGGCCTGTGCGGTGAGCGCGGACGAATCAGCATCGAGCGTCTCGGACGCCTTCCGCATCGTGTCGGCGCTGGCCTTGAGCTGGTTGAGCGCCGTCTCGACGGACGAACCGAAGGTGGTGATCGAGCCCTCGATCCGGCGGGCACGATCGAGGCGCTCCTCGGCCTCCTGCTCGGCGGCCTGTGAAAGACGCGCGCGCTCCTCGATGGAGGACTGGAAGACCTCGAGCGCGCGGCTCATCGCCCCGATCTCGTCGCGACGATCGCGGAACGGAATGATGACATCGGTCTCGCCTTCGGCGACACGGCGCATGCTGCCTGCGAGATTGGTGAGCGCCTTGCCGAGACTCCGGCCGACAAGGAAAATCATCGAGATCGACACGAGGGCAGCGAGCGCGGCAGCGAGGAGGCTGAACTTGTCCGAGCGCTCAGTCGCATCAGACAGAGCGCGTCGCGCCTCCGTCTGGCGTTCCGACGCGCGATCACGGAGCGCGGCTGCGGAGGCGATGGCCCGCTTCGAGTGGCCCACGGTCTCGTCACGCTGTTCGCGTTCTCCAGCGACGCCCACACGCCAGGCGTCGAAAGCCGCCTTCTGCTTGGCGAGCGATTGCAACAGCATGTCGCCCTGCGGCTTGTCGAAATCGATGTTCTTCAGGCGCTCCATGAGCCCCGAGCGCATGAACTCGATGCGTGTTTCCAGCTTGCTGTCGCGCTTCCAGCGATAGCGAAGCTCGACGCCGCGAAGATCAGAATAGGCTGCGGAAAAAGCGCGGAATCCGTCATGAGTTGAGACGGCACCGTCAAACAGGGCGGAAAGCACCTCGGTCAGCTTGTCGAGATCATCGGTCAGGCCTTCGTTGCTCGTACGGCCGACCAACTCGACCTTCTCTTTGAGCCTGCTGAAGGACTCTTTCGTCTTGACCAGCCGGTTCTCCGCAGCCTCGACGCTCTCGCGCATGGCCGAGTCGGTCGAGGCCTTCAGGCTGTCGAGCGCCTTCTGAGCGTCAGCGATCCCGATCAGGATCTCGCGCTCCACGACGTCGGAGCGGCTTTCGAGGTAACCTGCGACCTGGGAGTTCACTAGCGCCAGATTGGAGGTGACCATTTCGACCTGCGCCAGCTCGCTCTGCGCTATGCGGTAGGCATTCTCGCCCTCGCTCTGGATATTATCCGAATATTGGTTGAGCAGGAGCGTGAGACCCAGGCCGAGGATCGGACCCAATGCAATCAGCGCGATTTTCCAGGTGACAGATTCCGCAAAGCGTCCGAAAATCCGCCCGTTCAAGGCTCGAAGCATCTGGTCTTCCTCCGTTTCCCGGCACCAATGCATGCGCCGAGCCCTTCATTTGCCGTCGAAAGCCTCCCATTGAATGCTGAAAAAGAGGTAAATGGTTTCTTGCGCGCAAAGGTTGCGCACGAACCTTTCTGTTAGGTTTTCACAGCAAGCTTGCAAAATCACGATGATTTATTGCATTCACGCAACTGGTCAGGTTCCGCGAACGCGCGATGTTTAGGCTGGAGAGTGGGAAGGCCAAAGCCGAGACGCTCAGTAGCTTGCAGCCTCATCGTTCCGATTTCATCCATAAGGAGGAAAAAATGATCCTGACACGCCGCCACCTTTTCTCGACCTCCCTCGCCACGGGCACCGCACTGGTCGCAGCCCCCGCGCTGATCCGCGGCCTGACCAGCCCGGCAGAAGCCAAGGCACCGATCGCCGGGACCAAAGCGCCCTCCTTCTATCGTTTCAAGCTCGGCGAATTCGAGATCACCGCCCTGCATGATGGCGAGTTCGCGCGCCCGCTCGACGCAAGCTTCGTCCGTAATGCGCCGCTGGCCGACGTGCAGAAGACGCTGGCTGACAATTTCCTGTCCACCGACAAGCTGACACTGACCTTCACGGCCTTGCTGGTGAACACCGGCTCGAAGCTTGTTCTGATGGATACCGGCTTCAACGACAACGGCGGCCCGACGAACGGCCGCGTTGTCGCCGCGCTCAAGGCTGCAGGTTACGATCCTTCGATGGTGGACGCCGTCGTCTTCAGCCATTTCCACGGCGATCACCTGCAGGGCGCCCGCACCAAGGCCGGGCAGCTTGTCTACCCGAACGCCGAGATGATGGTACCGGCCCCGGAATGGGATTTCTGGATGGATGACGCCAAGATGGCGGCCGCGCCGGACGGGATGAAGGGAGCGTTCGCGGGCGTGCGCCGTGTTCTTCAGCCGAATGCGGCCGATGTGAAGCGCTTCAAGTGGGGTGACGAGATCGTCACGGGCATCACGGCGGTGGAGGCGGGCGGCCATACGCCGGGCCACACGGCCTTCGCCATCGCTTCCGGCAATGCGAAGATGATGTATGTCGCCGACATCACCAATACGCCGGTGCTGTTCGCCACCAACCCCGAGTGGAAGGTGATGTTCGACATGGATGCCGACAAGGCGGTCGCCACCCGCAAGCGCATCCTCGACATGGCCGCGGCAGACAAGTTCCAGCTCTCCTTCTATCATGCCTCGTTCCCCTCCACCGGCTTCATCGCCAAGGCCGGCGCGGGCTATCGCTTCGTGCCGGTGCAGTGGTCGTGAAGCACTGAGCCGCGGCAATCCGAAATCCGTGCAAGGCGTCGCGCGCGCCTTGCCTTTCCGCCGCGCTCTGTCGCATTCTCTCCCGTCCTAGTTCCGAAGAGCGTTTCGCGACCCGAGGAGAGACCGTGGACAGCGCCAACAGCCCCGCATCCATGCCGGGTAACCCTGCCCTCGCCTTCGTTGCTTCCTCGGCACCCGAAGCCCAGCTCGCGGCGAAACGCCTCGCGCGCTTTTACGGAGACGTCGAACCCGAAGCCGCCGATGTCGTCGTTGCATTGGGCGGTGACGGCTTCATGCTGCAGACCCTGCATCGCTTCCGCGGCACCGAGAAGCCGATTTACGGCATGAACCGCGGCTCGATCGGATTCCTGATGAACGAGTTCCGCGAAGATGGCTTGCGTGAACGAATCGTCCAAGCCGAACGCTCGATCGTCCACCCGCTCAAGATGCGCGCGACCGCCGCCGACGGCCGGACCGTCGAGGCTCGAGCGCTCAACGAGGTCTACCTTTTCCGGCAATCCTACCAGGCCGCGAAACTCGAGATCGCCATCGATGGGCAGGTGCGCTTGCCGGAACTGGTCGCCGATGGCGTGCTTGTCGCGACACCGACCGGCTCCACAGCCTATAATTTCTCTGCTGGCGGACCGATCCTGCCGCTGAATGCGCCACTGATCGCACTCACGCCGATCTCCGCGTTCCGTCCACGTCACTGGCGCGGTGCGATCCTTCCCGATACGACCTCCATCCGCATCCGCGTCCTCGAGGCGGCCAAACGTCCGGTTGCGGCCGTGGCCGATCATTTCGAGCTGCGCGACGCGGTCGAGGTCGATGTCTCGATGGAGCGGAACATCAACCTCGTGATGCTCCACGATCCGGGCCACAGCCTCGACGAACGCATCCTGCGCGAGCAGTTCGGCCACTAATATCCTCGCACCGAGATCATTGTCGGCTCGGGTTTCAGTGACCGTTAACGATCTTCGCCTAATTTTGATGCCGTCGCAGAAGCGATGACGGCACCGGGCAAGTATCGCGTCACATTCCGGGGCCGACGGCAGAATCCGTGACGCGTTGAGCGAGCGATGTTCCGCGTTGATTGCAGCCGCCTGCGTTTCCTGGTCATTGACGACAACAGCTACATGCGCCGCATCATCCGCACCCTTCTGCATGGGTTCGGCACCCGCGAAGTGTTCGAGGCGGAAGATGGTGCTGCGGGGCTCGAGGCCTTCGCCACGCACCTGCCCGACGTCGTGATCACCGACTGGTCGATGCCCGTTTTCGACGGCATCGAACTCACCAAGATGATCCGCCAGCCGGATACCAGCCCCAATCCATTCGTGCCGATCATCATGGTCACCGGCTATGCCGAGCGGAACCGGGTGTTTGAAGCGCGCGATGCGGGCGTTTCCGAAATGCTCGTCAAGCCGATTTCCGCCAAGAGCCTCTACCAGCGCATCGCCAAGGTCGTGCTCAATCCGCGCCCGTTCATCCGCACGGAGAACTATTTCGGCCCGGATCGTCGCCACCTCGTGAAGGCCGACCAGTACAAGACCCGCGGCGCCGCTTCCAACTTCATCAATTCGAGCATCGGCAGCGCATAAGATGACCCGAGCACCACAGCCAACCGATTACGCCGGCGACGGCACCGTCGAACAGGATTTCGGCGATACCCGCGTCTTCCACCTCGGTGGCACGCTCCGGGCGAAAGCCGCCGTCCGTTCGGCGGATGCCGGCGGGGTCGACGACCTTTCCGTAGCCGCTGCGGACGCGGCGATGAAGGATCTCTCCGGCGATTTCCAGAACTGGATGGGCGATGAGGTGAACCGCCTGATCGCCGCGTTCGAGGTGTTCAGCGAATCACCGCCGAACAAACGCGACATCGGCCCGCTGTTCCGGGCTGCGCACGATATTCGCGGTCAGGCCGCCGTCTTTGGCTACCCGATCGCTTCGGAGATCGCCGGCAGCCTGTCGAAGCTCCTCGACAAGATCGAGCCGGACTATCTGCCGCTTCAGCTCATTGCCCATCACGTCGACTCCGTGAAGGCGATCTACCGCAACAACATCCGCGATTACGCCAATCCCGTCGCCACACAGATCATCCACAATCTGCGCCGGGCCATCGACCGTGTCGTCGAGGCCCGTCAGAAGGCGATGGCGGAGGAAATGAAGTTCCGCCGCACGATATGACGGTCGGCGGAGAAAAAACGAATCTCAGGCGACCCGGCTCCGGCCGGGTTTTCCATTTCTATTGGCTTCGATAAGCGTCTGACTGCGGGCGACATCGCGCGCGGCGTGCTCCGCTTTCCATTCCGCAATCAGCGATTTGAGATCTGGAATCGGTTCGTCGAGCAGAATGCCGCGCATCCGCACGATCCGCGCGGCAGACACGGGAGCGACCGATTCCACCGGCACTTCGGCCTCGACATCCTCGGCCGTCGACAGACGCAGCATTTCCGGGCCGATATCGAGCGGCAACAGTGCGAGCGGCGCACGCTCCGCAATCACGCTCTGGCGCAGCGCTTCGGCCATCCGGCGCGATTGGGCGCGCGCGGCGTCGGCCTCGTGTCGGCGCAGCAAGGCCATCAAACGCATCGCATCCTCGCCCGGCACGGCCGCGCAGGCCGCCTGCGCGGCGTGGAGGACGGCAAGCGACAGCCCCTGTCCGCGGTCGCTGGCGGGCAACAACGCCGCTGCCCGGATCACCGCGACCATCACAGGCGCGAGAAAAGCCGCGAGCCCTGCCCGGCGGATGATCGCGCTGATCGGCCCGTCCGACCGCGACGTGAGAACGCTTTCCACCCGCTCGCGCGGCATTTCACAGAGTTCCGCAAGCGCCGCCGCGATGAACAGCAGGTCGCCTTCGAGCCCGCCTCGCAAGAGGAGGCCCGGCGTGAGTTGCCCGGTTGTGCGAAGATAGGCGACGAAATCGCCCAGATCTTCGGCGGCGCTGCGAGCGATGGCGATCGTGCCTTGCAGCAGCGTCTCGTCAAGCATCCGCTTGTTGCGCTTGCCGTCGAGAAAGCCACCGTCGATCAGATAGCCGCCGAGATTGCCGGCGACGGCGAGCATCAGTCGATGCCGGACGGAAGGCGGCAGCGCACCGCGCTGAAGCATCAATTCCCGCAGTCGCGCCGACTGGCCGAAGGCGTCGAGCAGCGCCAGCAGATCTTGTTCCGCAATATCCGCCATCCGGTTGGAAACCAGGGCGCAGGCGCTTTTCTCCTCTTCGCGCTCGACGAGGGCGTGCGCGATCCGGCCCGTGACATCCGGCCGCAAGGCGATGGCACAGAGCGCCAGCCGCTCGCCATTGCCGGCGAGATCGACGAGATCGGCCTCCGTCAGCAGCGGCGAACGGGCGATCAGCATCGCCGAGACCTCGGCTTGATCGCGCGCAAGGTGGAGCACGAGGTGGCGCGGCGCGTCCAGCCGGTCGGCGAACGCCCTCGCCAGCACCCGCCGGACGTTCGGCGAGGGATCATCGAGGATCAGCGTGAGCGCCGCCTCCACCGCGTCCGGCGTATCACCGCCTAGCGCGCCCGAGAGATAGGCTTGGGCCAGCATGGAGACGGCCTCGCCACGCTCTTGCGCCGAAGCATCTTCCATCCAGGCCAGAAACGATTTGACGAGCATCGCACCTTACTCAACGCTTTCGGGAACGGGACAGGCGGGTGAGATCGAGCGGCGCATCCAGCGATACAGGTCGCCGAGGCGGCAACGGCGCTTCGACCTCGGGATAAGGCTCGCGCGCTTCGAACGCAGCGAGCGGCGAAGGCGCTATCGGCGTATCGCTCGCGGTTTCGGTCACTGCCGTGACGGCTTCGGGCTCGACAGCCGCGACCTTCACATTGTCGCTGCGCGGAAAGAAGGAAGGTGCGTTCGGGTTGATCCGCGATTCGGCGATACCGATCCAGGTTTTGCGAAGGTTCGCGGCCGCAGGCGCCTGCCCACCCGACCGGAAGAAGCCATTGACGGCGGCCACCGAGTTCGCGGCCGATGTCCCTCGCGCCGGGGCAATTGCGAGTGGCGACCGGGTCGGCAATTCCGGCTCGCTCGCATTGCCGTTCTGCGCGGTCGCGATCGGCTGGAGCGTCGCATTCGCGCCGTCGTGGAAGGCCACAAGACGGGAATAGACCTCTCGGACGGTGCGGGCGCGACCGGCCGAGTCGAAGAAGATCGACCGGTTGGAAGAGGCTGCATCCGGAAAGGCGCTCGCAGCCGAACGCTCCGGATTGTTCGACGCCTGCGAAATCAGTTCGCGCGCGCCCCCTGCGCCCATGAAATGCGCGATATAAAGTTCCCCCCCGCTCGGATCACGTCCGAGCGCTTCCCGCAGGCTGGCCTTGTTCTCAGCGGTGAACACACCGGCCAGACGGGCGGAGAGCGTCGGGTCCTTGCGCATCGCCAGGATCTGCGCGCGGGATTCGGCCTCCGGCACCACATAGCGACCCGAACCGTCACGCTGGATAGCGCTCGCCGCATCGCCAAGACCGAGTTTTGCCCCCTCCCGCTTCACAAGGCCGAGCCAGGTCTGCTCGATGAACTGGAAAAGCCCGGTCGCGCTCGACGACGAAGCCTTGGCCTCCGGGTTGAGATTCGATTCGCGCTTCGCCGTTTTGATGAGGTAGTCGAACGACACCCCCGTCGCCTCGCTCGCCTGGCGAAGCGGCACAGCCAGCGGATGCTCGTTCTGCGTTGGCGCCGTGCGGTTGGGGGTGGAGAAAAGAAACATGCGTCGCGATCCCGGGCCGGCGCGCGGAATGTCGGCGCCGAACCTCTTGCAGTTTCACCATTTATGGTAAACCGCCCCTTAACCGCGCGCGCCACTTCCGTTCCAGTTTGGAACAGTGGATCAGAATATCGCAATCTTTCAAGGAGTTATATCGATGTCTACCCTCTCCGCCCCTACCCAACCCTGGAAGCCGGGTGACCGACACCCGCGCGGCGGGCTCTATTTCGAGGATTTCCACGTCGGCAACACGATCCGCCACGGGCTGACCCGTACCGTGACGCAGATGGACAACATGCTGTTTTCCAACATGACGTTGAACCCGCAGCCCCTCCACATCGATGCGCATTTCTGCGCCACCGAAACCGAATGGGGCAAACCGCTGGTGAACTCTCTGTTCACGCTCGGGTTGATGATCGGCATCTCGGTCGCAGACACCACGGTCGCGACCACGATCGGCAACCTCGGCATGACCGACACGAAATTCCCTGCACCCGTGTTCGAGGGCGATACGATCAACGTCACCACCGAGATCGTCGCCAAGCGCGAATCCCGCTCACGCCCGGATGCCGGCATTGTCGAGTTCCACCACCGCGCCTACAAGCAGGACGGGACGCTCGTGGCGGAATGCCGCCGGCAGGCCTTCATGAAAAAGGCGCCAGTGAGCGCCTGATCCCCTCGCAGGAGAATACGCCGTGCGTTCCATGCTTTTCGTGCCCGGCGACGACAGCCGGAAGATCGCCAAGGGTCTCGGTTCAGGCGCCGACGCGCTGATCCTTGATCTTGAGGATTCCGTCGCCGCGAGCCGCAAGCCGGAGGCGCGTGCTGTGGTGCTGGAAACCCTGAAGAACCGCGCCGCGAGCGGTCCGCGCCTCGTGGTTCGCGTCAACGATCTGCGATCGGGGCAGATCAAGGCGGATCTCGAAGGCATCATGGCCGGCGCACCGGACGCGATCATGCTGCCGAAGTGCGAGGGCGGCGCCGATGTCCAGCACCTCGGCGCGTTGCTCGCCGTCCACGAGGCCGAGCAGAACCTCGCCGATGGACAGGTGAAGATCGTCGCCATCGCGACCGAGACTGCCGTCGCGATCTTCAAGCTCGGTTCGATTCCCGGCGCGAGCCTGCGCCTGGAAGGTCTCACCTGGGGAGCGGAAGATCTGGCAGGCGCCATTGGCGCAGAAAAGAACCGCACCGAAACCGGCGCCTATACCGATCCGTTCCGACTCGCGCGGTCGCTGGCGCTGTTTGCGGCGGCGGCAGCCGAAGTGACGCCGATCGACACGGTCTACACCGATTTCCGCAATCCCGAAGGCTTGCGCGCGGAGTGTCTCGCCGCGCGGCGCGACGGCTTCACCGCCAAAATGGCGATCCACCCGGGCCAGGTCGAGATCATCAACGACGTCTTCACCCCGGATGAAGCCGCCATCGCCCATGCCCGCAAGATCGTCGATTTCTTCGCCGCGAACCCGGATGCGGGCGTCGTCGGCATCGACGGGCAGATGATCGACAAACCCCATCTCGTGCAGGCCAACCGCGTGCTGGCACGCGCACGGGCTGCGGGGCGTTTGGCCTGATCAAACCTCGGGGCGGTTAAGAGAAAACACACTCTCGACCGCCGCGTACTCCATGTAGCCGAGCCGCGCGAGCTGGTTCATCGACAGCGCGTCGATCCGGCCGTTGCGGATGATCCGCTCATCGACATGCACACCGATCACCTCGCCGAGCACGAGGAAATAGGTCCCCGGAGCGCCATCTGCGTAGCGCATGTTTACGATGTCGGTCGTCCGGCATTCGAGCGCGGCGGCGATACCCCTGACGCGAGGGGCCCTCACCAGCCGCGACGGCTCCATCTCCAACCCGGCGGCCTCGAACTCGTTGACCTCCGGTGGATAGGCTGCCGAACTCCGGTTCATCGCTTCGGTGTCCGCCTTTGAGACGATATTGCAGACGAATTCGCCGGTATCGCGCGCGTTGGTCGCACTGTCCTTCCAGCCGACGGAAGAGAATCCCACCACCGGGGGGCGATCCGAAAAGGCGTTGAAGAACGAGTAGGGCGCGAGATTTGGGATGCCGTCCTTCGAGAGCGTTGAAATCCAGCCGATCGGGCGCGGCGCGACCAGCGCCTTGAACGGATCATGCGGCAAACCGTGATTGCGCAGGCGCGGCTCGTAGAACATCAGCAATTCCTTTTGAACATCTGCCTGCCGAATTGGCGCCCCGCCATCGTTCTGGCAAGATGTTTCGGCAAGAACTTTGGCCAACAAGCGCCGCCGCGAAGTTTGACGAGGAACTTTGGGGCGGAAAAGCGCGTTCGCCGCCTTGCGCGCGCCCTGAGTCTCGGGAAAAAAACAACGATGCGCTTTGCCCTGCCACGCCTGATCGCCATCGCCACCGCCTTCGCCGCAAGCCTGGCAGGCGCGTCGGCGCAGTTCGGCGCGAGCGGCACGGGTGTTCTCTCGCTGCGCGCGACCTACGGAGATCGCGGCGGCGAGATCGGAGATGATATCACCTGGCGGGTGTTTTCCATCCGCAGCAGCAATCCCGAACTCGTGTTGAAAAGTCAGGTAGCGCGGCCGAGCCTCGTGCTGCCGGCGGGGCGTTACATGGTTCATGTCAGCCACGGGCTCGCCACCGCGACGCGCGAACTCAATGTCGGCGAGACCGGCTCGGTCTCGACCGTGCCTGTCAACGCCGGCGCACTGTCCGTTTCCGGCTATCTCGGCGTGCCCGAGCGCCCGATCCCGCCGCAGCGGCAGAAGCTGACGGTCTACATCCCCACCGCGAACAACTCCGAGGGCAAGCTGGTGACGACCAGTTTGAAACCCTTCTCGAAGCTGCACCTTCCAGAGGGCACCTATCACCTCGTCTCGACCTACTCCGGCTCGAACTCCGTCGTCCGCACCGATGTGAAGATCGAGACCGGCAAGGTGACGGAGGCGGTGGTGAATCATCGCGCCGCCACGATGACGCTGAAGCTCGTACGCCAGAAGGGCGGCGTCGCGCTCGCCGGCGCGGAATGGACCATCGAGACGCCCGGCGGCGATATCGTCTCCGAAGCGGTCGGCGCCTTTCCGAGCGTCGATATCGGCGAGGGAACCTACACGGTCACCGCGCGCCACAACGAGCGCGAATACAAGGGCCAGATGAAGGTGGAAGGCGGCGTCAACCGCGATTTCGAGATCGTGGTGGAGTGACCCCGAGCACTGCTATGTCAGCGTTGCATGGAACCCCCGTTCGGGTATCCTCAGCAGTGAAATCAAGGCTCTGACTCTTTCATAGCCCGAACGGGCGCCCGAGCTCATGCGAGGGAACCGTCGCGCAGCGACAAGGACCAAACAAAAAATGCAGACATTTTTTGTGCAGATCAAATGCAAGCTCGGCAAGACCTACGAGGTCGCGACCGCCCTCGCCGATGCCGAGATTGCCTCCGAGATCTATTCCACCGCCGGCAATTACGACATCCTCGCCAAGTTCCACCTCGATGACGAGCACGACATCGGCCATTTCGTTGGCCAGAAGGTGCAGGTGCTGCCGGGCATCCTCGATACGGTGACAGTGATCACGTTCAAGGCGTTTTGAGGCGGGCTCTGGCGATGAAGGCGCGGGACGTCCTTCCTCTGGATCGGATAGAAGAAATTGCGCGCAACTCCAAGATGTTGTCACTGTATGATAGTGGCGAGCACAAGGAATGGATTGCCTTCTCGCGCGCCGTGGAGGATATCGTTGACGAACTCGAAACGCTAAAAAAAGATCTTGCGGCAGCTTCAGACGAATCAGACTTTGCAGCAATCGCAGTGTCTATTCAGCATATATTCTGGCACATCTACGACTCCCGATATTTCAGAGAGGTCATAGATGAAGTTGTCACCAATTATGGCGAATACAACAATGCCGGAAAATAAGGCCGGGCAATCCCGGCCTTTTTATTGTTTCAGGGGCGCTCCGCCCCCCTCAATTCGCTGCGAAGCAGTAGAGCAGCCCGTTACCGCCGGTCGCGCGCAGCGAGGGATTATCGCAGCCGCGCGATGGATGTGATGCATTCCAGCTTTTCGCCGGAGGCTGGTCGTTGAGGCCCATGCGGTCGTGATGGCCGACCATGGCCGAGCCGGCACCGCCACTCGTCCAGTTCTTGCAGGTCATGTCCTTGTCTGCCGCCGGGGCGGTGCCGTCGGCGTTCGAGCCGGTCAGGATGTCGTGGTAGTTCACCACGAACAGGCGGCTCATCACCTGCTTGCCGGTCTCCGTGATGCCGGTATCGACATTGATGTTCGCCTTTGCGGGGTCGTGGAGATCAGCGACACTGGCCGCGATGGTCACGCCCTTGGCGTTGACCCAAGGCCCTTTGCCGATGCGATCCTTGGCATTGACGGCCGCCTTGCCGTCCACCGCCTGCTGGCTGAGATAGGCACGCCAGGTCTTGCCACCCGCCCCTGCACTCGTTGCCAACTTCTGACAGAAGGCATCCGCCCCGTCGAGCCCGCCGAAATTCGCGCCGTCCGGCCCCGGCGTCGATGTAATGAAGAACGTCATGTTGGGAAATTGCGGCGGCGCGGGCGCCTGCGCCCATGCCGGAACGGTTCCCAGCGCGAGCAGAGCGCCCGCCAGTGTCGCGAATTTCATATCACCCTCCCTTGCGTTCCGCTGTTCCCGCGGAAACGAAGAAAGAGGCTAGCGCGCCACCTTCCCGAGGTTCGCATCACATTTTGCGTGAAGATCATGCGTTCGCGCAAGATTGTCTCGCACAAACGCATGCGAAATTGCACGAAAGCCGGTTACAAGAGCGCCTTGACCCGCTTCACATCCGGCGGAACGGCTTCTGCTTCCAGCATCGCCAGTGCCTCGGCGAGCGGCATCGTCGTCTGCGCCTGCGAACCGAGCCGACGGATCGTCACCGTCTTCTCCTCCGCCTCGCGTTTGCCGACCGCAAAGATCACCGGCACCTTGGCAAGCGAATGCTCGCGCACCTTGTAGCTGATCTTCTCGTTACGAAGATCCGCGCGGGCACGCAGGCCGGATGCGAACAGCGCCTCGGTGACGGCTTCGGCGTAATCGTCCGCTTCCGAGGTGATCGGGCAGACGATGACCTGCTCGGGCGCGAGCCAGAGCGGGAAATGCCCGGCGTAGCTCTCGATGAGGATGCCGAGGAAGCGCTCCATCGAACCGCAGATTGCGCGATGGATCATCACCGGCTGCTTCTTTTCGCCGTTGGCATCGATGTAGAACGCGCCGAAACGTTCCGGCAGATTGAAGTCGACCTGCGTCGTGCCGCACTGCCAATCGCGGCCGATGGCGTCGCGCAGCGTGTATTCGAATTTCGGCCCGTAAAACGCGCCCTCGCCGGGGTTGATGCCGGTCTTGATCCTGCCGCCCGATTGCGCGGCGATCTTGTCGAGCACCTTCATCATCACGCTTTCGGCCCGATCCCATAAGGCATCCGAGCCGACGCGCTTCTCGGGGCGGGTGGAGAGCTTCACCACCAGCTCGTCGAAGCCGAAATCGGCATAGACCGAGAGCATCAGCTCGTTGATGCGCAGGCACTCCGCTTCCATCTGCTCGTCGGTGCAGAACACATGCGCGTCATCCTGAGTAAAGCCGCGCACGCGCATCAACCCGTGCAGCGCGCCTGACGGCTCGTAACGATGCACCATGCCGAATTCCGCGAGGCGGATCGGCAGGTCGCGGTAGCTCTTGAGGCCATGCTTGAAAAGCTGCACATGGCCAGGGCAGTTCATCGGCTTGAGCGCGAAAACCTTCTGGTCGGCGGTCTCGTCCTTGGGGTTCATGAAGGCATGGGCGGATTTCACCGCGAACATGTTCTCCTGATACCAGCCCCAATGGCCCGAGGTCTCCCACAGGCTCTTGTCGAGCACCTGCGGGGCATTGACCTCCTCGTAATGCCGGCGCAACCGCCGCCGCATATACGCGACGAGCTGCTGGAACATCGTCCAGCCCTTGGAGTGCCAGAAAACCGTGCCCGGCCCCTCGTCCTGAAAGTGGAAGAGGTCCATCTCGCGCCCGAGCTTGCGATGGTCGCGCTTCTCGGCCTCTTCGATCTGCTTGAGGTAGGCGTCGAGTTCTTCCTGAGACGCGAAGGCGGTGCCATAGATGCGGGTCAGCATCAGATTATTGCTGTCGCCGCGCCAATAAGCGCCCGCGACCTTCATCAGCTTGAACGCCGTGCCGATCTTGCCGACCGAGGTCATGTGCGGGCCGCGGCAGAGGTCGATCCACTGGCCCTGGCGATACATCTTCAGGTCTTCGCCGGCCGGAATGGCGTCGACGAGTTCGACCTTGAACAGTTCGCCCTTCCTCCGGAAGAAATCCTTCGCCTGATCGCGCGTCCAGAACTCCTTGGTGAAGGCGGCATCGCGCGCGACGATCTCGCGCATCTTCTTCTCGATGGCCGGGAAGTCCTCGGGCGTGAACGGGGTCTCGCGCGCAAAATCGTAGTAGAAGCCGTTCTCGATCACCGGGCCGATCGTCACCTGTGTGCCGGGCCACAGCTCCTGCACCGCTTCGGCGAGCACATGCGCACAATCATGCCGGATCAGTTCGAGCGCGCGCGGATCGGTGCGTGGCAGGAACTCGATCTTCGCATCGCGCTCGATCGGATCAGCAAGATCGGCCACGGTCCCATCGAGCGCCATCGCGACGGTGCGCTTTAGCAGCGAGGGCGAAATGCCGCCCGCGATTTCCGAACCTTTGATGCCTTGGGGGAACTGGCGCGCGGCGCCATCGGGAAAAGTCAATGTAATCATGTCGTCCTCCGGCTCACTCCCGCATACGGGGCGGGTAAGCGTTGTGTGTGAAATAGGGCGGAATAGCTCTGCCCGCTTATGGTTTAGGCTTTGTTACCGGCATTCGTCCGTCGCCACAAACCGTAGGTCCACGGCTTAAACCAGCGCGATTCCGGGGGCAACTCCTCGCAGACGAAATCGAGCCCGGAGGTTCCGCCCGGCCGGCAGCGGCAGATGCGCGCGAAGCCCATCCAGCCGCCTGGCCAGATGCCGTGCTTGCCCACCGCCTCGATCATATATTCCGAGCACGAGGGCATGTGACGACAGGTGCGGCCGATGAAGGCCGAGAGCGTGTAGCGGTAGAAATAGATCGGCGCGAGGAAGAGGCGACGGAGGAGCCTCACGCCGCTGGCACCCTGTCACTTCCCGCCTTCCGCTTCGACTCGATCTGCTCAATGGCGTCCACCACCGCATCGAACGTGAGCAGCGTCGAGGCATGCCTTGCCTTGTAGTCGCGCACCGGTTCTAGCACCTTGAGGTCCGCCCACTTGCCGGTCGGCGGCGCGCCGTTCTCCTTGAGCATCCGCCGGACAACCTCGCGGATCTCGCGCAGTTCTGCCGCCGTCGAGCCGATGACGTTCCGTGCCATGATGGAGGAAGAGGCCTGCCCCAGCGCACAGGCTTTCACCTCGTGGGTGAAATCCGTAACGGTCTCGCCATCCATCCTCAGATCAATGGTCACGGTAGAGCCGCAGAGCTTGGAATGCGCCGTCGCGCGGGCATCCGGCGCATCAAGCCGCCCCTGCCGCGGAATATCCGCAGCGAGTTCGAGAATGCGGCGATTGTAAACGTCGTCGAGCATGAACCACCTGTTGCCAATAGAGATAATGCCCACCCCGCGAAAAGACCAGCCGTGCGTCCTGCCGGAAACTGACGGGCGACAACAGCATACCCTCTGTCAGAATGTCGGATGTGCTACAGATCCGAAAGACACGCGGTTGCGTAAACCCATCAAACCGTCAGAGGAGGCTCCACGTGGACGCAGTGGTTAAGACCTTGAACCCTTCACCGGCGCAGGCCGGCCATCCGCGCCCCACCCGGGCGGAAGCGGAGGCCGCCGTCCGCACCCTCATTGCCTGGGCTGGCGACGATCCCAGCCGCGAAGGGCTTCTGGAAACGCCCGCGCGCGTCGCCAAGGCCTATGAGGAGCTGTTCGAGGGCTACCGCCTCGATCCGGCCGAAACGCTCTCCAAGGTTTTCCGCGAGGTCGACGGATACGACGATCTCGTTCTGGTAAAGGACATTCCGTTCCACTCGCACTGCGAGCACCACATGGTGCCGTTCCACGGCGTCGCGCATATCGCCTACTACCCCGAGAACGGTGTCGTCGGCCTTTCTAAGCTCGCGCGCGTCGTCGAGATCTTCGCACGCCGTCTCCAGACGCAGGAAACAATGACCGCCCAGATTGTGCAGGCGATCGAGGAGGCGCTTCGCCCGCGCGGCGTTGCGGTAGTGATCGAAGCCGAGCATATGTGCATGTCGATGCGCGGCATCCGCAAGGCAGGCGCGTCGACCTCGACCTGCCAGTTCACCGGCGTCTTTCGCGACGATCCGGCCGAACAGGTCCGCTTCTTCACGCTGCTCAACAGCCGCCGCGCCTGATCGCGCTTGATTTCGCGCGGCGATTGGCGGCAAGACAAGGCCATGTGGACCGCCAGCACTCCCTTCGCGCCGCCCGGAACCAAGCTTGAGCTTGAAGAGGGGACGGCCTTCACCCCGCGCTTCAACGCCGATGGGTTGATTACCGCCGTTACCGTCGATGACGGATCCGGCGAGATCCTGATGCTTGCGCATATGAACGCCGAAGCCCTCGCCCGGACGCTCGAAAGTGGCGATGTCTGGTATTTCTCGCGCTCGCGTAACGAACTGTGGCGCAAGGGCGCCACCTCGGGCCACACCCAGCGCCTCGTCGAAATGCGAACCGATTGCGATCAGGATGCGGTGATCGTCCGCGTCAAACAGGAAGGGCCGGCCTGCCACACGGGCAGGCGTTCCTGCTTCTATCGCCGCGTCGTGAGGAGCGAGAGCGGCCCGCGCCTCGTCAAGGATTGACGTCCCGGCTCAGGACGAGGGTGCACGCCGCGCAAGGCGTATTGCCAGCAGGATACCGCCAATCACACCGAAGAACGGGCCGATCACGAAGGCGAAGGCCATTGCCTTCCCGCCTTCGCGATCGCGCATCCAGCCGATCTCGGTCGCCACGATGTAAAAAACAATGGCAAGGCCCCAGGCGAGAACGAACCCGCCGAGGAAACCCAGGAAGGCACCCGCGCCGCGCGACATCTTGGTTCAGCTCGCGGCGATATATTCACGCAACGTCTGGCTCTCGTGCTCCAGCTCGGCGAGCCGGTGCTTCACCACGTCGCCGATCGAGATCATCCCGTCGAGCCTCCCGTCCTTGACGACGGGGACATGGCGGAACTTGCCGGCGGTCATGATCTCCATCACGTCATTGATGCCCTGCGCCTCGACGCAGGTGATGACCTTGCGCGTCATGTGATCGCCGACCGTCTCGTCGAGCCCCGCCGATCCCTTCTGCGCCACCGCGCGGACGATATCGCGCTCGGAAAGGATACCGGCGACACCGCTGTTGGCATCCGTCACCACGACGGCACCGATACGGAACTGGGCGAGAAGCTGGCTCGCCTGATGGAGGGTCTGCCCGGCCTGCGCCGTGACGACCGCCTTTCCTTTGGAATTGAGAATTCTGCCAACGCTCATGGGTCACTCCCTGCATGGTCGAGGACGTCCAACTCGCCGTCTTCTTCCGGGCGGCGTGGCATGGAAGTGTTGTCCAAAACCGACGGGTGCGCAATCGGCGACTTGTTGCGCAGCGCAGCAGAGCGGATGGTTAACAAGGGGGTGAGCTGGCCCGGAAAAAATTAACGCCGCGCCCGGAGCGGGGGCGCGGCGTGAAATCCTTGGAGCCCGATAACCCTCTCACAATCCGGCCGATCAGGCAAATTCCATCCGTTGTTATCCTTAATTCGGGCGACGCCTTCCTGACGCTAATCGTTAAAGCCGGCCCGGCATGCCGTTCGCACCCACCCGTGCAAACGGAGAGGCGATGCAGGCCCCTGCCCCGCTTCGAACCGGAAAACGATCCATGCCGGGACGGCTGGCCCGAAAGGAAACAGCCCCGGCGGAACAGCGGAGCGGCATCATGCGTCATCGTTCGACGAAGGCCCTGTTTGACTACTGGAACCGGCTGCGAGGCGCGCGCGCGGCGCCAAGCCGCACGGAGATCAATCCGAGGGAGATCGCCGCATGCCTTGGTGACGTCTTCCTGATCGAGGGCTCGCTGGCCGATTTCCGCTTCCGGCTCGCCGGATCGCGAATCGGCGAAGGGCTGGGACGGGCGCTGACCGGCCAATCCTTCGAGACCATCTGGAAACCGGCCATGCGCCCGGCAGCCCTCGGTCTTCTCGCGACGGTCACGGAACAGGTCGAGCCTCTCCTCGTCGGGTTCCGCGCGCTCGACACGGACGGAGAACGCGCGCGGAGCGGGCCGTCATCCGTGCCACTTCGGTCGGTCTGGCCGAATCTGCGCAACCCGGGCCCCCGTCTCGGCGACGAGCGCCGACTCGACACCGCGAGCTCCGGAGAATTGCTGCTGCTGCCCCTGCGGCATCACGGACGCGACGGCGAGCGCATTCTCGGTGCCCTGACCCTGTTCAGAATGCCGGCCGTTCCGCGCCAGGCACCGGTCGAACTTGACATCGCTTCCACACGCGTGCTCGCGCGCGCGGCCGCTCCGAAGACAGGGACGCGCCTTCTGAGCGGCGCGGCGGCGGCACGGATCGTCTCGCGCCACGGACACCTCGTCCTGATCGAAGGTGATCGCCCGGCGACCGACTGAACGCAACGGAAGCGTTGCGGTTAATCATTCCTTGGTGGCTTGCTGCGAAATTCGGACAGGAAGAACTCTGATCCGGATTCCCCGATGCCGTTTGCGCTGAACAAGAACGTGGCCGATGCCCATTCCCAACGCATTTTCCGGCTCACACCGGAGAAGCGGCAGGTGCCGCGCGTAAAGATCTCGATTGGCGGCCGGTTCATGTTGGAGGATCGGTCCGAGCACGGGGGAACGGCCTGCGAGGCCTCGATCCAGGGGCTTGCGGTCGAAAGCGATGCAAAATGCCGGATCGGCGAACGCATCGTCGGCTATTTCTACACGATCGGCCGCGTGGAGGGGAAGGTCGTCCGCCTGACGAGCGAAGGCTTCGTGATGGATATGGCGACGACGCCGCTCAAGCGCGACCGTTTGGCAAACCAGCTGACATGGCTTGCCAACCGCGACATTCTCAACCTCCCCGAAGATCGCCGCCACGATCGTATCGTCCCGCGTGATCCGCGGGTGGAAGTCCGCAACCTTGCCGATGCCGGCACCATCACCGCCGGACACATCATCGATATTTCACGCTCCGGTGCTGCGGTCTCGGTCAAGGGCAGCTTCAAGCCCGGAGACGAAATCGTCCTGGGCACGACGCCGGCGCATGTCGTCCGCGCCTTCGATGGCGGCATCGCGATCGAATTCCACGCCGCCGTGCCGGATGCGATGTTCGGGGTCGAAATCCGCCTCTGAGCGATATTCCCGTCGTATTGAAGCCGCGCGTTCGCCCCGCGCGGCTTTTTTCATGTCCGGTATTTGCCGTCGCGACACCTCCCAGGGGCTCGTTAGACCGCTGTTTCAGACACGCTCAACAAGATCATAAACCGTGAAGTAAACAGAGGTTAATTCCGATACGGACAATTTTACCGCCTGAACTGGCAGTCCGAATTTTATCGTTTTACAACAGATAGATATATGGAAAATTTTTCGGTATCGAAAAACAATTCGCCATTTAACGCTTTCTCAAGCTTAGAAAAACCTTAAATCAAAGCTGAAATTACAAGCACCAAAAATCGGGTGATATGAAAAGTCTGCATGTCATCTCTTTCCGTGACGAACGGGAGGGGTTCCATGAAGACCAACGCAGTCAAGTTTATTACAGTAATCGCGTTTGGAGTGCTTGCGGGTAATTCGGCAAAGGCACAGACGACCGGTTCCATCGGTGTTTCGACTTCGCCGCCGATCGGTTTCGTACAGTTCTGCCGGGAAAACCCGCAGGATTGCGAGAACCGCGCCTACGAACGCACCAGCATCCCACTCAACGAGGTGAGCTGGCGGAAGATCGTGAAGATCAACGCAGATGTTAACCGCGAGGTCGTCGCTGTCACGGATCAGGAACACTGGGGCGTTCCGGAACACTGGGGTTACCCCGATGATGGGAAGGGTGATTGCGAGGATTTCGTTCTCGAAAAACGCCGCCGGCTCGTCAAGGCGGGGTTCCCGGCTAACACACTGCTCATCACGGTCGTCCGCGACCAGAAGGGTGATGGCCACGCGGTTCTGACGGTCAAGACCGATCGCGGCGACTTCGTACTCGACAATCAGGAAGGCAAGATCCTCGCCTGGCGCGACACCGGCTATCGCTACATCAAACGCCAGTCCGACGAGAACCCGACGCGCTGGGTCTCGCTCGGCGGCATCGACACCCGCACCGTCGCTTCGAATCGCTGACGGCGGGAATCAGGAGCTTTCGCAGGTTCGGTCAGGTCCCCACCCCACCCCGTCCCCCCCCCGGATCGGGCTTGCGAAAAAAGGGCCGGCTCGCGTCAAACGCGGGCCGGCCCGATCTTTTAGAGCATTCGCCCGCCTAGTGGATTTGGTTGGCTGCGAAGCGAAAGCACACAACGCCTAGTCGATGCGTTTCATACCGCGAACGAAGCGCTTGAAATTGCGCGCATAGCCGGCGGCAGAGCCTTTGAGCCCCTCGAGCGCCTTCCCGTCGAGGGTGCGCACCGCCCGCGCAGGCGAGCCGACAATCAGCGAATTCGGCGGAAATTCCTTGCCTTCTGTGACCAGCGCACCCGCCCCCACCAGCGAACCCGAGCCGATCTTCGCGCCATTGAGAATAATTGCCCCCATGCCGATCAACACGTGATCACCGAGCGTGCAGCCATGCAGGATCGCGCCGTGGCCGATGGTACAGCCCCGACCGGTCGTCAACGGATAGCCCATGTCGGTATGGAGCATCGAATGTTCCTGGATGTTGGTTTCAGGGCCGAGCGTAATAGCCTCGTTGTCGCCGCGCAGAACGGCCCCGAACCAGATGCCGACGTCCTCGCCGATCACAACCTTGCCGATCACATGCGCGTCCGGCGCCACCCAGTAGCGCCCTTCACCCGGTGTCTTTGGCTGGTGATCGTCGAGAGCATAAAGCGGCATTCCGGCCTCCGGCTTCGGTTGAGAGAGCGAGTTTACCGATACCTTGGTGGAAAGGCGTGGAAAAAATCAGCCTGCGAAACCGGAGAACGCCTTCATTACCTGATAGCCGAGCGCGATCGCCCAGAACGAGGCGATGATCGTTGCCAGTGTGACAAAATGGATCGGCCGCCGCTCGAACTTCCGGCCGCGCAAGGTATTGCGCATGATGATGGCCGGTCCGGTAACCGCAAGCAGCGGAATCGTCGCCACCAGGCCCGGTCCGCCGGCCATCAACAGGCTGAAGCTCGCCGGCCTGGCGCGCAGCGCGCTGTAGAGAGCGGAAACGAAACCGGCGAGAGCGAATCCGACGGCAAGGGCAAGAATGGAATCGAGCTGGCTCGGGGACATGACGCAACACTCCGTGAGGCTTGGGCCGAGGTTTCCTCAACGGCTGCAAGCACCATGCCTATCGATAACGCGTCAGTTTGGTTCAAATCGACCGGTTTTTTAAGGTTTGGTTAACCACGTTGGCCCCTTACTCCCGATATGAAGCAGTTTGCCCTCGCCATTGGCTTTCTCGGCATCGCGCTCGGCGCGAATGCGGCGTTGCTGATGCGCAAGGAAACTATCCGCGAAGAATTCGCCGGAACAAGCCGGGTGTTCATCGGCGGGCGCCATATCGAGATCCCGCGCGCCCTGTTCCGGGATCGCGTGCAGATGGCCGGTGGCCGGCTAGACCGGCTCGATCTCGCGGTCAGCCCGTTCGATTTCTCGCCCCTGCCCCCACCCTCACCCAAGGTCGCACAGGACCTGGTGCCGGACAGCGTGACGCTCTCCATCGCGCCGAAGGGCGATGCGCCGGACCCGGCGGACATGTTCCAGAATGTCTACGCCCGGTTCTTCTCGCGCGAGAACTGGTCCAATCCGGGCGGATTGGTGATGCGTCGCTTCCGCGCCGGCACGCCTTACGAGGATCGGGAAATCTACATCGGCGCGGGCGGCGCGAAGCTCTTCGTCGCGCTCTGCCCGGTGGATGTCGCCGCTCGCGAGATCGAACCGTGTTCAGCGACCCTGCGTCAGGACGGGTTCGATATCGAAATGCGTTTCCATGCCCGACACCTGCCGGACTGGCGGCGGCTGACGAATGCGACCGTCAAGCTGGTCGGCACCGTTCTGGCGGCACGCTAAGACCGCCGGCTCAGTCGAGATCGGTGTCGAGGATCGCCATCTCGAAGAAATAGGACTTGTCGCCGTCCTCGTTGTCTTCGGAAATCACGCCGATGAATTCATCGCCGAGATAAACTTCGGCGCTATCCTTCTTCTTCGGACGCGCGACCACGCGGATCGCCGCATTCGAGAAGGTCCGCCGCAAATAAGCCTCGACCTTTGCCAGATCCGCTTTTTCCATTTTACGCCCCGTCACGTTGCGCCCGCCGGCCGGAGCCAGAATCGGGCAAGTTCATGCCCTTCGATTGCCACGCCATCATGCCGCGAACAATCGAAAATGCACGCCGCAACGCGACAACGATCTCAGAGGCCGGTGCCGATCACCTGATCCATGGCGCGGGAAGGTTCCGCGCAGCCTGCCTCGCCCACGATCCGTGCCGGAACGCCGGCGACCGTCTTGCACGGCGGGACGGGCTGGAGAACAACCGAACCGGCGGCTACACGCGCACAATGCCCGATCTCGATATTGCCGAGGATCTTCGCGCCAGCGCCGATGAGAACGCCGCGCCGGATTTTCGGATGCCGGTCGCCATGTTCCTTGCCGGTGCCACCGAGTGTGACGCCCTGAAGGATCGAGACATCGTCCTCGATCACCGAAGTTTCGCCGACGACGAGTCCGGTCGCGTGGTCGAAGAACACGCCGCGGCCCATCGGCACAGCCGGGTGTATGTCCGTCTGGAATACGGCGGATGATCGGCTCTGGAGGTAAAGCGCGAAATCGCGCCGCCCCTGCGCAAGCAGCCAATGGGCGAGCCGGTGCGTCTGGATCGCGTGGAAACCCTTGAAATAGAGCACGGGCTCGATCAGCCGATCGCAGGCCGGATCGCGGTCGATCACCGCCATCATGTCGGCGCGCAGCACCTCGCGCCATGCCGGTTGCGCCTCGGCGAAATCGCTGAACGCTTGCCGGATAAGGCTCGCGGAGAGATCGGGATGGTCGAGCCGCTCAGCGATGCGATGCGCCACCGCCTCTTCGAGCGAGCGCTGCTGGAGAATGGTTGCCAGCACAAGGCCCGCCAGCGAGGGCTCGGAAATACGGACCTGCTCGGCCTCCTGCCTCAGCCGCTCCCAGGCGGGATCGAGTTGCGGCAGCGCGCGATTGCGGTCGGCAGATGAACTCGCGGGCATGACGGGCTCCTTGGGTTCGCTCAGGTGCGTTGGATCATAACCGAAACATGGTGTCCTGGCGATAACCGGCAAGGGTCACGAGACCGGTTCCGGCGTTTCGCGGTTAACACATTCCGGTGAACCGGAGACGGGTCAGCCGCCCCTGCCCCGCAGTTCTTCGTAAAAGGCGAGAACCGCCACCCGGTGGCTGCGATCTCCAACTGCGAGATTGTGGTCGCGCCCCTCGATGGCGAAGGCGCGCGCATTCGGCATCATCGCGACAAGCGGCTCCGGCGGACCGGCGATCGGATCGTTGGTGCCGACAGAAACAAGAGTCGGCGTCCGGAGACGCTTCACCTCGTCGCGATCCATCACCTGCCGGGAGCCGCGGATACAGGCGGCGAGCGCGACGAGATCCTGCCGATTTTTCTCGGCGAAGGTGCGAAACATCTGCTGCGTCGGATCGGTGATGTTTTCTGGATCGTGGCGTTCGAGCGCCCCTGCAATGCCGAGCGGCAGCCCCACGCCATCGACGAGATGTATTCCGAGCCCGCCCATCGCGAGGCCGAGAACACGCTCGGGATGGTCGAGCGTCAGGAACGCCGAGATGCGCGCGCCCATCGAATAGCCCTGCACGAAGGCGCGCTCGATCCCGAGATGATCGAGCAGGGCCAGCGCATCGCTCGCCATCCGGTGCGTCGAATAGGCCGCGGGCTGGTGCGGCTTGTCGGAGGCGCCGTGGCCACGGTTCTCGATCGCGATCACGCGGTATCCGGCTTCTCCAAGCGTCTTGAACCAACCGGGGAAAACCCAGTTCACCTCGATCGAGGACGCAAAACCGTGGATCAGGAGCACCGGCGTGTCATGTCCGCCGGCGCTCCGTTCGTCGCGAAAGGCCAAGCGAAGCCCGTCATGGGAGAAGGTCTGGATCATGCCGTTCCGGTAGCCGCGTTCGGCTTGTCGCGCAAGCGTGGCGCGTCTAAGGTCGAGCACGGACGTGCGAACGTAAGGCTTGGAAGGGCGGGAACTTGGGTCTATTCAGAAAAGACTCAGGCGACCTTCGAGGAGAGAGATCATGGCGGAGCACACGGTGCCCCATTTCCACAACAACGCCGGGCTCGCGACAATCGCGGTCGGCTCGAAGGAGTTCATGTGCATCGGCGCGAAACCGCCCTTTGACCATCCGCATGTCTATCTCGACATGGGCTCGGACAGCGAGATCATCTGCCCCTACTGCTCGACGCTCTATCGCTTCGACACCTCACTGAAAGCCGGGCATTCCAACCCCGAAGACGCAGCCTATTCCCATCACGAAGCGGCCTGAGGAGCCTCAGGCACGACCATGCCCGACGAAGGCTCCGAACCGGCACAGCCCCTCAGTCGCAAGCCTCACGGCCTGATCGCCGGTGCCGGCATCGGCGGGCTCGCGGCCGCCCTCTTCCTCGCGCGCGCCGGGTGGCAGATCACGATCGTCGATCGCGAACCGGCGCTTCAGGAAGTCGGCGCCGGCCTTCAACTCGCCCCCAATGCCACGCGCCTCCTCCAGGATATCGGCATCGTCGACGATCTCGACGACATCGCCGTCGAGCCGAGCGGCCTGCATGTCCGGCTGGGGCGCGACGGCAAGACCATGAGCCGAACGCCGCTCGGCCGGTCCGGGGAATCCCGTTTCGGTGCGCCGTTCCTCGTCGTTCACCGGGCCGATCTCCAGAACGCGCTGCTGCGCCGCGTCGAGCAGGAGCCGACAATCGACCTGCATCTCGGTCTCCGGTTGGTCGATATCCGCGAACGCGATGACAATATCACCGGGCTCTTCATCGATGCGAGCGAACGCGAGACCCGCTTCGAGGCCGATCTTCTTATTGGCGCGGACGGATTGTGGTCGAAGGCGCGCAGTCTCGCTGGCCTGCCGGCCCCCACACGTTATTCGGGCAAGACGGCGTGGCGCACGCTGATCCCGCGCGACGAGGCGCCACTCTTCGCGCGGGAGGCCGAGGTCAATCTCTGGCTCGGACCGGACGCCCATATCGTCCACTATCCCGTTTGCGGCGGACACGAGATCAATGTCGTCGCGATCATCGAGGATGACTGGCGCGAGGAAGGCTGGTCCGCGCCCGGCAATCCGGACATCGTCAATTCCCGCTTCCGGAATTGGAACGTGAAGGCGCGCGATCTCATCGCTGCCGCAGCAAGCTGGAATCGTTGGGCCCTGATCGACCGCGCGCCCGAAGGCCGCTGGTCGCGCGCGCGGATGACGCTGCTCGGAGATGCCGCACACCCGATGATGCCATTTCTCGCGCAAGGCGCGAGCCAGGCAATCGAGGATGGCGCGACCCTCGCGACGCTGCTCGGCGGCGCGATGCCGGATGGCCCTGCCCTCTCGAGCACCCTCCGGCGTTACGACGCGATGCGCATTCCCCGCACCGCGCGCATCCAGAAGGAAGCGCGACGTCAGGGCACGATCTACCACCTCGACGGCGCAGCCAGCTGGATGCGGGATGCGGCACTGCGCCTCCTGCCGGCGAACGCCCTGCTGCAACGCTACGATTGGCTGTTCTCGCATGATGCCCGCCAGATTTCCGCCTGACCGGAAGATCCGGGCGGCATGACGGCGGAACCCCAGGTTCCCCCGCCCCCCGCCGATGCGGCTTCGGAGCGGCGCCGACGGCTGATCGCCATCGCCTTCATGTGCGGTGCTTTCGCCTGCTTCTCCGCCCTGGATGCGACCGCGAAATGGCTCTCGCCCCGGATCGGCGTGATCGAGACGACCTGGATTCGCTACGTGTCGAGTTTCCTTTTCGTCTCGGTCCTGCTCAATCCCTGGTCCTACCCGACCATCGCGGAGACGCGCAGGCCGTGGACACAAGGCATCCGTTCGTTTGCGCTGCTCGCCTCCACTCTGCTGAACTTTCTCGCCCTGCAATATCTTCAGCTCACCGAGACCATGACGATCATGTTCACCCAACCGTTGCTCGTGGCGTTGGTTTCGGGGCCCCTGCTCGGAGAATGGCCCGGCCCGCGCCGGCTGGCGGCAATCGGCGCCGGCTTTCTCGGCGTGGTGCTCATCACACGGCCCGGCGCCGGGGGGATTCATTGGGCCGCGATCTATTCCTTCATCGGCGTCGGCGCCTATGCCGCCTACTCGATCATGACGCGGAGCCTCGCCAGGGATGACCCGTCCGAGACGACGATGTTCTATTCCGCCGCCGCCGGCATCCTTCTGCTGACGCCCGCGATCCCGTTCATCTGGCACGCGACGCCGGACCTGAAAACGCTGGCGCTGATGGTGCTTGTCGGCTTCTGGGGCGCGCTTGGCCACTGGCTGCTGATCCTCGCGCATCGCCATGCCTCGGCCGCGATCCTCGCACCGTTCCTTTACACCCAGATCGTCTGGATGATCCTGCTCGGCTATGTCGTCTTCGGCGACATCCCCGACCTTTGGACCCTCGCCGGCGGCGCGATCGTCATCGCCTCGGGAATCTATCTCTTTCACCGCGAGCGGGTGCGCGGCATTCCCCGTTGAGTCGATTGTTCCGGCCACGAATATTTAAATTCTTCGCTTTATGGTGACCCTGACGGCCAATCCGGCCGGACAGACATTTCAAAGGCCGTGCGGTTCGCACCATGCAGACGGAACATCGCACCAGTCAGCGCGTTCGCAGCTTCCTGCGGGGCGAGATCATTCACTCGAATGGCTCGTCGAAGACGGAGTGCATCGTCCGCGATCTGTCCGACGGTGGCGCCCGTGTTGAAGCCCCGGCGACCGTCACGGTGCCGGAGTTCTTTGAACTGCACATCCCGCTGCGCAATGCCGTCTACCGCGCGCAGATCGTATGGCAGCACGGCCAGGAACTCGGCCTCCAGTTCGCGAAGCCGGAGGCCAGGGACTTCACCGTCCCCGATCAGAAGAGTTCCGATGTGAAACTCCGGATGCTCGAACTCGAAAACGAGGTCGCCAAGCTGCGCGCGCAACTCGTCGACATGCGCCGGATCGTGGAGCGCGTGGTCGGCGACAAGATGACCGGTTGAAGGACGATCGGCGGCAAGGAAGAATCGCCGGAAGATCCCAGAAGGGAAAATCGATGCAGAACAAGCGAACCGAACCCCGCAATCCCAGTTTTCTCCGCGCGGAGATCATCCTCGGAACAAACCTGCCCCCGGTGCCGGCTGAGGTGCACGACATCTCGGATCGCGGCATGAGGCTCGTTGTCGAGAAACCCGAGGCATTGCCGGCGGAATTTATGGTTTCGATCCCTCGCCGCCGTCTGCGCGAATTCGTCGAGGTCGTGCGGCGGGAAGAAGGCTCGCTCGGCGTCCGGGTCCAGCCCCTCAAGCGCATCGCCATCGTCTGATTGGTGCGGACGGCGGGGATCGAACCCGCACAGCCTTACGGCCGAGAGATTTTAAGTCTCTTGCGTCTACCGGTTTCGCCACGTCCGCCGACCCGTCTCTGGCTACAGGTCTGCCCGCCTTCCCGCAAGCTCAGATCATGGCCCGCATGGTGCGCGCGAGTTCCGCCGTGCCCACATAGTCCACCTTGCCCGAGCCGAGGACCGGAACCGACCCGACGACCAGCACCGCGCGGGGGGTGAAGAGTTCGCTGACCCCCTCGGCCTTTCCGCGCGCAAGCAGTGCGCCGCGATCGGCATCCGGCTGATCCGTCACCAGCACGATCTGCTCACCCTTCTTGGCATCCGGGATGGTGACGGCGACATGCGTCGCATCCGGCCAGAGCGCCGCCGCCATCGCTTCCACCGCCGCAAGACTGACCATTTCGCCGCCGATCTTGGCAAACCGTTTCGCGCGGCCGCGAATAACGATCTCGCCGTGCTCCCCGATGGCAACGATATCACCGGTATCGTGCCAATCGCTCGCGCGCGGCTGGATCACGCCGGGCGCATCGGCAAGCATGTAGCCGAGCATCACGTTGTCGCCCTTGACGTGAAGACGCCCACCTTCCTCGATCCCCTCGACATGGTCGAGCCGCCAGGTGACACCCGGCAGGGGTGGCCCGACGCTGCCGGGAAGGTTATTCGCGGGGTGATTGCAGGCGAGCACGGGCGAACATTCCGTGCAGCCGTAACCCTCGACGATGGCCGCCCTGAGCCCTGACCAGAGCCGTCGTGTTTCTTCCCGCACTCTTTCCGCGCCGGAAACGACGAGCTTCACCTTGTCGAGATCGCCGGGCGCAGCGGCGCGGATATACCCTGTGAGGAAGGTGTCGGTGCCGAACAGCAGCGTCGCCCCGGTTTCACCGACGAGTTTCGGCACCTGCTTGTAATGCAGCGGCGAAGGATAGAAGACGATCTTGAACCCAGCGAGCAGGCCGAACAACGTGCCCGCCGTCAGCCCGAAGGAATGGAACGCCGGCAGCGGATTGAAGATGATCTCGCACGGCTCGAACATGTCCTTCCCATAGGCGAAGATTTGCTGCGCGTTGGCCATGAGGTTCCGGTGCGAGAGCACCACGCCCTTGGGTTCGCCCTCCGAACCCGACGTAAAGAGCACCACCGCCGGTTCTTCCGCGCTGGCATTGGCCCGCCGGGCGATGAAGCCCGCGAAAAAGCTCCGCAGAAGCCCGCCAACCTTCGCGCCGGTGCCGATGCCCTTGCGCACATCCTCCAGATAGACGATGCGGCAGATCTCTCCGAGCCCTGCGACGACTTCATCAAGCTTCGCAGTATCGACGAAACGGCGGGAGGTGATGATGGTCCGGAGCTCGGCGGTCCGGCAGGCCGAGCGCAGGTTCTTGAGGCCGGCGGTGAAGTTCAGCATCACCGGCAAGCGCCCTTCGAACCAGAGGCCGAACAGCGTTACAGCCATCCCATTGACGTTCGGCAGGAGAACGCCGATCCGGCCCCCCTTCGACGCAAGGGGCGCGAGTTGCCCTCCCAGCACCAGCGCGCCCAGAACTAGACGGTCGAAGGTCAGCGGGGATCGTTCGGGATCTTCCAGCGCCTCGGCCTTGCCGCCAACGCGCTTTCGCGCCGCCAGCAGGGCTTCGGGAAGATTCCGGAACGGACGCAACGCGAAGGGCTTGCCCTGCCCTTCCTTGGGACTATCGGCAAAACTGGACATTTCTTCCCCGTTTTCTGTCGATGATGACGGGAAAGCGGCCCCCTGTCCACGGGCCGTTTTCAGGCTTCGACCCTCACCCTTCTGCGCCGTCTCGGATCGGCGACTGGAACGCCAGACCCATATCCCACGGGAAGTAGATCCAAGTATCCTGACTGACTTCTGTCACGAAGGTATCGACCAGCGGCCGCCCCTGCGGCTTGGCATAGACGGTAGCGAAATGCGCCTTTGGCAGCATATCCCGCACGACCCGTGCGGTCTTGCCGGTATCGACCAGATCGTCAACGATCAGCACGCCCTTGCCGCCGTCGGTGCCGGCAATCACGCTGTCGATCCCCTTGATGACCTTGAGCCCACCCTGATCCTTGTAGTTATGATAGGACGCGATACAGACCGTGTCGATCATCCGGATCTCGAGTTCGCGGGCGATGATCGCCGCCGGAACCAGCCCGCCGCGCGTGATGCAGACGAGGGAATCAAACGGTCCGGAAGCGGCGAGCCGCCACGCGAGCGCGCGGGCATCCCGGTGAAACTGGTCCCAAGAAACCGGAAACGCCTTGTCCGGCAATGGTTTAACGCGAGTTTCCTTCTTGGCGGGTTCTTTCATGGAAGCCTCTTGGATGGCACGGAGTTGTTGGTTCAGATCGGCGCGCTGTCCGCCTTCAGCCCGGCGAGAAACCGGGAAACGGCCTCTTTCGCGACCGCGACGAGCGCCCCGTCCTTGCCGCGCAGCACGATCTGGTTCTGGAAACGCCCCTCGCGGAACGAAGGGTAGGAGCCGATGGAAACGCCGGGATGCGCCTTCGCCACCTCGGCCAGCCCGGCAGCGTAGATGCCCTCCGGCAGTCCCCCGGCATCGATAGTCTCGGCCAGCATCTTCGTGCCGGTCGCGAGCATCGGCGCGATGTTGTCGAGCATCGCCTGCATGATCGAGGGCACACCGGCCATGACGATGACATTGCCGGCGCGAAAGCCGGGCGCCTTGGAGATCGGGTTCTCGATCAGGTCGGCGCCGGCCGGAATACGTGCCATGCGCAGCCGGGATTCGTTAAGGTCTTCCGGCTGGTAGCGCTCACGCAGCATCGCCACCGCCCGCGGATCGAGATCGATCGGAACACCGAGTGCCTTGGCGACGCAATCGGCGGTGATGTCGTCATGCGTCGGCCCGATGCCGCCGGTCGTGAACAGGTAGGTGTAGCGGCCACGCAGCGCATTGACCGTCTCCACGATTTCGGCCTCGTCATCCGGCACGATGCGTACTTCCCGAAGGTCGATGCCGATGTTGGTCAGGTATTCGGCGATGTAGCCGATGTTCTTGTCCTTCGTCCGGCCAGACAGAATCTCGTCACCGATGACGAGGATTGCCGCCGTGATATCGGTGCCGCTCGCCATCAGGCGCGTTCCAGAAGATGATTGTTGCGGGTGCCGCCGATGCTCTTGTAACCCCGCTCGGCGAGAAAACCGAGCAGGTCCAGGCCCCAACGCCCCTCGCCGCGCTCGACGATGATGAGCTTCGGCCACAGCGTTTCCGGCGCCTCGGTGAAATAACGCTTGAGGATCAGGTCCTCGGCGCCCTCGACATCAAGCTTCATCGCATCGACATGATCGAAGCCCTCGTCCTGGACGATGCCGAGCAACGTGCGGGCCGGAACGCGGACCTGGCGCACGTTGTCTGCGCTCACGATCTTGACACTCGCCTCGCCCTTGTTGCGCGGATCGAGGAACAGCGTCAGCTCGCCGTCGCGATCCGCCACCGCGACCGCGAGCGCCTTGATGTTCCCGAACGGGTTGATGCGGATGTTGTAGATCAGCCGCTCGAAGATCTCCGGCTGAGGTTCGAAGGCGATGACGCGCGCGCCCGGACCCGCCTTCGCCGCCACCGCCAGCGAATATCCGCCGATGTTGGCGCCGATATCGAGGAACACGAACTTCGGATGCAGGCGCGAGACCAGCAAATCGCGTTCGGTCTCGTCGAAATCGCGTGGTGCGAACAGGATGCGCTTTTCGCACACGTTGTTATAGGGATGCAGCCGGAACCGGGCTCCGAGTGACTCAGCGTCAACCGGCTTGCCGTTCAGCAGGGAAATCGCGATGCGCCGGAGCAGAAATCCGACGCGCTTGCCGAGCCAGTTGCGCGGAAGCGCACGCGTCCAGCCGATCAGGACGCCGACCAGACCGGTTGCGGCATGGCTGCCATAGGTGGATGACTCGCTGTTCAAGGCCCGCTCGTTCGCCGTGCGTTAAGGTTGAGGGCCATGTCCTTAGCGAGCCCCGGCGAAAAAAGCGAGCGTTCTCCGCGCGAAGGCCGCCGCATCCGCCGCAATTGCTTTGGAAACCCCGCGGCCTGGCGCAATGCCCCTTGGAGGAAGCGCATCGAGCCGCTACATCAGAAACCGAAGGGCCGGTGCGCCGGCATCTGGATATGAGGGTCATGAACGACTTCGCCGCCGAAACCGTGACGCGCCGCCAGCCAGGTACGATCAAATTGCACGGGCCGGATGCATTCGAGGGGATGCGCAAGGCCGGCCTGCTGACCGCCGAAGCGCTTGACGCAATCGCCGACCTCGTCAGACCGGGCGTCACGACCGACGCGATCGACCGTGCCGTTTTCGAATTCGCGATGGATCACGGCGCTTATCCCGCAACGCTCTATTATCGCGGCTATCCCCGCTCTTGCTGCACCTCCATCAACGAGGTCGTCTGCCACGGCATTCCCAACGAGAAGCCTTTGAAGGAAGGCGATATCGTCAACATCGACGTGACGCTGATCGTCGATGGCTGGCACGGGGATTCGAGCCGCATGTATGCCGTGGGCGAAATCAAACCCTTCGCCATGCGCCTTCTCGCGATCACGCATGAGAGCCTCGAACGTGGCATCGCCGCCGCCCGCCCCGGCGCCACCACCGGCCACATCGGTGAAGCGATCCAGCGCTATGCGGAAAGCGAACGCTGCTCGGTCGTCCGCGATTTCTGCGGTCACGGGCTCGGCCGCCTGTTCCATGACGAGCCGAACATCCTGCACTACGGCCGCGCTGGCGAAGGTGTTGAACTCCGGCCTGGCATGTTTTTCACCATCGAACCGATGATCAACCTTGGCCGCCCGCAGGTGAAGATCAAGAACGACGGCTGGACCGCCGTCACGCGCGACCGTTCACTCTCGGCCCAGTTCGAGCACACGATCGGCATTACCGAAACGGGGTGCGAGGTGTTCACCCGCTCGCCGAAAGGGCTCGATTTTCCGAGCCGTCCATCCGCCTCCGTGTGAGCGCATCGCTGTGACGGACGAGCCCGCCTCCACCCCGAAACGCAAGCCGCCACGGCGCGCCGCGCCGGGAATGGAGGAGGCGCCGCATTACCTCGGCCACCGGGCGCGGCTGCGCGATCGTTTTATCCAGTCGCCCGAAGCCCTCCCCGACTACGAGTTGCTTGAACTGGTGCTTTTTCGCTCAATCGCGCGTGGTGACGTGAAGGGGATCGCCAAGGCGTTGATCGCGCGGTTCGGCACCTTCGCCGAGGTCGTGGCGGCACCGGCCGAACTGCTTCAGGAGATCAAGGGCGTCGGTCCAGCGATCATCCATGATCTCAAACTTGTCGAGCAGGCCTCGCGCCGTGTTGCGATCGGTGCCGTGCGCAACCGTCAGGTCTTGAGTTCCTACGCCCATGTGGTGGAATATTGCCGCACGGCGATGGCCTTCGCCGAGCGCGAGGAATTCCGCCTCCTGTTCCTCGACAAGAAGAACGGCCTCATCGGTGATGAAGTGATGCACAAGGGAACGGTGGATCACACGCCGGTCTATCCGCGGGAGATCGTGCGCCGGGCGCTTCAACTCAACGCCTCGGCGGTCATTCTTGTCCACAACCATCCCTCCGGCGACCCAGCACCATCCCGCGCCGACATCGAGATGACCAACGAGATCGTTTCCCTCGCGGAACCGCTCGGAATTGTCGTGCACGATCACCTGATCGTCGGCCGCAAGGGGCACTCGAGTTTCCGGGCATTGGGGTTGATCTGAGCGGCGCGGCGGAAAACCGAAGAACGTTGTCGTTTGAAAAGACTGGGATTCCCCGGTCCGCGCGGCACGATTGAAACCAGCTATCAACTTTCTTGGTTCACCATGATGCGCACCGAGTATCGCGTCAAAGAGTGTCAGAATGCAGATTGTGCCGGCCCGAGCCAAAAAAGCGCAGGGCGCCTCACTCTCCATTGTTCCGATTTTTCTTCTGTTGCTCAGCGTCATGGCATCGATGGCGCTTGTCGCGCAGCGGGCTGCCACGCGTCAGGAACAATTTGAACTTGCTCGCGAAAAACATCAGCTTTCGCAATCTCTTAGCTTCGAGGCTGAAAACCTCCTCGCCAATGTCGCTCGCGATGATACGCTCGGCAACCTGTTCCAGCACCAGCGTAATCCCACGTTGGCGGAGGCGCAGCTCGTCTCCCTCAACAACCGCACGACGCTCGATTTCTCGGCGCTGATCGACAAGGCGGGTGGTCAGGTCATCGCCGAGGCGGGAGATTCCGATACGGCGGCGCAACGCAAGGCGCTCATCGCAGAACTGATAGAAAGTTCGCGCATGCGCGGCGTCAATCAGGCCACACTCGGTATCGGTCGCGAAGCGCGCATCGTCCATGATGGGAATTCAATCCTGTCTCTCGTCGCTGTTCCGATCGGCCGGAACATGGTCCTCGTCGGCGCCAAGGCCTTCACGCCGATCATGCTGCGGCGACTCTCTATTGTGCTCTCCGTGCCGGATCTTCGTGTGTTCAAAGGGCTTCTCCTGCAAGACACGAGCTATGTGGTGCAGCCCCTGGGCAGCCAGTCGCCGCTCAGCCTGGTGTGGACGCCCAGCCGCAAGGCCGCGGAGACGCTGGCCGACCTCGCCTTCTTCGGCCTGATTGCCTCGCTCGCGGTCGCCGCGATCGCCATATTGGTTTTCAAGCGTATCCGCGCCTCGACCGAAGCGATCCTCGTCCGCGAGGCCAAGGCAAGCCACGAGGCGCGGCACGATCCGCTCTCCGGCCTGCCGAACCGGGCCGTGTTCTGCGAATTGCTGGCCGATAACATCGAAGACCTTCCGCATCGCGATTCCTCGATCGCAGTCCTTCTGCTCGACCTCGACAAGTTCAAGGACGTCAACGACACCTACGGTCATGCTGCTGGCGACAAGGTTATCGTGGATTTCGGCAACCGTGTCCGCTCGCTGCTGCGCCAGACAGATGTCATCGCGCGCCTTGGCGGCGACGAATTCGCCGTGATGCAGACGGGCATCCACACGCACATGGAGACGACCCGTCTCGCACAGGCGATCATCGACGCGGCAAATCGTCCATTTTCGATGGACGGCGCAACGATGCGCATCGGCGTCACGGTCGGCATTTCCTTCGCGCCGGATGACGGCATGGATGTCGCCACAATCCTGCGCGCCGCCGATACAGCGCTCTATCGGGCGAAGAACGAGGGGCGCAACCGTTTCGCGCTTTACGAGCATCGGATGACGGAGGCCGAGCGCATCCGCAAGCTGGTTGACGACGAGTTGCGCGGCGCCATCGAGCGTGAAGAGCTCACCCTCGTCTACCAGCCACAGGTCCACGCCGATTCCGGCCGGATCGCCAGCGTCGAGGCGCTGGTGCGCTGGCGCCATCCCGTTCACGGCCTCATCTCGCCCGCCACCTTCATCTCCGCCGCCGAGGAGCGTGGGCTTATCGTGCCGCTCGGTGATTGGGTCATGCGGCGCGCCTGCCGCGATGCCGCGCGCTGGCCAGGTCTACGCGTTGGCGTCAATGTGTCGGCGATCCAGTTCCGGCAGTCGCATTTTCCCGAAAATGTTTCCCAAATCATCCGCGAGGCCAGTCTCGAGCCGCATCGCCTCGAACTTGAGCTGACCGAAGGCGTACTCGTCGAGGACGCCGATCAGGCCGAGGCGGCCATGATGGAGCTGCGTGCGATCGGCGTGAAGCTCGCGCTCGACGATTTCGGCACCGGTTATTCCTCGTTGATCTACCTGCGGCGCTTCGCCTTCGACAAGATCAAGATCGACAAATCCTTCCTCGACTCCATGGAAGCAACAGGCGAAAGCGCGATTCTCGTACATTCGGTTGTCCATCTCGGTCGCGCGCTTGGCCTTGAAGTGACAGCGGAAGGCGTGGAGAACGAAGATCAGCGGCGCTTCCTCCAGGCGGTCGGTTGCCATTACCTGCAGGGTTACCTGTTCTCGAAACCGGTTTCGGCGGAAGCGATTGACGAAATGCTCAGGGCCGAACGGGAGCAGGCCTCACTCGCGCCGCAGGACGCAGCGTAGCGCGCACGCATCACCCCATCCCGAAAAGGGAGGCAGTGAAGCGGAAGACAGGCTTGAGGATTGCATAGGTCAAGCCGACCGTGAAAATCAGCGCGAAGACGGTGGCGACGCCGCCCGCCACCACGAAGATGCCGTCGCGCTCGGCCAGCGCGAGCCCGAAGAGGATCACCGCAATGCCCGGCGGAATGCCGCCGAAAAACGGGATCGGCGACATCAGCGCCAGCGCCAGCAGCAGCAGCAGGCCGCCGAGGACACGCTGGCCGACCGCACCGGTCAGCACCAGAAGCCGCGGTCGCATGATGCGCTCGAGCCAGCGCAAGGTGCTCTCCGAACGTTCGAGAACACGCTGGAGATTTTTCCGGCTGACGCGTCGCTCGCCGAGCCAGGTCGGCAGCACGAGGCTTTCCTTGCCGAGCAACATCTGGAATGCCACCACCCCGACAACGACCCCGCACAGGATCGGCAAGCCGGGCACCGGCAACAGGTTCGGCAGGCCGAAAAGGACAAGGACGATCCCGAAGGACCGCTTTCCGAGCAGCGCGACGATTTCGCCGAGTTGGGGAAACGGATCATCCGCCTCGCCTCGTTCGCGAACGGACTCGGCGAGGACGTCAGCGATACGGGCCGAAAAAGGCTTCATGTAACGATACGGTTCCTTTCGGCGTCGTCCGGTCTAGATAACGCATGGCTTGGAGCGTGGGAAGGGTTCGACGAAAGAATTACCGCCGGTTTTACCGCTCAATCATCGGTTGCTGGCAAAGGAATCCATTCCGTTATTCCCTTGAGGGAGGAATGAGGTCCGATAATTGGACCTGGCCTCGGGGTGGGTGGCGTGAGAGCACGATGTCAGGCCGGACCTTGGCGTCGAAGGGGGCTGGCGACCGGTTGGTTTCTGGTGGCCAGCTTTTGCTGTTCATCGGCAATCGCGAATGAAGTCCTCTCCGATAGCCCCGTTCCGGGTGGGATGCTCGCCTTCATCGAGAATGCCGTCCCTTGGCCCGATATCGGGCGTGACCGCCCCGACGATCCTCGCCAGGAAGAGATGTCGGCCTTTTTCGAAGGTCTCCCTCCCGGTGGCTCGGCGGCTCCGCTTTTCAGGCGCAACCGCCGCGACCATGATATCTGGTTCAATCCCCTGCCGCTCAGGAATGTCTTCTTCGCCGGATACGATGTGTCCGGCACCGATCATTTCGCCTCGATCGGTCTCAAGCGGGCGCTGGGCTCCACCCTTGATGTTCCCGGTTTTCGGTTCCTCGGCAGTCTCGGGATCAAGGTTGCCACGCGCGACGCGACGACCGGCGATCGTGTCACACGTCTCCATGCCGTTCGGGCAAGCCTCGGCCACGAATTCCATATCGGCAACACCGCGGTCACGGTCTATGCGGGAACGAGCGTCGTCAAGAACCCGGACGGCGCAGTGCTCGCCGGAACGCCCCGCAGTCGTTTCGGACCGGTAGCAATGGTCGATCTCTGGCAAAATTGGTCGGACGGGGCCTTCGATTCCCGTTACTCTTCCGCCTTCGTCATGGCGGATCAGGCAAGCCGGAGCTTCTATATACGCGTTCGGCACGGTTTCGGCATGAAAGGGCATCCTTGGCGCATCGGCCCGGAAGCCAGCTTCTCGTCCGGAGCAACCCTGCGGAGCAGGGGCGTCCGCGTACAGGATGGCTGGAACAGCAAGCGGCTTGGGCTGCATGTCAGCGAAATCCCGATCGGTGACGCGCGTCTGTCGGTCTCCTGTGGCGGTGAATGGCGCAAGGGGGGCAAGAGCGCGCTCTATACCCAGGCCGGCCTCTACTTCCGTTACTGACCCGCCAATGCGTCTGGCGTGTCGAAGTCGGCGAGAACCCCGGGGTCATCGACAGGCACCTCGCGCACGGCTTCCCGCGAAGCTTCGAGCAACTTGCGCGCGCCGTGATCGCCGTGAAGTTGCATCAGCGAAGGAAACAACGCCCGGCGCACCAGCACGGGGTTGCCCCACCGGCCTTCAAAAACCGGCACAAAGGCCAGCGATGGGTCCTTCTCGCTCGCCGCGACGAGCGTTTCCAACGTCTGTGGACGGACGCGCGGCATATCGCCGAGCAGGATGAAGGCAGCGCCGACTGCCTCCGGCATGGCGGCAAGTCCTGCGCGGATCGATGTCGAAAGCCCGCGCTGGTAATCGGGATTCTCGATGACCTGCGCCTCTCCCGCGAGCGCACGGACTGCATCCGCCTCGTGGCCGGTGACGAGAAACCGCGACGAAATACCAGCCGCCTCGACCATGCCGAGAACATGGGCGAGCATCGGGCGACCGTGGACCTCGGCGAGCAGCTTGTTCGCCGCGCCGAACCGTGTCGAGCGACCGGCCGCGAGGATCAGCGCCGCGACAGCGCCCTCGCCACCCGGTATCGTCTCCTTCCCGGCGCGCGGCTGTGGCCGAGAGACGATCTCCATCAGCAATCCGCCGACGCCCATGCCCTGCACCTCGGCGGCCCCGACCGGTAGATCGGCGCAAAGCCGCGCCAGAACCCAGTCGAACCCGTTCTCGCGCGGGCTGCGCGCGCAGCCCGGCGCACCGATGAAAGGTAGTCCTCGCCACTCGCCGAGCAGCAGCAAATTGCCCGGATCTACCGGCATGCCGAAGTGCTCGATCCGCCCGCCGGCCGCCTCGATCGCTGCCGGGATGACATCGCGCCGGTCGGCGATGGCAGCAGCGCCGAAGATCACCAGAAGATCGAAAGTCGCCGGATCAAGCGTCGCCAAGGCCGTTTCCAGCACATCTTGCCGATGGTCAAGGCGATGCTCGAGAACGAGCGCGCTGCCGAGCGCTGCAAGGCGTGCCTCCATCATCCGGACGGTCTTGTCGATCACGCTTTCCTTGAGCCCCGGCAGACGCAGCGACAGCATGGCGACACGCCTGGCGCTGTACGGCGCTACGCGCAAGGCACCGGACAGAGCGCGGATACCCGCGTCGAGCACCGTACCCGGCACGGCAAATGGAATGATCTTCACCGTCGCGACCATCTCGCCCGGTTCAACGCGCTTGTAGGCGGGCAGGGTCGCGATCGTCATCGCGGGATCGAGCGCATTGAACCGGTCGATGGCCGTGCGGTCCGTGACAAGAAGCCCGGCTGCATCGGCGAAAAGATTGGCGCGCCCGGTGAAAGCGGGATCGATGCGCAAGGAAGGACCAGCGAGACAATGTGCAAGACGGCGCGCAGCCTCGTCCTCGCCGACGTCACCCGCCTCAAGCCGAGCGACAGTGACCGCATCGAGGCCAGCCGCCGCCAGCGCGGCACAATCCTCGGCGGACAGAACGTGGCTCTTGCGGAAGGCGATCTCACCCGCGCGCACTTGGTGGGCGAGGATGCCGCCCCCTGCCTCGGCAACCGGAACCGAACCGAACTTCATCGGATCTTTTCCTTTCGCATCGCCGTCACGCGAACCGGTTCCACGTCACCTGCCGGTGCTTCATGTCCGCCTCTTCTCGCGCATGGTGGCGATGATCTCGCCAAGGATCGACACCGCGATCTCCGCCGGACTGACCGCGCCGATATCGAGCCCGATCGGCGCGCGGATCACCTCCAGCGCCGCATCGACAACACCGGCGCTGGCGAGCCGTTCGAGCCGCTTCGCGTGGGTTTTGCGACTACCGAGCGCTCCAATGTAGAAGCATCCCTTCGAAAGCGCATGCAGGATCGCTGGGTCGTCGATCTTGGGATCGTGCGTGAGCGCCACGAAGGCGGTGTAGCGGTCGAGGTTCAACAGCGGCAGCGCGACATCCGGCCATTCGGCAATGACACGCGTGTTGGGAAAACGCTCCGGCGTCGCAAAAGCCTCCCGCGGATCGACGATCACCGCGTCGAGCCCGGCGATGCGCGCGATCTCCGCCAGCGCCTGCGAAATATGCACAGCACCGATGATGACGAGCTTCACGGGGGGCACATGCACGTTGATGAATATCTTGCCGGCGGGCGTCTCGACCGGGCCGCTCTTACCGGTGCGGAAGGCCTCGGCAAGCTCCGCCGCGAGCGCATCCCCTCCCGCCTCCGCCGGCGTCACGAGCCGGGATGTCCCGGTGGAGAGGCTGGTGACGAGCGCAATGGCCTCACGTTTCGCGCGGGCTTCGTTGAGGCGGATAAGGAGGGAAAGGTCCATCACGTAACCTTCACTACATGCACGGCGATCCGGCCACCGCAGGACAGGCCGACGCGCCAGGCCGTTTCGTCCGCGACACCGAATTCGAGTAGTTTCGCCTTGCCCGAACCGATCACATCGATCGCCTCCGAGACCACAGCGCCCTCGACACAGCCGCCGGAAACGGAACCGAGGAAATTCCCTTCGTCATCAATCACGAGATGCGAGCCGACCGGGCGCGGTGCAGAGCCCCAGGTTTCGACCACGGTCGCGATCGCAACCCCCTTCCCCGCACGCTTCCACGCTTCGGCTTCACGAAGGATGTCGTTATCGGTCGAAAGCGAAACGCTCATCGGAGAACCTCCTTGAGAAAGCGGCGCGGCGCGGCATCGTCGGAACGGCCGGCGGCCAGCGCGGTGCAGAGATCGGCGATCGAATTCAAGCTATGCAGCGAACGGAATTCGTCAACATGCGGCAGCATCGCACGTATCCCTGCTGCCTTCGCTTCAAACCCTTCGAACCGCAATAGCGGATTGAGCCAGATCAGCCTGCGGGAGGAACGGCGGAGGCGGGAAAGTTCGCGCGCAAGGTCGGGTCGCACATCGCGCTCAAGCCCATCGGTGATGAGCAACACAACGGCGCCGCCGGCGAGCACGCGCCGCGCCCACTGCTTGTTGAAGCGTTCCAGCGTCGCACCGATGCGCGTGCCACCATCCCAGTCGCGCACCAGCTTCGAGGCGCCGCGCAGCGCGATATCAGGGTCCTTGGTCGATCGCAGTGTGCGGGTGACGTTGGTGAGCTCGGTGGCGAAAGTAAAGGCATGGACCTTCCGCCCCGTCTGCGCCAGCGCATGCAGGAAATGCAGGAAAATCCGCGAATACTGGCTCATGGAGCCGGAGATATCGCAGAGCGCGACCAGCGGCGGCACCTTCTCTGCTCGTGAACGGAACCGGATCTCGAAGGCATCGCCCCCCGCCCGCAGGCTTGCACGCATCGCCGCGCGCGGATCGGCGCGCTGGCCATACTGATCGGGCACGAAGCGCCGCGTCCTGACATGCTGGAGCGGCATCACCAGCGCGGCGATGGCCGCCCTGGCTTCGGCGAGTTCTGCCGCGCTCATCCCGTCGAAATCGCGATTGCGGAACACCTCGATATCCGAAACCGTAAGACGGCTGTCGAGATCAACCCGCTCTTTTTCCTGCGCCTCCTCCGACTTGCGCTCGTTGAAGAGGCTCTCGGTGATGCGCCTGAGTGCTTCCTCTCGCCGATCATCCGGATTGCCGGGGGCAGCCGGCATCATCGTCGCCATCATCTTCTCTAGCAGCGCCCGCCGCCGCCAGAACAGGCGGAACGCCTGATCGAACATCTCGGCATCCTGCCGGCGCTTGACGAAAACGGCTTCGAGTGCCGCGCGGAACTCCTCCTTGTGGCCGATGCCGATGGTCTCCACCGCCTCCACCGCATCGAGCATCGCGCCGGGGCCGACACTCATCCCCGCCGTGCGCAGCGCCCGCCCGAAATAGGCGATGTTCTCGCCGAGATGGCCGCCGGTGTCCATCACAGCCCTACCTTCACCTCGTCGAGGATTTCCTTCGCGCGGGAGCCCTGCATCTTGAGGATGTCATCCTGATATTTGAGCAACACGCCGAGGGTATCCGAGACCAGCGCCGGATCGAGCGCGACCGCGTCGAGTTCGACGAGCGCTGTGGCCCAGTCCAGCGTTTCGGCGACGCCGGGCACCTTGAACAGGTCTTCCTTCCGGATCGCCTGCACGAAGGCGATGATCTGCTTGGAGAGTTTCGCCGGGGTCTTGGGTCGCTTTTCCTTCAGGATCGACAGTTCGCGCAGCGCATCCGGGTAATCCACCCAGTGATAGAGGCAGCGACGCTTCAGGGCATCGTGCACCTCGCGCGTGCGGTTCGAGGTGATGACGACGATCGGTGGCGCGGGGGCCTTCACGGTGCCAAGCTCGGGGATGGTGGCTTGAAAATCCGATAGGATTTCGAGCAAAAAGGCCTCGAAGGCTTCATCCGTCCGGTCGAGTTCGTCGATCAGCAGCACCGGCGCCCCGGCAGGATCGGGTTCGAGCGCCTGAAGAAGTGGGCGTTTCACGAGGTAGCGCTCGGAGAACACATCGCCTGCGAGCCGCTCCTTGTCGTGCTCGCCCGCCGCCTCGCCGAGGCGGATCGCCATCATCTGTCCGGCGTAGTTCCATTCGTAGAGCGCGGCGGCGGCATCGAGCCCTTCATAGCATTGCAGGCGGATGAGCTTGCGGCCCAGCCCGCGCGCCAGCACCTTGGCGATCTCGGTCTTGCCAACGCCCGCCTCGCCTTCGAGGAACAGTGGACGCCCCATCTTCAGCGCCAGGAACAGCACGGTCGCGAAGCCGCGTTCGGCGACATAGTGCTCGCGCTTGAGAAGGTCGAGCGTATCCTCAATCGAGGCGGGAACGGAGATCATCGGCGGGTTCCAAAGAAAAACCAGAATGCGACGAGCGCAAGCGAGAACGCGAGCACGCGGCGCACGAGCCGCTCGTGCGGCCCTTCGACAAGATAGGGCCTGAGTGCGGCCGCGAAAACCACGATCGCGGCATGAACCGCAGTCGCGACAGCGACATAGATCGCAACCAGCACCACGCTCTGCGCGATCACCCGGTCGTCGGCGATGGTAATGAACAGCGGCAGCACCGCGATGTAAAACACCGCCGCCTTGGGGTTGAGAAGGTTGGTAAGGAGCGCCCGGCCGAATGCCGCGCCATCGCTCATCGGCGCCTGCTCGCCGTCGCCCTGCCAGCCTTCCCAGGCGAGATAGAGCAGGAAAAGCGCGCCGGCATAGCGCAGAGCATCATAGGCGTAGGGAATGGCTGTGATCGCAGCAGCCAGACCGAAAACGGAAAGAAGCCCGACAACCGAAAGACCGAGCGAGACGCCGGCAACGGCGGAAAAGCCGATCCGCCGTCCCTCGGACAGCGTCAAAGCCGCGAGCCAAGCCATGTTGGGTCCCGGGGTCAACTCGATGAGAAGGGAGGTCAGCGCGAAGGAAGTGAGCGTGGCAATCATCTTGTTATTATGCGGCGCACGCGAAACCGACGCCACGACATGCCTCAATCATCATGCCACCAACGGCCGCCGTGCGTGTATCGTCCGGCGGCCCCTGATGTCACTTCCCGCTCGCCGTCGTCACCGCACGGCGAGCCATCACGCCGATCAGATGGCTGCGATAGTCGGCAGAGGCGTGGATATCGCCGTTGAGGTTCTTGGCCGAGGGCGTCGCCACGCCGTCAAGGGCTTTGGCGCTGAAGCGCTTCTGCAGCGCAGCCTCAGCCGCTTCCCAGCGGAATACGCCATCCGAACCCGCACCGGTAACGGCCACGGCAACCTTGCCGCCCTTCTTGGCGACCGCAACGCCGACCATCGCATAGCGCGACGCCGGATTGCGGAACTTGGCATAGGCGAACTTCGCACCGATGGGGACGATCACCCTGGTCACGATCTCGCCCTCATCGAGTGCGGTCGAGAACAGGCCGGTGAAAAAATCCGCCGCCGCGAGGCGCCGCTTGTTGGTGACGATGGTCGCGCCAAGTGCGAGCAGCCCGCCCGGATAATCCGCTGCTGGATCGTTGTTGGCGATGGAGCCGCCGATCGTCCCGCGATTGCGCACATGCGGATCGCCGATGCCACCCGCGAGTGCTGCCAGCCCCGGCAACGCCGCCTGCACGAGCGCGGACCCGGCAACCTCGGCATGGGTCGTCATCGCGCCGATAACGAGGTTACGGCCCTTCTGCTCGATGCCGGCAAGTTCAGGAATACCGCCGAGATCGACGATCTGGCCGGGACTTGCGAGGCGCTGTTTCATGGTGGGGAGAAGCGTCTGCCCGCCGGCGAGGATCTTGGCATCTTCGAGCTTGCCCATCAGCCCATTAGCCTGCCGGAGCGTCGAAGGACGATGAAAATCAAAGTTGTACATCGGTTCTTTTCCTTCTCTGATCCGTTATTCCGCCGCCTTGGCGAGGCTTGCCTGCGCCGCCTTCCACACTGCCTGCGGCGTCGCCGGCATGGCAATGCCCTCGTGGCCGAGCGCGTCGGTGATCGCGTTGATGACCGCCGCCGGCGCCGCGATGGCTCCAGCCTCGCCGCAGCCCTTGATTCCCAACGGGTTAGAGGGGCACGGCGTCGTCGTGTGGCCGACGGTGAAGGACGGCAGATCACCCGCGCGCGGCATCTGGTAATCCATATAGCTCGCGGTAAGGAGCTGGCCGTTCTTGTCGTAGACAGCACCTTCCATCAGCGCCTGGCCTATCCCCTGCGCGATGCCGCCGTGCACCTGCCCTTCGACGATCATCGGATTGATGATAACGCCGAAATCATCGACTGCGGTCCACTTGGCGATCTCCGTAGTGCCGGTTTCGGGGTCGATCTCGACCTCGCAGATATGCACGCCCGAGGGGAAAGTGAAGTTGGTGGGATCGTAAAACGCCCCCTCCTTCAGCCCAGGTTCGAGCTGCTCGCCGGTGAACTTGTGGGCGATATAGGCCTGAAGCGCGACGGAAGCGAAGTCGACCGATTTATCCGTGCCCTTCACCGAGAACTGGCCGTCCTTGAAATCGATATCGGCCTCGGAAGCTTCGAGCACGAAGCTGGCGACCTTCTTAGCCTTGGCTTCGATCTTGTCGAGCGCCTTGACGATCGCGCTCATGCCGACCGCACCGGAGCGCGAGCCGTATGTGCCCATGCCCATCTGCACCTTGTCGGTATCGCCGTGGACGATGGAGACGTTTTCGATCGGGATGCCGAGGCGGCCCGCGACGAGCTGGGCGAAGGTGGTCTCGTGTCCCTGCCCGTGGCTGTGCGAGCCGGTGAGCACTTCCACCGTGCCGACCGGGTTGACACGCACTTCCGCGCTTTCCCAGAGGCCGACGCCGGCACCGAGCGAACCGACCGCCGCCGAGGGGGCGATGCCGCAAGCCTCGATATAGGCCGAATAGCCCAGGCCGCGCAGCTTGCCGGCCTTCGCGCTCTCGCGCTTACGCTTGGCGAAGCCCTTCACGTCATGGGTATCGAGGGCCTTCTTGAGCGAGGCGTCGTAGTCGCCGGTGTCGTAGCACATGATGACCGGCGTCTGGTGCGGGAAAGCCTTGATGAAGTTCTTCCGCCGGAAGGCGGCCGGGTCCATGCCGAGTTCGCGCGCGGCGACTTCCATCAGCCGCTCGATCACGAAGGTTGCCTCCGGGCGACCGGCGCCGCGATAGGCGTCGACCGGCGCGGTGTTGGTGTACACCGCCTCAACCTCCCCGTAGATCGCCGGAATGTTGTATTGGCCCGAGAGAAGCGGGACGTAGAGATAGGTCGGCACCGACGATGCGAAAGTGGAGAGATAGGCGCCGAGATTCGCGCGCGTCTTCACATGCAGACCTAGGATCCTGCCGTTCTCGTCGATCGCCATCTCGGCATGGGTCATGTGGTCACGGCCATGCGCATCCGCGAGGAAGGCCTCGGTGCGATCCGAGACCCATTTCACCGGCCGGCCGACCTTCTTCGCCGCCCAGACACAGACCGTCTCCTCGGCGTAGATAAAGATCTTGGAGCCGAAACCACCGCCGACATCCGGCGCGATCACGCGGAGTTTGTGTTCCGGCGCGATGCCGATGAAGGCCGAGAGCACCAGCCGCGCCACATGCGGGTTCTGCGAGGTGGTATAGAGCGTGAAGGCATCCTCGCCCGCATTATAGTCACCAACGGCCGCGCGCGGCTCCATCGGGTTCGGCACAAGGCGGTTGTTGACGAGGTCGATCTTCGTGACGTGCTTGGCCTTCTTGAAGGCGGCATCGACAGCCGCCTTGTCGCCCAGGTGCCAGTCATAGACCTGATTGTCGGGCGAGACGTCGTGGACGACCGGGCTTCCCTTCCTGGTCGCCGTCGCGAGATCGACGACCGGCGCGAGCTTCTCGTAATCGACGGCGATCGCCTCCGCCGCGTCCTTGGCCTCGGCGAGGGTTTCGGCGATCACAACCGCCACGTGATCGCCGACATAGCGCACCTTGCCCTGTGCCAACGCCGGATGGCCGCCGGACTTCATCGGGGTGCCGTCCTTCGAATGAATCATCCAGCCGCAGATCAGGCCGCCGACTTTGTCCTTCTCGATGTCGTCGCCGGTCAGGATCGCGACAACGCCGGGCATCGCCGCGGCCTTTTTGGTATCGATCTTCTTGATCCTGGCATGCGCGTGCGGCGAACGCAGGAAATAGGCGTAGGCCTGACCGGGCCGGTTGATATCATCGGTGTAATTGCCCTTGCCGGTGATGAAGCGGAAATCCTCCTTGCGCTCAACGCGGGCGCCAATACCGGTTCCTGCCATGATTGTGATCCTCTCTGGCGAGTTGGACGTTTCCTCGAAAAACCTGCCGCGCCGGGCGCTCGAAGCGCTCTCTTGTCGCGGCGGGTGAAGCTTTACTCAGCGGCGACCTTGTGGCCCGCCATCGCGGCCGCGCCGGCCTGAATGGCCTTGACGATATTGTGGTAACCCGTGCAACGGCAGATATTCCCGTCTAGGTTCTCCCGGATCGTCTCTTCAGAAAGATTGAAACCGAGGCGGTTCACCATATCGATTGCCGCCATGATCATGCCCGGCGTGCAGAAGCCGCACTGGAGGCCGTGATGGGCCCGGAAGGCCGCCTGCATCGGGTGCAGATCCTGTCCGTTCGCAAGTCCCTCGATGGTGGTGACGTTCGCGCCCTCACAGGACAGCGCCAGCGTCGTGCAGGACTTGATCGCCTTGCCGTCGACGTGGACGACGCACGCGCCGCATTGACTCGTGTCACAGCCGACATGCGTTCCGGTCAGCCGCTGTTCGTTTCGCAGGAAGTCGACCAGCAGCGTGCGGGCATCGACATTGCCGCTCACGCGTTTGCCGTTCACGGTCATGCTCACCTTGGGCATGTATCTCTCCTTGGGCAAAAAAGGGCCGAAAAACGTGCCCTTCGACGTCGGTTCGGGAAATTCATGACCCAATTTCGGCCGTTTTCCCTCGTTTTTCGGCAGTCTGGACCCATTCGAAAGAAACGGTCAAGGCTTGAACGGCTCCATCGCGATCAAATTCGTTCATGCGCTGCAACATCAAATTTCACGCTTCCGGCTGGTGAAGATGCGCCCCGCTCTTGTCAGCCGCGCACTTTGCCGGAATGCTGGCATCAACCAGCACAGGAATAGGCAGGCATATCGTGACCACCGAAATCAGTTTCATCGAAGCGGGCGGCGTTCGTTTTCGCGTGCGGAAGGACGGTCCTTCCGGCGGCCCGCCGCTGATGTTCTCGAACTCGCTCGGCGCGAAGCTGGAGATGTGGGATGCGCAGGCGGCCCATTTCGCCAAGAAATACCGCGTCATCCGTTACGATGTGCGCGGACACGGCGAGAGCACCTGCCCTCCGGGCCCCTATTCTATGTCGATCCTCGCAGCTGATGCGCTGCGCATCCTCGACGCACTGCACATCCACAAAACCGATTGGGTCGGTTGCTCGATGGGCGGCATGGTCGGCATGTATCTCCTGACGCACCATCGCGAGCGGATTGGCAAGGCGGTGCTCGGCAATACCTCCGCCTACATGGGACCGCCGTACACCGACTGGAACGCGCGTATCCGCCTCGCAAACCGCGACGGCATGGGGCCGATCGCCGAGGCGATGAAACTGCGCTGGTTCACGCCACGCTTCAACGAGCGGAACCCTGCGGAGGTCGCGCGCATCACCGACCAGGTAAGGGAGGCAACCGTAACGGGCTACACGGCCTGCGGTGGCGCGATCCGCGACATGGACCAGCGCGAGGCGATCAAATCGATCACCAACGAAGTGCTCGTGCTGATCGGCGGCGAAGATCCAGCTACCGTTCCGGCAATGGGTGAGCTGATGGCCCGCAACATTCCAGGGGCGAAAAAGGCGGTCATCCCCGCCGCGCATATCTCGAATTGCGAGATCCCGGACGAATACAACCGCGTCGTCGGCGCCTTTCTCGGAATGTGACCATGCCCGATCCCGCCAATTTTCTCGGCCTCGCGCTCGTCGCGTTGGGCATGGTGCTGACCCCCGGCCCCAACATGATCTACCTCGTCTCGCGTTCGATCTGCCAGGGTCCGGTGGCGGGGCTGATCTCGCTCGGCGGCGTGTTCGTCGGCTTCGTGTTCTACATGCTGCTGGCCGCCTTCGGCATCACAGCGGTCATCATGGCGGTTCCCTATGCCTATGACGCCTTGCGCCTTGCCGGCGCGGCCTATCTGGGCTGGCTTGCCTGGCAGGCGCTCCGCCCCGGCGGGCGCTCGGCCTTTCAGGTGCGCGAACTGCCGAAGGACAGCCCGCGCAAGTTGTTCATGATGGGGCTGGTGACCAATCTTCTCAATCCGAAGGCAGCGATGATGTATCTCTCGTTGCTGCCGCAGTTCATCGATATCGAGAAGGGCAGTGTTTTCCTGCAATCGATTGCGCTCGGGATGACGCAGATCACCATTTCCTTGATCGTCAACGCGATGATCGCGCTGGCAGCTGGGTCCATCGCGCTGTTCCTGACGCGGCGACCCGGTTTTGCGTTGCTCCAGCGCTGGCTGATGGGCTCCGTCCTCGGCTTCCTTGCTGTGCGCATGGCCTTCGAGACCCGGCGCTGAACCGCCTCTGCCTGTAACCGCTCAAGAGCTCAAGATGCCAGGAACCGTCCATCTTCATCGCGTCTTTCCGGCCAAGCCGGAAAAGCTGTTCCGCGCGTTCATCGATCCCGATGCCACGGCGCAGTGGATTCCCCCGGAAGGCTTCGTCTGCAAGGTGCATCATATGGAACCGCGCGTCGGCGGCACCTTCCGTATGACCTTCGTGAACTTCTCCACCGGGAACGGCCATTCCTTCGGAGGTGAATATCTTGAAATCGAACCAAACCGCCTGCTGCGATACACGGACAAGTTCGACGACCCCAACCTGCCGGGAACCATTGAGGTCACCGTCCGGCTCACTGCCGTATCCTGCGGCACCGAAGTGCATATCGAGCAATCGGGTATTCCGGACGTGATCCCGGTCGAGCAGTGCTATCTTGGCTGGCAGCAGAGTCTCAACAATCTCGCACGCCTCGTAACCCCCGAAATTCCCGGATGATCCGGGCAGAGGAGCAGACATGACCAAGGTTGCGATCCTTACCGGCGCCGGCAAGGGCATGGGCGGCGCCACGGCGCGCGAACTGGCCGCGCGCGGCTGGAAGCTTGCCCTGCTCTCGCCCTCCGGCAATGCCGAGACCCTGGCAAGGGAACTCGGCGGACTGGGCATCACCGGCTCCGTGACGGAGGAGGCCGATCTCAAGCGCCTCGTCGACGCCGCGATGGCGGCTTACGGACGCATCGATGGCGCTGTGCTCTCGACCGGCCATCCGCCCAAGGGTGATCTTCTCGCGCTGACGGATGAGGACTGGATCAAGGGCCTCAATCTGATCATCCTCAATGTCGTCAAGATCGCGCGGCTCGTGACCCCGATCATGGAGCGCCAGGGCGGCGGCTCAATCGTCAATATCTCGACCTTCGCCGCCTTCGAGCCCGATCCCGTCTTCCCGATTTCCTGCACTTTGCGCGCCGGGCTCGCCTCCTTCGCCAAGCTCTACGCGGATCAATACGCGGCAAAGAACATTCGCATGAATAACCTGCTGCCAGGGTTTATTGATTCGCTGCCAGAGAAGCCGCAGTTCAAGGCGCGCATCCCGATGGGGCGTTACGGAAAAGTCGAGGAAATCGCCAAGACCGCCGCCTTCCTCCTTTCGGACGATGCCGGCTACATCACCGGACAGAACATCCGCGTCGATGGCGGGATCACGCGCTCCGTGTGACTACACCGCGTGGAAGGCCCGGCGGGTATAGACCAGCCCCGCATGGGCCGTTCCGAGACGGATGTCGAGGATCGTTCCGATCACCACGAGATGGCTTGCCACAGGTTTGATCTCCTCGACCCGGCACGAGAACCCCACCAGCGCATCAACGAGGTAAGGCTGGCCGAGCGCATCGGTCAGCCACTTGCCGTGTTCGAAGCGTTGAACGCCGCGCGCGGAGGTGCGGCCTGCAAAGACATTCGCAAGTTCCTGCTGCCCGGCCCCAAGCGTGTTGACGCTGAATGCGCCGTTTTCCCGCACAACAGCCGCCGTCCTGCTGGACTTGTTCAGGCAGACGAGAAGTGTCGGCGGCGCGTCGGAAACCGAGGTCACCGCAGTCGCTGTCAGGCCGCCCTTGCCGCCCGGACCGTCGGTCGCAATGAGATGCACCGCGCCGGCGACACGGCTCATCGCGTCGCGGTAAGGCGCGGAATCGGCGGAAAGACGCGGGTCACCGTTGACAGTATTCAAAAATCGCAATCCTCGAGACCTGAGGGAACTGGCGCGCTTTCGGCAAAAGTGCAAGGCTTGATCATGAAATTCCGGCTTGCGGCTCGCCCCGCGTCGCGACAACCTCGGCCGAACCTCGGAAGCCTGTATTATGTCGACGAGAACCTTTCCGCTTCGTTCCCGCCCTCGACCGCATCTCCTCGTGGCTTCAGCATCTCTGCTGGCACTCTCCGGCTGCGCCGGCATTCCGCTGCCCGGCTGCACGGCAGGGGAGAAGCCGATGATTCGTGCAGAACTCGTCTTCGGCCGCAATATCGGCACCGCGCTTGGCGTCAGCGAAGCGGATTTCCACCGGTTCCTGTCGGAGGAGGTCACATCGCGCTTTCCAGACGGTTTCACCGTGCTGGACTCGAAAGGGCAATATCGGGATCAAGCCGGGCGCATTATCCGCGAGCCGGGCAAGGTGGTCGTCATTGCCTTTCCGGATGGACAGACCGCGCGCGATAAGATTGCGGCAATTGCGGCAGGCTATAAGGATCGCTTCCGTCAGGAAGCCGTCGCGACGGTCTTGACCGGTTCATGCGTCACCTTCTGAAATTGCCCGATCGAAAGCTGGAACCCGCTCGCCCATGCCGCTGCATTTGACAGAACAGGAAAGCGTGATGCTCGCCGGCGGAAATGGCGAGGCGTGCGCGTTGGCGATGCGCGTCATCACCGAGACCGCGCGGATCATGGGCGCAAGAAAGCTCGTCGAGGTTGCCTCGGCGCATATCGATGGTGCGCTCTATCACGGCGATTCCGGCACGCTGTTCGGCGAGCGGCTGGCCGCGCTCGGCGCGAAGGTCGCGGTGCCGACGACGCTCAATGTCGGCGCGCTCGATCTCGCCTGCGGCACGAAAACCCGCCTCGCCCCGCACGAGCGCGAGATGGCCGCGCGGATGATGCGCGCCTACGAGGCGATGGATTGTGCGCCAAGCTGGACCTGCGCGCCCTATCAGGCCGGGCACCGCCCTGCCCTCGGCTCGGATGTCGCCTGGGGCGAATCGAACGCCGTCGCTTTCTGCAATTCGGTGCTCGGCGCGCGCACCAACCGCTATGGCGACTTCCTCGATATCTGCTGTGCCATCACCGCTCGCGCGCCCTACTACGGGTTGCATGTCCCCAAGAACCGGCGCGCGAAATTCGTGCTCGACTGCACAAAACTCTCGCCGGCCTTGCGCGGCGCGGAGGTCTTCTGGCCCGTGATCGGCACCCTCTTCGGCCAGCGCGCCGGGACGGATGTCGGCATCGTCACCGGGCTCAAAGGGTTCGCGACGGAGGACCGGCTGAAGGCCTTCGGCGCGGCGGCAGCTTCCGCAGGCGCGGTTGGCCTCTTTCATATCGAAGGCGTAACGCCCGAAGCCCCGGATCTCGTCACCGCCACGGGCGGCGAGCGCTACCCCGAAACGATCCGCGTGACGCCGTCCGTGCTGGACTCCGCCCGCGCAGGGCTTTCGACGACACAAGAAGAGCGGATCGATGCCGTGGCGATTGGCTCGCCCCATTGCTCGATCGACGAATTGCTCGAACTCGATCGATTGATCGCCGGACGGAAGCTCGCACGCCCGTTCTATGCCTGCACGGGCCGCCACGCCGTCAAGGCGCTGGAGGCAGCCGGACGACGCGACGCGCTGGAAGCGGCGGGCGTTACGCTCGTTGCCGATACCTGCGTGGTCGTGACACCGATCCTCGCTGCCATCGACGGCGTACTGATGACGAATTCCGGCAAGTTTGCGCATTACGCGCCTGGAAACACCGGCTACGCCGTGCAATACGGTGCCCTCGCCGAATGCGTCGAGAGCGCGGTTTCGGGACGCCTGATGCGCGACGAAAGGCTTTGGGCATGAGGCTTCCGGCATGATCGCGCATCGACCCAAGGCCCATCCCATCCTGCCAGGCAGCGCCGAAGGGCCCCTGCTGCAACTCACGGCGCCGCTCTCGTTCTGGGGCGGGGTAGATCCGAAAACCGGTTCGATCATCCAGGTCCGCCATCCGCAATGCGGCGTTTCGATCGCCGGAACGATTTTGTGCCTGCCCGGCACGATCGGTTCGTCCTCTTCGTCCGCCGTACTGCTCGAACTCATCCGTCTCGGCAAGGCGCCGGCTGCCCTCGTGCTCGCCGAGCCCGACGCGATCCTGCTGATCGGTTGCCTCGTCGCGCGCGAGATGGGCTGGAATGCTCCGCCCGCCTTTGAACTGGCCGCCGGCAGCCAGCGCAAGCTCACCACCGGCCGTGTCACGCTCGACCGGGCCGGCCACCTTTCACCCTCCCGACAAGCCTGAAGCGGACATCATCATGGCCCGACATACCTTTTTCTGCGTGGATGGACATACCTGCGGCAACCCCGTCCGCATGGTCGTGGGCGGCGGCCCGAACCTCTCGGGCGCGACAATGAGCGAGAAGCGGGATCACTTCATCCGCGACTACGACTGGATCCGCACAGCGCTAATGTTCGAACCGCGGGGCCACGACATGATGTCCGGCTCGATCCTCTACCCGCCGACACGGCCCGATTGCGATGTCGCGATCCTCTACATCGAAACGACCGGCTGCCTGCCGATGTGCGGCCACGGCACCATCGGCACCGTAACGATGGCGCTCGAACAGGGCCTCGTGGCACCGAAGACGCCGGGCAAACTGATGCTCGACACGCCCGCCGGGCTCGTGGTCGCGCATTACAAGGAGGAAGGTGGCCGCGTCACCTCCGTGAAGCTCGTCAATATCCCGTCGTTCCTTCATGCAACAAACGTGAAGCTTGATGTGCCGGGGCTCGGCGCAATCACGGTCGATATCGCCTACGGCGGGAATTTCTACGCGATCGTCGACCCGCAGCCGAATTTCACTGATCTGGCCGATGTGCAACCCTCCGATATCCTGCGCTGGTCCCCGGCCCTGCGGCAGGAGGTCAACCGTGTCATCGATCTCGTACACCCGGAAAATCCGGCGATCCGAGGCTGCCGCCACGTGCTCTGGGCCGGCAAGCCGTCGAGACCGGGGATCACCGCCCGCAATGCCGTCTTCTACGGCGAGAAAGCGATCGACCGTTCGCCCTGCGGCACCGGCACCTCGGCGCGCATGGCGCAATGGGCAGCGAAGGGGCTCCTGAAGCCGGGGCAGGATTTCGTTCACGAAAGCATCATCGGTTCGATCTTCACCGGGCGGATTGAGGCGGAAACAACCGTTGGGGGCAAGCCGGCCATCGTTCCTTCCGTCGAGGGCTGGGCGGTGATGACCGGCCTGAATACGATTTTTGTCGACGATCACGATCCCTTCGCACACGGCTTCGTGCTGGCGGACAAATCCAAGATGTAGGAGAATTCGCCACCCTGCAGGATAATTCTGGAGAATATCGCGGAATTTTTCTGAAAATTTCGGTTGATCCACTACCGACATTTGTTCATCTGTTAACGTCGTCCGATTGTCGAACCGGCATTTGCCTGCTAACGGTAGAGCAGGAACCGGTCCAACGGACTTGGCACGAATCCCGCATCAGACGGGATAGTGGAGTGGGGGAGGCGTTCGGTTTTCGGATGGAAGTATTTACGCAGCAACTCATCAACGGCGTGACTCTGGGCGCCGTTTATGGGCTGATTGCCATCGGCTACACGATGGTATTCGGCATCATCGGCATGGTGAACTTCGCCCACGGCGATGTTTTCATGGTTTCTGCTTTCGTGGCGCTCATCGTTTTCCTGGCGGTGACCACACTGGCCGGGCTTTCCGGCGGCGTGGTGTTCCTCGCCCTGTTGCTGGCGCTGATCGTCTCGATGGTGATCACGGCACTCTACAGCTGGACGATCGAACGCGTCGCCTACCGCAAGCTCCGCGGCTCGTTCCGGTTGGCGCCGTTGATTTCGGCGATCGGCATGTCGATCCTGCTGATGAATTTCGTGCAGGTTGCCCAAGGCGCGCGCAACAAGCCCATTCCGCCGGTGATGCGCGACACCATCACGCTGTTCGAGCGCAACGGGTTCGCGGTGGCGATCTCCTACAAGCAGATCATGATCATGGTCGTGACTGCGGCTCTGCTCGGCATCTTCTGGTATGTCGTGCAGAAGACCCCGCTCGGCCGCGCCCAGCGCGCCTGCGAACAGGATCCCAAGATGGCCGCCCTGCTCGGCATCCCGGTGGACCGCACGATCTCCATCACCTTCATCATGGGCGCAGCGTTGGCGGCCGTGGCTGGCACCATGTTCCTAACCTACTACGGGGTCGTGGTGTTCTCGGATGGTTTCACGCCGGGCGTGAAGGCCTTCACCGCAGCCGTTCTCGGCGGCATCGGCTCCCTCCCCGGCGCCGTGTTGGGCGGGCTGTTGATCGGCCTGATCGAGACCTTCTGGTCCGCCTATTTCTCGATCGATTACAAGGACGTTGCCGCCTTCTCGATCCTCGCCATCGTGTTGATTTTCATGCCGCAGGGTCTCCTCGGCAAACCGGAAGTCGAAAAGGTGTGACATGAGCGATCCTGCGAACACCTCCAGCCCCAACTGGGCACAGATCACGCGGGACTCGGCCTTTGCCGCGCTGATCGCCTTCGGTCTCTTCGTGCTGATGCTCGGTTTCAAGGCCGACCAGTCACTCAACAACCAGCTTGTGTTGGTTTTCCGCCCGGAACTCCTCGCGACCACGGTTGCGCTGGTCTTCATCGGCCGCTTTCTGATCGGCTACTGGCAGACGCGCAAGGTCGAGGGCGCAACAAAAAAGAAGGCCACCTCGAAATGGGCGTTGAAGGCCGAGAAATACGGTCTGCCGGCAGCCGTCGGCTTCCTGATCGCCTACCCGATCTTCATCCTCGTGACCATAGGTCCGTCCGGCGCGATCAAGTGGATCGATAATTTCGGTATCCAGATTCTGATCTACATCATGCTCGGTTGGGGCCTGAACATCGTCGTCGGCCTCGCGGGTCTGCTCGACCTCGGCTACGTCGCCTTCTACGCGGTCGGCGCCTATTCCTACGCCCTTTTTGCGACCTCGGAGCCGATCAAGGACTTCATGGCGCAGCTGATCGGTGAGGGCTTCTGGCAGGCCTGGGCATTCTGGATCTGCCTGCCCGTCGCCGGCATCCTCGCTGCCTTCTGGGGCATCCTGCTCGGATTCCCGGTGCTGCGCCTGCGCGGTGACTATCTTGCGATCGTCACGCTGGCGTTCGGCGAGATCATCCGCCTCGTGCTCATCAACTGGGTCGAGTTCTCGAACGGCTACGCTGGCATCTCCTCGATCCCGCGCCCAAGTTTCTTCGGCATCCCCTTCACGGCGGCGGACGACGGCTTCGCGGCGCGGTTCGGCCTCGAGTTCACGCCAATCTACCGCACGATCTTCCTGTTCTACGTCATCCTGGCGTTGGCACTCATCACGGCCGCCGTCTCGATGCGCCTGCGCCGCCTGCCCGTCGGGCGCGCCTGGGAGGCCTTGCGCGAGGACGAGATCGCCTGCCGCTCACTCGGCATCAACACGGTCAACACCAAACTGACGGCCTTCGCGATCGGCGCGATGTTCGGCGGGTTTGCCGGCGCCTTCTTCGCCGCGCGGCAGGGCTTCATCTCGCCGGAAAGCTTCGTCTTCCTCGAGTCGGCGCAGATCCTCGCGATCGTTGTGCTCGGTGGCATGGGCAGCCTGCTCGGCGTCGTGATCGCCTCGATCATGCTCGTTGGCGGCGTCGAGCTGCTGCGCGAACTTGACTTCCTGAAGGCGGTATTCGGCGACAACTTCGACCCGGCCCAATACCGCATGCTCATCTTCGGCGCCTGTATGGTTCTGATGATGCTGTGGAAGCCGCGCGGCCTGATCTCGGTGCGCGAACCTTCCGTGTTCCTGAAGGAAAAGAAGGCCGTCTCGGCCGACCTCGTGAAAGAGGGGCATGGCTGATGCGCTGGAAAACCGATCCCATCCTCAAGGTCGAGAATGTCACGATGCGCTTCGGCGGCCTCGTGGCGGTCAACGATCTCTCCTTCGTAGCCGGCCGCGGCGACATCACCGCGATCATCGGGCCGAACGGCGCCGGCAAGACCACGGTGTTCAATTGCATCACCGGTTTCTACAAGCCGACGGTCGGCCGCATGGCGTTGCGCCACGGCACACTGAATATCGAGAAGAACGTCGAGGAACTGACCGATACCTCCGGCGATGTGATTCATCGCCCGGATGGATCGCTCTACCTCCTCGAACGCATGGCCGATTTCCAGATCTCAGCACGGGCGAAAGTCTCGCGCACGTTCCAGAACATTCGCCTGTTCTCGGGTATGACCGTGCTGGAAAACCTCATGGTTGCCCAGCACAACCCGCTCATGGTCGCCTCCAACTGGACGATCGGCGGCCTGATCGGCCTCGCCAGCTTCCGCAACCGCGAGAAGGAAGCGATCGAGAAGGCGAAATACTGGCTGGAGAAGACCAACCTGATCGATCGCGCCGACGATCCGGCAGGCGACCTCCCCTATGGTGATCAGCGCCGCCTCGAAATCGCGCGAGCGATGTGCACTGATCCTGTACTGCTCTGCCTCGACGAACCGGCAGCGGGTCTCAATCCGAAGGAAAGCCTCGATCTTAACAACCTGCTCCGCTCGATCCGCGACAATCACGGCACCTCGCTACTGTTGATCGAGCACGACATGAGCGTCGTCATGCAGATTTCCGACCATGTCGTCGTGCTCGATTACGGCACGAAGATCTCCGACGGCACGCCGGCTGAGGTTCAGGCTGACCCCAAGGTCATCGCCGCCTATCTCGGAGCGGAGGACGAGACCGAAGTGGAGAAGATCGAGGCGGAGGTCGGCCTATGAGCGAGGCAAACAGGGCGCCCCTCCTCTCCATACGGGGCGTAAAAACCTATTACGGTAACATTATCGCGCTGAAAGGCGTCGATCTCGATGTTCACCAGGGCGAAATCGTCACGCTGATCGGCGCGAACGGCGCCGGCAAGTCCACTCTGATGATGACGATCTTCGGCAAGCCGCAGGCCCGCGAAGGCTCGATCGTCTTCGAGGGACGCGATATCACCCGGATGCCGACCCACGAGATCGCCTATCTCGGCATCGCCCAATCGCCCGAAGGCCGCCGGGTCTTCCCGCGGATGACAGTGTTCGAGAACCTGCAGATGGGCGCGCACGTCAACAACCTCGCCTATTTCGATACGGATCTCGAACGGGTCTGCACCATTTTCCCCCGTCTCAAGGAACGGCTTCAACAGCGCGCCGGCACGCTTTCGGGCGGTGAGCAACAGATGCTCGCGATTGCCCGCGCGCTGATGAGTCGGCCGCGCTTGTTGATGCTGGACGAGCCCTCGCTCGGCCTCGCCCCGATCGTGGTGCGGCAGATTTTCGAGGTCATCCGCGAGGTCAACAGGGAACAGGGTATGACGGTGTTCCTGGTCGAGCAGAATGCGTACCACGCGCTCAAGCTCGCCTCTCGTGCCTATGTGATGGTCAATGGCCTGATCACGATGTCCGGCACGGGCGCCGAATTGCTCGCCAACCCGCAAGTCAAGGCCGCCTATCTCGAAGGCGGCCATCACTGAGGGGCTTCGCCCGGCAAGAACAACGATAACGGAAGGCTGCGATGCAGGGAATTCTCTACGAAGAACCGTCGGCCTGGCTTTTTGTGCTGGTCACCGTGATCATGGGCGGCTGGGCCGCTTGGCGAACGGGCAAGGCGGTCGCCAAGGTCTGGAAGCCGCTCTGGCAGCTTGTACCCTACATGTTGCTGCTCGGCGTGGCGGTGCGGTTCATCCATTTCGCGCTCTTTGAGGGCACGCTGTTCTCGCTGCGGTACTTCCTCGTCGACACGATCTTCATCTCGGTTTTCGCATGGCTCGGCTGGCGGCATGAGCGCGCCGAGGCGATGGCCCGTCTTTACGCGTTCTCGTTCGAGAAGGCTTCACCCTTCTCCTGGAAGCGCAAGAATGCCTGAAATGTCGTGTCGAACAGGTGCGGGGCGTTAAGAAAAATATATCGGATTAGGCTGGTGACAGAGAGAAAAAAACCGGCTTTGATGGCTTCAGGCGCGTTTCGGCGCGACTGGAAACGCTCGCGGGTAGCGATATGAACCCGTCTTGTCAGTCACAGGGAGAGACCTGATGAAGAAAACTTTGTTGGCCGGCGTTGCGCTCGCCGCAAGCCTTGCTTTTGCGGGCGCAGCCAATGCACAGCTCAAAATGGGCGTGACCGGACCGCTCACCGGCCCGAACGCCGCGTTCGGCAAGCAGTTGACGGACGGTGCCGAACAGGCCGTTGCCGACTTCAACTCGAAGGGCGGTATCCTCGGCCAGAAGATCGAACTCGTGAAGGGCGACGACGTTTCGGACCCGAAGCAGGGCGTCTCGGTTGCCAACAAGTTCGTTGGCGACAAAGTGAAGTTCGTGGTGGGCCCCTTCAACTCGGGCGTCACCATTCCGGCTTCGGAAGTCTATGCCGAGAACGGCGTGCTCGTGATCTCGCCGTCCGCCACCAACCCGAAGATCACCGAGCGCAAGCTGTGGAACGTGTTCCGCACCTGCGGCCGTGACGATCAGCAGGGCGCTGTCGCCGGCGAATATCTTGCCAAGAACATGAAGGGCAAGAAGGTCGCCGTCGTTCACGACAAGACGACCTACGGCCAGGGCCTCGCCGACGAGACCAAGAAGGCGATGAACAAGCTCGGCATCAAGGAAGCGATGTACGAGGGCGTCAACACCGGTGAGAAGGACTTCTCGGCCCTCATCACCAAGATGAAGAACGCCGGCGTCGATGTCGTCTATTGGGGTGGCCTGCACACGGAAGGCGGTCTCATCGTCCGCCAGATGCGTGACCAGGGCGTCAAGGCCGTGATGATGTCGGGTGACGGCATCACCTCGAACGAGTTCGCCAATATCGGCGGCCCGGGCGTCGAGGGCACCCTGATGACCTTCCCGCCGGACCCGATGCGCCGCCCCGAAGCCAAGGCCATCGTCGATGCCTACAAGGCCAAGGGCATCAATCCGGAAGCCTACACCCTCTACTCCTACGCCGCGATGGAAGTGATCAAGCAGGCCGCCGAGGCCGCTAAGTCGCTTGAGCCGAAGAAGGTTGCCGAGAAGATCCACTCCGGCATGGCGTTCAAGACCGTGATCGGCGAACTCAAGTTCGACAAGAAGGGCGACATCACCCGCCCGGATTACGTCATGTACACCTGGAAGAAGGGTGCCGACGGCAAGATCACCTACGTTCAGAACTAAGCTTCTGATCGTCGGTAACGGAAAGGCCCGCCTTGCGGCGGGCCTTTTTCTTTGTCACGCACGCCAAACGCGGCAGAAGAAACAGCCCCGTCGCGCCGAGTGATAGTCGACATGATCAACATTCCCGCGGCGAAGCCATTCCTCCGTGAGCGCGACAAGATCAGTTTTCGCGGCCAACTCCGCCTCGACCATCATGCCTGAAGCATCATAGGCCCGCACTGCCATTTCCCGCTGCATGACGATTTCGGGATAGTCACGGGTCTGCGCATAGGCCCGTGCGGCCCTCCGAACGAAAACCGGGCCTTCAGCGCGGTAAGGCGTCGTCGCAAGATCGAGATGGCGATGATTGACCAGCAGCACCTCCTCTCCCGCACGGGCGAACGCAAGGCTGACCCGGCAGGGATAGCCGATGCCGGGGTTCTCCGGCACGACGAATCGGCGCGCTCCTCGCTGCACAAGCTCGGCGTCGCCCAATGCGAACAGATCGATGAAAGGTTCAGCCGCAAGGCTCTGGACCCGGATGGCGAGAGGCTGCGAAAGATCGCGGATACTGTGGGCAGCGTTGGCAGGCATAGGGCTCTCTCCAGTTGTGGAGAGATCCAGTTGTCACGTGTATCGGGTTCCCGCCACCCGATTTCGTTGTGCTGTCCAGCGCTAGCCGAGTTTGCCGAGCGCCGGGAATATCTCCAGCAGGTAAAAGCCGAACTGACTGATGGAACCGGTCAGGAATCCGATCCCGGTCAGCACCAGCAGCGCCCCCATCGCCTTCTCGACCTTGCCGATATGGGCCCGGAACCGCTGCAGAAACCGCAGGAACGGCCCCATCATGAAAGCCGCCAGCAGAAAAGGCACGCCGAGCCCGGCCGAATAGATCGCGAGGAGGCCCGCCCCGCGCGTCACCGTCCCTTCGCTGCCCGCAACCGCCAGCACGCCGGCAAGCACCGGCCCGATGCACGGCGTCCATCCGAAGGCGAAGGCGAGACCCATCAGAAACGCGCCGGGCGGCCCGGCCGGCCGGTCGACCTGAAGCCGCGCTTCCTGCACGAGAAAACCGATGCGGAAAACCCCGAGAAAATGCAGACCCATCGCGATGATGACCACGCCCGCGACCTGGCTCAGCACATGCGAATAGGCCCGGAGCACACCACCGATCAGCGAGGCACCAGCGCCGAGCGCGACGAAAACCACCGAAAAGCCGAGCACGAAGAACAGCGCAGCGACAAGCGCATGGCGGCGCAGCCCCGCGTTCACCTCGCCTGCTTTCGCAAGTTCGTTCACGCTGGTCCCGGCGAGATAGCAGAGGTAAGGCGGCACCAGCGGCAACACGCAGGGACTGAGGAAGGACAGGAGGCCCGCGAGCGCGATGGCCGGAAGCGTCAGTTCGGCGTTCATGTTTCCTCCACGAATAGCCCTTCTCTACCGCAGAAGAGGTTGAGAAAAACCCCCGGAACGGACACCATTGCGTGAAGAGGCTGCGAGAGGCATCCAAGGTCATGAACACTTTACGTTCGAGCCATATCCGGGGCGTTGCCGTTGGTCACGCCGAGGATCGCACAGCCTGCTCCGGCGTCACCGCTCTCCTGTTCGAGGCACCGGTTATCGCCTCTGTCTCGGTGCTTGGCGGCGCGCCCGGCGGGCGCGACACGGGCCTGCTCGACCCGTCGATGACGGTTGAGACGGTCGATGCCTTCGTGCTTTCCGGTGGCTCGGCCTTCGGGCTCGATGCAGCTGGTGGCGTTATCAGCGTGCTTCTGGCGCAAGGACGCGGGCTGCCCGTCGGCAGCGCGCGCGTCCCTATCGTCCCGCAGGCCATCGTCTTCGATCTGCTGGCGGGCGGTGATTTCGGCGGTCATCGGAACCCTCGATACTGGGATCTTGGGCATGCGGCAGCGGAGGCGGCACGGAAGGAATTCGCCATCGGCTCGGTAGGAGCCGGGCTGGGAGCGACCACGGTCAATCTCAAGGGAGGATTTGGCACGGCCCATGCGGCGCGGCGCGACGGACTCTCGGTTCAAGCCTTCGTGACGGTCAATGCCATCGGCTCGACCACGATCGGAGACGGCCCGCATTTCTGGGCGGCGCCGTTCGAGCGGGATGGCGAGTTCGGCGGTCGAGGATGGCCGTCCCCCCTCCCGGCCGACGCCCTTTCTTTCCGTGTGAAGGGCCATGCCGCCCGCCCCGCCACAACCATCGGTGCCGTCGTGACCAACGCCCGGCTGACGAAGCCACAGGCCGCGCGCCTCGCGATCATGGCGCAGGACGGCCTCGCGCGCGCCATCCGCCCGGCACACGCCGCGATGGATGGCGATACGATCTTCGCCGCAGCGACTGGAGAAATCGTTCTGTCGGAACCGCTGTCAGATCTTACCGAACTCGGCATGATGGCGGGAGATTGCGTTGCGCGCGCCATTGCCATCGGTGTGCATACCGCGACCGCGCTTCCCGTCAACGGGGCACTGCCGAGCTGGCAGGACCGGTTTGGCGGCAGCCGTTGAATCAGTTTGCGAAGCGCTTCAAGTGAATCGATATGTGAGGGTGTGGAATCACACTCTGAACACCCTGGCCTAACCGGCAGATATGACTCGACAATCCCGGCTCAGTCGAAGCGTGCGAGCGAATAGGGCGCAGGATCCGTATAGGGCGTCTCGCCGGTAATCATCTCGCCGAGGAGCCGCGCACAGGAGCCCGCCAAGGTGAGGCCGTGATGCGCATGACCGAAGTTGAACCAAAGCCCCTTATGGCGCGACGCCTTGCCGGCAACACAGAGCATGTCCGGCATGCAGGGCCGCGAACCCATCCACGGCTGCGCTTCGACACGGCCTTCCAGCGGCATCATCTCGCGCGCGAAAGGCTCGATGCGATCGATCTGCAAAGGCGTCGGCCTTGAATCGCGGGCAGCGAATTCCGCACCGGATGTAAGCCGGATGCCGCGCGCCATAGGCACCAGCATGTAGCCAACCTCGGCGTCGAGCACCGGCACGCCGAGACTGGCATTGCCCTTCGGCCGCACGTGAACGTGGTAGCCACGCTTGACTCCCATCGGCACGTCGTAGCCCATCGGCCGAAGCAGATCCGGCGACCACGGACCAAGCGCGACCACGCAATCGGGCGCCGAGACGCGTTGCCCTTCGGCGGCAACCGACCAGCCGTCCCGCTCCTCGTTGAGCTTCATCGCGTCGCCGTGGAGAATGCGTCCGCCGAGGGCCTCGAAATGCCGCGCATAGGCAAGGGTCAACGCCTCGGGATCGTTAAGGCTGTAGGGTGTGGTCCAGTGCACGGCCCCGACAACGACGTCCGAGAGGTGCGGCTCGCGCGCCCTCAAGCCGTCGCCATCGAGAACGTCGTACGCGATGGAGAATTGGGCCAGATCCCGCTTGGTCTCGTCGAGATAGGCATCGAGTGCCCCTTTCGAGCGGAAAGCCTTGATCCAGCCGCCGGGACGCAGCATCGCCTCGGCGCCTGCCGCTTTCGCAAGACGGCTGTGCTCGTCGAGGCAGGCGCGGAACAACGGCGCGTTGGCCGCAGCCGTCCGGAGTTGCCCCTCTCGGGTCGAGGCGCGGAAATAGCGCCACAGAAACGGCGCCACCTCGAACACATCCGCGAGATGATAGTTCGCTTCGGGCTTGAGATTGAGCGCATATTGCAGGAGAAGGTAAGGATCGCGCGGAAATGGATACGGCATGATGGCCTCGCTCTGGATGAGGCCAGCATTGCCGAAAGACGTTTCGCCCCCGGGAGATTTCCGCTCGACGAGCCCGACAGACCTACCCCGCAAGGCGAGATCCAGCGCCAATGCCGTGCCGACAATGCCACCGCCGAGAACCAGAACGTCGAACCGCATGAAACTTTCTCCCGAATCCGCGCATCCTGCCGAAACGAATTCCGCGATTCAATCGCGATGATTGTGATGTCGCAGTCGATTTCACCCACATGAATTATGATCTTAGCGGAAAACGCTAGCTCCGATGTTGACGCCCTTCCGCCTCGCTCTCGAATTTGTCGGCCGGCACGCCACCATCGCCTATGGGCTCTCGGTGCTGCTCGGTCTCTCGTTGCCGCAACTTGCCTCTGCGCTTCGTCCTTTCATCCCGATCTCGATCTTTGTCTTCATCGTCCTGAGCTTCGCACGGGCCAACCTGCCGGGCCTGAAGCTGGTTTTCGCACGACCGGGACGCCTCGCCGCGGGCCTCGCGCTCTCGACCATCCTGCCCTCGCTCGCCGGCTGGCTGGTGATCGCCCTGCTCCCCGATCTCGACCCCGCGCTGCGACTCGGCATCGCGCTGATGGCTGCCGCGCCGCCGCTGATGGCATCACCCGTTTTCGCTGCCGTCATCGGCCTTGAGAACAGCTTCGCGCTCACCATCCTCGTGATCGGCATGGCGATCGCACCGATCACCTCTCCCGCCTTTGCCTCGCTCCTCGCCGGAGCCGAGGTGCCGATTTCGGCCCTCGCCCTCGCGAAGCGGCTGGCGATCTTTATCGGCGGCGGGATGCTCGCGGGGCTTATCTTCCGCCGGGTGGTCGGCTACGCGCGCATCGTGACCTGGAAGAACCAGCTCGACGGCATCGGCGTGCTGATGTTCTTCCTATTCGCGATCGCGGCAATGGACGGCGTGATCGATGCGACGTTGCGCGCGCCGCTCTGGGTTTTGGGGCTGCTTGGCATCTCGATCCTCTATCAGGCGCTCGGTTTCGCCGCCGGTTATGCCGTAGCCTGGAGCTTCGGCTTCAACGATCGCTTTTCGCTCGCGATCTCAACTGGCCTGCGCAACATGGGCATGCTGATGGCGCCGATCTTTTCGCTCGTGCCGCAGACCACTTTCCTTTATTTCGCCCTTGCACAGATCCCGATCTATTTCGCGCCGATGATCCTCAGCGCGGTCAAACGCTGGCTGGAGCCTGCCGAGAGCACACGAGAATGACCATGCGCCCGATCAGAATCGCCCCCTCGATCCTCTCCGCCGATTTTGGCGACCTGCGCGCCGATGTCTCGGCCATGATGCAAGCCGGTGCTGACTGGGTGCATATCGACGTGATGGACGGGCATTTCGTGCCGAACATCTCCTTCGGCGCGCCGATCATCAAGGCCCTGCGCAAGGCGACCGACGCCCTGTTTGACACCCACCTGATGATCGCTCCCGCCGACCCCTATCTCAAGGATTTCGCGGACGCCGGCTCGGACCTGATCTCGGTGCATGTCGAGGCAGGGCCGCATATCCACCGCTCGCTTCAGGCAATCAAGGCGCTTGGCAGAAAGTCGGGTGTCGTGATCTGCCCCGGCACGCCCGCATCGGCCGTCAAACCCGTGATCGACATGGTGGACCTTATCCTGGTGATGAGCGTCAACCCCGGCTTCGGCGGCCAGAGCTTCATCCCCTCGGCGCTTGATCTCGTGCACGAGGTCCGCGCGATCATCGGCGAGCGCGCCATTGACCTTGAGGTCGATGGCGGCGTCACGCCGGCGAACGCGCAATCCATCGTGGAGGCCGGCGCGAATGTCCTGGTCGCGGGTTCCGCCGCGTTCAAGGGCGGACGCGGCGACTACGCGGCGAATGTTGCCACCCTGCGCGCCGCTGCGGAAGCGGGTCGCCGATGAGCGGAAACCCGCCCCCCGAAACAGGTCGCGGGCGGATTTCTCTCCTCATCGCCGCCCCGTTTCTCGCTCTGGCAGGCGGAGGGCTCATGGCCCTGCGCATTCTCCAGCGTGGCGAGATCTGGCTCGATCGAACCTATTGGCTCGTGGCAATCGCGGCGTTGGGCGGTTTCGGCGGCGCCTTGATGCTGGCGGGCACGATACATCGGCCATTCCTTCTCAGGCGGGGCAAGTTCACGGGCGCAGCGCTTGCCGCTTTCATCTTTGCCTGTGCTTTCATGTCGGTGATGATGCTGGGCTATGCGGGCGAATATCTGCTGTTTTCCGGGCAATTCGAACCTAATCCCGAGCGACCGGTTCGTGGGGCGATCTTCGGTTTCGTGCAAACCTGTATCTTGTTCCTGATTTCCGCGCCCACCTATCTGCTGCCGTGGCCACTCCCTGTGCTCAGCGCGCTCGCAGCCCTCCTCTTCGCGCGCCGAACGTCCTGAACGGTTGAGCCTTGGCGCGCGGGCGTGTAACGAGACGGCATCCGGCGCGATGCCGCTCCTCCCGACCCGAGAATTGCAATGATCCCCCGCTACGCCCGCCCCGACATGGTCGCCATCTGGTCACCCGAGACCCGGTTCCGCATCTGGTTCGAGATCGAGGCGCATGCGACCGACAAGCTCGCGGAACTCGGCGTCGTGCCGAAAGAAGCCGCGCGCATCATCTGGGAAAAAGGCGGCAAGGCCACCTTTGATATCGCCCGCATCGACGAGATCGAACGCGAGACGAAGCATGACGTCATCGCCTTTCTCACGCATCTCGCGGAAATCGTCGGGCCGGAAGCGCGCTTCGTCCATCAGGGCATGACCTCCTCGGATGTGCTCGACACCACCCTCTCGGTGCAGCTCGCCCGCGCCACGGATATTCTCCTCGCCGATCTTGATGCCCTGCTTGCCGCGATCAAGCGCCGCGCGATGGAGCACAAATACACCCCGACCATCGGGCGGTCACACGGCATTCACGCCGAGCCGGTGACGTTCGGGCTGAAACTCGCGCAGGCCTATGCCGCGTTCGAGCGTTGCCGGTCTCGCCTGCTCAATGCCCGCGCCGAAGTCGCGACCTGCGCCATCTCCGGCGCCGTCGGCACCTTCGCCAACATCGATCCGCGCGTCGAGGAGCACGTCGCCCAGCAGCTCGGCCTTGCCGTCGAGCCGGTCTCGACGCAGGTCATCCCGCGCGATCGCCACGCCATGTATTTCGCGACGCTCGGCGTCATCGCCTCCTCGATCGAGCGGCTCGCCATCGAGATCCGCCATCTGCAGCGCACCGAGGTCTATGAGGCCGAGGAATATTTCTCGCCGGGCCAGAAAGGCTCCTCGGCGATGCCGCACAAGCGTAACCCCGTGCTGACCGAGAACCTCACCGGCCTCGCGCGCATGGTCCGCGCCTATGCCATGCCGGCGATGGAGAATGTCGCGCTCTGGCATGAGCGCGATATCTCGCACTCCTCGGTCGAGCGCTATATCGGGCCGGACGCGACCATCACGCTCGATTTCGCGCTCGCCCGCCTCACGAGCGTCGTCGACAAGCTCCTCATCTACCCCGAGAACATGCAGAAGAACCTCGACAAGCTCTCGGGCCTGCACAATTCGCAGCGCGTTCTGCTCGCGCTGACGCAGGCCGGCGTTTCGCGCGAGGACAGCTATCGCCTCGTGCAGCGCAACGCGATGAAGACCTGGCTCGAAGGCGCGGATTTCCTCTCCTCGCTCAAGGCCGATACCGAGGTTTCATCGCGCATCCCGGCGGGCGAACTCGAGGCAATGTTCGATCTGGGCTACCATTTCAAGCATGTCGACACCATTTTCGATCGGGTGTTCGGTCACTGAGCCGACCTCACGCAAGGAACGCCATGAAAGCCGCCGACGCCACCATCCTGATCGTGCCGGGTTTCGGGAATTCCGAGCCCGATCACTGGCAGAGCCGCTGGGAAGCCAAGCTCTCGACCGCCGAGCGCGTCGTCCAGCCGGATTGGAACCGCGCCGACCGCGGGCAATGGGCCGGCACCATCGCGGAGGCGGTAAACAGAGCTGGGAAGCCGGTCGTGCTGGTGACGCATTCCATCGGCACGGCCTCGGTACCGCACGCGGCGCCGCTGTTCACGCCCGGCAAGGTCGTCGGCGCCTTCATGGTCGGGCTCTCGGACTGGAACCGACCGGAACTGCTGCCGGGCGTGCCGCATGATTTCGCGCCGCTGCCGCGCGATCCCCTGCCGTTTCCGAGCCAGCTCGTCGCCAGCCGCACCGATCCCTATTGCGATTTCGAGGTCGCGGCGGACCACGCCAATGCCTGGGGATCGGCCCTGATCGACGCGGGTGATGCCGGGCACCTCAATGTCGCCTCCGGTCATGGTCCCTGGCCGGAAGGGTTGCTGCGTTTCGCCGCCTTCCTGAAGCGTCTGCCGGTAAGCTGATTACGCCCCCTCTACGAAGCGATAGGCGTTGCCGTTCTTTTCCGCGCGCCCAAGACCCGGCGACGGCAGGTGATAGCCGATGAAGGGCAGCTTGTCGGTTGCAAGCTGATCGAGCAGTTTCTTGCGCGTGGCTGCTGCCATCTCCACATCGGTATCCGAGCCGGATTTCCACTCGGGATGCAGGAACGAGATTGCCTTATGGGTGATCGCATCGCCGAGCACGAGGACGCTCTTGCCGCCCGAACTCACGGCGAAAGACACATGGCCCGGCGTATGGCCCGGTGTATCGACTGCCACGATCCCCGGCGCGACCTCCTGCCCAGGCTTGAAGCGGGTCGTCTTCTCAGCGATGGCCTTGAGGATGCGCTGCGCGCCGGCCGCGAACATGTGCCTGTCCTCCGGGAGTTTCGAATAGACATCCGGCGATTGCCAGAACGCCCATTCGCCTTCCGAGATCTGATAGCTCGCGTTGGGGAAGAGATCGGAATCGAATTCGTCGATCGCCCCCCAGAGGTGATCCGGGTGGCCATGTGTAAAGATCACCTTCTTCACTTTGGCTTTGTCGATTCCGGCGGCCTCGAGGTTCGCCGCCAGCTTGCCGGATCCGGGCAGGAAATTGCCACCCGAGCCCGCATCGAGGATCGTCCAGTCCTCGCCGTCCTTGATCAGGGTGACATTGAGCACCGTGTTGGAAACATCCGTCGGCAACCCCTCGGTCTTGAGCAGTGCGATAAGCTCATCGGGCGCAACCCCGCGCGAAACCGCCGCGAGCGGCATCTGAAAGCCGCCGTCCGAGATCACATGGATGCTGCGCTCTCCGAGTTTTGCAACCTCGATTGCCCGCGAGGGCATGGCCATTCCGACAGCCACCGTGCCGGCAACGCCCTGAAGAAAAAACCGCCGCGTGACACCAAGCGTCACAGCCTTGTCGTTGTCCATCCCATCCGCCTTTCGCTTATGATTTCATACGATCATATAGCAAAAAACGAATGTTTGCATAGAGGGGCAGGCTCAGGACTCAGACACCTCGCGTCTGCTCCAGAATGCGGCGGGAAATCCAGATGCTGAACGGGATCGAGACCACGAAACCGACGACCGCTGCGATCGGGATCAACTTCATGCCCTGATCGTAGAGCGAGGGAACGCTGACGACCACAATGACCAGCACACCCATCAGCACCGTCATCAGCATCATGTGAACCAGCACAGCAACCTTCGCCATAAGAGCCTCCATCCAGCAGAAATCCCTAATGGCGTGCAACTTGCGCCGCTGGCCTGAAATTGCCTTGATATTCCTCAACCCCATCGGAAACAAAAAAGGCCGCTCGAAGGCGGCCTTGATCATGCTGCGCGTCGAAAAATCAGCGCGAGTAGAATTCGATGACGAGGTTCGGTTCCATCTGGACCGCATACGGAACATCCGAAAGGCCCGGGATGCGCGCGAACTTCGCGACCATCTTGCCGTGATCGACTTCGAGGAAGTCCGGCACGTCGCGCTCGGCGAGACCGGCTGCTTCGAGAACCACGGTGAGCTGCTTGGAGGCATCCTTGACCTCGATCACGTCACCGACCTTGACGAGGTAGGACGGAACGTTGACGCGCTTGCCGTTGACCTTGATGTGACCGTGGCTGACGAACTGGCGCGCGGCGAAAACGGTCGCCACGAACTTCGCGCGATAGACCACCGCATCGAGGCGGCGCTCGAGCAGGCCGATCAGGTTCTCGCCCGAGTCGCCCTTGAGGCGAACGGCTTCAGCGTAGTAGCGGCGGAACTGCTTTTCGGAAATCGAGCCGTAGTAGCCCTTGAGCTTCTGCTTGGCGCGGAGCTGGGTGCCGAAATCCGACATCTTGCCCTTGCGGCGCTGGCCGTGCTGGCCGGGGCCATATTCGCGCTTGTTCACCGGGGACTTCGGGCGGCCCCAGATGTTCTCGCCCATGCGGCGGTCGATCTTGTACTTGGCTTCGTGACGCTTGGTCATCGTCGTTCCTTGATGCGGCGAGCCGAAGGAACAGCGGCCGCGCCTGCCATCAAGGCAGCCGGCGACAATCGCGTTCCAGCCGACCCGCAATCGGGTGATGGAGCTGACGCTCCGGGCTGATAACGCCCCTCCTCTCGCCTTCCGGCGCGACAGACGCTGTTGCAGATCCTGACCTTGTGCAGTCGAACCTTGAAACGCAACGCGTCACGGGTGCGCATCCGCTCCGCAAGGCGGAACGGAAGCGGGTCGTCTAGACGAGGCGGAGCGAAAGGTCAAGCACGGCCACCTCAATGACGAACCGCCGGATACATGGACACACGGGACGAAACGAATAGCATAGTGCCAACGTTGGCGTCTCCGGAGGCGGTTGAAACGATGGATAAGCCATTCCACGGTGTCTTCCCCTACCTCGTCTCGCCCATCAGTGCCTCCGGCGAGATCATGACCGATGTCCTCGACCGGCTCTGCCGCGATCTGATCGCCGCCGGCGTGCATGGATTGACCCCGCTCGGCTCAACCGGTGAATTTGCCTATCTGAGTTGGCCTCAGCGCCGGCGGGTGGTCGAGACCGTGGTCGCGGCAGCCGGAGGCAAGATTCCTGTCGTCGCGGGGGTCGCGGCGACGACCATCGCCGATGCCGTCTATCAGGCCAAGGAAATGCGGGCCCTCGGCTGCGACGGTATTCTCGCCATCCTGGAATCCTATTTCCCGATCGATGACGAGGGAATCTACGCCTATTTCAAGGCGATTGCGGAGGCCGTCGATCTGCCGGTCGTCCTCTACACCAATCCCAATTTCCAGCGGTCCGACCTCACCATCCCGGTCATCGAACGGCTGAGCCATATCCCGAATATCGCGTATATCAAGGACGCCTCGCCCAACACCGGGCGACTTCTTTCGATCATCCGACGCGTCGAGGGGCGGATGACGATTTTTTCCGCTTCCGCCCACATTCCCGCCTGCGTGATGATGATCGGCGGCAGGGGCTGGATGGCGGGCCCCGCCTGTGTTGTGCCGAAGCAGAGCGTCGAGCTTTACGAATGCTGCCGTCGGGGTGATTGGGATGCGGCTCTTGTTCTGCAAAAGCGGCTCTGGAGCCTCAACGAGGCCTTCGCCAAGTATAATCTTGCCGCCTGCATCAAGGGCGCGCTGGCACTGCAAGGCTATCCCGTCGGTCAACCACTACCACCGCAGCAGCCACTCACACCCGCCGGAATCGAAGATCTGCGCCACGTCCTGTGGGAACTCGGCGCCCTCTAACTTCCGTGAACCTCGCGGCTAAAGATCGAAAGCCCGCAGGTCGGGCGTCCCGCCGGCGGTGAAGACGGCGCACGCGCCTCCCAGCCCCTCGCTCTTCCGCTCTCCGAGCACCTGAGCCACACGTCGGGCGATGGCGGGCGCGGGATCGATCCATTCGACCGGCCAGGGCGCGAGATCACGCAGGGTGTCGATGAGCAGCGGATAATGCGTGCAAGCGAGGACAATCATGTCGGTCCTGCGGCCATCCTGCAACACGAAGCACGGCGCGATCTCAACCGCGATCGCCTCCCGGTCGAGCCCCTCGCCGCGCAAAGCCCGCTCCGCGAGACCGGCCAGCGCCTTCGACCCTACCAGCGTGACAGCCACCCCGGTCGCGAATTCGCGGATCAGGTCCTGCGTATAGTCGCGGCTGACCGTACCGGGCGTCGCAAGAACCGAAATCAACCCGCTGCGCGTCGCCGCCGCCGCCGGCTTGATCGCGGGAACCGTTCCGACGATCGGAATGGAATAACGCGCCCGCAAACTCGGCAGCACCAGCGTCGAAGCCGTGTTGCAGGCAATGACGATACAATCGGCGGCGAAATCCGCCATCGCCTCGGCGATGATCTGGTCCACCCGCGCGATCAGTACGTTAGGCGCGAGCGCGCCATAGGGAAAAAGGGCGTCATCGCCGAGGTAAAAATAATCGGCATCCGGCCTGAGCGCGCGGATCGCACGGAAAACCGTCAACCCACCGAGCCCGGAATCGAAGACAAGGATTTTCTGTCGTCCGCTCATCGTCTTGAATTCGCCGGGAATCGCCTACCGCGCAAGTCTCGCGGCGATGTCGTCCACCACCCGCGTCGCCGCCAGCGCAGCCCCGCCCGCCGTCATCGAGGCCGTACCGGCATTGGCTTCCCCCGCAAGATAGACAAACCCGTTGAACGGAGCTTCCAGCGCCTTCCGCGCACCGGCATGGCCCGGCCGGGCGATGGAATAGCCGCCGAGGGCGTAAGGATCAGCTGACCAGCCCGTCAGCCGGCCGCCGGTGATCGCTTTTTCGGCCTCCTTGCCCATAATAGCGACGAGACGCTCCCGCACGGTCGCGACCGCAATCGCCTCACCAGCTTTCGAAAGCTCGCGGGCGAAATTCCCGCCCAGAAAGACGATGACCAGATCGCGCTCGAACGGCCAGAACTCAAAATTGAGGAGGTCCGCGCCCAGTGTGCCAGACCCCTGATCGAAAAACTGCGTCCAGGGCGAGAGCCCGAAGCGGTTGCCCTCGACCTTGAGCGCGACCTTGGTCAACGCGCCCATCCGCAAGCCATCAAGCGCAGTCCGGGTCGCCTCGGGCATATCCGGCAGGAAGCGGATTCCACCGGCCTGCAGTATACTCACCGGCACAGTGACGACGACGGCGCGAGCGGTCACAGTGCCACGCGGTCCCGTGATCCTCACCCCCGGACCGCGACTGTCGACCTCGGTAACGGGCGTCATGAGGGCGATATCGAGGCCTCGGGCATAGCGTTCGAGCAGGTGGCCGTAGCCGCTCGGCACGACGAAGTCCTCGCCCGAATCCAGCATCTGGTAGTCGCGGATCGACACATGCTCGGCCTCTTCTCCGAGCGAAAGCAGCGTCATGCCCTCGGCGGCTGCCTCGAGTTCGGGCGCATGGCGGCGCGCTGCCTCGGCGAACGAGAGGTCCGCGCCGGGATTTTCTGCCTCGACGGCAGCCGTCAGGCGCCCGAAAGCACCGCGACGGCGCATCCGTTCGTCGGCCGGGATCGGCTGACCGTTCCGGAAGACGTTGAACCCGCCCCAGAGTGTATCGTCATCGACGAGATCGATCTTCAGATTTTCGGCAATCGTCTTCCAGGGGTTGCGCTCGGCGAAATGGATATAGAACGCGCCAGCATCGAACGGTGTTCCGAGGCTTTCGTCCGTATGGATGCGCCCGCCGACGCGGTTGCGCGCCTCGAATATCCGCGCTTTCAGCCCCTTCTCACGTGCCCGATGCGCCGCAACAAGGCCTGCCGCCCCCGCGCCGATGATCGCGATGTCGATATCGGCAGCCTGCTGCGCCCGCGCTGTCGCGGCCACGAGGGCCGGCGCACCGAGAAGAACGGCGTTGAACTGTCGCCGGTCAAGCATAGCAGAACTTGCAAGCATGACAGCCTTCCGCGAAAGAATTGGGGAGCTTCCCCGAAGGTATTCGATAATACGCCGAAAATAAGCCCGCCCCATGCGCCATCGCAAAGCCGGCGATCACTTTTCCGTGTCGCGCCCCTCCTTGCCGGCGTCATCCTCGCGCCCCCTTTCGACCAGCCAGCGGATCGCGCCGCGCAAGGTCCGGATATCCTGTTCGGTCGGGTTCAGGCGGTGAACGAGATTGCGGAAGTTGCGCACCATCACCGGACGCTTGTTCGGAGGCCAGAAGAATTTGGCACGGTCGAGATGTCCTTCGACGAAATCAAAAAATGAGAACAGCGTCTCACGCGTCGCCGGTGGAGGAACCGGGGGCGCGAAAGCGGGCGTTTCACCAGATGACTGGCGGAACCATTCGTATCCCGTCAGCAGCACCGCCTGCGCGAGATTGAGGGAAGCAAATGCCGGATTGACCGGGAACGTAATAATCGCACTCGCGAGCGCGACATCCTCGTTATCGAGCCCCGTGCGCTCGGGCCCGAAGAGGATGCCGACCTTCTGCCCTGCGCCAAGCCAGCGATGACTTTCCGCCATCGCCTCGGAAGGGCCGAGCACTGGCTTGTGCTGTCCGCGTTCGCGCGCCGTGGTCGCGAGAACATAGTGGAGATCGGCGGTTGCCGCCTCGACGGAGTCAAAAAGGCCCGCGTTATCGAGGATCGCGGTCGCGCCAGCGGCGGCCTGAAACGCACCCTTTTTCATGCGCGTTTTCTGGGGCCAACCGTCGCGCGGCGCGACGAGCCGCATCTCAGAGAGGCCGAAATTCGCCATCGCCCGCGCGCACATGCCGATGTTCTCGGCAAGCTGCGGCCGAACGAGGATGATGACGGGTTTCGCGACTTCGGTCATGATCGTCCTGATTTCAGGAACGCGGGATATCGGCAAGGGTAAAATGGAAAACTTGGGCAGCCGCCCCCTCAATCTACCCCCAGCCAAGCTCCTCACACCCATGCAAAAGGTGTCGGGAGTCGTGTTTCCTTTGGCTGCACTTCTTGGCTTGGCGGCACTGCAGATTGCGAAAGGCGCCTTCCCTACTGCCTCGATTACCCTTTTCGCAGCTCTGCTGGCGCTGACAGCTTTCGCAGTAATCTGCTGGCTGGCAGCCACCGGACGTCGCCACTTGCGGAGCGCAATTGTCGGTTGGCTTCGAGCGTTTTTTGGCTGACTATGCTTGGTGCGCCGGTGCTACTGTTCATTATTTACGGAGCCGTGGCGGCTTCCGACTTTATGACACAGCTGGCCGCAGGCTTGTCATGTCTCGCCATCATTGGAGCAGTTGTCGCCACAGCGCCAATCGTTCAGGACCGTGCACTTGGCGAGGCGCTCCCGCAAGCGCCACAGACACTGGGCGCGACCGCCTTCGTCGTCCTCCTGATCGCAATAGTCGGATCGGCCTAGCAAGCGTTATCCGCCCATAGTCAATCTTTGCGTTCGCGCATGGGGATGCTATAGCCCGGCCCATCTGTTCCCGGCATCCGCACGCCGGGCGACACAGTTCAAAACATTCGAATATTTCGAATTGACCCCACGCCTGCCCGAGGTTCCCCAGCGATGAAAAAAATCAAGGTTGCCAATCCCGTCGTCGAAATGGACGGCGACGAAATGACCCGGATTATCTGGGACCTCATCAAGAAAAAGCTGATCTTCCCCTATCTCGATATCAACCTCGATTACTACGATCTCTCGGTCGAGCATCGCGACGCCACGAACGATCAGGTGACGATCGATTCGGCGGAAGCCACCAAGCGCCACGGCGTCGCCGTGAAATGCGCGACCATCACGCCGGACGAGGCGCGCGTGAAGGAGTTCAACCTCAAGGAAATGTGGAAATCGCCGAACGGCACCATCCGCAACATCCTCGGCGGCACCATCTTCCGCGAGCCGATCATCTGCCGCAACGTGCCGCGCCTCGTGCCGGGCTGGACGCAGCCGATCGTCGTCGGCCGCCACGCCTTCGGCGACCAGTATCGCGCGACCGATTTCAAGTTCCCCGGCAAGGGCACGCTGACGATCAAGTTCGTCGGCGATGACGGCACGGTGATCGAACGCGAGGTGTTCAAGGCGCCGGGCGCCGGCGTCTCGCTCTCGATGTACAACCTCGACGCCTCGATCATGGATTTCGCGCGGGCCTCGTTCTCCTATGGCCTGCTGCGGAACTACCCTGTCTACCTTTCGACCAAGAACACGATCCTCAAAGCCTATGACGGTCGCTTCAAGGACATCTTCCAGGAAATCTTCGACAAGGAATACGTCGATCAGTTCCGCGCCAAGGGTCTCACCTACGAGCACCGCCTCATCGACGACATGGTCGCCTCGGCGCTCAAGTGGTCCGGCGGCTATGTCTGGGCCTGCAAGAACTACGATGGTGACGTGCAGTCCGACATCGTCGCGCAGGGCTTCGGCTCGCTCGGCCTGATGACCTCGGTGCTGATGACGCCGGACGGCAAGGTCGTTGAGGCGGAAGCCGCGCACGGCACGGTCACCCGTCACTACCGTGAGCATCAGAAGGGCAAGGAGACCTCCACCAACTCCATCGCCTCGATCTTCGCCTGGACGCGCGGCCTCGCGCATCGTGCAAAGCTCGACGACAACGCCGAACTCGCCAAATTCGCGGCGACGCTGGAGAAGGTCTGCATCGATACGGTCGAGCAGGGCTTCATGACCAAGGACCTCGCGCTCCTCGTTGGCGCCGACCAGCGTTGGCTCTCCACTACCGGCTTCCTCGACAAGGTGGACGAGAACCTCCAGAAGGCGATGGGCGCGTAAGCATCCTAGAGCCGGGACATTGAAGGGGCCGCAAGGCCCCTTTTCTTTTGCACGCCGATCCGCTCAAATTGCCCGATGAGCATCGACCATTCCCGTCAGGGCTTCCGCTTTTTCTGGCCCTCGCGCGTCCGCTATTCGGAGATCGACGGCCAGCAGGTCGCCTACAACGCGCATTATCTCACCTGGTTCGACACTGCGATCTTCGAGTACTACCGGGCCATCGGCTACGACCAGTTCCGGGAATCGAAGGAACTCGGCGAGGATTGGCACGTCGTGAGGGCATTGGTCGAATACCGGGCGCCGTTACACTACGATGTCGAGTTCGAGGTCGGCGTTCGGGTCTGGCGTATGGGGAATTCGAGCCTCACCTACGTGCTCGCGATCTTCCGGAAGGACGCGGACGATATCCTCGCGACCGGAGAGGTCGTTCAGGTCTACACCGATCAGCGCACCCACAAATCGATGGCGATCCCTGAGCGCGTCCGCGCCCTCTATCGCGCGTTCGAACCGCATCTCTAAGGCTGTGTGTCCGCGCACTTGCGCTGGTTCGGGCGCCGGAACATAGTCGGGCATCGAACCCCAGCAAGAGGCGGCGATCGAAAAGTCATGTCCGAAAATTCCCAGTTCTCGGTCCGAGATCTCGATGCGGCCGTCGCTGCCGGCCTGATCTCGGCGGAAGCCGCAGAACGCCTGCGGCATTTCCTTGTCGCTCGGGCATCTGCCCGTCCGGTCGGGCCAGCGCCGGCGGCCGTTCACAAGTCCCGGTTCGATCTGATGCATGTGCTCTGGTATGCTGGCGCCCTCATCACCATGAGCGCCATGGGCCTCTTCTCCACTCTCGCCTTCTCGGCGATGGGCGGAGCCGGACTCACGGCTACCGGGCTCATCTACGGGCTCGGCCTTTGGTATGTGGGGCATCGGCTCTGGCAGTCGGAGGAGACCCGCACGCCGGGTGGACTGCTGATCGCCGCCGCCATCTCGATGGTGCCACTCGCGGTCTTCGGCATCCAGAGTGCAACCAATGCTTGGGCCGGGCTGGAAGCACCGGGAACGTTCCAGAACTTCTATCATTACATCAAGGCCGGCTGGATTCCGATGGAACTGGCGACCATTGCGGTTTCGGCCCTGGCGGCGCGGCGTTACTCCTTCGCTTTCATCGCCTTCCCCGCAGCGTTCTGCCTGTGGTTCCTGTCGATGGATATCGCGGCCTGGATCGCTCAGGACAAGAGCTTCTCCTTCTCGCTTCGCCGTCAGGTATCGCTATGGTTCGGCATCGTGCTCTTCTTCCTGGTCTGGATCTATGAACTGCGCCCCCGGAAGGCGGATTTTGCCTTCTGGCTGCATCTTGTCGCGGCCATCACCTTCTGGGGTGGCCTGACGTTCCAGTCGAGCAGCAGCGAGATCGGAAAGTTCCTGTATTGCCTGATCAACGTCGGTCTCGTGGTCCTCGCCATCTACATGGGCCGGCGCGTCTACGCAGTTTTCGGCGTCATCGGAATCATGACCTATCTCGGCCACCTCGCCTACGAAGTCTTCAAGGACTCGCTGCTCTTTCCCTTCGCCCTCTCGGCCTTCGGATTGGCGATGGTCGCGGCGGGAATCTGGCTTGCACGACGGCGCGATCGTATCGCAGGCTGGATGGAGGCGCATATTCCGGCAGAGTTGATGGCGCTTCGCCCCTACGCGGCAAAAATAGCCGGCGAGGCTCAGCGCAGCTCCTCGCTCGACAGATCACCTTCCGGCTCAACCGGATGAAGCCCCTCGCGGCTCCGCGCAACCGCGCGGATCCGCGTGCCAATCTCGGGGTTCTGTTCCATCAGCGTGTCGAAGTCATTCCGGTCAAGAATGAGAAGCTTCGTCGCTTCGAGCGCCCGCACCGTCGCCGTGCGCCGCCCGCGATGAAGGATTGCGATCTCACCGAAGAATTGGCCCTCGTCGAGGCGCACGCGCCTGTCCGATAGCTCGACTTCCACCGAGCCGGTCGAGATGAAATACATCGAATCCGCGACGTCGTTCTTGTGAACGATGACCTCGCCATCCTCGGCAACACGGGAGCGCAGAAACCGCATGATCGCCGCGATCTCGCCCGCGTCGAGATGTGCGAACAGCGGCACGCGCGCCACCATTGTCCAGGTCACCACGAAATCGCGTCGATGAATGACCTCCGCAAAGGAGGTGGCGATGATACCGACTGGCAAAGACAGCATCACCAAGCCTGCAATGGCGACGATGCTGGCGACGAATTGTCCGAGCCCTGTCGCAGGTGCGAAATCTCCGTAGCCGACCGTGGTCAGGGTAATGACGGCCCAATACATCGCCAGGGGGATCGTCCCGAACTTGTCCGGCTGGACCTGTCCCTCGACGAAATGCATGGTTGCCGCTGCCAGAACCACGACACCTCCGAGGATGACGAGACAAGCAAGTAGCGCTCGTCGCTCGGCTTGGATCGCCTCAAGGAGGGACCGCATTCCCGGAGAGTAGCGGGCCAGCTTAAAAAAGCGAAGGAGGCGCAGGATGAGCAGCACCTGAAAATCGCTGGGCCGCATCAGGGTGAACGCCAGTGGCAGGATCGCGATGAGGTCAATCACCATCGACGGCGAGCAGGCATAGGCGAGCCGCGCGCGCCAAGCCGGCAATCGGCTCAGAGGCGGATGATCGACGATAGCCCAGAGCCGTAGGATATATTCGATCGAGAAAACCAGGAGCGCAGCGATCTCGAGCGCATGAAACAGGGTCGAGAAACGCGCCGCGAGTAGCGGTACGGACTCGAGGATTGTCGCCATGACGCTGACCAGCACCACGACGACCAACCCTCTATGAATGAGCAGGCTCGCTGGATCGTGCATCGAGCCAACATCGAGGATTTCGTAGCATCGATGCCGGAACCGCCGCGTCGTCCGCTCGCCAGCCATGGCGCTCAACCAAGCGTCGCGAGGCGTCCGGCAATCGCCTTCATGGCGGCCTCGATCCGGTCTCCATCCGGCCCGCCAGCCTGCGCCATGTCCGGACGCCCACCGCCGCCCTTGCCACCAACTGCCTCGGAAGCCAGCCGCACGAGATCGACCGCGCTTACCCGCGCGGTCAGATCGTCGGTCACGCCGACCACGATGCCGGCCTTCCGGTCTTCTCCGATGACGGCCAGCGCCACAACGCCTGAGCCGAGCCGAGCCTTGTGCTGATCCGCGAGCCCCTTGAGATCGCGAACCTCGACCCCCTCGACCACCTTGCCGATAAACGAGATAGCGCCGATCTTCTGGGAGACCTCCTCGCCCGAGCTTCCACCAAGGGCCAGCCTCTTGCGCGCCTCTCCGAGATCGCGTTCAAGCCGACGGCGCTCTTCCGCAATCTGCGCAACGCGCTCCGCCGCATCGTCAGTGCCGGTCTTGAGCGTCGCGGCGATACCGCGCAGCCGGTCGCGCTCTGTATTCAGGGCGCGCCGCGCGGCACGCCCGGTCAATGCCTCGATACGGCGGACACCGGCGGATACCGCTCCTTCGGACACGATCGAAATCAGGCCGATATCACCGGTACGCGCGACATGCGTGCCACCGCAGAGTTCGACCGAATATGGTTTGAGCCCATTGCCGGTCTCTTCGGTTCCCATCGAGACGACACGAACCTCGTCGCCGTATTTTTCTCCGAAAAGCGCCCGTGCACCGGAATTTATCGCATCATCAACCGCCATCAGTCGCGTGACGACAGCCTCGTTCCGCAGCACAACCCGGTTCGCGATATCCTCAACCGCATCGAGCTCCTCCGCCAAGATCGGCTTCGGGTGGGAAATGTCGAATCGCAACCGCTCCGGATCAACCAGCGAGCCCTTCTGCGCGACATGATCACCGAGCACCTGACGGAGCGCCTCGTGCAGCAAGTGCGTGGCGGAATGATTGGCCCGGATGCCCGACCGGCGCGTCGAATCAACCGAAAGAACCGCAGCTGCCCCGACCTTGATCGTACCGGATTCCAGTTCGCCGACATGCACGAACACGTCGCCGGCCCGCTTGACCGTATCCGTGACGCGAAACACGAACCCTTCGCCGGAAATCGTTCCCCGATCTCCGACCTGACCGCCAGATTCTCCATAAAATGGCGTCTGGTTCAGCACCAGGGCAGCCGCTCCCCGAGCCAGATCGTCGACCCGCGCGCCATCCGCGACAATCGCCGTGACGACACCCTCAGCCGTCTCTGTCTCGTAGCCCAGGAACTCCGTCGAACCGATATCGTCCTTAACCGCAAACCAGATCGCCTCACCGGCACTGTCGCCAGATCCGGCCCAAGCGGCCCGGGCCTCCGCCTTCTGCCGTGCCATAGCAGCCTGGAAACCATCGACATCGACATCGATCTGGCGCGCGCGGAGGGCATCCTGGGTCAGGTCGAGCGGAAATCCGTAGGTATCGTAGAGGCGGAAGGCCGTCTCGCCGGAAAGACGCTGGCCGGCCGAGAGAGAGTGCGTCTCCCCTTCGAGCAAGGAAAGGCCACGCTCAAGCGTCTTGCGGAAACGCGTCTCCTCAAGGCGCAGCGTCTCGGTAATCAAGGCTTCGGCGCGCACGAGTTCCGGATATGCCTGCCCCATCTCCCGAACGAGCGCCGGCACCAACCGCCACATCAGCGGTTCCCGGGCACCGAGAAGCTGAGCGTGGCGCATCCCTCGCCGCATGATCCGCCGAAGGACGTATCCCCGACCCTCATTGGACGGCAACACTCCATCGGCGACCAGAAAGCTCGATGCGCGCAGATGATCGGCGATAACACGGTGGCTGACACCCATCGGGCCTTCCGGGTCAACCGAAACCAGATCGGCCACCGCCCGAATCAAAGAACGCATAAGGTCGGTTTTGTAGTTATCGTGCGTACCCTGAAGAACAGCTGCAATCCGCTCGAGTCCCATGCCGGTATCGATCGACGGCTTCGGCAGCCGGACGCGCTCCCCGCCAGGCAATTGCTCGAATTGCATGAAAACCAGGTTCCAGATCTCGATGAAGCGATCGCCATCCGCATCGGGCGAGCCCGGTGGACCGCCCGGAATATGCGGGCCATGATCATAAAAAATCTCCGAGCAAGGGCCGCACGGCCCGGTGTCGCCCATCGCCCAGAAATTGTCGGATGTCGAAATGCGGATGATCCGGTCATCCGGCAACCCCGCAATCTTCTTCCACAGACCGAAGGCTTCGTCGTCCTCGTGGTAGACGGTGACGGTAAGCTTGTTCTTCGGAAGCTGGAATTCTTTCGTGACCAGGCTCCACGCGAAGGAGATCGCATCTTCCTTGAAATAATCTCCGAACGAGAAATTACCGAGCATCTCGAAAAACGTATGATGCCGGGCTGTGTAGCCGACATTGTCGAGATCGTTATGCTTCCCGCCCGCCCGAACGCACTTCTGGGAAGTCGCAGCGCGCGGATAGGTCGGGGTCTCGACGCCGGTGAACAGGTTCTTGAACTGAACCATGCCGGCATTAGTGAACATCAGGGTCGGATCATTTCGCGGCACGAGCGGCGAAGATGCAACGACCGAATGCCCGTTCCTCGCAAAAAAATCCAGAAACGTCGATCGGATCTCGTTAACGCCGCTCATGACCAAACCCTGCTATTGCCCCTAAACCGGGGCAAATGTTATCCCGGCAGAGGTTCTAGTCAGCGCCGCGCGCGAAGTCCATGTGTTCCACAAACCTAAATTCGGCCGGATGGATTAGCCATCCTCACCGGTGTCATCGTTACCGGCCAGAATCGACTCGGCGATCAGCCCGGCATTCTGCCGGATTGCCTGTTCGATGCGTTCCGCGACTTCAGGATTCTGCTTGAGGAAGAGCTTTGCATTTTCACGGCCCTGCCCCAGGCGCTGGCTATCATAGGAGAACCACGCTCCCGATTTCTCGACGATGCCAGCCTTGACGCCGAGATCGATCAACTCTCCCGTCTTCGAAATACCCTCACCATACATGATATCGAACTCGACCTGCTTGAAGGGCGGAGCAACCTTATTCTTCACCACCTTCACGCGTGTCGTATTGCCCACGACATCCTCGCGTTCCTTGATGGCCCCGATTCGCCGAATATCGAGCCGAACGGAGGCATAGAATTTGAGGGCATTGCCGCCCGTCGTCGTCTCGGGGCTTCCGTACATCACACCGATTTTCATGCGGATCTGATTGATAAAGATCACCATGCAATTGGAACGGGAAATCGATCCGGTAAGCTTGCGCAAGGCCTGACTCATCAACCGCGCCTGCAGCCCCGGCTGCATCTCGCCCATCTCCCCCTCGATCTCCGCCTTGGGCGTCAGCGCCGCGACAGAATCGATCACCAGCACATCAACTGCGCCGGATCGCACCAGCGTATCGGCAATCTCAAGCGCCTGCTCGCCCGTATCAGGCTGTGAGATCAGCAGGCTATCCAGATTCACGCCCAGCTTACGGGCATAGACCGGATCGAGCGCGTGCTCGGCATCGACGAAGGCAGAAACACCACCTCTCTTCTGAGCCTCCGCCACTGTGTGCAGCGCGAGCGTGGTCTTGCCGGATGATTCCGGCCCGTAAATCTCGACAATGCGCCCCTTGGGCAGCCCGCCAACGCCGAGCGCAATATCGAGGGACAGCGAACCGGTGGGGATCGATTCGATCTCCATGCTTGTCTTTTGCCCGAGCCGCATGATCGACCCCTTGCCGAAGGCGCGTTCAATCTGCGAAAGCGCGGCATCCAGCGCCTTGGTCTTATCCATGGAGGAACCTTCCACTAAACGAAGCTGAGCTTGAGACACATGAACCTCCATAGGGCATCGACGGACACTGTTCAATGACACTATAATTCATGTTTTGTTCTCACTGTAAAGTTCTTTTTATGTTCGATAAATTGAGGGTGATCCGCCACCGCGTTGTCATCCAGCGAAGGTTCGAGCCTTGGCAGGTTCTGCGCCATGTGGCGCGGGTGTAGCACCGGACGATCGGCGAACGTGTTGAAACTCGTTCCCGCGGCATAATTTTTGTGGCGGGCCCCACCAGCAACCGATGTATGACGCGCGCTTCATCCGCTGCCGCGATTGATGGTCGTCCGATAGCCTCAAAAACTGCGAAACCGATTACCCGAGCTTCAATCGAAATTTGTCGGCGGCTTCGAAGTGCGACATCTGGTCGGCATGGGCCTTACGGAAAACCGGGCGATCGATAACGCGTTGAATATAAGCCTCGGTGGCCGGGCGTTCGCCATGACCACGGACGAGGCCAACGCACAACACATCCACCATCAGCAGGTCCGCAACGGTAAGGCGATTGGCTGCGAGCCATTGGCGCCCGTTCAATACGGACTCCAGATGCTGAAGCCGCTGGTGCCAGCCAAACTTACGCGGCTCTCGCATCGAGGAAAAGCTGGTCGACCTCAAGACGCAGCGTTTCCGATTGCCGCGCCAGATCCGCCGCCGCCGAGAGGACCTGCTCCGCCGCCGTTCCGGACGATGTCGCTGCGGTCGAAACCTGCGTGATCGATTCCGACACTTCACCCGTGCCGTTGGCGGCTTGCTGAACGTTCCGTGCGATCTCCTGCGTGGCGCTGCGCTGCTCGCTCATCGTCAGCGAGATCTGCTCCGACAGGTTGCCGACCTCCTGGATGGTGTTGATGATATTGTCGATCGACAAGACCGCCCTCTGCGTGGCGCCCTGGATCGACCCGATAGCGTCGGAAATCTCGTTGGTCGCGCGGCTGGTCTGGCCAGCCAGTTCCTTGACCTCGGATGCGACCACGGCGAACCCCTTCCCGGCTTCGCCGGCGCGCGCAGCCTCGATGGTCGCGTTGAGCGCCAGAAGATTGGTTTGCGAGGCGATGCCACGGATCAGATCGACGATCTGGCCGATCTGGCTGGCGGAACTGGCGAGTTCGCGGATCATCTCGCCGCTGACCTGTGCATCATCGCTCGCCTGCTTCGCGATAGTCCGCGAGTGCTCGACCTGCTGGAGGATCGACGAGGTCGAGGCTGAGAGCTCCTCGCCCGCCGCTGCGACGTTCTGAACGTTCGTCGCAGCCTGCGTCGCCGCAGAAGCGACCGTCGTACTCTGGAACATGACCTCGGAAGCGGCTTCGGTCATGACCTGTGCTGCCGCCTGGAGTTCGTTGGCCGCCGAGGCAACCGTAGCCATCACGCTGCCGGCCCCCTGTTCAAACCGGGCCAACGCAGTTTCAAGCGCCCTGTGCCGTTCGAGGCGCTTGGCTTCCTCGATGGAAAGATCCGCCTTGAGGCGCTCGTTTTCGAGTGCGTTGTCGCGGAAGAGCACGAGGGCATCGGACATCGCCTTGATCTCGTCCCGGCGTTCCCTGCCCGGAATTTCGATCGACAGGTCTCCCCCCGCAATCCCCCGCATGGCACCGGCCATCGCACCGATCGGCGAAGTGATGTTCCGGGCAATAAGAAGCGCCAACGCCGCGAGCGTGCCGATGATCGCCACGACGGCGATCAGCTTCAGCCTGTTCTGCACGTCGCGCTGCTCGGCAACCTCGGCGCGGACCGCCTTGAGCCGCTCGTCGACAGCCTTGTCCACCTGAGCGAGCACGGGCTCCACGCGCGCAAAGGTGCTCGACAGCGTTTTCGCGGCGTTGGCCTTCCTGATCGCTCCATCGAAATAACCGTCAAACGCCGTCCGGTATTCCGAGATGCGCGTGCGGATGCGATCGGCGAGGCTAGGGTCGTCGAGCGAAGCCAGGTTACCCTCAAGCTCCTTCACGCGCTTGTGGAGGTCCGCCCGGTATCGCTCCGCTCCGCGAAGCATGAAGTCCTTCTCATGGCGCCGCATCATCAGGATAAGCGTCGTGAGGTCGGGCCGATCCGCCGCGCGAACCGCTTGCTCGGCTTCGTGAACCGCCTCCCGCAACTTGCCTTCGAGCCCGAGTTTCTCGTTCAGACCGAGCGCGACGCTTGTGTTCGCCAGATCGGCAAACGCATCCTCGTAGGCCTTGAGGAGCGGCTCAAGCTCCTTGAAGCTCGAAACCAGCTGCGGCAGGATCTCGATCGATTGTTCCTTGAGAAATCCCAGGGCGTCGGCGGCACCCAGAACCGCATCGCTGTTTGCGGCAACATATTTCTCTTCCTTGCGGATAATGAAATCCTTCTCGGAACGCCGCGCCAGCAGCAACTGCCGATGCAACTGCCCGATCCGATCCTCGATCATCGAATATTGGCTTTGCCGCTTGCTCAAGGTCTCGATGGTCGAGGCTGATGTGTATCCGATCCACGCCACCGCCAGCGTAGCTGCGATGCCGATGAGCGAAAGACCAACGACCATCGAGCGGATCGTCAGAATGCGGGCACCCCAATTCTTCAGGACAGAAAGCGTCACGGGCAATCTCCAATAAGTGCCGTCATACGAATTCTGTATGCAAAATAACTAATTTAAGAGTGATTAAATTTAGTGCAGAAATCAGGGGGTATGCGTCGTTTTCGATGGCTTGCAGGTTGAAAAACCACACTCCGCAGTCCTGGCCGAAAGGCCATCGCCCGGCCGGTTAACGCCGCAGGAGATAGCGCTGAACAAACCCGGCAATTTCGTCCTTCGCCAGCTCGGGAGCATCGACGCCGGCAGCACGGATACCGCCGATCTGCGCATAGTCCGGCGCTCGGGTCGGAACGAAATCGATACTGATGAAAACGCGGCTTGAACGAATCCTCTCCGGCGTATTGAGGGGGCCGGGCGTCGCCGGATCGCAGGCGATGCTCGCCGAACGTTCTCCGCTCGCATAGTTACACGTATGGCCAGCCTTTTGGAGCGCCACGAGAAAACGGGTCAGCGAACCGAATTCCGGCACGCCGGGCGGATCGCCTACCACGACGGGCAGGTTGCGATGACGCTTGGCAACCGGATCTGCCAGCGCGGGCGCTGCCGTCATGAGCGGCGGCAGCGCGGCGAGCGCGAAAACAAGAGAGGCGGCCTTGAACATGGGATCTCCGGATTCTTGAAGGTGCCCGGCTCGCCTAGACGGTATCGTTCCGCTCGCCTGTACGTCGGCGCACACGACCCTCAGGCCGCGCTGCCCAGTACATTCTTCACCGCCTCGACAAGTTGTTTGAGACCGAAAGGTTTGGGCAGAAAATCGAACTGCTGCCCCTCCGGAAGGTTCTTGCGGAACGCTTCCTCGGCATAGCCGGACACGAAGATGACCTTGAGATCGGGGTTGCGGGCGCGAAGCTCGCGCAGCAGCGTCGGGCCATCCATCTCCGGCATCACCACATCCGAGACGACGATATCGATCTCGTCGATCCGGTCGCCCACCTGTTCGAGGGCATCGAGGCCGGACTGCGCCTCGATCACCGTGTAACCCCTCGATCGCAGGGCGCGGGCGCCGAAATTGCGCACTGCGTCCTCATCCTCGACGAGAAGAATGGTCTCCCTGCCGGTGTGGTCGGCGATCGGCTGGGCTGAGGAAACAGCGGCAGCGGTCCCCTCCTCGCTCACGGCGACAGCCGTCGGCGCATTGACCGAAGCTTCTGCGGCCGGCTCCTGATAACGCGGCAGGAAAATCCGGAAAGTTGTGCCCCTGCCCACTTCGGATTCGCAGCCAATGAACCCGTTCGACTGCGTGATGAAGCCATAGACCGACGATAGGCCGAGCCCGGTGCCACGCCCGACATCCTTGGTGGTGAAAAACGGCTCAAAAATCCGCTTGCGGACCTCCTCGCTCATGCCGGTGCCGGTATCGACAATCTCCACGAGAACGTATTCGGCCTCCGGCATGCCCTCCATGGCATAGCCGGCACAATCCGCCGGCGCGATATTCGCCGTGCGGATGGTGAGGTGGCCGCCGTCGGGCATCGCGTCTCGTGCGTTGACGGCGAGGTTGATGATCATGTTATCGAAGGACGCCGGATCGGCGTGAATCGGCCAGAGATCGCGCCCGTGCCGCACTTCCAGCTCCACGGTGGGGCCGATGGAGCGCTTGAGCAGGTTCGTCAGGTCACTGAGCTGCTCGCCGAGATCGATCGCCTCCGGCAACAGCGTCTGCTGTCGCGAAAACGCGAGCAGTTGCCGCACGAGGCTCTTGGCCCGGTTCGCCGAGTTCTTGATCTGGAGAACGTCCTGATAGCGCGGATCGGACGCGCGATAATTGCCGATCAGCAGGTCCGCGAAGCCGACGATAGCCTGCAGGTGGTTGTTGAAGTCATGCGCGACACCGCCGGCGAGCTGGCCAATGGCGTTCATCTTCATCGACTGGAAAAACTGCTCCTGGAGCTTCTTCTCCTCAGTCGTTTCGATGAGATAGACGAGCGCGACCTCCTTATCCCCCTCGCGCGTTTCCGCCGGCACGAAGAAGAATCGGGCGCTGCGCGGTGGTTCGCCGATGAGCACCGCATCGACAGGGTCGATGTCCCCCTTGCCCGACTGCGCCTCCCGGAACGCGGCCTCGACCTTGGCCTGATCGGCCTCGATCACGAAATGCTTGAGATCACGCGTCTCGCCGGGCTTGGCATGCGGCATCAGCGCCGCAAACCGGGCGTTCGAACTTTCAACCGCGCCGGTTGTATCGAGGGTGGCGATCGCAAGCGGCGAGTTGTTGAAGAAGCGCGCGAACCGCACTTCGGCGGCCCGCAACCCTTCGGAGGATTCCCCCCCCTGCCCCTGCGAACGGTTGAGAACCAGCGTCCGCGATACCCCGGCGCTGCCGTCCGCCGCGAAGGCAATGCGATGGATCAGCCGGACCGGCAGCGTCTGCCCGTTCTTGCGTTTGAGGTCGAGATCGATCGTCTCGGTCTTGACCCCGCCAGGCATGCCCTGGATCGAGGATACCAGCGCCGCGCCGTTGCCGGAAACGACATCCTTGAGTTCGAGCGGCTTGCCGGCGATCTCGGCGATATCGAGATCGAGCCAGTCAGCCAGGGTCGCATTGACGTAGGCCAGCCGCCCATCGGGCCGGGCGCAAAAGAAGCCTGCCGGAGCATTGTCGAGATAGGAAATCGCCTGCTGAAGCTCCTGGAACTCGTTCTCGTTCCGCTCCCGCTCGCGGGTGATGTCGGAGACCGACCAGTGCTGGACAGTGGCGCCGTCACGATCGAGCGGGGCGATCCGCACGCGATACCATGCGAATGGCGCGCCTCCCGTCAGCGCCGGCACGAGCCGCATCACCTCCGAGGCACGCCGTCCCTCCCGCGCGGCCTGTGCCAGGCGATAGGTCGCCTCGCTGACCTCCGGCGAGCCCGCGAACAGGCGCTCGACCGGACGGATGCTTGCCAACCGGCCTGGAATGCCGCCGCACAGGGCCTGATAGGCGGCATTTGCGTAAAGAACCTTTCCTTCCCGATCAACGATCAGCTGTGCATCAACCGATCCGTCGACGATTGACTTGGTGATGTCATTCCGCGCAGCACGGCCGGAGAACTGGAGAATCCCGATGGCATAGAGAAGAAATGCCAGAAACCCTATCGCAGCGAAGCTGGCCAGAAACAGCATCAGCACAAGCGCGTGCTTATGCTCATCGAGATAGACCATCCCGATGACGGCCGCGACGACAACGAGCGTGAAGACCAGCAGAAGACCCGGCGAGCCATGTCGCTGGCTGCGGTCAATCGGCGCACCGACCGGCGTTTCCTTCAGCATGAACTCCACCCTCAAACGGCTCGTTGCCGCCTACCCTGCGACGAAAGCCGCGACCCGACGTCTCGGACCGGCCTAGCGGCGCTGTCGCCGCAACCGCATCACGTATCCGATGACTTCCGCAACTGCTTTATAATGTTCTTCCGGGATTTCTTCGTCGATTTCCACACGCGCGTGGAGCGCGCGTGCAAGCGGTGGGTTCTCGACGATGGGAATCTCGTGCTCCGTCGCGATCTCGCGGATGCGGAGCGCCAGCGAATCGACGCCCTTGGCGAGCACGGTCGGCGCGTTCATACCAGCTTCGTAACGCAACGCGACGGCATAGTGCGTCGGATTGGTGAGCACGACCGACGCTTTCGGCACCTGCGCCATCATGCGTCGCTTCAGGATCTCCATACGGACCTTGCGGATACGCGCCTTGATCTCGGGGCTGCCTTCGGTCTCCTTGAATTCCTGTTTGAGTTCCTCGCGCGTCATCTTGAGCCGCTGCCGCCATGAAAACCGCTGGTAAAGAATATCCGCGACAGCAACGAAGGCGAAGACCGAAAGTACGCCCGCCAGCAGCTTGAGTGTCAGGCTCCAACTCGCATCCATCATCTTGATCGGATCGAGCCGCGCGAGCGAATCGAGGCGCTCACGCTCCGGCCAAAGCACCGCGAACATCACGATCGTGACGATAGCGAACTTCGCAAGGCTCTTCCCAAACTGGACGAAAGCCTCCTTGCCGAAAATACGCTTGAACCCGCTCATCGGCGAGATGCGGTTGAGCTTTGGCGCCATGGGCTCCGGCGTCCAGAGCGGCCGGTGCATGATCATCCCCTGAGCGAGCCCCGCGACGACAGCGAAGATGAAGGGAATGCCGACGATCGCGAAATACTTCCAGGCCGAGTAATTCGCGACGCTCCTCAGCCCGCTCGCATCGAACGGCACCTGATGCGCGTTCTGGAGGAAGGCGCGCATCCCGGCCACGAAATCACCGATGCCGGTCGCCCCGGAAATCAGAAGCGCGAGCGTTCCCGCACCAAGCGCGAAAAACGTCGCCGCTTCCATGCTTTTCGGCACGTCGCCGCGCTGGATCGCCTGCTCGATGCGGCGGTCCGTAGGGTCTTCTGTTTTGTCTTCCTGGTCCTTGTCGTCCGACATCGCCTATCGCGCTCCCGGAAAGAGTTCGCGGAAGGTCGCGGCGACATGCCCCGTGAACCCTTCCATCATGAGCGACAGCACCAGGATGAGAACGACCGTGCCGACCAGAATGGTCGCCGGCATCGCGAGGAAGAACACCTGCAACTGCGGCATCATGCGGGACAGCACACCAAGACCGACGTTGAAGACGAGGCCGAAGACCAGAAAAGGAGCTGCAATCTGCACGCCGACGCCGAACGAGGTCTTTGCAACGCTGATCGCCAATTGCGCGGCATCGCCTGCGGGCGGGAGTTCTCCGGGCGAAAAGGTGCGGTAGCTGTCAACGATTCCCATCAGCGCGACGTGATGAAGGTTCAGCGCGAGAATGAGCGAAACCCCGAGAAGCGAGAGAAAGCTCGAGATCACCGCCGATTGCCCCTGATCGCCATGTGTGGGATCGAGCATCATCGTGAACGACAGACCCATCTGTTGGGCGATCAGCACGCCCGCCGTCTGCAGGCTCGACATCATGAACCGGCTCACGAGGCCGAAGGTGAAGCCGATGAGCAGTTCGCTGATCAGCAGTTGTGCGAGCGCGGCCAGGCTTTCCATCGATTTCGGCATGCCCGCCCGCACAATCGGGAGCGTCAGCAGGGTAACGAGAACCGCAAGACCGAGGCGGATCCGGGCCGGTGTGGTCCGTTCACCCAGACCGGGGATGAGCATCATCATCGTCCCGATGCGGGCGAAGACCAGCGCGAAGGCGATCGCGAATTCCGGCAGGATGGTGACGTTCATGGCCGATCATTCGATGATTCGACCCGAAAGCGCAAAATTTTCAGGCGCGAACGCCGTCAACCACCCGCGGCGATGCGGGTGGCGATCTTGGCCATATAGACGGCGAGCGCGTCCGCCATGAACGGCAGGAGCAGGAGAAGGGAGCCGAAAATGGCTGCAACCTTCGGAACGTAGACCAGAGTCTGCTCCTGGATCTGCGTCAGCGCCTGAAAAAGCGAAATGATCACGCCGACGAGCAGGCCGATCACCATCACCGGCATCCCGACCTTGAAGAAGGTCACGATAGCCTCGCGGGAGAATTCGACCAGCTCTTGTCCCGTCATCAGATCGGCATCCGCATGATTTCCTCATAGGCGGCAACGACACGATCCCGGACCGCAACCAGCGATTCCAGCGCAGCTTCGCTTTCCGCGACGGCCGTCACGACCTCGACGAGATCGGTCGGCTTGCCGGTTGCGGAACGCATCGCCATCGAATCGGCGCGCTTGCCTGCATCGTGAACCCTGCCGACTGTTGCTTCAAGCACATCGGCGAAGGAATTGCCGGATTGCCCCTGCTTGGCGATCGCCGCAACGGGGTTCGGCTGCATTTTCTGGGTCAGGGCGTAGGCGCTGGCTGCCATCCCCGGATTCATCAAGGTCTTCATGGCTTTCTCCACAAATCGGCTGACGGGTCAGGCCCGGAGGATGTCGAGCGTTCGCGCAAGCATCCGGCGGGTATTGGTAATCACATTGAGGTTGGCTTCGTAGGAACGCTGGGCTTCCCGCATGTCGAGCATCTCGATCATGGTGTCGACATTTGGCTTCTTCACGTTGCCGTTGGCATCGGCCATCGGGTGGCCGGGTTCGTAAACCGTCTTGAAATCGCTGCGATCCTTGGCGATTCGACCAAGCGCGACGGTCGAGACCCCCATCTCGCGGTCGAGCGTGTTCTGGAACGTGACGACCTTGCGGCGATAGGGATCCCCTCCCTTGGTGGTCGCGGTCGTGTCGGCGTTGGCGATATTCTCGGAGATAACGCGCATCCGCCCGGCCTGGGTGCGGAGGCCGGAGGCCGCGACGGCGAGGGTCTTGAAGAAATCCATGAGCGGGCTTCCTTATGCCTTGCGACCGAGGGCGATCTTCAGCGTGGCGAGCCCGCGCTGATAGATGTTCGCCGCCGTCTGGAAATCGATCTGGTTCTGGGAGACCTTCAGCATCTCGTTCTCAAGATCGACAGCATTGCCGGAGGGGCGCGTCTCGTAACTCGCCCCCTTGTCGGCATAGGCGCTGCTGTCGTCCCCCATGGTGATGTGCATCGGGCTCGTCGTCGTCAGCCCGTAGCTTGCCGTCGCGCTTGTCGCGGCGAGCCGGCGCGCGGCATCCGATCCGCGCGAGGCCGGATCCACGCCGAGCTGACGGATATCCTTTGGACGGAAGCCGGGCGTATCCGCGTTGGCGACGTTCTGCGCAAGCAGCTTCTGCCGGGTCTGGAGGAAGCGCATCCGGTCCTTGAGGGCGGCAAAGGTGGGCAGGTCGTGAATCATTAACACCTCGGCAAATTCGGCCGCTCGGGCCTCTGTTTGGGCAGATATTGCCGGATGTATGGTTAATGCCTGGTTAAGCAGATGGCCGGACTGTGCCATTTTGTCCGTGATCGGCACACAGGAATTCCGGTTATTAACCGCGATTAACCCCGATTTAGGCCATGAATACTCGACAGCCGTGATATTTATGGCCTGATGGGAATCGCCTTGCGACCACCCGCGCGAAAGAGAACCGGTTTACACGGCTCCTGCTCGCGATTAAGTCACGGAAAACGAGGCCGTTTCGGGAGTTGGCATGCGAAATCTGGCAGAAAAGCTCGGGCTGGGCGAAGGTTTGACATCCACCCTGGTCTGGATCGGCACATCGATCGCTCTGCTCCTGTTCGTCCTAGTGCTGGCCGTCTGGCTGGTGCGGATGCTGCGCCCCTCGCTCAATGTCGGTGGTTCGCAAGGACGGGGCGGCCGTCCGCAGCGCCTCGCCATTACCGATGCCTTCCCGCTCGACCGCGAGGGCCGCAAGCTGGTGATTGTCCGGCGCGACAATGTGGAACATCTGCTGCTGATCGGCGGCCCCAACGATGTTCTCGTCGAATCTGCCATCGTCCGCACGGAACGTGGCGCGCGCGAGCGCCCACGGGCACCGGGTGATGCAGAGCTGATCGCAGCGGCCGAAAGCGCGCTTGCCGCCGAACTTCCGCGCTCCGAGGGTGCGCCCGCCGCAGAACCACAGGCCTTGCCGCACGCCATGCCGCCTGCACCACCCCCGATGGCGGTGCCCCGGCCGGCGACACAGCCACCACCGTCAATTTCGAAGCCCCAACCGGCCCAGCCGCTCGACGACGAGTTCGAGAATGCCCTCGCCGCAATGCAGGTGGCCCAACAGCGCCAGCAGGCTCCGGCGCGTCAGGCTCCGGCTGCAATGCCCTCGGTCGCGATGCCCCCACCCGCTCAGCCGGCACCACGCGCACCGGCAGAACCCGCAGCCGAACGGTTCGCGCTGCCGCCGATGCCGGCGCCGCAACCCATCCTTCCGCCGTCACCTGTCGCCGAGGCACCCCCTGCGCCTATCCCTACGCCCATGCCCGCTCCCACGCCCGAGCCGGCGGCGGTAAGGCAGCCACCGATGAGCGAGATGGCGCGCCGTCTCAACGAGGTGCTTCAGAAACCCTTGAGCGGCACGCTGCGCCCGCCGTTCAACAAGCCGATCCCACCTGTTCCTGCAACCATGCCTGCCCCGAAGCCGCCGGAGCCGACTGCGGAAGAGCCGCCTGCTCCGCCGCCTCCGGCACCGCTCCCGAAATCGGAGCCACCACCAGCGGCAAGAGCTGAGCCTTCTGCGACGCCCACCCAGCCGAAATCCACCGATATCGAGATGGACCTCCTCGAGGAGGAGATGGCGCGGTTGCTCGGTCGTCCGCAACCACCCTCGGGTTCCGGCTCATGATTCTCCGCGTCGGCGCCGGAGCGGAATGGCGGCGGCGATCCCTCCGCCGGCTGCTGGCCTTTGTCGTCTTCCTGCTGGCGACGGCAACAGCCGTATATGCGCAGGATATCTCGATCAACTTTCAGGGGACGGGCATCACCGAGCGCGCGCTGCAGATGGTGGCGCTGCTCACGATCCTTTCGCTCGCGCCCTCGATCCTTATCATGGTCACCTCCTTCGCCCGGATCGTGATCGTGTTGTCGCTGCTGCGTTCCGCGCTGGGCACCCAATCCGCACCGCCCAACACGGTGCTGACAGGCCTTGCGCTGTTCCTCACGGCCTTCATCATGATGCCAACCTTCCAGGCCTCCTACGAGGCCGGGGTAAAACCACTGATCGCGGGCGAGATTCAGGAGCTGGAAGCCTTTGATCGCGCCGCGGCGCCGTTCCGCACCTTCATGCTGAAGCACGTGCGCTCGCAGGACCTTGAACTGTTCCTCGACATGTCCCGCCAGCCGCGACCGGCTACCCCCGAGGCGACACCGCTGACAAGCCTGGTGCCGGCCTTCATGATCTCGGAAATCCGTCGGGCGTTCGAGATCGGCTTCCTGCTGTTCCTGCCCTTCCTGATCATCGACCTTGTCGTGTCGTCGATCCTGATCTCGATGGGCATGATGATGGTGCCGCCCATCACCGTATCCTTGCCGTTCAAGCTCGTGTTTTTCGTGCTCGTCGACGGCTGGCGGCTGGTGACCGGCTCGCTGGTGCAGAGTTTCGGGGCGTTTTAGCTTTTTTCCGGCAATGGCTGCGTCACCGCGCCAGCTCCCTGCCCCAGCGCGGACTGGCGGCCATCGGGTGCGCTGCGGACCGGGCGGGCGCTGCCACCGGATTCCGGATAGCGCTGACGATAGGACGACATGAATTCCGTCATCGTATCTGCGTTCACGACCGATCGCGCCACCTCGCGGAAGGCCTGTGGTTGGGTAATGCGATCATCCGAAATCAGTTTGAAGGCACCACCATCCGGCGTCTTGATCATCCGCGCGAGATAGCGGCCCCGCAGCCGGTTGAGCGACAACGTTTCCTCTCCCAGCACATAAGCGAGCCCCGCCCGGAGCGTATCGAGCCGCTGCGTCTCGGTCAGCGCGGCATCGGCCTGCCAGGCGTCTCCCAGAACGCGTTCGTAAGATTCGCCCGCCTCACGCCAGCGCTTGCCTTTCCAGTAGATATCGGCCCGCAGGCGATCGATATCCGGGCCCTCATCGTTCGCAAGCACCTCGATCGCCAGATCGGTGCGGAAGAGATCGCCGAGCGCCCGCGCCTCAAGCAGGGTGCGCGCACGCCGCAGATCATCCGGGATATGTGCAAGGCGCGTCGATCGCAATGCAGCGAGCGCCATGACCGGCTGCCGGTTCTGGAGATGCATCACCGCGAGACGCGTCGCCACGGAAGCGCGCGCGACACCTTCGAGACGATTCTTGACCTGATGGTCGAGAATTTCGGTCGCCTCGTTGACAAGATCGAGATCATGCAGGCGGTCGGCCAAGCGGCGGGCAATCTCGTCGCCGCGCCGGCCCACCGGCATCAGCGAACGGAATTCCTGATAGATGGCCAGCGCTTCGACTTTGGAGAGCTTGTCGGCCTCGTTGTTTAGGAAGAGGTTCTCGAAACGCCGCCCCATCGCCTCTTCCATCCGGCGCGAGGCCGGGTGGTCAGGCATGATCGCGGTGGCCCGCTGGCTCGCCAGGAACGCTTCGCGCCAGCGGCCTTCCGCAGCGTAGTACTCTCCAAGCCGCTCAAGTGATTTAACCTCGACCTCGCTGCGCCGCCAGATGGCTGCCAGCGTTTCGAATTCCGCACGCGCATCCTCAAGCGCGAGCTTGCTGTCGGCAACACCCGCACTTGCCCGACCGAAACGCGCCTCGGCCTCGATGCGTCGGTCGCGCGACTGCATGGCGAGACCGTAGCTGTGGAAAGCCTCGGCGAACTGACCTTGCGATTCCGCGAGGCGTGCGGCGAGGAATTGCTGCACGTTCGGATCGCGGAAGCGAGTATCAACCCTCTCGAAAGCCAGAAGCTGCTCGCGCGCGAAGATCGGATCCTGCGCCTCGATGGCCGCGACAATGGCGAGTTGCCGGAACTCGGCCTGCAATGACTCGGGGTAACGCGCCAATTCGTACTGGGCGAGCTTGAAGTTCGCGTTGGCTTGCGGATAACGCAGCGCCTTCGCATCGACCACGGCCTGCAGGAGCTTCTGCTCGCCTTCGACAGCAATCGCGGGCTCGGACAGCAGACGTGTCGCATCCACCAATCGACCCATCATGGCCGAAGCAAAAGCGCGCAGGAAGAGAACCTGCTTGGTCGCGCCGGCCTGTCGATCATCCGTCGAGAGCACATCGAGAACCGCGAGCGCCTCGGGGTAAAGCTGATTGGCGAGATAGAACCGCGCGAGCTTGGCGCGAGCCTCGCTGCGCGTCACACGCGGGGACTCCGCGGCTGCCCGCAGGAGGTCGCGCTCGGTCTGGCGGATTGCACCGCGCGTATCCTGCGTCCATCCGTCAAGGTCGAGCATCAGCGCACGCTTCTGCTGCGGCGGTTCGACTTTCTCCTGCGGCAACGCCGAGAGGTTGAGCTTGATTTCGTGCCCGATGAGAATGGATTCCGGGTGACGTTTGATCTTCACGGCCTCGTCAATCGGCAGCACCGCGAAGCCCGCCAAAGTCGGCTCGATCGAGAATTCGGCGAAGGTCATACCCCTCGGGCTCGCCTTCTCGGCGCGCGGAACCGGCACGATCGCGAGTCGTTGGCCGGACTCCGCGTCTTCCACGAGGTGAAGCTTGCCTTCCTTCCCGACAAGCGCCTCCAGCGATTCCTTGCCGCTCTCGTCGAAGGCTCGCCGAACAGCCACCGGTTCACCGGTGAAGGATTCGGTGCCCCCGCCCGTTTTTCCACGCTGGATCACGAGATCGCGGTCCTTGCGCGCCAGCCAGAAATGTCCCTCCTGCGTGGCATTGAGGCGGATGACAGTGCCGCCCTTGACCCGGGCGATGCTGAGCCCTTCGATATTTTTTGTCAGTGCCGCCGGGATGCTCGGCATATTGAGGGATTCCTGGGTCTCGATGAGGATCATCAGGCCTTTGCCCCGCTGGACGACCGCAACCGGCGCGGCGCCAACCTCGGCGAGGCGCAGCGAGAACCCCTGCGGGTCAGCTCCCGGTTCGACCATGGTTTCGATCGGACGCTGGGCATCGAGATCCTGAATGCTGATCTTCTTCGGTCCCGCCTCCGGCGCAGCGGCGACCTTGTCTGGCGCCGAGGGCTGATCCATCACCGCGCGCGCCGCCTCCGATACCTTGGGCGGAGCGGCATCGCTCTTCGGCGTTTCGCTCTCGGCCGTATCGGCTTTTGGGTCGGGCTCGATACGGGCGCCGTCCTTACGCTCGAAATCGATCGAAAACGTATCGTCCTCACGGAATCCGCGGACGCGCAGCCCTTCGCTCGGCCGCATGCGGATGCGCAGGATGTCCTCGCCCTGCTCCACATCAACGGCCTCGATCAGTCCAGCCATGCGGGCACGGATCAGTTCGGGCTTGATGAGAAAATTGGCGTCGAATGTCAGCAGCACTTCGCCGTCGCGATCGTCGAAGGTGACCGGCGCTGTGCGTGGCATCTGGAATGTGGCGCGCTTGAATTGCGGCGCGGTGCCAATCCGGAGAGAGAGATCGCGCTTCGTCGCCCGTTCCTCGTCGAGCGCCATCTTGCGCAGGCGATCCTCCGCCAGACGTGCCCGACGAACGAGATCCTGTACGACCTCGGCCGGAAGGGCGGGCGGCAGACCGACCCAGTTCTGTGGAAGAAGATCGAGATAGAGCCGCTCGCCTGCAGGCTTCAGATCGGTGCGGTAACGCGCATTGAGACCGAGGCGCACCGAACGTCCATCGGGGTCGAGCCGGGCGATGCTGATGTAGTTCGGAAGCTGCTGGTTGATCTTTTCAAGATCGAGCTGGACCGGTTCCTCGAACTTGACAACGAGCACCGAGTTGAAAGCCTGCGTTTCCGCCTTCACTTCCTTGTCGAAGGTAAAGATGACCCGGCCATAGCCACGCATGTCTGACGCAACGACGATGCCCTTCGCAGCGAAGGCCTCACCGGCGAGCGCGGCGAGCCCAATCAGGGCCAGCAAGCCGTTGCGGAAAAGGGTGGCGGCGGCAGAACGATTACGCAACACGGGACCGACCAAGGCTCACTCAACATCAAGGTGAGCGGCATTCTAGGTCGTCATGCCTAACGGGGCCTTAATTCTGCGGTTCGGGTTGGAACGGCTTGCGTTTTTTTGGCAAATCACGGCTTGGCCGTCGGCAGGCGCGGCAGTTCCACATCCTTGGATTCGGCGACCGGTGTATCGGGCGTGATCTCGCCCGTCGCAGCCTTCCGCGCAAGAGCGACCGTCAGCTTCTCTGCCGCAGCCGGCTCCATGGCCGCGAGGATTTCCGACATCTTGCGCGGATTCATATGATCGACGAGGGTCATCAGCACTGCAAGATCGAGCCGGTCGAAGACACGGGCGGCATCTTTCGGCTTCATGTTCTCGTACATCACGACGAGCGGGCGGTAGCGGTTCTTGGCATCGGCCTGCGGATTGCCCTTGCCGAGCTGGCCTTCGAGCGTGCGCAGTTCGCCGATCTTCTCGTCGAGCTTGCGCTCGGAGAGACGCAGAAGGTTGTCACGCATTTCGAGATCGCGGTTGCGGGCTTCCAGTTCGCCGGAGCGATCCTTGAGCTTTTCGAGAATGGCACGTTCCTGCGGGCTCGGGCCGCGCGGACTTGCTGAATCGCCGTTCGGCGGCGGCAGACGGGTGCCTTCCGGTTCCATCCTTGCCTTCATCTCCGCCTTGGCCTTCTCAAGCGCAGCCTTCTCCTCTTCGGTCGGCTCCTTGGGTTTCGCCGTCGCGGCTTCGTCCTTCCTGTCTTCCTTCTTGCCGACCGAACCGGTGATGATCTCGCCCTCCGGCACCCCCTGACGCGCGATTGTGATCGTGCGCTCGAAAGTCGTCGATTTCGGATCAGGCTTGTTGAAGGTCGGCAGGTTCATCGCCATCGACATCAGCTTGATCGACAGCAACGAGACGAGACCGAACAGAAGAACCGGGAGAAGGCGAACGCTGGTCATGCCACATTGTCCCGCTGGGAAGTCTCGCCGAGGCGGGATTGCGCCTGAGTCGCCAGCGCCTGGGCCGCCGCGAGGGTCTGGTTGATGCGCGAGAGCCCCCGCCCTGCCGGTTCCTGCGCCGGCGCCTCGGCCGTCGTCGAGACGATGCGGCTGATCCGGTTCAGGATATCATCGCCGGTGCGGATCTGGTCCTCCAGATCGGCGGTGTAGCGTTCGGCCACACGAAGTCGTTCCGCGAGCGTGCGGTCGCAATCGCCGAGCGTGTGACGGAGCGAGTCGATCGCCCGCTCTGCCCGTTCGGTCGCGGCGCCGAGCTCGACGACGGTCTTGCGCATGATCTGCTCGTCCTGCCGGACAGCGCGCAGGCGGCGGTCCAGCATCACGCAATAGCCGATGGTGACGACCAGAAGGCCTACCACCATCAATTCAATGACAATCCCCAAATTGCCCATTTTATCACCTGTCACGCCGCACTGATGCGCCTTGTTCGAAAGCTGCGAAAGTCGTTCTCGACTTCTTGAGGGGTCGTGCGACCTCGATCGCCATATTGTCGCCCATTCTGCCGATTCGGCCTTGGGTGACCAGCATGTCGCCACAACGAAGGTTGACGAGCGGGTCGCCCCGCACGTCGAAGACCAATGTGTCGCCGACCTTGAGGTCGAGGACTTTCTTGACCGGCAGTTCCGTCTCATGAAGCACGACGTCGATGTCGAGCTTCGCCTGCCAGATCTCGGAGGCGAGATGCCCCTCCCAGATATGGTCGCGCCCGAGCTTCTCGCCCATGTAGCTCTGGAGGAGCAACTCGCGGATCGGCTCGATCGTCGCGTATGGCAGGAGCAGTTCGACGCGCCCGCCGCGTCCTTCGAGATCGATCGCCAGAGCGATCAGGATCGCGGCGTTGGCCGGGCGGGTGATGGAGGCAAAGCGCGGATTGGTCTCAATGCGCTCGGAGATGAACTTGACCGGCGAGAGCGGCTGGAAGGCCTGCTCGGCCTCGGAAAGCACCAGATCGAGCAGGCGCTTCACAAGGTTGGTTTCAACCGTGGTGTAAGGCCGCCCCTCGATACGGAAGTTCGAGAGCCCACGCCGCCCGCCGAGCAGCACGTCCATCACCAGATAGATCAGTTCGCTGTCGATAGTGACGATGCCGTAGTTCTCCCAGGGCTCAGCCTTGAAAACCGAGAGGATCGTCGGCAGCGGCAGCGAGGACACATAGTCGCCGAAACGAACGGAAGTCACGTCATCGAGCGAAACCTCGACGTTGTCGGAGAAGAAACCGCGCAGCGTAGTCGTGAGCGTGCGGACCAGCCGGTCGAACACGATTTCGAGCATAGGCAGGCGCTCGTAGGAAACGACCGTCGAATCGACGATCGCCCGCACGCCATTTTGCTTGGATTGATCCGCGTCCTCGGGATCGAACCCGAAGATGGTATCGACCTCTTCCTGATCGAGGAACAACCCGGTGCCGAGATCGAGGTCGAGGCCCGCATCTGCGGGACGGACTTCGCTGCCGGCAGCCGCGGGGTCGTCACCCGCTTCGCCGAGAGCCTTGGCCCACTCATCGGCGAGATCGTCTTGCGTTTGATCGTTGTCAGCCACGAAATGTCTCCGCTACGCGTAAATCCGGATGATCGGACCCGTCACTGAACAAGAACGTCCTTGAAGAGGATCGCCTCCACGCGCGCGGGATAAACAGCGGCGTTGATGCGGCGAACCAGTTCTTCCTTGAGCCGGTAGAGCCCTGCCGAACCTTCGAGGTCAGAGGGACGCAGCTCGCGCAGGTAGACCTGGAAATTGTCGATGATGCGCGGCATCAGCGGCGTGATCTCGTTGACCACCTTCTGGTCCTCGACCTCAAGCGCAACTTTGAGCTTCAGGTAGACCGGCCGCTCCTGCCCTGCCTGCATCGCAAGGTTGGTGGTGATTTCCGGAAGATCGAAGAACACCATCTTCTTCTTCGCTGCACCGGCGTCGGCCTCGACCTTCTTGCCCTTGAAAAAGAACATGTAGCCCGCACCCGCACCGCCGAGCACCAGCAGCGCAGCCACCGCCATGATAATCAACTTCTTCTTGCCGCCCTTGGCCGGAGCCTCGCCGCCTTCCGGCACTTCCTCGGCATTTGCTGCGCTTGCTGCCATCGTTCCGTCCAATCCGCTTCGGTTCTTCGGGGCACGGCACCGCACATGAATCGCAATGCCTCGCTATGGGACGACCTTGGGGCGAGGATGGTTAACGAAGACTTTCATTTTTGGCCAAGGCGGCAATTTTTGCCCGATCATTTCTGCCGCATGGCAAATTCGCCCTGGAGAACGATATAATTCAGACCCGTTTATCTTTATGATTTTATTAGATTTTTATTCAAAACCCCAGCTTGGCACGCCCCTTGTTATGGTTAATGCATCGGCAAGTTCTTGCGCTGGGGAGCGAGGAGAACAGGCCATCACCGAGGAGCAAGGGGAGTACGTTCGATGGAGAACGTTCTTCTGATCGCGTTATCGCGTCAAGCGACGCTGAGGCGCGAACTGGATGTCATTGCCAACAACGTCGCGAACGTTCAGACGAACGGCTTCAAGCGCCGTCTGTCGGATAGCCGCGAATTCACGATGCCCGTCGCCTCAGCGGAAACCTTCCGCCGCGGCGAGGATCGCCGGGTTTCCTTCGTTGTCGATCGCGGCACCCCGCTCGACACCTCGACGGGCAAGATCGAACCGACGGGCAACCCGCTCGATATTGCGATCGGCGGCGACGCCTATCTCGTGGTTCAAACGCCGCAGGGCGAGCGCTACACCCGCAACGGCGCGATGATGGTCAACGCCAATGGCCAGCTCGTGACTTCCGACGGTCACATCGTGCTCGGCGAACAGGGCGAATATCAGTTCGGCGCGACCGAGAAGGACATTCGCATCGCCTCGGACGGCACGCTGTCCACCTCGAACGGCGTGCGTGGCAAGCTGCGTCTTGTGCGGTTCCAGAACCAGCAGGTTCTCGAGAACACCGGTGCCAACCTTTTTACCGCCCGTGTGCAGCCGGAGCCCGCCACTCAGGCGCGCGTTCAGGCCGGCTTCATCGAACGCTCCAATGTCAATCCGGTCGTCGAGATCAGCCGGATGATCGAAGTCACGCGTCAGTACCAGAATATCGCCAATCTGATGGGGCGGGTCGACGAGGGTCGGCGCACCGCCGTCCAGAAGCTCGGCGAACCGATCTAACCATCAACCGGGAAAAGGAATTCCACGATGCGTGCCCTTTACACCGCCGCCACCGGCATGATGGCGCAGGAAAAGAACGTCGAAGTCATCGCCAACAACGTCGCCAACATGCGCACGGCGGGCTTCAAGCGACAGATGGTCCACTTTCAGGACCTGCTTTACGAGCACCAGCGCCGTGCCGGCTCGCCGACCTCAGACCAGAACAACATGGTCCCGGCCGGCGTGTTCATCGGCTCCGGCACCAAGGTCGTCGCCACCCCGCGCGTGATGTCGCAGGGGAACATTAGCCAGACGCAACGCACCTACGACGTCGCGATCCGTGGCGAGGGCTTCTTCCGCATCCAGTTACCGGACGGCCGCACGGCTTATGCCCGCGACGGCGGCTTCGAAACGGATGCGCAGGGACGCATCGTTACCAAGGACGGCTATCTTGTCGATCCCGGTATCACGGTGCCGCAGAACGCGACCAGTGTCTCGATCGGGTCGGATGGTCAGGTGACCGCCCTCACCCCCGGCAATACCGTGCCGCAGACACTCGGCCAGATCACGCTCGCCCGCTTCATCAACCCGGTGGGCCTCGAATCGATTGGCGACAACTACTACCTTGAAACCGCTGGCTCGGGCGCTGCGATCGAGGGCACGCCCAATTCCGAAGGCTTCGGCAATCTCCAGCAGGGCTACCTCGAAGATTCGAACGTCAACGCGGTGACCGAAATCGCCGCGATGATCCAGGCCCAGCGTGCCTACGAACTCAACTCGAAGATCATCTCGGGTGCGGATCAGATGCTGACCGCCACCTCGAATATGTTCCGGGCCTGAGGAAGGAACCTCGCCATGAAAATCCGCGCGCTTCTCATCGGAACCGCTCTCGTCGCCAGCCTCGCCGGCAATGCGGCCATCGCCGACACGCTGCGCCTGCGCGCCGAAGCTATCGTCGAGGGTGATGTCGTCCAGCTCGGCCAGCTTATAGAGGGCATGGAAAAGGGCGCGGAAATTCCCGTGTTCCGCGCGCCAGCCCCCGGCACGCGCGGCACCATCCGCGCCGACCGCGTTATCGCCGCCGCCCGTGACATGGGGATCGTCGGCGCCGACAAGATCACGCTCGGCGGCGTCGAATCCATCCGCATCATCCGTCCCGGCCGGGTCGTCTCGCGGCATGATATGCAGAACGCCATCGCCCGCGCTTTCTCGGAGCGCGGCGCCAAGGGCGACATCGAGGTCGTACTCGACGATCATCTCCAGCCGCGCCTGTTCGATCTGACCCGCACCGAGGAACTCCGCGTCGTCTCGCTGTTGAACGTCGCGCCAGGCGGCCGTTTCGAAGCGCGGATCTCGCTCTCGGGCGACACCTCCGGCGACAGCTGGGTCGTCACCGGTACCATGATGGAGACGCGCGAGATCGCAGTGCTTGCCACCGACACCGATCGCGGCGAGGCGCTTCAGAAACGCGACCTTACCCTCGTGAAGCGCCGTGTCGGCACCCTGCCGAATGATGTCGTCGGCTCTGTCGAGGATCTCGTCGGCATGGTCCCCCGCCGGATCATCCGGGCGGGCGAGCCGATCCGCACCAGCGATCTCGCCAAGCCGATCCTGGTTGAGAAGAACCAGGTCGTCTCCGTGATCTACGCCGCGCCAGGCATCTCGCTCTCGATGCGCGCCCGCGCCCAGTCCAACGGCTCCAAGGGCGAGGCGATCCGGGTCCAGAATCTCTCTTCCAAGCGGATCATCGAGGGTGTCGTCACGGGTCCGGCCCAGATCACGATCATCAATCCCTCGGCGCCACCACCGGTCGTCGCCGCCGCCGAAATCCAGCGTCGCTAAGTACCCTCGAAAGGCTTTCCCATGAGCACCCCCGCCCTTCATCAATTTATGCGCGCCGGCCTGATTGCGGCGGTCGGTTTCGGCCTCTCCGCCTGCGGTTCCGTAGATCGCCTCGCCAATGTCGGCAAAGCACCGAACCTCTCGGCGATCGAGAACCCGACGACGCAGCCCGGCTACAAGCCGGTGCAGATGCCGATGCCAGCACCGAAGCCGATGACCTATCACGCCAATTCCATCTGGCGCACCGGATCGCGGGCCTTCTTCAAGGATCAGCGCGCCCAGCAGGTCGGCGACATCCTTACTGTCCGTGTTCGCATCACCGACAAGGCGAACATCAACAACACAACCGAGCGCAAGCGCACCAACGCCGAGGGCGTCGACGTCGAGGGCTTCTTCGGTCAGGAGGATCGCGTTAACAAGCTCTTCGCCAAGGGCGCGACGGGCAAGGGGCTCGTCGATCTCGGCTCCAACTCTGCCTCCAAGGGCGAAGGCACGGTCAAGCGTGCCGAACAGCTCGTGACCGATATCGCCGCTGTCGTCACGCAGGTCCTGCCCAACGGCAACCTCGTGATCGAAGGCAAGCAGGAAGTGCGCGTCAACTTCGAGGTGCGCGAACTGATCGTCGCCGGCGTGGTTCGTCCCGAGGACATCGAAGCCGGCAACCAGATCGAATCGACGAAGATCGCCGAGGCTCGGATCGCCTACGGTGGCCGCGGCCAGATCACCGACGTCCAGCAGCCACGCTACGGCCAGCAGGTTCTCGATATCCTCCTGCCGTTCTGATTTCTCACGGAAAGGGCCGGCGGCCACCGGCCTTTTCCTTTCCCCGCCGCCAGAAGAGTCTCGCGTAGAAAGTCCAGCGTAACCCGCCGCGGCGGGAACGGCGCCCCATGCCCCTCGCTCCCCCCTTTGCGGGCCAAGGCGCGTCACGAAACCCTCCGGCAGCTCCTCGCCGGAGGGTTTTGCTTTTGGAGCAGACTGCTAGGGCAAAGCCCATATTGAGCATCCCGCGTCGCCCGAAGGAGTCTTGAATGGCCAAACTGAATACACTGATTGTCGATTTCTCGCGTCAGGAAATCCCGAGATTGGACGAGGCTTACCACTGGCCGCGCCCTGAAGAATTGCCGATCTGCAATTTCATTCCCCAGTTCGAGAGTGATGCGAGCGCCTGTCTCCGGCTCCGCCATGCGCTTCACAAACAATGGGTAACGAGTGCAAGCGAACGGCGCCAACTCGAACGCTGGTATGTCGCGGAATGGGGGCGTATTCGGGCAAATCGGCCGGAAACCTTGGCACTTTACTCCGAAATGACCAACCAGTGCTTGATCGAACGCGGCATGCAAGGAATCGCGAGTTGGTCGAAAATTCTAGCAATCCGGAATCCCGAAAAATATCAGATCTACGATGCACGCGTCGCGGCTTCACTGAACGCCCTGCAAATTATCGGCACGGGAACATGCGCGGAACACTTCCCGAATGTGCCCAGTCGCAACAAGGTCATTGTGGAATTTCAGCGAAAACTCGCGCCTATTCTCAGGCACAGCCAGACGGAAGCGACACGCAACCCATACCGTCGATATCTTGCTATTATTGCTTACCCTGCAACAGAATGCGCCAATCATAGCGCAGAACGGGTCGAGATGGCTCTGTTTGCGAATGCCGAGCACCTCGTACGTGAACCGCCCCCGGTTTGCCGGAGGCTCCAACTCCCAAGTAGGATGGAGCCATGACGAGCAAAACGACGAACAAGTTCTCCCCCGAGGTGCGCGAGCGCGCTGTCAGATTGG